>ENA-ORXD01000001-ORXD01000001.1-sediment-metagenome-genome-assembly--contig:-NODE-1-length-830032-cov-8.412322_pt1 | contig 830032 bp, 835 predicted proteins | sample MGYA00237862_ERZ511471 | MGnify/ENA metagenome assembly ERZ511471 | reverse complement strand
AAAATTCGACTGGAATAGCTCTACCTAATGTAAATGCCTCGAAACTCAAAAACATCACAATCCCTCTCCCCCCTCTCGCCGAACAGCACCGCATCGTCGCCGCCATCGAGGCGCTCTTCGCCCGGCTGGAAGCGGCGGAGGCCCGGCTGGAGAAGGTGCCGGGCATCGTGCAGCAGTTTCGGCAGGCGGTGCTTGCGGCAGGGTGCAGTGGAAAATTAACAAAAAATTGGCGGGAAATTTATCCCAATGAAAATGTGATAGACCTATTAAATCGAATAAATGTTGTTGCATCAAAAACAGGGCGTTCGGCGACAGATAATACAATACAAGGAAAGTGCATATTAGCAGTTGGTGATCCACAAACTAAGTCTCCAGTTGGTTGGCAATGGGTTGCACTAACTAAAATTGCACGACTTGAAAGTGGTCATACCCCTAGTAGGAAGCACCCTGAGTATTGGGATGGGGAAATCTCTTGGATTGGGATAAAGGACGCAGGGAGATATCATGGTGGATTTATTGAACAGACTATGCAACATGTAACTGATTTAGGTTTAGAAAATTCTGCATCTCGGTTACTGCCCAAAAATACTGTATGCCTAAGTCGAACTGCCTCGGTTGGCTATGTCGTTATTATGAATAAACCAATGGCAACGAGTCAGGATTTCGTTAATTGGATTTGTTCTGAAGCAATATTACCTAAGTTCCTAATGTATGCAATAATGGCTGAGGGGGAGGAAATTAAGAGGTTTGGTCGTGGAACAACTCATACAACAATCTATTATCCAGAAGTGAAGGCACTGCGTATTTGCCTTCCATCAATTAAAGAACAGCAAGAAATTGTTCGTCTAATAGAATTGTATCTTGCTTATGCCGACACCATCGAGGCAAACGTCGCCGCCGCGAAGGACCGCACCGCAAAGCTCCGGCAGTCGATTCTTGCCCAGGCATTTTCGGGGCAGCTGGTGCCGACCGAGACGGAGCTTGCCCGGCGGGAGGGGCGGGAGTATGAGTCGGCGGACGTGCTGTTGAAGAGAATACATGCAGAACAGTAAATATAATAAGAATAGAAAAGGCAGATTCTCTCATTAGTTCGGGACGCTATTGAATATGAATCAATCAGACCTTGATCCTGATGCCTTGAAGAAATTGAAGCCAAGAACTCAAGAAGAAGTAAAGAAGCTCCTCAATAATGTTGAGTCAGAAGCAGAAGTAACGATTCCAATAGGATTTCGTAATTTAGTTAATGAGACATTTGAGAAAACATTTCCAAATACCGAAGAAGAATATAATAAACTCTTTTCAGACACTTGCAGTAATATTTTTTCATTTAATGAAACCTTTCAGGCACATGGCAGTGAATTAGATTCTCAATGTAGAGATTTTATTGATAAACTCATTATTCAACTCTATCAGGAAACAAATGGGAAAGGTGTCGGGAACGATTTTTGGGCTCATATTCGAGTAATTTGGAATTTAAACCAATCTGTGTCGGATTTGGATAAAATTGATTCGAATCATCTATCGGCCGAATTTAACGTGAATCAGATATTGTGGGTTTACGTTCAGATCTATGAATTAACAATTCATTTTTTAACGGATATTTCGAGAAGGATAGCTTTTGAAAGAAGAAAAGATGACGTTCATTCAAAAAAATTCCAAAAGTTGTGCAGGAAGAGAAAAGCAAGTGGGAAAACCGTCTCTAAATTTGAATTGAGTCAGTATTTTGATTCACAGGATTTTATGGAAGGGTGGAGCTGTCCTGTAGTTCAAGATGCCAATGTAAGAAACAAAATTGCACATTCCGACTACTACTATGATGATGAAACAAAGGAACTCATCTTTGGCAACAAACACTATGAACTTGAAGAATTTATGGCTGTTCTGAAAGCTCATCATTCCTTCTATTGTTACTTAATTTACAAATGTTTCCAAGAATCAGGTTTTATTGATCAATTTGAGAATCTGGCCCAAAAGAAAAAATAAAAGAATATTTGAATCTACCTGATGCTAATTGGAAATAAGATAAAAACGCCCCATCTCCGTCATCGTTCAGCCCCCCTCTCCAACAAAAACACCCACCTCTTCCCATCCCTAATCTTCCGCAGCCGTCCCGTTTCCTCCAGACCGAAAAGATCGCTGCGTGCTGTCGGGAGCGATATTTTGTATTTCCCGGCTATCTCGCTGATCGTGTAGGGCCGGTCGGGGTGGCGGATGAAGTCCTTGAGGATCTCCGCCTGCCGAAACGAGATCTCCGGTATCTCTTCGACAAGCGTGATGGCGTTACGCTGTTCCGCCCGCGTCTCCTCGATATACTGCCGGAGCTCCTCCATCGCCCGCGAGATGATGGCGATGTTGTAGTCGATGAAGTAGGTCATGTCATTCTCGTCGGTCTCCGTGTAGAGGTAGGCCTTCGTGTATTTGGCCGGAGCGGTGACGAAGATCCGCGATATGGAGAGATACTCGAAGAGCCCGTAGCCATGTTTGAGGACGTACCAGTAGAAGAGGGCCCTCGCTGTCCTTCCGTTCCCGTCGTTGAAGGGGTGGATGTAGCCCACCAGGAAGTGCAGGATGATCGCCTTGACGATGGGGTGCACGAAGACCTCGTCGTCATTGGCAAACCGGCAGAGGTCCTCGAGCATGCCGGGTATCTTCGTGTAATCAGGAGGGGTGTGGTAGATTTTTTCATAATCCACCTTGTCCCGGACCACAATATCGTTGGACGTCCTCAGGTGCACCTCGTCCTCGCGGCTGTCCAGCGTGCCCTCGGTAATCATCCGGTGGATGGTGAGGATGAGTTCAGGGGTGAGCGGCTCCTCCTTCAGGTCCTTCAGGGCGCGGATCGTCTGGTAATTATTCAGGATCATCCGCTCGGAGGTGTTCTTCGGGGCCGTTCCCTCCCGCAGGAACTTCTTGGCGACCTGCCGTGTCGTCGCCGCTCCCTCCAGCTGGCTGGACGCGATCGCCTCCTCCATGATCGAGTTGGCGAGGTACTGCCTCTTGTTCGCCTCGCTCGGCCGCTCCCCGATCAGAGAATCGAGGGGGGCAGGAGACTCCTTGTCTATCTGGTGGAGCTCCCGCTGGAACTTTCCAAGCATCACGAATTTGAACGATTCGTCGCCGATGCCGATGGCTACGGCGGCATAGTTGCGGATGTACTTCAGGAGTAGCCAGAAGAGGTCCCTTTTGAATGGAAGGTGCCGATGCCTTAGGTCGTCCCAATGGATGTACCGGGTATCAGTGCACCGCTTCACCGCATCGGTGATCTCCTTGTCTCCGGTGGTGTATGCAAGGAAAAATTTCGAGAACTCCTCTCCGTATTGTGCATACAGGGCATTCGCATCCGGGGGTTTTTCAGGGATTCGCATCGGGGCATCTCCTAAAAACTGTAAATTATTGTAAAATTTACAGTTGTTTACAGGTGGTATTGATCGTGGGTAATAAAAAAGTATCTGTAAATTACTGTAAAATTTACAGTTGTTTGCAGGTGCATATGATGGCGTGAGTGTTCAAGATGTCAAGTCTACCTGACATAGACGCCGATTCCCGCGAGTAAGTCAAGTGGAGTTGACACTCTCGCACAAAAAAGAGGGTCCGCGTCCCCTCTCCCATCCCCTCACCTCCCCCTCTTCACCTCATTATAAATCGACACGACCGACAGGCTGATCAGGTTCATCGTCGTCGCCGCATACCAGAGGTAGGCCTCGCCCTGGGAGAGGAGGACAATCCACCCCGACCAGAGCATCAGGCAGATGATCGCAAAGGAGAGGAAGGTGTCGATGGCAAGAAAGGTAAGCGGGCGCCGGACGAGGCGGCCCGCCTGCGCAATCGTGCAGTACTCGAAGGGGGCGGGCCGCCCGAGGAGGTCGAGGGTGCTTCGGCCGGTGTTCATCAGAAGGTCCGCCGCCGCCCATGCAATGATCACCCAGCCGAAGGCCGCGAGCGCCGGGGAGGGGCCGCCCATCGCCGCCGCCCCTGCGGTCCCCGCCATCCCCGTCCCGACGCGGACGGCGGTGATGCCGAAGAGGAGCTTGAAGACGCAGAAGGGGATGCCGATCGTCGCGCTCAGGAAGAACGGGCGGCCGAAGAACCGCTGGATGCGGTCGGCCTGCTCGGCGCAGCGGGCCCGCACCCGCTCGTCCGGGTCCATGGGACAGGTATCGTCGGGCGTGATCTCCCCTCCGGTCATTGCAGTACTATTCGCCCCGGAGCATATGAGGGCATTCCCGCGAGGGAGGCGGCGCCATCTTCGGGGCGGCCCTCTCCCGGCCCCGGCGCTCCCCCGTTTCGGCACCGTTTCATTCGACATGTTCCTCCCCCTTCTGTTCCGGCGTCCGTTGTTCTCCGGTCCCGCCCGCACCGTTCCGGTATCACTCCTTTTCCGCCACGATCAAGCAGAAGTCCTCCTCCGTATCCGCCGAAACGATGGCAAACCCCGCCCCGGCGAGAAGCGCCTGCACCTCCGCCGACGAGTAGAACGTCCCCGCGGCAAGGAACCGGTGCCCCGGCTCCCCGTGCAAAAACGCCTGGATCAGACGCCCCTCCCGTTCGAGAAAGCCTGCCACGAGGACGCCCCCCGGCACGAGCACCCGGTACGCCTCCGCACAGGCACGGGCCGGGTCGTCAAAAAAGCAGATGACGGTCACCATGAGAAGCGCCGAACAGGAGGCGTCCCGGAGCGGCAGGCACTCCCCCACCCCCCGGACGATATCGACGCCCCGCCGCCGGGCGATGCGGGCGAGGGCAAGGGACGGTTCGATGCCGACAGGTATCCCGAGCGGTGCGGCAAAGCGCCCCGATCCCGCCCCCACCTCGACGGTGCGGGCGTCCGGTGGGGGAAAGGCCCGGCGGATGCGCTCCAGTTCGGCGAGGTAGACCTCCCGGTGCTCCTCGTACCAGTCGTCATAGGCGCATCCATGGCGCTCGAAGACCTTCTGCGGCATCGTGTATCCCTCTCCTGTTCCTGACAACCGGCCCCTGCGGGACCGACCCGGATGGCCCCTTCCCGGAGCATCCATTGCCGTTCAATTGTCATAAAGACAACTATCCACCCGTTTCTGCATGGCGGCCTCCCGCCGTTTCAGCGTCTCGAGATCCGGGTCTTTGTCCCGGTAAAAATAAAAGAGGGCGTAGAGGAAGTCCACCGTGATGCTCATCACCTCGCGCCGGAACCGCACCTCCACCGTGGTATCCCCGGCAAACCCCTTGAGGGAGAACCAGTCGGTCTTCTCGAATTTGTAGAAGCCTGCACCGAGGTTTGGCAGGCTCTCCACGCGCCCGAAGTTGCCCAAAAAGAGGAAGAAGTCCTCGGTCACCGGGTCGCTGAGGAGAAACTCCTTCATCTGCGACCCGTCGGCGCAGGATTTATGCCTGACCGAACGAACGATGCGCACTTTGTGCCACCTCCCGTATGGCGCGTGCCGCAACCCTGCACTCCTCATCCGTCGTACACCAGGAGAGGCTGAGCCGGACGCATCCCTTCCCCCCGTTCAGTGCCTGGTGCACGAGGGGGGCGCAGTGCAGCCCGGTGCGGCAGATCACCCCGTAGGCCCGGCCCAGGATGAACCCGACGTCATCGTTCTCCATCCCCTCGATGTTGAACGCGACGATCGGCAGGCGGGGATGCTCATTGTAGATGACGATGTTCGGCTCCTCCTTCAGCTCCCGTATGATGAAGGAGGTCTGCCGCTCCCCCTTCGCGGCAATGGCGTCTATCCCGGCGGCCTCGACGAATGCGATGCCCGCCGCAAGCGCCGCGAGGCCCGGATAGTTGTGGGTGCCGATCTCAAACTTGTCCGGCATCTCGCATGGCTGGAGGAGGGAGAAGGAATTTGTCCCGGTGCCGCCGTAGCGCACGGGGGCCACCCGTTCCGGGTCGCGGATATAACATCCCCCGGTTCCCGGGACGCCGAAGAGGGCCTTGTGCCCGGTGAAGACGTAGGCGTCCGCCGGGAGCCTTCCGAGGTCCACCGGGATATGCCCCGCCGTCTGCGCCCCGTCGACGATGAAATAGACGCCCTGTTCACGGAGGCACTCGCCGATTGCCCGGACGTCCTGCACGGACCCGAGCACATTGCTGCCGTGCGTCATCACCATGAGCCGGGTGTCGGGCCGGACCGCTGCTTCGACCGCGTCCACGGAGACCATCGCGTCCTCAAACGGGACGATGGTGAGGCTGATACGCCCCTGTTTTTCCAGTTCATGGAGCGGCCGCAGCACGGAATTATGGTCGAGCGCGGTGGTGATCACATGGCAGGGCTCCGCTATCCCGGCGAGAAATCCATGGATGAGCATATTGAGGGCGTCGGTCGCATTGTGCGTGAAGACCCAGTGCTCCTCCGGGCCGGCGCCAAAGAACCGGACGAGCGCCTCGCGTGCCATGGTCACATAATCCTCCCCCTGGGCGACGGACGTCCGTCCCGACCCGAAGACCGGGCGGGCGAGGGATTCGGTGAGGGCAGCCATCACCTGAGGGGGTTTCGGCCAGCTCGTCGCTGCATTATTCAGGTAGATCATCGCGGATGGTGGTGGGTCCGGCATGGAACCGTTCTCCTCTGTACTCTGTATTGTTCCGTCGGCACCATTAAGCGTGACCCTTCCCCGGTCCTGTGAGGGCAGATGCGTCGACCGTGCGCTTTATCGTATCGCCTTCCCACCTCTCCTCTCATGGAGCCACTCACCCCGAAGGCCGTCCGGGAGGCGGCAGAGGTTTTGGGCGTCGCCGGCGGGGCAAGCCTGAATGAGATCCGCGAGCGGTATCACCGGCTGATTCGGGAGCACCACCCGGACGTCCGCCGGGCCGGGGATCACCGGTCGGCCCACGAGACGACCGTCGCCCTGACCGCCTCCTACGACCTCCTCGTCCGCTACTGCACGAACTACCGCTTCTCGTTTGAACCGGAGGTGGTCGCGGCGACGATGGAACGGACGCCGCAGGCGTACTGGCGGGAACACTTCGGCGACGACCCGATATGGGGGTAGGGGGGCGGCCCGTTCCCCTGCGGCCGATCGAAAACGCAGGGGCCGTCCCCTTCGCATACGCCCAAAAAACGGCCGTTTCCACTATGGCAAAAATAGATTTTCGGAAAGATGAGAAGCAGAGATCCGTAAAAAATGATGAGAAAAGCGAGGGGTCTCTGGTTCCCCCTCACAGGTTGACCGAGAGCTCCATGATACGCTCGCCCGGGGCCTCCTCGCCAAACCAGTAGACCTTCGTCGGGTTGTCCTGGCCGGCGTTCGCCCGGTGGGCGAGCCATACCATGTTCCTCTTCGTCCCGTCGGTGCAGGTGACCGGCCGGGCCGAGATGCCGGCCTTCAGCGTGCCGTCGATCAAGGTCTCGTGGAGGTCGGTGGCTCCCGCACCCCCGCTCCCCGCGACCAGTTCCCTGAACCAGTCGCGCCCGATGAGGTCTCCCTCATCGGCGCCGATGATCTCGCACGCATTTTGATTGATCTCGGTGATCGTCCCTTCGCGGTTGAGCCCCACGATGGCAAGCCCCGAGATGGTCAGGCACTTCACGATGAACTCCGTCTGTTCAGTGAGTGCCCGGTCGAGGTAGCTGCGTTCAACATTGAGGATGTTAAGAATTTCATTCATGTGCACGAGGTCGCGCTCGTGCTCGAGCAGTTTTCTGCGGAGCGTCGCGTTCGTTGCGGTCAGCTCCTCCTCTGCCGCCTGCCGGCGAAGGGCCACCGCCGCCTGGTCGCAGAACGCTTCGAGCAGCCGGAGGCTCTCCCCCCTGGCCTCCTCCGGCAGCTCAAAGACGACCATGCCGAAGAGCTCGCCGTCCACGACGAGCCCTTTTCTATAGCAGAGCATGCTGCCGGGGGCGGTTTTTGCGGGGACGTGCCGTTCCTCCACCCCGTCCCCCGGCATTGCCGGCCCGAGCATCTCCCCCGTCCCGAGCCGTGCAATCAGGTCGTCTGTCATGGTGATGTGTCTGCCCGGGGTGGCGTGCAGCCCGCCGGAAGGCCCGGCATTGGCCGCACTCTGCACCGCCCGGACGGTCCAGGTCTTCCCGTCCCCCACGGACGGGGTTGCGACCATGGCGGACCCTGCAGGAAGGGTCCGGCAGATGGTGCCGGTGATGTACGGGAACAGGTCGCATTTTCGCCCGAAGGACGCAATCTCGCTCGAGGTGGTTGCCAGAAACCCGAGGTCGTGGATATGCTGCCGCTGCTGCTGGGCAAGCTCCTGTTCCGTGGTGATGTCCCGTGCGATGGAGAGGATCACCTCCCTGCCGTCCATCACAAGGAACTGTGTGTTGATGCGAAATGGTGCGGTCATGCCGTGCCGTGTCCGCAGGTGCCGTTCGAACGTCAGCGTCTTCCCCTCCCTGAAGGGGAAGAGTTCCGGCCGTGTCCCGTCCTCGCCCTGCGGGTAGAGGTCGGCGATGCTCATCGAAAGCATCTCCTCACGGGTAAGGCCGAATGCCCTGCATGCAGAATCGTTCACCTCGATAAATCTCCCCGGGATCTCCTCCGAGGCGGACGTGTGCAGGAAAATGGGCATGCGGACGCTTGCAAAGAGCGTCCTGAAGAGATTCTCGCTCTCCTTGAGGGCAATCTCTGCCCGGCGGTGTTCGGAGACGTCCCGCAGGATGATAAGGGTGCCGTTGCCTCCCCCCTCGAGCACCGTCTGGATGCACCGGATGATGAAGAAGTATTCCTGGTCGTTCTTCTCGATGGTCACCTCAAGCGACGCCTCTCTCCCCTCGAGGTCGTCCCTGATGAAGATGATCACCTCAGAAGTAAGGCCGGGAAGTTTGACTTCCCCGATCCGGTGTCCGATCACCTCTTCCTTGGCAAGACCGGCGAACCGGAGATACTGGTCATTGATGAGAGAGATCTGCCCCTTTGCGTCGAGGACAATGATGTACTCTGAAAATGTGTTGATCATCGTCGCAATCGGCACCCGTGTTGCTGCGGAGTATACCTTTGCGTTTCCGACCACCTTCATGTCAACCTGGCCCGCCACCTGGAGAATCTCCATGTACTTTGCAACAGAGTTCCGGTTGACCCTTGTTTCCCGTGCCAGTTCAGAGATCGTGACCCCCTTGGGCCGGAATCTGATGATCTTCATCAGCCTGCCCGTAATATCGGGATCGCTATCCCTCTCTCCTGTTGGTCCTGCCATTCAAACCCCCCCTGAAATCGGGTCTGCCGATGTCTCTTCGGCAAGTAAACGTGAAATTATATCATATATAAATCAATCCAAGATTTTGCGCAAAAATTGCCCTATTTCGCCGGTTTATCCGGGCCGTTGGGATAAGTGCAATGCAAAAGAGCCTAGCAATAGCGCCTATCTATCCAAAACAACTGATTTGAGCAAGGGATTTTGCAAAATGCGCGTCATGCGCTCCCAGCGCCTCCTCCACGCGGGCGCATCCGTCGGGATGGCCGATGGAGAGCAGGGCCGCCGCCGCGACCACGCGGTGGAACTCCTCTGAAGATTCGCAAAGAATACGGTGCAATGGCAAAACCGAGCGCACATCACCTATCTTTCCGGCGGCCCACATGGCGGGCACACTCCCCGGTGATGCGCTGGAAAAGGTTGCAATGAGGCAGTCGACGGCGGGGTTTCCCACTCGTACCAATGCCAGTGCCGCCCCCCAGCGGGCACTGGCATCGCCTTCGTTGAGCACTCTGTGGAGCGGCCATATCACCGGGCTCCCGATAGACCCGGCCCGGGAAATTGCCTCGAGCCTCAGGAGAATGTCTCCGGAATGCAGGGCATGTACCAATTCACGCACTTCCCCCGCCGGGTCTGGTCTTTCGGTGTCCGTCGCCGCTTTCCCCCCCAGGTGCAAAGGGGTGTTTATCCCCTATTATTAAAACCAGTTTGCAAAGGAGAAGTGCATGGCACTTGTTTTTTGCAACTGTGCACAATGGTGGCGTTGATGCGGAAACTGCCCCCCTGCCTGCGCCGGTGCACGCTGCACGGGCAGGCTGTGGCGAGGCCCGTTCCTCCCGGCGCCCGCGGTGTCCCCCGGCCACCATCCGCCGGTCCGGCCGCGGGCGGCAGGCCGCCGTCACCAATACTTATATTTCGTTCTTCCCCGTAGTTATACGGTACTTATGGATATCAAGATCATCGAGCTTGAGGCGGACAAGGTGCGCATCTCCTTTGCAGGGGAGACGCACACCTACCTCAATGCCCTCACCAATCAGATCCTTACCGACCCGTTGGTCGATGTCGCATCCTACGACTTCCGCTACACCTTCGTCGACCCGACCCTCCTCGTCACCACCAAGGACGGTGCCGACCCCGTCGCCGCCATCATCCGGGGAGCAAAGGCCATCGCCGCAGACTGCACCGACCTGCTTGCACAGATAGAAAACCAGTAATTCCCGCCCCGGCAGCACCGGGACGCTGCTTTTTTTTGTACCGCCGTTCCTCCAAAAAGCGGATGCGCCATTGGGAACAAAAGCGCCGCACGGGGGCAGCCCCGGGCATACAATGAGCACCTCTGCCCGTTCAGGAAACGCGCCGGTCAGGAAACACCCCGGTCAGGAAACACCCCGGTCAGGAAACACCCCGGTCAAGAAATTCCCCGGTCAACCACCACCCTTCATGCCACCGCAGCAGGCGGTAAAAAAAGAAATCCGAACAAAAAAAGTATGGCGGGGGGTATCCCCCGAAATCTTCTATTCTGCCCGTTCGGTAAACGCGATGGAACCTGCGATGCGGGTGATCTTCACTTTGACCTTCTGGCCCGGCTTTGCGTTCGCCACATACATCGTGTACTTCCCGATCTTTGCGACCCCGTCACCACGGCGCGAGAGGAACTCGATCTCGGCATCCAGGATCTGACCCTCCTCGAGCTGGCTGCCGACCGGTTCGCTTCTGACCCGCCGCTTGCGGATCGGCCGGTGGCTGCCGCAGGCGTCGCACCGCAGGAGCTGAATGCGCCCGTCTTTCACGAGCCTCGTGTCGGGCCTGCCGCACTCGGAACAGATCACATAGTCATCGGTGTATTTCTGCACCATGGAGCGTATCTGTTCGATCTCGAACTTGCCGTTGAAGACCGCACGGTTCCCGTCGATCTTCCCGGAGGTCCCGAGCTCGCCCAGGAGGAACTTCATGAAGTGGTCCTGGTCGCGGCGGAGCACCGAGGCGATGTCCGCGAAATTCTCCAGGACGGTGGTCTTTCCTTCAACGAAGACCTTTGCCCGGGGGACGGTGAACCGCCCCTCATCGCCCGAGGTCTCCGTAATATTTTCATATGCCTTGTCCAGCAACGCTTCGTACGGGTCGGTCATGCGTGTACCATTGGTTCTGCACACTCTTAATAGTGCTTTTAAAGGACCCACCATGGGCCGCTTTATAAACCCCCGCCTGATGCGCATCCTTATTAGTGCCCGGTACCAACCATTCTGCACCATGGTATCTGCCGGGGATCTTGCCTACCTCGAGGGTCAGCTGGGGCGCACCCTCACCGACCTCGAAATCGCCTGTTTTGACAACCTCTGGAGTGAACACTGCAGTTACCGCTCCACGAAGGAACTCTTGAAGACCCTCCCCACGACGGGAGAAAACGTCCTCCTCGGGCCGGGGGACGATGCCGCCATCGTCCGCTTCTCCGATGATATCGCTCTTGCCATCGGGATGGAGTCGCACAACCACCCCTCCTACGTGGACCCGTACGACGGTGCCGCGACCGGGGTGGGCGGCATCGTACGCGACATCATCTCGATGGGAGCCCGCCCCATCGCCCTGATGGACCCCCTGTACTTCGGGCCGCTCGACGACGAGAAGAACCGGTACCTCTTCGAACACGTGGTGCAGGGCATCGGCGACTACGGCAACTGCATCGGCGTCCCCGTCGTCCGGGGCGAGCTGGTCTTCGACGAGTCCTACAGCGGCAACCCCCTGGTAAACGTCGTCTGTGTCGGCATCGTCGACCCGGACACCTACCTCACCGCCCGGGTGCAACGGCCCGGCAACCGCCTCATCCTCTACGGGGCCTCCACCGGCCGCGACGGGCTGGGCGGCGCCTCCTTCGCCTCCCGCGACCTCTCCGAGGACGCCGAGGCCGAGGACCGCCCCTGTGTCCAGGTCGGTGACCCCTATACCGAAAAACTGCTCATCGAGGCGACCATCGAGATGAAGGCGACCGGAAAGATCGCCGCCTGCCGCGACCTCGGGGCAGCGGGCCTTGCGGGGGCCTCCTCCGAGATGTCCTCCACCTTCGGCGCGATAATCGTCGCGGACCACGTCCACCTCCGCGAACCGCGGATGAACGAGGTCGAGATCCTCCTTGCCGAGTCCCAGGAACGCATGCTCGTCGAGGTCGCCCCGGAGGATGTCCCGGCGCTCACGGCCATCATCGGGAAGTACGACCTGAAGTGGAGCGATATCGGCGAGGTGATCCCCGAGAACCGCTACATCGTCACCTTCGACGGCGAGACGGTCTGCGACCTTCCCATCGACCTCCTCGTCGGCGGCGCCCCCTGCGAGACGCGTGAGGTGGCCCCCTATGAGCGCGAAACCCCCTTCACCGCCCCCGCGGGCAGCCTGAAGGAGATCTCCCTGCAGGTCCTCTCCCACCCGGACATCGCCCGAAAGGACTGGGTGTCCCGGCAGTACGACCACGACGTCCAGCTGCGCACGGTCTCCGTCGGCGGCGACGCCGGGCTCCTGCGCCTCGGCGACGGGGCCCTTGCCCTCTCCTGCGGGTGCTTCCCCCGCCAGATTGCCCTTCGCCCGTACGAGGGCACGGCAAACTCCGTGTACGAGAACGCCGCGAACCTCGCCTGCCTCGGGGCAGACCCGCTCTGCATCGTCAACTGCCTCAACTTCGCAAGCCCGGTCCACCCCGAGGTCTACTGGCAGCTCTCCCGGGCGGTCGCGGGGATGGGCGACATGGCCCGGGCCCTTGAGGTGCCGGTCGTCGGCGGCAACGTCTCCCTGTACAACGAGAGCGACGAGTTCGATACCCAGATCAAGCCGACGCCCTCCATCGGCATGGCCGGCAAAGGGCCGCTCTTCATCCCTGCGGTTCCGAAGGACGGTGACACGCTCGTCCTCATCGGCAGCGCCGCCCCCGCCCTCGGCGGGAGCATCCTCGACGCCGTCACCGGCTGCGGCGGCAGTGCGCCGGCGATGGCGGGCACCAGCCTCCTCCCGGCCATCCGCGACCTCGCCCGGTCGGGGGTCTTCGTGACCGACGTCTCGGCGGGCGGGCTCCTTGCCACCCTCGCGGGGTTTGCCGACGGCTGCACGGTCACCCTCGCGGGCGACCCGTGGGAGGTGCTCTTCTCCGAGGCGCCCGGCCGGTTCCTTGCCGCCTGCGCCGACCTGTCGGCCGTGGCCGGTATCCCCCACACCGTCATCGGCACCATCGGCGGCGGTGCGACGGAGATTGTGGTGGGGCAGGCGCGGCTTCTCATCACCGCGGAGGAACGGGAAGAAGCGCTTGATTCAATACGTAGCAGGATGATGTTTGAATAGAATGGGCGGGCATCCCCTGCTTTTCGCCCGTAATGGTGATTCAATATGATTCGGATACTCCTGGCAGACGACGAGCCCTCCCTTCTCGAGACGGGCAAAATTCTCCTCGAACATTCCGGGGACATCGAGGTGGTGACGGCCCGGAATGGCGAAGAGGCGATGGATATTCTCAGAAGCGAGCCGCTCGATGCGATCATCTCTGACTACCAGATGCCGGGGATGGACGGCATCACGTTTCTCAAAAAAGTGCGCATCCGCTACCCGGACATGCCGTTTCTCATGTACACCGTCCTAGGCCAGGAGGACGTGGTCATCAGCGCTCTCAAAAACGGCGCCGACTACTACCTGCCGAAGGGCGACGACCCCGGTTCGGAGTTCAACGAACTCGCCTCCCAGGTCCGCCGGATGGTGAAGAACAACGCCCTTGAACGCGCCCTCCACGAGAGCGAGGAGCGGTACCGGTTCATCATCGAGAACTTCAATGGCATCGCCTTCGAGCGAAAACCCGACCTTACGGTGGTCTTCGCCCACGGAGCGATCGAGCCGATCACCGGGTACAGCACCGAGGAGATCAACGGCAAGGAGATCTCCTGGGACATCCTCGTCCACCAGGATGACCTGCCGCTCATCTACGATGCGATGAAGGAGGCGGAGAAGGACCCCTCCCTCTCCACCGAGACGGAATACCGCATCATCACGAAGGAGGGCGAGGTGCGCTGGGTCCAGGAATTCGGGCACTACCTCAGGAAGAAGTCCGGCAGGATACACGCCGTCCAGGGGACCCTCTACGATATCACGGAGCGCCGCCAGATGACGGAACAGCTCATCGCCCAGCGCGATCTCGGGCTCGGCCTTGCCGCGGCCCGGTCGCTGGAGGGGGCCCTCGAGCTCACGCTTTCGACCGCCTGCAAGGTCTCCGGGATGTCCTTCGGCGCCCTGTACCTGGAAAACCCGCATACCGAGCGCTTCGAGGTCGTCCGGTCGACCGGGTTTTCGGATGCCTTCATCGGCTCCATCCGCTCCTTCGACAAGAACACCCCCATCTGCCGCACCGTTGCCAAAGGGGAGTGCATCTACTCCTTCTTCGACGAGATGAAGGACTTTCTGGGCTGCGAGGTCTCCCATGCCCGTGTCCGGGTGGTCCTCGTCATCCCGATCGTCTACAACTCCTCGTCGATCGGCTTTCTCCTCCTTGGCTCCAACTACCCGGAGGAGATCTCCGACTCCTCCCTCATGTCCCTCGAGGTGATCGCCTTCCAGGCGGGCAACGCGATCGCCCGCATCTGGGTGGAGGAGATGCTTGCCGAAGGCGAACGAAGCTCCGGGTGGGGCGACGAGATCCGCTCGAAGACCCGGGTCGACTGACGAGGAAGGCACGCTCCTTCCCCCCGCCGGTCCGGCGGGGTCCCCTTTTTTTATCCCTGTTTTCGCCCGTCGTCCGTCCCGCCCGCTGCCGGGGTGCGGGCCTGCGGCCCCGTTTCCCGGCACGGCCATTCCGTCCACCCCCTGCCGGGCTCCCCCGCACTCCTCTGCTTCCCCGTAGTGCCGCCCCGCTCCCGGCGGGTCCGCCTCTTTCCCTTCTGCCGGGTGCACTTAATATGGCGGGGGGCACCAGTACTCCGGTATGCAATCACGCGTCCCATCATCCGAGCTCAGGTCGAGGATGGCCCGGTTCCGTGCCACGATGGACCTGACCGACCCCGGCTGGGCGCTTGCTGCGATCGTCAGCAAAGTCAGCCTCTACTACTTCACCGGGACGATGCAGGACGGGGTGCTCCTCATTCCCCGGGACGGCGAGGCCGTATTCTGGGTCCGCCGGAGCCATGAGCGGGCGCTCGCCGAGTCCCGGTTCCCCGATATCCGGCCGATGGAAAGCTACCGGGACGCCGCCGCGGCGACGGCCGTGCCGGCGACGATGCACATGGAGACGGAGGTCGTCACCCTCGCGCTCCTCGACCGGTTCAGGAAACACTTCCCCTGCGCCGCCGTGCGCCCGGCCGACCGGCAGATCGCCGCGGTGCGGGCGGTCAAGAGCGCCTACGAGCTCTCGCTCATGGAGAAGGCGGGGGCCATCCACCGGCATGTCCTCGAGCGGCGGGTCCCGGAGCTCCTCTGCGAGGGTATCAGCGAGGCCGCCTTTACGAGCTCCCTCTACCCCGTCCTCGTCGAAGAAGGCCATCACGGGACGGTGCGGTTCGGGATGTTCGACACCGAGATCCTGCTGGGCCAGGTGGGCTTTGGGGAGAGCTCCCTCTACCCGACGAGCTTCAACGGCCCCGGCGGCTGCTACGGGATGAGCGCCGCCGTCCCCCTCCTCGGGAGCCGGGAGCGCACGCTCACAAAAGGCGACCTCGTCTTCGTGGACGTGGGCTGCGGCGTCGACGGCTACCACACGGACAAGACGATGACCTACGTCTACTGCGGCACCCTCCCGGACGAGGCGGTGGCGGCGCATGCCGCCTGCGTGGAGATACAGGACGAGATGGCGGCGATGCTTCGGCCTGGCACCACTCCCGCGGAGATCTACGAGACGATCATGGGAGACCTGGAACCGGCGTTTCTCGAAAACTTCATGGGCTATGGCGAGCGGACGGTGAAGTTCCTCGGCCACAGCATCGGCCTGCAGATCGACGAGCAGCCGGTCATCGCCCGCGGGTTCACGGAGCCCCTGCAGGAGAACATGACCTTTGCGCTCGAGCCCAAAAAGGGCATCCCGAACGTGGGCACGGTCGGCATTGAAAATACCTTCGTGGTCACCCCCGGCGGCGGACGGTGCCTCACCGGGAATCACCCGGGCCTTCTCCCCGTCGGCGACGATTAGGCGACGAGAGCGTCCGGCGTCCGGCGCCCGGAGGAGCGATTTCTCCTCCGTTCCTGCCGCCTCCTCCTTCCCTGCCGCCTCATGCCCGCATGGTTCTTCCCTGCGGTGCCACCTCCGGTTCCCCTGTTCCCCCGGAAGGGTGCTCCCTGCTCCCGTATCGCCTGTCATGCAGGGCTTTCTCATACCCTCCGGTCCGGGGGAACCGGCACAATAAAAAAAGAAAAAGGGATGGTGCGGTATCTTTTTTAGTCGCAGAGGTCGCGGAACTGCGGCATGAGCCCGCGGACCTCTTTACCGACCTTTTCTATCTGGTGCTCTTCGCCCCGGCGCTTCAGGGAGTTGAAGACCGGGCGGCCGACCTGGTTTTCCAGCATCCATTCGCGGGTGAACTCCCCGTCCTGGATCTGCCGGAGCACCTCCTTCATCGCCACCTTCACCTCGGGGCCGATCACCTTCGGGCCGCGGGTGAGGTCGCCGAACTCCGCGGTGTTGGAGATGGAGTCGCGCATCTTGGAAAATCCGCCCTCGTAGATGAGGTCGACGATGAGCTTGCACTCGTGCAGGACCTCGAGGTAGGCCATCTCGGGTGCGTATCCCGCCTCGACGAGGGTCTCGAACCCGGATTTGATGAGCGAGGTCATGCCGCCGCAGAGGACCGCCTGTTCGCCGAAGAGATCGGTCTCCGTCTCCTCTTTGAAGTCGGTCTCGAGGACCACCGCCCTGGTCGCCCCGATGCCCATCGCATAGGCAAGGGCGCGCCTGCGCGCCTTGCCCGTGTGGTCCTGGTGGACCGCGATGAGGGCCGGGACGCCGCCGCCGTCTTCATAGACCCTTCGGACCATGTGGCCCGGCCCCTTCGGGGCGACCATGATCACGTCCACCGTGGGTGGGGGCACGATCTGGCCGAAATGGATATTAAACCCGTGGGAGAACATGAGGCAGTCGTTCTCCTTCAGGTTGGGCATAATCGATGCCCGGTATATGGCTGCCTGGGACTCGTCAGGGAGGAGAATCATGACTACATCCGCCATCTGTGTTGCGGTCTCGACATCGTAGACCTCGAATCCGTCTTCGGAGGCTCTCTGCCAGGATCTTCCCGGCCGAAGACCAATGACCACGTCAAGACCGGAGTCGCGCAGGTTGAGGGCCTGGCCCCGGCCCTGTGATCCGTAGCCGATGACGGCGATCCTGCAATCGGCAAGATCTCCAAGGTCTGCATCCGATTCGTAGTATTTCTGTATCATTTTTCACTTCCTTTAGCCAACAGGCGTCCTTCATAAATATTATAGCATAGCATAAAAAACCTAACACTACTCAAAAGGAAACGGCATGATACTGGTTGAAATTTTTCCTGAACGGAATCGTTTCCCCTACAACTGAGGTTAACAATGGAACTCCCAGACACACAGTCCAACCTGCCGGAAGTGAGGATCAACCTCACACGCGTCGGGGTTAAAAATGTACAGAAACTTGTGGAGGTTGCACGCCCGGGCAAGCGCCCGGTCATCTTCATCTCCAAATTCAATGTCTACGTGGATCTCCCGAGCAGCCTGAAAGGGGCAAATCTCTCGAGGAACTTCGAGGTCATTGACGAGGTTCTCCAGCGGGCGACCGAGGGGGAGGTGAACGGCATCGAGGAGGTCTGCAATGCCGTTGCCCGAAAGCTCCTCGACCACCACGAGTATGCCGACCGCACGGAAGTGCATATGAAAAGCCTGTACATGGTCAAACGCGAGACGCCGGTATCCAAGACGGGGTGCCACGAGGTGGTCAAGGTGCATGCAAGCGCCGTTGCCGACCGGAACAACGGCCGGCCCATCGTCCGCCGGATGATCGGTGCCGAGGTTACCGGCATTACCGCCTGCCCCTGTGCCCAGAACATCATGAAGGAGCTCGCCTCGAACAAACTCCGTGATCTGGACATCGATGAGGAGAAGATCGCTGCATTTCTCGATGAAATACCCATGGCCTCGCACAACCAGCGGGGCAAGGGCTACCTGATGATCGAGACCGATGACGATCAGCGGGTCGAACTCGAAGACATCATCAATGTCCTCAAGGATTCGATGAGCGCACGCATCTTCGAGCTTCTCAAGCGTGGGGACGAGTCGTATGTCGTCTTCTCCGCGCACAAGAACGCCCGGTTCGTGGAGGACTGTGTTCGTGAGATGGCAAAACAGGTCGTGCAGAAGTTCTCATATCTCCCCGGAGATTCGGTTATTACGATACAGCAGACAAATGAAGAGTCCATTCACCAGCATGACGCCTATGCGGAGCGCAAAGCGACCATCGCAGAACTAAAAGCAGAGATTGGCAACTGGGAGTAAATTCCCGGATCATTTTTTTCTCACTGTTATTTAGTTCCCGTTAACATACCGGGATTCCCGGGGAAAAATTAGTAAAAACCGGTTAATTCTACACGATTGTTCTTATAACCAAGCGAAATCTATTTTTAAGGAACTGCTCAGATACTGATTACGTACTTTATGTGGGTACGTGTGTTGCAACACACTGTATGACATCCATATTGTGTGTGTTTTCGTTTGTAGCGCCAGATGAGTAAACAAACACAATGTTTGAGGCAAAATTTATGGCAAAAGTTGTTGAGATTTCCCCAACCACGAGGCATGAGGGTCACACCAAGATTACGATGCAGGTCAATGATGCCGGCATCGTCGAGCGTGGCGACTGGCTCAGCCTGACACCCGTCAGGGGTATTGAAAAACTCGCCATCGGTAAGTCGATGCACCAGGCACCCAAGATTTCTTCCCGTGTCTGTGGTATCTGTCCGATTGCCCACACCCTTGCCGGTATCGAAGCGATGGAGGCATCCATCGGTTGCGTCATCCCCGATGATGCATACCTTCTCCGTGTGATCCTCCAGTGCGCAAACAGGCTGCACAGCCACGCACTGCACAACATCCTCTCACTGCCGGACATGTACATCCCCGGAACGGACACCCATATCAACCCGTTCACCTCCGAGGAACCCGTCCGCACCGTTGCTCTTCGGATCCAGAAGCTCCGTGAGATCGGCCAGACGGTCGGTGAGATCGTTGGTGGCGAACCTATCCACCCGTCCAACCCCCGTGTCGGTGGTATGTACAAGAACATCACGCCCCGTGCAAAATCCAAGCTCTATGATCTCGCCAAGGAGGCACTGCCCCTTGCCCGTGACCACATGGAGTTCATGATCACAGTCTTCAAGGACTGGGATGCACGCCCCATGGCATCCGTTGCAAACGGCAAGGAAGTCGAGAAGACCGAGAAGTTCGGATTCCACGACCAGGGCTACATGGCAACCGACCCGCTCTACGGCAGCTCCTCGCTCGATATCGAGCCGATGTGGTTCCCCGAGCGCTGGACCGAGGTCCGCCCGTGGGACTGGTACCAGGGTGAGCTCGAAGTGTCCCTCGAGGATGCAGAGTACCCGATCGGCGGCACGACCCCTGTCGGCACCAAGGTCTGGCCCGCAATGGAAGCATGCACCGGTGTTCCCCTGTACGACGGCGCTCCCGTCGAGGTCGGTCCCCGTGCACGTCTCGCGATGTTCCGCAACTACGACCGCAAGGGCGCAATGGGCCTGCAGATCGCACGCCAGATGGAATACATGGACTGCCTGTACAGCATGATCGAGGCGATCGACGCAGTCGACACGTCCGGCGCTGTTATCGCAGACGAGATCCCGCAGGGTGACGGCTCACTCGGCTGGGCGGCAAACGAAGCACCCCGTGGAACCGACGTCCACCTCGCAAAGGTTCGCGACGGTAAGGTTGACTGGTACTCGCTCCTTGTGCCGACCACGTGGAACTTCCCGACTGTCAGCCGCGCTCTCGAGGGAGCACCGTGGCAGCTCACCGAAGTCATCATGCGTGCCTACGACCCGTGTGTGTCCTGTGCGACCCACATGATGGTGGTCGACGACTCGAAGAAGGTAGTGGCCCAGAAGATGTTCCAGTGAGAGCCTGACAATGCTGGACTGGTACGCAAAGAAGATGATCGTCGGCATCGGCAACCCGCTCTATACGGATGACGGGTTCGGACCGGCGGTGATCGAGGAGCTCAAGAAGCACGCCCTCCCCGACGACCTCAAGGTCATCGATGCGGGGCTTGCAGGGCCGCACTTCCTCTTCACGCTCGTTGCGCAGGCCGAAACACCCGTGGAGACGATGGTGATGATTGACATCCTCGACTTCGGCGGAGAGCCCGGCCAGCTGACGAGGGTGACACCGGACTTCCTGACGGAAGGCGCAAAGGAGCGGTACCTGGACCCCCATTCATGGGGCGGGCTCAAGGAACCTCTTGAGGAGCTTTCGAAGAGGACAAAGGTCATCATCATCGGCTGCCAGCCGGAGAGCATTGAGTTGTCGGACATCGGAAACGAGTCCGATGATGTCGGGTTCTGGCTCACTGAGAATGTGAAGACGGCCATTCCGAAGGCGGTGCAGCTTGCACTCGCCGAAGTAGGAGTGGATTATGGGACTACTATCATATCTGAAGGAGATCTTCACGGGGAAGCAGGAAGCGCCTGAGGCACCTGTCGCTCCTGCCGCACCCGCAGCACCGACGAAAGTCGAGGTGCCGCAGCCGGCTGAAGCGAAGCCTGCTCAGACCCCCGCAGATGTGAAGGTTGAACAAAAACCTGAAGAAACAATAAAGGAGGAATTGCCTGTGGCAGATAAAATTACGATTGGACACGTCCACATGTCCGGATGTACCGGATGTCTCGTGTCCCTCGCAGACAACTACGAAGGTCTGTTTGCGCTGCTTGACAACTACGCAGACCTTGTCTACTGCCTGACCCTCGCCGACGTCCGTGACATCCCGAAGATGGATGTCGCACTTGTCGAGGGTTCGGTCTGTATCAACGACCACCACTCGGTGGAAGACATCAAGAAAGCACGTGAGAACGCAACGATCGTCGTGGCACTCGGCGGCTGTGCGGCATACGGCAACATCACCCGGTTCGCCCGTGGCGGCCAGTGGAACCAGCCCCAGCACGAGAGCTACCTTCCGATCGGCGATCTCATCGACGTCGACCTGTATCTCCCTGCCTGCCCGCCGTCCAAGGAGTCCATCAGGAATGTCGCAGTTATGGCATACCTGCTCCTGAAGGGAACCGACGAGCAGAAGGAGCTTGCAGCAGCTTACCTCAAGCCCCTCATGGACCTCGCCGCCCGCGGCACCGAGGCCTGTGGCTGCGACCTCATCTACGACGTGATCAACCAGGGCCTCTGCATGGGCTGTGGTACCTGTGCGGCAGCCTGCCCTGTCCGGGCCGTTGAAATCGTCTACGGCAAGCCCCAGGTCGACCGCGACCTCTGTATCAAATGTGGAGCATGCTATACCCAGTGTCCGCGCAGCTTCTTCAACTTCGACGTGATCAACCAGTTCGAGGCGATCAGCGAAGCAATTGACGCTGCAATGGGCAAGGGAGGTGAGTAACATGGTTCTTGGTTCTTATAAGACAGCAATTTGCGCCCGTGCAGCAGACCCCAGCATCCTCGCAAAGTCGCAGGACGGCGGCATCGTCACGCAGCTCTTCGCGTTCGCTCTCGAAGAAGGCATCATCGACGGTGCAGTTGTTGCAGGGCCGGGCGACGAACCGTTCAAGCCCGAGCCGATCGTGGCAACCACGGTGGACGAGCTTCTTGAAGCCCGTGGAACCCGCTACACGATCTGCCCGAACATGTCACTGATCAAGGAAGCAACCCGTTCCTACGGTCTTGACAAGGTCGGTATCGTCGGTACCCCGTGCCAGATTCAGGCACTGAGGAAGGCACAGCTCTACCCGGTCGGCATGCGTGCCGTCCCCGACAAGATCGCGCTCGCACTCGGTATCTTCTGCATGGAGAACTTCCCGTACCAGGGTCTCGAGACCATGGTCGAGGACCTCTGCAACGTGAAGATGGAGTCGGCAACGAAGATGGACATCGGCAAGGGCAAGTTCTCGGTCTACACCGAGCGCGGCGCCGTCTCGCAGATTCCGCTCAAGCTCACCCACAAGTTCGAGCAGGGCGGCTGCCACGTCTGTCTCGACTACGTCTCCAACCTCGCGGATGTCTCCACCGGCTCCGTCGGCACCCCCGACGGCTGGTCGACGGTCTTCGTCCGCACGAAGGTCGGAGAGAGCGTCTGGGGCAAGGCAATCGAGGCAGGGTACTTCGAGACGAAGGACATTGCAGATGTCAAGCCCGGCCTGGACCTTGTGACCAAGCTCGCCAACGAGAAGATCAGCAAGAACCAGAAGACCCTCGAGGAACGTGCATCCTTTGGGGTCAACAAGGGCCTGCGAAACCCGTACCTCTAAATACCTTTTTTTTGCTGTTCATTTCTTACTCAGGCTGCGAGAGCGGAGCGGTTCTCGGGACCGTCCGGAATCCCGCTGCCGGACTGCATGCCCCTATGAAATACTGCCGGTAAAAACAGCAAATTATATCACTGAATCTGCTTTTTTCTCTGTATAGGGGCGTGGAATATGGAGCAGCCGGATTTTACGAGTGCAGAACAGCAATATCAGGAACTTCGCCGCAAACGAACGGCAGGCAAGCTCGGTGCGACCAAATATCGCGATCAGGTGAATGCGCTGAGGGTGCAGGACAACGACGGGAACTGGTGGCAGCCGGACCCGGACCGGGAGGGGTGGCTCTCCTGGAACGGGACGGCGTGGGTCTCCGCGACCCCGCCGGGATTGGCATCGGCAGCGGCGGCGGGGACGGCTGAAAAGGCGTCAAGGACCGCAGCCGCATCAAGGAATACGAAGCCACCAACGACAGCGAAGGCCGCGAAGACGCCGAAGGACGCCGGGACGCGGAAGGCCGAGAGAACCGCACCGGCAGCGAAGGCCCCGCCGAAGAAGCGGTCGCAGCAGTTCTGGGACCGCTTCTCCATCATGGGCGGGGTCGTCGCGGCCGTCATATGGTTCCTCTACTCGAGCATCCGTGGGGTCTCGGTCGAGGGCATCGACTGGATAACGCCGATCATCATGATCGGGATGCCCGTAGCGCTCGCCAGGTACAGGAAGGAGATCGACCATATGCTCCTCCCGCTCCAGACGTACCGGAAAAAGCTTGCAAAACCGGTGATCTTCATCCTCGGGATTGCGGCACCGATCGTGGTCGCCTTCGTCCTGTACAATATCCTCGGCATCGAGGAGTACACGCTTCTCCACCTGAACCTGATCATCGGCCCGCTGATCGCGTATGCGATCATGCGGACCCCGGTCGTCGAAGAGGAGCCGGCGCTCCAAAAGAAGGGCAAGCGGGGCGTTGCGGTGGGGGCGATCGTGCTGGGAGCGCTCTTCATCGTAGTGCCTGCGGTGGCGCACGACTGCCTGAGCGACCCGCTCAATGCAAACGACTGCCTACGAACCGACGGGACCGCCCAGGTGATCGCCGGGGGTGCGTCCCTCGTCATGACCGTGCTTATCAACGGGCCGATCTTCCTGCAGGGCCTTGCCGGTGGCGGCACGGGGGCGAGCGGCAGCGGTGGCGGAGCGGGCCCCGGTGACGGAAGCGGGGGAGAAGTCATCCCCGACGCATGGAACGCGGACGGCACGCCGTGGACCGAGGCGGACGAACGCGCCCTCGAGGCGGACCGGCAGCGGTGGTACGACGAACGCGCCGATGAATGGCAGTCCGATCTCGACCGGCGCCGCCGCGACGAGGGGTATGTCTACGATGAGCGGACCGACTCGTGGTTCCGTCCGCCGATCAAGGTGGACCGGATCGACCACAACGCCCTTACCCTGCGGGACGCGGACTTCGACCCCGCGGAGGCGTGGTCAGGGACGCAGGACGGCAATGTGCCGCACGCCCTCGACGTCGAGATCGGGGGGTCGAAGTTTCAGCTCGACGGCGGATTTTTAACGATCGACGGGAACTACGCCGAGCCGTTTTCGGACCTGATCGCAAACATCGACTCCTACAATATAGAAAAGCACCGCATGGAGGCGCTCGACCGGCTCTACGACGATCAGCTGGGCCAGTACAGGAATCTCGACCGGCTGCTCGACGATGCGAAGTCCGACCCGACCAAGGAGCACCTCGTCCAGTACCTCCTCGACCAGCGCGACACCCTGAAGCACAACATCGCGGATATCCAGATCGCCCGCGACAACTCGTCGCAGAACCTGCAGATCCAGGCGGACCGGATCGTCTCGCGCGGGGTGCAGGCGACGCTGGAGGTGGGCGGATCGGTGGGGATGGACGTCGGCATCGGGCGAAACGTCGCGGATGGCGGGCGCATGGGCAACAACCTGCTCCAGAACTACGACCAGGGCCATCTCCCCGGCCAGCGGGGGGCGATCAAAATGGACGCCCCCGATGCGGACGCCGGCGGCCATGTGCGCCCGACCGGCGATATCAGCACCCCGCGGCCGGATGTGGACGTCGACGTTGCGGCGGGCGGCGGACGGCCGTCCGTGGATCTCGATACGGGCGGCGGCACCCGTACAGACGTCCCGGACGCCCCGGACAGCGGAGGACGACCGGATGCGGCGGGCGAACCCGGTGCCGGACGGCAGGACGGGCAGGCCGCAGGCGAGGCGGACGGCGGCCGGCCTGATGCAGGGGGAGCGCCTGAGGCGGGGCCCCGGCCGGATGCCGATACCGGCGCAGGACGGCCGGGGGCCGATGGCGATGCAGGGGCAGCCCCCGTCGCAGGCGACCGGGCCGGTGCTGATGCCGACGCCGGCAGGTCCGGCGGCGACGGGAGAGCGCCGGCGGATGGCCCCGCACCCCCGGAGGGGTCGCGCCCCCTCGACTGGGAGAGCGGGCAGCGGGGCGGGACGAACGACCTGCACCCCGAGGGCACCGACGAGGCGGCCCACCGGCAGTGGCAGCAGAACGTGGAGAACGGGCGCACCACCACCCGCGAGATGCTCGATGCGATCGACAGCGGGGACCAGACCCGGATGCGGGACGGCGCAAAGGACGTGATGCAGGACTACCAGTCGCGGACCATCATAAAAGAGGCGCCGCCCGACGTCCAGCGCCCGATCGTGGAGCAGATCGATGCGGTCAACCGGGACATCGACAACCAGTGGGTAAGGAACATGAACGACGAAGGCATCCGCTGGCAGAACCCCGACGGGACGACCCGGCCGGTGACGACCGACGACGTGATGGACTTCCGGGGCTCCTCCGATGACCCGAAGATCAACATCGACCGCGACGTGGGCTGGGACTCGTCCCGCGGGACGCCGGTCGACGCGGACGGCCGGCCGCTCTCCCCCCAGCGGGGGCAGGAGCTCTACAACCAGGCGGCGCAGTCGCAGGGGGTCGATGCGGAGCGGGCGCTGCACTCCGTCACCGGCCCCTCGGAGGGGTCGCTGCAGGTGGAGGCATATCGCGTCCGCGACGGCATGGATGTCCCCGAGTACCTCGACCCCGACACCGTGCGGACATGGGACGGTGCCGAGGCCCGCCACGCGGCGGACATCGAGAGCGTGAAAGCAACGGATGCGGTGGACCGCCTCGGCGACGTGGACGGCGCCCAGGAGGCCTGCCGCGGGACGGTGAAGGGCTTCGACCGCTACCGCCCGATCTACGAGGAGGGCGGGGCGGCCCTCACCCCGCGCCAGGATGATATTCTGGCGGTGGCAAACGAGGTGGGCAGCGGCCGGATGTCGCCTGCGGAGGCCGATGCCCTGCTGCAGTCCAACCACCACATCAGCCTGAACGACGGCCTCAAGGAGATCAACCAGCTCCATGAGGCCGCAGGGGTCCTGAAGAAGTGACGGGAGAGGAGAGGAGAACAGAGGAGATGACGCAATTCTGCCCTCAGTGCGGCAAAAAGGCCGCCGACGATGCCCGGTTCTGTGAACGGTGCGGCGCGAGGCTTCTGGCCGGAGGGACGGGAACAGCGGACGCCGCAGCACCGGCCCCGTCCGGGTTCCCGTCATCTCCTCCTCCTCCGCCACCGCCCCCGCCCCCCCGTGGTGCTGGCGGCAATGAACGAACAGGAGCACCCGGCGCCGCGGTCCGGCAGGAGACAGGAGCGGAGCAGCCTCCCGGGTCGTCGTTCGTCCCTCCCTCTCCTCCTTCACCCCCACCTCCGCCGCCTCCTCCCCCCGCACCCCGGGGGCCGGAAGACCGGAAGGCCGCCTCCCCGCCACCGCCTCCGCCGCCTCGTTCAGGCGCCGCGTCCCCCCCGGAGCCCGCACCCCGGGGCATGGGTGCGAAGAGGGGCAGGCTGGTGGTGCTGGCGGTTGTTTCGGTCTTTCTCATCCTCGGAGCAGCGACGTTTCTTGATGATGCCCCCGCCTTAGGTTCCGGCGGCGGGGATGGCTGGGTTCCTGATCCGCTGCCCACGGCAGCGCCGACGGCCGCCCCGTACCCGGCTCCCGCCTCCACCCCGGCATCCGTCCGGTCGGAGCAGGTCACCCTCGAGGTCGCCGGCGATGCCGACGGGTTCGAGCTGACATATCTCGGCGGCACCCGGGCCCGGTATGTGACCACAATCGAGATTGCCGTCTCCGACAACTACGGGTATCACGCGATCCAGTGGCACTTCCCGTTCATCGGCGAGCGGTTCTTCCTTCCTGTTGAGATGTACGGCGGGAGCCTGTACGGCCCGCGCTATCTGTGGTGCGAGGCGGTGTACGAAAACGGAGAGCGTGAAGCGGTCTTCGCCCAGTATTATTATTAGGAGGGGGATGGGGGCGGGGGCGCCATCGCACGCTCCGCCCCGCCCCGCCCCGCCTCCAGGCGCCGGGTGAGGGGCTCAGGAGCACCCGAAGATGTTGTCGCAGGCGTCGGTGTAGAGGTAGTATTCATCGGCCGCCGCCGCCACCGCCGCAAGGAGGATCGTGCCTGCGATGGCGACTGCAACAGCGAAGACGAAGTACAGGAAGATGCTGACCCAGCTGAAGTCCCTGAAGGCGATATCCCCCTTGTTCATCCGGTCCGCGGTGCGGTAGGCGTCATAGATGCCATAGAGATAGAGGCCTGCCGCGAGGAGGAGGGACGGGAACCCCGGGAGGGAGAAGAGGGTGATGCCGAGGTAGAGGACGACCCCTTTCAGGAGAAACCCGTTGTAGGTCTGCCCTAGACCGGGGAAGAGGATGGAGGCGAGGACGGCGCCGCCGACGCTCTTCTTCGGATGGTCGTCCCCGGCTGTGCCTGCCGGGGCCGGCCGGACCGGGTCTGCGACGGGCGGCCGCGGGGGCACCGGGGGAGCTGCGGCCCCCCTCGGGGCCGGGGGGGTTGCCGGGACCTCCTCATCCAGGGCACCGCCGCAGAAGGAGCAGTAGTGTGCTGCATCGTCATTGAGCGTCTTGCATTCCGGGCATTTCTTCATTCTGCGTTCCTCTTTCAGACGTACATCGGCAGGCAGACCTGAAAAATGTTCGCGGGCGAAAACCGGGGGATGGGCGGGGTGCAGGCGGTAATCGGGGGGGACATCCCCGCCGTGCGGGAGCGGGCGCGGAGCATTTTGATACCTTTATTAGCCCCACCAAGAAAAATTCCATGACTGGTCATGAATATGAAATCGCCCGGCGCCATTGCAGTGGTGGCGCTGATCATCATCGCCGCCGCCCTCGCGGTCGGCATGCAGGGGGGCACGGCCCCGACGGTCGTCGTCTACTCCTCGGTCGACCAGATCTACGCAGCACCCATCCTCGCGGCGTTTGAGGAGCAGACGGGCATCGATGTCCTGCCGGTGTATGACGTGGAGGCGACGAAGACCACGGGCCTCGTGCAGCGGCTCATCGCGGAGAAAGGCCGCCCCCAGGCCGATGTCTTCTGGAACGGGGAGTTCATGCAGACGGTCCTCTTAAAAGAGGAAGGGGTCCTTGCGCCCTACCGGTCCCCCGCGGCGGCAGACCTGCCGGCGGCATATACGGACGCCGACGGGTACTTTGCGGGCTCCGGCGGGCGGGCACGGGTGATCATCGTGAACACCGGACGGCTCTCCCCGGCCGACTATCCGGCATCGGTCTTTGATCTCACCAGCGCTGCCTACCCGGCAGATGACATCGGCATCGCCCTGCCGGTCTTCGGGACCACCTCCACCCATGCGGCGGCGCTCTACGCCGCCCTCGGGGAGGAGGAGGCGCGGGCACTGTTCGCCGACATCGCCGGCCGCGGCGTCCGGGTCGTCGACGGCAACTCGGTCGTCCGCGACCTCGTCGCCGCAGGAGACCTCGCCTGGGGGCTGACCGACACCGACGACGCATGCCGGGCCGTGGAGAACGGCCTGCCGGTCGCCATCGTCGTGCCCGACCAGGCGGAGGGGGAGCCTGGCACGCTGATCATCCCGAGCACGGTCGCCCTCGTCGCCGGCGCCCCCCACCCGGCGGAGGGTGCCGGCCTCTATGACTATCTCGTCTCGGCAGAGACCGAGCAGCGGCTGGCGGATATCGGATGGTACCAGATCGCCGCCCGGCCGGGGACGCGCCTCCCCGCGGGCGCCGGGTTAGCCGGGGTCCGCGGCATGGATGTGACGGCGGACGCGATCTACGACCACCTCGGCCCCTCGCGGGCGGACCTTACGGACCTCTTCATCAGGTAGGGAGCACCATGACGGGCGGCGGGTCACTGCAGGACATGGCATCGTCCGGGAGGGCGGGTTTCGCCGTTCTTACCGGTCTCTTTCTCCTCTGCGCCTACGGCCCCCTCGCCGCCGTTGCGGCGGACGCACTGGGGGTGCTCGCCGCCTCCCCGGCGGCCGCCGGTCTCATCATCCCCGGCGGGCGCACGCTCGCCCTCTTTCTCTCGGGCCTCTTCCTCGCCGCAGCGGTGGCGGCAGCAGGAACGGTCACCGGGTGGTGTGCGGCCACCCTCCTCTGGCGGTGGACGACGGGCCCCCTCTCCCTTCTGCGCTGGTCCTTCCTTGCCTTTGCCCTCGTCCCCCCCTACCTCTGGGCGCAGGCGTGGCTGGAGGGGGCCCTCCTCGTAGGAAGGGCGCTTCAGGTGACGGGCATCGCCTTTTCCTGGGGCTGGCTCTTCTCGTTCTGGGTCCAGTTCGCCTCGCTCCTCCCGCTTGCGACGGGCATCTGCCTCGCCGGTCTCGTGGTTGCCGACACCGCCGCCCTGGAGGCGGGCCGCCTCTTTGGCGGCGATATGCCGGCCCTCCTGCGGGTGGTCGTGCCGGTGACGGCGCCTGCCGCCGGGGCATCGGCGGCGCTCCTCTTCCTCCTCTCGGTCACCGACTACAGCGTCCCCTCCCTCTTCTCCGTGAACGTCTATGCCCTCGAGATCTTTGCCGAGTACGCGGCATCGGGCAGCGCCGGGCGCACCCTCCTCCTTGCCCTCCCGCTGATGGCGGTGACGGCCGCCGTCATGTACCTCCTGCAGGGGCGGCTCCGCCGGATGGTCCATGCGGCAGACCCGGCGGCGGGGCGCCTCGCCGTCCCGTTCACCTTCGTGGGGTGGTTCCGGGGGGTGCAGGCGCTCGCCTGCGGTGTTCTCGTTACGCAGTGTGCGTTTCTCACCATGATGCTCGCCGTCGGCTGGCTGGCGGGGCCGCGTGCCGGCGGGTTTTCGGCGTTTGCGGCGCCGGCGGCCGCAATGAGCATTCTCCTCTCGCTTGCCGCCGCCCTCTGCGCCCTCCCGCTCGCCTACCCGCTCGCGGCCCGGATGAACACCGATACCCGCGGGGGCTGGTGGCTCGTCGCCCTTGCCCCGCTCGCCGTGCCCGCCGCCCTCGTGGGGGTGGGGATGATCGCCCTTGCCGGCCCCGCCGGGCTTTTCTACGGCACCTGGGCGCTTCCCCTTGCGGCGCTCTGTGCACGGTTCGTTCCCGTCGCAGCGCTCCTCCTCCTCATCCAGATGCGCCGTGTCCCGCCGCTCCTCTTCGATGCGGCCGCGGTCTTCGAGCCGTCCCCTGGGGCCGGCTGGGTCCGGGTGCGGCTCGTTCTCCTTGGCCCCGGCATCATTGCCGCGGGGATGGTGGTCTTTACCCTTGCTGCCGGCGAACTCGGGGCAACGCTCCTCCTCCTCCCGCCCGGCGGGGAGACCGTCACCATTCTGATGTACAACTACCTCCATTACGGCTCGTCGGGTGATGTCTCGGCTCTCGGGCTCGCCATGCTCCTGCTGATGACGGGCACGGGCATCGCCGCCCTGTGGGCGATGGGAGGCAGGGGCTGGGCAGGCGGGCGCCCCTCGCCGCGGCGGGCACCATCCGCAGGGGGTGATCTCCATGATTGAGTGCCGGGGCCTTGCAAAGGCGTATGGCACGACCCCTGCGGTACGGGATGTCACCGCCGCCTTCCCCGGCGACGCCGTGATCATGGGCCCTTCCGGGAGCGGCAAGAGCACGCTGCTCCGGCTCATCGCGGGGCTGGAGGTCCCCGACGCGGGAACGGTCGCCATCGGGGGTGCGGTCATGAGCACGAAGGACCGGGTGGTGCCGGCGGGACGGCGCGGGGTCGCCTGCGCCTTCCAGTCGCCCGCCCTCTGGCCGCACATGAGCGTGGAGGAGCACCTCAGGTTCGCCGCCGGCCCCTGCCCCGAAGGAGCGGAGGACCGGGCCGCCCGCCTCATGGAACGCGCCGGCCTCGCCTCCCTTGCCAACCGGCGGCCGGGGGAGCTCTCCGGCGGCGAGGCCCGCCGGGTCTCCCTCTGCCGGGCGCTCGCCGCCGCCCGTCCCGTCCTCCTCCTCGACGAGCCGGTGCAGAACCTGCCGGCGGGGATGCGGGATGCGATGATTGCGCTCGTCATGGAGTATGCCCGCCGTGACGGCAGTCAGGTCATCTACGTCACCCACGATGCCGCCGAAGCCCGGCTGGTCGGGGCCCCCCTCCATCTGATGGAGGAGGGGCGCCTTGCCCCGTCGGCCGGCCCGGCGGCAGGAGAGGGAGGGCCGCCGGAATGACCGTGCCGCCACCGCCGGAACCGCCGGCAAAGGGCAGGACGCGCACCATCCTGCAGGCGCTGGGGGCCCTTGCCGCCGTCGGTCTCGTCCTCGCCCTTATCGTCGTCGTTCCCCTTCTCGTCCAGGAGAAGACGCTTCCCGAAGGCATCGTAATCAAACGGCCTCCGCATGAAGTCTCGGCTCTTTACATCGCAGCGGACGCCGTCTGGGCGGGGGGAAAGGACGGCCTGTTCCTCTTTGACCGGACGGCCGCATCGCCCCTCCCGGTCCCGGCGGGTGCCCCGGCATTCGGGCACGTGCGCAGCATCGCCGCCGGCGGCGACGGGGATCTCTGGGTCGCCCATGACCGCGGGATTGCCCGCTATGCCGGCGGGAACTGGGATGCGGCGCCCGGCAGCCCGCCGTTTTCCCGTGCCCTTGCCGTCGCGGCCGGCCCGGACGGGGGCATTTTTGCCGGCACCCCGGACGGCGTCTGGCGGCTGGTCGGTGAGGGATGGGTCCGCGAGGCCGATGGCGATGCCGCCGGGCTGCGGGACTGCGGAGTGCTGATGACCGACTCGAGGGGCTGGGTGTGGGCAGGTTTCGCCCACCCGACGGCGGGCGGCATCCTCGTCCTGCACGACGGCGTCTGGGAACGGGTCGGTGCGGGCAGCCTTCCCCACCCGGTCGTACGGGGCCTGTATGAGGACTCGTCGGGGCGGGTCTGGGCGGCGGCCGGGTTTGCCAGCCGCGGCGGTGCGGCCGTCTTTGACGGCCTCGCCCTGCAGGAGACGTACACGACCGCGGACGGTCTTGCCGGAGGCGCCACCCGGACGGTCTTCGAGGACGGCGCAGGGCGGATGTGGATCGCCTCTGAGTACGATGGTGTCGCCGTGCTCCTCCCGGACGGGAGCTGGCAGTACCTGGACCGTAGGTGCGGCCTTGCGGGCGACGAGGTGAAGGCCGTCGCCGAAGATACCGACGGGCGGCTCTGGATCGGGACGGATCTGGGGCTCACCGTCGCGGAGGGGTTCGGACAATTCCCCCTGCAAACGGCACCGTCCTGAGCGGCGCCGGGGAATTGTGCTCTTTTTGACTCTCTCTTAAAAAAATGGGATGGTGCCGGCTGCCAGTGCCGGTATCAGCCGGAACCTGGGGCACTTGCCGTTGCCCATCTTCCGGCACCCCCTGCTCTTTTTGTCGCAGGCCTATTCCCGGTGGTCCAGGGCGTAGCCCTTGATCTCTCCCATCAGCTCTGCCGCAAGAGCACCGCCGATGACGGAGGGGATCAGGTAGAAGAGGAAGACCTCGCCGATGAAGGCCGCCGGCACCACTCCTTCCATCAGGGCCGGGTCGTGGAAAGAATGAAGCCCGATGGCAAGGACGGTGGAGATGAGTGCCACGACGCACCCGATCACGATGCCTGCCTTGCCGAACCGGCGAAACCGGCCCCAGGAGATCAGCCGGTGGTAGTAATTGGTCATCTCCGAACTGCCGATAAGGCCTCCCAGAAACGCGGTCGCCAACGGATAGAGGTACCCGATAAGCCCCGGCTCATCGACCCCGTAAAGGAGCAGCACGAGGTTGAGGGTGCAGGTGACCATGATGCCCACGAGAATTCGTACAGCCATGTGTTGTTCTTGAAAAGAGATGGGAGGTGCGCAAATTTAATTATTCCCCCATCCCGGCCGGGAATGGGAAGCCGACGCTGGTTGCGGCACTTCAGGTGCTTCTGGTACCGCAATGGGGGGCACATACGGGAAGCTATTTAGGAGTACTGCCAGAATACCTTGAGAGATTGTTGTATGTTCTGCCCGAATTGCGAAACGGAGGTCCCGAAAGGCTCGTTCTTCTGCGCCGAATGCGGCGCGGATACCGTCCCTGCAGGGGGTGCGGGGGCTGCAGCTGACGGGTGCCGGGCCGTGCCCGCCGAAAGCCCTCTCCACCGCCGGCAGGAAGATAGACCTCCCCTGCCGGAGGAGAGCCGGGGCGACGAACCGGAAGGGGGCCGGGCGGCAGGAAATGCGCCGGAGAGTGGAGCACCCGGCGATCCCGGCCACCCCCGTAATCCCGGAGGCGCCCCCCCCGCTCCTGCAGACGGCCTCGTGCCATCGTGCAGGGAGGAGGCAGCGGACCCAGAGGAGGCGGCGGATGCCCGGCCCCCAGGAGCGGACTGCGCCATTGCCGGGGAATCGTCAGCCGGAAACGAAGATGGTCGGGAGGAGGGGCCGGTTTCCCCCGACGCCGGAGGCAAAAGGGGAGGTCCGGGGCTGTTTGATGAAGAACTCTCGCTCTTCTACGAGGAACCGGAGGACGGTCCGGCAGAGCCCCGGCCCCGCCGCCGGCGGGTGGCGATGCCCTATGACCCGATGGAGGATCTTAATGCGGAGTATGCCTCCTCGCCCCGGAACCCCCCCGCTCAGGCGGACGGGGACCGCCCTTACCGTCGGGTCCCGCTGCCGGCAATCGCCGTCCTGGCTGCGACGGTTCTCGTTCTCATCGCCGCCGCCCTCTTTGTGGGAGGTGCCTTCGGCGGGGACGGCGGCCTTCCCGCCGGGAGCCCCGCGGCCGTCGAAGGGGCGGGTCCCGCCGCCCCGACAGCATCGCCGGACGCAGGGGCCGTTGGAACAGAATCCGGGGAGTCCGTTGCTCCCGGCGGGCAGGTGAAGGCGTTTACCGGGTCGATCGTGCTCATGGTCACCCCGACCTTTGACGGGTACGAGGCGGTCGTCACCGGCGGGTCGAGGATAGGCGAGGTCGACAGGATCGTCATCACCGTGCAGGACAAGGCCGGCGTCCATACGCTGGACTGGTACTACCCGTACAGGGGCGAATCATTCATCCTGATGCGGGGGATGTACGGCGGGGCCGCGTCCCAGGCCGAGCGGGTGAGCGCCGAGGCATACTTTGCCGGCGGGGAAAAAGAGCTGATCTGGGATGAGAAGTACTGACGGGGTGCCCCCGTCCTTCTCATGCTTTTTTGAAGACGTCGACGGGGTCGATCTGGGCGTTGATCATCAGGTCGAAGTCGATCGTGTCGGGCCATCCTGCCCGGTTGAACATGTCCATGAAACAGACGCCGACCACTTTTGCGTCATAGCCGCCGATGGTCTCCTGCACCATCTCCGCACTGACGGGTTCGTTCGGCATCGCAAGGCCCCCCATGATCACGACGACCTTCGGGTCGAAGGGCTCGGGGCGGGCATCGGTCACCTGCATCCCCACGTGCGGGATCTCTTTGACGATCCGGGCCTTCTCCTCGTCGAGGCGCGGGACAAAGACGTAGGTGAAGGGCAGGTCGCGGGTGGCGTAGGCGAGGAGCTCCACGAAGGGGGTGCAGGTGCCCGGACAGCCGTAGAAGACGACCTGGTCCGTATCCATGATTCCCGATGTCACCATGAACTTCTTGAACGGCCTGAGAATGCCGGCAAGACTCTTATCTGACTCGATCAGTTCCATGGGGTGAAGATGCACCCCGATGACGATAAAAATTCCCTTTCGGCAGACGAAGGATAGCTCTTTTTATATTAAGGCCGAAATCTTCATTCGTGAAGGAGACAGGGAGGGGGGAACGGCGGCGGAGGGCGGCAGAGGGCCGGCAGGAGGGGTTCACCGGACTGGAGGCGGCACTGGTCCTCGTCGCCTTCGTCGTCGTCGCCGGGATCTTTTCCTTCACCGTCCTCGGGAGCGGATTTTTTACCACGCAGAAGGCACAGAAGACCATCGTCACCGGCGTTGACCAGTCCACCTCCACCCTGCATGTGATGGGGGACGTCTACGGCATCAGCGACGGGGGCGGGTATATCGATGAGGTGTGGTTCACCCTGGGCACCCCCGCCGCAGGAAAGGGGGTCGACCTCTCGGCGCTTGCCATCACGGCAAGTTCCGCCGACACTCTCTTCACCCTCCGGCCGGCCGATCCCCTCGTCTCCCCCTCGGCGGGTCCCGGGGAGTGGTGCATCCATGCAAAGACCGGCGATGCAGCCTCTCCCCTCTTCCTCTCTGGCGGGGAGCAGGGGACCATCATCGCCCGTCTCCCCGCGGGGGCCGGGCTCTCCCCCGGGCAGCGGGTGACGATCGAGGTGATCCCGCCGATCGGTGCACCGGTCGCCATCTCGCGGCAGATACCTGCCGTGACCTCGGCGGTGACGGTTCTTACCTGAGAAACGAGAGCAACCGGGACGCCCCCGGGGTAACCGGCACGGACGGCATGGGGCGCCCCGGCGCATGGCATCCAGTAACCAACTGCACCGGGCCCTGCCGTCAAACCGGCTATGGCGTCATGGTGTCAGTACCACCGCCGTCCGAAGAGCGGCTCCTCGTCGAAGGAGGTGATGCGCTTTGCGTCGACGCTGTACGGGATGTCCACGTGGGTACGGATGGCATCCTCCATCCGCATCGATGCCGAGGTGATCGCCTCCTCGCGTGTACTGACGCCCCGGACCCGCATCCTGACGGTCATCGTCACCATCCATCCTTCGTCCATGGTCGTTTTTCTCATGGGGTCGTACGAGCACCTAATACCCGTCATGAGGGATAAAGGATTGGGTCGCCGGGCAAAGGACATTCCCCGCGATCCTTTTATCTGATCCGGGGGTGAGATTCCCTCCATGCGTTCCCCCCGGGAAGGGCCTCCATGGTTGTTGGCCGGGACCGTGGCTACCCTCGTCCTTGCCGTCCTCGTCCTCTTCTTCCCGCTGGTCAATGTCCTTGTCATTGCAGGATCCTTTGCCGCCGTCCTCGTCCCGTACCACCGCACCCTCTCCCGCCACATGCCGGCGCCCCTCTCATCCGCGCTGATCACAGGCAGCGTGATCCTCGCCCTCATCGCCGTCCTCTTCCTCGCCGGAGAGACGATCGCGGCCAATACGGGGTACATCCAGCACCTCTTCACCACCATCGCGGAGTGGGTCGCCGGGATGACCGGGGGAGGCGGGGTGAGCAGTATCGTCGATATGGGCGGCATAGGGGACGCCGTCATCGACTGGGTGAAGGAGAACATCACCGCCCTCCTCGGGCAGGGCGCCTATTACGCCATCATGGTGGTGATCCTTTTTCTCTTCCAGTACCTGCTCACCCTGTACGGGGACCGGATCTATCGTGAGGTCTGGTCCCGGATACCCCGCCGGTCCCGCGAAGGCATTGGCGCTCTCCGGACGGCGGTGGCCGACACCCTCTATTCCCTCTTCATCGTCCACGTCGCGGTCTCGGCCTTCGTCTTCATCGCCGCAGTGCCGTTCTTTATCGTCCTCGGCTACGGTCATGTGCTCTTCTGGTCGGTGACGTGTGCGGTGCTGGCGCTCTTCCCGGTCATCGGTCCGGAGATCACGATCGCGTTTCTGGCGGTCTACGCCCTCGCCATCGGGGACTACCGGGGGCTCGCCCTCATCCTCCTCATAGGGTGGCCGCTTATCGGCGCCCTGCCCGACTGGTACCTCAGGCCCGTCCTGATGGGAAAGCGTGCGAAGATGAATGCCGTCCTTATCTTCATCGCTTTTTTTGGGGGCATTGCGATCCTCGGCCTCGTCGGCTTCGTGTACGGGCCCCTCGCCCTTGCCGTCATCACGGCCTCCTACCACGTCTTTTTAACGGAGGTGCCCCCGGAAACGGAGGGAGACGGTACCGGCGGGACGGAGATGCCGGGGAACGGGTGACGAGCCCGGAGCAGAGAGGGGGATATCCGGCCGAACGATTCCGCATCCATTCGGCCGCCCGGGTATGTGCCACAGCGAACGGCGCTCCTGTGGCCGCAGGGGAGGCGGGTCGCAAGAATGGTTTTATCGGATTCCTGCCAGATATCTCTGCAATGAGAATCCTTTCTGACGGGCATGACCGGCTGCTGGCCGGCGTCATCGCGGCGCTGGTCCTCGCCGTCCTGATCGTCTTCTTCCCCCTGATCAATATCTTCATCATCGCGGCATGCTTTGCGGCGGTGCTCGTACCCTACCACCGGGTCCTTTCCCGCCATATCGCCCCCGCCCTTTCGTCGTTCGTCATCACGGGCAGTGTCATCCTCGCGCTCGCCGCCGTCGTCGTCGTCTCCTTCGAGACGATCGCGGGCAACATCGCGTATATCCGGCACTTCTTCACCACCATCTTCGACTGGATGACCGGCGACAGCGAGCTGGCACTGGCGATCTTTGCCATCATTGATATCCCCGGCATGATCGACGGCATCATCAAATCCGTGAGCAGCAATATCGGCGAGATTCTCGGGCAGAGCGCCTATCTTATGATCATGGCGATGATCCTCTTTCTCTTCCAGTACCTCCTCACCCTCTACGGGGAGGAGGTCTACGGGCAGGTCTGGTCCCGGGTTCCTCTCCGGTCCCGGCCCGGCTTCAGGAAGCTGCAGGATACGATGGTCGATACCCTCTACTCCCTCTTCATCGTCCATGTGGCAATCGCGGTGCTCGTCTTCGTCGCGGCAATGCCGTTCTTTACGCTCCTCGGCTACGACCACGTGATGTTCTGGTCGGTCACGAGCGCCATCTTCGCCCTCATTCCGGTCTTCGGGCCCGTCATCATCATCGCCTTTCTGGCGGTGTATGCGCTCGCCATCGGGGACCTGCGGGGCTTTGCCCTCATCCTCATCCTCGGGTGGCCGCTCCTCTGCGCCGTTCCCGACTGGTACCTCCGTCCCGTCCTGATGGGGAAACGCTCGAAGATGAACGCGGTGCTGACCTTCATCGCGTTCTTCGGCGGTATCGCCATCCTCGGCGTGATCGGATTTTTATACGGCCCCCTTGCCCTTGCCGTCCTCGCCGCCTCCTACCAGGTCTTCCTGGAGACGACCCGCCCGGCGGGGGACGGGGAGGCGGGAGACGGAGAGCCGGGTGGCGGAGAGGGCGCCACGGCCGCTCTCCGGTCCTGATTTTTGTAAGCAGGGTGAGACGATACGGCGTCGTCAGCCAGACGGGGGGGATGACCTTTTGCAGCTCACTGTTCCCGGTTCATACAGCAAAAGAGAAACGAGGCAGGGCATGCATCTTCCATATTCATAAAGGATGCGCCCTGTGGAACAAGAATGAACATTGAAGAATGAACAATGTCAGACGATGAACCCGGAGAGGATTGTGTGAAAAAATGTTGGGTGAGGGTGGTTAAAGGAGATGTTCGTTTCTCATTTCTTCAGGAATATCTCTTTTTTCAGCATGCCAAATCCGTCGAAGCTGCTGTATGACGTAAGAATAATGGCAAGGGTGACGCAGACGGCGGTCGAGGTATAGATGGTGAGCATCAGGGCAATCTGGTAGGTAATCGCCGTCATCGGGGAGAGTCCTGCAATCAGCTGTCCGGTCATCAGGCCCGGCAGAAATACAATTCCCATCACGGCGACATTCCCGAGAGAGGGCTTGAGGGCGGACTTCAGGGCTGTCCTGAAATGCGGGAGAAGTGCCTCCGTTCTCTGTGCCCCGAAGGAAAGGGCCGAGATATACCGGTGTTCGTTTCTTCGCAGGTCATTATAGAAGAGGGATACTGCAATGATGGTTCCTCCAAGAGAATTTCCCAGCAGCATGCCGCCGATGGGGATTAAAAACCGGGCTTCGGAAAATCCGCCACCCTGCAGGATCAGCGTCTCAAAGTAGATGAGAGATAGAATGGTTGCAATGACAAAGGCGGCGACCGTCGGCAGGTAGAGTGTTCTGATGGTTAGTTCCTGTTTACGCACCGCCTCAAAGGCTGCAACGGCGATCATGACAGATAACCAGAGCACGTTTACCAGCGCATTGTTATAGTCAAAGAGCACGGTCAGAAAAACTCCCGCAAGAGCAAGCTGAACGGACATACGCAGAAAGGACCAGACGGTCTCCCGCATCATCGGAAGGCGGGTCCTGTGCATGATGAACACGGGTACTGCAAGCAGAAGGAATGCAAAGAAGAGCCCTCTCACCGGGATGTCGGGGGTGGCCATCTGTCAGTTCCCTCCGACAGGGATGACGCGGGCCCCTTTCCGGTACCAGGCATCATCGTGTGATATGGCAATCACGGTCCAGTCCTCATGCGAGAGAAAATACCCGGCCACCGTATGTTTCATCCGGCTGTCAAGGGCCGCGGTGATCTCATCAAGGAAAAAGATCGTTCGTTCAAGCAGGAGCGAGATGATAATGACGATTCTCTGTTTTTCCCCGCCGGAAAGAGTACGAAAATCCTTCTCAAGAATGGCCTCGTCAAGGGCAAACAGGGCGAGATAGTTGTTCAGAGAGTTCTGGTAGGGAACTTTTTTGTTCGCGGAGTAGGCAAAGACGCCGGCAATCAATTCCCTGACGGGTCCTTCCCCGATGTCGGTATCCTGTGAGATGTATGCGGTTTCCTGCCGGATGTTCCACGCAGTCCCGGCATCAATGGCATGCGTCCGGTACGTAACCCTGCCCTCATCCGGTCTGGCATACCCCTGCGCCATCTTCAGGAGGGTTGATTTTCCCGACCCCGATGGCCCCCTGAGGATGACCTTGTCCCCTTTGCATACGGGAAGGGAAAAATGTTCGAGAATGGTGATTCCATCAAATACAATGGATACATTCTCATATCTGATGATCTCTTCGTCTATGGTAGCAGCTCCCGTCTCCTCTTTTGAATACATCGGTATTGTAATGGAATACCTTTCATTGAGCTTCGTTTCATAAAATCCTATTTCAGTCTGATCCCGGGGCTGTCGCATGAATGAATGAAGAATGAATGAAGAATGAATGAAGAATGAATGAAGAATGAATGAAGAATGAATGAAGACTGAATATTATTGGCACCGACGGGGTGTGCCGGTGCCCGTTCGCACCATGCAGAGGACCGGAAAACGCCCGGACCGGTGGTGCAGACGGATGACGAACGCCTGCTGATGGGCAGGGCCGGTCTGGTGGGGAACTGGAAAAAAGAAGAATGAAATAATTCAGTGGTGCCAGCGGGTCGTCTCCCCCGCGATATCCTTCTTCCAGATCGGCACGAACTCCTTGATCCGTTCGAGGATATACCGGCACCCCTCGAACCCTTCGTCGCGGTGGCCGGCGCCCGCGATGATCACGACGATCGTCTCGCCCACCGGGAGCGTCCCCGTCCGGTGGACGATGTCCACCGAGTGGAGGCCGTAGGTCTCCGTCGCCTCGGCGGCGATCGCCTCGAGGTCCCTTTGGGCCATCTCGGCATGGGCCTCGAACTCGATCGCCTCGATGCCGTCGTCGCGGACCGTCCCCACGAAGACGACCTGTGCGCCCATGCTGTCCCGTCTCGATGCGGCGATGAGCGCCGCGATGTCGATATCCTCTTCCTGTATGGCAATCATCGTCTCATCCTCCCGATACCGGCGGGTAAATAATAATCTCGTCGCCGCCGGAAAGCACCCGTTCGTCCCGCTCTTCAGGCGCGAGGCGTTCGCCGCCCACCATCACCAGGACGAAGTCCTTGATGCTGCCATCCGCCTCGAAGAGGGTCTCTGCATGCCCTTTGCGGGCCACCAGCGCTCTCAGGGCGGTGGGCACCGTGCAGGACTCCTCCACGGTGATCTCGTTTCGCTCGCCGAAGTCTTCTCTGAACCGTGCAAAGGCACGGATGGTAATGTTCATCGAATGGTCTCCTCCTCTCTGTGCATGTGGCCGCAGACCGGGCAGGCCGGCTCACGGGGTGCCGGGAGCACGTCACAGGACGCCTCCGCCCCGTTCCAGAGCAGGAGGCGGCCGGTAAGAAGCGGCCCTCCGGTGAGGTATTTGATCACCTCGCCCGCCTGGATGCTCCCGATCACCCCTGCGGTCGGCCCGAGGGCGGGGAAGGTCTCCTTCGGGGGCTCCGAGGGGAAGATGCAGCGCAGGCAGGCGGATTTCCCCGGAAGCACCGTCGTCGCCTGGCCGTAGAATCCGGAGATCGCCCCGTGCATCAGCGGTATTCCCCCCTTCACCGCCGCCTCGTTGAGCACCATCCGTGGGGCGAAGCTGTCGAGGGCGTCGACGACGGCGTCCGCCCCCTGCAGGATGGTGGCCACGTTCTCTTCGGTGATCTTTGCACCGACCGGGACCACCTCGATGTCCCTGTTCAGGGCACGGAGGCGCCGGGCGGCGCTTGCCACCTTGGGGGTCCCGATGTCCGCGTCCCCGTGGAGGAACTGGCGGTTCAGGTTGGAGAGGGAGACGGTGTCAAAATCGACGAGGACCAGTCGCCCCACGCCGGCCGCCGCGAGGTAGGTCGCCGCCGGTGACCCGAGGCCGCCTGCTCCCACGACGACGACCGTCGCGGCGGCAAGGGCCCCCTGCCCGGCTGCCCCGAAGATCATCTCCTGGCGGGCGTAGCGCCCCTCGTCCTTCTGTCCGTTCTTCATGTCATCTGCCGGCATCGTGGTCTCCTTTTTCAGGTTTGCAGGGCAGGCGCAATGAAGGTATTGGAAAGCGTCTTCGCCGGGTATTCGTTCAGATGAAGCAGTCGTCGGCCGCACGGTAGGTCGCAAGGAGGTCCGCTGCCGCATCGTCGCCGAGGACGGCACCCGCCATCCCGTAGAGTTCGGCAAAATAGTCCGGCGCGAGGCAGCCGAGGCTCTCCTCGCCGGTGTCGATGAGGGTCAGGATATAGGTGAGCTCGTCTCTGCTCAGCCGTTCGATCCTCCGCCGAAAATCGGCGGCATCCGCTGCGTAGTGGTTGGCGACGGGGGGGAGAATGGAACGGTAGGCCGCCCCCGCTTCGCTGCACTCCGCCCCCTCCCATTCGGGGGCAAGTTTTGTAAGGATGGTCATGTCCCGGGAAGTAAGTGTCCTCGCCATTGGTGGTTCCCTGTTCTGCCGGAAAAAAGAGGGGGCGGGGGGATATATGTGTTGTGAGCCGCGGCCGGGGGTCACGGGGATGGGTGCAGGGGATGGCTACCTAAATGCCGGTTCCAGGAAGGGCGGGGGGTACTCCACCACGCCGGCAACGCCGATGAGGGCGTGGGGTTCGAGGGCGAGCACCATGAAGGCGGCGTCCGGGGCATCGAACGGTGCGGTGATGCCGTGGTCCTTTGCCGGGACGAACCGGAAGCGCGGGTAGTAGTCGGGGTGGCCGAGGACGACGATGATCTTTTCGCCCTTCCGGTGGCAGCGGCGGATGCCCTCCTCGATGAGGCTCGTGCCGATGCCCTGGTTCTGGTGGCCGGGCAGGACCGCCACCGGGGCGAGGGCGATGGCCGGGGTGCGGTCGCCGTCCGGCGAGACGATGAAAATCCGGGAGAAGAGGACGTGGCCGACGACGGCGCCCTCCTCTTCGGCGACGATGGAGAGGTCCGGGTCGAATGCCGGCTCCCTGCGCATCGCGTCGACGAGCAGCGCCTCGTCCTCCCGGCCGAATGCCGCGGTGGCGACCCGGGCGATCTCAGCGGCGTCGTCCGGCCGTTCTGATCGCAGGAGAAGGCTCATGGGGCATGCACCCTGCCGTCAGATGTCATGGCAGTATCTTGGCGCAGGGCGGGAAAATCTATTCGGTCGGGCCGGTCGCGGCCTCCTCCCGCGGCTCCTCCCCTGGCTCCTCCGCCTCACCGCCGCCGATGCGCCGCCCCTTCAGGGTCTCGGACCGGATATCCGTGGTCGCGTTTTCGATGGTGACGAGCGCCCGGCTGATGGTCTCGGTCCTCTTATGGATGCGGGCGAGGATCCCGAGGAGATCGAGGGCGACCTGGCGGTACTTCCCCGCCTCGCCCGCCTGCTTCGTCCGGATGTAGTCCTCCTGCAGCGTGTGGGCGACGGGGAAGATGTCACGGTAGGAACAGATGAAGACCCGTTCGATGCGCCCGGCGGCGACGAGTTCGGGTGCCGCGTCGATCACCCCCTCCGGGACGACGAGGATGGCGTGCGCCGTGGTGTTCGGGAGGTTCTGGTACTTCTGCACCCTTCCAATCTCCCGTTTCACCCGTGTTACGATCTCCCGTTTCAGCTGTTTTTGCCGGCCGGGGTCGTCCGACCCTTCGTACTCCTCGAGAACGTCCATCAGGTCGGGGAACTTCGAGTCGATGGGGATGTAGGTGCCGTCCTCGAGGTTCCAGGCGAACTCGACCTCGCCCGAGCCGGTCCGAAGCGGGGTGACCACCACGCCCGCCCGGATGCTCTCGGCAAGGGCCTGCCTGAGCCGCTCCTCGCCCATCGCCCCCCGGGTGGAGGTGCCTGCCACCGCCCGGGTGAACTGGCGGATCATCCGGTTCATGTCGGCAAGCTGGGCATCGCGTTTCGTCTCGATCTCCTCGCGGGTCTTTCCCTGGCCGGCCAGGAACTGTTCGTAGGACTCCTTCTGGGCGGTGTAGTAGCGCCGGGTCTCCTCCATCCATTCCTGCATCCTCTGCTCCCGCTCCGTATCGGAGGACCGGTGGCGCTCCTCCTGGGTGCCGAGGAGATCGCGGGTATGGGTCAGGTGGTCGATGAGGCGGCGTTCCCGCTCCTCCTCGAAACGGGCCCGCTCCCGTTCGATCTCACGCCGGGATGCCTCCATGGCCTCAAATCCTGCCCTGACCGCTGCAATCTCCGCCGCGAGGCTGCCGAGGGACCCCTCGCCTTCCCGCCACGGGGGCCTTGCTGCCCGCCTGCCGAGGAGGTACCCCGGCACGATGCCGGCGCCGAACGCGACGGCGGCGGTCACGGCAATAGTCATGAAATCTGCCATAGGGAGCGGTTTTTTATCCGTCCTTCAAAAGGTTTGTGCAGGCGGGGGAAAAGTGCGGGTGTTCCGCCGGACGGGAAGACCTATCTCTGATTGCCGCCCCACAGAGCAGGTATGCTGATCATCGGGCATCGCGGGGCCCGCGCCCGGGAACCGGAGAACACCGTCCGCGGGGTCAGGGAGGGCCTGAAGTGTGCCGACTTCGCGGAGGTGGATGTCCGCCTGAGCGCCGACGGCGTACCGGTGCTCATGCATGACGCCACCGTCGAACGGACGACCGGGGAAGCGGGGGATGTCCGGGCGCTTACGTTCGGGGAGCTGCGCACCCTCGACGCCGGCAGGGGCGAGCGGGTGCCGGCCCTCGAGACGGTGCTCGCCGTCGCCGCCTCCTACCCCGGCAAGGGCCTCTGCATCGAGATCAAGGAGCCGTGTGCGGTCCCCGCCGTCGCCGCGGCCCTGCACCGCATCCGGCCGGACCGGCTGGTCGTCACCTCGTTTTACCCGAACGCGCTCATGGGCATCCGGCGCTTCGCTCCGGACGTCCCCCTCGGGCTCATCGCGAGGAAAGGGTGCCGGGAGGCGGTCGCCACCGCCGTTAAGGCCGGGGCGTCCTCCCTCTTTTACCTCGCCGGGGAGGACGATGCGGCCGCGGCCGCCGCCGCGGGGGAGGCGGGGCTGGCCCTCTTTTTCTGGACGGTGAACGATCCCGCAGGGTGGGAGCATGCGGCCTCCCTCGGGGCCGCCGGGGTGGTGACCGACGATCCCTGCCGGGCGCATGCGTGGCAGGCAGGGCGGCGCTCGCAGCAGGGATAGGGGAGACAAGGGAGACAAGGGAGACAAGGGAGACAAGGGAGACAAGGGAGATAGGGGAGAAAAGTAGGAAAACGGAGGCTTCAGCTCCCCTGTTCCACTTTTGCTAGGACGTCTTCGGTGAGCAGGACCGCCTCCCCCGCTCCCCCGCCCTCGGGCACCATCAGGGTGAATCCCGGCGTGAGATCGAGCCCGACGGTGCCGCTCTCCATAGTAAAGTCGAGGAGATGGCCGCCCGCCGTGCGGTCGTCCGTGAGGAAGTGGAGGTGGAAGCCCGGCACGCCTATGCCGTCATCGGCGTAGGCCGGCGACCAGATGCCGACGACCGTTCCCGTGACGTTTTCGAGGGTGAAGACCGACTGCTCCTCCACCACATCGGCGAGGGGCCGGTAGGGCGGATCCTGGGCGGGGACGCTTCTCACGGTCACGGAGGAGAAGGCCCCGTCGGCCCGGACAGCGTAGAAATGCGACGAATCCGGGAGTGCCGCGGCCACGATGGCCATGCATCCGGTCATGTTGACGCGGTTCATGATCCCGATGGTATGGTCGGGAGCGTAGAAGGTGACCGCCGTAAATGGCGTCGTCGCCTCGTCGGGGATCACGTGCACCGACCCGTCCGCACGCACCTGGTAGAAGGTCCCGTCCAGTGCCACCATCTCGCCGTCGAGGCGGTCGAGGGTGCCGATGCCGAAGTCCCCGTGGCGGGCAAGGTCGCCGAAGGTGACCGTCCCGTCGTAGGACCCTGCCAGAAGATCCCCGATGAGGGCGTGCTGGTACAGGATCTCCGCCGATTCCGCCCCGCCGCCGGGGGACTCCGGCACAAAAAATCCCGCAAATACCCCGGCTGCCAATATAGCGATGCACCCGATGACGATCCCGCAGATGAGGATGAAGGCCGTCCTGCCACTGTCGTTCATACTTGTTACCTGCGCTGCATGCGGATTAAATATGCTGATAATTCCCGTGCAGACAAAGGATGAATACCACCCCGGTTATGCTGCCCGTTCCGGCATCGCAGGTGCCGATGCCCGCCCGCACCGTCGGGAGGTTGCCGAAAATGGGTGCTGCCTGCCCGTGCCTGGTGGAGATTATTTCCCCGGAGGTCAGCACCACCATTTTTTTGAGGGTGCCGATGCAATGAAACTATGAACGACCGTGGCCGTCGTGCCACCGGTCACCGAACCGTCCCTGCCGATGCCATGAACCGTACCGTCGTCCTCTCGGAAGACCCTGAATTTCTTGCGGAACTCTCCGAATACCTGGAGGTCCTCTCAAATCCCACCCGCCTGAGAATACTGCGCACCATCGAGCACCACCCCATGGAGATACGCGAGATTGCAGCAGAGATCGACACCAGCTACGAGAATACAAAAAAGCACCTGAACAAACTGGCGGCGGCGGGGATCATCAGAAAGGAGGCGGGCCTCGGGCGGGAGACGGCCAAAGGGGTCCACCCGGTCTGGAAGTTCTCTCTCCAGCCCGGCGGGCTCGAATCGGTCATCAGCAGCCTCGGCGTCTTCTCCGGCAGTGCGGTGCCGGCGGGATTCGGCGATGTGGCGGGACGCGTCCGGACCGTCAAATCGATGCTGACCGATGAGGAGAGCTCGCCCATGCTCCTCCTTACCCAGGGGGAGGAGGACGGAAAGGTGTTTCATCTGACCACCGGCACCGTCGCCCTCGGCCGGGAGGACCCGGCGAATGCGGCCCTCTACGATCCCGCCGCCGATGTCGTTCTCCCGGCGTCGTACGCCGCCGTCTCACGCGTCTCGCGTCCCCATGCCCGCCTCACCCGCGGCGCAGGGGAGTGGCGGCTGGAGGACTGCGGGAGCACCGGGCAGACCTTCGTGAACGGCGTGGCTCTGGGGAGAAACGAGACGAAGACGGTTGCCGACGGAGACATCATCGACCTCGCCAACGGGGCGGGGAGCGCCCGGTTCGTCCTCATCGGCACCGGGGACCAGGGAGCGTGACGGAATGACCATAACGTTACGGAGATCCGGATCTTCTGCCCGGTGGGTGCACCGCGGGTTCTGCATCGCCCTTATCCTCCTTCTTCTGGCGGCGGTCCCGGCGGCAGCGGAGAGGACGGATGACCCGAAACCGGAGAAGACATGGCCGGGGCAGGGCGTGGGCCCGGAGAAGACCCCCGTGACTGAGCCGCTTCCTGAGGATACCCCGGAGGCGACTCCGGAAATTACCCCGGAGACGACCACCGCCTCCACACCCCAGGGGACTGACACACCAACAGGTGCCGGGACGGCGGATGCCGGGGCGGGGGCAGAGGAATCGCCTGCCACCCCCACCGGCGGTGATGACGGGATGACCCCCCTCCTCGTCCTCCTCCCGGTTGCGGCCGTCCTTGCCGCCGGTATCGTCATCGCCACCCGGCGGCGGGACCCGTCCGGCGATGCGGGAGCGGCAGAGCGGGACGCGGCAGCTTCGGACGCCGCCCCTGCCCCCGCCCCCGCCTCGGTCAGAACGGTGGTGGTGCAGGGGGCAGAGGGCGGCGCCTCTGCGGCCGCCGCGGTGCCCCTGTCCGGATTTCCGCCGTCCCTTGCGGCCAAATACCGGGAGATCGGGTACCTGGGGCAAGGGGGGATTGCCCGGGTCTACCGGGCCGAACGCATCACCGACGGGGTGACGGTCGCGGTGAAGATCCCCCTCGTCCCCGACGAGGAGACCGGGACGCATTTCATGCGGGAGATCCGGTTCTGGGAACGGCTGCACCACCCGAACATCCTTGCCATTTATGCGGCCAACATCCTCCCCGTCCCGTACGTGGAGATGGAATACGTGGACGGGAGCCTGAAGGACTGTCTGCTTCCGCTCTCCCCCGAAGTGGCGGTCCGGGTCATCCGGGGGGTGGCGCAGGGCCTTTCCTATGCGCATGGCGAAGGGGTGATCCACCGGGACATCAAACCCGAGAACATCCTCCTTGCCGAAGGCGGCGTCCCGAAGATCACCGACTGGGGGCTGGGCTCCGTCACCGACGGGGGCCACCGGACGAGGGTCGGCGGCTTCTCTCCCGGCTATGCCGCCCCCGAACAGCTGAGATCCTCGGTTTACGGTGCCGAGGACGCCCGGACCGACCTCTACCAGCTGGGAGTGCTCTTCTTCGAACTGCTCACCGGCACCCTCCCGTACCCCGGCACGGGGATTGCGGACGTCGCCCTTGCCGTCCTGGGGGAGCCCGCCCCCCTGCCGTCCGCGGCCGGTGCGCCCACCGCGGCCTTTGACGCCGTCATCGGCAGGTGCCTCGAAAAGGAGAAAGAACAACGTTTTTCTTCGGTTGCCGAGTTCTGCAGGGCCCTTGACGAGGCCCGTGCGGGTGACGCCCCCCCACCGGCGCAGAGCCGTCCCGCAGATGGATAAGGAGAACTGCGTGGTTCTGTGGTGGGAACCGCGGTATTTTCCCAATATATATTCACACCCGGCCAAGGGAAGTATCAGGGAACGGATGGAAGCGTTCCCGCCAAGGAGTGAAAACAGCAATGAAACGAACCACACTGGTCATCGGATGTGTCCTCTGTCTCTGCCTCTGTGCGGCCGCAGTGGCACCGGCGATGGCAAAACCGCTGATCAGTCCCCAGGCGGACAAACTGACCGGCGACAAGATGGATAAGGGGCTGTCCGGCCACGGGAACCTCAAAGGGGGAGATAGCCAGCCAATCAGCAATGCAAGTACAGCAATGTATCAGTTCAGGATGCAGCAGTTTAATGACAGCGTCGCCTGGGGGAAGGACCTGATCGCAGAGGTCAATGCCACGGGGTATGACACCTCGAGGGCAGAGGCGATACTGGAACAGCTGACCGGGCAGGAGGATGTCCTCAGGGGGGCGCTTGAATCCGGCCAGAATGGACAGATCACGTCCGTTACCGCGAAGAACAGTGCGCTCACGAAGCAGCTTCGGATGGCCCTGAACAACTGCATCCGGGCAAACGCGTCGGCAAACGGCACCATGGAGATGAACCAGCTCCGTGAGAACTGCACTGCCATCGATGCAGGCCATCTTGAACTACGGTACCAGAACCGCCTGATGTATGGCGAGGAGATCATCGACATCTTCAACGCATCAGGGTATGACACGACGGCCGCAGGAGAACAGCTCGGCATCATCAAAGCCAATCAGGATTCGTTCATGAATGCGACCGGCGATGAGGATCGTCCAGCCATAAACAAGGTGCAAAACGAGAACAAAAAGGCCTGGAACACCGGCAAGCGCTCTCTCTGGGAGCAGCTCCGTGCCTTCTTCCTCGGCGCAGCGGTGACGGAAGACGAGGGTGAACCCGAACTCGAGGAAGAGCCAACGGAAGAGCCCACTGAAGAACCTACGGAAGAACCCACGGAAGAGCCTACGGAAGAGCCCACTGAAGAGCCTACGGAAGAGCCTACGGAAGAGCCTACGGAAGAGCCCACTGAAGAGCCTACGGAAGAGCCCACACCCGAACCCTGAGAAAAGCCGTAAAAAATCCGACAGCACACCAGACCACGAATCACAGTGAATAACCCAATCTGCAATGGATTACCAGGGAAGTAGTCCTCCATAGCACATCCCTTTCCCTATACTTTTTTCCCGTCCCGCCGTCCCCCGTGACGGAGACGTCCCCGCTCTACAACGTCCGCTCGACGAAGTCTCTCTCTACAACGTCCCTCTCTACAACGTCCCTCTATAACGTCTCTCTCTACAACGTCCCGCTACAGGAAGTCGTCAATACGGGTCTGGCCCCCTTCGGACGGTTCGAGCGAGGAGAGCGCCACCCCCACCAGCCGGACGGGCTGTCCGGTGAGCAGTTCGTCAAGGAGGGCACAGGCGGTGATCCGCAGCGTCTCCCGGTCATCGGTCGTGTGGGGGAGGCTCTGCGCCCTGCTCTTCGTCACAAATCCCGTATACCTCACCTTCACGGTGACGGTGCGGCTGAGGGCGTGGTGCCGCCGGAGCGAATGCACGGTATCGGTGAGGAGCTCTTCGAAGGTCCGGGCAATCGTCTCGCGATCGGACGTATCCTCGGCAAAGGTATGCTCCCGCCCGATGGATTTTCGCTCCCCCCGCGGCGCGACGGGGCGGTCGTCGATGCCGTTTGCACGTTCGTGCATGATGACGCCCCATTTCCCGAAGGAGCTCTTCAGCGACTGGACGTCCGAGCGGGCGAGATCGCCTACCGTGGTGATGCCCATGTCCGCGAGGCGGGGAATGCTTTTTTTGCCGACTCCCGGCATCGTCCCCACGGGAAGCGGGGCGAGAAACGCCGCGACCCCGTCCGGCCGGACCACCGTCATCCCGTCCGGTTTGTTCCTGTCGGAGGCGATCTTGGCGACGGTCTTGTTCGGGCCGATGCCCACCGAACAGGTGATCCCCTCGAGGGCCCGGACGTCGTTTCGTATGGCGGCCCCCACGGCTTCGGCCTCTTCGTAGGTGCAGCCGTTGCACTCGAGATAGGCCTCGTCGATGCTGACCTGCTGGAACCCGCCACGGGCATGGCGCCGGAGGATCGCCATCACGTGCTGCGAGACCTCCGTATAGCGCCGGTGGCGGACCGGGAGAAAGACCGCATGAGGGCAGCGCTGCCATGCGAGGCTGATCGGCATCGCCGAGCGTATCCCGTACTCCCGTGCCTCGTAGGAGCAGGTGGCAACGACCCCCCGTCCTGCACCCGCTTTCGGGTCGGCCCCGACCACCAGGGGCCGTCCGGCGAGGGACGGGTCGTCCCGGACCTCCACCGAGGCGAAGAAACTGTCCATGTCCACGTGGAGAACGATGCGCTGCTGCCGTGCCTCTTCCATCTGCCTGCAGGTTGAAGGTCGCCCTTTCCGGTAAAAAAGGTCATGGTGCGGGGGCGAAGGTGACCGCCGGGTTTTCTATGGGGGTGATGGCGGAGGTATGGGAGGGGTTTTTGGACCGGTCTTTGGGACGGTTCCCGGATGGGCGGGTGGTGCCCCCGCCCTCCCGCCGTTCCGCCCTCCCCGTCTTCCCCTACCGTCAGTATATAAGCACCCGGCAGCAAATATCAGGTATCCATGTCGCTCAAGACCCTGCTCGTGACGCCGGCAGGCAAGGAGAAAATATGGGACGTCCCCGGCCGGAACCCCCCCGAAACCGTCCGTGCAAAGGACGCATTCACCGGGAGGTTCGCCCGGCGCTGCGCCCAGTACGCCCGTATCCATTACCCGAAGGACTGGGTCATCCTCTCGCCCAACTACGGGTATCTCCTGCCTGACCAGGAGGTCCGCAACCACACGACCGATGAGTTCGGGGCGTACAGCCTCGAGTTTGACACCATCCGGGAGAACGCGGAGTACGACGGGCTCCTCGACTACGAATGCGTGATATTCCTCGGCAACCGCGAACGGTACGGCGCATTCATCGAGATGGTGCAACAGACCTTCACGCAGAGCTGGATCGAGTTTCCCCTCCGTGATGCGGAGTCGGACGGGGAGATGCTCGGGATACTGGTCGACTCCCTCACCCGGCGGGCGCCCCTGCGGCGCAATGTGATCCGCCTCGCCCGGGTGAAGGTGGACGGCCTCTTCGGGACGCTGAACCATGACATCCCGCTCTTTCCTCTGGACTCGCTCTCCATCATCACCGCACCGAACGGGTACGGCAAGACCACGGTGCTGCGCATCCTGCGGGCCGTCTTCATGGGCAATGTCGACGAGCTGCGGGAACTGCCCTTCGCATCGGTGCGGCTCGAGTTCCTCCGGGAAGGTACGCCGGGCGGGGCAGTGGACGTGCTTTCGATCACAAAGGACCAGGTGGCCCGCTATCCCCTGCGGGTGGACATGCACTTCCGGTACACCGGGGCGGGGGGCATCGACCGGACCTATACGATCCCCGGCGGGGAGTACGCACGAGAGGAGGTTTCGGCTGCGCTCTCCGCCATCATCCCGCCGGTCCCGGTGAAGTACATCTCGGCCCAGCGGCTCTGGTACGAACAGGTGCCAGGCAGGGGCGTGGGGGGGGATCTCCTCGGGCCGGCCGGACCGCGGGAGGAGGGGCCCCATGCGCTGACGGTCGTCGCCTATGCCGAAGACATAAAAAAGCGCATCCAGGCGCTGCTCTCCGATTATGCCTCCATCGCACAGGAACTGGATGCGACCTTTCCGGCCCGCTACCTGGCCTCCCTCGGGCCGGACGCGGACGTGCTCCCCCCGGAGGATATCGGCCTCTCGCTTGCGGGCCTCCAGCAGGAACGGCGCATGTTCGAGACCCTCGGCTTTCTGCCCTATACGCGGCTCGACGGGGAGGAGGAGATCCGGGCGGATCTCATTCCCGGCGATGCAGCGGTGCGGCAGGCAATCGCTCTTTATGTTGCCGACTCACGGGAGAAATACCAGATATTCGGGGCGCTCAAAAAGAAGATCGACCTCCTGCAGCAGATCATCAACGATCTCTTCCTCCAGATCAACCTGACGGTGGATATCGAGAGCGGGTTTCTGCTCATGTTCGGGGGCACCACCCCTGTTCCTGCGACCTCGCTCTCCTCGGGGGAACAGCACCAGCTCGTGATGTACTATGACCTGATCTTCCAGACCGATCCCGGCACCCTCGTCCTCATCGACGAACCGGAGATCTCGCTGCATGTGGTCTGGCAGCGCCAGTTCCTCGACTGTATCCGGGAGATCATCAGCATCGCCGACGCGGACTTCATCCTTGCCACTCACTCGCCCCAGCTGATCCACACGAGCTGGGACCACACCATTGACCTCTCCGGGACAGGACACGATGAAAGGTAAGAACCGCAGGTTTGCCGGCTACCGGCTCGAAGAGGTATGGGCGGACCCCGAGGAGATCCGGGGCATGGTCGAGACGATGGAGATGACCTATCCCGGCAACGGGGGCAAGGTCTTCGTCATCGTGGAGGGGCCGTATGACCTCGAGGTCTACGACCGGTGCTTCTCCCGTGATGCCTGCGTCCTGCGGATAGCGAACTCGAAGGAGAACGTGCGCGACGTGGTCGCGGGCATTCTCGGGCACGGCAACGGGGGCGCCTCCCGGATCATCGGCATCATCGACAGCGACTTCTCGATCTTTACGGGTGCGGGCATCAAGGGGGAGAACCTCTTCATCACCGATACGCATGACCTGGAGACCATGCTCATCGCGTCTCCCGCGCTGGACCGGGTCATCGATCACATCGCGTCGCATGCGATGCACCAGTCCTTTGCCCAGAAGGTGCAGGGCGACCTGCGGGGCAACGACCTGCGCCGGTCATTGACGATGTCGGCCCGGTACCTCGGTTTTGCGATCCTCGTCAACAACCGCCGCGGCTTTAATATCACGTTCAAGCACATCAACTGCAAAAAGAAGGACAACTTCGCCCGCTTCATCGATGCCGAGACCCTCGAGTGCAATATCCGCTCGCTCCTCGGCCTCATCCTCGAGAAGAACAGCGACCGGGGTGAGGAATTCGTAGAGGCGCTGAGGGAGGAGATCAGCGATTCGGCGGGGTACCACTTCGAGTATCCCTGGCACATCTGCCGGGGCCATGACCTGATCTGCATCCTCCTCCGCGACATCTCCTACCGCTATCCCCAGCGGAGCGGCGGCGAGATCCGGGGGCGCGACCTCGAAGGGCTCCTGCGCAGCTATTACCGGGCGGAGTACTTTGCCGGCACCGGCCTCTGCGACCGCCTCTGTGCCTGGGAGCGGGAGGTCTTCGGGGAAGGGGTGCAGGCGCTCTTCGTGGCGGCGGTGTACAGGAAGATGGAGAAGGAGGGGTGGTGATGGGGGGGCGCAAGAGCAATTTCATTTCGCTTCCGAAAATTGGATTGCATCATCATCAATTGAAACAAAAATTCGCTATTTTCGCAGATAGAACGGAAGGATTCGGGAACAACAATTGGTGAGCATCCTGTGAATATTTACAGGGAAACACTTTCGGCTTGCACACACTATCATTCATATTCATTGGCCATTATCCAAGGAATATCAAATATCTTGCACAGGTGTGGCACGTCCCATGTATTATGCACATACAACTGAAAACCCGGACAAAGACGACTGGCAACCCCTCCGGGAACACCTTGAAAATGTCGCCGGCATAGCATCCGAGTTTGCAGACGACTTCTATTCCGGTCGCTTTGGATATGTGGGGGGGCTGCTGCATGATCTTGGGAAATATTCATCTGAGTTTCAGCAGCGCCTCGAAGGTTCGAAGAGCAGAGTCGATCACTCCACTGCAGGTGCGATCGAGGCGAGGCGGCTCTATCATCATGCACAAAGCAAGATTCTGGAGTATATCATCACCGGACATCATGGCGGGATGATGAATTACGGGAGCCGCGAAAGCGGAATGGAAGAGCGCCTGACTAAGGGATTTTTGCCAGACTATTCTGCCTACAGGGATGAGATCCGGCTTCCTTCCATGGATGGCGTACGTCCTGCACTGGCTTTCTCAAAGGGCAGAGAGGGGTTTGCCCTTTCATTCTACATCCGAATGCTGTACTCATGCCTTGTTGATGCTGACTTCCTGGATACTGAAAATTTTGTAGATCCCTCAAAGGCATCTCTCCGTGGAAAATATGATTCCTTCGATAGCCTCATCAAAAAATTCAATGATAATATGCAGGGCATCACCTCGTATGCAGACGGGAACCCAATAAACGCACTCCGCGGGGAAATATATGCCCAGTGCCTGGAAAAGGCGAGTTTGCCCCCTGGTTTCTTCACTCTCACCGTCCCAACAGGGGGCGGGAAAACCCTCTCTTCGATGGGTTTTGCCCTCTCCCATCTGGAACAGCATGGCCTGAACAGAATTTTTTATGTGATACCATATACGAGCATTATCGAACAGAATGCAGAGGTATTCAGAAAAATTTTCGGGGCGCAGAACGTTCTTGAACATCACAGCAACTTTGATCCGAAGGGGGACCGGGCGGGAAGAGATCCAATACCTGAAACGGTTGCAGAGACGCTTCGCCTTTCGTCGGAAAACTGGGACGTCCCGATCACCGTGACCACGAATGTCCAGTTCTTCGAGTCTCTGTTTTCCCACAAACCTTCCCGGTGCAGAAAACTGCATAACCTTGCCAAGAGCGTGATCATTTTGGACGAGGCACAGATGCTCCCGACCGGGTACCTGAAGCCCTGCCTTGCAGCCCTGACCGAGCTTGTGGCAAACTATGGGGCAACGGTAGTCATCTGTACCGCCACCCAGCCGAAACTTGCCGATCTTCTGGACGAGAAGGTCCGTCCTGTCGAGATCATGAGATCTCCCGACACCCTCTATGAGGCGTTTCGAAGAGTGCAGGTCAATCAGGTTGGGCCTGTTGATGACACGGATCTCTCCGCCCGTTTGATGGACCATAGGCAGGTCCTTTGTATCGTGAATACACGCAGGCATGCACAGGAGTTGTATGACCGAATATCCGGGATGGGGAACTGCTATCACCTGAGTGCCCGGATGTGCCCGGTGCACCGTCGAAAACAGCTCGATGCCATCCGAAAATCTCTTGCGGCCGGGGCTCCGTGCCGCGTGATATCGACTCAGCTCATCGAGGCCGGTGTGGATATCGACTTTCCTATCGTGTACCGTGCGATGACCGGAGCAGATTCCATCTGCCAGGCGGCCGGACGCTGCAATCGCGAAGGAAAACTTGATTTAGGGCAAGTATTCGTCTTTCAGTCCAGCGAACCCTATGGAAAAGCGACCAGCTGGCAGACGAAAATCGCAGAAATTGGTGAGATGGTGTGCCGGGATTTTGAAGATCCCATGTCTCTTCCTGCTATTGCAGAGTTTTTTAGAAAGCTCTACTTTTATGAGGGGTCGGAACTTGACCGGAAGAGGATATTGCCTCTGATGGAAGAAAGAATGACAAATATGGCATTTCCCTTTGAAGATATCGGGGACGCATTCTCATTTATTGAAGAGAATACGCGGGACGTTATTATTCCGTATGATGCGAAGGCCAGGGGCATTATCAGCCAGATCCGCGCATCAGGATTTCCCGGAAGATTTGCCCGAAGCCTGCAGGGATATTCGGTCAGTGTCTATCCCTATGAGTTCAAGGAATTGGAGCGTGCGGGGGCGGTTGAACTCATCGCTGAGAAGTATTACGTCCTGAAGAATTGTCGGGAATCGTATTCTGAGCTGACAGGATTATTAAACAGAAATTATAATGGTGGGGAGAATTTATTATTGATATGCTAAGGAGGTGATTGCCATAGGTTTTGGAATTACACTGAAAGTATGGGGAGACTATGCCTGCTTTACCCGTCCGGAGATGAAGGTTGAGCGTGTAAGCTATGATGTAATGACGCCGTCGGCTGCGAGGGGCATTCTTGAAGCGATATACTGGAAACCAGCCATTTCATGGAAAATTGACCGAATTCATGTCCTGAATCCCATTAAATTCGACAACATACGGCGAAATGAAGTGAAAAGCAAAATTCCTGCTTCTAATGTAAACAGTGCACTCAGGGGTGGGGAGGTCTCGCTGCATCTGGACCCGAATGCCGACCGGGTGCAACGCGCATCGCTTGTCCTCCGCGACGTCTGCTATTGCATCGAGGCCCACTTTGAGATGACACAGGAGGCAGGTCCCGAGGATACCCCGGAGAAGCACTACAATGTTGCTCTGCGCAGGATGAGGAAAGGCCAGTGTTTTCATCATCCGTATTTTGGCTGCCGGGAATTCCCGGTGAACTTCGAGTTTGTCGAGGGAGAGATCCCCGCTTCGTATTATACCGGGGATAAGGGAGGGCAGAAAGATCTCGGCTTCATGCTCTATGACATTGATTTTGAGGACGAGATGAAGGCCATATTCTTCAGGGCGAATATGGTTGACGGTGTTATTGATCTTGAGAAATGCCTGGCGTATGGAGGTGTCTCTTGATTATTCAGTCGTTGTGCCGGTACTATGATATTCTCAGAGATGACCCTGCGGTGGAGATCTCTGAACAGGGATATAGTAATGGCAAAATTTCGTTTGCCTTTGTCATATCGCCGGACGGCACCCTGACAAACATTGTGGACCTGCGAAGTGACGATGCAAAGCCCCGGCCGCGGATGATGGACGTTCCCATGCAGGAGAGCCGTTCGGGAAAAAATCCCCCGCCGTATTTCCTCTGCGACAACGCGAAGTACGTTCTAGGCGTCGAATGGATGAAAAAGGCTGATTTCCAGAAGAAATTCCCCTCTTCACCGTCTGGAACGAATGCCCCGGACCATGTGGTCCTTGAAGAGAATGAGAAGGGAGCCATTCTCGTTCATGATTCCTCAAAGGAGCGTTTTCATTTATTCAGGGAACTGCAGCGCAGTGTTCTTGCCGATGTGAAAGACCCGGCAGTCACCTCATTTCTCACGTTTCTGGATACCTGGACTCCCGAAAAGGCCCTTGATCATCCGAAGATTGCAGAGTATAAGGATGAAATTTTCATGGGAGGAAATTGCATCTTCGAATGCGGGGGTTCATATCTCCATAAAAATCCCGAGGTGAGGGATGCCTGGGAGAACTATTACGCACGAAGATCTTCTGGGGGCGATCTAAGTTCCCAGTGCCTGGTGACCGGGAGCGTTGAACCGGTAGCCCGTCTGCATCAAAAGATCGTAGGGGTGAGAGGGGCACATACTTCTGGAGCTCCTCTAGTAACCTTCAATGAAAATGCATTTGAATCGTATAGAAAGAAGCAGAGTCACAATTCCCCGGTCGGAACCCTCTCGATGTTCAAGTACACAACGACACTGAATTATCTGGTTGCATCCGGAAGGAACCGGATTCGCATCGGTGATACGACGGCGGTATTCTGGGCTGAAGCAAGCAATTCTGCCTGTGAGGACCTTGCGGAATTCTTCTTCAACCCACCTCAGGTGGAGGAGAAAACAGAAGCAGATACAGTGAGGGATGAGATCCACGTACGTGACCGAGAAAAAATCAAGCAGATTGAAGATATTCTCAACAAGGTCCGGAAAGGGCTGTACCTTAACAAGGAGGATCTCGGAACCGATTCTGATACGAAATTCTACATTCTTGGTCTGTCCCCGAACAATGCGAGGCTTGCCGTCCGGTTCTGGTATGTTGACAGCTTTGGCGAGTTCATTACAAAAATCGCACGCCACTATCTGGATATGGAGATTATCCGGAACGAATTTGGGTCGCCATACGTCTCACCCTACCAATTGATGTTGGAGACGATCCCGAAAAGTGCGGACCGAAAGGAGGACTGGAAGAAGGTTTCACCAATTTTCAGTGGTCTGTTGATGCGATCTATTCTAAATGAAACCGTATATCCAGTCCAGATGTACAATGCGATTCTTAGTCGTGTGAAAGTTGAGCGGTCGATAAATTATGCACGTGCCGGGTTCATCAAAGCCTATCTTCTCAGGCAGAGCAGAACCGGCTCATCAACCCTGAAGGAGGAACTGATTACCGTGAATTTACATGAAGAAAACCCTGATGTGCCCTACCGTCTTGGAAGGCTCTTTGCGGTTCTTGAAAAAGTACAGAGCGAGACGAACAAAAATATGGGCAGTACGATTAACAGTAAATATTTCAGCAGTGCATCGACGACACCGTCTGTAGTGTTTCCTGTTCTTCTGAAACTGGCCCAGCACCATATTGCCAAGTCTGACTGGGGCTTTAAGACGAACCAGTCGATCGAGGAGATCCTTTCGGGCGTTGATGCATTCCCCGAATATCTGACCCTGGAAGAACAGGGGATGTTTATGATTGGCTATTATCACCAGCGCAAGGCGCATTACAGGAAGAAGAATGAAGAAGCAGTTGAGGAGGAGTGACTATGAGTGAAATAATCAAAAACCGGTATGAATTTGTATTGTTGTTCGATGTTGAGAATGGGAACCCGAATGGTGACCCGGATATGGGCAACATGCCGCGGGTGGACCCCCAGACCGGACATGGCATCGTAACCGATGTCTGCCTGAAACGCAAGGTGCGGGACTATGTGGACCTGGTCAAAAATGAAGAACCTGGCTATGATATCTATGTGAAATCTGGTGCGGTCCTTAATTCGCAGCATAAGAAAGCCTACGATTACATTGGATTAGAGCCGATCTCCAAAAAACCTCCCAAAGATCCGAAAGATGAAGTGAAGTTGATAAAATTCATGTGCCTGAATTTTTTTGACATTCGGACGTTTGGCGCAGTGATGTCAAATGAGGTGAACTGCGGACAGGTCCGCGGCCCGGTCCAGATCAATTTTGCCCGCAGCATGGATCCCATCTTCCAGCAGGAGGTTACCGTCACCCGGCTTGCGGTAACGAATGAAAAGGACGCTGAAAAAGGCCAGACGATGGGGAAAAAGCAGATTATCCCTTACGCGTTGTACCGTGCGGAGGGCTATGTCTCCCCGCATCTCGCAAAAAAGACGACCGGCCTTACCGAGGATGACCTGGACCTCTTCTGGGACAGTCTGGTCAATATGTTTGAGCACGACCATTCCGCAGCACGCGGGAAGATGTCGGCGAAAAAACTGATTGTCTTCAAACATGACAATGAACTCGGACGGTGCCAGTCGCACATTCTGTTTGACAAAGTGAACGTGGAACGCCTGTCAAAGGATCTGCCTGCCCGGTCGTTCAGAGACTATAGCGTCTCAATTTCGGACGACCTCCCTGAAGGCGTCGAGATGATTGAAAAATTATGAGCGGACGCAGATATGCCGATGACGAACTGCTCGCGTTGTCCGGCATACAACATTTTTCTTTTTGCAGGCGCCAGTGGGCCCTGATACACATCGAACGGCAATGGGAGGATAACCTTCGCACGGCAGAAGGCCATTTCATCCATGAGAGAGTGGACGATCCGTTCTTTTTCGAAACACGCGGGGATACCGTTGTGTCGCGGGCGTTCCCCCTCGTATCGCATACGCTCGGATTTTCCGGGATTGCTGATGTGGTCGAGTACGTCCGTTCCACTGAGGGCATTACCCTTCCCGGTCATGAAGGGTTCTGGAGAATGAATCCGGTGGAGTATAAGCGGGGCAAACCAAAGATTGACGAGTGCGATGAGGTCCAGTTGTGCGCTCAGGCGATGTGCCTCGAAGAGATGTTCGGGGTACGCATCCCGACTGCGGATTTTTATTACAACGAGATCCGGCGACGCGTTCATCTCAGGATCACAGATGAGCTGCGGTGCACCGTGAGGACTCTCTCCGATGAGATGCACGATCTTTTCGCGAAGGGGATCACGCCGGTGGCCGATGCATCAAGAAATTGCCGTTCATGTTCTCTTGTTGATGTTTGTTTTCCGAAATTAACAAAGAAGAAACAGCCTGTTGACAGCTACATCCGAAGGCATGTGAGAGATGCCGCAATCAATGATCAATAAAAACTCCTTGTGTCGTATTACGGATGATTTTGAGGATATTATGAGGCCCGTGCTATGCGAAAGCTCCTGAACACGTTATATGTAACCACCCCTGATTCCTATTTAACCCGTGAGGGGGAGAACGTCGTTGTCAAAATCGAAGGCAGGAATGCATTCCGTATCCCGATTCATACGCTCGAGGGAATCGTCTGTTTTGGGTATATGGGTGCAAGCCCGCATCTCATGCAGCTCTGCACTGACAACAATGTCGGCCTCTCGTTTCTCTCGCCCTCCGGGAAATTTCTGGCACGAGTGAACGGAAGGGTGAGGGGGAATGTGCTTCTTCGGAGGACCCAGTACAGGATAGCCGACAGCAGGGATGCTTCTCTTAATGTTGCACGGGCATTCATCATCGGAAAAATCGTGAACTGCCGGACCGTTCTTGGACGAAGTATCCGCGATCATGGCGAGAGTATCGACTGTGAGAGGGTTCGCAGTGCTGATGACCTTCTGATTGAAAATCTTTTGAAAATTGATGATTGCCCGGATGCTGACACTTTAAGAGGAATTGAGGGAAACTGTGCAAAATTCTACTTTGATGTGCTGGATGAACTGATCCTTTTGCAAAAGGAGGACTTCTATTTGTACCAGAGGAACAGGAGGCCGCCGCTTGATAACATGAACGCCCTTCTCTCCTTCCTCTATACCCTCCTTGCCCATGACGTCGAGTCTGCCCTGGAAACGGTGGGTCTGGACCCGTATGTCGGATTTTTCCATACGGACCGGCCGGGAAGGGCGAGCCTTGCACTTGACCTGATGGAAGAGCTCCGGCCGTTTCTGGCCGATCGTCTCGCCCTGAATCTGGTCAATCTGAGGCAGCTTGCCGGGAAGGATTTTTACAAGAAGGAGAATGGTGCCGTAATCATGACCGATGACGGAAGAAAAGCGGTTCTCGGAGCATGGCAGAAGAGAAAGCAGGACCAGATAACCCACCCCTATCTTAAGGAAAAAATCCCCGTCGGGTTGGTTCCTTATGTTCAGGCCATGCTGCTTGCCCGGTACCTGCGGGGGGATCTCGATGGATATCCCCCTTTTTTCATGAATTGAGAAAATTGAGGGATTTGTATGATGGTTTTGGTAACCTACGACGTGAATACGGAAACCGACGAAGGGAAGAAAAGGCTGAGGAAGGTTGCAAAAGTCTGCGTAAATTACGGGCAGAGAGTGCAGAATTCCGTCTTTGAATGTCTTGTCGACCCTGCCCAGTTTGCAAAGCTTAAACATGCGTTATGTGAAATCATCGACGAGAAGAAGGACAGCCTCCGCTTCTATTACCTGGGGAAAAACTGGCAGAACAGGGTTGAACACTTTGGTGCCAAAGAGGGGTATGACCCTGAAGGATTCCTGCTGATTTGAGCTCTGCGAACCCCTAGTGCCCATGAAATTCCGGGGAGGTTCGCGGGAGAAATCGCAACTCCCTATAAAATATTTTCCAGCGACCGTTCCAGATTTTACCGAAACATCAGTACTCCTTCTCACGCAATTATAAATTGAACCAAAATATTTTTCCTATAAAATATTATGGCAGCCACCATCTACCAACAAAATCTGATATATTTGGTGAGTATAAGACATACTAGTAACCGGATTCTGAAATTTCATGTTCAGAATGGGTTGCAGTCACACCCCTCGCGGGTGTGTGGATTGAAATGTGAATGTTACCATCTTACTCTCTCCTCAGGTCGTCACACCCCTCGCGGGTGTGTGGATTGAAATACCCTGAACCAGACGCACACCAACGGCACAGAAGTCACACCCCTCGCGGGTGTGTGGATTGAAATTTGAGAGTCACCCAGGCGTGGTGCTCCCACCGCCGTCACACCCCTCGCGGGTGTGTGGATTGAAATCGGGTCTCCTCGGCCCATGCCTCGCGGTTGCGCTCGTCACACCCCTCGCGGGTGTGTGGATTGAAATGCGTTCGAGGCATGGCTGGAAAAGATGGCACCAGGTCACACCCCTCGCGGGTGTGTGGATTGAAATTGATATATCCGCCCCGGGCATTTGCGGCAAAATCGTCACACCCCTCGCGGGTGTGTGGATTGAAATCCCATGTCGCAAATACGTGTTCGGTCTATGCCGTCACACCCCTCGCGGGTGTGTGGATTGAAATCACCAGCATGAGATTATGAACATTATTGCCTCCAAGTCACACCCCTCGCGGGTGTGTGGATTGAAATTCTATTGAACAATACCCCTATGTGGGGTCCGCAGACGTCACACCCCTCGCGGGTGTGTGGATTGAAATACTAATCCTGATAAACTCAGATTTTTTGGATTTGGTCACACCCCTCGCGGGTGTGTGGATTGAAATTACGCAATAATTACCTACTATACATGGATTGAAGTCACACCCCTCGCGGGTGTGTGGATTGAAATAGGGCGGCAAGGCCCATCAGGGCGGGGCCGAGCGGTCACACCCCTCGCGGGTGTGTGGATTGAAATGCCTCGGCAAACGGCCGGGCCATCGCGGCAGGGAGTCACACCCCTCGCGGGTGTGTGGATTGAAATATGGAGGCGTATGACATCCGGGTCGAGCGGGCAGGTCACACCCCTCGCGGGTGTGTGGATTGAAATAAACCGTATTTTTATTGATGTTCAAAACATCGACGTCACACCCCTCGCGGGTGTGTGGATTGAAATGAGGTGACAGGCGCGGGAGCCTGTGCCGCGAGTGCGTCACACCCCTCGCGGGTGTGTGGATTGAAATGGCCTCGTCGAGGCCGAGGGGACGGCGTCGTATGTCACACCCCTCGCGGGTGTGTGGATTGAAATCTAACAACATCCGTGCTGGCGGTTGGCCGAAGATGTCACACCCCTCGCGGGTGTGTGGATTGAAATAAAATAATGAGATTATTAAAAGATTATGATCTCGTCACACCCCTCGCGGGTGTGTGGATTGAAATCCATGTAAAGTATACCACACAGCATATTGGGCGGTCACACCCCTCGCGGGTGTGTGGATTGAAATTCCAAATATGCTGATAAAATCTTTGTCAGTACACCGTCACACCCCTCGCGGGTGTGTGGATTGAAATTTTTTTTTCTTTTTTTCCCCAACATAACCAATATAGTCACACCCCTCGCGGGTGTGTGGATTGAAATATCATTAAAGTCTGGAGAGTAACAGATTTTAGAAGTCACACCCCTCGCGGGTGTGTGGATTGAAATGTGTAGGTGGTCGACCCGATGACGAGCGACCCGAGGTCACACCCCTCGCGGGTGTGTGGATTGAAATATGATCTCCGTCATGAAATCGGTCATCTCATACTTGTCACACCCCTCGCGGGTGTGTGGATTGAAATTGCGAGCTGGCGCCGTCCGACGAATACCTGCGCAGTCACACCCCTCGCGGGTGTGTGGATTGAAATACCGACACCGCAACCACGGGGCTAACGAACGCATGGTCACACCCCTCGCGGGTGTGTGGATTGAAATTAACAATTCGACGTATGACGGATAAACTTCTATGTCACACCCCTCGCGGGTGTGTGGATTGAAATGGAAATCATGTTCGATGGTGGACATGGTATCTATGTCACACCCCTCGCGGGTGTGTGGATTGAAATATTTGGCGAAAATTACCGTTTTTTTGTGCGTCGTGTCACACCCCTCGCGGGTGTGTGGATTGAAATTTTATCAGATACACGCGGCCACCGTCCCGGCGATGTCACACCCCTCGCGGGTGTGTGGATTGAAATAAGCTCGGGCAATTCGTTGCCAAATACGGCAACCTGTCACACCCCTCGCGGGTGTGTGGATTGAAATATCATCGCGGAGCACACCCCAGCCGAGGAGGAGCCGTCACACCCCTCGCGGGTGTGTGGATTGAAATCATGCGATACCACGACGATGTATTTTTTCCCGCGTCACACCCCTCGCGGGTGTGTGGATTGAAATCTTGCAGGTGTCGCCGGTCTGGTCCACCTTGATGTCACACCCCTCGCGGGTGTGTGGATTGAAATTTGCCCGTCGCCCCGGGGTCGGTCGTCCCGGTCGTCACACCCCTCGCGGGTGTGTGGATTGAAATAGCGCAGGCGCTCGCGGTGGCGCGGGTGTCCCCAGTCACACCCCTCGCGGGTGTGTGGATTGAAATATACTCGCCGGACGGTAAACGACGGCATTCGCAGTCACACCCCTCGCGGGTGTGTGGATTGAAATCCCAGGAGTGAGGCTGCATGACCGCCGGCTACGTGTCACACCCCTCGCGGGTGTGTGGATTGAAATGTGATCGTCGTCGCACGCCTGCTGCGCCTCGAGGTCACACCCCTCGCGGGTGTGTGGATTGAAATATTTGCCTTTCGTGCCTTGCCTACGTAGCGTTGTGTCACACCCCTCGCGGGTGTGTGGATTGAAATACGTATAGGCTGTTGATATCTGAGAACCGGAAGTGTCACACCCCTCGCGGGTGTGTGGATTGAAATAGATCGCGGTTCACGCCGTTTAACATTCTGTCGTCACACCCCTCGCGGGTGTGTGGATTGAAATTCTGAAGGAATTAACTCTCTCATTGGTTTGTCCGTCACACCCCTCGCGGGTGTGTGGATTGAAATTGAGGTTGCCCGTATCCACCGGGCAGTGCCTCTTGTCACACCCCTCGCGGGTGTGTGGATTGAAATACCCTGTCCATGCGGTAGGTGCTGCCGGTGCCGCGGTCACACCCCTCGCGGGTGTGTGGATTGAAATAGGTTGTAGAAGTGATCGGTCGTGAGGATCTGAGTCACACCCCTCGCGGGTGTGTGGATTGAAATACCCTCCCTGCCCGAAGGGTCCGCCTGCGCAGATGTCACACCCCTCGCGGGTGTGTGGATTGAAATCGTGGTGACCATATCGATCACATCGATCCCCGTCGTCACACCCCTCGCGGGTGTGTGGATTGAAATTCACCAGAGGGGGTGCGGGGGTGTCCCCCGCATCGTCACACCCCTCGCGGGTGTGTGGATTGAAATCTCTAAGCTTCATGTGCCCGCGTCGGCTGATTATCGTCACACCCCTCGCGGGTGTGTGGATTGAAATATCAGGTCGCTTATCCACGGGGCCGGGAGTATGGTCACACCCCTCGCGGGTGTGTGGATTGAAATTCCACGAATTTGGATAGCTTGAAGTCTGGGTTTCGTCACACCCCTCGCGGGTGTGTGGATTGAAATACGTCGGGAAAGTCGATATTGTAGGTACGGCCATGTCACACCCCTCGCGGGTGTGTGGATTGAAATACCTCCGGCCGGTGATATGCCGACAAATGAATATGTCACACCCCTCGCGGGTGTGTGGATTGAAATTATGGACGCTCGCAGCGGGCGCAGAACTACGTTGGTCACACCCCTTGCGGGTGTGTGGATTGAAATCGGGTGCCAGTTACGATTTACACGCTCTAAGGGGGTCACACCACTCGCGGTGCGGCTGGATGCACATAACATTTTTCCAAACAGGATTTTGAGTAAGATTTCGCGTGTGGATGCATGGGCACTGCGAAAAGTATTCTGAAGAAAAAGGGGTGATCCGCTGATCACGGCAGGAATTTGAATTTGGCTTTTATTCACTGAATATTCGCATACCGCTCAATAACTTCCTCGATCCCGCAGTGCCTGATCTGCATGAGGGCGAGGATGACCGAGTCGGCAAAGACGCCTGCGGCCGTCTCGTAGATGGAGCCGATGGGGGACTTCGGGGTGTAGCCGGCCTCGGACCGGTGTTCGCCGGTGAGCTGGCGTATCCCGAACTCCGTCGGGAGGCCCTCGTCCTCGTAGGGGCTGCTGTTGAGGACGACGAGGAGATCGGCGGTCTTTGCTATCGTCGAGTCGGGCGTGGAGGTGACGAGCGCGACCGTGCCGCCGACGGCCCGTGCCGTCCGGCAGATGTCGGCGATGGAGCGGGTCTCGCCGGACCCGGAGAAGGCCACCAGCAGGTCCCCTTCCGCCATCGCCGGGGTGATCGTCTCCCCCACGACGTAGCTCTCGAACCCGAGGTGCATCAGCCGCATCGCAAACGCCTTCGCCATGAGCCCGGACCTGCCCGCCCCGGCGACGTAGATCCGCTGCGCCCTCAGGACCGCCCCGACAAACTCCCGTGCTTCCCGGTCCGAGACGGTATCGGCAATGGCCTCCACGGCCTTTGCGATCATCCGCATCATCTCCTGTAAACTGTTGTATTCGGTCATGTGATCAGTAGCAGAAGAGTACGGTGCTTCAGGTAAAAAAAGGGTTGTTGCCTCCGACGGTTCCCGCAGCGGCCCCGGCCCGGCCTTTGCCGGTCTGGTGCGGGAAGGGGGCGCCGTCGTCCTGTCCGGGCCTTCCTACCTGACGAGGGTGGCGAGCGCACGGGCGAGCCGGGCCATCCCCTCCTTGATCTCCTCCTCGCCGGCGGTGGAGAAGTTCAGGCGGAAACAGTCGTCCCCGCCGCCGTCCGCAAAGAACGGGCGGCCCGGCATCACCGCGACCCGGTGGGAGAGCCCCGCCCGGAAGAGCTCCATCGACGAGACGCCCTCCGGGAGCGCTGCGGTCATGAACATGCCCCCTTCGGGACGGGTGTGGGTGCAGGCGGGCAGGCGTTCGTCCAGCAGATCGCTCATCAGCCGGCAGTTGGCGGCGTACGCGCTTCGCACCACCGCCAGGTGGGCGTCGTAGTCATGGGTGGTGAGGTAGCGGTGCAGGATCATCTGCGAGAGGTGGTTCGAGTGGAGGTCGGCCGCCTGTTTTGCCACATCGAAGGTGGTGATGATCTCCTCCGGCGCCCACAGCCACCCGCACCGCATCCCCGGTGCGATGGTCTTCGAAAACGACCCGCTCATGATGCCGAACTCACCCGCCCATCGCTTGACCGGGGGACGCGGCCTGCCGTCGAAGGCGAGCTCCCCGAAGGCGTCATCCTCGTAGAAGGGCACCTGCACTTCCCGGCAGAGGGTGCCCGCCTCCCGGCGCACCGCCTCCGGGTAGGCGGTCCCGGAAGGGTTCTGGAAGTTCGGGATGCCGTAGAAGAAGACCGGACTCTTCTCCGTCAGGAGGCGGGAGAACGCCTCCATCTCCGGCCCGCCCTCCGGTGCGAGGGGCACGCCGCAGATGGCGGGCTCGTAGAGGGAGAACGCCTCCACCGCGCCGAGGTACCCCGGGCGTTCCATGCCGACCGCATCACTGGGGTTGCAGAAGATCTTCGCGACGAGGTCAAGGCACTGCTGGGAGCCGTTGACGATCCGTATCTCCTCCGGGCGGGCGGGAAGGCCGAGACGGCGGCGGTAGCGGTCCGCAATCCACTCCCTGAGGGGAAGGTACCCGTCGCAGGTGGCGTACTGGAGGGCGGCCTTCCCGTCCTCCTCCAGCACCCATGCCGCCCCCTCTGCGATGCCCTCCACGTCGATGAGGGCCGCCGAGGGGAGCCCGCCGGCAAACGAGATGATCGACGGGTCCGACGAGACGGCAAAGAGCGTGTCCAGAAACGACTCCGGGGCTGCGTCCATCCGGTGTGCAAACTGATACGGCATGTGCATCTGTGCAGTGTTGGTCACCGTGAGGGAAAAATCTGTGGCAGGGCGAGAAAGGAGCGTTGTTGGCAGGCCGCACCTGTCACTACCGCTGTCCCGTGATGGGCCGCTCAGGCACGCAGACGGGGGAACCCGCCCCTGCAAACCCCGGCAATGGGGGCCCGGACCTGAACAGTGAGGGCACAGGGATGAGCCGCAGGCGGCCACCGGGCAGGCGTTTTCCATACGGGATCACGGCCCCTCCCCGGACCCTGTCCGGACGTACGGTCGGGCGCCGGCAAACCATTTTATAGTAAAAAGGGGAAGATCCGCCGCAGATAATGGTATTTATTAATTCCTCAGGGAAATTTTTGCCATCCGAGTGCTCATATTCCATGTTCAGGATAGATTATTACAGGTGAAGGTGCCCCGTGCAGCAGTATGGTTCTGAGATGGAAAAGATAAAACGGGCGCTCCGGTCCCATCCGCGGGGGATGAGCATCACCGATCTCTCGAAAAGCCTCGATACCAACCGGAACTCCGTCGCCAAGTACCTGGATATCATGCTCACCTCCGGCGAGGTGGAGATGAAGAAGGTCTGCACGGCAAAACTCTATTATCTCTCGCAGCGCCTGCCGCTCTCCGAGATGCTCTCGCTGACGTCGGACTGTCTCATCGTCCTCGATGAAGACCAGATAATCACCTTTGCAAATGACGCATTTCTGCAGCTCGAGAGGACCACCCGCAGGGAGATCGTCGGCCGGCCGCTTTCAGAGCTCACCTTCCGCCTGGTCGACGGCGACATCGCCTCCCGCATCGGCATGGGGTCCGAAAAAGCATTCTCGAAAGAGATCGAGATCGTGTCGGAGGACGATCTCCACATCCTGCGCGGCAAAGTGATTGGCACGGTGCTCGAGAACGGAAAGAAGGGGACGACCCTTCTCTTCGAGGACATCACCAAGAAGCGGCTGTGCCAGCAGCGGCTGGAGAAGAGCGAAGAGCTCTACCGGGCGGTTGTCGAGGACCAGACCGAATTCATCGTCCGGTACCGGCCGGACCGCCGCATCGTCTTCGCCAATAAGGCCTACTGCCGTGCCTTCGGGCTGGACCAGGGGACGGTTGCAGGAACGAAATTTACCCCGCGGATACCCCGGGAATATATTGCACGGGTGCTCGACCAGTTCGCCGCCATCACCCCGGACCGTCCCGTCGTCACCGTGGAAAACCCGGTCATCATGCCCGACGGCACGGAGGCATGGCACCAGTGGACGAACCGCGGGATCTTCGATGCATCGGGCGTGCTCGCCGAGTACCAGTCGGTGGGACGGGACATCACCGCCACGAGGCGCATCCAGCATGCCCAGGAAGAGCTCATGAAGGAGATGACGATTCTCACCGAATCGGCGACCGGCCTCATCATGCTCGGCGACCATGAGAATATCTTCCGGTATACGGCAGAATCCCTCTCCTGGGCGGCACCGGACGCGGTGACGGTCCTCTTCTCGTTCAATGACGGCCTCTATACGATAGAGGCGGTGCGAAAGGGGAGGGAATGGGGAGATGACGGGGTGTTTTTGTATCTGCAGGCATCGGAACTCCTTGGCATGCACTGCGCGGACGCTGCCCTGCTGGAGTTCTCCACCCCCCATCTCGAAGCGTGCAGCCTGCAGGACTACTGCCGGCTGCTGGCAGGCTCCGGAGCCCGTCTGCTTTCGCAGGGGCTAAGGAGGATGAAGGGGGTGTCGTTCTCCTCGATGGGCATCTATTCGGGAGGGGAGATGCTCGGCACCCTCCTTCTGATCACGGAGCAGGGGCACCGTCCGAAAAACCCGCCCCTCATCGAGACGATCGTCCACCAGGCGGCGATCATGATCCATCACCGTAAGGCGCTGGAGTCCCTGATCCTCGCCGAGGAGCGGTACGTCGATCTCCTCACCCGCTCGAAGAGCATGATCGGCATCCATGCCGAAGGGAAGATGGTCTATGCAAACCCGGCGCTGATGCAGTTCTTCGGGTACTCAGGGGACGATGCATGGCGCGGCCTCCCCCTCGAGGAGATCATTCACCCGGCATACATCGATGCCGTCCTCGAGCGGGTGGAGGCGTCCTATGAGACCGGGAAGGCCGTCTCTCCCATGCACGAGAAGATTTACCGGAAGGACGGGACGCCGGTCGATGTGATCGTGTACGGCCTGCCCACCGTCTACCACAACAAAAACGCGACGCAGGTGATCGTCGAACCGGTGGAGACGGGGGCGGCTCATATCCCCCCGTCCGTCCGGTGAGGGCCGTTTTGGCAGGGTGATGCCGCAGCAACAGGGCGTTCTTCATAGGGGGTGGATTACCCGGCCGGCAGGCAGGGAGGGTGCCCGCATTCCCGGCCCGGCCCTTCAGCACGGCATGCCCGGCAAGGCGGACGAACGGGTGCTCTTCTCTGCCTGTATGCGTTTTGATATCCGGTGCAGCGACGGATGGACCTTCCGGTACCTGACCTCCGCGCTTCGGAGATTGCGGATCAGCGCTGCGGGCGCATCGAAGGGCTCGAGGATCGCATAGGTGGAGCAGAGCTCGAACGGCGTGTGGGCGTCCGATCCCACCGAGACGGGTTTGCCGAGGTGCCCGGCGAACCGGAGCGCCTCGAAATTCGCCTGCCGGGTCACGTTGCGGGCATTGTAGCCCTCGACGATGTCGATGCGGTGGCCGAGCTCTTTGAGGGTCTCGCGGCGGATGGCCGTCGAGCGGTAGGTGCAGAAGGGGTGGGGGACGAGGGAGAGGGCCCCCTGGTCGGCGATCAGGTCCAGTGTCTCGGCGGCCGGAAGATACGGGGGGATCTCCTCGTTCAAAAAGAGGCCGACGATCTCCCCTTCGCTCGTCAGGATCTCCTCGGCGAGGATGACGGGGACGCCGGGGGAGCGCTCGCGGATGAGGCGGTAGGTGGCCTCGGCTCCTTTGATGCTGTTGTGATCGCAGACGATGGGGAGGATGCCGTACTGGTGCCACCCTTCCGCAATCGTCCGCGGGTTCGTGGAGGCGTCGGACGAGTAGTGGGAGTGGACGTGCATGTCGAGACAGATGCGGCCGGGGGGTGTCATGGCAGGTATAGTTATTTTGTGATTAAATATGGGTATTCGATATTTTATATATACAGAATATATTGTCAATATACAACATTTGGCAATCGGGACACGTTCAACCCAATTCGTACACTTGATGCCAACCCCTTATCCTGTGTGCAATATTCACAACTGCCTGAGGGGTAATCGTGATATTCGAACGGGAAGGGAATCCAGACCGCCATGAATTCATGGAGCCCTGTTTCTTTTGGAACCATGACGTTCGAAGGGATGGCTATTTTCTCCCCTGGAGACAGATTTCCAAATATCGCGTATTGCGATGAATTGGTATTGATTGGAACCTGTTGATAATCCATCAGGGTGATGATGGCAAACTGATTGGGATAATCGTCTCCAGCCGCACAGTTTATCCATATGGAATGTTTTCATCCGGGATCCCGCTTTCGGTGTACCATAATTTATTCGAACAGGCCTCTTTTGTCATCAGCAATCCATCATTCAGAGGATAATCAGAACTACATTGTTTAAAGAGCGGATTTGTGGAATTGTCGTACTCAATATTGTAATGGGTATCATTGTCAACAATCAGATTCAATCTGATGCCCCGTACTGATGATAGATCCGTGCTGAGTCGAAAAGATGGATCCATTGAATGGTTATTCGGTTCCATAGCCAGTATAATTGCCATATCGTGTTTCCCTCTTGTCAGATTGGACACAGTAATGCTGAAAAATTTCCCTTCATAGGGATCTACGGATGCATTACACAATATATTGGCATCATCTCCCTCAAATTCAAAAGGAACCTGCCGGAAATCCACTAAAACAAAAACGAAAAATTCGGTTGGATCTGGTATCTGGTTACTGAAATAAAGATAACTCTCCAAAGGGGTACTGTGATTCAAATGTACCATTGATGGAATGCTGTACTGGTGATCATGGTTCGGTGCTGAATATAGTCCGATGCCCATCCTCTCTCCCAGGCTTTGTGAATCGAATTTTCCGTTTTCATGCAAATTTGAGGTTCCACTACCTGTGTCGCATTGAAACGCGTATATGCAAAAAATTAGGACAGATATCAGTAGAGCGGATAGGAAAATAATCCTAATATCCGGTTTATGGCTCTTCAATCCTTCCAACCCCTATCTTCGATTTTCATCTAAGAGAATGTAAAAATATATCCAAATTGGCGAAGGCGTCTCCATCGTCTCACCCATATCACGAGAGATTTTGAGGAAGATCCGGTGGAATTTTTGGTGGGGTCAGATAATAGATCTCAGTGATTTCGCCCTCGTAACTGACCGCCACCAGGTGGGTGATGATCTGCTCACCCGTATCGGGATCGAAGACATGGATGTACACAACATAGGAGATTCCCTCGTCCGGAGGGCCCAACTGTCCCGTCCGCACTTCGGTCTCGATTGTGAAGCCACGAATAATTTCCTGTATTTCCGGGTCGGTAAGGGCAATTTCACGAGCCTCTTCCTTCGATATCGGATATGAGGATGTTGGTGTTGCGGTCGCATTCTGTGATGCAGGAGTGTCCTCCTGTACTTCATTGAGGCAGCCACCAGCGCATCCAAAAAGGATGCAGAGGAAAACCAGTAATCCTCTGATCATATGTGTTTTCCTCATGGCATCCATGTATCGACCCTATATGCCTGTGACCACCGGGGGTGATAAAACGTTGCTCTTGCATCCGGGAGATCCTGTAGGAGGGCCGTAGGATTGGGCACCTGCGCATCCAGGTTTTCGTTCCACCAGACAGCGTATCCGTTATAATAAACATAAGAGTCCCAGACGTAGGACGTGGATACGTCAGAGAAGGTGCCGGGATCATTCCTGAAATATTCATGGAATTCGTTCGTATCGCCCTTTGGCCAGGGAACAAATCCCGTTCGTTTCACCTGCCCATCCCAGGAGAGCATGTAAGGGTACCCTTGGCCGGGATAATAGACAGAACTGAGATAAATCTCAAAATTGTAGTCGCTGTCACCTGCGGGCAGTGTGCCATAATCTTCCCATTTTGCATCCCCCTCTGCATTCTCGTCCCAGGAGAAAAGAATATACTCGCCGGGCCTCCAGGATACGGTTTGAATGCCAATTTCAATCCAGTTCGGTTGGCCATTAGTTTCTTTCCCCAAATGGCTCGTGAGGTACTGGTAGATTGTACCGCTTGATGAGCACTCCATCGGTCCGGGATACACCCGTCCATTCACGCCATTGTAAAGGGAATCGATGAGGTACATTCCGGAGGTGGATTGATACTGGCCGGCCAACCGGATGTTCGAATTTTCCTCTTCATCAACAGAGGTCAGTGCTTCATGACGAGCAACACGCGTCCACCGTAGTTCTTCTGAGAGTTTTTTTACTTCCTCCTCTGTCCATCCATTGAGATATTTGTCTTCGATGCGATAGTTGACAATTGCCTCTGCGATTTCTTCTTCGGAACATCCTTTACTTCGAAGTTCGCTTATGAATGGGGGAGAGCGTTCCTGAAGCGTTGCCGCATCCACGATGTCCAGCGTAGAATTTTCAGAAGGGGCGCTATCCAGTGCCATCGCCGGCACCATCACCACGCTCACCAGCAGCAACGCCAGGAGCACGGAGAGCGCCCGTATTTCAATTCTCTTTTTCATACGTTTTCCTCCATTTGTGAACCGGAGGTAACCATGACAACGGCTTCAAGTGGTGTTAAGGCCAAAGATGCTTGCCTCCGGGCAGATGCAGGGTTCACCAACCATCAGCAAACCGGCCGGGAACAGCTGCATGTTTCCGGGTGTCCCTGCGACACCCGATTGAATTTCCAGTGGGTAGAGGGATAAAGCCTCGGAATATCTTCGATTTTCATCTAAGATAATACAAAATACTATATCCTGCGTCCTAGGTTTTTCCTGAATCAATACAGTGGTGCTGTCAAACCCTGCATACACAGATTGGTAAACCCGATGAGAACGGAGAGGGTAGGGTGAAAACCTGTCTTATTGCATTAATTCAGGAAATGATGCGTTTTGCCATATCTTTCGCGGTAAGGATGATCGAAACACATGGTTCGTAGGGCGGGAGCTCCATCGAACTTGTGGGAATATGGAACCTGATGCAGGGACACGGAGGTTGCTACTGCATCCATGGGCAAATTCAAAAAACCAGTCAATTTGTAATCATCCAATATTATTATATTGGTTGTATTGAATATTGAATTACGATGGATGAGCAAGGTATCGTGTTGAATAAAGACATATTCGAGATATTATCCAGCGATACAAGGATTAAGATATTGAAGTCATTGAATTCGAGAAAAAAAACAAATTCAGAACTTGCAAAAGAACTTTCTCTGGAATCCTCGACTATTCATCATCACCTGAAACAATTGGATGAGACCGGCCTGATCACATCCCTCGATACAGGAAACAGATGGGTGTATTATGAGCTCACTCCAAACGGGATTGCCCTCATGAATCCTGATGGAAACACGAAATTTTCCGTCATCCTTTCATCTCTGATCACATATACGACTGCTTTTGCAGCCCTGTACACCTATTATACAATTCCAAGACTTCAGGCAAAGCCCCTTTTTCCACATATGGCAGAAGATCCTTTCCTTTTACTGGGTATCATCGGTGTTGTTGCAATACTATTACAGACGGCAATCATTGCCAGAGTGTATCTCAAAAAATAATACAATATATAATTGCTCCGATTAGGTTAGATTTTCATCTAATATTTTTGCAGAATTTATAATGCTGACTTTTCAATGTACTTTTGCCGGAACAATCTGAGTACCTTCACCTCTGTATCAGATTGCGGCAGGAGTTGATGAGGATAAGAATTTTGAGAGTTGTTCCCCTCTTCATCGCATGTTTATTGATCTTCGGGTTGTGTGGTGCGGTCTCGGGATACCATCTGAACGATGAAGCCTATGCGGCGGTATCTGCTGATTACACGGACCGCCTCATTGCCGCATATGGTAATGTACCGGTGTATAGCCAAAACGGAGATGTCGTCAGTACGGGAATGCAGGAAACCATTCCGGATGAGAAGGCGATGTCGGAATGGTACAACCAGTTACACCAGATTGTGGAGGATACGCGTCCCGAAATGAAGAGTTATTATTATCCCGACGGGCCGATCATCGGCTACGGGCACGATCTCCTCGGAACAATTGTTGTTGCCATATTCGACGAGTCTGATTATGTACCCCGTGAAACGCTCGATGAAATGTATTCCCTTATTGATTCAGCTGCAGTGAAGAGAGGCATCGAAAATGTCCCGGTGATTTTTACGTCCGAATCAATTCCTGAATTGTCAGCGGATCGGGATGACACCTGGAGACCGCTCATAGGAGGGATACAGTGTGTTGCCAATGGATATGTCGGCACCACCGCTTTTGCTGCAACAAGAAACGGACAGGACGGTATAGTTATCACCGGCCACCTTGGTGATGTTGGAGATGTAGTATACCAGCCCTCTCCATCGAATGCAATCGGAACGATAACAACAATTTCGTATGGCGCCAATTCGGACTCAGGCTGGGTCTCGTATTCCAATGTTGCCGACAATATCTTTGAATATTCGTGGTCGCAGCCTGATGTGTACAGCTACAGTGACCCATGGGAAAATCTGAATGTGATCATGTCGGGGATAACGAGCGGGACGGTGAACGGCCTCGTGGTTCGGGAGTCTGATGCCTATACTCCATATTATGGATTCGATATTCCTGACCAATGGGTGGCAGACTACCCCGCTGCATCCGGTGATAGCGGAGCCCCTGTTTACTACAAAGATGGATCACACAGGATACATGTGGCAGGTTCTCATTGGGGGAGTAAAAATGGATATGCTTGGTTTTCTCCGGTATCATCGATAATGAATGATTTGGGAATCATTCCCATTTTTTAACCTTTTTTTTGTCCGAAATGAAGGCCGTGAGAGTCTGTCCGGTGCGCCCGTCTCGCCGTCGCGGAAAAAATAATTCGGAACTGGATCAATCCACCGGCACCCAGTCTCCGTCGGCATACTGCGTGATGGCAACGCTCACGGTGATGTCCCCGCGGACCTCCGGCGGGATGCTTTCGTGCATCCTCACCCGGTACGTATCCCCGAGGATCGAGTGATTGAGCCCCTCCGAGACGGCGGCATCGATATCGATGACGATCTCCCCTGCCTCCGGGCCCGGCGGTGCGAGGTCCTCCGGGAGGACGATGACCGACGAGTATGCCGGCACGTCTCGTGTTCCGTTCGTCCATGTCGCGGGGCCGTCGCAGTGTTCACAGGTAAGGGGCGAGAGGGATTCTTTCCGGATGTCGGCTATTTTGAGCTCCCCCGGTTCGTACCGCCGGGAGAACGTCGCCGCGATATCGGTGAGGGTTCCGCCGTCCGGCCGGAATGCCAGCATCGTACCGTGCGGGGTCTCCACGACTGCCGGTGTCCAGCTGCCGAACCGCCCGTTCTCGAGCTCCTCTTTGGAAAAGACCGGTTCGCCGCCCCGCATGGGGAGCGGGACGAGAATTTCGGTGCCGGGCCCGGCCTCATACCCGGCAAGGCCCTCCGTCGCGACGGCATAGGAGTAGTGGCCGGGGTTCGAGTTGATCCATGCGACGCCGAAGAAGGTGCCGAATACGATGAGTGCGACGGTGCCAATCGCCACGACGAGAAGGATGTTGGTGTCGTTGATGGATGTAATGATATTTTCTCTTAATCCAGTGTTGCCTTTTCATTCAGCTTCAAGTTTTACGAGATATATTCTCCCCTGCATATAGCCGGGGTAGGAGATCGCTCCACTCCCGCCATCACCGGCGATGGTGCCGAGGACGAGATAGCCATTGTCAGATGTCTGCAGAACCCGGATTCCCTCGTTGAATGCTGCCGGTTCAAGCGTCTTCTCCCACAGAATATCTCCTTTGGGACCGGTTTTCATCAGGTACAGGGAGGTGGAGAAGGAAGGCAGATCCTCCCGGCCGTCGTCATCGAACTCGGTGCTCGTCCCCACCGCAACAAATCCGCCATCCGTTGTTTCCTGCACGCTCTGCCCCGAACTCATCTTCTGCGGGGAGAAGGTTTCCCATTCGGTCTTCCCGTTCTCATCCACCCTGAGGAGCGCCAGAGCGGAATGACCGGTCTCGCGTGAAGCGCCGGTTCCGGTGGCGATGAATCCCCCGTCACGGGTCTGCCGTGCCGATGAGACAAAGACCCCCTGATACTCTATTGTCCATACCTGTTCTCCCGCATCATCCGTCCGGAGAATAGCGGGGTCCATGAATGCACCGATGATGGAGCCCCCGTCAGAAGAGGGTTCAAGGGAGCGGGCCCCTCCTGATAAATCGCCGGGATACTGTTTTTCCCAGACAATTGCCCCCGCACGGTCGGTGCGGGCCAGGTATACCGCAGTTGAGTCATATGTCTGGTTCAGGTCCGATTCACCCGCAATCAGAAATCCCCCGTCGCCGGTCTCGCACACACCATACAGGACATCGAAGCCGGAACCCCCGTACCGCTGTTCCCAGAGTATTTTTCCGGTGGCATCCGTCCGGACCAGGTACATATCCGAATCGTGGTGGGGAGGCCCGCTGGTGTAGCCCGCGACAATGAAGCCCCCGTCTGCGGTCTCCCGCACGGCATTCGCTCCGTCTCCGGATTCTCCGCCAAAGGTCCGGTTCCAGATGACCTGACCCCATCCATCGGTTTTGATCAGGAATGCATCATACGGGAAGGGGGGACCGTGGACGGTGGACATATTCTCTGCCACCGTGGTGCCGGCGATCACGAACCCCCCGTCCTGTGTCCGGACAATATCCGAGGCCTGATCCTGGAAACCGATAGTATAGGTCTGTTCCCAGAGTACCGGGGGCGGGTCCATGACCGGTCCTGTTGTCATACCCGGAGTGGAGGTTTCGGGTACCGTTCCCGTCAGGGGATCGTCTGGCATTCCGCCGTCGGAAACAAATCGTGCCATGACAACATCCAGAGCGGTATCTGTATCGGTTCCCCTGCTACGCCCGCCTGCGATGATATATCCTCCGTCATCGGTTTGGGCGACCGCATTGGCGAGATCAAACCCTTCGCCCCCCCATGAGCGGTCCCAGACCGGCAGGCCCTTTGCATCGGTCCGGAGAACGTACATGTCCCAGTCGTCCTGTTCGGATTTTTGCTGCCCGGCGACGACGAACCCCCCGTCCGGGGTGAGGGCAACGGAATGCCCGAGTGAGTCCCGCTTCGGGTCTCCGAGTGCATGCTCCCAGAGGGAATTACCCGACGTATCCGTCCGGACCAGTGAGACCGACGACCTGTGGAGGCTCATTTCCGGGTGTTCCCGATCAATCGGGGTGGAAATCTGCCCTGTGATCACAAACCCCTCCCCCGGAATTTCCTGCACGTCTTCGGCAACATCGAAGGAGATGTCCCCGTACACCTGTTCCCAGAGAACCGAACCGCCGGAATCCGTCCTGACGAGGTACATATCGTTGTCCCCGGCCCCGGAGGAGTCACTCCGGCCGGCGATCAAAAATCCTCCGTCTGCCGACTCGATCACCGCATTGCCCTCTTCAGATCCTGCCCCACCGATCTGCCGCTGCCAGATCGCATTCCCGGACGAATCGGTCCTGAGCAGAAACAGATTGAAATTCATATCAGGTCCCGCAGTCGTCCATCCGCACGCAATAAAGCCGCCGTCACGCGTCTGGACGGCTGATTTTCCTACATACGTGCCGTCATCCCCATAGGTTTTCTCCCACACGGTGGTTCCGTCGGCATCCATTTTAATCAGGAGGAGGGACGGGTCCGGACTCAGTGCAGCATTGGTGTGCCCCGCAATGATAAACCCGTCGTCTGCTGTGGTATGAATGGAAAATGCCTGGGCAAATCCGGTCCCATTCAGGGTCCGGGTCCACAGCTCCTTCCCTTGGGCATTCGTCCGGATCACGAAAAGAGCACTGGATGTGGTGACATACTTCCCCGAGTGGGTAAACGTGTTCCCGACCGCGGCAAATCCTCCATCAGGTGTCTGACAGATACCCTGTGCACTGTCGGAACCATTCAGGTCAAATGTCTTCTCCCAGGCAATTGCCGGGGCAGTCATCGCCGGAGTTGCACCAGAGGGTGGGGAAGAGCCGGCTTCCGGACCTTTGTCGAGACATCCGGCAGCAAACAGAAGAACAATGGAAATAATGATGATCAGAACAATTTTTTGATTCATATGATGGCTCCCTGAGATTCAGGTGTTCATATGTTGGCTAGGGGAGGCAGATATATATGCCTGTCGGGATTTAGTGCAAATTATATATCTTCAATAATAATCGCGGCAGATCTCAAGCCGGGGGGAGAGAAGAGGGATTCCTGAAAAATCACCCTCCTGATCAGAAGATCATCTCTCCATAATACGCAGAGCCACTCTTACGGGAGGGGTCACCTCCCGCCCAATAACCGTCAATGACATCTACACCACGCAGACCACCGCCAGGTACATCATCCCCCCGAGGAGAAGGTTCTGCCCGTCGGCCACGAGGTCGTAGAGAATCCTGTTGAGTTCGGTGCCGTCGAAGAAGAGGACATAGCCCTGCACGTACACGGCGATGGCACCGATGACCAGCATCTCGACGAGCGGCAGGAAGCTCGCGCAGAAGAAGAGCACCCCTGCAGTGCCGGCGAGGTTGAGCGCCGAGAGGAGTACCTTGGTGCGGGGGATGCCGAGCATCACGGGAAGCGTCCTCACGCCGGCTCCGGCGTCGCCTTCGACATCGCGGATGTCGAAGACCGTCGAGTTGATGAAGGAGAGGAGGAAGAAGAAGAACCCGGCAACGAAGGTCATCATGCCCGCGGGTGCGCCGGTGCACGCGACCGGCAGGAAGGCGACCGGCACCGCCCACGCAAGCCCCACGAGGAGGTTTTTGACGAGCGGGATATCCTTCAGGCGCCGGTACCGGAACCCCGCGGGGAGGAAGGGGATGCTGTAGAGGATGCCGGCGGCAAGCGGGATGGCGGTCATTGCCATGGCAAGCGGCCCGTAGGTCCAGGCAAGCAGGAGTGCGAGACCGTAGCCGGCAAAGGAGGAATACCAGAGCAGACCTGCATACTTCTGGGTGAAGGCAAAGCGCCTCGCGTGGTTGACGGCATCCTCGCTTTCATCGGTCTTCCGGTTCATGTTGTAGATCGAAAAGGTGCCGAGGAGCATGATGAGGCACGCACCGGCCGAGACCGGCAGGCCCTGCAGCACGGAAGAGACGTACGCCTTGGCCATCGCCGCGATGGCGAGGAAGAGCGAGCTGTACAGTAGATAATCGATCACTGCCTGATAGTTCAGGTCAATGGGTTTTGGTGTATGCTCGAATGTGAACATACATTACGTAGAATTTTATATTTCACATTAGTTTGCAAGGCATTACGGGTGGTCGTCAGCATGGTTCCGAATGAATGCGAATAATTGCAGCTTTAAAAAAAGATCAATTTAATATTTATTATTGCATTTTGTCAATCTTATATTATTAAATACGATTTTAGATGGTAATTTTATATATATGGAAATTTAGTGCGTGTATTGCTATCAAATTCTATGGTAACAGCTGCTTCCTCTCGATTCTCCGTCGAATATATTCGGGAACATAATGGCATTGTACCGGATCAAATTCGGATGTCGTTCTTATTATAAAAAATAATTTTTCATAATGCCCTGACTTGCGAACCCGTCAGGAAAACCGCTTGGGCGCTGGTATCGTCATGAAAGCCTTGGGCAGCGGACAGGAGCGGTGTGCATGGTGCCTGTCGCCCCCCTGCGCAGCCGCGGCCCCGGGTTCCTGCGGCTTCATCGCCGGCGGCTGGTGCAGATGAACGCTCTCGCCGTAGGGGATACACACGAAAAAAAGTATGGGTGGTCTGATGATTATGCGAGGTAATCGGCGGGCACGGGGATCTGTTCCTTGAGGCCCTTCCTCTTCCGGATGGCCTGGACGATCTCCTTTAACAGGCCCTGGGGAACGGTCTCGAAGCCGGCGAACTCCGTCGACCACATGGCGCGGCCTTCGGTTGCCGAGCGGACATCGCCCGCAAACCCGAAGAGTTCTGCAACCGGTGCCTTGCCGATGACGGTGATCGTGTCACCCTCGGACTGCATGTCGTAGACCTGGCCGCGACGGCCCTGGATCTGTGAGGTTGCGGCACCCATGTGGTCCTGCGGGACGGTGATCTGGATGTTCTGCATCGGCTCGAGGAGCGAGTCGCCGGCAAGGAGCAGGCCTGCCTTCACGGCGGCCCGGACGGCCGGGATGACCTGTGCGGGGCCACGGTGGATGGCGTCCTCGTGGAGCTTGACATCGATGAGGCGGATCTTCGTGTTCTGGACCTGCTCGTCGGCGAGCGGACCGCCGGCAAGCGCCTCGCGCCACCCGTCGAGGACCAGTTCCATCGTCTCGTTCAGGTACTGGATACCCTTCGTCATGTCGAAGAACATGTTGGTCGTCTGGATGGCGGTGAGGTTCTTTGCCTCGTCCTTCTCAAAGCCCGCCTCGATGAGCTTCTCACGGCGTTCGATCTCGGGAAGGTCCATGGAAATAACGCCGTCCTTGATCATCTTGACAACCTCGGGGGCGAGGGGCTCAAGCTCGATGTAGAAGCGGTTGTGGCGGTTCGGGGACTTTCCTTCGACCGGGCCTGCGGTGCCGGTGATCGTCTCACGGTACACCACAATCGGGGGGGAGGTCTTGATCTCGACGCCCTTGTCACGCCCGATACGGTGGGTGATGATCTCGAGGTGGAGTTCTCCCATGCCGGAGATCAGGTTCTCTCCGGTCTCCTCGTTGATCGTGACCGCAACGGTCGGGTCTTCCTTGCCGACCTGGCGGAGCACCTCGACGAGTTTCGGGAGGTCCTTCATGTTCTTGGCCTCGACCGCGACGGTCATGACCGGTTCGGAGTAGTGCTTGAGCGACTCGAAGGTCTGCATATCCTGGAGGGAGGTGACGGTCGATCCCACGATGGCGTCCTTGAGGCCGGTGACGGCGGCGATGTTGCCCGCATTCAGGGATTCGACCTCGATACGCTCCGCACCCATGAAGATGCCGACCTGCGAGAGACGGTTGGGCTTCTTTGCGGTGCCCATCACATACAGCTCGGACCCGCGCCGGATCGTGCCGGAGAAGAGACGGCCGGTGGCGACCTCGCCTGCGTGGGGGTCAAAGGAGATGTCGGTCACCATCATGCAGGCCGGACCGTTCGGGTCACAGGTGAGCATGGACTTGCCTTCGGTGGTGTTCGGGTCGCCGTGCTGCCAGATGATCGGGATACGGCGCTTCTGGGCGTCCAGCGGGTTGGGGAGGTGGCGCACCACCATGTCGAGAAGGACATCGGTGAGCGGGCTCGACTTTGCGAGTTCCTTCATCTGGCCCGCCTGGCACTTCTCGTTGACTTCCTTGAAGGAGACCCCGGAGGTCTTCATGTACGGGATGGAGACGGCCCAGTTGTAGAGGGCGGAGCCGAACGCGACGGTGCCGGCCGCGGCATCGAGCTTCCAGCCGCTCTTGTAGGCCTCCTCGTTCATGCCCTTGATGAGCTTGTTGACCTTGTCGATGACCTTGCCGAGCCGGATCATCAGTTCCTGGTCGTCGACCTTCAGCTCGTTGATCAGGCGGTCCACCTTGTTGATGAAGAGCACCGGCCGGACACCCTCCTTGAGGGCCTGGCGAAGCACGGTCTCGGTCTGTGGCATCGTGCCCTCGACCGCGTCCACGACGACGACAGCGCCGTCCACCGCGCGCATCGCACGGGTCACGTCACCGCCGAAGTCCACGTGGCCTGGGGTATCGATCATGTTGATGAGGTACTCCTTGCCGCCGTAGGTGTGGACCATCGAGACGTTCGATGCATCGATGGTGATACCACGTGCCTGTTCCTCCTCATCGGAGTCCATCCAGCACGCCTTACCTGCAATCTCTTCACTGATCATCCCGGCCCCGGCAAGAAGGTTGTCGGAGAGGGTGGTCTTTCCGTGGTCGATATGGGCCACAATGCCGATGTTGCGGATCTGCTCCGGCTGGCTCATCAGCGTGGTGACTCGCTCAACCATCTTTCTTCTTCTGGTCATGAAATTTCACAAAAAAATGTTGATTACCGTGCGGATTTCGCCACACGCTCGCGTTCTTCTTTCTTTCCGACAGAGAAGCACCGTGCATCACCGTTGGCAGCAGCGATAAGCTCGTCTGCGAGGACGGCCGATGCGGCACGCTTCTTCTTGTGGCTCCCCTGGCGCACTGCACGGGCGATGAACATCAGTGCCGCGTCGATACGGCGCTGGGGTGCGGTATCGACCGACTTCGGGACATTGATGCCACCGTACTTCAGGCGTACGGTCTCCTCGCGAGGCCCTGCGTTGGCAATGGCATCGATGAGCACCTCGACCGGGTTTTTGCCGGTCTTCCTGTGGATGATATCGAAGGCATCGCTCACGATCTTGGTCGTAACGGCCTTCTTGCCGGTGTTCTTCTCCGACTGCATGAGGCGGTTGATGAGGCGCTCGACGATGAGCATCTCGCTCTTTGCAAACTGGGTGCCTGCCCGCTTGCCGCAGGAGTGCGGAACGATCATGGACTGGGTATTGACATACCTGACCAGACCCGGATCCCTGACCTGGACCTCCGAGATATCCCACTTGTTAAAGAGGAGATAGGTAGGGCCGGTCTTTTCGACCGGTTCTTCGGCAAAGGTCGCTTCTTTGATGTTTTCCTCGGTCATGACGATCACCTGCGCGGCTTCTCCTTCTTGCCGGTCACCATCTCGTGAAGCGAGACGTTGTTCACCGCGGTGACCTGGAACCGGACACCCGGAATATCTCCCTTCGACCGGCCGAGCCTTCCGCCGATACCCTCGATGGTCACTTCGTCGTGTTCATCGATGAAGTTGATCGCACCGTCGCCGACGGCGAATGCCGTGACCTGACGGCCGTTTTTGATCAGCTGGACACGGACACATTTCCTGATGGCCGAGTTCGGCTGTTTTGCCTCGACACCCACCTTCTCGAGCACGATGCCGCGTCCCTGCGGGGCACCCTCGAGCGGGTCGGATTTGACGTCAAGGCCGAGCTGACGGCGGGCGTAGTTGGTGTCGCGCCAGCGGTTTTCCTTGGAGGTGCGCTTACATTTTCGCGCAGCAAATTTTCCGTTTCCCATTGATGATTACCTTCGTGATTCTTCGTGAGATAGGCAACGCTTTTCACAGCATATGCCGGCAGATGAAATTGATGATCAGACCGTGGGTGAGAACCAGTCCCCGCAGGGGGGTTTTCGCCGTTGAACCCCTATTTTGCGGATTAAGGTGCTTCTGCTCCTTTACTGATTCTCCGCCGCTCCCACAAGATATCAGATTTCTGCCCATATGTTGGGCGGTAAAAGGTATTAAAGGTGATTCCCCTGTGCATCCCCTTCCGCGCGGGAGCGGGAACAGGGGGACGAATGAAACATTTACCATCCGGGGTGCGCAAGGTGATAGGGAGGATACAGCCATGGCTGGTACAACACGCATTTATAAAGAGGTTTACTTCGAGGCGAGCCACCGTCTCCTGCACTACAAGGGGAAGTGCTTCCGCCTCCATGGCCACCAGTGGCGTGTCGAAGTGTGGATGGAAGGTGCGGTCGAACCCGTGTCGAAGATCCTGCTCGACTACAATACGATAAAACAGGTCGTGGGCTGTTTTGACCACCAGGTCATTCTCAACAGGGACGATCCCATGGTCGGCTGCCTGTCACAGTTCCAGGAGGTCATCACGACCGAAGGGGACCCGACGAGCGAGAACCTGGCCGGCATCATCACCGGCATGATCAACGATGCCTGTGCCGGGGCGGGCATCGATGCGAGGATACGAAAGATCCGGGTCTGGGAATCGACCTCCTGTTATGCAGAATGCGTCTATGAAGATCAATGAAATAGTTGCGGGCATCCCCGGTGCCGGGACCTCGGCGTCCAACTCCCCGGAGCCCACATGAAGATCACGGAAATATTCGCGAGCATCTCCGGCGAGGGGACCCGGCAGGGTGCGCCTGCGGTCTTCGTGAGGTTTGCCGGGTGCAATCTCCGGTGCGCCTGGTGCGACACGGAGTATTCGTTTGCAGCGGGCATCACGATGGATGCATCCGCCGTCCGTGACGAGGTCGCCCGGCACGGCATCCCCTTCGTCGTCATCACCGGCGGCGAACCGCTCCTCCAGGAGGAAGAGCTCATCCCCCTCCTCAGGGTGCTGCATGCGGAGGGGTATGATATAGAGATAGAGACCAACGGGACCTTCCCGGTAGGCGCTGTGCAGGAGTATGCGGCCATCTGCATGGACATGAAGTGCCCCTCCTCGGGGGAGTCGTCCGACCCGGCCCTGCTCGCGTCCCTGCGGCCGCAGGACATGGTGAAATTCGTGGTGGCGGACCGCGGCGACTGCCTCTTTGCCGAAGAGGTGCTGGCCTCATGGCCGACACGGGCACCGGCGGTCTTCTCGCCGGTGTGGGGTGCGGACTACGGCGGGATCGTCACCTTCCTCATGGAGCGCCTGCCGCCCGTGCGGCTGCAGGTGCAGCTCCACAGGATTCTCGGGGTGAAATAAGACATGAAAGCAGTATGCCTCCTCTCAGGCGGGATGGACTCGACCACGCTCGCCTACCTGGCAAAGGACATGGGCTATGAGATCATCGCCCTCCATGTCCGGTACGGCCAGCCGACCGAAGGTGCCGAATACCGGGCGGCAAGGAAGATCGCCGGACTCCTCGATGCGAGTGAATTCTTTGAAGTCAACCTGGACTACCTGCTGAGAATCGGCGGGTCGGCGCTCACCGACGCCTCCCTTGAGATCAAGGACCACGCCGAAGGGGAGACGGGGATGCCCGCGACCTACGTCCCCTTCAGGAACGCAAACCTCCTTGCCATCGCAACGAGCCTCGCCGAGGCGCGGGGGGCGGAGGCGATCTTCATCGGGGTGCAGGCATCGGACTATGCCGGGTACCCCGACTGCCGTCCCGTGTTCGTCGAGGCCTTCCAGAAGGCGATCGATGCCGGCACGGCGGACGAGACGAAGATCACCCTCCGGACGCCCTTCGTGCGGATGACGAAGGCGGAGATCCTTCAGGTGGGCTTCGACCTCGGGGTGCCGTACGAGCACACCTGGTCCTGCTACCGTTCGTCGTCGCCGGCGTGCGGCACCTGCGACTCCTGCCACTACCGCCTCGAGGCCTTTGCGGCGCACGGGGTAAACGACCCCATCGAGTACAGGGAGCGGTAAGCCCATGGAGGAAGGGCAGGAGGTCTGCGGGGGCAAACGCCTCAGCGTCGAGAAGGCGCAGGTGACCCTGCCGTCCGGGAGGACGAAGGAACGATTCATCGTCCACCCCGGAAAGGCCGTGGCGATGCTCCCCGTGGAGGGGGAGTACTGCTATCTCGAGCGCCAGTACCGGTTTGCCGTGGGAGAGTGGCTCTATGAGGTCCCCGCAGGCACCATGGACGAGGGGGAGACCCCCGAGGAGACCGCCCACCGGGAACTGATCGAGGAGACCGGCATGAAGGCCGCCACCTTCATTCCGAAGGGGATCATCTACCCCGCCCCCGGCTATACCGACGAGGTGATCACGCTCTTCGAGGCACGCGACCTCTCGGCGTCCGACGAGTACCAGATGGACGATGACGAGATGATCGAGGTGGTAAAGATCCGTATTGACGAGGTCGAGGCGATGATCCTCTCGGGTGAGATCATCGATGCGAAGACCATCTGCCTCATGTACCGGTGCTTCGGGTGCCGGCGATGAGCCGGGCCTTATTTTTTGTCCTTGGCGCAGTCCTGATGATCGCGGGTGCCGCCGGGTGCCTCGGGGGTACCCCGGCAGCGCCCGCGTCGTCGACGCCCGTGTACTCGCTTGACGGCGACGGGGCGCTTGTCATCTCCGGCACCGAACCCGTCTATGACGAGCAACCGCTGGAGCGCACGGGGCAGGACGGAACCGTCACCGTCTCGAAGGTCGTCCTGCATGTGGGGGATGTGGATGTCCATGCCCTCTGCGCCGCCCCGGCGGACCCGGTGGCAGGCGTCGTGCTGGTCCCCGGTGCGGGGGTGTTAAAAGAGGGCCACCGCGGGCGCATCATATCCTATGCAGAGAAGGGGATAGCTACCATCGTCCTCGACGTCCGGGGAAACGGCGGCGAAACCGCCGGGCACGCGGGCGGCCTGCAGGAGGACTACCGCCGGTTCGTGCAGGGGGAGACCCCGCAGTGGTGGCAGACCATCGGGGATGTCATCACGGCACGGCGGATGATGACGGAGCGGTACGCCGTCCCGGTCTATATCGTCGGCTCATCGAACGGCGGGATGCAGGGGGCGGTGGCCGCCGCCGTCGACCCCGGCGCCGCCGGATACTTCGGTGTCTCGACGGCGGGCATCGGAGCACCGGGCCCCGGGGCCGACCCTTCGGCTGCGGCATTCCTGCGCTCGATCGATCCCGGCGCCTCCATCGGAACGATCGCCCCCCGCCCGGTGTGGCTCTTCCACGCGAAGGCCGACAGCGTCATCAGCTACGAGGCGGGATACGCCCTCTTCGAAGCGGCGGGCGAACCGAAGACCTTTACCGCGTTTACCGGCGGGCACGGGATCACCGGCGAGGTCGATGCCGCCGTCACGGGAGCGATACTCACGCTTAATACTCCATAAAATGAACTGTATAACCACTTTGTCCTTCTGGAGGAAGGCAGGCAATGGCAGAAGAGGCTGAGATGGACAGCGCACGGAAGCGCTATGAATTTAAAAAGATGCTCGAGCGGCTCGAGGAGAAGGAGGGGAGCGGTACAGAACTGATTACGATCTATATCCCTCCCGACAAACAGATACACGACGTCACAGCGCAGCTGCGCGATGAGTTCGGCCAGTGCGCCAATATCAAATCAAAGCAGACCCGGACGAATGTGCAGAGTGCGATCTCCTCCATCCTCTCCCGCCTGAAATACTACAACCGTCCCCCGGAAAACGGCATGGCGATCTTCTGCGGGGCCGTCAAGGCAGGGGGCGACCGTACCTCGATGGACTGCACGATCATCGAACCGCCGGACCCGGTCCCCCTCTATATGTACCGGTGCTCGTCGAACTTCGAGCTCGAACCGCTGGAGCAGATGCTCGTCGAGAAGGAGGTCTATGGCCTCATCGTCATCGACCGGCGTGAATCCTATCTCGGGTTCCTCCGCGGCAACCGCATCGAACCAGTCTCCGGCGTCACCTCGACGGTCCCCGGCAAACAGCGCAAGGGAGGTCAGTCCGCCATGCGGTTCCAGCGCCTGCGCCTCATTGCCATCAACGAATTCTACAAGAAGGTCGGCGATCGCGCAACGGATATCTTCATGGCGGAGCCCGACTTCTTCAACCGGTTCAAGGGCGTGCTCATCGGCGGCCCGACCCCGACGAAGGAGGAGTTTGCGGAAGGGGAGTTCCTTCACCACGAGCTCCAGAAACGGGTCATCGGCCTCTTTGACGTCTCCTACACGAACGAGTCGGGGCTTGCCGAACTCGTCGATGCGGCGCAGGAAGCACTGCGCGGTGTCGAGGTGATGAAGGAGAAGACCGTCATGGACCGGTTCTTAAAGGAACTGGTAAAGGACGACGGGCTCGCCGCCTACGGAGAGGAGAGCATCCGCCGCAACCTCGAGATCGGCGCCGTCGACACCCTTCTCCTCTCCTCCACCCTGCGTGAGGAGCGCCTCACCATCCACTGCCAGAGCTGCGATTATGCCAAGGAGGAGACCGTCCGGATAGAACCCGGCAAATCGATGTCGGGCATCGAGTTTGGCAACTGCCCGAAGTGCACGGCGCCGATGTACCTTGAGGAGGAGGTGGACATCATCGACGAGCTGACGGCGCTCGCAGATGCGTCGAGTGCGAAGGTGATGATCATATCGGACGACTTCGAAGAAGGCGCGGTGCTCTACAATGCGTTCGGCGGCATCGCGGCCATCCTCCGGTACAGGACGGGATATTGATGTATTTTACCACCCATTCAACCATAGAAACCATCCTCCGCGAGGCGACCGGTGAGGAGAATGTGCTGCTCACCGGCGGCGGCGACCACGCCGACCTCGCCTCCACCGTCGCCTTTGCCATGGCAAAGCGCGAGAAGAAGAACCCCACCGCCCTCGCGGCGCAGATCAAAGCGGCCATCGAGGGGCCGCTCGCAGAGAAGGGCGTCATCGTCACCACCATCGGGCCGTACATCAACTTCGTCTTCGGCCCCTCGTATGTTGCGGGCGCCGTACAGGAAGCCCTCGGCGAGGGCTACGGGGCCCTTCCCCTGCGGGACGGCAAGGTCTGCATCGAGCATACGAGCGCCAACCCCAACGGCCCCCTCCATGTGGGCCATATCCGCAACTCGGTCATCGGCGACACCCTCGCCCGTGTCTTCAGGAAGGCGGGCTTCGACCTCGAGGTGCAGTACTACCTCAACGACATGGGCCGCCAGATAGCCATCGTCTCCTGGGGGTTCGACCACCTCGCAATTCCCCAGAACGAGGGGGAGAAGGACGACCACTACGTCGCCCGCGTCTACGTCGCGGCGAACCGCGCCATAACCGCAGACGAGTCGATTAAGGCGGAGATCGACCGCCGTATGGGGCTCATCGAGCAGGGCGACCCGGAGATGGTGGAGAAGTTCCGCCGTGCCGTCTCGCTCTGTGCGGAGGGGATCAAGGCGACCCTCGCACGCCTGAACACCCCGCACGACCGCTTCGTCTGGGAGTCCTCCTTCGTGCAGGACGGCTCGATGGCGGCGATCCTCGACCGCATCGAGGCGCTGCCCGAGGCGAGTTACGACGGCATTCTCGCGGTCGACCTCTCGGCGTTCGGCTTTGAGAAGGAGTATGTGCTGCGCAGGAGTGACGGGACCAGTGTCTATGCAGCCCGTGACCTCGCGTACCACCACTGGAAGGGGGACCACTTTGACCGGTTGATAAACGTCCTCGGTGCCGACCACAAGCTCATCGGCGCCCAGCTGCAGGCGACGATGGAGCTCCTTGGGGAGACGGTCCCCGAGATCGTCTTTTTTGAGTTCGTCTCCCTGCCCGAAGGGTCGATGAGCACCCGGGCGGGCAAGTTCGTCTCGGCCGACCAGCTCATCGACGAGGTGACGGAGAAGGCGTTTGACGAGGTGACCGTCCGCCGGCCGGAACTGCCCGAAGAGGAGCGGCGCTCCATCGCCGCCGCGGTCGCGGTGGGCGCGGTCCGGTACGATATCATCCGGGTCTCGCAGGAGAAGAGCACGGTCTTTGACTGGAAGACGGCGCTTGACTTCGAGCGCCAGAGCGCCCCGTATGTCCAGTACTCCCATGCCCGCGCCTGTTCCATCCTTGAAAAGGCGGGGGACTTCGAGCCGGCGTTCACCTACACCACCGAGGCGGAGTGTGCCCTTGCCAAACATCTCGGGCTCTTCCCCGTCGTCATCCGGACCATCGTTGACGAACTTCGCCCCCACCACCTGGCCATCTACGCCCGTGAATGCGCCGACCTCTTCAACGCCTTCTACCACCAGGACCCGGTCCTCAAGGCGGAAGGGGAGACCCGCAATGCACGGCTGACCCTTGTGAAGGCGGCGCAGAACACGCTCAAAGAAGCGCTGGAGACGCTTGGCATCGATGCAGTCCGAAGCATGTAAGGCCCTGAGAAAACAGGGCTACCAGTTCTTCTCCCCCACCTCTTCGGCGGCGCTCAAACCGTGCATGTGGAACAAACGGGCGCTGCGTGGCGGCGACATGTGCTACAAGGCACAGTTCTACGGGATCTCCAGCCACCGGTGCGTCCAGATGACCCCGACCCTGAAATGCAACCAGCGATGCCTCTTCTGCTGGCGCTCGATGGAGTACGAGGTCGTGGAAGAGGAGGAGTGCCCCCCGGACGTCATCGTGGAGAACCTCTGCAAACTCCAGAAGAAGGCCCTTGCTGGCTACAACCCGGCGGCGCACAAGGACACTGACGAGACGCTCTGGGAGGAGGCGCTCGCTCCCGATATGGCGGCCATCTCCCTCTCCGGGGAGCCAACCTGCTACTCGCGCCTCCCCGAGCTCGTCGATATACTCAATGAGAGGGACTTTACGACCTTTGTCGTCACGAACGGCACCCGTCCGTGGGTGCTGGAGAAGGTCCACCCGTACCAGACCTATATCTCGCTCGACGCCCCGGACAGGGAGACCTACCTGAAGGTCTGCCGCCCGATGGAGGACTACTGGGAGGATATCCACGCGTCGCTCTCGCTCCTCGGGTCGCGCCGGTCGGCGATCCGCATCACGGTGGTGAAGGGCCTCAACGATTTCGCCCCTGAAAAGTATGCCGCAATGATCCAGGACGCCGGGCCGGACTACGTCGAGGTGAAGGGCTACATGTACCTCGGCTACAGCAGGAACCGGCTCGAACGGCACAACATGCCCGACCACTCTGAGGTCAGGGCCTTTGCAGGCGAAATTGCAAAATACTGTGATTATGATATGTACGACGAGAGCCCGATCTCACGGGTGGTCTGCCTGACACGGCGGTGAAGATGAAATTTAATGCAGAAGAATTCAGGGAGCTTTCACGAAAGGACTTTGAACACGCATGGCACCGCGGCCCCTCGGTCGTCGACCCGGTCGGCCCGGCGGACCGGTACCCGAGGAAGATGTTCCGGCGGGCACAGGCGCACCCCATCGCAGAGACCATCCAGCGCCTGCGTGAGGTGTACCTCGCCATCGGCTTTGATGAGGCGCGGGTGCCGCTCTTCATCGAGGAGCAGGACGTCTACCGCCAGTTCGGCCCCGAGGCATCGGCGGTTCTCGACCGGGTCTTCTACCTGGGCGGCCTCCCGCGCCCCAACGTCGGCATAGGAAAGGATCGGACGGCACAGATAGGGGAGCTCCTCGGGCGCCCGCTCGGTGAAGACGGCGAGGAGCGCCTCAGAAAGACGCTGCATGCCTACAAGAAGTCCGAGATCGACGGGGACGAACTGACCTTTGAGCTCGCAAAAGTCCTCGACTGCGACGACGGGCTCGTCGTGCGGATCATGGAGGAGGTCTTCCCGGAGTTCCGGGAGCTTGCCCCCGAGTCCTCCCGGACGACGCTCCGGTCCCACATGACCTCCGGGTGGTTCATCTCGCTGGGGGCGATGTGGAACAAGCTGCCCCACCCCATCATGCAGTTCTCCATCGACCGGTGTTTCCGCCGCGAGCAGGAGGAGGGCCCCACACGGCTGATGACCTACCACTCCGCCTCCTGTATCATGGCAGGCGAGCACATCACGGTCGAGGACGGCAAGGCGGTCGCCGCTGCGCTCCTTTCGGCCTTCGGGTTTACGGACTTCGAGTTTCGGCCCGACGAGAAACGCTCCAAATACTATATCCCCGATACCCAGACCGAAGTCTACGCCCGCCACCCCACCCACGGCTGGGTGGAGGTCGCCACCTTCGGCATGTACTCGCCGTCCGCCCTTGCCGAGTACGGCGTCGAGGTGCCGGTGATGAACCTGGGCCTCGGGGTCGAGCGGCTCGCGATGATCGAGTACCAGGCGGAGGATGTGCGAAAGCTCACCCACCCGCAGTTCTTCGCCCGTGAGTTCTCCGACCTCGACCTTGCCCGGGGCATCGGCCTGCGCGAGGCGCCGGCGACGCCTGCCGGGAAGGCGATGGCCGCCGCCATCGTCACGGCCGCGACCGCACACGGCGCCGAGGAGAGCCCCTGCTCCTTCGAGGCCTGGGAAGGCAGCATCGGGGATGCGAAGGTCCGCGTCTTCGTCGAAGAGGAGGAGGAGAACTCCAAGCTCTGCGGTCCTGCCGTCTTCAACGAGATCTTCGTGGAGAAGGGGCGCATCCTCGGCGTGCCCGACACGGAAAAGTTCGCCGGTGTCCGGAAGGACGGAACGGCAACGGGCATCTCCTACCTTGAGGCGGTCGCGAGCCTCGCCGCATCCCGCATCGAGGAGGCGGCCCGGGCCGGTGAACCCGTCCGGGTGCAGGTGAAGATGGTGAAGACGCCATCCGAGGTGAACCTGAAGATCGACGAGTACGTGATGCGCTACATCACGGACAACAACAAGAAGATCGATGTCCGAGGCCCCGTATTTCTGGCGGTGCGCTCGGAGATTATCTGAGGGTCTTCGTCCGGGCACCTCGCCCGGCATCACATTTTTTTTTGCTTTTTTCAACGGAGAGCATCCCCCGGTGATGGCGAAAGCCGGACGGCACGTCGCCGTCTCCGGGTCCCACGGTCAGGGAAGCCTCGGGCGCGGCCGGAAGCATCCCTGCACGGACGATCCGGGTTCCCACTGGTGGGAACCGGTCGGCGGGCACCGGTGTCCTCCGTGAATGGGACGCGGGCGTAAGGGGGATGGAAAAAAAGAAAAGGAACGCTCGCCCAGGCATCAGGCCCTGGCCTTGTTCTCCCTCTGGTCGCGTGCCGCGACGAGGATGGGGGCAATCGTTTTTGAGTAGACGCTTCGTTTTGCAAGTTGTGCCAGCCGCCTCACGTAATGGATGTGGGCAATCTGTATGCCGATCAACAGGCCGAAACAGACGGAAACAATGGCTATGAGCAGTGCGCTCACCAGGTCGATCATCGGTATCTCCTCCTCTCTTGGTATTCTGGTATTCTGGAATTCTTCGGGGTATCCGGGCCGCACGGTTCTTCCGGTGTTCCCCGTCAGCTCTGCTGTTCGAGCTCATCAATCAGCGGCTCGAGGGAATCGGTCTCCTGGCAGGCGTCGGCAACGGTGAGAAACCGCTGGTTGAAGTGTGCGGTCAGGCCCACATAGCCGATGATTACCCCGAGAACGGAGCTGACGGCCACGATTCCCAGGTACAGCCAAATAATACTCATTTCCAACGGTAAGGGGTGTGCTGTTTCCGCCATTAACCTTTTTCACGCGCCGGGGGCCCGGTCGCATGAGGGCGGGCGGCGGCAGCGACGGGTTTTTTCCGTCATCACCCATGGTCACCCGCCTGCGGAGGGTCGGGGTGCAGGAGCATTGATAGGAGAGAGGGGTGTATGTTCATGCATGGATTCATCGGTTCCTCCCTCCTCTCCCTCCTCATCCGGCTGTCCGTGGGTACGCTGGGGGATTGCCGGCGGGGTGGCGGGCCTTGCGGTCACGTTTCTCATCTACGCCGGCGCATTCTTCGTGGCATTCGGCAACCCCACCCCCTTTGCCCATGCCTATCTCTCGTTTGTCCAGACCTTTACGGCATACCTCGGTTCGGCCTGGTGCATGATCGGGGGGTTTGGCGTGGGGGCGTATCTCGCATGCCGCAGGGGCACGCAGAATAAGAAAGATGCCTCCTGAACAGGAGAGCACAGCGGCATGGCCGCCTGTCTGGTCGCAGCTCCGCGGGCATCCTCGTCGCTCTTTTGGCTGGGAACCAACGCAGCAGGGTCGACCTCAATGCCCCGCATGCCTGACGCTGCTGAGAGGATACCTGCAGGGGCTTTTCCGGGGAGTGGGGCACCGGCAGTCGCCCATCCGGAGCGTTCGGCCGCCCGGCACCCATGGATACGGACACGGCATTGACGGCGGAACGGCCGCCCGGCAAACGACAGACAGAAGCGCTTTTTAATTCCGGCGGTAAGGTGTGATGATATGGGCGGGGTGCGGCTGAATTTAATCCGGACGATTGCAGCGTCGGACTGTATCTTCATCATCGGGGTTGCGGGGGATTCGGGGTCCGGCAAGACCACGTTTACCCGGGCGCTGCGCGAGATATTTGGAAACCGGCTCGTCTCTTCCATCACGATGGACGATTACCATACCCTCGACCGTGCCGCCCGAGCGCGGGAGGGGATCACGCCCCTGCACCCTGCAGCGAACGACACCGGTCTCCTCGAACGCCACCTCGCCGAGCTGAAGGCCGGCAGGAGCATTGAAAAACCGGTGTACAACCATGATACCGGGACCCTCGAAGGGCCGGTGACCTTCTCCCCGACGAAGATCATCATCGTCGAAGGGCTCCACCCGCTCAGCACTCCTGCCCTCCGGTCGCATCTTGATGTGATGCTCTTCGTCGATCCGGTGGACGAAGTGAAGCATGCGTGGAAGATCCGCCGCGATGTAGGGGAGCGGGGATACCGCCGTGAGGATGTGCTGGCGGAGATCAAGGCACGTGAGCCCGACTACGAGGCGTATGTAGCCCCCCAGAAGCAGTTTGCCGACGCCATTCTCCGGGTGGCGCCGTCGGTCTATGACCCTGAGGGAGTGAGGGACCTGTATGCGGTCACCCTTATCCAGGAGCAGTTCGATCACACGATCAAAAACATCACCCTGCCGCTGGACCTCTTTGCGATGACCTCGCTCTCCCAGCGGGACTTTGCGATCGCCTTTCGGGCGGAGACGCTCTACGGGAGACGGATGGGGGCCGTCACCTTTGACGGCGAGCTTGCATACGAGGCGGTCCGGAGGCTGGAGACGGCCGTCGAGGAGCAGACCGGGGTTGCCCCGATACGCATCTTCGAGGGAAAGGAGTACGTGACTGCAACAGAGGCGGTGAGCCTGATCCTTGCCTGGCGCATCATCAACCGCCGGATATTCGTCGAGCAGACCGGTCCCGGCTGCCGGAGATGACGGTCACTTCGGGCAGAAGGGTCCGGACCGTCAGGCGGCGCCCCTGCCCGTGATGCATTCCAGGAGGGCAAGGGCGCCGTTCTTGTCGAGGGGGCTGTTCCCGCTCCCGCATTTTGGCGAGTAGATGCAGGAGGGGCAGCCCTCCTCGCAGGGGCATTCGCGGATCATCGCCTCTGTCGAATGCGCAAGGGCCGCGAACCGGTCAAACGCCTTCTCGGCAAGCCCCACTCCCCCTGCATACCCGTCATAGATGAGCACTGCCGGGTCGCCGGTGCCGGGGAATTGGACGGAGGAGATGCCCCCCAGGTCCCACCGGTCGCAGAGGACATGGGCGGGCATCATGGCAATCAGCGCATGCTCCAGGGCGTGGAGGGCCCCTGCGGCGTCCACCCCCTGTTGTCCGGCCCTGTCCATCGTCTCCTCCGAAAAGGTGAGGAGCAGCGCCCGGGTATCAAAGGTCCTGTCCGGAAGCGAGAGGGGGCGGGTGTCCAGCAGGTCGCCGTATCTGGTGACCCGGTAGGCGGGTACGGACTCCGTGATCGTTGCCGGGCCGAAGGAGAGCGAGCCCCATGGCATCGGTGCCACCCGTTCAGCGCTGATGGCATCCGGGAAGGAGGTAACGAGCGCCCGTGTCTGCACATCTGTATCGGACCTGCGTGCTGTGATCGTCCCGGTCAGGGTATCGAGCTCCCCGATGAGGTAGGTCTTCCCGTGATGGAGAAAGACTGCCCCGGGATGGGCCTCACGGAATGCCTGCTCCTCGTTCATCGTCTCAAGGATGGTCCCGTCGCAGAGGAGGCGGTAGGTGTTCCCGCCCGTCCCGCCGAAGGAGACCATCTCCGCGGCCCGTCCGGTCCCGGAGTAGACGAACCCCCGTGCGGTGGCGGTAAGAAGGCCGCCGGTGGCGAGTGCCGCGAGGAGGGGGGGCGCTCCCTCGCCGAAGCAGTCCCGTGCCTCGTCCTCCCCCAGCGGGATCTCTGCGGCGGCGCAGATCAGGTGCCCCGCCATCACGTAGGGGTTCTCAGGGTCGACGACGGCATCCTCCACCCCGCCCGTAAAGAATGCTGCCGGGTGGCGCATGTAATACTGGTCGAGGGGGTCTTCGCCTGCCACAAGCACCGCCGCCGACGCCCCGTCCCCCCGTCCGGCCCTCCCCGCACGCTGCCACGTCGCCATGCGGGTGCCGGGGAACCCGGCGAGGAGGACGGCGTCGAGGTGACCGATATCGATGCCCACCTCAAGGGCGCTCGTTGCAACGACCCCCCGCAGGCTCCCGCTCTTCAGCCGACCCTCGAGGGCCCTTCGTGCTGCAGGGAGGTAGCCCGCACGGTAGGCGGCCACCTCATCCTGCCGCCCGTGGGGAAGGCGCCTGCAGAGCGCCTGCACCAGCGCCTCGCTCCCCTGCCGGGAATCGGTAAAGCAGATCGTCTGGTGCCCGGCATTCATGAAATGCTCAACGAGCGCCGCGGCAGAGCCGAAGAGGCCCGCCGGGGAGGTGCCGGCGGAGGGGTTGTAGAAGAGAAACTCCCTCGCCGGGCGGCCGCCGCCTCCCCCCGTCACCGGACGGCAGGGGAGCCCGGTGAGCGCCTCGGCAAATTCACCCGGGTTGCCGATCGTCGCGGTGGCAGAGAGAACCTGCGGTGACGCCCCGTACCGCCGGGCGACCCGGCGCAGCCGGCGGAGAAGGAGCGCCACATGGGCCCCGGTGATCCCCCGGTACCAGTGGGCCTCGTCGATGACCACCAGCTTCAGGGAGGACCAGAACGCCTGCCACTGCGAATGCCACCCCATCACATGGTGCAGTTCGTGGGGGTTTGAGAGGATGATCCGGGATGTTTCACGGATGCCCCTGCGCAGGTGCTGGGGGGTATCGCCGTCGTAGACCTGCGGGTGCGCCGTGATGCCGGTCGCCTCCTCCATGGCCCGGATGGTGCCCAGCTGGTCCTGTGCAAGCGCCTTGGTGGGGTAGAGAAAGAGCACCCGTGCATCCGGGTCGGCCGCAAGGAGCGTGAAGGCGGGAATAGCAAAGGCGAGCGTCTTTCCTGATGCCGTCGGCGTCGTCAGGATGACGTGGTCGCCGCTCGCGATGGCATCGATGGCTGCCGACTGATGGGCGTAGAGGGAGATGGCTCGCTCTTCGAGATAGTGGGAAACCGCCGCCGGGAGGGGCGCGGCCGGTGGCCGGTATTCGGGCGGGGACGCAGGGATCTTCTCCACGTGGGCAATCCTGCCGGCATGACGCGGGTCCCGGAGGAGGGCGGCGCAGGCTGCCTCTACCCCTCCGATAGGCACACCCCCCCGTACCCTTCCAGAAGCCGTTCATAGAGGCGGGCGAGGCTTAGGACATCCTGGCGGTTGTGGTCGACGATGGGGACGAGGGGGGCGGGGTTCTGCGACCTGAGGTAAGCCGCATAATACCCGGGCACATCCTTTCCCGGCAGGTCATCGTCACGGAATATGGAGAGCGCCTGCTCCTCGATGGTCCCAAGCCGACAGTCGGCACATTCCCCCTTCCATCGCGACCGGGACGGATGCAGCAGATCAAAATGTGCGGGGTCGGGAGGGGGCGCCATCCCGTAGTAGGCGGCACGGTCCCGGAGGTACGGGAGATCAAAGGCCCTCCCGTTGTACGTGACAAGGGCCGTCCCCGCATCGGACATCTCGTCGAGCACCATGGAAATGGCGGCCGGCTCCTCACCGATCTCCCGGAGCAGGTACTGGGTGATCTGCATCTCTCCCCGGCGGATTCTGCCGGTGGCAAGGAGGATGATCGGCCGCGAGAAGAGTCCCATCGTCTCGATATCAAAGAAGAGCAGTTCGTCTGTCCGGCAGAGGAGGGAAAAGAGCAGGTGATGAGGGTGGGAAGGGCGGAAACGTGACCTGACCTCTCGTTCGAGGGCGTCCCAGTCTTCCGCTTCCAACAGGGCGGCAAGCGTCCGGGCCTGCGCCCCGAACCGCTGGTGGCGGCGGAGGCTTTCTATCGTCGGATATCCCCGTGAGCGGAGGTGCGCTGCTGTTACAGGCCCGATGCCGTGGATCAGGGAGAGTTCACCGGCGAGTGCATTGTACAGTGCCTCCGTCTCAGGGCGGCTAATGGAGCACGGCACGGAGGAACGGACGGCATAACAGTCCCCCTGTGCGGTATGGCATTCGCTCCCGGCGAAGATCTCTTCGAGGGGGCAGCCTTCATACTCGTTCATCAGGGCGTATCTGCGCAGCTGCTCAGAACCATCGGCGTACGCGGGGAAGAGGCGGTGCTGGTCGCAGGGATAGGGCGTGGCCGCACTTCTTACTCCGCTCACCGTGTCGCGCTGCCAGCGTGCTGCAATCCGGGCTGCAAAATCCACAGGTCTGCCTCTGTACAGTGGTTCGGGACCATGGGTAAGGTCAGGAGCCGTGCAGGGTGAAAGTGTCCGCCCTCCGGCGTGTCCGGCAGGAGACCGATGCCCGGGGGTAACTATATTATATGGCATCCTATCTTTTGAGAAGGAATAATGCATGCCCAGAACTATCCCGGTGCTTTTGGTTCTTCTCGCAGCCCTGATTCTTTGTGCGGGCTGCATCACCTCGCTGTTTCCCATCGGCACAAGGGCGGATTACCCGTCAATCGATGATGTCGGAACATCCCCGGGCACCGTCCCGGTGCATCACACCTTTCCGTTCCAGGACCGCGAACTGACCATCGACCTTACCGTGGAAAACGACCTCTATGCGGATGCCGCTGGCTCCCCCAAATCGGTGGTGCTCTACGGTGAATGGGACGACGATGAGGAGTGGATCAGCGAATCCTACCGTGCGTTTATCGGCGACCCGCGCCAGGAAGGGATGTATGGCGATCTTCGGTCCGCCTTTCAGGAGATCCGGACTGCGATGGGGCTGGATGATGATGAATATGTGGAACTGATGGCGGCCTTTGTCCAGTCCATCACCTATGAATCCCCGGAAGGGGAGCAGACACCACGGTTTCCGGTGGAGACCGTCGTGGAGGGCAAAGGGGACTGTGACGATACCTCCATCCTCCTCGCCGGCCTCCTCGAACGGGAGGGATATGATACGGCACTCTTCTTTTTCGAAGAGGAGAACCACATGGCCGCCGGGGTCCGGGGGTCTGGTGCCGGGTTCATGGGAACGGGGTATGAATACATCGAGACCACCAATTTCAGCCTGCCGGGGGTTGCCACGACCCGTCTCCAGAACGGCATGAACCTCGAATCCGAACCGTTGGTCATCTCCATCGGGGAAGGGGCCGGGATATATACGGCCGGAGATGAGGCGAGAAGCATTGCCGCTGCGGCGCAATCCTCCCGTGAGTATGCCGCCGCGATAGAAGCGGACCTCGAAGAACAGGGGGAGGAGATCAACACCCTGCACGATGACATCGTTGCGATACAGGAACGGCTGGAAGACACCGGAAAGGCAGGCAATCCTGCCCTCTATAACCGGCTGGTATCCGAACACAACCGCCTTGCCGGGGACTACAACCGGCTCCTTGCAGACTATGACCTGCTCTATGCCGATTTTGAGGCGTATGCCCGGCTGAACAACCATATCGCCGGTCACCAGTATGACCGTCCGGGCCTTGTTGCATATATCAGCGAGTGGAAAGAAGCAACCGGCCTGCCCCTTTGAGTATGAGACGTGCCTCAGGCCGAGATGATTGCCGCGATTGCCTCAGTGGAGAGGCTGACTGGCACCCGCGATCTTTTTTTCTGGGCGTATGCCTGTGATGAGAACATCGCCGTCTTTGACATCTGGCTTCTCCGGACAATGACGGGGTAGTGCGCGGCCCGTGACGCGATGCAGCTGAAGGTATCTGTCATACTTCAACAGGGAACAACAGCACTATATGCCGGCTGCCCGGACACAGGGTGAAAGTATTCCGGTTGCCCATGTCGGTATCCCTTTATTTCTTCCCCTCAAATAGAAGAGGAAGTTGGTTCTATGCTAAAGGTTGAAAATCTCCATGTCGAGGTGGGGGGCAAGGAAGTCCTGCATAACGTCAATCTCGCCATAGGTGAAGGCGAGACGCACGTGCTCATGGGCCCGAACGGGTCGGGGAAGACGACACTTCTCCGTTCCATCATGGGATTCGGGAATTATGAGATTACCGAAGGGCGCATCCTCTTCAAGGGTCACGATGTGACCGACGTTCCGCTGCATGAACGGGCCCGCTATGGAATGGGGCTCATGTTCCAGCGCCCGCCGACCATCTCAGGGCTCAAACTGGGAAAGCTTCTGACGGCCATGTCCGGGGTGCACCCGGAGAAGATCTATGAATACGCCGAATCGATGAAGATGGCGGATTTTCTCGAACGCGACATCAATGCGAACTTTTCCGGTGGTGAGATCAAGCGCAGCGAGGTGCTCCAGCTGATGGTGCAGCAGCCGGATTTCGTGATGCTTGATGAACCCGAGAGCGGGGTGGACCTGGAAAATATCGCCCTCATCGGCAACGCGATCGCCCGCCTGGTGGAGAAGGACCGGCATATCGTCAAACGCCAGAAATCGGGGCTTATCATCACCCACACCGGCTATATCCTCGACTATCTCGAGGCGGACGCCGGGCACATGCTCTGTGACGGAGAAATCCGGTGCAAAGGAAATGCACGCGAAATCCTCAAAGTGATCCAGGAACGCGGGTATAAGGAGTGTATCGAATGCACAAAGATATAGACGCCATGAAGAATCTCTCCGAAGAGGACAGGGTCCGGCTCGAGCAGACCGGCATGATGCTCTCCGCGGTCAACCGGTGCGGCAGCTACTTCCAGGCCGACCAGGACGTCGTGCAGTCCGAGTGCACCTACGAGGGCATCGAGATGCTCCCGACCGAGATTGCGCTGAAGAAATACGAGTGGCTCAGCGACTACTACTGGAACCTCGTCGACAAAGACAAGGACGAATACACCCGGTATGTTGCGGACCAGAAGACCAGCGGCTACACCATCATCGCCCGCAAAGGGAGCAAAAACATCTTCCCGCTCGAGACCTGCCTCTTCATGCAGAAGGACGAGATCCAGACCGTCCATAATATCGTCATCGCCGAGGAGGGTGCCGAGCTCCACCTGATCTCCGGCTGCGCCTCGAGCCACGCCGTCAGAAAGGGCGCCCATTATGGGGTCACGGAGTTCTATGTCGGCAGGGACGCTCTCATCTCCACCACGATGATCCACACCTGGGGAGAGCATGTGGATGTCTACCCCCGCAGCGCAGCCGTCGTCGGGGAGGGAGGGACCTTCCTCTCCAATTATGTCTCCATGAAACCGGTCGCGCACATCCAGATGTACCCGGTGGCACGCCTGACCGGCGCAACCTCGGTCGCCCGCTTCAACTCGGTCGTCCTCGCACCGGAAGGGTCGCACCTCGACCTCGGCCAGCGGGCGGTCCTCGAGGCGAAAGGGAGCAGTGCGGAGCTCATCTCCCGCGTGATCACCCGCGGTGGCGAGGTGATCGCCCGCTCCCATATCATCGGCGCCGAAGAAGAGACCCGTGGGCACATCGAGTGCAAAGGGCTGATCCTTGACGGCGGAAGCATTCATGCGGTCCCGGAGATCGAAGGCCGTCTCGCCAATACCGAGCTCTCCCACGAGGCGGCGGTCGGCAAGATCGCCCGTGACGAGATCGAGTACCTGATGGCACGGGGCCTTGATGAGGACGAAGCGACGGCGACCATCATCCGCGGGTTTTTGGATGTACGGATCCAGGGGCTGCCGGAGACCCTCCAGAGGCAGATCGATGCGGCAATCGATGCTGCCGAGGACGGGTTCTAAGACCCGTCACTTTTTCATGACCCTGTACGACTGCACCCGGCCCTTTCCCGAACCTTTGATGACCTGGCCGGGGGACCCGGTTCCCGCGGCAGAACAGGCCGCAGCCGGAGAGTATACGATTACCATAATGAGCTGTGCGAGCCACAGCGGGACGCACATCGATGCCCCGTCCCATCTCATCGAGGGCGGGATGACGGTGGATGCGATCCCCCTTTCCACGCTCATCGGGCCGGTGACGGTCATCGACCTGACGGGCGGGGAGGGCCCCGTTACGGCCGGCGACCTGATGGATGCCTCTGGTCCGGGGATGCGGGTCCTGGTGAAGACGACCGCCCGGTATGTAGCGGAGTTTGACCCGGCATTCAGGGGGCTGTCCCCGGAGGCGGCGGAGTGCCTTGTGGGTGCGGGGGTCATTCTCTTTGGCATGGACACCCCGTCGGTCGAGCCCTGGGGCGGTGACGGCACGGTACACCGCTCCCTCCTTGGCGCAGGGATTCCCCTGCTGGAAAATGTCGACCTGACCGGGATTTCTGAGGGCGACTATTATCTGATTGCACTGCCATTACGTCTTACCGGTGGCGACGGAGCGCAGGCGCGGGTCTGCCTGTCCGATACGGAGGAGACAATTCATGGATTTGGTCACTGACGCAGTAAGAAGGATGGAAGAGGTCATCTGCGGGAGCGGATGCCAGGACAGCAATGTGCGAATCCGGCGGTCACCCGACGCGGATGTCTGCCGGTATGAACGCGGGGTCCCCCTGGTCTTTGAGTATGGCGGGGTGTTTATCGACTGTGTCACGAATTATCCCCTCGAAGCGACCACCAGGGTGAATTTTTTGTTCGGCGCCCAGCTGGACACTCCCGAGAAGCGGACCGCCGCCTGCGGCATCATGAATGCCGTCGGCCGGTTCCTCTGTCTCTGCCGCAGCGGGCGTGCATGCCGGCCGGACGACCATGACCGGTGCATGGGACAGCTGGAAGAGCACCTTGCCGGCAGGAAGGTTGCGGTCATTGGCCGGGCCCCTTCCCTCTCGGGCCTTGCCGGCGTGGCCTATGTCGACACGCCGGGAGAGGCGGATATCATTCTCGTCGCGGGTGACGGCCTCTTCCGTGAGGAGTCCGTCCGTGTGGCGGATGCATGCCGGGGCGAGACCCCCCTGCTCTTCGTGGGTCCGACGACGGCGGGCTGTGCCTCGTTTCTCGGCGTCGACCACTGGTGCCCGTATTCACGCTGACGCATCAGTGGAGGCCCGTGCCGGAGATTCCGTCACCCCGTAACGGCTCTCCTCCCCCTTCTCACAATATTTAACTCTCTCAGGCGCCGAGTATTATCTGAAGCACAATGGAATTTCAGAAAATCCTGGATAATAAGAAATTCATCATAATCGGCCTCATTCTCATCTTCATGGCACTCGCCCTGTGGATGCGGCTGATACCCATGGAGGGGCTCTTCTCCGACGGGCGGGCCGATCTCCTGGGCAATGATCCCTGGTACAACCTCAGGCAGATAGAGGTCATCGTCGAACATTTTCCGCATTACCCCTGGTTTGACCCGATGACCGAGTACCCGAACGGGAACGTGATCCACTGGGGCCCCCTCTTCCCACAGATATCGGCGCTTCTTGCCATCATAGCGGGGGCGGCCTCACAACATGACCTGATGTATATGGCGTCCTGGGTGCCGCCCCTCATGGCGGCAGCGATGGTGCCGGTCACCTATCTCGCCGCCGAACGCATCTCCAACTGGAAAGGGGGCCTTGTTGCGTCATTCTTCGTCGCGATCGTCGCCGGCCAGTATTTCTACCGGTCGCTCTTTGGCTTCGCGGACCACCATATCGCAGAAGTCCTCTTTTCCACCCTCTTCTGCCTGGGCTATATCGCCACGCTCCGGTACATGCGGGAGCACCCGGTGCGCCGTGCATATCTCGAATCTTTTAAGGTACCTGCGCTTCTTGCCGCCCTCACCGGCATCTCCTTCATCCTCGGCCTTGCCGTGATGCCGACGATGATCCTCTTCGGCCTGCTGGTCGCCCTCTACACCCTCATCCAGTACTGCCATGACGCCTTTACGGGCCGGGAGGATGAGAGCCTCCTGCTCCTGAACGTGATCGTCGGCTGTATGGCCATCATCGGGCTCTTTCTCATCGGCTTTAACAGCAGCGGGTTTGAAATGGCAAATTACTCGCCTGCACAGGCAATTGCCTATCTCTTCCTGATAGGAGGCACCGCCGTCCTGTATGCCCTGCGTCGGGTGGTCCGGGGGAGGCCTCCCTATTACTATCCCCTGATAATCCTTGGGGTTCTGGTGGTTGGCCTCATCGGGCTCATGGTGGCAGCGCCCGATATCTATGCATCGTTCATAGGAAATGCCCGTCATTTCTTCGGCCAGTCCGCGACGTGGGTTACCATACAGGAGGCGCGCCCGTGGTCCTTTGCGGATGCCTGGAATTCGTTCGGGGTCGGCCTCGTCCTGGTGGCAGGCGGTTTTGTCCTCATCGCCGTTGACTTCCTGAAGGAACGGAAGGATGAGCTGCTCTTCGTGTTCCTCTGGTCGGCCCTGATGGTCATTGCAACCATCCAGCATATCAGGTATGAATACTATCTCGGCCTCAACATCGCCCTCCTTGCAGCATATGCGACAGTATGGTTCCTGGACCGGGCAGAACCCGGCCTGTTAGCGCGTATCGGGACCGCGAAGGAGGCGGCCGATGAAGAGCCGGAGAAGAATCCCGGGAAAAAGGGAAAGAAAAGAGGGGCAGCGGCCCCCCCGAAAAAATCTGCAAAGAAGCCGGACTCGGCAGTTCTCCTGCCCCTGGTGGTATGCGTCCTCCTTGGCATTCTCTTCACCGTCACCTCCGTCAGCGCCGACCTCGGGATGGCAGAGGGGATGAAGTACGGGGGCATGACACCCGACTGGCGGGAATCGCTCGAATGGTTCGGTGAAAACTCGCCGGATACGGGGGTTGATTACTACGGCATCTACGACGTGGATACCTTTGAGTACCCGCCGGAGTCCTACGGCGTTATGTCATGGTGGGACTACGGCCACTGGATCACGGTCATCTCCCAGCGCATACCCAATGCCAATCCGTTCCAGGCAGGAGTGACGGGGCCCAACGGCTCTGCCGCCTATTTCATGTCCGAGTCGGAGGATGCCTCGACGGAGATCCTCGATAACCTTGGTACACGGTATGTGATCACCGACGTGGAGATGGACACCTCGAAGTTCTGGGCGATGGCGACCTGGTACAACCAGACACTCGGTCAGAGACCCTACATGACGCAGGCGGCCGACCAGTCCGGCAATGTGCAGTACCTCTACTCTACCCGGTATTTCCATACCACCATCTCCCGCCTGCACAACTTTGACGGCTCAATGGCAGAGACAGACCCCAATTACTCCGTCAATTACGGCGGCGGGGTCTACAGCTACTTCGTCCTCGCACCCCTGGACAAGGTGCCCGCCCTCAGGCATTACCGCCTCGTGCATGAGTCCCCGACCGATGTGCTGCCGCAATCGCCGGTCTATGACCTGAGCTACGTGAAGATATTTGAGTACGTGCCGGGGGCTGTCATCGAGGGTGAGGGCACCATCGAAATCCCGCTGATGACCGATACGGGCCGGACCTTCACCTACCGGCAGGAGAGTGTGAACGGGAAGTTTGTCGTCCCGTATCCCACGACCGCGCTGTCCGGCGGCACAACACCGATGGGCGAGTATATCATCAGGGAGACGGGGAAGGTCTTCAGGGTGACAGAAGAAGATGTGATGCAGGGGCGAGTGGTCAGGTAGCCGGAATACGGCCCTGTGCCCTTTTTTCTATCGGTGTTGTTTCAGGCCGGTCCGGCCTGCCGGTCCTGTGTTGTATGATTTGTTTTTTCCCTTTCCCGGATATTTTACGATCAGTAATAATGTTCGCTCTGCCGGTTCGGGGTGGTGCTTTTCTTCCGCGAAGGGTCGAGATACGAGACTTCGAATCCGGGGATGATGACCCGTGATGCCGGGAGGGCGGTTTTTGTCAGGTCGACAGTACAGACACGGTCCGCATGGGGGGAAACGGCCTCAAGAACGGTGCGTATGTCCTCGTCCACATACCCGCCGCTCATGTCGGGTACACCGGTGATCGGTACAGCGTCTGCCGCGGCAAACCAGATCCGGTTGATGCGTTTGTACCGTTCATACCCGGCCTTTTCAATGATCCCGTGGCGGGTCTTGATCACCCCCGATTCCTGGGCATGCAGATGACCTGCACGGTTGCAGACGCACTTTAAAATGGCCTTTGCGGCCGCGGCTTCCGGGTCCGGGTCTGCTGCACTGCCGGTGATGACCATGAAGGGGTCGCGGGCAACCGTATCATCCGTCGCGGCTGCCACCGTAGGTATGCCCGTTTTTCCCGAAATCAGCCAGAGATGGACCTCTATCCCCTCATTTTCAAGCGTTTCGCAGAGGGCGGCGGCCTGTCCGTCTGCCGTCAGGGTCAGGCGCGCAGGGAAGGAACCCTGCTGGTGAGCAATGCTCATGGCATCGTTTTCGATAACTTCGAGCAGCCCCTTGAGGAGGCTCTCTTCGGGTTCGGGGCCTGCCGCAAGGCCGTTTGCGTTACTCCGGAATAGCTGGGCGGCCATACTCATCGGGTCGTAGGGGTAATAGACCGCATTTGCAGGGACTTCGCATTCCGATTCGTTCAGGAAGTCCCATGCGGTGCACCACTGGAGCTGTTCGCCGATGTCGAGCTCGCGGGGGAGAATCAGGTCATGGGGATCGACGGCACGGGTGAGACCAACCTGTTCATAGGAGGCAATATTCAGGAACTGTGGCCGGAATTCACCTGAAAACCGTCCGACAGCCTCCAGCATTGCCGATGAACGGGCGAGTGCCGGCGTCGTTCCAGCACCGGTATGGACGGGTTTTGCCCCCGGCGGTGAACGCGGCCTGATTGCCGCCCACACGGGGATGCCGAGGCGGTCGACCGGGGTGATATCCTGGATTTTTGTGACCCCGATCTCTTCCATGACGGGTTCTGCGGCTTTGCATACGTCCTCCGGATGCATGAGCTGCCTGCCTATGGTATCAGATCCGTATGCAAGATGGCGTATGGCAAAAGGTCTCATTCGTATATCATCATTGTACGCCAATTTTTATATTTTCGCCGATTCCATGTAGATCGATGGAGAGTGAGGCGATCGTACCCGGGGTCCGGGTCAGGTATCCCAGCACCGGCACCACAGGCAAGGTGCAGCGGCTGGAGGAGATCGAGGGGAAGACCTTTGCGGAGATCGACTCGACCGGTCTCCTGTACAGGACGGACCGGTTGATCCGGGTCGAAGGACCGGAGAGTAAGAAGCACGAACGAAAGACCGACGTCCTCGACGATTACGAACACCTGAGGGAGATAGAATCGGCGGACGATCTCAGGGAACGGTATGATGATGTCACCGGGGTCGGGGCCGGATAAAAAAATATGTTAATCTTCAATCGGGATCGTCGTCAGCTTGACTGATTCGACCCCTTTCTGCGCCATAAGGCGTTCAGCAATACTTTTCATTTTGTCCGCCTCCCCACGCAGAAGGATGACCTCGACGCATTTGTCGTGGTTGACATGGGAGTGAAGTGAACACTGGATGACCGAGAGATAATCGTGCTGGATTTCAGTCAGTACCTGGAGAAGGCCCCGCTGTTCATGGTCATAGACCATGGTGATGACTCCCTGTCGTTCCCCGCTCACGTCGGACATCCACTTGTAATAGGTGATGTAATTACGGATGGCATCCCGTATTCCCTCCGATCGCGATGAATATCCCCGGAGATCCAGAATTTCGTCAAATTTATCGAGAAGGCTTTTGGGAAGGGAGATCCCGATACGTGAAAGGTCTGAATCATTTGTCATAACAACCTCGCTCATAATGCCCTGGCATTGATAGTCTTACTTTTTGTTTATTCCTTTAAATTTTTTATTACATCGTGTGAATGTCAGGAGAGAATCACCAGGGTACCCGAATATTTAACCACCTTGCTCCCCTATATAGAAGGAACAATTGCCTGCACAGAGTAGGTATAAGTAGTGCGGTTGTATATTTATAAGGAGGTTTGAGATTCATTGAGTGATCCATTAATTCCCAGTGTCAATATCGGTGTCGTCGGCCATGTTGACCATGGCAAAACGACACTGGTTTCCGGCTTGACCGGTTCATGGACAGACCGGCATAGCGAGGAGATCAAACGAGGGATTTCGATACGTCTCGGGTATGCAGATGCGGTCGTCTACCGGTGTCCGGCGTGCAAAGGTGCTGATTCGTTCACCACCAGCCAGGCGTGCCCGGTATGTGGAGGAGCCGCCGAACCCGTACGGACCGTATCCTTTGTCGATGCCCCCGGGCACGAGACACTGATGGCGACGATGCTTTCGGGATCGGCGCTGATGGACGGGGCGATGCTTGTCATCGCAGCGAACGAACGATGTCCGCAGCCCCAGACCAAGGAACATTTGATGGCACTTGAACTTGTGGGAATTGAAAACATCGTCATTGTCCAGAACAAGATCGATGTCGTTTCACAGGCAGATGCGCTCGAAAACTACCGGCAGATAAAAAAGTTCGTTAAGGGAACGATTGCAGAAAAGGCCCCGGTCATTCCGGTCTCCGCCCAGAAAGGCATTAATATCGGAGCGCTTCTCCAGGCGCTCGATGAGTATATTCCCGAACCGCAGCGTGATCCGGAGGAGGAACCCCTCATGCTGATCGCCCGCTCCTTTGATATCAACAGGCCCGGCTGCAGCTGGAGGGAGGTAAAAGGAGGGGTCATCGGCGGTTCACTCACCCGGGGAGTCTTCAACGAGGGCGATGATATTGAGATCCGGCCCGGAAGAAAAGTCGTGGTTGAAAACCAGACGATCTGGGAACCGATCGAGACGAAGATCACGACGATCAACGCCGGTTCACGGAAGGTCCAGACCGCAACGCCCGGCGGCCTTCTGGGCATCGGTACGAAACTCGACCCCGCACTGACCAAGAGCGATGCGCTGGCGGGCCAGGTTGCCGGCCGTGTGGGAGCCCTTCCCCCGGTCTGGGACCGCCTCTCCTTCCAGGTACAGCTCATGGAGAGGGTTGTCGGGTCGGATGATGAGTTTACCATCGAGCCGCTGCGCCACAAAGAACCGCTGATGCTCTCGGTCGGAACGGCCGTCACCGTGGGCGTCGTGGTGAACACAAAGAAGGATGTCGTCGATGTGGTGCTCAAGCGGCCGGTCTGTGTCGAGACGGGTTCGAGGATTGCCATATCCCGTCAGGTCGGCGGAAGATGGCGTCTAATCGGCATGGGGACGTTAGTATAAGTGAAGGTCCTTCTCGACGCCAATGCACTGATGATCCCGGTTCAGTTCGGGATCGACATCTTTTCAGAGATCGAGGCGCTTGTGGGTGCATATGAACCGGTGACCCTGAAAGATGTCACCCATGAACTTGCAGGGATTGCTTCCGGCAGGGGGCGTGATGCGGCCGCCGCACGGGTCGGCATACGCCTTGCCGGCAGGTGCCGGGTAGAGGCAAGCCCATACCCCGACGTGCCCGTCGACGAACGGATCGTCCGCTATGCAGTGGAGAACGGATGCATGGTGGCGACAAACGACCGCCTGCTCAGAAGCGCACTGCTGAAACGAAATATTGATGTGATATATCTGCGTGAAAAAAAGAGATTAGAGATCATTCGGGGTTAACAGGGTGAGTTCATGTATTACAAAATGAGACTTGAAGACAAGGTGCGGGTGCCGCCACTCCGTCTGGGCGAAGACATCGGGACGGTGGTGATGGACGTCCTCCAGGAACAACTGGAAGGAACCATCGACAGGAATATCGGTATTTTCATTGCCGTAACAAAGATCCTCGACATCGGCGAGGGCGACATCATCCCGGGCGACGGGGCGGTTTTTTATACCGTTGAGTTTGAGGCGCTCGTCCTCAGGCTTGCCCAGCAGGAAGTGATCGAGGGCGTTGTGGTGGAGACGACCAGTTTTGGTACGTTCGTCTCTCTGGGCCCCATCGATGCGATGCTGCACGTCAGCCAGATCTCGGATGACTTCATCAGTTATGATGAGAAGAACGGCCGGCTCGTCTGCCAGGAGACAAAACGGCAGATCTCTGTCGGCGACGGGATCCGGGCACGTATCGTTTCGCTTTCTCTCTCGGAGAGGGATCCCCGCGAGAGCAAGATAGGGCTGACGATGCGCCAGTCGGGCCTCGGGACCGAACACTGGCTGACTGAAGAGGCAGAGAAGGAGAAGTCCTCCCATGGTGAGTAAGAAACAGCAGAATGTCTGCAGGAGCTGCCACCGCCTGGTGGATGGCGAGGCCTGCGTCATGTGCGGCAGTACGAACCTGACCGATGACTGGGCAGGATACCTGGTGGTCATCGACCCCCGCCACTCCGACATCGCGCAAAAGATGAATATTGATGCGCCGGGCCGTGTTGCACTGAAGGTTCGCTGAATGAACTATGCCCTCCCCCGGGAGAGCCGGAGGTATTTCAAGGAACCCTTCGGCTCCCTCTACTCTTCTGTTGAGGACGCGATGGAGGTCATCCGCGGCAGGATGGTAATCGCGGTCGGCGATATGGTGACCCGCAACCTTCTCTTCGCAGGGATAACTCCTGATGTGGCGGTGATCGACGGGATCACCATGCGCAGTCCCTGCCGGGAGACGCCGCTTCTCAGCTCTCCCCGCACGGATGTGGCAAATCCCCCGGGAATGCTGACGGATGACCTTATTGCCGCGCTATATGACGCAGTGGCCGCCCCTCCTGCCCTCATCTATGTCGATGGCGAGGAGGATCTGGCGGTGATCCCGGCGGTACTTGCGGCTCCCGAAGGGGCCGCTGTCCTCTACGGGCAGCCGTGTGAGGGTGTTGTAGTGCTACTGGTCGATGATGAACGCAAAAATAAAGCAGAATGGCTTCTCTCTCTCTTCGAGAAGAGTGACGTGGCTGATCAAGACTTTTAAGTAATTTTCATAACAATATTGTAGGGATATCGATGGACTTTGAATTTATCAGAGATGAAGAGAACGGGCTTTTAAACCGGAGGGAACTTGATTTCGTCCTTACGTTTGAAGGGGCAACCCCGTCGCGCAGGACGATTCTGGGAAAGCTCTGTGCCCTCCAGAATGTAAAAGAAGGCCTTGTTGTACTCGATTCAATCAAAACGAGCTTTGGCAAACAGGAGCTCACCGGGTACGCACGCATCTATGAAGATGAAGAGAGCCTGCAGCGTGTCGAACCGGCACACCTGATCAGGCGCACGGGCGCACCGGAAGAAGAGGGCGAGGAAGCCGCAAAGGAGGCATAATCATGGCAATTAAACGCTCATCGTACTATACGGTTGAGGGTGACAAGGCGGTCATCCAGAAGAAGCATTGCCCCCGGTGCGGGCCCGGCGTCTGTATGGCAGAGCACGAGGACAGGCTTTCCTGTGGCAAGTGCGGATATACTGAATTCAAGAAATAAGCAATGCCTGAACGGGGGCACATACTCGGGATTGAGGGGACCGCCTGGAACCTCAGTGCCGCTCTTTTTGGCGAAGACGACGTTATCGCGCTTTATTCGTCACCATACCAGCCTCCGTCCGGAGGGATTCATCCCCGCGAGGCGGCCCAGCACCATGCCTCGAAGATGAAAGAAGTTATCGGTGCTGTTATCGGTGACCCTTCAGAGATCGGAGCGGTGGCGTTCTCCCGCGGCCCCGGACTCGGGCCCTGCCTGAGAACGGTGGGGACGGCGGCGCGCGCACTTGCGCTCGCTCTTGACGTGCCGCTGGTAGGCGTCAACCACTGTGTCGCACACGTCGAGATCGGTCGGTGGGCCTGCGGGTGCGATGATCCGGTCACGCTCTATGCAAGCGGCGCGAATACGCAGGTGCTCGGGTTTCTGGGGAAACGGTACCGGATATTCGGCGAAACGCTCGATATTGGCATAGGAAACGGCCTGGACAAGTTTGCCCGCGGGAAAGGGATGCCCCATCCCGGCGGCCCGCAGATTGAGGCACTGGCGCGGGAAGGTGAGCCCATCGATCTCCCCTACACGGTGAAGGGGATGGACCTCGCCTTCTCGGGCCTGATCTCGGCCGCCTCCGCGTCTACTGCTCCTCTCCCCGATGTCTGTGCAGGACTCCAGGAGACGGCATTTGCGATGTGCGTCGAGGTGACCGAACGCGCGCTTGCCCATTCGGGCAAGGATGAGGTCCTCCTTGTCGGCGGAGTGGGGGCCAATGGGCGTCTGCAGGAGATGGTGCGCACGATGTGCGAGGAGCGCGGCGCCTCATTTTATGTTCCCGACCGGAAATTCATCGGCGACAACGGTGCGATGATCGCCTACACGGGCAAGATCATGCTGGCGGCTGGTGCAACGCTGGATATCGCGGACTCTGCGGTCGATGCGGGGTACCGCTCCGACGAGGTCATGGTGACCTGGCGGCAGGGCGACGGGGATGCCGCCTTTGCCCGGGCGGATATGATTGGAGGGGCGGGTGCCCGGGGTGCCGAGGCGCTCGTCACCCACCTGGGCCGCGATGTGGCAAAACGCCGCCTCTCCAAGGGATACCGGGCGCCCCGCCTTGACGCCCGCCTCATCGCGGAACGAACCCGTGCCGAGGCGCGGCTCATTGCCGCGGCACGAAAGGCGGGGATCCCGACACCGGTCATCCGTGATGTCACCCATGACAGTATCGTCATGGAGTACATACAAGGAGAGATGCTCAAGCATTGCCTTTCTCCCGCTGCCGTTGAACGGACGGGGGAGATGGTCGGGCGGATGCACGCGGCAGGCATCATCCACGGCGATCTGACGACGAGCAACATCATCATCCGCGATGGGGTGCCGGTCTTCATCGACTTCGGCCTTGCCTATGTCTCCCGTGAGACCGAGGCGCGGGGGGTTGACGTGCATGTCTTCTTCCAGACGCTCGAGAGCACCTCCCGTGACTATGAACGCCTCTCCCTTGCCTTCAGGAAGGGATATGCGGCAGCAACGGATGATGCCGCCGAGGTCTTCAGGCGGGTGGAAGAGATCCGGTTGAGGGGGCGGTACCTGTGAAGATCACGGTTGTCACCTCCAATGAACACAAGGCGCATGAGGTGGCCCGCTTCTTCTCCGGCATTGCAGAGGTGCGCCACGTGCCCCTTGAGATCCCCGAGTTCAGGGACAATGATGTGGGGGTCATTGCCCGCGCAAAGGCGGAGTTTGCCTGGCGGGCGCTGCAGGAGCCGGTGATGGTCGACGACACAGGGTTTTTCATCCATGCGCTGAAGGGCTTTCCCGGTCCGTATGCCGCCTATGTGCTGGATACGATAGGCATGGAAGGCATCCTGCGGCTCCTCGAAGGGGTGGAGGACCGCAGCGCCTACTTTGAGACGGCCATCGGGTATGCCGATACAGCAGGCACAGTCAGGATCTTTCGCGGCCGCGTCGATGGGACCGTCGTCGGTCCCCGGGGCAGCGGGGGGTTCGGGTATGATCCGATCTTTGAGGTGGACGGCAGGACGCTTGCGGAACGGACGACCGATGAGAAGGGGGCGATCTCCCACCGGGGCCGAGGGCTCGCACGTCTCCGTGAGTACCTCGCGTCAGGCGCCTGATCCCCCTTGGCGGAGAACAAAACTGTTAATAGGGCAGACCACGTTGTATATAGAACTGAAAAATAGTAGGTATTTTGACCATGGCACGATTTCCAGAAGCAGAATCACGACTCCTCAATGTAAAGATCTGCATGCGCTGCAATGCACGTAATGCACCGCGTGCAACGAATTGTCGGAAATGCGGATACAAGGGTCTCCGCCCGAAATCCAAGGAGAGAAAGGGATAATCTTTTTGCGTGGTTTTTTGGAAAAACCATGCTCAATACCGGTTATGCACTGTAGTACGTAACCTTTTTTCCTTTTTCACTGTATTCGCCCTGAAAGGTCTCGATATTTCTCTTGTATCCAATCCGCTGTTCAACCCCCATGGAGCGGAGCGATTCGCGGATCTTCATCACATCGTCTTCATCCGCCCAGTCTGCCGTGTGGACATAGATGACCATCCGTTCGTCACGTGATTCAGGGTTCTGTTTTGCCGTCGAGACCTTTGCCGAGATGCCGAGCATGCCCTCGCTGGTCGCATCACGTATCTTCTTCCACATCTCATCAGCTTCGTCCCTCTCCAAAAATATCAGCCATTTCCCTGCCTTTTCGGTATTGGCGAGGCCCGGCGCAAACCCCGGGGCGTCCTGGAGGATCCAGAAGATGCGGGTGGTCTTCGTGGGAATGACGCCCTCTCCGGAGACGAAGAGATCGTAGATGGCATCGGCGGTTCCATACCCGGTGAGGAGTGCCTCAGAGAGTTCGGGATAGTCCTCTGCGAATGCCAGAAACGCCGCAGTAAATTCCTCTTTGAAATCCCTGCCTGATTCGACGAGCTCGAAAAGGAAGTGCCCTCCCCGTTTCAGATGCTGGTTGAGGAGGATTTCGAAGAGCCCGTACGCGACATCGGCGAGTGCCTCACCTTCGGTATCCATGTTAATTCCGTTTTGAGCCAGTATATTTATAGCACTCGCTTTTTTCCGTGGGGAACCATTCAGCGGAGCTGTTCGATGACAAGCTCCGCCGCACGGCGCCCCGAAAGGAGCATGCCGCCGAATATGGGCCCCATGCGGGCCTCTCCGGCAACGGCATTCGCCGCCATGCCGGCGACGATGAGGCCCGGGAAGACCTCTTTCGTGTGCCCGAGGATATGTGCCTCGGCACGGTCTGCCCACATGAACCCTTCCCCTGCGATGGGGAGGTCGCCTCCCTTGTTCCTGACCTGGTGGGCGACCGTCGCGTCGTGGCCGGTGGCATCGATGGTATATTTTGTCCTCAGGGTCAGGGGGTCGATGTGGAGGCGGGCCATCTCGACCGCCGTCCAGTTGATGACCAAACCGGAGACGCGCCCGTCAGCCTTGACAACGACGTCTTCGACCATCGTGACATTGAAAAATTCCGCCCCCGCATCACAGGCCGCCGCGGTCAGGTGGGCGACCGCTTCGACGGACGAGGCGACGTAGTAGTTCTCCTGGTATTTCCTGCAGGATATGCCGAATCTATCGAGAATCGGGCGGGCCTCGTCCTGTACAACAATGCGGGGGAACATCATGCCGCCTCCCCACATGCCGCCGCCGACGGAGAGCTTCTTTTCGATGACGCCGGTCTTGATCCCTGCCTCTGCAAGGTATGCGGCAGCGGTAAGGCCGGCCGGACCGGCACCGACGACCGCACAGTCCAAATCGAGGTAGTCCATCATCACGGCATGCTGCTCTGCAAGGATTGCGCGGCTGATCACCACTTCATCGAGTTCTTTTGTCGTCATGCCTATGGGTATTCATCGATGTGAGGGTATATGAAGGGGACGAAACCCGGGCGGATTGGCAGATGTCATGCTGAATACCTATATCTGTTCGCCCGAGAAACACAAGATGTTATGAAATGGAAGAAAGACTGGGGGCTGACCTCCCGTGTCATCCTGACGTGGGCCCTCCTCCTGCTCGTCTACCTCATCTTCCTGGCGGTGCTCAACACGCTCCTCCCGGGTATGTTCGGAGCTCTGCTGGCGTTCGTCTTCATCTTCGCCTTCATCCAGTACTTCTTCTCAGCGAAGCTGGTGCTGATGAGTACCCGGGCCAGGGTGGTATCGGCAGATGAATACCCACAACTCCATGCAATGATAGGAAAGCTTGCGGCAGAGGCGGATCTTCCGATGCCGAAGATTGCCATCATGCAGTCGCCGGTGCCGAATGCGTTTGCGACGGGGAGAAACCCCAAAAACGCCGTCGTCGCGGTGACGGACTCCATCATGCGCACGCTTGACGACGATGAACTCGAAGCGGTCCTTGCCCATGAGCTCTCGCACGTAAAGAACCGTGACATCCTCACCATGACGGTGGCAAGCTTCGTTGCGATGCTCGCGTCGATCATCATGCAGAATGCGCTCTTCGCCTCCCTCTTCTCCGGCAGGGAGAACAACGGTGCGTGGATCGTGGCATGGGCCGTCTCCATCATCGTATGGATTGTCGCGACCGTGCTCATGATGAGCCTTTCCCGGTACCGCGAATTTGCCGCCGACCGGGGGAGTGCCTACATCACGAGCAATCCGGGGGCGCTGAAGAGCGCGCTGATCAAGATCAGCGGCCGCATGGACCGTGTGCCCGCCGAAGAGAAACAGAAGGTCGAGGGGGCAAATATGTTCTACATCATCCCCGCCCTCTCCGGAAAGAGCCTTACCGAGCTCTTTTCGACCCACCCACCGCTTGAAAAGCGCATCGCCGCCCTCGAGGCAATCGAGGCGGAGATGCGCAGGGCATAATGCCCTCATCCCCTTTTCAATAAAATATCTTTAATACGGATTGGCAGAAACATACTAGAGCACATCATCGGGCACCGATGGTCTAGTGGCATGACTTTGGCCTTCCAAGCCAATAGCCCGGGTTCAATTCCCGGTCGGTGCATTTTGGGCCCGTGGTCTAGTTGGTTATGACGTCGCCTTCACACGGCGGAGGTCTCGAGTTCGAATCTCGACGAGCCCATTTTCCTGCTCGCTTTTGTAATAAAATGTGTGCACCTCGATGTCCTGCAAGGAGAATGAAGAGCAAAAGCACTCGAGGAGGCCGGTGTACTGCGGGGGTTCCAGCGGGACGGCGGCGGACTGCTGAACTACGGCGAACCGGGTGCTGCCTCTGGAGAGGGAACGAAAACAGGATCTGCCGTGGTTTGGGTGATGGAAGGAAAAACACCCGGGAAAGCGGGAGCAGGGTTCGCAAAGTTGAGTATACGGCACCTCATTTTTTAAAATTTGGGTTTTGACTCAATTCCGGGACGAAATGTCAAATAATATCCGATTGTTACAAGCAGGGTGTCGATAATGATTCTGGACACCACGTCGATGAAATAGCCGGAAAACAATAAGGGCATAAACAGAAGGAACGTAGCCCAGTTAACTCCAAAGATCAGGAATCCAAATTTCGCTGCCCTACGTTCCAAGACCAACGAATTTCCGATATTCCCCAGCAAAATACATGCCACCCCAATACAGGCACCCATAAGGAGCGTCCAGAAAAATGTATAAAACGGGCTTGTCTGGTATCCTGACTGGACCACTCCTGTGACATATGCAGCATATCGTCCAACTAAGAATATCCCTGTGAATATGGATACGGCCGTCATCTTCTGTCGAAGAGTAAATGGCTTTACCGCAGCATTCTCTCCTTTCTCAGCAGTTAGCAAACTCAACAGAATCGCCATTAAAAAAACAGGTAGTGCATCACTGAGGCCGACCACAAATTCGTTAATAATTGGATTGCCAAATAGGGATACCCCCTCCAGCATGGCAAAAAGCCAAATCAGCGCTATTGCAGACCCGTACCGCACCCCTTTTTCGACTCCCTCTCCGGGAATCACATTTCTGATGCGGCAATAAACATAAGCAGCACCGGAAAAAGAGAGGAGCGCCCAGAGAGAGACGGTAATCTCCGTCCCAAGCAACTGTGCCACTATGCTATAGTCCGGATTCTCAGGCATAGTACTGTATGCGTTGGTAACAAGATGAAGAACGATATCAAATAGCACGCAAATTACGACAATGGCTACAATCTTTACCCGTTTGCCCATGTTCATGCTATACATACTCCCTTTCCAAGCCCATCGCATCTGTTCAAAAGGCTGGCTCAGCGGCTACCATATCATTGTTGTTAAAGATGTGAAGAAGGTTATTCCATTGCGCTCGGATATCCGACACATCTTTTTGCATAGACACAATCCCTCTTTGAATATTCTGTAAATATGCCTTCTTAAATTCCTCTGCTCAGGTGAGCGGAATGTTTTCTTGCCGGGGGGTACCGTCCGGCAGTGCGGCAAAGTATCCCCTCAGTTTCCCGAAGGCTTTTCCTAACTTCTCGCTCAATTTAATTTCATTGTCAGTATAAAAATTTGATATCATCGGGGGTTCTTATCTGGCTTCCCCACGTAGACGGTCCGTTAACATAATCGTGATATGTCGTCTCTGATATCACAGAGTTGCCGACACAGTGCAAAGCCGCTTAAACCCTTCCACATGGACCTTGCAGAGATTAAAAGGGTGTCAGCCCTGTTCCCCGTCTCCAAGCTATTCTCTACACTACGCAAGGTTATTGAAAATAATCAAAGCTATTTAATGGCCAGAAATGGAAACGGGCCGTTTTATGGTATCGCCTTCACACGGCAGAGGCAGTTCGAATCTCAGCGAGCCCATCGTTTCTTGATCTCCTATTTATCTTTGATGAACATTCTCTTGTCATCGAGCGAATAGAGTGCTATTTAATCTAATACGTGTGCTAACAATTGTTACAATCAAATAATGTTATCTGTATGTGCGTTCCAGTCCAATCAAAGGTAATTAGAATGGGCGGGAAAGTTGTTATTGGAACGGGAGCTGGGTTAGTGTTTGGTGGTCTAGCGTGTATAAGCGGAGGCTATTTTGGCTGTCAGCCACTATTCACATTTTTGGGAATAATATTAGTAATTGTTGCAGTAATATTAGCAGTAAATTCTGGGATTTAGATTAGCATTCAGCGAATTTTCAATAAATTCTTTTCAGGAGATAATGACTTAATATTTAAAACAAATGTAAATATATCTAAATGTAAAGCTCGGGAATCCTATGACCATCATATTGAAACAGGCAATTAGAATACTTCGTCCACATGAATATGAAAAATTACGTGAAGAATTTAACCCAAATCATAAACTGATTTTTGATGGTCTTTTTTTTACCGGTTTGAAATCCAGCGAATTTTGGGAATTTTTGGATAATCCTCAAAGATATGATTCCATTACGAGAACAATTGAAGTTCCGTCTCCCCCCACAAGAAGGAAAATCAAACAAGAATCTAGAACTATCTACCTCACCTTCTTAGGAGACAGGGTAATAAAAGATATTATTAATACATCTGGATTTGGAGCTATTTCTCGGCAGGCATGGGGAGCGGACATTAAGAGGGCTGCAAATAAGGCAGGTATTGGGACAGAGGGTATATCTCCAAAAATGACTCGTAAAACCTGGAGTTATTGGTTAATGTCGGTATTTCCGGATGATACTTTTCGTGTAGCAGATAGTATGGGACTTGATGCAAATTTGTTAAGAAGTGAATATCTCACTACGCCATTTGATGAAGAGGATATTGAGAGAATCAAGTGGTATTTGCAAGGATGGGGCGGAAGGAGGACTACTATTGAATTTGGAAGGAATATATGAGTCAATGGCGTCCATGGGAAGAAATCCCCTCTTCAGAAAAAGAGATGTTCAGAGAATTGTGCGAAAACACTCCGATTATTCTTAGTCGAGAAAATGTTAACGGGGAAATATCTTACCGAAAGAGAACTGGTATTGAAATTGACGAGAGATTAAAATTTCAAGGCATGATATGCAAACCGGTGACCATCCAGGAAGCTGAAAGAATTTATAAGAAAATTTTCTTCAATAATTTTTTCAAAAATAATTTAAAAAAGAGAAAATCATCTGAAGTGCATGAACTTCAAAATAAGAATCGGATTATTTACAATAAATGTTTAAACTTCATCGGTTCTTCCAATTCCCGCTCTGAAATCAATAAGGGGCAATGTAGGCAAAATATTCGATGGAAAGGTTATACTGTAGATTGGAAAGATGATTGTGGGATTATTCAACTGGAAGAATTTGCACCATTCATCTTAAAAGAATTAGATCTGGGGTTTAAATGTTTTTATTGCGGGAAACCTCTTGAAAATGAAAGATTCGCATTTGACCATTATGTTCCACTAGCAGCAGGTGGTCAAAATTCTGTAGAAAATATCCGCTTATCTTGCACGGAATGCAACAGCAAAAAAAATTCATGTGATCCTCATGATATTCTATTTGAATTAAAGAAAATTGAGAAAAATGGACAACAAAAATTGGATTTATTTTTTCCACATCTGAGTAGGTAAAAATTGAAATTCTTGATCTCCACCATGTCGGCCTATTCACAACCACTAAGTACAACAGGGCTGTGCCGGAGAAAATTTTATTGGAGATTCATCTAAATCTCAATGACCGTTCCGGCTCCGCCTTCAACACATTGTTCAGGATACAGCCTCTTGAGTTCGGTCTTGTGTTGGGTGCAATGAACGGGACAAATGAATTCCATATCCCTGAATAATGCAAAGTCACGAAACCCGTGGAGCCCTCCGATGATGCCATGGATGGGGCCAAACTGTCGTGCCGTATCCAGAATGCTACTCATATGCGGGTGGGAACAACCGACGATAATTACCATTCCTTTCCCTGTTTCAACCACCAGGCTTTGTTCAATTCCTTCCAGTTGACCGGTCGAGAAGATATGTTCGTGAATTCTGGTCGGCTGAGGTATGGGAATCATCTCTCTCCCTTTTACTCCATGAAAAGAGGGCGGAACATAGATACGTGCTTTTTCATTCACCTTCAAAAAATCAGAAAGCCCGCCGGTATGGTCGAGATGGGCATGTGAAATGAACACTTCATCTATTGAGGCCGGATCGATTCCCAGTTTTTCCATATTACCGAGCAAAATGCTCCCGTTTCCACCGGTATCGAACAATATGCTGGGAGCATGTTCAACTTCCACCAACGCGGAAAACCCCCATTCTGCCTGCAGATCCCGAAAAGCAGTATTGTCATAGATGATGGTAATTTTCATGTACACCTGCGTACTCCTCAAAATCCAATTTATCTCTTTCTCCCAAAGGGTAAGGTGCAGTCCTCCCATCAATTTCCCGTGGGAGAATTTACACGGCTCCCGATATCCTCTCCTATACGGCTGCAGTTTGCATCTAAGAACTGCAAATCACGATTAATGCCGGCGTGAAGGAGTCAATCGACAGATTCCACGAAAGCGGCACGGGCCCGATGACCGCCGGAAACTGCACAGCAGCGGCGATACCATTATTGGCTCTCACTTCAATGGGATACCCGTTCTGAGGTGACTGCGGAGAATCTCCGGGGGGAGTTGTTCCCCGGTATTGCGACAGGAATCATCAGGGCGGTCGATGAGAATGGAGGTTGAGTAATATGACCAGGTACTACATGAGATGGCACCTAAATCCAATGTTAATCCCCGCTGATCCCGAAGAGCGGGGGAGGCTGTGGATGACAATGCTTGAGATGGTTAAGGCAGAACTGAAATCCGGTGCGTTAACTGACTGGGGAATGTGCAGTGACTCGAGTGCAGGCTATGCCTTTGCTGAAACGGATGAACAATCGTTGCATGTTATGATACAGAACTGGATGCCGTACGTCATTTTTAATATCAAGCCGGTACTTACCGCCGAGCAGTGCATCGCAGATATACAACAGGCAGCAGCTGCGGCAAAAAAGTAGATATGCCTATTTAACCCCTTTTTTCCTGCCTATCCTTCGATTCTTAAAAGTCTGTTTAAAGCCAAACCCGATGTGCCATCCGGGCCATCTCATTGAATCCGGGACCTCAATGCATCCTTCACACTACGGCGGTCCGGTCCGGGTTTTCCCTGATGAGGTACTGATCAGAGTTCCGGATTCTCCAGCCACCGCGAAAGAGTGCCCATACGCCTGAACGCCTCCGGCGTGGGAAGTCTGACACCCGCGCGACGGGTACTGGCAACAAACCTCCACCGGTCACGGAGCCTTGGCCCGCTCTTTCGCTCCGGTGAGAGCAGATAATCAAGGGTTTCCCGCTCTTTTTTCATCCAGGCAAACCGGGCCAGCACCGATGTGGCATACTTCTCAGGATTCGGCCATGTGTCTGCCAGTATTCTTGCGCATTCCAGCGAATGAACAATACCTTCTCCCGTGAACGGCGATACGGTCCCTATCGATTCACCAACGCCGATGACCAGCTGGGGCGTGCCGTCAGACCTCGTCTTTCTGACATAGAACGGCGTCGAGTAGTACGGGGACGCGACCCGGATGGCGCCATGACAGCTGCATTGGATGGCGAATGAAAACCTTTCCGACGAATCCCGGTAAAACTCTTCCAACAGGCTATCGTGCCGGAGAGGGCCGATACCGCCAATGCCGATATGATACTGACTGCCGCCGACGGGAAAGATCCACAGGTACCCGAGTCCTGGTATCCGGTTCCCGTACACTCCCGCCCCAAGGCGCTCGCCCCCGCCGGACGCCACGGTGACCCTGTGCTGCACAGTCGACAGCGTCAGATCCGACCTGCAGGGAGGAAGGAGGTCCCGCATGATGCCGGTCGCATCCACTACAATATCATACTCCTCTGCCTTCTCCGGCTCCAGGTTCTGCCGCTTTATTCCGGTCGCTCCTGCGATATCACGGAGAAGGCGGGGTTTATGTATGGTGCAGAGGGGGGTCTCGGCTACAAGGCCATCGAAGTCCATGGGGGACATGGGTTCGATGAGATAGTCAGCCAGATGCAGGCCGACGTCAGTGAGGTACCTGTCGATCGCCATCGGCACTCCCCATCCGCACGAGCGGCATGTACAGCTGGTGGCATGATCCCGGCCATCATAGACAACCGCCGAGATTCCTCTCCGTTCGAGAAGCCCCGCCAGGTACCCGCCGGCGATCCCGGCACCTGCAATCGCAACGTTCATGCAATCACCCAAAATGTCAGTAAAATGACGGTAACTGCCACTGCATGCACCATGGATGCCCCCACCTGCTGCAGCATGAGTCTGTTTGCTTTCAACTCGAAATCCGGATAGACGGAATACAACGCACGGGTGCAGAGCTGATCAATTCCTGCCCCGTAGACCGTGTTGACTCCTGCGATACCAGCGGTCGTGAGGAGAAGAATATACGCGAGCTCCATATTTCCAAGAAGGTAATAGAGAGGGTAGAGCATCAGGAATGCCACGAGAAGGGTAACGATACCATAGATGGTCGAGTGCGGCAGGTCGGGATGCTGCACAGAAGATGTGGTTTTCCCTCCCAACCGGTCGGAATTGACGTCACGGCGCATCATCGATACCACGAAACACGTCACCGTCAGACCATGCAGGAGCGAGAGGATGACGGCGAGGAGAGAGAATATTCCGGTCGCAGCATACACGATGGTCACCGTTACCCCAACCACCAGCCAGGGAAAAATGTACCATTCGGTATATGGCTGGTACGCGAGAGCGATGCGGGGATGATTGTAGGCGTAATCGAAAAAAAACCCGATTATGAAGAATAATGGAATGTACATCCGCTGCGTCGTCAGGTATCCGGCGAGGACCACCACCAGACACGTGATAATCGCAGAGATCTTCCGGTAATCGCCAACCGTCGCCCACCCGGCAACGAGGGGCCGGTTACGCCCGGTTTCCTCGCTCTTCTCATGCCGGTCGACCTCCACATCCATGATGTCATTCCAGATGTGGGCATCGATGTGGACGAGAAGAGCTGCGACAACCGCGAGAACGAACAAATACCAGTCCGCGCCTGAAAATCCTGCTTCCCAGAGTGTTACGACACATCCGATGAGAATTGCACACCCGGTGAAAGGAATGAGCCCTTCTATCCGAATAATCCGCCAGAAGGTACGAAGGTCGAAGCCCCCTCCTCTGGTCGGGGGGTTCGTAACCGTGTTGCCATAAGGATTACCAAAGGGCTTCATACTCTCTCTCGTAGCATGAAATGATTATCATCGGACACATTGCCATCGCAAAAATTGCATCATTCGCCTAATTTGACGAGGATTCGCTCCCCTTCAATTTTCACCTCGTGTGTCTTCAATGGTCGCGGCGGCTTCAGGATTTTCGCTGCTGATAATTTGATCCCTGACCAGTCGGTCCACCGGTGCATGCGCCCATCGCTCAGGTCAAACTGAGAGTGATGGCGGGGGCAGGTCACTACTGTTCCTTCGAGGGTCCCCCGGGAGAGATCTCCGCCCATATGGGGGCAGCGATTATCGGCGGTGTAGTAGCGGTCCCCGACCCTGGCGAGGAGGATCTCACGGCCGCCAATCTCACATTTTTTCAAAGAACCGTCCTGCATGTCGAGGGTGCTGCATACGTCAATGAAATCGCTCATAGTGACTTCCAAAGACGAAGATGATATAAAAAGCTTATCCACCTCCCTTCCCTTGATTTCTCTTCTTTGAGATCGATAAAGAGAGATTGATTCTTATGATGAGAGGATTTCTCCGGCGAGCGCGCTTTGCTGTAATGGTCATTTTCCATATTTCAGGAAGAGGCGCTTCAGGTTTGAAGGTACTGACATAGAGTGATGAGGGTGAATTCGGGTCTTTCCCAATCGTCTCACCGCCTGATGCAGTGGTTCGCTCCGCCGGGAGATGCAGGGTGGGGGGGTGGCCGGACTGATTGCAGATCCATCTGCCGATTTACAGGGGGACTCCTTCCCAACCTGGATCATTCCCGGATGGATGCCCCATAGTCCCCCCACCGCTGCGAGGGTTTGCACCCCCCTCATGCAGGTAGTCCCGTCCCGGATGCTGGTCGTTGAGGGGAGGCGCGACAATCAGCATCCCCTGGTCCATTTCCTTCGCCTGCGAGTCAGGTCCGGTTCGCATCATCCGGAATCCGGTATTGAATTGAAACCCTTAATGTTACCCAACACTGCGCGGGTCCTGTTTCGGTTCTTCCACGGTATGGAAACTGCAATCCCCTGCCGAAAATTGCTGCAATTATCGCGAGAGCCGATTTACCGGCGCCAGAAACCGGAAGTGGCCGGTGGAAACGGTAAAACCTGCATCCGGCACCTATCAGGAAGACTCCGTCAGTCGTCATCTTCATGACCTCAGCGATGAAATAGTCAGGATTATCCATGAATAATGCGGCTGAAGTCTCCCTGGAAGAACTCAATATACTCAAACAGAAAACAGCCCGCCTTTCAGTTGTGTCAAATACTTCCCTGGTCATACTCAAATTCGTTGTGGGATTTGCCGTCGGTTCGGTGAGCATCATCTCCGAGGCGATTCATTCAACAATGGATCTGCTCGCCGCAGTCATCGCCTTTTTTTCTGTCCGGAAATCTTCAGAACCCCCAGATGTCGAACATGCATACGGTCATGGGAAATTTGAAGATTTTTCCGGGATGATCGAAGCGGTGCTCATCTTCATCGCTGCGGCACTCATCATCTGGGAGGCCGCCCGCAGCCTCCTTTGGGGAGGAGGGCCGGAACTATCAGAAGACCTCCTCATTATTGGTATCGCTGTAATGGCTGTTTCAGCAGCAGTGAACTGGTTTGTATCACGCCGTCTGATGACCGTTGCCCTGCAGACCGAATCGATTGCTCTTGAGAGCGATGCCTGGCACCTGAGGACCGACGTCTATACGTCGGCAGGTGTTACCCTGGGGCTGGTCCTGATACGGGTAACCGGCATTAGCAGCATCGATTCTATCTTTGCCATCGGAATTGCACTCGTCATAATCAGGGCCGCTTATGATCTTACCCGGCGCTCGGTAGCCGACCTCATCGACCAGAGCCTTCCGGAGAATGATGAGAACCGGATCAAGGAGATCATATGTGAACATGCCAGTGAATATGCCGGGTTTCACGACCTGAGGACCCGCCGTTCAGGACCGGATATTTTCGTCGACTTCCACCTGGTAATGCCCGGAAATATCTCGGTGGAACAGTCACATGACCTTGCGGATCACCTGGAGTCGGATCTCATTGTGGAGTATCCGCGGTCCAATATTACGATTCATATCGAACCCTGCTACGAAGGAATCGACGGGTGTCATCGGTGTGGCTCGTTCTGTACCTACACGAATAAAAGATAGTATTTTTATTGATAGCTGGTGAGGGTGAAATTCCTGCTCCCGCAGCCTGATTCCGTTTGGCAGGCGGGCAACGCCAATTTTCAGTTGATACATTGACAGGATGAAAACGAGGCATGTGGAAGCGCCGGGCTAACTCCTCGCATCCCTTGAAATTGCCGCTGCACACGATATGGTAAGTCCCGTCGCTTGCCTCCGTCAGGCGGTAATAGTTGTCTTGTAGCACTACAGGTTCGTCTCGGCCGGATTGATGGAGGCATGCTCCTCCCCCCCGTATCCTGTTCTTCGACTTGGGTGGTGGTTCGGTTCGAAGACCACAATATTCAACATCCCCCAGTCCTTGTTCTAACTATGGAAGCCATGTCAAAGGATGAATTTATGGGGGCCGCTATCGAAGAAGCCAAAATAGGACTGGACGAAGGCGGCATTCCCATCGGTGCGGTGCTCGTGATCGACGGGAGTATTGTCGGCCGGGGCCACAATCGCAGGGTGCAGAAGGGCAGCGCCGTTTTGCACGCCGAGATGGACTGCCTGGAAAATGCGGGGCGGCTACGGCCCCGTGATTACCGCCGGGCGGTGCTGTATTCGACCCTCTCCCCGTGTGACATGTGCAGTGGTGCGGTCCTGCTCTATAAGATTCCAAAGGTCGTCATCGGGGAACACCGGACGTTTCAGGGTCCGGAGGTGTATCTGCGCTCCCGTGGCGTCGAACTGGTCATCATGGATGATGAGGAGTGCGTGCGGATGATGCGTGCATTCATCGCCGCGAGTCCCGAATTATGGGATGAGGATATTGGAGAAGAGTAGAAGGATTATCCAATGGTTCAGGCGAGTCCTTCCTTGATGCGCCAATTGAGCCTGTGCAAAATTCATCGGGCACTCTCTTTTCTGAATCTATCACCCATTTTTCCTCTGCCGATTTCCCCGTTCGGAAGTATTCGATCCAGCAGATGAGACGCCCCGATTCGTAAGGTTCAAAGCAACCCCCCCTTCGCCATTCTGGTAGGCCGGAATGTTTTTATCCAACCACCGTCCGGTGTAATTATGATGGGATCCATCCCAACAGCCCATCACACCGAGGGATAGAAACATGACTCAGAAAGCCTCCTCCAATCTCACTCAGGTGACATATTACCGAATATTCGCGGACTCGCAGGGCGAATCTCACCTTGACGTTGTCACGGTTGAACAGACCCTTGCACAAGGAGCCCCGCCCGCCGCCCCGTTCTATATCTCTGAGGACAGAGCCGCGTTGAAGTATCGCTTCTATACCTTTGAGCCCGGCTGGATCGGCGAACTGCATCCGGCCCCCACCCGCCAGTTCCTGGCGCTCCTGTCGGGCGAGGTGGAGGTGGAGACGACAGACGGGACAATCCGGCGCTTTGGTCCCGGTGATCTGGTCCTGCTGGAAGATACATCGGGCAAGGGTCACTTGACGAGGAACACTGGAGATGGATATGCCATGTTTCTGGTGGTCCCCGTTCCTGCACCCTGAGATAGTGCCGGATTATGGTCTGCTCATCATCCCCTTGTTGTACAGAGCGGTCAGGGTGAGCAGATCACTCCGATGGAGAGATGACCGTCTTCAGACCGGGGGATCCAAAGGTCGCATCTCCGCGAGCCCATTTTTTTTGTGATGGCAAAACAGGGGGTGGGTTGAGGGCCTAAAACGCCTGTGAGAGCCGGGATTGGCTGTTGGCCCGGCCCCCCCGAGGCTCTAACTGAACTTTATGGCCCGATCGTACACGATCTCTGCGTAGGACGGTCCGGTCTGTGTGGCTTCCTCCAGGTACACCCTCCATACAATGAAAATCGGCTGATCCAGCTCAATGCCGTAGCCTCCTACACCGTAGGGGACCTCAAAGCAGTACTCATCGCCTTCGCAGTCCCTCGCTACCTTATAGACATACAGGTATTTCGCATTCGGATTGCCGGGAAGGTAATCCGCCGCACTTCCTGTGAAATCAGCGTCGGTGATCGATCCGATGCCGTTCCAGATGTCTGCTCCGTACAGGGCGAAGTTCGTGTAGGTCGCCTTGCCTGTGGCGGCATGGTTGACCCCGTAGACGATGAAGAACTCATTCGTGTCGTCCGCGAGGGTGATCGGCGGCTCTCGCAGGAAGTCAAAGAACTGCATGGTGTCAAAGAAGGGGGGCGTCGGTGACGCTGCTGTCTGATCTGCGGTCCATAAGTATGCGGCATCGTTGGTCGGGCCGACGGCGTCGATCCCTCGCTGGATGGCCTCACTCCCCACCGGGACCGTCGGGGCCGTCGGCAGCTCCATGGCGTTCTGGTAGCCGTATCGCCCGAGGATCGCGGTCCTGAGTTCATTGAGATCGTCCGTCAGGTCAAACTCCGTCTGCCCTGTTCCCCGGACTCGCAGCACCGGATAGCCATACGGATCCGGGTCCGTCGGGGTGGTGGGCGTCACCCGGAAGACGGTCGCCGGGGTGTTGTTGATGTACTCGGCGCCCGCCTCCTTGTCCGTGAAAAGAGCCGGGCGGATGAATATGCCGAACGTATCCGCGTCGTCCTCAAGCCCCATCCTCAGCATCGACGTGGGGAATACCTGGGTGTTCATGATGCCCTCGGAGTACCCTGCCGACCTGGCGGCGGCGCGGATGCGCTCGTCGATCCCCCGGTCTGCCGTAGAGACGATCATCGTCGTCTGGTTGAACGGCTCTCCCGCCGCCCTGCCCTGGCTCTTTGTTGCAGCGACACTATTCCCCAGCCTTTTCCCCGGCGCCCCGCCCGTGTTGATGACCAGGTTGTTCACGGTATCGGCGATGTTGGAGAAGATCCACTGTGCCTCGTCGTCGGTCGTCCTGCTCATGAGGTAGTGATCGAAGCTGAAGTACCGGCACTCCGGCGGTGTCCTTCCGACGAAGACGACGGCCTCATCGGGGCCGAGGTTCCAGAATGACGATGCGTTTCCGCTCATGTTGAGCGCTGCTGCTATCTCCACAAATCGTGGGTCCAGTTCATACCCCGGGGCAGGCGGAACGAAATATCCCAGGTATTTCGTGGAGGGATTGTTGCCGTATACGGAAGGCAGCACTCCTTTCTCATAGAGCTGAATGAAATCGAAGAACCCCAACTCGCCTTCCTGCACGGTGAAGCCATCCTCTTCCAGGGCCAGGCGGAAAGCCTCCACATCACCTGCTTCCTCATACAGTGCAAGGGCAGGGCTTATGAGCATGGCCACAATGAGGCCAAGCAAGAGATATCGTCTCAAATAATTACACCTCAGGGGGGCACTATTACGTGGAATATAATAATACTATGTGCGTAGAACGGCCCGGATGACGTGGAGCGTTCAGCCGTGCCGGGATATCGTCTCCCCGGCACTTCTTTTATAAACCCGGCATCCCAAGGGAAATATATCCCATGAATCTGTTTGACGAGGCTGCTTTCAGGCAGAGCTGTCCTGTCAATATTTCAGGAGGTGCGGAATCATGAACACACAGATCGAAGAACGGAATGAAGAAACACTGGATCCGGAAGAATGGGCGTCCATGCGTGCCCTTGGCCACCAGATTCTGGATGACGCAATGGACCATATCGAGACGCTGCGGGATCGTCCTGTCTGGCAGCATGCGCCACCACAGGTGAAGGCGCACTTTGACGTCCCGCCGCCGCCGGACCCCGAGCCTGCCGAAGAGGTCTACCGCGAGTACGTCCAATACATTCTCCCCTACCAGATTGGCAACAGCCATCCGAGGTTCTGGGGATGGGTCGCGGGTTCCGGAACCGTGATGGGTATGTTCGCAGAGCTCTTGGCGGCCTCAACGGATGCCATCAGCGGATCGTTCTCCTACCTGAGCAACAATTACGTCGAGCTGCAGGTTCTCGACTGGTGTAAGGATCTTCTCGGATATCCTCAGGAGGCCGGCGGGCTTATTACCAGCGGGTGCTCGGCTTCGAACCTGATCGGCCTGACCGTTGCGCGCAATGCGATGGCCGGGTTCGATGTGCGGAGCAGGGGAATGCAGAATGCACCGCAGCAGATGACCCTCTACTGTTCGGATGAAGCGCATTCCTCTATCCAGAAGGCGGTGGAAATGCTCGGCTTTGGGAAGGATGCACTGCGAAGGATTCCCGTGAACGAGTCCCTGCAGATCGATCTTGCGGCTCTGAAAGCGGCCATCAAAGACGACCGTGCGAACGGGCTTCTCCCCATCTGCATTGTCGGGTGCGCCGGGACGACCAACACGGCCGCCATCGACGATCTCAATGCACTCGCAGACATCTGTGCCGGGGAGAAGTGCTGGTTCCATGTAGACGGTGCGTGTGGTGCCTGGACAGCCATCGCTCCCAGGTATCGCCATCTCGTCGCGGGGATGGAGCGTGCTGATTCTCTGGCATTTGACCTGCACAAGTGGATGTATTTGCAGTACCCCATCGGCTGTGTCCTCGTCAGGGACGCCGAAGAGCAGCGCCGCGCCTTCTCGCTCTCCACGACGTATCTCGCCCACGGGGAAGGGGACCGCGGGTTGACCGGTGTTGACGTGCCCTGGATCTCTGATTATGGTTTTGAGCTCTCGCGAGGATTTCATGCACTCAAGGCATGGATGACGATCAAAGAGCACGGCACCGCAAAGTTCGGGCGACTCATCCAGCAGAATATTGATCAGGCCCATTATCTGGCCCGGTTGATTGAATCCGCCCCTGAACTTGAGTTGGCGTTGCCGGTATCGCTGAATATTGTCAACTTCCGCTACACCCGGCCTGATTGGGACGATGCCACGCTCGACGAGCTGAACAAGCAGATCGAGACCGAACTCCAGGAGCGGGGGAGTGCGGTCGCCTCAACGGTCACCCTCAAAGGCAGGATATTCCTTCACGTCGGTATTGCCAATCACCGCAGCCGGCGGGAGGACTTCGATCTTCTGGTACGGGAAGTCATCCGGATCGGCAGTGAGCTGGCCGGATCACGTGCATAACATCCGGATTTGGGGGTGCGATGTCAGTTCGGTGCCCGTTCCGGCCCTCTTTTTTTATAACTGGCTCCGATCCGTGATGTGGAATCGAACCCCTCCCGAAAAAAGGAGATTCCAGTTACCATTATATAATTGATGTGGCATGATCACCTATACCAATTGTTCTTTCAGGATGGGATGTCAATGAAGAATGCAAGGCATTGTATCGGCATAGTATGTCTCTTGTTCGCTCTTATTCTCGCATGCGGGTGTTCTACGCAGGAGCCTGCGGAGGATATGAAGAATGGTGAATCGGGCGCAGGTTCGGCACCGGATGCTGACCTTCGTATCATCACGGAGGAATTTCCACCGTTGAGTTATGCAGGTGCAGACGGGAAGGCCACCGGCCTGTCAACGGAAGTGGTAAACGGGATTCTCACCCGGCTGAACCAGAACGCCGATATCGAAATCCTGCCGTGGAGCGAAGGGTACAACCTTGCCCTTGCCGGGCCACGCGTGGCCCTGTATTCAACCGGCCGGAGTGATGAGCGCGAACATCTCTTCAAATGGGTCGGCCCGATTGTAGCGTTTGACCAGACGCTCTATGCACGAAAGGATTCCGGCATTCAGATAAAGAGCCTTGAAGCGGCCAGAAAGGCCGGGCGTATCGGAGTGGTGAAAGACGACTCCCGCCACCAGTTCCTGATGGAAAACCAATTTGACAATATCGCAACCTGCAGCAGCGATGCTGAATGTCTCCGCAGCCTGATGGCAGGAACAACAGACCTTTGGTTCGGGAGCAGCGCGAATGCAGCGGATATTGCATGCAGGGAAATGATTGATCCCTCCGCGCTTGAAGCCGTATATACGGTAAGAACGGTTCCGATGTATATCGCATTCAGCACCGACACGCCCGACAGTGTGATTGCGGACTGGCAGGGCGCTCTAGATGCGATGAAACAGGACGGGACGTTTGATGCAATCAGCGAGAAATATGGGATAATTTAACCTGCAACCTTGGTGGTTCCGGTATCGGAGGAAACGCTGGCAGACTTCGCCCTCGAGATCATGGCTGCGCAAACGGATGGACAATTGAGGGCCATCCTCCGGCCGTTTGAGGTGCTTGCTGTCACTGCCGAATCACAATCCGGAGAATGGCCCTCCCCTATTTTTATAGGAATCGTCACTGGATGCTGATTGAATCATACATCCACCTCCTGGAAAACCGCTACAGGAGGAGCCGCCTGATCAGGAGGGGAGGACGGTCTCCTTCCCCGTGATCTCGCTCAGGTACACCCCTGAGCCGACCCACCAGCCCTCATCCACCGGCAGTACGTACCCGATCTTCAGCTCCTCCCGGTTCCCACTGTCGGGGTTTGGCCAGATAAATACCACATACCCGCCCCCGGAGCGTGCCGTATCGCACAACGCACGGATATTTTCCATGCCGAATGAATCGCGGTTCTCCATCAGGCCGGACCCGATCGTCTCCGGCAGATACGGGTGGGCAAGGAGCGTGCCGTTGTAGTCATAGGCGTAAATATAGTGGCCGGCACTGTTGACAAACATTCCTGACCTGTCTGATATCCCGGAAAATGCCTTCTCTGACCCAACATCGCGGCCATAGGCGGCAGCATCCTCCACAAGCCGGATCATATCCGATATGACGTCGGGCCGCACGGCTCCTTCGGGCATCATGTCAGAGAAGTAGATGCCGGATCCGATCCACCAGGTGTCTCCGACCGGTGAGACGTAGCCGATCTTCGGTTCATAGGTGTCCAGCGCCTTCTCATCGACCACCCCTTCTTCCGGTGCCGGGTAGAGGTACGCGATAAACCCGCCTCCGGCTGAAGCGGTGGCCGCACCGATGCGGATCACCGGCAGCCCCCGTGCATCGGCCCAGCCCGAACGGTCGGTGCCGACAACCTCCGCCTGGTACGGGTGGGCGAGGAGGGTGCCGTTGTAGTCATAGGCGTAGATGTACAGGTTCGCATGGGAGAATGTGCCTTCCTGTTTTGAGAATTCGGCCAGGGATGCCTGTTGACCTACAATATTCGCGTATTCCGAGGCATTTCTGACAAAGGAGGCCAGATCATCCGGTGTCATTGCCGCCTCCCCGTACCCCGGTGAATATTCGCCGGATTCCGGGATAATTGCCATCAGTCCTCCCGGAGATGACGATGGAGTGGCCGTTACTGCTCCCGTGGCTGCCGCATCCTCTTCCCGCTGAGGTGCCCCCGTATCGGTACAGCCGCACCCCGCGATCACGACGACGAGGAGGATGACCAGAGCAGGGATCGATTGAGTTCTCATGTATTGGAATCCGGCTGACACTATATAAGATCGAGTGGTTGGGGGGCTCTGAGGGAATTTTTGGTTCTCCGGGCAATATCGGTGAGGGCGGGATCGACGAAATGCAGGGTTCGACAGAGACATCTCCGGTCTGCTCCTTCTCATTGTATTCCCAAGTATCTTTGGAACGGCCGTGTCAGTAATAAAGAAAACCTTCAATAGCCCGCCGAAGAAAACGGGAACACAGGCTTATGAAAAATCCTTTTCACGTGATGATCGTCCCGACGCTGGGGTGCCCGGCCAACTGCAGCTACTGCTGGAGTTCGGAGGAGGACTCCCCCGTCATGAGCATCGATACGGTGAAAGCAATCGTCGAATGGCTCAGGGATTTTCGGGACGAACCCGTCACCTTCACCTTTCACGGGGGAGAACCGCTCCTTGCGGGGCCCGCATTCTACCGGCAGGCGCTTCCCCTCCTTGCCGAGGGCCTCTCCCACCTGACCCCCGACTTTGCCCTCCAGACGAACCTCTGGAGGATGACCCCCGGGATGGCGGAGGTGCTGGCGGCGTACCATGTCCCCATCGGGTCGAGCATCGACGGCCCGAAAGACCTTAACGACTCCCAGCGGGGGACGGGCTACTTCGATAAGACGATGCGGGGATACGAGATCGCCCGCGAGCATGGGCTCGAGGTGCGGTTCATCTGCACCTTTACCACGACCTCCTTCGAGCGCAGGGACGAGATCGTCGATTTCTTCAGGAAGAACGGCTTCCCGCTCAAACTTCACCCCGCCCTGCCGTCGCTCAGGAGCAGCGAACCGGAGCAGTGGGCACTTCCTCCGGAGAAGTACGGGGAGCTTCTCGTCTATCTCCTCGATACGGCGCTGGTGCACCTGAACGATATGGAGGTGATGAACATCAACGACCTGTGCCGGTGCGTCTTTACCCGGCATGGCAGTGTCTGCACCTTTGCCGACTGCATGGGCACCACTTTTGCCGTCGGGCCGGACGGCGGCATCTACCCCTGCTACCGGTTCGTCGGCATGCCCGAGTGGGTGATGGGCAATGTGGCCGACCACCCGACGGTGGACGACCTTGCAGAGTCGGAGGCGTGGCAGCGGATGCACGCGTTCAAGGAGTTCGTCGACACCGCCTGCGCCGACTGCAGGCATATCAGCTACTGCCGCGGTGGCTGCCCGTACAATGCCATCACCCCCACCGGCGGCGAGGTGCGTGCGGTGGACCCCCACTGCGTCGCCTACAAGAAAATATTCGACGAGATCACCGACCGGATGAACAAGGAGATGTTTGCATCCCCGGGCCCGGGCATGTGCATGGGAATGGGCATGCCGATGGGAATGGGAAGGGGGGGGCGGCCCGGGTTCTCCGGTCCGAAGACGACGCCCGGGGTGATGGCGCTGATTCAGCGGATGGTTCTGCGGTGAGCATGCCGAACGTGGCGTAAAAAAGGGATACGGGCGCAAAAGGGGCCGGCGTATCCATAATAATATTCTATTTTTCGTCGCTGAACCGGTCCCGCAGCCGTTCGGTGAAGGACCGTTTCAGAAGAGCGAGTTCCGATTCCGTATAGGATGCCCATGCATTGGTGGCATCGGCGATGCGCCGGTCGGCCGCCGCCATCTCATCGAGCCGGCCGTTGACATAGGCTATCCACTCATCGGTGATCCGGTTCTGTTCCGCGAGTGCGGCAACCTGGCGCTCAAGAAGGCCGATCCGCTCCTCAAGGGCGGCATCGGCCGCAAGACGTGCCTGTTCAGACTCTTCCAGGCGGGCAAAGATACGCCGGATCTGCTGTTCCAGGAGGGCGACCTTCTCGATCAGGTGGTGAGGCGACCCCTGCGCGGGGGGAGTGGGTGACGTGACGGGGGCAGATGCCCGTTCGCGTTTCCGCTCGTCTGCACGCTGGCGGGCAATATTTCCCAGGCGCGAGTCGCTGGTTCCTTTCGCTCCTGCCTCCCCCCTTCTTTGTCCGGGTGCTGCATCGTCCTGCCGGGCCCCTGCAGGAATTGCACCCTCCCTTGCTGCGATGCGCCTGACTGCGCCTGCAGCCTCTTCGGGGAAGACCTTGATTCGTCCCAGCCGCCTGGACGGGACCTCCTTCGGGTGCCGTTCGGCAATGGCCCGCGCTTCATCTTCACTTATGCCAGCCGCGCGGGCGATATCGGCAATTCTGATCTTTTTATCGTGATGTGTCAAACGGGTGCCTCCGGCAGGTCGCCTTCAGGTATATTCCGGAAAAGCGCCTTTTTTTCAGCTAATGAATGGTAATCGTGCCCCCAATATTAAATATCTCATACGATGAGTAATCTGCATGGACTTTCACCAGCTCAGCCTGCCGGGAATCGGGACAAAATACGAGCTCGAAACCGAAGAAAAAGACATCATTTCGGTCGTCTATATGGAAAACGGGAACGTCCAGATATACACGCGCAGCAGGGCCGGTGATGATTACTGTTCTGCAGAACTGAACGCGATGGAGGCACGACGGCTGGGGAATGTGCTGACCGGCGCGATCATCGAGGCGGAACAGGAAGGGGTGGAGATCTCCTTTTCGGCACTCTGTGATCTCCGCATCAGCGTCCATACCTACATCATACGGAAAAACCTTTCCGGCAAAAGCATTGGTGAGATGAATATCCGCTCCAAGACCGGTGCAACGGTCATTGCCGTTTCCCGTGTAGGCAAAAACACGGTCAACCCCCGGCCATCCTATGTTTTTGAGGCGGGCGATACCGTGGTTGTCATCGGCGAAGCCGATCAGATCAAGCTTTTTGAGAAGGAAATCCTCGGGTAATGCGGTACCATGCAGGGGATAGCACTGGCACTCACCGCCGGGTTTGCGGTGGCATACCTGGCGAGAAAATGGCGGTTTCCTACAATTCCGTTTTACATCATTATTGGAATTGTACTGGGCGCCACCGGTCTCAATGTCATTCATGAGAGCGAGACCGCGGCCTATTTAGGTCATATCGGGCTTCTCTTCCTCCTGTTTACGATGGGTCTGCATCTGCGCCCGCACGATGTCCTCGCGCGCAGGCGTTCCTTCGTACGCGCAGGCAGTGTCGACTTCGGGGTAAATTTTGGGATAGGGCTCATCGCAGCCTTCCTTCTGGGGCTCCCGCTGTTCGAGGCGGTCGTCATTGCCGCGGCATTTTACATCAGCAGTTCGGCGATGGCCCTCTCCTCTCTTATCGAGAACAGGAAACTAGGCTTTCCCGAGTCGGAGACCGTCGTCTGGATGATGGTATTCGAGGATATCGTCCTTGTCCTGTTCATCGTGCTCCTCGCCGCCACGCAGGAGAGCCCTCTCAGTATCATCATTACGACGATTGAGTTCGTCGCCGCTTCGTTTCTTCTGGTCTATTTCCTGAAGGACCCGTTACGGCGCCTGTTGTCCCGGGACGATGAAGTCCCCCTGCTGTTTGTAGTGACGGCGGTGATCCTTGCTGCCTATCTCTCGAATCTGGCGGGTGTACCCGACAGCCTGACGGTGATTGCCCTCGGTTCCGCCTTCTCCATGGTCTCACACGACGCACCTGCGGCGATCGCACGGCCGTTTCGAGAGGTCTTTATGGTCCTCTTCTTCGTCTTCTTCGGTGTATCCGTGGAGTTTACGGGGGCCCTCTCTCTTCCCCTCCTTCTGGGGCTGGGGGTACTTGCCATTTCCTCCAAACTCTGTTCCGGGATTATCATCGGACGGCTCTCCCACCACTCTACCCTATCGGGCGTTGAGATCTGGTCGGACACCGCTGCCCGGGGGGAGTTTTCCATTGCCCTTGCCGCATTATACGGGTCGGTGATGGTATCCTCGACGGTTGCAGCGCTTGTTGTGATAACCGGGGTTGTCGGCGGATTTACCGGGATCTACAGTTTCCGGATACGCTCGTTCCTGAAGAGAGGCAAGGGGACATTACAACGCACGAGAGAAAGAACTCCTGCGATTCAGTTTAAAAAACCATAAATATTTTTCAAGAATACAGGAACGATCAATGAAACGATGTTCAGTAGTGTACCTCAATGCGCGGAGACTATCTGACTTCGAAGACCAGAGGGCAATAATCGAGGATTTCTGCAAATACAAGTTTGAAATCGCCCATATCTTTCATGATACCGTGTCCCCCGCGGTTGTGCCGGAAAAACGGCCGGCCTACCAGGAGATGCTTCATTACTGTTCAGAACACGGCATCGACAATGTCATCTGCTGCAACCTTGCCGAATGCCTGAAGCGTCCGGAGAATTTCCTGCGCAAGGTGAGGGATATGGATGCCGTAGGATGTGCGATATACTGGGCCCTGGGAGACTGCATCGGCGGTGGGCTTGAGGTACAGCCACGCATGGAGGCGGTGCATTCCTTTGCCGGCTACCTCGAACAGTTGATGGACCAGATGCGACGATCGCATGCCGAACCGTCGGGGGGACGGGCATCCCGCAGGCCGGGGCGCCCGTGTGCCCTTGATGACAAAGGGATTGCAGAGCTGATATCAGCACGAAAACAGGGAAAGAGCATCGGGGAATTATGCCGCATGTTCAGTGTTTCACGAAGCACGGTCAGTAAAATTCTTGTTGATTATCCGGAACTCAAGGGTGAATGGAAGGGATCCCGTCCTCCTCAGAGGCCAGGCAGGGAGGATCCACCCTGCACTAAAACAGACGGTAGATGAGGTAGCCGTTGTAGCGTTCCTCTCTCTGGTTGTGGTCTGCAAGGATATTTTTCCGGTTCCCGAGTGAGAGCATGGCCGAGGTCAGGGGCCCGATGCCGCACGATGCATCGATCATCCGGGACAGCCCTTTGTTGATGCGGGCGATATCACGGCTGTTCAATGCTGCGGCAACATCCGACGGGTAGGCATCTATTCCAAAATAATCAAAGGTTGTTTCGAGTGCAATTGCCCAGAGACGTTCTTGTATTGCTTTTTCTGCAGCATCGTCGGCTTCCGTTTCAGTGAGGACAAGATACGCCCGCTCCCCGTCGCAGTAGAAAGCCCGGTAGCCGTAGAGGGTGCCGGCGGATTCTGCGATGCGTACTGGGGGAACCCCCAGAAACCCGGCAAGGGCCTGCATCCGCTCATCCAGATCTTCGGCTATCTCCATTTTACCACCCGGCAATGATATCAGGACGTTTCTTTGCACGAGAAATATCCTGTAGGATCATCGGAATGAAGGGAAAAAAAGGTATCAGAATTCTATCGTCCGCAGGGCAGTTGCCACCATCTGGCGGTAGATTTCCGGGTTGGTGTTGTAGAATTCTGCGGCCTTCTCCGAATCGGGGTTGGTCCGGAATGCATCGATCCTGTCAAGGGTCTGTTCGGCGGTATCGTCCACCCATAAGCGGTAGGTGTCGCGGTCAACCGGGAAGACCGATTCTGCACGCACGGAGACGAAGACCGACCCATCCTCCATGCTCCTGACGACGGGCTTTCCCACGACTGCAACGATTGACCCCTGTTCGATGCGGGCGATCTGCTGCATTGCCTCCTGCTGGTAACTGCCGGCATTCACGAAGAACATCCCGGTCGGGTCCCTGACCCGCACTGAATAGAAGGTGGTATCCTCCCCCTTCTTCTCCTTGAGGATCATCTCGCCGCATACAAAAATGCGATTGCAGCGCACACCGGTGGGGAGCATCACGTAGGTCGGACTCTTTTCATCGGTGCCGTCTTTGAAATGGAGGCGCACTTCCCTCAGTTCGCTGGCATAGACCCTGCGTGCCGGTTCGCGGATATATCTTCGTGCTGAGTACTGGTCGGTCATTCCTGAGCACCTCCTGCCGGAGTTCCCGCGCGATTGATGAGCCCTGCATGACGGGCGGTATCGAATTCGACCGGTTCAATATTGTCCCCGTCCCGGACGAGCATCGTTCCCTCGATCTCATTTCCGCTGCAGGAGACATAGCGCCCCATGAGGAGCTCCTGCATGCGGATATAGACATCGTCCAGGCCCAGTGGGTTGTTCTCCGCCATTTCAACGGCACTCTGAAGGCTCAGTCCGGTGATCTTTTCGGTCGCGGCGAGCTGGAGGAGGACATTGTGAGCGGCAATTCCGTCGTCCACAACGCCGGTGATCCTGAGATCATACCGGAAATCCTGCTGGATTTCGTGGACCGGGCAGAAGTTCTGGCGCGAAAGCGCCCGGTTGCATCCCTCGACCTTGCAGCGTTTGATAAGGCCCGTTCCTGTTCCGAGATGCACGAAGGCGCCGGTGATGGTTTTCCCTTCCCGTCGTGAGACCTCGATATCGGCCCCCTCTTCCCTGCACCATTCCGCTCCCCCGAGGTTGAGGGAAACACGCCCGTTGAACTCTTCTGCGGTGGCAAAGTAGATGGTGTAGACCATCCCCTCTTCAAGGGGTTCGGCACCGTCGCTCTTCCATATGACGAATTTGGTGGTGCCGCTCTCATCGCCCAAAAGGCCGGTCTGGAGCATGCGCTCATGCCTGACCTCCCAGAGCTGGATCACCTTGGCCCGGACCGAGACCACCCCCGGTGTGACATCTGCAAGCGGCGTCATCTGGGGAATAAAGCCCCGCTCCTCTTCAATTGCACTGATGGTTGTCCCGGAATGGATTTTGAGGTTGGGGGACCCCCTGAACTCGTCTACGACGGCCGATTCAAGGCGGTACCACTGCCCCTCCTCCATGACCGGTGCATTTGCCTTGGCCCAGACCACGAATTCGATGGCGCCGGAGGCGTCGGCGATGATACCCTTCTGGGCAATGGAAGGACTGGGCGATGCCTGCAAGGCAACCACTTTCCCTTCGATGGTGACCCATGCACCGGGTTTGGCCGAGGCGACCTCGGTGAGTTCATCCGACCCGCCGCTGCGGGGAATGCTGTCGAGCTTGTATTCCCTCATCATCTCGTTGGTGACGGTCCGTTCCGCCTCTTCGATGGGAATGGAGAATTCCCTGACGAGAAGGTTGAGTTTTGAAGCGATTCTGCCCCTGTCGGGGGTGACTCCTTTTTCTGTAATCTTTTGGGAGATTCTTTCTATTACTTCCGGATATGCATCCATTTTTTCCATCTCCTGTTGGTTCGACTTCTCTTAGGTTTGTTGTGGATTTTGGTAGAGAATGATAGTCTTCATTCCCTACTTTAACCAACCGATTGGTCACCACGATCCTCTATAGAAAGGTATGAATGGGAGTGCCGTGCAGGGTGAAAGTGTCGGAACAACCGCAGGATTGTCACTACTGGGACGTTAATATATACCATTAAATACTGGAAATTAAAAACAAAGTTGCCATGACTTTGACTGCAGACAGTACCATTGCAGATATCCTGAAAGAAAAGCCAGAAGCCGTTGATGTTCTCTTCAGATTCGGCATGGGCTGCATCGGATGCGCCCTTGCAAACGGTGAAACGCTTCGCCAGGCGGCCCTCGGCCATGGCATTCCCCTCGATGAGCTCCTTGCAGCACTCGACATGACAGAATAAGGTTCAGGAAAGATTTTTAAAAATCATACCCCTTCTCGTAAGCGGAGGCTCCCTCTCCTCAACCTTTTCAGCTCATTGAGCGCAACATTCGGGTCTTCAAGCATCTTCTCAACAATGGCCGGTTCATGGGGGAGCGTGCAGTCCTCACAGGACCAGACCTTCTTTCCTGACGACCCTTCGGTCCACTTCCCCAGGCTCTCATCCCTGCAGGGGTAGAAGGGGCAGTAGCAGAATTCACAGCGCTGGCCGGCAAAGCCGTGGCAGGGATAGTACGGGCATCCCTCGGGGGACCATTCGAACCACCGCTTTGTGCCGATGGTGGTCAGGATGAAAAACGACGGGCCTGAAGAGGGAATGTCACCTTCAAAGCGGCGGAGCGCCTCCGGGAGGCCATGCAGGATGCTCTCATACACCTTAACCCCGATGTCCGTGAAGGTGCCGGCGTACGGGTGAACCACCTCTCCCCCGCCTTCGTGGCAGGCGACGACGGCGTCCGTGGTCGTGCCGGTGAAGTCATATCCCATTCTCCGCAGCGCATCGGCCTTTGCCTCGGTGGCGGTGATGATCAGCTCGAGGAGCGCGCCCTCGCTGCATCCCTCGCGGGTGTAGACGATAATATTGATGGTGCCGGGGCCCTGGGGGTTCCTGTTGGTGACGCCCGCCGTGATGAACACGGTCACGTAGTCATAGGTAAGGACGCAGAGGTTGTGCATACCCACTGCCGTCAGAAGGCCGAATACATCCTCGCCGTATCCCTGGGATGCCGCAAGGGCGTGGATATAGGCGAGGGGGTCTTCGTGTTCGAAGTTTTTTGGGACCGTGGCGTTGCAGATGGTGGAAACATCCCTGATGCCTCCTCCCACCCCGGTGCTGGCCGCATGGAAGCTGCCGCGCAGAAACAGGGTCTCTCCCCGGAGGAAATACCGCATAATCTAGTGGTTAGGAGTTGGATAAGAAAACCTGAACGGTTTTCACGTAAAAAATGAGATGGGATCCTCAGGCGACGTTGTATCTGGTCCGGTCCTTGAGTTCCTGCTGTTTGCCCTGGTTCCATCCGGCAACATCCGCAAGGTAGCCCGTGACCCGTGAGACCTGGGATACGTCATGTGAACCGCACTCGGGGCAGACCGGCTGGCCGCAGAGGGGGCAGTATTCGATGGTCTCGATGATATTGTGCGAACAGTGGCAGTGATCGAGCGGACACATGATCTGCAGGTGCACCTCGCCGCAGTTGGGACAGGGGCAATCATCGACGACGTGGTGGCAGGTGAAACACTTGTATCTGCGTTCTTCGACGGGAATATCCTCCAGCGATGCATATTTCTTGGCAAGCTTTCTCTGCTCCTCTGACCAGTTCATGGATTACTCTATCAGTGAATGTAAGGATAAGCATTTGGGTGTGTACAGTCATCCGTTCATGGATTGCAGAGGCGGATGAGGTCATGCACCGTATATTATATATTATGGTGTTTTGCCGCCATAAGGCATGTGAAAGGACCCCCTGCCTGCAACATTCGTGAAAAGGCCCGCGGAGAAAAAAGAAGGAGCCTCAGGTGACTCATAGGGCTCATCACATGCCCCCAAAGAGCATCAGTGCGGGTCACTCATCATCGGCGAAATTCGGCATAGGCAGCGGCGGCGTCCGCCGGGTCGCCGGCCGTATAGATGGAGCGCCCGACGATCATGCCGTCTATGAGGGGGGCGATCGCATGCGGGTCGCCGCCCTGGGCGCCGACACCCGGTGAGAGGATCTTTTTGTCCCCGACAATGCCGCGCAGGACCTTCACCCGTTCGGGGCGTGTCGCGGGCGCGATGATCCCGTGGGCGCCGGCCCTGACCGCCATCCGGGCAAGCGCTTCTGCCGTATCCCCGCTTAAAAATTCAAGGGCGCCGGGATGGCTCATTTCACAGACCACATAGCACTCTCCCCCGGCATCTTCCGCCGCATCGACGCATGCGCCTACGGAATCGCTCCCGCAGAATCCCTGGCAGATGATCCCGCTGCAACCGGCCGCAAAGACCTGTTCGGCGATGAGGCGGTTGGTGTTGGGAATATCTGCCACCTTGAAGTCGGCGATGAGCGGGAGGCCGTACTCGGCGAGCTCGCCCGCTATGCCGAGGCCTGCAGCAAGCACGAGGGGGTAGCCGATCTTCACCGCATCCAGGTGCGGTGCCGCAGCGGCGACGACGCGGTGCGCCTCCCCTGCCGAGAGGACGTCGAGGGCGAGGATGATCTTTGTCATCGGCCGATCCTCTCCCGCACGGCCGCGATGAGCAGCGGCAGGGTGATCGTCGCATCCCCATAGACCGTCTGTGCACCCGCTTTTCCGGTCACCTTGCCCCAGGACTTCGCCTCATCGAGGGTGGCGCCGGAGAGGCCGCCGAGGTCGGGCCGATCCCCGGTCAGCTGGACTGCGTAGTCGAACCCCTTCGGGGTCATGAGCATGCTCTGGAAGATGTAGTTCTTCGGGACGCCGCCGCCCACCAGAAGCGCCCCTGCACGTCCGGCGGTGAAGCAGATGTCGAGCATCTGGTTCATGTCCCCGAATGCATCGACGGTCACTTTGTGGGTCTGGTTGAAGAGCCAGTACTGCAGCCCGATCATCGAGTCCTGCAGGGCAGGGCAGTAGACGGGGATGCCTGCCTCTGCCGCGGTTGCGAGGATGCCCGTGTCCAGGCGCTCTCCTATATGGCGGCACATCGCTGCAATGGAGATGGCCGTGCCGTCTTCAATCTGCCCGAAGGTCTCCTGCATAAACTCCTCGAATCTGATGAACGCCTCCGAGGGAAGGTAGACGTCGTAGATCCTGTTGATCTCCTCTTCGTACAGTTCGACGTCGTCGCAGATTTCGCTCCCATGATAGTGGCGGCAGCCTATGGCCTCGATGACATCGTGGGTGAGGTTTGCCCCTGTCGAGACGAGGACGTCAATATACCCGTCCCGGATGAGATCCTCCACGATGCCGCCCATGCCGCCGGGGACCATCGCTCCCGAAAGCCCAAAGAACTTCACCGTTCCCTCGCCCGTGAACATCTCCTCCAGGATGTCTGCTGCCTTGAAAAGGGAGCCTGCATTGTAGGCTCCCGCCTTTCCCATCTCATCTACCAGTTCATTGACCGTCATGCCGGCACGTACGCGTGCCTGCACAACCGGTGTTCCGCATTCATGCTCCATGATATTCCCAGGAATGGTGTAGTAGTTGGTTCCACTGGACAATAAATGACATTACAGGTGCACAGTACGGTCCCTGCCTGGTCCGGGAACAAGAAAGGGGAGTGTCCCCCGCGTCAGGGCAGGCGTCGACCGGGTATCGGGGATCAGCGGGTCCTGCAGAGCATACGGCTTACAGGACCGGCCACCGACACGCTTCAAAATGAAAAAGGATATTTTTCATGCACCACCGGCCCCTGAGAGGGGGTGATGCCGCCGTCCGGCGCCGGGCATGGGGCTCGGATGGTGATTCACCTCCCGCTCTGCCGGCAGAGAGGCCGTGCGAGATGGCGGCGGGCGGAGGGGGGAACCTCATACCAGCCGGGGGTGACGGTGCGGGCGGTCGTCACCGTCTCCGGGGTGGTGGCGTGGGTCCTGCACCGGCGGCATTTCCAGCCCTTGTTTTTGCCGTCGCTCTTCATGCGCCGTCCGCATTTCGGGCAGACGGGCGGGCGGGTGGTGACGATGGGGGGGCAGGTGATGACCTGCATCTTCTCCAGGTTGATGCTCCCGTTCTTGCAGCTCCCCGTCACGAGGAGTTCGTCGCCGGGTGCAAGCGAGCGGACCACGTCCCTGAACCCCTTCGTCGGTTCGTATGCCATGCAGTCGATGCGGGCATCGCCGTCCTCCATCACAAAGGTGACGTGCCCCCCCTGCCCGGTCGAAGGAGTGGTGGCAACGGTCCCTTTCACCCGGTAGGAGCGGCCCTCTTCCACGCCTGCGATGGAAGCATCGATAAGGTGGGCATCCGTTCCCTGGTTGGTCCTGAAGATCTCCTCCATCACCGGTTCTTCGGAGACGACATACGAACATGCCCTGAGGACCCATGCGGGAGACTCTCCCCTGATGCCGAAGAGTACCGGGTCGGGGGTGTGCGGGAAACAGACGATGCAGTCGTTTGCACGGTCCACTGTGTCCCAGGTGTGGGGGAAGGTCTTCTCCTCCGAGGTGAAGAGGCTCTCCTTCACCACCTCACGCTCCCCCCGGCACGCCGGGTCGCGGTACGCCAGCAGTTCCCACGTCCAGTCGGAAAATTCGGCACTGGCGGCGGCGGTGGCACCGATAAGGCCGCGGCCAATTTTCCAGCCGCGGTAGAGCGCCCCGTGCTTCCTGAGGACGGTTTCCGCCTCATCAATGGTGCAAAATCCCGTCACGGCCTTTTCGTAAAACTCCTGCGGCAGGGGTGAAGGGGCGACGACAAGGCCGGGGTGGGTGTTTTCAGCATCGAGGTCTGCAAATTCGTCGATGGCACCGCAGGCGATGGCGAAGGCTTCGGCGGGACTCCCTCCCTCTGCCTCGATACAGATGGCGGCATTTCCCCGGGTCTTCCACTTCACGTTCGGGTTGAGCCTGACAAGAAGGCGGTCCTGAATCGTATATCCCGCGTCCTCCAGTCGCCGGGCCAGGACCGCCCCAAGGTACGTGGTGCACATCCCCTCGGGAGAATCGGTATCATCGATTGCAATTCGCATGAATGACACCATTTATAAGGGTATCGCAGCTATATCAAACATATAGACCGATGACACAGGAACGGTTGCTTCAGACACTGACGAGTATTCTTTTGATGGCGGATTTTAAGGTGTCCGAACGCTGTGGTATGCGCCCGAGAAGTTTTGATATCATCGGTGCCCGGGGCCCGACAGTCCTCGTCATCAAGGTTGCGCCCCACATCGATAGCGTCAGCGAAGAGAATGCACGGGATCTTGCTCTTATCTCCCGCTATATCAAGGGGGTGCCGATGATCATCGGCGAGAAGGCCCGCGACTCAGAGCTCGAACGGGGAGCCGTCTACCTGAGGTACGGCATCGTGGCGACGAATGTGATGACGCTCTACGACTGCCTTGTTGAGGACGTCCCTCCCCTCGTCTACGCACAGCCGGGGGGACTCTACGTCAACATCAACGGCGCCCTTCTCCGTGACCTTCGCGAGGAACGCCAGATGTCGCTCGGCGATCTTGCCGGTGCGCTGGGGGTATCACGCCGAACGATCTCAAAATATGAGAGCGGGATGGGGACGACGCTTGAGATCGCGATACGGCTGGAGGAGATCTTTGATATGGCCATCGTCGAGGCGATCGAGCTCCTCGAGAGCCAGAAGCACCTGGCCCACCACCAGCACGAGGACGTTACCCCCCAGAGTGCGCCTGCCGATCTCGAGCGGATGGGGATGGAGCTTCATGGCATCCGCCGGGCGCCGTTCGAGGTCCTTGCGGTGTACGAGGAGGAGACGATCCTGACCGGGTATGGCCCTGCACAGAAGGTGATGCGGCGCGCTGCCCTTATAGGAAATATCTCCGATATAACGAATTCCAGGGCAGTGTGCGTCATAAAAGACTACAATAAGCAAAAGAAGGTTGGAAAGACGCTTATTATCGGAGAGAAGGATTTATCCGGGCTTGAATCGGGATCAGATCTCATAAATCTCATCGATGAATAGGTAGTTATATATAGAACCACAAACCATTTTACCATCACATTTGGTGACAATTATGGCAGCAAATCTTGGTGGACAGCCTATCTTCATTTTAAAGGAAGGTAGCCAGAGAACCCGCGGTCGCGATGCTCAGGGCTCGAACATCGCAGCAGCAAAGGCCGTTGCAAGTGCAGTGCGGACCACCCTCGGTCCGAAAGGAATGGATAAGATGCTCGTCGATACCATCGGCGATGTCGTCATCACGAACGATGGTGTGACCATCCTCAAAGAGATGGACATCGAGCACCCTGCAGCAAAGATGATGGTCGAAGTCGCAAAGACCCAGGACGATGAGGTCGGCGACGGCACCACCACCGCTGTGGTCGTTGCAGGTGAACTTCTCAAGCGTGCTGAGGATCTACTCGAGCAGGATGTGCACCCGACCGTCATCGCACACGGGTACCGCCTCGCGGCAGACAAGGCACAGGAGCTCATCAAAGAGATCGCCATTGAAGTAAAGGCAGATGACATCGAGATGCTCCGCAAGATTGCCGACACCGCAATGACCGGCAAGGGCGCTGAGGCCGCAAAGGACAAGCTCTGTGACCTCGTGGTCCGTGCGGTCACCCTCGTCGCAGATGAGGACGGCAGCGTCGACACCGACTACATCAAGGTCGAAAAGAAGACCGGCGGCACCATCGACGACTCCGCGATCATCGAGGGCGTCGTGATCGACAAAGAGCGTGTGCACCCCGCGATGCCCAAGCTCGTCCAGAATGCAAAGATCCTCCTCCTGAACGCACCTGTTGAGTTCAAGAAGACCGAAGTGGACGCAGAGATCTCCATCACCAGCCCCGACCAGCTCCAGATGTTCCTCGATGAGGAAGAGCGGATGATCAAGGGCATCGTTGATAAGATCGTCAAATCCGGTGCAAATGTCCTCGTCTGCCAGAAGGGTATCGATGACATCGCACAGCACTACCTCGCAAAGGCAGGCGTCCTTGCCATCCGCCGTGTGAAGAAGTCCGACATGACCAAGCTCTCCCGTGCAACCGGTGCAGCTGTGGTCTCCTCCATCGACTCCATCGAGGCGTCCGAGCTCGGCTTTACCGGCCGTGTCGAGGAGAAGAAGGTCTCCGGCGAAGAGATGATCTTCGTGACCGAATGCACCAACCCGAAGGCGGTCACCCTCATGGTCCGCGGCGGCACTGAGCATGTTGTCGACGAACTCGACCGTGCCCTCGAAGACGCCCTGCGTGTCGTCTCCGTTGCGGTTGAGGACCACAAGTTCGTTGCAGGCGGCGGTTCGCCTGAGATCGAGCTCTCCCTGCGTCTGCGCGAGTACGCAGCCAGCGTCGGCGGCCGGGCACAGCTCGCAATCGAGGCCTTCGCAGCCGCACTCGAGATCATCCCCCGCACCCTTGCAGAGAACGCAGGTCTCGACCCGATTGACATGCTGGTCGCACTCCGTTCCGAGCACGAGGCAGGCAACAAGACCGCCGGTCTCGATGTCTTCGAGGCAAAGCCCCGGGACATGCTCGAGGCAGGCGTCATCGAGCCGATGCGTGTCAAGACCCAGGCAATCGCCTCCGCAGCAGAAGCCGCGATCATGATCCTCCGCATCGACGATGTCATCGCTGCATCCAAGATGGGCGGCGGCGACATGCCGTCACCCGAGGAAATGGCAGCCATGGGCGGCGGCATGGGCGGCATGCCCGGCATGATGTAAGTCAGGCCGCCATCCAACATCATACAAATATTTTCTCACTTTGGGCCCGGAGGAATCCGGACCTCTTATTTTATTCCCGGATTCATCGGTGAAGAGCGCAGATAGTGGTCCGGGTTTTCGGGAAAAATGTCTTCTTGAAGAGATGTGCTTCCTCTCTTCAGTCCTATGGTAAATGCTGTTCCAGCGTTATTTTCTGCATTAGCCAATATTTTGAATAAATATTTGAATTTTTATTTGTTCAAAACATTAATCAGAAAATAAAAGGTACAATCGGGTGTCGGAAAGTGACGGGAAGGATAATGTGGTGCAAAGAGGGCTATGCATCGTAATGGCCTTATGCCTGTGTATTGGCATCGTGGCCGCTGGAGACTGGGAACTGAGGTTTACTACGAATATCGGGACCAATAATCCTTCGCAGGAATACTTTGTGATGGGGACGGATCCTGGCGGCAGGAATGTGTATACCGCAGGTATTGATATCACAGCAGATCCTTTCTACCCGGGAATGTGGCTGGAAAAGAATGATGATGTAAATGTTATTTCCGATTATCGACTCACCATGAACCATATCTCACGTACCGAATATGTTTACCATCTGAATGGTTCGGGCATTTTAAGCCCGGTCTCCTTCTCCTTCCTCAACTATCCAGAATTGCCCCCAATCATCGGCGCCGTCACCGTCAGGTACTGGAACGATTCATCGACGCTCATCGTCCAGGATATCGATGAGGTGAACGACGCCGTCGTTATGGGGCCGGATGCATTCAATAGCTCTCTCGTCCCGTATCTCCCCAATATCACCGCGTGGTATACGTTGCCCCCGTCACCCGTCGCCCATTTCACCGCAAACGTGACCTATGGTGAAGCTCCGCTCACCGTGCAGTTTACGAACATATCAACCGGATATGAACTGGGTACCCCAACCTGGAATTTTGGTGACGGGAGCGGAGTGGTATTCAACCGGGAGACTCCGGTGCACACCTATGCCTCTCCGGGCCGGTATGATGTGCTGCTGGTTATCAAAAGTGACGGGGTTGTCTCCAATACCACGATAAAAGAGGATTTCATCACCGTCCTTGCTCCCCCGCCCGTGGTGAACATGAGCGCAAACCTGACCCAAGGATTCGGCCCCCTGACCGTGAACTTCACCGACCTCTCGGCAAGCGGCCTTCCCGGCTCTACCACCCTTGTGAACCGGGAGTGGGACTTCGGGGACGGGACGGCAAACGTGACCGGCGGGAACGTGACCCACACCTACACCTCATTTGGCATCTTCGATGTGACGCTGACGGTGACGGACAGCCAGCCCCGCTCTTCGACCCGTATCTTTGAGGACTGCATCACCTCCCTTGCCCCGCCACCGGATGCCGCATTTTCCGTTGACCTGACGCCCCCGGCGGGCAATGTCCCGGTGCTCGCGAACTTCAGCGATGCATCAGCCGCCCACGGAGGATTTGCCGTCGCATCATGGTACTGGGAGTTCGGCGACGGCACGAATTATACCGGGCGGACGCCCCCGGATCACCTCTACCCCGCAGAGGGGACCTATCACGTCAACCTGACCGTGACGGACACCCAGTTGCCTGCCCAAACGAACACTACGACAGAAACCATCACTCTTCTTGGGCCTCTCCCTGTGCCCGACTTCACCGCCTCCCCCACCGCCGCCCGGATGCCGGTGACGGTCCGGTTCACCGATCTCTCGACCGGGTTAAACATCTCCGCATGGGCGTGGGACTTTGACTCCGACGGGTATGTTGATTCGACAGAGCAGAACCCGTCCTGGGTGCCGGTCGGGCCATTCCCCGCCTACTACAGCGTCACGCTCAACGTGACCGATGAGAATGGACAGAACCAGACGACGAAGTCACGGTATCTCTACATCAACGAGGTGGATGACAACGACGGTCCGGATTACCCGCCGGTGACCCGTGCCACCCCCGCCCCCACCATAAATGCGACCGATGTCACTCTCCCCGGCGGTGAACCGACGGTCACCATCACCGATGTGGCATCGGAGGGGAATGCAGTCGGTACACCGCCGCCTTCATCTCCCTCGCCTGTTGCTCCTGCAGAAACGGATACCGGTGCCGCAAGCGGGCCTGAAGAGCCGGTTCCCACCGGAAGCCCCCTTGGGTGCCTTACGGGCATAGGGGGTCTTATCGGAGCAGGTGCCGTGATATTCAGGAGACGGTGACCGTCCAGAGCGGAGAACTGTTTCCCACTGTTCTCCCACCATTACTCCGCTTGATTTTTCAGATTCCGGGTTTCATGGCCATCCTCATTTTCAATCCTGATTACGGCTGAAAATCCTGTGAAGTCTCCCCTGAATCTTCATCCTTTGATGAAGGCGTAATGACAATTCGGCGGCATGCATGGCGACGGTCCATTTTTTCAGAATTTCCCAATTTTAATTTTATTTTTTATAGTATTCCCGATTTTAAAGAATAGGTTGCTTTGCCATGCAACGCTACAGCGCAAATTTTTATCGGTATTTGTAACGATCCCTCATGCAATCCGAAATCTTTCGGAGGAGGTCGTACGGGGAGAAGGATGATGAATGTCAAAGATCGAATCATGATACTCGCCGAAGCCGAGTATCTGTACCAGAAAGCCCGGCAGAAAGTCGATGGCAAGGACTACGATGGCGCACTGGTCCTTCTTGATAAGGCCGTATCGCTTGCTCCCGGGTTCTCTGTTGCGCACTGCGAGAAGGGGAACTGTTACTGTTTCCTGAACCGTGAAAATGACGCACTTGACTCCTATGAACAGGCGATACAGGTAGACCCCTACCATGCAGAGGCCTGGTTCCACAAAGGGCAGATCCTTAAGGGAAGAGGGAATGCCAACGAAGGCGACCAGTGTATCGAACGCGCCACCCGACTCTGCTGCGGCAGATAATTGCAACACCCCACATGGTTCCTCCCGGCCGGGAGTGAACGGAAAGCCGGCGCCAGCGGCACCGGCGGCACCTGAAAAACAGCCAGAACGGGGAAATCCTGGCCTGCTTTTTCAGGGTGCCCACTATTCTGGATACCCTTCGACACCGACCATATCTCCGTCGCCATTGACCAATCTTCGGGCCGTTGGCTATAATATGTACCGGAGAGCATAATGGAGAGCAAAAAGCCTCCTGCAGTGGCGTACGCCGCAAGAGCATCATCAGGAGTTCTTTCGGGACCCGGGGAGTGATGTGCCATGTCAGTATTTGCCGTTCACCCGCGTATTCTCAGGTTCGAAGAGGAGATCCGGTGCCTTTCGCATACCGAGGTTACCGGGTTCTTCTCTGAGGATGGAACGCTTCTTCTTAAACTGCAGGGAATGTGCGTCCCCGGTGAGGGATGCGGCACGGTCATCCCCGATGACGCACTGGACGTCGTATCAGGGCAGATTATGACCCACAATCACCCCTCAGACGCCTCGTTTACGGGAAGGGATCTCAGGGAGGCTTCGTATTTCACCCTGAAGGAGATACGCGTCGTCGGACGAACCGGACTCTTCTCGATGCGGCCGGACCCGGACGGCTGGCCGCCACCAGGGGAGATGGTGGCGAAATTCGAGGAGATATGGAACAGCACCGCCCTCGCCCGCAGGGTCGCAAGGGTGATGGGGGAGAAGGCCTGTCATCATGACGACACTCACGGAGAGGGGGGAAGAACGGCCGCCACCCGGCTGAGGGTCAGGTCGGACCACTGCTGTGAACTGGTCGCAGAAGAGCTGCACCTGCGGTACCGGAAGGCGGACCGGCCGTGTCGTAAAACTTCTGCATGAGGGCAGGGTTCGGGCTGTTCCTTTCCCTCCTGCCTTCCCCGGATCCCTTCCGGCTCTGCTTTTAACCAACGCCCATGACCCGGATGAAGCGGCCTGTTGTGCGCTGCAGGCTCCGTTCTTTGGCACCGCACCTTTAAGCCAAACAAGGATGTATAGAGCATCATGGGTGAGAAATTTGTTTTTATGAAGCACCGGACTGTCTGCTATCACTGCGGCCAGGAGGCCGACCAGGTCATCAAGGCAGTCTCCCCCAAGGCGGAGGTGGTCTGCTCCAACTGTTCGGCGGCGCGGGTTTTTATCCCGAAATATGAAGAAGTGGCAGAGCGCGGCCATTTCGAACCGCCGGTCAGCTGCTATGATATTTGGCAGCTCAAGACAGAGGCGCCATGCAAGAACTGCGGCGTGACCGGGCCGCACGAGATTGTCATCGGGTGCAACAACTTCAGTACCCGCTGCAACAACTGCGGGTACACGCATTTCTACAAATTTGATATGGAATACATCGGGCAGTGCCCGATAGAATAAGTACATCAATCGGCAATTTTTTTTAATTTATCCTGCTATTTTCCCCTTCTCGAAGACAGGGAGTCATGTCATGCAGGGCACAACGGCGGCCGGGGATTTCGAAGCTGCCCCCCCAGGTGATGCCGGAACGAAAGCTGCGCAAAAAAAAGAAGATGATTCGGGGGGTAAATATGAGCAGGAAGAGGGGACGGTCAGTCCTCTTCCCGGACCATCGTGATGGCCTTTTTCGGGCATTCCTTTGCGCAGATACCGCAGCCTTTGCAGTAGTCAAGGTCGATATCGAGGTTTTCGTCGATTGCCGCGTCCGGGCAGTACTGGCGGCAGAGGCCGCACTCGTTGCATGCCTCCCGGTCGACCACCGGCCGGAATGTCCTCCAGGTGCCGGTCTTTCCTGCGGCGCCCTCTGCCGGGCGTGATATTGCAAGTTTTGCGCTCATATCTTCAGCTCCTCAAAGGCCTTGCGTGCGGCCATGACATTGCGTTCATCGGAGAATGTCTCCGCAATCGCTTTTTCCGCGGATTCACGTGAGATGATGCCCATCTTTGCAATCGCACCGATGAGCGGCGTATTGAGAATCGGGTTGCCGGCAAGCACCATCTTTAAAGAGAGGGCGATGGAGGTGAGGTCCACCGTGTAGGTGGTATGCCCCTTCACCTCCACCGGGTGCGGGGAGTTGACGAGGACGACGCCGTCCTCCCTGAGACCTGCCGTCACATCGACGGTCTGCATGATCGAGTGGTCAAGGACGATGACGAGGTCGGGCGTCCTGATCTGTGAGTAGACGCGGATGGGGGTGTCGTCCACTCTGATGAAGGAGACGACCGGTGCCCCGCGGCGCTCGGCGCCGTAGAGCGGGGTCGCGGTCGCGTATTTGCCGTCAAGGAATGCCGCGTAGGCAAGGACCTTTGCGGCGGTCACGCCGCCCTGTCCGCCCCGGGAATGAAGCCGGATCTCATACATCAGGCATCAACTCCGAACCAGTGTTCCCCGCCTTCTGTACGTATCCGGACGAAGGAGGCAATGTCGTCATAAGTGACTTCCTGGCCTCCGAGGCCTGCGATGACCGAAAACGGTCTGCAACCGCATTTTGCACGGAGTTCGTTCGCGAGCACCCCGCCGAACCCGAACGAGTAGTCACGGTCGATGACGACGACCTCGCGGCCTGCAAGGTCGATTGCCGGGAACGGGCGGAACCAGCGTATCCGGATCGACCCCGCCCGGACTCCTTCTTCACGCAGGATGTCGACGGCGACCTCCATCTCCTTTCCGAGGGTGCCCATCGCGATGATCACCACCTCCGCATCCTCGCAGCGGTACTCCTCTATCATGTCATAGCGCCTGCCGTAGCGCTCGGCGAAGGCCTCTTCGACCTCCTGTATGACGGCGACGGAGTCCCGCATGGCACGCTCGATATCCCAGCGGAACCTGAAGTGCTCGGTCCCCTTGGTCAGCGTCCCGTAGCCGCCGGGATGGTTGATATCGATGGCGTGCGGGGTATTGGTCGGGGGAAGAAATCCCTCGGGGTCGACGGTCTCGAAGGGCTGGGTGATGTGGGTGAGAAGGAACCCGTCGAGGTTGATCATGACCGGCAGGAGCACATCATCATGCTCGGCAATCCGGAATGCCATAAACGCCGTATCATAGGCCTCCTGGGCCGTGCTGACATAGCACTGGAGCCAGCCCGTATCGCGCATGGAAATGGAGTCGGACTGTTCGGCACCGATGTTCCAGCCCGGTCCGAGGGCACGGTTCGCGTTTGCCATGACGATCGGGAGGCGTGCCCCCGCGGACATGTGGAGCATCTCGCACATGTACACGAGGCCGTGGGAACTGGTTGCCGTGAAGGTCCGCACGCCGGTTGCAGCGGCACCGATGCAGGCAGCCATAGAGGAGTGTTCGGATTCCACCGGGATGTAGCGGGCGTCCATCAACCCGTCGGTGACGTAGTTGGCAATCTCTTCGACGATCTCGGTCTGCGGGGTGATGGGATATGCCGCGACGACGACCGGTTTTGCGTCGCGGACCGCAAGGGCCACTGCCTTGTTCCCCGTTCCTATCATCAGCATTCGCTCTCCACCTCCTTTTGCAGGCACCCGATACTTCGGTCGATCGTCGCCTGTATCTCGGCGATCTGTTCATCGGTGATGCCCTTGAACCTGCCCTGGCGGGTGAGGTAATCAGCGACGGGGATGCGTTTTACCATCGCGGCTTTTGAGGCTCCCGTGATGGCCAGTTTGCCGTGGTCGCGTTCCCAGAGGACCCACATGCCGGACTTGACTGCAAGTTTGCCCATCTCGACGGTGTCTTCCGAGGGGAACCGCCAGCCCGGCGGACAGGGGGCAAGCACATGCATGAACTTCGGGCCCGGCATGGAGAGCGCCTTTACCACCTTGTTGTACAGGTCCACCGGGTAGGCGGCACAGGCGGTTGCCTGGTAGACGGGGTTGTGCGCCGCAACGATGGCATCGAGGTCCTTCTTCTGGTCCTTTTTGCCGGCAGGCGTCGTGGTGGTCCGGGCGGCAAAGGGGGTGGCCCCCGACCGCTGCATCCCGGTATTGGAATACGCCTCGTTGTCGTAGCAGATGTACAGGAAATCGTTGCCCCGCTCAAGGGCACCCGAGAGTGCCTGGATGCCGATATCCACGGTGCCGCCGTCTCCTGCATAGCAGATCACGTTGGTCTTTTTTCCGCATGCCCGAAACGCCTCGCTCATGCCCGACCCGACGGCCGCGGCCGATGCGAAGGCGACGTTGTAGACAGGGATATTCATTGCCGTTGTGGGATAGACGCCCTGAATGACACTCGTACAGCATGCAGGGATGACCAGCACCGTATCCGGACCTGCCGCCTTGGTTACATAGCGGAGGATCAGGGATGACGGGCACCCGGCACACGCCGATGTCGTCTTTAAGATATACTCCTCGTCTGGAATTGCCATACTCACTCAAACCCTCAGAGACAATTTTTCACGATTAATGATGAATGTCAGTTAATTTTTGTAAGGAAACAGTATAGCCTTTCCCCTGTGTCATTTGGCAAAGAAACGCAAGAGGCTGTGCATGCAAAAAACACCCGCATGATGGTGAAATTAACGTTTTCCGGGTGGATGCTCAGTTTTTTCCTGTATTAATAAAATTCCCCGGCCGGAAGAGATCGTAACGGCACCCAATGGTGCGGGATGAGTGCCGAAAGGAGAGAGTTCCCGGTGCAAAGGGCGGATTATTCCCTGAATGCATAACTTGAATATCCTTAAATATCCGTGTATCGTCGGTACCTATTAGGAAGTGTACCCGTAATGCCAGAAAAATCAGACGATGCAGATGCACGGTCCGTGGAGGAGAAAGCCAGGGACCAGCTGCAGGGGTCTGCAGGGGATGAGCAGAAGGCCAATCCTGTGGAGGATGCCGGAACCGGGGGGGAGACCGGTCCCGCTGAAGAACCTGTGCCTGCAGGGGAAGGGCAGGAGACCCCGACAAAACCTCCCGTCTCTTCGGACGATATCATTGCCGGCCCGGGCGATGAGACTCCTGTTGAAACGCCGTTACCGGAGGATGCGGAGCATGCAGAATCCGGTGAAGAATCCGCAGAGGAATCCGCAGAAGAATCCGTTGGAGAAGCTGACGGAAAACCCGTCAAATCCGGTCATGAACCTGCTCCCGCTCCTTCGGCATCAGCCGCCGCACCACCGGAAGCCGGCGCCAGTGCCGGTGCCGCGGAGCCGGCAGAAGTATGGGAGGTCGGAGCGGTTGCGGCCGCCGATGACAAACTTGCCCGCCGCCTCGATGACACTCGTGCCGATGACGAGATCCGCCGCCGCCTCGAGAGCGTCCGCGAATGGGAAGAGAAGCAGGAGGCCAAAGAGAAGGAAAAGGAGCTTCAGCGCGAAGAGATCGAGAAGGAATACGAACAACGCAGAAAAGAAGAGCGCCGGGGGAAATGGAAGCGAAATGCGATGATTGCCGGGGGCGTTATTGCTATTATCCTCATTGCGGCGCTGCTCTCGTTCTCTGTCACCATGAACCTGCCCTCGTCGGCCCAGTCATTTCCCTTCGTCAGCACCTATGATGTCCGCATGCCGCAGGGGACCCCGGTGGCGTTTGCAGATATCCCGGTGACGGTCTCCGGTACCGGCGACAAGGTGATCGTCAGTATCAGCGGGGGGCTGGGGACCGAGCTGCAGATAGGGGACCAGATTACCTTTTCCGAACCCCGGCGGGTGAATATCCGTATCTTCGGCATCACCATCCTCGAGACTGATTACCAGGTGGTGGCGGAGTTCAGGGGCTACCTCCCGCAGACCCGGCAGAATGATTTCTACGTTGCGGTGATGACCACGGACCCGCTTCCCGGCTGGGCCGTGGGTATCATCCTCCCGGATACGGTCGAGGCATACCCTGTCAATGCACAGATTGTCTGAACCATCTCTTTTTTTCTTCAGTGCGTCAGTCAGGGAAGAACGGGGAAGCGAAAGGAGAGGAAGGGTGCCGTGACAGCATCCAGTACTCAAAATACGTGCATCCGGTACTCAATCAGGGAGGCACAGGCACGTACCGGATAGGAGCATATGGGTGCTGCTTTATACCTGAATATGGCCGGGTTCCGGTACATCAGGAGACCGTCCTGATGGACGGGGCGGCGCTGCGGGGGCGATTGTGCCCTGACGGGGGTCTGTCGTCGCCCTGCAGACAACCGCCGGAACATCCCTGCCATACGGGACGTCCCGGTTCACGTCACCCGGCCGGATGCCTGGCATGGTCAGCCCCTCCGGTGTTCCGCTCCGTCCGGGAACGTGATGCAATCCGTCACTTTTTTCAACGACGCGTACCTGCGCCGCTGTTCTGTCACCGCATCCCGTCGGCGGGTCCCCATATCCACCGGGGAAAAACCGAGGCCGCAGTCGATGTCCCAGAGGACGAGTGCATCCGGCGGTGCGGGGGGCAGGTGCCGCCCGGTCCCGGTGGCAAGGAGGGACCGGATGTCCGCTGCTGCCATCTCCCCCCGACCTGCTGCAATCAGCGACGTCGCGATGCAGCGGACCATGTTCCAGAGAAAACTCTCCCCCCGGATTTCCACCACCCAAAAGTCCTCTTCGGGAATTATCCGTGCCGTGTGGATGGTGCGGACAGGATGTTTCCCCTCGAGCCGGGCAAAACAGGAGAAGTCGTGCGTACCCGGAAAACATGCCGCCGCCTCAGTGAGCAGATCTTCGTCCAGGCGCCGGTCGTGCAGGTAATACCGATAGGTCCTCTGCCGGGCATCATACCGTGGATGAAATGCTGCCCCGGTCTTCGCCCATCCCCTGCACCAGCAGTCGGGGGGAAGGACGGCGTTGAGCTTCGTCACCGCCCGTTCAGGCTGTGATGTGGTAAAGGCGCAGACCTGCCCGCGGGCATGCACGCCGCGGTCCGTTCTTCCCGAGAAGGCAAACCCTGCTTCCCGCCAGTCGGCAAAGAGGCCGAGCCGGATGCAGGCCTGCATCATATCCCCTTCGACGGTCCGCAGGCCGGGCTGGACCTGCGACCCGTAAAAATCCGTACCAAAATAGGCCACCTGGAAGGCGAGCCTCACCGGTGCTGTATCTTCCGTGTGATTCGTCGTTTCGCCCCCCGCATGGACTGACGGGTATAAGTCCGCAACGGGGTCATCCGTCCCCGTATCTGGCACCTGCCATCCCGGATGGCGTCCAGGATCGCGTCAATATCCTTCTCCGCGTCGACCAGGGTCTCCCCATAGCCGATGAACCGTGCATTATGGGCATCACTTCCCGCCACCCTCGGCTTCCCGAGTTCGCGGGCAATCCGGTCCGCCTTCCGGTTCGCGGACCCGGTGATATACCGGCTGTTGAACGACTCCACCGCATCGACCATCTCGAGGGCATCCCGGATCTTCAGGGCGACGCCGTGGCGCCATTTGTGGTAGGGGTGCGGCAGAATGACGAGTGCCCCCATCCTCCGTGCCCGTGCCACCGTATCCTCGAAGAGAAGGCCGTCGGGGATGGGCTCCCTGATCCCGAGGGCGATCATATGGCCCTCGTGGGTCGAGACTTCGATACCGGGAATGACGAGCACCGGCGATGCAAGCGTCCCTGCATATACTACTCCCTCCACCGTATCGTGGTCGCAGATGGCGATCGCGTCGAGCCCCCGCTCCTCTGCGGCACGGAGGCAGTCCTCGACACTGCTCTCCCCGTCTTTGGAGAACCTGGTATGGACATGGAGGTCACAGCGCAGCATCAGATCAATACCTTTTATCATTCTTCTTAATTAAATGGAAGCGTATGCGCCTTCTCCTTCCCACCGGCGAACTGACGGAGGCCTCCGTCCGCTCGGCGGCCCGCGGGTATGACGCCGACGTCGTCGTCACCGGCCGTATCGCCGCGTTTCTCCGCCCCGCCCATCTCCTCGCGATCGCCCGCGGCGGTTCCTATGACCTGATCCTTGTCTCGGGGATGTGCACTGCGTCGTTTGAGGCGGTCGAGGAGGAACTGGGCATCCCGGTCCGCCTCGGCCCCCGGCATGCGGTGGACCTTCCGCTCATCCTGCCCCTGATTGGCAGGGTCGAGCTTTCCCGGTCTGTGCCCGCAGATGAACTTCTCCGGGATATCCGGCGAAAGGAAGCCGAGGCAACGCTCGCACAGCGCGAAGCGGAAGCGGATGTTGCCTACGCGATTGCCGGGTGCAGGATAGGCGGGACCTCGCGGATGAAGGTCCTCGCGGAGATCATGGATGCCCACCGCCGGGATGACCTTCCCGCGGAGGCGGCACGGATGGCCGCCGCTGGTGCCGACATCCTGGACCTAGGGTTTGGGTTCGATGCGACCCCTGAGGACGTCGTCCGGTGCCTGGACGCCTGCCGGGATATTGGTCTCCCCCTCGCGGCGGACACGCAGGACCCCGCCCTCATCCTTGCAGCCATCGCGGGCGGGGCAGACCTCATCCTCTCGCTCCACGAGGGAAATCTTCCCGATGTGGGGGCGGCCGTTGCGAAGGCAGGGGTCGCTGCGGTCATTGTTCCCGGCGAAGCGTCTCTTGAGGAGAATATCCGGGCGGCCGAGGCCGCGGGCATCATTCCCATCATCGCCGATCCCCTTCTCCAGCCGGTCGGCTCGGGTCTTCTGGCATCGCTTGCCGGATTCCGGCCGGTCGGCTACCCCTTGTTCTTTGGTGCGGGCAATGTGACCGAACTCATCGATGCCGATTCGGTGGGGGTCAACGCCCTTCTCGCCGGGTTGGCTCACGAGGCCGGCGCCTCGGTGATCTTCACCAGCGAGCACTCGGACAAGACCCGCGGGTCGGTCCCTGAGATGCGGCGGGCGACGGAGATGATGGCCCTGATGGGAGGCCGCCCCTATCCGAAAGACCTGGGCATGGACCTGATGTGCATCAAGGAGAAACGGCGGCGGCGTGAACCGTCCATCCCGTATGAGCAAGAGGTCGTCTCCGGCCCCATCCCGGAGCACCTCGAATATGACCCGTGCGGTAATGTGCGTATCGGCATTTCAGGCGGCAGGATCATCGCGGAACACAACGGGACCGCGTATACCGGCGGCTGCTGGGAGGAGGTATTCCATGCCCTCCTGGAGCATGAATCCGTGTCCCTCCTGGACCATGCCGCCTATCTCGGAAAGGAGCTCTACAAGGCGGAACTTGCCCTCCGGTTCGGGCGGAGCTTCGAACAGGACGGTCCGTTCTAGGACGATCCGTTCTCCCGGGACTGACGGCCCGGATGCGATAAGGACATGGCAGCACTGGTGCACGAACTCAGCAGAGGCAAAAAAGGGAGCGTCAGTGGTCCTTTTTTGGTGTATGGATGACCAGCGTCGAGACCGGGCTGTTTGCCACCACCGATGAACTGACACTGCCGAGGATGAACCGGCGGGTCCATCCCTTCCCTGCCGACCCGAGAATGATGAGGTCTGCCTCGATCTCCTTTGCGTAGTCAAGGATCTCATCTTTCGGATCGCCGATGAGCATGGTACTTTTCATGAGCATCCCTACCTCCTCTGCCATCTTATCCGCCCCACCGAGAATCGTCTCTCCTTCCTTCTCGATGACCTCGAGCCGGCGAAGGGTGTTCGGGTCGGAGACGCCGATCTGGGGGTCAACGATAGTCGGGGTCAGGGTGCCGGGGTCGACGACATAGATAACAAAGATCTCCGATCCCCAGAACCCTGCATTTTCGAGAGCCGTCTGGAGCGCAGCCCGGCTGAAGTCGGAGCCGTCATAGGCAACAAGGAGCCGTTTGAATTTCATTGCATCATCTCCGGCAGATGATAGGTTTCCTGCGGGAAAATAGTTGCGCCCCTGTCTCCCGATGAGGGGAGGGCCGCGATGAAACACTTAATCTGACGTTCAGCCAACATATATCACACCAATGGCAGTTCATGGCATCAGAGAAGACCTTCTGTTAACCCTCCTTGCGCTGGGGAAGAGCCAGCACCCGAATGAATTCATTGCAATTCTCCGGGAAGAGGACGGGATTGTCGAAGCGTTTGATCTCGCACCCGGCACACAGGTTAACGAATGTTCCGCATCCTTTTACCATGACATGATGCCTCTCGACACTCACGTGGCAGGCAGCGCCCATTCCCACCCGAACGGTGTGCTGCTGCCGTCCGATGCCGACCTGCGCTTCTTTGGGTCGGTCGGACGGTATCATATCATCGTCGGTCCCCCGTACACAACGGACGCATGGCGGTGCTTCTTCCCTGACGGGTCGCCCGCCGAACTGGAGGTCGTGCCATGAAGCGGGTAATTGCAACCGGAACATTTGATATCCTTCACCCCGGACATGTCTATTATCTCGAGGAGTCACGCAGGCTTGGCGACGAACTGCATGTCATCGTGGCACGCGATGTCAATGTAAAGCACAAGCCTGCCCCTGTCCTTCCCGAAGACCAGCGCCTCTGCATGGTTCAGGCGCTCAAACCGGTCGACTATGCCCGTCTGGGAGATCTTGAGGATATGTTAAGGCCGATAGAGGAGATTGCCCCCGATGTGATCACTCTCGGTTTCAACCAGCATTTTTCCGAGGAGGCGCTATCGTCGGCCCTTGAGCGGCGCGGTATTGATGCCGAGGTCCGGCGGGTCGGGGCCTATTCCGGGCCGGGTTACGCGGGGTCACGCCGGATTATGGAGCGTATCCTCGAGACACGCTGTACCAGGAACGAATAACGGAGATTTGTATGAAGGAAGAAGAAGTTCAGTATGATGTGGTCACCTGCCGTCACTGTGATGGTGCAGGATGCCTGTACTGCGGAAAGACAGGAAAGGTGGCGGTGCGGCACCCTGCACGGCTCTGCCCCAGGTGCGAAGGTGAGTGCTGCATCTATTGCGGGTACACCGGCTGGGACAAACCCCGCGGCAAGTACGAGTAATCCTCAGGGTCCGGGCCGCCGGTCCTCTCCGGCGGGAATATGCTCTTTTTTCTTCTGTATCCTGCGTGCGATGAAAAGCACCAGAAGAATCACGATGATGATGCCAGCGCCTGCTATTCCTGCAAGGAGCCCGGTTTCAAAGAGCGTGATGATGTAGTCCGCCGAGAGGGCGATGATGGACGAGGAGAGAATCGATCCTGCGGCGACACTGAGTATGACCTTCAGGGGGCTCATCCCCATCACCCTCCCGATCACCGATCCCGCGACACCCCCCGACCCCTCGAAAGGCACCATGACAAAGAGGGCAAGGCCGATGAAGGAGAGGTGTTCGAGGGTGGGATGCCGGTCGAATTCCTCTCGTCCGGTGACCATGAACCGCTCAATCCACGGGCCGAGCAGGGGGATGCGCAGGGCAAGCTGGAAGTTCCAGGTGATGAAAAGGGCCCCGAGGACGTCGGAGAGCGCTATCGAGAATGCGGCAAGCCACCAGGGGATGCCGGCGACCACCATCAGCGGGATGACCGACTCCTTGCCTGCGGGTGGGATGAGATAGGCAAGGCCGAGAGCCATGAATTTCCAGAAGAGATCCGGTGGAAGGGCAATAGAGAGGATGGCCAGGTAGACGGCCATGATGGCGGGGGGGAGAAGGGCGTAGATAACGTGCCATCCACGGTGTACGGGGTCATGACGGGCCTCCCATAGCTTTTTCAGTGCCCTCCGTGCCATGTATGTACCTCCCCGCTGGTTGTTCCGGCCTATGGCGTTTCCTTCCCGGCGATGATCTGCCAGGGGATACTTCGTTCGATGAGCACCCAGTACCGCTTCAGCTCAGACTCGGCGACCTGCGGTTCCGGGTAGTGGCGGGCACAGACGGCCCAGAAGGCGCGGGAGTGTCGCATCTCCTTCAGGTGGGCGAGCTCGTGCACCACCACATAGTCCTTCAGGTGGTCCGGGAGGGCACAAAGCCTGAGGTTGAAGTTCAGGTTCCCCCGCGAGGAACAGCTCCCCCACCGGGTCCTCTGCCGCCGTATCGACACCCTGCCCGGGCTGACCCCCATCTCGGCCGCCCTCTCCTGTATGCGGTCAGCCAGGTCGGCCCGCAGCGTGCGGATGAGATAGTCCCTGAACGCTGCAGGTGTCGTATAGGTCGCCTCACCCGCCTCCCGGTCGAGGGTGCAGGAGCCTCCTCCGGAGAGGGAACAGGGCTTCCCGTCGATGAGCAGGTGGTGCTCACAGCCAGGCGAGGACGCTGCAATCCCCTCGATCTCGCGGGCCCGCTCTGCAATCCAGCAGCGGTTCTTCTCGATGTACGGGGCAGGGTCGATCCCATGCGGAAGGGTGACCCGGACGGTCCTGTCCGGCCCTACCCGTATCGATACCCTGCGGACTTTTTTGGGGATGGTGATCACCGAGTAGCCGGTGAGTGGTTCCGAATGCACGCAGATAGTCTCTTTCCCCGGATAGGTAATCAAGGAATAGGGAACAGTGCGGCAGCGTTCGTGGAAAAAAGGGGGATGGGTGAGGTATTGATTCAGGGAGTCGTCCGTTTCTGCCAGGCTTCCCGTACTTCCCGGCCTTCGATGAAGACGATGCCGTGCCTTTCTGCATAGGCACGGGCATCCTCCTTGGAGAGCGCCCTTCCCGTCGTATCGTCAAGCATCTCGCAGATGGTGACGGCAGGCGTGACGCCCGCCATCTCCGCGAGCGCGATGGAGAGTTCTGTCTGCCCCTGGCGCTGGTCGAGGAGGTCATCGGCGGCACGGAGAATTGCCATATGGCCGGGTGTCCGAAACTCGTCGTGGAATGCGTCACTGCCCCCGTTCAGGGTCTTTTTCACCTGGTCTGCTATCCGGGTGACGGTCAGGGCGCGGTCGTGATCGGTGATGCCGGTGAAGGTGTCGCGGTGGTTGACCCAGAGGGAGAAGGAGGAGTGATTCTTCCGGTCATACGGGATCTCGCCTTCCTTCTCGGCAAGGTTGGTGGGCCTGAGGATCTCGGATGCGAAGGGCAGGCCGAAGTTCTTCGCCGCCTGCGGATGGATGGCGGTGCAGATGAGCCCCCCGCCATCCTTTCTCATCCTCAGGATGTCTTTCGGGGTGACGGCATCCGAACGTATCGCAAAATCCGTTTCGCCCTCGCGGTCGTCAAAATCGTACAGGAGGATGAACTCTCCCCGCTGAAATGCTGCAAGTGCCTTGTCTATCATGTTGTATTCCTCTCTGGTTTGTATCGTCGCGGTGTAGCGGTTATTCCAGTGCTGCAGGTTCTCCGGCATGCACCGGCGACTGCTGCATATCCCTGTGTGCATCCCACATCTCACAGACCTCCTCCCCCTCCAGGAAGACGAGGTCGTGGCGCTCTGCGTATCTGCGTGCATCGTCCTTTGAAAGGGCGTAGCCCGTCTCGTCATCGAGCATCTCGCAGATGGTGACGGCCGGCGTGACGCCCGCCATCAGGGCGAGGGCGACGGAGAGTTCGGTCTGGCCCCTGCGCTGGTCCAGCAGATTCCCCGCAGCGCGGAGGAGTGCCATGTGGCCGGGGGTGCGAAACTCCTCGTGGAAGGTATGCGCGGCGCCTGCAAGGGTTGCATGGACCTGGTCTGCGATACGGGACGCCGTCAGCGCCCGGTCGTGATCGGTGATGCCGGTGAAGGTGTCGCGGTGGTTGACCCAGAGGGAGAAGGAGGAGTGGTTCGCCGGGTCGTAGGGGATCTCGCCGTATTCTTCGGCAAGGTTTGTGGGCCTGAGGATATCGGCTGCGAACGGCAGGCCGAAATGTTCCGCCGCCTCTCCATGAATGGCGGTGCAGATGAGCCCTCCGCCGTCCCGGCGCATGCGCAGGATGTCCTGTGGGGTCACCATATCGGAGCGGATGGCAAAGTCCGTCTCACGTTCCCGTGTGTCAAAGTCGTAGAGAAGCACCATCTCTCCTCTCCTGAATGCCGCAAGTGCGTCTGTTCTCATTCCCTCATCACCTCGATCGTTACCATGTCGCCGTCTTTCAGTTCAAGTGCCGTTCGCAGGCCTGTTCCCGAGATGATCTCGATGATATCATCCGGGTAATGCGACCGTCCGGGGACGATGATGGCACCGTCGTACCCATCGATCGTGCAGCGCAGGCCCCTTGCTCCCCCGAAGGTCCGGTCATGGTCGGTAAACCCTTCAATCGCTATCCACTCGAGTCCGGCCATTTTCCGGCGAGTCTCCACGCTTGCCGGGCTCAGCCGGATATTGAACGTGCCGGGGAACGGGTCGATGCCGAGACGCTCCCGGAACTGGTTCACGTAACCCTCGATGCTGACGTAATAGCGCCCCTCGCCGAGGCCGCTGATCAGCTCGCCTTCGAGCCGGTACATCCGCTCGCCCTCCTCGAAGATCCTCTGGTAGGCGGCATATTCGGTTCGCAGCTCTTCCTCACCGGTGCCGGTGATCGTCACGAACTGTCCGTCCGGCCGGATGGTCCGGGCGATGAGCCCCTGACCTTCCAGGGAGATGAGGCGGCGGGATGCGGTCTGGGGGCTGATCCCCAGTTCTGCGCCCAGCTTTTGTGTTGATATTGAAACGGGGCCATCCATTCCGCCCATGAGGGCGATGGACTTCAGGCACTGGAGATCTTCGGCTACCACCATACAACCATAATTGGTAAGCATGCCATATATGGGTTGCCATGCTGCAGGGCTGCGGCATCCTTCGTGAAATGACGAATACATGTTCGTTAATTATATAATATAGCGAAACTGATAGATCTACCATGAACGCCGCACTGCGGTCCCGTCTTGCAGAAAAAATGGCAGGGGAGATTACCCTTTCCGAGTCGCCGGGAGAGGCGCTGAAAAAATGGCGCCTGCTCTTCAACATTCCTCCCGGGCTGCTCGCGGAAGAGATGCACGTCTCGCCATCGGTCATCTCCGATTATGAGGGTGGCCGGCGCAAGAGCCCCGGGACCGCGGTTGTCGGAAAGATTGTTGACACCATCCTGAGTATCGATGAAGCAAATGGTGGCCGGAACATCAACAAATTTGCCAAGATCCTCTACAACGATTTTGATCTGGATGTCATTCTGGACATGCACGATTACAACGCCGCTATCCCGCTCGAACGGTTCTGCAGTGCCATAGGCTGCCACCACCTGAGCGGGTCTCTGGGCCAGCAGATCTACGGGTACACGGTGGTCAACAGTGAGAAGGCCATTCTGCAGCTCTCGGCAAGTGAATTCTACCGGATTTACGGCTGGAGCACGGAACGGGCGCTTATCTTCACGAACGTCTCAACCGGCAAATCGCCGATGATTGCAATCAGGGTCACTCCCTTCAAGCCGCGGTGCGTGATACTCCAGGGAATCACCCCAAGTGAGGTCCATCCCCTTGTTCCGAAACTTGCGGAGACGGACAATATCACGCTCATGTGCACGGAGATGGATGTGGACGAGATTATCGAGATTCTGAGGGAAGAAAAATGGTAGGTATTATCAGTTATGGTGCATACATCCCGCGCTTCCGCATCAAAACGGAAGAGATCGCACGGGTATGGGGTGCTGACGGCGAAGAGATCGCCCGGGGACTCGGGGTCAGGGAAAAATCAGTCCCTGACTTTGATGAGGATACGATTACGATATCGGTTGAGGCGGCACGGAGCGCGCTGGCCCGCCGTCCCATCGACACCAGTGAAATAGGGGCGATTTACGTCGGTTCCGAATCCCACCCGTATGCGGTCAAGCCGAGTGCGGCAACGGTGGGTGAAGCGATCGGCGCAACCCCGGTCATGACGGCGGCTGACTATGAGTTTGCCTGCAAGGCGGGGACCGCGGCTATCCAGACGGGGATGGGACTCGTGAAGTCGGGCATGGTGAGGTATGCGGTCGCCATCGGGGCGGACACCGCCCAGGGTGCACCGGGCGATGCGCTTGAATACACTGCATCCGCAGGCGGCGCCGCGATCATCGTGGGGAGCGACGACCCTATCGCAGAGATCAACCACACCTGCTCGTACACGACCGACACCCCCGACTTCTGGCGGCGCGAAGGGCAGGAGTACCCGAGCCATGGCGGCAGGTTCTCCGGCGACCCGGCGTACTTCAAGCACGTTCAGGGCGCAGCACGGCTGATGCTCGAGCAGATGGGAACAACGCCGTCGGACTACGACTATGCGGTCTTCCACCAGCCGAACGCAAAGTTCCCCACGAAGGTTGCGGGCATGCTCGGCTTTTCACGCGAGCAGATAAAGCCGGGCCTCGCCGTACCCCGCCTGGGCAACACCTACTCGGGTGCTGTCCCCGTGGGCATCTCCGCCACCCTGGATATCGCAAAGCCCGGCGACCGGATCTTTGTCACCTCGTACGGGTCCGGTGCCGGCAGTGACGCCTTCGACATCACCGTGACCGATGTGATCGATTCCGAGGTATTCAACCGGAATGCGGCACCGACGGTCGAGCAGCTCCTGGCAAACCCGGTCTACCTCGACTATGCACTGTATGCCAAACACAAAGGGAAGATCCTGATGCAGTAAGGAGGATTACATGAGGGAAGTAGCAGTAGTAGGAATCGGGGTAACCGAATTCGGAGAAAAATGGGAGACATCGTTCAGGAACCTCTTCGTGGAAGCAGGTGCGATGGCACTGGAAGACGCGAATATGAGCGGTGACCAGATCGACGAGATGTTCGTAGGGAATATGAGTGCAGGCAGGTTTGTTCTCCAGGAGCACATCGGCGCACTCATTGCAGACTATGCGGGCCTTGCGGGCAACCATATCCCGGCGACCCGTACCGAGGCCGCCTGTGCATCCGGCGGTCTTGCCTTCCGGCAGGCCTATACGACCGTCGCGTCGGGTCTCAATGACATTGTGATTGCGGCCGGTGTCGAGAAGATGACCGATGTGGGGGGCAGCGAGACGACGGACGCCCTTGCCGGAGCGGCAGACCGGGAGTGGGAGGGCCTTGTCGGCGCCACCTTCCCCGGCCTGTATGCGATGATTGCAACGGACTACATGCACCGGTACGGCCTGACCCGTGAGCAGCTCGCGATGGTTTCGGTGAAGAACCACGCAAATGGCGCGAAGAACCCGATTGCCCAGTACAGAAAAGAGATCACGGTCGAGGACGTCATAAGGTCCACCCGCGTCGCTGACCCGCTGCGCCTCCTCGACTGTTCGCCGGTCACCGATGGTGCGGCAGCGGTGATCCTCTGCCCGATGGAGATGGCACGGCAGTTCACCGATACCCCCATCAAGGTGCTTGCAAGCGCCCAGGCATGCGACACCATCTCCCTGCATGACCGCCGTGACATCTCAACGCTCGATGCGACGGTTGCCGCAGGAAAGCGTGCCTTTGCCCAGGCACGGCTGACACAGAAGGATATCGGCATGGTCGAGGTGCACGACTGCTTCACCATCGCAGAAATCTGCGCCATCGAGGACCTCGGGTTCTGTGCCAAGGGCGAGGCCGGCAAACTGACCGAAGACGGGCAGACCGCACTCGGAGGAAGTATCCCGGTGAACACGTCCGGCGGCCTGAAGTCCTGCGGGCACCCGGTCGGTGCCACCGGTATCAAACAGGTGGCCGAGATCGTCGCCCAGCTCCGTGGCGAGGCTGGCGCACGGCAGGTGGACGCCGAGATAGGCATGACCCACAACGTGGGCGGCACCGGTGCGACCGTTGTCTGTAACATCCTGGGAGTGTGAAGAAGATGTCTGTACCACGTTACTGGAGAAAACAGCAGAACCGCTACCGGCTGAAGGGCACCTATTGCGAGACCTGCGGAAGATACTTCTTCCCGCCCCGCAACCTCTGCCCGACCTGCAGGCGCGACGGAAAGATTGTCGACTACGAGTTCAAGGGGGACGGGAAGGTCCGGACATACTCAATTATCCGAACGGCGAGCGAGGACTACGATCTCCAGACCCCCTTCGTGCTGGCGGTCGTCGAACTCGAGGAAGGCACCTGCCTCACGGCGCAGGTCATCTGCACTCCGGAGGAGGTCTATATAGGGATGCCGGTGAAAAAGGCATTCCGCAGGATCATCGCCGACGGCGATGCCGGCGTGATCGTCTATGGGACGAAGTTCGTTCCGGCATAAGGGCGCCAGCTCTCAAAAATCTCCTTATTTTTGTTTTTTTATCCCCGTGCTTATTGCAGTGAGCTTTGCTGCTGTATCCTGTCCGGTGTAGCGCAGCTATGGTGTGATGCCGGTATGCGGGGCCGGGTGGCCGTAAGTGATCGGCGAGTGGTCCGCCGCCTGCGGATACCCGGGTGAAGCGGCCTGAACGATACCCCGTGCAGACTGTCCTGACCTAAAAAAAGGGAGGTATGACTATCGTTCATCAGCGGCGGACGTCGATGTCATAGACCGCATGGTGCTGGGAGGGAGAGTATGACCGGACCTCGTGTTCGATGATGGTCCCGAAGGTCCGTGGCGCGAGGGCCCGGAGCAGGGCCCCGTGTTCTTCCTGGAGGGCATAGAGGTGAATGGTGGCACCCTCGCGTGCAAGGGCAAAGGCCGCATCGAGGAAGGGGGGGGGGTCCATCGGGAGGTTCATGATGATGCGGTCGAAGGAGGCGTGCCGGAGAATGCCGGGGAGGTGGGAGGCGTCGGCGAGGACCGGGAGGATATTGGTGCGCCGGTTCATCCGTATGTTCTCTTCCATGAGCCGGACGGCGCCGGGGTTGAGGTCGCAGGCAAAGACGATGGATGCCTGTGCTGCGCAGGTAATCGCAAACGGTCCGACGCCTGCAAACATGTCGAGGACGCGTTCGCCCGGGTGCATGAGGGCTGCGATGCGGTTTCGTTCGTTTGCGAGGCGCGGGGAGAAGTAGGCCTCTTCCAGGTCGACGGCAAAGCGCATCCCGTATTCGGTGACGATGGTCCTGGTGGTCTCTTCCCCGGCAAGCACCCGGTAGGTCCGGGTCCGGTAGGTCCCCTGGACGGGGCTTTCGCCGCCGAGCACCGTGTGCAGGGAGGGGCGTGAGGTGAGGAGGCGGCGGGCCCCCTCCTCATCGTCGTCCTGCATGATGGCGATGCCCCCCACCAGTTCGTGGCGCGGCAGCGGCTGCCTGACGGAAACTTCCCTGCAGGGCCACAGCACGTCGCCTTCCCGGTGATCCGTGACGGGAAAGAGGATGTGATCACCGTCGGCTGCCGGCCGCAGGGTGGTGTCGAGGAGACCGCCTGCTATGAGGTCTCTTCGTACCTGTTCCGCCTCTGTCTTCGGCACCCGCCGGCACCACTGTTCACGTTCCATGCGACCACCAGTATTTTTGGTTTTTCTCACTATGATATGTGTATGGAAGAATATATACAGCGAATACGCGAGGGGTCGCTCAAACTCCACGCACTCGAGCAGGAGATGTCCTCGGATGAGGCGATTGCGGTGCGCAGGGCTTATATCGAGAGTGAGACCGGGACCGACCTCTCCCGCGTGGGGGCGTATTCGATAGACACCGAACGGGTGGTAAAACGCAACTGTGAGAATATGATCGGTGCCATCCAGGTGCCGGTGGGTGTCGCGGGGCCCCTGAGGGTGGAGGGGGAGTATGCGCATGGCGAATTTTACCTGCCGCTTGCGACGACCGAGGGGGCGCTCATCGCCTCGGTGAACCGCGGGTGCCGGGCGATTACCCGGGCAGGGGGCGCCGGGGTGCGCATCAAGCGCGACGGGATGACGCGGGCACCGGTCTTCGCCTGCGAGAGCGTCCCGCACGCGACAGACGCCGCACGGTGGGTGGATGCCCATTTTGACGAGCTTGCCCGGGCTATCCAGAAGACGACTTCGCACGGGAGGCTGACCGGGATTACCACCTATACGGCGGGGACCAGTCTCTTTGTCCGGTTCGAGTTTTTTACGGCCGATGCCATGGGAATGAACATGGTCACCATCGGCAGCGAGAAGGCTTCGGAACTGATCGAGGAGGCGACCGGGGCCCGGCGGGTGGCGCTCTCCGGCAATATGTGCGTGGACAAGAAGCCCTCCGCGATGAACGTCGTCATGGGGCGGGGCAAGACGGTCTCTGCGGGCGTCTTTCTCTCCGATGAGATGGTGAAGGAGACGTTCAAGACCGATGCGGCGACCCTTGCCGAGGTGAACACGAGAAAGAACCTGGTGGGTTCTGCCCGGGCCGTCTCACTGGGGTTCAACGCCCACGCGGCAAATGTGATCGCCGCAGTATTCCTTGCCTGCGGCCAGGACCCGGCCCATGTCGTCGAAGGGAGCAACGCGATGACCACGGTCGATGTGGTGCCCGGGGGCGTCTATGTCGCGGTGACGCTCCCCTCCCTGCAGGTGGGGACCGTCGGCGGCGGCACGGGGATTGCCACCCAGCAGGAATGCCTCACGCTCCTCGGCTGCGCCGGGGGAGCAGAACACCCGGGCGACAATGCCCGGATGTTCGCCGAGATAATCGCCGCAGGGGTGCTCGCGGGAGAACTCTCCCTCCTGGGGGCGCTCGGCGCCGGCCATCTCGCACGGGCGCACAAAAAGCTCGGCCGCGGCTGAGAGTCCGAATATTTTTCCGTTTCTTTTTTTACCCGCGCCTGCTCAGGAGAACCACCGCATCATGAGAATCGCGTCCTCGCCGTCGCGATAATACTGGTCGATGACGAAGACCTGGGTATACCTGTAGTGCCGGTAAAATTCCTGTGCGGCGGTGTTTGAGACCCGTACCTCCAGCTGCATGCCGCCTGCGCCGCGGACCATGCACTCGAGCTCGAGCCGGCGCAGGAGGCTGCCGCCGATGCCCCGCCTCTGCGTCTTTTTCGCGGTTGCAAGGTTCATGATATGGCCGTAGGTCTCCTCGCCGGTATCCTCCATGCCGCCGCATACAAATCCGGCAATCTCATCGTTTTCGACGGCGACAAAGAACAGTTCCCCGTAGTACTGCAGGGCATCTGCAAATCCGTCCTCGTTCCACGGGTCGGTAAAGAGGTCCTGTTCTATTGACACAATCTCAGGAATATCGAAAGGAGAGGCCCGCCTGATTATATAGGTATTAGTGTTCATATTGCATTGATCGGGATACTCATATTACACTTCACCGCCAATAAATAACGCACCTATTTCCCTGGCAGGCACAGAACAATGGTAAAGATATTCAGTTTCCGGGCACTCCGGCCACAACCCGCCGAGGCGCAGAACATCGCCTCCGTACCCTATGATGTCGTATCAACGGCTGAATCGCGGGCGATCCTTGAGAAAAATCCGAAGAGTTTTCTTCGCGTCATCCGTTCCGAGGCGACGATGGCGGATGATGTCGATCCGGCCGACCCGTCGGTGTACCGGGTGGCACAGGAGCACCTTGACGGGATGATTGCGGAGGGGCTCTTTGCCCGTGACGCAGAACCGGGCATTTACCTCTACCGCGTGAAGCAGGGGGGCAATATCTACACGGGGTTCGTCGCGAATGTCAGTGTCGATGATTACCTGGAAAACAAGATCAAACGCCACGAACATACCCGGTACGACAAAGAGGAGGACCGGACACGGCATATCGGGACCACCGGCACCCACACGGGGCTCGTCGTCCTTCTCTACCGTGACCCCGGCGAGATCTTCAGGTATGTCTCGTCCCTTGTTCCCGACGGTGAACCGGACGGCGTCGTAAGAACGGATGCCGGTGTGGTACACGAGGTCTTCAGGGTGGCCGACCCGGCGGCAATTGCCCATCTCACCACCCTTTTTGAGGACGTGGACGCCTTCTATATCGCCGACGGCCATCACCGGGCGAAGTCATCCGTGAACGTGGCGGCACGGCGCCGTGAGGAAGGCACCTGCACCCCTGAGGCGGAGCGCTTCATGGCGATCATCTTTGCACAGGACCGCGTGAAGATCCACGGCTACAGCAGGCTGGTGACCGATCTCGGTGAGTACACGCCGGAGAGGTTCATGGAGGCCCTCCGCGGTCTCTTCGAGGTGCGCCCGTATGGCTGGATCGATGACACGGTCTTCCAAATTCCCCCGCTCCGTGAGTCTGAAGAGCGCCTGCACGTGATGCACATGTACCTTGGGGGCGTGTGGTACGAGCTCTCCCGGCCGGTGGACCCGGCACTCGACCGCATCGCCGCACTCGATGTCTCGGTCCTCCAGAAGGACGTGATGGAGGGGATGCTCGGGATCTCCGATCCCCGCGGCGACCCCCGCCTCCAATACCTCGGCGGTGCACGCCCGCTTGCCGACCTGATGGAGAAGGTGGATTCCGGCGAGTTTGCCGTTGCCTTCTCGATGCAGCCGGTCGATGTCGGGGATGTGCTCTCCATCGCCGATGCAGGGGGGGTCATGCCGCCGAAATCGACATGGTTCGAGCCAAAACTTCTCTCCGGGCTCCTCCTTCATACGATCAACGAATAGCGGGACAAAACCGCCCCATTTTATGTTTTTCCCTCCGCCGCGCATAGTGCCCGGCATTGGCTATGCGAAACTGCCGCTCAAATGGCGCATAATGTTTCTTTGGAAATATTCAGGCCGTTTTTTTCCGGAATGGAGCCTAATTTTGCCAAATTTTATTATTGATCGGAGTATTCGCGGTTGGTTTGCTCAAATACCTCTTCAAATGGCGTAAAAATTGAAGATTTGGATATCAATATTTATATGCAGTCAATCTAATAAGAACAATAGGAAGGATCTTCTTTATGCAAAAATACCTCTCTGCGGTGATAATTGGATCCTTATGTTTCTGCTGTACCTGTGGCTGTCTTCAGAGCGCTCCAGGTGCACAGGATGCGGGCATCGAACCGGTCACGGGGGAGGGGGCGGGGCCCGTTCTCCTCGGTGATGCGATCGCCGCCCTTGATGCCGGGATGGCCGATGCACTGTTCTCCTTTTCCGGGTACCTGGCGTATACCGTGATAGGGAGCGGTGTGAACGGTGACGGTGCCGCAGAGAGCTGGTCGCTTCTGGTTGTTCCGGAAGGCAGGAACGAAACCCGTCTCCTCACGTTCACGGGGAGCAGCTGGCAGGATGCCGCATGGCCGGAAGAACCCGGCAACGTGACGGCGGCCTGCAGCATGGATGAGATCCTGATGCCGGAGGAGTTATTTGCGCAGAACCGGGGGGTACTGGAAGAGATGATGAAAGCAAACGGGGTTGTTGCGACCGATATCGAGCTTAACCGGGGGGTCTACCATGTCCGTGCCCGGGGCGGCTCTGATATGCGGGAGCTGCGGTTTGATGCACGGACCGGGGAGCCGCTGCAATGAGCAGGAGAATGGATTTCAACGAAGATGGTGTACTTTCCATCGATTTTCTCGCAGGGTTTACAATCTTCATGATTGCCCTTATTATGGTGATATCCATGTTGCCGGGAATTTTGGCAGGTATCCAGAGTGAGGCAATCGACTATGACGCGGTCGCCTACCGGACGTCGGTGATCCTGGTGGAGGACCCCGGATGGCCGGCAAATCCGCCGTGGAACCAGATTGATGCACTGCACAAGGCCGATATCGAGCGGATGGGGCTTGCCCTCTCGAAGGATACGCCTAATATCCTCTCCAGGGAGAAGATTAACCTCTTCTTCAAAAACGGTGCCGCTTTCACCATGACCCCGGATGACTACCGCAAGAAGGTGATCTTCGGGGATATCCCGTACCTCTACAACTTTTCGCTGAGAATAGGGGATGAGGACCCACTCTTTGTGGGGCAGGAGATCCCGGAGGGCAGCTACGGGTACCAGCGGCGGCTCGTGAAGGTGAAGGAGGACAGCTTTGCGCACATCGATTTCAGCGATGCGGGGTATAGCACCAATACCGTTGCTTGGAATGGATCGGAAGTTACGCCCTATGAGGCATCCTTTTTGGTTGATATCGACTATGGCGAACTGTATGACCGTTCGATCAGTCCTGCCTACCGCATCGATCCCCGGAGCGATGTGCTCACGTTTGATATGAAGAAGATGCTGAGCAATCTTGATCAGGTCCAGCTCCAGCTTGGTGACGGGATGAAGCTTGAGAAGGTACGGCTGTACAAGATCCAGGACGGCGGCTCATCGCAGATGCTGCCCTATAATTGGTCTGACTGGAATAATGACACATATATTTTCTATCATGGGACGGAGGCATCGAAGCTTCAGGATGGCTCGGTCTTCCCGATACCGATAGATAATAACACGTACTTCAGAATGGACCTCATCCCTGCCCTGCCGTTCTCCGATGAGATGACGTCGGGGCTGCGGGTGAACTTCACCTTCAGCTACAACTGGTCGGGGGCTAATCTGGTCCCGGGTTATACGTATCTCAGCGGGACCCACCAGTACAACTATGACCCCGACAATGTTGACCAGCCGTACCTGGTGGACGGAGTAATGGAGGTGGCGATATGGTGATGAATGACGAGGGGCAGCTCTACACCATCGAGGGGATAACAGCGGGCATCATCATGCTGGTGACCGCCTATGCGGTCTTCTCCTCCGGGTTTGTCTTTACGCCCGGCGATGCGCACATCGCCGACATGCAGCTCCAGCAGCTGGGGTATGATGCGCTTCTGGTGATGGATACGCCGGTGAACACAACCTCTCCGAGCATGCTAAAGGAGCTGATTATGAAAAATGATCAGACGGGATTCAAAAATGAATTCAATAAACTGATTCAAAAGGGGACCGGGGCCACACACATGAAATATCCCTCACCGTGGTTCATCATCGACGAACGAACGCAGTGGAATGCGACGATTTACTACCACAGGGATAGTGGGACAGATACAATTCGTTCGTACTCATTCGGAAATTCGGATGAGGGAGATGATTTCGTGACACGTGAACCAGCGATTTCTGTGACGAGATATGTGTATCTAGATGGAAGGCCGTCGAACCTCCCAAACCCTCATAATAGTGATGTAAATACTCGCAAACAGATGGTCCTCCTGGAGGTGTTGCTATGGAGAGGTTAGACGACGAGGGGCAGTGGATTGTCCTGATGGGGGTGGTGGTCGCGGCAGGCATGTTCGTCCTTGCGATCATCATCAACCAGGCGCCGATGGTCGGCCAGTCGACGTCGGAGGCGGTGCTCGAGTTCCCGAAAAACGAGATCCAGGACATCCGGTATCACCTGGCGCCCATCGCTCAGCTCGATAATACAACTCCTGGACTGGCCGATATTGAGGATAAGCTACGGGCTGACATGAAAGCGCTCTCGATGGCACGCAACAATGTGGTGCTGGATTTTGACATCGACCGGGATACCGGGATGGCGGACCTGTTCTACCGGTACAACAGCCTGAAAATTCACTATAATAACGGAGTGACAGAATATGATGAGGACTATCTTGTCTCAGTCAGATTGCCGTAAACGGCGTCTCAACGACGAAGCGGTCTCCACGCTGACCGAGTATCTCTCGATCACCGCCGTCGTCATTGTAATGTTCATCGTAATGACGCTCGTCGTGAATTCTGTTCTCGTTGAGGGGCCGTCGAATACGCTGAAGTACCATGCCTACGTGGACATCGGCAACGGGGTTTCCACGAGGATGGTGGAGCTGTACGCGATTGCACCGCAGAACGGCCGGATTACCACGATCTTCGATCTCCCGGACGACGTGGCCAACCAGGAGTACTTTGTGGAGGTTCTTGCCGAACCGGCACCGGATGGCAAACGGTCCCAGCTGATACGGGTGACCGACGGTACTACCGAGTCACGCATTGCGATCGCCGGGATCGGGCTGACACGCGGGGTGACCGGCAAGACGAGCGGTGCCGGACAGAATGTAATTATCTATGATTCGAAAGGTGTCTGATGAAGAGAAATTGGGTGAAAGGAATGGATGATGACGGCGTCTCCGAGGCGATTGGGTTTATCCTTATCTTTACGATCGTCGTGCTCGGCATCACGATCGTTACGCTCTACGGCTATCCCCTGCTGCAGAAGTCGCAGATAGGGTCCGACGAGCGGATTATGGAACAGAATATGATCACGCTGCAGAATGACCTGAAGATTCTGACGCTCTCCAACGTGCCCTACCGTGACACGACGATGGGCATCTCCGGCGGGTCGATCTTTGTGGTGGACTCGAACCAGACCACGAACGATGATCACTATTTCAATGTCACGTATTTGAATGGAAATGGGACATTCCCGCTCGGGTCACTCCGTTTCATCTCCTCCCAGGGGCAGGCGGCGATCTCTGTTGAGAACGGTGCCGTCGTGAAACGCTACCAGGATGCCGAAGGGTCCACGATGGTGGCAGACCCGCGGTGGTTCTATGACGATACCTATGATACGCTCGTGCTCTTCTTCACCGAGATTAAGGCCGACCGTGCCATGTCCGGAGACGGGGTTGCCAACATCCAGATGAGCATGCTCAAACCCCCGGAGGTTGTTGCTGATGTGACAGGATCTCAGACTGTTACCATCGAGTATTCCCCCGACGAAACCTTTGATTACAGCACTGCCTGGAAGAATTACCTCACGGGTTCTACCATCGTTGATGGTGGATTTACCGAGATTGGGAATAATAAGTACCGGCTCACCGGCGTTTCACGTCTCGTCATCAAGAAATACACTGTAACGATTGAAAGGGTCTGAATAGACCTTCCTCTTTTTTTAAAAAAATCGGAGAAATATTAGAGATAGTTATTGCGCTGCAGCCACTCGACCTGCGGGCGGGTGTAGCGGTAGATAATATCGGCTTTTTCGTCCTGGAAGTCCCATGGAACAACAATCAGGATATCCCCTTCACGAATCCAGACACGCTTTTTAATCTTCCCTTTGATACGGCCGGTACGGGTGACGCCGTCGAAACAGCGGACCCTGATATGGTTGGCCCCGAGCATCAGCTCGGCCGTTGCAAAAATTTCCCTATTCCTTTTATTGGGCAACCGTACACGTACGATTGCCGGGGGTTCACTCTGAGATGATTTTTTCCTGTTCTGATTCGCCAGACGACTCACTCCTTCCTTATATATTATGTGCTCTTTTCATAAAAAACCTTCATGGTGTCCGCATGCATGGACGGGACATGTTTCTAAGGGGGGTGATACACGGTGTCCGTTGCGCTGAGGAGGAAATGCTGTCATAAAGGCAGCCAAAAAAGGGAACTACGATGGCTGGGTCGGGAGGGGGTGGGGGGCCCCGTCCCCGGAGGGGATCAGAAGCTCAATGAAGCGGCCATCAGGTGACCGTGATCTCTTCGTTTCTGGTCTTTGAGTGGTCACCGAGGCGGTTGTGTACGGTCAGGGTCACGGTGTAGGTACCCGGACTGGTAAAGATGTGCACCGGGTGCTGCTCATCCGACGTCGTCCCGTCGCCGAAGTCCCAGTGCCAGGTGGACGGGTTGTTCGTCGAGAGGTCGGTGAAGGTCACCGTCAGTGGTGCCGGCCCCTCCCGGACATCGCTTTCGAAGTCCGTCGACCTCTTCAGGATGAGGAAGAGGAACGCCCCGAGGAAGATGAGCAGGATCAGCCACACCCACCACGGGATGCCGCCGGCAAAGGTGAAGCCGCTTATCATCGGGAAGAGATCGGCGAGTTCACCGAATGGCCCGGTGGAGCCCTCTTCACCGATCTTTACCGGAGTTTCATCAGGTCCGGGGCCCGGTTTGCCCGTTGGTTGTGGGCTGGGTCCCGGCCCCTGTGTCTCCGTTGGAGTGGGGGTGGGGTCGTCATCATCATCGTCATCGTCGCCGCCCTTGTTGTTAAACGAGAGGGAGAACCCTCCGACAAGCCCTTCGCCGATGGTGTAGGTGGTTACATTCTCCCCATCCGGCGGTGCATTATCGCCCGGGGCCCGGTCATAGACCGGGTAGGCAGGGGTGATGGTGTATGCCATCGTCTGCCCGGTGTGGGCATCGGCCTGGATATAGAAGACGGGGACCCTGTTCCCTTCGGTCACAACCGTACGGGTCGTGGTCCACGAATCCCCGCTGCTGATCAGAACCGTCGCATTGCCGAGCTCCGTCCGGTTCGTTCCCATCGTATCTTCGCGGAGTTCGTACCAGAGGGTAATCCCTGCGTTGATATCGCCGTCAGTGGGATTTCTTACCGCATAGCTGGCCGTCCAGGCGGTGCCGTTGTAGGACTTCTCGACGCTGATGACCGGTGAGATCGTCGTTTCAACAGCAATCGTATCCAAGGCGGTGAAGTTCAGATAACTCTGGTTTACATGGAAGGTATGCGTTCCTTTGGAATCCGGGGGATTTGGAATAGTGAGCCGGACCGAAGCAGTATCGTTTGCGGGGATGGAGAGAGGCGCGAGGGTATCGTTGCCTGACATCATCAGCTCAGCGCAGTTGGTCCCGTTTGTGAGGGTGATCCGTTCGGAAGGAAGGAAGCGGGCAACGACCGTGGTTGGGGAGTCATAGTCGTTGTGGACGATATAGTCCCAGTTGTACTTGTCTATCCTCTCGAGCGTTACGTAGATGTCAAAGGGGGTGCCCGAAACCTGGCGGGTGTCGGTACCCGGGGGGAAATGCACCGGTGTCCCGCCGATCGTCATTGCTATCTCGTCGCTGCTCTGTACCACGACCCAGTCGTTGTATATCGTCTGGTTTGCAGGAGCGACGGTATAGTAGACCGCCCGGTACTCATCGACGGTGGTATCGGCCGCCATTGCGGGGACGATGCCAAGGAGGGCAATCAGGAGGATGCAGCTGAGTATGCGAAGGATCTTCATAATGGGTCCACCCCCAGGTTATACAGGTCACTTATCCGCCAGGCGGCAGGCGTACCAAGGCCGAATTCCATCTCAACCGTCTGCGGCACTCCCTCCTCGAGATTGGTGAAGTACCACGTGAATTCGTTGCCGGAGGATGCATTGAGGAAGTCATCTCCGGACATTGCATTGATCGTCATGCCATCGGGTTTGAGCCAGTAGAGCGATGCCATCGGGATGGTGCCCGACTCTGAAGTGATCGTCATCCGGATGGTTGTTCCCGAAAGGGTGATACTCGCAGAGACGGCCCGGAAGTCCCCTGGGACGCCGCCGTAGTAATACACCTCGCCAAATTCGGAGGTGCACCCGTCATGCAGCGTTGCCGTTCCGGTAAGGATGAGGTCGGTTCCGGGTATGATACCATCGACGTCCAGCACTGCACTGAAGTTGCCGTCGGCATCCGCCGTTGTCGTCCCGAGGTACATCCATCCCTCGCCATAGTAGGCGTCAATTTCCGTATTCTTGCCCCAGTTGTTCCCGACCTGGTTGTCGCCCGCGGTGTCGTTGCAGACGAGATAGATCTCCACCACTGACCAGGCAAAGTCGGCATTGTCATGGCCGGGGAGCCCGACGAACCCTTCGACGGTGAGGGTGCCTGTGTTGGTGTTCCAGACCGCCGCCGTGATGACGGGGTAGTCCATTCCCCGGTTGGGCTGGTTATCCCTGAGCACGCCGTCATTCACGCTGACGTTGTCGACGCCCCCGGTCACGCCGAGGTCGATGCCGATATAGGAGTTGTTGTAGATTGCATTCTTCGAAAAGGTATTGGCAGTACTCTGGCGGTTCTCCACGACAATGCCGGAAAGGGCGTTCTCACGGATCACCGACGAACTGACTATCGTATCGGGTGCCTGGAGGATACTGATGCCAAAGCCGGCATTCATCTCGATGAGGGTTCCTGAGATCTCCGGTCCGCTCCCTCTCCCGGTTCCGGGGAGACTGATCCGGATGGCATCCGTTTCATCCGTATGGGCGATGATGCTGCGGTCGATATGCAGGGTGGACGCACCGACCTGTATTGCCGAATGGCCTCCCTTGGGGTCCATGGCTGTCTTATAGACGAGAATATTTTCAAACAGGCATCCCTCTGCGCCGTCGACGAGGGTTGTGCCGGTGTGCTTCGTAAATGCAATGACACTATCCCGGACCGTGTTGTTCGCGGCGTTTTTATTGAAAGTGATGCCTTCATCAGCACTGTTTTTGGATGTTGCATACCCCCCTTCAGGCGGGGTTGCATTTGCCGTCATGCCGATGAGGCAGCGCTCGATGAGGACATCCGGGGCAAGGGATTTGATGACGCTGCCGCCTGAGTATCCCGCGATATCCGAGACGTACGAACCCGCGCTACTGAGTTCGATGAGGCCGTTGCCGGTGGGGGGGTGGAGTTCTATTTCAGGTTTTTTGACCGGGATGAAGAGGTCGTCGTCAGTGGTATCTTCGCGCCCGTCAGGGCCGGTTCCGACCGGGACGGCATCGGGTGTGGCGACGGCGACCATGCGGTGGAGATCCTTGTCATATGATACGTAGCCAGGGTTGGTATCCCAGGGGGAAAGTGAGGTATCAAACACCGTTCCGTTCAGCCCGAATGGACCATCAAAGGAATTTATTCTGTATGCAAGGTCAATGTTCCACCACTGGCCGGTTCCGTCATGCGTGTTGGGGGGGACCGCCATGACGAACCGGCTCTCCTGGAACCCGGCGATATGTTCTGCATTGGTCAGGAAGCGGTGAAGGGAGCCCTGCGCAGCCGTTGCACCGATGTCGTTGACGATGACATCGTAGGAGAAGCCGAAGTCCATCGACTCGCCCGCATAAGCCCCGGCATTCAGGAACGCCACATGCTCATAGACACCCGTGCTCCAGTCATCGGTCACCAGGGGGTCCTGTCCGCCGAACTGCAGGACAAAGCCGTGCGTCCCGGTGGCGGGATTGAAGGATACCTGGTAGGTCTGTTCCGCGAGGATATCCTGCCGTGCGGCACCGGGCACCCGTTCGCGGGTCGTGTCCAGTGAGGCTGCCTCTACGGCAATGAAGTAATTCGAGCCGTTGTCGACGGGGAAGGAATACGTTCCGTCGGTAGCGGTGGTGGTTGATTGTAGAGGTATGTCCGATGCCGGGTTAAAAGCGAGATCGCCGTCATCGGCAAATAGTTCCACGAGTGCGCCCCTGATGGGCTTGTCCAGTCCCCGGTCGGGGTTGGTGACCACGAGGTCTTCGTAGACGATGCCTCTCACCGTCACCTCCCCTCCGGTGCCGCCATCTGTGGCAAAGAGGTCCGGCCCCTGTTCACCACGGGGAGCAGATTGCTCGCCCCCGGCATCTTCAGCAACGGTGAAGACCAGGTCCGTCTCTGCCGCTCTGCACGAAAGACTCATGGTATAGGTTCCGGGGGAAAGGTCGACCGGAATGCCGAAGCTGCCGTCATCGGCCGGGGTGACTTCTCCGGAGATATTCCCGCAGGCGTACGAAACCGGCCCTTCTCCCCTGAGCGATTCGGAGATGGTCCCGTTGACCCATCCGTCGGCGTACCATGCATTGATCGCACAGCAACCCACGCAAAACGTCGCCGTCTCTCCGGCGGCCGAGACCTTGTACTCCCCGATGATCACGTTTTCCAGGAGAGGATGCTCGGCAACGCATATGCCGTCAGCGCAGGTGAAGGCAATTTCATGGTCATATCCTGCAGGATCGCTCACCGTTCCCGTCGTCACATTCCCGTAATACAGGATGAGGACCGTCTCACCCGGCACCCATGACTCGTTGACATCAAGTCCGGTCGGGGTGAGCGTCTCCTCACCTGCCTCTCCCGCGGCAATGCCGGGGAGGGTGGTGATGAGCATGCAGATAAGGAGCATGATCATCACCCTGGCTATTTTCGTCCGCTCTTTCATGGTTGTCATCAACTCTCCTTTCGCTCCGTCTCTCTTCTCACGTACCAGACGACACCGGCGATGCCCGCTGCGAGGACAAGTCCCCACAGGACAACAGACCATGGAAGTCCGACCTCTGGGAGGGGGAGTAGTGAAAATTCCGCATTTGCAAAGGCGATCTCTCCTCGTGCGAGCGATCCCGAGGTCCCGTCCTGGAAGACCAGGTGCTGGTCCGATGAGAACCTAACCGAGTACTCCTCTATTGGGAGATCTGATGCCACAGGTATGGCGATGTTCGTGAACAGGATTCCCTTCCGGGCAAGGTCAGGGGAATCGAATTCGAGGATATAGCTCAGCTCCTCGCCGGGCTGGATGGGATACCAGATTTCATACCGGATGGTGGTGTAATCCTCCGCCTCTGTCACGCGGGACATCAGGAGCTTTCCATCCGAGGTTATTGTCCGGAGGTTCTCCACTTCCACCGGTTGTGCGGTCGCTGTGCCCGGAATGGAGAGGAAAAAAATCTGGGTGGGGGAATATGTCTGGAGCCTGAATTCTCCGATGCCGGGGACCACCGGTTTGTCGATGACGTTTCTCAGCTTCACCGTTGTCTTCTGGTGCACAGTGTCCCCTACCGTTATCTCCACGTCATAGTGGGAGATCGTCTCGACATCAATGGTCTGCGCCTGTGCAGCGCCTGTCATGAGTATGAGGAAGATGGCCCCCGCCACAAAGGCCATTCCCCATCTCGCCTTCCTGTTGTCCATAGAAAATCTTTGGTGCTGCAGGGTTATTTCTTTCTTCGGATTACAACGCCTGCCACCATGACCGCTGCGAAGAGCAGAATGAACATGCCTTCATAGTTTGCCGCCTTTGAGCCGCCAAACAGGGTGATGATGGGTGACGTGTGGTCATTGAGGGAATTGACCGGGTCCACACCGACGATATAGACGTCGCTGAGGCGGAAGTCGCCGCTGCCCGTCATGTTGTAGGCGATGACTACCTGCTTATTGGCCTCAATCTGGGTCCAGTCCTCGTAGTCGCCATTGCCAAATGCACCGGGTGTGATGGGTTTGAGGGCCCAGATCTGGCCGAGGTCATAACCGGTCATGGGGGTGGACACATTATTGTAACCGCCGAAAAGGGCTGAGCTGTTGACATAATTGCTTATGCCGTCATCCCAGTCGCCGTCATAGTCGGCAAGAGACATATTGGTCGGGATCATGTCGTAGATGTAGGCGTCGGGTGTGGCAGTCCCGCCGATATTCTCGACGACGATGTAGACCCTGAACTTGGGGTCTTCGCCTGCGAGAGGCACGACGTGCTTGGTCGCCTTGATCAGGTAATCGCCGACCACCCAGATACGCTGGGAGACGATGAACTCCGACCCGTAGGTCTCATTCCATTTCGTCTCAACGAAATAGCTCTTCTCCCAGCCATGGGTGTCGTTTTTGCCCAGCGCAAAGGTGGCGTTTGCCCAGATGACCGGGACGCCGTCAAAGGCGAATTCGATGGTCTCTGAACCGGCGGATGCACCGGGGTTCAGGACCGTCGTCAGATCGGCCGCCTTGTAGAGGACAGTGGTTGAACCGGCATAGCCCGGCGTCCATCCGGCATCCTCGACATACGTCCCGAAGGTGCCCTGCTCTGTTGCCCACAGGGCATAATCGGTCAATACATAGACGAGGCCTGTTGCCTTATTGGTGAAGGTCGCACTGCCTTTCCAGAACCCGTCGGCATGTTCTTTGGTCACCGAAACAAGTGCCTCACCGGTCGCATAGCAGTCATAGACCACCGAGCCGCTGATCACTCCACTGTCCTCTCCCGTCCCGGATCTTTGCGCACTGAAGGCAATCGTCGTAAACCCGAACGGTTCGTCGATGCTTCCGGTAATCTTTGCGTGGGTGGCCGCCACGTCATAGCTCGTGTTGACCGAGACGGTTGACCCCTCGGTCAGGGCGACACCCGTCACCTGCATCTGTGCCGGGGTATTGCTGCCATAGAGGGCGGGGCCGTCCAGAAGCACGGATGTTCCCTCTGATGTGTAGTTGTTGGAGATCGGCCCGAGCACGGTCCACCCGGCTGACCCGTAGTGCGTGCTGTTCCTGCTCAGGTAGTGGTTGATCTCCATTGCGACCTTGTCCCCGTCAGCAAAGAAGCCGGAGTTGGTGGTCGCGTTGAAGTACACCTTCCACGAAACATCCCTGCCGGACACCACACGGGATGCGTCGGTGGAGGTGTCGACCAGTATGAGAGAGGTCTCAGAGAGCGGAGTGCCGCCAATGGAGAGGCTGCCGCCGTCGACCATATATGAGAGGACAACCGTCTGGACTGCCCGGAGCTGGGGGATCTGTATCCAGAAGTTTGCGCCGCCATCGTTCATCGCGGGGGCGGATGCAGGCTTTGCGTCATAATAGACAAAGACGTCTGAACTCGCATTCTCAAAGTCCACCTTAAGCCCGTAGCCAGAATCATAGTTTGCCAGCGTGACCGGCACCCAGATATCATAGATGTCGTCCGTGCCGTTGTTGAGAATGATGATCTCGCCCGTCACCTCTGTGGTGGCGGTGTCCCCGACAATGGAGGTCGAGACATATTCGTTCATGGAGATTTCCAGCGGTGCTGCTGCTGCTCCCGCAGCCATGGCACCGATAACGACGAGCACCAGGAATACCTGTGCTATCGTCCGTGTCGATACCTTCCGTTCATTGTAGTCTGTTCTTTTCCGTGGTGTGCCATAATTCGATTTCATATGACATTCCCCCTTTTGTTGATATGCTGTCACATTGCCTGCATCGCAGGTGGCATGACCGGATAATCAGTGAACTCCCCCCCGGGTGTTCGTATCCTAACAATGGATATACTCTATTTATTATTAACTCTTTGTGGAGAAAATATTATATATGAGATTTGAATGAATCAGGCAGTGATTGAAAATTTCAGAACAATTCCCGACAATTGAGGTGGAATTCAAAAAAAACGCTTGATAATCCGATAATGTAGCGGTCTCTGAAAAAATATCGCAGCAGGATGAAAAGAATGCGAGCAAGCCTTCAGGTACTGCTGTGCGCGCAACAACGTGGGGATTTCCCTGGCGGCTCAGAGACGGCCCTTACTCCGGGGGAAATCCATGTTTGCCGATGACCGGGACAAACCTGACCCCCCCCATGCTCTCCACTCGTCCTATTCCCTGGATAACAGTGATGAGAAAGAGTTCCTGCACGTAGATGTCACCGACCGGGACAACGATCCGTCCGCCGTCGTTCATGTACGGGTACAGGTATTCAGGAAGGGCGGGTGATGCGGCAGTGAGGATTGCCGCATCATAGGGGGCGTGGTCTGCGGCAAGAGCGGTTGCATCCCCTTCGAGGATGCGGACGTTCGTCGTCCCGACGGCTGCAAGGTTCTCGAGGGCGATGGTGATGAGTTCGGGGATCCGCTCGATACTGACCACTTCTTGTGCGCAGAAGGCGAGCACCGCCGCCTGGTATCCCGACCCGGTTCCCAGTTCAAAGACGCGGTCGTTTTTCGAAAGTGAGAGGAGTTCGCTCATGTAGGCAACGATATAGGGCTGGGAGATGGTGGCACCATAGCCGATGGGAAGGGGGCAGTCCTGGTACGCGGCATCACGAAGGTGTTCGGGAACGAAGAGGTGGCGTGGTATTGCCGCCATCGCCCTGAGTATACACTGGTCATGAATTCCCCGGGCTATGAGCTGGTGCGTCACCATCTCCTTGCGGGCGACCTCGAGCCGTGCTTCTTTCTTATCCATCATCTCCTTTCATGACCTCCTCCCCCTTCCGGAAAACCGGGGGCAGGTTTTTAAATAACAGGCCTCTCATTCTTCAGGATAACTGCTATGGAGTGGACTGTTCACTCCCATGGGGGATGGATGCAGAACCAGCCGCCTTTCAGATCATACTTCTTTGCGACAGGACAGTCCAGGCAGTTGCACCCTTTATTGTCCGGGTCCGTCCTTACCGAAACTCCCCGTGCGCAGAAGAGCATATGCGGTTCGGACTCCTTTAGCCGGTTCTCCTTGAATGTCGGGCAGTTCCCGCAGTATTGCCTGCATATTTCGTAATTTTCCTCTGTGTCAGGTACTCTCATCATCATCACCTGATCTCCCCATCCTTTCTGGCAGGGACGTGTTCCCCTCACGTGTCCATGGTATAAATATATGCGGTCATACCCCGGCATCCTCCCGGTTACCCACCCTTCCGGCTGGTTCAAATGCATGGGCCTTCAATCGGCTGCTGGTTCTCTCCCCAGCGAGCCCCGCCGGTATTGTGGGATGTTCGGGTGCCTTCCTGTCCACGCCGGTGTCCCTGAAACCGTTCTGAAGGGTACGAACGGAAGGCTTTATTGTACTCACTGATAATGCGGTACAGACGAGGAGTATGGTGCAGGGGATTGGACAGGAAGATGAGGGTGTGGGCCTGTATAGCACCGGGCGTGCCGTATATCCCATAGACAGTCCGGTAAAAAAAAGCATTCTTTCGATGCTGGAAGTGGAGGGGCCGCTTTCCTTTGATGAGATCGTCGGGAGGCTGGGGAAGGCAAAATCGACCGTTTCCGTCCACCTGAAAGGGCTCGCCGGAGACGGTGTCATTGAGGTGCAGACCAACCCTGATGATGCACGAAGAAAGACCTTTCTCCTGTCGGGGCGGCATGTCGGGACTCTGTCGGCACATGGCTGCGCCCCGGTACGGACGATTTCTTCCGGGCCTGCTGCTGAATTTGCCGATATCCCTTCTTTGTACCGGTTCATGTGCTGCCAGGTCCGCACTGCGATGATGGAGGCGGGGATCAATATTGAACCTATTCTGTATTCTGCCGGGAAAATGGTCGGGGCGTCCATTGCGGGGATCCTCATTCAGAGTGATATGAACGCCTATTGTGGTGCTCTTGCAAATTTCTGGAGAGATTATGGGCTTGGCACCATCACGTTTGAATCATCTGATCCCCCCGTTATCATCACGACTGACTGCTTCGAATGCGGCGACCTCCCGTATAGCGGCCGGCCCGTCTGTGCATTCGAAAAGGGAGTCTTCAGTTCATTATTCAGTGGCTTCTACGGGCAGAATGTGACCGTTGCCGAGACCCGCTGTTTTGCGATGGGGGATGACATGTGCAGGTTCGTCATAACCCCCGGCGACCGGAAGAGCCCATAGCAACCGTTCGTCAGTGATGCCCCCGCCGGGCTCTTCTGCATGATGCCGCTGCCTTTCCGGCTTGCCTGGATGGCCGGAGGGGAAGCGGGGGAGCAGGGGAGAGTGCAATGCGGGATCTGCCCCTGGAACATAGCATACCCCCGGTCAGTTTCATTAGCGATAATGAATGAACGGTAAGAGGGCGTGCGTACCGCTCAGCACTGCTCCGGTGCATCGGCATTTTTCTGGAGCGACCGGCGGGGAAAAAGTTCAAAAAAAAAGGATATGATAATTGGAATGTCCCCGAACCGGACTATCTTCTGGTTCTCTTCTGGCCGCCGCGTGTTGGCGCCGTCAATCCGATGGTGTTTCCGTTTGTAAGGGGAACGCCTCCGATGGACTTTCCGGTCATCTCTTCGACGACCATCTTTGCCAGATCATCGGGAATCTCGACATAGGAATTGGAGTCGTAGATGCTGATGGAGCCAATGTCCTTTCCATTGATGCCTGTTTCCCCGGCAATGGCCCCCACGATATCTTTCGGACGGATACGCTTGTCCTTGCCGAAATTCAGGTAGATGCGGGTCATTCCCGGTTCGATGCCGCGGTCACGGGGGACATATTCGTCCGCCACCGGTTCCGGGTCGGTTCCAGCCTCAATTTCCCGTTTGAGGAGAGCAGCGGCAATTTCAAGGGAGGTGTAGTCATCCATCATCATCCGTTCCAGCAGGGTTGCATACTTGTCAAGGCCGCCCGCCTTGATCGTCTCACGGATCTCTTCTGCAAGGGTTCTCATCCGCATCTCTTCGACGTCATCCGCCGTTGGAATCGGGATTCTTGCGATCTCGATCTTTGCATATTTCTGGATGGTCTTGAGTTTGTAGAACTCCTTTGGTCCGACGAAGGTGATTGCCCGTCCCTCACGGCCGGCACGTGCCGTCCGTCCGATACGGTGAACGTAGTACTCCACGTCCTGTGGCACGTCGTAGTTGATGACCAGTTCGACATCATCGACATCGATACCCCGGGCGGCAACATCGGTTGCGATGAGGACGTCGATGGTGCCCTTCCTGAACTTTGCCATCACCCGGTCCCTCTGGACCTGCTTCATGTCGCCGTGAAGCCCCTCGGCGCAGTATCCTCGTGCCTGCAGCTGGCCGGTAAGGGTGTCGACCGCCCGCTTGGTGTTGCAGAAGATCAGTGCGAGATTCGGGTTGTAAATATCGAGCAGTCGGGAGAGGATCTCGATCTTATCGCTGTTGCGAAGCTCGATATACTGCTGTTCAATCTGGGGGACCGTGAGGGTCTTGTGAGGCACCTTCACCATCTCGGGTTTATTCTGGTACTGTTTGGAGATCTCGAGAATCGGCCGCGGAAGAGTTGCCGAGAAGAGGACCGTCTGGCGATCCTTCGGCGTTTCCCTGATGATGGTCTCGATGTCGTCCCGGAATCCCATGTCAAGCATCTGGTCGGCTTCGTCCAGGACGATCATCTTAATGCCATCGAGCCGGAGCGTTCCCCTGTTGATATGATCCAAGACACGGCCGGGTGTTCCGACGATGATGTGCGCGCCGAACTTAAGCGCCTTAAACTGTCGTTCGATTGGCTGTCCGCCGTAGACGGGGACGACGTGGATCTTTTTCTCATAGTGTGCAAGGCGGCCGAACTCCTCTGCCGTCTGAATAGCCAGTTCACGTGTCGGAGAAAGAACGATGACCTGTGTTGTCCCAATGTCCACATCAATGGCCTCGATTGCAGGAATGCCGAATGCTGCGGTTTTTCCGGTCCCGGTCTGTGCCTGGCCGGTTACATCATGCCCTGAGAGTATTGTAGGAATTGCAAGTAACTGAATCGGGGTTGGCTCCTCAAACCCCATGTCTTTGATAGCCCTGAGAATGCTCGGGGATATATTAAATTCGGAGAAGGAATAGGTGTCTTCCATTCTGTACATATTGGTGCTGTGAGTTCTTTATATGTGGTATTGGGGTGACAGCCGGTACACACCCGCTTTCGGGAGGGCAGGGCCCGACACCGGAGATGCCCGGTAAAATGCCGGGAGGGCATCGAAGAAGGAGGCATGGTTGCCAGGGAAATGCATGCCACCCGTCCCTCTCATCATAGGGGGCGGGATCTCGTTTCCACGAATTCTTACCTGCACAAAGGCAGGTATTTTTGCCTTTTTAGACCCCGGCGTGCATGGGTGCGGCACCCCTCTTCAGGCGGGAAACTGCCAGCCGGGTCACAAGAACTCCCCTGTCGAATTATTTTGACAATTTACCTCTTTCACGGTCATTATTGAAGTGGTGGCAAAGGATTGTGAAAAATTTTGGCACACGCGTCCCGGTGGTGCTGTTTAGAGGTTTAAATGCCACATCACGAGTAGTTGAACGGCTGTGAATCCCTGATCCTTTCATGACCTTGCAGGGTGTAGTTTGTCAAAAATTGACTTCTGGGGGGTTAATTTCTGCACAATACCTGCAATATCGTAACAAGACTGCTAAATAACGGATATTTATACAAATAATAGTCCAAATTCCTCCGGAATGGTCAAATTTTGCCCGGTAATTGTGAAGTAATTCTGCACTTTTTTTATTTTTATTCTTAAAAATTATAATTTATTAAATGCCTTAATATTGAATATTTAAGCCAAATGTTGCTCAATTTTAAAGGTGGGCTGATTATAATTGCTGGATTTTGAATTGGGGAGTGTATAATTTGCCAAAAGTGATTCCATTTGATTATCATCAAGGAAAATATTAAATCCTGAGGGTGTATTCTATTTATCGCAATAAGCCTTCAAGGCGGCTCCCGGAGGGGGGTTGAATGGAAACAGCCAGCAAAGTAATGAACACTATTGGTGCAGCATCCGGGAACGTCCCGGTGCCGTATCCGGAATCGCTTACCGATGATGAGATCGAGACGACATTCAAGGAGAGTGGAGCCTGGGGACTGTACACCAGCGTGGACCTGAAGGGCTGCAACCCCGCCACTATCCGTGACGCGGAGAAGATCCGGGAGTTCGTCATCGAACTGTGCGACAGAATTGATATGAAGAGATTCGGCGAACCCACCATCGTTCACTTCGGACCGAACGAGAAGGTTGCCGGGTATTCGCTTGCCCAGCTTATCGAAACGTCACTGGTATCCGGCCACTTCGCAAATGAAACCAATGCCGCATATCTTGACATCTTCAGCTGCAAGGAATACTCGCCACGGATTGTTGCCGATTTCTGCAAGAGCTTCTTTGAAGCATCATCAGTGACCACCCATATCCTGTTCCGCGAATAAGCGGACAAATTATTTTTTTGGCCTGATACCCGGATTCATACGATCCGGAATGACCGGCCGCAGTCACACGGCTTCTATTCTTCGAAACCTGAAGACGATTCTCCAGTTCTGCTGCTCGCGAAGGGTGAGTTCGTTCATCTCCTGGAGCAGATTGCAGAGCTCCTCCATGCTGTGGGCATGGCGGACATTGCTGTGTATGGCCGTCAGTTGCCTGACCACATGGGCGTACCGCTCGGCATTGCGGAGATACTCCCCCCGAAACCGGATGGCGGCGATGGCAGCGCCTACTGCCGGCAGCGTGATCGTGAGATATGAGAGGGCAATTGATGTACACACCCCGCCGGCGGTGCAGGCACCATGGCCAACCCCGAGGGCGTGGAGCACGGCAAAGACAAGTGTCCCCACGAAGAGGGCTTCCCCAAGGATGAGCAGAGCAAGGTTCGTCCTGCTTGCATGAGCGCTTGCCTTCTCGTAAAACCTGAGCCGGCTGCTGATCCATGAGGAGCGGAAGAACTTCTTCATGGGAGCAAACGGGAGGTCCAGCCGGCAGTAGGAAATCGGCCGTGTCTCCATGATTGACTCAAATGCAATGACCATCCAGTCGTTCGGCCGGTTTGAGAGGCTCATGTGCGGGGGAATATCCGGAGATTCACAGGTGAGACAGATGATGCAGAGGAAAAATGCAGCCCTGATTCGTTCGGCAAGGAAGTTGTAGTCAATCCATTTCCTGTGAAAATCCCCGTGTTTCGTGGCGGCCATAAGGATGATGATGCATAATATCTCCACCACCTCGAGCCAGATTAACCCGGTAATCTCCGGGAAGAAGAGTGTCTGCAAGGTGATGGTGGCCACTGCGAGTGCCGTTAGAACCGATACGCTGGTGCCCGTCAGGGTATAGTAACGATGATACCTGCGGGCCAGAAGCTGTGTACGGGTAAAGAACGGGAGGAGCGTTCCCAAAGCAGGTTCAATGACATCTTCAGGGAGGCCTGCCTTTCCTGCCTCGGTACTGAGCAGCTTCAGATACCTCTGGAACGTGGAGTTATACAATCCGGGCGGTAAGGTTTCCCTGTTGTATTCATCGAGCTGGGTGTAGGTTTCGAAGATGCGGTCGTCATGCGAAAGTTCATAGGTATCACCGGTATCCGGGTCAATGGCAACGACAGTGGTGCCATGCATCTCTGCAAGTTCAAACATGCTTTCCGGACGATATTCCGTCGCCCCCGGTTCCCATTCGCCGACAAGGATGACAAGATTGGAGAGGTCGATGATACTATCATAGGTACGGTCGTACCCGGAATTTGCCCCCCCTGGAGTGAGCTCAGCGATATCAAAGGAGATGCCGCTTCCAAAGGGGGAGTGATCCGGGTCCTCATCCCTTTCTTCTGCGATCAGCAGCACCTCCGGCGGGTGGGAGATGTGGTTCCACATGCTGTCATTGAACAGTGTTTCCAGAACAGCATGTTCAGGTCCGGGGCGACACGGCAGGACAAACCGGTAGGTATGGTCTGTATTCCGCAGAATTGATTCAAGACGATGGACCGTCTGCTTGATACCTTCCAGGACCCGGCCGGTCTCAAAATCGTGCTCACTGATTATAAGACCCGCCTGAATGACAATAGAGAGGGCATGGTCGGGAATGCCTGATGCCGGATCGCCGTCTCCGTTTCCTGTCTTCGTTGTCATCATGCTGCTCCTCGAAGTCTGTGCATTCACTGCACTGCCTGCACCCATGCACCAGTGTATCTTCTGCTTCTATCTCCGGTGGCGGTGGGGCGGGGGCTCTGCAAAAGGTGGCCCGGGTCACTGCTGGTGGCCTGAACGGTCTCTTCTGGTAGGTACCTCCTCATCTTACATAAATGCAGGACGTTTTCCTCCCGTTGGCGTTTTTGCCACCCGTTCCCGAAGGGAGGTGTGATACAGGTCACCCCGGTCACGGTTGACCCCCCCCTGCAATGGGGGAGAGAGGATAATATCCACGCCTTCCGTTCAAGTGGGTCACTTACGCCTACGCCTACAACGCCTGCAATGGGGGAGAGAGGATAATATCCACGCCTTCACTGACCGCATGAGGTAGGATACGTGATGAAAATTCTCCCGTTTTTGTGATATGCATGGATTGCCTGAGTTCTCCGCTCTCCATTCTCCCTGAGCAGGATGTGCAGGGGCTCGTACTGGTGGCGGGCATTTCTGCACTATGCAGATGGTTGCCCGGCGGCGAATACCAGGGCAGTATCCTCGATCAGGTGCCCGGTCCCGGAAAGCATTCTGTCGGTTCGGAAATCTGGTGCCAAATCCCCTTCCCCAATAGGATCTTCCTTCAGACTGCGGGTTGGGTTTCGCCTTCACCGTTCCCGCACTCGAGTCAATCTGCAATACTGCCTGCATATGCATCCACCATTCTCACCACCCCTTCAAATTGCGAGCGGAGGTACGCGTATCGGATTGACGTTCATATTTCCCTGTAATGGGGTTAAAAACCGGTTTTTTCGAGAATAAGGTGCATTTGGAAGATTTAAAATTAAAAAAATGGGAAATTGTCCAGGAGAGTTGTCTCAGTCATAGATCCGGTGTTCGGCACTCTGAAGGATCTTCTGCAGCATCTCGGGATACGAAACCCCCGCAAGGGCGGCCATCTTCGCCAGATGTCCGTCCCAGCACCAGCCGGGATTCGGGTTGACCTCGAGGAGGCGGGGAGTGCCGTTATGGTCCAGGCGCCAGTCAAAGCGGGCATAGTCCCTGCATTTCAGCCTTCCGAAGAGCTTCAGGCAGCTTGCAACAAGGAAACGCTGGACGTCTTCGGAGAGGTTCGCCCTGACAGAACGGAGGTTCCAGTACGGGGAGGACGGGTCCCATTTCGCCTCATACCCGCATATCCGTGGATAGGAAGAAGGAAGTGCCGAATAATCCTCCTCGATGATAGGGAGGACTTCGTACATATCGGGGAGATTGCCGATGATGCCGACACTGATATCACTGCCTGAGAGGAACTCCTCGACGAGGATGGTGGTCTCCTGGCCGCAGCGGTTTCTCACATCTTCGATTGCTTCCTGCAACTCCCCGATATCGCTGCAGACGCTTTTCCTGGTGATCCCTACGCTGGAATCTCCCAGGTTCGGTTTGACGATGACCGGGAACCTGAGGGGCTGTTCGATAAATGAACTGTCGCCGGGAGTGATCATGAATGCCTTCGGGACCGGGATGTCGAGTTCATGTGCGACACCGCGCACCAGGGATTTGTCGTAGCAGTAGGCAAGGCACTGCGGGCCGCCACCGGTATAGGGGGTGCCTAGCATCTCAAGAACCGCGGGAATATGGAGTTCCTTGAGCGGATCGTTGAAGAATCCCTCATCACAGAGATTGAAGACGAAATCGGTCTTCTTTCCCTGCTGCTGAAGGGTTTTTACGAGCGAGGCATGGTTGTCTGCAAAGGTGAAGGTATACCCATCAATGGCTGTGAGCGCCTTTTTGAGCTCCTCAATGGTGTGAAAATCATCCTCGTCAAAGACACATGAAGGCCTGACCCCATCCTTCAGGCGTGGGTCGCCCATCACGACGGTCACGTTCCGGTTTGCTTTTTTCACCTGTTTCCTGCGGGTCCATTCCTTCTCCACCCTGGCCGTGATGACCAGGCGCCTGCCCATCATGCCGAGATCCTGGTTTTTCCTGGATTTCGTAACGATGGGGTCGTGGAAGGTAATATCGCGGTAGCCGCACTGCTCGAGCATCTCCCGGATGCGGTCCCGGCTATAGAGCCGTTCTGCATAGAACTGATCCGCAAGAACCCCTTTTCTTACATGGGTGATGACCTCGCGGGAGATGAGTTTTTCTCCGTCTTCCGACAGGCTGCGTTCACGGCATACGAAGTAGTTCTGGTCTATCCACTCCCAGCTGCGGGGTTCATAGTTGTCCCTGATATACGCACCGTCCGCGATATCCAAAAGGAGCCCGCCGCCCGGTTTTGCCACCCTTGCAACTTCCGTGAGGATTTTCAAATCATCCTCGTATGACTCGAAGTAGCCGAAACTGTTGCCGGGGATGATCACATGATCAAAGGTATCTGCCTGAAATGCAAGTTTTCGTGCATCCCCTTCCCTAAAATTAATGGTCAGTCCTTCAATTTTCGCCTGTTTCTTCGCACGGGTAATGAGGTAGTGCGAACGATCAAGGCCGGTGACCCCGGAATATCCCCTGCGTGCAAGTTCCAGTGAATGGCGGCCCTGCCCGCAGCAGAGATCAAGGATGCTCCCGCCTGGCTGAAGGCCCAGGGCAGCGGAGAAGAGGTCGACTTCTTCTGAGGTTATGGAGGTGTCATCAATGACATCACCGTCCGTACGGAGGTAGTTCGCATTGAAAATCTCCCTCCACCAGTCCGCCCTGACATAGCTTTCCAGGCTTTCAACAGGGCCTATATAACTGGTTATTTTGGATTTAGGCTGATTTCTGCTCATCAATTTGCCTTATAAGATGTATGGTATCTCCTTTTACGTAATAAAGCTATCCTGGGCGTTTAAATTTTAATCCTATTAAAGTGTTTTTCAGTCTGTTGCGGCCGCCGTGGTCAAAGGCCGGACATCTGCGCGCATTGCAGGAGAAGAAGTGGTTTCATCCCTGGCTGCCCGCCTATGGCGTCAAGCAGGGTGGATGCCATTTTTCACTATTCCCCGTACTTTGATATTGGCGGATGGCATATAGGATGGTATGCCCCACCTGTCCCGGACGCAATTCGGGAAATATATGACGCTCCTGCTGCAGGCGCTCATCGTCTTCATCATCATCGAAAGTCTGGTAATGAGACATTACACGTATGTGTTCGGGGGAATTCTTACCCTGATTCTTACCCTTGTGCCGATGATAGCTGAGCGTCAAATGCGTCTGACAATACCCTGGTGGCTGACGTTTCTCATCGTCCTCTCCCTCTATTTTCACCTCGCGGGCAACTACTTCCAATGGTATATTTCCCTGTACCCCTACTTTGACAAAATTGGTCACCTGATCTCGGGGACGACCGTCGCCCTTCTCGGCTTTACCCTGGTGCTGCTTATCGACCAGTACTCCGAGAACAACTTCAACCGCCCGATCATCATATTTTTGATCGTGATGCTGACGATGGCGGTGGGGGCGTTCTGGGAGATCTTTGAGTTTACCGTTGATACGTTTCTTGGTGTAAAGATGCAGCACGGGCTGAATGACACCATGCTGGACATGATCTTCGTCCTCATCGGGGCGGTGCTTGTCGCCGCCCTCGGCAATATCTACCTGAGGAGACTCTCAAAAAGGACCCTATCCCGCCTCTTTATGGGAAATCCGGTTCTGACGGACAGGGTCTACAACTACATCTCAGAACAGCCCCGGCAGAACAAAAAAAAGGAGTGATCGTGGGAAGGTGAAGGACAACAGGCCTCCCCACCTCCCCGGTTCCGGCAGAGTAGCCTGGTTCCTGCCTCCGGTGCGACTCCTGGCAGGCCTGGCAGGCAATCGACCGGAGAGGTTTTCATACTCCACGAGAATGGTCTTGGTGATTGGCTATGCAGGAACAACTCAGGGAACTGCTGCTGGAACGGTGCCGGGCGATGGAGATCCCCATGGTGGGGATTGGCGGGGTCGGGCGGTGGGAGCACCCGCCGTTTACCCCATGGATGCCGGAAGCGTTCTACCCGCAGTCCATCTTTCCCGAGGCCCGGTCGGTGATCGTCATCGGCCTCCCCGTCGATCTCCCCGTCCTCGAGACCGCACCGTCCATATACTACCACGAGCTCTACACCACCGTCAATACGCTGCTTGACCAGTACACCTACCGACTGGCTTCCTATCTCAATGAGATGGGGTACCCGTCGGTCTTTGTGCCTCGCGACGGCTATGGGGGGATTGAGGCCCTGCTCGAAAACCCGGTCGCCTTCTTCTCCCACCGCCATGCCGCCTACCTTGCGGGGCTGGGGAATTTCGGGGTGAACAACATGCTCCTCACCCCGGAATACGGCCCCCGGGTCCGGTTCGGCTCGGTCCTGACGGCTGCAATTCTTCCCGAAGACCCCATTCTGGAAGGGGAGCTCTGCACCCGGTGCATGGCGTGCGTGGAGCGGTGTCCCGCCCGTGCGCTCAGAGAAGGGGAGTATCCCGCCACGCTGACCGATAAGAAGGCATGCGTCGAAAACAGCGAACGCCTGTCCCGTAAGCGGATCTCCCCCTGCGGCATCTGCCTGAAGGTCTGCCCGGTGGGACGGGACCGGGTCCATTTCCGCCGTGAGGATAGTGCCATGTATACGGACAGGGCACGGTATCCCGCCTATCACCGCGCCTGGAAGCATGTCCGTTCGTACGGGAGAAAGAAGTAATCGCACGAGAGGAGAGGAGGAGCGGGGACTCCCCGGGATGTCCGTTCCGGGAGCGGTTACCGGTTCATTCCGGCACGGCATAGGGGATGGCCGGTGCGCCGGGTTGCCGTATTCGTGGCGGCGGAGCTGCCACCCTGCCGCCCTCCCCTCCTACCACCCGGAAGGGAGGTGTCTTCGTACCACCCGCATCAGTTCAGTGAAAAATTGGTCCCTGACCTCCTGAACGACGAGCGCCTCGTCGATATAGAGCGTACAGCTGTCCTCTGTCCGGAACCTTGCCGGGGAAACCTGAAGAGAGTAGGTGTTTATCGTCTGGTCCCAGAACCAGTCGGCGCTCCCGAACTGGATGTAGTCCGGGTCCATGCGGGCAACCGCCTCGAGGTCCTGGCGAAGGAGGTGGCCTGCCCTGCTGTTCTCGATGCAGACGGTCACATAGGCGATGCGATACGTCATCCTGTTCACCGGTACCCTGCCGGCCTCCAGGCGTCTGATATTGTGGGTGTCCGGCTGGCCGCCGTGAACAAAATGGCCGTAACAGCTCTGGATGGTATAGCAGGCGGGGACCTGGGCAAAGGCCCGGATGAGGGGCAGCAGCGGAGCGTCGATCTCCCCTTTGCTGATGGCCGACGCTAGCTCGCCAAGGGCGGCCTCCCGTTCCCGGACAAACCCCGGAGAGGGGACCATCGGGCGGGGTGGGGTAAACGTCTCCATGCAGGTGAGAATGGTTGTTCTATTGATAAAAGCATGTGGGGGGGCGATGGTGTGCCATCGGGTCACCCTATGCGGCAGTGACAGCGCGGTGATGCAATCGGCTGCCGTGGAGGAATGGGAAGCCGCATCTGCCGGCTTCCACCCGGAGATTACCCTGCAGGAGTGGTTACGGCCCCTGTCTATCGCGTCACACGTTCGGATGGTCCTCCTTTCTCCACCAGATCTTTACATGATGCGAGTGGCCGGGGATGACAAGGTCGGACCCGTCACCTTCCATATGGTCGAGAAGATACGTCCGGAGCACTTCCCTTTGCACGGGCGTCCGGGCCAGTACCTGTGGGGCGAAGTACTCCACCGCGGCATCCGCTGACGGGAAGGGGTAGCGGTGGGGAAGGGGCGTCGATTCGATGTTGGGGTACACCCCCATGGCATAGAGCAGATTATAGATGAGGTTGCATTTCGGCGGTGCGGCAAACGCCCTGCCGTGGAGTGCGGGCCACAGGGCAAGCGACAGCATCTCCCAGGGAGTGGCCCCCGCGAACCAGTAGATGGCCAAATAGTCCGAGGAGGCCTCATGCATCTTTACGATGGCATCCCTGATGTCCGGGACACTCAGCGAGTTTTTTGCAAAGACGATGTCATAGGGGCCTGCAAGGTCGTTGGCACTATCGACCTCCTCCCAGAGTTTTTTTACCACATCAACATTATCGACGCCTTCGGAAGCAAGGTTCTCTTCCAAAACGCTGTACATGCCGCCGGCAGGTTCGACGGCGGTGACATGACGGACCCGGCGTGCGGCGGGAATGGCGATGGCTCCCGGTCCCGCACCGATATCCAGCACCCGTGACTCAGGCCGCAGCGGGAGGCCGTCGAGAATGGGATCGACGCGGGTGTCCCTGTGTTCCTGTGATTTGCGATAAAAATCCCGTGCTGCTTCCGCATCGTCCCAGTAGGCGGCCCCCGTCTGCTCCATGCTGGCAGCGCGGTACCTGCTCCATTGCCGTTTCCATTCTTCGTTCCAGTCAGTGATGTCGCGCATTGCTTCCGGTCCCATGTCCTCTCCTCCTGCGGTGCGTATGTTGCAGGCCTCGCCCGCCCTGTCTGTCCAGTCCAGAAGTCCCTGCCAATGCTGCCATCTATGAGGGCTGGCCGGCTACTGCCGGTGCAGGGAGCATCGTATGGCAGGATAAATGCTGAGAAATGATAAATGTGTGGATAATTTCAGGGCAGGCATCCAACGAAGAAAGAAGGGAGTGGTGCCGGGGACCCCTCCCCTGCCCGGCGCCCGCACATTGTCCATAGTCTTCGGGATGGGATGAGAGGTGATTATCCGCATGAAGAGGACGATCCGAGTGTTGGGGTTGCATCCTTCGGGATGGGATGGGATGAGAGGTGATCATCCGCCCTGGCGATCAGGTCATTAGGACGGACGATAGCCGCCTCCCCCCAAAAGAGCGGCTTTCAAATGGTTGTTTGTGCAAACCGTGGAGACTTTTCTACCAGACTTCCGGAAATGCCATGTTGGTGTACATGTCTTCCAGGCGTGCCTTGTGATTCGATTCCATGTTGGCAAGGTTCGTGAAGATTTCCTTCTGCTGTGGGGCGGTGCTCAGGTTGGCGAGTTCCTGGTACATGTCTCGGGAGGATTCCTCTTTTTTGATGGCGAGTGCTATGCCTTCAACGGGTTTCATCTCCGCTGTCATGGTCGGAAGACCGAGAGTCTCCGAGATCTTGTAGTCCTTTGCCTCATCAAACTCAAAGGAGGCGACGGGTTTTGTGAGGAACTCTTCCAGGGTTTCACGGTGTTTGCGTTCCTCCTCTGCGAGCTCGCCAAAGATCTTCTTGAGTGATGGATCGCTCACACGGTTTCCTATATCGCGGTAGAATGAATAGGCTTCAACTTCTTTTTCGATCGCTCCGGATAATATGCTCCTGTATTCTTCCTTTTTCATCGGCATCCCTCCAATTGAGGATGGGTGGTTAAGGCTGGTGATGGTATAAATAGATTTCTGCTTCCTGCGACAACTCCCCCGCAGGGTTCATGCCCAGACTGCGCATCCTGTGTGCGCTCCCCTCCTGCGCTCCCGAATCCCTGGATGGTGCATATTCGAAAAATGTTAGGATCTGGGGCTTTGAAAAAGGCTTGTGCATGGATTACCTCCGATATTAAGGAAGAATTGTCGTTCATATGCAGGTATGGGCGCTCAGACCCGTTCATCTGCCAAATGAGCGGGGCATCGTCACGGAAAGCATGATCCCCCGGCACTCCCGCGCTGGTGTCGGGATACCATGCCGGAGAACATCGCGTTCGGCAATTCGGGGGAGGATCGGTTGATAAACTATAATTGGGGCTATTTTTCTAATCTGGGCATAATTGTGGCGTATTTTCCTCAACACTTAATAGGGATGAACCAGTAATAGTTAAATACCGGACCATTATCCAGGAATTGTTTTTCCATGCATGTGTACTCATCAAACCAACAAAAAATCGCAGAACGAATTGACCCCGACACCCTTATATCAAACTGGAAAGACTGGCGATGGCAGATCGGCCACTCCATCCGTGACATCGACACGTTCGAGCGCCTCCTTGGCATTCAGTTCCCGGCGGACCGCCGCATTCAGCTCGAAGAGACCATTGCACGCTTTCCTCTCTGCATCACACCATACTACCTCTCCCTCATCGAGGCAGGCGACTACGATAACGATCCCGTATTTATGCAGGCGTTCCCGTCGGCATCCGAACTGATCGTCGAGGACTGTGACATGCCCGATCCCCTCGCCGAGGATGAGGACAGCCCTGTCCCCTGTATCACCCACCGGTATCCCGACAGGGTGCTCTTTCTGGTGAGCAATGTCTGTGCCATGTACTGCCGTCACTGTACGCGAAAGCGCAAAGTGGGAGATGTCGATTCTATTCCCGCTGCCTCGGAGATCAGGGAGGCAATCGCCTACATCGCGGATCACCCGCAGATCCGCGATGTGCTCCTTTCCGGCGGCGACCCTTTGATGCTCCCGGATGAGTATCTTGACTGGATCCTCTCCGAACTTACCGCCATCGATCACGTTGAGGTGATCCGCATCGGCACCCGGGTGCCGGTCGTGCTCCCGTACAGGATTACGGACGACCTTCTCGCCATCCTGCAAAAGCACCACCCGCTCTATATCAACACGCATTTCAACCACCCTCGGGAGATCACCGCCTCGTCCAGGGAAGCACTGGGGAGACTTGCGGATGCGGGCATTCCCCTTGGCAACCAGACGGTGCTTCTTGCCGGCGTCAATGACTGCCCCCGTATCATGAAGAAGCTGGTGCACAAACTCATGCAAAACCGGGTGCGGCCCTACTATCTCTACCAGTGCGATCTGTCCGAAGGGCTTGCTCATTTCCGGACACCCGTCGGAAAAGGCATCGAGATCATCGAAAGCCTCATCGGGCACACCAGCGGTTTTGCCGTTCCTACCTATGTCATCGACGCCCCCGGCGGTGCGGGGAAGATTCCGGTCATGCCCAATTACCTGATCTCCTGGTCGACGAATAAAGTGGTCCTTCGCAATTACGAGGGGGTGATCTCGACGTACCGGGAGCCTGACTGCTACCGCAATGTCTTCTGCGACCGGAAGTGCGACGAATGCACGCTGCAGTTGAAACTGGACGACGCCGACGAATCGGAGGCGGTGGGTATTGCAAAGCTGCTCTGCGACTATGACGAGACGATTCTCCTCGTTCCGCAGCATAACGGCCGTATGGACCGAAGGGATGGCGACTGACTGCATAACGACGATCGGGTCGTCGGTGATCCAGCACGGCCCGCTCAATGACCGCGTCTACCTGATGAAGCTTTCACGGCCGGATGCCGCGGCAATAGTTGCGGAACTCGACGCTCTTGCATCTGCGCAAGGGTACTCGAAGATCTTTGCGAAGGTGCCGGCAGGCAGCGTGATGCAGTTTCTTGCCGCGGGGTACCGTATCGAGGCACGGGTCCCGGGTTTTTTCAAGGGCGAAGAGGACGGTTTTTTTCTTGGGAAGTACTTCAGCCAGGAGCGGAGATCCGCGGACCCCGGAATAGAAGAGGTGGTGGCCTGCGCCCTCGCATGTGCGGGGGAACGCCGCCCCGCACGGCCAGCGCCTGGATGGCATATTACCGAGGCAGGCCCTGCCGATGCGACCGACCTGGCAGCGCTCTATGGGCAGGTCTTCGAGACCTACCCCTTCCCGATTGCCGACCCACGGTATATCCGTGAGACGATGGCCGACAATGTCCGGTATTTTATCGTCAGGCATGAAGGGACGCTGATCGGCGCCTCGTCTGCGGAGATGGATTTGCCATCGATGAATGCCGAGATGACGGATTTTGCCACTCTTCCCGCATTCCGGGGACAGGGGATATCGTCATGTCTTCTCCGGCATATGGAACGGGCGATACAACAGGAGGGGATACGCACCGCTTTTACCATTGCCCGTGCCGCGTACCCGCCGGTCAATATCCTCTTCGCCCGGGCGGGGTATCGCTTTGCGGGGACGCTTGTCAACAACACCAGTATCTGCGGCTCCTTTGAGAGCATGAACGTCTGGTACAAGGCCCTCGCCGGTAACACCCTTGCCGGACTGTGAGGTCTCCTGCAGGTCAGACCCCAGCCATTCCGGAGCAGCGCGATAGTCCTGCTGCGCAAAGGGTGCTGCGTTACGCACGGGAAGGCCTGTTCACCCCGCACCCGGCAGGGGCAACCCCACTGTCCCCTATCCTGCCCGGCCTCCCTTCTCCATAAACACCCGGGTGCGGTTTCGATGATATCGCCGCGCTTCTTCCCCGCACTCCGGGACCACCGTTGGCACGCTGATCGTCTGGTCCGCCTTCTCTTCCCATATCGATACAAGGCTCATACAACTGGCCGTTATTCGTTGTGATGAGCTACGTTCATGTGTATCCGTTCAACCCGGAGATAGCAACCATAATAAGAATCCGGATCATTGACTCAATCAGGAGAGAAGCACATGATGCTGAAGGGAATTCTTGCCGTGCTCTGTATTGCGGCACTCTGCACCGTTCCGGCGCTTGCCGGGCTCAATGAACCGACGGTAATCATCACCGGTACGGAAATGACACCCGCGGTGCTGATGCCCGGCGATACAGGGGTCATAACGGTGACCCTGAAAAACACTGCGAAGGCGTCGGTGACGACGACCTCCACGACCGATACGACGACTAGCACCGAGGTCAATCCGACCATCACGAGCATCTACCTCGACGGGGGCAGGGATATCAAAGTGCTTGGCGGTAATACACAATTTTCCGGCGATCTTGGTCCTGACCAGTCCATTCAGCTCTCGTTTTTCATCCAGGCGCCGGAGAAGGATGGCATCTATTTTCCGATCCTGAGGGTGCGGGTGCAGGGGGCGGAGAGTCTCATCTACCCGGTACCGGTCAATGTGAACGTGCCGGTATCCTTCGTCAGACAACCGATGCTCCTGATCAGCCAGTCCGGGCAGGAATTTGTCGAACCCGGTGATGAGGTGGAGGTGACGCTCGGGATCTCCAACATGGGGCAGAGTCCCGCAGATGACATATTCATCCGCATCTCTGAAGAGGACCCTTCGCTTGCCCCGAAAGGCTCGGGATCCTTTCATATCAACCGGCTCGATGCAGCCGAATCGGCAGACCTCATCCTCTCCCTGGTTACCGACAGGAAACTGGAACCCGGCATCCGGACCATCCTCCTTGACGTGAGTTACTACACGGTGGACGGCGTGCTCGTCTCCCGGACCGATACCGTCTCCCTCGATGTGCGTGGCCGTGCAAAGCTTGGGATCGCCTCCATCAAGACCGACCCTGTCCGGGTATTGCAGAATGATCAGTTTGATCTCATCATCCGCCTGGAAAATACCGGCACCGGTGATGCGACCTCAACGAAAGCAGATATCGACCTCCCGTTCTCCGGCAACAAGAATTCGTTTATCGGGAAAATCAAGCCGGATAATGATGCTCCGGCAGTCTTCACCCTCGACGCGGAGGATGCCCGCGACCATGACTATACCCTGACCGTTACCTATGAGGATGAATGGGGGGTGCACTCGGAGGCGTTCCCCCTGACGATGCCTGTACGGTCGAAGGATGACGGGGGGATGATCCTCTTCGGGTTTGTCCTCATCGCTCTCGTGGCGGCAGGCGCCTGGTACTTCTTCGTCTACCGCAAAAAGGAAGAACAGGACTGAGCACTGATGTTTGAGAACCTCAGGGTCTCGGTATTTCTCGCGGCGCGTGCCCTGCAGCGGGGAGGCAGGGGGAGGGTACTGATGAACATCATCGTCATCGCCTTCGTCTTTACCAACATGATCTTCCTGCCGTCGGTCATTTCAGGCGCCGTGGAGACCTATAATGTCCAGACGATCGACTTCATGACCTCGGATATCGTCATCGGGCCCCGCGAGAATGAACGATACATCGAGGATGCCGATACCCTGCTCAGCCAGGTCAACAGAATTCCGGGGGTCGTCCGGGCATCCGCACGCTTCTCCATGCCGGCATCCATAGATTTCAAAGAGAATTCGGTCTCCATTGAGGTCAAGGCCTTCGACCCGCGCGATGAGGTGGAGGTCACCAGGATCCACGAGTATATGATGGACGGCAATTACCTCGGGAGCGGCGACCGCGACGAGATCCTTCTCGGGGTGCTCGTGACCGGCCATGAGGATCAATCACAGGACTTTTACGATTCGCTCGGCGGTGCGGCCGTCGGGGACGTGGTCACGGTCCGGTACGCCAACGGGGTCGTCCGTGAGTACCGGATAAAGGGGATTGTCCAGACAACATCGTATATTGCCGACTACATGGCGTTTGTCACCGCTGATGAGATGGACGGCGTCCTCGGCGGTGCCGAACCGAACACCCGCGCAACCGAGATACTTATCAAGGCGACCGATGATGCCGACCTGCATGCCCTCAAGCGCATGATCCTCAGTTTCGGGGTGGGAGAGGACGTGAAGACCTGGGAGGATGCGACCTCGGACATCGTCGCCGAATCGGTCGAGTCCTTCAACATCATCAACAACATCACCATCATCGGAAGCCTCATCATCGCCGTGGTGGTGATCTTCATCCTGATCACCATCAAGACCTTCACTAACAGGAAGCAGATTGGCATCTTAAAAGCGATTGGCATCCCAAAGGGCGTCATCATCAATTCCTATGTGATGCAGGTGTTTTTCATCTGCACCTTCGGCATCATCCTCGGACTGCTCCTCCTCGAGGGGATGGTGCTGTACTTTACCGCATTTCCCATAGAGTTTCCGGACGGGACGGTAACGCCGATCGTGGATGTGGGCATGCTCATCGAAAATACCCTCCTGCTCTACCTCTCATCGGCGGTTGCGGGGTTCATCCCCGCCTGGCGCATCACCAACGAGAAAATACTTGATGCGATGCGGGGTGCCTGATGATCACCGCCAGGAACCTGAAACGGACCTATACGATGGGCCTCGTGCAGGTGCATGCCTTAAACGGCGTCTCCATTGATATCGGAACGGGTGAGTTTGTCGGGATAACGGGAGCATCGGGTTCAGGAAAATCAACACTCCTGCATATACTGGGTCTCCTGGATGACCCCACCGAAGGGGAGATTATGATCGGCGGAGAGGATGTCCTGGGATTTTCCGACAGCAGGAAGGGACGGTTCCGGCTCAGAAAGTTCGGGTTCATCTTCCAGGATTACGCCCTGGTCCCGGAGCTGTCAGCCTTGGAAAATGTCATCCTCCCCGCCATCGCGCGGGGAGTTCCGGTGCCCGAGGCCCAGGCGTCCGGCTGTGAATACCTGGACCGGGTGGAGCTCTCGGGGAGAATGGACCACCTCCCGGCCGAACTCTCGGGAGGGGAACAGCAGCGTGTGGCCATCGCCCGGGCGCTGGTGAACAATCCCGACATTGTCTTTGCCGACGAGCCGTGCGCAAATCTCGACAGCACCAACTCGCGCAAGGTGCTTGACCTCTTCCGGCAGATCAACGAGGAGCTGGACCAGACGGTGATCATGGTCTCCCACGAGGATTGGCACCGGGAGTATTTCGACAGGATCATCCGTCTTCGGGACGGGACGATCGAACATGAGGAGACGCTTTAGGCACAACCAAAACAGAAGAAGAGGGTAGTGTGATGGAAAAAATGGTTATTGCCGGATGTTCTCAATGGTCATCCGGCAGGAGAGGTCGCCCATGCACATGTGCCTGTCTGAGGTGAGGCGATAGTCGGGGTTCAGACTCGCCACTGCCTCTTTGCCATATGCGTTGCAGTGCTCGCATGTCTGGCGTGCCTCGGTCCTGAACTGGTGCATGTTGGCTTCCATCGGGCACTTCCCGGTAATTATCGTTGCCGCATCACCAGTCTGGGGGATAATCCGGCCCTGGAGTTCCGGGCCCATGATAATCGTCGAGATCGCACTGAAGGTTTCGGCAACCTCGGCGGCGGAATTAACACTGAACCCAAGAATTTTTGCGATTTCCCCCTGCTTTTTTCCCATCTCCCGCCAGATCTCCTTTTCTGCCTCATCTATATCGCGACGCCGTTCCGGCGCAATTTTACGAAATGCCAGGTCATAGGCAAACGGCATCATGCTCGCGCCGCGGGTTGCGATATCCCAGCGCCGTTCTGCCGGGATCTGGTTGAATGTCTGTACCATCTCTTCTTCACCTCCCCGGGAGGTGCGGGCGACAGGCGGCGTCCCACTGGTGGGGGGGTGGATTGATGCCCGGGTGAGGACATCCAAAAGGGAATCCTGGTTATTTCGGGACCGCGCTGGTGCCTGTCGCTTTTTCCTCCCGAAGATCACCCCTTCACGGGATTATGGGGTATTAAAGGTTATGGTCCCGATTTTTAAATGAGCGAAATAAAGCAGCATTCTGGTCCCATTATCCCGAACACCCGTCAATTTTTATGAGAAGCATGATGCAGGCCGCTCATGTACCGGAAGGGTGCCCTCCACATAGTAAAGGAGGAATTTTCAGGCAAATCGGATTAATACAGTGATGAATGCCCGCATCGCGGGTACCGGTCTGTTGTTCCCATGCTCTGCATCTCTATTGTGTCATATTCTTTGTAAGGTCTGCTCTGCCCGGGTGGCCGGGTATTTGAATCGCTGATGGGCAAATGGCAGGAAAAAAGGTATATGCACAGGGCACTGAGATAGAAACCAGGCGCCCGCGCCAGGTCTGCAGGTGGGGCGAAGAGGTGATCGCATTTGAGTGAAACGACCAGCAACTGTATTGATTTCAGCCTGAAATTTGCAACGGCCGGCGGGGTTCCCGCCCTCATTGAGGCAACGAAACGGCAGATGAGTGCATGCGGTGTTCCTGATGAGTCAGCAGAGCAGTTTTGTATCGTCATCGAGGAGATGTTTCTGGATATTCTTGAGAACGGGTATCCCCATCACCGCGGGTACCTTGCCCTCTCGTGCTCCTTTGAGGAGGGGGAACTCTTCATCAGGATCGCGGATCACGCAGGTCCGCGAAATATTCTGCAGGAAGACTCCCCGCTTGCCTCCCGTATCCAGTCGGCAGTCGATGAGGCCACCCACCTGGCGGTTGATGAAGGAAACGTCTACGAGATGAGAACGTGGATGTAAGCCGTAGCCCCTCCTGTACGGATGGTGAGGGGGTAGCTGCCTTTGTCCTGCGCCATTGTCCATGAGCTCATCCCCCGCATGACCGTCAGCGCTGTTCCAATGAGGAGGAGAGGCTCCCGAAGGCCCCGGAGACCCCGGAGGTCCCGGGATTGCCTCCATGAGATGACTGCCGCCTGTGCGGTACCTATCCCGCGGTTATCTCCGGGTACGAATACCTGCCGGAGCGGGTGTTCCAAAGGTGCACGTAGACGTTGTTGTCTTCGCATGAACGCCGGGGCAGGGCCCCGGTGTTTGCCATATTCTATTTCCTGATACCGAAACGGGAAGGCCACACTACGGGCGGCTGCCCGCCTTTTTAAAACAAACTATTATAATACTCCTTTGCCCATCAGAGTTCATGGAACCGATCCTGAAGGCGCAGAAGAGTTTCAACGGGGTGCAGGTAAGCTATCTCTCCGGAGAAACGACCCATTCCGTCCTTTTCAGTTATGAAAATCTGATCGAGATGGAGATCAATGTGTCAAACCTCCTGGACCACCCGGAGTATTACGCTGTCGACCATGACGGCCGCATCGTGCGGACGGATTTCTGCAACCCGGACCTGCATACCTGCGATGAGTGACCTTGTCCGGTCGCCGCGACCAGTGCGTGCAGTGCCGGGATGACGAGATCACGTACAAAAGATGATAAGAGATCTCTCCGGACAGGCATACCTGCCTGCTATGGTGCCGGTTCGGGGAGGTGATCGTCTTCCTGTACCTCGTCCCTGAACCCCTCATATATTCTGTCGACGAATTCGACACGGGTGACGATGATGATCTCATCGCTTTCCCGTACGACCGGATTTTCGGTATACAGGAGAAAATCGCTGTTCCGGTAGACACCGATAAAAGCACTGTTTTTCGGGAGTTTAATCGCCGAAAGCTCCGTTTCCTGGAACTTCTTTCCCGCAATCACGCTGATGAAACGGACATCCCCCCGCATCATCGTCGAGAGTTCGATGGTATCGATGCCTCGGAGCGTATGAAAAATGCTGTTGGATGTCGTCTGCGGAGAATTGACGACATGGTGGAACCCAAGTCGTTTTGCCACCGTCATGAACCCGGCGTCATCGGTTGTGATGATGATGTCCGGGACGTTGAAGACCTTTGCGATGAGCCCGATGATGATGTTGTCCTGATCATGTGCGGTGCAGGCGACGATGGCATCCGCCTTCTCTATCTCCGCCTTCTCGAGGATATCGGGCCTCGTTCCCTCTGCGTTGATGACGGTACAGTCGAGCGTCTCGGACAGTTCCTTTGCAAGGGTGGGGTTTCGCTCGATGAGTATCACTTCCGACCCGGTACGGATCAGTATTTTGGCCAGGTCGATTCCGAGGGCTGTCCCCTCGACGATGATCACTCGCATTGATGCTACCTCTTAAACCATGTTCGGGGGAAGAACAATATAAAGAGTGGTATGATCTCGATCCTCCCCAGGAGCATATCGACGATCAGCACCCCTTTCAGGAGGTCGGGCATCGACGCACTGGTGATGCCGCAGGAGAGGCCGACAGTGCCGAGTGCGCTCGAGACCTCGAAGAGGGCGTTATCGAGTCCGAAGCCGTGGAGCATGAAGAGAAAACTCGAGATCACAAGGACCATCAAATAGAGAACGACGAAGGTGAGGATGTTGTAGACCACCTCGCTTTCGATCACTTCGTCGCCTATCTTCAGCGGGGTGAGGGCCTCCCTGGGAAGAAAATACCGGATAAAGACCAGGTGCACAATCTTCAGGAGGATCACCAGCCGGAGGACCTTGATACCGCCCGCAGTTGAGCCGACAGACCCGCCGATCCACATCAGGACGGTCAGGACCGCCTTTGCCCCGTCCGGCAGCGTGCCGATATCAACCGTTGAAAATCCGGCGGTACTCAGTGCGGAGAAAGCCTGGAAGAGCGTCACCGGCAATGCCTCATTCAACGGGAGGGTTTCCAGGAGGGTGAAGAGCAGGAGACAAATGCCGATGAGAGCAAAGACGAAAAAGTACCTGAACTGGATATCGGTAAAAAGTGCCTTTTTTTCTTCGAGCATTCTGGGATACAGGGTAAAATTGAACGCTCCCATCAGGCAGCTGATGGTGATGAGCAAAGGGATGACACCCCCGGAAAATCCGGCAACCGATTCAGGCCTGGTGGAAAACCCCCCCGTTGAGACGGAGCAGAGTGCGTGACAGACGGCATCGAAGGGCGCCATGCCGCCGATAAGGAGGATGCCACATGAGATAGCAGTGATGGCGCAGTAGATTCCCACCAGCAGTTTGGCTGTCGCCATGACCGTCGGCCGGGCCTTCTGTTCACCGGCATTGACGGCGTAGAGGCGGTACGCACTGATGCCGGGGGTTACGAAGACCATGAGGATGATGATGACGATGCCGATGCCGCCTATCCACTGGAGCCATGAACGGGCAAAGAGAAATACCGGCCCGACGCCAGCGGGGGCAACGGACAGGCCGGTGGTGGTCACCCCCGATACCGCCTCGAAGAACGCGTCAAGAAACGGCATCCCGGTCGAGAGGCTGAAGGGAATGGCGCTCAACAGAGCGGTGAACGGGAAGATGAGCGCTGCGATGACGAGGGATTCCTTCCATTCAAGGTCTGCCGGGGGAAGCAGGCGGTGAAAGAGATAGCCCAGGGCGATGATAGTGCACCCGATTACTGCATAGACGGAACCAATTGCAAATTCCCTGAAATATATGGCAACAACAAGCGGGACCAGCAACGCCCCCCCCGCCCCTGTCATCAGCACTGCAAGGTACTTCAGGACGACGAGGGGTTTTACAGGGGAGACCAGTTCGTACATGAGATGAGTCGTAGTATGGGGGGGAAGGGAAAAAACCTTTCACCCGTCCTCTTCAGGCATGTTGCCGGGGTATCCGGTGTCACACACCGGTTCTGTGCAGGCCCAATCCCTGTGGAGACCGGAGCATCTCTGTTTAGATGTGTATACAGGATTCTATTTTTTTGAAACTTACCCATTATGTGATCTGGTATTCAATTGCCTCTTTCTCGAGGAAATACCCGAGAACGGTTCTGATGACGACAACCACCGCAAGCATGACAAGTTCTTCCTGCGTTGGGTTGAGGATGGTTCCAAGGATATCTGCAGCAATGAGAAACTCAAGCCCGAAGACGATCTTGTTCGTCAGGTTTATCCGGATCTGGTTATATGAAATATCAGTCTTTCTGAATTCAAGGAGAAGCACCCAGACGGTTGCCCGAATGCCGCCATAGATGATAAGGGCCGCTCCGACCACCTCAAAGAAGAACACGATCGCCTCGAGAAGAGTATTGAACACATACACATCGGTGGCCAGAAGACTCATAGTGAGTGAATGGGAAGATCAGTATAAAAATGTCGCCCCCCCCGGAGAGGAGAGCAGAGGCCGCTCCCCGCTCCCTGGAAGGCCATCACTGCTCAAAAGCCGAAATATTCCAGTCCTGCCAGTGCCACGGCAATCAGGATGCAGAGCGGAATGATGACATACCACGGGCCGACCTTCAGGTAATCGGGAATCGTCATGGACTTGAAGACCCCCTTGCTTAGGATCTTCTCATCGAGAGTGGGATATGCCGCGGCAAAGAGGCCAGCCCCGACCAGGATGCCCGTCACCCCGCCGAAGAGGGCGTCGAGTGCGCCATGCCCCACCGCCCCTGCGACGGTGCCGGGGCAGTAGCCGAGGACGGCAAACCCCATGCCGAATATGATGCCCCCGACAACGGTGGAGCCGATGGAACCGGGCTTCGGGTGCAGCTCGACCATCCCCCTGCTCCGCATCGCATAGACGCCGATCATCCCCACGAGCACCGCGGTGAGCATCACCTTGATCACCGTAAAGTCCGTCAGCAGGAGCTGGCCGAGGATCACGTTGTACTCGGTCACCCCGCTGATGTAGAGAAACGCCCCGAAACAGATGCCGATGAGAAGGCCGATTACGAGCTGCAGGCGGGTATTGGCATGGAGGTCTTCAAACATCATGGTCGCCACCTCACCAGAGCACCCCGTAGAGCAAAAACGCCGATACGATGCCCGAGAGGAAGAAGACGACCACGGCAATCCAGCTGGAGACGGCAAGCTGGAGCGTGCCGCTGATCCCGTGGCCGCTGGTGCACCCCCCCGCCCAGCGCGAGCCGAGCCCCATGAGGATGCCGCCTGCAAAGGCGACCGCGAGACGCAGCCCGGTATCATACCCGAAGGTGTCCCCGAAGAGCGTCGGCACCCATTCGAAGGAGAATCCTCCGACAATCACCGAGGTGATGAATGCCCCGATCACCACTCCGGCGACCAGCATCCATTCCCAGTCGACGACGAGGGCAAACTTCCGGTAATACGGTTTTTCGTCGGTCTTCCTGCCCCTGAAGAGCCGTTCGATCATGCCGCTCGTCCTCGAAAACGCGGTCGAACATCCGAGCGGTTTGTTCGAGAGCAGGAATGCCGCCCAGCTCAGGACGCCGATCCCCGCTCCCGCAATATATGGTGTCCAGTCCATTGTTCCCCTCCTTTCAAAAACCCGGCCATCGGCTACCGCAGAAATCCAGCGGCGATGTACCCGGTGATCCCGCCGGCGGCGTTATAGACCTCGGCAAACCCCTGCTGCTTTAAAAGGCTGCATGCAAGGCTCGAACGGTGGCCGGTCCGGCATACTGCGATCGTGGGTTTCGTGGGGTCGAGTTCCCCGGCCCGCGTCCTGAGATCCATCGCCATGATGTTCACTGCCCCAGGTATGTGCTGCTCTTCATACTCCTCTTTTGACCGGACATCGAGAAGAACGACATCCGGTTCCCGGATCTTCTCGTGCACCTCAGACGGGGAGAGCTGATACACGTGATCCGTGGGATACCCTGCCATCACCCAGGCATGGGTCCCTCCTTCGAGGTAGCCGATCGTCCGGTCGAGACCGACCCTTCTGAGCTGGACCGACGCCTCCCGTGCCTGGTCGGGACTGTCGGTAACGAGGAGGATGTCCCTGTCCGGCGGCAGAACCCAGCCGGTGAAGGTGGCGAAGTTGCCGCCCATGTCGATGTGAAAGCTGCCAGGGATGTGCTGGCCGCCGAAGGTGGCATAGTTGCGGATACTCAGCACGATGGTATCCGCGTCCTTCATCCGCTCACGGAACTCGGCCGGTTTCATTCCCCTGGGCGAAGGAAGGGTCCGGACGAGTGCCGGGCCCTTACGATTGATGTCGCTGCACCGGGCGAAGTGATCGGGTGCCGGGGGCATGCCGACGGTAAGTGAGCGGATGAACTCCCCGGTATCCTCGATACGCAGCGCCGGGTTGTAGGTGGTCTCGTAGCCGATGGTCGAAAACCGCATCGCACCCATCGCCTTTCCGCAGAGGGAGCCCGCACCGTGTGCAGGAAACACCAGGCATTCAGGAGGGAGGGTCATGACCTTCGTGTGGAGGTTTTCAAACAGCTGACCGGCCAGTTCGCGGGCCTTCCCCGGAAAGAGGTCGGGGCGCCCGACGTCCCCGACAAAGAGGGTATCCCCGGTAAATGCCGCGACCGGCGTATCTCCGCGGGAGGTGTCGGTGACCACGTAGACGAGGCAGTCGGGGGTATGCCCCGGTGTCTCAAGGACACGAAATTCCATGTCCTCGATGCGAAAGGTGTCGCCATGGGAAACGGCGACATGCTTAAAGGTGCAGTGGCCTGCCGCCGGGGCATAGATCTCTGCACCGGTCTGTTCGGCAAGGTCCATGTGGCCCGAGACGAAGTCCGCATGGAGATGCGTCTCGAGAATGTGCGTGATCTTCAGCCCTTCGGCCTCTGCGGCTTTGATATAGCGGTCCACGTCACGGCTCGGATCCACGATGGCACAGGTTGCGGTCCCACCGATGAGGTATGAGCTGTGGGCAATTTTTTCGATAAAGAACTGTTTCAGCAGCATTGCATCCATCCATTTTTTCGATGATGTCTCCTATACGACGAATGCTATATATATCAACCCCGTCGCCAGAACGAGGAAGAGGACGGTCATCCCTCCCCCGGCCCGCAGGTAGTCGGCATTGCGGTACCCGCCGGGCGTCATCAGGAAGGCATTGACCTGATGGGTGGGGAGGATGAACGAGTTTGAGGCGCAGATTCCAACCAGAAGAGCAAGGCCCCGGGGGTCGATACCGGTCGAGGTGCCGATGATGATCACCAGGGGGACGAGGAGGACCGTCGCCGCCACGTTCGACATGAAGAGGGAAAAGAAGGTGGCAAGAGCGGCAATCCCGAGGAGGATGAGGAACGGATGCGCCATGGAGAGCACTGCCATCATCGCATCCGCAATGTATGCTGCCGTTCCCGTCTGGTCCATTGCGATCCCCAGCGGTATGAGCCCTGCCAGAAGAAAGACGGTACGCCAGTCGATCGCATGGTATGCCTCGTCGATGGTCAGCACTCTGCCGAGGATCATTGCAACAGCGCCGCTGAGAAGGCCCAGCGATATCGGTACGCCGGCGAAGGTCAGGGCGATGCCCCCCGCGAGGCAGAAGAGGGCAAACGAGGCCTTCGATGGCTTTACTCCCTTCTCTTCGGGAACGGCGCTCAGGACGAACTCCGGGCCATGGCCGATCCGGTGTATTTTCTCCCACGGGCCGTAGACGACAAACGTATCGCCGATATCCATGGGGATGTCAAAGAATTCCCGCCGGTGCTCCCCTTCCTTGGTAAGAGAGAGGAGGACTTCGAGGCCGTGCTCCTTTCGAAATGAGATCTCCCGGAGGGTTTTGCCCATGTAGGGAGAATGGGGCCGGACGATGATCTCGGCAAATCCTGCGTGTTCTTCGCTGATCTCTTCGGTGTGCCGCTGCTGGTCCCCTACCGGGATGAGCCCGTAGTCTGTTGCCAACCGGCCGGCATCCTCGCTGGTTCCGAGAAGGGAGAGTACCTGCCCCTCCGCAAAGACCGTGTACCTCCATGGTGCAAAAAGGATGTCCTTACCGGTCTTTACCGCCAGGAGATGGAGGGAATACCGGGATTTGAGGGAGACTTCTTCCCTCGTCGTGCCGACCAGCGGACTTTCCTTCGGGACGATATAATGGTGCATACTCTGTGGCAGCTGCCACGTCTCGATGATCTCCTGCTGGACGACACGGGCGGGCGGTTCATCCTCCCCGGACGGGAGCACATGCCTCCCCGCCAGAAGGAAGTACAGTATGCCGGCCGCCAGCAGCACAAGGCCGATCGGCGTGACGGCAAAGATGCCGAACGGTTCGAGATTTCCCTGGATGAGAAGATCGTTGAGGAGAATAAGGGGGGATGATCCCACCATGGTAATGGTCCCGCCGAGGATTGCCATGAATCCCATCGGCATGACGAGGCGGGAACGGGGTATCCCGGTTTTTTTGGAAATTCTCAGGATGGCGGGAAGAAAAAGCGCTGCCGATCCGATGTTCTGCATGAACCCCGAAAGCATGCCGACGACCGAGGAGATGACGGCGATCAGTCTTCTCTCGCTTGCGCCCGCGATCGCTACGATCTTTCGTGCAAGGAGGATCATCACCCCGGTCCGGTCGACCCCGTAGCCGAGGATCATCACCGCCATCACCGAGATGACGGCGTTGCTCGCAAATCCCGAGAAGGTCTGGAGAGGAGAGACGAGGCCGAGCCACCCGAGCGTGAGCATGATGATGATCGCAATCACGTCGACCCTGAGTTTGTCAGTGACAAACAGGACGATGGTTGCTCCAAGGACGATGAGGACAAGTATGATCTCGGGGGTCAACGGTTACCACCAAATGATGCCAGTACGTTTTGATGGGTGCAGAGCGCAATAAAAAGATCGCCCTCCCCTGCACCTTTTCCGGCAGCACCGGGCGGGGAGGGAAGGATCCGCTCCGGGAAGGCGTTCCGGATGGGCGACGATGTGAATGGCATACCACTCCTGCGATGCATCTCCTGCAATCTTCGTCATTCATTTTTTGAGGTCCTCCCCGCACGTTTCTGGAATATAACTATATGCAATGTCGTCCATCTGCACCGGTACGGGACACGTCCCGGATGAGATGAGAGCAGGAGGAGGAAAAGATGGGCGAGAAACAACACCCGGTGCTGGTCGGAATGAAGCTTGAGACCTGCGAGATAGACCGGGCACGATTGAGCCTGATGGACCCGAAACTCATTGAGCAGAAGGTTCAGGAACGGACCATCGACGAAACAGCGCAGGAGATGCTCCGACACACCCTGCGGGAGGGTGTCGAGACGGTATGGGACCGGTTCGAGATGCAGCAGCCCGGGTGCACGTATTGTGCCAGCGGCCTGTCCTGCAACCGCTGTGCGATGGGCCCGTGCAGGATCATCCCGGAACATCACCGGGAACGCGGCGTCTGCGGTGCGGACCGTGACCTCGTCGTCGCACGAAATCTGCTGGATACCCTCGCAACCGGCGCCGCTGCCCACTCGGACCACGGCCGTGACATCGTCGAGACCCTGTACAAGACCGGGAAGGGGACCGCCCAGGGGTATTTGATCTCCGATCCTGCAAAGCTGAGGCGTATCGCCGATGAACTCGGGGTCGAAACAGAAGGAAGAAGCGATGAGGACGTCGCGGTCGATGTGGGGCTCGGGCTCCTCGAGGAGTTCGGGACGGTGAAAGACGAGATCTGCTTTTCAAAGCGGGCCCCCGAACAGACCCGGGCGCGGTGGGACGCAGCAGGCATCCGCCCGCGGAGCGTGGACCGGGAGATCGTGGAGGCGATGCACCGCGTCCATATGGGGGTCGGGGCGAGCTATGTGAATATTCTCCTGCACGGCCTGCGGACTGCGCTCGGCGACGGATGGGGCGGGTCGATGATGGGGACGGAGATATCCGATGTCCTCTTTGGTACGCCGGAGATAAAGCAGTCACAGGTGAATCTCGGCGTACTGAAGGAGGACTGGGTCAACGTCACGCTGCACGGGCACAATCCGATGCTCTCGGAGATGATCGTCCGGGCATCGGAAGATCCCGACATCCGGGCGCTCGCGGAGAAGATGGGGGCAAAGGGCGTCAATCTGGTCGGCCTCTGCTGCACGGGCAATGAACTGCTCATGCGAAAGGGCGTCCCGATGGCAGGCAACCACTTCAACCAGGAGCTGGTGATCACCACCGGGGCTCTCGAGGCGATGATCGTCGACTACCAGTGCATCTTCCCGTCACTGCCGCGGACGGCCAGCTGCTATCACACGAAGATCGTCTCGACGAGCGAAAAATCGAAGGTGGTCGGGTCCTATTACTACGATTTCAAACCAGAGAATGCCTATGAAACCGCAAAGGCCATCCTGAAGATGGCGGTCACCAACTTCCCGAACAGGATCCCCGAAAAGGTGTTCATCCCCGGCACGCCGGTCGACCTGATGGCCGGGTTCTCGGTGGAGGCCATCCGGGCGGCGCTCGGCGGGACCTTCCAGCCGCTTATCGAGGCGATCGCGGAAGGCAAAATCCGGGGGGCGGTCGGCATCGTCGGGTGCAACAACCCGAAGGTGAAGCACGACTATGGGCATGTGACCCTGTCAGAGGAGCTGATCAGGCACGACATCCTCTGTGTCGAGACCGGATGCGCCGCGATCGCGTCCGGTAAGGCAGGACTTCTCATGCCCGATGCCGCTTCACGTGCCGGCCCCGGGCTCAGGGGGGTCTGCAAGGCCCTCGGCATCCCGCCGGTCCTGCATATGGGTTCGTGCGTGGACTGTTCGCGTATCCTCGTCCTCCTCGCAGAGATTGCAAAGGCCCTGGGCGTCGGCATCCACCAGTTGCCGGCGGCAGGGGCGGCACCGGAATGGTATTCACAGAAGGCCGTCTCTATCGGGTCGTATTTTGTTGCATCGGGCGTCTATACCGTGCTTGGGGTGATGCCCAAGATCACCGGCAGCCAGAATGTGGCTGAGCTGCTCACCGGCGGGCTGGAGGGTGTGGTGGGGGCAAGGTTTGCCGTTGAACCGGACCCCGTGGCGGCGGCGAAGCTCATCATCTCGCATATTGACGGGAAGAGAACGGAGCTCGGACTGTAAGGGAGAAGGGGGATGCAGGACAGGAAATTTGCTATACAGAAGGCAACACGATACTTCCGTGCCCGGCGGGCGGTTGTACCGGGTGACGGCATGCGCATCGTCATCACCGGCAAAGGCGGGGTGGGAAAGACGACGACGTGTGCCATCCTGTCCTCCCTCTTTGCAGAAGGCGGCCTGAATGTCCTTGCCGTTGATGAGGACCCCCAGCAGAACCTTGCCTTCTCCCTCGGCTATCCCCCCGAGCGGGCGTCCCTGATCGTGCCTCTCGCACAGAATGCGTCCTATATCGAGGAGAAGGTAGGGGTGCCCTCCGGGGCGGGGCGGGGTGGGATGCTCCGTCTCAATCCTCAGGTGAGCGATGTGGTGGAACGGTTCGGGATCACCATCGGCGATCACATCAGCCTACTCGTTATGGGAAGCGTCTCATCCGCCGCCGGCGGCTGCCTCTGCCCGGAAAACGCCCTCCTGGGAAGTGTCCTCCGCTATATCCGCCTGCGGCGAAACGAGGTGATCCTGATGGACACTCAGGCTGGTGTGGAGCATTTCGGCCGGGCGATGTCGGCCGGGTTTTCCCAGGCGGTGGTCGTCACCGAACCCTCCTTCAATGCCTACAGCGTCGCCGAACATTCGGCCTCACTTGCACGCGAACTGGGGATCAGGCATGTGCACCTGGTGGTCAACAAGGTCCGCTCGGAGGCGGATATCCGAAAAACCGAACGGCTCTCCGGGGGAGGGGTGAGATTCACCTCGGTTCATTATATCCCCTACAATGAGGAGATCATCGAATCCGAGCCGGATGTGCGCAGTATCGTTTTGGCAGGCTCGGAAAATCCCGTTACCGAGTCCCTGCGCGACCTCTGCCTCGATATCTGTGTCGCGTCAGAAAAAAGTGAAAGGGATATTATATCGAGGCTTTCCTGAACAGTGCGGCCCCGATGACGATCATAACGGCCGTAGACCCGCCGAGCACGGCAAGGGAGGTGACGGGGCTGATCGCTGCCGCCCCCAGCAGGCCGTAGCGGATCCCTTCGACCCCATAGGTGAGCGGGTCGAGGTAGGTGACCATTTTCACCCATGCGGGAAGGCTTTCGATGGGAAAGAGGGCCCCGGAAAGACCGAATATCGGGAAGATGACGAAGTTCATGATCAGCTGAAAGCCGTGCATGTCCTCCATCTTCGAGGCGATCGCGATGCCCAGGGCGGCAAAGCAGATGCCGATGAGGAGCATGAAGACGAACGCGATCAAAAACCCGGAAATGCCAGGGAACTGCAGCCCGATGAACAGCGAGAGGACAAGGATGATCGCCCCCTGTATCACAGCGGTCGTGGCTCCGCCGAAGGTCTGTCCCAGCATGATCTCCAGGCGGGAGACCGGGGCGACGAGGGTCTCTTTTAAAAATCCGAACTGTTTGTCCCAGATGATCTGAATTCCTGAGAAGACCGAGGTGAAGAGCACGCTCATGGCGATGATGCCGGGGATGATGAACTCCATATATCCCGCACCCTGCGCCCCCGGAATCCGCACCACCGAATTCAGTCCGAATCCAAGCGCGAGGAGAAGGAAGAGCGGCATTCCGAGGCTGCCCAGGATTCTGCTCTTCGAGCGCACGTAGCGTTTGATACTTCTCAGCCAGAGGGTATAGACGATATCCATTCCTACCGCCTCCCCGGACGGTGCATCATGCGCATGCGGGCGGCGGCGTCCGCCTCCTTCTCCCGGATGGTCCTGCCGGTGTAATAGAGAAAGACATCTTCAAGGGTGGGCTTATGGATGGAGACTGAGGAGATCTCAATTGCATGGCTCCCGAGGAGCCCCACCAGTTCGGCAATATGGGTCTCTGCCTCCCGGAGATGGACGGTCACCTGACCGTCGTGAAGATCGGTCCGCACAATCCACTCCGCCGTGATGAGTGGAGGGATGGAGGCGGCGTCCGGTGATGCGATGGTGATGACATCGCCCCCAATGCGGTCTTTGAGGTGTTCGGGGGTATCCATTGCGATGATCGTCCCGTGGTCGATAATGGCAATCCGGTCACAGAGACGGTCTGCCTCGTCCATGTAATGGGTCGTAAGAATGATGGTGACCCCTTTCTCCGTATTGAGGGATTTGATATAGTGCCAGAGGTGGTTTCGTGTCTGCGGGTCGAGCCCGAGGGTCGGTTCGTCGAGGAAGAGGACCTTTGGTTCGTGCATGAGCCCCCGTGCGATCTCAAGCCGACGGCGCATCCCGCCGGAGAAGGTCTTGACGAGGCTGTCTCTGCGTTCGTCCAGTTCGACAAGCCGCAAAAGGGTTGAAATCCTCTCCTCCCTGACGTCGCGGGGGATCCTGTACAGCCTGCCGTGAAAGTCCATATTCTCCCATGCCGTCAGCTCTTCGTCGAGACTCTGGTCCTGGAAGACGATGCCGATGGATTTTCTGACGCCGTCCTGGTCGCCCCTGATATCGACCCCGTTCACCAGTGCGGTGCCTGCGGTCGGTTCGAGAAGCGTTGCAAGCATGGAGATGGTCGTGGTCTTGCCGGCGCCGTTCGGGCCGAGAAGGCCGAAGATCTCTCCGTCCTCAATATCGAAAGAAATGGCGTCGACGGCGACAAAGCCGTCAAACTCCCTGGTAAGCCCTTCAACGCGTATCGCTGTCATCGTTGCCGAGGCTCCTGAGATGCTCCGTGCATTCCTTGATCATTCGTGTTGCCGCCGATGTTTTCTCAGCGGGTAAGCGGTCGACGGCAGCCCGCATCTGCCAGAGCGCTTCGGCGAGGGTGGCCCTGTCCTCCCCGAAGACCTCCATATGCAGGTCCCGCAGGAGAAGAAACTTCTCCCGCTGCTGGTCCCGGTCTTCCCTGAAATGCCTGAGGATCTCTATGCCCTTTCCGGTGGTCTGGCAGATGCTCTTCGAGCGGGCCCCCGTCTCGACGACGGTGATGAGCCCCTCCTCCTCGAGGTGGGTGAGGACCGGATAGAGGGTGCCTTTGCTCGGGACCCATGCACCATTCGTCTTCTCCTCGATCTCCTTCAGGAGATCATAGCCGGACTTCGGCTCATGCTGGAGCGTGTGGAGGATGTACAGGGCGAGAAAGCCCCGCTCCTTGCCGTGGGGTGAGGTGAATGACAGCAGACCTTTCATGGTAGGGGTGATGCTCCTTATAGTTCAGAAATGAACCGTTCGATATCAAACTATTGGCATTTCTCCGATGATAAAGATAATCATTCTCCCGGGCAGGTCCTGCTGCCATTTCTCCCGGTGCAGGATGTCTGAGGGGAAAAGAGGGTGGTTTTTAGGCCTGGGAGTTCAGGACCCGGGCGGGATCATCACGGCATCGATGACATGGATGACGCCGTTGCTGCACTCGATGTCGGTCGCGGCGACTGCCGCACCGTCGACCGTTACGCCATCCGTCGTGTTGACGACGAGTGCCGTCCCCTCAAGGGTATCGATGGTCTCCATGGCCAGGACATCAGCGGCCATAAGCCGGCCCTCAGCCACATGGTAGAGGAGGATGTCCGTGAGCGCTCCTTCCGGTTCTTCAAGGAGCCCCTCGACCGTTCCCTCGGGCAGCGCCGCAAAGGCGTCATCCGTGGGGGCAAAGACCGTGAAGTCCTGTGTTTCGTCGCTCAGTGCCTCGTCGAGGCCTGCCTCCTGGAGCGCGGCAACGAGTGTGGCGAAGTTTCCGTTGGCGACCGCTGTCTCAACGATGTTGTCTTTCGGCAGCATCATGGCGTCGATGACATGGATGACGCCGTTGCTGCAGACGATGTCTGCCGTTACGACCTCTGCGCCGTCGACCATCACGCCGTCCGTCGTGTCAAACCTGAGCCTTTTGCCGAGGAGCGTCATCGCACCGGGCTGTGAGGCCACGTCCTCAGCCATCAGTTCTTCCCCGACGACATGGTACAGGAGGATATTCTTCAGTTCCCCTTCAGGGTCTTCGAGGAGAGTAGCGACCGTTCCCTCGGGAAGTGCGGCAATGGCATCATCTGTCGGTGCAAAGACGGTGAACGGCCCTTCCCCCGAGAGCGTCTCCGTCAGGCCCGCAGCCTCGACCGCCGCAAGCAGCGTGGTAAATGACCCCGCATCCTCTGCGGTTTCAATGATGTTTTTCAGTGCCGGGGTCGGTGTCGGTGTCGGCGTTACCTCCGGGGAATCGTCGGTACACCCGGCGGCGAGCACCGCGACAACAACGAGCAGCACACCCAGCAGTTTCAGTGATTTCATTTCAAACACCCCCATCCTGTGATGGGATAGGCGGTAATGGATGTTCGTTGACTTAACAGTTGCCGGGCATTGAGGGGGTGAGAGGGTGGATCATTAGAACTGAAATACCCTTATATGGAAATACCTCCATCTCCGGCGTAGGAGCAGGAAGGACATGAACAAAGAAGCGGGCGACCGGTATTACGAGGAGGCCCTTGACCTGCACGAACGGCATCACGGAAAGATTGCCGTCAGCGTCAAGGTGCCGATGGGGACAAGGGATGACTTATCTCGTGCCTACACTCCCGGCGTTGCCGCGGTGTGCCGGGCCATCGCTGATGATCCCTCTCTTGCCTATCGCTATACCCTCAAAGGCAACTCCATTGCCGTCATAACCGACGGTTCTGCGGTCCTCGGGCTGGGAAACATCGGTGGTGTTGCTGCAATTCCCGTGATGGAAGGCAAGGCGGCAATATTCCGGGAATTTGCAGGCATCGATGCGTTTCCCATCTGTTTTGACCGGTATTTTCCCGATATTATTGACGCCATCCGGCATATCGCGCCGGCGTTCGGCGGCATCAATCTTGAAGACATCGCCGCCCCGCGGTGTTTTGAAATCGAGGAGGAACTGCAGGACCTCGGCATTCCGGTCATGCACGATGACCAGCACGGGACGGCGATCACCGTCCTTGCCGCGATAATCAATGCCTGCCGTGTCACCGGGAAAGAGTTCGAGGATCTCCGGGTCGTCATCTCCGGTGCGGGGGCGGCAGGATATGCCATTGCCCGCCTCCTCTGTTGCATCGGGTACCAGCGGGATCTCTGCCGGAGGGTCGGTGCGATTATCGTCTGCGACCGGCAGGGGATCATTCACCGTGAACGGCGGGGCCTCTACGAGAACAAGTACAAATTCATCCTTGCCGATGAGACCAACCGCGAGGGGAGGGTCGGGACGCTTGCCGATGCCGTCGAAGGAGCCGACATCTTCATCGGCGTGTCCGCCCCCGGCATTCTCACCGCTGATATGGTACGGAGCATGAACGACGACCCGGTCGTCTTTGCGCTTGCAAATCCGGTCCCGGAGATCATGCCGGACGAGGCCAGGCGGGCGGGCGCACGGATCATCGGGACCGGGCGGAGCGATGGTTCGAACCAGATCAATAACGCCCTCGCCTTTCCCGGTGTGTTCCGGGGTGCTCTCGATGCCCATGCGACGCGTATCTCCGATGAAATGAAGGTTGCCGCCGCCCACGGCCTTGCCGCGTATCTGGATGCACCTTCCGAAGACCACATTCTGCCGGTGGTGACGGACCGCGGGGTCGTCCGGGCCATCGCCGATGTGGTGATGGAGGCGGCCTTTGCCAACGGGTACGGGAGGGAATGGTAAGTGCCGGGTTGTCCCGTGGCCTTTTTGCCCGGGCTACCGCTCCGGTGGTTGGGAAGGGGCGGCCTCTACTGCCCGTCTGCCATCTTCAGACGAACCGGAAGAGTTCGGGCCTCATGGTAATCTCAAAGCGGGCGCCTTCCCCTTCCACCCCCGTTTCATGGATGGCAATGCCCGTGATATCGAGGATTGCCCGCACCAGAAAGAGGCCGTATCCGGTGTTGCGGCCGAACCCCCGGTCAAATATCTTATTCTTGAGGTCTGCCGGTATCCCCTTGCCGTTGTCCTCGATAACGAGGACTCCATTATCTTCTCTCCTGACAAAGGAGATGCCAATCCGGGTAACATGCTCACCGTGGCGCAGTGCGTTGTCGATGAAATTGACGAATACCTTGACGAGGAGGGGGTCGGCGTACATCTCGACAGGACCGGTCGTTGACAGGACCTCAACCGGCAGATGGTCCACGTGCAATGCCGCCGCTGTTACCAGGTTGTCAACACGCTGCCACCGGGGGGCAAGCACCCCCATATTCCGGTAATCACTGGTGAATGATATCTGGTTCTCGATCATCCTCGCAAGCGATTCAACCTTTCCTATATAGATGGGCACGGTCTCCGGCGGCGTATTCTTCATCAGTTCAAGATAGCCGAGAAGGGATGTCAGATGATTCAGGATATCGTGGCGTGTCACATCTGAGAGGAGGTTAAGTTTTTCGTTGGCCCGCTGCAGGGCTTCCCGGTAGTTTCTGGTCTCGGTGATGTCGATCATCGAGGCCATGATGCAGACCGGATGGCCATCGGGATTTTTCACGATCTTTGCGGTCAGATGGATGACGAAGGGCGTGCCGTCCCTTTTTTCCACCTCAAACTCTCCGATGACAGAACCGGTCTTCCAGAAATCTGCCAGGCCGCCCGCTTCCTGATCTTCTGCAAGTCCTATTATCAGGCCTTTGCGGCCGATGAGCTCTTCTGTGGACTCATACCCCCACATCCGCCGGAATGCCCGGTTGACATAGGTCAGGGTCCCGTCGGGGTCGAGAATGGAGATCGCTGTCGGGGAGGATTCGATGGCATTCTCCTTGATGAGCATCGTCTCCTGGAGGGCTCCTTCCGTCTCCCTGAGTTTGCGAAGGTCCATGAGGGATATGAGGCTCTGGCTGCTCCCGGGAATCATGGAGACCGTTGCAAAGACATCAATGTCCTCCCCCCGGTGATTTTTTATCGAAAATTCATAGTTTTTCGGGACACTTTCGGGTGCAATCCGCCTGGTGCGATGGAATTCCTGTATCCTGGCCACATCCTTGTCGGATACCAGCGAAGTCCATTTCATCTTCTGTTCCATTGCGGACAGGGGGTACCCGGAGAGGCGCTCCATCTCCCTGTTGGCGCGAAATACCGTGGAGTCCTCATCGAGAATCACCGTTGCCGTTCCGGTCCGCTCGAAGAGGGTCCGGTAAAGTTCCTCCGACTGCTGAAGAGCTATTTCCGCCTGCACGCTCTTGGCGGCGGATTCCATGGCATGAAAGGCAAAGGCCAGGTCGTCTGCAAGATCGGCAAAGAGTTTGCGCTCGTCCCCGTCATCGGCAAACTCCTTCGGCAGCGTGGCAGAGATCACCCCGAACATGCGTCCGCGACTCATGATCCTGACGATCATATTGCTCATGGACTTGTGTTCGGCATACAGCGGGCACGACGTACAGGTCAGCTCCGGGTGGTCAAACATGACCAGCTCCCCCGTCCGGAGGGCCTGTTTCATGCATGACGGGTATCGCCCGTCGAGGATTTCTTCCCTGAAATGGACAAAGTCCGTTCCGATGCCTGATTCTGCAAATTTCACAAAGGGACCTGAATCATCTGTGAGACTGATCCATACATGGCGGTATCCCCGCGTTGCGGTGAGCAGGTCACAGACCTTGTGTATCAGCTGATCGGAATCCTTCTCCGCACCTATCAGCTGATGAACATCACGGATTGCGAGAAGGACGCTGTTGAGGTGGGCAATCTTCTTTTCCGAACCCCTGCGCCGGGCACCCTGGTTGATTTTATGCACCAGTTCTGCAAACTGTGCCCGTGGTGCTCCGCCTTTCTGAAGGTAGAAATCGGCACCGCTGTTCATGGCCTCAATGGCCACCTCTTCCCGTCCTCTCCCGGTAAAAATGATAAACGGGATCTGGTCGTCTTCTTCCCGGACTGCTCGCAGCAGTTCAATACCGTTCATGCCCGGCATCTCATAGTCGGAGACGATGGCGTCGAACCCTTCCTGCGAGAAGATCGTCAGAGCTTCAGGAGCGCTTTGAGCGGTTGCCACCTGCATCTGGCCTGTTTTCTCCAGAAATATCTTCCCGATATCAAGGAGCGTAGGTTCATCGTCAACTAAAAGGACCCTAATCATGGCAAAACCGGATGTTGTACAACGGTTTGCTAAAAAAGGGCATAATAATATTGGTGAGTGCCGGAACACACGTCCTGGCGCTGGTTGTTTACCGGACTGTGCACCGTCCCTCTGCCAGTGGGGCCGATCATCGGTAACCGGCGGCTGTTCGGGCAGAATCATTGCCTGCTGCGCCTGAGAAAGGGCGGCCGCACGCCCCGGTTGCCGGAATGAAGGGAAGGGGATGAGAAGCCATCTTCCCTAAAAAAGAGAGGGATGAAGAATGCATGGCGGCGCAGGGGCTGCGGGGTTCGGGAACCGGGGGAGAGAAGAAAGGGCGGGTGCCTGCAAGCCCCGAAAACGCAGGCCTGAGATCCCCGGGAGCGCCCCTCTTCCCCGTTGCCTTTTCCCGGCTGTAGGCAGGAGGGGGATGGGGCGACTGCAGGTATTATGAACCTGAAGCGTATCTTAGAGCATGCAACCTCTCATAACCACCGGACCACCCGGGCCCAGGGCACGCGCTATTCTGGAGCGTGATGCGGAGGTGATCTCGCAGTGCATGGTGCGGGAGTACCCGCTCGTCCTTGAGCGGGCCGAGGGGATGAACCTCTGGGACGTGGACGGCAACCGGTATCTCGACTTCTCCGCGGGCATCGCCGTGATGAATGCAGGATGGAACCATCCCGATGTGGTGCGGGCCGTTGGTGAACAGCTGCAAAAACTCTCTCATGGGGCATTTCTTGATTTCTGTTCGGAGGTACCCGTTCAGTTTGCCGAGAAACTGGTCTCTATGCTCCCGGAGGGGCTGGAGCGTGTCTATCTCTCCAACTCGGGGGCCGAGACGGTAGAAGCCGCCATGAAACTCGCCCGGTATCATACCGGCCGCAAATACTTCATCTCCTTTTACGGGGGATTTCACGGGAGGACCTACGGGGCCGTCAGCCTGACCGCTGCAAAGGTCATTCAGCGCAAGGGGTTCGGGCCGTTTTTGCCGGTGATTCATGTCCCATATCCCGACCCCTACCGTCCCTTCGGGTTCAACACCGACACCTGTGATGTGGATGTCATCCGGTATATCAGGGAGGAGGTCTTCCGCACCGAGGTCTCCCCCGAGGAGGTGGCGGCGATCGTCGTCGAAGCCGTTCAGGGGGAGGGAGGATACATCGTTCCCGCACGCGGCTTCCTGAAGCAGCTTCGTGAGCTCTGCGACGAGTATGGCATCATGCTCGTCGTGGATGAGGTGCAGTCGGGGTGCATGCGCACGGGGCGGTTCCTTGCCTCCGAACACTTTGGGGTGGTCCCCGACATCGTCACGCTTTCGAAGGCTCTTGGCGGCGGGTTCCCCCTGGGGGCGACGGTGGCCTCCGATGAGATCATGGCCTGGCCGCCGGGTTCCCATGCCAGCACCTTCGGCGGAAACAATGTATCCTGTGCCGCCGGCCTTGCGGTCCTGAAGATTCTTGATGCCCCCGGCTTTGGAGGCCATGTCACGGAGATGGGGGCATACCTGATGGAGCGACTGAAGGACCTCCAGCAAAACCACGCTGTCATCGGTGATGTCCGGGGTATCGGGCTTATGATTGGCATCGAGCTTGTCAGGGACAGAATAAAGAAGCAGCGTGCAAAGGAAGAGCGTAATGCCGTTCTCAACGCGGCGTTCAGGAACGGCCTGACCCTTCTTCCCGCGGGAGAATCGGTCATCCGCTTCTCCCCGCCGTTGATCATTGAAAAGGAGGATATAGAAGCGGGGATTGAGCTTCTTGACTGTGCATTTTCCGCTGTTTCCCTGTGAGGGGGTATGCTGATAGCACCATCTATAAATATTCTCACCGGAAACTCTCAGGTGGACGGGAGTGGGTGAATGCAGAATCAGATGCTCAGGCAAACGGGGGATATACAGAAGGACAGGGAGCAGATCCTTGCCTATATGAAGACGCGGCGTGATGATGTGCCGGGATACATCCGGCTCCTGAAGCATGCATACCAGCTCTACCGGAGAAAGGCTGCAACCCGGCTTGGTGAGATCGGGGATAAACGGGCGGTGGTCCCGCTCATCAGGGCACTCGATGACGAATCGCTTGATGTACAGTATGTCACCATAAAATCGCTGGGTATGCTGGGGGACAAACGTGCCGTCGAGCCGCTGATCCGGTGCCTGACCTCTGAAGAAAAATGGCTCCGCCGCGGGGGGGCCCATTCGCTGGGCCAGATCGGAGACGCACGGGCGGTGGACCCGCTCATCCCGCTCCTGAAGGATGACTATCACGATGTCTGTGCCCATGCGGCCTGGGCACTCGGGGAGCTCGGGGACCCGAAGGCGATCGAGCCGCTGACCCCTCTTCTTGATGACGAGCGTGAGGATGTGAAGAAGGCGGCAGAAGAGGCGATTGAGAAACTAAAAAAGATTCAGCAGTCCTGAACGGGCGGGCCTGTCCTGCTGTTTCCTCACCCGGTGTGCCGGCCCCTTCTCAGGTTTTGGTCCGAAAAAACGGTCCCCTGCCCCACAAGGGCCGTATATGGTATAACGCACCGGGAGAGAGAAGCTCCGGGGAGAATGCCATCTCCTATTTTCCGCTCAGCCTGTTCTCAATTCCGTCGATGTTCCGGGTGATCTTCTCCTGTATCTCCTCGAGTTTGCGGTTCAGTTCCCGGATGCCGGTCACATCCAGTATCACCTCGCGGTCCATCCTGTCGAACCGCGGATAGGTGAGAAGGCGCTGGTAATCCCGGGTGAAATGGTAGTGATAATGTCCGTAAAAATAGACAAGCGTGTAGGTGAAGAGGTTCTGGAGCCTTCGTGCCGAGGTGTAGACCTCCTGTCGGGTGTCGTACCGGCACCGGATGTCCTTCTCCTTGAACATCCGCACCGAGAGGTCATAGTCCTCGAGGAGCGAGATGCTCCGGTGGCCGTTGATCCTGTCGTAGCTGATACGTGTCATCGCCATATTCGACCCGATGAGCCAGTAGAAGTTGAAGAGGTGGAAGATATTGTACTGTTTTCTCCAGAGGGAGAGGAGTTCTGATCTCAGCGTCTGCTCGTAAAAGAGGATGGGGCCGGTGCAGACGTCGTAGCCGCCATCGGTGAGGGTGCCCTGAATGAGTTCCAGCCAGTTGGAGGGGTGGAGCGTGTCGGCATCGGTGAAGACGATGAGATCCCCGCAGGACGCCTCGACACCGTTTTTCCGGGCACCGCCGATGCCTTTTCTCTCCTGCATGACCACCTTGTCTGCGTGCTCCTCTGCGATGGCCCTCGTGCCATCGGTGGAGTTGCCGTCCACTACGATGATCTCGAATTCGCCGCGGTCCAGGCTCTGGTTGTTCAGCGAGGCAAGGCAGCCTTCCAGCTGTTCCTCTTCGTTCAGGGTCGGAATTATGACAGACAGCATGGGATCACCGCACCTTGTATCCGTAATCATTCCGGAACCCGCCATACCACCGTTCCGCCTCTTTCATCAGGAGCTCCCGGCACCCGTACACCGGGTAGACGAGGAGGAAGGCAAGGGCCGCCGCATGGACGGTGGTGCCGACGCCAAACCGCCATGCCGTCGTTTCCAGCACGGCAATGGAGAGGGCTGACGCCACGATCAGCAGGATTATCCCGTTTCTTCGGCCGATGCCGACGACGGTGGTGTAGGTCGTTTCCCGGTCCTCATGATAATCAAGAATCTCGTGGATGATCAGGGCCTCGCAGCAGATGAACGTGCAGAGGACGGCATAGGCTGCCGGAAGAGCAACCGGCTCAAGGAGGCTTCCTCCTGCAAGGGCGTATCCCGCAAGGAACGGCAGGCCCCCGAACATGATGCCGTGGCAGAGGATGTCTGCGGCAAACCGGTCCTTGAGGCGGACCGGTCGTGCCGAATAGGCGGTCAGGGCAATCAGGCAGAGCAGGGTGAATACAAATCCGGCTGCCGAGATGGTAAGCGCGACCAGAAGAGGAATGCCTGCGAGTGCTGCGCACAGGATTCTCGTCCCCCGGAGCGTCACGTCATTGCCCGTCAGCGGATTTTTTCCCCGGGTCGCTTTCCCTGCATGACGCCGGTCGATCTCTACATCATACAGATTGTTGATCACAAATCCATATGCGGTAACACAGCAGAAGAGCGCAACCGCCGTGATGATGCCGGGGGAGATGCCGGCGGCAAGGGCCGCTCCTGCGAGCGGGAAGAGCGGATAAAATTTAATCCAGTCCCGGGTCCTGAGCATTTTTCTGTATCCCTGTAGTCTGTTCATATCGTGTCGTTCCTGTACTCTGTTGTTTGCTGGTGGTGGTGATGTGCGGCCGGTCGATGGTACCTGCCAGGTCGGTTTCGCTTAGCGTCGGGGTTCTGTTCCGGTTGAAGGAGGGTGCTAATTACGCCATCCTGCATGTGAGCTCACGGGTTTTTTGCAAGTCCGCACCACATCGAGGTGACCGCCTGTTCGGTAGTCTCTTCGATGCTCCCCTGCAGTGCGCCGAAGGCGTGGAGGTGAATGAGCATGAAATTCGGGTACCAGAAGTTTGCCAGGAAGACCTCCCGGTTGATGCCGGCAAGAAGGCCGCAGGAAACTGCCTTGTGGTACAGTTCATCCAGGGCGGAAATCCGGAGCATTCCCTCTCCCTTTGCTCGCTTCGTAATACTCGGGGAGGAAGAGAACTGTTCGAAGAAGAGGGTCTTTTTCGGATTGTCAAACATCCAGTACAGCACCTCACGCTTGACATTTTTTATCTGTTCTTCCACGGGTATTTCCGGGCGTATCGCCTCATTCACCGCATCGGTGAGGGCTGCGGTTACGGATGTGTATAGTGAATCGATGAGCTCTTCTTTGGTACTGAAGTACCTGAACAGGGTCCCTGCAGAGACGCCGGCACGCTTCGAGATCTGCTGAGTCGGCGTGGCGTGAAATCCCTGCGTCGAGAAGAGATCGATCGCCGCCTCCATCAGTGCCGTTCGTTTTTCTTCCGACAAATGCCTGCTCACATTAATTCCCCCGTTTACCGTGCCCCGCAGCCTATCCGGCAGGCAGTTTTGCTTTGCGCATACAAAAGTGAGCAATCACTCATTATATGGTTTCTCCTTTGCATATGCAGCAACGTGCGAAAAAAGGGTTTTTTTGGCTGATATGCTCCCCCGGAGGGGAAGAACCATGCAATCAGCGCAGGAGATCGCACGCTTTCCCCCCGCAAATCCAGAACAATTATTACCGGACCTGCAAACCTATTCATCATGCGGCATCTCCGCGTGTTTTGCAGAAGCATATGACATCTATGACCTCATCCCGCACGGTCTCCATCATCCTGGTTCTGCTGATGCTGGTGTTTAGTATCGGCGTTGTCTGGGCCATCGGTACGGAGACGAAGGGTGCACTGAAGGATTCCGTCCGGGGGGAGCTGATGTCCATTGCCGGCACTGCCGCATCACAGATCGACGGGGATGCCTTTGTCCGGGTCCAGGCGGGGGGTGAGGATACGGAGGAGTTTCAAAAGGTCCGGGACCAGCTGAGGCAGGTGAAGGAGGCCGTTCCTGATATCCTCTTCATCTATACCATGAGGGACCGCGAAGGGCTGATAGAGTTCGTCGTTGACGGAGATTACGGGTATGCGGATGATGCCTCGCTGATCGGCGATGCCTATCCTGAAGCTGAACCCGAGCTCTACCTGGGGTTTGAGGGGCTCTCGGCGGATGAGGAATTTACCACCGACCAGTGGGGGACGGTGCTCTCCGGGTTTGCCCCGATTCGCGACAGTGCAGGCAATGTGGTGGGTATCGTCGGTGTCGATATGGACAGTACGGTTGTCCTGGATGAGATCCATTTCATCAACACGATCTTCTATCTCTTCGCATTTGCGGTGATGGTCACCGGTGCGGGAGGATTTTTTGTGATTGAACGGCGTCGTGCCGTCGCCGAGGCGAAGATCGAGGAGAGCGAGAAGAGATACCGGCAGCTCTTTGAACAGGCGGGCGACTGTATCCTGATATTCGAGGCCGAAGGTGAGAACGCGGGAAGGATCGTGGCCGCAAACAAGTCGGCGGCGTCCATGCACGGGTATACGAAGGAGGAACTCCTCTCGATGAAGATCAGCGATCTGGATGCGCCCGAATCCCGGACAGGGGTCGAGGACCGTCTCCGGCGCATACTGAATGACGAAGAGGTGCGGGGGGAGGTCGTGCATGTACGAAAAGACGGGACCACCTTTCCGATGGAGATCAATGCAAGGCTCTTTGTGGTCGGTCAGAAAAATTTCGTCCTCGCAATCGACCGTGACATATCGGAACGCAGGCATGCGGAGAAGATCCTCAGTCTTGCCTCAAAAAAACAGAACCTTCTCAACCTCATCACGTTTGGTGACATCAAAAATGCGATGTTCAGCCTTCTGGGGTATAACGAGCTGGAGAGGGAGCTCATGACCGATGAACAGGGGCTCGCCTACCTCGAAAAAGAGGTGGACCTTATCCATCAGGTCGATCATTGGATCGGGTTTGCAAAGCAGTACCAGGACCTGGGGGTGATGCCGCCGACGTGGCAGAGCGTGCACAACGCCTGGCTCTATGCCCTCTCGCACCTGGACACCATGCACCTGGAGCGGCGATCCGGGGTTGAGGGGCTCGAGGTGTATGCGGACTCTCTGCTGGAGACGGTGTTGTATACCCTTCTCGAGAATTCGCTTGAACACGGGGAATCGGTGAGTGCCATTGCGCTTACCTTTCATGAGACGGAGGATGGCCTGACGATCGTGTTCGAAGACAACGGCGTGGGGATTCCCCTGGATATGAAAACGGTGATATTTGACCGGAAGCACGAGAAGAAGAAGGGAATGGGTCTCTTTCTGGTTAAGGAGATCCTCGAGATCACCGGGATTGGCATCCGGGAGACCGGCGTGCCCGGTGAGGGCGCCCGCTTTGAGATGCAGGTGCCCCGGAACCATTACCGCTTCGTCAGCTCCGATAGAGACGGGTTCTCGTCGGACGACTGATGTTTTCCCTCTGATACTCTCCTCCTTATTCTGTTTTAGCGTCCGCAACCCCTGACACCGTGCATTCGATCTTTCTTTGTGTTCAGGAGTATGAACCATGAATCACCCGCCCGCCCCACCTTCTTTGGCGGGGAAGTTCCTTGTGACGGACGGTTCTCCCCAGAGCCGATACAGGGGGGGCGCCCCTGCGGTACCCATAAACTGGCAATATTGAGCCAAAATCAGAATATGGCGTCATATTGCTTTTATATGGCAGATTTCTGATTCCCCGCCGGCACTAATTATTTATACTCCCCCGGGTATAGGGAGGTTTGTCACCGGCACGGTGACCTGCCAAGCGAGAACTTTGAGGGGTGCACTTCATCAATGACCGCCGTACCAGATGCCGACGCTGAACTCGACTGTATAGGCATGTTTTGTCCGATGCCGATTGCCATGACCAAAGAAGGGATCGAAAAGATCGCCCCGGGACAGGTACTGAAGGTTGAGGCCGACGATCCTGCGGCCGAGGAGGATATCCTCCGGTGGGCCCGGCGGACCGGTCATGAAATTGTACAATTTGAGAAGGAAGAGGGGATTTTGACGTTCTATATCAGGAGGAAGGCGTGATGGCGAAAATATTGTATATCCAGACGAGTGGCACCGACACACCGGAGCGGCTGTATGGGCCGTTTATCCTGGGGGCGACGGCGGCGGCAATGGACGTGAAGGCAAGCATATTTTTCATGATCAGGGGAATTACGGTCATGAAAAAAGGAGAGGCGGAGAAGATTCAGATTGGGGCGTTTCCTGCCCTAAAGGAGGTCATCGAACAGGCGGCGGCCGCAGGCGTGGAATTTTTTGTCTGTGAACAGAGTACGCAGCTTCTCGGGATGGAGCGGGGCGACTTCATCGACGGGGCACGCATCGCAGGAGCGGCGACGATGAACGATCTCGCCCTCGAAGCGGACGCGGTAATCTCATTCTAAAAGGAGTGAGAAAGACGATTTATCTGGACCATACCTCTGCGGTCCCGGTCGACGAACGGGTGGTTGGGTTCGCCTCACGCTACCTGATCCACGACTTTGGGAATCCCTCTTCCCTCCACTCGGTTGGCCTTGAGGCAAAGCGGGGCCTTGAGGATGCACGGGGGAAGGTGGCGGGGCTCATTAATGCGGAGTCGCCCGCAACCATCATCTTTACTGGTTCTGCGACGGAATCGAACAACCTGGCCATCCGGGGGACTGCTCTCAGGAACAAAAAAGCGGGAACAAAGGTGGTCTCGTCGGCCATCGAGCATATCTCCGTATTGAACCCGATGAAAGAGCTCCAGAAACGGGGATATACCTACGATGTCGTTCCGGTCAGCGCCGAAGGCTTTGTCGATGTCGATGTTCTTGCAGAGACAGTAACCAAGGATACGGTGGTCACATCGATCAATTACGCCAACGATGAGATCGGCACCATCGAGCGTATACGGGAGATCAGCCGTATCGTCCACGAAAACGGGCAGTATCTCCATGTCAATGCCACGGCGGCAGCGGGAAGGATTCCGGTGGATGTTCAGAAGGACGGCATTGACCTCTTAACCCTCTCCTCAAACGACATGTATGGCCCGCGGGGTGCCGCCGCCCTCTATGTCAGAAAAGGGGTGAAGGTGCAGACGCTCCTCCCCGGCGGGGGGCAGGAGAGGGGGCTTCGCTCCGGGACGGAGAATATCTTCGCCGTCGCCGGCATGGGCGAGGCGGCAGCGATTGCCGGGCGGGAGATGGCATCGGAAGGACCACGCCTCAGGAAGATCGCCGATGCGTACCTGCGGGAGATTCTCACCATTGAGGATGCCCATCTGACCGGCCCTCCGGCAGGGCGGCTTCCCGGCCACCTCAGTTTCCGGTTTGGCCGGATTGAGGGGGAGAGCATCCTCTTAAACCTCGATACGGCCTTCGGTATCCAGGTGACGACGGGTTCTGCCTGCTCCTCCCGGACCCTCGAACCCTCCCACGTCCTCCTCGCGATCGGCCTGAAGCACGAGGAGGCGCACGGCTCGATGATCATGATGCCGGGACGGTCGAATACGATGGAGGAGGTGCCCTATGTCGCGGGTGCCGTCAGAAAGACAGTTGAACGCCTGCGGTTGATAACCGCGATGTAAGGAGTGGAAACGATGGAAGAAGTTCCCCAGATAGGATACTCGGAAAAGGTGATGGAGCACTTCATGAATCCCAGAAATGTCGGGAGTATTGAAAACCCCGACGGCGTCGGACGGGTGGGCAACCCTGTCTGCGGGGACCTCATGGAAGTGAGCATCAGGGTTGACGACGGAATAATCACGGATGTGAAATTCAAGACATTCGGCTGCGGGTCGGCGATTGCGACGGCCAGTATGGTGACCGAGCTTGCGAAGGGCAAGACGATCGAGGAGGCGGACAAGATCACCCGGCAGGACGTGGCCGACGAACTCGAAGGCCTTCCCCCGCGAAAGATGCACTGCTCCAACCTTGCGGCCGACGCCCTTCACAAGGCAATCGAGGACTACCGGGTGCGGCAGGGGGAGACGGCGGAGTAGGAGCGGCCGGATCCGGAGGTCCGTTCGCTCCGGTAGTCGAGGGATAGTTAATCGCAGGTGCGTACCCAACCCCTGGGAGATGGTGTCCCGGCAACGTGCCGGGGGGCAGGAGCATACATCACGATAAGAACGATCCTAACGGACCTGCTTTGTCGGGGAAGGCACCTCTCCATGGGCATGACCGGTGGATTGGGGCAGCATTTGAACAGGGGGCTGGGTCTTCCCGATGTATTCCATCGCGCGCACTGCAGACGGGTGGAAAATCGGGGAGTCCACACCCAGTGAATAAGCTCATCCGATAAGTTTTCGAAAGAATGACCTGAATTTCTAGGGGAAATGGTTGGCATGAAAAGATCGTTTCACCTACGCAGAAATTAAAGGGGATTTATTTCGATTTTCATTCATCTATTTCAATCATTCGATTTGCCGTAGGGTTAAATAATATGAGGATCACCGCTTAATTGTCCCTCAAATTAGGGGGGGGGATTGAAGTATGAAAAAAATTTTTGTTGTAGCGTTAGTACTGCTGGTTGCCGTTGGTATGACGGTGACGGCGGTAAGTGCAGTGCCAAAGGTGAAACCACCGACCGGTGCGCACTACAACCTGAACATCATTGGAAAGAAATGGGACGCGGGTTCACATGTTGATCAGTTTGACAACTATGACCGGCATACGATCTTTATTCCGATCAACACCGAGAACTTCTTCTACACCATCCCCGATGGCGAGAATGACATCGAAGAACCGACCTTCTATGATTCTATCGGCCTGAGACTCACACAGGCACAATTCTCCAAGGATGACTTTGACGTTGTCGATGGCAATGCCTTCGATGACGGCTGGTGCTGGCTTGACTTCCCTGACGGCTATTATACCGTATGGATGGCCGTAAAGGCGAAGGGAGCCCCTGATGCCGAAACGGCATTTACGAGCACCATTTACTACGAGAATGAAACGGACTATTTCCTCATCAACATAGGTGAAGTGAAGATCACCAAATCAAAGGGCTGGACAGATGCGACGGATCTGCTCTATGTTGACCTCTCAGACGAAGCAGTGACGGATGTCTTTGGGGATTATTACAATGAGTATGACACGAATCATACCGCCTCTCTCGGTGTTTTCCCTGAAGGAATGTGGCTCTTTGACTATATTGCCTACATGGAATGGGTTGCAAACGACTCCGACTATGACATCGCGGACATCTTTGATGCGATGGCCTTCTGGGATATCAAGAACACGAACAACAAGCTGATTCAGCTTCGGTTCTATGAGAGATGATATCCCTCATTTTTTTGGATTTTTTATGAAAATGGTGAACGGTAGTCATGAGAGATCCTCATCCCCGGTTCTCCCCTGCAAATGATACTTCACGCATTTTTCAGGCTCACCGGCGCCCTTTCCCGGTGAAAACGCGCAGGAAGTACGACCTGAATTCACTCCCGCCCTGCCTTCTTCGTTCCTGGTCATCCCCGGGATACGGATCCCACCATGATCCCTCCGATAGGTCAAGGTCTCTCCATTGATACGACTGCTGATGCTAAAGATAGGATTCGCAACGGATGCTCACCCTCCGATCCCTTTATCCGTAACCCGGCAAAGTCACTATCATGCCAGCAAAAATTCTTGTCGCCTATACAAGCCGCTACGGCTCCACCCGTGAAGTGGCGAAAGCCGTCGGTGAGACGCTCACCGGCAGGGGGGCCAGGGTGGATGTGCTGCCTGCAAAGGAGGTGGCCGCCGGCGTGGACATATCATCGTACGCGATGGTGGTCATTGGCAGCCCCGTCTACGCCGGGAAATGGCTCGGCGATGCGCTTGCGTTTGTGAAGAAGCATGCGGGTGCCCTGCAGCGGGTGCCGGTCGCGATCTTCTCGGTGGGCCTTACGATGACGGAGGATACGGAGGAGAACCGGGAGAAGATGGCGGAGGCGGCAAAGGACGTCACCGACCTTGTTGCGCCCGTTGCCATCGGGATGTTTGCAGGTAACCTCGTCTATAATAACCTCAATCTGCCGACGCGGCTGATGGTACGGGCGATGAAAACCCCGGAGGGGGACTTCCGTGACTGGGATGCGATCAGGAGTTGGGCCGAAGGCCTGCCGTTACCCCCCGGATAGATCCGTTCCTGCTGCCGGGCTCTCTCGTGGGGAAAGGGCTTTCGGTGAGGGTAGGGAGGGTGCCCTGCAAAGAGACCTGACTGGATGGAGCCCGCGAGAGCCTGCACGAGCCTGCACGAGCCTGCACGGGGACCCCCTCCGGCAATACACTTGCCGGGGTTAGCCGGGCGTCAGCCAGGAAAAAGGATCAGATGATGGTCTCCGGGTGGTGTTCCCCGCTCAGGAAAGCCGGGCGGGCATCTTCAACCCTGAGCGCCCTTCCTTCGAATTCCTTGCCTCCCAGGACTTCCCGTGCCCGTTCGGCCCCCTCGAGGGTATCGAAGGTGACAAACCCAAATCCCCTTCCTCCGACGACTTCGACCTCTCTGATGGTGCCAAATTCCGAAAACAGTTCTTTCAGGTCATCCTCGGTGACCGTATGTTTGAGATTTCCGACATAGAGTTTGTGACTCTCCACTGCTCTTGCCTCCTGATACCACGTATGATACCGCTCCTCCCCAATGAATCTTTGGTCATTCCGGGCGGTGGGGGTGGGCGAAGGTTCCCCGCAGAGGAGGAGGAAGGGCATACCCTGTCGATGGTCGCAACAATTGCCCGGAAGGTTCCCTGCAGTGGATAAGTAAGGTCAGGACGGCCGTTCCCACACGGGGAAGCCTTTGTACAGGATCCTGAGAATGCGGTGGTAGGGAATCGGCGTCTCCCCCGTGCCGGACGCCACGACGAAATAGTCCCTGTCAAGGCAGGCAATCCGCTCACCGTCCACGGAAGACCGGTCATCCGGTGCACCCCGGTCGAGATACTCCACGCTCACATGGACGAAATCAAATGCCGGGTCATGCCGGAAGCGCAGCAAAAGGGCATGGCTGGTACGCATGGAGCAAACAGGGCGGTTCTCCTATTTTGCTCTTTGGTGAATGCCTGAGAGAAAAGACGGTAGCGGCCTTCCCGGTGGGAAATCCGTTGGTCGTGCCTGATATCCCGGATACGGAAAGGCAACGTGCCGCCGGACTGCTTCAGCCATACGCGGGGGCAACCCGGGCACCGGGTTTATTCTTTCTCGCGCAGTGCCGAGAGCCTGATGTCGCCGCCACTGATGCATCCGTGGTCGGCAAAGATCTCCTGTATTTCCCTGAAGACCCGATGGATCATGATCTCTGCGTCGGACTGCTGGTCGGTAGCAAGCTCGATAAAACCGGAAAATTCTGCGTTGAACGTCTTCATGGCTGGTGCCTTCTGAAGAGAGATTGACCGGAGGATAGCATGAAAGCAACGGAACTGACAGAACACCGCGGGAATGGCCGGCCGGATGCCCCCCGGGGCCTCGCTGCAGTGGGTGCGGCAGCAGAGTGCCGGCCCTTCGGCGCTGTAGGGCGCAGATGACGCCATGCTTCGGGCAAACCGGCCTCAGGCCTGGAATGAATCATCTGCATCCTTTCGCGGGAGTGACCCATGGGCGTCTTACGAACGGGACGGAAACATTGATGCCCCCGGTACGTGTACAGTGATCAACGGTTCGTGCCCGCCATGACTCCCCACAACTCCCATCCGTCCCGCCAGACCGCCCCGCCGCTTCTTGAATTCGACGACGTCACCGTGATGGTGGGCGAACAACCAGTCCTCGATTCGCTCTCGGTGTGTATTCGCGAGGGTGAGCACATCGCCATCCTCGGCCCAAACGGTGCCGGAAAATCGACATTCATCCGGACGATCGCCCGCGAGTTCTATCCGGTCCACCGCGAAGATGGGGTGACGTTTCGCATCTGGGGAGAGGACGTGTGGCGGGTCGCCGACCTGCGCTCCCACCTGGGCATCGTCTCCGGCGACCTCCAGTACCGCTTCGCCCGCGATATCACCGGCCGGGAGGCGGTCCTCTCGGGGTTCTTCGCAAGCATCGGGCTCTTTACCTACACGGTAACGCCCGCGATGGAGCAGAAGGCGGACGAACTCCTCTGGTTCCTCGAGATAGAGCACCTGCGGGACCGCCCGATGACGGAGATGTCCGCCGGGGAGGCCCGGCGGGTGCTCATCGGCCGGGCGCTGGTGCACGACCCGAAGGCGCTCATCCTCGACGAACCGACGACGAGCCTCGACCTCCACGCCCTCCATACCTTCCGGGCGACGCTGCGAAAGATCGCCCTCGCCGGGACGGGCATCATCATGGTCACCCACAACCTCCATGACATCATCCCGGAGATCTCCCGCGTCATCCTGATGAAGGACGGCCGGTTCGTTGCCGACGGCCCGAAGGAGGAGCTCCTCACCGACCGGCAGATAGGCATGGTCTTCGAGGTGCCGGTGCATATCCGCGAAGAGGACGGCTGGTATTACGCCACCGGGTACTAACTGCGACGGCTCACGCAGCAGGCGTGCCTGTATTCGCCATTCCCAAAAACCCTGGGGAAGGTATATCTTTTTTCTTACCATCAAGTATCCTAAGAGGTCACTGATCGCCGATGCTCGACATGGCAATCGTCTTTGGGACGCTGATCCTTGCGCTGGTCCTCTTTGCGACCGGCAAGGTCCGGTATGACATCGTCGCAGTGATAGCGCTTCTTATCGTCACCATCGCCGGCATCATCGACCCGGTGGACGCCTTCCTTGGATTTGGCCACCCGGCGGTGGTGACCGTTGCAGCCGTCCTGATCGTGAGCAGGGGGCTTCAGAACTCCGGGCTGATCGATATCCTCACCCGGTGGGTTGCGCGGGTCGGGGAGGGGAAAGTGCGGCAGGTCTGCTCGCTCACCGGTATCGTCGCGATCCTCTCGGCATTCATGAATAATATCGGGGCGCTTGCCCTGATGATGCCGGTCGCCATCAGGACAGCAAGAAAGAGCGGACGGGCCCCCTCCTACCTCCTGATGCCGATCGCATTCGGCTCCCTGCTCGGCGGGATGATCACCCTCATCGGTACCCCCCCGAATATCATCATCGCCACCTATCGTGCCCAGAATGGCGGTGCCCCCTTCCTGATCTTTGACTTTGCCTATGTCGGGGTCGGGGTTGCCATCTGCGGGGTCCTCTTCATCTCCCTCATCGGATGGCGGCTGATCCCCTCCCGGCAGAGTCCGGCATCACGGGAAGAGCTCTTTGCCGTCAGGGATTATCTGACCGAGGTCAGGGTTCCCGAAGATTCGAAACTTGCGGGGAAGATGATCTATGATATCGGAACCGCCACCGAGGCCGAGGTGGTGGTGGTCGGGCTGATAAGAAATGGCAGAAATATCGTCGCTCCTTCCATCTACGAGACGATCATGGAAAAAGACATCCTGGTGATCAAGGCGGATTCGGGTGACCTGCAGACACTCCTTGATGCGACACGCCTCGAACTGACGGGGAAGGAGGAGATATCGGAGGAGGTGATTGGATCCGATACGATCGGGATCATCGAGGCGATTGTAAAACCGGATTCGCCGATCCTGGACCGGACCGCGTATACCGCAAATCTCCGCTGGATTCACGGGATCAACCTCCTTGCGGTCGCACGGGAAGGGGGCCGTATCCAGAACCGGCTGAACCAGATCAAGTTCCAGCCGGGCGACATCCTCCTCCTCCAGGGGAAGAAGGATGCCCTTCAGGCAGCCCTGCCGAAGATCGGGTGCCTTCCTCTTGCCGAACGGGGTATCCGGATCGGGGGGCCGAAACTGGCCCTGCTCGCCATCGTGATCTTCGGCTCGGCCCTTGCCATCTCTGCCCTCGGCATCCTGCCGGTCCAGATTACCTTCAGTGCCGCGGTCGTCCTGATGATTTTAACTTCGATCGTCTCTCTTCGCGACGCGTATGACAGCGTGGAATGGCCGATCATCATTCTCCTCGGCGCGATGATCCCGGTCGGGCAGGCGCTTGAGGTGAGCGGCGGAGCGGCGCTCATCGCCGGGAGCATCGTTACCGCCGGTTCCACCTTCCCGCCGGAGGCAACGCTCGTCCTGCTGCTGATCATCACCATGTTCCTCTCGGACCTGGTGAACAATGCCGCTTCCACGGTGCTGATGGCACCGATTGCCATCGGGATCGCGCTCGATCTCGGCGCCTCCATCGACCCCTTTCTCATGGCCGTTGCCATCGGGGCGTCCTGTGCCTTTCTGACTCCCATCGGGCACCAGTCCAATACCCTCGTCATGGGGCCGGGGGGGTACCACTTCACCGATTACTGGAGGATGGGACTGGCACTCGAGGTGATCATCGTCGTCGTCTCCATCCCGCTCCTTCTCCTCTTCTGGCCGATGTACTGATCCGGGGATCCCCGCTCCGGTCGGTGACTCCTGGTCTGTGCCTCCTATGCACCCCGTTGCGGGACGAACCCGCCGGACGTGGGTAGCACCAACGAGCGGCGGTTCGCTTCGCTGCTGCACTTCCGACCACCGTGTTCCGGGTGGTAATCCGGGAGGTGTATCAATAGCACCGTGGAGCGGCAACAACAGGATAATACGGCCGCGCATAGTGATGGCGGCGCTTCGGTTGTCAGGTAAGGCCGGGGAAGGCATCACCAATGATCTCTCTCTGCTTCTGCGTCAGGTGCTTCGGAATGGTTACCACGACTTTTACCAGCAGGTCGCCGCGCCGGTCGGACCCCATGAACGGCATGCCCTGTCCCCTGAGGCGAAAGATGGTGTGGCTCTGCGTGCCCGCCGGAATGGTGAGCCGTGCGGTGCCGGTGAGGGTGGCAACCGTGATCTCCCCGCCGAGAAGGGCCGTGCGAAGCCCCACTGCGGTTGTGCTGCGGAGATCACCACCATGCCGCTCGAAGGAGGGGTGCGGGTGTACATGGACGACGACATAGAGGTCGCCCGGCGGACCCCGGTCCATGCCGGGTTCGCCCTCGCCCGCTATTCGCAGGAACTGGCCGTCGCCGACACCGCGGGGGATGGAGACGTCGATGCGCCGCGTCTTTCGGATCGTCCCTTTCCCGCCGCAGGTCTCGCAGGGCTTGCCGATGATCGTCCCGCGCCCCCCGCAGTCCGGGCACGGTCGGATCATCATCACCTGCTGCTGCCCGCTCTGCTGCACCTGGCGGATCTCGCCGGTGCCGTGGCAGGTGGGGCAGTCCCGCATGAACCCCGGCTGTCCCCCGGTGCCGTGGCAGGTGGTGCACTCGTAGTCATGCGGCACCTCGATGGTGGTTTTGATGCCGTGAAATGCGTCCATAAGGGAGATGGCGATGTCGTACCTGAGATCCGCCCCGGCCCGGCTCCGCGGCCGGCCGCCCCTCCCGGAGAAGACATCAAAGATATCGCCCAGCCCGAAGTCACGGAACAGGTCGTCATAACTGGGAGCCTTATAGCCGGCGACATCCTCCTGCGTAAACTCCGCATGCCCGGTCTGATCATACTCGGCTTTCTTCTGCGGGTTGCCGAGCACCTGGTAGGCCTCGTTGATCTCCTTGAACTTTGCTTCCGCCTCTTTGCTGCCTTTGTTGAGATCCGGGTGGTATTTGCGGGCGAGCTGCCGGAATGCCTTTTTTATCTCATCCTGCGATGCATCGCGGCCGACGCCAAGGATCTCATAATAATCCTTTTTGTCCATCAGTCAGTCAAAAATTATTTCTCGTCATGGACCTCGAAGTCGGCATCAACGACATCCTCGCCGCTCTTTCCTTCTCCTGCCTGCCCGCCTCCGCCGGCATACCCCTCCTGCGGGCCCGCCGCCTGCTGCTGCGCCGTCTGCTGGTAGACGGCGCTGCCCGCTTCACTCAGGGCGGTCCTGAGACGGTCGGTCTCTGATCTGATGGCATCCGTGTCCTTCTCCGCGAGGGCCGCCTTTACCGCCGCTACCGCCGCGTTCACCTTCTCAACCTGTTCGGTGCTCAGTTTTCCGGAAAGTTCGGCTATGGTCTTTTCTGCCGTGTATACGAGAGAATCGGCGGTGTTGCGGACCTCGACCTCCTCTTTTCGCCGCCGGTCCTCCGCTTCGTACTCCTCTGATTCATGCACCATCCTCTTCACATCGCTCTCTGCGAGCTTTGTCGAGGCGGTGATCGTCATCTTCTGCTCCTTTCCCGTGCCGAGGTCCTTTGCAGAGACGTTGAGGATGCCGGAGGAGTCGATGTCAAAGGTGACTTCTATCTGGGGGACTCCCCGTGGTGCCGGGGGAATGCCGACGAGATTGAACTGCCCGAGGCTCACGTTGTCGGCCGCCATGGGCCGTTCACCCTGCAGGACATGCACGGTCACCGAGGTCTGGAGGTCTGCGGCGGTGGTGAATATCTGGCTCTTTTTGGTGGGGATGGTGGTGTTTCGCTCGATGAGTTCGGTGCGCACCCCCCCCAGCGTCTCGATGCCGAGGGTGAGCGGGGTGACGTCCAGGAGCACCATGTCGGTGATCTCGCCTGCAAGGATGCCGCCCTGGATGGCCGCGCCAATTGCCACGCACTCCATCGGGTCGATGCCGCGTTCCGGTTTTCTGCCGATATGGTCCTCGATAAATTTCTGCACGACGGGCATCCGGGTCGGACCGCCGACGAGGATCACTTTTTCAATATTGTCCTTCGAGAGTCCGGCATCCTTGAGCGCCTGTTCGAACGGCCCGATGCAGCGTTTGATGACCGGTTCGACGAGCTGTTCCAGTTTTGACCGGGAGAGTTTCAGCGAGAGGTGTTTTGGCCCCTCCTGCGTGGCGGAGACATAGGGGAGGTTGATCTCTGTTTCGAGGACGTTCGAGAGCTCGATCTTTGCCTTCTCCGCCGCTTCCCTGACCCGGTTGACGGCCATCTTGTCCTTGCGGATATCGACCCCCTCCTGTTTCTGGTACTCGGCGGCGATCCATTCGAAGATGGCGTCATCCATATCCGTCCCGCCGAGATGGGTGTCGCCTGCTGTTGCAAGCACCGTAAACGTGCCGCCCCCGAACTCCATGATCGTAACATCCAGCGTACCGCCGCCCAGGTCGAAGACGAGGATCTTGTACTCCCCGGCCCGGTCGAGCCCGTAGGCCATCGAAGCGGCCGTAGGCTCGTTTACCAGCCGGACCACCTCGAGGCCGGCGATCTTTCCGGCATCCTTGGTTGCCGTCCGCTGGTTGTCGTTGAAGTAGGCGGGGACTGTTATCACCGCCTTCGTGATGGTCTCACCGAGAAACGCCTCGGCATCCCGTTTGATCTTTTTGAGCAGAAACCCCGAGATCTGCTGCGGGGTATAGTCCTTGCCGCGAATGTGATAGACGTGGCTGGTGCCGATCTTCCGCTTTGCCGCCGTGACGGTTCCTTCCGGGTTGCTGACCGCCTGCCGGCGGGCCGGTTCGCCCACGAGGAGCTGGCCGTCCGCCGTGAATGCGACGTACGAGGGGAACATCTTCCCCGCGACCGTCGCCCCTTCCGCCGAGGGGATGATGGTGGGTTTGCCGCCCATCATCACTGCCGCCTCGCTGTTCGATGTTCCGAGATCAATTCCTATTATCTTCTCTTTCCCCATTCTCCTCACCTTCTTCTGTGGTCTTCTTCTCTGCGACCATCACCTTCGACGGCCGGATCACGTTCGCATTCAGGCGGTACCCCTTTGCAATCTCCCCGACGATGGTGCCGGGCTCCTTATCGCAGGGTTCCCGGCAGACGACATCATGGAACCCCGGGTCGGCCTTTCGTCCCATGCATTCGATGGGCTCGAGCCCGTACTCCCCCAGGATCTTCACCATCTTCCGGTAGACCATCCTGACCCCCTCACGGTTTTTTTCGGTCTCAAGTGATGGCAGCGACTGTTCAAAATCGTCCAAAATGACAAGGAGATCGGTGATCAGGCGCTCGTTTGCACGGGCTGTCATCGAACCCTTCTCCTTTTCAGACCATTTCCGGAAATTGTCAAACTCGGCCTGGAGGTATTTCAGCTGTTCGAGGCGCTCCTTTGCAAGGCGCGTCATCTCGGAAAGCCGGGATTTTAGCCTCTCCATCTCTTCGGCCGGTCCGGCCCCCGCCGGTTCGCCGGGTTCTGCCGCCATTAAGTGTGCTTACCTATCGTGGTGGTATTTAAGGGTTGTTGCGGATGAAGAATGTCCCGGAGATGGGACAGGATATACCGTACACCGGCCGCATGGTATGCGTGTGAAGCAGATATCGTGGGAGCTGACATGGGCGGAGCGAGATCCACGCACCCGTAGTGATGACGGAGGTGCCTACTGATCCTACCTGCCGGATGCTTCTTCTCCTTCTTCTCAATATTTTGGGCTGGGTGTATCCTACCCGGTCACAACGACCTCGAACCACCCTTCCCCGTAGAACGACCCTTCCCACTGCTCCTGGAACCGGAAGATGTACTTCCCCGGGGGGGTGGCGGGCGTCGTCTGCACAAGGACTTGCGCGTAGTAGGTCTCATGCGGGTAGGTCATGAAGGAGGACGGTTCGACGGTCAGCCCCATCCCCTCGGGCATCGGCAGGACCGGCGAAGCCGTCACGCGCTGCCCGACCCGTGATATGATGCGCATCCGCACCTCCCCGTAGCCCTTCTCCCGCGATTCCGCGACAATCTCGCCGGAATTTGCCGTTCCCGCTTGTACGGTGATGGTGTCGGGCCAGTAGATCTCCGCCGTGCTGTATTTGCCCATCCCCGGTTTCATCTCGGTCGACATCGTGGGCTCCGGGAAGACGGGCGCTGCAAAGGGGGCGACTGAGGAGGCGAGGCGGGCGAGGTCGTCCGGGGGAATGTTGCCAAGGAGCCAGTAGGAGGCACCCCCTGCGGTCCAGGCGATCTCGTTTTGCCCTATCCCCTCCACCAGCGTGGTGGGGGTGCCGTTCACCGTGATCGTCTTTTGATCCGGCATCGAGATGGCAAAGGGCCATGGCGGGTCGCCTGCGCAGGTCTGGACGAGCTGGATCCGGTCGGTTCTGTTGACGTAGACGACCTCCCTGCGGGGAGCGGGGTCGCCGAAGACGGAGACGTGCGAGAACCCGTAGCCCGCAGGAACCCCGGTGAGGGCGGCAAGAGGACAGTCGGGGCCGGGGGCCGTTGTTGCGGCTTCCATCGAGGCGTACTCCTCGGGCGGCCCCGTCGCCATGCCGGGGAAGGGCTCCTTGATATACTGCCAGTGGCCGGCGACGACCGCCCCCTCGTCCAGGTCGACGAAGACAAGGTAGCGTGACGTGATGTTTTCGGGCCGAAGCGTCACTACGAGACAGGTAACGGAGACGGTTCCCTCCGGGCCGGTCGCCTCATACGTCCCTGGCCACACATCGACGATCTCGTACTCCCCGGTATCGGCCGGGATCTCTTCCCGCACCACGGGGTCTGCAAGAGCGATTGCTATGGCTCGTTCGGTGTCGTTGACTGCCGGCGTGTCCGTCTCTGTAAATGCGTCCATGCATCCGGCGGCACAGATCACCGCGAGGCATGCGATGGCAACTGCCGTCCTCCGAAATCTCCTGTTTTTCCCCGTCATTGAGGGAGTCTTACCCGTCCCTTTCGAAATAGGTATGCCTGAAGAGGCGTAGGTGCAAAAAAGGCCATTGATGGAACAACGTATGCGCCAAAATCCCCGAAAAACGCAGAAGATCAATGGCGAATGCTCCGTATGGGTAACTATCCGTCAGGAGGGTACTTCGCGTGCCGGGGAGCGGCACCGGTGCCGATCCGGTCAGCCCCCTACCATCATGGTCTCACATTTTGGGCATCGCATGCTCCAGCAGGGCACCGCCGGGTTCTTGTCGGCCTTGTAGCCGCACTGGGGGCAGACGCACTTCGACGGGGGATTGCCGCGATGCTGGTGTCCTTCACCGGGCGGGGTATCGGTCATTTCGTTTACCGCCCGAGTATTACGCCGGTAATAAATAAGTATTTGGGAGAATCAGCGCTCGAGAAGAAAGCGGAGCGTTCCTTCTTCGAATCCCGCTCCCGCGTCCATTGTTCCGGCACAGGCAAACCCGGTCTTCTCCAGCACACGGATCGATGCGGGCAGGCCCGGGTAGGTGCAGGCGCAGATGCAGGCAATTCCCGGAATCCCGAAGATCACCGGGACGAGGGCCGCCACCGCCTCGGTCGCGTATCCCCGCCCCTGGTACGCGTCCAGCACCGAATACCCGATGGCAGCGGTGCAAGGTTCTCCCGGCACCGAGGCGGTCCCGCCGCTGCCGATGAGGGTGCGCCGTCCGGTGGCAGGCTCCTCCAGTATCCAGTACCAGCAGGAAAAATACGGGTCGGCCCCGTCCTCTGCCATCCGGCAGAACTCGCGGCGGGCGTCATCGTCGAGGAGGGCGGGCGGCCATGCGCCGGGGATGTCTGCCCGGAGGAGGCGTCCGAGGGCTGCGGTGTCATGGAGATCGCTCACGAGCATTGCATGGGTGGCAGGGACCAGCTCCAGGCGGGGTGTGCGGAGGGGTGATAATCGTATCATTGGGATGCCTGTTGTGTAGATGGTATGTGTGGGATGGTGCGTGAATGTTCCTGCCAGACCTGAGGTTTCCATTGCCGATATCGGAAGTGGATGGGAGGGGGGAACCCGGCAGGTTTTGGTGAACAGGCAGCACACCGGTATCACCCGACGGTGATGGTTCCCCCCCTCGCTTCCCGACGCCGGATGATTCTTCCCTTTTCAGGTGCAACCTCTGCATCATGGCAGGGCAGGGTAGCAATCCTGCCTTCACTTAATGGCAGCGTGGATAATGGTGATCGGTATGTCCCGGAATACTAAGAAATCCGAAAGAAAAGGCGGTAAAAAAGGCGCCGGCAACATGGATGAGCTGGCAAAGACGATCTTTGCACCGGTATATCCGGTCATCGCAAAGAACATTCTCGACCGGTTCGGGATTATATCCGGGGTCTGTCTCGACATCGGGAGCGGGCCCGCCTCTCTTGCGATCGCGATTGCCCGGCAGTCGGACCTTTCGGTCATCGCCCTTGATTATGCCGATGAGATGCAGGAGGCGGCATCACGCAATATTGCGGATGCCGGGCTTGCGGACCGCATCGGGCTTCTCTGCGGGGACGTGCACGCGATCCCGCTTCCCGACGACAGTGTCGATCTGATCATCAGCAGGGGGTCAATGTTCTTCTGGGAGGATATCCACGCCGCGTTCCGGGAAATATACCGGGTTCTTCGTCCGGGCGGCCGGACCTGCATCGGTGGCGGGTTCGGGAATAAGGAGCTCTTTGCATCGGTCTCCGCTGCGATGATCAGGAAATACCCTGAATGGGAAGAGAAGAATAAAGAGCGGATGTCTGCGGAAAATGTGGCGCGCTTCCGGGATATGCTCGAAGAGATCGGTGTCCCGCACTACGAGATCATCTCCGGCGAGGAGGGCTTCTGGATCGTTCTTTCCAAGTCGGAGCCGGGGCACGGGCACACGGCGAAGGAAAATGAGGAAATCCGGTAACCGGCCATTGGAAGATCCCTGTTTTTTCGTCTCATACGAACCGGATGAGACTTTGTGGCGGAGAGATTACTGACCACGATATCCCTCCCTGTTTTTTCATCTCATACGAACCGGATGACACAGCACCAGCTGGCAGTGGGGTGCCTTCTCTCGCACGGGCGATCTGGGGAACGACTGCTGCCGGTCCTACTCCCCCATCAGGGGGATGCCGCACTTCGGGCATTTCATGCTGCGGCACGGAACGCCTGCCGTCTTCTCCGCCGTGTAGCCGCACTGGGGGCAGACACACTTCGTCGGCGCATTGCCGCGGCGCTGCCGTCCTCCGCCAAAGGGTATGTCGGTCATGATAACAACGGCGTATACCGTTCTCTTCTGATAAGGGTTTGGGAGATCACAATTCGATGGAATGACATGCCGGTTTCCATCAGTCATGGCCAGACGAGCACTCCGATGATGCACGTGATGCAGACGACGAGGGCTGCAACGGTCCGCACCTACGCCTGCCGGGCCGCCGTCCGGGACCCGTCGCACCCCTGCCGGCCGGCGACGGCGACGCCGAGGACAGGAAGCGAGGCGACGGCCGGAAGGATGCCCGCCACAGGAGTGGTGAGAAGGGTGAAGAGCAGGGTCGCCGTCCCCGCCGCGGCACAGATGAGGGTGCCGGCAGATGGTTAAATATTATCCCCTGCTCATGCCAGTACGAACGCCCGCTCCCCTTCCGACCCCTCAATGCCCCCTCCGGTACCTCTCCAGGTCTTCTTATCCTGCACCTGCCGTGGATATTCCCGGGTTTTTCCCGAATGATGCCTTATCATCGTTCTATTCCCACCCCATTTTTTATATCATGACCGCCCCCAATGCCTAAGAGTGATCCCATGAATATCCCGCGAATACTCCTCGTTGTCGTCGCCGCCCTTCTGGCGCTGGGGCTGGTGGCCCTCGGCATCCTCGGCGACTGGTACTGGTTTTCCACCGTCGGGTACGAAGAGGTCTACCGTTCGATCCTTCTTACCCGTATCGGGCTCTTTGCCGCAGGCTTTCTCGTCTTCTTCGCCTTTGCGTTTCTGAATGTGCAGCATGCGTCCCGGCATGCCGCCGGTCTCCGGGGGGAGGTGCCGGAGCCGTTCTCCGCCGAAATGTTCTTTGCGGCGGTTGCAGCGGTCTTTGCCGGGCTGTCGGTTGCTGGCTCATGGGAGACGGTGCTCAAATACCTCAACCAGACGCCATTCGGGCTCCTGGATCCGATATTCGGCATGGATGTCGGCTTCTATGTCTTCTCCCTCCCGTTCATCGGCCTCATCCTCAACTTCCTCGTGATCCTCTTCGTCGTCACGATCATCCTCTGCGCCATCCCGTACCTTGCCGGGGGCATCGGGGTCCATATATCGGGCGGCCCCCGGCCGACGGTCGTCATGGAGGAGGGGGCCGGCACCTCACTCAGGAACACCATGAAAGGCTACGTCCCCCAGCTGAGCGCCCTCCTCTTTCTCACCTTCCTCACCCTTGCTGCACGCATCTGGTTGGCCCGGTTCAACGTGCTGTTCTCCACCGGCGGTGCCGTGATTGGCGCAGGCTACACCGATGTCCACGTCACGATTCCTGTCCTTACCATCCTTTCCGTGGTGGCCTTGGTTATCGGCGTAGGATTTCTGGTCAATGAAAAATTCAAAAAAATCAGGGTTATCACCTACGGGATTGCGGCGTTCTTCATCATCGCCTTCATTGGCATCGCCGCAGGCGCCGTCGTCCAGGGGCTCATCGTCCAGCCGGACGAACTGACCCTCGAAGAGGAATACCTCGAACATAATATCCAGTTCACCCTTGCCGCCTATGGCCTTGATACGGCTGAAGAGAAGATATTCCCCGTCTCGTACAACCTCACCCGGGACGACCTCATGGAGAACAGCGCAACGATCGACAATATCCGGTTGTGGGACTGGCGGGCGCTGAAGACCACCTATGAACAGCTCCAGCTTTTCCGGACGTACTATAACTTCAAAGACGTCGACGTGGACCGCTACCACTTCGACGGCAACTACCAGCAGGTGCTGATATCAGCCCGCGAGATGAATATCGACGGGCTGCCCCAGCAGGCCCAGACCTGGGTGAACCGTCACCTCGTCTATACCCACGGGTTCGGTGCGGTGATCAACCCGGCCGACGAGGTGACGGCAGAGGGGCTGCCGGTCTTCTACATGAAGGATATCCCCCCGGTTTCGCCGTATCTGGCCCTCGATCAGGCGAGAATCTACTACGGCGAGGACACCGGCAACTACGTGGTGACGATGACCACCACCGATGAGTTCGACTATTCGGCAGGCGACCTGAACGTCTACCAGAACTACGAGGGGCAGGGCGGCGTCGCCCTCGACGGGACCCTGAAACGGCTCATCTATGCCCTCAAATTCGGGTCGGTCGAGCTGCTGGTCTCGGGGTCGGTCACCGACGAGAGCAGGGTGCTCTTCTACCGGAGCGTCGGGGACCGGGCCCGGACCATCGCGCCGTTCCTCTCCTACGACCAGGACCCCTACCTTGTCGTGGCCGACGGGCGCCTCTTCTGGATTATTGACGCCTATACCACGGCGGAGCGCTTCCCGTACTCCGAGCCGGTCCGTGTCCCCTCGCTCGAGGGCACACGGCTCAACTACATCAGAAACAGTGTCAAGGTGGTCGTCGATGCCTACAACGGCGACATCAGCTACTATGTGATCGAACCGGAAGACCCGCTGATCCGGACCTACGGGGAGATGTTCCCCGGTCTTCTGAAGGACTATGACGAGATGCCCGCGTCCCTCCGGTCCCATGTACGCTACCCGGAGGGGCTCTTTGATGTGCAGGCATACCTGTACGCGACCTATCACATGAAGGACCCGCGGGTCTTCTACAACCGTGAAGACGCATGGGTCATCCCCGACGAGATCTACCGCGGATCACGGCAGCAGATGGAGTCCTACTACGTCATCATGAAGCTGCCCGGCGAGGAGGGGGAGGAGTTCATCCTGATGATCCCCTTCACCCCGAGAAACAAGGAGAATATGATCGGCTGGATGGCAGCCCGCTCGGACGGCGACGCCTACGGCACGCTCATCGTCTACCAGTTCTCCAAGCAGGAGCTTACCTACGGGCCGATGCAGATCGAGGCGCGAATAGACCAGGACACGGAGATATCCAGAGACATCACCCTCTGGTCGCAGGCGGGGTCGTCGGTCCTGCGGGGCAACACGCTCGTAATCCCGGTCGAGGACTCCATCATCTATGTCGAGCCGCTCTACCTCGAGGCGACCGAACGGGGGACCCTACCCCAGCTCCAGCGGGTGATCGTCGCCTACAATGACCGCCTCACGATGCAGGAGACGCTCACGGAGGCGCTGGAGGTCCTCTTCGGCGGGGGCGCCGGTGACGGGGACGGCGTCCCCCCCATCGATGAGTCGGACCGGGAAAAGATCATGCGCATCGCTGATCTCTACGACCGGGCGAACCGGGCTCTTGCCGAGGGGGACCTGGGAGCGTACCAGGAGTATGTTGACGAGATAGGGCGGGTCGTGGAGTCCTGAGGGCGGCGGGAAAAACCGCATCCTCTATCCCGGCCTCTCCCCCACTTTTTTACCGGAGCATACTTGATGACCACGGATCACGAACGCACTGCAATAGAACACGCTGTTCACACCTGCACCCGTTGCCCCCTTGCCGCGAGACGGACATATGCCGTCCCTGGCGAGGGCCCCGTCCCCGCCCGCATCCTCTTCATCGGCGAGGCGCCGGGGAGAAACGAGGATGCGCAGGGGCGCCCCTTCGTGGGCCGGGCGGGGAAGATCCTCGACGATCTCCTCGCAGGCATCGGCATCGCCCGTGACGATGTCTTCATCACGAACATCGTCAAGTGCCGCCCGCCGAACAACCGCGACCCGACCCCGGCGGAGATCGAGGCCTGCCGCCCGTACCTCGAGCGCCAGATCGCCCTCATCCGCCCGGAAGTGATCGTTCCGCTGGGCCGGTTTGCGATGCGGTGGGTGCTCGAGTCGCACGGGGTCAAACCCGGCCCCATCTCGGAGATGCACGGCACCGTCGTAAGAATCCAGTGGTCGGGCGGGAAGCGGACCGTCGTCCCCGTCTATCACCCGGCGGCCACCATCTACCGGCCCGCGCTGCGGGAAACCCTCGCGGCGGACTTCGGGACCATCCGCGAGGTCCTCGGGGATGGTTGTGCCCCCGGCGGAGGAACAACGTGAAGGTCCTCGGCATCTCCGGGAGCCCGCGGGCGGGCGGCAACACCGATACCCTGCTGGATGCCCTCCTTGCAGGGGCGGCGTCGGCGGGGGCAACAACAGAGGCGGTGCACCTGCGCGACTACGCGATTTCCCCCTGCACGGGCTGTGAGCGGTGCCGCCGGGATCTCACCTGCACCCGGTTTTTTGACGGCATGCACCTCCTCTACCCGAAGGTCGAGGCGGCGGATGCCCTCATCCTCGGCTCGCCGACCTACAACTACAATATCACGCCGGAGGTGAAGGCCTTCATCGACCGGCTCTACCCCTACTACCGGTTCTCCGAGGAGCGCCCCGGCCCGTACTCGAGTTTTTTTAAGGACAAGGGAAAGACGGCGCTCGTCTTCTCGGTGGCCGAGCAGAAAAGCCCCGCCGAGCGGGGGTTTGCGATAGAAGCGATGCAGCGTCCGATGGAGGCGCTGGGGTTTGCAGTGACGGCGACCTTCCCGGCCGAAGGCTACTTCGCGAAGGGGGCGGTTGCGGCCGATCCCGATCTTCTGGAAAAGGCCCGTAAGGAAGGCAGGCGTTTCGTCCTGCCGTGAGCAGGAATGGCCGGGGGTTTGAATGCAAGGGCCTCTTCGTTCGACTTTTTTTCTCTATTTCTGTTCTCAATTTTTTTATACGGCCTCTTTGACCTTCAGATAGAGAAAAAGAGCGAGCGCGGCGGTGCAGTCGATGAGGAGCAGGAGGACGAGGAGACCCGGCGGCAGAATGCCTGGGTCGCTGATCGGCGGCCCTTCCATCTCCGGGGCTTCGTCGAAGGAATAGGGGTAATCCCCGGCGGCAACCGGGAGGAGTCCATGGAAAATGAATATGCTAAGCACGACGGCGACTGCGAGGGTGACATACAGGAGACGGCGTGCATGGCGGTGATCGGGAGAGGTCATTATTATCGACGAAGGATATGTAAGTGCTGTCCGAAATGCCTTGTGGGTACACAGCGGGTGGAACAACCGGAGACGTCGGCGTAGGTACGGCAGGGTGGCCGCTGGTTCAGAGGATGCCGGAGGAGAGGTGTGTCCGGCACTCGAATATCCGCGGGGAATGGGAGAAGGGTTTTAATGGCCCTTGTGAATGAATTGGTCTTTGCTGGCGATGTATCATTCATTTCCCTCCTCTCCGGTGACGTCAGCGCAGGGGAGCCATACCAGCCTGCGCCAGGACGCCCGACGATTGAAATAGAGGGGAGCTGGTGAACTGAAGAAATCTCCAACGGTATGATTCTGCCAAAAAAGAATGAAATTTTTTGGACGTCATGTATTCTGACCGGGATGACGGTCAGCGCCCAAAAAGAACCTTATCTCTCCTGTTTTACGAGGACGCCCGAAGGAAGCCGGGATGGGTAGTCGCCCGTCTGCGGCATCTTGTCATCCCGCCGGTAGCCATTGACGTCGGTGAGAATGACCTGGGCTCCCCACACCGACCCATCGGCCGTCAGTGGTGAGATATGCCCCCAGTACCTGGCGGTGTCCCGTCCTCTGGCGTAGCATTCGATCTCCGTCGGGTCCTCCGCCTCCCCTGTCGTCAGGGTGCGCCGGAGTATCTCCGTGAATTTGGGCGTTGCGAGCGGTGGGAAGGTGAAGAGGTTGTTGCCGATCGCCTCGTCACTGCCGGGAAGAGAGAGCATCAGCACCATCTTCGGGTTGATGTAGTCGATGATGCCTTCCGCGTCGCAGGTGACGATGCCGACCGGGGAGTTTTCGGCAAGTGACCGGTAGCGCCCCTCGCTGAGGCGAAGTGCCTTGTCCGTTTCTTTTCTCCAGGTGATGTCACGGGAGATCCCGAGAACCCCCATCAGGTTTCCCTCTTTGTCCCGGAGCGCCCGGACTGCGTTTTCCACCCAGATGGTGGACCCGTCCTTGCAGTACTCCTCGGTCTCGAAGAGGATCGTCCGGTCCGGATCGGCATTTCCCGTCATTTCAAGGGCCAGCTCCTCCTGGAACCGGCTTACGATCATCTGACAGGACTCCTGGGTCATCTTGTCTTCGAGGGACTGTGCAAGATCCTCTTCGACGGTAAAGCCCCGCATTTTTTTCACCGAGGGGCTGATGTAGGTCATCTGGAATTTCATGTCGAAGATCCAGATGTTGTCTGCCGTGTTGTCCGCGATGAGGCGATAGCGCTCCTCACTCTGGCGGAGCGCCTCCTCCGCCCTCCGCCGGGCGACGGCATACCGGATCTTGTTGATGAGCTCGGCAAACTGTGATTTGGGGTCGCCGCCCTTCTGGATGTAGAAATCCGCACCGTTGTTCAGCGCCTCGATCACCACTTCTTCTCGTCCCTTGCCGGTGAAGATGAGAAACGGCGTCGAATCACCGCTCTTCTTGAGATGTTTGAGAAACTCGATGCCGTCCATCTCCGGCATCTGGTAGTCCGACAGGATGGCGTCGAACGGCCGTTCCGAAAGCAGCCGCAGTCCTTCGGGTGCACCCTGCGCAGTGGTCACGGAAAAGTTGCCGGAACGCTCGAGAAAGATCGTGCAGAGTTCGAGGAGAACCGGCTCGTCGTCGACGTATAAGAGGGATATTTTCGGTGCTTCTGCCTCGTCGACTGCCATATTGTAGAAAAATCTCTGCTCAACGGTTATAAGGGTATGGAATCCGGTACGTGCCTAAAGCCCGGTGTAAGCAATTTTTACGGATTATTAGCACCTTATGGTACGATTTCGGCGCAGAATGGGGCTGATGTGAACAGGTCAACCGCAGGTCGCCATCCTAATAAAGCCCTGCATCCTCCGGGGTTCTCCGGGGCAGTCCCTGCTGGGTCGGGAGTGGCCGGGAGTCGATCGGGTGCCGGGGTGCCGCGATTTCAGGAAGAAGGACGTTCGCACCCTCGGCTGGGCTCCTCCTTTTTGCGGGCGATCGGTGGGAGGGTGGCGGTGTCCCTGCCGGCGGCTGGGGGGGCAGGATCGGGTGCCGGATCGGTGCCGCCCCCTCAGCCCGGCAGGGCCATGAACCAGACCAGGTACACCAGCGTCTGGGCACAGGTCAGGGGGAGGCCGATGCGGGCGAATTCGAGAAACCGGATGGTGATCCCTTCCTTCTCCGCGTTTTGTATGATGATGACGTTGCTTGCGGCGCCGAGGATGAGGAGATTGCCGGCAAGGGTGGCGCCCGCGGCAAGTGCCATGAGGGCGGCGTCCGATGCGCCGGCGGCGGCAATCAGGGGGAGGGCGAGGGCCACGAAGGGTACGTTGGAGATGAACTGGCTGACGATGATCCCGAGGGTGAAGATTGCCGGGATGCCGGTGACGGGGCAGGCCCCGGACGCCATCGACTGCTGGAAGACGCCGGTGTTCCAGACGCTCTGCATGAGGACGAAGAGGGCGGCGAAGAAGACGAGGGTGGACCAGTCGATGCTTCGCACGATATGCGCCCGCGCCGGGGAGAGGAGCAGGACCGGCACGGCGGCGGCCACGGCGATGGCCGTAAGGGGGATGGTGATGCCGGTCCCGAGGAGTACGAGCGCCACCTTGAGGGCGATCATCCCGAAGATGAGGCCAAGGGAGATCATGGCAGGCCCCGCCGCAATTCCGCCCCCCGCTTCTTCGGGGCCATGGGAGAGGACGCACTTGTCAAATTCGCGGGGATAGAACGCCTTCATCGCCCCGTAAATCAGGAGGAGCGACGCGAGGGAGGGGGCCGCGAGGTACACCCCGAAGGTCAAAAAGGGGTTTGCAAGGCTTCCCTCGAGGGCGATGAGCAGGTTCTGGGGATTGCCGATGGGGCTTCCTACACTGCCCGTGGTGATGGAGAAGGCGAGGACGAGGAGGAGCATCACGGGTGAGATGTTGAATTTCTTCGCGAGATAGAGGACGAAGGGGGTGCCGATGATCGCCACCGTGTCGTTCATGAGGACGGCGGAAAAAAAGCCGGTGACGGCGATGAGAAGCACGATGAGGAGGTCCATGCTCATCTCCCGACGCAGGAGCCGGTCCGTGAGCCGAACGAGAATGCCGCTCTCCTGGATGGCCTCGCCGACGATGAACATGCCGAAGAGAAAGATCATGACGTCCGTGTTGATCGCAAGGGCGGCGTCCTGCGGGGAGATCTGCCCGAGGAGGAGGACGGCAAGGGCTCCCCCCAGCATGATCTGCCAGATGGAAAGCCTGATGCCGCCGGTATTTCGCAGCGCAATCAGGATGAGGACGAGGGCCAGGATGATGAGCGGCAGTATCGTGGAGAAGAGTGCTCTGTTGTGCTATTTTAAGCGTGGTGTCGAGCGCCCGCGGCTCACCTATTTATAGGAGGTATACCCTTGTGCCCTTTGTGAAGAGATATGCCGAGTGATTATTTCGAACTGATGCTCCGGACGCTGCACCTGACGCCGGAGGAGCGGGAGCTCATCATCGAAAAGAGGAAGCAGCAGTGCATATGCGATATGTGCCCCACCTACCGAGCCTGCGCCCTGAAAGAGAACGCGAAGGGAGCGGGGAGCAAAACCCCCGCAAGGGAAGGACCGGCCGAAGGGAAGAGCGAATGGGCACTCAATGGCGAATGCGCCTTCTGCACGCTGGGGAAGAGTGCCTGCATCGAAAAAGAGGTCGAATGCCTCTGCTCCACCTGCCCCCTCTCGCGGGAGATGGGGCTCCGGTTCTCGTATTACTGCACCCGTGGGCCGGAGACCCAGCAGAAGATCCGCGATGTGATCGGGGTCGGCTGAAGGGCCGCCTTCCTGGGGGCAGGCGGGGGCACAGGCGTTGGCACGAGGGAGTTTCCCATCTGCTGCAGGTCGGTCCCGCTGTCTCAACCGATGGCATACCGGAGGTGCACGACCCCCCCCTCAAGCGGTGCCGACTGCTCCAACGAGAGGGGTACTGGCCCCGCGACCGACCGGAAGAGGTACTTCTCTGTCGCCCCCGTGAGCACCGGGACGACGAGCAGGCTCAGCTGACCTGCCAGGTGCTCGTTGATCAGCGCGCCGTTCAACGCGCCGCCGCTGTCCGAGACTACCCTGGCGATGCCGTAGTCCGCGGCGAGCCGCTCGAGTGCCTCCCGCAGGGCGACGTGATCCGTTCCGCACCGGATGACGGGATATCCACGGCCTCGCAGGTAGTCGAGGTAGTCTTCGGGGGTGGCAGCGGAGACAAGGACGATGACGTCCTTCCAATATTCGATGCGCCGGTAGATGTGCAGGAGGCCATGGAGCACCCCCCGGCTGTCCACGATCACGCTCACCGGCCGGGGGTCGTCCGGGGCGGGCACCGGGCGGATGCGGTCGCCCTCCTCTTCTGCCGGGACTTCGTCCAGGAACATGTCGATGCCGTACCTGGCCGTCGCCGAGCCGGCGAGGATGGCGTCGGGTTCGAATGCGAGGAGGGTGGCGTAATGGAGCCCGAGGTCGATCTCAAACCCGAGGATGGCTGAATCGAGGCTCACGGTATTGTGGATGATGACATCCGGAAGCATACAGGTGGGTGGGGGGGGAATGCGATATAATAGTTGTCCGTCCGGTGCGGACCTGCCGCCCGTCACGCCTCTTCATCGCCGTCTTTGCTATACTCCTCAAGGGGCAGCGAATGCCTTCGGTAGTACTCATACACCCGTTCTGCCCAGGCGAGCGCTTCGGGGGCGGTGCTGACAAACCCGTTCGCCTGATCGTGGATGCCCGTGTGCCGGAGGTACATTTTCATGGAGAGCCAGGCGTCGGTGACCGTGATGCAGGGGGGAATGGGAAGTTCTGTCACCCGGAACCCGAAGTGAGGAAAGGTGGAGAGCACCCGGACTTTCTCCCGGTACGGCTCGTCATACAGGTGCCGGGCAAGAGAAGGGGGTACGATAATTTCGGCGGGAATGCCTTCCACGACCCGCCGCCCTATGGCATCCGCAAACCCCGGATTTGCCATCCCGGTGATGCCGTGGATGTGGTCTGCCGATGCGATGAGGCCCAGGTAATGCTCATAGGTCCTGAAAAATTCATGCTGGTCATCATGGATGATCGCGGAATCGGCGAGAGCCCCGAGGGAATCGAGGGCAAACCAGGGGAGGTTGCACAGCTCGTGGTCGCGCCAGAACCCGCGGTGCCTGATGATGAGCGCCGCCACCGGGATGATCTCCGAGAGCCGGGCGGCAATGACCGTTCCCTCCCTGGTGAGAGAGATCCCGCCCGTCTGCTCCAGGAGGAGTCCCGCATCGATGAGCCGTCTCAGGTTTGTCCGGAAATGCGATGCTTTGCATCCGGTCGCCGCCCGCAGAACGTCGCGGTCCTTCGTGCCGCCCTCCAGTTCGAGGAGCATCATCGTGCGGATGCCCGAGCGCACCACCAGGTTCACCTCCTTCATCCGCCGTTCGTAGTTGTCCGGTATGTCGGGGGAGGGGAGGAGGACGGGAGCGTCGAAGGGTTCCGCCACCTCTTCCGGCCCGGCAGGGGTGATCCGTGCGGAGGCGCCTGAAGGGTCATCGTTTGCACCTGCATCCGGGTCCGAATAGAGGGGCTGGATCTTTGCGGCGAGCACCGTCCCGATGGTCGAAAGGGCGAAGGTCTCACTCTCCCGGGTAAGCAGTCCGTACTCCTCGAGCTGCCGGACCTTGGCAAGGACGGCGGCATGGACATGGCCCGTCCCGGTGCAGATATCGGGGAGCGGACGGCCGCTTTCCAAAAGGAGCATCAGGATTTTGATGCAGGCCGCTGAGGAGAAGAGGTCACGGATGCCTGAACCATACTGTTCGTAGAGGGATAAGACGGACATGCAGCAGCGTAGATGTACTTCTACTACTATTGATGGATTTTCGGTAATATTATTTTCTGAAAGGTAAAACGGTGTTATTTGCTGTAAATACTCAATAAATTCGCAATATAAAATCTAATTTTTTATTAAAATAAAATATTTTGTTTTAATTCACCATTGTTTGGATAATGTGTCTGAATGGAAAATATACGCGCAGAATGCGAGAATATGATACATTAGTGGGCCATCCTGAACGGCGGCCGGGGTAACGGGTGATCCCGGCAACGATATCCCGCACCAAAGCTGCTGCTGCCGCCGGAATTCCCGGTTTTTCAAGGCAGAACAGGGGTTCATCCGGCGGAAGGCGCTCCCGGGTTCCGGGCATCCACAGGCGCCCGTCTCCCTTCTCGCTCTGTGACGTCAATCAGCCCGGAGGGTGCAGGAGTCCATCTCCCCAAAGGTACCTCGCCGATGATACGGGGAGAATATCATCGGAGGAGAGGAGCATAGCAATGGGGCACCCCCTGTTCTGCCGGAGAGCCCCCTCGATGGGCACGATACTGACTGTCTCCCTGCGGCCAAACCCGAAGGGGATGATGGCTAGCCGGAGGAGGATGCGCAGTGGTTCCGGACGTCTTCATTACCGGTCGTCGGCTTCGGGGGGTAGGGATTGGCATCATCGACCGGTTCTCTACGATGAGCTCCCCCCTTATTTTTCACCCTGCGACCGATGCGGCCGTGCATAGTTTTTTGCGTATGGCACCCGAACCCCTCCCTCAATGCAACCCTCCAATACCACCAAACAATTCTTCGCCGCCGACACCTTTGCCCGTGAGAACGGGGTGGAACTGGTGGACGCCTCGCCGGGCCGGGCGCGGGTGAAGATGGAGGTCCGCGACCGCCACCGCAACAGCCACGGCACCGTCCACGGCGGGGCGCTCTTCACGCTTGCCGACGTCGCCTTCGCGCTCGCCTCCAATTCCCATGGCGTCCCTGCGGCCGCCATCAACGCCACCATCTCCTACCTGAACGCCGCACGGGAGGGGACGCTCTTTGCGGATGCCGAGGAGTTCGCCCTCAACCCGAAGCTTGCCTCCTACACCGTCCGGATAACGGACGGGGACGGCGGGCCCATCGCCATCTTCCAGGGCATGGTGTACCGGAAGACCCCGCGGCAGGTGCGGGAGTAACGGAATATCACGACACCCCCTGTGGGATGATTCCGCTCGTCCCATGGTGTCGGCGAAGTAGCTCCGCTTCCCGGTCCGTAAGGGCGACAGTGGCCTGGGGGGGAGCCGTTTCCTTTTGTTTCATGGTTCAACTTCCGGGTTGAGCGATGGCACTCATGCTATTTTGATCATGTATCCCCGAACGGCAGCACACTGCCATGCGGGGGCGTTTTCAGGGATTTTTGCTCCCTTTTTTGAAGAGATCCGCCCGGCACGACGAGCGGCATACCGCGCGCGTATCGCGGGTTATTGTTCTGGCCAATTAGGGGATTTTCGGTGATTTCGAGATACATTTAAATATATTCACTCGAAAGGGGGCGTCTGATCACTATGGCAATCACAGATACAGCCTCACAGACCGTGGGCTCGATCACGGACGCCGTGATGCAGACCCTCTACGCGGTCATCGCGTACCTTCCGGTTCTCCTCGCTGCGATCATTATCCTGATCATCGGCTGGATTATTGGAAGACTCCTGGGAAAAATTGTCTCGGGGATACTGGATAAGATCGGGGTTGATGATGCCCTGCGAAAAACCTCCATCGGAAAGGCGATTGAGGACTCCGGTACACACATCGTGCATCTCTTCGACCTCATCATCCGGTGGTTCGTCTACCTGATAGCAATTCTTGCGGCATCCAACGTTCTCGGGCTGGTATTTCTCAGCAATCTCTTCCAGACCATTGTCCTCTTCCTGCCCAACTTCGCGATGTTCCTCATCATCCTGATTGTAGGGTTCATCCTGGTCGATTACTTCGCCGATATCGTCGATGGATGGGGGAAGACGAAGGATATCCAGTTCTTTGGGGCGGCCGTCCTGTTCCTGCGGGTATTCTTCTATTTCATCGTGCTCATCCTCGCCCTCCAGCAGCTGCTCATTGATCTCACGATCATCTACACCTTCCTCGTGCCCATCGCATGGGGAGTGGGGATCGGCATCGGGGTCGGCATCGCCGCGTTCCTCGCCTACGGGCTGAAGGACAGGGCCCCGGAGATGATAGACGATATGATGAAAAAGATCCCGAAGTAACCTCATTTCCTTCTTTTTTTGTTGAACAGCCCGGTGGTTCTCCGGCCTGTGCCCGGGTCATCCTGCCATCATCGGGTGACTTCTATGTGCACCGGATGGAAGACGACGTATTTATTCCAGACATCGCTGGTTCCCGAGAGATGTGCGGCAACCGAGATGGTAAACACTTCGGGATGGTCGGTCTCTGTGAACGGATGAATCAGGTAGTCGAACCGGACGGAGCTTTTCCCCTGTGCCCCCATCTCGGGAATATCGAGGACGCTGATCGTCTTTCCCGCTTCGGTGTCGGTATGGTAGGAGATCATGGGGGTGGGATACCCTTCAAGGGTCTTCAGGAAGATGTCGCCATACGAAAATCCCGTGGTTGTTCCGGGCGGGTGGATGCTTACTTCCAGGCTGTCGATGCGGACATCATCGGGGTGGGTGAGCACCACCATCATGGGAAAGGTGGAGTTGTCGGCAAAGGCGTCGGGTGTCGCCCGCACCGAGACGGTGAGAACGTCCTCGTCCTCGTGGGAGAATATGACGTGGCGCTCGTTCTCGTCGACCACTTCCCGGTAGTCCCTCAGGTTCGTCCGGGAAAGACCTGTGGTGGCGGCAAAGGCGATGAAGAGGACGACCAGGGCACAGATGACCAGAATGCCCAGCACTCGTCTCGTTCGTTCATCCATGGCAGAGTGTCTCTGTTCCTCTCCTTTACATCCTTTCCCCGTGTCAATGTATGGCGTCCGGGGGGTGGCGACCTCATCCTCCCGTTCCGGATTGAGGATTGCATTGTGCACCGGGACGGCAATCTGCCCGATGACCACTTCTTCATCGCTATCTGACCGGTGAAACGGCATCTATAACCTTCACCATTGCTCACTGTTGCATGAAAGAGGATGTCGCCTCATTGGTGAGACATCCATCCGGAGTGGTATAGGAGATGTGTTCGGGTATGCGTGGAGATACAACCATTTTAATGGGAACGTTCGTCGGAATGGTACTGGTGGTACTCTGCAGCTGCTTTGTCGGCGGGTGCATCAATATTGATGGAGACGACACCCCTCCCCTGCCGACGCCCAATGACATTCTGGTCACGAAGATAGGCGGGGACGGTGCCACCCAGTGGTCCACCGTCCTCGACACCGCTGAATTTGAAGGGTTCGGGGATGCCACGGAAACGACGGACGGGAGATTTGCCATCGTCTGCATCGAATACGGCCATGACCGCATCCAGAGGCTCGCCTTCGTGGAGGGCGACGGGACCGTGGGTATGGTGACGGTCTTTGACAAGAATCCGGGGGGTTCATGGGATTCCGAGGTCTCTGCCCTTGCCGGGGGGAGCGTCTCCGTCTTCGACGGCGCGAGCGATTTCGTCGTCATCGACCCTGACGGGGCGGTGGTGACGGAGATCACTCTCCGGCAGACGCCCCCCCCGGTGTGGCCCATCGTCGCCGCCTCCTCCGGGCCGGGGGACCGCACGGTTGCCGGGTGGGGGGAGTACTACGCCGTCATTGAAGAGACCGGCGAGGTGGTCTGGCAGGAGGCGTACGGCGACCCCGAACTTGCCTCGCGCCATCCGGTGCTGGGACTCAGGAACGGCGATGTTGCGATCCTTGTTGCGAAAAATACGAATCCCGACGCTAGGCTCACGTCCGATATCCTGCATCTTCTGCGGATCGACGGTGAAGGGACGATACTCTGGAACAGTTCATTCCCCGGCGATGAAAGCCAGATATGGCGGACGGGGGTTGAATGGCCGCTTCAGGAATCTGCGGACGGGAACCTGCTCCTCCTGACGACAGAAGGGAAGACAAGGTCCGGCATCTTCGGCGACCGCACGACGGTGGTGTACATCGTACGCACCTTCGATGGCGAGACCGGGGCCCTCGTTGCGGAGACATCGTCCGGCGGTCATGAACCATGGGAATCTGTCCTGCTTGCTCCCGACGGGTCGCTGGATACCTTCTCTGTCTCGGACGGCATCCTCACCCATCGCAAGTATGATAGTGATCTCAACCGGATTTCGCGGGATATCAGGATCGCGGGGGAGCATGACCGGCAGCCGGAAGTGATTGCCACAAACGACGGCGGGTACCTGATTGTGAGTATTGTGTGAGGGATGGTGCCGGTCCCGGAATAAGGTGGTGGGGGCGAACGGCCGTTCCGGGTTATTCGCTGCGAAGCTTTATTCGCCCGACCGTCGCATATTTCCATGAATGCAGAGCCAAATCATGTGGGGGATTCTGCTGATGGCGGCGGGACTCGTCATCACGGTCCTCTCGCTCATCTTCGCCCCGTTCTTAGCCCTCTTCTACGGCCTCCCGCTCCTTGCCATCGGAGCAGCGATTCTGATCTTCCGGAAGAGGGAGGATGTCATCGAAGAGGCTCTCGACTGAGGTGAGATGATATGATCATAACAACGACAGAACTCATTCCGGGACATGACTACGAAATTATCGGCATCGTCTCGGGCAATACCGTCCGGGCAAAGCACCTGGGAAAGGACATCATGTCGGGCCTGAAGAGCGTCGTCGGCGGCGAGCTCCAGGAGTACACCGAGATGCTCTCCGACGCCCGCCAGGAGTCGCTCAACCGGATGATCAATGACGCACAGCGGATGGGCGCGGAAGCTGTCGTGAACGTCCGTTTCGCGACATCCCATACGACCGCCGGGGCCGCGGAGCTGCTGGCGTACGGGACCGCGGTAAGGCTGGTAGGTCCGTGGAGCGGCCCGATAGTCGTGTAGTTCGTTTGTAAATCCGGTTCATCAGGGCAAAGGATATCACATTTTTTTCTCTTTTTCCCAGGCAGGTGGCGGTCATTCTTTACACGGAGATGAAGCCGGATATCGCAGAACGCTGCGGAGGGGAACCGTTGCTCTCTGGAAAAACGACCTCATCTGGTTCATACTTTTCACCGGTGGCCTGGTGACAATAGGTATATCATACAATAGTCACATCTTGGAAACTGATCAGACGTATGACCGGAAAAAAGAGATTTACGAATGCCGAAGGAAAGGAGATCGGGGAAAAACTTGGCATCAGATGGGACAAATTTTCTGTCGAGGATTTTACCGCAGGCATGAACGTGGAGCTTGAACACGGGCAACGTGATCCCGGAACGAACGTGACGAACGACGATCCCCTGATGACCGGGAAGATTGCCCTCGCTCATTTGAACGAGTTCCCCGACTACTATGAACGGCTCGAAAAAATGGAGACCGAAGCTGAAGCATTCTGGGAGAAGCATTCCTGAGAGAATAATTACGTTTCTTTTTGCTTTTGCCATCGGGGTCCTGCCTTTCCCGGAAATAATTGTAGGAATGTGTGCAATTTGCTAGCTGTCTTTGATGGACGTGCCCTCCATGATTGCCCTGCCTAAATGGTCGGGCGCCCATGGCTATCCGGAGATCGATTCCAATCCGACCCGCGGGTTATGGTGCATGCAGGGCGCCACTCTTCGTCATCTTCCGCATCACCTTCTCCCACGACGCCGTTGTCAGAAAACTCTCTTCCATGAAGCCCACCATCCGCTCAAACTTTTTCATGGGAACGGCAAAGGTGAGAACGTCTGTCGGGACGCAGGGGCGGGCCGAGGGGTCGAACATACCGAGGACGGCCCGCGGGTGCTCTGCCTGCTGTTCGAGCCACGGGTAGTGGACGACCGAGCTGCACCCGGCACCGAACGGGCAGACGACGCCGTACGGGTCGGCCCGGTCGAAGTTTGCGAGGGTAAAGAGCCCCGAGAGGACCTCCGGCCGGGCAAAGAAGACGACGGCGTCGGGGCGGTCGTCCTCCGTCAGGTGGTCCCAGCGTTTGAAGAGGTAGTCCTTCCCCGCGGCGGGGAGCCGTGCCGTTCCCGCATCGAGCACGTCCACGATCTCCGGCGTCTGCTTGTACCGTTCCCCTTCGATGCCGCCCGGCTTTCCGTACGAGAGGAAGTACCTGAAGTCCTCGAAGCGTTCCGTATCGTAGCCGAGGTAGAACCTCGCCCCCCGGCACCCGATCGCCTCCCCGCCGAAGACGAGGCCCTGTCCCCGCCGCACCTTTGCGAGGTCGCAGACGAAGCAGCGCCATCCCGCAGGAGCTGGGGCCCGCTCCACGCCGTCGGGGCTGCCCCCGAGTTCGAAGGTGATCGGAAGGTCGGCGTTGGGGAAGGAACGGCCCCAGAGGTCGATGAAGGTGTCACGCAGGTTGGTGTCCATGTGTCGGTATTTTGGTGCGGGGGTGATGAAGGTTGTGGCCGCCGGTATTATGGTGCGGAGAGAATGCCGGCATCAAAGTCAGAACGGCACGAAACTTTCAGGATCCCGCCTCCTCGTGGGTGTTGTGGTCCGATGGGTTGGGGGGGGGAAGGTATTATTTCTTCGAAAATCAACAGGGGCCCAACTGGGAGGATGAAGAACCTTCGATTCATGGGGATGGTCATCGTCGCCCGGTTGTTCTATGAAATGGGAAAAAAAGAGAGGTGAAATCCAGAATGATGGTATCCAAAGAAAACCATGCGCCGGCATTAAAGTCAGGGATCCTGCTGATTGCCCTTATCGTGGCGATAGCGCTCCTTGCCCAGCCGGTATTTGCCGCGGTGATCGTCCCGCCGGGGACGATCGACCCGCGAACAATTCCTATGTTTGAAAACGAGCTTACGGGCCCTCCCCCGGTGTGGGTCCCGGTCTCTTCTGATGGCACCGACTATTATGCAATCGATGTCGGGGAGTTTTCTCAGCAGATTCTGCCGCCGTCGATGGGTCTCTCCACTCCGGTCTGGGGGTATGGAGGGGAGGCCCGTGATGCCGTTACCGGTGATGCTCTGGGGTATGTACAGAATACCCCGGCAGGGACCTTTGAGGCAACCAGAGACACACCCGTCCAGGTGACATGGACAAATGATCTCACCGGTGATCATCTGTTCCCTGTCGATCCAACCCTGCACTGGGCCAATCCAAACGAACTCTGCAACGACTACACAAACCCGATGATGTGCATGTTCACCTGTGCGAATGAAACCGGTGGTATGTGTACTGCCTATCCCCCCGGATACGCCGATGCACAGTCCTCAGTGCCTATTATTCCCCACCTTCATGGTGCAGAGGTCCAGTCAACCTCCGATGGACACCCTGATGCCTGGTTTACCGCCGATGGAACGCACGGGGATGCCTACAACTCCCTTCCCGGTGCGGAGGCAAACGAAGCAATCTTCTACTACCCCAATGAGCAGCCGCCCGCCACGCTCTGGTATCATGACCATGCACTGGGCATCACGCGTATCAATGTGCTCTCCGGGTTGGCCGGCTTCTATCTCCTTCGCGATCCCGGGAACGAGCCCGACCTGGTCGCAGGTCCGGAATATGAAATTCCGCTTGCCATACAGGATCGGACCTTCAATCTGGATGGTTCATTCTGGTTTGACACGGTTGGTCTCGATCCTGCCGTGCATCCCTACTGGACCCCCGAGCACTTCGGCAACACCATCATGGTGAACGGAATGGTCTGGCCCAACATGGACGTGAACCAGACCCGGTACCGGTTCCGGCTCCTTGACGGTTCCAACGCCCGGTTCTACGACATCGATTTCTGGGACAGTGCGACCGGTCAGAGGATTCCGTTCTCCCAGGTAGGAACAGACGGCGGGTATCTCGGAGCACCGGTGGCGATGAAAGAACTGACGATTGCACCCGGGGAACGGGCAGATATCGTCGTGGATTTCACGGGTGTCGTTGGGCCGGTGGTCATGCGAAACCGTGCGAAATACCCCTATCCCAAGGGCGCAAACCCGGATCCAAATACGGATGGCACCATCATGCAGTTTACGGTGAATGGCCCTGCGGTTGCGGCGCCGCCTCTTCCGGCAACGCTGAATACCATCCCCTCATTGCCTGCTCCCGATGTTACACGGACACGCGTTCTCTGGGAGGTCATGGGCCCGCTCGGTCCCCTTGAGATCCTTCTGAACGGTCAGAAATGGGGAGCAGAAATTTCAGAGGATCCGGCAGAATCTGCCACGGAGGAATGGATCATCATAAATCCCACCGCTGACACGCACCCCATCCATCTGCACCTCGTCCAGTTCCAGCTCATCAGCCGGCAGAAGATCGACATTAACAAATACACCGCCGACTGGCTGGCATTGCAGCAGCAGACGCTTGGCGCCGGGGCAATGCCTCCATGGCCGGATGATTACGAGCCGGTTGAACTGGACATCACCCCGTACCTCAGAGGGAAACCGCAGGGTCCCGCCGCCAATGAAAGGGGCTGGAAGGACACTGTACAGATGAATCCGGGTGAGGTAACGATCATCAGGGCCCAATGGGCACCCATCGATGGAAGTGGCGACTATCCGTTCGATCCAACGATTGGTCCGGGCTACGTCTGGCACTGTCATATCCTCGACCATGAGGATAATGAGATGATGCGGCCGTATCTGGTCGTATAATCACCTTTTTTTAATCGTCGTTCCGACACGAAATCCTTATCATGATCAGGAAATGATTCAGGCATATCATGCATGGAAAAACCGTCCTGATTATCGGCATCGTCACGCTCCTTCTGGTGTTCTGTTCCGCCTGCACGACCTCATCGGATACGCCGCCCGTGCCGGCCACCGGATCCCTTGCGGTCTCCTCCTCCCCGCCCGGTGCGGAAATCTACCTCGATGGAATAGCGCGGGGAACGACTCCTGCCACCATTTCCGACATTCCCACCGGGTCGCACACGCTGGAACTGCGACTCCGGGGGTATGGCAACTGGTTGATATTGGTTGAGATCGCAGGGGTTACGGAAGTGTCGATCGATGCCATCCTCACCCCCGATGCCGTGCCGACGGCGACACCAACGACCGTTCCCACCATGGTGCCAACCCCCACACCCCCGACGAATCCGATTCCTGGATGCTGGATAATGGAGGCCGAAAAAAGCGGAAATCAATTTGCCTATGTCCTTGCATTCGAACCGGGAGGATACGGGCAATGGTCTTTCGTCTCGTCGTCGGAAAAGATGTCGGTGAGTACAGGCTGGTCCTTTGATCCCGACGCCGCTGTGGTGTATGTGACCTATGTGAACCCGCATAATATGAGCGAAGTACGTGATTTGACACTGGACTACGATGCAGCCTCAGACACGCTTACCGACCGTACCATACCGATCATCCCTTTTGTACGGACGTCGTGTCAGGAGAATCCGTGAATGGCGGCTTTCCCGAAAATGTCGATGGTACCGGAGAGAAAGGGCGGCTGAACGTGAACGAAGAAGAATTGACGGGCTTCTTCTTCTCCTGAATTATTTTTGTGCAGGACAACAGCACGATAGCGTGGTCAATTCCGGGTGATCCCATACGGATGGGGAATGATTTCTCCCATTATTCGCCGAATTTCCCGTACGCGCCCTTCCAGCCCTCAGCGATTTCGATGAATTTCGCGTATCCGTGGGTTCTGATGAATTCAATCGATTGCTGGTATTTCTTGTATTTATATCCGTTCTTTGCGTAAAATTCCGAGAGAACTGTGCAGGTTTCATACTCCGGGCAGTCGGCGCAGGTCTCGAGGTTCCTCTCCTTAAAGCAGCAGATCTTCATCCTGCATTTTGATCTGGCAATATCCCGCTCGCCTGTTTGGTACCCCAGTTTGCAGCCTTTGCAGTGCCCTTCAATAAATGGCCTGCAGGTCCGGCAGTACGCTCCGCAGCATCCAATAGTTCGGCGGGGATCATCTTCCTTCCTGTTCGTTGCATCAGGCATGCCTGTCATACTCCGGGGAGATCTCCCTGTTCTCCCTTATCCACCAACTGGTATGGCAATAGAGAAAATAACCTCCATTGTATGCTGGAATTTTCGTCCCCCGCACATCAGGCTGATTATGAATGTCTCAACTGGTTACCTGGTGCCGGGTGAAAATTGCCCTTTGCCGTAGGCGTGTTCTATTGCGAAGAACCATCCCGAAACAGCGGAGAAAAATGAGATATGGAATCGTGTTCATTGGGTGCAGGGATTATTATCATCCAATTGTCGCCCGGTCACTTGTGCCGGATAAAATAACACTCTCCCCAGTCTTTCCGCTGTCCGGGCTTCATGGCAACCAGCATTTTTTCGGCATGGTCTTCACAGACATTCTGTTGTACAGATCCCAGGATCTGGATGCCGATCGCCTTCTTTCCACAAAAATCACATCTGGCCATAAAAGGATTGTTCATTAGTAAGTGTTTACAAAATGTTTTATTTAATTATATTTCATGAATGTGCCTGCAGTGAAATGTACCTGCTTACCATCTGGAGCCCCTCACACGACATCCGCGCATCAATCCCACTTTTACCCGGATACGCCGGGATTGCAGCAGATCTCCTCACTGGTGAGGAACGGCACGTGTCCATCTCGAACGATTAAAATATCCTGCCATGCAGGAACAGCGGCACAAAAACAGCGGCACAAAAACAGCATCTTCATTCCACAAATCGGGGTGGAAAAGATTGCCCCGATCTCTATTCGGAATAGAAAAGCCCCAGTTTTTTATTGTTTATGCGGGAACGGGTAAAAAAATGGGAATATATGGTGTCTTACCGTGCAGGTATGACGAGGGAGCGCTCTCCGGCGGGCATGAACTCGCGGATGGCACCACGTGCGAACTCGCGGCGCGGGTCGGCAAAGTCGAACTGCAGTGACGGGTCTGCGAAGGTGATCTTCACGAGCGGGCTGTAACAGAACTCGTCGCCGCGTCCGTAGTGGGCACCGGAGACAATAGCTGCGTATTCTCCCTGGTGACCGACGTTCATGGCGTAGTTCGGGTAGTTCGGGCCACGCAGTTCGCCGAGGAGACCGCGGTCGCCGTCCATGGCGAGGGAGTTGGCCGAACCACACTGGTCCTGCAGGTCATAGCCGAAGAAGCCGAGACGCGACCATCCTTCCTTGTGCATCAGCATGGACAGGTACCATCCGTTCAGACCGGCGTTGGAGTTGCCGGTACCGATGGAACAGGTCAGACCACAGGCTGCGGCCATGACACCCGCACGCTGTGAACCGCCGAAGTGGTCCTCCATCATGGTCGGGTACTGCTCGTACTGCTCCATGGCGTTCAGGTTGACCTCGGTTGCCAGGTCGTTGACAAGCTCCTGGGTCGGCTCGAGGATCTGGCCGGGCGACGGTGCGGTGTAGTCGAAGTGGTACTTCTCCTTCAGGTAGTCCATACCGTAGTAGGTGAACTCGTCGAGGATGTTGTCGGTGTATGCTGCGGTAGCGTACTGGGTGAACCCGACACCGCCGGACATGTAGGAACCAAGCCAGATCTGGTCGAAGAGCATCACACCGGCACCGACGACCTCAAGGGACGCACGGGCGGGGTCGTTCGGGTATTTCCGGTCTGCCTGGATGATATCACCGAAGAGACCGAACTTGATGCCACCCGGCTCGTTCGGGCCGCGGGCACGGCGGGCGGGCAGGATTGATGCCATCTGGACAACGCCGGCGTGCTTTGCGGCGTAGGAGAGGTCGGCGACTGCCGCTTCACCGGCGCACATGCGGTAGGCAGCGATGAAGGACATGCCGATCTGCATGGCGGACCAGCGGGAGGTGGTGCCACCGTCACACGTGCGCGACACGATGGTCGGGATGTGAATTGCCTGGAACATCGACTTGCCGACTTCCTTCTTGAGCTCCTCGGCCGCGTCTTCGGAGAAGAGCTTGTTGATGTCGATGAGGAACTGCTTCTCGATGTCGTCGGCCATCTCGTCGTCACCGGTGAAGACCTTCACGTAACAGTCATCGACAAGACCGGGGTGGGTCTCGACCATGTGTTCCTGGACCACTGCTGCACCGGGCATTGCGTGGTTGAGGATGTGGAGGTACTCGTTGATGGTCTCGGGGGTGACTTCCTTGCCAAGGCGCTTCTGGAGGGTGGCGTGTGCCATGTCCATGCCGACGATAACCGTACGGCGGATGTCGTCCCAGAACTGCTGCATTGCAGCGTTGTTGACGAAGTGAAGGTCGTCACCCTCACAGTAGATGCCGGACTGGGAGACCTGGTAGGTCATGAGCTGTCTCTGGCCCATCGGGATACCGCCAAGGTGGCAGCGTTCCGGGTCGTACATTGCAATGCCACGTTCCTTCTCGATTGCCTCGGTTGCCTTCATGAACTCGCGCTTGCGCGGGGACTGGCGGACACCGTCGAAGTTGTAGAACGTGGTTTTCTCTGACTCGATATCCTGTCCACTGAACTTCTCGTTCAGCGAGTCAAGGAAAAGTTTCTGTGCTCTCTCGATTTTTGCCATTTCAAATCACTCCTCTTTCGGCATGAAGCCGTATTTTGTTCTCAGTGAGTGGACACGCACGATGTACTCGACATACTCCCTGTCATCGCGGTATGCCGTTCCGACGAGCGAGTGGAAGATGGTGGAGTGTGCCTTGAGCCATGCCTCGTCCATCGGCTTGCCGACGGCGACCTCGCGGTCGAGGGGGACGCCGATCTGGTCCTTCACGTATTTGACGACGCCGTCGTTAGACAGAACGCACCTCTGGAGCATGTCGAACTGCATGCCGTCTTCAGAGAGACGCAGCGAGTGGCCGTGCACGGTTGCACCACGCATGCTGACGAGGGCCGGGTCAAACATCTCGGTCTCGATGAGGAGCTTTGAGTACTGCTCGAGGTCACGCTCGCGGCACTCGACGATCTGGCGGCCGGAGAGGGTGCCGGGGTCGATACCGCGGAAGCGGTACATCTCTGCGTAGGTACGCTGGTACGGCTGGGACGGTGCGTTGAACATCGAGTCTGCGAACTGCACGTAGCGGACGCGGTCTCCTGCCTTTGCGCCGTCTGTCGGTTTGACGAGCTTTCTCATCGGGCAGTCGGGTTCCTGCTGCTCGGCGAGGGGCGGGTGGGCGGTCGGATATGCGGAACCCGGTGCACGGTGGCCAAGCACCATGACGATATCTTCGTCGGTAACATCGCGGATCTTTTCGAGATCGTGGTTGGGGTTCATCTGGTTGCGCCTGTTTTCAGCGACAATCGATGTACCGGGGCCATACTGTGGTGTATATGCCATTGTATTTTTCACCTCTATTTTTTGGGTAAACCTGTTTCTTATGGGAATGATGTCTGCCAGGGCAGGTGCGATCAGTGCAGCCCCTGTATGATGACGGGGGGTTCCTTTCGTCGCGGGTCGGTCAGTCCGATGAGGGTCTCATCCGCGTTTGGCCCGTATTTCGCGTAGTCAGTGAGCGTGGCCTGCGTCTTCATGAACTGCCCTTCCTGAAGCTGGTAGGGGAATGTCGTGAAGATCCCGTCGCACGTCGTTTTTATCCGGGCGATAACGGACGCATCAGTGACCTCTGCGGTGACCATGCCGACCTGCACCCGCAGCTCCACCTCCGTATCACCGACCGTAATGGTCCTGCGGTTGGTGTTCGGGTTGGGTGTGCCGCGTGCGGGTCCGTAGGGCACGGTTGCCGGCAGGCTCGGGCCATTGATCATGAGGCGCCGGATGCCTGAAATGCCGGCGACTGCGTTTAAGAGGCGCTCGGCCGTATCGGGTCCCAATATCCGGACAGGCACGATCCTGCACTGTGGGTATCTGGCTTCGGTCATTCGAATCAACGGGGAAAAGTTCAGACTCCGTTTGCAATCTGGTGGATTGGTTTGTTGAACACGTCGATCTGACCGTAGGTCTCTCCCATGAGTTTGGAAGTGCTCTCCGGTGAGAACATCTGGGTTCCTGCGTCAAGTGCACAGGCGGCAACCACACACGGGATTGCAATACCGTTCGCGTGACGGGTCACGACGTGGTTTCCGTTGAAGATACCCGGACCGCCGCCACCGTAGATGGAGTGGCTGAAGAAGGAGAATCCGACTGCGGTTCCCATCATACGGCCGAAGTCTGCGCTGGGAAGACCGGTCTCGTGTTCGAGCAGGTCGTTGAAGTACAGGAGCGTCGAGGAGACTGCCTGTGCGAAACGGCCGGCACCACAGTTGACGATGGTTGCTGCCATCGAACCTGCTGCTGCGTATGCGTTCCACATCATGGGGTCCTTGGTGTCGTAGTACTGGAAGTAGTCGCTCTTCCTGCCCGGCACGATGACCTTGTCCTCGATGGCACGCTCGACGAGTGACTGGACGACTGTACCGACGGTGCCGTTCTCACCGTTTGCCTTCACCAGGTCGTAGACCATGTTGTTTGCATTGAGACCCTGGTATGCGTAGCAGAGGAGCTGGTTGCGCTCGAACGGGCCGATTGCCATACCCATCTCGAACTCACCGGCAGTCTCGAGGGTTGCTGCGAGTGCTGCACCCTGGAGTGCATTCCTGCCGGTCATCATCACGTAGTGGTTGACCGGGATGTTGCGGAGTGCGTACCCGATACCTTCGTTGTTCTGCGGGATGTTGAGAATGGAGGTCACCAGTGCGCCTTCCATGTCCTGGGTGTGCGGGTATCCGCCCCAGCATGCCGCCTTGACGGAGGATGCCTTGAATGCATTGATGTCAAACTGGTCGACAATTGCATAGGTCACTGCAGATGCGACTGCCGTGATTGCTGCATCATAGGTTGCGGCGTTGTCCAGGCGCTTTCGCGGTACCTGAACGAGGAGCAGTTTTCCTTCGTTGAATTCGAGAATTTCGGTGTCGTCGCCCTCTTCGATCTGGACCATTTCCTTGATCTGTGCGATGATGGCATCCTTATTCTCCATGATCGGAAGATCGAGTTCACGACCTTTGATCTTTCCTTTGCCAAGCTTTCCTGTCTTGAGGGCAGCTTCGATGCCCGCAAGGTTGACATTAATCGTTCTCTTCGTCAGGTCGATGATCTTGCTTGTTGCAGGGTTGACCATGGGGCTAACCTTGTCAAGTGAGACATCGCTCTTCAGCAACTTGCCGTCGTCTGAGTAGAGGTCGATTGTTTCTGAATATTTTGCCATATTATTCTGTCCTTTTTTTAAGTTTGTGCAAATCGGGTTGATAGAAAGAAACCGGTACTGCTGCCAGCCTTTTTCGAAGATATCTACCGCAGATCTCCGCATTCAGGGTCTCCGCAGTGAGACTATACGATTTTCCTAGTATGGAATATAAATATTCTTAATTCGTGTGAATATTTTGGAAATATAATGGTTATATCAAATGCTTAAAAAATCCTGATTAGGATCAAAATGCCATCCAATTTTTAATCAAGTGGCATATAGAAATATTTTGGATTGGTATGCCAGTAATACAATATGAACGTTTTGGAAATTATGGAGCATATATATTATGTAAATTAGTAAAATATATATGACGAATTGCTATTATGTTTCAATGAAGTGGTGGTTTTTTAGCGTTTTTGCGCCTACACCTATTAAAACCGATAATATATAGCTCTTTTCAAATTCCGGGCGCTTTATATGGCCGATATACGAAAATTGGCCCAAAATGGGCATATTATTTAATAATTGCGGATTGGCGTCGTCCAATCGGTATTTACCGATGGTGCCCGGTTGTGGTCTGCCTGCTCGTGCAGTACGGCCGGAGAAGAGAGGGGGGCCCTTCTCTTTCTTTTTTAGATCCATCGGGAAGATCCGGATCATGCATCCATACTCATTAGGCTTCTGTTTTATGTGTCCGGGGTATCCCTCGGACAGGTTGGTGGTGGGGATGGTGCGGGCGAAACATCCATGAAGGAGGAGTGACAGTATCCCCGTACTGGAGATGAACGAAGATGACAGAGACCGTCCCCTATGAGATCACCGGCACGGCGGGAGAGATCGAGTTCCGGAAGTACCCTCCACTGGTGCTGGCGACCGTCGAGAGTCCCGGGGGTGATTCCGGGTTCAACCTGCTCTTTGCCTATATCTCGGGAAACAATACTACCCGTGACACCATATCGATGACCTCGCCGGTCATCACTTCCGGCAGGATCCCGATGACAGCGCCGGTCGTGTCCACTTCGGGGTCGATGTCGTTTGTCATGCCGCCGGGGATGAGCCGGGACGACGTCCCGGCGCCGGTGGACGAGCGGGTCCGGATTGTGCCGGTACCTGAACGGGAGGTTGCGGTCATCCGTTTCAAGGGATATGCCCGGAAAGACGAGGTGGCGGCGGTGGAGGAGCGGCTGCGGGTTGGGCTCCGGAAGGCCGAAGTGGAACCGGTCGGGGAGCCGTTTCTCATGCGGTACAATCCCCCGTGGATCCCCGGGTTTCTGCGGCGAAACGAGCTGGGGGTGGAGATCAGGCGGTGAAGATCAGACGGTGAAGGTGAAGATATTGAAAAGGGGGGTGTGTTGTACCTTTGATGGCAGCTGCTTCACGCCTTCCCGAACCACTGCTTCACATTCTCCTTGAACAGGTACCACAGGATGATCAGCGGTATGATGAGTCCCACGGCCGTGCCAAACAGGCCTCCCATCGTGTGCCCTGCGACCCACCAGTTGTAGAGGGCGCTCAGGATGTTGATGATCCCGAAGAGGACGGCAAGGGTCCAGACCCAGCCCCACCCTTTAAAGCATCCCCATCCGAGCAGGAGATCAATTACTCCGACAATAATGAGCGGGACCCCTGCAAGAGCTCCCAGCCCGGCAACGCCGATCAGGGAACCTGCCCCGATCAGTCCAATGCCACCAATGAGCACGAGTATCCCGACGAGGAGATACAAAACGCCGATGATGGTAACCCCAAGAGGTCTTGATAAGTTAGGCATGGCGGGATAGTCATCAGTCAGGAATATTAATGTATCTCGTGGGATTGCTCTGTGAAGAGGATTGCGACTGATACAATGGCGATTACGGGGGTCTCTCATCCGGGGCAGATGGGGCGGTGGTGGTCGCCGAATATGCCGTTTTGATGTGGCCGGATAATCGTTCCCCCTCCTTTGTTATCAATACGACCGAACAAAAAAAGTGAATGAATGCGTGAATGGTATGGCGTGTGGATGTGGGTTACGGATTGAAGGTGACCGCCTGCACGTCCCGCCCGCGGCGGGCATCTCTTTTCGGTGGTGCCTTGTGCGTCACCCCCGCCGCAACCTTGATGCCCAGAACGGTCCTATAGAGGGATACAATCCGAGGTGAACAAAAAAATGGAAAACGGACCGAGAGGCGCAATCATCCAGCGGGATCGGGAGACCTATGCGATCGTTCCCCGGACGCCTGCGGGGCTTGTAAGCCCCGAGCACCTGGAGAACATCGTCGCGGTGGTGCGCCGCTACAACATCCCGGTCATCAAGATGACCTCGGGCCAGCGGATGGTGCTGGTCGGGATCAAGGAAGAGGACGTCGAGAACATCTGGAACGAGCTCGGGATGACGGTCGGAGAGGCGACCGCCCCCTGCGTGCACTACGTGCAGGCGTGCCCCGGCACGGTCGTCTGCAAATACGGGAACCAGGATTCCCTTACGCTTGGTCTCGAACTCGAGGAGATATTCCTTGGCATGGACCTTCCGGCGAAGCTCAAGATGGGGGTGTCCGGCTGCCCGCGGTGCTGCGGGGAGAGCTACCTCCGCGACGTTGGGGTGATGGGGAGCGCCAAGGGATGGACCGTCATCTTCGGCGGCAACTCGGGCGGCCGCCCCCGTATCGGTGACGTGATGGCAAAGGATCTTGCCACCGACGATGCAAAGGACCTCGTCCGGCGCCTGCTCGAGTACTACCGTGACAACGGCAAACCGCGTGAGCGGACGGCCCGGTTCGTCGAGCGGGTGGGCGTCGATGCGATCAGAAAGGACGTCCTTGCGTTTGCCCCGTATGTCCCGCTGGAGGAGGCCCATCCGCGGTGATATTCATTATTTTCCTTTTTTCCGATATGGGCTCAATTGTATGATTCAATTGTATGAATTATGGAAAGGCGGAATAGATGTCTTCACGGCTTTTGACGCGACAAAAGACAACACTGCCATCCTTACGCAGGGCATAGCCGATCCTGTACCGGCCAACGCGGATCCTGTACCGGGAGTGAGTCCCTCGAATTTTTCGTATGTCCGTCCCATCAAAGATGGATTCACTATGTGGAATCTGGTGAAAAACGAGGTGTTCTATTGTCTCACGATAGTGTAATGGAAGATGAGACAGGTCCTTTAAAAATGTCTTTTTATAGAAGCAGGAGACCATGCTTTAGTCCTTCTTTTTCAGTGTCGCATAGTACTGCTGTGCATCTGAAAGGCTAAGAGGTTCTTCGTCATCGGTTTCGTCCATGAATCTGTCAAGACCGTAATCCTCAATCGCAGCTTCAATCTTATGAAATGTCTCGATATCAAGGATAACACTTACCGGTTCGTTATCATCCGAGACAATATATTGGGGTTTTATATCGAGCATAATCGGTGGACCTCCTTTGTATTCAGAAATAGGCCATGGGGAATTAAATAGTTCTCTCTGACGGTAATCAGGGAAAGGGAATGATGGGATGGTGGTGAGGCTTATTTGGCGGTAGGATTGGCATGATGGTAATAGGCATTGCGGGAAAGTCCTGCAGAACAGCCTCGTCTGGTCTGCATGGCCTGCTTTCGGCCGCTGCCCCGTCGCTTTGTCGCTTAATGTGATCAGCTCACTGTTCCCCTCCGCGGCGGCGAAGAGCTTTACCTACGTTTTACAAGGCGGGATAACAGAACACCATCTCCCGGTGCTTGACGGAGCGGCTGATAAGATGGCAGAGATCTAATGGTACCGGCGTTGATCGTGAACAGGAGGCATTGCTCTCGTGCATCATGCAACGATGAGATTGTCAAAATAGATCTCCCGGAATGGATAATTGCTGTGGCTGCTCATCTGGAGATAGACATATGCCGAGGAAAATGGCAGAACCATGTCTTCGGATTGATATAATACGTTCCCATTCTCCGATACCAGAATAGCGGCGTCCGTAAGAATTATCTCAATTCTTTGGTTCCCTATTTCCCTGCCGGTTCTCTGAGCCGGCCAGTCCTCCATTAAGAGATAGTTGATGCTTCCATCCGATTTTGATGAGATGACGGCCCTGGCGTTCTTTCCCGGCGGCACCCCAACGTACTCAAATTTCACCCATTCATTTTCGTTTTCGGGGTTGCCGTCGGTGATGGTCGGGCAGAGGAAGAAGGATGCGGTAAGATAGCATCCGTTGCTCTGGTTGTTCCAATCCAGATCAAAAGAGATTCTTCGTTCATTATTCAGATCCACGCGTCTCACACTTCGGACACCGAGATATTTCACCGTGTCATCCCGTGTTCCAACAGTATCCATTCCCATTCTCAACCGGTAATCATGTTCATCCGGATTTACATCGATGACATCGACGATCCACTCCTCAATGTCGCCCTCCCTGGTAATTGCCCATTCATCCGGGTTGAGAGCCCCCGTGCTGAAATCATCATAGAATTCCGGTCCGGTAGTTCGTGGACTGCCGGGGATGCCGAGAACCATGATGCTGCCGGCAATCAGCACTAAAAGTATGATAGCAAGCCCGAGTGCTGTGCGATTATCGGCCATTGATTCCCTCACACCATGCAGAACGCGAATAATTATTCATTTTTTTTGAGGAAATTAAGTATACCCGCCAGCAATCCACCAATTGCCACTATCCCACAGAAACCGGGGACCTCCTGTGCTACGGTTGGAGAAGGGTCTATTGCTTCTGTTCCCTGCGTTGGTGCGGTGGATGGTGTCTGCCATTGCGTACCGCCGGTAGTCACATACGATGGGTACAATTCGAGTATCTTTCCATGTACCGCATCAATAATGGTGATCTCCGTTCTGTCGTCAACCACACTCTGCACCACCCAGCAAGGGGCAGCCGGGGGTGGCTGAACCGGGAATGCCGAACCTTCGGGGGAAAGGATACGGAGCTGGATGGACCGGACCATGCCCGGAACCATGGATTCGGCTTCTTCTTTCGAGATCACGGTTGGTATCTCTTCAGGCACACCGCTTCTGGTGTGCTCATCCACTGAGATGAGCTCCCCTGTGCGGTGGTTAAATTCGTAGAGAATGAAGTCCCCCTCCACGATGGCATCTCCGATGACCCGTTGGTGCCAGTACAGCATCCGGTCGCCGATGACCAGGCAATTGAACTCCCGGTCATCCGTGTCAATCAGGAGGTTCTCATGACACATTGAGAGGCGGTCCCATTCGGTAAATAGCTCGGGAGGGCCATGTGAATCATACACGGAGAGCACACCGTATGAACTGACAAAGACGTATCTGCAGGGATGTGCCCAGTTCTCCCCGGGCATATCATCGATGAAGAAGATCCACCCGCTCTCCCGGGGAAGGGAAACGGAACCGTACCACGTCTTGAGAACGGTTTCCGGTGGGACAGGATAGCGGTACGAATATACCCATTTGCCTTCCGTTGTCCGGTTCAAGACCTCAGAGAGCACCTTGTCGGCGGCATCGGCCCGGAGCACGGTCGGATAGGCGCCCGTGCTCCCTTCATCCATCCCCGAAGCCAACACGGATGTTCCGGGAATACCTGCAATAAGAACCATGGCAAGGACTATCCCGATTATCGATCTCAACTGCATGCTCTTTCTCATAAATTCGATGAAAGGGAAGGAAGGACCGGGAGTCCTTCCGCCCAAATCGTCTGCCCGCGTCTTCGCATCTACATCTCAAGTGGCACGATGACGAAAGCAGTGGCACTGGCGCTGTTGCCCGAATCATCAGTTGCCCTGTAGGTGATGGTGTAGACCCGTCCATCAAGTCCACCGGCACGTTCTGCACGCAATTTGAACAGGAAATCTCCACTTCCGATATCTGCAAGAATATCGATGTCACCTGTCGTGAACCCGTCCCCGATGCCGATATCGTTTTCCGGTTCATCGCTCGTGATGCTTTCAAGGACGACAACCGGGTCTGCATCACAGATGTCGTAGACCGGAACCGAGGCAACGATATTCACCATCTTGTGATTCGGGGGCCAGAGCATGTTCGGACTGACCGTGACGCTGATCTCCGGCGGCGTTGTGTCGACGACCGTGACGTTGGTTGTTCCGGTGGCCGAGTTCCCGGAATCATCGGTTGCGGTGAATGTCACGACGGTTGTTCCAAGCGGGAAGATTACGGGCGCATCATCGGTGATGGTGACATCCGCGTCGCAGATATCAGTGGCCGTCGCGGTCAATGGCACCACGGTTCCGTCCCTGCTCGCCTGTTCCACGGTCACGTCGGCCGGCACGGTCACTACCGGCGGCGTTGTGTCGACGATAGTGATGGCAACCGTATCGGGTTCACTGGTACGCCCATCGGTCGCGGTGACCGTGAGCGTCACCATCGTCTCTCCGAGCGGGAAGGTGACAGCCGGGCTCATCCCGGTGGCTGATCCTCCGGACCATGTCCATGTATACGACGCGATTTCCTCCCCGCAGGGATCTGAACCGGAACCGGCCAGCGTGACGGTGGTCCCGGCCAAATCTACCTGCTCAACATACTGGTCAGGACCCGCGTTTGCGATGGGCAGGGTTGGCGCATGGCAGGAGCAGAGCGCGAGACTGGAACCGATGCCCGCAGGTGTTTCGCCATACTGAGGATGCTCATCTTTGGGGTCATTTGCCAGTGCATAATCGAACGCCTCCTGCATCGAAACGACTCCATCGTCGTTGCCATCTGCATCGACTGGGTTTCCATCGATGTCATGGCCGGCGACCGCGGAGATCCAGAGTTTGCTGAATGCATCTCCCCACGAATACTCAGTGGCGTTCGCCGCCGTCGCGAGGACCCGCTGCTGGCCGGAGGCGAGCGGGACGGTAGGGATGATATCATCGAGGAACCCGCCGCTGAAGCACTGTTCCATCGTGATCATAATCGGCACGTCTGATGAGATTTTTTCCACCTCGGCGGCGAACTGGTCGTCCCTGATGGATTGGCCCCAGAGGCTCAGCACCACATTCGTACCCACCTGCGGGTCGTCCTCCGGACCACCGTGGTCCGTTGTGAAGATGAACAGGTGGTCTCCGCTGCCGAGTATGGGCTCGAGTTCGTCGAAGACAGCGGTGATGTTCGCCCTCGTCGCCGCGTACCCGACATCATCATCGCCGTCACCATCCAGATCCGGATTCGATGATTCATAGAGATCATCGTCCGGGTCATCGGGGTCGCCCACATAGGTGTGGATATCTTCTGCCGGGTCAGTACCGTCCGACATGATCACGTAAATATGGTCGTCCTGATAGCCATACACATCCTCGAGGGTGTTGTACATGAACTGGATGTCGGTGTAGTAGCGTGGCCAGTTGTTATTCCTGTTGCCTCCGCCGCTGATGAGCACCGCGTAACAGTGATCTGAATTTGTGCACGGCGGAAGGGCGTTCGAAAGGCTTATTTCCATGACCGGGGTCATCGAACTTTTCTGAACGTCCGGCACTGTTGTCTCCGGGACGCTTCCCGCGATAAGGTCCCAGCTATCGAGGTCATAGGGTGGCCCGTATGCATCGAGAACCGTTACGGTCCCCGCCATATCCACATGGACATATCGGCACCGGTGGGCCCAGTTCCCCATCGGCACATCGTCGATGAAGAAGAGCCAGCCTGCCTTTTCAGGCAGGGCTATTGTGCCATACCAGGTCTCAATGGTGCTTCCGGCTGCGACCGGTCCTTCGGCGGCATAGAGCCATATTCCCTCGGTGTTCCCCATCAGCACTTTTGAGAGGACAATGTCCTTCGCCTCCTCCCATGAGACGTCTGCCCCCTCGCTCGCAGCAGCAGCCAGCCCCGTTATCAGCAGGCAGGCAATCATGCATCCGAGCAGGATTGTTATGCACTTCGATTTCATAGAATCCCCAATCTGCTGCGGCGATTTCCTGATACCGGGACCCGCAGCCATCCCCGCAATGAGCGGAATTCCGCCATCCCGGGAATACCTGTTCCGCCCATATCCGCCTTGCAGCAACGAAGAAAAGAGCGGTGCTCGTTTTCCCATCCCCGCCCCAAAGCGATGAGGTATGCTCCTCCTGTAAGATAATAAAGATTGCCTCGTTCCGGAAGGTGCCCCGGCTCTGCCTCCCGTCTCCCGGGTCAGCCCCCTCCCCGCAGGTCATAGTGGCGAAGGTTCTCCGGACACCCAAATATGAAACGCCGAAATATGGGGTATTATTGACCGGGATGAAGAAATAGGGAGGTCACTCTTTGATCCTACCGACGAAGAAAGGGGGGTAGAAATCGAAAAAAGAGGTTTTGGGTATCAGATCACAAAATCCGTCTGAACCAGCTTATTGGCCTTGAGGGCGACGAAGGCCAACTGCCCTCCGGTCGAGAGGGTCCAGGTCTGCTCTTTTCCGGTGTGCTTGTAGTAATAGTAGTAGAATCCGTCCTCGTTGGTCTCTACCGTCGCAAACAACTCTCCGTTCGGGTCCGTGATGGTGACTGTCGCCCCCACCACCGGCTCTCCGTCTGCATCAAAGACGAACCCGGCAAAGCCCGGGTCGCGCTTGAAGACATTCTCGTTCTGGATGGTCTGGGTATCCGCCTCATCCGTGTCGGTCACACTGAAGTCATAGAACTGGAGATCCAGAATCGTGCCGACCCCCGGCACGTCACCATGGTAGATTGCATCGTTCCCACTCTTCCTGTACATGGTCTCCTTCTTCCATCCGAAGTCCAGGTGGACGGTGAGGTAGATAAGGCCTCCCTCGGGGACCGTCGCATCGACCGTGATCGTATTTCCGACGATACTGGAGGCCGACGGAATCTCGTTCACCGCGGTATAGCAGTCTCCCGTGACGATCACATCGCTGTAGGCATGGATCGGCTGTGCCCCCTTGGTGATAAACGGTGCCGGCAACTCGATGGCGAAGGTCTCCTCATCCCCGGCCTCTCCGGTAAAGAAGACGTTGTAATAGAACTGGCCCGGGTTACTTGCCGAGAGCTTGTAGACTCCGTTCCCCGAGGGATAATCCGGGGTGAATATCAGGCGGAACTGCTGTCCTTCGGCTCCTGTGTTCGTGTCAAATTCACAGAGGCCGCTGGTCGTCACCTTGCTCCATGGAAGGACGGTCACCGACCAGTCATCGCAGTTATTGCAGAGATTGGCGTCGCCTCCCATCCGGTATTCGGCGGGTTCGTTCGCATCGGCCACGCAGGCTTCGTTCACCAGCTCAGTGTCCACCGGGGTATCGGCGGGGACCGTGTACTCGCATTCGAAGGTCCACTCCTCTCCGGGATCGATCCGACCATTGCCATTCGCATCCCCGTCGACATAGGTCACGGGACTACAGGTATCGTCCGTCACTTCTGGGGAAACACTGGCCGGTCCGGCATTCGTTACCAGATACGAGTAGGTGATGGTCTCTCCGGGATGGACATAGTCGGGGCCGCTCTTTTCCACCGCCAGATCGTAGTGGATGATATTCGTGAACGTGATATCGTTCCAGCCGGCCGTATTTTCCGGATCGATGGTCCAGGTCTTTCCTGCACACAGGATCTCAAAGCCATCCGGCAGATCGGTTGCCCGCTCCTCAGCCCTCCAGGAACCCTCGCTGAGCCAGAGCTCGGCCGGGTCGTTTAACCAGGAGGGATTCGTGTTCCAGCCGTAAATCGAAGTGGTGCCGATGTCCTCTCCGTCCTTCCGGAGGAACACCGGGAAGTACGGCAGGGGATTATCCGCGGGAGGGGTATATTGTACACCGTAATAGCAGTGGTAGCAGTTGCATCCCGGATCTTTCGTCTGATAGAGATAGACGTTCTTTCGTACGACGGCTGCCCGTAGGTAGTAGCTATCGCTGGCGGAGACCTGGCACGAACCGTACGTTCCGGTCGCCGTCACCGTGTTGGTGATATTGGCCGCAGGGTTGAAGGCCGCGGGGTTCGGGGTGAAGGTGCATTCGTACGTCCATTCTTCACCCGGGTCCAGCGTGTCATCCACGGCATCTCCTGCCACATACCCGACCGGGCTGCAGGTGTCATCCTCCACACTCACATCGGTAATGCCGACATTGCCGGTGTTGGTCACGAGATAGGTGTAGGTGAGGGCGTCTCCTTTCTCTGCCCAGACAGGCCCCTCCTTTTCCACGTGAAGCGGGTTCGCGCTTACCCCCTTGGCAAACTTCAGATCCCCCTTTGACCCAAAGGCAAAGTAGCTGATCCGGGGGTCGCCCGTGGCCGGGTCCAGCGCCAGCGACGTGTATTGACCCAGGTCTCCCGCATCCACGGTCTCTATCTGCCAGGCTGACCCGTCCCATGCGGCAAATTTCAGGTAATAATTGGTCTGATCAAAGTAACTGATCCGGGGATACCCGGTGGTGGGATCGAGTGCAAGTGACGTGTATTGACCAACGTTCCCCACAGCATCCACGGTCTCTATCTGCCATGCCGCCCCGTCCCATGCGGCATACTTCAGGTCATTTCCGGTCTTATCCCAATAACTGATCCGGGGATACCCGGTGGTGGGATCGAGTGCGAGGGACGTGTATTCACCGACGTCTCCCCCGGCATCCACGGTCTCTATCTGCCATGCCGCCCCGTCCCATGCGGCATATTTCAGGTCGTAATTCGTAGGCCATTGGCAGTAGCTGATCCGTGGATTGCCGGCACTGTCCAGTGCGAGGGACAGACCTCGGCCGGCCCCGTCGCTGGCATCCACGGTCTCTATCTGCCATGCCGCGCCGTCCCATGCGGCATACCTGAGTTCACCATTAACCCGATAATATTGATAGCCAATCCGGGGGTTACCTGCACTGTCCAGCGCCAAAGATGTGTAGTAATATGTGGTGAAGTTATCTCCTGCCTCCACCGCACCTATCTGCCATGCCGCCCCGTCCCATGCGGCATACTTCACCGCACGCCCCGTCTGGTCCCAGTAACTGATGCGGGGGTGCCCGGTGGTGGGATCGAGTGCAAGGGACGTGTGAAGACCGGTGTCTCCCTCAGCGTCCACGGTCTCTATCTGCCATGCCGCCCCGTCCCATGCGGCATACTTCAGGTCTTCTCTTCCTGTTTGATCCCAGTAACTGATCCGGGGATACCCGGTGATTGGGTCCAGCGCAAGGGATGAAAACTGGCCCGTCCATCCCTCGGCGTCGACCGTTTCGTTCTGCCAGGTAGTGGCTGCCGATACCGTACCGATGCCAAGGCCGATCACCAGCAGGATTGCAAGGAGTGCACCAGGTCTGTGAACGCTCCGGTCTCTCGTGTAAGAATTGCTTTCCATAGACTCACCTCGTGATGATCCTAATGTGCGACCGTCCCGGCGGGTTTATGTTGTCCTCCACCTCCGGGACGGCAAGGATCCCTTCCTCCGCCCCCGCCGTATCTGGTGAGTAGGGTGCGCCCCAATCGGCACGCCAGAGCTCTGATTCATCGGGGCAGTTGGGATCTGATCCCTAACTATACTATAAATAGGTTCCTTCCCCCCGGGGAGCGGTGTCACGGGGGACAACCGGTGATGGTGGACCTGCAGGCCGGCAGACCGCGCTGACGGGGTCTTTTACCCGCCCATTTATCCGATCAGGCGCCGCATTTATCCCTAATGGACATTTCATTTCTCTTCAAAATGCACGAGGGCCTGCCCCGCCAGGGGCCGGGAAGCAACGAGTGCACGAGAACAGCGTTTTCAATGCTACAAGGCCTCCCCGACCACCCGGAGATTCTTGATATCGGATGCGGGGCGGGGATGCAGACGATCGAGCTGGCCCGCATCTGCCCGGCGGGGCACGTGACCGCGGTCGATATCCACCAGCCATACCTCGACGACCTTGCCGCAAAGGCGAAAGCCGCCGGGGTGGGAGAGCGGATTACGATGGTGCGGGCGTCCATGGACGACCTGCCGTTCGATGACGCCTCCTTTGACGCCCTCTGGGCGGAGAGCTCCATCTTCATCGTGGGGTTCGGGGAGGGGCTTTCCCTGTGGAAGCGGCTGCTCCGCCCGGGCGGCTACGCCTGCGTCTCCGAGGCGGTCTGGTTCACGGATCAGCCATCGCCTGCGGCGGTCGCGTTCTGGAATGACAGCTACCCGGCGATCGCATCGGTCGATGAGACCTGTGCAAAGGCAGAGCGTGCGGGCTACGAGGTCGTCGCGACCTTCCCGCTCCCCGGCTCCGTCTGGTGGGACAACTACTACACCCCGCTCGAAAGGCGGCTCCCCGACCTGAAGAGGGCGGCCGCGGGAAGTTTCGACGCGGAGCTGTTCGTCGCGTTCTCGGAGCGGGAGATCGCGATGCACCGGGAGCACGGGGAGGAGTACGGGTATGCGTTCTTTGTTCTGAGGAGGGGGTGATCGGTCATGCATGAACCCTGGTTATTGGTATGTATGGTGGTGTGAACCATTGGGCGTTTTATGCTGCATTTTCACGTATTTTCACCGTGATATACGGGCTGTTCCCCGTGGTGTGTCATATTGATGAGGGCCGGGCGTTTACGGGGCCGAATCTCCTGAAGATACAAAGTATCTGTGGGTATCGGGCATATCGTGAGAACAGATGTCCGGTTCAATGGATGAATCAGTCAACCTGCCGTTCGAGTGTCCCCCCTCTCTCGTGATGGGGTCTCATGCGTCGATTCCCGGGAGCGGGTAAAATAATTATGTGTATATAACAAAAAGTAAATTAATTATATAAACGTTTCTCTCAAAATACCAACATATAATTACTATAACCGTCTATTGACGCTGTGCCCAGATAAAGGGGATTGGGGTGGATTCATTTGAAGCGTAAGTATGAAAAGGCAGAGGGAGGGCATCCGTTGGGGAAGTGTCCGCAGGTCGTCACGACCTACTCCTTTGTCTATCGGGACATTTGGGGTGATGCCGTTAAGTGATTGATCCGTAATCTTCGCCATACGTCCGGGCATAAAACGGAATAAAAAATTCCGGGAAAAAACGGGGCTTCTGTCAACTTCTCTTCTTGCAATCCCCTCACGCTGCTTTAGTCCTATGATAGTACTCCTGCCGGCCTCCCGCCATTGACGGGGTACTGAATGTTCTCATGTCCGGGTTTCCCCCCCCTGATGCAATGTGCGTGGCGAGGATTTTTCCCGGAATTCTGATGTAAAATCAAAAAAGGGGTTGAAAATCAAGGGAAAAAATGGAGTACAGGAACGCGCAGTGAGAGCATCCTGCAGTGGTTTGCTGGTTGAAAAGTGAAAGAAACAAATTCGAAGCAAAGAATGAGAAACATCCAATTGGAGGAAAATGGAGGAACAAATGAGTAAAAAAACCTACATGATGGTTGCCTTGGCCGTACTTGCAGTCCTTACGATTGCCGTACCGGCGAGTGCGTATATTAATCTGTCGTATGACGGAGCGGAAGTCACCTGCGGCGAGACGATATTTATGCAAAACAGCCCAAATACCGCTGCAGGCACAGGGACGTTCGACCCGTTTCTGCAGATAGGTCCTGCCGCAAACATGCTTGTTGTACAAGGGTATTCCACGGATTACCTTTACGACAAGAAAGACTACCAAAGTGGTTTCCAATTCGAGACAACTGAGCCTACTCACGCACTGCTCTTGAGCAGGGTTCCACAGATCGAAATTGGTGGTGTGGTGTATCGAGAATTTTTCGGTGATTTCAACGAAGTGTCTGCTGAGAGTGATAGATTCATCTCTGTTGATGATTTGCAGATCTATCTCACTTCAAATCCGGAACCATATGACTATACCTATGGTACAGAGTTCGGCACGTTCTCCGGAAATCCGGATGCAATGCTAAATGTCTGGAGCCTGGATAATTGTAGCGGGAGTTATGAAGACACGTACATACTTGTCAATGGTGATTTGACTCCTGGGAGTGGGAAAAAAGATATCGCCGTGTACATTCCCGACTCAATGTTTGAGGACGAAGACACCTGTGATTATGGTGAGGCTGGATGTGAGAAATATGTCATCTTCTACTCAAAATACGGAGTTACTGAACCAAACAGCGACGGTTTCGAGGAATGGGCCGTTCAGATCCGGCCGATCCTTGATGTGACCAAGACGGCGACAGGCACGTATGACCGGGAGTATACCTGGACGATTGAGAAGGGTGATGATGCCACGTATGGCATATTCGCCGGTGACAATGTCACCCACACCTATGATGTCGTGGTGAACCAGACCGTTACGGAGTCCAATTTTGGAGCGAGCGGTGAGATCATTATCTTCAACAGCGGTGAGGTAGTTGCGCCCATTACGAGTGTGGAGGATCTCATTTCAGGTGGCACCACTGCAACCGTTATCTGCGATCAAACATTCAGCGCGGAGACACCGTATGAACTGGCCATAGGCGATTACCTCAACTGCACGTACACTGCTACGTTATCGGACAAGACACCTCGAGCAAACACCGTCACCGTCACGGTGGTGGAGGCTGATCTCGCCCTGCTCGGGTCCGGGGCAGTGTTCATGGATACCGAACAGATCGTCTTTGGCGATCCGACGACGGTGATCGGTGAACCGACCATCAACGTGGATGATGACATTCTCGGGCCACTGGGATCGGCAAGCGGTGATTACACGTTCAACCCGGAACAGGTCTTTGAGTGTTCCAGTGATCCCGGTGATTATGCCGATGGTTTTTACAGCGATACCGTGATCAACACCGCGATGATCAACGAAACAGGGCAGTATGACAACGCGACCATCACCGTGAACTGCTACGCGCCGGTGGTGAGCAAGACCGCGGCGGGAACCTATGACGAGATGCACACCTGGACCATTGAAAAATCGGTGGATCAGGAATCGCAGAGCGCCTTTGCGGGCGACACCGTTGACTACGAGTGGACTGTTGTCGTCACCGAAGATGTCACGGAAGAAAACTTTGCCGTCTCTGGTACGATCACCGTTGTGAATCCCAACGTGGAAGGTGCAATGGTTGTCAACCTTACCGACGTGATGGACGACGGAACGGATGCCTCGATCACCGGCTGCACCGGCGGAACCCTGGTGGACTCGCAATTGACCATCCCTGCGGGGGGAACCGCGACCTGTGACTTCAGCGCAGTACCGCAAGACCGGAACGCGACGCTGAATACCGCGACCGCCATGCTAAACGACATCGCATTCACCGGTACTGATGCGGTGGAGTGGACCGTGACCGTGATTGACGGAACGGTCACGCTGGACGATGATTCGAACACGGCATTCCCGCTGGCGATCTCCGAGGGAGGCACCTGGAACTTCACCGAGGAGTACACCTGTTCGGGTGATGTAGCTGACTACACGGATGGTGCAGCCGCTACGTTCAGTGATCTAAATCTCGCACAGATAACATCAGGCGATGTCGTCCTCGATGAAGACAACGCGACCGCCACCGTAAACTGCTACGCACCGGTGGTGAGCAAGGATGCAGCGGCTTCCTACACCAGGACCTACACCTGGAACATCACCAAGGATTTCGACGCTACCTACGAGAAATTCATCGGCGACCCGGCTACCACTCACGGCTACGAAGTGAGCGTAAACCAGACCGCTGAAGAATCCGCCTTCGCGGTGAGCGGCACGATCACGGTGACGAACCCGAACCCCGACGCAGCGATGACCGTATCGCTGGCGGATGTGGTTGGCGACAAAGCGGCCACACTGGACTGCGGGGGCACCCTGGAAGTTCCGGCAGGCGGCAGCGCAACGTGTAACTACAGCGCACCACTTGATGCCAAGACGGACGGCACCAACACCGTCACGGCGACCTTGAACGAGATCGGCTTTGTCGCCACGGCGGACTACGTGTTCGGCGACCCGACCACCGTCGTGGGATCCCCGACCATCAATGTGAACGACACGAACGGAGAAGAATGGACAGCGAGCGGCGATGCAACCTGGAATTACACAGAGGACTTTGTGTGTTCCACCGATCCGGATGACTACGAAGATGGCGTCTACTCTTCCACCAGTAAGAACACCGCGACGATCACCGAGACCGGGCAGTTCGACAACGCGACGGTCACCGTGAACTGCTACGCGCCGGTGGTGAGCAAGGATGCCGCGGCGTCCTACACCAGGACCTACACCTGGAACATCACCAAGGATTTCGACGCTACCTACGAGAAGTTCATCGGCGACCCGGCTACGGCGCACGAGTACGAAGTGAGCGTAAACCAGACCGCTGAAGAATCCGCCTTCGCGGTGAACGGCACGATCACGGTGACGAACCCGAACCCCGACGCAGCGATGACCGTATCGCTGGCGGATATGGTTGGCGGCAAAGCGGCCACACTGGACTGCGGGGGCAATCTGACCGTTCCGGCAGGCGAGAGCGCCACGTGTACCTACAGCGCACCACTTGATGCCAAGACGGACGGCACCAACACTGTCACGGCGACCCTGAACGGGATTGGGTTCGTCGCCACGGCTAACTACGCGTTCGGCGACCCGACCACGGAGGTTGGCTATTCGGATATCGCCGTGACCGACACGAACGGAGGAGATTGGACAGCGAGCGGGGATGCAACCTGGACCTACACAAAGGACTTTGTGTGCTCCGCCGATCCGGATGACTACACCGATGGCGTCTACAACTTCACTCATGACAACATCGCGACGATCACCGAGACCGGGCAGTCTGACAACGCAACGGTCACCGTGAACTGCTACGCGCCGGTGGTGAGCAAGAATGCAGATGCACGCTATGACGAGCGGCACACCTGGGACATCGAGAAATCAGTCGATAATGAATCCCAGAGCGGCTATCCCGGTGATACGCTCGACTGGACATGGACGGTGGACGTCAATGAGACTGCTGCTGATGAGAACTTCACCGTCACCGGGACCATCACTGTCAAGAACCCGTCTGGCTCCCCTGGCGACATGATCGTTTCCGTCGCTGACGTCCTTGACGACGGCACCATTGCAACGGTCGACTGCGGGGACGGCGCGACCAGCCTGACCCTTGTACCCGGAGCAACAGGCACCTGCAATTACAGTGCGAACCCCGCTGACGGCACTGCGACAGAGAACACCGCCACGGCGACCTTCAATGGGACTTCCATCCAGGCATTGGCTGCTGTTGGATTCTCCCTTACGAATACGATCAACGGTTTCGCAGATGTGGATGACGACCAGGAGCCCTACTTCCCACTAAATCTCACCGCAGGTGAGGGACCATGGGTGTGGACCGAAACCCAGGATCACACCTGCTCGGGCGATCGCTGCGACTATGATGGCATGAACGGCACGTATTCGGCGACGTTGATTAACAACGCAACCGTGACCGGCAGCGACGGACAGTCTGCCAATGCAACCGCCTCCACTACCTACACGTGCGAGGCGAGCTTTGTGGACATCTACAAGACCACCAACGGCCAACCGGCAGATTCTACCAAGGACATCGTGTTTAAGCTGTATTCAGATTTAACAGAACTCGAAACTCAGAGCACGCTTGGCAATGGAGCGGAGATACAGTTTGATACCGCCCTTGTGCCCGGAGCAAATTACACCATTTGCGAGAATCCGGTACCTGCGGGCTACACCTTCGAGATCATCGTTGATGGAGGCAATGTCCTGACCTACGCCGGGCCTCCGGGTGAATCGAATCCCACGGGAGAGATCCAGTGCTTTGACTTCACCGCAGGCACGGTAGGAACGACGCTGCTCTACGAGATTGAGAACCGCTACCCCGGCGGCGCACCGCGTACTCCCGGCTACTGGAAGAACTGGGCTACCTGCTCAGGCGGTAACCAGGCCGAGACCGCAGCTGCACTTGGCGGCGTGGCCGAGGGCGTCTATCTGATCGATGACCTGCTCCCGCAGACAATCGGTTCCCTGACGATAGATAATTGCGGCGACGGTGTCCTGATACTCAATGCCTACAGTCTCGATAAGGAAAAGAACATGAACAACGATGCCGCCTACACGCTGGCAAAAGCCCTGCTGGCGGCGCGCCTGAACCAGGACGCAGGCGCCTGTGTACCGACAGATGAGTTCGAATTCGACGGTGAGACGCTCACCTTCGAGCAGGTGCTGGCTGCAGCCGACGACCTGCTTACAGACGTAGGTTTCGACGGTACTGGCGGCTACCTCGGCCCGAAGGACAAGCAGAAAGCTGATCTCCGGTCCGATGCGCTGTACCTGTATGGCATCATTGACAACTACAACAACGCAGTGCTCTGCACGGGCGAGTATTCTCATTAGGATACCGGCCAGCCAGAGTGTCTGAGGGATGGGAATTCAGCCCTCCCCCAGAACCTTTTTTAAATAGACCCATTATCTGCCATGAACCGGCACTTGCAGACTCGCCTTTGCATTGCGACAGGTATATTTATCGCTCATCTCGCGGATTACTGGTTCGTGGGAGCATGAAGCAGATTCCTTTTATTCTGATTGCCATAATCGCAGGGGGAGTGCTGACAGGGGTGGCGGCAGCGCAGAGCGACGACACTATCTGCGCCTTTTATTTCACGGGTATCGGATGTCCGCATTGCGGGAACGTGGACCCTGTCATCCTCGGGGACTGGCTGCAGGAGTACCCGGAGCTTGTGGTGATTGAGTTTGAGCTGTACCAGCATCCGGAGAACCAGCCGGTATACGAGTACATAGCAGAGCAGTACAATTTCTCGAGCCTCGGTATTCCAAAAGTCGCCTTCGCAAAGGGGATAACGATATCGGGTGATACTCCAATCCTGACCACCGTTCCCCAGATCCTCAGGGAACGCGAAACCATAGCGCCAGAGTCCGGCGTGTCATTTGTGAACATGGATCGCCTCAACCTGGTGGGGATACCCGGTTCCCCGCAGATCTGGCATAGGGATCGCATCCTGATCAGGAACGGAACAGAAGAAGGTGACGAGATTTTTATCAAGAGTCTGCTTTCTTCCGAAAACCTGAACGATGCTCTGGCAGGGCGGTCGTACGAGAAGATCGACCCGGTCCCGGTGAATATCTCCGGTGGTGCAGTTGAGTTTGAGTATGCCATCGGTGTCAGGGGCTGGGTGCTCCAGTGGAACGGGGAGCCGCTCGCTGAACCGACACCAACCGCGGCAGCAACACCAACGGCGACTGAGTCGCCGCTTCCCGCATGGCTTGCAGTTGCAGCCGTCGGTGCCGCTCTCTTTGGATATGGCAAAAGGAAACCCTAATATCTCCACTATTTTCCGGGACTGGTTGACATGGTGCTATCTTCAATGATAAATCACGTTCATAGCGGGTCACATTGAGGAAAAATTGGTTGCTTTAGCATACTGAGTTGTAACTACAAGTGCAGGCATCCGGGAATAGGAAAGAATCTGTTTTTTCTGGTGATCCCCTTCTTGTTGAGTGGCAGCCCGGCGCCGCGTTCATGTCCTTCGCATCGTCCTGCCCCCTGCGTTGCCTCCCCGTCACTTCGGGCCCTCCCGCACCACCGCACCGGCCGCCTTGTCATCCCGCAGCCCGAGGTACCGCGGGTGGCGAAGCCTCCCCTCCGGCGTCCATTCGGTGAACGCGACCTCGCAGACGAGGTCCGGGGAGACGAAGTGCTCCCCCTTCTCCGGCCGCTCCTTTCCTGCAAAGGGCGATGCCGCCTGCCCGAATGTCACCTTACTCTCGAAGCGAGGCGGTTGATGAGCAGTGGTACCGATGGTTCAAAAACCGGATGAAAAAGAGGAACCGGGGGGCCTCCTCTTCAGGATGCGGTTGCGGCATCCCGCTGGAGCTTCTGGGTGATTGAGACGGTGATCAGCATCAGGCATCCCATGATGATGACGAGAAGAGGGAGGAGGATGGCATAGACGATCATACCGAGCAGGTTCGGGAGGAGAAGGGGGGCAATCATGTTGATGCCGAAGACGATCGTCACGATCCCGGTGACCGTCAGCACGAGGAACAACCGCCTGATGATCGGCGGAAGGCGAACAGGTTCGGTGGGGGGGTGCCGTATCCCGTACAGGGTCGGTGCGATAATCTGCGTGGCAAGGAGCAGCACTCCCGTGATGATGTTCTGGAGGCCGAGAAGCGGCGGGATAATCGCGGTCAGGATCCCCGGGACGATGCACGAGAAGATCCCCGCAGCGGCACAGAAAATCCCAAACCCAACCACCATCCACGACCGGGTCACCTGGCTTCCCACGAACTGGCCGAGGGCAAGCAACTGCAGGGAGGTCAGTACCAGGAGGAGCCCAAGCTGGCCATCCGCATTGAATGAAGGAAATATGCCAAGGATATTGAAAATAATGAGAAACGCAAGAAGGATCATGAGACATCCCTGGTAGGTGCTGATGGTATTTCCCACCGTCAGGGGAGCTTCCCGGAACAGGAAGAACCCACCCTTTGATGGAGGTGTTGGGGGAGCTGTCTTCTCCCCCTGAGGGTACTGCCGGTTGGTCATGTAGATGCACCAGGCAAGGAAGAAGAGGGATATGCCGAAGATGAGACACAGCACCGCTGTCATAGGGTTGGGTATGATTCCCGGAAGCAGCGTGATAATGCCCAGTACCACCTCGATGCCGTATACGAGGACACAGGCAATCGTCAGTTGCTGCAGGATCCCGGGAACTTTCATCCATACCCTGGCCTTATCCCCCGATGTGAACAATTGCAGCAGCCCGAGTGCTCCGGTGATGAGCACGATCATGCCGGCAAGGACACGAATCTCCATGCTCAGGTACCCGGGATAAAAGATCGCAAGGGTTCCCAGTATCGCCGTCAGGAGCCCGATGATCACGACGAACCACGAACGGAGGAGGTCGCCAAACGGGGTCTTGCCCATCGTGATGATCTGCATCGAGACGAGGACCACGAAGAGCCCGTACATGCTCCCCTCGCTGTAGGGGAGCATCCCCCGTTCGATCGGGAAGAGGAGCATCCCGAAGAGGAGGAAGTACACTCCTCCGACGACCAATAGTACAACCTCGATGGAAAGTTCGATCTCCGCTCTTTTCGTGATATAGGGTTGCAGTTGCTGCTGATCAGGTGAACCCTGCTGCTGGTCGCCGCTACTCATCCAAATCCCCCGCCGGAGAGGTGCGCTCCAGGTCCGGACCGCCCCCGCACATCCGGCTCATGTGTGGTTCCATCGTTTTTGCATCTGGTTACGGGTATCATTTCTCCCCTCCTGTATCAAAGAGATGCTTCTCCACGGTATCGGCCGCCAATGCCACTTTCTTTGGGTCCCGCCCTGCCATGCAGGCCGTTGCTCCCCGTTTCAGGAGCTCTTCGCTCAGCATGTACCTGATACCGGAGTTCGCCCGGCATCGATGCAGATCTTGTCTTTGAAATGGCCATTTGCACTATACCCCCTCCCATCCGGGTCCGTTCACACGAGGACCCGTGCATTGGCCGCGTGCAGGCTAATCTCCCCTTTGGCCAGGACAGACTGGATCATCCTCTTCACCGGCAGGGCAGCGAGGGCCTTGATGATATGGTGCTGTCGTGGGTTCTGCATGACGGAGAGTTCGGTCCAGTCAAGGCTGCCCGTTCCTGGATATACCGTGTCCACTTCCATCGCCTGGGGGAACAGGATGAACTGGGAGAGGTCCGCTCCGGGTGCCCCGACCTTCGGTATGTACCTCCATCCGATGGATTCAATGGATTGGAACCGGAGTTTCGCCTGTTCCAGATCATTCCCTGTCAGGGGGCTCTCCGCTTCAAATGCCATCGTAAGGAATGTATTCCCTTCGTAACTCATCGACGTGGCGTAATGAGGCTGGTAGACATGCAGATCCTCGATGTCGGCAAAGATCTTCGGCACGCCGGTCTGCTCTCTCCCGGTAAGGATGGGGGCAGTCCTGTTCTCCCAGACAACGAGAGCATATCCGGCATCGATGCGATCTTTTTCCCCGGTGAACCGGACGGGGGCACTCACGCTCACCAGGTTGTAGTGTCCCCCGGCAAGCCAGTTGATCTCGGTCAGCTGGCTCAACGCCACCTGCACCTCGGGTGCCACGAGCTCGAGTTCTTCGGGTATGTAGCGTTCGAGTTCTGCACGATCGGTCTCAAAGGTCACCGACAGCATCGTTGCCTTCTGACGTGCTTTATAGGATTTATCGAAGACATCGCCGCCAAAATGGGCGGGCATCAGATATGTCGTATCTTTTTGCAGTTGAAACATGGTGATCGGCCGGATATTCCCGCTATATGGATAAAAGATTATCCCGTTTTTATTCCCGTCATTCTCCCTCGATTGAACAGGAGGGGGTAAATGTTTTATATTAATTCGTGCTGTATGCACCATGCGGTCACGGTACCGGTGACTGATGGAATGAATGAATACAGGAAATTGGATGAGGGACCAGTATGGGAGTGAAAATTGGATATTTTGCAATTACCGACGCCTGGACACCGACCGAGTGTGTACAGCAGGCGATAGCAGCCGAACGAATGGGATTTGACTCGGTATGGGTCGAAGATCACCTGATAGCAATGCCAGGCGGGACTGAATGCAACTTCGCCTGGACCGTCATGAGTTCGGCACTCCAGGCGACCGAACGCGTGCCCTTCATCACCGGCGTCACCGCCCCCGTTATGCGCTACCACCCGGCCATCGTTGCCCAGGCCTTCGCCACCATGGGAGCGATGTACCCCGGACGCGTAGGAATCGGCGTGGGTACGGGCGAACCGCCGAACGAGATGGCGGTCTACGGGGGGCAGTGGCCTTCGAACAGTACGCGGCTTGAGATGCTCGAAGAGGCACTTACGATCATGAACCGGCTCTGGACGAGCGACGAGCCCGTCAGCTTTGCCGGTAAGTATTACACGCTCAATAACGCGGTCCTGCTGACGAGGCCGGAGGAGAAGGTTCCCGTGTGGGTCAGCGCAATCGGACCACGTGCAGCGAAGCTCGCGGGACGCCTCGGCGACCACCTGATCACTCTTGCGAACAATCCGCAGTATATCAGGGACGAGCTCTTCCCGTCCTTCGAAGCCGGTGCCAGAGAGTCAGGGAAGGACCCGGACACCATGGAACGCGTTGGACATTTTACCTACATCTACGACCCGGATCACGTCGTCCAGCCTGAGATGGTCCAGCAGGATGCCGGTACAATCAAAGGAAGCGCTGTATCGAAGGCATTCTCGAGCGAGTTTATTTCAACCTTCCACACTGCAGAGGATTTCATCAGGAAGATCGAGGAAATGAAAGGGATGGGGTATAACCATCTCGCGGTGGGCAACAACAGTATGGTGCTCGAAAAAGGCACACGTTCGGATGAGGCGGCGAGCCTCAAAATCTGGGAGGACGTCCTTCCGCACGTCAGATGACCTGAGCAGCGTCCGGATGGAGGTGGCCACACCCTTCAGAATCCCGGACAGGGCGCGGTCTCCAGGATGAATACCGGCCCTGCTGCAGGTCATCGGGGGAGAAGAGGGCCTTGTTGCTCATGGTCTCTTCCCGGCGGAATCCGCGAGGGCATATGCCTGTGCTGATTGGAGAGGACGCGGCTCTTCCCCTTCCCGCTCTCCCCTGACTGATCCCCCTGCTGCCCGAATCGGTCTCAACGGTCACCGCCGGCATCGTTGCCTTCTGAGGTGCTTTGTAGGACGGATCAAAACCATCCCCCCCCCGAAATGGAGGGGGCATCAGATATGCCGTCTTTTTTCAGTCGGACCATGGTGATCGTCCGGAGATTCCTGCTGACAAGTACATGGGGTACTCCTGTTTTACTGTTCATCATTGTCCCTCGATCTGGCATTTAGAGAGTAAATTTTTATATGAGTCCGTGTTGTATGGACCATGCGGTCACGGTACCGGTGACTGATGAATTGAATGAATACAGGAAATTGGATGAGGGAGCAGTATGGGAGTGAAAATTGGATATTATGCGATTACCGATACCTGGTCACCGGCCGGGTGTTTACGGCAGGCGATAGCCGCCGAACGAATGGGATTTGACTCGGTCTGGGTCGAAGATCACCTGATAGCGATGCCTGGAGGGACAGAATGCAACTTCGGGTGGACGGTCATGAGTTCGGCGCTCCAGGCGACCGAACGAATACCCTTCTATACCGGGGTGACGGCCCCCATCATGCGCTACCACCCGGCCATCGTTGCCCAGGCCTTCGCCACCATGGGAGCGATGTACCCCGGACGCGTGGGAATCGGCGTGGGTACGGGCGAACCGCCGAACGAGATGGCGGTCTACGGGGGGGAGTGGCCATCGAATAATGCGCGGCTTGAGATGCTCGAAGAGGCGCTCACGCTCATGAACCGGCTCTGGACGAGCGACGAGCCCGTCAGCTTCGCCGGTAAGTATTACACGCTCAATAACGCGGTTCTGCTGACGAGGCCGGAAGAGAAGGTTCCCGTGTACGTCAGCGCAATCGGACCACGTGCGGCGAATCTGGCGGGACGCCTCGGCGACCATATTATCACGATTGCGAACAATCCGCCGTACATCAGGGACGAGCTCTTCCCGTCCTTCGAAGCTGCTGCCAGAGAGTCGGGGAGGGACCCGAACACCATGGAACGCGTTGGACATTTTGGATACGTCTACGACCCGGAAAACGTGGTCTCTCCCGAGAACCTCCAGCAGGATGCGGGTACCATTAGTGGAGGCGCCATGTCCAAGGCATTCGCGAGCGAGTTTATTTCAATATTCCATGATGCTGAAGATTTCATCAGGAAGATCGAGGATATGAAACGGATGGGGTATAACCATCTTGCGGTCGTCGACCAGAAGATGGCGATCGTGAAAGGCGCCCGCCCGTCTCCGGATGAGGCTGCGAGCCTCAAAGTCTGGGAGGACGTCCTTCCGCACGTCAGATAATACGAACGGCGTCGTAAGGAGGCGTGGTCACCCCTTTTGGATCCCAGGCACGTCCCCGGAACGGGGATATGGGGCCCGTAGGCCGGTCCATCAACAGGTTCTTTTTTTACCCGATACATTTCACTGTCATCTCCTGCCCTCCCGCACCACCGCACCGGCCGCCTTGTCACCCCGCAGCCCGAGGTACCGCGGGTGGCGAAGCCTCCCCTCCGGCGTCCATTCGGTAAAAGCGACCTCGCAGACCATATCCGGCGTGACGAAGTGCTCCCCCTTCTCCGGCCGCTCCTTGTCCGCAAAGGGGGACGCCGCCTGCTCCCGTGCGGCGAGGCGTTCGTGGAGATCCGTAAGGGTCCGTTCGTCGAATCCTGTCCCCACCTTGCCTGCGTAGATGAGGCGCTCTTTCTCGTAGTAGCCGATGAGCAGGGCGCCGAACCCGCTCCTGCTCCCTCCAGGTTCGGTGTAGCCGCCGATGACGAACTCCTGCCGGCTGACGCACTTGAACTTGAGCCAGTCGGTCGAACGCCGGTGCAGGTAGCGGCCCGCCGCCCGCTTGGCGATGATCCCCTCCCACCCCTGTTCGCAGGCCTCCCGGTAGCAGGCCGCCCCGTCTTCGCTCCGGTGCTCCGTGTAGCGCAGGGGATCATTGAAGCGGATGAGACGGTGGAGGAGCCGTTTTCGGGTGGAGAGGGGAAGGGCACAGAGGTCGAAGCCGTCGAGATACATCAGGTCGAAGAGGTAGAGGAACACGGGAACCCCGCTTCGCCGGGCCCTGCGGCGATCCACGATCTGCATCCGCTCCTGCAGGCGGGAGAAGCTGGTTTCGTTCCCCTCGAAGGCGACGATCTCGCCGTCGGCGATGAAATGTACGTCCCCGATATCGGCGAATGCGTCCTCGAGGTCAGGGTAGGTGTCGTTGAGCCGTTTTCTGTTCCGGGAGAGCAGCCGGATGCCGGTTCCATCGCTCACGACGATGCAGCGTTCACCGTCGAATTTGCGCTCGTAGAGCCACCCGTCGCCGGGGACGGGGCGGTCGGTGAGGGTGGCGAGCATCGGCTTCATGAACGCGGGCTGGCTGCGGGGGACGAGGGCCTCCCGCTCGTCCTTGTCGAGGCCGTCGAGGAGGGGATGCATGGTTTGTTACGTCCATGGGATACGGCAATGGGGAAAGGTGTTTCGGCGCTCGGCACCTTTCATCGGAGTGTCCGGAAACGTCGTCTTCCCGCCCGAACCCCACGCAGACTCACTCGCTGTGCCGTCTGATGAACACTCAATAATAGGTATATTCGGTGGGTACCGGTACTGGTGTTACATCCGAATAAGAAATCTTTATCACCAGAACCAGAAGATAGGCAACAGCCAAAAACAGAAGAATCCCGAGGACGGTGAGAATCTTATGTTCAATCGGTCTCCCGGCTTTTCGTGCCCGGTAGATCTCCATCACCGAACACCCGAAGGGATACAGGATGATGCTCCAGACAGACAGGTAGACTTCATAGAGGAGAATAAACGGGATGAAATACAGGTAATCGTCGATACCCATATCATACTTGATATACGGTGCCCAATAGATGAGATTCATCAAAAACAGCCAGATCGCAACCGGGATGGCAACCTTCCAACGATCTGGTCTGAAAAAATCCCCTATGGTCATTTATAATGCATGGATCAGATTCAGATGCAAATTAATGGTTGTTGATGAATAACGTCACCGTGACGTGATCCACTCCGATGAACGGCTGAGTATGGACGAGGCCTTGTACGATTATGTTGTTCTTTCCGGGCATCCCTCTGTTCTCGTTCAATGACTGTTTCTGCTCTCATCAATCAATTCGATCAATCTCTTCCGTAATGTCTGAACCTGCTTTTCATCAAGCCTGTCGACAGTTGACCTGCATGTCACAAGAAACCGGGGCACCCGCTTTGAAAGGGTAGCGGTGAAGGTCTCAGAAACACTTCTGGTGACATAATACTGCGTTTCCACCCGCGCCCGACGTGCTTTTTCGATCATCTCGCACTCATCGGGCGAAAAATATTCGGTGAGAAGTTCGCGCATGATTTCAATGGTGCAGGTGTGGTTTTCAGACTTGATTCCAATCTTCATGAGAACGGAATACAGGGAAAAATACAAGGAATAGTATCCGGTCGAAATCTTCCAGTCAAAAGATGAAACGGAATGCATGGCCTCCATCGCTTCTTCGGCCTTTTTCAGGTATGCAGACGATAGATTATCATTCGGTTCGATGAGCATGATACCGTTTTTAATCCCGGCACACCAGGACAATCGGTCTCTCATGCCATGACCTCCCGGACAAACAATTCCGTGTTTTTCCAGGCAATGTGGTTCTTTTTCACTTCAATAACAAGAGGATCAAACTCTTCCTGTGAGGCGAATGCATCTTCCGGGTACACGACGGTATTGATCTCGACACCATACATTTTTTCGAATGTATTGACGGCCTGCTCATCTGTGGTCCCTGCAATGAAGATATCAATATCAGAATCCTCGGTGGCAGTTCCTTTCGCATAACTCCCGAAAAGGACAACAATTCCCTCTGATACCGAGGCGATTTTGGTTAAAATCTCTGCAATAAAGAGATGATTCTGCATAAAGCGGATCTTTTTGTAGATCTCGGTAAGGACAAAATACTGGATGGAAATTTCACCCGGTTTAATCCGAAAAAGCCGAATTTTCCCACGTTGAGACGATGCAAGCACGTGCTTTTCCTCAAATCGCACGAGGAGGGTCTGCGCAGTGCCGGGACTGAGGGGGAGATAGGTGGAGATCTCCCGAATGTAGTATTCGCGGTCGTACCCATTGGTAAATAGGGTGAGGAGCAGGAGTCCGTTTTCATTAATGTCTAATTTTTTAGACATATGTCTTATTTACTATACGATGGGGCTTAATTGTTTGTATTAATCGGACGTCACACAACTCTGAAAAAATCCCCTATGGTCATTTACACACAGATCCGATTTTGATACCATAAAAGTTCTGCGGGGCATCACATCATCGTGAGGTGATCGGCTCCGGCAACGTTTTTCACCGATGACGTGACATCCTCACCCGGTTGGTGCATGCGATGAAAGCTGCTCAAAGGGTAGGAAGGGTGACGGTCAACCACCTCGACCGTATCCTGTACCCCTCCGCGGGGATTTCGAAGGAAGAGGTGATCCTCTATTATATCCGGGCCGCTCCCCGGCTTCTCCCCTTCCTTGCCGGGCGGGCACTCGTCCTGCAGCGGTTCCCGGAGGGCGTCGCCTCGCCGGGGTTCTACGCAAAAGACGCCCCAGCGGGCACGCCGTCGTGGGTGACCCTTGCTCCCCGGTATTCCGTCTCGGCGGGACGGGAAATTCGGTATATCGTCTGTGACAGCCCGGACACCCTCGTCTGGCTCGCGAACCTCGCGGCCCTCGAACTGCATATGCCCCTTGCCCGCACCGATGACCCGGCGTCGCCCGACATGCTTCTCTTCGATCTCGACCCCGAGCCCCCGGCAGGCTTTTCTGAGGCGGTGTCGGTGGCCCTGGCCCTTCGTGATGTACTCGGCGATCTCGGCCTGTCGCCGTTTGTGAAGACCTCCGGGCAAAAGGGCCTTCATGTCGTCGTCCCGCTGGAACGAAAGTACTCGTTCGAGCGGACACGGACGTTCGTCCACGGCGTGGGGATACTCCTCGCCCGCCGGATGGCAGGCGTGGTATCCGAGCTTACCGGCACCCATACGCCGGGGACCGTCTTCGTGGACTATCTCCAGAACGCCGCCGGGAAGACGATGGTTGCCCCATGGAGCCTCCGGGCGACGCCACAGGCGACGGTCTCGATGCCCCTCTCGTGGGACGCGCTCGGAAAGGGGGTGTCGCCCGAAGATTTTACTATACATGAGGACATCTTCGGAACGAAAGATCCCTGGGAGGGGTTCTTCGATCAGGCAGAACGGCTGCCGGAGGTGAAGTATGAGTGATGAAGAGCAGGAGACAGGGCCGGTCCCGCAGAAGGCCTTCTGGACCGGGAGCATCAGTATCGGGCTGGTGAACGTGCCGGTCCGCCTCATGGTGATGGTCCATGAGCACACGATCTCTTTCCGGCAGCTGCACCGGAAGGACGGCCAGCCCATCCACTACAAGCGGGTCTGCGGCGCCGAGGACTCGGAGGTGGCGTGGGAGGATATCGCCAAGGGGTACGAGGTCCGTGACGGGGAATACCTGATGATCGAGCGGGAAGAGCTCGCGGCCATCCGGCCGGAGTCCGACCGAAAAATCCGCATCGACCGCTTCATCAACGTCCTCGAGGTGGACCCCGTCTACTTCGACCACACCTACCTGCTGGTGCCGGACGAAACCCCTGATGCCTATGCCCTGCTCATGGAGGCCCTCCGCCGCAAGGGAAGGGGGGGTATCGGGCGCATCACCCTGCGGACGCGGGAGTACCCGGCCCTCGTGCAGGAGTATATGGACGCTCTTATCCTCCATACCCTCCATTATCCCGACGAGATCACGGACCCTGATGCGGTGGAAGAGCTTGCGTCCATCCCCGAGCCGGGAAAAAAGGAACTCGCGCTCGCGGGGCGCATCATCGACGACCTGACCGGGGAGCTCGATCTGACCGAGTACCATGACACCTACCACGAGCGGATCATGGATCTCATCGAGAAGAAGATGGAGGGGGGGACGGTCCACGTCGAGGAGCCGGAGGCCGTGGAGGCGATGGAGCTCGTGACCGCCCTCGAGGAGACCCTTGCCCGGATCGGTGCGGCGAAGTGAGCGGGAGAGGATAGTGCAGAATGGGATGAGCGGGACCGGATGAGGAGGGCAGGATGAGCGGGAGCGGATGAGGAGGGCAGGATGAGCGGGAGCGGATGAGGAGGACTGGAGGCGGGACGGGATGAAGAGACAAGGACAGGATGAGCAGGACTGGAGGCGGGACGGGATGAAGAGACAAGGACAGTATGAAGACGGGGAGGGCATGGCGGCAGGTACGGGAAGGATAGGTCTGCCGGCGTGGCGTGAAGAGGACGCGCCTGCCGCGAGGAAGCGATCATGAGCCTGAAAGAGTACCATAAGAAGCGGGACTTCGATGCGACCGGCGAGCCGGAAGGTGAGCAGCAAGGTGAGCAGCAAGGGGAGGCGCAAGGTGAGGCGCAAGGGGAAGCGGCACCAGACGGTGGGGAGGGGAGTCTCTTCGTGGTGCAGGAGCATGCGGCCCGCCATCATCATTTCGACCTCCGGCTGGAGCACGACGGGGTGCTGGTCTCCTTTGCCGTCCCGAAGGAAGTCCCGCTGGAGCCCGGCGAGAAGCGGCTTGCCGTCCGGACCGAGGATCATCCCCTCGCCTATGCGGCGTTCGAGGGGACCATCCCGGAAGGGGAGTACGGGGCGGGGGAGGTAGCCATCTGGGACCACGGCCGCTACGAGCTCGTCGAGTGGAACGACGAAGAGAAGATCGAGGTGGTGCTGCAGGGAGAGCGCCTTAAGGGGAGGTATGTGCTGGTCCGGTTCAGAAAGGCGGGAAAGAACGACTGGCTTCTTCTGAAGGCGAAGGAGGGGTGAGTGAAAGAGGGGCGGGAAGGTCCGCGGCCGGGAGTGGGCCTTGATCCGTATAAGTAAGGCTTAAATATGGCCTTTTCGCCCGAAATGGGCTCTTGCATCGATCGACACAGATGCGAAATACGGGCCGATCGCGTGGTCTCCCTACCGTCTGTACCTTCAGAAAACGGGCGGCTGTACAGGGCGAATATAGTCCTTGGAAATGGCCCCGTTTGGCGTGGAAACGGATAGAATTGGTCCTTTTTTATGTGCATGGAAATTGCCGAAAATACGCCTGAATCGGGCGTATTTTTGGGTGAAATATGGGAGGGGGGTTCCCGCTTCACCGGTGGTTGGAAGGTGCATCCGGCCTGTCGGAGATGAAGGTTCTCTCTTTGGGAAGTCCTACCCTATGGTTGCAATCTAGGTAAAACGGTCCTCGTGGGACAAAAGAGAGTGGGAATTTATCATTCCCGTCGGCTCACTTGATCTTTTTGTTGAGCTTCTTGAGCTTCTTCTTGGCGGCTTCGCTCCCGCCTGCTGCCTCTTTCGAGAGCTCTTCTGCCTTGGCCTTCTTCGCTTTGTTCTTGGTCTCCATTTGTTTCTTGCTCATTGCCATGCAGTTACCTCGCCAGGCCTTGGTCTGGTCATGTTTATATTTTTTTCTTCAGTTAAACCTGTATCGTTGTTCCCCCCTTCGGGAAGGTTCGCAGAAAAGAACATCCGGCCGGTTCACCTCTGCGTAGTGCTATTGCTGGCGGCCACCCCTAGCCCTTTCACAAACGTCAGTCATATCCCGGACCCGACAGAAAGCCTCATCCCCCCGGCCCGCCACTCTTCTGGCATGAAAAACATCGAAATGAAGCTCGAGGGCACCATCCTCACGATGAAGGTCGACCTCGCAAAGGACTTCGGCCCATCGAAGTCCGGCAAGTCCATCACGGTCGCCTCGACCGAGGGGAACATCTCCGTCCCCGGTGCCGAGGAGATCAAGGTCGGGCTGAACGTGTACAAGAGCAAAAAGTGATTCGGTTCCCGACCTGAAAGGGGCGGTTCCGGGATGTCCCGGCGGGGAGAAGGGATGTCGCGTTTCCGGAGCGGGAGTACGGGATGCACCGGGAATACGGGGGCGAATCCGGACAGGGTTCCTTATTCAGGGGGAGAAGAGTGACCCTTCAGGGTGGTAAGGAACTGGATTTAACCCCGAATCATCCCTCTTCCGTCAGACCGAGCAGAAACGCGGTTATCGGGAGTGTCCTGACCTTCACACCATCCTCCCTGAATGTGTCGGTTGTACTTTCGGTGAGGACGTATCCCTCTTTCAGGTCGAATTTTTTGCATGCCATCACAAGACCGGAGATCTCGCGTTCCCTGTTTTTTTCATTCAGTTCATAGCAGACCTGATATGCTCCGGTGATGGTGGTGCCATCCTTCACGATAAAATCGCATTCGTAGCCGTTCTCATTGAGGAAATAGATGGTTTTACCTCGTCGTATCAGTTCATTGAAGACGATGTTCTCGTAGAGTCTCCCGACATTTTGCGAAAATGAGAACGAGACCGCATTCACAAATCCGGTATCAATGGCGTAATATTTGGTATCAGAGAGCAGTTGTTTCTTGAGTGAATAGTTGAAGTTTCTCAGTTCAAAAACCATATAGGTCTGCCTGAGGTAATCGATGTAATCCTCAACGGTTTGGTAATTGTAGTGCAGCGCCTTTGCAACACTGTGTATGCTGTTTTGTTTCGTATCGTTCGTGAGAAGGAATTCAACCAGTTTTTTGAGCATGTCAAAGTTACGAAGCTGAAATCGTGCCAGAATGTCCTTCAGCAGTATTGTATTGAAATACGACAGCAATTCCTCTTTTTTCAGGTCTTCATCGACGGATACGATCCTGGGAAACCCTCCGTACCTCAGGTACTCGGTAAAGAAGCGGTTGATTGCTGTTTTGTGTGCCGAATAATCGCTGATAGTTCCACATGCAATATTCCTGAAGATCAGGAATTCACCGAATGTGAGGGGATAGACATCCAGCCGGAGGTATCTGCCGGCAATCGAGGTGGCGATCTCACCTGCCAGCAGCTTCGATGACGAACCGGTCACGTAGATCTTCGCTTTTTTGAGTTCATATGCAGTCCGGACCCATTTTTCCCATCCAGCGACATTCTGCACCTCGTCAAGGAAGAGGTACACGTCTCCTTCAGGGTTGATATTCTCCCGGTAGGTATCGAAGATCCTGTCGAGCGTCCTTGTGTTCAGCGCACCGGAGAACCGCGGGTCCTCGAAATTGATGTACAGGAGCTCGTTTTTTCCCACCGTATGTGCAAGACTCTCCATCTCCAGTTTCAGGAGCGTTGATTTTCCGCTCCTCCGTATGCCGGTCAGGACGATGATCTCCCCGGATTTTCTGAAACGGCGTATGGTATCGAGATACTCCGGCCTCGGGATATATTCTTCAAAGTCCCTCTGCCAGTAATTCCAGTCGTTAAGGACCTCCAGTATCCCGATTTTTGTGAGCTCCTGCATGGAAGTCTATTGTCCGCGAATGGTATATACTTATAGTATAGTTGAAGTTTTAACCGCAATTTGTTATAGTATACCTGAAGTTATTGTGAGTCGGGGACGTCGGCCCCTGAAAATCCGGCACGTTCGTCACGATCGAGGGGACCATCTTCGTCCCCGTTGTCGGGGAGATCGAGTCAGGCTGAATGTGTACAAGAGCAGGAAGTGACGGGGTTTTGACCCGAGGAAGCGGGGCGGAAATTCCCGACCCGGCTTTTCCGTGCGGGTTTGGATCTGTGGGGCGGTATAGTTACGGGCCTTCGTCAGGCATGCCTCGTGAAGGAGGAACCTTTTAATTGTTGTGCCTCTTCTTTAGGGTCATGGCTGGTATTGATCCTTACATCACCAAGATGGAAGCAAAACTAGAGGAAATGGATGCCGAACTGCAAAAACTCAAAGCCAGGGCGAAGGGGAAAGGTGCTGAAGCCGAGATGCAGTTCAATGACCTTGCGAAAGAGTATGAACAAAAGAAAGCCGAAATACAGAAGAATGTGGCCGAACTCAAGTCCTCCGGGGAAAGCGCCGCGAAGGACCTGAAAGAAGGCGCCGATCGGGCGCTTGGCGAACTCACCGCGGCGTATGAAAAGGCGAAGTCGCGTTTCTCCTGAGACGGGATCGCATTTTCTTTTTTTCCCGGAACCAGTCATGACCGGCAGACAGCGGGCATTGGCGGGATAGAGTGGGACAAGAACGGGATATTCTCTGCCCGGGAAGGGGACTGAAAGAGGGTCGTGCGATTTAAGGTGTACCTTACCGGTTTTTCAAAATGCAACGGATTGACTATGCACGAATGGTCTCTTCGTCCGGGTGGGAATGGAGTTATTTTTTCTTCCACTCCCCCGTCTCTTCGTCCTTCTCGTACTCGTTTTTTACCGCCGCCCAGGCAACCTTGTGTGCGGTCTCCTCGCGGGAGGCATCTCCCCGCCGTTTCTCGGGATCACTGTACTGATCCCAGGCATTGTTGTATGCTGCGAGGTAGATCTCCTGTGCATGGTCCGGCAGGTGCTCTTTGACGCTGTCAGGGAGGTCGTTTACCGTGTCGTATGGCATTGTATGTCACTCTCGTAGAGGTCGGATGATGGTTCAATGATTGGTGACGGGTCGTATGCCGGCTTCTCTGGTCCGGCGTACCCGGGGGGGTTACTGATACCGTACCCCTTTGAGGATCTTTCCCCGCGTTTCGGGTTCGTTTGCATCCATCTGGTGGACGGTTTTCATGTGCCCTTCGATCCTCTTCATCAGCTCCATATCCCCTTCGGCTGTCATCTCGTAATCGCATGCCAGTCCAAGGTCCTGGCATCGGAAGGTGGCTATCTTCTTCATCGCGGTCACCTCAGGGGCACTAATGGAATGCATGATATTAGGCTTTTTCGCTGAGCCGTATGGGAAGACAGACGCTCACGACATCCGGTGCCCGTATCACCATGATTTAATACATTACCACAATACAGCTTAAAAGCCGAAAACAAAAAAAAAAACTGGTGAGCTCAGGTCATATGAAATTCAGAGTGATTATTGAAATGGACGAAGATGGTGTCGTTGTCGCAGAATGCCCGTCCCTTCCGGGCTGCATATCTCAGGGAAAAACCAGAGCCGAAGCACTTGAAAATATAAAAGACGCTGCAAAAGGGTACCTGGAAAGCCTGAAGAAGTATAATGAACCAATCCCTCCGTCAATATATGAAGAAACGGTAGAAATAACCGTCTGATATATGCCAAAATTACCTGTGCTATCTTATCTTGAAGTACTTAAGGCACTTAAATAAAATAGGTTACAGATATCGACCATCATCAGACTGGCAGCCATATTATCCTGAGACTGGACAATGAACGCGGTAATGAACGAATCATCCTACGTTGAAGAGACATTTGCATCGCTGGACTATGCGGAAGAGGCGTTTCGCGGCAGGGAATTTGAGTCCTGCACCTTTCAGGACTGTATCTTTTCCGAGAGTGACATGTCGGGCAATATCTTCACCGACTGCCGGTTCATCGACTGCAACCTGAGCACGGCCATCCTGACCGGCACCAGCCTGAAGAATGTCGCATTCATCGGCTGCAAAATGACCGGGATCGACTTCGGCTCCTGCAATGAGTTTCTGTTCGCCGTTACCTTCACCCGGTGCTGTCTGGATTATGCGATCTTTTCCAGAAACGATCTGAAGAAGAGCAGGTTTGAGGAATGCAGCATACGGGAAGCGGGTTTTACCGGGTCGGATTTGAGCGGAGCCGTGTTCTTTGGCTGTGATCTGTCCCGTGCCGTTTTTGTCCGGAACAACCTGGCCGGTGCTGATTTTGCCACCGCGGAGAATTACTCTATAGACCCCGAACAAAACACCATAGACCGGGCGGTCTTCTCCTATCCCGGTGTGCTGGGACTGCTGGATAACTACCATATCATCCTGAAATAACCGGTGCCGTTCCTGATTTCCCTGGGATTCCATCAGGGGTCAAAGGCATGGCAACCGGGGCGATTCTTCCCTGGAGATGGTTGCACGCACTCTCAGGGAGGAGGGTGCAAAGAGGGAAAAACCGATCGCCGATGTCGATTCGGCATTGCCATGCCGTTCACACGCCTGGAGAAATAGGGGATGCTTAGAAAGGAGATCCTGCATTTTGCAGGGGGTATCAGGGCCGATCTCATAGTTTTCCGATCACGCGGCGGAGGGGGAACCGTGCAGCTGCTGCCCGGCAGCGTGAGTTCCTCCGTGGTGCGGTACCGTACCATCCCAACGCTTGTGGAACGCTGAATGGAGCGAAGGCTGCTCACCATCGGGGAATGACTGCCTCTCCGCCTGATTACCTGGGAAGCGGGCTCTTCGGTTTCATCCTTTTTTCGAATCCCCGGCCGATTCAGTCCGCTGACCGGGTCTGGTTCGGCCGGATGGTGTCCCGGTTGTAGGCGATGAGCAGGAGCACAAAGAGGAGGAGCGGAATGCCGATCGCAACCATCCGGCCGGACCCGGTATGCCCGACCAGCAGGTTGTAGAGGGCGTGGATGGTCACCGCGACCGTGTAGAGCCCGAAAAGGATCGATGGCAGTGACCTTCTCGAGAAGCCATAGGTCAGGAAGATCCCGTACCCGATGATCGCGGTCATGCACCCGTGCATGACCGAGGTCGTGATCCCGCGGACCACCGCATACGCGATTGCCCCCGCGCCGCCGGGCAGGAAGGTCGAGATATATATGTAGTTCTCCAGGATCGCGAATCCGAATCCTGATGCCATTGCGAGCACGAGCAGCTCCCTGGAGTACCGCTGCCCGAAGGCCAGCAGGAGGACGAAAAGCGGCAGGGCTTTCACGAACTCCTCGACCACCGGAGCTATCGATACATCGGTGAGAACCGTGCCTGCCGCGAGGGTAAGGTTGAGCGCATGAATGGTGTAATAGGAGATCACCGCCGCCGACAGGCCCCAGATCAGGAACGCGAGGATCCTCCGCTGCCCGCCCTCAAGGAAGATCAGGAGGAAGAACAGCGGCAGCGAGGCCGCCAGGTAGAACTCGAGGATCATGGCTCCTCCTCCTTTCCATACGCGAGGTACGCGAGTGCAAGGAGCGAGAACGCGATCGCGGCCAGTGAGCCGGCCGCGTTCACGGCCCACGGTGGGTCAGGCAGGGTGGAACGGAGTGAGTTCAGGATATGGGCGAGAGAGAAGGCGATGGTGCCGCCGAGCAGCACCGGGAACCGGTGAGCCGAACGGAGAACTGCCTCGGACAGGAGGATGAAAGCGAGGAAAAGGATGACGAGGGTGGTCAGGGTCTTCGCGTTCACCCCGAACAGATACACGAGCCCGAGACCGAAAACGAAGAGGGGCACCGCGATCGGTGCTGCATACCACGACGGGAGGGGACCGCGCGGCATCCCTTCCATATACCCGGCGATCAGGAAGAGAAAGACTCCGGCAAACCCGAGATCCGCGACGGTCGGGTAGTTCAGTCCCTCGCCGATCAGGATGAAATAGGCATACCAGAACGCATTCGCGAGGGTCCATGTCGCCCCGGCAAAAGCCCCGTGTGCGAGGAGCAGGTTCGGGGTACGGCGGAGGTAGGTCCAGGCAGCCACACCCGCCGCGACCATACTTGCCACGAGCTGGGTCGCGTTGCTGATCTCGTTGTAGAACCCGGTCAGATCACCCGCCATCACCACCACGCCTCCGAGCAGGCCGAGCGAGACCACCAGCAGCACTACGAGAATGCCACGAACGACCGTCTCAGGGTATCGCCGACCCACGGGGAGCTGCATGATCATCTGTAGGGCACGGCCGGGTAAAAACAGTACCCCGGTTCAGCTCAGGGGATACGCTTATTTTAAGTACACCTACCGTAATGGATTGAGTAAGGTGACAACATGAACCAGAAGAATCTCTACCTCGTGGTCGTCGCAGTGGCGGCGATCGCCATCGTAATCGGCCTGTGGCTCTCCGGGGCCGGGCAGACCGGACCCCTGTCGGGTGATGTGGCAATTCCCACGGCGGGGCCGACACCCCCAACACCCGTCAGGACCTTCCTCACGCTGGGGGTGACGGTGCTGCAGGAAAAAGAGGATGGTATGATGGAACGTGCCATTCAGTTCTCGGGAACACTGACTGATTCGGGTGGCGCCCCGGTCCCGGGCCAGACCGTGACCATCATGAAAAGTGCCAATCCCCCCTATAGCGTAAAAACGGCCACTACAGGGGCCAATGGCGCATTTAGCGTCCTCTATGGCGAGTATAGCCCCAGTGCCTATTATGCGGTCTTTGCGGGTGACGGGGAGTATGAAGCCTCCCAGTCAGGTATTATTCAGTCGTAAGCCTGCTCTGGTGGTGCTGGTCAGGGGGCCGGGCCCGATACCGGCACCCCCTCATCACCTGAGCGATGCATCCTGATGCATCCAGTCAGGGGATCCTGCATGAACCTTTTTTCGTACGTTCTTCCCGGCACGTGGTGTCCTACACGTCCTCCCCTTTTCCCTGAGGTATGGAAACATCGACATTGTCCGGACCCGAGATGTGCTTTATTACCATTGGATGGCAACAATCACAGCAATGAGGTGTCTCGCATGAACCAGAAGAATCTCTCTATCACAATCATTGCGGTGGCGGCGATTGCCATTGTGATCGGTCTGTGGCTCTCCGGGGCCGGGCAGACCGGGCCGCTCGCAGGCTGTACCGACTGCTCCGTGGCCCCTCAACAGACTACCCTGACGCTGGATGTGTGGGTGAACGATGCGTATGTGAGCAGCGGGCCGGAGCGCGAACTTATCTTTCGGGGAATCCTGACCGCGGGAGGCAATCCCGTTTCTGACCGGACGGTGACCATCAGCACCGAAGGAAGCACCATAGCAACGGTCACGACTATTGCGGGGCGATTCGAAGTCGTGTATGCAGAGACCGGCGGCAGCCATCCCTATGTCGCGACCTTCGCAGGTGATGATCAGTACCTCCCATCCCAATCCGGCACCGTATCATCCCCGGTGCAACCACTCGTCTGATGGAATGGATGCTCCCCCCGTTGCCGGAGGTGCAGCACGTGCTGCAACGATACCATCCGGCAGTTTGTCTGTTGTACTGTTGCAGCAGTCCCGTAAAATGTACAACGAGCAGTCCAGTACGTGTACGACGAGCAGTCCAGCACATGTACAACGTTGCAGCACGTTTGCAGCATATGTGCAGCACCTGCTGCAAGGATAAAAACGCTAAATTCGTCCGTTATACGGTAATCTAATAGAGTATTGAGAGACGCTTCTTCTAGACTATAGTAATGTGCAGCATTCCGGGAGGGCACAGCATCCCCGGAGTCGGTGTGGGTGTTTATGTCTCTGTGTGTGTGCTCTGCGCAATGCTGCAACTATAAAGGCGAAAATGGCGAATGGGGCATTAAAATAAATTCGGGGGCTTGAGGTGGCCCTGTTTGGTTGCAGCAGGTGCTGCAACGTGTTGTACATTGCTGCACATGCTGCAAAGGAAGAGGGTTCTTTCATTCAATATTCGTGATTTTCTCCATTTCCTCCAAGGCCATTTTGGCGGCTTCTTGTTCAGCAAGAATGATTCTTGATCCCTTCCCCTTTCCCATTATCTCATCACCGATCTTGACGGAATAGTAGAATGTAGGGGCATCATCGGGACCCTCATGCTTATCCTCCTCATATTTAGGAAGTGGGAGATAACGCGACTGACATTCTTCCTGGAGCCGGCCCTTGTAGTTTTCCTTTGGGTTGAAGCATTCGATCTGCTTTGCGAACAATGGTAAGATGACATCTTTCGCCCCATTAAATCCCAGGTGAAGGTATATTGCCCCCACAAGTGCTTCGAACACATCTGCACGAATATGTGGAGTAACCGGTGTTCCCTTCCCGGTTTGAATGAGAGTATCGGGGATTAGTGCGTCCTCTTCGATGACTTTTTGAAGATTGTCGTTGCTGACACATTCGAGCTTCTTTGAGAGGTCACCTTCTGCCGATTCTTCATATGTATCGTAGAGGTATCCTGCAGCGATGAGATTTAGAACCCGGTCCCCGAGCCATTCGAGCCGTTCGTATGAATTATTTTCTTCTTTCGTCGCAGAACCATGAGTGAAGGCGAGTTGGTATCGGTTCAGATCATTTTCAGAAATATCGTCAATGTCGATAGAGAGATCTTGTAGGAATTTTTTAATTGCCTCTGTGCAGGAATAAGGAGAAGCAATTACGTCTTCTAGTTTTTTATTGGGATTAGGCATATTATTCGCTTGAATTTTCTCTAATAAATAGGTCTTGGTGCTTAAATTTGAATATTAGATTAAAATTGAGCATTAAAAAATGCGCTAAACCGGTCGTTAAAGTAACCTATCATTAGCACTTAATTACATCATTCGAGTCCAGAATCCTCTCAGAAATTGCATTCTTTGATGAATTCATGATGAACAGAATAGATTGAATGTCCTTTCTTCCCCTCGGCTTGCCCGTGCCGGGAGCCGATCAGGGATGAATTCTGCCATTATTTGCTGTTTGGTATTGGAGAGGAAATATTTTGTGATTTTCAGAAAAATATGGGGCGTTCTGTCAATGCATTTGCAGATTGGGGTTAGTTCATAAGAACCCAATCGGATTAAGCACCTTGTTTCCCTATCGCGATGTTTGAGCAACATTAATATTTGCTAATATTAATGGTAATACTATGAGCGGGGGAAAAAATTGTAATACTCATGCACATGAAACCATGGGCATCGAGTTCTTTACTATTCTTATCCTTTCAGAACTCGGGCTTTATTGCCATCACACCTTCATCCCAATTTTCCGAAAATCCTAATTTTATATTGGCAAGTGATAATATGGGCTTTCTAGACACATTTCAAAATAACTCTTCTCAGAGTGTAAGTGATGAAATTATTGGAACATTAAATAATCTTCATAGCGAGCTTGTTGATGTAAAAAAATACTATGAATCTGGAAAAGTAGGAAAGGCCGAACTAAAATATAAATCTGCTATCAATTACTATTTTCAATCCAAGGCACTCTTGGAATCGGCGATTGGAGAATATTTTGAAATTTCTTGTGATAATCCTCAATCTATTGAGGAATTTCTTAATGCCGTGAAATCATACTATGAAGCCTTTTTCTCATGGGATGATACATTTGGATATGACTTTTCCGGGGAAGACGCAGAGATAACTGCAATATTCAACCTGGCCCGTGCTAAACTTATGATGCTCTCCAACAAATACCGCTTTGCTCTCAAAACGCTCACAGATGGACTAAATTTGTCTCCGGAAGTCTATGAAGCGGCGTTCTATGAAGATATTGGTAAGGTTCACCATGAACTGAAAAACTATTCTCAGGCTATCAAATCATACGAGGAGGCTATCGATAGAGACTGGGAGAGGGTGGGTGCCTGGTATGGGAAAATGCAGGTCCTTGCGGATATGGAAAGGGTGGATGAAACGGTTGAAGCAGCATATACCGTATTAGAACTCAGTGATGGTGATTCACCGGAATATTATACGGCAAATGCATTTATTGTTCTTGGAAGTTGTGAGATGGGGAATTATCAGGATGTTATCGACCGCCCATTGATCCTATTGCCGGAGAATGAAGAAACAAACCATTGGAACTCACTTTTATGGTATTGCCGATATCTTGCCTTAACAAGGATTGATGCACCTGAAGAAGAATGCAATGAAGCATATACCGAGGCTCTGCGGTATAATCCTGATATCGAGTCCAGCGATGAAGTGAAAGGACTACTGGAGGAAAAACCGCCTTCTCCATCGAAACCACCTAAAAATGATACCAGTAAAAGCAGTCTTGACGACATGCTCAAGGATCTCAATGGTGAAAAAAAGGGAAGATCACTTGAAGAGCTTCTCAAAGAACTTAATGAATTAACTGGCCTCTCTTCAGTAAAACAGGATGTAAATTCGCAGATAAACATTGTAAAAATTCGAAAAATCCGTGAAGATAATGGGTTGAAACAACCCGACCTCTCACTTCACATGGTTTTCTCCGGCAATCCCGGAACCGGCAAAACCACTGTCGCCCGACTGGTTGCTGAAATATATCACAAACTTGGAGTTCTTTCCCAAGGTCATCTGGTTGAAGTCGACCGGGCAGATTTGGTTGCCGGATATGTCGGTCAGACGGCATTGAAAGTACAGGAGGTTGTACAAAGTGCTTTGGGGGGTGTCCTGTTCATTGACGAGGCCTATACGCTGACAGCCAAAGGCGGGAATGATTTCGGGGATGAGGCAATCGCAACCCTGTTAAAGGCAATGGAGGATAATCGCGATGATCTCCTGGTGATTGTTGCCGGATATCCGGATTTAATGAAGGAGTTTTTACAGTCGAATCCTGGTCTTCGTTCGCGGTTTAATAAATTTATCAACTTCGAGGATTATTCTCCCGATGAATTGATAGAGATGCTCAATATGCGGTGCCGGAAAAGCGGAATGACCCTGTCGGAAGAGGGCCAGATATATGCGAGGGCATTCTTCGAAAAACGGTGCAAAACAAAAGGAGAGGATTTTGCTAATGGCCGGGATGTTCGTAATTTCTTTGAACAGGCCTATCTGAATATGTCTAATCGACTGGCAACGGAAGAAAATCCCTCAAAAGAAGATTTGTCGCTGATACTATTGGATGATTTGAAGGGAATATCGATCTAAAAATCCGTTATTTGGAAGTTGATGCCTGGGCTTTGGTCCTAGGCAAGTGGAGCATTCATATTTCCTGGGTTAAACCTCCCCGTTTGCAAAATTTCAGCACGTTTGCACCAGAATTGAACTACTTGCTCCGGGAGGGCACAGCTCCCCCGGAGCTGGCGTGGTTGTGTGAGTTCTTATGTGTGGTTTGCAAAATGCTGCAACAATACCTGTAGAAATGGCGAATGAGCCATTACATTCTATTTGGGTATCAATGATGGTTCTATTGGGCTGAACAAAATGCCAACGTTAAAGGAGAGTAGCTCAAATTCCTCCTTTGATCAAATATGCCCGCCCCTCAGGAGATAATCGACCTCGTTCAGCGCTTTCACCAGTATAATGCGAAGTACACTGCACCATCATATAATGAGTTTCAGGTCCGGCGGGAGTTTATTGACCCGCTTTTCCGGGCGCTCGGGTGGGATGTGGACAACGCGCAGGGGTATGATGAGCGTTACAAAGAGGTGATCCATGAGGATACGGTGAAGGTCGGCGACTCCACCAAAGCCCCGGACTATTCCTTCAGGGTCGGCGGGATGCGCAAGTTCTTCGTGGAGGCGAAGAAACCGGCGGTGAACCTGAAGGAGAACCCGGAACCAGCATATCAGCTCCGCCGGTATGCATGGAGTGCACAACTGCCGGTCAGCATCCTCACCGATTTCGAGGAGTTCATCGTCTACGACTGCACGAAGAAGCCATCACTGAAGGACAAGGCATCGGCATCCCGGATATTTTACTGCAAATATTCCGAGTTCGATGAGAAGTGGGATGAAATTGCATCGAAGTTCTCCAAGCAGGCGATCTACACGGGCGGCTACGATGACTTCGTGGATCAGCTCAAAAAGAAGAAGGGCGGGAAGGGAACGGCCGGGATTGATGCTGCATTTCTCGCCGAGATCGAAGGGTGGCGGGATCTCCTGGCACGAAACATTGCCCTTCGCAACCAGGACCTCTCGGTCCGCGAGCTGAACCTTGCGGTGCAGAAGACCATCGACCGGATCGTGTTCCTGCGTATCTGCGAGGACCGTGGGGTCGAGGAGTATGGGCAGCTCCGCACAATTTCCGGGGGGAAGGATGTCTACGACAAGCTCAAGATGCTCTATCTTCATGCGGATGCCAAGTACAATTCGGGGCTCTTTCACTTCCGTGCGGAGCCGGGACGCGAGGAGCCGGACGTACTTACGCAGTCGCTCGTCATCGACGACAAGGTGCTCAAGCAGATCATCAAAAACCTCTACTATCCCGACTGCCCGTACGAGTTCTCGGTCTTCCCGTCGGATATTCTCGGGCAGGTCTATGAGCAGTTCCTCGGGAAGGTGATCCGGCTCACGGCCTCCCACCAGGCGAAGGTCGAGGAGAAGCCGGAGGTGAAGAAGGCGGGCGGCGTCTTCTACACGCCGACGTACATCGTGGACTACATCGTCAAGCAGACGGTCGGCACCCTCGTCGAGGGAAAGACGCCGACGGAGGTCGCCGATCTTCGCATCCTCGACCCTGCCTGCGGGTCGGGCTCGTTTCTGATCGGTGCCTACCAGTATCTCCTCGACTGGCACACCGACTGGTACATCCAGAATCTTGTGCCGTTGATCCGGGAAGGCAAGGCGGCGACGGACAAGGATGTACAAAAGCTCCTCGCGGCAAAGCCCGCGACACAACCCGGCAAGGGCCGGGGGAGAAAGAAGCGGTCAAATGGCGACGAGTATCTCTTCCCCATCTACCCGATGAGCGAGGACGACTGGCGTCTGACGACGGAGGAGAAGAAGCGTATCCTCCTCAACAACATCTACGGCGTCGACATCGACCAGCAGGCGGTGGAGGTGACCAAGCTCTCGCTCCTCCTCAAGGTGCTCGAAGGCGAGAAGTCGGAGCGGATCGGAAAACAGCTCACCATCACCCAGGAACGGGTGCTCCCCTCCCTTCACCAGAACATCAAGTGCGGCAACTCGCTCATCGGAACGGACATTTACAACAGTGATGTACAGGTCACGCTTGACGGTAAAGATGACGAGGCGTACTACCGGATCAACGCATTCGACTGGGAGACGGAGTTCGCACCGATCATGAGCCGGGGCGGATTTGATGCGGTGATCGGGAATCCGCCGTATGTGCGGCAAGAGCTCCTGAAGGAGCAGAAGGAGTACCTCAAGAGTCGCTATTTGGTGTATCAGGGAACGGCAGATCTCTATGTCTATTTCATAGAAAGGGGGATTTCACTTCTTCGGGAGAATGGGCAATTTTCGTATATCGTGGCGAACAAGTGGATGCGGGCGAATTATGGGAAACCTCTCAGAGTGTGGCTGAAGGAGAAGCGATTAGAGGAGATTATTGATTTTGGCGACCTGCCGGTGTTCCAGACAGCGACGACATACCCTTGTATCCTCAGAGTGATGAATGGTCCTCCTAATACAGCCTTTAGTGCGGTTAAGGTTTCAACTCTTGATTTCAACAACCTGACCAACTACGTTGAAGATCACTTCATCACAATAAGGCAGAACCTTCTTGATGAGGGGGGTTGGTCTCTCGTTGACGAAAGAACACAGAGGTTGCTTACGAAGATAATGGATGGAGGAGTCCCCCTTGGAGAATATGTGAATGGAGGAATATTTCGAGGTATAGTTACTGGTCTGAATAAGGCGTTTGTAATCGATGAAATAACAAAAGAAAGGTTGATTGCGGAAGATCCAAAAAGCGAGGAGATAATTAAACCGTTCCTTGCTGGAAAAAATTCTCGGCGGTATCTTCCCCCCTGGACAGATGATTATCTAATATTTACCCGGCATGGTATCAATATCAAAGAATATCCGGCTATTGAAAGTTATTTAAAACAATTTCGGGCTGAATTAACTCCAAAACCTGATGGATGGAGTGGAGATAAATGGAATGGAAGAAAACCGGGACAATATCAATGGTATGAAATACAGGATAAAATCGATTATTACCCCTATTTTGAAGAGGAAAAAATCATTTATCCAGAAATTTGTAAGGGTCCTGAATTCACCATTGACAAAGAAAAAAATTATACAAATAATAAATGCTTCATCATCCCAGAACCAGATAAATATCTCCTTGGGATTCTGAATAGCGCGCTGGATTATTTTTATTTTGAAACGTCACTTCCGAAGTTGCGAGGCGGATTTTTCATGCCTGCTAGCGTCATTTTCAAAGATTTCCCCGTGCGCACCATCGACTTCACCGACCCCGCAGACGTCGCCCGGCATGACCGGATGGTCACGCTCGTGGACCAGATGCTCTCCCTCAACAGGAAACTTGCCGATGCCCGGCTGGGAAGTGAAAAGGATATGCTTTCCCGCCGGATTGAGGCCACCGATAGCGAGATTGATCGGCTGGTGTATGATTTATATGGGCTTACGGAGGAGGAGATTGGGATAATCGAGGGAAGTTTAAATCAATGAATTTTATTCGCTGGCAGAAAACATCGAATTGGAGAGAACAGATCTCAACTTTCTGGGATTAGAAAAATGTTCCAATATTGATGGATATCATTGATTTTATTAATCAGATTTCCCCGAATTTCCCCGGTCTTTTGTTTTGGAACATAAAAATCTGATAAATCAGTCTTTTCACCAGAATATTGGAATACCTTAGTCAAACTGTAACAATTTTTTGTATAATTTTCTTGTCTATCGAGCCATCTAAATCCACCGCGATCATGATAGCATGCACAATCTGCGTACAACCACTCATTATCAATTTTAACCTCGACCCATATATGCCCAAGGTCGTCTCCAGGGGAGGCTACCAACCTCGACTCAAAACCACTCCGGTTCGTTAATTCGTAAAAAAGGACCGCGACCTCCTCACAGGCCCCTGTCTTCATGTATGCAATCCAATAAGGGTCTTTCCAAAATTTGGTGGAGGATCGGGCCCTGATATTCCCGTCTCTATCGTATCCATAACCACTCAAAGAATCTCCAATGTACTTATGGTTATAAGGCGGCGAGGCGGAATATTCGTTGGGCCATAGTTTTGTCGAAGATTCAGAAAAGTAGACTCCTGTAAAATTATCTGTTGTCCATTCTGCTAGTTTTAGTAATTTCAGCTTCTCGTTCTGAATACTCGATACTTCTTTTACGATGCTGCTGATCTCTCTCTCTCCTTTTGGCTGGATTTCATCGGGATAGGTTAAATTAAAAAAATCGTCTAGGGTATCCTGATATTTTTCGTGCATATAAATCACTCCGCAGGAAACGCCAATAACAAGCCCGATGACAACACCAATGTAGAAATATAGATATTTCTCCTTATTGTCGTCCATATTGGCTTGAATACGGGAGTCTTTCATTATATTCTGTTCATAAACTTGTCTCATATAAAGGATTTACGAATATAATTTGGGAATGTATTGAAGAGCATTTAAGTTGTTATTTCAAATTTTGTCGATGATGAGAAAATTCATCTAGGATAGAATTATTATAACTGCTCAATGGATATGGATGAGTCTCAAAAATTTGAAAATTTGAGTGAATGTTTGTTGGCTCATTTTTCCATGTGCGATGATTGCATTTCAAATCTGGATATGGACGGTCTAAGAAAATATTACATTGGCAGAAGTGTGTACAAAATTAAGGAGTCTAACGATTCAAAAAAGGTAGAGCATCGATGTATTCCCAAGATGAGTTGGATGTATTTTTTTTGGGAAAATACTGATATTTTTGCAAATTTTGAGACTCTTGATCCATGCCTTGATGCAATTAAGAATATCTATGGTTTGATGTCATTTACGAATGATAGTACTAATGAAATAATTCAAGGTGAAGAATTAGAGCGATCTAATCATGAATCATGGAAGTGGTTAATTACAAAAATATATTTTGAATACCGGGATTTCAAAGAAGAGTCTGATATTAGTGCAAATATTTATATTAGTGGGATAATTAAAGGACTGTCTTCTGACAAAATTTATAATTCTTATTCTTGTCGATTGATTGGATTTGATTCGGATATGGATAATATCAAAATTGGAGAATGTACGATAAAAAAACCCTCCCTCAATACACTTCAAACATTTTTAAAGGATGCGGACATCAGACTTTTTCCTTTTACAATCCCCCAAGAGGTCGTGTTTGGTCCACGAATGTCACTATTATGGCCGGACTGCATCCAGTATTGGTTATTTTTCACAGAGGAAACTGAAAGAACACGTAAATACAATTTTCTTTCGGATATTTCCCCCATCTGTACGTCCCAACTCAATTATGGGAATACTATCCATCCGACATTGAAGAGAATATTACTCGCTTTTAGGCTATTTTCTGGCAATCATGTTGGAACCAGAAGCGCTTTTATTCAGACATATTTTTCTGATGAATTGAGATCCCAAGTTCCTATGTTTGAATCACCCTTCTTATATGCCGAATTTGGTAAGTTTACAGCTCTCCCAGATGCAAGAATTGAGAAAGTTGGTAATGAGGATGTTCTTGAACTAAACAGAATCTACGCGGATTTAATTAAATATGAATCAAAAACACTAAAACAGATTGATCTCGCTTTAGATCATTATTTCATGTCGTTTGAACACAATATTGCCGCCTATAGATTTGCGGATTTGTTTATTTGTCTTGAATCTCTTTTTAAGCAAAATGGGGAATATAGTGCTAATGTCAGAGAACGGTTTTCAAAATTTCAGGGAGACGATGAAGCCAATTGCTCTGAATTAATTAGAGAATGCTATCATATTCGCAATGACTTATTCCATGGCGATATTTCACTAAATAGTAAAGAACTACTGAATAAAACTCCAAAATTATCAGAATACGTTAGAAATAGTATCTTAAAAATTATCGACTACAGACTTAATGGTCAGTTAATTGGTGATGAAAAATCATTTTTCAGAGAGTTATTTGAATTGATCTAAGAGGTCTCATCGACGTGGACCGGAAAAGCCCGTCCACCTTGGAGCCGGTGATGTGCCCCCGGTGCCGGTCGATGAACTCCTTCGATGCGGTCTACTGTGCGAAGTGTTCGATGGCCCTCAACGAACAGGCGGAGATGAAGGTGGAGCTGTCTACGGACGAGGCGAAGGGGAGCGAGGAGTATATGGAGCTCCTAAATCGTTTAAAATATGATTTGGGGATATAATAGCAGTAACTAAAATGTTTTTTCCGAAAATTTATCAGGAAGGTCGAATGTCTTTTGAATTTGTTTCCCTAAGAGAAACGATGTATTAATGACATTTTTTTCATCCATAGTAAATAATTCAACCAAATTACCAATTTCTCCTAAATAATTTACTTGTTCGACCGCCTCTAACTGAGCTCTGCATGCCTCAGAAATTGGATTAGTAATATTTGAAATAATATTGCTTGTATTAATTAAATCGCTCATTGTCCATTTCAATTCGAATATCAGTTCTAGAATATTTTCATCAAATAAATCGATATAGTCCTCAAGATTTTGGATATTTTGTAAAGACATTGATAGAACACTATCTCCACTAATTCTTCTTGCCTTATATGTGATCATCTGGACGTTTCCATAATCCACTTTATTGCCTTCCTTAGTATAGGAATTTAAAGCGTCAATTACCCCTCTTGCTTCAGAATGAAGAATTTTTGCCCACTTCTTTTGCTTCTCTTTTCGAATTTTCCTCGTATCGAAATATGTTTTGATTTCATTTAATGCAAAACCTATTAGTAAACCCCCAATTGCATAAATAAAGTTCAAATATTGTGAATCTGCCATTATACCCCTCATCTGATACTTATTTTTAATTTTCTCCAACGCTGAACCTAGTCCATTCCTGAATCACTATTTGCTTTATTTTTAATTGAAATTAATAAGTTACCGAACACCTCTTGATAGCCATATCTTTGATATTTTTTGAATTTTTTGGAATTTTCATAGAAAGCACCTTGTGTCTCTTCAATCATCATAGATACAACATTTGCCTCTGTCAGTGGAGCATTAATTGAGACCTCAAGCCACTTTATCAAAAATAATAATTGCCGGTAATGATGAAGAGTAATAGTCTCAACAGTATATTCAGATCCGTCTAAAGCTATAATCGTATTTTTATGGGAGTCGTAGAATAGGTTTGAATGAGATATTTTATTTCTAAAATTTTTTGAATTACTTTCATTTCCAAGAATTGAATCGTCTACATTTTCTTGGAGGACAATTCTGAATAAATTGTTTAAGATGCTAGGAGTGGCATGTTCATGCCTTTTTTTCCTACTAACATCGTAAAATTTGTTTTTAATGTCTTTATCCCTTTTGTTTATATTGATTTTTGATTCATTGATTTTTAGATATCTGAATAATCTCCTGTCGATGTAATGTAGAATTAATTCATATGTATTAACATACATGTATAGAAACGCAGCCATCTTTAAATTTTGAGGGATACTGTCTCCATTTAAATCTAATTCATCCAACATTTGAGAAATGAAATAAATTGGACCTGATATTTCAAGAAAATCTCTACTTGGCGATTTGGTATTCTCGTTTAGAAAACGAATTATTTTGATGTCATCCTCTGTTAGCAATAGACCATATTTATCCTCTAAACTCTGGTTGATTCTAATAATTGTCTTAAAATGCTCATCCATTCTTTCTGCATCAACATAATTTTCAATTTCATTGGAGCATTTATTCAGAAAATATCCCATTCCAAAGATATTTGCGGAATTTAAAGCACTTTCAAGGTCTTTTATAAACTGATCATTGAGAATGTTTGAAGGGACTGCTATATCGGCTTCCTTTAGAAGATGACTTACAATAGGTTGATTTTCGGAAATAATTATACCCCCATTTGTATTTTATGGGTAGAAATGAATTTGTGTTAATATTTAAAAAGATTCGCATGGGGCTTACCTCTTAATTAAAAATTAACACGATTCATGAAATATTTCAAGAAATAACTCACTCTCGATTTGACCATCCCCCTTCCACCCCACGCTCTTCTTCTTCATCTCCTCTCACCGCCTTCTTCTCCTGTGCACAAAACCATCCGTGCACAGCCAGGTGACACATCACCATGAAAGAGATCGAACAGGAAGTCCTCAACCACATCCCGGACCCGCTCGCAAAGCTCGTCTGGGAGAAATGGATCGCAGAAGGAAAGGCCCGGCTGATACTGCCGAACGGGGAGGTGCGGCCCTGATATACCATCGGATGAAATGAAATTATTGATAGGCGAAAGCGAAATGAATCCTCTGAAAATCCGGTAGAAGTGTAAAATATATTCCAAAATATATGCAATATTGAGATCTTTTATAATTAGTAAAATGATTAATTTTTGAGTAATTCTGCTGAATATTCATTATTTTCTCTAAAATAATAATCATTTCCAGATTATGATATCTAAAAACAATTTATTCAATAGATTTATTTATGGTTATTTCAAAGAGATGCTTATGGTTAACAATAACGGAGAGTCAGTCGATCTCCCGAAGGATGTAATAGATAATCTGTATTCGGGCGAAAATGTCCTTTATTGCGTAAAAAAGCAATTCGGATTGGAAATGAAGCCGAGTTTTTTGATTATTTCTGACCGACGCGTGATTTACTATGATCAAAAAATTCTCGGAAGATATGACTTAACAGACATTCCCTATCCAAAACTTGAGTATGTATATTTTGAAGAAGGCCTCATGGCTTCGCAATTTGCCCTGAAAGACGAAGACAGCCATATAATTTCACTGAATTGGATTAAAAAAGACGAATGCAAAGATGTAATTATCGCTATACGCGATGCGATTAATGAAATTGCGATCGAACCAGTGTCGATTCAGAAAAAGAAGAAAGTTGTCGGAGAAAGCTGGTACTTAAAAAAGCCAAAAGAAATGATCACCCGGACAATGCCCATGACACGTGTCGTGGAACATACCATACCTGCACCGGTGAAGGACGATCCGATTGAAAAATTAAAAAAATTACAGGAATTAAAAGAAATTGGCTTAATCAGTGACGAAGAGTTTGAAGGAAAAAGGAAGGCCCTGATCTCAGAAATCTGATATTTTTTTAAAAAAATTACTATAAAAATTATGCAAAGGGAGAGACTCGAACCCGCGACCACCTGCGTGAGTGGATTTTAAGCCCACCCCCCTCACATGGCAGTAGATCTCTTCACCTGTTTTTCCTTCCGGGGCGAACGTATGAGCACCCAGAAACCCGACCGGATGCGCCACCTCGACCCGGCCTGCCGCACCCACCCCGAAGGCTGCATCCGGGCCTGCAATCAGGCCCATCCACAGCCCATCCACAGCCCCACCCGCAGCTCCATCCGCAGCCCCATCCGCGGCCCCATCTGTCAGTCACGGATTCTCTGAAGATAGAGCTTTTCAAACGCGGCGATCACGAGGATCGAGCCGAGGCTGATGACGATGATGAGCGGGTCGAGCGATCCTTTCACGACAATGAACCCCCCGAGCGCAATCGCGTCCAGCACGATTGCGGTGCAGAGAACCAGCCGGCTCGCATGCACCTCCTCGTACGTATGCCGCAGGATGCCCCAGTGAACGGTGATGTCCATGACCAGGTAGAAGATGGCACCCATCGACGCGATCCGGGACAGGTCGAAGAGTGCCGCGAGGAAGGCAGCAATCACCACCGTATACAGCAGTGTGTGTTTCTGGATATCGCCCGGCAATCCGAAGTGACTGTGGGGGATCAGCTTCATCCCGGTGAGAAGGGCAAGCATGCGGGAGACGGCGAAGATGCTCGCGAAAAGGCCGGATGCGGTGGCGATGATGGCGATGATGACCGTAAAAAGAGTGCCATATCCCCCGAGAACCGCACGTGCGCTTTCTGCAAGCGAATAATCCCTGGCAGCGATCAGCTCGGGGAGGGTCAGACTCGAGGCCACCGCAAAACAGACCGCAAGGTACACCACAAGGCAGATGATGAGGGATATGATGATGGCGCGGCCGACGTTCTTCTTTGGCTCAACGACCTCGTCGCCGCTGTTGGTGATCGTCGTAAAGCCCTTGTACGCGAGGATCGCAAGCGCGATAGCACCGACGAAGCTTCCCAGGGTGGGGTCTCCGTCTGGTGGAATGACGGACGTCCCCAACGTGATGCCCGATGCAGCTGCGCCGATCGCTGCGAAGACCAGCAGTCCGCCAATCTTGAGGACAGCGCTCACGTTCGAGACGGTTCCGATGACCTGATTCCCTGCAATGTTGACGAGGAATGCCACAACGATCAGGCCGAGGGCGAGAACCGGGATCCATTGCCCTCCCACCTCCGGGAAGAGCCGCAGCGTGTACGTGCCGAAGGTCCGGGCGACAAGACTCTCGTTGATGACCATAGAAAGCGCCATGAGAAGGGCCGCCCACCCTGTCACCCACCTGTTCCCATAGGCCTTCTTGAGGACCATCGCAATGCCGCCGGCGGACGGTTCGGCATTGGAGACCTTGATGTAACTGTAGGCACTAAAGGCGCTGATGATCGCCGCAACGATGAATGCGATGGGAAAAAGCCCTCCGGCAAGCTCTGCCACCTGCCCGGTGAGTGCAAAGATCCCGGCACCGATCATCACCCCCGTGCCCATTGCGACGGTGCCGGCGAGGCTCAGGCTTCCCTTCTCGTAATGGGGCTTCCGGTCATTCATCCTGTCGGTCACGGTTCACGCCCACGAAATCGCGATTTTTTATGGCATCAGCAATGGTCCGATGCCATGACGCATCACCCTTCACCAACCACCACTGATTCAGGAAGAAGATATAATGATTGCGGATGTCAATCTTGTCGGCCTTCCCGCCCGATGGTGGCGGCTGTGAACCTGCAGGGTGCCTCAGCCGGTGCGAAACCGCAACCATACAGTATTGCAGTAGTGAATGAAACCCTAAAAGAGGTGGAATGAATGACGATATCGAAAGAACCATTCCCAGAAGATGTTGAACCGTGGATGGAATACGATGGAAACTCCATTTCCTTTGTCCTGAAATCGGATGCACCCAAAGACGTTCGGGACAAGTATGAAAAGTGGATGAACGAAAATACCATTCGGGGACAAATCAGGTAATCAGGCAATAATATATGGACAAACTCAAACAAAAATTGAAAATGCGAGGGGAGGGAGTCGAACCCGCGAACACCTGCGTGAGTGGATCTTGAGTCCACCGCCGTTGACCACTTGGCTACCCTCGCTCGTCTATATAGTAGGGTGTTTAGGTATTTTAATTCCTTGAGTCACTCCCTGCGGGAAATGGGGGACGATGTGAAAAAAATGAGAGGTGCGTTCATCTCCTCTTCTCTCACATCCTCTCCCCCCTCTCACCTCACCTAATCTCCTCTCCTTTCATCCTTTCTCCTCTCACATCCTATCCCTTCCTCTCCCCTCCTCTCCTCTCATAATCTTCACAACGGTTTTCTCATGATGCAGTAGGTATTCCCGAACTCCTCCTGGTATTTGTCAAAGATTTCGGTCTGCCGTTTCAACCCATTGATTACCATCAGGGCGCCTTCATCATCTGCGAATTTTTCTTCGAGTGCTCCAAACCTCTTCCTCAGTTCCCCGTAGAAACTCTCTTCCCATACCCGTGACGGGAGCCGGAAGGATCCCGCCAGCTCCAGCCCGGCATCCCGGATGACCTCAAATACTTCCTCTTCGGTCATCATTGCGGGGTGGAATTCGGCGAAGAATTCCCGTGCTTCATCCGAGGGCGCCCGCGTAAACCAGAAGATATCCGAGATCATCATGGAACCGCCCCGTTTCAGGAGTGTCTTCCAGTACCTGACGGCATGGTCGATGCCGATGATGGAGGCACACCCTTCTGCCCATATGATGTCGAACGAAGCCTCGGCAAAGGGGAGATCGTCCATCGACGCCCGGACCGTTTGGACTCTCCCGGAAAACCCTTCGGCGGCTATTTTTTCCTCCACCGCATCGAGATACGGCTGGTGGATATCCGTTGCGATTATCCTGCAGGACGGGCACAGGCGGGCAAGGGCCATCGTCTGGACGCCCTTCCCGCACCCGACATCAAGGATCTCGCCACCTCCTTTTGGCAGTCCTGCGATGAGGGAAAATGCCTTTGCCGTGTGCTCATCATCCCCCGCCCCCTGCCGGGGAAGCGATTCAAAAATCGTAAAAACCGGATTGTTTTCCATAGTTCATTTTCATTTCAGGGTTGCATGTAGTTTATGGTCGTCCCGGCACACCGCATGTGCCGGTCTGTCCTGAGGCACTTCTCATCGTGGTGGGGACGAGAGCGGAAAAAATGGAGAAGTACTCACGCCTCATGGCCGCCGGCACCCGCCTCCGTCCAGTTCCTCACGCCGGAGCCCGCTCCCGCGTCGCATACCCGACAAGGAAGGCGACGACGACGAGCCCCGCCCCGATGAGGAGGCTGGTCGTGCCGATCTGGAACAAAAAGAAGATGCAGGTCACGATGCCGAGGACGGCCGGGACGGGGACCTTCCCCACCGTCCCCGGCACCCGGTAGAGCCGCCGGGCGTCGGGCCTCGAAAAGCGCAGCGCGATCACCGCCGCGTTGATGACGGCAAAGGTCACGAAGAGGGTGAAGTTTGCAATCAGGGCGACGTCGCGGATGTTGCCCGGCAAGAGAAAGAGCATCGCGGCGACGCCGACGAGGGCGATGGCGGCCCACGGGGTCCGCGTCTTCGGGTGCACCCGGCCGAGGGCGGCGGGGATGCGGCCCTTCGCCGCCATCCCATAGAGGATGCGGGAGGAGGCGAGCAGCATCAGAAGCGCCGTATTCGCCGTTGCAAAGAGCGCAATTGCCGTGAAGACCGCGTATCCGCCGGGGAAGGCGCCTGCCGCCACCTGGGCGAAGGGGTTCGGCGACCCGGCGATCGCCTCCCACCCGCCGATGGAGACGATGCAGACCGAGACGAGGATGTAGAGGGTGATCGTGATGATCAGCGCGAGGATCAGCGCCTTGGGGATCGTGTGCTCCGGTTCGACCGTCTCGTCCGAGAGCTTGACGATCTCCTCGAAGCCCTGGTACGCAAAGAAGATCAGCGCCGCCGCAACGAAGATCCCGGAGAGCCCGCCGGGGGCCTCGAGATAATCGACCGAACCGAGGTAGGGCAGGCCGATCAGGATGATCCCCACGAGCCCCGCCGCCTCGATGACGGTGAAGACGATCGCGACCGCGGCCGACTGCTTGATGCCGGTCAGGAGCAGCACCGTGATGCCAGCAATCAGCAGGAGGGCCGCCACGACGAGCGGTATCCCCGTCGCCCCGTTCAGGTACCCGGCAAACCCGAGCGCCACCGTGGACGCCCCCACGACGCCAGAGAGGATCACCATCATGCCGATCACAAACGCCGTCAGGTCCCCAAAGGAGCTCCTCGTGTACTCATACTCCGCGCTCGCCTCGGGAAAGAGCGACGAGAGCTCCATGTACGAGAGGCCGGTAAAGGATGCAATCAGGGCGGACATGATAAACGACGCCCAGAGGGCGTTTCCCGCCGTCACCGCAGCCTCGCCGATGAGCGCATAGATGCCGGCGCCGAGGATCACGCCGACGCCGGAGATCGTCACCGCCGGCAGGGTCAGCGTGCGGCGCAGCGGGGGGGAGGTCGTTGCCATACTGTATCAGTCTGCTATTGGGCATCCGGCATGATAAGGTTGTCATGATAACGACCCCCCCGCCAGGCAGGGCAAAAGGCCACCGGGCGCCGGCAACGAAAAAAAGAGCCCCCCTCTACCCTCACCATTTTTGATCTCCTGCGCCAACACTCTATCTGGTATGCCATACATCTCCTACGTCTACCCGTCCGCGGCCGTCCCCGGGGACACCCCGCCGAGGGGGTCCCTGCTGCGCCGCTGGGAGGCGGCAGAGGCACTCGGCTGTTCGTATACGTGCGTCCCCGCCCCCTTCATCTCCAGCCCCGAAGAGGAGGAGGCGACCGGCCTTACGATGCACGCGATGCTCCCGCCCGCCTCCGTCGGCCGCCTCTATGATGACGAATCCCCCCTCCCCGGCAAACTCCGGTACGTCCTCGACACCGACCCCTCCTACCCCCACACCGACCGCTACGGCCGCCGCCACCCCGCCGCCCCCCTCCGGTGGGACGACCGGGTCTGGGTGACCGAGTTCGTCCAGATGCTCGTCTTCATCTCTGACCATCTCGGCCGCCCGGCGGAGATCATCCGCATCCACCCCGGCAAGGCCCACGGCGTCACCTACTCCGCGATTGCCCGGTCCATGCGGTTCATCAGAAACTACTACGCCGATGCCTGCGGTGTCCTCCCCTCGGTCGTCATCGAAAATGCCGTCCCCTCCGTCCTCGAGACCGGCAGCGACATCCGCGAGTTCTGGGGGGTGATGCAGGACCAGGCCCCGGAGATCTGCGACACCTGCGGCGTCCTCCTCAACATGGGGGCGCTTGCGACCGCGGCAAAACGGCGGTCCGACCCCGTCGAGTCCCACCTCGCCCAGCTCCCGGCAAAGGCCCTCCGGGGATTTGCCATCGCTCCGTCGGCATCCACGGCACAAGATCCCATCCCGTGGAACCTCCTCTTCGGCGGGATCGCGATCCTCCCGCAGGACGCCTGCATCTACCCCGAAACCGCCGCAGGCGACAGCATCGAAGATGTCCTTGATTTCTGCCACGAGAGGCTCGCACCTCTCTCCTCCTCATTTTCGTGAAATAACTGCGAAAAAGTTCGAATTCATCGTTTCCTTTAACGGAGGCTGCGGCGATACTCCACCATGCAGGTCACCAGACAAAAAATATCCCTTGGAAGCGGATGGCTCCTCCTCGCCGTCTGCCTCCTCCTCCTCTGTACGCCGGCGGCGGCATCAGGCGCATGGACCGTTGAACCCATCTCCGGCACCACGCCCGAACCGATCGCGGCCGACGTCTCCGGGAGGACCATCGTCTCCTCCGTCGCATGGGGCGACGCGATGGACTCCTCCACGCCGCGGGGCATCCTCCTCTGCGATGCCTATACGAAAACGACCACCGTCATCGCAAACTCGACCGGCAGGATGACTGTCACCGGCGCTAATATCGACGGTGACCATGTCGTCTGGTTCGACGAGCCGCAGCTTCTCGTTGACGAGAAGGAGACGTCAAACCTCCTCAACACCATCTATCTCTACTCCGTGAGTGAAGGCACCACGAAGGAGATCTACTCTTCACCAACCGCCGAGTGGCCGAAGGTCTCCGGCAATCATATCCTCTGGTCGGAATCGCCGGAGAACACCTGGATAGACGCCATCACCGTATACGACATCGAAGAGGGAGCGGCGCAGGACTTCCCGAATATCCGTGTGGACGACCCCGCCTCGGTCGTCCTGGACGGGGATCACATTGCGTACCGGGACGCCACCACCTGGGACCTGACCCTCTATGACCTCGCTTCGGGCGAGACGACGGTCATCGCACCGGCCGTCCGGACGAACACCACCCACGCGCTGGTCGAAGACTTTGCGATGGGCGGCGACTACGTCCTCTACACCACCCGGACGCTGATCGACGAGGGAAAGCACCGTGACGAGACCATCACCCTCTCCCTCTACACGATATCGACGAACGCGACAGAGCTCATCAGCCCGACGAAGGGCCTCGCCGAAGCGACCGACCCCAAACCTGAGCTTGCCGCCACCGTCGACTCGCCCTTCACCGACGGCACGACGATCGGCTGGGTGCTGGTGACCGGCATATCCGCCTCGGACGTCATCATCACGACGCCCGCAGGAGACGACCCGACGCTCCTCGCGATAGACGGCGACGCCGCCTTCCCGGCGATCGACGGGAACCGGGTCGTCTGGGTCCAGTCGAAGCTCTTCAGTGATTCGCACGTCGTCCTCGCAACACAGGAGAATACCGTACCCCTGCCGGCCGGCACCCCCGAACCGACGCCCACGCCCGGCTTCGGGGTAGCGGCATTCGGTGCCCTTGCGGCACTCGCCCTCCTGAGGGCAAAAAAAGAATAATATTTTTTTTTAGGCACGCCCGACGAACGACGCCGGGTGAAACGGGCCGCTTGGGAAAACCCGGCCCATCCGTTACATAAAGTCCGCGAGCCCCAGCTGGGTCTCCTTCTCCTTGCCGAAAGTGGAGAGGATGTACATGTCGAGCATCTCCACCCGTTGTCTGGTGTACTCGGAGATGTCGTACTCCTCGCAGATGTTGAGCGACATCTCCAGGTACTTCTTCACCGACCCCTCGTGGACGGTCTGGATGATGTTCCCGCCGCACTTCGTGCACTTGCCCGACATCGTCATCCGCCGGTATTTCGCATTGCACTTCGTGCACCGCATCTTCTGTTTGGAAAAAGCGTTCAGGTTGCCCTGCAGGTCGCGGATGAAGTGCGTATTCAACACCCGCTCGGCCACATCGGACTCGTCGACCGCCCGGATGGACTTCGCGAGCGCAAGCTCCGCTTCCAGCTTCTCGAGCATCGTCGTAAGCTTCGTGTAGGTCGACTCCAGCGGCCCCGCCGAGATGTCGGAGGTGTCGTGGGTGAACATGATCCCCTCGTACTGGGCGGGCGTCCCGAGCCGGTTTTCGACGTGGTCGATCAGCTTGTCGAGGTCCTTGGGGTGGGTGTAGGTGAGGGTTGCGAGGTAGAACTCCAGCGGGTAGGAGGAACCGGCGTCCACGTTGTGCGACTCCTTGTCGACCTCCGAGGGGTCGAGCGTGGACGTGAGCACGAGCGGTGCGTCCATCGACCCCCCGCGGGTCTCCGGCAGAAACGACCGGGAGAAGTTCAACAGCCCGTCCATCAGGAGCATCACGCAGTCCTCGTCACCGTCGCACTGCCCGGTAAAGATGCCGTTTGCCGCAAGCGTATGGTCGTCGGCGACCGTCAGGCAGTAGACGTACTCCCCGAGGTTCTCGACGATCTCGCGCTGGGCAATCCGGTCGTTGATCACCATCTGCCCGTCGAAGGTCGGCACGCAGTCCCCGACATTCACCTCCATCGCCGTAATTTTGCGGAAGTAGGCAAGCTCGGCCACCACCATCGCATGGTCCGGGGTGACGGTGAGGGACTTGCCCCGCGTCGTCTCGAACCGTATCAGGCTTGCGGGCGCCCGGTGCACCGAGACCGAGGTCACCCGGCGCAGGTGCACCATGCCCGCCGTGTCGATCGCATGCACCCAGAACGGCGCCTTCGGGTCCGAGTAGTAGGTGCCCACCCGGTCGAGTTCGGGGCGGTCGAGGTCGAAGTTCTCCACGACGAAGTGCCCGATGGGAAGTTCGCGCCACTCCGACCCGTCATAGACCGTGATCAGCGTGTCGGCCGCAAAGCAGTTGCGCCGTTTTGCCGCATGGAAGAAGGGATGGGCGTAGCCCACGTGCGCCTTTGAAAACCCGATCAGGCGGGCGAGGACGCCTGCCGAGGTGTGGGGGGCAAGGCCCATCAGGAGCCCGCCCACCAGGTCGGCCGGGCGCTCGACAGAATAGTACGGGGGAAGGCCGTAGAGCTTCTCCAGGCTCTCGTCGATGAAATGCGACACCCGGACGAGCCAGTTGCCGCAGTCCTCGGAGACCAGGATATCCTGCGCCTTCAGCTCGAGGATTTGGTCGTCCGACGCCAGCGCCGCACCATACACGTCACGGAGGTACCCGAGCTCACGCAGCCGCTCGACCGGTGTCCCCACCTCGCGGGGGCGGAAATGCGTCAGCGGGAGATCGATCATGTCGTACCGGATGGTGCCGTCCTTGAAGACGAAGAGATCGTTTTTTGACCGCAGGAGACCCTTCTCCAGCGGTTCGACCGTCCGCTCCTTTGAAATGAGGCCCTTGACCCCCTTGACCAGCTTGAGCTCGGCGTCCCGCATCCCGAGGCGGGCGAGGGCCGCCGCATACTCGTCCTGCACCTGTACCTGGATCTTCTGGAGGCAGACCCCCTCCGCACCGCAGGCGGGGCAGGTGGGGCCGGTAAGCGTCCTCCCGCACCGCGGGCAGGTGAAGACCGCCGTGGTATGCGCCCCGCAGGCCGGACAGGCGTTCTTGAAGGTCTCGGCCCCGCAGGCGGGGCAGCGCCGCCGCCCGACATCCGCGGTGATCGTCCCGCCCGAAGCGTTGCCCTTCGACTTTGCCACCTCCTGGAACGACCGCCGGGACCCGCCCTCGTCGCCGACGGGGAAGAGGGCGTGGGGCGGCGGGCGCATCTCGCGGGCCTTCGATTTGCCGGGGCGGCCCATCCTCCCGCCGATGCGGATGCCGCCCTTCGAGCGCATCTTCATCCCGGACAGGTGCCGGACGAGTGCCAGGGACTCGTCCTCCATCGGCGCCCCGTCCCACCGGCCGGCAAGCGTGAGGTCGGCATTCAGGCCCAGGCACGCGAGGACGACCTGCGGGGTTTCTATGCAGACGACCCCGCCCGTGACCGTCTGCGGGACGAGGAGCACCTCCAGTATCTCCTTGCCGCGCCCGTCCTTCGGGATGATGAGGTTGCCGTCATCATAGCGCCCGTGCGCCGCCACGAATTCGGCAAGCTCCCGGATATCCGCCGCGGGAATGTCGTCCCACATGTACATGTACTGCGGGTGGAGGTACGCCCCCGCACGCGCCATCGCGATCGCCTCCGTCTCGTCCGCCGGGGTATGGGTGCCGCCCTCGAGCAGCCACCACTCCTCGCAGTAGGCGGGGGGCATCAGCACGTGGTTGTTCTCCAGAAATTCGCCGTAGGAGACGAGCATCTCTCCCACGTCGAGGATCTCGTCCACCTTCCCCATGAGGGAGAGCGCCTCCTCCGTCGTATCCACCCGGAGCACGTCGCCGCTGAAAAGTTTTACCGTCGGCCCCTCGATGGTGTCGACCGGCACCACGCCTGCGGCCTTGCCGGGCCGCTCCACCTTCATCTGGGTGCCGACGGCGAGGAAGTTGCCCAGGAGGTGCAGGGTCGCAGGGTTGAACCCGGCCGAGGCGAACCCCGTGTTGCGGGAGCGGCCGTAGCGGAGACGAAACCCGCCCTTTCGCATCGGGTACCCGAAGACCGGGCGCCCGCCGATGAGGTCGCGGATGTACTTGTCCTTCGGCTTGACGCCCGGCTTCTTCTCCTTCCCCTCGTCCTCGTCATCATCCGAGGACTTGGAGGAGACGCCTGCGATCAGGTCGTCGAGCCAGTCCCAGCCCTCGATGCCCACCTTGCGCACGTTCTTCTGGATCTTCGGCGCCTTGAGGGCAAGCCCCTCCGCGACGACGAGCGCCATGCCGCCCCGGACGGTGTTCGTCTCGATCCGCTCGAGGTTCCGGTAGGCCGAGACCTCCACCTGCTCGGTCGGCTCCCCCTCGATACAGACCGGGCACTCGCGGATGATCATCCGGAGCTCGTCGTCGCTCGGGAGGTACTGGAGGCTCATGATATTGTTGTATTTTTTGACCTCCTCCACGTAGCGTTCGACCTCGTCGTCGCGGGGGATGTACCGGTTCATCCCCAGCCCCTTTCTCACGTAGTCGCCCACGAGAACGGAGAGCGCCTGCGCCGTTCCGCCGGCACTCCGGATAGGCCCCGCGTAGTAGATCTTCAGGTACTCCGTGCCGTCGTCGTTTCTCCCGACGCCGACGCGCCCGATCCCTTCCGTCGGCGCTGCCACCACCCCTTCGGTGAGAAGCGCCATCGAGGTGCGGATCGCATGGTCGAGGATCTCCTCTCTCGTCTCCTCCCCGAACATCTTGGCGATAAAATCGTCACCGATGCGCAGTGCCACCTCCTCACGCGACATCTGCTCGCCCAGTTCACGAAGCCTCGCTGCAACCCCGGCATAGCCAAGGAGCGCCTCCACGCGGTCGGCCAGATCGCTTGCGACCGGGATCTCCACCTCGCACCGCGGGTCGAGCCCCCTGCTGCGGGCGGCCCCGGCAACCGCGATCGCCCGGTCGAGTTCCCCTGTCAGCGAGGCAAAATAGGCCTCCATCTCCGGTGACGCCTGCATGGTTCAATAGTACTGCGTGAGGGGGCATTAATCCTTGTCAGGAACGGCACTCCAATCACATCATTAATCAATCTTCAGGGTGAGAACTTCTGTACGACGCCCGGCCAGGGCTGCCCGGCTGTGCCGGTCAGTTCTGCCGGGAACCGACCAACGAGGAATACAGCGATGTTAAATGTCCGAGCCTACTGCCTGGGAAAGGCGCATGAGGAAGTCATCAAGGCGATTCTCAGATACGGCTGCGAAGTGGTGACCGAAGATAACGAGAAGACGCTCGAGCTGCCCGAACCGTTCTCCATCCAGGTAAACAGCCCCTTTGCCGACTACATGATCAGCCCCTGCAACATGTTCGGGGAGAAGATGATGGGGCAGTACGTCCACGACCTTCTTCACGGGACCGACAGCGACTTCGTCTACACCTACCACGACCGCCTCTTCGACTATCCCGTCCGCGGCGGGGACGGCGTCCTGAAAGGCAACGGCGACGGGCAGGGCCTCGACCAGGTGGCATGGATCGTGGAAAAACTCCGGGCGGAACCCTCCTCCCGCCGTGCCCTTGCGATCACCTGGCACCCCGAACTCGACGAGCCCTCGGCAAACCCCCCCTGCCTCCAGCGTATGCAGTGCTTCGTCCGCGACGGGAGCCTCAACATGCACGTGGAGTTCCGGTCCAACGACATGCTCTCGGCCTTGGGGGCGAACATGTACGCCCTCGTGCACCTCCAGAAGCACATCGCGGACGCGCTTGCCCTCCCTGTCGGGTGGTACTCGCACACCTCCGTCTCGGCGCACATGTACTACGAACGCGACCACGAGGAGCTGATGAAGTATGTCACCGGCCTCGGCATCGAAGACGTGGTACGGAAATATCCGGCGGGAGCCCTGCTGGGGCTCTGAAAAAAGATTTTTAGACCGTATTATTTGTTCAGATGCTCGGAAAGCGCCTCGGGGCCGATCTCGCCCATCTTGTGGAGCGTCATCAGGGCGCAGCGGTTGACGACCCCCTCGGTCGTCCTGACGAGCTCCATGAGTTTCGGGATGGCAGGCTCGCCGATGCGCCCGAGGGCTAGCGACGCGTAGCCCCTCAGTTCCGGGTCATCGTCGGCGAGAAGCCCGATGAGCGGGTCTATCGCCGGTTCCCCTATCGCGCCGAGGGCCGCTGCCACGTAGCGCCGCGTCTCCCGGTCATCCTCTGCGATCAGGACCGCGATCAGATCGTCCACCGCCGGTCCGCCGATCTGTGCGAGCGCCCGCGACAGATACCAGCGGGCATCGTTGTTCTGCTCCCTCAGGAGCGCCATGATGAGCGGTTCGGTGGCCTCGCCGCCCATTGCCGCAAGGGCATCCGATGCAATGCGGCGTTCGTGGACATTGCCGTTTTGTAAGACCCGTATCAGACGGTCCGTCTCCGCACGTTCAGCCATAGTAGTACCAGTGGTTGGGGGCGGGACGTCATTAGTTGTTCGTTTGGCCCATGGGGGCCGGGCAAGGCCATGCCGGGGGTGTCGGCGTCCGTCTGCGCAACGGGGGTTGCGTTAATCCACATTTTATTTTTCTGCAAAGATAAAAATTAAATATCGGTGCTCCCAATAGGGCGCTGAGGTGAAGCATGACGGAGATAGCGCATCTGACGGATACACAACTCAAACAGGTGAAGGAGTGCGAGCATTCCCTTGGCGTCATCATGGTGGCCTACCAGCAGGATCACCCGGTGGCAAAGCTCCCCACGGCAGCAATCGGAAAGATTCAGGCCCTGGAGAAGGAACTCGGCGTACTGCTCATCGCCTACGACTAACCACCCCTCTTTTTTCTCCCACTGAGAAATCATGGCATATTTATAGAAAGGATCACACAACGTGTTGGTATGGAGGATGCCGCGCCAGGGACCCCCCCCGAAGACCCCGTCATGAAGACCGTTGAGATCCTCGTGTCCGGACGGGTTCAGCGGGTGGGGTTCCGGGCATGCGTCAGGAAACTGGCCATCTCCCTGACGGTGAACGGCGAGGTGATGAACCTCCCGGACGGGAGGGTGCGCATCGTCGCCACCGGGGAGGAGATCATCCTGGAAAAATTCATATCCTCCCTCTACGGGTGCCCGCGGGCAGTCGTCCGCGACGTGGTGGTCACTCCCTGCGAACCGGACGGGAGCACCACCTTCACCATCGAGCGAAACGGCGTCTGACTGATTATACCCGATTATAATCGATTATAACCGATTATTACCGCGTATTTCTGATTATAAACCGATCTTAATTGCATATAACTGATTATGACTGCCTTTTGCAGATTATAGCAATCATAATCGCATATGCCAGATTATAGCAGCCTATCTCTGATATAATCAATTATCATCGCAGGTTAATGCTGCGTATTTCTGATTATAACCAATCATAATTGCATATGACAGATTATCGCGTATTTCTGATTATAAACCAATCATAATTGCATATAACTGATTATAACTGCCTTTTGCTGAATATAACCAATTAGAATCGCAGATTAATGCTGCGTATTTCTGATTATAAACCAATCATAATCGCATATGCCGGATTATCACAGCGCATTTTCTGATCAAACCCAATGGCAACTGATATAACGGCGGGGAAACGGCGGATACTTCCCTCAATAGAGTATCCTGAGGTCCTGCTCTCCCCGGACGGCACGGCAGAGCGCAAGCACATTATGGTCGATGAGCTCCTGTTCGATGGACTCCTTGAGGGCTGTTCCCAGTGCGCTGATCACCTCTTCGTTGAGGTGGCAGCGCCGGGTGCTCACCTCATACCGGCCGTCGATGAGCCCGCCGCGGGCAATAGAGAAGACCGCCTCGTCGATCATCCCCGCCTTCATCGGGTCGATCATGTCCATGACCAGCGACCGCTTCCCCTCCCGGAGAAACCCGTGGTCGGGGTCGAGCCGGGCGCCGATGAGGGAGATGATGGTGTTGCCGAAGAGCATCGCGTACCCGAGCGAGAGCATCGCATTGACCGGGTCCTGGTGTGGCCGTGAGGTCCGCCGGTGAAACCCGAGTTCCGGGCCGAGGCTGCGGGACATGATCTCGTAGTACATATCCCCCGCAAGCCGGTGGACCCGCCGGAGCTCGTCCATCTTAATCAGGTAGTCCAGGTCTTCCAGGATCCCGACGAGGATCTCCTGTTCGCCTTCGTAGAAGAGGTCCGTGCCGAGCGCCTCACCTGTGCGCTCGATCATGAGCAGGCGCGACCGGAGGGTTGCAACGGCGATATCGCGGGCGAACCCGTGCGGCGGGCGCTCATACTGCATCTTTTTAATGGAAGAGCCGGGATCCTCGCCGAAGGGGTTCAGGATGCCGACCGGGGTCCCGTCGGCGTCAAAAAATGATATGGACGACCCCTGCCGGAGGAGCCGGGTGATGGCGGCAGTGTGGATATTGTGGCCGCCTACGAGGAGGAGGTGGCGGACACTCTCGAGGGGATACTCCCTATACTCCCCTTTCAGGAGAATCGAGAGCGTCGTCCCCGTTGCCTTGATGTGGCCGCCGAACCCGGCGACCATATGCCATGAAACCTCCTCCTGTATACAGATCCCTCTCCTGATCATTTCTCCTTCAGGGAGTACATTAATTCATCGTTTACCGTCCGGAATGGGGAGAGCTCCGAATATTCGAACGGAACCGCCGTATAAACAAAAAATCGGGGATCCGGGATCGTTCACGCACAACGGGAGCGTCCGGACAAGGGGCCCGGGACCATGGCCGGTCCATGATGCAATCCCGGAGTACACAACCGGGAAAAAGGATTTCTTCCTTCGATTCGTCCCGGTCTGTTCGGGCCGCCGGTTGTGCTATGCTAATACATAGCAATGCTTTTTCCGGTCTGCAGATCAAAGTACTGCTACGATTGTCCGGAGGGCGCCTTTTGCGGGATCAGCAGGGCTGTTCTGCCACGCATTGCCCCGAATGGACAGGAAAGGTCGGAGAAGATATGGATATGGCATTCTGGGACAGGGAGAAGGAGACGCTGAAGGGCGATGCACTTGAGATTCTCCAGAGCAAACGACTGAAATGGACGGTCCGCCAGGCAGCGGAGGTGCCCTTCTACCGGGACCTCTTCAGGCAGGCGGGGATATCCCCCGGCGACATCCAGTCGGTCAAGGACATCGAACGGATCCCGTTTACGAAAAAAACCGACCTTCGGCAGGGCTACCCGTTCGGCTTTCTGGCAGTCCCCCTCAAAAAGGTCGTCAGGATACACACCACCTCGGGGACCACGGGGAAGCCGACCGTCGTCGGGTACACCCGCCGTGACCTCGACAACTGGTCGGAGCTCATCGCCCGCAATTTGACGATGGTCGGCCTCACCGACGACGACATATTCCAGAATGCCGTCAATTACGGGCTTTTTACCGGTGGTCTCGGGTTCCATTACGGCGCGGAGAAGATCGGCATGACGGTGATCCCGTCGGCGACCGGCAACACCCGCCGCCAGATCGAGATGATCGACGACTTCGGGGTCACCGCCCTGCACTGCACGCCGTCCTACGCGATGCATATAGCAGAGGTGGCGGAGAAGGAGGGGACCACGCTTCCCACCCTGAAGACCGGGATGTTCGGTGCCGAGCCCTGGTCGGACAATATGCGCAAGGTGCTGGAGGAGAAGCTCGGGGTCACCGCCTACGACTCGTACGGCATGAGCGAGATGTACGGCCCCGGCGCGGCCTTCGAATGCCCGGAGCGAAACGGCCTGCACATCTGGCACGACATGTACTACGTCGAGATCATCGATCCCGATACCTGCGAGGTGCTCGGCCCCGGCGAGCGCGGCGAACTCGTCATCACCCCGCTCGTAAAGGAAGCGATGCCGCTCCTCCGGTACCGGACCGGCGATATCACGATGCTGTTGGAGGACGAGTGCCCCTGCGGGCGTGGCGCAAAACTCGCACGCTTCTCGGGCCGGTGCGACGACATGCTCGTCATCCGCGGCATCAACGTCTTCCCGTCCCAGATAGAACACGTGCTGCGCTCCATCCCCGAGGTGGGCGACGAGTTCCTGGTCTACGTCGACCGGGTCAACCATCTCGATGAGATGACGATTGACATCGAACTGAAACGTGAGTTTTTCAGCGGGGAGCTCGCAGACCTCGCCCGGGTGCAGAACAAGGTCATAGGCGCGCTCAGGGAAGCACTTAATCTGCGTACACGTGTAAAACTTGTTGAACCGGGATCGCTGCCCCGCTATGAAGGAAAGGCGAAGCGTGTGGTGGACCGGAGAGGTGATATACTGTGATTGCATGGGACCCGAATATGGAGATGATGCCCGAAGCGGGACTGAAGAAGATGCAGTTCAAGCTGTTGAAGACGCTGGTGTACAGGCTGTACTCCTTCTCGAACTTCTATCACGAGCGGATGGCACAGCACGGGGTGCACCCGGATGACATCACCTCCCTCGATGACCTGAGACGGCTGCCGTTCATGTACAAGACCGACCTGAGGGACGGCTACCCGGACAAGATCTTCACCGCCGAGCAGGACGAGCTCGTCCGCTACCATGTCTCGTCGGGCACGACGGGAAAACCGACGGTCGTCGGGTACACGAAACACGACCTCGACACCTGGACCGAGTCCCTTGCACGGGCGCTCACCTCCTGCGGCCTCGGCCGCGGCGATGTGGTCCAGGTCAGCTACGGGTACGGGCTCTTCACGGGCGGCCTCGGGCTCCACTACGGTGCGGAACGCATAGGGGCCTCCGTCGTCCCGACATCGGTCGGCAACACGGAACGGCAGATCGAACTGATGCAGGACCTCCGGGTCACCGCCATCTGCTGCACCCCGTCGTACCTGATGCATATCGGGGATGCGGCAAAGAAGATGGGCGTCTCCATCAAAGACGACACGCACCTGCGGGCCGCCATCCTCGGGGCCGAACCATGGTCCGAACAGATGCGGACCCGCATCGAAGATGAGATGGGCATCAAGGCCTACAACATCTACGGCACCTCCGAACTCTCCGGGCCGATGTTCTGCGAGTGCACCGAACAAAACGGCATCCACATGTGGAGCGACATCTGCCTCGTCGAGATCCTCGACCCGGAGACGGATGAACCGGTGCCCGAAGGGGAGAAGGGAGAGATGGTGGTGACGATCCTCCAGAAGGAGGCTCTCCCCATCATCAGGTACCGGACGGGGGACATCACCTCGCTTGATACCAGCCCGTGCCCCTGCGGGCGCACCCACCCGAGGATCGCCCGCCTCTCCGGGCGGGTGGACGACATGCTCATCATCCGCGGCATCAACGTCTTCCCGTCGCAGGTCGAACACGCCCTGCTCGGGCTTCCCGCCGTCTCCGGCCACTTCATGATCGAGGTGAGCCGCAGGGGGGCGCTGGATGACATGCTCGTCCGCGTCGAGCTCAACCCCGAGGCGTTCTCGGACAAAATCAACGACCTGATGGCCATCCGCAGCATGGTGGCACACACATTAAAGAATGCGCTGAACGTAAGTGTGGATGTGGAGATCGCCGAACCCGGCTCACTCCCGCGGTTCGAAGGAAAAGCCAAACGTGTAATTGACAGGAGGGAGTACTAATGGACCCGCGAGCATATACCATCAAACAGATCTCGGTCTTTTCCGAGAACAAACCCGGCCGCCTGATGGCGATCGCCGGTGCACTCGAAGAGGAATCAATCAATATCCTGGCGTTTTCGATTGCAGAGGCAAACGGCTTCGGCGTCGTCCGGGCGCTCGTCGACAAACCCGATGCGGCGTATAAAAAACTTAATGCGATGGGGTTCATGGTCTCGTTTACCGACGTGATCGCGGTGAAGATGCGTGACGTTCCCGGCGGCCTCTTTGAGATGGCAAAGCTGCTTTCCGATGCCGGCATCAACATCGAATACTCCTATGCCTACTCGGGGCGTGAGGCCGCCGTGCTCATCCTGCGGGTCGACCAGGTGGAAAACGCGGTAAAATCCATTCTCTTCCGGGGCGGAAACCTCCTGAAATCCGAGGATTTGTCGGGCAGCCCCTGACCTCCCTTTTTTCCCCGTCTCCGGCACCGGTTGCCCGGACGACTCGTTTGCCATTGCAGGAGAGGAGCGTAAGGAATCGTTGCCTGCTTCGTTCGGTGTCATGAGCCGTTTCTTTCGCGGCGCATGAAAAAAGGGCTTTTCACACCAATTGCGGATGAGAGATTGGAAAACGGCGGGGGGCTTGCGACTTCCCGGTACTCCCGCTGGAGGAGCGACGTCTCAGGAGGAGAGAAGAATCCTGAGGCCGATGAGGATGAGGATTATGCCTCCCACGACCTCTGCCTTTCTCCCGATCAGGTCGGCCACCCGTTTTCCCAGAAAGATGCCGGCAATGGAGAAGAGGAAGGCCACCACCCCGATGACGGCCGCAGGACCAAGCGCGGGGATGCCGATCACGGCAAAGCTCAGGCCCACGGCGAGGGCATCGATGCTCGTGGCAACGGCGAGCAGGAGGAGCCCTGCCGCGGACTGGATAAGGATATGGCCCTCATCGCCCCGGAGCCCCTCGAAGATCATCTTTGCCCCGATGCCGAGGAGGAGGCCGAAGGCGAGGAGGGGGGCAAAGGAGAGGACCAGTTCCCGTATCCCTTCGCCCGCGGCCCACCCGATGACGGTCATCCCCGCCTGGAAGCCGCCGAAGGTCGCGGCAATAACAAGGGCCTTTTTGAGCCGCTCGTTACAGATGGTGGTGCCGGCCGATATCGAGACCGCAAATGCGTCCATCGCAAGCGCGACGGCAATGAGGATCAGTTCTGCTGTGTTCATCTTCCTGGAGTGCCCCGGCCACCGCCGGATGGTGATGGTTTCGGGGAATAGTGTACCACTGTTGGCGGTGCAGCGTGATGAACATCGTGTTTCGTCCCAGGAGCACGGGACCCCGTGATGGCGGTTCCTGCGGATGCGGAATCAGGGAGGCCCTGCAGGGCTGTTCATGCACCGGTGCTGCGGGGAAATCCCTGGGGGCGGGAGGGGGCGGGCCACTCGCCCCTTCTCCGGTGCGGACCACCCATAAAAAATCAAAAAAAGCAGGGAAACTGCCTACCGCTTCTCCCATTTGAGCAGTTCGGCGAGGGAGGCGAGCGTGTCGCCACGGCGGATCTCCTCCCGGATGCGCTTTTCGGTCTTGGAGACCTCGACGGCCCGCCGGGCGACCTCGTAGGCACGGGCCTTCGGGACGACGACGACCCCGGACTCATCACCGATGATCCAGTCCCCCGTACGGACCTCCTGGCCGCAGCAGCGTATCTCCGCCCCGATCTCGCCGAGCCCCTTCGGCTCGCCGGCATTCGGGCAGGTGGCGGTCGCAAAGACCGGAAAGCCGGTCTTTTTGATATCGTCCACATCACGGGCCGCCCCGTCGATGACGACGCCTGCAAGCCCCCGGCTGATGCACGAGAGGGTGGCAAGCTCTCCCCAGGGGGCGACATCGGCCGCCGAGGAGTTGTCGATCACGATCACCTCGCCCGGCCGGGCGACGTCGATCGCCTCCACCGGTTTTGCCCAGTCCCCGCCGAAGGTCTGGACGGTGACGGCGGGCCCTGCCATCTTCACCCCCCCGCAGAGGGAGAAGACGCCTGCCATCGCCCCCTTGCGGTGCATCGCATCGGTGATGTTCGGGGCGGAGGCCGAGAGGAAGAGGCGGCGGATCTCCTCGGTCGGGTCGGGCTTCTCCTTCGGCGCCACCGACGGATTCCGGATGGCCGCGACGATCCTGCGGGCCGCCCCCGTTACGTCGTCCGACCGGATGATGCTCCCCCCCACGATGACGACATCTGCGCCTGCCGCGACCGCCTGGGCTGCCGTTTCGGCATCGAGCCCGCCCGCCACCGCAAGCGGCACGCTCACCGCATCGGCAATTGCCGCAAGAAGGGAGACCGAATCGCCGCCGATCATCTGCTGGTCGATGCCGACATGGGCGTTGATGATATCGACCCCCATCGCCTCGAGCTCCTTGGAGCGGGCAACCGGGTCGCTCACGTTCAATAGGTCGGCCATCGTTTTCACCCCGTAGAGGCGGGCCGCCCGCACCGCCTCCCGGATCACCGCATCATCCGCATCCGCGAGGATGCAGACGACCGAAGCTCCGGATTTTGCCGCCATCTCCACCTCGATGGTGCCGGTATCGGCCACCTTCATGTCGGCCACGATCTCATGGCCGGGAAACTCGTCCCTCAGCCGTCGGACCGCTTCCATCCCGACACTCTTGATCAGCGGCGTACCCGCCTCGATCCACTGGGCCCCGCCCTCGACCGCCTCGTGGGCGATTTTAACGGCCCGTTCGAGCTCCTGCAGGTCAAGGGCCACATGCAGCACCGGCGATTTCATGTACTCTCCTCTGTCCCGGAGACCGTATAATCCTTGGGGAACGGCGGCATCCTGCGGGCCGCGGCGCCGTGCATCACCGGGGATGCCGGGCGGATTTCGGCGCGGACGCGCCGGAAAAAAGGGATTATTTGTATTCTTCCCTGAAGGTGATGTCATCCAGCTCTTTTTTGGCGGGAATCGTCATCTCTTCGGGATATCCGGCCGGAATCAGGGAGACGAGGGCATACTCGTCCGGGACCTTGAGGAGGGCACGGACGTCTTCTGCGTAATCCATCTTTGCCCCTGCGACCCAGCAGCTGCCCACGCCATAGGACCATAGGGCAAGGATGATATTCTCGGTCGCCGCGCAGCAGTCCTCGACATAGAACTTCTCATCCCGCAGCCCGAATACGGCAAAACAGGCGGCGGCGTCTTTGATGAACTTGCCATGGGTGGCAAGTCCGGCAATCGCTGCGAGCGTCTCTTTGTTCTGCACGATGCCGAAGATCCACGGCTGGCCGTTTCGGGCGGTCGGGGCGAATTTTGCGCAGTCAAAGGCGTGGTGAATTGCCTCTTCGGGAATGGGCGTATCCTTGTACTTGCGCACACTGCGCCGTCCCTTGATGATGGTAATTCCAAGATTCATAATGGGTAGTGGCAATCATCTTAGATATATTCTTCCAAAATATGACTGAAAAGAGGTCAGAAGGGAAGGAGGCCCGCAAGAAATGCCGTTAGGTTGGCAAACCCGTCGGTGAGGATCACCCGTGGGTCGACCCCCAGGATGGGCATGATAACAAGGATGTAGGCAAAGGTCCCGATCATGCTCCCGATATTTGCAAGCGCCGCCACGAGCACCACCTTGAAGAGCGGAATTCTGCGCATCTCGGTGATCGTTTCCGCCTTCATGATCGCGGCGAAGTCGGTGCTCTTCGGCCTGCGCAGTTTTGCCTCCGTTGCAGCGGCAAACCATCCTGCGGCCATGAACGGGTTTAAAGAGGTCATCCAGGCGACGGCAAACGCGGTGAGGGCGGAGAGCGGATGCCCCCCGGCAATCAGGGTTCCCGCTGCTGCGAGGATGCCGTTGATCGCCACCCAGTAGAGCACCGCCGAGAGCAGGACATCCATGCCTGCCCCGGAGAAGGCGATGAGCACCAGGAAGAACGCAAAGATGGCGGCGATGAAGATGCCGAATGCCTTTCCCCACGGAAACCGCTTCGGCTGTGCGGTCAGGCTCTGCCGGGGCGGGAGCGTGGCGGGGGCCCGGATGAACCGGTTGATCCCCTCCACGTGCCCTGCGCCGACCACAGAGAGCACCCGTTCGTGGCTGCCCGCAAGGGCCAGAATATTGTACGAGAGGTAGGCATCCCGCTCGTCGATGAGGGCTGCCGCACCCTTCGGTGCAAAACGGTGAAACTCCTCCATTGCGGCGGATATCATATCCTGTTCGGTCAGCTGGTCGATATCGATCTCATCTTCGGACCCGATGCCGGCAAGGGAGGAGAGCATGGCCCACCCGATCTTGACTTTCTCGAAGAACGGCATCAGCGTCCAGAACCGGGAGAAGGTGATGTTGATGTCGCGGTCCGCCAGCGCATAGGGGATCCCGCGCTCCTCGGCCACCTCCACCGCCGCCATCATCTCTGAGCCGGGGGGAACCCCCGTCTCGTCGCCGATCTTGCGCTGGATATAGGAGAGGAGCCACTGTGCCAGGATCAGCGAAAAATTGCCGCTCTTCAGGACATCCTCCACCGAGGGCGGGGGAGCGTTTCCTTTCAGGGCGGCGAGGCGGCCCCGGTCGAGTTCGATGGCGATGATGTCCGGTGCGAACTCATCGATCGCCTGCCGGACCTCATCCACGCTCTTTTGCGAGACGTGGGCGGTCCCGACAATACGTATCTCACCCATGGAGGAAGGTCACCCCTTCGCTGTCGATCACGCACCGGTCCCCCTTGGCAAGCTGCGCCTCGCTGAAGACCTCCGAGGTCTTCTCAATCTCGGACTCCTCCATGGCGGAGCGTGCGAGGAGGTCTCCGGCAATGGCCTCTGCCTCCCCATCATCAGCGCCCTCGTCTCCCAGGCCCGGGCATTCGGATATGCAGAGGCACCCGTCCTGGAGCATAAAGGGGTAGGTGCGGCAGATGGAGGGGCGGTGGTCGTAGATGGTACACCGGCAGTCCTCACCTAAAAAGGTGCATCCCCGTGCCGTGCGCTTCAGGCACCAGGCAAGCGTATACGAGGCCCCCGAGGGGTCGTCGATGAACTCCGGATAGGGGTCGGCGATTTCATTCCATTCGAGGCCGGTTGCGCCCATGATTGTCCGTATCTCATCCGGGGAGACGATGACCTCATTGCCGTCTTTGGGGCCGCCGGCACAGCACCGGCCGCAGCGGCGGCATACAAAGCCGGTCTTTTTTATCTCCTCCCCGAGGCGCGTCGTGGCATTCATGCGGTATTAGTCCCTTTCCAGTGTGATGCGGTTGAAGTTATGGTAGAGGCGAAGCCCGTCAAAGGTATGGCTCACTTCCGGGTGCCACTGGATGCCGTATATCTGTTCATCCGGTTGTGCCATTGCCTCGACACCGCAGATCTTCGACTGTGCGAGGAGGGAAAACCCATCGGGCATGGTCCTGACCTCGTCCGCGTGGGACGCCCAGACACTGATGCGGTCCGGGTACCCGTCCAGGATTGCATCGTGCTCGAGGATACGTACGTCCACCCCGCCGAAACCGCCGCAGGCCCCGGGATGCACCGTTCCTCCCCGGCGGGTCGCGATGATATGCAGGCCGAGACAGATCCCCAGGACCGGCAGGCCGAGGTCTACATATGCCGGCGCATTGCCCGCCCGGTCGAGCGACGGCCCGCCCCCGAGGATGATCCCCCGGCACCCTTCCCGTACTTCGGCGGGAGGGGTGTCGTTCTTGATCATCTTCGCGTCGATGTCGTTGTCCCTGAGCATGCGGAGGATCAGGTGATTGAACTGGCCAAAATTATTAACCACGTATATTGGGCGCATCTTCAGATCATATGGTCATTTAAAAGGTATAGTCTTTTAGAAGGTGCGGGTTCCTGTTCGATCTCCGCCCGGATGGCATCGGCAATTTCGGCGTCGGTAAACCCCTCTTTTTCGGCAAGCACGATGGCGCCGCCTGCGCCCATCCCCTCCTTGACAGTGCAGATGCAGCTCCGCCCGCCCCCCGGGCCGATATCCGGTTCGGCATAGAAGACCCGGACTCCCAGGGCCGTTGCGAGCGCGGCGAAGGTGCTGTCGGGGTCGTCCCTGACCCAGCCTGTCGTTGCAATCGCCGGCAGCGGGTCGGCACCTGCCGCCTTCATCAGTGCTGCGACAGCGCACATCTGGGTGCCCCCGGCAAGGACGACCCTCCCTTCGAACCCGGCGGCAAGGCCGCATGCGGCAGCCAGCATCGGGTCGCCGGTCTCATAGACGATCGCGAGGGGGACGGCGGGCATCTCACCCCCGAGCCTGCTGCGCACGCCCGCCCATATCTCTTCTTTGAGAAGGCCGGGGCTGGTGGGGAACGCCGACCCGGACCGGGCGGCATACCCGAGTGCCCTGAGGACGCAGAGGGCGGAGGTGGTGCCGCCGGGGACGCATTCCCCGATATAGAGGGTATCCGTGGTGCGTGAGAGGAATTTGCCGAGGGTGCGCCCCCGCCGGTAGAGGGTGTGGGCGTCCGGAACCGCAGGGAAGGTGCGGGGGTCACGGCCGGGGAGGCTTCCGATGGTGACGCAGGGGAAATACGGGACGGTACCCAGCCCTGCATTTACCAAGAGCGGTGATATGCCGCAGAGGCGCACGCAGCTCCTCGTAACGGAGGCCGGCGTGGGACAGAGCGGGGGGTATCCCCCCTCAAGGATATAGCCGGCGTCCCGTATCGGGGTCTTCCAGGTATCTTCAGGATCTTTGCCCGCACCGGAAAGTCCCGGGATCAGCGAGAGTCCGGTGTTTGCAAGAATGAGGACGAAGGCGGGGGGGGGATGGTCCTCCCCGCCCCGCACTCTGCGGGATGCCATAGGTACCTCCCCATGGCAAGGAAGGGAGAAGAATGTTGTGGTGGGAGGCGTCAGCGGTAGTCCTGCATAAAGTCCAGAATCTTGTCCCAGATCGCCTGCTTGGAGTGTCCCATGACCGCCCCGAGCCAGAGCGCCCCGCCGGCGCCCGCCCCTTCCTTGACCTCTCCGGCACAGTAGCGGGCAAGCCCGTCATGACCGATATTGCCGAAATCGGGATCGACGATCCAGGTGGTCAGCCCGATCTCCCCTGCGGTGCGGGTAAAGGTGGCATTGCCGTCGTTTTTTACATACGTGGTCGTGACGAGGGGAGGAAGCGGGAGGTCCAGCGCCTTCATCACCGCGGCGACCGCAAGCATCTGGGTCCCGCCGGCGAGGACCACGGTCCCGGCGTAGGTGGCGGCGATGCCCGCGACCACCGGCATCATGGGGTCCCCGCAGGCCTGCACCACATCGAGGGCGCCGGCCGCCCCCCCACCGGTTGTCTTCGCAAGGGCGGCAGCGACGATCTCCTCCTTGAGGCTCGCCGGGTGGTCGACGTGGCTGGAACTGACCAGCGCCTCATAGCCGAGGGACCTAAGGACGCACAGGGCGGTCGTCGTGCCGCCGGGGACGCTCTCTCCGAGGATGAGGAGGTCGGAGTACTGGCTCAGATAGGTCCCGATCCGACGGCCCCGTTCATAGAGGGCATGGGCCTCCGGGACGGCATCCTCCACCCGCGGGTCCTGGCCCGGTGCGCCGTAGACATCGAAGGACGCATAGGAGGGAGCCATCGCAAGCCCGGCATTCACCACGAACGGCTGGAGCCCGCAGAGTTCTGCCATGGCCCTCGTCAGGGTCGCGGGCGTCGCACAGCCCGTCGGGCTGACGGGGATGACTGGAGCACTGGTGATCTTCCCGTTGACGATGATCTCCCCGTCGAGGACGGAGGTGGCAAGGGTCGCCTCCGGTGTGGGCCCTGCGGCGGAGATGCCGGGGACGGTGGAGACGACGGTATTGCCGATGACGACGCAGATCATCGGACGGGTAAACGTGATATCCGGAAATTCTGAGAGATAGTCCATTGGGCAACAGGTTATTGGGGCGGGGTATTAAAGATTACATTATTTATGCGTTAATTCAAGTTTGCTTGATCCCATGGCAAGTGGCGCTTCGTTGCCACATCGAAGAGGAAAAGACTAACCGGCAGACGAAGAAATCCGTTAACAGGATATTTGTTATGGCATTGTCGGCAGTACGGGCGCTTCTCCAGTTCACCACCATCCTTCCGTTGGGCAGGCATGCGGAGTATGATGCCTTTGCCCGGGCGTCGTGGATACTGCCGATTGCGGGGTACGTCACCGGCGCGGCGGGCGCCCTTGTCGCCCTTATCATGCCGACTCCCGTGCTTGCGGCGGCGGGCGCCCTTGCCACCGTCCTGGTGGTAAGCGGCCTGAATCATTTTGACGGGCTCCTCGACCTCGGGGACGGCCTGATGGCCCACGGCGGGCGGGAGAAACGGGTGAACGCCCTGACCGACCGGCAGATAGGGGCCGGCGGCGTCGGTGCGGGGATCATTGTGACGATGCTTGCCTTTGCAGGACTTCTCTCGGTAACGGCGGTGGCGTGCGCGGTGATCATCGGCGAGGTGCTGGCAAAATGGGTGCAGTCGGCACTCATTGCGCATGGGCGCCCGTTCCGTGAGGGGATGTTCTCCTATATCAGGGGTTTTTCGCGGCCGTGGTTCTCCGCGGCCGCCTTCCTGCTCTGCCTGCCGCTTCTCCTGCTTCCGGTATCCCCTGCAGGACTGGCCGGAGCGGGGGCTGCCGCGGTTCTGACGTGTCTGGGCGTCATGATGGTCGCCCGCCATCTCTTCGGCGGCATCAACGGCGATATCACCGGGGCCGCAAACGAAGTGGCCCGGGCGCTGGTCGTCATCGCCCTCGCTTTTGCGGGGATATGAGCCCGGAACGGGGCCAAAAAAGGTATTTTGGGTTGATCCGGGTGCCGATCAGAGGGAATAGAGATCTTTGAACCCCTTGTTGGCATCGTCCTTGCAGGCGATGGCAGACCCGTCCCGTATCAGCGTGTTGAACATCATCTGGGCGTTTAACAGGTCATCATCTCCTGCCATGCCATATCGCATCTTGTCGGCCTTCTGCTTCTGCGGCATCGGGATCAGGCGTTTGCCGACGACGACCCCATCGCAGTTGGCGCAGTACGCGCAGCGGCTGTAGACAGAGACTTCCCCGTCTGCACAATCGACTTTGACCATGTCATTTGGACCGGTCCTTTTCAGCGGAAGGATCTTCATACAAAGAATTAGGTAATGCGCGAATCAGATATGATGGTGTCGATAGCGGGTATTCGGGGATTATGCAGCGTTCCCGCGCCAAAGAAATCTTTTATATAGCTAGGTCTCCTATTAATAATACTCGTTTCAAAACGACCGGGCTCTCCCCCAAAAGGGCCTATCATCACATTGGAGGTTAACAGGATTATGGCAGCAGATAAGCCACACATGAACCTTGCTGTGGTCGGACACATTGACCACGGAAAGTCTACTACTGTCGGTCGTCTTCTCTTTGAGACTGGTGCAGTCCCTGCACACATCATCGAGAACTACCGCAAAGAGGCAGAGTCGAAAGGAAAAGGCTCATTCGAGTTCGCATGGGTTATGGACAACCTGAAGGAAGAGCGTGAGCGCGGTATCACCATCGATATCGCCCACAAGCGGTTCGACACCGACAAGTTCTACTTCACCATCGTCGACTGTCCCGGCCACCGTGACTTCGTCAAGAACATGATCACCGGTGCATCCCAGGCTGACGCAGCACTGCTCGTTGTTGCAGCACCCGACGGCCCGATGGAACAGACCAAGGAGCACGTCTTCCTGGCAAGAACCCTCGGCATCAACCAGCTCATCATCGGCATCAACAAGATTGATGCAGCAAAATACTCCGAAGAGCGCTACAACGAAGTGAAGAAGCAGCTCTCCGACCTGATCAAGATGGTCGGGTACAAGCCCGATGCGATCCAGTTCATCCCGATGTCCGCATTCGTCGGTGACAACATCGCAACCCACTCGGCAAACACCCCGTGGTACAAGGGCCCGACACTCCTCGAGACCCTCGACACCCTCGTTGCACCCGAGCTTCCGCTCACCCTTCCGTTCCGCCTTCCCATCCAGGATGTCTACTCCATCTCCGGTATCGGAACCGTCCCCGTCGGACGTATCGAGACCGGTATCATGAAGAAGGGAATGAAGGTCTCCTTCATGCCGGCAAACAAAGAGGGTGAAGTAAAGTCCATCGAGATGCACCACGAAGAAATCCCCGAGGCACGCCCCGGCGACAACGTCGGTTTCAACGTCCGTGGTATCGGCAAGAACGATATCCGCCGTGGTGACGTCTGTGGGCCCGCAGAAAAGCCCCCCACAGTTGCAGAGGAATTCACTGCACAGATCGTGGTTCTCCACCACCCCAGTGCACTGACCGTCGGCTACACCCCGGTCTTCCACTGCCACACCGCACAGGTGGCATGCACCTTCGTTGAACTCCAGAAGAAGCTCGATCCCCGCACCGGCCAGGTAAAGGAAGAGAACCCGACCTTCCTGAAGACCGGCGATGCAGCAATCGTGAAGCTCCGCCCGGTCCAGCCGATGGTTATCGAGAAGATCAAAGAGATTCCACAGCTCGGTCGTTTCGCCATCCGTGATATGGGTTCAACCATTGCAGCAGGCATGTGCATTGATATCGATGCCAAAGATATGAGATAATCTCCTCTCAATATTTTTTAGGTGAAATATCATGCAAAAAGCCAGAATCCGCCTTTCAGGGACTGATTTCAATAAAGTAGAGATGGTCTGCGATCGGATCAAAGAGATTGCAGAACGTACCGGGGTAAATCTTGCAGGGCCGATTCCACTTCCGACCAAGAAGATGATCGTACCTGTTCGCAAGAGCCCTGACGGTGAGGGTACCGCGACATGGGACCGCTGGCAGCTGCGGGTTCACAAACGGCTCATTGATCTTGATGCCGATGAACGTGCACTGCGTCAGCTCATGCGCATTCAGGTGCCGAAGGATATTGGCATCGAAATTGTACTGGAGAACTGAGGGTGCGGCGTGAAAGCCGCAGATTTCTCTCCAAAATTTCGGGGCTTTTTTACTTTTGAACGTATTTTCCTTCTGATCATCATCGCCGCATTCATTGTGCGGTTTCTCTTTCTGGACCTCAAGCTGTTCCACCACGACGAGGCGATCCACGCGTGGTTCTCGTACCGGTTGCTGACCGAAGGGACCTATACCTACGATCCGGTCTATCACGGGCCGTTTTTGTATTATGTCACCGCCGGCATGTTCGCCCTCTTCGGCGATTCGGATTTCGTCGGCAGGGTAGTCCCGGCGTTTCTTGGCACCGCCTCCGTTGCGCTCGTCTACCCGGTCTGGCGCCTCGGCTACCTGGGCAGGAATGGTGCGCTTGTTGCGGCGCTCTTCCTCGCAATATCGCCTAATATGGTCTATTTCTCCCGGTTTCTCAGAAATGACATATTCATCGTCTTCTTCACCATGCTGCTCCTTGTCGCGGTCCTGTATTATCTCGAGGGCCGTCAGCGGCGGTACGTCCTGCTTGCGGCAGTTGCCGCCGGACTGGGAATGTGCTGCAAGGAGAATATGCCGATCATCATCGGCACCTTCGGGTTCTGGCTGGTGGTGCTCCTCCTGCGCAAGAAGATCGCCCTTCAGCCCGGGTGGTGGAAGGACGCCCTCCTCTGGGCCGGGGGGACCGCCTGTATCATGGCGGTCTTCTACTCCTCGTTCGGGACCCAGCCCGAGGTGGTGATGACGGGATGGCTCGATGCCATCAGCCACTGGACATCGGTGCACAGCCAGCAGCGCCTCGGCGGCCCCCCGTACTTCTACCTCCTGCTCTTCCTCCTCTACGAGGTGCCGATCCTCTTCTTTGCGATGGTCGGCATCGGGCAGTACGCCACCAGCTGGAACGACCGGCGCCGGGTTTTTCCAGGGCAGGGGCAGGAGATGGCCCCTGGCAATTCCCCTGCCGGTGACGGGGCACCCTCCCCTTCCTCCCCGGATGACTTCGGCGTCGTCTGCGCCCGTGCACTGGCACAGCTGAAAGGCGAGGCGGCGGCGCCGCAGGAGGTGGCCGGCCGGAGGAGTGAAGTGGACGGAACAGGCAGCGCTCTTCCCCGTGCGCCCGGGCGGCGGGAGTATGAATTTACGGCCTTTGCCATCTTCTGGCTCGCGGTATCGCTTCTCGCCTATGCCTTTATCGGGGAGAAGGTGCCCTGGCTGATTCTCCATCAGCTGCTCCCGATGGTCTTCGTGGCGGCATACATGATGCCGTCAAAGAGGGCCGTTCTTGCCGTGGCCGCATCCCTCTTCCTCGTGGTGATGATGGCACACGTCGCCTTCACGCCCGCCGACATCAACGAGCCCATCGTCCAGGTGCAGAACTCGGAAGACCTGCGAATGGTGATGGCATGGATCGACGCGTCCGACAAAAAAACGGCGATCACCGGAACCCATTACTGGCCGATGCCGTGGTACTACCGTGGGCAAGGGTCCCAGAAGATCTCCTACCTGGGTTCGGTCACCGACCCGGAATACTTTGCGGGCGGCGAGTACGGGGTGGTCATCAGCGACTATCCGGCAGGATTTGATGCAGTGCCGGGATACGAGCACGTACTGGTGAATCACTCGTACTGGTACTCCAGCTATGAGAACCGTGACCGCCTTGCAGAGTATTATTTCAGGAGGGACGGGACCATCGGCAGCGTCAAATGGAATATCTTCGTCCTGCCGGAGACGGCCTCCGCCTCTGCCTGAGCCTTCTTTTTTTACGCCCTCCCCTGAACCTGAAGCCCTCCCTTCACCGGCGGGGGCCTCAACCACTGTTATTTAGACAGGGTAGGGACCGGAATGGAGAGGGCCGGAATGGACAGGACAGGATATGGACTGTTCTCTGTGGCCGGTCCGGCCGGTCCTGCCGGCGTGATAATGGCGGTCCTCTTGGTGCTCTTCTCTTCTTCCGGACTCTTCTTCTCTTCGTCTCTTCTTCGGGACAATACCTCTCTTCTTTCGGGACAATACCTCTCTTCTTTCGGGACAATACCTCTCTTCTTTCGGGACAATACCTCTCTTCTTCGGGAGAATTCTTCTCTTTATCCGGGCTGCTCTTCTCTCTCATACGTACAGGCGGGCGGGCGCTGTGGAGGCCTGCTGCATCGTCACTGCCCGGGCCGGTACAGGATCTGCTGCGTTTCCGGTCATCGGGCTGGTTGCCTCCTCCTCCCCCGGACCTGTTTCGGCCTTCTCATCCGCAGCAGCCGGAGCGGGTACAGGTCTGCTGACAAATGGGCATGCCTTCCGGTCTATGGTGGAGAAGAAAAAACAGGAGACTCCTTTTTTTACGTGGGGGACGTCTGAGAGTGCGGGCAGCAAAAGGAACCCTGATGAACGAATCGCCGTGGAAAGAATGAACCAAAAGGGAAAAAAGAATACTATCCGGGTTGTTGGGGTGGGTGATCCGGGTCTACCCCAGTTCGTCCCACTTGGTGAAGTGCCGGTAGGCCGCGTATCCGACGGCGCCGATGATCACCACAGCGACGATGATCAGGAGGTAGGTTCCCAGGCCGCTCATGTCGGGGAGAAGCCCGCCGTCCCCGATCTTCTCCCGCAGGGCTTCAGCGCTGCCAAGCGCCTCATCTGCGGTCAGTTCGGCTTCGTTCGCGTTCAGGCGCGCTTGGTAGTAGTCGCCCTTGTCCCTGAAGTCCTTGGCCTGCGAAAGCTTCGTCTCTGCAATGGCAAGCTTCTTTTCGATGGCGGTGACCCGGGAATCATCGGCCATGTTGCGTTCATCGACAAAGTACGTGATGTGAGTGTTGGCATCGTCGATGATCGCCTGCGCATCGGCAATCAGTTTGTTTGCATGGCCTTCCTGCACCAGGTCATCGGCCTCTTCAATCAGCGTGCCCGCCTCGGCAAGGTACACGTTTGCCTGGGTGTAGCTGCTGGTCTTGGCGTTCGTGATTGCCGCTTTTGCATCCTGGTACTTGCTCTCCGCAGCAGCGACATTTACGCCTTCTGCGGAGATGGTGTCGATGGTGGTCCGGAGCTCGGCAAGTTCGTCCTCACGGACGGCAAGCACCTTATCGACATCCTCCGGGTTTAAAATATTCTTTTCCAGGATATATTCTCCGTTGGAAACGATGTCTCCGTCTGCATCCTGCTCGCGGATACGGATGACGTCGATATCACTGGTGGCGGAGACTTCGGGAGCCTTCCCTTCCAGGGTGATGTAAACGTGCACCTCATTGCTGTCCGGGTAGGAGAGTTCCCAGCCGGAGACCCTGATGTAGCGGGTTGTTACGGTCCGGGTCTGCTCCACGCCGTTGATTGAGATGGTATATTCATACTCAGGGTCAGCAAGATCGGTATAGATCTCCAGTTCATTGTCGCTATTGAAGGTCTGTTCCCCGGACCCGGTCAGTTTGATATCAATATTGGTAATGATCCGGTCGCCGGGAGATGCCGGACCGGTCGGGTCGATGTCGCTGGACTCTACGGAGTAGCCTGCTGCCATTGCCGACGGAACCAGGCACAATGCCAGCAGGATACAGAAAATTGCGATAATTCCTCGTTTCATGCCTCACCTCTGATTTATTGATTCATTCAAAGAGCGGGTCGACCTCTTCGTCATCGAACATGGTTGCCCTGCGCTCTTTGGATTTGATAACATCCTCTTTCGTCTCCTTTGCGATTGCCAGGAGTTCCCTGATACGGGGTGCATCGCCGATGGTTGCAAGCACCACCACTGCCGCAACCTTGGAACTCACGGTCGGATAGTCGCCGCCACGCACCTCCACGCCCGCGATATTCTCCTCGACCCAGGACTTGGACTTCTCGACCCCTTTGCGGTCCATGTCGTCCGGGGGGCCGGCGATCAGCACCAGGGCGCGTTCGGCGGTCGAATAGTCGCACTGGAGCGTGAGTCGCCCGAGCATTGCCCTTCTGACAAGGCCGATGATCTTGGCGGATTTATCCTCCCCGGTCAGGACCTCCTCTGCGGCTTCCTTCTTTTTAAAGCCCTTCAGGAGCCCTGCCGCCCGTCCCTGCCGCTGTTTGGTGCTCTTGCTGACGGTATCGGAGACCGCATAGCCGACGGAGGATATGCCACCGCCCCTCAGGGTGTTGATGATCTCGCTGGAGTCGACGACCATCTCACCGACGCCGCTCTTGCTGACCTCGCCTGCCCGGAACAGCACGCCGAACCGGCGGACGATCTCGTCATTCAGGCGCTGGTAAGCCCCGCGGACGCTCTCGCCCTCGTTCTTCCAGGCGCTGTTGTCGAAGATGAAGGTATTGTCCGCCTCATTGACCAGTGTGGACAGACTGCGGGCTGCATTGTACGAATACAGCCGCCCCTCTTCCGGAGCCGGGAGAATACCGAGAGCATAGACCGGCTCCCGGTAGATCCTCTTCAGGTGGCGTGCAAGTACCGGAGAGCCACCGGACCCGGTACCCCCGCCAAGACCTGCGACAATGACAAATGCATCGATGTCGTGGGTACCGCGGTCGTCGATGGTATTGATGATGCTGTCAATTTCATCTGCGGTAATCTTGGCCCCGGTTACATTGTCCGTCCCGACCCCGTGGCCCTTGACAACGGTCTGGCCGATGAGAATTCGGTCCTTGAGCTCAATCTGGTTGAGCCCCATGAGGTCGGTCCGGGCGGTGTTCACTGCAATGGCACGGAAGGATCTCGTGGGATGTTTCTTGTCCTGTTCAATGAACATATCGACAATTTTGCCGCCGGCCTGGCCAAACCCGATAAAAAAAACTCTCATGTATATACCATCCGAATGTTGAAGATGATCGCCTCTTCAGGTAATTAAATTGTTTATTTCTTAACTTCAAAAACTTTCTTATGAGGGTTGCATGCATACTATAGATGAATGAATATCTGCATCATTGGCGGAGGATTGACGGGTCTAACAGCGGCGTTTGCTCTTGCAAAGGGTGCCTCGGTGGACGTCCTTGAGGCCTCTCCCGTGCCCGGCGGACTGCTCTCCTCGACCCGTGTCGGTGATGCATGGATTGAGAATTATTATCACCACTGCTTCTCCGGCGACCGTCTCCTTTTGGGTCTCATGGATGAACTCGGACTGCGTGAGAGCCTGGAATGGAGGAAGGGAAGTACGGGATATTATGTCGACGGGACCATCCATCCCCTGACAACCCCCCTGGAGATCCTGCGGTACCCCGTCCTTACCATCGGGGACAAATACCGCCTTGCCCGGCTGACCCTGTCTGCAAAAAAGCTCAATGCCCGCGACCTTGATGATGTGACGGCAAAGGATTTTCTCCTCGACCGGTGCGGGAGGCACACCTACGAGGCATTCTTCGAGCCTCTCCTCAAGAGCAAGTTCGGGGCAATGCGGGACCAGGTCTCGGCGGCGTGGATGGTCTCACGGATTGCGATTCGTTCCGACCGTGGGCCGGAGGGTGAACGGCTGGGCTACCTGAAGTTCGGGTATCACAGCCTGGTTGAGGCACTGGTCCGTGCCATCCGGGAGAAGGGGGGCGCCGTCCACACCGGCATTGCCGCTCATTCGGTGCGCCGGATGGAGGACGGGTCGTGGGAAGTGAACGGTGCTCCCTATGATGCCGTCATCTCCACCATCCGCCCGTCGGCACTCGAAGCCATCGGCGGCCCTGCACTGCAGGACATTCCCTACCAGGGGGCCGCCTGCGTGACGATGGGCCTTCCCCGCGACGTCACGGAGGGCATCTACTGGGTCAATATGAAGGACGAGGCCCCCTACGGGGCGGTGATCGGGCACACGAACTTCATCCCGAAAGAGCGCTACGGGTCCCATATTGTCTATCTGGCATCGTACTTCCGTGACCATCTCCCGGAGGATCACGAGGAGGCGATGGTCACCGACTTCTGCCGGCGGTTCTCCGTGCGCCCCGACGAGATCGCATGGCATTTCATGACCGTCGATACCGCGGCAGGGCCGGTGTACACGACCGGCTACCGTTCGCTGATCGCCCCTTACGAGAAGGACGGGCTGTTCATGGCAGGAATGTTCTCCCCCACCAATTACCCCGAGCGGAGTATGGAGGGGTCGGTTGCCGCGGGCCATGAGGTTGCCCGCAGGGTGACGGAGGCACGACGATGAGCGGGTATGAAGTCTGTGCCGTGCTCCCGGTCTTCAATGACCGCGAGGCGCTGGAGATGGCCATTCCCGCATCGCTCGAAGCACTTGGCAGGATTACGGACTCGTTCGTCCTCGTCGTCGCAGAAGACGGCAGCACGGACGGGAGCCCCGAATTCGTCCGGGAATGGGAAGGGCGCGACCCCCGCGTCCGGCTCTTCCATTCGGACGAGCGCCTCGGCCGCGGGGAGGCCCTCAACCGTGCCTTCCGGTCGGTGGATGCAGAGATCGTCTGCTACTATGATGTGGACCTTGCGACGGACATCGCCCACCTTCCCCGGCTCATCGGTGCCATACGCGAAGGGTACGACATCGCAACGGGCTCACGGCTCATGAAGGAGAGCGACATCGTCCGGACGCAGGAGCGCGAGGTGGCGAGCAGGGGCTACAATATGCTTGTCCGAACGGTCTTGGGGAGCACCCTGTATGATCACCAGTGCGGGTTCAAGGCGTTCAACCGCAGCCGCCTGCTCCCGCTCATCCCCGCCATCGAGTCGCACCACTGGTTCTGGGATACCGAGGTGCTGGTCCGGGCGCAGAAGAAGGGCTACCGGATACAGGAGTTTCCCGTCCGCTGGCGGACCAGCGACAAGACGACGGTCCGGTTCAAGGATGTCTTTGAGATGGGGTCGGCGATATTTGGTCTCAGGTGGCGCCTGCATGCTCAGAAAGATTAGTGCGGTAGTGCTGCCGACCATGCTGGCCGTTGCGATCGTCGCCTTCATGCTTGCACGGGTCTGGGACGATCTGCTGATCGCACTCGACCATGCGGTCTACTCGTATCTCCTCCTCGCCGTGGTCATCTGCATCGGTGCGTGGTTTCTCCGGGGATGGCGGTACCTCTATATTCTCTCGTCGCTTGCGGTCACCGTGTCGCTGTGGCTCTCGACGGCCTGCATCTACCTCTCGCAGACGGCGAACCTGATCGTCCCCGCACGGCTGGGCGATCTGATCCGCATCTTCGTCCTCCACCACGAGGTGGACGCGAAGTACTCCGAAAGCCTCTCCTCGATCGTGGTCGAACGGTTCTTTGACATCATCACGGTGGCGCTGTTGGGGGCGCTCGCCCTTCCCTTCGTCCTCAATGTACCCGACTGGTTTGTCACCATCATCTATGCCGCCATCATCCTCTGCGGCGTATTCGTCGTCTTCCTCCTCTTTGCCGGGAGGTTCGAATCAGGGAACAAATACCTCGCGATGGGCCTTCGTCTCATCGCCCAGGTGCGGGAGGCGTCGCTCTCGGTGGCGTCGGTGACCATCCTTTCGGCAAGTTCGATTGCCATCTGGATCACCGATATCGTCATCTGCTACGTGATCGCCCTCATGTTCGGGACCTCCGTTTCGTTCATCATCGTGGCCCTTGCCATCGTCATCGGCAATCTAGTCAAGGCGGTGCCGGTCACGCCGGGCGGGATCGGGACCTACGAACTCGCGGTCGCCCTCACGCTGGGCCTTGGCGGGGTGGCGCCGGCCCTCGCGACGCTCATCGCGGTCATCGATCATCTCGTGAAAAACCTGGTCACCCTCGGGGGCGGCATCGTCTCCCTCTCGCTCTTCGGCGGCTGGTCGGTGGACCTGATGCGCCGGGCCTTCTCCCGCTCTCTTGATACGGAGGAGGTCGCGAAGTGATCGCGGCGGGTGCCCAGGCACTGGCCGTCATCGGCTGGCTGTGCGTGCTCAAGCTCATCCAGATGGCGCTCTGGCCGTGGCTCGGGGAAGGATTCGGGAAGCTTGCCTACGGGGCGGCCTATCCCCTCTCCCTCCTCCTGTTTGCCCTGCTGAGCTGGTACTGCGGGATCATCCATCTCCCGGTCCAGGCGGCACTCCTCCCCTTCCTTGCCCTGCTGGGCATCGGGCTCCATCGCCGCAGATATTCCCTCGCCGCCATCCGCAGGGAGGTGCATTGGGACGTCCTCTTCCTGCTCTGTTTTGCCTTCATGCTCGAGGTGCGGTTCTTCAACCCCTCGATCTCCTATGCGGAGAAGTTCATGGACCACGCGATCCTGGCATCGGTTATGAGAAATCCCGTGGTTGCTCCTCTCGACCCCTGGTATGCGGGCGGGGACCTCTCGGTCTACTATTATCTCGGCCACTGGATGATGGGAGCGGTGGGGCTTACGGCGGGGGCGCCCTCCCCTGTTACGTTCAATCTCATCCTTCCCACGGTCTTTGCCAATGCGGCGGCGGCCCTCTATGCGGCGGGGCATGTGCTCCTGCCACGGCTGCGGGTTCTGCCGGTCCTCACCCTCCTGCTGGTCAATCCCTCGTTTCTCGTGCTTGCCGCCTCGGGGGCAGGCGCCCATTCGGTCATGTGGGATTCGACGAGGACGATTGCCGATACGATCAATGAATTTCCCCTCTTCTCCTTTCTCTGGGGGGACCCCCATGCCCATGTGATCGCGCTCTTCACCCAGGCGCTTTTCATCTTCATCATCGTCTACGCCTACCGCGAATGGAATGATCTCTCCGGGCGGGGCCGGTGGGTGGTGGTCGGGGCCGCGGCGCTTGCGCTCGGGTCGATGCCGGGGATAAACTCCTGGGATGTCCTCGTCTATGCCCCGGTGGTCCTCGTAACCGGCCTTCTCATCTGGCGCCGGGCCGCCCGGGAGGGGGATGGTGACGACCCCTGCCCGTGGCGGTTCCTCGTCTGCGTCCCGCCGCTGGCGGTGCTCACCTACCTCCCCTATTACCTGATGCTCGATACCCAGGGGATATCCGGACTGGGGCTCGTGCCCTCCCCCTCGGCGGTCAGTGAATTCCTGCTGGTGTACGGGGTATTTATGGCGATATTCTGGGTGGCGGCCGTTTCCGACCTGAAGACCCGTCCGTGGCTGCTTCTCGCCGCCGCCCCCTTCCTCCTGGCCGGCTATTTTGCGGCGGCGATTGCCGCGGTGCCGCTCGCCGCGTTTGCCGCACGAAAGGACGTGCGGGCGGCGGACCTGCTGGCGGCCTTCGGCCTTGCGGTCATCATCTTTACCGAACTCTTCTACCTCGTGGACGGCATGGGGGACGTCTACTACCGGATGAATACCGTCTTTAAATTCGGGCTGGTGGCGTGGATGATGATGGGGACGGCGGCGATGGCGTATATCGGCGGGTGGCTTTCCCCCCTTCTCCGGGAGCAACGTGTGCCTGAGCGGGCAGCAAAGGCGGCCCCCTTGATCATCGTCGTTCTCCTGCTGGCGGCGCCGGTCGCAATGCCCGACCTGACCTACGGCTACGGGGGAAAGACCCTCGACGGGCTTGCCTGGGTCGGCCTGCGCCATCCCGGCGATGCGCAGGCCCTCCCCTATGTCTCCTCGCTTCCCGTGGGGGCGGTGATCCTCGAGGCGGAGGGGGGGGACTACTCCTACTATTCACGCATATCCTCCTTCACCGGCGTTCCCACCGTCATTGGCATGCCGTTTCACGAACAGATGTGGCGGGGCGATGCGGCGATGATTGGCATCCGGATGGCCGATGTCCGGGCGATGTATGAAGACCCCGGACGGGCTCCGGCCCTCTACGAGGCCTACGGGGTCGATTATGTCTATGCAGGGACGGCGGAACATGAACGGTACGCGGTGTCGCTGCCGGAGGATGCGCTCGTTCCCGTGTGGAGCGGGGACGGGGTGGTGATGTACCGCGTCCTGTAGATGGAATGGGGCGCTTTCCCCGGGCATTTAATCCTTAAAAGGGGAGGATTCAATAACCTTTATCCGTGAAAATGTCGATATGATATGGCTACATCAATCACTGACTGATGAGTGATGAAGGAGTGCCCATTCGAATAGCGGGGACCTGAAAAACGGTTCCTGCCTCTATGCTCCTGAATGAGGTGAGTTATGTCAAAGGTATATGTAAAATTTGAAGTTCCGGACGACATCCAGAACAAAGCCCTTGAGGCACTGGAGATCGCACGCGACACCGGCAAGATCAAGAAAGGGTCCAACGAAGCAACAAAGGCAGTCGAGAGAGGGCAGGCCGAACTCGTCCTTCTCGGCGGCGATGTCGAACCGGAAGAGATCGTCATGCATCTCCCCGCACTCTGCGATGAAAAAAAGATCCCGTACGTAATCATCAACAAGCAGAATGATGTCGGTGCGGCAAGCGGCCTCGATGTCGGGTCCGCTGCCGCAGCCATCGTCAAGGGCGGGAAGGGCAAGGAACTTCTCGATGAGGTCATCGGGCAGATCGCCGCACTGAGAGGGTGAACTGACCTATGGCAGACGCAACGCCCGCAGAAGTCATTGAGGTGATCGGTTCCACCGGCATGCATGGAGAAGCCATGCAGGTGAAATGCAGGATCCTCGAGGGCAACAACAAAGGGCGGATCATCACCCGCAATACGGTCGGTCCGATCCGTGAGGGAGACATCCTCATGCTGCTCGAGACCGAGCGTGAGGCCAAGAAACTCTCGAGAAGGTGAAATAAATGGTTGATTTCCATACCTGTACGTTCTGTGGAGAGCAGATGGAGCCGGGCACCGGCAAGATGTTTGTCCGCAAAGACGGCACCATCTTCTATTTCTGCTGTTCCAAGTGCCAGAACAACTATCGCCTTGGCCGCGTTCCCCGCCGTGTCGCATGGACGAAGGCAGGGCGCAAGGCACTGGGCAAGGAGTGATCCTTCATGGATCGCACTTTTTTGATGGTGAAGCCGGACGGCGTTCAGCGGGGCCTCATCGGCGACGTCATCACCCGGTTTGAAAAGAAAGGCCTCAAGATGGTCGCCGGCAAGTTCGAGAAGCTCCCCGAGGAGCGTGTGCTCGCGCACTATGCCGAACACGTCGAAAAGCCGTTCTTCCCCGGTCTCAAGTCCTATATCATGAGCGGACCCTGTTTTCTCATGGTCTGGGAAGGGAAGAATGTCGTTGCCATTACCCGGCAGATGATCGGGGCAACGAACCCTGCAGAGGCAACGCCCGGCACCATCCGCGGTGACTATGCCCTCGAGATCGGGATGAACGTCATCCACGGCTCCGACTCCGACGAGACGGCGGCACGTGAGATTGCCATCCACTTTGCTCCGGGAGAGCTTGCCCCGTACACCCGTATCGACGAGGCATTTCTCTACGAGTAAGGTGCCCCGGCACCAATCAATTTTTTCCCATGGAATGTGGGTGTGTGGCTGACCCGTGAGCGGGAGCGTTGCAATGCCCCCCCGTCGCTCGTATGATTCAATCCATTTATCAGGATGCGGGTGAGAGAAGTAGGTAATATTCCCGTAGATGGTGCGGGGTACAAGGGGTGTTGTGAGATGGACGATGAACAGAAAGTGATTGCGGGGGGCGTCGTTACCGCCCTGAGCATTGTGGTGGCGGGCGTTCTTATCGGGGCACGGATCCTCGGGCTCGCCATCCCGTACGGCGATTATCTCCTCGTTCTCTGTGCGGTGCTCGTGGTCGCGGGCGCCGTTGTGATGAACCAGTATTCCAGCGGTCCTGAGGATGTCTCCGCATAAGGGGCCGGTAACGGTATGCTGTGCCCAGGCGGTCTCCCGCTGGAACGAACCCGGCGAGAACCTGCGCCATGCGGCCCGTTGTGCGAAGACGGCAGCGGAGCATGGCGCCAGCCTGATCGTCTTTCCCGAGCAGTACGCAACCGGGTGGGACCCGTCGGCGACCTCCTATGCCGAACCGCCGGGAGGGCCGGTCCAGTCCGCGTATGCCGCAATCGCCGGCGAGGCGGGCATCACGGTGGCAGGCTCCGCCCGGATCAGCGGTGATGCGGGGCTTACGAATACGTGCATCGTGTATGGGCCGGACGGTCGCCTCCTTACCTCGTATGCAAAGATGCACCTCTTCTCTCCCGACGGTGAGGAGATGGTCTACACCCCCGGCGATTCGCTGGGGTGTTTTTCTGTCGGGGACGTCCGGTTCGGCCTCGCCGTCTGCTATGACCTGCGCTTCGGGGACCTCTTTCGTGCCTATGCCCGTGCAGGAGTGCACTGCGTCTGTGTGCCCGCCGCCTGGCCGTGCGAACGCCTGCATCACTGGCGCCTCCTTCTTGCGGCCCGCGCCCTCGAGAACCAGTACTATGTCGCCGGCATCGGCACCATCGGGACGACGCCCGTTGCCGCGTACTGCGGGGGCTCGGCCGTGGCAGGTCCGGACGGGGACGAACGGGCGGCGGCCGGCGACGGGGAACGGCTCCTCTTTGCCGAGATTGACCCGGCAGAGGTGGGGCGGGTGCGGGCATCGTTTCCGGTGACGGGCGACCGGCGCGACGACCTGTACCGCAGGCTCTGATACAGGGCGAAAAAAAGCCCGTCTCCTCCCGTTCCCTCCATTATCTATACTTACCCGGAGCGCGAAGAGTACTGGTATTATGTTTCGCCTTGTCTGCATCAGCTGCGGTGCGACGTATGCCAGTGATGAGATCATCTACCGCTGCAGGAGATGCGATCACCTGCTTGCGGTGCAATACGATCTGGACTCCCTGGAGATCTCCCGTGCGGAGTGGAACCGGCGTCCCCTGCGCCTGTGGCGGTATAAGGAACTCCTCCCCGTGCAGGGCGACCCCGTCACCCTCCAGGAAGGGGGCACCCCTCTCTACCATATGAAACGGCTCGGCGAGGAGCTCGGGATCAAGGAGCTCTATGCCAAACACGAGGGTATGAACCCCTCGGGTTCATTCAAGGACCGGGGCATGACCGTCGGCGTCTCGATGGCCCGGGAACTCGGGATGAAGACGGTGGCGTGCGCCAGTACCGGCAACACGTCGGCAAGCCTCGCCGTCTATGCGGCGAAGGCGGGAATGCCGGCGGTGGTCCTCCTCCCTGCGGGCAAGGTCGCCCTCGGGAAGGTGGCGCAGGCGCTGATGCACGGCGCCAAAGTGATTGCCATCCGTGGCAACTTCGACCGGGCCCTCGAGATGGTGCATGAACTCTGCCTCAGCGAGGGGCTCTATCTCCTGAACTCGGTCAACCCCTACCGGCTGGAAGGGCAGAAGACCATCGGCTTCGAGGTCGTCGACCAGCTCGGGGACGTCCCGGACCGGATGGTGCTTCCCGTCGGCAATGCCGGCAACATCTCGGCGGTGCACAAGGGTCTCGGTGAGCTCATCGAGCTTGGCTTCATCGACCGGATGCCGATGATGACCGGCATCCAGGCGCAGGGGTCCCGCCCCGTCGTCGACGCGATCGAACAGGGTCTTGACCCCCTCATCCCGCAGAAGGACCCGGAGACGATCGCGACCGCGATCCGCATCGGGGCACCGGTCAATGCGGAGAAGGCGCTGCGTGCCATTCGCGAGACCGGCGGGACGGCAGAAGCGGTGACCGACGAGGAGATCCTTGCGATGCAGCGCGACCTTGCGAGAAAGGAGGGTATCGGTGTCGAACCCGCCTCCGCAGCATCGGTGGCCGGCGTGAAAAAGCTCATCGAGGCGGGCGTCATCGACCCTGACGAGCGTATTGTATGTGTGGTGACCGGGCATCTTCTCAAAGACCCGGAGACGGTGATAAGGCAATGCGAGCCCCCGATCGAGATCGATGCCGATATCGCATCGTTGCGGTCAGTCTTGCACTGATCCTCCTTTTTCAGGGTGCCGCCGCCCTGGACGCGACCTTCACCGTGGGCGGGAACGGGACCTGGTATCACGGGGAGATAATGGTAGAGGGCGTTGCTACGTACGGGTTTTTTCAGCCCGGCTTTCTCGGGGAGACCGTGCCTGTCGCCGCGTCGAATATCACGGTCATGAACGCCAGCGGCCCGGTGCCGTTTGAAGAGGGGAAAGCGGGAACGATCTCCTTTCCCGAAGGGAGCTACACCATCGGGTACGACGCCCCGATCGATGACCGTCATTTCACCGTGATGCTGGACGCCGCCGCTCCCGTCACCTTCGTGCTGCCGGAGACCTTCAGCATCAAAAATCCTCTGCTGAGCTACACCGGCAGCGGGGCGAATGTTACAGAGACCGCGGAAGGGACGGTCATCACCTGGGAGAAGATCCGGTTTGTCGAGGTCCGGTTTTATGACGCATTCCAGGAGCAGATGCTGGTGATCTTCGGGACGTTCTGGATAGGGCTCGTGGCCATATTCCTGGTCCCGTATTTCCTGACCCGCAGGAAACAGGAATAACCACTTTTTGATCCTCCCCGTCGCAACCGACATATAGAGTATCGCATATAAGACTCCTCACACGTGAGGAAGAGCAGATGAAATCCAGAATCATTGCCGTTATTGCGGCATGTATCCTTATCCTCCTGCTGGTGCTGCCAGGTGCGGCGGCAACCACGGCGGTCCCGAAGGGAGGCACGATCTTTATCGGCGAGGAGGGCCTCGACCTCTCCGCGACCCTTGCCCCCGGGGACTCGCAGATTGCCTACTACCCCTCTGGTGCGACCATCGGCATCTTTGCCCCGGAGGAGGTGCGCCAGGTAACCCCCGGTGCGACGTTCTATGTCTCGCCCTCGGAGTTCCTCGGCCGGACGGGAGCATGGTACTCGTACCCGAACGGCGTCAACGGTTCGGCGTGGATGGCGGTATTCGTCGAAGAGCCGTACCTGAACGTCCGCCTGTGGGTGTACCCGTCGAATGCCGCCCCCCAGAGTGCGGAGAACTACAAGCTCATCACCGGCGACCGGCTCAATTTCAGGATTGAGACGAATGTCTTCCCCATCTTCTCCCGGCCCGGGGTGACGGCCTCGGACGAAGGCATCGACATCTATGTCACCGAACCCGACGGCACCACCTACACGGCGCTCTTCGATTCGGTAACAGGTGCGACTTCGATATCCATCGCCGACCTGAAACCGACGTCGTCGGTCTGGTACATCACGAACCCGTCGCCCTCGAAGCAGTACATCTGGGACACCGGCAACCCGTCATACAAATCGGGAACGTATGAGTTCTGGGCGGAGATCGCGGTCAACCGGATGAAGGAGAACTATGCCGGGACGGGAGGCAATGTGGTCCAGGAGACGATGACGTCGGACATTCTCTCCTCGGCGGGCGATCCTTCCATGCCGACGGCGACGCCCACCCCGGCGTACGTGGAGGGGACAGGCACGGTCCCGCTGAACGTGAACACCGGCGGGTACGTGCAGGTCGACACCCGCCTGTGGGACGGCAGCAGTGGAGGGGGAAAGGAAGCATACGTGTTCCTCCCCAAGGGAACGCAGGCGTTGAACGAGAAGGCGCAGGCGCTCAAGGAGCTCTCCCTCTATTGGGCCCCCTTCCTGGATACGGGTATCTGGCCATGGCCATCGGTTCCCGAGGGGCAGAATGAGCTCGTTGCCTACTATCTCGGCCCGAATACCGGTCCTGATGGCCGTGCGACCTTCTCCCCGTCGGTGGAGCTGGGCATTCTGATCAGCGACACCTCGCTCTCCCACCACCTCTACTGGCTGAACGAGCGCCTCCACCGGTGGGACGACGTGGATGCAGTGGCAGACGCCGACGGGTATCTGAAGGCGGAGATCACCGATTCGGGCATCTACCTGATGACCTATCCGGCGGCCCCTACGACCACCCCGACTGCGGTACCGACCGGAGAGCCGACGGATATGCCGACAGAGGAGCCGACCACCGCTGCTCAGACACCAACAGAGACGCCCCTCGGATGGCTTGCACCGATCGGTGCATGTGCAGCGGGCACCGCCCTTCTTCTCAGGAAGAGATAGGGCGAAATCTTTTTTTTTAATTTGCAGGAAAAAAGAGGCGAATGTCCACCGGATGGTGGCCTTATTCCTTCAGTGTGATATCGATGCCGTACTTCTCGGCATTGGCGTCGGCGATGGCCTGGATCTTTGCGATCTCATCGGTCACCGGAGTGGGTTTGAAGAGGTGGCGGAACCGCTTCTGGGCCTTCAGGTAGTCCTCGACCGGGACGCGCCTTACCTTCTTGGCCTTGACGAGCCTGCCGTTCTCCAGCTCGTAGTTGACCCAGAGGCCGCACTCGATCGCCATCTTGCCCATCTCGATCGTCTTGCCGCCCTCAAATCCCCACCCCGTGCTGCAGGGGGCGTGGATCTGGATATAGCAGGAGCCGGGGGTGTTGACCGCCTTCTCCACCTTCTTCATGAGGTCCATCGGGTAGGCGACGCTCGCCGTTGCGACATAGGACGCCCCGTGCGAGGCGAGGATCTGGGGGAGGTCCTTCTTGGGACGGCTGTTGCCCGTCGAGAGCTTCCCGGCCGGGGTGGTGGTCGTCGATGCATCGTAGGGGGTAGCACCCGACCGCTGGATGCCCGTGTTCATGTAGGCCTCGTTGTCGTAGCAGATGTACGTGATGTCGTGGCCGCGCTCGAAGGCACCGGAGATGCAGAGCATCCCGATGTCGAAGGTGGCGCCGTCACCGCAGACGCAGACGACCTTTTCCGTGCGGTTGTTGTGCTTCAGCGATGCCTCGATACCGGAAGCGACCGCTGCAGCGTTTTCGAAGAGCGAGTGAATCCAGGGAACCTTCCATGCCGTCTCGGGATACGGTGTGGAGAATACTTCCATGCACCCGGTGGAGGCGACGATGATCGTGTCTTCGCCCGCCCCTTTCAGGATGAGCTTTGCCGCAAGCGCCGGCCCGCACCCGCCACAGGCGCGGTGGCCGCAGTCGAAGAGCTCAAGTGATTTGTCGACCATCTCAGAGCACCTCCTCGCGAAGACCGTAGAACATATCCCCTTTCCCCTGCGCCGCAAGGTCCGCTATCGCGCGGATGTCCTTCTTGCGGATGTCCCTGCCGCCGAGACCGGCGACATAGCTGTAGACGCCGATGCCGGTCCCGTTGAGGGCATGCAGAACCTCCGGGCCGACCGCGCCCTTCATCGCAGAGCCGATGGAGACGTTCTTCTCCAGGACGGCGACGGCGGAGACGCCGGCAAGGGCCTTTGCGATCTCCTCCTTCGGGAACGGCCGGTAGGTCCTGATCTTGACCAGTCCGGCTTTGATGCCGTCTGTGCGCATCTCGTCGATCGCGTCTTTTATGGTACCGCAGATCGATCCCATCGCGACAAAGGCGACATCGGCGTCATCCATGCGGTACGGCACGACATGCTCGGAGTAGTCGCGTCCGAACATCTCGCCGAATTCCTTTCCTGCCTCGGAAAGGGCGGCCGCAGAGCGCATCATCGCCTGATCTATCTCGTACCTGAACTCGTGATAGTAATCGGGGGTTGCATACATACCCATGGAGATCGGGTGTTTGGCATCGAGCATGTTGTAGGGGACGTACTTCGGGAGGTAGGCGTCGATCTCCTCCTGGGTCGGGATGTCCACCGGTTCGTAGGTGTGCGAGAGGATGAACCCGTCGAAACAGACGAACCCCGGCAGGAGGATGTCCTGGCGCTCCGCCGCCTTGTAGGCGATGAAGTGCTGGTCGGTCATCTCCTGGACGTCCTCCCCGTAGAGCTGGAACCAGCCCGAGTCGCGCAGGGCTATCGAGTCCTGCTGGTCGTTCCAGATGGAGAGCGGTGCACCGAGGGCGCGGTTCGCGATCGACATGATGATCGGCTGGCGCATACCCGCCACGTTGAAGACGACCTCCGCCATGAGTATCAGGCCCTGCGACGAGGTGGCGGAGTAGACGCGCGACCCTGCCGCAGAGGCGCCAAGGCATGCGGAGAGTGCGGAAAATTCCGATTCCACACAGATATATTCTGCATCAAGGTCGCCGTCTGCCACCATCTCGGCAAGACGCTCGACGATGTGCGTCTGCGGCGTAATCGGGTATGCGGAGACGACCTCCGGCCTGCAGAGGCGCACGGCCTCTGCGATTGCGTGGGAACCTTCCATTATCTGCAGCATTTATTTCTCCTCCAGTTCCATCGAGATCGCCTCTGTGGGGCATTCCTCGGCACAGAGACCGCATCCCTTACAGTAGTCGAGGTCCACGACGATCTTACCTTCAACCTCTTCAATTGCCGTTTCAGGGCAGATGAGGACACAGTTGCCGCACAGCGTGCATGTCTCACCGTCGATGACTGGCATGTAGACACGCCATGAACCGGTTTTGTTGCCGGGCGCCTTTCCGGGAGGTGCGCAGCATCCGATGCGAAGTGCCATATCAGGCGTCCCCCCTGACCATCTCATACGCCCTGCGGGCAGCGGCGATATTCTTCTCTGCAAGCGATCCGGCAAACCGCTCCCTGAGGGCCTCCTCAAGGGCGGGGAGTTCGATCTCGCCGGTTGCGGCTGCAAAGGCGCCCATAAGGGTGGTGTTCGTGATCGGCAGCCCGAGGACCTCAAGGGCGACCGATGTGGCATCGATGATAATCAGTTTAACACCGGGAGGAACGCCGGGGACGGTATCCTTTTCCGTATTGACAAGGGCAATGCCGCCCTCTTTCATACCGCCAAAGACATTGACATCGGCGATAAGCGAACTGTCCTGGACCACTATGTAGTCCGGCTCGTAGATCTGACTCCTGAGCCGGATCTTTTCATCACTAAAGCGGACAAATGCCTGCACCGGTGCTCCTCGTCGTTCGACACCAAATGCGGGAAATGCCTGCGAATAGACGCCGCTTTTGAAAGCGGCGGTCGCAATAAGTTCTGCTGCTGTAACAGAACCCTGTCCGCCTCTTCCGTGGATTCGTAGTTCTCTCAATAAAATCCCCATTAATCTTACATGATTAATAGATATAAATCTACAGATCAACGGCGAGGCCGAGAATGGTGCGGGTTCCGGCGAATACATCGCGGGCAATCCGGGATAGCCCGCGTGCTGCCGCCCATTCGTCAAATACCGAAACTGAGTCACCTAAAATTGCCTGAACTTCACCGGCGACGACCGGCCCCTGTGACCCTGCGAGGGCGATGGGGGCGCCCGGTGCAAGAATGCGAAGTGCCGCAATCTCCATCGCGGTCCAGAGGGCGAGGGCGGGTCCCTGCTGGTCGGGGGGCAGGGTGTGGCGGACGCCTGCGTGGAGGAATGCCTGGTTTGCGGTCTCCTCGCCCCGGTCGATGCGGCGGATGGCATCGACGTCCAGGGCACCGTGGGTGGTCCCCGGTGCAAAGACGCAGGCATCGAAGGCCCCGACGATGACACCGCCCTTCACGAGGAGGGAGACCGTGTTGGAACTGACGTCCGCGACGACGAAGGTGCCGCCCAGCGACTGCTGCACCTCATAGGCGATGCCCAGCTTCTCCGGGCTGGTCTGGTGGGAATAGGCTTTGAAGCGCGGGTCGGTCGGGGACTTGCGGTGGATGCCGGGGATGACGACCGCCGGTATGCCGCTTTCCCGGACGGCATCGTAGACCCGCGTCCCGCCGCCGATGTGTTCACCGGCCCCTTCCCGGGTGATGACGCCCCGGTTCTGTACCTTTCGTATGTCGGTGATCGCACTGATGGCATCTCCCATGGAGTAGCAGACGGCGATGCCGTCAAAGGCGCCGTCCGGTGAGAGCGGGGAAAGGTCATCCATCGTAAAGGCGGTTGCATCCCTGCGCGGGATCTTCATCTCGCCGGATGGTGCCGCAAACCGCATCGCGGTTGTGCCGTGATCAATGCCGAGGTACATACAAAATCTGTACTATGTTTACCCCCACATTACATGAAGGGATTGTACCTGTGCGCCGGTCCGCGGAAAAAAGCACTGCGATACCGTGAATCGCGGGAAAATGAACCGGAAAAAGGACAGACGAAAGGGTCCCCTCTTTAGCGCGGGAGGGCAAAGCGGCGCCGTGCATATTCCATCAGGACGATGACGGCGATGCCGACAGCCGTGAACAGCCAGGCCTGCATATCAAATCCCCCGGCGGCGCCGATGTTCTCTGCGAGGAGCCGGGTCGAACCGAGCATGAGCCCCGTGAGGCACCCGAGCATGACCCCGTGATGATGCTTCAGGAGGTATTTGAGCGCCTTTGAAAAGAGGAGGAGACCGATGACCCCCCCGGCGATATAGGCGATGATGTCGGGCAGGGAGAGGGTCTTCACCGCATGCAGGAGGTATTCGTACTGGTTGAGTATGAGGGTCAGGTACGCCCCGGATATCCCCGGCAGGATCATCGCGCAGAGCGCCACCATACCGGTGAGAAAGAGGATGGGAAGCGAGTGCCCGAGGGAGGAGGGGGCAAGCCCCCCGATTATAAACCCTCCGGCAAACCCGGCGGCGAGAAAGAGCCAGACCTTTGCCGTTCGGTCATCGACCTCCAGGAGAATGAGCACCGATGAGGCGATGATGAGCCCGAAGAAGAACGCATAGGTAGGGGCGGCATACGACTCGATGAGGATGAGGATGATGTTTACCATCAGAAGCGCCGCAGCGCCGATGCCTGCGCCGAGCGTGATGAGAAACTTCGGGTCGACGGCCGCAACTGCCGCACGAACGCCCTCCCGGTCCCTTCTGATAAGGGAGACGGCCGCCTCGGGCCTGATATTGCCGATGGCGGTTACCAGCCGTTCGTAGATGCCGGTAATAAGGGCAATCGTTCCGCCGGATACCCCGGGGATGATGTCGCAGATGCCCATTGCACCGCCTTTGAGAAATATGAGCAGGTATTCGAGGGCCTTTTGGTCGTCGTTCACGGTACAAGTATGTGAAAAGAGAGCCCTTAATGGTATAGCAGACAAAACCCTGTCACAGGCATATGAAAGCGATCGTAACCGGTGGTGCCGGGTTTATCGGGTCACATCTCGTCGATGCGCTCGTTGCGCGGGGGGACGAGGTGGTCGTGATCGACAGTCTTGCGACCGGAACACCGGTCAACATTGAAGGGCATCTCGCCTCGGGTGCGGCAACCCTGGTGCAGGCGGACCTCCTGGACGACGGATGGCAGGACGCCTTTGCCGGCTGCCGGCGGGTCTACCATGTCGCCGCGGACCCGGATGTCCGGGCAAGCGCCGGTGCCGCCTATCACATGTACCGGCAGAACGTCGATGCAACGGTGCGCGTCCTCGAGGCGATGCGGGAGCACGGAATACAGGAGGTTGCCTTTACGTCCACGTCCACCGTCTACGGCGAGGCAACCGTGATCCCGACCCCGGAGGACTACTCCCCCATGGTGCCGATCTCCATCTACGCGGCAACGAAACTCGCCGACGAGGCGATGATCTCGGCGTATGCCGCCACCTACGGGATGACGGCATGGGTGTTCCGGTTCGCCAACATCATCGGTGAGAGGAGCAATCACGGCGTGATCTGGGACTTCGTCCACAAACTTCGCGACCGGCCCGACCGCCTCGAGATCCTCGGTGACGGCAGACAGGTGAAGTCGTACCTTGAAGTCACCGCCTGCATCGACGGCATCCTCTATGCAATCGATCACGCGGACGGGGCCTTCAATGTCTACAACGTCGGCTCGGAGGACTGGATCAGCGTCACCGAGATTGCCGATGTCATCGTCGATGAGATGGGCCTTGCGGGGGTTGCGTATGACTTCACCGGCGGCGACCGCGGGTGGGTCGGGGACGTCCCGAAGATGCAGCTCGGGGTGGAGAAGATCAAGGCCCTCGGGTGGGCTCCGCCGGTGACCTCGCGGCAGTCCGTCCGGCGGGCGGTGCGTTCGCTCCTGGACGCCCTGGACTGACGATACGGCCGGATACCGGCGGCGTGCCGGTGGCAATGGCAGCAATACAACGATAACAATGAGGCAGCTATGAAATACCTGGTGATTCTCGGCGACGGGATGGCAGACTGGCCAGACCCCGCCCATGAGGGCAAGACCCCGCTCGAATGTGCGCATATTCCGAATATGGACCGGATCGCCCGGGAAGGCCGGTGCGGGATGCTCGCGACGGTACCTGAGGGGTTCGAGCCCGGCAGTGACATCGCCAACCTCTCGGTCCTCGGGTATGACCCGGCGAAATACTACACGGGCAGGGGCGCTCTCGAGGCGGTCTCGATGGGCGTCGACCTCGGCGAGGGGGATATCGCCTACCGCTGCAACCTCGTCTGCATTCGGGACGGGGTGATGGAGGACTTCTCCGCAGGCCACATCACGAGCGGGGAAGGGGCGGCCCTTCTGTCCTCCCTCGCAGAGGAGTGTGCCGCGGTCGGGCTCTACCCCGGCGTCTCGTACCGCAACCTGTTGGTGGTCCACGGCGGGGGCGGTGCGCAGACGACGCCGCCGCATGACATCGTGGGGCAGGAGACGTCTGCCTCCCTGCCGTCGGGCCCGGATGCAGAGCTCCTGCTCCGGTGCATGGAGGTCTCACGCCGGGTCTTTGCGGACCACCCGGTCAACCTCCGGCGGATTGCAGAGGGAAAGACCCCCGCGACGTCCGTATGGCCCTGGTCGGGCGGGGCAAAACCTGCTCTCCCGCTCTTCGAGGAGAAATACGGCCTCTCCGGGGGCATTATCTCCGCGGTGGACCTTCTCAACGGCATCGCACGGTGCGCCGGCATGAAGGTGATTTCGGTGCCGGGTGCGACCGGATATCTCGACACCGACTACGAAGGAAAGGCGCGTGCCGCGGTGGCGGCCCTTGCCGACGTGGACTTCGTGTATATGCATGTCGAGGCCCCCGACGAGGCGGGGCATCTCGGCAGCTGGGACGAGAAGGTGAAAGCCATCGAACGGCTCGATGCAGCGATCGGCATCATCCTTGAAGATGCGAAGGCAACGATTGCGCTCCTTCCCGACCACCCGACGCCAATTGCCCTCAAGACCCACACGAGTGACCCCGTGCCGTTTGCGATCCTTGGAAAAGGGACGGACGATGTGCAGGCGTACTCGGAAAAAGATGCGAAAAACGGGTCGTACGGCTTGATGAATGCGATTGATTTCCTTCCCCTGCTCTTCTCCTGAGAGGAGCGGGCGGGCGCCGGGGCCGTCAGGACGGCTGCGGCAGGCATGTAGAATCAGGCATCAGTTCCCTGCGTCATCATGTATTTCAGTGGGGGTAACTTTCATCATCTGCCCCTGCCGTGCCGCACCGTTGTCTGGTATCTATTTGTCCTGCACCCTCTTATCCTCTTTCTCACCGCACGGGTGTAACCCTTACATTCCTGGGCAGCAAAGTACAGCCTGAGTGACCTTCATGCCCGTCTCAAAAAAACTCACCATCGGGGTCTCCGTCAACCTCCAGCGGTACGAGAACCTCCGCCTCGCCGTCGAGGGGGAGGTCGCAACCGACGAGGATGCACAGGACCTTGCCCTGTATCTCGACCACGTGCTTGCCCTCTTCGGCAGGAATGACCCGGAGACGGCGGCCCAGATCGACCGCTACCGGCAGCGGGTGATGCCGGTGTCCGATGCGTGCCGGGAACCGGAACCGGAACCAGAATTTGGACCTGAACCGGAATCTGAACCGGTGCCTGAATGGGAACCGGTGCCGGAACCGGAAACAGCTCCCGGCCCCCGCCCCGCCCCTCCCTGTGAGGAGCCGGCGGATGCATCACCGGCGGCGACGCCGGGGCCCGAGGTTTCCCCCGGGCCCGCCGCTGTCCCGGGGTTCCTCTCCCGCAGGGAGGGGGGCGTTCCCGGGTGTGGTGCAGTGGGTGGTTCTGCCCCGCCGGCATCGTCCGGTTCTGCACCGGTACCCCCTGCTGCACCCCCGGCCGCACCGGTGGAACCGGGGGCTGCCGCACCGCCGCGGGCAGCGGATGACCACGGCCGCTGTGAGGAGTGCGGGGCGGCGCTTTCCCGGCAGGAGGCAAAACTGAGCCGCATCTTCGTCGAACGCCTGCTCTGCAAGAAGTGCCTGGACGCCCTCCAGGATGAACGGCCGCGCGGGGGGTGAAAGTGAAAATCATCTACCCTTATATATGGCGGAGTGTGATGCTTGAGCATGAAGAAGAACCTGCTGATGTGGGAGGAAACCCTGTTCCAGGATATGGAGGTCTTTGAGATAGACCATATCCCCGAACAGTTCAGCTTCCGCGACACGCAGATGCAGGAGCTTGCCTTCCAGCTGCGTCCGGGCATGCGGGGGGGGCGCCCGCTCAATACCATATGCCGGGGCCTTCCGGGCACCGGGAAGACGACGGCGGTGAGAAAACTCTTCGCCGAGATCGAGGAGGCAACAAAAAAACTGGTGCCGATCTATATCAACTGCCAGATTGACAATACGAAATTTGCCATTTTTTCACAGATATACCGGAAACTTTCCGGTCACCTCCCTCCCGCGTCGGGCACCTCCTTCAAGCAGGTATTTGACGCGGTATGCCGCCTGCTGGAGAAGGAGGGCCGGGTGCTCGTCGTCTGCCTCGACGATGCGAATTACCTTCTCTACGAAAACGAGATCAACAAGGTGCTCTACACCCTGCTGCGTGCCCACGAGTCCTATCCCGGCACGCGTATAGGGGTGATCACCATCATCTCGGATATGACGGTGGACCTCATAAGCGAGGTGGACCCCCGCGTGGGGTCGGTGTTCCGTCCGGCGGATATCTACTTTCCCCCCTATGATGAGGAGGAGATTCATGAGATCCTCTCGCAGCGGGTCCGCCAGGGCCTCTACCCCGGCGTCCTTTCCGATGCGATGCTCGACCTGGTCACGGAACAGACGATGAAGAGTGCGGATCTCCGGGTAGGAATCGACCTCCTCAAGCGGGCGGCGCTCAATGCGGAGAACGATGCCCGGCGGAGCGTGGAGATGGATGACATCTGCCGCGCCTACGAGGTCTCCAAGTACCTCCACCTCGCCGCTACCGTCCGGACCCTGAAGGACGAGGAGAAGGCCCTTCTCCGCATTATTGCGGAGCGCTCGGAAGCGGAGGGCGAGATGGCGGCAGGAGAGGTGCACGAGGCGGCAAAGGAGACGATGAAGCTCGGGTACACCCGCTACTACGAGATGGTGAAGAAGTTCGACGCGATGCGCCTCGTCAACCTCCATTACCGCGAGGGCCGGGGGAGGACACGCGTCATCACGCTCCGGTACGACCCGGTCCGCGTCATCGCCGAGCTGGGCCGGTAACGGTTCTCGCCATACCGCATTTGACAACTCTTATCTATTTTGCTTCAACAATCTATGCGTTAGGAGGATACCCTCATGATCAGTGTAAATGAATATGCATTGGACCTTTTCGAGGAGCTTGCAGAATATCCGGAGGATTTCAACGCGATATTCCACCAGCTCGACAATGGCGCACGTATCGTCGACTGTGGTGTGAAGGCCAGGGGCGGCTATGCGGCAGGAAAGCGCTTTACCGAGATCTGTATGGGCGGCCTTGCAGATATCTCGTTTCGGATGGGACAGATCCAGCACGTCCCGATGCCCTTCATCGATGTGAGCACCGACTTCCCCGCCATCGCCTGCCTCGGTGCACAGGAAGCGGGATGGAGGATCACCCACGAGAAATACTTCGCGATGGGCAGCGGCCCGGCCCGTGCCCTCTCCCTCAACCCGAAAGAGTGCTACGACATCATCGAGTACCAGGACGACTGCGACTACGCGGTCATCTGTCTCGAGTCCGACCAGCTGCCCTCCCAGGCAGTGATGCAGAAGATCGCCGACGGCTGCAACGTTGATGTGGCAAATGTCTGCGCCGTCGTCGCCCCGACCGCATCCGTTGTAGGCTCCATCCAGGTCGCCGGGCGCTGTGTCGAGACCGCAGTCTACCGCCTCGAACAGCTCCACTACGACCCGAAGAAGATCATCTGTGCATCCGGCTGTGCACCGGTGCCCCCGGTAAAGTCCGACTCCACCAAGGCAATGGGCTGCACCAACGATGCGACCATCTACTACGGCCAGATCAACCTGACCATCGACGACCCCGGCATCGCCGACTACATCGACAGGATCCCGTCCAACACCTCGTCCTCGTACGGCAAGCCGTTCTATGACACCTTCAAGGAGGCAAACTTTGACTTCTTCAAGATCGACCAGGGTCTCTTTGCACCTGCCGAGGTTACGATCAACGAAGTCTCCGAAGGCAAGGTCTACCGCTGTGGTGCCGTCAACACCGAAGTTGCCCTCAAGTCCTTCGGCTACCTCTGAACTCTTCTTTTTTTTCACCCGCCTGCAACGCGGCAGTCCTGCGTGCATAATTGCAGATGCGATACACGTGCCCTGTTGTGCGGATGCAATAGACGTTCCCTTGTTATGCGGATGACTGCAACCGGCTGTTCCTCAGCCCGGTTACAAAAAAATGGCGCATTGGCCGTCCGTGCCGACCCGGCGAAGGTTCACGTCCACCGGTGGGGGGTGGTCTCGCCGGGAAAAGGCGCCCTAAAAAAGCCGCCCTAAAAAAGTCCTGACGCGACCCGTGAGTACGCAAGCCAGACGATGGCGGCGGCATGGAGAAGGAGAAAGACGGGGACGAGCACAAACTTCGTCTTCTGCGTCTTATGGCGGAACCGGCGCATGCCTGCCCAGGCCCCGAACGGCCCGACGGCTGCGGCGGCAAGGAGCGTGCGCTCGCTGGTGCGCCAGCGCCCCATCTCCGCCTTCTTCTTGTCCAGCCCGTAGAGGAGGTAGGCTGCGAGGTTGAGGAGGAGATAGGCCGAAAGGAGGAGCTCCGGTGCGATGAGCGTCACCTGCCCGTCCCCCGGATGCCCGTCCCCTCTCCTTCACTGCCTGCCGCACTGTTCATGATAGTCCGGTACCCCGTCGGTACTCCCCTCGTCATAGGTTCACATATTGGCGGGGTGAAAGATAAATACCGGCAGAATCGGCCCGGCCTCTCCCCGGAAAGCGACGCCATTGAACGTCCCATTGCATAAGGCTTAATAGCTCAGAAAAAAATGGATTTAAGGCACATACCATCCGCGGGCTTGTGGTCTAGCTGGTTATGACATCGCCTTTACACGGCGAAGATCCCCGGTTCGAATCCGGGCAGGCCCACTCGGTTTATTCTCTTCTTTCAGGGTATTGCCTGTATTGTCGGGGACTTGCGGGATATTTTTCATGGTGAATACTTCGGTTACCGGACCGGAATGCAGATCTGCGTCAGGATCTCGTCTGGCCGCACTTCCCCAGGGTCGTTGAGATAGATCTCGCGAACCGGCCCCGTAATCTCCTTCCCATTATCCGCAATCCAGGCAAAGAGTGCCTCGTAGGCGGGGGTGACGCTGTCGTAGGGTCCCCGGTGGATGACGCACGCCATGTGTTCGGACGGGATTTCGTAGCAGGAGATATATTCATTCGCTTCCGTCGGCCCTGAAATGGGAATGACGACCTCCACGTCGGCGCACTCGTTCTCATCCGCCTTCATCGCCTCCTCGGGCGTCATCTCGTGGCAGATGAACATCGGCGGGCCGATGATGTCGAGTCCCTTGTCCTCCGCGTAGCAGCAGAGCTCCGGGATCATCCCGGCGATCAGGCGGTACGGGCCCCGCCGCCGGATGCAGAGCACGGTCTGGCAGGGACTCTGTTTTTCTGTGATTTTGTACATGGTTCTCATCCGCCCCTTCTTGAGGAAATAGCATTTATAGGTTTCTCAGGTTCGGGACGGACGTGAAGAGAAAAGAGGTGGGGGTGGGGGGGTTACGCAGCCGTGAAGGTGACGGAGAAGGTCTCGTCGTCCTCTGACGGTTCTTCCCACGGACGGGCATAGACCGCATCGAAGGTGCCGTCTGCACCGTCTGCGAAGGTGAGGAACCACTCGTGGGTGCCGCCGGCGCCCACCATGCCCTGGTAGGCCTCCGCGGACATGATGTAGGTGTCGGCGGCGACGACCACGCTGCCGCTGACGGTGGCATTCCACCGGTAGCCGGTGGTCGGGTTCTCCTCGAGTTTGACCCGCACGACATCGCCTTCGGGGACCGGAACGGTTGTTCCGTTCTGATCCTCGGTCACCGTGATAAGGGACGCGGTGGCAGGCACCACATAGAAGGAGATGGTATACGTCTGGTCATCGGCCTGCTCTCCCTCCCACGGCCGGATATAGACGGCACTGAAGGTGACGACGCCGGTGGTCTGCGGCTTCATTGTCCAGCGGTGCATTCCTCCGGCACCGGGCATCTGCGTCTCGGGGGCGATGTACTCATCCCCGGTGACGGCAAGCCCGTCCGTTTCGGTGAGGTTCCAGGAGTAGCCGGTCGAGGGGTTCTCCGGGAGTTTTACGATGATGGTGGCCCTTTCACCGACCGCGATGGTCTGGCCGTTGTTGGTATCATCGACAAGCACGGTCTCTTCCGGCACAGCCGTGGGGGTGGGGGTGGCGGTTGCCGTCGGGGTTGCCGTCGGGGTCGCCTCGTCGCCGTTATCCGCCGTTGTGCATCCCGCCGCACAGAGGAGAGCCGCGGCAACGCATGCAAGCAGAATGGTGTAAATCGGTTTCATGGTAATTCAAAGGAGTATGCACGCCCTTCTTTTTAATAAAAGCGGTGATTTCTACATATTTAGCAGCTATCCCGTCAGTCAGGGTCCGGCATCATGCCGAGTGAGGGGAACGTAACGCTTCATTTGGGGGGCTGTTGCCAAAAAAAGAACATGAGTGGATGAAAGCAGTTCTTCTCAGTCCCTGCGCCACACGAACACAAGATAGATGAGGAGCACCACGATTCCCGCAAGTATGCCCATCAGGAGGTAATACCAGTCGAATCCCGCAGCCTCTGTCCGTACGAGAAGGGCATAGCTCCCCTCGGCAGTCCCGGTGGCCGATGCCGCTACCTGCCCCTCAGTAATTACGGGGGCACCGCCGGCAAGAACCGGTTCTGACCCATCGATGCGATAGAACCCGAATGTTGCCGGGTCGTACCCCTCGAGGTCTCCTGCGGCCACCTCCGCCTCCATGACGATGAACGGGCTGGTCTCTGAGCGTGCGTCCTCGATGATGGTAACGTGCAGTGCGTCGCCGAACTGCAGGTATCCCTCAGGTGCTGTATAGGTCTCCCCGGTGAGGGCGTAATTCCAGCCGCTCACGGTCCAGGGGCCGCTGGCATATTCGGTATCGGAGAAGACATCCGCCGTAAAGTAGTCCGGGCCCTGCATGGTGGGCGCCTCAACCCGGCACCCGAGTGCATTGAACATCTGGAGGTACTGGATGACACCGGAAACCGTTGAGCCGTTGATGCGGGTATCTGTTATCCCCATGCCGAGGAACCCGGCACCCAGATCGGTAAGCGTGGTGTCTTCAAGAGTGCCGTTGCCGGAGCGGTCCGCGACGACCCCGATGTCGCACCCGATGAGAGCGGTCTGCCTGAGGGCGAACGTATCGGAATCCCGAATCGTAATCCCGGTCGCACCGTCGGTGATCCGGACCTCCTCAACCACCGTCCGTGCCGAGGACCCGATCACGAGGCCCGATGTTCCTGTGATGATGCTGGTATCCGAGATCGAACAATCCGCACACCCGGAGAGGAGAATGCCGGTATCAACTGCCGCGATCCTGCACTCCCGGACACTCGATCCCGAGGTTGCATCGAAGATGATCCCGAATTCGGGACCATTGCAGGTGATGGCCCTGACAGTCACATTGTCCGCCTCAATAATCAGGGCGGCACCATCCCCGCTTCTCCCGACGATGGCCCCTTCGGTGCCGATGATGGAGACCGGAGTTCGTACCACGACATCACCGGCATACGTGCCCGGCATAACCTCGATCGTATCGCCCGGCGATGCGGCATCGACGGCCGGCTGAAGGGCTGTAAAATCGCCTCCCGACGGGGCGACCACTATCGTTGCTCCCTGCGCTCCCGAAATGGCAAGCGCGAGGAGGAGGGCCAGAATCCCGTACCGTATCCATTGCTGCTGCATTACTGTTTCACCGCCCTGAGGGTCACGTCCCGGGTAAATGTGGATTCCATGTCCATCCTTGCCTCATACTCATAGAAGGTAAAGAGCTGCCCGTGGTACTCGTTGCTGTCCCGCACCGACCAGCGCTTTTCATATACGTTCTTTCCCGTTTTCACGAGCATCCCGCTTATCTTCGGATCTTTGAGACCCGACATCTGCTCGGTTACCGTCTCTGACTGGCGCCGGAGGAAACGGACCGTCCCAAAGTCCGGGGCGTCCATGGAGGGCATAGACAGCGTATGTGCGACAATCCCGGTCATCGGGGCGCTTCCCGGAATGGTTACGGACCTGGTGGCTGCTACCTGCCCATTGGTCTCTGATTTCTGGCCGGCACCCCCGGTCTTGAGGAGGAGTGTTCCGTGGTACTTGCAGGAACCTGTCACATCGAATGCGACCGGGAACGGGGTTACCGGGATCTCGAGCGTCGACAACCTCTCCTTTAGCACCGTATTGATACTCTGGTGATCGGTGATGGTTCCCTGTACGTCCGACCGGATCTCCCACTCCTCCTCGAAGGGCACTGTACCGGAACCACCGAAGGGCGATGCCTCGTACATCGTCCTCCCTTCGGAGTAGAGGGAGAGGACGTCGGTGTACGTGAACGAGGCATCGGTCAGCTCCTGCCCGGAGTTCTTCTCTTTTGTTGTCGTGGCGGAGGTCACAAAGGTATAGTAGTAGTCGCGCAGGTCATACTGGTCCTGGAACGAGTATTCATAGAGAAGGGTTCCGGACTCCTTCCAGTTGATGGTCGAAACATACTCGTCCTTTTTGACGGCGATCTCCACCCATGATTCGATGGCGTCCTGGTAGCCGGTGCCGACGTCCTGGAAGAGGATGCGGAGTTGTTCGAGCCCCTCCTTCTCCCCGGCAACGAACTTCAGCACCGCCGTCCCGTCGGCGCCGGTGACCGGGTTGCCGTCGGCGTCCACCGGGCCTGCCACGGAGACCTTCACATCGCCGGAGAGACGGAATTTTTCGACGAAGAGGGTCCGGTCGGCAAGCGGCCGCTTCTCTCCGTCAGGTCTGAGCTCAAAGAGCGAGAGATAAATGTCGGTTGCGCCACGCGGTGCGACCTTGGCGTCTTTGGGCCGGGCCTCGAGGATGATGCCGGTGATCGGTATGTCAGCCTTCGACCGCACCTCATGGCGGCCCCTGCCGACGGTTGCAATCGCGACCGTATCGCTGCCGGCACCGGCGCCGCGTGCCGGGTCGAGCCGGTAGGTGGCGCGGGCGATACCGTCAGGCCCCGTGGTGGCGACCTGCCAGCCGTAGTAGGCAGCGTCAGTTGATTCGCCTCCCCCGGCCGTAACCCATCCGCGGGCTGTCCGCGATTCGAAGTACACCCGGGTGCCCGGCACCGCTTCTCCCCCGCAGTTTCTCACCGTAACCGTGATCGTCGTGGTGTCCCTGATGTCCTCTGCCGTCACCGATTCCGGCTGGACGGCCACCGAAAGGGAGGGGTTTCTCGGGGGTGCAGGGTTGGCGGTCTCATGCGCCTGTATCAGGGCGGCAAGGTCGCCGAGTCCTGCGACCTGGCTGCCGACCGCATCCGGGAGACCGTCAGGTGATGCCGCTTCGGAGGTGCTGCGGGCGACGACGGTGAAGAGGTCCGCATCGATGAGCGAGGATGCAACGACGTATCGTGCCCCTACGCTGCTGACGGAGAGCGTTGCGATATACTCGGCGCTGGTGCTGCGACCGATGGATTCGAATGCCTGCGCCTCGCCGCCGTCTTCTCCGAGGAGGATCTTCTGGCGTTCAAAGTTGATCATCGCCCCGACATCATTCGCCGATATGATACTGACACCGGAGTTTGCATTCCGGAGCCCGATGGAGAAGGCATCGTTGAGGGCCGTTGCCTGGTCTGCGGTGATGCCTTGCGCGTTCAGGGTGGTCGGCGTTACATAGATCTTCGGTGCCGGGCACCCGTCCGCCGCCGTCGCCGGAAGCGTGGCCGTCCCTGCAATCGCGAAGACGAGGATGAGGGTGAGTATGAGACAGCGGTTCATGCGATCACCTCCCCAAGGGGAGCACTTTCGGCAGGTTGAACTGCCACCTGCCGCTGCACGTCCTCTCCCGGACCGATGGAGACCCGGTTGGCCGGGGTGACCGGCATTACCATCAGGTCACCTGTCCGGGTTGTCATCTGTCCGCCATACCAGTAGGTCCCGGCTGGCACGATGAAGGCCACCTCATCGTGGGGGGTGCCGGTCTCCTGTTCGGCAACCGTGGCAAGGGAGACCGCATCAATCAGCCAGATCCTGCTTGTGGCGGCCATCCCCTCGTCCATGCTGTAGGGGAACGAGAGCGTGAGCGTGCCTTCCTGCCGCGAGACCGTGAACGTGACGCTATCCTGCGCTGCAAGGGTATCGGTGCGGTCATACAGCATCGACCGGACCACATAGGTCCCGTCCTCCCACCCGCCATTGATGGTCTCGTCAAGGACGGTTTCGTAGGCGGAAGGAAGAGGTGCGTAGTGCCGGGATGCATAGGTCCCTGTTCCCGACGGGAGGTACTCCGTCGTACCGTCGGGGCGCTCCATGGTGATGACGAGCGTCGCTTCGGTGGGCGGCACCGCGCCTCCCGTTACCGCGTGTGTCACCCTCAGCGGCATACCATCACTCACCATGTCACGGTTGAGATAGAGCCGGACCGCCGGTTCCGTGCTGAAGAAGACCGGGGCCGAGGAGAGAGCGACGGGGACACCCGCCCCCTCCGGTTCGAGGGTTGCCACCAGGCGGTAGGTTCCCGGGAGGTCGGTGTTCGTGAGCACCAGGCTTCCGGGCAGGCGGCCGTAGTGGTTGCCCCGCACGTAGGCATCGTTCAGCGGTGCCGGGTTGCCGGACCCGCCGGGGAAGGAGATGAGCGTTCCGTCCGGGGCTGCGAGATACACCATCGCGGTGAAGCGGTCCCCCGGTGCGACGCCCGCTATCTCGACCCACACCATCATCTCGTCACCGGGCCCGAGCGCGTGGTCGGGGGTGAGGACGCGGATGGAGGGGGCGGATGCCGGGAGATCGGGGACGATCGCGACGTTTCGTATATGCCAGGCGGCGAGGTCTTCTGTCCGTGCCGGATTCAGGGAGTGGACAAAGGAGATGACGTTCTCGCTGCCGGGAACAATCCGGTCCGCGGGAACGGGGATCGTCACCCTCGTCCACACGCCGGAGGACGGCGAGGAGACATTCTGCAGGAGGGCGCCCGGCTCACTGCCGGAGGAGACGACAGTGGTTGCGCTCCCCGGCATGCCTGCGAGCTGCCGGTTCAGGTAGACAGAGACGGCCTCGTCTGCCCCGGTCTCGACCTCAAAGCTGAGGGTATAGCTGACCGGACGGCCGGTGAATGCCACCGCCGCATCGTCCGGATAGGCTGTTGTCCCGATGGGTTCGCGTTCACCGATGGCGAGCGGGATCACCTCGAAGCTGACCGACCCCCGGCCGTACCTGCCGAAGAAGTCGACGCCTGTCACCGTGATCTCGTGGGTGCCGAGCGTGAGGCGGCCCACGGGGATCCCCCTGCCGGGTGAGACCTGCACATGGGGGCCGTCATCGAGCTGGTAATAGGCGCGGGCGAGAGGATGCGTCGAAGAGTACGTGACTTCAGTCTGCCGATCCACGGTCCGTCCGGCATCGGGCGTGAGGATGGTGATCAGGAACGCCGGCTCCTCCACGAAGGGGAGGGGATAGTCCAGCGGTTCGGGAGTGTCATCCCCGGTATCTATGCGGGGGGTCGGGGTTGGGGTCGGTTCCGGTGCCGGACCGGTTGCGTTGACGGTGAAGTTCACCGTCGTCGTGTTGGTATTCTCCATGATGTCGTCCACGAAGACCGCCACCGAATGGTTGCCGTTTGCAGGGACCGGAAGGGTGGTGTTCGGGGTAAAGGTCACATTGGCGGCACCGTCGAGGGAATACCACCAGGAGAAGACATCATGGTCCGGTGACCACACCGCGAGGGGAACGTCATACACCGCATAGGTGGCATTCTCCTCCGGTGAGGTGACATAGAGGGCAGGCGGCGTGGTGTCCACCGTTGCGGTGAAGGTCACCGACGAACTGTTCTCGTTGCCGGAGGTGTCCGCAGCAAAGATTCGGAGGGTGTGGGCTCCGGCGCTCATGGCGGGCAGCGTGGTGTTCGGGATAAAGGTCACATTGGCGGCGGCATCGAGGCTGTACCACCATGCCGCGACATCCGCATCGGGTGTCGAGACCTCAAGGGGGACGGCAGCGGCAGGATAGCCCGCTCCCGCCGCCGGGGCGTGGATGACGATCACCGGCGGGACTTCGTCAGGGACGAAGGTGTCGAGGAGGGGATGATGGTCGCCGCCGGGTGTCCCGCCGCCGGTAGCGTAGGGGAGCAGGGTATCGCCGAGCCCGTCACCGTTTTGATCCTCGCCTGCATAGTCGTCCCAGGAGTTCCCCGCGATCCACGGCCCGCCGATGATATTCGTGCCCGGCGACGGGGTGACGTTCCACCGGGTGGCGGCGCCCCAGTTCTGTGCGTTCTCCACGGTATGGCCGAAGAATTTGTTGTTGTAGATGAGCGAGTTTCCGCCATAATTGGCAAGGCCAATCCCCTGCCTGCCTGCAAAGGTGTTCCCGATGGTACACCCGGCGACGGTCAGATTGCTGTTTACCGATTCATAGTTCCGGATGCCGAACGACCCGCCGCTATCGACGTAGTGGCCGTTGTTGGTGATCGTCGACCCGGCGACGAGGTTGTCGGGGCAGCTGTACTGGAAGTAGATGCCGGAGGGGTTGTTGGCCGTTACGTTCGAGTCAAGGATGCGGCTGCTGCTCGTATTGGTCGCCCAGATGCCTGCCTGATGGAAGCCGGATGCAATGTCTTCACCGTTGGAGTCCGCCACGGAGTCCCTGATGGTGATCGCGGACGAATCGCCGATGAGCACGCCCTGGAAGGCGTTGCCGTGAGCGGTGACCGCATCAAGAGTCACGTTTTGGGAACGGTGGATCAGGAATGACTGGGCGTTCTTTTCGAGATAGAAGTCTTCCACACGGACGTCGCTGCATCCGATGAGGGCGAGATACCCCGGTGCGGGGGCAAGGGTGCTGTAGTTGTACACCTCCCCGGCCGCCCCGACGATCCAGTAGACGGGGGCCCCTTCCACCGTGTTCGTGGTGTCGATGAGGTTGCGGGACGGCCTGCTTCCGGCGTAGCCTATCTCCCCGCCGAACCCGAAGCCATAGGTGCACCCGGTGATGGTGTTGCCGCTCATCTGCAGGTTATCTGTGCTCGTCTGGAGCAGGATCCCGAACTTCTGGTCACGAACGGTGTTGTTGCGGACGATATTGCCGTCCCCGGCGAGGTCAATACCCGCGAAGTGGTACTCACAGGGGCCGAGCACGTCATTCTCTTCGATGGTGTTGCCGTCTCCCTGGATGCGGATATATGTCTGGTTCAGGAGGGTGTTGTGGGAGAGGACGTTGCCGCCGGTATCGTCGATTTCCACCTCCCTGCCATAGCTGTCATCGTACCCGAAGGGCGTCCAGCCGTCGGTGTCGAAGGTGTTGTACTCGATCCGGTTGTTGGTGGCATAGTTGGCCGTGGTCGTGGTGCGGTAGGTGTTGTGGAGAACCCAATAGTAGTTGTTCGTGACCGTATTGTTTGCAAAGAGCGTATTTCGGGCATAATTGAGCCATACCCCGTAATAGGTGGCATTGATGGTGTTGTTGCGGAAGGTGTTGTTGTTCGAATACGAGTTTGCGATGATGCCGAATTTGGCATCCTCTATCCTGTTGTTCCTGACGATGGTATCATCGGTGGAACCGTAACTCCATCCTGAGGTGGAACCGGTCGCATAGCCAATCCGGACCGCGGCGGAGTCCGTAGTCGCAGAATTTCCCGACTGGTTGTTCCACCAGCCGTCACGGATCACGAACCCGTCGAGGATGCACCCGTCCGACCGCAACGCGAAAACGTCTCCTATGTCGCTGAAGGTGTCGTCCGGGTTACCGCTCACCTCCGGCCACCCGATACCGGTCAGGTTGACCTGAGTGGCGACCTCGTGGTAGCCGGAATAATTCCCGGCATAGACGAGGATCGTGTCGCCGTCCATGGAGGCGGCAAGGGCATCGGTGATATTACCAAAGTTGGCGGGCGGCACCGGGATGTCGCCATTGTCATCGTCAACGGTGATCACCATTGGGAGCCGCTCGGGGGTGGTGAAAGATGTCGTACCGCTCGTCGCGTTGCGAGTGGCGTCATCCGCCCGTTCCGAGTAGCACCGGTAGTGGTAGGTGGTGTTCGAGATCAGACCGGAAAGGGGGATCGAAGGTGCGGTGGTGGTGTTGTCCCACGCCGACCACACTGCACCGATAAGGTCCGAGTCCGTCCCGTAGAGGACGCGGTTGTTGCTGCTCACGGCGTTGCCGATCGTCCAGCTGATGGTGACGCTCTCGTTCGTAATATCGGAGGCTGCAATACCGCTGAAGGTCGGAACAGGCTGAAGGACAGGCCCCGTGGGCATGAGCGGGTAGAGATCGGCATTTATCACCCCTCCTTCGGGTTCGTAGATATCGTAGGGTTCATCGCCGATCCCGTCGCCGTTTTCGTCGGGGCCGTAGTAGTCGCTGTAGCGGTTGCCCATGCCGAGCGTTGCATTGTACCAGAGGTTCGATGATGGGCTATCGCCCCCCGCTTCGGCGGCGTTGCGGTAGATGCCGAGATATTCGTAGATGTTGTCGAGGTCATTGCAGTAGAGCTCGTTGCCTGAGGAATCGTCGAGGTAAATGCCGGGGAACCCGTCGCCGGCGTTGCCGGTGCAGGTGTTGTTGAAGATTGTGCCCCCTGTTGCAAGGGCAAGAGAGATGCCGCCCGCCGCGTTGTCCTCGCAGGTGTTGTTGAAGAGGACGACGCCGTCCGCCTCCAAAACGAGGATGCCGATCCCGTTTGCCGTAAGGAGGTTGCCCTCGATGCGGGCACCGTCGGCGAGGACACGGATGCCGTATGTCCCGCCCGTCACTGCAAACCCTTCGAGGGTGCAGGAGGGCGAGGTAACCGCAAAGCCCGGTCCGCCGGACGCCTGCACCTGCGGCATCCCCTCGCCCGCGAGTGTGATGCTCCGGTTCACCACCACCTGCTCGGGGTAGGTGCCGCTGTGCACCACGACCGTATCCCCGTCCCTGGCCGCGTTGACCGCCGCCTGTATGGTGCCGAAGTCGTCGGGGACGGTAATCGTCATCGGTCCTGCGGCGTGCACGAAGAGCGTGGTCGTGGCGGTGTCGGTCACGGCGGTGTCATCAGTGACGGTGAGGTTCACCTTGTAGAACCCGGACAGTGCGTAGCTGTGGGTGGGGTGCTGGACGTCAGCGGTCCCACCGTCGCCGAACTCCCACGCCCACGCGGTGATCGTGCCTCCGGCATCGACAGAGGTGTCGGTGAACTGGATGAGTTCATTCGTGCCCGGCGATGCGGGGCTGAAGGTAAAGGAGGCGGTGGGCGGGTGGCTCTCGGCGGCAGCGGTGGTCGCCGTGCTGTTGGCCCACGCAGGGTTGATATTTTCACTGGCATCCACCGTCCTCGTCCCGATCTCGTGGGAGGTCTCCGGCGCAAGACCCGTGGCGGTGTAGGATTCGACCCCGGCGGTCACGTTGGCCCGGAAGGCGCCGTCGAGGTAGACCATCACCTTCACGAAGTCAGCGTCGGCCGGATCGGTCCATGTCCAGGTGATGGAGGTGGGAACGTAGGTGGTATTGGTAAGGCCGGAGACGCTCGCCGGGGGGGTCTGGTCTTCGGGTTCCGTGGTCGCCGTATCGTTCACCCAGGACGGGTTTTCGTTGCCGATGCTGTCCACCGTCCTCGTGCCGATCTCGTATCCGGTGGATGGCGCAAGGCCGGTGGCCTGATAGGTTTCCGTCCCGGCGTTCACGTCGGCCTGGAAGACACCATCGAGGTAGACCTTCACCACTGAAAAGTCGGCATCAATGGGGTCCGTCCACCCCCATGTGATGGAGTCGGGGGTGGTGGCCGTCTCCCCAAGGCCGGTGACGGGGCCCGGCGGGGTGGTATCGGCGCCCCCGGTGATGTAGGAGGCCTGCCCCTCCACCAGAGGATACCAGTCGTAGTTGGAGGAGGAGGGAGAGAAGGGGATTTCGGTATCCCCTATGCCGTCCCCGTCGTTATCCGATCCCGTATAGGTGTCCCAGTAGTTGCCGAGGTAACGGGTGTACTGTGAACCATCGTAGGTGTAGGTGATCTCCGAAGGGCTCTCCCAGGACGTGTCGCTGGACGACCATATATCCACGTGACCGCTGACGCTGTTCAGTAATGAGTTCAGGTAGAAGAGATTCGGCGAATTCTGGCCCGCACTATTGAGGGAAACCCCGTAATCGTTGCCGTTGAGGGTGTTGCGGATCACCGTGGTGTTGTCGGCCGAATCGAGGGAGATCCCTGCAGCATCAGTTCCCAGTCCATTCTGCCGGATGGTGTTTTTGGATATCTCATTGCCCTGGGAATCGGAAATATAGATCCCCCAATACTCGTTGTCTGAGACCGTATTTTGGGAGATCACGTTGGTATTGGAATACCCGAGGTAAATGGCATAGGTGTATCCCCCGTCCGCCACATTGCTGCTGGCGTTGTTGCCGGTGATGACATTGTTATCCGCATACCGCAGGTAGATCCCGTACCAGTGGTTATTGGTGACCTCGTTGCCGGAGACGGTCGCGCCCGAGATCGGGGAACCGGAAGCGCCAGTGAGCTCGATGCCTGCCGCCGCATTGTTGGAGAAGCGATTGCCCACAATTTCCGCGTTATTTGCCTCAACATTTACACCGGCCATCCCCTGGGAATTTCTGACATCGAAGCCTTCGAAACGCACCCCGTCGTCGGTGATGGTCACCACATCGGCAAAAGATCCGAGCGTCGTCCCGTCGATCACCGGCCAGCCATCCCCAGTCAGGGTAAGCTGCTTGTCGATCACCACCTCTTCATGGTAGGTGCCGGTGGCGACGATGATCGTGTCACCCGGTACGGCGGCATCGATTGCTGCCTGGATGGTCGAATAATCACCCGGTACATTGATCTGAGCTGCAGACACTCCCGGAATCCACGCAACGACCAGGAGAAGAACCAGCACAAAAAACAGCTTTTTGAATTGTATCTTTTTCTTAAAGTTCACCAAATTCACCACTCTCATCACCACACTCCCGAACGGGCACACCTACCCCCCAATCAATCATTTATTGGTGTCGGTAATTATGGAAATATATGCGACTATTTATAACATTTTGGTTGGATCGGTGCATTCTTAGGGAAAATGTGCCAATGGTATCACCGAAGAAATGAAGAGTGCAGCCGCACATGCCATTGCTGAGTGGGTGAAGCACCCCAACGAAAGAATACCTTCTCCCTTCAGTCATATATCGTGGTGGAGCGCGAGCGATGGCGACGTTGTGGGGAGGCATGGACACGCCTCGGGGAGCGAGGAGAAGTATATCTCATCGAACGGTCAACACTCATTTATTCATGAATTCGGGTGATACACGATTTCGACTCTATCTTGTCGTCCTCCTCTCAATGCTTATCATCGGATCGGTAGGGCTCGCGATCCTCGAGGGGCTCTCGTTTTTTGATGCACTCTACTTCATCATTGTAACCATTGCCACAGTAGGATACGGCGATATTGTTCCGGTCACCGATGCCGGCCGACTTCTCGTTTTGATTCTGATTCTTGCAGGTGTCGGGACGTTTGTTACCGTAGCCGCCTATTTTATCGAGATGACCCTCTCGCGAAACGATCTTCGTGCAAGGAAGAAAAAAGTCCGGATGATCATCGGGGTCTTTCTCTCCGAAGTGGGAGTGCAGCTGATTGAACGCTGCAAAAGTGGTGTTCCTGATTTCTCAGAGGGGATTGAAGATCTTCTCGTAACCGATGCCTGGAGCAAGAGACGTTTTATGCAGGCAAGAAAAAATCTATCCGGAAAAGAATACAAGGTCGATCTCTGCATGATCGATCTCATCTCCCTTCAGCAGTTCCTTTCAGGTAAACGCTCTTTTCTGATTCAGCTCCTCCAACACCCTATGCTCTTTGAAAATGAGCCATTCTCGGATATGATAACAGCGATCTGTCATTTTGAAGAGGAAATCTCGGCCAGGCGGGATCTCAATCACATCCAGCCATCAGATTGTGCCCATCTCTCCAAGGACTGTGAGCGGGTCATCAGGCTTCTTGTTCTCGGGTGGCTTGATCATATGGAATACCTGAAAGAGCATTACCCCTATCTCTTCTCACTCTCGGTCAGGACAAATCCGTTTGATCCGTCTGCATCTGCGGAGATCAACTGAATCTGGTCAGGATGATCATCCCCTAATGAAGAACAATTATTTTTTGAGAAGAGCGGATCTCTGGTTGTCTTTGTGGGTGGAGGGAGGCGCCCCCTGACGGTGGATGCGTGAGTGGCACCGGTCGCAGAGGGTCGTCAGGTTTTCCGGGGCATCGTGCGACCGGTCCCCGTCAATGTGATGAATGTGCAGGTAGTCCGTACCACCGCAGATGGTGCAGCGGCCGCCGTCGCGAATAAGTATCTCATCCCTGAGCGCTTTCCATTCCTTCAGGGCGTACTTCTCCCGCACCGTAATCCTGTGGCCATAGAGCGTGCAGAAGAGTCCCTCATCCGTCCGGCGGGAATGGGAACAGTGATAACAGAGCTTCCGGTAGCCGTTGAGTGCCGGCTGCCCGCTGCAGAGCGGTGCGCCGTTCTCTGCAAACGAGGGGAGGGCGAGCTGGAGGTCTTCGGGTGCTGCACGTCGGCGCATAAATGGTACTTCCGGGTCTGTCTGGCACATATCTTGAATATTCAGGTCCGTGCAGGGTGAAACTGGCACACCTGCGCGGCCGATGAGCCTTCGCTCCTTTAAAGGACACGGGCACATGGCTTGCCGCCTACAAAGCGGTGGAGGATTTCCACGGGAGCCACTGGCAACGGGGGTATGAAGAAACGCCCTGCATTCGCCGTCCTCCGCCTTCGTGCGAAAAAAAACTGCAAAAGGTATAATCATCCGGGGAAATATGTTCTACAGCGAAAATATCCTCGTTCTAATTATGGATGTTACCACCTATAGCAGGAGACGGCACCAACTGCAGGCAGATGCAGCGAGCCGGATTGACGAGATCGGTACCACCACTGCCGATATGCGGCGCCCCTCCGGCCGTGAACACATAACCCGCCTCATCTTTTTCGGGGTGGTAATCCTGAACCTGGCGTATGTGGCCGTCCGCCCGGATTATGCTCTCTACTGGGTGGTCTCCTCATTCATCCTTCTGATGGTAAATCCCTTCATCCTGATGCTCCCGACGGAGAAAGGGAGCCTGGTCTTCCCTGATACAAAAAAGAAGGCGGATTTTCGCAAGCTCATCCGGGAGGCCGCGCTGAGTGCGGGCACCATCAGACGCGAGCGGGCGTCGTATGCGCAGGCGATATGGGATTTCTTCTTCATGAACTGTCAGCCCATCGCCCCGGGATTTATCATCCTCTTTGTGGTAAACATGATACTTGCCGCATCGGGTGCCTTCGTGACCGGGGGCTTTGCGCAGAGCACGGCGATTTCAATCATCCTTCAGTCCCTTGCAATCATCGCCTTTTATGGGGGCATCCTGTACGTACAGCCCTATTCCCCCGGATTTTTCACCTCAATCATCGGGGTGAAGACGGATCTGTCCGAGAAGATTCACACCAACTGGCAGGACGCGTTCAAACTGATCCTGATTGTGGCTTTTGGTGCGGCATTCACCGGCATCCTGTTCATTGGCGCTCTCCTCTTTCCCGGACGCACCTTATTCAATATCATGGAGATGGAAAACTTTGTCCCTGCAACGAGCCTTGTGCCCCTGTTTCTGGTATTTCTCTCCCAGCTCGTGATTCTCCGGTATTTCCAGGGACAGTACTCACGGACGCTTCTTCTCAGGATGTCGGCATACTGGAAGGAGTTTCTGGAAGAGAACATACTTGCAGATCTGCACAACCTCCCCGGAGAGCCGGAACCCGCTTCAGAGCGCGATCTCGAGAGCCTGGAGAAGGCATTCATCCGGATACATATGTTCAAGATAGATTACCAGGACTTTGCCGGGCTCTTTCCGGTCTGGATGATCGTCCCGAACCTGGATGTATTGATTACGCGCGAGAAAAAAAAGGAATGAGGCTCCCGTTCGGGAGTCTCTCTCAGCTTCTGCTGTTGAGGACGACGCCGTAGTTCCAGGGCTGTGCAGGGTTTATCTCCGAGGTTCTCCCCTTTATCTGGATCACATCCACTGAGTAGGGTGGTTTTATATTACCGCGGTAGACGCGGTCCGTCAGAGATGTATAGGGTATCCCGGCATCGATGATGTCCTGGTAAGACTGCGGGTCGAAGTCATACGGGACGGATTCGTAATTATACGCAAATGCGGTCATGAGCATGTTCACCCCTTCGCTTCCGATGTTCGCGGAGTTTCCGCCCGATGCATCGATCAGGACGGTGACCCGCACCCCGAGGACGTTGGAGATCCCTCTCGCGCTGACCTCCACGTGCACCGGGTCAAAGACGGGGTCCTGCCGGATGATGACAGGCTCGGTCACCCGCCAGGTCCCTTCGGTTGGCGTCGGCTGCAGCGTCGTGACCGGTGGTGCAGGGGTATTATTCCCGTCAAGGCACCCGGAGGCACAGGCAAGGGCGACGGCCATGACCCCCAGTAACAGGAGGAATATTTGTGTATTTTTCATGACAGGAGATTCACCTCCTCCTATATAGTTCCATGGCCATTCTGCACAAATTGGCGACTTCAATACCTTTATCATCAATATTCCACAAATTTAGCTATTATCATGACGTCCGGTGAATATCCCACGGCAAAGGTCAACGGGAAGGACATTCCCTACGATCCTGAGGTACTCAGAAAAGTCCAGGAGCATCCCTGCTACAGTGAAAAGGCATGCCACACCTTCGGGAGGATGCACCTTCCTGTTGCTCCAAAATGTAATATACAGTGTAATTACTGTGTTCGCGATTTTGACTGCGTCAACGAGAGCAGACCAGGTGTCTGCAGTGAGGTTCTCTCCCCGGAGCGGGCGCTGGAACTGGTGAGACAGGTCCTCGCAAAGTACTCGTACATCAAGGTTATCGGAATTGCCGGCCCCGGCGAACCCCTTGCAAATGAGGAGACGTTTGAGACCCTCCGCCTCCTCAAAGAGGAATTCCCGGTACCGATCAAGTGCCTCTCCACCAATGGTCTCGTGCTGCCGGAAAAAATCGACCTCCTCGAACAATATGATGTCGGCAACCTGACCGTCACCTTAAACGGGATCGACCCTGCTATTACTGAGAAGATATATTCATTCGTCGAGTGGGAGGGGAACAAGCTGCACGGACGCGAGGCCGCGGAAAAACTTCTCGAACAGCAGCTCAGGGGTATCGAGATGGCGGTCGAGCGCAAGATGCTCGTGAAGATCAACACGGTCGTCATCCCCGGGATAAACGAGGATCATGTCGTGGATATCGCAAAGAAGATGGGAGAGATGGGTGTCTATACCTACAACCTTATCCCCGTCATTCCGCAGTACAAGTTCGCGGACATCATCCCGCCGACGCTGGCCCGCAAGCGTGAACTGCATGATGCCTGTGCCCCCTATATCCGCCAGATGAGGCACTGCGCCCGCTGCCGGGCGGATGCCATCGGTCTTCTGGGAAAAGATGTTCAGAACGAAATATACCGCAGCGGATGCGACGGCTGCAAAGAATAATATTTTTTTTGGATCGCGGGTTTCACCTGATTGCAAAGGTCGTACGTTTTTTTGATGATCCCTTGCGATCGATATCCGGTTCACCGGCGAAAGGATGCTGTCTGGCGCGACGCCGGTTGGTTATGTGTCGTACTGTGGGCAGGAGTTCTCCTCACTGCCTTCTGGGGCAGGAGCAGTGACGGCGGCTCCTGATGACCGTATCTCGTCTCTCACCCAGTCCCATTGGGATGCCGCCGCGAGTGCAGCGAGGATCACCGCCGCGGGGATGACATACCGTCCTGATGCGGGAAAGGAGAGGACCAGCTGGAGGAGGAGCCCCATTCCGATGCCGATGGCAACGGCTGCAATGACGATGCGTATGAGCGTCCTGCGGTTCATCAACAAAGTGTGGGAACCAAGGGCAAAGAAACCTTCTTTCGGGTGATTTCTCCGTCAGCAGGCGGGTTACGTATTGTAACAGTGGCGGAGTCTCAGGTAACATATTGTTACAGTGCCCGATCAAGGCACCATGTGCACAGGTGAGGGCGGAACGTGAGCACTTTCACTGTCCGTCCCCATCCCCTCATATTCCCTGACCTGCTACCGATCGTGTATGGCACAGGACGTTGCATTCAGGCCGGCCGAGTATGTCGAGCGGGGCCTGTTCACGATGATTACGGCACCCCGTCCCCTGCTGGAGGAGACGCTCGAGGCGCTCCTGCTCCGGGTACGGGGGCAGGCGGTGGTGGTGGCTGGCTCGGGGCAGCCACGCGACCGGGTCTTTGCGGATATCGCTCGCCGTCATCCCGGCGTGCAGGTTCTCCGGGCGACGGCACCCTCCCAGATCATCTCCCTTGCGGCAGGTTTTACGACCCCTCTCATCATTGTCATTCATGATCCGGAGATCTACGGCGGAGACGATGATGCTGCACGCCGGGTTGCCGCGATGCTCAGGGAACACGCATGGACTGCGGCAAACCGGATTGTTCTGATGGGGCGGCCGGGAGAGGCATTTTTGCATGAGATGTGGCCCTCTGCAGGGAAGTACATGTACATCGAACAGGACTGCGAATGGAAGAACGGGCGGATGGTCAGTGACCGGCAGATGACACTCGATGCGATCTGCGGCGGTTCCTTCTCCTGACCGGATCGCATGGCATCCGAAAGGGGATACTCCCTCCCGATCCATTCTCTATCATGAGCAGCGCATTCCCCGTGCATGAGGAACGGATTCTGTGTCTCGTCAAATTCTCCTCCTTGCAACAACGGCTACGGTCTTCCTTATCCGTGAAGTCCTCGGCATCACCGGGATTGCCCTCCCTGAGATGGGATCCCCCGGCGGTGGTGCCCTGTCCGGGCTCGTCGTCCCGGAAGGCAAATGGTGTTAAAATGCCCTCGAAGCTGTTTTCGGCCTTTGCTGCACGGATTTTCTGGGTCCGATAATGCGGCAGAGACCCCTTCACAATATCAATATACCCCTACATCCTATCTCTGGACATGAGTGCAGGACTTCTTCTCATAGATATCCAGAACGATTATTTCTCCGGGGGGTTGATGGAGCTGGAGGGGATGAAAGAAGCGGCCGCACGTGCTTCATCACTCCTGAGCGCATTCAGGGAGGAGGGCCTCCCGGTCATCCACGTTCAGCATCTCTCCACCAATCCGGACGCCGGATTTTTTATTCCCGGGACCATCGGTGCGGAGATTCATCCCCTCGTAATGCCCTACCCCGAAGAGATCGTCATAGAAAAACATTTCCCGAACAGTTTCCACAATACAAAACTCAGTGAGGAACTTGCCTGGACGGGCGTCGAAAACCTCGTGATCTGCGGTGCGATGACGCACATGTGTGTCGACGCCACCACGCGTGCGGCCCGGGACCTCGGGTACGACTGTACGGTGGTTGCGGATGCGTGTGCCACCTGTGATCTTGAATTTCGCGGTACACACGTCCCTGCGAGGATGGTGCAGGCGGCATTTCTCGCGGCCATGGAGGTCTACGGCGAGGTATCGGACACCGCAACCATCTTCTACCGGCTGAGCGGGATCCAGAGAGGATGACGATGTCAGAACGACTGGTCACGCTTCTCGTCCTCGGTTTTATGATGCCGGGGATTGCCGTATTCGGTGCAGGGTGCATGGATGGCGGAGACGACGAGGGCGCCGTAACGGACCCTGGTATAGAAGCATCGTATGCAATTGCGGAGACGGATGCGAGGCAGGCCTTAACGAAATCCATCGAAGAGGAGATTGGCGCCTCCCCCGCCCTTGCAGCGTATTCGGTCGAATATTTCTACGACGGCTCTCCGCTGACGATGGCGGGGGGCTCGGGAATGGAGCCCGGGACGGAGGACGCCTATTACATCTTCACGTTCCGGCATGAGATGCCGTCGTTAAAGGACCCGGAGAACGTCCGGGACGAGGTGACGATCACTGTTGTCGTGCAGGGCGGTGAGGTGACCGAACGGATGATCGGTATGGGTGGGATTAATATGACTGCGGACACTTCATCGAAGTGAATCGTTGCTTTCCTGTAAGCTTGCCTGACATCGGTCAGGAAGAAACAATTTCAATTTTTTCCTAAATCAGGTGGGTTTCAGAGTTCGTCAACGACGCCGTTCGTGAAATAATGGCATTCAACGAGTTATTTGATTAAAAAAGAAGATGCCTCAGATATACCGCGGCTTCATCGAAAGCTTCGTCGGGGTGTACATCTTCCGGTAGGGCATCCCGGCGATCTCTTCTCTCACGGTCTCGATGAGGTTGACGGTGGTCATGGTCTTCTTGAAGGGCTTTTTGGGTTCCGAGAGTGCACGGACCGTGACCGTCAGTTCCCCGGATTCCACTTCCGCATCGCCGATGACGACGACGTACGGGACCCAGTCCATGCCGGCCTCGCGGACCTTCTTGCCGACGGACTCCTCCCGGTCGTCCCAGTCACAGCGGACGCCGGCAGCGTTCAGGGTGGCACAGACATGCCCGGCGTACTCCTGGTGCCGCTCTGCCACCGGCAGGAGGCGGACCTGGGTCGGGGCAAGCCAGACGGGAAGCATCGGCACATCCATCGTGGCGGTCTTCTCCAGGAGGGCACAGATCACCCGCTCGACAGATCCGGTTGGTGAACAGTGGAGGATAGGCGGGAATACTGCGCCGCCTTCACCGTCGTAGTATTTGATGTCAAAGCGGAGCGCCGACTCCACATCGATCTGCACGGTCGGGTTCTCGATGGGCCTGCCCTGCCCGTCGATCGCCGCCAGGTCCACCTTGGCGACCCAGTAGTGGACGCGGTCGGAGAGGATTTCGATGAGCATCGGGACGCCGGACTTCTTCACGATGCCCTTTACCCATTCCTCGTGCTCTGCGTAGAAGTCCTCCGTGCAGCGGAAGACGCCGGCAAACTCCGTCTCGAGGTCGCGGCCGGTCTGCCAGCCCATCATGAGCTGCTCCTCGAAGCAGGTGAGCGTCTGGTCCATGTCCCGGCAGAGCGTGTGCATATCCGGCATCGTAAAGGCACGCAGTCGTTTGAGGCCGATGCACTCGCCCTTCTGCTCGTGGCGGAAAGAGTAGGTGGAGAGCTCGTACATCTTCATTGGCAGCGTGTTGGGAGAGATGTGCATGTCCCGCATGATGGAGAACATCCCGAAACAGGCGGCAAAACGGAGCATCATATTGCGGTTGCCTGACTTGAAGCGGTACTGTCGTTCGCCGAACTTGCCGGCATGCTCGTTGATGGCGGCATCGCCGAGGTCGTACATCACCGGGGTTTCGACCGGCATGCCGCCATAGTCGAGCACCAGTCCCAGCACATAGTCGGAGAGGAGGTCACGCACGATCTTGCCCCTGGGCATCCAGCGGTGGTGGCCGACATCGGAGAGCGGTTCGTAATCGACGAGTTCCTTTGAGCGCATCAGCTCGCAGTGCAGGGGCTCACCGCCCTGTTCCACCCCGAGACCGATCTCCTTTTTGATCAGTTTGCCGAGCGCCGAGTCATCTGCACAACCGTCAGCATCCTTCTGCTCGCCGTCGGGTGTCATCACAAAGAAGGTGTGCGTCACCGTCTTTTTTGCCGGCTTCTCGGCGGCATCCTCGGGGGTGATCGTCCGGGAAAGTTCGGAGAGCGGATGTCCCTTGCAGGAGACGGTGAACGACTTGTACCAGCCGAAGGGAGCACGTTTGACGGTACATCCTTCCTGCTCACGGCACAGCTTTTCGATCATGGTGAGCGCCTGCACCGCAGCCTTGGGGGAGGAGAGGTCGTTTGAGAGGTGCGCATAGGGGTAGATCATGATATTGGTCGTGCCCAGTTTGCCCGCAGTCTCGAGAATCTCTGCGGCGGTCTGTGCCGCAACCGCTTCGATATTGTCTTCGTCGGCTGTTTCTACAGCGCAGAATGCCGTCAGTGCCTCGTCGAGGGCATCCTCTGGGATGATATTCTCCTCGGCTACCGGGGTCTTTTTCTGAGCCTGGTATTGAATGTGATCTGAATGAATGAGCAGAAGTCGCATGGTGGTGCTCCTTATAAACGCGTATAAAATTGGTGTTGGTTCGTAATTAGGGTATGGTTTGGATTCCCGTCGCGGCAGGCCGGTTACTGTCGTACGTTGCGGTGATACCGTGACAGGGTTGCCTGCCGCTGGTTGAGGTATTTCGCATCCCCTTTTGATCCATAGGGCTTTTCCGCACGTTCGGTCGTGTAGAAGACCAGCTGACCGATGGGCATGCCCGCATAGAGCCGTACCGGGCGCTGGTTGGCATTGGATATCTCAAGCGTAATCGTCCCGCAGAATCCTGCGTCGATCCATCCTCCGGTCTGGTGGAGAGCGATGCCGAGACGGGCGATGGATGATTTGCCCTCGATGGTTGCCACGATATCGTCCGGGAGTGCGATGCACTCATGCGTCTCAGCAAGGAGAAACATCCCCGGCGGCACATCGATGTACTCCGCATGGGTCTCATGCACATGCGAAGTGACGGTCTCCTGGTCATATGGGTCGATCACGTCATCCGACTCCTCATACCAGACAAAGTGGTTCCCCAGGCGTATGTCGAGAGAATTGGGCTGAACGAATTTTACGTCGTAGGGGTCGATCTTTATATGCCCCCGTTCAATGCGGTTCTGGATCTGCCAGTCAACGAGAATCATTCAGGTTTAGGTTGTCCGCAGGGGTAAAAAAGGGATTCTCTTTCTCGTCGATATTGGTTCCCGGGGTTGTTGAATACGAGAAAATTACCGGCCTTCCGGGTCGGAAGGCATACCATGGCCGCCAGCCTCCCGCCCATCGTATTCACCGTGTTTCCAGGGTTCGATCATCCATTCCGTCCTTCTGAGAAGCCCGTGCATGGTCGTCACCTCGCGTGGGGTCAGCATGGTCCTGCCGAAGATGCGCCGCATCATCGTCATCGTATTCGCCCGCTTGTATTCAAAGTGGTCGACCAGGTCGAGGAACCGGTCAATATGGTCATAGAAGGCATCCATCTCCTCGCGTGACGCCAGATTATAGTCCCCCCTCGGGAGGTTGGCAAGCTCGTAGCAGACCACACCTACCGCGTGGGATATGTTGAGGATGGGATAGTCCGTCGAGGTGGGGATGGTGCAGATCACGTCGCACTGCCTCACCTCGTCGTTGCCAAGCCCCCTGTCCTCCCTGCCGAAGAGAATGGAAATGCGCCCCTCCACCGGACTCAGCATCTCCCTGAGTTCGGCCGGGGTGTAATAGGGCATCCTCATGGCGCGTGAGACGGTCTTTGAGAGCCCGCCGGTCGTTGCCACCAGGAGATTGGACTTGGCAATCACTTCATCAAGAGATGATACTATCCTTGCTCCTTCGAGCACATCGCGGGCGTGGGATGCGCGGGCGTTGGCTTCGACCCCACATGAGGGAGGGTTTACCATCGTCAGCCTGGTAAATCCGAAATTTTTCATTACACGGGCGGCAAATCCGATATTCCCCTCGTAGAGGGGTTCGACAAGAACGATTTCAATCTCAGCCATGGCAAAAAAACCGGGAAGGTTATTTGACAGCCCTGACCGTTGCCTTCAGAGCATTGACCCCATCGTCATAGACCGCGTTACCTACGACGATCGTGTCTGCATACTGTCCCATCTCAGCCGCTTTCTCTGCATTGTTGATGCCGCCGCCATAGAAGAGGCGGCCTTCGGTGACGACCCCGGATACGGCGCTCACGATCTCCGGGTCACCGTAGGTGCCGGAATACTCGATATACGTGACCGGGAACCGGAAGTAATGGTCGGCAACCTCGGCGTACGCCACCACGTCCTCTGCGGGCAGATCACAGATGGCACGCGTCACCTTGCCGACCGAGGATGCCGGATTGAGCACGATGTAGGCCTCCGGTACAACCATGTCCCAGTCGATGGTGTTGTGTTTGACCCAGTACTGGTGCTTGCCGACCATCCAGATCATCTCAGGAGTGTTCAGGACCGACGGGACGAAGAGACCGTCGACTCCCTCCAGGATCACCGCCTCGGGCCCGGCTGGTTCCACCACAACGGGAAGATCGTATTCCCGCACCTGGGCGATAAGTTCACCCAGGTTTTCCTTCGTGACATTGAGGGTCCCCGAGAGCATCAGGGCATCTGTCCCGCTCGTAGCAATCTCCTCTGCTTCGGCAGAGCTTACGACCTTGTCAGGGTCGAGCTTGGTAACATGTCGCCATTTTTTCCAGTCAATCTTCATGGGTATCTTCCCTATCAGAGGGCTTTTTGAAACGCACGTATTTTTTCTGCCGGAATACCGGTCATCTGTTCGGTCTTCTCCGGGTCTGCGGCCGCAAGACCCGCTGCATCATAGATGCCCGCCATATAGAGGTGGAGAAGTGCCGATTCTCCAAGGCCGGGAATTGCGAGCAGTTCTTTCTTGCCTGCATCGACCATCTTCTGCGTCACTTTCTCCGGTTCGTCAACGCCCATTGCGCTACAGACGGCGGTGGCGTGCTTTCGCGCCGTCTCCACCTTAATGCCGGAGGCGGCAGCGAGGTAAGCGGGGTGCAGTGCGCAGAAATCGGCAGGCGAGGTGATCCCTCCTGCCATGTATTTCTTCAGGCTGACTGCTGGGACCCCGTATTCCCGCAGGAGTTTCGTGTTGTGTTCCATGCGGACTTCTGCGAGAAGACCTTCCGCTTCAGCCTCGGAGAGGTGCATCCTGACAAGAGCGGCCGTATCCATCTCCGCAAGGGCGCCGAGGTCATTGATTCCTGCCTTAATCAGGGCGGAGGATACCTTCGCGGGGCTCCTGCCGCGTCTCGGGACCACGTGTCTGCGGACGAACTTTTTCATCTCGGTACGGCGCCGCATCATCTCGAGGACATCTTTGGCCTCTTCCTGGAGCTGTGCCGTTGTCGCGGCATCGGCCCCCAGAGCATTCGCGATATCTCCGGCAGGAGTGGTTGCCACGTCGTATACGCTGTAGATATGGGCGGCATGCAGTTTGTCTATCATCGCCGTGTCCATGGAGGGCATCATGTCGAGTCCCTCCCTGTTCGATTCGATATGGTTGCAGAGCGGGCACCCGATCTCCCATGGGCGCGCCCCTTTCCGGATAAGCCTGATGTGGTGAAGGCCGTGAACCGGGCATATGTCGTTCTCACGGATGGCCGTGCCCCAGTTTGCGGTAGGGAGGCCAATATTAAAGGTGCAGTCAGGGTACCCGGTACATCCGATGAACTGGGACATTCCCTTCGTCTGCCGGATCATCAGCCCCCTGCCACAGACCGGGCAGGGACCGATGATCTTCTCCTCATCGGTCCGTTCCATGATCTCACCGCCGATGTCCTCCTCGTGGGCTTCGAGACGGTCAAAGACGGTGTGGAGCATCTCCTTGGATTCGGCGATGACATCGCCGGATGCACGTTTCGCCCCTTTGATGTCCTCCATGTGGGTTTCAAGGGTGCTCGTCATCTCCGGTTTGGTGATCATCGAGGCGTAATGTTCGAGGGCTTCGGTAACACCGCGGCCGACGAGGGTGGGCCGGAGCGGAGCACCTTCGATATACCTGCGCCCGATGAGCTTTCCGATCACTTCGTGACGGGTTGATTTTGTCCCGAGCCCCAGCTCTTCCATCGTCTGGATAAGCTTTGCCTGGGAAAACCTGGGTGGGGGTGTCGTCTCTTTGCGCTCGTTTATTACCCCGAGGATGGGGAGGCGTTCGCCCTCTTCCAGGGGGGGAAGGATCGTCTCCTTTGCTTCGCTGTAGTGGTAGACATGCCGGTATCCTTCCTCGGCGAGCCTCGAGCCGGTGGCCGTGTACTCCTCTCCCCCTGCATCGAAGAGATATTTCAGCGTCGTCCACCGTGCGTCCGGCGAGAGCGTTCCCAGGAACCGGCGGACGATCAGCTCATAGACCTTCCACTGGTCAGCGGAGAGCGCACTCTCCTTTGCAGCACCCGTCGGGTGAATCGGCGGGTGGTCGGTGGAGGACTTTTTCCCCCTGGTCGGCTGCGGGCGCCGGTGTGCGAGGGTCCATTCGACATCGCGGGAAAATGCGGTCTTTTTCAGCTCTTGTAGCACACCGTCAAGGTCGAGGGATGCGGGATAAACCGTGTTGTCCGTCCTCGGGTACGAGATGTACCCGTTCATATAGAGGTCTTCTGCGATGCGCATTGCATTTGCCGCGGATATTCTCATCCGTGAGGCGGCGACGATGAACGATGTCGTATCAAACGGTGCGGGGGCACGGTCGGCCCGTGTCCCTTCTTTGACGCTGGTGACCGTCAGGGGTTCTTTTGTCCCCTTCTGTGCCGCCTCTGCCTCCTCGCTGCTCCAGAACTTGTCATGGGTGTGGCGTGCCTCAAAGGCGTACGTCGCCTTCTCGGTTTCGAGGGATACGAGCCAGTATGGTTCAGGGACAAAGGCCTCAATCTCCTTTTCACGGTCCACGATCATGGCGAGCACCGGACTCTGGACACGGCCTACGGAGAGGATGTTCGCACCACCGCGTCTGGCGGCGATCGAGATGAACCGGGTCAGCGATGCACCCCATATCAGGTCGATCAGTTGACGGGTCTCACCTGCCGCCGCAAGATCAAAATCGATCCCGGCGGGGCTCTCGAATGCCTGGTTGATCTCCTGTGGGGTAATTGCGGAAAAACGGGCACGCTGGACCGGTACCTTCGGGTTTGCCCCGTAGACCAGTTCATAGGCCTCTTTTCCGATGAGTTCTCCCTCACGGTCAAAATCAGTGGCAATCGTCACCTTGTCTGCATGCCGGGCGAGTTTTTTGATGAGGGTTACGATCTTCTTCTCGGTGGGTTTTTTCACTGTTCCCGCATCGATGAGGGTGCGGGGGGTGTGGACCTCGCTTCGCCAGTTGGTGTATCCAGGTTCAAAGTCGATCTCAACGACATGGCCGCGGAGTCCCAGGGCGACCGCATCGTCGAAGCGGTAGGTATTGACCCCGTTCTCTTTTCCGGGTTTGACCTTCTCTTTTCCGGCAAGGATGGATGCAATTCTCTGTGCTGCGATATTCTTCTCTGCGATGATCAGATGCATGCGGAGTTACTCCCCCAGGGCGTCGAGGTACGTGCTCATCTGGGCATTGAGAACCTTCGGGTCCGCCCGGCCCCGCGTCTCCTTCATCACCTGTCCGACCAGGAAGTTGAGTGCCCCCTTCTTTCCGGCAAGGTAATCGCTTACTGCCTGGGGGTTTGCCTCCACCACCGATGCGATAACCGCATCAAACTCCCCGCCTTTGACCTTGGCAAGGCCTGCCTCTGCGACGATGTCGGCGGGCATCGGACAGTCCTCCTTATTGAGACAATGATCCAGCATCGTCCTGAGGACTTCAACACCCGACTTGTCCGTGATTGCATCGTCACGGATGAGGGCGATGAGATCGCCTATATTTATCGCGGGGATCTCATCAATTTTCATCGAGCGGTAGTTGAGTTCGCCGAGGAGAATGTCGGCCACCCATGTCGCTGCAAGGTTCGGGTCGACACCGGCAATCTGTTCGTAAAAGTCTGCCACCTTCAGGTCACCCGTCAGGGTGCGGGCATGGTTGACCGATATGCCGTAGTCCCGCATGAACCGGTCGCGCCGGGCGTCCGGGAGTTCGGGGAGCTCGACCTCGTCTAGCCAGCTCCTCACTCTCAGCGGCCTCAGGTCCGGTTCGGGGAAATAGCGGTAGTCGTTCTCCTCCTCCTTGCTCCTGGATGAGGTGGTAATGCCCCGCCCTTCCATGAAATGACGCGTTTCGCGGGTGATGTACTGGCCGCGGCGGATCAGGTTCCTCTGGCGCGTGATCTCGAAATTGAGTGCCTTCTCCACGCCCTTATAGGAGGAGATATTCTTGCACTCTACCCGGTTGTGGCCCTTGATGGAGATGTTTGCATCCACACGAATGGCACCCTCGCGCTCCCCGTCAAAGACCTCAAGATATTCGAGTGTGGACCGGAGTTTGTTCAGGAACCGGCGTGCCTCCTTCGGGGAGCGGAGATCAGGTTCGGTGACGATCTCGATGAGCGGGATGGAACTCCTGTTGTAGTCCACCAGGGAATACCCCGCCCGGTCCCGTCCGGTCTTGTGCACCAGCCGCCCGGGATCCTCTTCGAGGTGGATGCGGGTGATCCTGATGATCTTGGTGTGCCCCTCGTCATCCTCGATCTCAAGATAGCCCTTTTCGGCTATCGGCTTGTCATATTGGGAGATCTGGTATGCCTTCGGGAGATCGGGATAGAAGTAGTTCTTCCGCGAGAACTCGGAATACTCGGGCACCTCAAGGTTGAGTGCCTTTGCCACCTTCAGGGCATAGATGACCGCCTGTTTGTTCAGGCGCGGCATGGCCCCCGGAAGGCCGAGACAGATGGGGCAGCAGTGGGTATTGGGGGGCGCCCCCTGGAATTCCGCCGAACATCCGCAGAAGAGCTTTGTCTTCGTGTTGAGCTGGCAGTGTATCTCAAGCCCGATGATGACCTGCTGGTCGGCGTCCATCTCACGCCACCTCCTGTTCAAAGGCAAAGGCAACATCCACGACCCGTTCATCCCCAAAGTGCGGGCCGATGATCTGGAGCCCGACGGGCATTCTGTCGACCGTCCCGCAGGGGACGGATATCGCCGGGACACCCGCGAGGTTTGCCGGGACCGTCAAAATATCAGCCAGGTACATCGAGAGCGGGTCGGACTTTTCTCCGAGACGGAATGCGGCGGAAGGCATGGTGGGGCCGGCGATGACGTCGGCGTCCTTCAGCACCCGGATGAAGTCCCTGCGGACATTTTCGCGTGCCACCTGTGCCTTGGCATAGTATTTGCCGTAATATCCTGCGGAGAGGGCGAAGGTGCCGAGAAGAATCCGGCGCTGCACCTCCTTGCCGAAGAGTGCGCCGCGATGGTCCCTGAATTCGTCATGCCATGAACGGACGGTCTCCACCTTGGGGCCGTAGCGCACCCCGTCGAAGCGGGCAAGATTTGAGGAGGCCTCGCTGGTGCAGGTCACATAGTAAGCCGCAAGCGCATAGGTCATCGACGGAATCGAGCATTCGACGGTCTCTGCACCAAGCCCTTCGAGGGTCGCGATAGCGCCCTGCACCTTCGCCGCAACGGCCGGGTCCACTCCCTCACCGAAGTACTCCTGCGGGACAGCGATGCGCAGCCCCTTTACATCCGAATTCGGAGTATGGTCATAGGGCCGGTCATAGGTAGTCGAGTCGCGGGCGTCGGGCCCTGCGATCACCGACATGAGCGTGTTTACATCCGTCACCGTCTTTCCGAGGGGGCCAATCTGTTCGAGCGAGTTGGAGTAGGCGATCAGGCCGTACCGGGAGACGCGGCCGAATGTCGGCTTGAGCCCCACGACGCCGCAGAACGCCGCCGGACAGCGGATGGACCCGCCGGTATCGCTGCCGAGCGCCAGATCAACCATGCCGGATGCGATCGCCGCTGCACTGCCGCCGGAGGATCCGCCGGGCACGCGGGAGGGGTCCACCGGGTTGGTGGTCGGACCGAATGCACTGTTCTCCGTCGTCGTCCCCATCCCGAACTCGTCCATATTGGTCTTCCCGACGACTGCGGCACCCGTCTTCCTGAGGAGTGCTACGACATGGGCATCATAGGGAGGAACATACCCTTCCAGGATACGTGATCCACATGTCGTGGGTATCCCGGCGGTGGATATATTGTCCTTTACGGCCACGGGGATTCCTTCCAGCGGTCCCCCGGTCGACTCGAAGAAGGCCAGGTCAAGGGTTGAGATGAAGGCGTTGTGCCGGTCTTTTTCATCAAAAATGTATCCGCCTTCCACTCACATCACCCTGGGAGCCCGGATAAACCCATCCTCGCTTTCCCCGGCGTTTGCCGTGGCCTCTTCCTGTGAGAGCGACGGCGTCACAACGTCCTCGCGGAGCACATTCTCGAGGTCCGCTACCCCCTCCTCACCGGGGGGCACCTGGTCCAGGATGTCAAAATATTCAAGAATATCGTTGAACCGGGAGGTAAATGCTCCAAGTTCCTCTTTTGATATGGATATATCTGCAAGTTTTGCAATTCCTTCAACGTCGCTCTCGTTTACCATGTTCTCAGGCCCTGGATAATTGGTTTATGTACCCTTGCACGGAATTTTTATAACCATTGTTACGTGCGCATCTCTGGACGACCTTCCAGATGCCACTGCCGTACTGCATCGCCTTCTTCTCATAACAGGCAATTTCTGCGGGCAGGTACCGGAGTGCAACCATACGCAGCGGGCGTTTTCTCACACCTCCGGATACCCGTTCGGCGGGAGGGATGGCGCCTGCGGCGCGCACAACCCGGCAGTCGAGGTACGGGCATGACAGAGTGCACCCGAAGAGACCGGCAACCGACTGGTCGCGGGCACTTTGGATGCGCAGCCCTTCAAAGTCCTCCCTGAAGAGCCCCTCCATATTGTCCGTCTCGAGATAGCGGGCATATCCTCCGAAGAGTTCATCCGCCCCCTGTCCGGCAAGGATGCGCCGGTGGCCGTTCTCCCCTGCCCAGCGTGCCGCGAAGGAGAGGGTGGCGGCGATGGAGGCATCGACGGGGGTTCTTCTTGGTATGACCTGCATGACAGCTCTCAGGGCTTGTTCGACCTCATACGGCTGTACTATGACATTGGTGTGATCGAGGCCGATCTCCTCCGCCACCCGTGCTGCATGCCTGAGGTCGTGCGATCCCTCGATACCGACCGTTACGCAGGGCAGGTCGGCAATGGCCGCGATAAGCGCAGAATCCACCCCGCCGGAGAAGGCAACGACTCCTTCACTGTTGCGCAGGCGGACTGCCGTTTCGATGGCATCTGTCAGGGGAAGTGCCAGAGGTTCCGGCGAAACCCTCCCGATAACCACTCCGTCAACGACAATCTCGCCCGGTCCGCATCCGCCCTGGATGATGCCCATGCTATCACGGGCACAGCCTCCATCCCATGCGAGGAAGAACTCTCCCCCGCATGATTTGAGCCATCCATACCCTTCGCTGAGAGCTTGAGCAATATCCGCCTTTTTCAGAACTCTGCCGTCCTGTTCAATCCAGCCGGTAAGAGAGATGTCGTCTGTCATGGATATTCAGAAATCCGTACAGGGATCTTCCTGTCTACCATAGGTTACCGCCGGATACAGAAAAAGAGTGTGGAGTGTACTATTCGTTGTCTCCGTCTTATTGGTACTTACTATTCAGGAGGTGGGCTCTTTCCCCCTCTGCCTGTGCGGATGGCGAACAATGACATGTCCCGCCGGTGGACGAACAAAAAATGGTGCGGGGATGCCCCATCCGGGATCTATTCTGTGGTGAGGGGGCGAAGTTTTGCCTCGAGCCGCTCGACCTGCACTACTGCGGTCCCGATGTAGTTGTCCGGGTTGAGGAGGGCGATGATCTCGTCGGTGGTGAGAAGGGCGGCCACCTCCTCGTCCCCGGCAAATACTTCTGCTACCGGGCGGTTTTCCTCGAGGGCGGTCATGGAGCCGATCCTGACCCGTTCGTGGGCGTCCTGGCGGTCCATGCCGCGCCGGGTAAGTTCGATCATCACCGACTCGGCCATATTCACCCCGTGGAGGAGGTTCAGGTTTTTGCGGATATTCTCCTCGCGGATATTCAGGCCCGTCAGCACCTTCGTCATCACGGTAAGGATATGGTCGCAGAGGATGGACGACTCAGGGAAGGTCACCCGCTCGCACGAGGAGTTGGTCAAATCCCGCTCGTCCCAGAGGGTGTTGTTCTGGAGTGCCGGTTCGACCATCGCACGGACAATACGGGCAAGCCCGCAGACCTGTTCGGATTTGATGGGGTTTCTCTTGTGGGGCATCGTCGAGGAACCCACCTGTTTTGAACCGAATGCCTCTTCCAGCTCACCGATCTCCGAGCGCTGCATCATGCGGATCTCCACGCCGATCTTATCCAGCGTCGTCGCAAGGTTTGCAAGAAACATGAAATACTCGGCAAACCGGTCGCGCTGGATGATCTGGTTGGAGACATCCACGGGGGTGAGGTCGAGGTACTTCATCATCTCGGCCATCACCAGATCCCCCTTGTCGCCGAGGGAGGCCTGTGTCCCCACCGCTCCGGTCATCTGGCCGACGGCGACACGTGGGCGCATCTGTTCCAGGCGCTCGAGGTGGCGGGCGACTTCAGATGCCCAGATGGCAAACCGGAGGCCGTAGGTTGTCGGCACACCAATCTGGCCATGGGTGCGGCCCGCGCAGACCACCAGTTTCGTCTCGATGCTGCGGTCCAGGAGCACACCAAGGAGGACTTTTATCTTCTTCTCGAGGATGGCCAGGCTGTCTTTGAGCTGGAGGCCTGTAGCGGTATCGAGGATGTCGTTTGAGGTCGCACCATAATGGACCCAGCGGCCCGCGTCACCGCAGACCTCGGTCATTGCCCGGACCACCGCCATCATATCGTGGTTGATCTCTTCCTCGATTGCCTTAGCGCGTTCAAGCGAGGCATCGTGGGCACGTGCTTCAATTGCGACTGCGTCGGCCTCAGGGATGACGCCGGTCCTCGCCTCGGCGACCGCAAGGGCGACCTCTGCACGGATAATGGACCTGAAACGGTTCTCCTCGTCCCAGACAGCCCGCATCTCCGGCGTCCCGTACCGGAAGTCAATGGGGTGAATTGCCATAATACCCCAGTATTGGTGCGGGGGAGGTAAAATTGGTTTGTCGTCCGGGTCTATTCTTTGACCTGGTACTCTGCCTCGATAACATCCTCGTCCTTTTCCTGTTCGGGGATAAGGAGTGCGGCGATGATGTAGAGGACAATACCCAGAAGAAATCCGGTAAGAATGGTGAATGCAACCCAGACAAGGCGCACGATGTTCGGGTCGACATCAAGGGCCTCTCCCATACCTCCGCAAAATCCCGAGACGATCTTGTTTTTACGCGACAATCTCAATTCTTTCGTAGGAATCACTCTCCTGTATGAGAGTGGGTGTTGATATTTATCAGTTTTACCACACCCGTGGTGGTATCCAATAGTACAAGTGGCAGGAATACCAAATATCTGAAGAGCAATGGGCACCCTTGATGATTTCTTTCCCTACCCTTCCTATCGGCCCCACCAGCAGGAGATGCTTGCAACTGTTGCCCGTGTAGCACGTGAAGGGGGTATATGCATGATTGACGCCCCTACGGGAAGCGGCAAATCGAGTGTAATCGCCTCACTCCTCTCTGAAGCGAACGGGAGGAAGGTTGTGGTGGCGGTACGGACAAAATCGCAGCTCACCACGTTTATCAGGGAACTTGAACTCATACGAAAAAAGCAGCCTAGCCTCCGGTATGCCTATCTGATCGGTAAGCGCCAGATGTGTCCTGCCGTCGGCGAAGGGGACACCTACCGTGTCTGCGAAGGACTCAAGTCGTTTTCAACGGCGCTTCTGCGCGACCGGGCGAAGGCGGGGTCGCTCATCCCCGCAAAGGACCGGGTAATCGAGGAGCAGTTGCGCAGGCAGGACTCCGAACATCCCCTTCTCTGTCCGTATTTTATTAAAAGCAGAGTATTCGTGGATTCTGGTGAAGGTCTGCGGATGGTGCCGTCTGCTTCGCTTCGGACCCGTGCTGAACAGGTCTCCAAGCAGAGAATCTCCCCGGATAAGCTCCATGAGTTCTGCGGGGGCCTTTGCCCGTACGAGGTGATGATGCAGGCCGCGCGGGATGCCGATGTTCTTCTCCTCAATTTCCACCATCTCTTCAACGACGATATCCGCTACCAGCTCTATCAGTCGCTCTCCATCGAACCCGAGCAGACGTTGCTTCTCGTTGATGAAGCCCATAACTGCGGCGATACCGTAGAGGATATCCAGAGCGTCACCATCGCCAGGGCAACGATGGACCAGGCCATGAACGAACTCGGGCGCATGCGGGGAAAGACGCCCGGGGTGGATGCACTCATCCATCTCTCCCCGCGGGTGATGAGTTTCATGGATTCGCTCTCGCGTTCGTTTAAAGAGGAGGACTGGTTCGATCCCAATAACTTCGAACGGTTCATCCTCAACGGGACGCTCTATTCCCGGGTGGATGATATCGTCGACGATCTCCTGCGTGTCGATGAGGCGCACCGCGAGGCGCAGATCCAGGCGGGAGATTTCAAAGAGAGTGCCATCGAACGGCTGACCGAATTCTTTTACCGTATCATGCGGGCGAAGGACGACCCCGCCTTCCTGACGGTATACCGGAAGCGGGACGGCGAGGTGTCACTGCAGGTGCGCAGCATCGACCCCTCGTCCACCCTCCGCGATATCGCCTCGTTTCACGCGTGTGCGATATTTATCAGCGGCACCCTCTCGCCGCTGGAAAGTTACCGCCGCCTCTACTTCGAGGACCTCCCAATCACCACCCTCTCCCTCCCGAATTCGTTTCCCGCTGAAAACCGCCGCCTCTTCTGTGCGGAGGATATCACGTCCGTCTACAGCATGCGGCGCGATCGTGAGCACACCGAACTCGTGGACGGCTATATCCGGGCCTTTGCCCGTCTCCCCGGTAACCTTGCGGTCTATTTCCCCTCCTATGATCTCATGCACCGGTTTACCGGAGATCTCCCCTCCCGCCTGAACGGGAAGGAGGTATTTATTGAGCCGAATTCGGCATCCGATGCAGATGCGGCCCTGAAGAGGTTCGTCTCCCTCCCATCTGCCGGAAAGGAGGGCATCATCTTCGGGGTATGCGGGGGGAAATGGTCGGAAGGGCTTGACTACCGCGGGGATCAGCTTTCCGGTGCATTTGTATTCGGTCTTCCCCTTGCACCGTTTAACGAGGTGAGAAAGATGGTCATCCAGTACTTCAGGAACAAGTTCGGGCCTGAAGGAGAGTTCATCAGTTATACCCTGCCGGCGGTCAACCGGGTGCTGCAGGCACTCGGCCGTGTCCTTAGGACGCCGGAGGATCGGGGAGTCCTCGTCATCGGGGAGTCCCGTTTTCTGGAAAAAGGGGTACGCCCCGGTCTGCCACAATGGATGACCGATGAGATGGAGGTCTGCACCTTCCCGGTGTTTCGGAGTGAGGTGCAGAAATGGCGCTAAGGGAAGGTGCCTGCCGCTTTGGTCTCTGGTGGGTGCATGTCGTATGGTCGAAAGAAGCGGTATATTCGCTCAGGTTCGCACGTGAAGGCATCGAGGGGGAGGTCCCGGCACAGGTGCGCTCATTCCTGAATGGGAGGTCCTGCCGCCTCGGGGACCTTTCCAGCGTGGCAACTGCCGACGGTGCACCGTACGCCGCAATATACCGGGCGGTCCGTACGATCCCCTGTGGTGAGACTCGGACCTATGCCGAGGTGGGGTCAGAGGTCGGTACCAGCCCGCGTGTGGTGGGAATCGCCATGCGCAGGAATCCTACGCCCCTTGTCATACCCTGCCACCGGGTGGTTGCGGCAAACGGCATAGGGGGGTTCACCCCGGATGTTTCTCTCAAAACGGACCTCCTTGAGCTCGAAAAGAACATTCTGTCGCATATTTAAGGCAGGAATACCCATATGTTCCAAAGAGGTTTCGTATGAAGATTGCAGTTCTCGGCGCTGGTGCAGTTGGTCTCTCGATCGCTGCCAGACTCTCCACACTCTGTGATGTCTATGCGGTCGCCCGGCAACGGCATGTGTCTGCCATTGAGAGAGGAGGCCTGCGTCTCACCGGGCTCTGGGGCGATGATCTGTACCGCTTTCCCTGTGGTTCAGATCTTCCCGCTGACGACTATGACTATATATTGATCACTTCCAAGTCGCTTGCCACCCGGTCCATCTGCGAGGAATTTGGTGAGAGGTTTGGCGATGCTGAGGTGGTCTCCATACAGAACGGGATAGGAAACGAAGAGATCATCCGCGAGTTTACCCCGCATGTCATCGGCGGGATGATCATCACCGGATTCGAATGGCGGGGGGACGCTGATGTGCATGTCTCGGTCATCGGCGGTACTGCAAACTTCGGCCGGTTCCCCGAGGGTATGGATGAACCGGTACGGCGTCTGGCCGCACTCTTTGAAGAGGCGGGCATAGGGGCAGAGGCGAACCCTGCGATCCGTTCGGCGCTATGGGGAAAAACGCTGTACAATGCCGCCCTCAACCCTCTTGGCGCTATCATGAACGTACCCTATGGTTCCCTGAAGGAGGAGCACGCATGGCATATCATCCAACAGGTTGTAAAGGAAGGGTTTGCCGCCGCAACGGCGGATGGGGTACCACTGGAGTGGAAAACGGCTGAAGAGTACCTCTTCCACCTGGCAGAGACCCAGATTCCCGGAACGGCGCTGCACAGGTCCTCCATGCTCCAGGACATCAGCGCCGGCAGGGTCACCGAGATCGATTTTATCAACGGCGCTATTGTGCGAATCGGCAAAGCACATACTATTCCCACGACGGTGAACACCGTCATATGTGACCTGATTCACTTCAGGGAATCGATGGGGAAGCGATAAGGCAAAAGGGAAGGACTTCGTGATGCGGTCGGCGATTATTCTTGTAGGAGGAGAGGCACGGCGTGCGGGTGGACGGGAGAAGTACCGGTTCATGTATGAGGGGGAAACGTTTCTTTCGCGCCTCATCGACACGCTGGACGAAGTGGTCGATGAGATACTGATCGTTGCCCGTGATACCGAACAATGCGCACGCGTAGCGGAAATGACGCATGTGCGCATTGTCCCCGACCGTCACAGGGGCATTGGCCCGGCAGGCGGCCTGCAGGCAGGCGCACTGGAGGCACGAGGTGACCTGGTCTTTGGCGTGGCCTGTGATATGCCATGCGTCAATGCACGGGTGGTAGACCGTCTCTTCCGGCTGATCGACGGGTATGATGCGGTCATTCCATGCTGGGGGGGCGAGAAGATGCTCGAACCACTGCATGCCGTCTACCGGCCCCGGGCTCTCCTCTCCGCCTATGAAGCGTCCACATCGCACTCCCTCCGAAGCCTGACACGCCATCTGACTGTCCGGTATGTCGATGTGGAGACCTTGCGGGATATCGATCCGGAACTGCGGACTTTTACCAACATCAACCGTCTGGAGGACCTGGAGGAGATTAAGGCCTGCCTGGAGGATGCTGACTGCCGATGATGCAGGTGAGGATAATCGCCGTGGGAAAGGCAAAGGAACCGTTTTACCGGGAGGGCGTTGCAGAGTATGTCAAACGCCTGACCGGTATGGCGAAGATCGGGATCGTCGAACTCCCGGATGAACCGACGCCCGCCGGGGCATCTGCTGCAGAGAAGGCAGAGGTTCTCGATGCCGAAGGGGGCCGCATTTTAAGGACGCTGCATCCGGGAGAATACTGCATTCTCCTTGACCTGAGCGGGGATCTGATGACTTCAGAAGCATTTGCACGAAAGATTGAGGAGCTAACGCTTGCCGGGACTTCCAAATTCGCCTGCGTGATAGGGGGAAGCCTCGGGGTGTCGGATGATGTAAGGCGGCGTGCCGATCTGCGGTTGTCCCTCGGCCCGATGACCTATCCGCACCAGATGGTCCGGCTCATTATCGTCGAACAGCTTTATCGGGCCTGCATGATTGGCAAAGGTGCAAACTACCACAAATAACGGCCGCTGCAACCGTATGTGATCCTTTCTCAGGCACGATCCCATAAGACGCCACCAGATATGCCATCGTATTTTTACCAGGCTCTTCAGGCCGGAACCATCTTTTATTCACGAATAGTCCTCTAAGCAGGTAGGATGCAGATAGTTTGTAGTCCAATGACGAGGCGGTCATCTAGGCACATATCTCCATTCCTTCGGTTGCGTGCATGATGAGGGAGCAGAGAAAATCAACAAAAAGGATGGAAAAGAATGGGAGCCGATACTGTGGGCCTGCTTAGAACGGGATTCGTCTCCCGGCTGCATCCCTGCTGTACCTGCCGAACTCACTGCTCCGGAGCAGGACATCACCGGTGAACACCGGCCCGTCCCTGCAGATTCTGAGACCGGAGGAGTCGAAGCAGCATGACCCGCAGATACCGACACCACACTTCATGTACCTGTGCAGAGAGAACTGCCCGCGGTCGGCAACGCCGTGGGCATCAAGGATGCCCAGAACCGCCTTCATCATCATCTCAGGTCCGCAGACACAGATGGTGTCATAGGACGCCGGGTCCGCCTCTTCCAGAAGTGCCGTGACAAACCCGTGATGCCCCCGTGTTCCGTCATCCGTTGCAATTCTGAGGTCCTCCACCGTTCCCTCAAGTTCGCCCGCATAGAGCAGTTCCTCTGCCGTCCGTGCGCCGAGAATGAAGGTATCGGCCTTGCCGTATGTCACCAGTGGCCGCAGGGGTGCGGCACCTACGCCGCCGGCGACGGCAAGTACCCGTCCTTCCGGGGAAAATCCATTGCCCAGCGGCCCCTTGATGCCGATCATATCACCTTCGGCAAGGGAGAAGAGGGCACCGGTTGCGTCGCCTACCTTCTGGACAGTGATGGCGTTTCCCGCTGAGAGGGCCATGGGAATCTCATCGACTCCCGGCACCCAGACCATGCAGAACTGCCCGGCAAGTGCCTCGAAGCGCCGTGAGAACTCAAAGGTCCTGATGGACGGGGTTTCGTGGACGATATGGGTGATGACGACCGGTTCGGAGGGAATTTCTTCAATCATGGGCGCACCCCACAATGTCGCACGGGTCTTCGCCCCCGTCCAGACGGTACAGCTGCTGTGCAATCGATGAAAATACCGTTTCTGATTCGATGAGGGCGCTCCCTATCTCAACGGCGGATGCCCCTGCCATCATCAGCTCAACGGCATTGTCGGCCGTCGCCACCCCGCCGCACCCGATGACAGGTATGCTGCATGCCTCATAGAGTTCCCAGACGCAGCGAACGGCAATGGGGAAGATCGCAGGGCCCGAGAGTCCTCCCATTCCGTGTCCGAGGACCGGGCGCCGCATTACGGTGGAGATGCGCATCGCCTTGACGGTATTGATCGCAACGACGGCATCGGCACCGCCTTCCTGCGCGGCGACACCGAACTCTGCAATCGAGCAGACATTCGGGGTGAGCTTCACCCAGACCGGAAGCCCGGCGCGTTTGGCGGCACGTGTGCATTCCCTGACCATATCCGGGTCCGAGCCCAATGCCGCCCCATATCCTTCCGCGTGCGGGCAGGAGAGGTTGAGTTCAAGCCCCTGCACCCTGCCTGCAAACCAGGATGCGACTTCGCCGAATTCTTCGGGCGTTGCACCGAAGATGCTTGCTATGACCGGCTCGTTGGTAAGGCGGTCAAGCTCACCGATAAAATCCTTTGACGGGTTGGGCAGCCCCATTGCATTCAGGATTGCTCCGTCGAGAACGGCAACGCAGGGGCCGGCATGGCCTGTTTTTGGTTCAGGACCAATAGACTTGGTTACGACTCCTCCCGCACCGAGTGAGAGCATCCTGGCAAGCGATGCCCCCGTCGTTCCCAGCACCCCTGCAGCCAGAATGAGGTGATTGTTCAGCCGGACACCGGCAATATCCACCGGTCCGGGACATAAGGCGACCATCTGGTAAAAATTGTAGTTATTTATTATTAGCATACCCATACTTGATCCATGACCAGCCTTGCGGTGATGGGGGCCGGACGGATCGGCGGCGAGGTGGCATTTCTCGCAACCGTCCTCGGGCTTGCTGATGAGATCACCCTGTATGATATCAATCGTCCTCTGCTTGAGGCACAGATTCTGGAGCTCTCCCACACGGGGCTGGATGTCCGTCTTTCAACGGATCCCGCAGCTATTGCCGGCGCTGACATTGCTGTCTTCGCAGCCGGTTCACCCAGAAATCCCGGGATACGGACACGTGCTGATCTTCTGGGTGTGAACCTCCCGGTTGCTGACCATTGCTGCCGGCTGCTCCGGGGATTTGACGGTGTGCTGGTTACCATAACAAACCCCATGGACGCAAATAATTACTACCTGTGGAAGACTCTCGGCCTCCCTCGGGAACGTTGTATCGGGTTTGGCGGCCAGCTTGACTCGGCGCGGTTCAGGATATTCATGAAGGAATGCGGGATGGATGGGCCTGCATGGGTCCTTGGGGAACACGGGGAGCACCAGGTGCCTCTCTTCTCCCATCTTGGCAGGGAGGTGCCGGTTGAGGAGCGCGATGCAATACTTGCCCGGATGCGGGGTTCAAGCATGCCGGTGATAAAGGGAAAAGGCGGGACCGTCTTTGGGCCGGCCTGGCATATATTCAACCTTTTAAAATGTATCGCCCTCAATGAGAGGGAGGTAGTCCCGGTCTCATGCATCCTCGACGGTGAGTACGGGGTGCAAAACTGTTCCCTCGGTGTCCCGGCACGAATCGGCCGAAACGGCATAGAGGAGATCTACGAATGGACGCTCGACGAATGGGAGGAGGCCCGTTTCCGTGACGCAGCAGAGTCTTCATGTGTTCTGTGCCGGCGATCCGACGTCTGAGGGCGCTGGCCTTCGCCTTGCCATCAACCAGGTGGAGTATTCAAACAGTCCCGACGGTCCGGTTATCCATATATTCGGGCGGGACGCGGCAGGAGCGGCAGCCCACGTACAGGTAACCGGGTTTCAGCCGTATTTTTATGCATCGGCCGAACGGACGGATGTCCTTCCACCCCACCCAAAGACCGAGGTGGATCATACCACCGGGTACCGGTCCATCCGGGGGGAACTCCTCCGGAGAATTTATACCCATACTCCCGGAGATGTTCGCGAGGTCAGGGATTATTATGCCCCGCATTTTGAGGCGGACATTCCGTTTGCAACCCGATATCTCATTGATATGGGTCTCACCGGCGGCATTGAAGTCCCCCGGTGCGAAACGGATTTCTCCAAGGTCGTTGCTGCAGAGGTACAGGCGCCGGCACGTGTCTGCATGATGGATATCGAATGTGAGGACGAACGGGGATTTCCGGATGCGGACCGCGACCGGATCATCTGCATTACCTGCTGGGACTCGTTCGACGATGCCTACGTGACGTTCTACGCGCATCCCCCCGAAAAGCAGGGAGCGGATCCCCTGCCGGTCCGGGATAATCATGTGGTGGAGGTCTTATCCACAGAGTCCGCCCTTTTGGAGGGTCTTACGGCGTATATCGCCGACCATGATCCCGACATTCTCTCCGGCTGGAACTTCGTCGACTTCGATATCCCGTATATCATCCGGCGTATGGAGGTGCTCGGCCTTGCACCTGATGCCCTTTCACGGATTCCTGGGCTTGGTGCGAGAAACGCACTTCGGGGACGGGCGTTGTTCGACCTGCTGACCGCCTATAAGAAGATGCAGGGGGCCAGAAAAGATTCATATCGACTCGATGCCGTCGCCGAAGATGAGCTTGGCGAGGGAAAGGTGCGCTACACGGGGACCCTGAGCGACCTGTGGAGAAGGGATCCCGGACTCCTCGTAGAATACAATCTCAAGGATGTCGAACTGTGTGTGGGCATTGACACCAAGAACGAGATTATCGGGTTTTACCGGGAAATCGCCAGGTATGTCGGCTGTCCGCTTGACCGGACACTCAATTCTTCCAATGTGATTGACATCTTCGTTCTCAGAAAAGCTTTCGGGAGGTATATACTTCCCTCAAAGGGATTTGCCGAGGGCGATGAGTTTGAGGGGGCGACGGTCTTCGAACCGTCTCTTGGTGTGCGGGAAAATGTGGTGGTTCTTGATTTAAAGTCCCTCTATCCCATGTGCATGATGACCATAAACGCCTCCATGGAGACGAAGGACCCGAAAGGTGAACTCCGGGCTCCGAACGGCATCCGCTTCAGGAAATCCCCCGACGGTCTTACCCGGAGCATCATTGCCGACCTCCTGAATGAGCGTGATGAAAAGAAGGCACTACGGGACAGGCATTCGTATGGGTCGCCGGAGTACAAACTCTATGACATCCAGCAGAATGTACTGAAGGTCATCATGAACACCTATTATGGAGTATCCGGGTATGCACGCTTCCGTCTCTATGACCGTGAAATTGGTTCAGCAGTGACATCCGTTGGGCGGGCGATTATCGCCCACACCCGTGACGTCATCACCGGGATGGGATACTCCGTCCTGTATGGCGATACTGATTCATGCATGGTGCAACTGCCTGAGTCCTCTCTCGATGCAACGATTGCCGGCGCACGGACGATTGAGGCAAAGGTGAACGACAGTTATGCAGCCTTTGCCCGTGAAACGCTGGGTGCCGATACGCATTACTTCTCCATCAAATTTGAGAAGGTCTACCGGCGGTTCTTTCAGGCAGGCAAAAAAAAGCGATATGCCGGGCATCTTGTCTGGAAAGAGGGGAAGGGTGTGGACCAGATCGACATCGTCGGGTTCGAGATGAAACGGAGCGATTCCCCCCATATCACCAAGGAAGTCCAGAAACATGTGATGGAGCTGATCCTCATGGGCGCAGGAAAAGCAGAGGTGAAGTCCTACCTCGGGGGAATCATCACGAATTTCCGGGCAGGGAAGTATTCCCTCGATGAGATCGGCATCCCCGGGGGCATCGGCAAGGCACTGGAGAGCTATAAGACCAAGGATGCACAGGTGCGGGGTGCCATCTATTCAAATACTTATCTGGGAACGGATTTCAAGTCAGGAAGCAAGCCCAAGCGTGTCTACATACGCAATGTGAAGGCAAAGTATCCCCAGACGGATGTTCTCTGCTTTGAGTATGAGGATCAGGTCCCCCCCGAATTTGAAGTGGACCTCACCCGTATGCTTGACCGGGCGATTCAGCAGCCGATAAGCCGCATTATTGAGGCAGTGGGCTGGAAATGGTCGGACATGGACCCGACGCATACCACTCTCGCCGACTTCTTTTAAGGGTGTGGTGGAGTGGTCTTTGACCAGGCGCCACAACCAACCTGTCCTTTTACCCGGTGGAATGCGTGGCCGGTTTTCCCGGTATCCTGATAAATGATTTTTTTGGAGATGGTGTCATGAGCCTTTCATGGCCACGAATGGGCCGGGTGCCTGGGCGGTCCGGTGCGGGCAGAGGAGATCAGAGATTGGTAACAGTTTGTACAATCCCCTTTGCCCACGCCCTTACGTCATCCATATTCAGGTAATCGCCTTCTCGCGCTCCTGCTATGGTAGCAAGCTGCATGTCCGCTTCACTGAGCCCCTTCATGGAAAGCCTTCCTCCGAAGATGGCCTTTTCTGCAATGCTGACGTAGGGGGCCATTGCATCAATGGCTGCAAGCATGAGTGGTGTAGTGTCTTTTTCCTGGCTGCACAGGGAGATGCCATTGACAAAAAATGCCACCCATTTCCCCTCCAGATATGGTTTGTATTGCTCACAGAACTCCCGTGCCTCAACGAGAATTTTGCCCATGTAGAGGGGGCTTCCGATGACAACTGCTTCGTATGCATCGATCCCTGCGACTTCCATAACCGGGATGATATCGGTATCCAGTCCTGCAGCGGTGAGAACGGCAGCGATCTCTTCTGCGATTTCACCTGTTGTTCCGTATCGGGTAGCGTAGGCAACAAGTACCTTTTTTGCAGACATATCATCCCGGTATCCGGTTGAAATGTGTTAAGCATTGTGTAATGGTCGAATCATCGGGGTGATGCTCTTGACCGCCGGGGTTTTGTACGCGGTAAAAAATAAAATAATTATTCTGATTTTTTCAGGCTTACACCCTTCAGGTCACAGGAATTTTCACAGCTTTCTTCATCCCCGTTTTCAATGCCATTCCTGTTTTCAATGCCATTCCCATTTCCATTACCCGCATCGATAACCCGGTAGGCATCGGCGAGTACGGCTGCCTGGGCGAGTGATCCGGCAAGGAGCACCACTTCGAGTATCTCTTCCTTGGTTGCCCCTTTCTTGATGGCTCCGTTCATGTGGTATTCAATACAGTGGCGGCAATTGAGTGCCGCCCCAACCGCGAGTGAGATCAGTTCGACCATCTTTGGTTCGAGACTGGAGGTTTTTGCAATTGCCTCTTTAAAGAGCAGATGCGAAAGAAGTACTTCCGGTTTTTTTGCCATCTTCCTATAAATCAGAGGTACGGCACCGTATTCCTCTTTGATGACATCAAGCCACTCTGCAGATGCACCGGCTGTTCCCCGGTCGATAATTTCCTGTAAAGTTTCTTCGTAGTTCAATATGCACCATTCCAGTCGTAAAAAAAGGTTTTTTGTTATCGGTGAAATAGCTGCTTATTCGTCACACCATAATCTTTGTTTCAGAGAACGGCCTGATGCGCACGAGGATGTAATTGCGCATGCGGGAGGGGGTAAGTTCGGCGACATCACCGATTCGTACTCCGTTTTCGATCTCGATCTCTTTCATCAGTGCTGCATAAGGGTCATAGGGAACCTTCACCCGGAGACCGGCAATCTGTACCGTTATCGGCGTTGGGTGGGTAGAGCCTGCGGTGATGTCCATGGCATCGTCGATGACGGTCATCAGGCGGGCGGGACTGACAGAGAGGGGATCTTTTGCCACCTCTTCCCGGCGTATGGTGAGCACCCTGGCAACTTCGTCCACCAGCGCGTCCAGGCGGTCAATCTCTCCCACCTGTTGGCGCATGCGGTGGCCGATTCTGCCAATCCCCCCGACATACCCTTCGACCGGTGGGTCTATGATCCTTCTCAGTGCCCCGGTGTCAGGGCGTCCGGTCAGGATAATCGGTACCTTAATTCCCCTCCTGATGGCCGGCATCTTATATTCGATACATGATTCAAAGTTTCCCAGTAGGATCACGGCACAATCATGCTCATTGATAATGTCACGTTCTTCAATGTTGAGGTTGGCAATGCGCTTTCCAAATCCGCGGGCAAGCCCGACCATATTTGTCTTCGCACCAGCCTGGCGGAGGTACTCGGCAACATCACAGGAGGAGTGGGGTAGATGGTGAATTTCGAGGCTGGGAGAGACGACTGCAATCTCTGTTCCAACCAGGGGCGATTCGATCACCTCTCCCCCGAGCGGCCTGCTGATCTTTCTGACCAACTCAATGTCGTCCTTTGGTACGAGTGACTGGAGGACGATGTCCTGTGCAATCAGATGTTTCTGTACGATGTATCCGCCGAGGTCGTCGATCAGGTCGATGACAATGTCATGTTTGAATACCCCCCCTTTATAGGTGATGGGGACCCGCGTGGTCATTCTGCCTCCTCCATAAGACGGAATTTTTCTGCAACAAGCGTATCGATGAGATCCTCTTCAAGAGTATTTTCCGATGCAAGATAGAAGAACCGCCCCTCGCTGATCGATTCCCGCCGCACTTTGAATCCTTCGGGAGCGATCCACTGGAGTGCATAAATAATGTCCCTGTAGAGGCCTGCAGATGGGTCCACAACTTCGATACTTTCAATATCCCTGGGATTTAGGCCGGGTACACGGATAAAGACGGTAAACCTGTCCGGCTGGTCGACCCGGTCCCTCCCGAACCTGTCCCAGAGCACGGTGAGCATCTGTGAAAGGTAGGTCTCTTCGCCGATATCGAGGACAACGCCATCCTCTTTTTCCAGAGCACTTGAGAAATCACCAATCCTTACTGTCCCCGGAATCTGCTTGATGAGGCCGACGGCAAGAAAGAGCGGTGTCTCGGGATCGATAAAGATATGAAGTCTTCCGATGGACTGGCTCAGGTCGAGGTCTTTCAGGATGTTATCCGCAATCTGCTGATAGGTCTGCCGTCCTGCCTCTTCGGCGCATTCCACTTCGAAGTACTCAAGTGCCTCCATCTCTCTTACTCTCCCCTGATAAAGCCGGATGAAAGGAGAGCCGATCCGACAGCTCCGATGTACTGGGCATGGTGCGGTACCACAATGTCGGTCTGGAGAAGGAGCCCCATCTCTTTTACCAGACCCTCGATAAGAGACGTCCCGCCGACCATGATGACCGGCTCTTTGATGTCGACCTCCTGCAACTGCTGCTCAAAGACCTGTTCTGCAACACTGCGGCATGCCGCTGCTGCGACATCTTCCCGGCTGTGTCCCTCTGCGAGCGCATTTACCAGGCTCTGCGTTCCGAAGACGATACAGTAAGAATTCATCGGAACCTCTTTGGAGCTCCCTTTCATGGCAATCGGTCCAAGTTCGGTGATGTCAACGCCGATACGCTTTGCTGTCATCTCCAGGAATCGTCCCGATGCCCCGGCACAGATGCCACCCATCGTAAAAGTCCCCGGAATACCGTCCTGAACGGATATTGCCTTGTTGTCCATGCCCCCGATATCGATGACGGTTGCTTCCCCATGCTGCTTGTCGGCGAGATAGACTGCCCCCTTTGAATTGACGGTGAGCTCTTCCTGGATAAGATCGGCGCCGATATGTCTTCCGACAAGGAATCTGCCGTACCCGGTGGCGCCAATCGCTTCAACCTCATCAATTTTGAGCCCGGCTTCCGAAAAAGCGCTCTCCATGGCTGTCTCTGCGCTTTTCAGAACCTCGGTTGTCGGTGTCCATCCGGTGCCGATGATCTTGTCGTCCTGCATAACGACGGCCTTTGTCGTGGACGATCCTGAATCAACCCCGAGTGTGATCCCCACCTGGTGCTCACGGGCAAGAAGTGCCCGCCGCCGTGCGATGGTGGTCAGGGCTTCCATACGCGTGAGGAGCGTTCCTGACGTGGTCCGTTCGGTAAAGGAGTAACTTACCACGGGCAGGTTGGAATTTTCATGAATATAACGGCGCAGTTCATTTCGCACGATTGCCGCTTCCGAGCACCTGAAGCAGGTGGCAATGAAGACGGCATCTGCTTCCACTGCTCCTTCCACCAGTGCCATCGCACGCGCGATGGCAAGTTTCAGGTCGCCTGAACGGGCTTCCAGACCAAACGCATCATAGGAGCGACGGATGTCTGCAAGTGTCACATCCGGGAAGAACATCTCCGCATTGACCATCGCGGCTGCATCGTAGATCTCTTTTTGCACGCCACTGTGTTCGGGGCCACAGGAGAGCTGGGCAACCCGCACCGGCTGTTCATTCATGCATCTTCACCTCCTCCAAGGGCGGCTAAAAACTCCTTGATAGATGCAACAAATGCAATTCCCTCCTCTTCACAGGTGGGATATTTGATGTCGAGGAGAGGGATATCCTTCCGTTTCCTGAGCAGGTACATCACCAGCTCGTTGGTCCGTGAGCATCCCATGCACCCAAAGGCAAGGTCGGCGTCGTTGATGATGATTGCCGCATCGGCCTCTTCAATCATCGGGCCGTAGAGGGCCATTCTGCCCCTCACTCCTGCGGGAACCTCCACAGCCGCCCAACGAAGCCCTTTTTTGGGGTCTTCCGGGGTCATCTGAAGGGGGGGGGAATCAAGGCTGGCTGTCTGAATCCGTTCTCTGATGGCTATTGCGGCACCCAGGGGTTCGTGGCCCCAGCGCTCTACCATATCGGAGAGCACCAGGCTTGTGGCAGGATATATGAACACTTTTGCCATAATGAATCAATCTTCCTCATTTTCGATGATTTCCAGGAGCTTTTCCACCGGCAGCTTCCCTTCATCCAATTTTTTCTTCTCAAATTTTTTTACCGAGACAGGTCCTGAGGCCGTTTCTTCCAGACCGCGTGAGATGTAGCGGAGAATGCCACTTTCAAACTCATGCCCGTAATAGCCGGGACGGGCTCCACCAAGGTTTGCACGGCAGCGCCGCGGATCACCGGGGGGAAAGCCGCGATCTTTTATAAAAATATGCGCAGGGTCAACCTTACGAAGTTCGCGGATGAGCATCTTCACCTCATCAGGCTTTCCCGTGACCTGGAGGCCGAAACAGGTCTCTTTTATCATCACCCCTTCGGATATCTCATAGGCACGGATTGCAAGCGTCTGGGGACTAACATTGGGGGAATCGATGAAGACATATTTTGTCACCGTCCCGACGTATGAAGGGGCATACATCTTCTGCGTCACCGCTTCACCTCCCTGAGATATACCTTTGTTCCTTCCTTTAAACCCTCGAGCTTCTCCGGTTCAAGGACTTTTCCGATGATATTGGTACTCTCCAGCGGTTCTGAAGTTGGACCAAATTCAGAGGAGGAGACAGTGCGGACTCCCACAAGACCCGCCGCCTTTCTTGAATCATTGGTCATTGCCAGCAGGTAGGCGGGAACCTCCCCCTCGGGGAGGTTCTCCCTGTGGATATTGGTCTTTTTCGATACTTCCGGCTGGAAGAGATAGACATCTTCAAATTTCATCAGGAGTGGCATCTCCCCGATATCATGCCACCTGAGTCCCGTAACCGACCTGAAGATGTGGCAGGTTTTCGGGGCTTCGTCATCGAAGAGTTCGATGGTTATGACCTGGCTCAGGGGGACGGTCGTAATAGCAACCTTTCCTTCGGCGAGGATTTCAAGCGTAGTTGCCGGTTTCTGTGAAAAGACAACGCTTTTTATCTCCTCTGTGTCTGATTCCGCCGATATCCCGCGTTCAGCAGCAAGCTGCAGTGCTTCCTCGAGCTCCATCCCCCTGAAATCGAGCTGTTTTGGCTCGACTCGCATGATAAACGTCTCTTCGTCCTGAGCAAGAATCGGAAGTTCAATTCCCTGCTCGACCTGGCCGACGACCGTGTGATGGACACTTCCGGGGATGTCTTCGGTATAGATATACACCGAACCCCGATTTTTTCCATCAACGCGGGTGGTAATGGTCCCTTCAAACCGTGAATGAGGTTCTCCCTCATATTCGACAATGCTCTCCTTCATCCGGTCGTCCCTGATGTGGGTACTGGATGCCAGGCTGACGGTCATTCTTTCACCCGCCATGGTCCTGAGGAGATGTTCGACACTTGCTGCCCGTGTTGTATCAACGGCATCCTTCCGGTATCCGGCTGCCGATGCAAGGACATAGCTGAAGATCTGCATCCCGTCCGTTACGGGTGTTGACATATCAGTCGTGGTAAAGGCGGTGGATGTATCGGCACGACTCATGAGCCGTTCCATACGCAGGATCCTATCCCCCTTGCTCCATGTTTCCAGGACTGCCATCCCGGAGACAACCCGTGCGACAATGCCGCCGTCGGCCTGCCCACCATGATCGGCAATATGAGGGATCCGTGAAAAGATAAGATATGAAGTCCTTGAATCATACCCTCCACAGCCAAGGACAACATCCCCCCGTGCATAGCGATGCTGACGCCGGTCAGGATTGATGCCCGTTGAAAATGGGCCGAACGACACAGACTGACGGTCAGTCCATTTGACTGAGAGTTCTTCAGGTTCGCTTTCAGCATTCACGTATTCGTCAATGAAGCCCTCTGAAAAGAATGCGGCTGCCTCTTCCAGGATCTCGATAACAACCTCGCCGGCACTTGTAAGAAGTCTGATATTGCGCGTAAGTGCTGCCTGCGCCTCTGCCGGAGGAATGACTGCAACACTACAGGAAGAAGGGTGCCCGGGGAGAATATCCCCAAGGGTTGCACTATCGTCTATCTCCAGCCTCGTGCCATCGAGGCGGATTTCCAACATATTCTGATTACCCCACTAGACATTTGTCATTATCTGGCGCTCCTGTTCTGAGAGTTCGTTGAGAACTTCCGCTGTAGGGCCCATCTTTACAATTTTTCCGCCCCTCATGAGGATACAGCGGTCACAGATGTCGCGCACAAATTCCATGTCGTGGGAAACTACAATAAATGTTTCATCTATCTCTTCACGGGCCGTCATAATCGAATGTTTCACATCGATCTTCGTGATCGGGTCCATCGTACCCGTCGGCTCGTCAAGGAGAACAATTCTCGGCTCTTTAATCAGCACCTGGGCGAGGGCTACACGGTGCTTTTCGCCCTCCGAAAGCTGGTCTGGTCGCCTGGTAAGGATTTTATTCGCTTTATCCTCAGTAAACCCTGCCATTTTGAGGGTGATGATCGCCTTTCGCATCGCCAGCTCTTTGGGAAATTCCAGGCCTATTGAGTCGGTCAGGTTGTCAAGAACATTCCGATGGGGATAGAGATCATATTCCTGGTGCAGCAGACCGATGTACTTTTTTGCCCGTCCACGCTGGTTGATGCCCGGTTTTGTCATGTCTACGCAGTCTTCACCAATGCGAACGTTCAGTTCACCGTCCGTTGGCTCGATGACCCCTGCAATCATCTTGGAAAGCGTCGTTTTGCCTGCACCGGATATGCCGATTATCCCGAAGATCTCTCGTTCCGCAACGGAAAATGAAACCTTGTCAACCGCTTTGATCATACCACGGTCGACGGATACGTACCGCTTTGCCACATCACGCGCCTGCAGGATCTGCTGGCCAAGTTTGGCTTTATGCTGTCCGTAGGCCATTTCATCCTTTCCATTGGCCAGAAACGTATCAATGATCATTCGCGGATCACCTATCGCCTCAATAGTCCCGTCAACAAGAAGGATGGCCCGGTTACAGGTGTCGGTGATGACCTCAGGAAAGTGTGAGGAGATAACCATGGCCATATTATTGTTCTTGGCGGCTTCGGAGAGCATTTCGTGGACAATTGCCGCGGTACGAGGGTCGAGTGTACCCGTTGGTTCATCGGCACAGAGAAGGAACGGCTCCTTTGCAAGCTGTCGTGCCAGCACCACACGCTGTTTCTCACCACCGGAGAGATCACGTGCAATATGCATCATCCGGTGAGACAACCGGACTTCATCGAGAAGGTCCGCCGCCCTGTTGATTGCCTTATCACCTGGATAGCCTATATCGGCAAGGGCATGAAGAACATTTTCAATAACGCGGTCATCGCCATATAATGCAAATGTTCGCTGGAACATGATTGCAGATCGGACCATGATCTGTCGTTTCTTCTGCGCATTTTCTTCTGCCCAGAAATCAACGTCTTCTGAAACGAGTTTTTTACCGCATTTCGGACATGCGTCTCCAGACTTGCTGGGGAGATCGACATAGCCGCACCCTTCACATGCAGAGATATGGTAGATGATCTTTCCGCTGGTTGGAGGCTGATCCACCCCACGGAGAAGGTGCATAAGCACCGTCTTGCCAGCACCACTCCGACCAATGATGCCCATGATCTCACCCTCTGCTATTTCAAAATTGATATTGTTGAGAACGACATTTCCACTGAATTCCATGGAAAGATTTTCAACAGTAAGTAGAGGCGCCATCTTTATTCCGATTAGCTTTTCATTCTATGGTTGTTTAAAGCTTATTATTCGATCATAAAATTGCGCTTATGGGTAATAATCAGGTGAGTGATCGGACAATGTCGACTACATCGCGCACGGATTCTATTACAAAATCGGCAGTTTTGAAGAGAGGGGCCGGTTTATCGCGGGTCTGCTGGAGCGAAAGAATTGCAAAGTCCGCGCGCTTCATTGCCCTGAGGTCATTGATCCCGTCACCGACCATTATTACCGTGTCAAACTGCCGTCGCAATTCATCAACGACCTGCTCTTTTATGGCTGGTGTCGCAAGGCCATAGACGTTGTCCTGGGGGACGCCGAGATAATCGGCCATTTTCAGGAGTTTATTTGTCCGGTCGCCGGAGGCAATATACGTAGCCGCCCCCATCTTCTGGAGGTCACGAATGGTTGAACGGGCGCCGGTAAATGGTCTGCCGCCCGAGGTGACAACAAATTCAATTCCTCCGATATCCCTGTTTATGACAACGCCCGAGTTGAGAGCGACAATTGACTCTGTCTTACATGCTTCCCAGACCTTCCGGATACATACCTGCAGGTCACCGACCGTAGCCTGGCGATCATTGTGCAGCAGATCCTGTATCTCCTGTGCTGTGACTGCTTTACATGCGCAGGCAATCCCGAATCCTGTCATGTGTTCGCGCAGGAAATCCGAGAGCAGTTTTTCTGGTTTTTCCCTGATAATCTCCATGGAATGCAGGTACAGGACTACGAGAGCACGCTCTTCACACGAAAAAGTGAGGGTAATTGTCTCCACCCCTTCTGCTACGGTGCCATGAGTTACGTCCTTTGTAACCCTGAACGTCCTGAGAAGTGTTCCTGCACTGTCAAAAACAACCGCGATGCTCAAAATATCCTCCCCGGGGCAGATCGTATATAGAGCCTTGTTGTCTATTGTAATGAAACAATATGGTACTAGAAGAAACGGCCCGACGAATCAGGACGATGGAGATCCGCGGTGCCGGAAGGATTGCGCGAACGGCTGCCGGAGAGCTGCGTGAGCACGGGGCGTCACTCCAGTGCACGACTCTGGAGGACTTCCTGCAGGAGATGCACCACGCGGCGGCTGTGCTGCTGGAGACCCGTCCTACAGCGGTCTCTCTGCCAAATGCTGTACGATTCGTCATCACCCGGATAGATGCGTCTGAATCGCTTGAAGAAGCGCAGGCGGCACTTGTGGAGAGTGCCGATGAATTCATTGCGCGCTCACATCAGGCCGTGGAGATGATTGCTGAGTTTGGCTCACGGGCAATTCCGAAGGATTCAGTCGTTATGACGCATTGCAATTCGGAGGTTGCGGTGGCGACTACGATAAAGGCCTGGGAGAAGGGACGTGTGCGCGAGGCCTTTGCAACCGAGGTCAGGCCCCGGAACCAGGGATATATTACGGCAAAAGCACTCAGCGATGCGGGAATTCCTACGAATTTTATCGTGGATTCAGCAGCGCGGTATTTTATGCGCGACATAGATGTTGTCATTACCGGGGCAGATGCCGTTACGGCAGGTGGAGCGGTTGTCAATAAGATCGGCACCTCGCAGATTGCTCTTGCAGCGCACGAAGCGCGTGTTCCCTTTATCGTAACCACCGAGACCTATAAATTCGCCCCCGGAACCCTCCTTGGCGAACGCATCCCTATCGAGGAGCGTGCCCCCCAGGAAGTCATGGATGACGAAATTGCCGGCAGAATGCCGAATGTACGGGTGAGAAATCCTGCGTTTGATGTAACCCCCGCAGCCTATATCGACATGATTGTGACCGAGGCAGGTGCCATTCCACCGGGAATGGCCTATGTGATGATCCGTGATTATCTGGGATGGAACCGCGATGAATGGCAAAAGGATTTTTTAAATGATCACAAAGAGTGAATCATGCCAGATGTCAAAGCGACTTATTACTTCCGTCCTGACAGCCGTACCACACCGGCGGAAGCGGCACAGGCAATCGCCGAGGAAGAAACCACAGGAACCTGGACCCGGCTGACAACACGGCAGGACTATATCCGGACACTGGACGGGGAAGTCCTTGAGGTTGAGGCTTCAGGTGCCGGGTATGTGACCGTCATACGATATCCTGCTGAGATTTTTGAGCCCGGAAATGTCCCCCAATATCTCTCCGTGGTCGCAGGCAACCTCTTTGGTCTGGGACGCCTGGATGCAGTGCGTCTTCTGGACGTGGAGTTTCCGGAGACACTTGTGAATTTCCAGGGTCCTAATTTTGGCATTGATGGTATGCGGCACCTCATTGGCAGCCGGGACCGGCCTCATGTAGGGACAATAATTAAACCAAAGGTGGGTCTCTCACCGGAAGATACCGCGTTGGTTGCCTACCAGGCGGCATCGGGGGGGGTTGACTTCATCAAGGATGATGAAACCCTGACCGATCAGGCATTCTGTCCTATGGAGGAACGTGTCGAGGCGGTGATGGCGCGTCTGGATGAGGCGAAGGATGAAACCGGACGAATGGTCCTGTACGCGGTTAATGTGTCAGACCGGACCGACAGGATTGTTGAGCGGGCAGAACGGGCTATAGAGCGGGGAGCAAACACCATCATGGTGGATGTTATCACCTGTGGTTTTTCTGCCCTGCAGGCACTCTCTGAGGCACCTTCGATATCAGTGCCCATCCATGTTCACAGGACCATGCACGGGGCAATGACGCGGAACCCCGAACATGGTATCGCGATGCGCCCGATTGCCCGCCTCGTTAGAATGATGGGTGGGGACCAGCTACATACCGGAACTGTGTCCGGGAAAATGGGCCAGAATACTGACGAGATACTTGGCGATAACGCTGCCCTCACACAACCCTATTTTGGGTTCAGGGAGGTGTTTCCGGTTGCAAGTGGGGGCCTTCATCCGGGTAAGGTCCATGCGGAACTCGCTACACTGGGAACGGACATTGTTCTCCAGGCTGGTGGCGGCATCCACGGACATCCCGACGGAACGGCGGCGGGGGCACGGGCGATGCGACAGGCTGTTGATGCGTTCCTGGAGGGAGTGTCTGCAGAGGAATATGCAGAGGATCATGTTGAATTACGCCATGCGATATCATTATGGGGTGCGGCGTAACAGATCCCGCAAAGGGAAGAACCCTTTTTTTTACCCGGACGTCATAATTCGTATTGATGTACTACTCCCTTTGCCCGACCTGCGGGATTCTTCCGCCGCAGGTGCAGATGGACCGGGATTGTGGGAAGATTTCTGAGAGGAGGACGGATATGGAAATTCCATTTGTTAAATTGCACGGGAACGGAAATGATTTCATACTTGTTGATGAGATCGGGTTGTCAATCATTCCGGAAGAGATGAAGGGTGATTTCGCCCGTCTTTTCTGTGACCGCAGGTTTGGAATCGGAGCGGACGGCGTATTGTTTCTTGTGAATGCAGAAGAGGCGGATTACGGGATGCGGCTGTTCCAGCCGGATGCAAGTGAGGCGGAGATGTGCGGAAACGGCATACGCTGTCTGGCAAAATATGCATTCGACCGGGAATATGTCACGGAAGTATGCACGATCCAGACGTTAGCAGGCATTATGGAGGTCACGATGGGCTATGATGAGGATGGCCTGTTTTCCGCAGCCATCGATATGGGCGAGATTGTCTTTGACGGTGCCTCCATCCCTGCACTATGTGAAGGAGAATGCCAGCAGGAGATTGAAGGATATACGGTCTATGCCGTCAACACGGGTGTGCCTCATGCCGTAGTGTTCGTTGAAGACCTGGAATCAGTTCCCCTGATGGAGATCGCGCCCAAAATCCGCTTTCATGCATCCTTCCCCGAAGGGGTGAATGTCAATTTCGTCCAGATCCGCGGTGACGGCGTTCTTGCTATCCGGACGTATGAGCGGGGGGTTGAGGAGGAGACCTGGTCCTGCGGAACGGGTGCGACTGCGAGTGCAGCGGTGGCCCATCACCTCGGAAAAACGGGAAATGAAGTCACTGTTGAGACAAAGGGTGGTCCGCTGATTATCCATCTCGATGATCATGCCACAATGGAAGGGCCGGCCGAAACAGTATTTGAGGGAAGGATCGTCTTTTAGATCTCTTTCATCCCTTCTTCTGTCATCGTAAACGAAAAGGAACATCCTTCAGGGCGTGACCGGTGCTTTTCGAGAACTGCACGTCTCGTGGCTCCCTTTTTTTCAAAACGAACGATTACCTTGGAGAGATGTGAAAGGACCGTACCTCCGAGTCCACGAAGTACCCCTGTCTCCACATCCATGAAGACCTGGTTTGTCACGACGATAGGGATTGCATAGCGTTTTGCATATCCCAGCAATAGTATCATCTGTCGTGACAGGCGCTTCTGAGGTTCGCCGGAAGGTCCTCCTTCTGCCCGGTAGAGGCCGGTAAAGGAATCTATAACAATAAGTTTCACTTCCCTGTTCTGTTTCAGGATGCGTGCACACTCGGCAACTGCCATCTCCTGTTCTGCAAAATCGGCAGGTTCGTAGATCATCAGGTTAGCGGCCAGATCCTCTGCGTCGTCTCCTGCAATTTGCCGGAACCGTTCGGTGGAAAAACCTTCCGTGTCGATATAAATGACTTCTCCTCCGGCCCTGAGTGCAGCGACCGCACAGGCAATTGCGGCGGTACTCTTGCCGCCTGCCGGTTCCCCGTAAAACTGCGTGACGGTTTTTGGGGCAAGTCCCCCCCCTATCAGGGAATCGAGAGGGGGAATCCCAGTGGAGGTGAAGGCAGTCAAAGACTCTCCCTCTGGATCTTCTGCCGCACAGCATCTTCTGCCATTCGTGCAATGTCGCGGTACCGTATCCCCGTCGTCTCTGCCAACCGGCGTGTATCCTCATACTCCGCTTTTATGGAGATGGCAACACCGTCCTTCCACCCAATCTTCACAGGTATCATACATTCCTGCTCTCCGATGACAACCCCGGCATGCGTGATGGAGCGTTCTATGGCAGACCTATGCACTCCCGGGATAGATCTCACGCCCAGGGTGCCCAGTTCTTCAAAGAGTATGGCACAGAAGCGGTCGCTTTCTCCATGGCTGCAGATGACGCGTATCATCGTTCCCGGGCGTCCTTTCTTCATGATGAGGGGGCTGGCCGTTGCATCGCGTGCACCTTCCTGCATGAGCCGCTCAAGGGTGTAGGCAATCACTTCACCGGTAGCATCGTCAACATTGGTCTCGAGGATGTCAAGTGTGGTCTCCGCTGCCGGTTTGCCTTCGTACAGGAGGGCCCGGAGTACATTCGGCGCATCTTCCGGGTTTCGTTTCCCTGCACCATACCCGACTGAAAGAATGGTCCCCTCGGTATTTGTGCCCTGTTTGTAGGATGCAAACTCCGTCAAAAGAGCCGCACCGGTGGGCGTGCAGAGTTCGCCTTCCGCATCCGTGAACCTGACTGGTATGCCCCCTTCACTCAGAATTGCAACCGTTGCGGGGGAGGGGATCGGATACTTCCCATGGGAGCCGGTGAGGATGCCCCGGCCAAGGTGCACCGGCCTGACAATGACATTGCCGACGTTAAGCGAGCAGAATGCGGTACAGGCACCTACGACATCGGCAATGGCATCATCCGCGCCAACTTCATGGAAATGGACATGGCGTCCGTGAACGGTTGATTCCCCCGCATGGATTCTTCGAAAGACCTGTTCAGCCATCGAGAGTGCTTCGGGTGGTGCCTCCGCCTCACAAAGCCTCTCCAGGACATCCTCCAGGGTGGCCCTTTTTTTTCCTGCACCCGTCTCCACCCGAATGGCTTTGATGCCGCACCGGTCGACGGTCGTTATGGCAGGGGGGCCGACTACCGAAGTCATCGCTGCCTTAACTGCCGGAATGTCCGCCCCGCATCCCAGCAGCGCCCCAATTATCATGTCGCCCGCCGCCCCCGAAAACGGGTCTAGAAGAAGAGTCTTCATGCAATACCAGTACATATAATCAAAGGCATTAATAAGAAGGTAAGGTGACGGCGAGACAATGTATCTGAAAGTAGATAGTGCGTACCCCGAGGATCATGGCACGGGGAGATGCCGGTTGGATCCTACGACCATGCAGCAGCTGCGTCTGGTCCCGGGAGACCTGGTCTATCTCGAAGGCCAGCGCAAAACCGTGGCGAAAGTCTGGAGGATGCAGTCCCGTGACTGGGGTCATGAAAAGATCAGGATCGACAATTTCATCCGGCTCAATGCCGGGGTGAGCATTGGGGACAGCATTCTGATCCGGCCGGTGGAAGATGACGTGGAGGCGCAGCGTGTCCTCATTGCGCCTCCGGAGGACCTGACACGGCAGATGCCGATAAATTATAATCAGGCGTCTCTCAAACTTATCGGATTTCCTGCCGTGAAAAACGATACCATTCCCATCGTCTCAGGTCTTCCGTTTATGCAGCAGCAGCTGGTTGCCTTCAAGGTCGTTGATATCGAGCCCGCCGAAGCGGTGATCATCACTGCGGATACTGAAATAGAATTCTCCGATAAGCCTGCCGAAGGCTTCGAAGGGGTCCGTAAGATATCATATGAGGATATTGGCGGACTGAAAGGGGAACTGCAGAATGTGCGGGAGACGATTGAACTTCCCATGCGTCATCCTGAACTCTTCCGTAAACTCGGGATCGAACCTCCCAAGGGCGTACTCCTGTACGGGCCTCCGGGAACAGGGAAAACGCTGATCGCAAAGGCGGTGGCAAACGAAAGCGGGGCTCATTTCATCTCCATTGCCGGCCCGGAGGTCATATCAAAATATTATGGCGAATCCGAACAGCGCCTTCGCGAGATCTTCGAGGAAGCTGAGGAGAATGCACCTGCGATCATCTTCATCGACGAACTTGACTCGATTACGCCGAAACGCGAGGATGTCACCGGCGAGGTTGAACGCAGGGTTGTGGCCCAGCTTCTCACCATGATGGATGGTCTGGAGGAACGCGGCCAGGTACTGGTCATTGGTGCCACGAATCGCCTTGATGCAATCGACCAGGCACTCCGGCGTCCCGGGCGTTTTGATCGTGAGATCGAGATTGGTGTACCGGATGAACATGACCGCCTTGAAATCCTGAAGATACATACGCGGGGCATGCCACTCGAGGGAGAGGTGCGTCTGATACGGGAAAGAAAGGAGGAGGAAGGGGCTGAAGAGGAGAAAGGTGAAGAAATTTCTCAGAGACTGAGTGCGGTTGAAGATGAGATCAAGGGAAATCAGGAACGACTGCTTGCATTCCTGGCTTCCAAAACACACGGATTTGTCGGCGCGGATATTCAGGCCCTGGCACGCGAGGCAGCGATGCGGTCCCTGAGGAGATACCTTCCACAGATTGACCTCGATAATGATGAAATCCCGGAAGAGATTATGGAGTCACTGGAAGTGACCTCGCGTGATTTCCGTGACGCACTCCGTGATGTCAGCCCGAGTGCGATGCGTGAAGTGCTCATCGAAGTGCCGAATATCAAGTGGGCCGATATCGGCGGACTTGATCAGGAGAAGGAAGAGGTTCGCGAAGCGGTTGAGTATCCCCTGACGCAGCCGGAACGATTTGAAAACCTCGGAATCGAACCGCCTCACGGTGTCCTTCTCTATGGCCCGCCAGGAACCGGGAAAACCCTTATCGCAAAGGCTGTTGCGACAGAGAGCGGTGCGAATTTCATCCCTGTCCGCGGACCCCAGCTTCTGTCTAAGTGGGTGGGGGAGAGCGAGCGGGCCGTCAGGGAAATATTCAAGAAAGCCCGCCAGGTTGCCCCCTCCATCATCTTCTTTGACGAACTCGATGCCATCGCCCCCGCACGCGGCGGAGGATCGGACAGCCACGTCATCGAGAGCGTGGTCAACCAGATCCTCACCGAATTTGACGGGATAGATGAGACCAGGGGGGTCGTGATTGTCGCTGCAACCAACCGTCCGGACATCATCGATCCGGCGCTTCTTCGTGCCGGGCGCTTTGATCGTCTTGTCGCCATAAATGAGCCCCAGGAAGCCGGGCGGCGTGAGATCCTTGCCATCCATACCAGGTACATACCTCTGGAAGGTTCCGCCATGGAAACCCTCGTTGAAGAGACGAAGGAATTCGATGAGGCTGGCCTTGATTCACTCTTTGAAGGGCTGGCAAAAGAGAGAGCGGGAAAGGAGGGCCCATCGCGTATTACCGTCGAAGAGCTTCTTGCCTGGCGGGTTGATGAACGAAGCATTACCGGGGACCTTCTCAGCAGGAGCAGGCGCCGCCGTCTCCTGAGAAGCCTTCTTGACACTCATGCCTTCATCCTCGACGATCCGGTACGCGAGGGTATCCTTTCGGATATTGCTTCGCGTACGTCGTCCTATGTCGGGTCCGATCTGGATCTGCTCTGTCGTGAGGCAGCCATGATTTCTATGCGTTCAGGAAGGGATTTCGTGACTATGGAGGACTTTGAGCAGGCACTCAACAAAGTGCGGCCAATGATGAATGAACGTGTCCGCGAACAGTATAGCCGCATCCAGCAGTATTTCAAAGGGGGTCTCCCTTCACAGATGCAGGTAAACCTCCCTGAATACCAGTAATTTTTTTTCTCGTGCCCTTCCAAATGATTATTCGTTAATGCACACAAAACTACATTCAGGAGTGACAAACTGCCTCTATGTCTAACTGTACGGCCTTTCTTGACGTTAATGCGCGACTGGGCGATAAACCGGCGCTGATATTTCCTACCAACAACGAGGTAGTCAGTTTCCGGGGACTCCTTGAAGAAACCTCCAGGATTGCAGGATCTCTCCAGCACCGCGGGATTGTCCCGGGAGACAGAGTCTGTCTCTATCTCGCACCCGGACCACGGTATGTTCTCTGGTACTTCGCCATCTGGAGAATCGGTGCGGTGGCGGTACCCCTTAACAATGTCCTGAGGGTCGACGAGGTGGTGAGCATGCTCGATGATTCGGGTTCGGTGGTGCTCGTAACGGACGCTCAGGGATATGCAGAAACAGCACAGGGTCTTGAGCGTTCCTCCTTGCCTGTTCATGTCATCCTCGACGATTCGAATGAGTGGAAGGGCGAATGCGAGCGGCAACCCTCATTCCTGCGTCCCGTTCACTGTTCATGCGATCAGCTCTGTCAGCTGCAGTACACTTCTGGGACGACCGGAAAGCAGAAGGGGGCAATGCTGACACACGGGAACTGGATGACAGCCCTGGATGCGGAGGTGGATCTGCTGGCAATGCGGGAAGAGGACGTATATCTGGGCATCTATCCGATGGCGCATGTCGGGGTTTCCTGGAGCATTTCCGCCCTCAAGGCGGGGGCGACGTGGGTGATTCTGGAGCGGTTTGATCTCGAACGATACATATCGCTGACAGAGAAATACCGGGTCACGGTCATCGCAGGAATGCCACCGGTGATTCATTCACTGACTAAGACGCCGGAAGGGACGGAAAAAAGGATGGGTTCGGTACGGGAGATGATCTCAGGTGGCGGGCCGCTTCTGCCAAGCGTCTGGAAGGAGTTCCACCGTCGTTTTGCCATTCCCGTAATAAATGCCTACGGTTTGTCCGAGACCATCGTTGTCGGCACCGGTACGGCGATCCGCCCGGAGGATTACGCCACTGCCACAGAATTCCAGAGTGTCGGAATGCCGGTCGGGTACAGCGAAGTGAAGATTGTCGATACGAATGACCCCTCAAGGGAAATGCCGGTCGGCGGCACCGGTGAGATCGCCCTGCGTGGGCCTGGTGTTGCATGCGGATACTGGAATATGCCGCAGGAGAGCGCCGAGGTCTTCCTGGAAGACGGCTGGTTCCTGACGGGAGACATCGGCCATCTCCATGAGAACGGGATGCTGTCGATAACGGACAGGAAGAAGGATATGATCGTAATGTCCGGGTGGAAAATATACCCGACCGAAGTGGAAAAGGCGCTTATCGACCATCCGGCCGTTGATGATATAGCAATCTTCGGTGTTCCCGATGATCATCGCGGGGAGATCCCATTTGCTGCGGTGGTGGAAAAGGCGGGGGCGTCCATAACACTTGAAGATCTCCAGGCCTACAGCCGGGACCGTCTTGCCGGATACAAGGTCCCAAGAAAGATGGTGGTGGTCTCCGAACTGCCGCGCGTTGGAGGCTGGAAACTCCTTCGCAGGGAACTGAGGGAACGGTATCTGGACGGTACACTTGTTCAGGAACCCTGACACATAGCGCAGAGGTGTCGACAGGGACAAAATTCCGGGCCGATGAGAGAAACTATTTACCCTTTCTTTTAATACATATACCCGAATGAGTCCCGGTGTTGAGAATATCCAGATAAAAAAAGCCAATAAGGTATCGACTGGAATTGCCGGTCTTGATTTTCAGCTTGGTGGGGGGTATCCGGCAGGCTCGATCATCGTTCTCCATGGATCTCCCCTTTCAGGCATCGAGAAGATGGCAGTTCAGTTCTGGAAAGCACCAGGAGAGGGGGCCCACTATTACCTTATGATCGATGGTCTGGTAGAGGAGGGGATGGTAAAGGTGTCGACAGCAGATGTTGAGGAAGCTATCAATGCCTGCAGCACCTCAAAACGCGTTGTGGTGGATTCCCTGTCCAGTGTCATCCTGAAGGAGGGGATTGACGAAGCCCTTCGTCTCATGAAAGAAACTTCACGTTCGATTCTGGACCATGGCGGGAATACCTTTTTTATATTGTATTCCGGTGTTCATCCGGATATCGAGGAGATGAGGATTGCCCGTCATGCGGATGTGTTTGTGACCCTTATGGAAGAGATGCATGGGAGTGAGATCGAAAGAAAACTCATGATTCGAAAACTCAAAGATGCTGATGTTCCGAACAGGATGTATCCCTACAACATTGCCACAGAAGGAATTGATCTCTCAACGACCGCCCGGGTCGTCTAAAAAAATTCAGAGTTCGTTACGGCAGCCGGCTGCCGCCCGGACCATATGATCCAGTTTTTTATATGCCGTTTCACGTACGTGCATGCGAAGCCCGCAGTCCGGATCAATGAGAAGCGGTTCGACGCCGAATACCTCGATGCCCTTTTCAATTCTGGACTGTATTACATCAATACTCTCGACATCGGTACTTGATGAGTCAACAACACCATATCCGAGTTTTCTTCCTTTCAGGTCTCTCCCGGTGAAGAGTTCCAGATTCTGCGGGTTGTTGGCAAACTCAAAATCCAGAATGTCCACGGGAAAGGCAAGAATATCATCAATGACTGAACTGAGATCCCCGCAGACATGCATGCAGGCAGGGGTCCTGACAACAGAGGTGATGATGCCGACTGCCTCGCGGGCAATGTGGAGGTCAGCCGCTCCGGTCGAGAGAATCGGTTCATCGATCTGGAGAATGGTGACACCCGCCTTTTCCAGTGCTTTGGCCTCTGTCGCCAGGGCTTCGGCGAGATCAAGAATGACTTCTCTCCTGTCCCGGTACAGGGGAGTACGGATTTTCAGGCCGTGGGCGATTGTCGAGGGACCGGTGATGATTCCCTTGACGTTTGGATGGCGGGAGAGCGCATATTTTACGCCCTGCAGGGTGATCGGCTTCTGGGAAGGCGATATCTTTCCTCTAATCTCCTGACCCTTAACGCCAGGGAGGTATCCGGCGATGATCGAGATCATATCCCCTCCGACCTGTCCGTCGGAGATGATATCGACACCAGCCCGTATCTGATCGGATACAGCGGTCTCCTGTGCCCCGGCAAGGGGGTTCAGAAAGCCCCTGAGCCCTTCTGTTTTCACTGCCGGATAACTCCCCACAACTGTTGTCGGGAGCGGTTTTGTGCTGATCATGGCGTCACGCGGTGCCGGTCACGCGGGAAGAGTACCGCTTCACGGATATTCGGGAGTTCAAGCATGGTCATGACGAGGCGTTCCATCCCAAGACCCCATCCGGCGTGCGGAGGCATGCCGTATCTGAATGGTTTGAGATAAAATTCAAAACTCTCAGGTGAGAGCCCTTTTGCCTGAATCTGTTCGACGAGAAGATCATGCTGATGGATGCGCTGGGCACCGCTGGATAACTCCATGCGCGGGTGCATCAGATCAAATGCCTTGCATATGGAAGGGTCATCTTCGAAAGGCATTGCATAGTACGGTTTTATCGCCGTAGGCCATTCGGTGATGAAGTAGTGTTCACCCATTTCATCGCCGATTGCCTTCTCGGCTGCTGTAGAGAGATCATCGCCGTATGCAATGTCTTCTTCGATGGATATTGCCGCAATATCGATGGCTTCAGCATACGTGATGCGTGGGAAGGGGGTATCCGGTACAGTAAAATCGATGCCCATTGCCTCGATGGCCACCGGACATTCGTCAGCAACCTTTGCGTAACATCCGACAACAACACGTTCAAGGAGGTCCATTACATCCTCATGATCTGCAAATGATATCTCTACATCAATGGAGGTTGCCTCGTTGAGGTGTCGGGTGGTATTGTGCTCTTCAGCACGGAATATGGGTGCAATTTCAAAGACCTTTTCAAAGCCTGCTGCCATCATCATCTGTTTGTAGAGCTGAGGGCTCTGGTTGAGGAATGCCTCCTTCTCAAAGTAGGCCAGGGGGAAGAGTTCGGTCCCGCCCTCGGTAGCGGCAGCCACAATTTTTGAGGTGGTGATATTAATGAATCCTTCCTCGAAGAAGAGATCCGTTATTGCATGCTGCACCGCACTTCTGATCTGAAAAATGCCGGCCACCCGCGGTCTGCGTGCATCGAGGAAGCGGTTATCGAGTCTTGTATCAATCTCGGCAGGAACTTTCTCAGCAACATCCAGGGGAAGTGGGGTCTCCGCCTTCGCAATGACTTCGAAAGTTTCCGGGAGGATCTCCCGCCCGCCCGGGGCTTTCTCCGTTGCCTTCACTATGCCGGTGATCCTGACGACGGATTCGCGGGATGCGTCTTTTGCTGCAGAAAGAACGGATTCTGAAGTTTTTTTCTTTACAATGGTTGCCTGCAAAAATCCGGTCCGGTCACGGAGGATGTAAAATGCAAGTCCTCCAAGATCACGGACTTCGTGGATCCATCCGATGACCTCTGCCTCGGTCGTCTCGGTTGTAACAGCTGATATCGGAATTCTCATGGATATATCCTGAGTATCATTTTGTTCTTCTATAGTATCTTATTTTGTACAGCACCGGAGGCAAGTATGCAAACAATTAACTGCTTATCTGGTGAAGAAATCAAAAACGGTGCTGTATGATATCTACAATTCTTGTTGCGACAGACGGTTCGGAGACATCATTGGCCGCATTGGATGCAGCGATTGGTGAAGCAGTGGTTCATGGGGCAAAACTTCATGTGCTCTCTGTTGTCGACTTTTCCATCCCCCAGTCTGCAATGGCCGGGCCGCAGAGCGACATTCTTGATGTCAATTATCAGACCATCACCGACGTGCTCACCACCGAAGCGCAGGAGGTGCTTGATGCAGCGGCCGTTGCGGCTGCAAAGGCAGGCATCCAAGTTCATCTGCATCTTGAATACGGTGATCCGAGGAGGGTCATCATCGCAACAGCTGAGGAGGTAGGAGCAGATCTCATCGTGCTGGGATCAACCGGGCGTACGGGTCTGGAAGCCCTTCTCCTTGGGAGTGTCTCATCTGCGGTCGTAACTCATGCAAAGACCTCGACAATGATAATTCGCCGAAGGGATTAGGTCGCCTACATGGGTATTTTCCGAAGATCTGAGCCTGACATTTACCAATGCATGCAGGACGGTGATGCGGGAGGTCTCTGTGTCTTCCTGATAGGGGGAACAGATGAGGAGAAGAAACTGGCAGCAAATGCGTACCTCCGTATGGCGATGGAAGATCCGCAACGGGCCGCCGGGGGTCTTTTGAAGGTCAATGAGTCCCGGATGGATGGTCTTGGCGATGCACTGGTTGACATCGCCGGCCCGTTACACGAGACCATCCTGGTGCTGGCCTTGTATGGCAACGATGGATTGCGAAAATCCCTTGCGAAATCCATTAAAAAACGTTTAGAACACCCTTATGAAGATCTCACCGCTGTCGTTCGTTCGAAACGTAATCCTGTAGTGCGCGGAGCCCTTTCTCTTCTCATCGCAATGGGGCGAAATGCAGCACCCTACGTGGTTTCCCTCCTCCCTGACCTGGAAGGGGATGGGCAATATACTGCTGCATGTTATCTGAAGGAACTTGGATGGACACCAAAAAATCCTTCGGATCGTGCGCGGTTTTTCTACCTCTGCAATGACTGGGACGGGATCGCGAATCTGGGGTCCGCCGCCCTCCCCCTTCTGAGATCACTTGCTCTTTCGGATGATGCCGCCGTTCGTTGCCGGGCGATACAAGCAATGGGAAACATCAGGGACCCACTAGAGATTGAGACCCTGAAACGTGGCCTCTCCGACGCCGATGCGAATGTCCGGAGTGTTGCGGTTGACGCCCTTGCAGAATATGAACCGGAATACACCAGTTCCATTCTCCGGGAAGCCCTGGTTCACCCGGATCCGCAGGTCCGGCTCAATGCGGCATGGGCCCTTCACCATATGGGCTGGAAGCCGCGGACAGAACAGGAGTCCCTCAGATATCTGATCGCGAGGATGGAATGGGAAAAGGTAGCCGGGTATGGACAGGAGGCCATCCATGAGTGCTGCCGGATGATCCGCACCCGCGACCCGGAAGCCGAAGGGGCCGTCCGTGCGCTTACCATGATGGGGGAGCCCGGTATCCGTGCTTTGGATTCGGTGACTGCCCCGTTATCAACCCCTGAACAGAGATGCGCAAAGGACACAGCCCGTGAGACAATGGCAGAAATGAAAAAGCGGCGTGAACGTGAAGAGGCGCGCCGAAGAGAAGAGCGGGATGAGCAGGAAAAAAGGAAACGTGAAAAGGAAAATGAACGACGTGGAAGGAGTGAGGAGGATCCGGGAAAGGCTGAGATTCAACAAAGCGAGATCCGGGTCCTTAAGGGATTTTCCCGTATACGGGTAAAACGGACGGCTGGAAAGAAGGTTGCTGAGGTCAGTGAAGGGAAAGAGAAACCGGAAATGGTTCCTTTCGAATATGCGGTTCTTGCTCTGGAATCGAACAATCCCGCAATCAGGGCTTCCGCGGTGGATGTGCTTTCGATCATGGGAACGCGGGCATATCCGTATATTGTAAGGGCAGCCGGTGATGACAGTCCCCTTGTACGGACTGCATCTGCTGAAGCGATGGGGTTTGTTGGCTGTTCAACGATGCTCAAACCCCTTCTTGTGCTGTCAAAGGATACATGTGCAGAAGTACGAATCGCTGCAGTGGCGGGCCTTGGTTCACTATCGGATTCACGGGCGATTGCTGCTGTTTTATGTCTGTTCGGTGATGGGGATGCAGATGTCCGGCATGCTGCTTCCATGACGGCGGTACTTTTTGGAGAATCGGTATATCCTCATCTGCTTGAGGCACTCAATGACAAAAACCCACTGGCAAAGATATCCGCTGTAGAGGCGCTGGGGGAGCTCCGGTTATCTGATACCATCCCCCCCCTCATCAATCACCTGTATGATCCACACAGTGATGTAAGGAATGCGGTCTCCCATGCGCTCGCCCTTCATGGTGGTCGGGCGGTGCCGGCCCTCACGGAATTTGCTGAACAAACGGTGGGAGATCCGCGTAAAGCCGCCCTTGCAGCCCTCTTTGAAATTAATCCTGAATTGGCTGGGTTCTATGGATCCCCGCTTTCTCCGGATCCGATGAGGGAGGTGATAGGCTGCGGGTGGCGGGATGCGGCGGCATTTGATACGATAGCCGGAGGGAAATTTGGCTGCCTGGGGAACGGGAATGGAAGTGGCCTGAACACTCCCCCTGATATCGTCGGGAGTACGCAAATCACCACGGCTGATTATCAGATCACCAGGGGTACTGATGCCGATTCACTCGTTGATATGCTGGTCAGAATTGAACAGGGTGATCAGGAGCTTTCCCAGGAACTTCTCATCCAGATGTATAGCCCTGAGAGCCCGTTTTTGGAAAACGTCATGGATGCATTTGGGAGCAACGACCGTAATCAGGCATATCTGGCCGCAAATTTGGTTGATTCTCTGGGTTGGTCACCCCGAAACGCCAGGGAAATGTTTTTGCACCGGATGGCGAGAGGTGACATCGACCTGATCCGTGAGGGAGGGGAGGAGGTCATTTCACCTGCTCTGGGCCTGATTGAAAACCTGGGAGCTGAGATGCAGAAACGCCTGATCAATGAGATTCGGAGGATTGGGGGGGATGCAGCCTGTAAAGGGCTGGCAACTCTCCTTACCAGACAGGATCCGGGGGTACGCGGTCCTGCGGCGGCGGCACTGATGCAGATGGGGCCTGTAGCCCTCCCCTCCCTGAGGGCCGCCGAATCTACTGCTGATGAAATAACGGCGGCAAGAATCAGACATGTTATCCAGGCACTCGAAAATAGCAGGATTTGAACCTTACGCACTCCGCGGCGATTGGAGGGGTGCCCGCCTTGAATGTGCAGGAATGGTTCAAAGAGATGGAGTTAAATGGTTATTCGGGAAGATACTCTTCTTATGCCAGGATGCCAGGATCAAATCAGGAGATTTGTGCCCCATATTCCCGAGATTTCTCTCATTATTTCCCTTATCTGCAGCATTGTAATTTTCCCGGCCGGGGCACTTCAGGCGGGGGGTGCACCGGTAATCACCCCCGGCGAAACGCTGGTTGTGGGCGATGAGGTATCGGTCTATGTGGAGGTGATCTATTCGGTATCTTCAATGAGCGAATATATGGATCTCTCTACAGGACTGTCCGATGCCCGATGGGAAGTGGATATTATGAGTGACGGGCAAACGGTTGGTGAGGTCCGGCGAACGGGGAGGTATGTAGGAATAACCGGGTTTGAGCTCTTCAACACTGGGTTTACCAAACTCCTTGTGCACCTCAACGGAACCGTTTCAGAAGGGTTCTACGGACCGGGGGAACAGACGCTGATGAGCATTGACCATATCGCTGCGGACGGCAGTACAGTCCTGGGCACGGTCGAAGTAACGGCCCGGGTTCTTACCGTCGCTGAGGTCAATGCATTGAGAGAGACGACGGGGTCGGATCTTGAACATCTGGGTGGCCTGATCAGTGCAGCCTATGCCGATGGTATGGATGCCGCAGCGGCGCAGGAAGCTCATGCAGATGCGCAGGATCTCATCGCGGCATCTGCTACCCTCCCGCCTGCAGAGGCTTTTGCTGCATTAACATCTGCTGGCGATATGATTGCTGATGCCACTTCCGGTCTCTCCGAACAGATGTATCTTCAGATTGTCGCGTCCGCGAATGCTGCTGTTTACCGGACCGAAGAACTCATGGCAGAATATGAAGAGGCTCCGGGGTACAGCAAGGAGGGGGCGATGGTGGTGCTGTCCCGCCTGGAGAGTGCCAGGACATTACTGGTACTGGCACAGGAGAAGAAAAACAGCGGCGATCGCCTCTCTGCACTCTCGTATGCACAGGAGGCTCGTTCGAAAGCAGAGGGTTCATGGGAGTACCTGGTATACCTGACAGGGGAAGCAGGTCGGGGGACAACCCCCCCTCAGACATCTATTCCGGAGGATATAGCTGGGAAAACGCCTTTCATCATTGATCCGGGAATGACGGCTTCACCAGGTTCAGACGACGTTGGCCTCTCGGGAATCACGGATATCCTGAATATACTCTGGAGCGGAATCTCCGGTGGGGTGGAATTTATCCGTCAGCTTACCGACGCGGTGAACAGGGTAATCGGGTGATCATAGCCTGCCTGTGGAGGAGAGGCTTCGTGCGGTTGCAAGGAGGTCCCAGGCATGGGATTCCTGCTGCCGTTTTGTATCCGTGCGGGTATCGAGCCGGAGCGATCCATCGATAATCGCAGGATCTTTCGTGTCGGTAATGATGATATCTGCATACTCCCCGAAGAGGGGCAGGGTCAAGTGTTCTGGGTTTTCATATCTTTTTTCTCTCCACGCCGCAGCCCGTTCCCGCGTATACGGTGCATATGCGATGACCTTTGCCTTCTCCAGCGTCTCTGGCATTCCTTTGCATGCCAGGATAGGCACGATCGATGTCACCGGACGTCCCGGTCCTATGATGACCACCTCAGCATCCCGCACCGCCCGCAGGGCAGAGTCCGTCGCCGGCGGGGGACGACACAGGATCAGGGAACACCCATGTTCCTGTCTTTCTTCTCCGTACACTTCGAAGTAATCCGGGACCGAAAGGCTGTCGCCGGAATCGGTTGAGACCAGGGTTTCCGGGATACTATCAGCCACCGGGAGAACCGATGTCTCTACATGGTACCCCGCAGCGCATGCAGTGACTGCGTCGGTAAGGGTACTTCCCTCATCCAGGAGTGACGAGCGCAGTATATGGAGTGCCCGTTCACGGTCCCCGTAGGCAGGATATTCGGGATGTCCGGTACGTTCGAGGGCATTTGCCGTTACCAACGTGTCACCGTCAATACCTTGCCAGGTCCGTTCATTGAGAATACCGGCATAGAGGTAGATGACCCTGTCAATGCCCGGCAGGGCGAGTCCCGAAGGACCCCACCTCCCGTCAGCGGTGGAGCAGATGACCGTCACGTGATGATCATCGAGGATACATCGCATACCCGAGAGAATTTTCAGGGTGTCAAGCCCGCCAGCAAGGATGGTAATCATGGTCCTGGTTCGATAATCTGTTTAAATTACATCGTTGTTGTTTTCACCGGTTGGGGGATGACTGATGCGGAGCCGGCAAATACATCATAGGCGCCGTTCAGGCCACCGAGAACATAAAGGGAATAGCACCTGAGAAAGGTGACGAACGGGACGCTGTACAGAAGTCCGGAGAATGTAACGAAGCAGATATAGGCTGCGAAGAGAACAGCGTGCGCACTGATGCCGATAGGTGGATACTCCTGCCCTGCGATAATCAGAAACACCGGGAGACCAGCGATTATGGCGGTGACTGCCACCAGAATTCCGACGATCATGCCCATTACAAGCAGAAAAATAATTTTCATACCAGCATATACCGCTGCCTGCCTCCACCTTCCCCTGAACAGCCGGATACACCGCCGCCATCCGGAAAGGATGCCACAATTGTCAACCCGCATAATGGGAACAACAAAATCGGTGGTAAACATGACCATGACCAGAAATGAACTGCCCAGAACCATAGCATAGGCGATGTAGCAGAAGAACAGGATTGCTCTTTGTGCGAGTGTTCCCAGTTCAACAATGGGGGAAGCCGACAGTATGAGGGCGAGTGGTAGTGCCAAAAGGGAAAAAAAGATCGCCGAAATGCAAAAAATAAACCCGAAATAACGAAGTCCATTTAGAATTTCCCTCCTGAAGTATCTCCTGATTGCAATATTGTCATTCTGTATGGCATCAAAGAAAACAAACTGGAACACGCTGGATATGAGAGCATAGGCAATCACAATGGTGATAATGGCTGCAACAAATGGGAGAAGGCCCTGCCCAATACCGGACAGGTCGATGGTGGCAGCATCCTGCATGAAAGAATGATGGTTATCCTGGTAGATCGTCTCAAATCCCCCGATGCTGCCGCCTACAAAAAAGGCGATCAACGCAAGACGAAACCACACTCCCCGTTGCAAAGGGATGAGAATATCCTTTGTCCGTGCCACAGCCTGATCGAAAGCCAGAAACGCCTGGTAATCAGTACTCATCCGCATTCGCACTCAGGTATCTCCCGTTCAGAGATGTGACTGTATTTCTTCTGCAAGAGAAGTGGCGGCCTCAAGGTCGGTCATAAGAGTGTCCGTCTGTATGGCATCCGGGAGAGCATCAGGGTCACGGATGTCCTGGATGTAGATGTCGGCAAATTCGCGGTAGAGCTCAAAGGTGGATGCAGTGGTGGAGGCCATGCCCCATGCCTTCATGAGTGCCGCCGCAGGGCCACTGACAGGGGCATCGCCTATGAAGGGGCTTACGACCACCACTATCTGATCCCTGAGGGCTTCGACGACGCCTTCACATTCGAGAATGGGGGATATGCTTGTCACAGGGTTGGATGGCCCGATTATAACAGCCTCAGCCTCTTCTATTGCCGAGAGAACTTCCTGTGTCGCGACGGGAGGTACTTCACATCTCCTCAGGATCTCGGAAATTTCTACATTGCCGTGCCGCCCGACCCAATACTCCTGAAAATGGAGGATCTCATCGCCGCTTCTGATGCAGGTGGTCACTTCAGTATCACACATCGGCAGCACGGTTGCATCCACCCCGAGACGAATACCCAGTGTATGAGTGGCATGGGTTAGGGTATGGCCGGCTCTCAGCATCTCAGCCCGGGCAATGTTGACTGCACGGTCCCGGTCACCTAGGGTGACTTTTTCGGGAAATCCGATCTTCTTCAGAAAATCGGAGGTGTGAGTGGTGTCATCCTCAATTCCCCACCATCGTTTGGTATCCAGCATGTCCGCGAAGAGATACATCACTGTGTCGATGTCTGGTGAGAGATGGCTTCCGGAAAACCACATGTCCTCGGCGGTGTTGACGATCACCGCCATGTCATGGTCGGCGTAGGACGTGCGAAATCCTCTGATGAGTTTGGGCGTACCAGTTCCGCCGGAGAGGAAAGTAATCATGTCACACAATAGTTTTATCAACAAATATATGTTGATTCTTAACAAAGAGCGCGAATGAAGACGATAAAGGACCCTGTGCACGGGCATGTGCGCGTACAACAAGAGCTCCTTCCTCTCCTTGATGCACCTCCTGTCCAGCGGCTACGATATATCCGTCAGCTTGGGTTCTCGCATCTGGTCTATCCCGGAGCAAACCACAGCCGGTACGAACACTCACTGGGAACGATGCATCTCGCCGGTTCAATGGCGGTGCATCTTGACCTTGATGAGACTGACCGGCTTCTGGTGAAGGCGGCTGGCCTTTTACATGACGTGGGCCACGGGCCGTTTTCCCATGCCACGGAATCACTTATGCAGGAGATGTGTGGGCGTGGCCACCAGGAGATATCCCATATTGTGATGCAGGAGGAAGTTGGAGATGCGCTTGACCGCGCCCGCATAAACCCCGGCGAACTATGTGAGATCGTAAGTGGCGACCATCCTCTTGCGGGCATCATTCACGGCGACCTGGATGTCGATCGCATGGATTACCTGATGCGGGATGCCCACTACACGGGAGTCCCCTACGGCACGGTTGACCCCGACCGGCTCATCCACAGCACTTTGTATAGCCCCGATTCAGGTCTTCATCTGAGGGAGAGTGGAATCAATTCGGCAGAATCCCTGTTAATTGCCCGTACATTAATGCGGCCGGCGGTCTATTTCCACCACGTATCCCGTATCGCGGAGGCGATGGCAATCTTTGGACTGAGGTCCCATATTGAAGAGAGCGGGACCAATCCGGAAGGGCTCTTTGCAATGGACGATGATGCTTTTTTCAGTACGCTTCTGACCTCCGGGTCACCAATAGCGAGGGATATGGCTGAGAGGCTGAAGACACGGCGCCTCTACAAACGTGCCCTGTATGTCGGAAAAGACCGGGCTAACGCCGCATCCTATGCAAAGGAGGTCACATCAGGGAAAGGGAGACTCATCGCTGCAGAGATTGCTGATCATGCAGGAGTCAGAGAGGAAAGCGTTCTCGTGGATATTCCAGCATTTCCATCGGATATGCGGATGGGTGTACAGGTGGAAAATCTCCACGACCTCACAAGTCTGGAAGACCTATCTCCACTCATGAGGACACTCAATGACACCCGGAAGCGCCAGTGGCGTCTGGGTGTGTACACTCTCCCCGAGCAGAGAAAAGTGGTGGAGGATGCGGCTTCTGAGGTGCTTTCTATCAAAAAGCCCACTAAGCAGTACAGACTAATCAATTAGGAGAGAGGGGACCATGAAGAAAAAATATGTAGTGGCAGTCACGGGTGCGTCAGGGATTATCTATGCCCGGAGGCTTCTGGAGATACTAACCCCGGCAGCAGAGGTTCACATTATCATATCTGATGTCGCACAAAGGATTGCGCAGATTGAAGGTGTCGATCTGACCGGGTTTGATGCAGTGTATGCAAAAAATGATGATATGTTTGCTGCATTGGCCAGTGGATCATTCCGCTATGACGGGATGGTTGTCATTCCCTGCAGCATGAAGACCCTTGCCGCCATCACCGCTGGTGTGTCGGATAACCTGATTACACGGGCTGCGGATGTCTGCCTCAAAGAAGGACGCACCTGCCTTCTGATGCCGCGTGAGATGCCTCTTTCGCGCATTCACCTGAGAAACATGCTGGCAGCCGACGAAGCAGGTGCAACCGTGATGGTGATCTCTCCCGCGTTTTATACCAAACCGAAGACTATTGATGACCTGGTAGACATGGTGATCGCCCGTGTGCTGGATCACCTGGGTATCGAACATAATCTCAGTTTACGATGGGGGGAAGATCATGCGTAATTTTATTGAAGCGATGAGGGAGGCAGGAAAGGTAACGGACTACGAAGAGTCCGTTTCAACGGTCTATGAGGCCCCGAAGATCGCAAGTACGACGGACGATATGGTGTTCTTCCATGATCTCGCTGGGATGGGGAGAGGTGTCATGAACGTAACCGCATGCAGGAGTTCCCTTGCCCTTGCGCTCGGCATTCCTGAGCGTGAGGTTGTCCATCGGCTTGCGGAGAAGAATTATGTCGGCAGGACAACCGATGGGGGACGCCTTTCCATGCATGCTCCTGCTCTCACCGATCTTCCGGTGATGAAACATTATCCCCTGGACGCCGGGAGATATCTGACATCAGCGGTGGTTCATTCGGCCTACGGTGGTATAGAAAACGCGTCGATTCACCGGATGCTGGTGGTTGATGACGAGCATCTTGCCGCACGGATTGTCGAGGGCAGACACACCCACAACCTCCTTTTGCAGGCCCTCTCCGAGGGTGAGTCCCTTCCTGTGGCTATCACCATAGGGGCGCATCCTGCGGTTACCTTTGCCTCCTGCACCCGGGTACCTGAAGGAAAGGAGATGGAGTATGCCGCAGAACTTCTCGGCGGCGAGATGCCGCTGTATGAATGCACGAACGGGATTCGGGTTCCTGATGCAGAGATTGTGTTTGAGGGGTATATGGGTGGCGAGACGACGGATGAGGGGCCGTTTGTAGATATTACCGGAACCTATGATCCCGTCCGGCAGGGTCCGGTCATCACGATTACCGGGATGCGCACCAAACCTGACCCCATCTTCCATGGCATTCTTCCGGGTGGCAATGAGCATAAAATCCTGATGGGTATGCCCTATGAACCGAAGATATTCCGGGCTGTCGCCGGGGTCACCAGAGTCAGGAATGTGGTGCTCACCACCGGCGGTGCAGGGTATCTCCACGCCGTTATCCAGGTGAAAAAGAGTACTCAGGGGGATGCAAAAAATGCGATAATGGCAGCATTTGCGGCGCACACCTCTCTCAAACACGTAGTCGTCATTGATGAGGATATTGACCCGTTCAATATGGAGGACGTTGAATATGCCGTGGCAACCCGCGTGCGGGCAGATCGTGATGTCATGATCATCGAAGGGGTTCGGGGGTCTTCGCTGGATCCCTGCCGGATGGGTGACGGGCTGAATGTCAAAATGGGCATCGATGCCACAATGGTCATGGGCGAAGAGGAGAAATTTATTCGTGCGCAGTGGGACTGAAGCAAATGTATCTAGAAGCAGAAGACGAAAAGATTCTCGCCGGCGAATATGGTGAGACGCGCCGGAAAATGATGGAAATTCTTGTCGCTCTCGGCAAGGTGTTCGGGGCCGAAAAAATGGTGCCGATCACCAGTGCCCAGGTGGCAGGCGCCTCCTACAAGACCATCGGCGAATGGGGGCTTGAGTGGATTCGAAGCCTCGATGCCAGAGTTGCCGTTCCGACCGTCCTGAATCCGATCGGTATGCCACGTGAAGGGTGGCGTGAGATGGGAATCGACGAAAAGTTTGCCACTAAGCAGCTCGAAGTTCTCGATGCATACCGCCGCCTCGGGATAAAACTGGAATGTACCTGTACCCCGTATTACCTGAATATCACCCGCTATGGCGACCATCTGGCCTGGTCCGAATCTTCGGCGGTCAGTTATGCGAATTCCGTTATCGGTGCACGAACAAATCGTGAAGGTGGGCCGTCTGCACTGGCAGCGGCAATCATTGGGAAAACACCTTATTACGGGCTTCATGTCTGGGAAAACAGAATGCCGCAGGTAATCATCGATGTTGAGGATGCAGATGCTCTTCATCCCGACCAGTATGGAGCCCTCGGATACCTTGCCGGGAAAGAGGTAGGTAACCGCATTCCGCTGTTCCGCGGTATCCGTCCAAGCCGTGATCAACTCAAAGCGCTGGGGGCTGCAATGGCTGCCACCGGTGCTGTGGCCCTCTACCATGTGGAGGGAATTACTCCGGAGTCGCGTGTTCTCAGCGAACGTGGCGAGGATATCTCGGCACTGGAAACGATCACAATTTCAGCTTCTGAGGTTCAGGCGCTCTATGGGGGTACGCCGGTCGATGCAGTTGCCATCGGGTGCCCGCATTGTTCGGAGGATGAGCTTGACGCCATCGCTTCTCTCCTGAAGGGCAAAAAGGTGGTAAAGCCCCTTTATGTCTTTGCGGCACGTGGAGTGATGGAGGCAAATCGCCGTGCAGTTGCGACGATTGAAAAGAGTGGAGCACGTGTCTGGGCCGACACCTGTATGGTGGTATCCCCAGCGATGGAGCGGTTTTCATCCATCATGGTGAATTCAGGGAAGGCTCTGGCTTATGTCCCGAATATGTGCGGTGCGAGGGCCCGTATTGGCACACTCGAGGAATGCATCGCTGAAGCGGTTGCACATTCCTGATTCGGCTCTTTTTTCAATAGCTAGATATCCGGGACCATCTGAACAGCCGTGGAGACGACAGCGAAAAGTGAATTATCTTGTTGGAAAGGTAGTTTCCCGTTCTTGTGTAGGGATACGATAACCCGGAATATGGTTCTTGTTGAGGGACGACAAGGTTGAACGGGATGCCGCCGGGAGAGAACACATCAATGAGTGTGCACATAAAAATTTGTGGGATAACTACGAAAGAAGACGCCCTTGCAGTTGAAGCCGCGGGTGCGGATGCTATTGGCGTAATTCTCTTCAGTGATTCAAGGAGGGAGATCGACACCGCAACCGCTGCAGATATTTTTCTCGCCCTCCGGCCATCGACCAGAAAGGTCTGCGTAACACATACCTCATCAGAAGACGATCTTAGGGAAATTCTTGCGATTCATCCGGATGCTGTTCAGATATCACAGGTTCTGGCCAAACCGGAAGGCGTCCCGGTAATCCGGGTGCTACAACCGGGCGATGAAATTCCCTGCGATGCAGATGCGGTCATCATCGACAGCAGTCGGGGGTGCGGCAGGCCCTTTGATCCAGAGTATGCATGCCATGTGGTACGGGAGTCCGCCGTCCCGGTCATCCTCGCGGGGGGCCTGACTCCCGGAAATGTCTGTGAGTCCATTCGCCGGGTCCGTCCGTTTGCGGTCGATGTAGCGAGCGGAGTTGAATATGCTCCGGGGAAAAAGGACCTCTCCCTCGTGCGCCAATTTATTGCCGCAGTGCGCAACTGCGAATGAAGTACGGGGTTTGTCAGGTTATCCGTTCGCATGAAAGCGCCTGATTTAATGTACCATTTACCGGATGGAGTGGCTGCGGAAATTGGGCCACTTGTTCCAGAGGAGAAAAAAATGCAGAAGACTTTGGCTGGTAATACTATCTGCCAATCACTTGAGCAGGGTCAGGAAAGAATGTCGCGTGCAAAAGGGACGTAATGCATTCCGTCATACCATTATCATGCAGGGCTGAAAGCAGAACGCCGTGATAGAGGTAAAAAGATGGGGCATTCATCGGTTGCCGGGGATATGGTCCGACGGTTACAGGGCGGGGGTGATAGCAGCCATTATTTCATCTGCAAATTTCTGCGCACCTGGTTTATCTCCTGCTTCGACATAGAGACGCATGAATGGTTCCGTCCCCGATGGACGCAGGAGGGCCCAGCTATCTTTCCTGTTGATTCGTATGCCATCGGTTTCGTCAATGGCGTCTCCTGAAAATGCTTTACGTGCATGGTCAAGGACAAGTCGGGCATTGTTTGTATGCAGTTTCTCCTTAATCATAAAATGCGGTGGAAGAGATGCGACCAGTTCGGAGAGCGGTTTTTTCTCGGTTGTGAGGAGTGCAACCATCGCCGCCGCGGTCATGCCGCCATCACGGCAGTGCTGGTGGAACGGGAAGATGATTCCCCCGTTTCCTTCACCGCCAAATGTTATGTCCACGCCTTCTGCGGCGAGACCCAGCATCTTTCGTGCGACATAGATACTTCCAACCTCGGTATAGACCACCCGGGAGTCTGTCTCCGCTGCAACTTTTTCCACAAGAAACGAGGTGCTGACGGGAGTGACAACGGTTCCCCCCGGATGTTTGCTGCAGATAAAGCGCTGCATAAGGGCGAATTCTTCGTTTTCTTCAATGAAATTTCCTTTTTCATCAACGAAAACCGCCCGGTCGGCATCACCGTCATGGGCAACTCCGAATGCTGCACCGGTGTCCTGTACCAGTTGTGAAAGTGCACTGAGACCTTCCGGGGAGGGTTCGGGCAACCTTCCCGGGAAGGTTCCATCCATTGCGCCGTTGATCGTATGAACCCTGCAGCCGAGGTGGGAAAGAATATCGGGCGTTGTCGCACATGCTGGTCCTGATCCCGGGTCGACGGCCACGGTCATGTTCCCCGCATGGAGCCCGGGAAATGCTGCCACAACGGCGACGCAATATTCGCGAAGCATCTCGGGAGCGCTCCAGGAACTGCCGACGTTATCCCAGGTCCGAATATGAAAATTATCATTGAAGATGCGCTCTTCCAGAACGATGACACCATCATCATCCATTTCTGTTCCGTCACTCTCGATAACCTTGACCCCGTTGTATTCCGGAGGATTGTGTGAGGCGGTAACGACGGCTCCTGCGTCGAAGTGATTCTTCACGATGAACTGGAGTGCCGGCGTTGGGAGGATTCCGAGATCGACCACATCGGCTCCACAGGCCAGAAGTCCGGCACACACGGCACTTGAGATGGCCGGCCCCGATGTCCGGGTATCTCTGCCCAGTGCAATGACCGGGCCACGTTCTGAAGCAAGTGCCATACCGATCTTCATCGCGAGGTGAGGGGTCATCGTCTCACCGATAACTCCCCGGACTCCGTTCGTTCCGAATAAACGTTTTGTCTGTTTCTCTGTCATGGATTCACCCGTAAATAGTCCTGCCTTTTTCGTGAAGTTCGGTCTTTATCCGGTTTATTCCGGCAGAAAGAGCTGAGAATGCCTCTTCCCGATGTTCTGCAATGACAGCAATATAGGTAATGTCCTCTCCCGGATAGAGTCTGCCGGTCTGGTGGCGAACGATGGACCCAAGAATTCCGGGGATGGCCGTCATCTGGTTCTGAACATCTGCACAGAGTGCATGAATGAAGGGCTCATCGGGAAAATCGAGATAATCCGTCAGTGTACCACCGGTAAGCTCGCGTACGATGCCGTTGAAGGAGACGATGCACCCGGCTTTGGATAGGGGAACACTTCGGCGCAGTTCCTGGATGCACCCCTGCATCGAATAATAGTCAGAAAAAAGATCTATTGATGCAATGACGTCATCCACCGATGGATTTCTCAGCACCATGTTTTCAATCTCGAGGTCGCCGATGACAATCTTCGGATAGGCATAGGTCTTGTGCCCCTCGATAATGGCATACTCGACCCCCATATCACTGAGCATCCGGAGTTGTCCATGAAGATCTCCGCTTCGTATAGCAACCACTGCTTTCTCAGGGTCTATGCCGGAGACGACATCAGCGCCATGTTCATAGTGTGTAGTGGTGTCCTTTCCCTTTTCAAGCGAATACAGGTGGGAATGGAGATGTTTTATTACAGCGGTGGTCCCGAGTCCGGAGAGAACAGGGAGCAGTTTGTGGATAAAGGTGGTCTTGCCGCTGTTGTGACCGCCGACAATATGAATGATTTTCATTCTTCTTCACCCTCAGGTTCGAATGTATCTTCGCTTTTCATCCCTGTTTCTTCATTCCGGATCCTCGATGCAGCCTCCGCGACCCCTCGCATCACTTCGGTAATGCGGTCTTCGATATCAATCTCATCGTCGATATCGATGGATGTTCCTTCAACTTCCAGAAGGAATCTCGCCACCTCACTGGCTTCAAAGAGGATGTCATCGAGTTCATCGGCGGTGAAAAATCCGCATAATGCCCCATAAAAGAAGGTTGCTCCGGACTTTCGGACTTTTTTCTTGAAGGATGAGCGAGCTTGGTTGACCGCCTGCGGGGAGTAGGTATCGGTCATGAAAGGCACGAGGTCCGGGAGATTTTCCCCGATAAAGGTCATTTCAGCCCCTCCTCGTGTGCTGAAATCTGCACAGAGTCTGGCGATTGCCCATTCACGGGCGGTGACATATGTGTGCTTTCGCAGGAACTGGTTAACGCGGCGATAGGCTGCACCATCTACCTTCTGAAACTTTCGGTATTTGTTAATCCGTTCCTCGTCTTCAGGAGAGAGCGCAGGGCGTCCCGGCATCAGGATTGGCTGGGTAGGATCGATCCCGAGGATCATCTGAGTGGAGGAGTGAATTAAATTCTCTGGCAGAGTATAGGGTAATACACCATCAGGGTCGTTATCGGGCGTGCCGGTATCGGGTGCTGAAGCTAATATTTGCTCATCTGGTGTTTTCTCTAAGACCTTGTCTGTAATGGGTCCGCCCGGAGGATTAGAAGGTGGTTCATTGAGAGTATCTGGTGGGGGAATTGGTGCATCTGTAACAGTCTCCTGATCATCAGGTACGATGAATGCCAGGTCTTGCAGTTCGTCCGCATCACAAAGGGAAGGTGGGAGGGGACCTAGTTCAGAGTCCTCCTTTCCCTCTTGAACGGGATTGCAGGAGATATCTTCACTGGATTTGGAATTGTCCGTCCTGTTTTCCTCCATTATTCTTAGTATGAGTCGGGGACGTTCATCAACCTTACTGGATATTTCTCCTGTGCAGAGGTTCTGCATATATCGTTATACCGTTTATCGCATGACTCATGCGGTCCTTGAGAAAAGATCTATTTTAATTGGACGGCTGCAATGCGCTGTTTGATTGCCCAATTATTGGTCGTAATTATTGCTCAGCCCTTTTTTGTGGCCATTATAATGGACTGAAAAATCGGTATTTCGGGGTTTGAAGCTGGATAAAGGAAACTTTTCTTAATGGCATGGCTCTGTTATGGAGAGGTGGATGTCCCTGATTATCTCATCTTAGGTAACTTCATGGGCGAGAATGATACGTTTCACCTAAGCTATCTATGGAGCAGTTGGGTAAGATAGTGTGAAAATAATTCATGGAGTGAACAGTTGTAAATAATAAGAGCAGTATGGGCTTTTTTTTTAGGTGTAATCTATTAAAATTCGGATTAATGATGGTGTCTGCTGAATGCCCCATTACGTATAGCATCATACGGTTTATTGGAACGCTCAGTGGATTCTGGAATGAATCTAATAGTCCACTATTTGCACTCCGATCGCTAAATAATCGCAATTTGCAGTCTATTAACCACGTTATTGCGATCCAGGTAATGTCTGGAAATACCGTCAGGATTGGATTGGATTGAATTGGATTGATGAAGAGTGATAAATTTCACGGGAGCTGCGAGCACATTTCCTGTTATTATCCGATTTCCGGCTGGATGGGTGAATATTGAAGGATATGCAGATGAATGGCCTTGCGATTACCGATCCAGTTCGGTCGTTTAACGACTTAGAATTCTATCATAGTGGCGTAGAATATGAATCCCGCCCGAGAGTAATCAATTTGGTAGCGGGGATCACATATGGATTGTCGGGATATCGGGTTGCTTAATGTCATCCATTCGTCTAAGGTTTCTACGCCTTATACCCATATTTTTGGGGTGAATTTGAATACATATTGATGCAAGGTCTTCACAAGAGTGAGGAACTCGGGTTTGAATTTTTGACGTGTCTGTGGGATTTTGGTTGTTGAAAAGTGATAATTTTGTGTACAAATCGGTATATGACTGGCCTCCGGGCTATGAATATATAAATGATCTTCATATGTTCATTTTGGCAGCATTTATTGCATTTGGCAATGCCAGACTCAATCTTTCAGTTTTTCGGCCGTGAAACGGCTTCTATATCGATGGTTTGGATTTGCCTGACTCTTAGTCCTGTTTATGATGTGAAAAGGTCATTTTCACCCCGCACGCGGCATATTGTGAGTATATTGGTTTTCTTTTATAATTCGTAGGATGAATAGCAGGTTTTTGGGGAGAGGAAAATGCGATTGGATGGTGCCGGAACTGTTCGTCCTGATTTTTCCATATTGCCGCTATTTTTTTCCGATATTGAAAATGAGGGGTATTCATGGTTTTTTCTTTATGGGAATTGCGAAGAACCTAATCAGTACCGGCCATTCGAAAGGCGGGTCAAAATTGAATTTTTGATGAAATTCCAGGTGGTGTAATTATTAATTCTCACTTTGATTGGAGACGATTTTTTTGCGCAGAATAGGTATTCTGCGCAAAGGCTTTATACGGTGAGCAATGAAAAAAATAAGCATGGAGGGCGATTATTTCTCAGAGTGGCTTCCGCGATTCTCACATCACATGAAGATGAGGAATTATTCGCCCCGTACAATAGCGAGCTATGAAGGTGTTATCCGGAAATTTGCCTTCTATCTATGGATCCGGCGGAATAAGGGTGCGGACAAACTGGTCATTTACTGGAAGGATCTTGCGAATGGCCGGATGGACACCGATGTCGATGCTACGGCGCTTCAGGTTGACGATTTTCTGGCATTTGTGACCTCAATACGGGATTACAAGGCGACTACGCTGCATCGCATCATATCGTCACTCTCTTCGTTTTACCGGTACCTCTACGCCCAGGGAGTTATCGAAGCAAATCCTCTGGTGTCAGTAGGCCGTCCGAGAATTAAGGAGAAGGAGATCAAATATCTCAAGCATAATCAGGTGATGAGACTTATCAGTTCAATTCCTGAAGAGGAATCACGTGATCGGCTCATAATCCGGCTTATCTATGCAACGGGGGTTCGTGTCTCAGAGTTATGTTCGATGGATATGGGAGATATCGATTTTGAGGATTATACTATACGTGTACGGGGAAAAGGGGGTAAAATCCGGATTGTTTTCGTTGACGAAGATACCCTTCAAGAGATTGAAAATTTTAGTTCGGGGCGGATAGTTGGGCCGCTCTTCCTCGGGCAGCAGGGACGGGCCATATCTCCGCGGACAGTGCAGCATATCTTCAGGAAATGGGCCCCTGAAGGGATTACTCCACATAAAATTCGGCATTCCTATGCCAGTGAACTGTACAAACGCTCAAAAAATCTTCGGGTGGTCCAGGAAAATCTCGGTCACACCTCAATACAGACGACGGAGATCTACCTTCATACGGATGTGGACGAACGCCGCGAGGTGTACCGTCAGCATTTCCCTCTTGGCAATGGCAAATAATTTTAATTTTTTTCGGATTGATTCACATTTTTAAGTATTTTTTTGGACAGTACGGCATCGAATCTCCCCTGTTATTCTGCAATAAACTCTATGATGCTATATATGACGTTGTCTTCGAAGCACCCGGCCTGAGATGCAGGGCTGTCCTGGTTATCAGGGCAGGAATGGTTCCAAAGCATCATTGGGTGTATCAGGAAGCGTCAGACTGATCATACGGGAATTGCAGGAATTAGCGCAGGTGTGCGGAATATTATCGTTTTGGTCGATGTAACAGCTGAATAAAAAAAAAGATTGAGCGAACCGTTTATCAGTTCAGCCGGTCTCTGAAGTCTTCATACCCGAATGTGCGCAGGGTTACCAGTTCTCCCTCGGAACAGTTCCATGTTGCAATGGAAGGCAGGGGCACCCCATTGAAGATGGTATTTTTCACCATCGTATAGTGGGCCATATCGGTAAAGACGATACGATCTCCTGGATTAAGGGGTGCATCAAATGAATATTCCCCGATGTCATCTCCGGAAAGGCATGTGGGACCACCAAACCGGTAGGTATAGGGCTTTTCTCCAGGCATGCCTGCTCCGATAATCTCCGGCCGATAAGGCATTTCGAGGATATCCGGCATATGTGCGGTTGCTGATGCATCTATGATGGCAATCTTGCCTTGGTTTTCAATAATATCAATGACCTCCGAAACCATCCATCCCGCATTGAGAGCACAGGCTTCACCAGGTTCGAGATAAACATCGACTCCCCATTCATTCCGGAACTCCTGGACAAGACGGATAAGAAGGTCCGTATCATAATCCTCACGGGTGATATGGTGGCCTCCACCGAAGTTTACCCATTTCATCTCGCCAACCCAGCGACCAAACCTTGCGGTAAATGCATCCAGCGTGCGTTCGAGTGCATCTGCCCCGCTTTCGCAGAGACTGTGAAAATGCAGCCCTTCGATACCGGCCAGGTCTGCCCTTTCCATTTCCTTTGCGAGGACCCCGAATCGGGATCCTGGCCTGCATGGGTTATAAATCTCTGTCTTTACCTCACTGTGTTCCGGATTAACCCTGATGCCGCACGAAACTTTTTGACCCGTGGTAAGGATCCTTTCCCGGAACCGTTCCCATTGCGAAAGGGAATTGAATGAAAGGTGCGTGCAATAGTTCAGATATTCATCTATCTCATTTCCTTTGAAAGCAGGGGAAAAAGCATGAACTTCACCTTTAAACGTATCATATCCCAGACGGGCTTCATTCAGGGAGGCACAGCAGGTGCCGGCATACTGGTCCTGGATCTCCGGGAATACTTTCCATGCTGCAAAGGCTTTCAGGGCAAGAAGAATTTTTGCACCGCTTTCTTTCGAGACTATCTCCATAATCTCGGCATTTCTCCTCAGTGCTTCACAATCGAGGAGATAACAGGGGGTCTCCACTTGGGTAAAGTCCGGGAGACGTGATGGCTCGGTCTTATGGCCACGCCCTCTCACGGGCATACACCCCTGCATGATGCATCGACATCTATTAGATTCCACGGCAGTCCGCGCTGTGCCACCTCCTCCAGGAATGGGCATGGGTCGAATTCCTCTACGTTCCATACACCGGGGCGTTTCCAGATTCCCTTTAGGAACATGGCTGCGCCGGTAGCCGCTGGAACGCCGGTGGTGTAGGAAACTGCCTGGGCGCCGACTTCCGCATGGGCCTCGGCATGGTCACAGATATTATAGATCATCCTGCGGCGGATCTCCCCGGCAGACTCCCCTTCAAAGATGCAGCCTATGGATGTCTTTCCTTTGTATCCCTCCGAGAGAGACCCCGGGTCGGGAAGAATCGCCCTGAGGAACTGCAGAGGTACGATCATATTCCCTTGAAAGTTCACCGGTTCGATGCTTGTCATCCCGACATTCTGGAGGACTCTGAGATGCATGAGATATTCATCGCTGAATGTCATCCAGAACCGGATGCGTTCAAGACCAGGGATGTTTTTCACTAGGGATTCTTCCTCTTCGTGATAGAGGAGGTACGCCGTGCGCACTCCCACCTCGGGGAAATCGATTGACCGAGCGATTTCCATCGGCTCCGTCTCAATCCAATGCCCTTTTTGCCAGTATCTCCCGTTACTGGTGACCTCCCTGATATTGATCTCCGGATTAAAATTCGTTGCAAACGGCAGCCCATGATCTCCATCATTGCAGTCTACGATATCAATCGAATGAATCCTGTCATAGAGCATGTCGCGCGCGTACGCACAATAGGCGTTCGTGACTCCCGGATCAAATCCACAGCCTAGGATGGCGGTGATACCTTCCTTCTCGAACTCCTCATGGTATGCCCACTGCCAGCTATATTCAAATTTTGCCTCCTCGGGAGGTTCATAGTTGGCAGTGTCCAGATAAGCAGTCCCGGTCGCCAGACAGGCATCCATTATCGAAAGGTCCTGGTAAGGAAGGGCGACATTGATGACGATATCGGCTTCTGTCTCCCGAAGAAGAAAAGCAACTTCAGCGGCGCTGTCGGCATCAACCTGTGCTGTTGCAATATCAATGCCGGTTCGTGCCTTCACTGAAGCAGCGATGGCATCGCATTTTGATCTTGTCCTGCTGGCTAGGGTAATTTCTCCGAATATTTCCGGGTCCTGGGCGCATTTATGTACAACGACATTGCCCACACCTCCGGCACCTATGATAAGCACATTGCTCATGGCACTCTCCTGTTAAGTTTTTTGCGTTGGTATTGTTGTGATGCTGTGTGGCCCTTGTAACGATAGACATGTGTCTGACAATGGCTCACACTCATATTGTGATTAATAATTGCCGTAAAAGGTAAAAAGTGAAACTATTGAATACACGTATTGTCCCTATGTGAAATACTTCATGAAGGTTTTCACGCAGGAATATGCCGGTTCTTATTGGTAATTGGCGGCACATTAACAACACTCATTACGCCATGCACCGAATATAACAATGACGCGACATGAGTAAGGGACCAACTCCTGCGATGCGGCAGTTTTACGACATGAAGGCGCAATACCCCGGATGCGTCCTGTTTTTCCAGATGGGTGATTTTTATGAGACATTTGGAGAGGATGCTGAATTGGTCTCGCGTGAACTTGACATCACCCTGACTTCACGCGGGAGGACTATGGACGGGGATCGAATGCCCTTGGCCGGGGTTCCAATTCATGCAGGCGAATCCTATATAGCACGTCTGGTGAAGAAGGGATACCGGGTTGCAGTCTGTGATCAGGTGGAGGACCCCAAAAAAGCAAAAGGGGTGGTAAAGCGTGATGTTGTCCGCGTAATCACTCCCGGGACAGTTATCGATTCGGCGATGGTCCATACTGCGGGACAGAGCTACCTGATGGGCCTTGCATTGTCAAAAAAAGGGAAGCGACTTGGCCTTTCGTTTCTTGATATCACAACAGGTGAATTCTTCATCACTTGCTGCAGTGGCGAGGATGGCACAGAACTTGCATCGGCAGTCGACAGGCATATGCCATCCGAATGCGTGGTCCCGGATGAGTCGCCAGGATGGGTATCGCGGATACTGAAAGAACGCGGGGTTCTGGTAACCCCATACGATCCTTATCACTTTGCCTACGATAAGGCGAAGCAGTTACTCTGCAGCCAGTTTTCCGTTGCCTCTCTGGAAGGATTTGGATGCAGTGGGATGGAGGAGGGAGTTTGTGCTGCAGGGGGCTGCCTCGCCTATGCGAAGGAAACGCAGAAATCCGACATGTCCCACATTCTTACCATCTCTGCTGTGGTTCCTTCCGGCACCATGGTACTTGATTCGATTACCCTTAGAAATCTTGAGCTGGTCCGTGGAATTCGCGACGGTAGTGATTCAACACTGCTCTCGGTCCTTGATCGCACAAGAACGGCGATGGGTAGCAGACAGATACGTTCAGATATTATTGCTCCCCTGATTGACAGAGTCAGGATTGAGGAGCGGCTTGATGCGATCGAGTACCTCTTTAATGAACCAATGCAGCGGACATCCCTGAGGGAAAATCTGCATCGCGTTTCCGATATTGAACGGATTGCCGGACGGATCTCTTACGGGAATGCCGGGCCTCGTGATTTGATTACACTGCGTGATTCGCTGGTGCGCATTCCTGCGATTCGGGGTTCGGTCATTCCACGAAGTGATGCAGCCCTTCCTGACGCCATTGCATCATGCATTGGGGGTATGAGTACCCATGACGATATTGTATCGCTTATAGAATCCGCACTGACAGACGAACCCCCGGTACTCGTTAAATCGGGGGGAGTGATCCGCGAAGGATATGATGCACGACTCGATGAGCTTCGTAACATCGCGCATGGGGGAAAGGACTGGATCGCGGCCTTCCAGCAGGAGGAACGGGAAAGGACAGGGATAAAATCACTCAAAATAGCTTATAACAAGGTTTTTGGGTATTATATCGAAATTACCAAGGCGAATCTGCACCTTGTGCCCCCGGAGTATCTGAGAAAACAAACCCTGGCAAATGGTGAACGATACACCCTTCCTGTCCTCCAGGAGATGGAGGCGAAAATATCCAATGCAGAAGAACGCCTCAGTGCAATGGAGACGGAGATATTTGTCGAGATTGTTGGAACGCTGAAAGGCCATGTACCCTCCCTTCAGGAGACGGCGCGAAATGTCGGGAGGATTGATGTTTTTGCCACTCTTGCAGAAGTAGCAGCTCTATATGGCTATATCCGGCCGGTAATTGAGGACTCGGGGCGGCTTCTCGTTTCAGACGGGCGTCATCCGGTGGTTGAGAGGAGTCTTGAGACAGGTTTCGTCCCCAATGATGCCGAGCTCGATGCCGGAGGAACACAGATTCTTATCATCACCGGTGCCAACATGGCAGGGAAGTCCACCTACATGCGTGAGGTGGCACTCATCTCTATCATGGCCCAGATGGGGAGTTTTGTTCCGGCAGACCACGCAGTCATTGGGATTACGGATCGCGTATTCACCCGGGTAGGAGCCTTTGATGATCTTGCAAGTGGCCAATCGACCTTTATGGTTGAGATGCTGGAACTGGCTAACATCCTTAACAACGTAACGGACAGAAGCCTCGTAATTCTTGATGAGATCGGACGCGGTACTTCAACCCTGGATGGGTATGCGATCGCGCGCTCCGTGCTTGAGTACCTTCACGGAAGGGGAAAATCAGGTCCCCGAACACTTTTTGCCACCCATTTCCACGAGATTGTCGAAGTAGAGAATGATCTAAAGAGAGCGAAAAACTGTCATTTTGCGGTGAGGGATACCGGGAGTGATGTACTATTTCTGCGCAAGCTCATACCGGGTGCCACAGACCGAAGTTATGGTATCCATGTTGCACGGCTTGCCGGCGTCCCGAAACAGGTCTCCACACGTGCTGAGGATATTCTCTCCATCGAAAGGACGCGCCTTATGGTACCACAGAAGGGGAAAACCCCGCGGTACACCCAGGTCCTTCTCATCGATGCACCCGGAGGGGTGAAAGAAACCACAGATCCTGTGCTCATTGAGCTTCGAAATCTGGATCCGGATTCAATGACGCCCCGCGAAGCCCTTGCAAAGCTATACGAACTTCAAAAGAAAGCACAATAGAGATGCCGATTATGCCGGAACAACATGGGTCACGTATTACGCTTCTGGATGACGATACCATCAATCGGATTGCGGCAGGAGAGGTAGTTGAACGGCCTGCATCGGTTGTCAAAGAACTGATTGAAAATTCCCTTGATGCAGGTGCATCCACTATCAGCATCGACCTTGCATCTGATATGAAGGGGATTATCAGGATTAAAATTGCAGATGATGGTTGTGGCATCCCCGAAGGAGACGTTGAAAAGGCGTTTCTACGGCATGCAACCTCAAAGGTCCGGGTTGCCGAGGACCTGCATTCTGTTACCTCCATGGGGTTCAGGGGGGAGGCGCTGGCAAGTATCTCCGCTATCGCAAGAATTGTCATGGTAACGCGGACCCCAGATGCGGATACGGGGACGACCATCTCTGTAAGCGGGGGTGAGGTAACCAACATCGGAGAGGTCGCCGCCTCTGCCGGCACCTCGGTTATGATTGAGGATCTCTTTTACAACACCCCGGCACGGCGCAAGTTCCTCCGATCACGGCAGACAGAACTGCTTCAGATCTACCTGGTTGTGGAGGCAGAATCATTGGCTCATCCACATGTCGGATTTATGCTCTCTCATAACGGACAGGAACGAATCCGGACGCAGTCAACAGAGAGGCTGAGCGATACGATCGGGTTCCTGTTCGGGCACGAACGGACAAATTCACTCATTGCCATCTCTTCGGGTTCGCCTTTTATGCGTATTGACGGGTATATCAGTCATCCCTCGGACTGCCGGACAAACAGGGCTGATACCTTCATCTCAGTCAATCACCGGCCTGTCACCTCAAAAAACATCGGCCGGGCAGTAAGGGCCGGCTATGGAACTCTGGTGGCAAAGGGGTCCTACCCGTCAATTTTTCTGAACCTGACCATCGACACTGGGCTTGTGGATGTAAATGTTCATCCAACCAAGCGTGAAATACGGCTGTCCCGTGAACGGGAGATACTGGAGGAGATTACACGGGCGGTTTCCGAGACGCTTCATTCAACCGACATTCTACGAAAAAGGGAACCGAAGGGACGTCAGGATGGGGGTGAGCGGGCCCACCCGCTCCCCCCGATGAAGGGCGTACGTGAAGAGACTGAACCAAAATATTCCGGGGCTACGCCAGGGGTGCAGGGTGAAGGGCGTATTCACCTGAAATTCTCTACGACCGATAAACAGCTGCGCCTGACGGAAACGGGCGGTCAGGGTGAAACCCAAGGGCTCCTGCCAGCACTGAAGGTGATTGGACAGGTATGTGAGCGATATATTCTCGCCGGTTCAGCTGCGGATGATGAACTGTTCCTCATTGATCAGCATGCCGCTCATGAGCGTATTTTATATGATCAGCTCTGCGCCGGCAGAAACGGTCGTCTCCAGCGTCAGGATTTGCTTGTTCCTCTGGTGGTCTCGCTGAGGCCGGCAGAACACGCCGCACTGAAGGAGGCTTCCTCCGTCCTTGAGGACCAGGGGTTTGTCATCGAAGAGTTTGGGGGTGAAACGATTGCCGTCCGTTCGGTTCCCATGGTACTCGGCAAACGGCTCGCTGCGGAGATCATCCGCGATATCGCAGGGGATCTCATTGCCGAAAAATCGCTCTCCTCTGATGAGAGAAAGGAACAGATAACCTGTATGGTGGCCTGCCGCGGTGCCATCAAGGCTGGAACAACACTGAGTACGGAACAGATGGGGCGACTGCTGGATCAGCTCTCCCAGACAAGTGAGCCGTACACCTGTCCCCACGGACGACCTGTCATCATCTCATATACCATCCAACACCTCGACCGGTTGTTCCACCGGTCCTAGTTTTAACGCATCTCCATGTCAATTGTCTGGGGGATTGATCCCTCTACTTTCTTCTCTGCATTCATACTGCAGAGGTCATGCATGATGCGCAGGACGACAAGGTGCTCACCTTCCGTAATTGTCCTGGCAACGATAAAGGTCAGAAATCCCTGCCTGCTGAAGATATCCCTGACCTCGTCGATGCCGGTAAGTTCAGATATCAGGAGCAGGGCTCTGCCATAGGGGCTGATAATATCGGCCAGTATGCCTGCAAATCTTCGTATCGCATCCCTGCCATCCTCTCCCCCATCAAGGGCGTATTCCAGCCAGTCATTCATACGTTCGTCGGCAGATGTCGGGAGATAAGGCGGGTTGAAGAGGACCACGTCAAACCTGTGGCAGATACCTGAAGCGAGGTCCGTCCTGATAACCTCCACGCTCTGCGCTCGTGCAGTTCTGCAGGCATGCGGGTTGATATCGGTTGCATAACATCGGGTCACTTTTGATACGTGCCGGGCCACATAGCCGCTGCCGGTTCCAATTTCAAGGACTGTCTCTCCGGGCCGCACCTCACACATGGCTGCCTTAAGAAGGAGTATCGTATCTGCTTCCGGCTGATACACCTGCGGGTGCCATGGAGAAGGGGTTATTGTGGTCGTATTCTTTTTTATGTTCAATTCATGCTCCATATCTGCTCTTCTCACTAGCGGCCTGCGGCATTACCCTTTAAAGCCATGTACATGCTACATTGTAAATAAGGACTTATGGAGATTGTCATAGGTAAAGCAGCAGGCAGGGATTTTGCCATTGATGCACAAGAACTGGTTACGGGGAGGACCTGCATTATTGCCCAGTCCGGCGCCGGAAAAAGCTGGAGCATCGCGGTTTTGTGCGAACAGCTCTGCCGGTACAGGGTTGGATTCTGCCTCATCGATACGGAAGGGGAATATTATTCCCTGAAGGATAAGTTTGACCTGATCTGGATAGGAGCCGATGAAGAATGTGACTATGACATTGAAAAAGTAAACCTGAAGGAGATACTGCGTGAATCCATGCATTCCGGTGTTCCGGTCATTTACGATGTTTCCGAAGTGGCAATGACAGATAAGGTCGCGCGTCTGGCCCATATACTCTATGATATTGCGACAGAGGAACGACAGCCGTATCTCTTGATCGTGGAGGAGGCTGACAAGTTCATCCCCCAGAGTAAGGATTCCATCAAGAAAATTGAGGAGATATCACGGCGGGGGAGAAAGCGGGGACTTGGCATGCTTGTTGCGACACAGAGGCCCGCTATCGTTACAAAGAATGTGCTGTCGCAGTGCAACAACCAGATTATCGGCAAGCTCTCTATAGAAAATGATCTCAAGGCAGTGGATCTCTTCTTTGGTTCAAAGAGGGAGGTTGAAGAATTATCCACGTTGAATCCCGGCGATTTCTTTGTCATGGGCGGCCTTACCCGGGAAAAGACAAAGATGCGGTTTGCCAAACGGGAAACCAAGCACAGGGGTCTCACTCCTCTCCTCTCACCACGTGATCCCACTCCGTCATCCCCTGACCCGGATGAAGCCAAAGAGCCGGAAATGGTTGTTTCATCGGGGCTGGAGTCTGTAACAGCCGACCCGAGACAGTTGAAGTCTTCCGGGGAAGATCCATCCTCAGAAGTCCTGCTGCCATCCGGTGAGCAGGCACAAAGTGTAACAGCGGCCAAGTCCGCAAAACCATCGCGGGCGAAGGTAAGAAAGAGGCGCACTCCTTCCCCCCTCGCTTTGAAGGGGATGCCGGTGCATATCACCCGTGATGAGGCCCTCAATATCGCTGGTGGAAGGCTAAAAAAGAAGATGCTGATTTTTGGCGAGAATGAGCGTCTTGCATCGGTGGAACTCCTGTACTGGCCCATCTATCATGTGAATGTCCGTTATATATCCGGTATTATCAAGAAAAATACCCAGGAAACCGCATTTTTTATTGACGGCATCCATGGTCACTGTGCGGAACCGGACGGCGGGCTTCGGCTTAGGCCATGTTTTTCCGACTATATCGGACTTTCGGAAGATGCGATACGCGTTCTCTCAGCATTTTCGATGTCCGGGGAGACTGCAACAGAGATTGAGGCGGCAGCGCGGTTGGGGCAAGGGAAAGTGGAACAAGCGATCGATGAACTGCTTGCACGTAAATTAATTACAGCTGCCGATTATGCGGGAGGGGTGCCGGTCTATGTTCCCCTGGTCAGTCACGGTACTCCCAAACTCGGGACGTCTGTGCGGACTCTTCCGTCACCTCCAGTTGTCCTCGAGGATGCGACGGTAGAAGAGTGTCCGGTACGCACCGACGACATCAGGACAATCCTTAAGGTCATAGAACCGACCTCTGAAGTCCGCACATGCGACAGGTTTTACTATCCGGTGTATGAGGTAGCTGTTGCATCCGCCACATCGGTACGATCGGTTTTCATTGACGGGGTGCACGGAACACAGGTTCTGATACAAAAAAATTAGTCTTTCTTTTTCGATGGTTTAAGGGTTTTTTCGGTCTTCAAGGAGCCGGCATTTGCAATATCTGCGAATTCTTTGAGAGAAAGTTCCTCCGGCCGTTTTGCGAGCACATCTTCCGGGAGAGTGGCAATAATGTGTTCGGTTCTCTCCTGTCCGAGCAGGCCTTGCGATGTTTTAAGCCCCTTTCGGACTGTTTTTCTTCGGTGGGAAAAGAGTTCCCGGACAACCAGTGCATAAAAGTCCCTGTCTGCAATGTAGCAGACAGGATGCCGCGGGGTGATCTTCATGACCCATGAATAAACTTCCGGCGGGGGTGAAAACGCTCTGGGAGAAAGCTGCATAATTGTTTTCACTCTGGCATACGTCTGCACCATGATGGAGAGTCTGCCCACTCCCGATGTTCCCGGAGGGGCAATCATACGCTGGCCGAATTCCTTTTGATACATCAGCACCGCCTCAGTAAACCCGATGTCAAGGAGGCGAAAGGTAATCTTCGATGATGCCGAATAGGGGAGATTTGCAACGACCTTCTCAAAAGGCGGTATTTCACACCTGATGGCATCTCCGTGAATCAGGATGAGAGTTCCCTCTTTAATTTCCCTGGCAAAGCGGATTTTCAGGTTTTCTACAAGTCCGCTGTCAAGTTCAATCGCAATGACCCTTGCACCGCGGTTTAAAAGAGCTTTGGTAAGAGGGCCTTCTCCAGGCCCGATTTCCAGAACCCGCTTTCCTTCGACCTCGACCATTCCGGCAATCTTTTCAATCGCCTTTCTGTCGATCAGAAAATGCTGGTCCCTTGGTGCCTTCATTTTGACGTGAAGAGACGGTACTTGATCTCCGGATCTTCAATCTCTTCAATAATCCGTTTCACGACCATCTGTTCGGGATGAGGGATGGCCTTTATCCTTGTGGAAATATCCTCGAAATTTTCAAACGGTTTTTTCGTTCTTTCATCAAGGATTTCCTGGAGAAGTTTCTTACCAATCCCCGGAAGAAGGTGGAGCATATGCAGTTTGATCGAGATGGGTACTGCACTGTTGTAGAAATCAACAAATCGCTGTTCATCTTCCTTAACAATGGCTTCAATTGCAAAAGGAAGTTCCATCTTTGCGGTCTGGGTTAAATCTTCGTAACCTATACGACGTTTGACCCGCTCAATTTTATCCCTTTCCTTGTCTCCGATATACACCACATCATGGAGTTGAATATCATTCACTTTCGGGACAAGTTCCAGAAGTTTGAACTGATCCTTGCCTACTCCCTGTACAAGGGGTTCAGGCTTGTACTGCTGTCGAATCACTTCGATCCGTCCGCGTGGGAGGAAGTCAATAACGACTGCATAAAGCTCTTTTTTATCAGACCGCAAGATAATCACCATCAAGAATGGGCTATAACAAGGTCGATGATCTCATCGAGCTCATCGCCTGTCAGAGTAAACCGCTCCTTGGCATAGATTGCCCGCAGTTCATCCCGGGTTTTTGGCATAATATTGACAATGCGGTATGCAATGTCAGGTTTAATCTTTTCAACCTGTGAGAGCTCTTCAAGAAGTGCCCGTGCATTGTCCGCATCGGTTTTTGAGAGATGATTGGCATGCTCAATACTCCTGCGGAGTTCATAGGACATTTCACTTCCTGATTCGAGTCGTGCCGATTCTACGGCAAGTAGCGTTTCACGTACTTCGGGGAGCGAAATCCTCTCTTCACCAACTATTCCCTTTACTTTCATGCCAATCACAAGGGAAATTATAATTTTTGGGGTTTTAGATGTTGCGGTCGGGAAACCACCGTCTTGACGCTGTCACCATCGTTCACTTTGAGGACCCATGCACGCCCCTGACGTCCCACAATTGTCCCGGTCTTTCCATGGAACCTGCGGTGGGGCATACCCTTCTGGATACTGGAGTCAATGACAACATGGACCTTCTGTCCTTCATCAAAGTTCTGTATGACTGACGTTACCGGTGCAATACCGCGGCGTCTGAGCGCCTTTTTAAACTTATACCTGGTCTTTTTTCTCGGGCCGTTGTGATGTGCCATTTTCCTTATCCTCCATTTTTTCGGTCTTCTTCTCCGGAACCACCCCTTCAACGTTGATAACGTCCAGGGTGGCGACCCGGGCTGGTGCCCCGAGGCATTCCGTGAGACTTGGTGTTGTTCTCTTGTTGTCACCAGAGATGAGCTCTTTGATGTAGAGGCCAGCATCGCCGACAACTTCGATCACATATTTGCCGTCAACCACATCCACGAGCTCAACATCTATGACATGCCGTTTCCGTATCTTATCAGCCCTTCTATGCGAGACCCTCTCCGGCGTGCGCTGCGAAATTTGGGCACCCTTGAGGGTATTCAGGGATGATTCGATATCATTAACAGAGAATTCGCCGTCGACTTCTACCAGAATGCTGTATTTCTTATGAGCTTTTCCGGATTTAATGCTTTCCACCTCGCGCTTGGTGCTGAGATGGTCAAAAGTGACGGCGACTTTTCCGTCTGCGTGCCGGTTGACCTCCTCTTCAAGATACTCGAGAGAGATTCCCTGTCGCAGAGGGTGTATAACCTCAACCACAAATGGTCTACCGGTGCCAAGCATTCTTGCGTCAATGTCCTCTCTTCCTGCCCCATGAAGTATCGCATCTTCCGCCTCAAATTCTTCGATGATACGCGCGCCTATCAGCTCTTCAACAGATGTTTCATACATCTTTCCGGTGAAGTTGCATCGTGGACATCCCTTTCCTCTGCATTCGCGGCAGTGCCAGCGGGTCTGTGGGATTCCGCGGAGGAATTTGCGATACCTCCCATAAATGAATACAGGATTTATCTCAACCTCTACAGAATCACCATCAATATCGCATACTGCAACAATATCCGGACGTTTGAAATCAACCTCGGCACCGGTAAGGGCAGTAACAATCTTGCCGACTTCACGGTTGAACTGTGCCTTCAGGGGCTCAGGCGATTTCAGGCCCAGATCACTCCAGACCATCTCCTCGTTTTCCGCCATCATCGGCGGAACCCTGCATCCGACAAGCAACGTTTTGTATTCGATTCCCTCGAGGGCATCGATAATCTTGTCAGCCCATGCATCGACACCATCAAAGAGATTTCCGCATATCCAGCAATCCCCTTTTTCAGAGGAGAAAGGGATATCATCCTCAAGGGCAAGAGCGGTGCGAAGCCCCTCACCCCGTGTTTTATTAGCAATTCCGAAGGATCGCTTTCCGAAAAACCGCCCGAGGCAATGATCGCAGATCGGGCCGTATTCGAGTATCCTCCTGGCATCTTCTATTACTGTGATGGTTTATCCCTCCTGTCCATTTCATTCAGCATGATGGTTATCGTATGATCCGCGTGAAGAATTTTGGGGCCAACCGATACCTTCTGCATATTCCGAATGAGATCTTCTTCCTCGTCTGAAAAGTTCATGTGATCAGAGAGAAGATAGGCATCCGGGAGTTCATCAGTCGTTCGGATGTCCTCCCCCTGCTCATCAAGAAGGGCTACCTTAAATTCCGTGAGAAGCCGTTCCAGACCTCCGTTGCGAATATAAACCCCTTTGGTCGACTCGATAAATTCATCACGACATGTCGTCGACAGAGCCTTTTTTATCAGCGAGCCAGCGCTTCGTTCATCGGGATTCAGGTATCGTACACGCTCCCCGCTGAACATGATGGTCTTCGGAGGCTCCGGTTCTCCGAGCAGGACAAGGTAACATTCAACATCGCGGCGAAGATCGTGGGAGAGAAACAGTGAGGAGGTAACACAGCGACAGAGGACATCCATTCTCCCTGCGCTCCCCGGCATATCGTTGAGGGAAAAATCTCCGGATGTCAGGGCTTTGTGGCCGATCACAATAAATCGTCTCATCAGTCCTTACATCCCGCCGAATTTCTTCATCATGCGCTGCATGTTGAATTTACCGGCACCGCCGCGCATTCCTTTCATCATGCGCTGCATGGTCTTGTAATATTTTATAAGTTCACGCACTTCTTCCGGTGATGTCCCGGAGCCGAAGGCAATCCGCTGAACCCTGGACCCGCTGATGACCGTCGGGTTGTCGAGTTCCTGGTTGGTCATTGAGTCCATGATAACCTTGAACCGGTCCATCTTGGCAGAGGTGACATCGAAAGCATCAGACGGAAGTTCGACATTACCCATGGGAAGCATGCCCATGACTTGTTTGAGGGGCCCCATCTTCTTGAGCGCCTCCAGCTGTTTGTACATGTCCCTGAGAGTGAATTTGCCCTTCAGCATTGCGTTAACATCGATATCATCGGTGTCGATAGCCTCTTCGGCACGTTCAGCGAGTGCTTTGAGATCTCCCATACCTAAAAGGCGCGAGATGAAACCATCAGGGTCAAACCGTTCCAGGTCTTCGATGGTCTCACCGGATCCGACAAAGACGATGCCACTTCCGGTTTCTGCAACTGCAGAGAGCGCACCCCCACCTTTTGCCGTCCCGTCCATTTTGGTGATAATGACTCCATCAATGTTGATAGCGTCATGGAAGCGGCGTGCCTGATCCCGCGCCTGCTGACCAAGGGCCGCATCAATTACCAGCCAACGATGGGTGGCGCCGGTAACCCGGTTAAGTGCTATGATCTCATCGATCAGTTCATCTTCGAGGGCGTGGCGCCCCTGGGTATCGACAATCAGTAATTCTGCTGTATGGAGTTTCTTGGTACCGCGACTGACAATGCCTTCTGCATCGGTCTCTCCCGGTTCACCGTAACATGGCACATTGATCTTATCACAGAGGGTCTTTAGCTGCTGATATGCACCAGGGCGGAACACGTCTGCACAGATCACACCGACACGAAGGCCCTTCCTCTGGAAATAGCGTGCTAATTTGCCGGTTGTGGTGGTCTTACCGCTACCCTGGAGGCCTGCCATTAGAATGGTCTGGGGTTCAAGCCTGACATCAGTTTCAGGACCCATAAGGGTGACAAGCTCTTCGTACACAATCCGTAGCACATGCTCGCGAACGTTCATACCTGCCGGAGGCTTTTCATCGAGCGAGCGCTGTTTGATGGAATTTGAAAGTTCCATCACCAGCTTCACGTTCACGTCTGCCTGAATGAGTACACGCTGCAGATCCCGCACAAGCTCTTCAACTGCGGCTTTGTCTACGACGGTTTTACCGGCGAGTTTTTTTAGCGCATCTTTGAGTCCCGTGCTGAATCCATCTAACATGTATTTTCTCCTCCAAGAATTTCCTCTACGATGGTCTCTGGTTCGAAGGTAATAATGTCATCATATCCCTGGCCGATACCAAGGAACATGATTGGCTTTCCAATGGTGTGGGCGATGGATATTGCGGCACCTCCCCTGGTGTCCATGTCTGCTTTGGTGAGGATGACGGTATCCGTCCCGACCGCATTGTTGAATTCTTCAGCACGGATCACGGCATCATTTCCTGCAACGGCTTCATCGATGTACGTAACAATATCGGGTTTCATGACGCGCCGTATCTTTTCCAGCTGATTCATGAGATTTGCTCGGTTATGGAAACGTCCTGCCGTATCGGCAAGGACCACATCAATGCCATGGGCTCGGGCATACTCGACGGTATCGAACAGAACCGCAGAAGGATCGGCACCTTCCTGATGTCTGATGACCTTAACACCGACACGGTCGGCATGCGTCTGCATCTGTTCGTTTGCCCCTGCCCTGAAAGTATCTCCTGATCCGATTACAACACTGTATCCGTTCTCTTTGAGATAGTGGGCGACTTTGGCTACTGTTGTGGTCTTACCAGCTCCATTTACTCCGGTAAACAGGATTTTTACCGGACGTTCGTGAGTTTCGATATACTCCGTGAGAGAGAACCCCTCGCCCAGCACTTCAAGAAGCGCATCTTTGAGTGCCTGCAAGACCATCGCATCGACCGACTGAGTGATCTTCCTCGTCGATCCGGTAAGGGATTCTTTCATTCGCGATGAGATGGCATCAACCGCCGGAAGCGCGACATCATTTTCAAGAAGGATAATCTCAAGATCCTGAAGTGTGCCTTCAATCTTTTTTTCCGAAATGACGACTTCACGATCTTTGACGAGGGTCATTACCCTGCCGGTAAAAGAGTGCTGGTTTTTAGGTTCGTTTTTTTGAGCTGGTTTCCTTAATGGCTGGTCCGGCTCTTTTACGGAAAGAGAAGATCCTGCAGGTGATCCTGTCTCCGTGATCTGTTCCGAACCTGCAGAGATTTCTTCAATGGACTCCTCGATATTTTTCGACAGCTTACCCCGGACATTTAGGAGTTTTGACTTCAGAGAATCAAACATGCTGGATCTCGCATTATGCGCCCCGCTTCATTTGTGACTGGGCCTGCATGTAAGCCGCCTCCATTCTTGAAGCGACTTCTTTTGCCTGTTTCTGCACCTGTTCAATAGATCCTGCCACTTTCTTTTCGAGCGCTTCAAGCTCCTTTACACGATTGTTGAGATATTCAGTGCATTCAGCATTTGTACGCTCAACGACAATGTCCGAACCGATATTGAGAAGGACGCGGTCGGGATCAAGAATTTTTACCTTGAGGCTCGCACCGCCGCCAATCTGAAGGAGGACTGTTGGTTCCTCTTCACCTGCAAGGGTATCCAGGGTTTCAGTTGCGGTGACCGTTTCAACTCTGCGTCCCTGCAGCATTTCAAGCTGCCTGGAGTATGCCTCAATCTGCTGGGTAAACTGCGAGAGGTACTGCTCAAGCATCTGGATGTCTCGAGGGTCCACATTATTCACGTCATTCACCACTTGCCAGAGTAACGCTGTTTATCCTGATATAATTTCTTTTTAGATTGTGTTTACTGCCGATAATGCTGAAAATACGCTCCTGGGCGCCATTTTCATTGGCGGCCGAAACGATTTTCGTAAAGGGTTTCCATGCATCACGTTCACGGTATTCTCCCAGCACCTCAAATGTTTGTTCTTTCATTGTAATCACTCCACAAAACCTAATACTTCTTCAATTCTTCCAAGCTCAAATCCGCTCGTAGCCGATCCCGCAAGGTATCCTTTTGAGTTTGCAATCAGTCCGGTTCCGATGAGATTGGATCCCATGTTAATTGTGCCTGTACCAACAGGGAGATCGGTGTACTCCTCGATTGCCTGAATCTCCTGTCTGGATGAACGGGGGGGCAGAAGGAATCCCTTATTGGTAGCAACTGCAGCCATCCCGACTGTCGCAACGCCTCCTATAGGCATCATCAGGACGGGGACTTCGAGAAAAGTGGAGATCTCCTCTGCAATCCGTTCCGGCATATCGGGATGGACCACGGCCAGGTCATCATTCACAAGAATGACATTTCCTGCTGCATTCATTCCCCGCTCAAGGAGCATAACCTTGCGGTACCCTTTCAGGAATTCAATTTCCTGTGCTGAAGCAAGTCCGGAAACAACGAAGCCGCGGGAATTGCCAACCAGGAGTGAACCGATAATCGAACCCCCCTGTATCATCGTTTTGGCAACTTCTACATGGAGTTCTCTCTCGACGGCACTGATGTACTCTTCAGGGGCATCGTGCGGAACGAATGCAACATCGTCGAATACACGGGTGTAAACGCCGATATGTTCGTTGCCTGCAAAGTCGATCGTGTCTGTCATTTCACTCTTCTGCAAGTTCGGCCTGGACCTGACCGTCCTCGAACTTCATGGCCCGAACGCGAATTTTTCGCGGTGGTTTTTCGGATCCGTGTTCCCAGACCTTCTCATTGATACTTTTGTCGAGCTTGATATCTTCGCTCTTCATATGTTTTGAGAGATAGGTACGGATCTCTTTGATCGCACGGTTACTCCTCTTCCAGCGAGGGGCTTTTTTCACATCCCTGAGAGGAATGATGTAGATCTGTTCGTTGAGGATATCTGCCATAACCTTACACCTTCAGAGAGCTGCGCCTCCAGTTGCGACGGCGCGGGTGTGATGTCACATTCCTTTTTGTTTTGATCATTACCCATGCAGGCACGCGGCGATTCTGTTCACATGCCTTTGCGAGCCTGACCTTGCGGCCTTTAGTAATTTTACTCATGTTTCCTTCACCTTGTGGTGGTATTATTCCTTTCTGCCGATCACCAGAGACTGCTGGTGGCGGGAGGGGAATACTGTGTACGGGTCGATACCTCTTGCATTGAATGCTGCCCGGATTTCATGTTCATAGTCCCCGTTTTCGATATGACCTGTTTCCCCGTATTCCACTTCAAAGTGGCGGGAGACAAGTTCGTCGACGGCGGCTTTTCCGAATCCAAGCAGAGGACGCACGTAGGTGCACTCATACCTTGCTTCCAGACTCTGTACTTCCGGCAGGTTGAGCATAGGGACGCGGTCATTCAACCGCGTTCCATCCCCTATAACATCGTACTCCCCGGCAAGGGAGGTGATGGCGTTCCTGTGCACGAGATTGATGGCATCGTTCGGGTATCCGTTCGATGTCATCATATCGACAACCGTTTCAAGGAGTCCGGCTGAAAATACCCGTTTTCTCAATGGAAGCTCCAATGCCCCCGCTGCATTCTCAATGGCCCCGATTGGCGTTTCCCGTCTGAACACAAATGTGTTCAGTTCGACTTCATAGTCGCGGGATAGCATGAGAGCAGCAAGGGAACTGTCCTTTCCTCCGGAAAAGAGCACTCCAGCCTTCATCACTTGCGAGTAATTTTGTAGTCTGTCTTCTGCGGAGTGAGCTGCTTGAGCAGCCCTTTGAGCATCTCGTCATTGATCTTCCCCCTGAGTCTTCCACTCTGGGCAAGCATGACAAGTTGATGCTCGACAGCCTGTGCAAAATCCGGACGGGTCAGCTTGATGGTATTCAACCGCTCACGTGCTTCGGGTTCCAGGATCTGCATAAGGATCATCTGGATCTGGGCTTCCTGCTGTTTCTGCCGGGCGACCATCTCCTCTTCTGCTGCAGCCTGGTTCATCTGCTGGCGCTGGAGTTCTTCCATACGTCTGCGCCTAAGGTCCGCAAGCTCGTCGTCTGCCATCTATCTCACGTCCATCAGTACTTTGCGAGCGCAGCGTTCTGTTCTACGATCTCCGGTTTCACGGAGAAGGCGACACCATCAAGGAATGAACGGCCTTTTGCAGTAATAACACGGCCTTTGGGCGTGTTTACAATAAGGCCTTCCTGCTCAAGCTGCTGTACGATCTTACGTAGTACAGAGCCACTTCCTTTACGGAACTGAGACGGGTTTGAACCCCGGTTTTTCTTGCCTCCGTAGAATGTTCTTAGCCTTTCAACGCCGACGGGTCCGTCAACGTAAATACGGCGCAGTACAGATGCGGCGCGTATATACCACCATTCCTCATCATATGGTGGTGCTTCTTTGTGTACCCCAGTCTTTGCGAACTGTGCCCAGTCGGGAGACTCGACTGCTTCCATAGCTTTGAGCTCTTCTGCAGCCTTCTGGATGAGTGCCTCAGGGGGTATGTCGTATACGGTTGTCATTCACTAACCACTCTCATGTATGCCAAGTAGCAGTCTTTACATATTGGTCGGAGTGCTTTTTATATATTTCGTGAAGGTCGCCACTTTGGCTCTTTCTCTCCGTCCATTACCTGCGTCCAAGGACCATGGTTCTTCCCCGAACCTGTATCAGGCGTGCCGCACAGAGATGGGCAACTTCCTCAGGTTCCACTTCAGTACTTCTGAGCCATTTGATTTTGACAACCCGGTTGTCACGTATCTGCCGGCAGATTTCATCGATCGTGTGTTCTGATACGCCACTTTTTCCAATCCAGACGCTTGCCTTCAGCTGGCTTGCCTGCTTTTGTTCAGTATGTTTATTTCCTATAATTCCTCACCACCGGATGTCTCCACTGGTTGCCACATTCTCGGCATGTTATGATGATCTTTCCTCTGTGAATACGGACCCGTGCATTGATGCCCGGAACCAGATAAGCTGAACATTTCCTGCAATATTGACGTTTAAGCGTCCTGGGGATGCGTATTCGCTCCCGCATTGCTATTCTGCGTGCGCGCTCAACATAATCTCTGCTCAGGTCCGGATGAACGGCAAATTCCTTCTGTGCGCAACTGAACAGGATTTCGATACGTTCCAGTGCAATGCCATTTTTTTTCGGACGTCTTTTACGTATTCCCATATTCCGGTGTGTTCCTGGTATCTCTTGATCTCAGCCCTGAAATTCATTCGTCTTTGGCACGAATATGAACGATACGTCCATCAACCCTGAGCCGGTTTTCACAAAAAAGCTGTACGGCATAGGGCAGTGTAGTGTGTTCATGTTCCATGATCTTTTTTGCGAGTGAATCTTCATCATCGGTCTCTGCGACCTCGACAACTCTCTGTATAATTATCGGGCCGGAATCCATACCTTCGTCGACAAAGTGCACTGTACATCCGGCAACCTTCACCCCATACTCAATTGCCTGTCTCTGGGCATGGAGGCCTGCGAAACTGGGAAGCAGGGACGGATGAATATTGATCATCTTCCCGGCAAATTTTGCAGCCGTGTTGTCATTGAGAAGACGCATGTATCCGGCGAGGACGAAGAGATCCGCCCCGGTATCATCCATTGCCTGTTCGAGTTCCTGGTCATAGTCAGATCGGGCGCTGAAGGAACGAAAATCAATGATGCGTACCTCTATGCCTGCATCAACCGCCCTTTCAATCGAATATGCCCCAGGATTGTCTGTAATCAGGCGTACGATACGGGCAGGAATCACACCATCCTGTACCTGGTCAATGATGGCCTGAAAGTTTGACCCGAACCCCGATGCCAGAACGGCAATGCGTTTCATAGCATTTATTTGACCGGGAGAATCTTAACGATTCTCACCGCTGTTTTTTTCCATCGGGAAGATGAGTTTGACATCTTCAATCCGTTTGTCCGCCATTCTCATTACCATCAGGCGTATGCCACTATCCGGAATTTCGACAACTTCTCCTTTCCTGGGGATGTGCCCCAGTTGGTTGGTAATAAGGCCTCCCAGTGTTTCGTATGCATCGTCGATTGGCAGGTGTATATTGAGGGTTTCATTGACACGGTCGACCCATGCACTTGCATCAATGATATAGACCATGTCACTAATCTTCTTTATTTCCGGCTCTTCTTCATCAAATTCATCCATGATCTCTCCCACGAGTTCCTCCAGAATGTCTTCGACGGTGATAATGCCGGCAAAGGTGCCATATTCATTGATTACAATGGCAATGTGCAGTTTTTTCTTCTGCAGTTCACGAAGCAGATCATCGATGTCCTTTGTTTCGGGTACGAAGTATGCCTCATGGATGAGGTCGGGAATGGTCGCCTCCTTTTGCTTCGAGTAGATCGCCTCAAATACGTCTTTGACATTCAGGATCCCGATGATGTTGTCTATCTGGTCGTCATATACAGGGATGCGCGTATACCCGGTCTCATTGAAGATGTTGATCGAATCCTCAAGAGGATCCTCGACATCAATCATGACCACATCGGCACGTGGTGTCATGACCTCGCGGGTGATAGTATCTGAGAACCGAAAGACACGGTAGAGCATCTCATGTTCCTCTTCCTCGATGGTTCCTTCTTCTTCCCCGACATCGATCCACTGTTTGATCTCGTCTTCTGTGACCGTTGGCCTCATGACACGCTCCCGGGAGAATGCCTTTTTACCGATATCCACAATCCAGAACAGCGGATACAGGACATAGGACATATAGAGTATGGGGCGTGATACAAGGAGGGCGACCTGCTCTGCCGAACGGGCAGCATAGGTCTTTGGAAGTATCTCCCCGATGGTGAGCAATACGAGCGTGGTAAAAAATGTCGCAATCCCAACTCCTATTTCACCCCATATAGATATGGCAACTGCTGTTGCAATCGAGGCTGCAGCGATATTTACAAGGTTATTGCCGATAAGGATGGTAATTAACAGGCGATCCGGGTCGGCTTTTAGGTGTTCCAGGGCGACTGAACCTTTTTTCTTCTGTTCTACCAGTGTTCGGACCTTTGCAGGATTTAAGGAAATGAGCGCAACCTCAGAACTGGAAAAGAATCCTGAAAGAAAAAGGCAAGCCACAAAAATTATGAGTGCAACACCGGAATCGATCATTGCACCACGCCGTCCATACGGCTCAAAGAATGGTAACTATTCATATACTGTAACGTATCTTATTTGGCGTTTATCCAGATAAACCTTTTAGTCAAAGAACCTTTCAAGGTACAAAACTTCTTCCTGAAGAATTTCCACCTTTTCTGATCCTGAAAGATGTCTGCTGAAATGGAGGTCTTCCAGTTCAAGTATCAGTGGTCCCTCATAGCCATACTCGGCGAGGAGAGTGAGGGCACGTGAGATGTTTTCGTCGCCGTTGATGCGCATGTGCGGTCCTCCCGGGCCGACGGCGCTGACATGGATGTTTGCTATCCTGTCGAAAAAATGGTTGATGTAATCTTCCAGATCATTGGCATTTCCTATGGTCGCATGCGCTGTGTCAAGGGTGAAATATAGCCAGGAATGGTTTTCAAGTGTTTCTGTCATCTGGTCCGGGGAGCAGAGCAATGCATTGATCTTTGGCTCCATATTTTCAATTGCAACTGGCACCCCCGAGTCTTTCATACATGTATGCACGGAGTCAAGATAATATTCCAGTCTTCTGTAGTCCATTTCTGAAGGAGGACGTTTTGCGGTCCTTCTTCCGGGATGTATGGTCAGGAGTGTGGCATTGGCGAGCGCTCCGATTTCCCCGGCATTACAGGTATATCCTATTGATAATTCAACCACCCCAGGGTTGATTGAGCATGGATTTAAGTCCAAGACAGGTCCATGGATGGCAATAGGTGATAGGTTGGGATGCGCGTCGATTGCATCCGTCAGCTCCTGAACGGGCAGCCCTGATAACCAGAAATATGGCGTTTCAACCCAAAACTCAATTGCTGAACAGCCGGCCTGATCCAGATAGGAAAAAATCTCTTCGACATGATATTCATGGAAAAACATGCTCGAACAACCGATCCGGACCATGATCACTCCTATCCTGCCCATACCATTAATTTTGCTGTTTCCGGAGACCCATAGGTTGAACATGGTAGATGACGATATCTGACAGATGGACTGGTTCAACGGGGACGAGGCCTCCTTTACGGTCTATTCCGTCGAGCAGATATCCGGCGTAATTCGGGATCTTCTGGATGATCACCGACTGCATGACGTGTGGATTTCCGGGGAGGTCACCAACTGCACAAATCACCGGTCAGGACACCTGTATTTCTCCCTCTCGGGCAGCGCGCTCTCATCATGCCGCCCTTCGCTTATCCGCTGTGCGGTATGGAAATCCTATGCACGCGAACTCACCTTTTCTCCTTCAAACGGAATGCAGGTTTTTGCATACGGTTCAGTGGATCTCTATGAACCGAATGGAGAATATAAATTCATTATCCGGGATATGCGGCCTGCCGGAGAAGGTGACAAACACCTGCTGGTTGAACGGTGGAAAGAGTCGCTTGCAAATGAGGGCTGCTTTAATCCTCTGTTGAAAAAACCTCTGCCGAAATTCCCCCTATCTGTAGGGGTAGTCACAGCTGAAACGGGGGCTGCACGCAGGGATATCGAACGTGTGATTGCGCGCCGGTATCCTCTGCCAATCCTCCTTGCCCCCTGCAGGGTCCAGGGTGAAGGTGCGCATGATGAGATTGCTGCTGCCATTCGGGCTCTCGACGGGAAAGTCGATGTAATCATCGTCGGTAGGGGTGGCGGGAGTTTCGAAGATCTCTTCGAATTTAATCACCCTGATGTAGTCCGGGCAGTTGCTGCCTGTAAGACTCCCGTGGTAAGTGCTGTTGGTCATGAGGTTGACACCACATTGGTGGACTTTGCCGCTGATGTCCGGGCTGCAACGCCTTCGGTTGCAGCGGAACTGGTTGTCCCGGACCGTGCCCTGATGAGGCGGGAACTGGGTGATATCACCGATCGTATCAATCGTTCGGCAGGACGCACCATTGCCCGCGGAGATGAAGACCTTATCTACCTCTCCCTCCGGTTGCGTCCCGATCGACTGAGAAAGAGAATAAATTATGAACAGGAAAACCTGGCAGAGATGACCGGACGGATGATCAGGGGATATCTCCGGTTTTTGGAACAGCGAAAATCCGATATTACCCATCTTTCCGGCGTTCTTCGTGCAGTCCATCCTCTGCTACCACTCGAGCGTGGATATACCATGGTGCGGGACAACCGCCGGCTAATTTCATCTGCACACGAAGTGAGTGCTGGTGATGAACTTACGATATTCTGGCACGATGGTTCTGCGCTGACAAAGGTTATGGAGATACGTTATGACGGAAAGTTATGAAAAGAAGATGGAAGAGCTGAAAGAAGTCGTGGCAAAACTGGAAGATGGTTCTGCACCTCTTGATGAAATGATCCAGTTGTATGAGCGGGGTACTACGCTTGTCAAAGAGTGTGAAAAAATCCTTGAAGAAGCTGAAATGAAGGTGTCTCTTCTTCAGGACCGTTGAAGACCTCCATTTCAACGGTCATTGTGTTCCCCTCCTTCAGCCATGCAATCAGGGGGCGCGGGATCCCGGATGCGGGAATATCTGAGTATATGCCTATCGTCCGGTCGCAGATAAATCCGCTCCTTCGCCAGACGAGGTCTGAGGTGTGCGAAAGGGTCAGTTTACTGCTTCCCTTTGACATAATGGTGCAGATGGTGTCTCCTCCCCTGAGAGTGGTCCTAAGAAGGGCTGTATCCTTTGAAAGAGCTGATTTAAATGTATCCGAGAGTGCTGAAAGGCCCTTTTCTGCGTCCACTCCGATGATGCAAGTACCACATGTCGTCAAATGAGAGTCTGTTGTTATTTCAAAGGTGCTCCTGTGGTTGGCTATGATATTCGGATGTCCTGAACACCTGAGACGTTCGTGTATGCACTCTTCCATTCTGCTGCACAAAATTTCAGTTTGTCATTATTTCAATATTGTCGTACCTGCATCTCTGCCCGGTCGGGAGAGTATATCTTCTTACCGGTTCAATGAGATAGGAATGAATATGTATTGCAGATGCCCGTCCTGCGGTAAGGAAAATGACCATGCAATACTCAAGGAGGCCGCTGACCTCCTGGTGCAGTGTGCGGAGTGCGGGAATATTTACCATATGGCAAAGCCGAAGGAACCTGAAGTCCGTGTCATCCGTACAGTCGTCAGCGATGCCGAAATATCTGAGGTAGGTAGTATCGAACTTATGGAAGATGAGATCTGTGGCGTGGGCGACCTGCTGGTCGCTGAGATTGGTGATGAGGCATTCACGGTTGAAGTTACGGGAATTGAGTGCGGGGAAAGGCGCAGACACGCAGCAAAAGCATATGAAATCTCAACTCTATGGACGCGGCTTGTCGATGAAGTGGTAGTGAGGGTTTCCGTGCATGATAAACGCAGAACCATTCCGTGTTATATCCGGTGTGAGGGTGAACGCGATTTTGTGATTGGTGAGATTGAAAATGTTGAAAAAATTCCATTCAGAATTACCCATATCAAACTAAGGAACGGGTCAATGATGCGCAAAGATGGATGGAAGGCCTATGCCAGAAAGATTACACGGGTGTACGGGACCCGGGTCTGATCAAAGATACCGGCGAATTGCCTCTTCAAGTTCTTCTGAATGAATAACTCCTTCAAATTTTTCTTTTATCTCATTATCCAGAAGAACGATGATCGTCGGGGTGAGGTGCAGATCATATTTCTTGATAACCTGTGGCGTTTCAACTGCATTGATCTCCTCAAAGGTTACTCCGGTTTTTTTCTCAACCTCACGATTGATTGGTTCCTGCTCTTCGCAGCCGATACAATTCTTTTGATAAAAACACAGTACCTGGAGTGACATAAAAAAGAGATGGGGGAGGTGATATAAATACCTCCCGGCTTTTGGTGTTATACTATGGTGGTTACCCTGATGTCTGCACTGGCATATCCGTAAAGGACATTCAGGCTTTCATTCCCGATACTGGTAATCTTTGCGTAGCGGGTTGCAATCGTTTCCGGGGTTGCATTGTCGACAGTGATCTCCGGCTGAGGTGCAAACCCGAGTGGAATCCACATGCCAACTTCGGCTTCGGAGAAATTTCCGCCGATATTTTCATACTGAACCTTCGTCAATTCACGCTCCATCGAAGAACCGAACGGGAAATATACCGTCTTCGAATCACCTTCCCCAAGACCGACGACACCATCACTGATTGCCTGCATCTCGGGTTCAAAGAGGGCGTAGTTGATGACGCCCGACGGGTACATATAGACCTCTAAGGGGACGATGAAGTCATCATATGTCTGGTTCACCATGAACTGGATCATCTGGCTGACACCTGCAAGAACTCCTTCCGTTTCCACGACCGAGGTATCAGATGTAATAATTGGTATTCCTGTTTCATCACGTATGGTATACTGAACAGCCACAATCGATCCTTCTTCCGCTTTCTTGAATATATCGAAGAACCCCATGGTCAGGGTAAATCCAAGAACACAGGATATCAGGATGAATACGATGAATGCCTTGGTCGCTGTCTTTCCCCAGTCATCGTTTTTCTTCTTCGTATCCTTTTTTGCCATCAGGTATTAGGTTTGCAACTGCATATCTTAAAGCTGTATTATATTGCTGCCTCTCTCCTCCGAATTCTCCTGATGGTAAATATGGGATACATTTATCTGCATTTGCTCTCTCTATGGTTGTATCTGAGCGTGAGTCTCAGGTCAAATGGAGGTTAACGATGGCTATCAGGAGAAGATACCCGTTTAATATGCTATGGAATGAACTGGACGATATGCTCGCGGAATGGGAAGAGCGTGTTCACAACACAATGATGACCGGAACATCCCTTCCTGCTATTGTGGGGCCTGCGCTTCGGGGAGAGTGCCGGGTGGATGTCTGGGAGGAGGAGGGTGAGGTTATCATTGCAGCTGATCTGCCCGGCATCGAGAAACAGGATGTGAGTATTCGTCTGATCGATCCACAGATCCTTGAAATCCGTATTGAGAAGAATGTGGATTACGAGGAAACGGAGGAACCTGAGTATTATGTCCATGAACGGATCATCGGGGACATGCAGAGACGGGTGTACCTGCCTTCGGCGGTTGTGGATGAGGGTTCAACTGCCACCTTCACTAATGGTGTTCTTGAAGTGCGGCTCAAAAAGCTTGAGCGGGAAACCGGTACCGCCATCCCGATTGAATAACTCTTATTTTTCTATCGATTCATTGATGATTTCAGGGTGACAATAGAGAAAGAGCATGGGGAAAAAGAAGGTCAGAGACTATATGACCTACGATGTGGTGACGGTTGATTCAGGTGGTACCGCAAAGGATGTCATAAATGCAATACGGGATACCAACCATGACGGATTTCCGGTCGTGGACGGAAAGAAAGTTGTGGGATATGTAGCTGCACGTGATCTTCTCTTTGTCTATCCTCATACCCCCATTGAGAGAATAATGTCCCGTCACCTGATTGTGGCGGATCCGGACATGGATATCAATGATGCCGCGCGGGTGATTTTTCGCTCGGGGATTCAAAAACTCCCGGTTGTCGATGAAGCAAATAACCTCATCGGCATTATCTCAAATGCCGATGTGATTCGATCGCAGATCGAGCACGTGTCTCCGGATAAGGTCTTTAAATTCATCGAGACGCTTCGACAGCTGCATAACGTTGAACCGGCACTTGTCCGGGAATCTGTTCCGATCGCAGAACTTCTGCCAACCCAGTCAAAAATTTACCAGGATGAACTGGAAGGGCGAATATATGAGATAAAAAAAGGACTCGCAGAACCGCTGATTGTTGTGCGTCGTCCCGGAAGACTCATTCTGGTCGATGGCCACCACCGGGCTATTGCTGCCAAAAGGATTGGCATCAAGGAACTTGATGCCTATATTATCGAGATAGATGAAGAGATTGAACTTGGGCTGGAACGGACTGCAAGAGAGATGAAACTGAAAACCCTCGACGATGTCCGGGTTCTCGATTATGCCCGCCACCCTCTTGTAGCTGTGACGCATCGCCTGATGCGGCACAACTGATGTGCTCAGGAACCGTGATGGGATGGATCGTACTTATCATTTAGTACGATCTCCTTGACTGCGGTTCCGTTTTCTATTATTGCCTCGGGCCAGATTCGTATGCCCGCGTGGACAACTACATCATTTTTAATGACAGATCGGGCCCCGATAACAGTATCATTTTCTATGTTGCATCCATGATCGATCGAGGCATGATCATCGATGATGCTTCCGCTGATTGTGCAGCAATCTCCGACGTTGACATGGTTGTAGAGCGATGATGAAAATATTTTGGCCTTCTTCCCAATCCTGCAATGGTTCCCGATGCTTGTGTACGGGCCAATTATCACATCATTTTCTATCTCCGTATCTGCACCGATGGAGACCGGTCCTATTATCTTTGCATTCTGCCCGACAACAACGGCATCACCAAGACTCACTGGTCCATGGATGGTTCCTCCCTTAACCGTAATGGCACCGGAGATATTCGTGTATGACATCTCCTGGAGTTTCCAGTGCTCTGCCTCCCTGAGTGAACGCGGACTTCCGACATCAGACCAGTTCCCCCGGGCCAGCCACCCGGCAAGATGAGTATCCGGATCATTCATCAGGATGGGGAAGAGATTCTTTGCGAAATCAAATTTTGTATTTGACGGGATGTAGTTGAAAATTTCTGGATCACAGACATACATCCCCGTACTTGCAAGGTTGGAGAAGATCTCTCCAGGTCCGGGTTTTTCCTTGAAACGGAGTATATGGTATTCTGCATCGATCTCAGCGATGCCGTATTCGGAGGGGTCGTCAATGCTTAGGAGGCCGATGGACACGATGGCGTTCCCTCGAATATGTTCACGGTAAAACTGGAGGAGGTCGATATCGGTGATATGATCCCCACCCACCACGAGAAACGGTGAGTCGGAGAGATATTGCCGGGCATTAAGGACGCTTCCGGCGGTTCCGAGTTTGGTCTCTTCATGGACGTAGGTGATATCGGCACCATAGAGCGACCCGTCACCAAGAGTTTTTTCGATAGTGTCGCCTTTGTACCCGAGAGTGATGATGATATCCGTAAACCCGAGATTTGCCAGATGACCCACCAGATGGACAATTGATGGTATATTTACTATCGGAATGCATGGCTTTGGCCTCTCGAATGTCAGGGGGCGCAGACGTGTTCCTTCTCCGCCACACATGATGCATACCTTCATGAATTATGGTAGGTGTTTCTCGTCAATAATCCTGCCCGTTTCATCTGTGATGCATTGACCGATGGGTAATTATCACATACTCTGGAGACAATACCCCATTATGCTGCGAGAACGGTTTGAATGTACAGTCTGCGGGCGATGTTGTTTTGGGATGGGCAAGTACGTGCGGGTGGCAGGGCAGATGGGTCCGAACCGGATTGCTGTTCGTCACGAACTCTCCAATGAAACCTGTTATGCAACAATTGAAAAAAAATTCCGCAATGATTTCGATCTGGCGGATGCTATGAACATCAAAAGCGGATGGTGCCCGTTCCTCCGGGAATCGGGCGATGGGACCTTTCCTTGTGCTATCTATGAAACGCGCCCACGTTTTTGCCGGGATTTTACCTGTTGCCGGATGCGGGTGTATAGCAGTGACGGGGTGCCTGTGGCACGGGTCAAGAACAAATCCTCCGTCCTTTCCGATGATGAAGACTTTGCAGAATGGTGGAAGAAGAATGCCGAAACCGTGCCCGGGGAAGGGAAAGAATGGGAGGAAGGGATAACAAAATTATTGGCCTTAGAAGGATACCGGGCGGTGTGGTATGACTGAACGGGTAAAGAGATCCCTGTGTGTATCCGGCGGCACGGTTCAGTGCCTTCAAAATAAGCGTGAGCCCATTGAACGGTGCCGTTTTTGCGTTCATTCGGTTCTCTTTTATTCCCGCGGGGCATGGCGGCCCTCGCCAGCCCGGGCATACTGCCTGGCATCCAGAACCACTGAAGAGGTACCTCTGAATACCGTTGAAAAAGTATGCTGTGATGATCCCGGCCGGGAAGGATTTAATAGTATTATGAATGTGATAAGTTAAATTCCCCGACAGTTTTTTTAAAAAAAGGCCATGATCGCTTTCATGTCGAGATGGCGTTCAAATTGTGCGGCAAGCTTCTCATACGCTTCATCGGTAAAGTCAGAGTAATCCTCGGGAAGAGGAGTATAGTTCACCCCTTTATTTTCACAGAGAAAGGAGAGAAGGCCGTCAACAGCGGTTCTGTTGAGGAACAGGCCATGGAGATAGGTTCCGAATATCAGACCATCCGCGGATGCGGCTCCCTCCGTTACAAAGGCATGTTGACAGTCCTTTGTATCGGTAGTACCCATATGAATTTCGTAGCCAGAAACGGTGCCAATCCTGGAAAGAATAGGGCCGGTGGATGAAGCTGTACGCTGCACCTGAACAGTTGTCTTTGCATATCCGGAAAATTCCGTTGTGATATCAAGAAGGCCAAGACCCTCGATTACCCTATTACCTGCTTCAATGCCATGATCCTTGATCTCTTTCCCGAGTATCTGGTATCCTCCACAGATTCCGATAACAGGAACCCCCCTGGCAGCTGCTGCCAGAATCTCCGTGTCACAACCCGTTGACCTGATAATCTCCATATCCGCAACGGTATTTTTCGTCCCCGGAATGATTATGGCGTCATATCCTTGCAGGGATGTACCCGGGGGAACAAAATCAACGGGCGCAACGCGCTCCAGCAGCTCAAAATCAGTAAAGTTTGAAATCCTCGGAAGCCGTATGATTCCTATTCTGATGTCTCCGTCCCGGGCCTTTTTGTCAGCAATCGAGAGAGAATCCTCGCTTGGAAGTGCAATGTCCGTGTAGGGGATAATCCCGAGCACCGGAACACCGCATTTCTCCTCAAGGATTCTGACTCCCTCATCGAAGAGGGAGGCCTCTCCCCTGAATTTGTTGATGATGACTCCCTGTACCAGAGGGCGGATGTCATCCGGAAGAAGCATGATGGTGCCGTACAGCTGGGCGAAAACCCCTCCTCTTTCAATATCAGCCACAAGGATTATTGGAAGGCGAAGGCTTCGTGCAAGCAGAATATTTGCGATGTCACGCGAGAATAGGTTACATTCAGCTGCTCCACCGGCACCCTCAATCACTATCGATCCATATTTTGCGGCAAGATTATGGTATGCATCCGTTACCAGTGCCAGGAGTGTATCGGTCTGTCGGTAATATTCTTCAACCTTTACATCCCGGAAGGGTTTCCCCATAAGAATGATCTGGGACTCGCTGTCCCCCTTTGGTTTGAGGAGGACCGGGTTCATCTCCGCCTCCGGTTCCACACGGGCAGCGAATGCCTGAATTGCCTGTGCAATACCTATTTCATCTCCTGAAATAGTCACGTATGAATTCAGACTCATATTTTGCGACTTAAATGGAGCAACCGTGATACCCCTGTTTGAAAGAATCCTGCAGAGTGCGGTTACCGTCATACTCTTCCCTACATGGGATGCCGTCCCGAGGATCATTACAGACATAGATAGGTACGAGTTCAGCGGGGATTGATAAAATTATATTGATTTAAATCTTCTTTTTTATACAAGATGTGCAGGGACCTGAGCGATCTTCCGGCACTGCCGTAAGGGGCAGGAGTATGCCAACAAATATATAAGCAGAGCATGAAGGTACATGGTAATGACTGGAGGTATCTGTCCTAAATGTGGACTGCCCAAAGAGCTCTGTATATGCGAAGAAGTTGCAAAAGAACAGCAGCAGATAAGCGTGAAGATCAACCGCAGACGATACGGCAAGGAAGTTACTGTCATCGACGGTCTTGATCCGTATGACATTGACCTTGAAGAACTTCAGAAATATCTGAAAGGGAAACTGGCATGCGGGGGAACGGTGAAGGGTAACTCAATAGAGTTGCAGGGAAACCATCGTGAACGTGTCAAGAAACTCCTGCTGGACAAGGGATATAAACTGGATAATATCAATTGATTTTTCCCCTTTTTTTTAAAAAAAAGGTAGTTTCAGATGAAGAATCTGAATGCTATCCATGCAATAATTACCATCACGACTGAATATTTCAGTCCTGCCACTGCTCTTGCTTCTCCCATCTGACCCGCGACAAGGCCTGAAAAGAATGCCTGGATTACTGCAGCATGCAGAAACAGCCGGCGGTAGAAGTCCATATCGATATTTCCACCAAATGACATGCCTCCTGTATTCCCTGAAGCGGCCATTGCAGCTCCGGCTTCTGCCATAGTATCAAGGAAGGTACCGGTCATCACAGCAATCACAAAGAGGAAGACCATGAAGGAAATGATCACAATGATAACATAAATGAGCATGTTATTGCGGCGTTCGGTTTCGAGGTTGACAAACTCGTAGGTGTCAGATGCCGCAGCCTGAAGGACTTCACTTACATCCCCTCCTGCATTGCTGGCCTTTGCAATGAGATCGACACTTCTCTGCGCGAGCGTTGTTCCGATTCTATCACCAAACTGGTAGATGGCATCAACAAACGGAATATTCCAGGACATCTCGGCATCAAGTTTTTTGATATATGTTGTCAGGTTTCCATACTCACCGGTAGCAACAACGTGTACTGCATTGGGTAGTGTCATTCCGCTTTCATTCATTCCCGCCAAATCGCGGAAGAAGTTGGGGAGTGAAATATTCAGGTTGCGCATCTTCATGGAATGCCTAAGGTCAAGATATGCTAGAGGGATGCAGGCAACCATGAGTGAGAGAAGAAATACGTCATCAATTACGGTGGTTGTAAATGCCGCAAACAGCCCATATCGGCTTATGAGAAATATCAATCCTATGAAAAATATCAGAATTGCAACCGGGATTGATACAATGAGAATGTTCAGGGGTTTTTCCGTCAGCACCTGAACCGGGTGCTTCATAAATCTGCCGAACCCTTCTCTCGCCCTGTGCTGTTCATCCACCTTTTCAAGGATCTCTTCCTCTCTCTTTTGTTCCGGGGAAAGAGCCTCTGAAATTTCATTATCTTTTTTATCAAAGATTTTCATCTCTTCACACCTCCGGTGTCATTGAACTGATCATTATGATGAACATGATACTGCCAAGGGGAATGATCCCGTAGATGACTGCGTAAAGAAACAGTGGATCCGTTTCTCCGCTGATCGTTGACATGATGGACTGAAGGATGATGAGAAACAATGTTCCTGCAACGAGGGCGGTTACATAGGACTCGGATATCAATCCCAGTGTCTCAAGAAATGTCTTCTGCTCCAGCCGGTTTTCTCTTGTATACTGCTCGGATTTCATGCGGAAATACTCTGTAAGATTACTTCCAGAGGAGATACTTGCGTTCGCCCCCTGAAGAAAGTCCCGCATCCGGGAACTGGGTGTGTAAATCCCGCCGATGCGCAGTGCATCGACAAGGTCTTTACCGAATATATCAATCTCCCTTGAAATGTACCTGGCTTCCGTTGCGCTCTCACCATAGATTTTGGAATGGCCAAGAAGCCTAAAGACCTCGGCAGGAGTGATTCCCGCTGTTGACATTGCAGTGACATAGTTGATGGCATAGGGCAGCGTTGCATCGATATTTCGTTTTCTTTCACCTGCCCGTACGCCGGGGTAAATGAGAAAGATGGCGTATGTGACACCGCCGAAGATAAGAATGCTCATGGCAAAGATGATGATGGTTCCGATAATTAGTTTAAACGGTTCCAGGGCAATAATGAAGGAGGGGACACTTCCATGGTACACTATCATCTCCGGGATCCGCAGTGCCCAGGCGATAAGGCCGATGGCGACTCCGGCAAGGAGTCCAATGATCACGGACGATACGTACGCGGTTGAAAGGTATGCTTCAAACGGGACCGTCATCCGGGCCCGCATCATATCGGTTCTGAGATAGAGGAAATCGTCTCTCTTTTTCCTTATTCTTTCACCCAGGATGTTGAAGCAAAAGCGTTCATAGCTATTCATAGAGGTCACCTCTCACGAGATCCATGACGGTTTCGGGGTCACGGTAGTATGAGAGGAGAACTTTTCCGACTTCTTCATAATGGCGAATCTTCTTGATGCGCATCCATTCCAGAATTTCCTGCCTGCGTTTTAATTCCTCTCGCATACGAGCCTCGCTCCAGCCTTTGCTCTCCATAATGTCTTCAAGGACATAGGACTTGCCGGAGTACCGGATTTCGTCAGTGGCTGCATTCCATTTGAATACCTCATTTGTGATGAGTTCTTTCGTGCGTGGGTCGATATCCAGTATTTCGATCAGTGCTTTGTTGCGCCTGATACGCTGACCCCCGAAACGTGCCTGTACCTGGATGCTGACAAGATCCAGGGCGCTTAGCATGTTTCTCGGCACATTCATTGGCGGGTTTTCGAAACGGTGCACCACACTTGCAACAGAATCGGCGTGCACTGTCGCATAGGTTACGTGACCCGTACTCATTGCCTGGAAGAGCGTCTGGGACTCCTTGCCTCGCACCTCACCTACGAGGATATATTCAGGCCTCTGACGGAGTGCTGCACGCAGCAGTTCGTACATATCGATGGAACCCTTTCCGCCGGAATCAAAGGACTCTCTGGTTATGGAGGGGATCCAGTTTTTATGGGGAAGTTTAAGCTCACGGGTATCTTCCAGTGTGACAATCTTTGCCAGCGGTGGGATGAAGAGCGAAATTGCGTTGAGCGATGTCGTTTTTCCTGATGCCGTCCCGCCTGCAAATATGCAGGATTTACCGTTTTCAACTGCCAGCCAGAAGAAGGCAATGGAAAGTGGAGAATAGGTGCCCCACTCGATCAAATCTGTCGGGGTGATCGGTTCTTCCTTGAATTTACGGATGGTAAAGGTTGAGCCGTGTGCCGTCACTTCACGCCCGAGGGTCATCTGGATACGGGAGCCATCTGCCATGGTTGCGTCAAGCATCGGCTCCGAAATGGAGATGTACTTGCCTGCACGCTGAGCCAGCTTGGTAACAAATGAATCCAGTTCAGCAGTTTTGTCATAGTGCAGGTTTGTCTGGATGGATTCATAGTTCGCATGGAAAACAAATATTGGTGAATTGAGACCGTCGCAGGAGATATCTTCGATATATTTGTCATGCATGACGGCATCAATGAGGCCGTCGCCAAGGAACGTCTTCTGAATATTATAATAGACCTTTGCACGTGATGCGGGAGTCAGTTTAATGCCATAATCGGCGATTATTTCATCAACGGCAGTCTTGAGGGCAGTATCTGCCTTTTCCCGGGTAAGATCTTGAGTATTAATATCGAGAGTTTCGAAGAGTCTCTGGATGATTTCATCTCTCAGGACCGTTTCTGCCTCGGTTAATACCGGTTCAATGACACGGTACTGGTATTCATGTGCATTGTGATCGAAGATAATCCGGATATAGGCAAAGGGTTCATTAACGGGGTACAATTCAATCTCTTCAATAGCATCTTTTTCATTCATTGACAGGTCGACGACCGGTCCGTGAATACCCGGATCATACTCCTCGACCTCACCAATGATCTTTCCAAAGATTTTGCCGCCGAACTTTTTCTTTTTCTCTTCTTTAACTGGACTTTCCGGGGCCTCCGGCGGAGTCATCTTTGAGAGGTCGAGGCCGTCAACATCTCCCTGAACAAGACCGTCAAGTGCAGAGAGAATCTGTTTTCTGTCAACCAGTTCAAATTGGCGGTCTTTTTCTGAGATTCGGAATTCCTCAAGATCGAGCTCGGCGCCTTTTGCGAGAATCAGGCTGGAAAGACCGCTAAGTTCGTCAACACTTACGATTCCCGGGCTATTACTGGGTAAATCCCCGCCTTTGGACCAATGCGTTTTACCCAAAGTGAGGGATTCATCTGTATCGGTATGTACAATGACGTCTCCCAGGTCTTCATCACTGGTATCATCAGTGATTCTGGAAACTTTCGTTTGTGAGACCCCTGACGCGGTATGAATGGAAGGAGCCTCCGCCTCTTCATAGGTAGTGAGAACATCACTGATTATAGCGTTGACTTTGCCATCATTGACTGCATTTTGATCCTGTGTGTTTTCGCTTTCCCTGATCTTGCTTAACATATCCGAAAGGGAACCCGGAGGAGACGGAGTGTCAGATGTCCCGGAAGATGGAGGGGCATCATCCGGGGTTTCGATATCCAATGCTTCTTCAATATCAGCTGATTCATCAGACTGACGCTTGAGTTCATTAATCAGGCCTTTCAGGTCACGGGAGTATGGTTCGGGTGGTGAGGACGGAAGAGCTGAAGACTTTTCTGGCACAGTAACCGGAACCTGTTCAGCCGTGGCGGACTGAATAATGGGTTCTGGTGGTTCTGATTTCCATGTTCCCCCGGGGGTATCTTCCAGATCTTTGGTGACTCCACTTACGATATCCTGAACATTCTCATCAACATCAGATGGCGTTCTTTCATCCTCTGATTTTTTGGTGAATCCTTTTATCCCATTAAAAAGTGATTTCTTGTCATTCATTCATCCCACCTCCGATTTCAATAATTGTTTCGACCCGGGGGTCATTGAATTCGATCCGGAACCTATGGATTTTTTGATCACGGTCAACAATTATACAGTCATAAATTCCATTAACCAGTTTAAATGTTACATTCCCTTCTTTTCCTGTCAATTCACTCAGCAGCATCTGTCGCCCCTTCCTGATAGAGACTCTTACTCCCTGTTTTGGCTGATTATTCTCCAGGATAATCAGTTTTAACGCCCCTCTTGAGATTTTAGCTCCGCCAATTGTTGGAATATCATCAAGTTGTGATCCATGAAGATGTCCTTTATCATAGATTCTGCACCCTGCTGCAACTGATTCTGCATAGCGACGGTCACAAACATAGACCTTAAATTTGCTGTCTTCCTTGCATAGATAAATTGCTTTGTCTCCGAAGAGATTGCCATCCGAAGCCATGAGGGCGGCACCTTCCGGCTGACCGTCAACAAATATCAGAAGGAACTGTTTATCTTTATCCGATGAAACTGCCAGCCCGGACCTCCCTGAAGCCTTCATTTTGCTTATCAGGTCATCGGTTCCGTATTCTCCGGCATATTTCGAATTTTCTATGACAACTCTGATATGATCCTCAATTTCCATCTAATTACCACACCCCGCCATACCATTTATATCCTTCAATTTTTTATTTAATATATTTTTGCCAATCAATGGGCATTTTCTTCCGTCATTTCTTTCTCGTCCGTGATACATATCCCTGAACCAACCATCCATGTTTACTGTACTCCTCTGATCACAAGCCGGATAAGTCCCAGATTTGCATTGGTCGTCGTTAGTATGCAGATGAAGAGATCCCCGAATGGAGCAAGAATGAATTTTGCTTCTGGTGTTTCAAGGATAATCTGGTCCATTGTTCCTATGCCAAGGTCACCCGCAATTTTCCCCCCGGCCCGGTGGAGGTCTTCGGCAATAGCGGCCACCTTTTCAAAATCGCCTTTCCCTTTGGAGATCACGGGGAACCCTTCATAGAAGGCTGCCACAGCCAACACCCCGGGCTGTTTTAAGATCTTTTCAAGTTTCTGGTCTTCGTTTAGTTCGACAGCCTCTTCCGGTGGCAGCGTATGATGGTCTACCAGCCATCTATGTGTGATGGCATGGGTTACTGCATCGCGAAGTTCTGTTTCAGAATAGGTAAAAATCTCAAAAACGAATTTCTGAGGTTCCCTCAAAAACAGTATCGCATCATTTCCCCGGTAATCACCGCTTTCAGATGAGAAGGATCCGATTGCTGGAATCCCATTTTCCATTATGAGATATCCGTACCCTCTGTCCGAGTAGGCTTTTACGCCAACTACAATTTGTCCGGTGTATTCGGATAACTCGGCGAATGGGCACTCGAGTTTTGCTATACGTTTTCCATCCGGAAGCATAGGCATCACAATGCGGCGATGATTCGTTCCCTGTTCTTTTTAAGTTCATATCGGATACGCCCGATATTCACCTCTTTTTCAGCCACTATTGCAATGAGTTCATCCTCAGAGAGGGGTGAGAGAAGTATTGGGCCATTTTCAAGTTCAACGAGCATCTGGATCATCTCCCCCTGTCCCAGTTCCGCTCCCATTGCCTCCGAGGTACCCATGCCTGTTGAAGCCATCGCTCCGAGGGCTTCTGTGTCAATATCACCTTTTTCTGCGCTCTCTATAACGAATCCGTCACGACCGACGACAACAGCTGCCTTTATGCCTTCCAGCCTGAGAAATTCACCTAATATTGCTTTTAGCATTACAAACACCTACTTTTCTGAATCATGTTTCCAGATGTATTATCATTTCTTTTTCGGACAATCTCAAAATTTACCGGCATCTTCCCGATAGCGTGGGTTGCGCAGGATATACAGGGGTCATATGCCCTGATTACCATCTCAATCTGGTTTTTCGCGCTCTCTGAGATCTCTCCGTTCCGGATGACCTTGCGGGCGACATCTTCCACCCCGCGATCCATCGCCCAGTTGTTCTGGCACGTTGCAACAATGAGATTGCATTTCTCGATGAATCCCTCATCGTTCACCGTGTAATCATGTATGAGGGTTCCACGTGGTGCTTCAATAATACCAACACCCCTCCGGTTTACAACTTCGTCAACGGGTGTCCTGATGGTATTGCCGGTAATGGATGGGTCCTTTAATAGTTCTACTGCCCGTTCTGATGCTGCCAGAAATTCAATATAGCGTGCGGGATTATATGCCAGGGTTGTCTGGACCAGTCTGCCAAATTTGTCCCGGTATTCATCCAGGGCTTCATCCGCATGGGGAGTACCCATTGAATCAACGATATTCAGCCGTGCGAGCGGACCCACGCGATAGTAGTTACGGTTCGTTAATCTGGCGAATTTCAGATATGACCAGCTCTCAGAATACTCTTCAATGAACTGAAGGTATCCCTCATTGGTAAAGCTCCCTGCCGTGGTGCCATCTGGCGAAATGATTTCCGGCGTCCCTTCACAGATGGAGAATGTCCCATTGTTGGAGAGTGCCATAAATGATGAATCCACAGCACCAAACGAGAGATCGGTTTTATCAAGGAGGTCTCTTGCCATTCCCCAGCATTCGGTCGCAATAACGAGTGATTTTTCTGCCATTGCGAGGAGTTCCATGCGTTGCTGCTCTGAAAGAGCGTGTGAGATGCCACCGGGTATAGCAGAAGAGGGATGAATCGGCTTTCCCCCTATTGCCTCAGTCAGTTTTTGGCCGAATTTTCGAACCTCTATTGCTTTTCTGGCAATGTCGGGTGATTTTTTAACGAGACCAAGAATATTTCGTTCTTCCTGAGGCACTTCGTGACCTATAAGGAAATCGGGAGCGGCGAGCATGAAGAAGTGGAGTGAGTGGGAATGGACAAACTGCCCGAGCATTAAAAGTTCCCTGAGTTTTTGTGCTGTAGAAGGAATAGTCGCCCCGTAAATATGGTCGCATGCTTTTACGGATGCGATGTGATGTGCTGTGGGGCATATGCCACATATCCTGGGAGTAATCCTTGGTGCTTCCTCAACTGCGGCCCCTATCATAAATTTTTCAAAGCCTCTCAGTTCAACAACATTGAAATGTGCGCTTTCAACCCCTCCCGCATTATCAAGAGCAATCCGTACCTGTGCATGGCCTTCTATGCGGGTAACAGGATTGATACAGATTTCTTTCATCGTTTTCCCCCTTCGGAGATGAGTTCACGTATCTTGGAAATTTGCTTGTCCTCCATCACTTCACTTCCCATGGTAAATGCATACATTGTGTGGCTGACGTCGTAGAACTGCTTTTCAATTTCTTTTGATGGGATATCGGTTAAATCTGCGATACGCCGGACCATCAGATTATAGATATCCCTGCACGGCTCACGCAATATGTCAAGTGAAGGTCCGTTGCAACCATGGCACGGGACATTATTTTTCGGACATGATGCTCCGCATCCACAGAAAGTCACCGGACCGAGACAAAGGTATCCCTGGCTAAGAAGACATTTTCCTGGAACCGGTTCTCCGACATGGCGCCTCTTGAGCGACCACCCGGTGACTTCACCCATCTTCCGGTCGCATTCCGAACAGACGGTTTTTCTTGACAGTGCGATTGTATCTCCCGTGATCAGTGGGAGGATGATCTCTTTCAGGCGTGCTTCCTTTGGTGGACAGCCGGGAATATAGTAATCTATTTTTACCATATCGCCAACGGCAAAGACACGATAGAGGAACTCCGGCACCTCCGTTGGGATAATGCCATTGTCTTTTACTGTTTCCACTCCTTTATAGATCTCTGTGAAAATGTCCTCTCTGCTGTGGGTCATTGAGAGACCGGAGACACCGCCATAACAGGCACATGTTCCCAGAGCAACAAGGATTTTGGCTTTTTTCCTGATGGTTTTAAGCCGTTCCTGATTTTCCTCATTTCTGACTGCACCGGTAACAAAAGCGATGTCGATATCATCAGGTGGTATTTTGACATCCATGATGACGGGAGAATACACAATATCTGCCTTTCCTATGACGTCGAGGATCGCCTCATGGAGGTCAAGTACTGCTATGGTACAGCCTGAACATCCTGCAAGCTCTTCAATGGCTATTTTCATGGTATTTCACCGTTATTTCAGGATTAATTTTTTCAGACACGCATTCGGTCCGGTATGTATGATCTCAAGTTTGCCACGTTTGCCGGTGATTTCTTCGACAGCGCCCACAACATAGCCACACAGGGTCTGGCAGAAGGGTCCTCCCTGTTCCTCACCTATCCTTCTAAGTGTCTGCCTGACGATGCAGTCGTGAAAAACAAGGTAAATAAAAGTGCTTCCGTCCTCCTCGAAGATATATTCCTCCCTGTCTCCCGGCTTCCAGGGCTCAAATGAGTACTGGCCGTGAAGAATATACGAGAGCTCCCTGAGTGCTTCTTCCACGTCCTCTTTTTTTTCGAAGTATTTTGCAACTTCATGACCAAATTTTTTTCCGGCACGATACGTGACCGCGTTTGCACCCCTTCCGGCAATCTCTTCGAGAGATTTAATAATATACCCATTCATCTGCATGAGCCCATGGAGAGTTACTTCGAACTCTGCGGCAGGGGGATCGCACCGGAGTGGTACATCTTCGGATTTAAAGACCAGATCTGTTCTGAACTGCTCTTTTGCTTCATCGATATAACTGGCTGTCATTAGATCACTTTCCTGAGCATTGTGCAGACTTTCATACTGATATACATCCGGCGTGATGGTACTGCGCCCTTGTGTTCCAGTGCCTGTGCAGGGCAGATCTCGTGGCATGAGAGGCATCCCATGCATTTTTCAGGTCTAACAGGCGTACACACACCATTCTGCAGCTCTAGAACATCCATCGGGCAGTCCTTAACACATAAACCGCATCCTACGCACGCATTTTCATCAACGTTGATCTCAATCATTCTGATATCCTTCTTGCCACGGGAAGATGGAGGGCTCCAACCGTGGATGTATAGTAATAATTAAATGGTGATAGTTATAGGGTAAAGACTTTACTATCATATTTTTAGGGAATCTATTTATTTTTTTGGTATAAGAACATGTAGAAACAGCCGTATTATTGGAGTATATTAGAATTAAATTGCATTTTTGAGGATTTTTATTACATATCGTTTTTGATATTCAATATACGCATTCATAATTGCATTGTGTGCGGTACCGCCACACATAAATGATTCCAAGACGAATCATCTTTATCCATGATGATCCCTACTCTTGCCCTTTCATCTGTTGTCATAGCTCTCACTCTCTGCTATGCATCGATTCTTGATATACGCGAGCGGAGAGTTCCTTTCAAAACATGGTATCCAATGCTTGGAATTGGGGTTCCAATGCTGATAGCAACTTACATCATTCTTTTATCTTACGGTGTGAACCCCTGGTTTCTATCCGGCTTAATCATTTTGTCAACCATATTATGCGCTTTTTACTACTTTGCTGCAGCATATCTCCATCTCTTTGGGGGAGCTGATGCATGGGCGCTGATTTTTATCACTGCATGTGTTCCACTTTATCCTGGAGAACCGATATTCGGGTATCCTCTTCTTGCCTATTTCCCTCTGAGTGTACTTCTCAATGCGGTGCTACTGAATCTGTTCACTCCACTCGCCATTTTCGGAATGAATCTGAGGAGGGGGAATCGTGCTCCCCTTCGCTATATGCTTGTTGGATTTCCGGTCGAAGGCACAGATATTGAAAACCAATTCGGATTTGTAATGGAAGATTTTTCAGTAACTGAGGATGGGCGCATATCGCGCCGTTATCTATCATTTGGTGAAGCCATAAGAAGAATGCTCAAGGGCGAGCGAAGACTTTATACAAGGGATTTTAAACGTCATCCCGAAGAATACCACAAAGAGATGGAACTATACCGGCGTGCCGGGAAGGTATGGATATCGTATGGGGTACCGTTCATTGTTCCAATCTGTGCGGGTTTTCTTTCAGCAGCCATATTTGGGGATATTCTTTCCATTATAATGACTTCTCTGCTATAGGTGATACATGATGAAATTACATTTTGATAAGGATGGCCTAATTCCTGTCATTGCACAGGAAGTTGCAACCGGTTCCGTCCTGATGCTGGCATACGCAAACAGAGAGGCAGTTGATCAGACACGTGCGACCGGTTATGCGCACTATTATTCAAGAAGTCGCAAACAAATATGGAAAAAAGGTGAGGAATCGGGAAATATCCAGAAGGTTGTATCGATACTTGTCGATTGTGATGAGGATACCCTCCTGTTCCAGGTAGAACAGACGGGGGGGGCTGCATGTCATACCGGACATGCAACGTGTTTTTATCGTACCATTGAGGGAAAAATTATTGCACCGCGTATCTTCGATCCAGCTGAGGTATATGCTAATAAGGATGAATGACATCTATTAATGTGGTGATATTTTTATGAAACTCGTGCCCGATACGAGCGTCGTCATAGATGGACGCATCACCTCCATGCTCAGGGAGGGAGAATATAAGGGTTCCACAATAATAATACCCGAAGCTGTTATCGCTGAACTGGAATCACAGGCCAACCAAGGGAGGGAAATTGGTTTCAGCGGGCTTATCGAGCTTCAGGAACTCTCCAAAATGGCAGAAGCAGGGGAGATAGAACTCTTTTATGTTGGGGACCGACCAAGTCTGGAACAGGTTAAACTTGCCAGTGGCGGGGAAATAGATGCAATTATAAGAAACGTGGCTCTTGAATTTGAGGATGCTAGGTTCATTACCAGCGATATCGTTCAGGCGGAAGTTGCCCGAGCAAAAGGCATTGACGTACTCTATCTCAAACCGCAGGTTGGTGATTTTTCACCACTTTCGATTGAACGCTTCTTTGATGAAAAGACCGTTTCAGTAACGCTTAAAGAGCGCGTGAAGCCGATTGCAAAGAAAGGTGAACCCGGGAGAATGAAACTTGTGCCGGTGCATGATGTGGCTTTAAGCGAATATGATCTCAGGCAGACAGCCCAGGAGATTCTTGAGCGTGCCAAGCGCGATCCTGAGGGATATATCGAGATTGAAAAGCGCGGTATTACCGTTGTTCAGATCGGTACCATGCGTATCTCCATAGCACGGCGTCCATTCACGGACGGAATGGAAATTACTGCAATAAGGCCAGTGAAGGATTGTGTCCTCGAAGATTATGCACGGTCCAGTCTGGTGAGGAAATGTTTGGATGACGGCAAACGTGGAGTAATAATCGCAGGCGCTCCTGGAAGTGGCAAAACAACCCTAGTCCGAAGCATCGCAATATTCCTGGCAAATGCCGGATATCAGGTCTCTTCTATGGAATCTCCTCGTGATCTCCAGACGCCAGAGGGGATTACCCAGTTTACTGCGCTTGAAGGAAGTATGGTACAGACCGCTGCTGTCCTTTTGATGGCACGTCCGGATTTTGTCATATTCGATGAGATAAGGAAGGATGAGGATTTCCGGGTATTTACGGACATGCGTCTTTCAGGCGTCGGAATGGTGGGTGTCCTTGATGGTGCAGATGTACTGGAATCTCTTCAGAGAATACTTCTCAGAGTTGATATTGGTGTTGTTGCGATGGCGGTCAGCACGATTATCTCGATAAAGGAAGGGAAGATACAGGGTGTCTACTGTCTTGACTATTCCGTTCGCCGGCCAGTGGATATGTCTGAATCTCTAACAGCACGTCCGATCATATCTGTGACGGATATGCAGAGTGGGAGGCTGATAGGAGAAGCATTCCGATATGAGGGAGAAACGGTAATTTTACCGGTAGCAGGAGGTGAAGTCCCACACCATGAACCAGCTCCGGTATCAATTCCCGAGGTATCGAAGGAAGAATCCGTTTCTGTTGAAGAACCAGTTCCAGAACCGGAAGTAATTGAAGAAAATCTCGCATGGAAGGTTGCCGAACGTGAAATCCAACACGAAATCGGACGGTTTACAGATGGACCTGTAAAGGTCAGAATGCTGACGGATAATAAGGCTGTTGTCTATATTGATGACCGTGACGTTCCTGCCGCTATTGGAAAAGGTGGGAAAAATGTTGCCGGGATTGTCAATAAACTGAGCATAGGAATCGATATCCGCCCGCTCTCGGAGTATGAAGAAAAGGAAGAACGCGGAGGTTCTCCGAAAGCAGAGGGGATTACCACGGGTGAAGGGATCGAGCTGAGAACAGACAAAAAGAATCTCTCGATAATCAGTCCGGAAAATGCCGGGAAGATCGTCGATGTGTTCGGTGGCAAGGAGTACCTGTTCACCGCGACGGTCAATGATGCAGGGGAAATCACCGTTGCAAAGAGCAGCACCATTGCACAGGACATGATTCGCCGGTTTGAAGAAGGGGAGGTCATCCGCCTCAAACCGGTAGGAAACTAACTTTATTTTTTAAATGCCAATTATTCCGGAGATTATAAAGACCATTGCTGGAGAATGAGGGGAGTTTAGAAGTGACTAAGTTTGATATTAAACAGCTGGAATCAGAATATGTGGATGTCTGGAGAGAACAATTCCGGTCAGACCCCGGTGAAAAAGAAAAGTTCTACCTGAACGTTGCCTATCCATATCCCAGTGGGGCGATGCATGTTGGACATGGCAGGACATATATCGTTCCTGATGTCATAGCCCGGTTCTGGAGAATGCAGGGCAGACAGGTTCTCTATCCCATGGCATTTCATGTGACGGGAACGCCTGTTATTGGAATATCGAGGAGGATTGCCGCAAGAGATGAGAAGACCATCCGTCTGTACAGGGATCTTTACCGCGTGCCTGGGGAGGTTCTGGAGCAGTTTGTCGAACCAATGGAGATTGTCAAGTATTTCAGTCAGGAATATGAACGGGTTATGAGCCGGTGCGGCCTCTCTATTGACTGGAGGCGCAGGTTTACAACAGTGGATCCAACCTACAGCAAATTCATTGAATGGCAGTACCTTCATCTCCATGAGCAGAACAGAGTGGTCCGTGGTGCGCACCCGGTAAAATACTGTATGCAGTGTGATAATCCGGTCGGTGATCACGATCTGATGGAAGGAGAACAAGCAGAGATCATTAAATTCGTTCTGGTAATGTTTAGCTGGAATGATTATCTCATTCCTTGTGCAACCCTGAGGCCTGAGACAACGTATGGTGTTACCAATCTATGGATCAACCCGGAAGTGGTTTACCAGAAGGTGAAGGTCGACGGACAGAAATGGATTCTCTCTCCCGAAGCAACTGAAAAGATCGCCCTCCAGGACCATGATGTTGTCATTGAGGGTGAGATCTGCGGTACTGACCTGATCGATGAGACGGTGTCCAATCCATTGTGTGGTGAAGTAAAAATTCTCCCTGCTGCCTTTGTCGACCCAGATATGGCGACGGGCATCGTGATGAGTGTGCCCGCCCATGCCCCGTTCGATTACATTGCTCTCAGGGATCTCCAGCAGGCGGGCAGCTATGTCGATATCCATCCTGTTGCATTGATAGCAGTTGAGGGATATGGGGAGTTTCCGGCACGGGACGCGGTTGAGAAGGCAGGCATCATTGATCAGAACGATCCTGCCATGGAGGCCCTGACACAGGAGGTATACAATGCCGAGCACTCAAAGGGTCGCATGCTTCCGGAATATGGCGGAAAGCCGGTAAAGGAGGCAAGAGATGATATCGCAGATCTGATGCTTGAGCGGTATGGTTCAGCGGTGATGTTTGAATTTGACACAAGAAACGTCGTCTGCCGCTGCGGGTCCAGGGTGTATGTGCGCATTCTTCAGGACCAATGGTTCCTGAAATACAGCGATCCCGAGTGGAAAGAGGAAGTACATGCGGATCTCGATCGCATCTCCCTCGTTCCCCCCGAGGTCCGGGCTGAATTCAACCGTACCATTGACTGGCTGAATGACTGGGCATGCACCCGGCGTATTGGACTCGGAACGCATCTGCCGTGGGACAAGGACTGGCTGGTCGAGCCTCTTTCGGATTCTACCATCTATATGTCCTACTACACAATCGCTCATAAGATCCGTCTGATCGACCCCCAACTCCTCACTCCTGAAGTCTTTGATTATATATTCTACGGGCAAGGCTCGCCGGGGACGGTTGACAAGGGCATTCTGGATGATCTGCGCAGTGAATTCCTGTACTGGTACCCTTATGACTTCAGGTTCTCTGCAAAAGACCTGATCTCCAATCACCTGACCTTCCAACTGTTCCATCATGATGCCATCTTTCCGGAATCGCTGCGTCCAAAAGGGATGGTTATCTTCGGCATGGGTCTTCTTGAAGGTGCAAAAATGTCTTCCTCGAAAGGAAATGTCATTCTTCTCGAAGATGCTATAAATGACTTCGGGGCCGATACCGTCAGGATGTTCCTCGTTGGCAGTGCAGAACCATGGCAGGATTTTGACTGGAGAAATGAACTGGTGTCTTCTACCAGAAAACAGATCGAACGTTTCTGGAATACCATCACAGAATCGATATCGGCCACGGATTCTTATGATATTGACCGTTGGGTTCTCTCAAGGATGCAGGAGCATATTCAGCGCACAACATCTGCGCTGAAGTCGTTCCAGACCCGCCAAGCGCTCCAGGAGGCATATTTCAGTGTTGAGTCAGACCTCAAATGGTACCGCCGCAGACTTCCAGAGGGTGTGAGGACATCTGCGGTAATAAATGAGATCGCGCAGGCCTGGGTGCGGTTACTTGCACCATTTATCCCGTATACCTCCGAAAAATTATGGGAAGAGATTGGTGATGGAAAGCCCATTGCATATGCAGACTGGCCTGTTCCGGATGAGACAAAGATTGATCCATATCTTGAACTCTCAGAAGAACTCCTTTCAAGGACTGTTGAGGATATTGAGTCAATCATCAAACTTATCCAGATCGAAAAGGAGCGCCTGACTCTCTTTATCGCCCCTGCCTGGAAATATGATGTTTTCAGAATGGTGGCGTGTGCTACGGACAGGAAGAAGATTGTCGGTGAGATCATGAAGGATGAGGCTATGCGAGCCCGCGGGAAAGATGCAACAGATGCTGCAAAACAGGTGACAAATCTGATCCATCGGCTTCCACCGGAACTTGTCCAGGTTATTGCATCGTCGGATATTGATGAGATGGATGTCTTTGAAACCGTGAAGGATTTCCTGGAACGCGAATTCAGGGTAAAGGTGTCAATTGTCGATGCCGGGCAAAGCGCTCATCCGAAGGCACGCGCGGCACTTCCTTTCAAGCCGGCAATTGTCCTAGAATGATCTTTTTTTTTAAAGAAGAAGGAATTTAGGGATTTATAATTTTTTTGCAGCTTTTTCAGCATTTTTCTTTCGCTCTTTCGTGTTATACCCAGTAACATATTCCAGGTACTGGCGGAATCTTTTGTTGGTGTCCAGAACAACGGCATTAGCCTCTTCTTCCGGCATCCTGTCAAAGATTCCCATATCTGATTCAGACTCGCATATCAGGGTGTTCTCTTTTCCCCCGGTATATACCTCCAGCCGTGAAAACGATCCGTACGATATTGAATAGTGAGAGCCTTCTTGACGTGCAGACATCTCAAAGAACTTCTCCAGACCATCTATCATCCGTTCGCTCAGGCCGGTTTTAAATCCACGTTTGATCTGGTATTCGGTCATATCAACATATTGTCCTTTCAGCGTTATCATTCTTCGGCTGATTCTGGTGCACGATGCGGTATCCGGATAGAAAACTTATTTATCTGTTGGGCCATGGTTAGAACATTCAAATTGCTGGATTCTGATATTATGAATGACATAAATATTCATTCCCCTGACCTTGATGGGGAAAACCTTACGGTATTCATGGGATTTCCTGGCAGTGGCCTCGTGGGCAGCATAACCCTGTCGCATATTGTTGATGTTCTGGAATTTACCCATATCGGCAATATTACCAGTAAGTTTTTCCCTCCCATGGCGATGATGGTTAACGGGGTAATCAACGCTCCTGTTCGAATATACCGGAAGGATTCATACGTTATTGTCGTCTCTGATGTCCCCATTCATCCAATGATCTGTTATGAAATATCCAATAGTCTGCTTGACTGGATTGAGCCGTTTTCAATAAAGGAAGTGGTGATTATTGCAGGCATCGTAACGAATGAGGTGGAAAAACGTGTTTTCGGTGTGGCGGGAGACAGCCAGTCCCTTGAGAGAATTAAAGATTTAGCTGTTATTCTTCCCATGGGAAGCATCACCGGGATTGCAGGGAGTTTACTTGTTGAATGTAAGGTCAATGGAATTTCTTCCTTCGGTCTCCTCGGGGAAACGGTGAATAACCCCGATCCAAGAGCGGCAGCGTCGGTAATTAAGATATTAAATCAGATATATGGATTTGATCTCGATGTTGAGCCACTGATGGACCAGGCCACTGAAATTGAGGCTGCGCTTCAGCAGATGGCCGAGCAGGTTGAGCAGGCAGAGCAGACGCCGGTGAAAAAAGAGCAGCTTCCAATGTACGGGTGAGAAGAGATGAACTGTGTTATCAAGTGCGTAGCATTAACCGGCATTACGAATCAGGTGCTTGAAGAATTAAAGAAAGGCAAGCCACGAACCCTTGAACTCCAGAGCGCCCACAACCTGATCTCCCTCACCGTGGTGTCTCCTGGGGATGCAGTCTTTCTCACCTCTGTCGATCTTGACGATTTTACCCGTGGTGATCGTGGAATCATTGTCAGGGTAATTTCACTGACAATTCAGATGAAGAGAATGGTCGAATATGTCTCACCTGTCTATTATGAGGAGCGCGAAAGGATGTCTGCGAGGGTTCAGCTGCAGTATGTGGACAATGCGATCTCCAAATCCGTAGAGGGCACGAAATGGGGGGAGCCGACCTTTGTGGAGATTATCCGGCCTTCTTGTTACCGCGCAGGTTCATAGACCTCCATCTCAGTTTTTACAAGAATTTAAGCCTCACAAAATACAATTACTATATGGAGTTCGCATGGACCTGTGGCTTAGCCAGGATATAGCGCCGGGCTTCTAACCCGGACGTCGGGGGTTCGAATCCCTCCAGGTCCGTATTTTTCTTTTTAAACCCCAATTAGCCGTTCTCTCTCGCTTCGTTCTGATCGTCTGGTCCGGATTCCGGGGTCCCCTGGATTGATCGAAAGATATTTTAGTTGCTGACAAGTGGCGGGTGGTATAGAATATTTCAATTACGAATAGAACTGTTATTCACTATAAATCGATAAAAAAAGATAATATTTGTGCCGGTTTAACAGACCCGGGAACCCGGTTCAACATCCCGTTTTGGTACCAGCAGAGATGCTTCATCTCCTGCCGCCAGAAGCATTCCTTTGCTTTCTATCCCGAATATTTTTGCCGGTTTGAGGTTTGCACATATGATAATTTTTGTTCCGATAAGTTCTTCAGGCTCGTACCATTCGGAAATACCACTGACAATCTGCCGCGTTTCATCACCAATGGTAACCTGTAATTTGAGAAGATTTCGCGATCCTTCCACTTTTTCTGCGGAGAGTACCTGTGCGACTCTCAGGTCTACACGGGCGAATTCGTCAATGGTAATTTGTTCTTTCTTTTGTGATTCTTCTCTCATTCTTGCAGCTCCTATCCTTTTATTCATTATTTTTTCAAGCTGTTCTCTGGTTTCATCTTCGATTTTTTCAAAGATAATAGAGGGTTTTGGAAGGTTCGTATGATCAAATCCTGCAAGGCAATCCTCGAGATTGTGATCGATCACTCTGTCGCTATGGCCGAGCATCGTCCAGGATTTTTGTGCCTCTTCCGGCAGGAGGGCATCAAAGAGCAGGGTAGTTGCTTTGGCTATCTGAAGGCAGTTTCTGATAACCTGCTCAGCGGATGCACGGTCTTCCTTGATGAGTTTCCATGGAGCATTGTTCTGGATGTGTGAGTTGCCATACCCGGCAAGACCCATGATGGCATCAATGGCATTCTTGAATTCATATCTGCTCATCTCGTATTCAACCGTTTCAAGAACCCGGGCAATCTCGGAGAGTATCTCAGCTTCCGTTTCAATGGGCGGAATGCCTCCCAGTTTATTTGCTGCGAAATGCAGTGTCCGGTACAGGAAATTTCCGAAGGTATCTACCAGTTCATTGTTGATTCGGTCCTGGAAGACCTTCCAGGAGAAATTCAGCTCCTTCGTATGCGAGGTGTAGGAGAGCAGATAGTATCTCAGGTAATCGGCAGGGAGCCCTTGGTCAAGGTAGTCGTCATTCGTCCAGATGACATACCCCCTGGTCTTTGAAAACGTCTTGTCATCAATTTTCACCATACCGCTCGCAACCACCGCATCGGGGGGGCGATAGTCTGCCCCTTTCAGAATTGCGGGCCAGAAGACACAGTGGTGGTAAATGATGTCCTGGCCGATGAAATGAATTATCGGCTGGTCTCCTTTCCAGAACTGTTCCCAGTCCCCGCCAGTAAGCTGTGCCCATTCTTCGGTAAATGACATATAGCCGATCGGGGCGTCGATCCAGACATAGACGACAAGATCATCATGGCCGGGGAATTTTACCCCCCAGTCCAGTGTCCTGGTAATACACCAGTCGTGGAGTCCTTCTTTGACCCACCCGAGGGCGTAATTTCTGGCGTTTGCGGTTCCTCCCAGAGATGGCAGGTAGGATTCCAGGAATGAACTGAATTCGCCAAGCCGGAAAAAGAAATGTTCCTGCTCCCTTAGTTCAGCTTTTCCGCCGCAGACCTTACAGACAGGATTTTTAATTTCCCCTGGTTCGAGATGTTTCCCACATCCCTGGTCACATTCGTCACCCCGTGCCTGCTCTCCGCAATATGGGCATGTTCCTTCCACATACCTGTCAGGCAGGAACATTTCACACCTGGGGCAGTAGCTCTGGCTGATCGTCTTCTCATAGACATACCCGTTGTCGATGAGCGCCTGGACGATCTCCCTCGTCTTTTTATGGTTCGTCGGATCATCGGTCATTCCAAACCTGTCAAAGACAATATTCATGCGGCGGAAGGTACTGTCAAAATGATCGTTGAATTTTTCAGATAGTTCCCGTGGCGTAGTTCCATTCTGTTCGGCACTGATGACGATGGGTGTTCCGTGGTTGTCAGAACCACAGATGAATACCACGTCGTCCCCTTTATGCCGCAAATACCGGACGAAAAAATCTGCGGGAACATACGTACGCAAATGGCCTATATGACATGGCCCATTCGTATATGGAAGTCCACAGGTAACAAGCAGGGGTGAATTGCTCATGCCTATCTTTTTTGCCATTGATGGTATAAATACATAATATTCATGAAAAAACGGCATATCTTTCCGCTCCGGGCATTTGGTGCTGAAGTTTTCGACCCGGAACTGAAGGATATTACAGAGTGGCTGGGTGGCCGACACATTCTCCCGTGTGATCTTCTCAGCTACAAAGTGGAACATTGCATCGGACAGGAGGGTGAAGTGGAGATCCCCTGTTATGGCGGCTTTTACTACCGGAAGAGAATTGTATCATCGCTGTGTGACGTCTCAGAAGGGTTTCTACGCGGAGAACCGGCTCTGGACGCCGGGATGATTCTTCAGGATGCAAAATTCGCCCTGAGGATGAGGAAAATGGTTTGCGTCTGTCTCCCGTCTCCCCTCTCTCTTGCAATTGAAGATGGATACTATGGAGATCATGAAGAATTTACTGGTGCATTGTGTCTCCTGTACAGAAAGATGATGCGGGAACTGCGGGATGCCGGGATAGCGGAGTGCGTGATCATAGGAGAACGGTTTTCTTCCATTGAACTGGATGAACTGGTCTCGGCAAAGACCTTTTTTTTCTCTCCCACCAGTACCCCGGATGCCCTCTGTGGCATTCTTGAGCTACAGGATATGGTGGCCGTGCCGGCGGTTCGCCTCCCTCATCTCATCGACCTCCTGAATGAATATGATGTGCATAAGGCAGCAATCATTGATGCGGGACCACAGGATTTTGAGAAGGCTCTCGGCGCTTTTGACCCGGAGCATCTCGTGGCAGGAGGGTATGCGACAGGGGAGAAGCAGGATTACTGGACTGGCCTGAAAAAAAGAGCGTACGTGGATATTGAATATTTCTAATTTTTACAGGATATCAAGTGCACTTCTTCCCGAGGTGGTCATGCCAGGGACGGCAAGTTTTCTTTCAAGAAGCATAACCACTATCGTGGTGATGGTGACCAGCACCAGATATAATATGCCGACGATGATGTAAGTTTCAGTGTAGGTGAAATATTTTGTTGCAACAAGTTTTCCTGCTCCGGTAAGTTCAATGACGGTCAGCATGTATGCCAGGGATGAGTATTTGATTAGATAAATAAACTCATTTGAAAGGCCGGGTATTGCGCGTCGCAAGGCCTGGGGGAGGATAACGAAACGCACTGCCTGCATTTGCGTCATGCCAAGGGCCTGTGCTGCGATCATCTGTTCTTCCTTGATCGATCCCATCGCCCCGCGAATGTATTCGGAACTATATGCACCATTACACATTACAAATCCGACAATCGATGCGGTAAATGCCGAAAGAACGATACCAATGGAGGGGAGACCAAAATACAGAATAAAGAGCATCAACAGGAGGGGAGTTCCCTTGACAAATCCCACGGCCACCTTGCACAGGAGGGCAACCGGCCTTGAGCCGTATACCCTTCCTATTGCGAGGAGAATTCCGAGGATAAATCCTATTGGTGCGGTAATTAAAACCAGTTCGATGGTTATTACTATCCCCTCGAGCAGGACAGGCATCAGAATCTGGGTAATGAACGGCAGGGAATCCATGGTATCATCAGTCCGTCCCGAAACCGCTTACTTTTCCGATGAAATTTTTGCATCGTTCAAACGTTTCGTCACTCATCATCTGGTCGGGGCTTCCCTGTTCCTGGATAATCCCATGCTCCATAAACATGATCCGTGTCGCAACCGAGCAGGCAAATCCCATTTCATGCGTGACGACCAGCATTGTCATTCCCTGTTCTGCAAGGAGTTTCATTACTTCGAGAACTTCACGAGTCAGTTCTGGATCCAGGGCTGATGTGGGTTCATCAAAGAGAATGACGTCGGGGTCCATTGCAAGGGCCCGGGCAATGGAGACGCGCTGGGCCTGGCCACCCGAAAGTTCTGCGGGGTAATGGTGTGCCCATTTTTCCATGCCCACCTGGCGTAATTCATACAATGCCTTTTCATGGGCTTCTTTCGGGTCCATTCCCCGGACCTTAATCAGCGCGAGTTCGACATTTTCCATTGCAGTAAGGTGATCAAAAAGGAAAAAATTCTGGAAGACCATGCCAATACGCTGCCGGAAGTGGTTGATCCGTTTCCCGGAGTTTGTCACCTCTTCACCATGGAGCCAGACGTGGCCGTCGTCCGGTTTATTCAACTGGTTTATACACCTGAGGAGGGTACTTTTTCCGGTTCCGGAAGGTCCGATAAAACAGATGGTCTCGCCCTTTTTCACATCAAAGGTTACTCCACGGAGTACTTCGAGTTCCCCAAAAGATTTGTGGATATTTTCCACCCTGAGAATGTATTCTTCGTCTGCCATAATTATGCTGCTCCTGTCCCGAATCCCGGGACTTCCACCTTTTTCTCTATTACATGAAGCACTCTCAGTCCTGCGTAGTTGAGGAGGATGAAAATTCCTGCGCAGGCCAAATACATCGGCATTGTAACATATGTCTGTGATACGATCTGGGACGTTCTCGTCAGAAGCTCTGCAACACCGATCGCATAACATATCGCAGAATCTGTGAGAATATTCGGGTATTCATTTGACCATCCGGGCAGTGCTATACGCATTGCCTGCGGGAGGATGACATTGCGTATCCCCTGGACTCTTGTCATTCCAAGGGAGCGTGCTGCAATCATCTGGCCTTCATTAATTGACTGAATTGCTCCACGGAAAATCTGTGACTGGTAGGCAGCTCCCCTGAGTCCGAGGACCGTGGCTCCGACATAGAACGCCGGAAGCTCCAGTCCAATTTCCGGAAATATCCCAAAATAGAAGAGAAAAAGTAAAACAAGCACGGGAAGGCCACGGAAGAACCAGACATAAATCCCAACCGCCGCCCGGATCGGAAATTTTCCGTACACCTGCCCCAAGGCCATTGGAAGTCCGATAAACACCCCGATGACAAGGGCTGATGCAACGAGACCCAGTGTTGCAAATATCCCTGATATCAGGTAGGGGAACCATTCGATAAGAACTTCGGTGAAATCCATCAATCATTCACCGTTTCTCATGTAATGGTCTTCATATGGAAGATGTATTCCTGTGTGGATGCGCATCGCGTTCACTCAGTATAAACCATAGTACAAAATAGAGGTTTTGAAGTGAAATTCACTTCAATAACCTTGTTCAGAAGCACCTAACCTTCCATCTCGTATTTTTCTATCAGCTCTTCCCAGTACGGGTCTGCCATCAATTTGGTGATTCCGTCATTGATGGTTGCAAGAAGTTCCGTATCCTCTTTGCGAATCGCAACCCCATATTCTTCATTGGTGTCAATTTCACCGACGATGATAAGGGGCTTACCTGCGATTGCATCAAGCATCGGTGGTTTGTCATAAATTGCAGCATCAATACGCTTGTTCTTCAGATCCTCTGCTGCGAGCGGGAAGTTGTCGTAGGTTTTAACATCGCTTGCATCCATCAGGCCTGTCTCAACGAGGTTCTCCTCGACCCAGAACAAGCCGGTTGTGCCACGCTGACCTCCAATGACAAGGGTCCCGTTCTTGAAGTCATCGAGTGTGTAGCCTGAATCCTCATGAACAGCAACAGACTGATTGACCTTCCAGTAGGGCATGGAGAAACTAACCTTTTCTTTGCGTTCTTCAGTGATCGTCATGCCGGAATAGACCATGTCAATCTTCCCATTCTGGAGAGCGACAATAATCCCATCCCATGCAATTGGCATAATCTCCACTTCAAAACCCTGTTCCTCTGCTATCCATTTAATGGAATCGACATCGAAACCCTGGGGATTTCCCTTGGAGTCAATATAACTGTATGGGGGATACTCCCCGTCAATACCCACTTTGTATACAGTCGTTACTTCGCCCTGTGTGGGGGTGGCCCCCTCAGCGGGCTCATCGGGACTGGAAGTACATCCAGCGAAACCGACAGCAGCAATGACCACAATAACCAGTAATGTTCCCAACCAATTACGGCTCATAGGATGAATTTTTTGTCTGCGGTTATTTTATGCTTTATGTATTGAATCTTGGAGCTTAAAATCAGAGAATTGAATCCTGTTGAAAATTTGGAGGTCATATGGTGGAGTTTATTGTTGGTCAGTCTGGTAAAAAAGGCTAATTTATGGTTAGCGAACCAATTTTTCCCCCCGCGTTATCCGTGGAGATATTCGGATGGCCCTGTTGACGGGGGTTCACGGGGGGATAGGTGAATGGCGTCTGGGATCATTCGCAATTTACTGTGCATCATCTTCGAGGGGGATCTCTTCGGCGACCCGGACCAGCTCTTCGAAATGGCGATTTTTTCTCGTCAGGACAAGGGATGCCCGGTCAAAGAAGGTAAATGAGAATGTTCCTCCCGCTGCAGGCGGATGTCCGCCCCCATCGAAAGCCCGTGCGATGAGGTGGCTGACAGGAGGTTTTGAGCGAATGGAAAATCTTCCCTTTTTGCCATACACCACTTCGATATCAGTGAAAAACTCATCGCGTATTGCGTGCGCTGTCTCACTTGGATAGCCATAGAGCGGTGCAAAGGCAATCCTGAAGCGGCTGCCGAGGATTATCATTCTCTGCTTACTTCTTCGTATTGCATCCTCGCGTTCTTTTTCAATCTCTGCAAATTCCTTACGGATCCAGTCATCAGAGAGTATTCCCCGTACCAGCCTATCGCGTACTTGATTCAGATTGGCAGGTATCGTGCAGACCTGTCCCAGTGGTGCTGATCTGGGATCCTGATGTTTCCATAGATCATAGTCACAGATCACCCGCGCGACTTCTTTGGCGTTCGAATTTCCGGGCATCAGGTCTTGTGCACAAATCCCGGTGGCGCAGGTGCTCGTGTCAACCTTCAGATATTCAGTACATTCGGATGCAACTGCAATTTCTTCGGGTGTCCACCGGTGGTGATCACGCCATTCAATGCGCCATTTGTTCGAGTGGGCTTTCTCCAGAATTTCACGTGCTCCCGTGAAGTATCCCAAATCGCTGATGCTCAGTATATCCCCATTTCCCTGAAGGTTCGCGAGAGCAGACAGGAGGTGGGGGAATTTTCCTACAGACGACCAGATCGTAAATACATCGGCATGGTGCATTCGATGAATCGCATCACATCCGGCGGCATCAAGATCATTGTGGGTGAGATGGACAACATGCCCATTGCGTTCCTCTACTGATTTCATAAGATGAGAAAATCCATCCCTGGTTCCTGGTCCCCGTGTACCCATCATATATTCATTTGTCGATAATGCAATAAATGGGAGTGTTTCAGGGGCCATCACAAAGGATTTGCGTGTTGATTAGAAATCAAAGAATTTATTACTGTGGGCATCCAATCCTATATCTCAAGCCTTAGTAGCTCAGACTGGGAGAGCGCCAGACTGAAGATCTGGTTGTCGCCGGTTCAAATCCGGCCTGAGGCATGGTTTCTCCTTTTAAAAAAATTCTGTGCGAACATTTAATTTCTGCCGTTCCTATTTCCTTGCATCATGGATGTTGATTTGGAGGACAAGGCAGGGCATATAGAAATTTTTGATGCACGACAAAAAAAGTTCATCAGGGTTCTTCCCGTGGAGAAATCTGATGATGAATGGTTCCGGACTCTGGGGGTAATGGAGTATGAGGTCGCGCGAAAGGCGGGCACTGAAGCCCCCTTTACCGGACGATATTATAAATGCGAGGAGGATGGGATATATGCCTGTGTTTGTTGCGGGACTGATCTCTTCTTATCTTCGGATAAATATGATTCCGGGACTGGATGGCCAAGTTTCAGAAGCCCGGTATCCGAAAAGAACATTGAGGAACTGTCCGATCATTCATATGGCATGACAAGAACCGAGGTTCGATGCCGGCGGTGCGGGGCACATCTGGGGCATGTTTTTGATGACGGTCCACCGCCGAACCACCTGCGATATTGCATAAATTCAGCCTCACTAATGTTTGTTCCTGCCAAAAAATTGTAAATACTCCTGTTAATCCTGTTTTTGCCCAGGGCAGGAGGCTGAAAATATGGACAACAAATCGCTAAATGATGGAACTGCATACATTGTTTCATGCATCCATATGTATTCATCAACCTTGCAATGAGTGCCGATGGGAAACTCTCAACACATGAACGCCGTCAGGTGCGAATTTCCGGTGAGAACGATTTTCGTCGGGTGGATGAGATAAAGGCAGGCAGCGATGCGATCATGGTTGGTATCGGGACCATCCTTGCAGATGATCCATCTCTGACAGTGAAGTCTGCAGATAGAAAGGAAGCCCGCCGCAAAGAGGGAAGAGATGAAAACCCTGTGAGAATTGTTGTCGACAGTTCGGGAAGAACACCCGTGGATGCGGAAATTCTTCATAAGGGTCCGGGAAAGAGAATCATCGCGGTTTCACGAAAGGCAGATGCCGCCCGGATACATGAGCTGCAGAACTATGCTGATATAGTTGAATGCGGCGAAGAGAAGGTGCATCTTACGACCTTGATGGATATTCTTTCGGAGATGGGTATCCGGCGCCTGATGGTTGAAGGGGGAGGGACGCTAATATGGGGCCTTTTTGAAGAGGGTCTGGTTGATGAACTGATCACCTGCATTGGAAATGTTATCATCGGGGGCGCTGATGCACCAACTCCTGTTGACGGTCCCGGATTTCTGCATGAATCTGAATTTCCCCGACTTGAACTGATAGAATCAGTGCCCATGGACGATGGCGTTGTCCTCAGGTGGCGGGTTAAAAAATGAGGGTATCAAATACTTTCTCCCCCGTGGATCATCCCTTCTGCCGGTCCGCGGGAGAATTCCATTATCTATACGAAAGAATTTCATCATAGATGATATAGCTGTTTCCATCATTGTACCATACCTTGGCTATGACCCGGTCGGTACCCTTTGTTGCTTCTCCGGATACAACGGTAAATGTGGCCTCAGAATTCATTTTTGGTTCCAGAGGTTTTTCTGTTTTCTTTCCATTCGAGGCGATAACAGTCGTCTTGAGATCATTTACCTGGTCCATTCCCATTCCACCATTGAAGGTGACGGTAATGTCCCCTGTTATCGGATCTTTGGATGCTGCCACGGTAACAGAGCGGGTTGAAGGTACAACATCTGTTGGCCCCGGCACGAGATCCGGTGCCGACGGGGATGCCCCTGTGGGTGAAGTGGGAATTGGCGTCAGGGTCGGCGTTGCCGGCGTAGAATTGTCGGTGCATCCCGCAGCCATTACCAGTCCGGCAACCAGAAGAAGCAATATCACAGAGTATTTTGCGTTCATGGTGTATCATACGAAAATTTTCTATTTATCATTATCGGATATATTAGCTGCGGCATTCTTAGAGATTTGGCGCAGAGTGTGATACTACGAAAATAAAATGGGAATACAAACTGGCTGTTTTTCTACTACTGGCTTCTCTATGCATATATTCGGTGAAATTTGCCATCTTCCATAATCCTCAGGACACGGTGAACTATCTCTTCAATTCAATGGGATTTCTCCCGATTAATGTCCTTCTTGTAACGATTGTGCTCAACAGCCTGCTCACCATAAGATCCCGGCGTGAAAAAATGCAGAAACTCAACATGGTCATCGGGACATTTTTTTCAGAGGTCGGAACCCGTCTCCTGGTGGTTCTCTCTGACAATGACCCGGATGTTGGTGACCTTCGAGAGCAGCTTCTGATACGGAATGACTGGGATCAGGCACAGTTTTCACATATCTTCAATGTAATTGACAGAAGGGATTACCAGGTCAACACAGAGAACATAGATCTTGAGAAATTGCATGTATCTCTCATGGAAAAACGGGATTTTTTGTTGAGACTATTGGAAAATCCTGTTCTTCTTGAGCACCAGTCTTTCACTGAACTTCTGAGAGCCGTCTTTCACCTGAATGAGGAACTCTGGCGGCGGGAGGATTTCACCTGCCTTCCTGAATCCGACTGTCGTCACATAGAGGGGGATATCAACCGGGTGTACAAGGAACTTGTTCGCGAATGGATACATTACATGCAGTACCTTCAGGAAAACTATCCCTATATGTTCTCCCTTGCCCTGCGTACCAATCCGTTTGACGAAAGTGCCTCTCCGGTTGTGAAATAACTCCCTTCATTTTTTCCTCAACCAGGGATTTAGATAAATTCTTAATAGTGCGAATGCAATCCTCGGTGGAATAGGACTATGGCAGATTATTCAGTACTTATTGGCGGAAAAGCGGGGGACGGGATCAATCGAGCCGGGCTGGTGATTGCGAAGCTCTTCACCCGGCTGGGGTTCTATAGCTACATGTATTATGACTATCCCTCCCTGATCAGGGGTGGCCACAACTTCTCTGTTGTCAGGATTGCCGATCACCCCATCGGCGGTTACAGGGACGGCATCGATGTCCTTCTTGCTCTTGATGCGACAACGCTCAGACGCCACAGGACATCCGTACGAAAAGATGGCCTGATCCTCTACAATGCCGACATGATACACAGTGCTGAAGGAACCGCTGTTCCCCTTCAGTCGATCGTTACGGAAGAGGGAGGCTCGCCGGTTATGGCAAACACATGTATTATTGCTGCCTTTTGTAAATCTGCCGGCATAAGCTGGGAATATGTGGAGGATGTTCTTCGGTCTGAACTGTCGTATGAGATAGAGAAGAATCTGCGCATTGCCCGACGTGGGTACGATGCAGTATCCCTTAACGATCATCCTGCGTTTCTCCATTCTGAGGGGCTGACGGGTGAGAAGATCCTGATGACTGGCAATGAAGGACTTGCGCTGGGGCTGGTTGCCGCAGGCCTTGACGGATATGTAGCATATCCGATGAGTCCTTCAACAGGGATTCTTCATTACATGGCTGAAATTGCAGAAGAAGCAGGAATAACCGTTGTCCAGCCAGAATCTGAAATCGCAGCCATGAATATGACTGTTGGTATGGCGTATGCAGGATTCAGGGCTGCAACCGGTACGGCAGGGGGCGGATTCAATCTCATGACAGAAGGGTTTTCTCTGGCTGCCATGGCGGAAGTGCCGGTCACGATCATTCTTGCCCAGCGTATAGGGCCTTCGACCGGAACACCTACCTATAGCGCACAAGCGGATCTCCACTATGCTATATCTGCGGGCAATGGGGAATTCCCGCGGTTCATATTTGCTCCGGGAGATGCGGCACAGGCGTATGAGTGCGCCGGACATGCGCTCCGGTTATCATGGAAGTATCAGGTGCCAGCGATCATCCTGACCGATAAGAACCTGGCAGAAAGCACATACACGGTGGAGCCCTCTGTCCTGCCCGGTGGCATCCCCGCGCAGCCGATCTATGCTGCCAATCAGGAAGGGGGGATGTATGAGAGATATGCCGATGCCGAGGATGGGGTATCCCCCTATGCCATCCCGGGGGATGCTGGGTTAACCATCAAAGTGAACAGCAAGACCCATCGTTCCGATGGAATATCGACGGATACGGCCGAAGGTGTCGCCCGGTGCGTTGAAAAACAGATGCGAAAACTCCCTGCCATGCGACAGGAGATATCGGATTTGCGTCCGGTAATAATATATGGGAATCCGAATGCCGAGATCTGTCTTCTTTGCTGGGGTTCAAATGCCCTGCTTTGTCGTGAGGCTGCCGGCCGTTTGGGAATAAAAGCGGTTCAGCCGCTCGCTTTATGGCCATTTCCGGCAGGAGAGGTTTCTGATGCTGTTGGAAATTCCTGGATGGTGATCTCTGTCGAGGATAATTATACCGGTCAGCTCGCTGAACTTGCCCGTAATCATGGCATTCGTGTTGATCTGCATATCCCAAAATATGACGGGAGGCCCCACACGATTGACGGGCTCATGGAGCTTCTCTGGGGGATGGTGGCATGAATCAGACGCTCATTACTGATGCCCAGAATACATGGTGTCTGGGATGTGGGAATTTTGCAATTCAGCATGCAATCAAGGATGTGATTGTGGCTCTTATCGAAGGCGGGACCTCTCGTGAGTCAATCGTGCTGGTTGCAGGCATCGGGTGCCACGGAAAAATTGCTGATTACCTGAATATATCCACCTTTTATTCGCTTCATGGCCGGGCGCTGGCGGTTGCAACCGGAATAAAACTTGCCAATCCTGACCTCACGGTGATATGTACCGTTGGTGACGGAGATACCTATGCCGAGGGGCTGGCCCATCTGATATTCGCGGCGAAACGGAATATCGATATCACGGCAATCGTTCACAATAATCGTGTCTATGGCCTCACAAAAGGGCAGTACACGCCGACATCGCCGGGTACTTACCACGGCAAATCGACCCCGAAAGGAGTTATCGATGACCCTCCGTTCAATCCCCTTGAGATTATGCTGTGCTCGGGATGCGGTTATATCGCTCGTGGGTATACGCGCAGACAGGAACAGCTGACGGATCTGATCCATGAGGCAATTATGCACAAGGGATTCTCTCTGGTGGATACACTGCAGATATGTGCAAGTTTCCTGGATTTGACGGATTTTTACAATGAACGAGTCTATGTTCCTGCAGATCACAATTCCGAGGATTTTGATGCTGCGTGCAGGATGGCGAAGGAATGGGATTATGACAGAGACGCCCCCATCGCCCTTGGGACCATCTACCGCAGAGTGATGCCGACATTTGAGGCACGATGCAGGGTTGTGCCGAAGAGTGATCGTGAAAGGGCCGCTCTGGTCGAGAAAATCATCAGGGGACGCAGATAGCCCAGCTTTCCCCTGAATATCTGACAACTCAACTTTTTTATATCATATCCGGCAATTACCTGCTGATCAACCCGATGTTGGTGATGCAACGTGAATGAAAGAGTTATGGTAGCAATCAACGAGCAGATAAAGTGGGAATTATTTTCGGCTTATCTGTATCTTTCGATGTCTTCATGGTTTGAATCTATAGGATTGAAGGGGTTTGCAAACTGGGAGCGGATCCAGGCGATGGAGGAACGTGATCATGCGATGAGATTCTATTCGTATGCCATTTTCCGGGGCGGAAGAGTGATACTTCAGTCAATTGATGCTCCACCTTCTGAATGGGAATCACCTCTTGCTGCTTTTGAATTTCAGTTGTCACATGAAAAATCAGTTACGGCAAGAATTGAAAACCTGATGAATATTGCACTCGAGGAGAAGGATCACGCATCTGCTGGTATGCTCCAGTGGTTTATCAGTGAACAGATTGAGGAGGAGGAGAATGCGAGTTCTAATGTGGAACAACTGAAGATGGTAGGCGGCGAAACGGGGAAGGGGCTTCTCTATATGCTTGATAAGGACCTCGGTGCCCGGGTATACACTCCGCCTGTTGTCCCGGAATAAAATTTTTCCTGTATTTTTCATTCTTTTTGCTAAAATTAACCTGAAAGGTCTTTACCATTCCTGGTGTCTGGAACTCCTCAAAGGCACAGATACAGACATTACCTCAACGAATGTCCCTTTTGCCTCATGATAACGAATGCCGGTGAGGATACCATTGCCTTCAGGCACAGGGAGAAAGGACGAAACATCGGGAGGATTTGCATCGTATGCGACCCAGCATAGACGGGTCAGATAGTGTGGGGATCGCAACGGAGAGTGCGTGCGGTTCTGTAAAAAATGATAGGGGAAAACAGGTCAGTATGTCCGTGCGATAATTGCAGGACGTGCTTCTTTTCCACATACCAGACAGTGGCCATGTGTTTCATCGATATAAGCACTCCTTACATCATTGCCCAGGATACTAACCCCGGTTTCCTGTTCGATTCTTTCGGCGCAGGCTTCATCTCCGCACCAGTGGATGACCGCGACCCCTTTTTCTGCAGCTTCTTTTGCTTCCTCCATTGTTGAAGCTCGCACGATTTGTTCATAAGCCCGTGCCTCGGCGCGTTGCTTCATCTCAAGTCTGAACGTTTCAAGAAGGTCGATAACATCCTCAACGACGGTATTGCGCGAGATCTGGATCTTTTCTCCAAAGCGTGTGGCCGCCATTACAACCCCGTTATCGATATCTCGCGGTCCAATCTCCAGGCGCAGGGGGACACCCCGCATCTCCCAATAGTAGTATTTTGCTCCCGGCCGGATACTCCTGGTGTCGGTCGTCACCCGGTACCCGGCACAACGAAGGGTATCTTCGAGTTCGTCGGCAGCGCTGAGAACATCGGTCTCCCGTCCCTTTTTGATTATCGGAACGATAACAATCTGCATAGGGGCGATTTCCGGAGGGAGGACAAGTCCGCGATCATCACCATGGATACTGATGAGAGCAGCGATGCATCGTTCTGATATACCATAACAGGTCTGGTGGGCAAACTGCTGATTCCCCTCAGGATCTTCATAGGTCATATCAAACGTTTTCGAAAAATTATCGCCCAGATGGTGTACCGTTCCAACCTGCAGGGTTTTTCCGTCCGGCATGATGGCATCCGTTGCGATGGTATAATCCGCCCCGGGGAATTTATCCCACTCCGGGCGTCGTGAAATGATGACCGGAACGCAGAGGCGGTCATAAAATTCTGTGTAAAGGGACACGGCTTCCTCAACCTGATTTTCGGCCTCTTCCCAGGTCGTGTGAACGGTGTGTGCCTCTTTAAACGATGTAATCTCGCGAAGCCGGATGAGCGGGCGGGTATGTTTGGTTTCGTACCTGAACGTGTTGACAATCTGGTACAGCTTGATGGGGAGATCGGCATGAGATCTAACCCACAGGCTGTACATGGGATAGATTGCCGTCTCGCTGGTAGGGCGGAGGGCAAGGGGAATATCAAGTTTGGTTAGACCACCGTGGGTGACCCAGTAGACTTCCTCTTCAAATCCTTTGATATGCTCCGCTTCCTTCATGAATTCATTCTCCGGAATTAGAAGGGGGAATAGCGTCTCTTCATGATCCCTGTCCAGCAGTTCTCTTAATATCGCATAGGTCCGTTTCCGAATTGCGAATCCGTGAGGGTACCATACATAGAGGCCTTTGACAGGGTAACGGACATCCATGATCTCCGCCTGCCAGAGTATGTCATTATACCACGCGCTAAAATCGCATTTAGGAGGGAGTGCGCCGCTATCTTCGTGCATTTACCAGACTCCTCAAGTGAGTAAATTTAGGATTTCTGGCGTAATAAATCCCTCTATACACGCGGCAACTGCAAGGAGCGGCAGAACGAGCAGAAGGAATTTTCTCCCGTATGTTCCAGCCGCGGCCACAGCATCCCCCCCGCCACTCAGTTCTTTCCATACCTCAACTCCGAGGAGGATGCCATAGGATCCGGCGAGAATGATTGCCGGGATCTCAAATATCCCATGGGGAAGCACACCTGCGAGAAAGAACACCAATCCCTGTTCCTGGCGGATCATCTCTGCAACGATGCCGATGATAAATCCGTTGAGGCTCAGTATGAGCAGCGTTACCAGACCGAATGAAACCCCTCCAAGAAACAGGATCGCAGAAGCCTGCAGGTTGTTAATGAAAATATTGAGGGTGATGATAGCGGGGTTATCGCTCATCAGCTGCGTGAAGATTTGATCAGTTATGATGCTTATGATCTCTTCTCCAACAGCCGGATTCTCTGCCACGGCAACTCCCCCTAAGACCGTGGCAATGAGAAATGTTGCCGTGGCCAGGAAAAATGCGCGGAGTTCTGTTCTCTCAGACATACAGCACCATCCGCATCATATCACGGATTCCCGGTGCCATCCCCACGACGATCATTGCCAGAAGTATGAGATGCCAGAGTGAATCATTGCCTCCTTCTTTGCGATATGCTTCCAGGATATATATTGCCGGAATGAGCACGGCAATTTTCAGAGCAAACATGGAAAATGCTGTTCCGGTCCACTCAATGAGATGCGATCCGACCACATGCACTTCAACATATTTCATTTCGTGCAGGTCAATTCCGTAGCTCGTAGCACTTGCGTCCAGCATATGTCCGTAAATAAGCAGTTTGTAGAGTGCATCATTGACATACCCCCATCCGAAGACAAATCGTATAAGGCCCCAGAGGAGACCAAAACTGACAGCTGACATTCCAAGAATGGTGAAGAGAACAGTCAGCGAGACCTGCGAATAGGTAAGTCCGTATGACAGAAGAAGGAGAGTGACCACAACGCAGGCGATGATCCCGCCCCATAAATACCCCTTGGTATAGGATTCGAGCATGCCGGATTTCTCGCAATTGCGTGCAAGGACCAGAATTGCAACTGTATAAAAGAAGACCACGAAAAAGATCAATGGAGTTACCAGAAGAACATTCCACGGTCTGGAAATGATGCCTGTGTCCTCTACAACGCGGAGGATTCCCCCTAATACAACGAAAGGGATCGTTGCAACGATAAAATCATGATTTATCTGAATTCCAGTGTTTTTCAGCCACCGGTATACGAGAAAGACTGCAATGATAAGGATGATTGCATAGGTCAGGGTATCTACAATGGTATAGGGTTCACCGTTGAGCGTTGGGCCTACGTAATATTTGTATATAAAATCCCAGATCATTTAGTGATAATAAATGAGTGCAGACGGTATAAAATTACTCAAAACTCCGGTTTTGGACAAGTCAAAGTGGATGCAGCTGCCACGGGACGTAATTATCGGGCATGACGTTATAGAACAGATCCCGAAGGTATGTGAGGATCTGGGGTTATCCGGTCCGGCACTCGTTATCAGCGGATCAGGGACAACGATGAAGGTAGCGGGCGAACGGGTCCTGGATCTTCTGGGTGACCAGTATGAAACCGAGTGCTTTCTTGTTGATGCAATAAACCCGGAAACTATCGCAGAAGCTGAAAAGGCAGCGGCAAATGCAGAATTTTTAGTTGGAGTCGGCGGAGGGAAGGTCATCGACACTGCTAAGATTACTTCATTTAATCTGGATAAGGTCTTTCTCAGTGTTCCGACCGCAGCGTCTCATGACGGCATTACCTCATCGCGCGCATCGGTTCCGGTGGAGGGTGGGAGCGTTTCTCTTCAGGCACATCCTCCGATAGCACTTATCGCTGATACAAAAATTATCGCCGGGGCACCCCGCCGTCTGCTTGCATCTGGGTGCGCAGATGTCATATCGAATTATACTGCAATTCTGGACTGGGAACTGTCACACCGGCTGAAAGGAGAACCAATCTCGGAGTATGCGATCGCACTGTCACGCATGACTGCAGAAATTACTGTCAAAAATGCGGGTGTTATCAGGCTTAATACTGAGGAAAGTGCCTGGACGGTAGTGAAGGCGCTGGTATCATCAGGGGTAGCTATGAGCATCGCCGGTTCTTCACGCCCCGCCTCCGGTGGGGAGCATAAATTCAGCCATGCCCTGGATCAGCTTGCACCCGGCGTAGGCCTGCATGGGGAGCAGTGTGGCATCGGTTCAATCGTCACCATGTACCTTCACGGTGGCGACTGGAGGGAAATACGCTCCTCTCTCCAGACGATCGGTGCACCGACGACCCCGGCAGAGATCGGAATTGATGATGAGATCGCTGCACGAGCACTTGTCAAAGCCCGGGAAATACGTCCCGAACGATTTACGATTCTTGATATTGGAATAACGGAGGAGGTTGCGAACAATCTTGTCCGGATGCTGTATACGGAGTGAGTCATGAGTCCGGAAAAATCAAAAATTACTCTTGCAGGGAAGAATCTTGCAATTGAAGGTCTGGAATTTATATACGAGGGTGGAAGTCGCGCTTGTGAGGGATGCAAGCTGCATAAGGTCTGCCACAATCTTCGTCGAGGGCGTAGGTACAGAATTGTGAATGTGCGAACAAATACCCTGCATTCGTGCAATGTCCATAATGAAGGAGCTTATACAGTGGAGGTCGTCATAGCCCCGATAACATCGGCCGTACCTTCTGAGCGTGCAATATTGCATTCCAGGATTACCTTTGAGACGAGCTGCACGGAAACCGGATGCCCGAATTTTTCTCTCTGTAATCCGGAAGGGGTGATCGAAGACGAGAGCTACCATATTGAACAAGTATTTGGGGAAGTGGAGAAACCTTGTGTTCTTGGAAAAAGAATGATTTCTGTCCTTCTCCGTCCACTCTCAGAATAGGAATTTTTCACAGAACATATTTTCATCCCCTGTCGCTTCTGCCATCTCTTCTGAGAGCATAAAGGCATGCCGCCATATCGATGATATCGTGGATTCCCCGAATATTGGCCAGACAATGTGCAGGTATTCCGTTCAGGCCGAGATATGCGCCGGCCATTGCCCCTGCAACCGCTGCAATCGTGTCGGTATCTCCCCCGAGCATGACCGCGGCCGAGACTGTATTCTGGTAGGTATCATTCGTCAAAAAGAGCGCGACTGCACAATGGGTGGTAGCCAGTGCGTCGAGTGAGGGGGTGAGGGGGAATTTATGGAGATCGCTGAGGACGCTCTGTATTTCAGCGATGGTGACGTTATCCAAGGCATAAGAGTATGCTTCTTCTCGGCCCGCCCCGCGGCATAGGCAACTGATCATCGTATTGACAACAGCAGAGCATTCACAGGCAACCGGGTGATAATGTGTCAGTCGGGAGCAGGCGACACTCACGTTCCATACTTCATCCGGGGGATAAAAAATTCCCAGAGGGGCGCCACGCATGACACTTCCATTGGTTCTGCCGCCACCTAATTCATAGAGCTCCCGTGACGCATCGAGGGGGGCGCATCCATTCTGCACCCGTGCAAAGATCGATGAGGAGGTTGGGCCATAAAAGCGGGGATTTTTGGTATAGGCGGAAAGAAGGTTGCGCATCACATCAATTGGATCAAAATATCCACATTTGATGAGAGAGCCGGCTAATGCAAGTGCCTGTTCTGTATCGTCGGTGAATTCTCCCGTCTTTACTCCGAATATCCCTCCTGATGAGAGTTTTGGGATGCCGTGCCGAGGGGGTAAAAATCCCTCATACGGGGCCCCGAAGGCATCCCCGACGGCAAGACCGGCGAGCGCCCCGGCAGCGCGTGAGTTGTGCGATATAAAGATCACCAATAAATTATATCTCCTTAGGAAAAGTAGTAATTGCTAAGGATTGGTGATTTGGTGCAGAAAGAGGAATTATTACATCTTCACATGCTTCTTGTCCATGTGAAAAAATATTACGAATCTACAAACAATGAAGAAATTTTGGCAGAAAAATATGCTTCTCTGTCAATTTCACCTGTCCATATCCATAAGAACAAGATCTGCCATAAAGAGGCGATCCTCTCTCTGGGGGACGAACTTGTTCAGTATGTGAGATCAAAAGGACTGGCTTCCATGGAATATTCGGAGTTTGCGACTCCGGATGAAGTTGCGGTTGGTCAGTAATCCGGTATGGATGAGGTTACTATTCTGCGGGAGATTATCTCCCGTCTTTCTTACCCTGGAATCAGTTCATCTGATGTCCAGAAAATAAAGATAAGCGTCTCCAAGAAGTACGGGCTTTCGAAGATTCCAAAAAATTCAGCCATTCTTGCGGTTGTTCCCACGGAAGATTACGAACGTCTCAGGCAGATCCTTCAGGTGAAACCGACCCGGACACTCTCCGGCGTGGCACCGATTGCGGTGATGACCTCACCTCATCGCTGTCCGCACGGTATCTGCCTCCCCTGTCCTGGCGGACCGGAGCATCCATTCCATTCGCCCCAGAGTTATACCGGAGAAGAACCCGCAGCGTTACGGGGGCGTGAGTTTGGTTTTGATCCGTATATCCAGGTTCAGGCCAGGCTCTCGCAGTTTCAGATGCTGGGGCATCATATCGACAAGGCAGAACTGATTGTCATGGGGGGGACGATCACCGCACGTGATCCGGAATACCAGGAATGGTTCATGCGTGAATGCATTCGTGCAATGAATGACTATGGGCATGAACCAGCAGACGACACTTCCTCCTATGAGGAACTGTGCCTTCGAAATGAATCGGCCGATGTTCGTTGTATTGCGGCAACATTTGAAACACGTCCCGACTGGTGCCTGCCAGAGCACATTGATCGTATGCTCGCCCTGGGCGTGACGAAGGTCGAAATTGGCGCCCAGCATGTCAGGGACCGGATTTTGGACTATAACCGGCGCGGACATGGGGTTGCCGGGACCATTGCGGCAAACTGCCATCTGCGGGATGCGGGGATAAAGGTCGGGTTCCATATTATGCCGAATCTACCATCAGCGACCCTGGAAGACGACCGGGCAATGTTCCGGGAACTCTTTGAAAGTCCGGACTACCGGCCGGATTTCATAAAAATTTACCCTACTCTTGTCACTCCGGGTTCGGAGATCGAGGCGTTATGGAAAAAAGGTGAGTACCAGACCTATCCTGAAGAGGACATGATTCGACTCATTGCGTATGGCAAGTCCTGTCTTCCCGAATATGTGCGCCTCCAACGAGTACAGCGTGACATTCCGGCAAAACTGATCGTTTCAGGATCGCATCACAGCAATTTTCGCCAGCTGGCACATGAATATCTTCTTCGAGAGGGGGGTGAGTGCAGGTGTATCCGCTGCCGGGAGGCGGGCCGAAACATAGTGGTGGGTGATGCTTCAATTGAGGTTATGGAATATGAATGTTGTAATGGTACGGAATTTTTTATTTCAGCTGTTGCCGACGACGCTTTGATCGGGTTTGTACGTCTTCGGTTCCCGTACAGGCCATGGAGGCAGGAGATCGAGGGTTCTGCCCTTATACGCGAATTGCACGTATATGGTTCAATGGTCCCTCTCATGCGTGATGGGGAGGCGGGTTTGGAATGGCAGCATCGCCGGTATGGAAACCGTCTGCTCGGCAAGGCTGAGGAAATAGCTGCAGAAGCCGGTTTTTCTGAGATATCGGTGATGAGTGGAATCGGGGTAAGGCCGTATTATCGCAGGCATGGATATGAACGATCAGGCCCATATATGAAGAAGAGGCTCGTATGAACCCCGCAACACTTGAATTTTTGAAGCAGAAGTTCCGTTCATACTATTCACGAGCATTTCTCCCCATGCCTCCGTCACTGGAGCAGCGGGAGTGGGGGTTCATTTTCTTTGATCAATCTCCCACGGTGCACATGCGGCGTCATATAGGATTTCATTCCCGTGATGAAGTGACTTCGTATGTCCGGACAATGGTGCCTCGGCACATGTATTTTTCTACAGCTTATTACGCTCTCCCATCTGCCGCAACAATGAATGAGAAAGACTGGTGCGGTGCCGATTTGATTTTTGATCTCGATGCCGATCATATTGTCCAGAAGGTTCCTTATGAGCAGATGCTTGATCGAGTTAAAGCCGAGACATTCAAACTGATTGCGATGCTGACCAATGAGCTAGGATTTTCGGAAAAATCCCTTCATCTGGTGTTTTCTGGTGGACGGGGGTATCATATTCACATACGTGACCTGGAAATTCGTCAGTGGGAAAGCGCGCAGCGACGTGAGCTCGTGGATTATGTCTGCGGGATTGGTCTGGACCCGGCGATTATGCTCAAAGGGAGGGATGGATATGCGGGGGGGTGGCCTGCGCGTTATCGCCAGGCTCTACAGGAAGAAGTACAGCAGTTTTCAGAAATGGACCCCGCCGAGGCGGTGCGTTTCCTCTCAGGGAAGAAGGGTATTGGAAAGAGTTCGGCAGAGAAATTTGTGGATTCCGTTGATGATATCCTCTCTGCCCTCTCGACTCCTTCAGCATCAGTTCCGATCAATTACCGTGTGTTGCAGTTCATTACTTCAGACGAGTACCTACCATTAAAAAAGCGTATCTCCAATAAGGCAGCACTCCCCGACGAGCCTGTTACAACGGATGTCAAACGGCTGATACGTGCCCCTGCTTCCCTCCATGGGGGCTCCGGTCTCAGAGTCGTCGAGTTGTCGTCTCCGAAGGAGCTGGACGCATTTGATCCACTGTGTGATGCAGTTGTGGACTTCGGGGACGACAGTGTAAAGGTGGACTGCACGTTCCCGCTCACAATGACTATGATGGGAGAAAAGCATATTCTTACGAAGGGGCTCCAGAAAGTTCCTGAAGAGGTAGCGGTATTTCTTTGTTGCAGAGGAATTGCGGAAATTGCTACTGCTGAATCTCAGCCGGTTCATTGAGGGAGATGGGAGAATCTTATGGATTTAGAAGATATCAGGATCATAGTCCTTGAGGAGCGGGAGAGTGGTAAACTTACAGCGATCCCTCCTGATATATTTGAAAAGGCAAAAAAACGTCTTTCCGAACTCTATGAAGAAGCGAAGTGCATTGATAATTTTCTAACCGGACGTGGAACGGATCTTGTACAGGAAACGGAGAGTATAAAGGTCACTCTCAATGATATCGCCCGTGAAAGGTTTAAAAAAATTCTTAAGATTGCCATCAATCAGATGGAGACCCGTTATGTTGATCCTCAGGAACTACGAAAGATGCTTCCTGAAGAACGGGAGATGTACGAAGATATTGCCGCAGCGATCAGCCGGTGCCGAGAAGAACTGATTCTAGGTACGGTCCAGTATGCAGAAGAACAGCCACCAGTCGCGGTGGTGGAAAAGAGATCCGCATCACTTGATGAGGCAGAGGAGGCATCCCGGCGCTCAGAGATGTCAGAAGAGTATGAAATCGTCCGAATCCTGGAGGATATCGAACCATTTATGGGTACAGACGGGAGAATTTATAGCCTCATAAAGGAAGACATTGTTACTCTTCCTGAGAAGAATGCGCAAGTACTGTATGAACGCAACATAGCCTTAAGTATTAAGGCAGGTAAATAATATTGGGACTTGCAATCCATTTCAAGGGGCTTATTTCAATGAAAATGCCAGCAAAATTTAAGACATACTGCCCTTACTGCAGAAAGCATGAGGTACACGAGGTCGAAAAAGTCAAGAAAGGTAAGGATATGCACCTGCACTGGATTGACCGTCAGAAATCGCGCCGTGGGAAAGTAGGAAACATGGGAAAATTCTCTAAGGTTCCTGGTGGCGATAAACCGACAAAGCGTATCAATGTCAGATACCGCTGTACCACGTGTGGCAAAGCACACCTTCGCAGCGGTGTGAAAGCAGGTAAGTTCGAGTTCAAGGAGTGATAATAAATGGTACGAGTGAGCAGGGAAAATCGCAGTAAATTCTATCAGGTCAAGTGTCCTGACTGCGAAAACGAGCAGGTTATTTTCCAGCGGGCGAGCACGAAAGTTGAGTGTGTGGTCTGTGGAAAGGTGCTTGCTGAACCAAGCGGCGGGAATGCTGTCATTAATGCAGAGATTCTTGCTGAACTTGAGTGAGTAGTGAAGTTATGCAAGAGAGAGAGTGGCCTGACGAAGGGGAACTGGTTGTCTGCACAGTAACGAACGTAAAGGACTTTGTTGCTTTTGTAACCCTCGATGAGTACAACAACCGCGAAGGTCTGATTCCTATTGCCGAGGTGGCACGTGGATGGATTAAGCATATCAGAGATTTCGTTCGCGAGGGGCAGAAGGTTGTCTGCAAGGTTCTGCACGTTGATCGTAAAAAAGGTCACATTGATCTCTCGCTTAAGGATGTCAATGATCACCAGCGCAAAGAAAAAATTCACGAGTGGAAAAACGAGCAGAAAGCCAGCAAGTGGATTTCATTCATTTCAGAGGCGACTGGTGTTAATGAATCTGAACTACAGAGTATTTTTTATCAGGAATATGGAGCGCTCTTTCCGGTATTCGAAGATGTCCTCACTGATGAAAATGGGACATTAAAACGTCTGAATCTTAATAAAAAGGTTGCAGACTCTCTTATTCAGGTCGCTGGAGAGAACGTCAAATTACAGAAGGTCACTATCACGGGACATCTAATACTGATGTCGACCAAACCCGATGGGGTCAATGTAATTCGAAGAGCCCTGAGAAGTGCCCAGCCGAATGTCGATGATGCTGATATTGAACTGGTATACGTTGGCGCACCAAAATACAGGGTTAAAGTAACGGCACACGACTATAAAACTGCTGAAAAGGCGATCGACAAGGTGGCAAAGGCCGCAATTGGTGTTGTTGAACGTGCTGGCGGTACCGGGGAATTTGTTCGCAAACAGCGCTCTGGTAAGAATTGATGGGCGGAAAGATTCGAAAATGTCCGTACGACGGGACATACACACTCTCTTTTTCCTGTCCTTCCTGTGGAAGAGCGACCCGTACGGCACATCCAGCACGATTTTCGCCTGAGGATAAATATGGAGCATACCGCCGGAGATTATTCCATGGATGATATTACTATCCAGATTGTCCGTGAGGAAAATATTGGAGGGGAAATCCTTATTGAGGGGCTCCCCGGGGTTGGTCAGGTTGGCAAACTCGTAGCTGAACATATGATCGATCAACTGGGTGCCGAGAAGATCGCCGAAATTACCTCGATTTACTTTCCGCCACAGGTCACAATCAATGAAGATGGGATAACCGAACTTGCCAAGAACGAATTATACCGGTACGAAACAGAAGGCCGGGCATTTCTTTTTCTTGTGGGGGACTGCCAGAGCAACTCATCTGAAGGACATTACCTGTTGTCTGACGCATATCTGCAGCTCGCACAGGAACTTGGTGTTCAACGGGTGTATACGCTTGGTGGATATGGTGTAGGACACCTCGTGGAAGATATCAGGGTACTCGGAGCTGTCAACCGGCCTGCCCTTCGCGAAGAAGTTGAGGCCCAGGGAGTGCTCTTCACGCGCGATGAGCCCGGCGGCGGAATTATCGGGGCTTCGGGTTTGCTACTTGGGCTTGGGATCGAATATGGCATTGAAGGGATCTGCCTGATGGGTGAAACCTCGGGGTATATTGTTGACCCAAAAAGTGCTCATGCTGTTCTTTCTGTGCTTTCCCGTTTGATTGGTCTATTTGTTAATGAAACCAAACTCGAGGAGCGTGCTTCAGAAATGGAGGCGATATTCGACAAAATTCGGGATATGGAAGAGAAACGGTCGCAGGAAGAACTCAGTTATATCGGCTGAGCTGGCATGATTGTCAACACGGATCTTCATCTTCATTCTTTTTTTTCGATGGCTGTCTCAAAATCGATGTCGCCCTCCGCTCTTTTGGCAGGTTGTGTTCAAAAAGGAATTGGAGCGGTCGGAACGGGCGATGCCTCGCATCCGGTGTGGCGGAAAGCATGGGAGGAATACCTGGAGAACGATGCGGGCATTACGATTGTTCCAACGATGGAAGTCCAGGGAGAAGGGAGGGTACATCACCTCATCCTGGCCGCTTCTCTGGAGGTTGCCGAGGCAATTTCAGGTCGGCTTGCACCATGCAGCCGGACAATCAATTCGGCGGGCCGTCCGCATGTTGCTCTTTCGGGAGAGGATATTGCCCGGATCGTACATGAAGAGGGCGGAGTGATCGGTCCTGCACACGCGTTTACCCCGTGGACCGGTATATACGGGAAATTTTGCTCACTGAAAGAATGCTATAAAGATGAGAGTCCGGATTTTCTTGAGCTTGGCCTCTCTGCCGATTCATCGTATGGTGCGGGCATTCCTGAACTGAAGGACATTCCCTTTGTGTCAAATTCTGATGCTCACAGTCCCTCACCTTTGAAGATCGGTCGGGAATTTAACAGGATCGACATTAAATCTGAATGTCCTGCTGCAGTTATCGAGTCGGTATGCCGGGGAAAGATTCTCCTCAATGCCGGACTTTTCCCGGAAGAAGGTAAATATAACCAGACCGCCTGTGCCACCTGCTACCACCAGTTTAGTGTTTTGGAAGCAGAGATGAACGGATGGCGATGCCCCTATGACAGTGGAATAATTAAGGTGGGGGTACGAGACCGGGCGGAGCAGATGAGCACCGGTCCTTTAAGTCAGCGGCCTCCCTATCTTCATACCATTCCCCTGGGTGAGATCATCCAGAAAGTGCTTGGTACTTCGTCGCCGAATACACGGAAATGTCAGGCACTGTACTCCGAGTACCTTGCCAGTTTCGGGTGCGAAATTGCTGTTCTGACTGATACGGCAGTTGAGGAGATTGCGGAAATACATCCAGGAGTTGCTGCGGCGGTCGAAGATCTCAGGTCCGGAAGGATAACTCTCCACCCTGGTGGGGGAGGACAGTATGGCACATTTTCACTGCAACCGGCGGAGGACTGAGTATTCAGTTCTACTTCAGTTTGGTATAGTTTTTCGCAGCATTTGTAAATGGTTCTGCAAAACGATCACTGAAATAGGCATGCGTATAACCCGCCAGCATTCCACCTTCGTAGATGCCATCTTTGCCGTCACAGATTCCTCTTCCCCGGGAAAGAGTCATGGCAAATCTTGCATCATTGTCGCATTCTACGCGGGTGTAATGAAATTCATGTCCCCGCCATCCAAGTCCATGGGGGAGTAGAGCATCATGTGCAGTGCAATGTGCGTGCACGTATCCAAGAGCCTGAAAATGGTCCATTTTTATTGTATGTGCCGGAAGAACTCCAACCATTTTCATCGTTTCTGAACCGATAGTGATGCCTCTCGTAAGATAGATAAGTCCCCCGCACTCGGCGTATAGTGGCATTTCGTTGAGAGCTTCATCGCGGATCTGACTGGTTGCCGGTGCGGATTGTAGTTCTAAGGCATACAGTTCCGGGTAACCTCCGCCGAGGTAAAGGGCATCGGCATCGGGAAGAGCATCATGCAGTGGACTGAAAAAAACCAGTTCTGCACCATTATTCCGAAGCCGATCCAGGTTGTCCTGGTAATAGAAACAAAATGCCTCGTCATAGGCAACTGCAATACGGGTCGTACCATCATCTGCTCTTTCATCCCTTGACACTTCGCACGAACCCGGAATAGTGCAACACCTCCCTGCAGCTTCAAGGATGGCATCAACATCACAATATTCCTCGATTATCGGCCCGAATGCTGCCATTGCATCTGTTTCATGAGCCATGCAGAGTCCCAGATGGCGGCTATCTACTGAATTATCCCTTTTGTGCGGAATCCATCCGAATGCGGGTGTCTTGTGTGATACCTCAATCATCTGCCGGTGGCGCGCGCTGCCCACCTGGTTGAATATGACTCCGGCCAGAAACACCTCCTCATCAAAATTCTGGTAGCCCTGCACCGTTGCATTAGCGCTTCTTGACATCCCTTTAACATCAACGGTCAGGATGACAGGAGCCTGCAGTATCTTTGCAACATGTGCCGTGCTTCCGCAGTCGACACCTTCGAGTCCGTCATACAAGCCCATGACTCCTTCGATGACTGCGATATCAGCATCTTCAGATGCCCTGATGAAGGTTTCGAGAACCCCCGTCTCACCCATCATATAGGGGTCGAGGTTTCTTGAAGGGCGTTTGCAGATTGCCGAATGGTGGGATGGATCGATGAAGTCCGGGCCTACTTTGAACGGCTGGACTTTCAACCCCCTTTTAATGAGGGCAGCCATGAGCCCGCTTGCGATGGTGGTTTTTCCGCATCCTGAATGGGTGCCTGCAATAACTATCCGTGGAATCATTGTTACCTTCTGCCCAGGTAATGTGAGTTACCGTTATGCAATGTTATCTGTTTCATGGTTCATCTTCTTACGCAATATCTTCAGAAACAAAAAGCAGAGATCACAAGACAGGCTGCTATAACCGCATAGAGTCCTGACCGTGGGGTGGGCGGGTTCAGGACGCTTCCCGAGTAATCCTTTCGTCAGGATAGCCCAGATCTTCAAGGCATACCAAGGGTGATGGCCGGGTTCTGTTCCTTTTAGAGCATTTGCGAGTGCAGGCAGGGAGAAGTCTGGATCGGTAATGAGGGGTACAACCTTCCCTCAGCAAATTTACTGAGAGACTGCCATAACTTCGTCCTGTGTCGGACCTCCCTTTAGTTCCATATAGTTTACCTTAGTGTAAATTAATTTGATATAACGGGGGCAATAACTCTTCTCCTTTTAATTTTATAGGGGGGTATCCAGTCGCCCCTCGGATTTCCTGAATGGACGAGCAGGAAATCAATAGCCCTAACGAGCTGCCCCTGGGCCAGCACAAACTACGAGAGTTAGGAAATATTTTTGGATGATATGCACATACCTAACTTGATGCTTTCAATTCGCAGGGAAATCTGTGGATACTGTGGTGCATGCGTATCGGTATGTCCCGAAGGGGCACTCGAACTCATTGACGCATACCTCACGGTAGATGCGGATCGGTGCCGCAACTGTGGAATCTGTGCAAGGGTTTGTCCCCTTGGTGCACTGGAGGTGGCGGATGAACGATTACTATGATGTTCTGATAATCGGGGGGGGTCCTGGAGGAGCAACGGCCGGCAAAGCTGTTGCGGAGGCAGGACTTTCTTGCTGTATTATTGAAAAGCGACCGGCTATCGGCACTCCCGTTCGCTGTGCGGAAGGAGTGGGGCAGGAGATCTGTGATTTTATTGACCTTGATCCGAAGTGGGTTTCTGCCAAAATCCAGGGGGCTGAACTGGTGGCGCCCAATGGTCAGGTCATTGAACTTAGCTCGAAGATAGCTGGAAATGAGGTCGGATATGTCCTGGATCGAAAGATGTTCGACCGGGAACTGATCTGGAAAGCGGCAAAAGCAGGGTGTGAAGTCTATGTCAAGACACGCGCTGTTGATGCAATCAGGGAAGGTGGCGTTGTCAAGGGAGCACGGGTTGAATATGCAGGAGAAATGCGCAATATTTCTGCGAAAATTGTCATCGCTGCGGATGGTATCGAATCCAAGTTTGCCCGCTGGTGTGGTATCGATACCACAGTGCCCATGAATGAACTGGAGACCTGTGTCGAGTACCTGATGACAGATATTGACATAGATTCGTCAGTCAATGTGTTTTATCTGGGGAATGAATTGGCGCCGGAAGGATATGTCTGGATATTTCCCAAAGGGGAAAGGACCGCCAATGTCGGAATTGGCATCTCTGGGAAAAAGTGCAGGAATGGCAGTCGTCCCAAAGATTATCTTGATCGGTTCGTTCAGGAGAATTTCCCGGACGGTAAAATTATTGAACTGATTGTCGGTGGTGTTTCCGCATGCAGGCCATTGGCAACAACGGTTGCGGACGGTTTAATAATTGTTGGTGACGCAGCACGCGTCAGCGACCCGCTTACAGGCGGGGGCATTCTCAACGCAATGTATACTGGAAAATTGGCCGGTACAGTTGCCGCTGAATGCATTAAAGAGGGTGACCTGACTGCCGCAGCACTGAAAAAATATGATGTTATCTGGCGTGAATCTGCCATGGGCAAGGGCATTGAGAGGAATTACCAGATAAAAGAGATAATGATCCGGCTTTCAGACCAAAAAATGAACTCCATTCTCAGTTCGGTTCAAAAACTGGACCTGGAGAGAATCGGGACCAAAGAGATTGTCAAGGAACTATTAAAATACAATCCCTGGCTGCTTAAGGAAATAAATAGTCTCAAAAAAATATTAAGCTGAACGTTTCAGCTGGCGGTTGAGGACTGCCAGACAGTCCTTTTCTGCCTCTTTTTTCGTAAAAACAATTATTTTGTCGCCTTCGCGAATTTTGACCCTGCCACTGGGGATAATGAGGTCGCCTTTTTCACGCTGGATTGCAATAAATACAAAATCCCTGACGTCAAGTTCATGAATTTCGTGATCGATCATTGGTGCATTTTTATCCACATCAAGCTGGAAAATGGTTCCCCCTGGGATGGACGCAATCTGATGAAGATCGGTGTTCTCAGACCAGTAATAAAGCCGGTTGGCGACAAGTTCATCGGGATTTTCGCTGATATGCACCCCCACTTCCTTAAAGAGGTCAGAATGCTCCTTCTGGTTGACAATTGAGACTACATTCGGGACATTGAATTTTTTTGCAAGCCAGCATGTCATCAGATTGACCGCATCATCACTTGTTGTCGCGACGAGGGCGTTTGCCCTGTCAATTCCTGCATCTTCAAGAATGGATTTTTCTGTTGCATTCCCATTTATTGCCATGACATCATAGTGTTCGATTACCTCATTGCATCGGTCTTCGTCCTGATCGATGACAACCACTGAGTCACCATGCTCAACAGAGATGGCTGCAAGGTTCCGGCCGATTCCCCCCAGCCCAACGATGATGATAAACATTCATTGGGTTTTCGACTACATGTATTGATATAGCTTGTGAAATGTCGTGAGGATAAACGTGATATGCGGAGTAGATGAAGCCGGGAAAGGGGCGGTTCTTGGTCCTATGGTCATTGCGGGGGTGCTTGTTCACGATATCAGAGAGTGTGAAGGTCTAGGTTTCATGGATTCAAAAATCCTCTCCAAAAAGCGCCGGGAAATATTATTTGATCGGATTAATGCGGATTTCAAAACTGCTGTTCGTGTGATTGATGCCCACGACATTGATCATATGCGAATCGAATTAAAAACAGGGATGAATTCGATAGTTGCTGCTGCGCATGCTGCTGTCATTGAAGATCTTGATGCACGCACTGCGTTTGTTGATGCCTGCGACGTAAATGCACAGCGGTACGGAGATACGATACACGCTCTTCTCCGGACATCATGCACCATTATCTCCGAGCATAAGGCTGATAGCAGGTTCCCTGTTGTCAGTGCCGCATCCATCGTGGCAAAGGTCACGAGAGACCGGATTATTGATACTCTTTCGGAAGAATATGGGGCAATCGGTAGTGGTTATCCTTCTGACAGGGTCACCATTGATTTTATTGAAGCATGGATTTACAACAATGGGTCGCCACCTCCATTTGCGCGTCGTTCATGGAGGACGGTATCGGATATTACCGCGCGCCTGTCACAGTCTAACCTGTTTGATTTTTAGTCGGGATATTTCGGGTCCCTATGGTTTATCTGGACTGCGGGCGAAGATTATAACCGGATGGATTGGCTTATTGTTGCAATATTCTGTATTGCTTTTTATGCTCTTATCGCGGGATATATTAAATATAATAATATCTGGCAGGAACACATTACCTTTTATGGGCCTATTCTTGCCGTAAAGACCGATAGGGTTGATTTTTTTGATTTATTCAGATCATACTCCAGATTTTTGCGGGTATATGGATCGTTTGGTGCGATTCTCGTTGTTGTGATTTCAGTAATAATGTCAGTTCTTCTCATCTTTGGATTTTATAAGACAATACAGTCTCCGCCTTCTCCTGATGGTATCTATGAAATTCAGAATATTTTAGCTATTCCCGGTGTCAATGAGTTTATCCCGCTCACATTTGCCGTTTTGGTAGGACTTTTTCTTACCCTTCTTGTGCACGAATTCGGTCATGCAATTTTGTGCAGGGTTGAGGATATCAAAGTTAAAAGTACCGGTATCCTTTTTGCCGTTGTTCCAATCGGAGCATTTGTTGAACCTGATGAAGAGGAGGTTCAAAAAGCTTCCCGGAGATCAAAAATCCGGATGTATGGGGCAGGGATCGTCAACAACCTGGTTGTCGCTCTGGTTTGTCTGGTCCTGTTAATCTTTTTAATGGGGATGGCAATGCCGAATTCTGTTCCTATGATTCATGGCGTTTACAAGGACTATCCTGCAGAAATTGCTGGAATCCCGCCGGATTCCTTGATATCCGCAATCAATGGAATCCCGGTTGAATCCGTTGGCGAAATCGGAAGAATTCTTGAAAAGACGGTCCCGGGAGAAGAGATCTCGATGACAACGATCTACCGGAAGGAACAGCACACATACGCCCTGACTCTCGCAGAGTGGCCGAAGGATCTGGATCCGGGTGCAACATCCGGGTTCATGGGAATATCCTACTATACTCCGTCTGCCACAAAGGAAGTGTTCGACCGTTACATTGCCAGTCCTGTTGGGCCTTTGTTTCTCCTGTACCTGCCGATTAACTCTGTAATTGAAGGCGATTCGTTGCAGATGGCGATCTTTGCATTCGATACCAGTTATGCAGCTGTATGGGATGTCCCGTTCAATGGATTCTGGGGAGTCGTTCAGATTGTGTTCTGGACCTTCTGGTTCAATCTCGCCGTTGGTACGTTTAATGCACTTCCGCTCATCCCCCTTGATGGGGGATATATCATGCAGGAGGGAATAACGGGTATATTCGAACGCAGGGGAAGAGCAGATCTGGCACGCTATGTGGTGGGAGCCATCAGTACTGCCATGATAGCGATTATTGTCCTTCTCATTGCTGTTCCGCATATTCTCGGATGAGGAATGTGTAGTTTGATTTATGTAAGTGACTGACAATATCATATGTAGAGTAACTACAGGGGGAAATCCGGGCAACTTCTCCACCCTTGCGGTTTACAACACCCGAACTCAGGATATAAAAAGGGAAAGGTACGGTTCATGTCTCGAATTCCGGCAAACAAGCTCTATGCTCTTGGTTGGTATAACGAGGGGATCGCTCATCTCAAGATTAATGAATTTGAGGAAGCGATGCAGTTTATCAATACTGCACTGGAAGCGCTTCCTGAAAATCCTGATTTTTTGATCGGTAAAGGTGATGTCTACCTCTCCCTTGGAAATTTTGAGGAGGCATATTACTATTATAAGCGCGCAGCTGACAACGAAACAGATAATTTCAGGGCCTGGTTATCTATGGGAACAGCGTTGATGCGGCTGGAAAATTACGATGATGCCATTGAGTGCTTCCAACGGGCAAAGGGCTTACGGAACCATGATGGTGAAGTCTGGCTTGGAATAGGGATATGCCTGCTCCATATAGGCACGACAGAAGAAGCATCACAAGCGCTGAAAACCGCAATTAAGTTGAAACCGAACCAGCCGGCGCTATGGTACCAATTGGCGCGCATTGAAAAAGATCCCCAGAAAGCACTGAAACTTCTCCTACGCGGTCACCGCATGGATTCCAACAATATCGATATCCTTCTGGAATTAACAAGGGTGTATATCAATATCAGTAATCCAGAAGAAGCCGGGAAAATGCTTGAGAGAGCCTATGAGATATCTCCAAAGAACCAGAGAGTAATTGAAATGATGGAATACTATGTTCTGGAGACGACCTGGAATGAAGTGTTTGATAAGCCATATTTTGCCGAAGACGAAGATATCCTCTGATTCTCCAAAAATAATCTCGGTTTTCAAGAATTTTGTTGCTATTCTGTGCGAAGAAGGGCAATCCTGGAACCCTTTGGCACCCCCAGTGCATCTGCCACCGGTTGGCATTTCACCGACATGAGATATGCCACGGGGCAGGGTATTGGGAATTCCGAGAATGACTCATAATTTGCCATACCCTTCGAAATGATAAGTGTCGCGGATTGGAGGGTCGCGCGTAATTCATCCGGGAGATAGGGTGGATAGTATCCGAGTTCTGCAATCCCGGTTGTATTGGGGAGGATATTCGTGCAGTGTTGGTCAATTCCTGCAAAAAGTGCGTCTTCCAGTGTTGCATCGTTGATGATGGGGGCTCCGCGCACAACCACCGTGACATCTGCGCCCCTGTTTTTTAGATACCGGATGAGGAGGCCGTCAAAGATAATCTCTCCGCAGTTATCACAGAAATACACCACACGGTCCAGATACTTTTCCATCGTGGCCGTATCATCATGACTGAGTCCTTTTTCATACTCCTGCCTGAAAAAATTCAAGAAATCATCAGTGACCTTGTGTTCGGCTGACCCATAGTCAAGAGTATTAGCGATAATTGCTGCAAGGCAAAAATCATGAAATGTCGTCAGTTCACCGTTTACCGTGTCTGCTGCTTCGAGTGCTTCCCGGTTATTTATGCATTTGAGACAATGGTAAGGGTTCGGATCGTTGATAATCCTGTACGCGCACCGGTGGATTCTGCTTGATATGTGGGGGGCTGGTACAGGTTCGCGCCATATTTCATTGAGGAGGAGCTGGCATTCATTTATTGCCTGCTCAACAATAGTATCGTCTTTGCACGAAAGACGGCATTCATATTCGACTCGCGACATGAGACAATTAAAGCATGTATCCGAGGGCTGCATCGATTGACACTTCCAAAAAAAAGTTCATGGGGCCACTGCGATTCGAACGCAGGTCAGAAGACCCCCAGTCTCCTAGGATGGTCCAGGCTACCCTATGGCCCCGCTATAATAGATAGGCGTGTATCCTTTATTTATCTTGTCTTTTAAAAATTCAATCAAAATTTTTGGATTTGAATTCTTCAACATTTTTTGTCAGTTGTTCAATTTCATTCGACGTAAGATTCATTTTTCCACTTATTTTATCGACTTCATCCAGCAACTGGTAGATCCTGGTATGCATTAATTTCATCACTAGCAGAAGAAATACAATCACAAACCCGAAAAGGATGAGAAGTATTGCTTCAGGAGTTATAACCATCATTTTTTCCCTTTGAATATCGATCTTGCAAGGCGGTCGATGAACGTTTCCTTGGATTGAATAAATTCAGTTTCATCCTTATATGTTGTCCCTGCAAGATTTGCGGCAATACGCCGGTATGCCCGTGCTGCATCCGTTTCCGGGTATTTGATTACAATGGGTGTCTTATATGCAGCTGCACGTCTGGTATTTGGATCCTCCGGTACAATACCAATGACCTTCACGCCAAGCACTTCTTCCATCTTCTGCTTCGAAACTTCGGTATTTTCCATTGTGGCACGGGTCAGAATAGCTCCTTTTACTTTTCCCCCGACAAGTTCTGTCAGTATTTTTGTTTTCAGGGCATCCACCATCGATGACAGTTCTGGGTTGACGATAAGAATAACTTCATCAGCGATGGCAAGGGGGATAACTCCGTCTCTGCTGATTCCGGCCGGGGCGTCGATGAGAAGGTACTCACATTTTCCAATAAGTTCCCGCATAACATCCCTAAGGCGGTCGGGATCGGCATTCTGGAAGCCTTTCAGTGAAATGCCGCTTGGAACAACTTTTACTCCACATGGACCCTCGTAGACTGCTTCGGTAACTTTCGCCTTCCCCGCAAGCACCTCATGGAGTGTGATCGGGACATCTTCCATCCCAAGGATGATCCCCAAATTGGCCATCCCCATATCTGCATCCATTATGTAGGTTTCTTTTCCGAGTTCGGCGAGGCATGTTCCGAGATTTGCTGAGGTGGTGGTTTTACCCGTCCCACCCTTTCCTGACGCAATTGTATAGACCTTAACCATGAATACCTCACACAATTCCTGGATTGTCCACATAACCATTCAGTTTATTAATATTTAATATGTGTGTTGTATTGCTTATCAAAATAGAGATTTAATTGCTTTCAAAAAATTGCCTCTTATATAAAAAAATAAGGCAAAATATAAGGCAAAAATGTTGTGGGTGGATCTAATTTATAGCCAGAATAATAAAATCTTTTTTGCATCGCTTTTAATAGCTTCGATCTCTTCGCTATCTACATTGCGCTGCGAACGGGTGATGAAGATCAGATCCTGGTTTTGGTGTTTCAATGGGGCTATTGTGATGTCTCCCTTGCGGGTTGTCCTTTCCCGAAGGTACAGGTTGCTAAAATATGCTGCATCTCTTGCACCTCCTGCAAACGAGGATGCAATGACAAGTCCGTCCGTAGAAGCCAGTGTGCAGGTTTCCACATTGAATTTCTGGCATAGTCGATTCAGACTGTCCATTATTGAGAAAGAGCCGTTTGTCAAATCAATTTCCGGATAGACCCTGTCTTTTACCGGTTCTATGGATTTTATTCCGGATAGGGGTGGGGGTGCAGGTTCATCTGGCACTTGAGGATGGATTATTGGCGGGTTCTCCGGATCTTCCGTACCCGGAACAATTCCTCCATATTCCTGTCCTGGTCCGATAGTTACTCCTCTGACTGGCAGGGTGTCCTTTCGAAATCTCTGCCGAGCAGAGTTGGTCCGGTATACTATCACTAGCAATGCAATGAGCAGGATGAGTGCAATAATTGATAGAAATATCAGGTATGGTTTATCCATTCTCATCACATGTATGGATTAATTAGTCAGATCGCTCAACGATAAGGTATTCTAGATCAAGTTGTTTGATTACATCCTTGAAGTTTTCCTTGATTCTTTTTTCCATTATTTCCATGTTCATATTTTCCAGATTGCGGACTTGCTGGGCAAAGTCGTCCAGTTCCTCCTCCTCCTTCGTTTCAATAGGTTCTTCTTCGACAATCTGATCCAGTTCTTCCTGACTCAGAGGGGTTGGTTCACGGATGGATATTTTTTTATCGGACAGATCTCCAACGGTTCCGGGTGCTGATCCTGTCGTCTCCGCTGTCGCGGACGTCATATCAAAAATTTCACGTGAGACAGCTGATATAGAAATTCCTGTTCCTTTTGTCCAGTTATTTGCCCAATACCCGTCATTAAATTCTACTGCAAGGTCCATTTGTTGTGGACTTAGCTCATAGAGTTCTGCAGAGACTGTCTTGGTGATGGTTGACTGGATTTCCTTGACTGCTTCTTCCCCATACCGTGGGGGGAAATCAATCATGACGCATCTGCCGCGTTCCAGGAGGAGTGATGCACAGCGCCCTTCGAAGTTGATGATACAGTATCCGGTAAATTCAGCAGTTTCGATGTGGGAAACAAGATTCATTAGTTTAATATTACTTTTTGATTCGGCAAACCGTCCCCGGGGGAGCTGGAAAGTATTTTTCGGAGCACGAATTTTAGGGTTTACGGAGGGTCTAAAATCAAAAATACTGTTTATTTCCCGACGCTTTCCTCCGGTAACTGCAACATCTCCAGAATGGCGGTGATTGGGTGTCTCATTATAATTGCTATCTTTTTTAGCATGCAATTCAACATATCTCTGGATGGTCGGACTTCCTTTTTCTGTTGAGATGCCGGGAGGTTGTCTTTGCTCGTATTCTGCTTTGTTATGCAATAACGCGCCAGTGTCATGTGATGTCCTGGTCGCGGAATCATCGACGATGCAGTCATTATTGAATTCAAGACCTAGGTTGATCTGTGTTGGAGTAAAAGTGTATAATTCGGCGTCAATTTTGTCATGAATGCCCTTTATTTCACTGAATGACTGGTCGCCTTTCAGATGTCCGGATTGGGCAAGTATGCAGAGTCCACCCTTGAAAACCAGATTATTTTTGATACTATGTATATGAAGTATACAATGACCTGTGAACTTTGTCCCGGCAATTTCTTCCAGTAAGCTTGCCACTGTGACATTTTTTTTCACGGAATGGAGTGATCCACGGGGCAGTTGCATCCTGTTTAATTGGTGTTTCTGTAATCACATAAAGGTAGTGTATCACATTCGCACCATATCCGGGACCCGGAGTTGCCATATAAATATCTGCCGGGCCTGATCGGCTTACCCGGCGGAATGTAAGCTATATGGTGATGAAAACTTAAAACACCTTTTGGAATTAATAAATTATTGCGGGGAATAGCAGCGTGAGTGAAAAAAGTCCTTTAAAGGATAAAATTCAGAAATTTGTCGATGAGATTATGGTACAGGGGGACGTGACATCCTGTGCTATCGTATCCCGAACCGGACATATCATGGGAAGACATCTGGATGAAGGTGTGTCGGCAGCATCCTTTGCAGCAATGGTCGCCACCATTTTTGCCTCCTCTGAGGCTGCGAGCAGTCTCCTTCATCTTCCGCCCCCATCATGGGTGATGGCTGAGATGGGGGATAAATTTCTTATGATTGCCGTTGCAGGGAAGAATGCACTTATTACAGTAATTATTAATAATCAATCTGATGTACATTCAGTAAAGAGTTCAATGGCAGGAATTTGTGAAAGAATAGGGGAGGAGTTGTAATGTATACCATTCTAATTGTTGATGATAGCCCGATGATTGTGGATGTCTTCGTGGCGATGCTGGAAAGAGGTGGATATCGGCCTATTGCAGCATACAGTGGAAATGAATGCCTTGAAGTTCTTGAGGATGTGCGGCCTGATTTAATTCTTCTTGATATTATGATGGAGCCGATGGATGGGTGGGAAACCTTGGAAAACATCAAATCCAACCCTGTAACTGCGAATATTCCTGTTATGATGCTCACCGCCAAGCAGCTCACGCCTGATGAAGCTCAGGAGTATGGGGCATATATTGAAGATTACATCATGAAACCAACGACCCATCGCCAGTTGTATGATGCAATAGAATATGTCCTCAAAAGGCAGGAAAAGATTAATGCAGATATTGAGGAAGCCCGCAGTAAGGGGGCTGATGCGCAGATCATTGAGGAATATGAACGTCTTTCAAAAAGCGCCGATGTTTCCAAACGTCTTCTCAAAATCCTGGAATCCACCTATAATCTTAACGATTCCAATATGAAAGTGGGAGAGAATATTCAGCAGGCAATTGAGAGCATGGGGATGAGCATAAAGTTTCAGGAAGAACGTCTCGAGCAGATTAAAAAAGATCATATCCGTCCAGAATAAATACCCTTTTTTTGGTCATTATTCGTCCGTATTGCGACTGATTGCATAGATTGCAATGGTGAGCACCAGAATTGCAAGGATGGAGAGACCCAGTTCCCATAGCAGGAGTGGTGTCAGGATTTCCGCCTCAATAAATAGCAGGCGCCGTACCATTGCTGTTATCCCTGCAATAAGGATCGGGCGGACCTGAATGATATTTGTTCTAAGATATACGAGGACGGTTTCCAGTACTTCTGCAATGATTATGGTAAGAAGCACAGCATGCAATGCGTGGAGCATGCCTGTTGCCCCACTTTCTGTAATCAAGATATAGAAACCAAGGACAACATCATAAAGAGAAACGAAGGCCAGGGCAAGCAAAATGACTGCAATGATCAGATAGATAAGCGTGGTTCCTGATGTTACCGAATTGACCATTCTTGACTGAAACGAGGCCTTCTCTTTATTCATCGTCAATCACTGATTCAATATAAGAATTTCATCTCATATATTAGTTGTATCATTTTTTTCTCGGGATTGGTTGGTTTTCCGAATTTGAGGTGCGCGGATTATTTGCATTTTTGGGGATATCGATGAAGTTGAGTATTTAAGCAATAGAAAGTTATATATTACCTAACTGCGTTGTAATAATGCTGATTCGATCGACGCGCGGGGCCCGTAGCTCAGTTAGGCAGAGCGCCTGGCTTTTAACCAGGTGGTCGGGGGTTCAAATCCCTCCAGGCCCGTTGCCACCAAGCGAAGACTGTGGCGCACTCTGTGATTTTTTCGCGGTGATGCATCTGTAAAAACTCATTATGAGCAGGGGCATAAGATGAACACCAAAGAATTTTCTGTATTAAACCACGTGATGGTTCCGGAACATCACATCATGACGCAGGAGGAAGTAGATGACCTACTCTCCACCTATCAGATAACCCATGATCAATTACCAAAAATATATCATGATGACCCCGCCGTGAAGGCCATTGGGGGGGCCGTCCATGACATTGTCCGGATTGTTCGCAACAGCCAGACTGCAGGAAGGGCTGAATCATACAGGATGGTCGTAAAGAGGCCAAAGAAGTAACTATATCTCTGATTTCAGGGGTGATCTCTCTGCTTGATAGAAAAGTATTATCTAAAGCCTATTTTTCCCGGGAACACGTTGCCCGCCATCAGCTGGATTCATACAACCATTTTCTGAATTACAATCTTCAGAAGGTTGTTGATGAACAACGAATTATCGAAACCGATATCGGCCAGCGTGGAAAGGACAACGACCCGGTCTGGGTTGAACTTGGAAAGATTGAAGTGAAAAAACCGGTTGTCCGCGAAGCAGATGGTTCGCAGTCAAGCCTCTTTCCCAGTGAGGCACGTCTCCGCAATCTAACTTATGCGGCACCGATACAGTTGGAAATGGTTCTTGTTCAGGGTGATGAGCGCCAGGAGCCGGTGATTACCACGATTGGTCAGCTTCCTGTGATGATCGGATCACAGTGCTGTAACTTATGTGGCATGTCCGATGATGAGAGAATCTCACAGGGGGAGGATTCCCATGATCCCGGGGGTTATTTCGTCATCAACGGGTCTGAACGCGTCCTGATGACGCTGGAGGATCTTGCATCGAACAAGATCATGACCGAGTATACCGAGCGGTATAACGAACGAATTTATGTCGCCAAGGTATTCTCGCAATACCGCGGATACCGCGCTCTCGTGATTGTAGAGCGAAACAGGAAGAACCTGCTTGAAGTCTCATTCCCCTCCGTGGCCGGTCATCTCAGGTATGTGGATCTCATGCGGGGGTTGGGCCTCAACAGTGACCATGACGTCGTAAATGCTGTGTCCAATGACGAGGAGATTCTTACCTTCATGATGCAGAATCTGGAGGAGAGTGAATGCGATTGCATTGAAGACGGAATAATGTACGTTGGAAAGAAACTCGCTCCAAATCAGACAAGAGATTACCAGCGCAAACGTGCCGAATTTGTTCTTGACAATTATCTCCTGCCACATCTAAATCATCTGATGCCTGAAGGGCTCAAAGAAGAGGATCCGGGTTACCAGCGTGCGGTTGAGAGTGTTCGTCTGGCAAAGGCGCACTTCCTTGGCCGTATGGCAGAGGCGTGTTTCGATCTGGTTTTGGAAAACCGGAGAATTGATGATAAGGATCACTACTCCAATAAAAGGCTGAAACTGGCCGGTGATTTGATGGAGGATCTCTTCAGGATTTCACTGAATCGCCTGACCCGTGATGTAAAATATCAGCTTGAGCGTGCCAGCATGCGGCATAGGGATCTGTCTATAAGTACCGCCGTTCGTGCAGATGTCCTGACCGAACGTCTCCTGCATCCGCTGGCCACCGGGAACTGGGTTGGCGGCAGAACCGGTGTATCGCAGCTTCTTGACAGGACTGATCATATGGCCGTGGTTTCCCATCTCCGGAGAGTTATTTCTCCACTGTCGCGTTCGCAGCCCCATTTCGAAGCTCGTGATCTGCATCCCACGCAGTGGGGACGAATATGCCCGTCAGAAACACCTGAAGGTCCGAATTGTGGTCTTGTGAAAAACTTTGCACAGATGGTTGAGATCTCGAAAGGGGTGCCGGATGAACAGACTGTTATCCGTACTCTCTACAATGTAGGGGTTGAAGAGCTCAAGAAGGAGGTCCTATGAAACAGAAGAAATCGCGTGTTTTTGTAGACGGCGCATTGGTCGGCCTGACCGAGAAGCCCGAAGAGATGGTCCAGCGTATTCGGAAGATGCGCCGCCGCGGGGAACTCTCAACTGAGATCAATATCTCGTATAAACGCTACAATAAGGATGTTATCATACATACGGACCGTGGCCGCGCCCGTCGTCCGCTCATCGTCGTTGAAGAAGGGAAACCTCTTGTCACGGATGAAGATATTGAATGGGTGAAGTCCGGTGAGATCGATTTTAACGATCTGATCTCCCGCGGAATTGTAGAATTTATAGATGCAGAGGAGGAAGAAGACCTCTATATCGCGATGAGTGAGGGTGAGCTGACTCCCGAGCACACCCACCTGGAGATTGATGCGTCTCTCATTCTTGGAATAGGTGCGGCTCACGTTCCTTTCCCTGAGCACAATGCATCGCCGCGTGTTACAATGGGTGCCGGAATGATTAAGCAGGCACTCGGATTTGCAGCCTCGAATATGAAACTTAGGCCGGATACGCGCGGCCATATGCTTCATTACGTCCAGAAACCGATGGTCCACACCCAGACCACGGAAGTGATCGGTTCTGATGACAGGGCTGCCGGACAGAACCTCGTTGTTGCAATCCTCTCGTATGAGGGGTTCAATATTGAAGATGCACTCATTTTCAACAGGGCCTCAATCGATCGTGGTGTCGGTAGATCTCACTTCTTCCGCACCTACGATGGGGAGGAACGCCGCTATCCTGGTGGTCAAGTGGATAAAATTGAGGTGCCGGATGAGGAAGTGTCCGGTGCTCATGGTGCCGAGTATTACCAGAACATAGATACTGACGGGGTTATCAATCCGGAAACCGTTGTCAAGGAAAAGGATGTTCTTATCGGAAAAACCTCTCCTCCACGGTTCCTTGAAGAGCCCTCCGGAGAATTAATCACCGTTGAGAAACGCCGTGATACGTCTGTTACTATGCGGAGTAATGAGCACGGGATCGTTGATACCGTCATTATTACGGAGGGTGAGAACAGTTCCCGCCTGGTGAAGGTCAGGACCCGTGATCTGAGGGTTCCCGAGGTTGGCGACAAGTTTGCATCCCGTCATGGACAGAAGGGTGTCATCGGCCTTATTGTTTCACCCGAGGATATGCCGTTTACCGAAGCGGGCATAGCTCCCGATCTGGTTATTAATCCTCATGCCGTCCCATCGCGTATGACCATTGGTCATATGCTGGAGATGCTTGGGGGAAAGGTCGGCTCTCTCGAGGGGCGCAGAATCGGAGCAACGGCATTTTCCGGAGAAAAGGAGGCGGACCTGCGTGCCTCCCTGCAGAAACTTGGTTTTGCGCACAATGGGCGTGAAATCATGTATGATGGGATTACCGGAAGGCAGTTTCATGCAGATATCTATGTCGGCGTCATCTTTTACCAGAAACTCTACCATATGGTTTCATCAAAAATGCATGCCCGTTCACGCGGACCGGTCCAGGTGCTGACACGTCAACCCACCGAAGGTCGTGCACGTGAGGGTGGTCTCAGATTTGGTGAGATGGAGCGTGATGTGATGATTGGCCATGGTGCTGCGATGGCACTGAAGGAACGATTGCTCGATGAATCTGATAAGGTAGAACAGTATGTGTGTGCACAGTGCGGGATGATTGCCTTCCTTGACCGTAACCGCAATGTAACACGCTGCCTTGCATGTGGCAATGAAACCGATATCTTCCCGGTTGAAATGAGTTATGCGTTCAAGCTCCTCCTCGATGAGATGAAGAGTATGGGTATTGCCCCGAGAATGCACCTGGAGGATCAGGTTTAGGGGGAATAATAATATGCCGAGTCCAAAAAGAGTAGGAAAAATTGAATTCGGGTTGCTTTCCCCGAAAGAAATACGGAAGATGAGTGTCCGGAAGATCATCTGGGCGGATACTTATGATGACGACGGATTTCCATACCCTCAGGGTCTTATGGATCTTCACCTCGGGGTCATTGACCCTGGGCTGCGGTGCAAGACCTGTGGAAACAAGGCAAGTGACTGTCCGGGCCATTTTGGTCACATAGAACTTGCCAAACCGGTAATTCATGTAGGCTATACCCGTCTCATCAGAAAACTTCTGCGTGTCTCGTGTCGTGAATGCAGCCGGCTTCTCCTGAGTCCTGATGAATTACATAAAATTCTCGGTCCTGAAGATGAGCGAAATGAGGATATCATTACTGAAAAGGATATCAAAAAGGAACGCGTCTGTCCTCATTGTGGTGCCCAGCAGAATAAAATAAATTTCGAGAAGCCAACCACATTTTCCGAGGTGTGGACCGATGAACAGGGAAGAAAACAGGACCACAAGTTAACGCCGGCTGATATCAGGGGCCGTCTTGAGAAGATCCCTGATGAGGATCTGCGTCTTCTTGGTATTAACCCGCTGGTGGCACGTCCTGAATGGACACTTCTGACGGTTCTTCCTGTTCCGCCGGTTACCATGCGCCCTTCTATTATCCTGGAAAACGGTCAGCGTTCAGAGGATGATCTGACCCACAAACTCGTTGATATTATCCGTATCAACCAGCGATTCAAGGAAAATCAGGATGCAGGAGCACCGCAACTGATTATTGAGGATCTCTGGGAACTGCTCCAGTATCACGTTACTACCTATCTTGACAATGAAGTTGCAGGATGTCCCCCGGCACGTCACCGTTCCGGAAGGCCGCTCAAGACAATATCACAGCGCCTGAAAGGAAAAGATGGGCGTTTCCGTGGTTCACTCTCCGGTAAGCGTGTGAATTTCTCCGCACGTACGGTGATTTCGCCTGACCCGAACATGAGTATTGGTGAAGTTGGCATTCCGCTTGCCGTAGCTAATGAAATGAGCATTCCCATACGGGTAACACCATTCAATATCGAAGAAGTCCGTGCAATGGTTCTCAATGGGCCTGAACGTGCAACGCTAACTGAACCTTGTGGTGCAAACTACGCGATTCGGCCCGACAACCGGAGGGTCCGGCTAAATGATCAGACCACAGAAACTGTTGCTGAAATGCTCGAACCTGGCTGGACGGTCGACAGACAGCTCAGAAATGGAGATATTGTATTGTTCAACCGTCAGCCGTCTCTGCACCGGATGTCAATCATGGCGCACAGGGTTGTCCTGATGGACGGCAAGACATTCCGTCTCAACCCTGCGGTATGTCCGCCATATAATGCGGATTTTGATGGAGATGAAATGAATCTCCATGTTCCTCAGACTGAGGAGGCGAGGGCTGAAGCGCTGATGCTTGCATCCGTGTGTGAAAATATTCTTTCGCCAAGGTTTGGCGGACCCATCATCGGCGGAATTCACGATCACATATCCGGGATATTCCTCCTGACCCACACGATGCGTTGGTTTGATAAGTTCGGCGTCATCTACCTTCTGCGCTCGAGTGTACCTGATCACCTGCCCGCCCCAGGAAAGGTTGAAAACGGTGTTGAATACTGGTCGAATAAGCAGGTATTTTCCATGATCCTGCCAGACGATCTCAATCTTGTATACCGGGCAAGTTCATGTAAGAACTGTAAGGAATGCAAAAAGGAAGACTGTGAGCAGGATTCTTATGTCAGAATTGTTGACGGGCAGTTGATCTGCGGGACGATCGACAAGAAATCCATTGGGGCATTCGACGGAAAGATCCTCCAGCGCATCATTCGGCAGCACGGTCAGCCCCGTGGAGGTCAGTTCATCGATGATTCAACCAAACTGTCCATCCGCGGCATCATGTATGACGGTTTCTCCTTTGGTATTGATGATGAAGACCTCAGCAAAACCGAGTACAAACTCATTGATGAGGTTCTTGATGAAGCAATGCAGGACGTGACCCGCAGGATCACGATTTATCAGGAAGGCCAGCTTGAACCAATGCCCGGAAGAACACTTGAGGAAACTCTAGAGATGCAGATCATGCAGGTTCTCGGAAAGGCACGTGATAAGACCGGTGAAATAGCAGGTCGTCACCTTGGTCTCTCCAACAGTGCTGTGGTTATGGCGGTGAGTGGTGCCCGAGGTTCAATGCTGAACCTCACGCAGATGGCGGGATGTATCGGGCAGCAGGCAGTGCGTGGAGAACGTATCACCCGTGGGTATGAGGACAGGACTCTTCCTCATTTCAAACGCGGAGATCGGGGAGCAGAGGCGCATGGTTTTGTTAAAAACAGCTACAAGAGTGGGCTTACGCCTGCTGAGTTCTTTTTCCACGCCATAGGTGGCCGTGAAGGTCTCGTCGATACAGCAGTACGTACTTCTCAGAGTGGATATCTGCAGCGGCGTATGATCAATGCACTGCAGGATCTCAAGGTTGCATATGATCAGACCGTCCGAACGACGGGTGGAAGGATTATCCAGTTCAAATACGGTGAGGATGGCACAGATCCATCAAAAAGCTGTTTCGGTGATCCGGTCGACGTGAAGGGTATTGTTGAGAATGTACTCAGGGAGGAGGTTTGATGGAGGATTCTATGATGAAGCGGATCCAGTCCTCAGATCTGCCGGAAAAGACCAAAAATGATCTGGTGTCATTTTTGAATGGTAAAAAATTTACCCCCGTACAGTTTGAAAAAGTCCTGAACCAGGTCTATGAGGAATACGGGAACACCAGGATTGAACCCTGCGAAGCAGTTGGTGTCATCGCAGCACAATCAATCGGAGAACCGGGTACGCAGATGACAATGCGAACGTTTCACTATGCGGGTGTGGCGGAAATCAACGTTACCTTGGGTCTTCCCCGTCTCATTGAGATAATGGATGCACGAAAGACACCGTCCACTCCGACGATGACGATCTACCTGAAAGATGAATTTAATACCAACAGGGATCGTGCCCGGGATGTAAGCTGGCAGATTGAAGCGACCCGACTCAGTGAGTTTGGTGATGTGACTACTGATCTGGTGAACATGGAGATTCTTGTTCAGATCAATAAGGAAGTCTGCCAAAAAAGGAAGATCAGTGTTGAAGAGGTCATAGAAAGGGCACCAGAGAAGATTCGGAGTCGTCATCATTACCGTGACTTTGAGCATGAAGCGGATGCTGATAAGGCCATCATCCATTTCTTCCCAAAGAATGCCGAGAGTTACCAGAATCTTTTCCAATTGCACAATCATGTGCGCGATGTTATTGTTCAGGGTATAGATGACATTGAACGTGTGGTCGTTCGTAAAGAGAGCGGAGAATACATTCTATATACCGAAGGATCAAACCTTAAAGATGTATTTCAGGTGGACGGCGTCGACACATCGCGGACACGAACCAATAATATCGCAGAGATATCTGAGGTTCTGGGTATCGAAGCAGGCAGAAATGCCATCATCGATGAGGCGCTCTCCACACTGCGTGAACAGGGTATTCAGGTGGATGTACGCCACATCATGCTCGTCGCTGATATGATGTGTATGGATGGCGAGGTCAAACAGATAGGTCGTCATGGTATTGCCGGAGAAAAGGAAAGTGTCCTTTCGCGTGCGGCATTTGAAGTGACGGTCAATCACCTGCTTGACGCAGCAGTCGCAAATGAAGAGGATGTCCTCGAAGGTGTGACCGAAAACGTCATCGTCGGCCAGCCGATTCAACTCGGCACCGGTGATGTAAAACTTATCGCAAAACCAATCAACTAGGAGAATTTCAATGGATTTCGAAACGTCTCTGAGACGCGCTATCAAAACTGGCAATGTTGTTCATGGCCAGAAATCTACCAAAGATTGTATTGAAAAGGGAACGGCACAGCTGGTTGTTGTTGCAAAAAATTGTCCTGAAGATGTCATCAGTTTTATTGCAGACAAGCCTGAGGTTTTCATGTACACTTATAAGGGTTCAAGCATGCAGCTTGGCAAAGCCTGCGGCCGACCACACATGGTCAGCGCGCTGGCTGTAGTCGACGCTGGTGAATCTGATATCCTGAATCTCAAGAGGGCCTGAAATGGGTGAAATTGTACTGAACGAGCAGTGTCTCCAGCTGATGGCCCAGTTTGAAGCAATTACTGGTGCAGGCAGCCGTGACTGTATAGTCGATGAACGCAATGAGCGCCTCATATTCGTCATCAATCCGGGTGAGATGGGTCGTGCCATTGGCAAACAGGGTTCCAGCATCAAGAAAGCATCTGACGAAATGGGAATGAGAATTGAGGTCGTGGAGTTTTCAGATGACGCAGAACAGTTCCTGCGAAACTGCTTCCTTCCGGCCAGAGTACTCACCGTCTCCATCGATGAAAATGAGGAAGGGGAACTTGTTGCCTTAATTGACGTTGCTGAAGAAGACCGCGGCATTGCTATCGGAAAAGCGGGAAAGAATATCTTCAAAGCAAAGCGTCTTGCAGAACGTCAGCATGACATCAGTGATGTTCAGCTCGTTCAGGACGATTACGAATAACCTTTTTTTCGTGCCGTCCCCCCGGCAAACTTTATTTCATTTTCCATCTATTAGGGACAAGGAACGAATCGGCGGATTTCGATTATGATACAGGACATTGCGTATTATGCGGTGTACGCCCTCCCGGTGGTTGTGATAATCGGGGCCATGACGCTTCTGGGTTTTATTGCAACTGCATCAATCCCCGTACTGAATCGCCGGAGAGAAAAAAAAATTCCGATAATCTGGCATATCCGGATGGCCCAGCTTTCATTTATTCTTGCCATCGTACATGGAGTGCTCGCGGCAAGTGTATACCTGGGATTCTAAAAGGAGGGCAGAGGGGTCAGGTGGCGAAATCCACCCTTCCTTTGGCGATATTATGCTTCAATAATGGTTCGTCTTTATCAGACACCGCCCAGATAATCGGGATCGTCTCACCTGATATCAGTACTGCATCATAGTCGTCTCCGGTATTCAAATGACGTGAAAATTCGATTGTCGTTCGACCTTCCGATTCAATGGATTCGAAGGCAAGGAGATCAAATGCTCCGCCGAGGCTAGTATCAGATGGATGTGGGCCATAGAGTCCTGTTGAATTCATGTCATAAATGTACGCCTCCCCTTCTTCCGACCCTCCGAGGATGATGTCGGCATCGTTCATGACTGACGTCGGTGCGAATCCTATTGCCACCCAACCTTCATGCCGGCTTCGGAGTGCCATGTGAAGAGTATCCGATTCTGATGACCAGAAGATCTCCAGCATGCCGTTTTCGACCATCATTGAGTGGGAGTATTCCCCGTCGGAGATGATTCCATCCGCTCTCCATTCTGTCGGAAGAGGGGATGGTGATGATGGGGATGCGGTTTCTGTCGGCGTAACTTCTGGTGAAGAAGGGGTGGCGCCTGTCATAGGGGTGGTGGGTGTGGGTGTGGGTGTGGGTGTGGGTGTGGGTGAGGGTCCGTCATCCTCGGAAGCAGTGCATCCGGCACCTGCAATACAAAGGATAACTATCACCAGAAGAGTGAATTTTATTCCGTTCATGGACGGGTAATGGGACTCGTATATGATAATGGTAACCGGCGTTGATTACCGTATATAGGACCAGGCGCAGAGCAGGCCAAAACATCCGGTGAGCATCATGTCTCCGTAGGGGGCGGCCTGATAGGCGTCAGGGAGAAGCAATGTTCTGTTCGGTCCGGTCACCGCGGTGAGGGTTGATTCCATCGGGGCATGTACGGCTGCTCCATGTCCATGGTCATTGTAGACCTCCTCGTTGGTGAGGGTCCCGTGTTCCAGTTTTTCCAGATACATCAGGAGGCGTTCCGGATTAAGTGCGCGCGAATGGTGTTCAAATATTCCGCAGACTTCATCACCCATGATGGTAAAGGCGAGGGTGTGACCGTTGCCGACATTGACAATTGTTACTCCCTCCTCAGCATGCTCCTTTACCAGTGGGTCCTCCAGTGCCCCGAGTATTGCAGCAGGTCCCGTGTCCATCACAAGGGCATCGGGGTTTTGCTGTAGAATCGCCTTCATACGCGTCATCGACGTGTGAGGGGGGTCGTCGATAAGTCCGTAAAGATTCCAGTTCCTCTCTTCAAGGGTCCTTTGCAGGTGGGCAAAACGGAAGAGCCTGTTACTCATATCCGGACTGTACCCATGATCCTGCACAGCGATGCCCAGATGCCGGGGGAAGGGGATTTCGAAGCGATGGAACATATCCTGCAGTTCGGTTTCCATGTAATCACCTGTCTGGATATGAACAGCATTTTCAGGGGGTTCTTCGGTGATGACAACTCCCTTGGTTTTTACCACTTCAAGATTATCCTTGATTGTCAGTGCTGCTGCCGCCGTCGCGCTGATCTTAGCCCCCTTCGAAAGCCATTTAGCAACAGCCTGGGTGTTCCGGCCGCCACCCATGACCGGTCCGGACAAGTGTACCGGCAACCCCTTCTGTGCGGCATCCTCGATCTTTTTTCCGACAATCTCGTTTGGTGATGGCAGAACAAATTTGTACGAATTCTCTATGGGGTGTGCAGGGTCATACAGGAGGATATCCTGCGTGCCCCTTCCGACATCGATGAAAAGCACCGGTTCTCTTGGATGCAGCATGCTAATAGTCAGACTTCAACACGGTAGTCCACCGCTGATAACCCTGATTCGGGTAATTTCTCAGTTCTGAATTCCTTAAACTGTCTTAGCGAGACGGTCAGGTCACGGGTGAAGGCAAAATATCCGATCTGGGTATTCCTGCAGAGGTTCATTGCCATATCCATAAGTCCCCGGGGGTCCGGACGTGCCTCCCCGAGCCAGATGTGAAATATATTTCCCCCGTCGACTATCGGGAAGAAGACATGTTCAATCTCCATTCTCTTTGTCAGAGGCACATCCGCACCAGGTGTGACATGTGTTCCATTTGTATAATAGACCGGGAGATCGAAGCTTTTTCCCAGTCCGTCAAATGTTTTCTCGACATCTCCCTTGATGACTTTCTTAGCATAAGGGCGGTATCTGTCATCAATCAGATCCGCAATAGCAAAACGCTGGCCTGTTGTCTCTGCAGGAGTTCGTGCAAGGGCGATTTCCATGTTGTGTCGTGATGAAAGTTCGTGTGCATAGAGCTCCATTTCCGTCATCGCACGGATGGCAAAGGCAAAAGCTTCATTGCTTTCATGAAGCTGGCTGCCTGTGTGGTGCTGAACCATTTCGTTGACTCCGACGATGCCGATTGTATAGACGAGCCCTTCAAGATCAACGGCAACTGGTCCCCGTTCTTCATAATCCGGGTCGTTGGGATCCTTTGGCCTCTGCATGGCAAAGGGCATCCGGCCTGTTGCCCGGATATGATTCATCCAGCGGCGTTTGATTCGGAATATTTCAACGGAAACGTCCATCATTTTCTTCAGTTCGGAAAAGAGGGCCTGATCATCGCCTTCTGCCTTATATGCTGCCCGGGGACAATTGACGGAGAGGACCTGCCAGGATCCCATCGAGAAGTGCGCCCCTCCGCGGAAATGCATTTTATCGTCAAATGCAGAGTCGTTCTCCGCAAGTGAAGAGAACTGGTAGGCACAACACTGGTAACAGGAGATGCCTTCTCCTGCCCCGCGGTAGGGGGGGATCTGATTATCGTAATAGGGAGTACCGTATTTCGATGCAAGCTCGAACGTCATCAGGTACAGGTCGCGATAGGTCGGAAGATCGGGATGCCCGGCATTGTATTCCTCATCCTCCACGAGGAAATCGGGTTCGATGCTGATCTCAGGTTTGGGAAAATTAAACGGTTTGCCCCAGAAATCACCTTCGAGCATGACCTCCATGAGAGCCTTAAACAGCAGCCTGACTTCACGTTCAAATTCCTTATATGTACGGAGTGGCGCCTGTACACCGTTCCATATTTTTCCCTTGAATACGCCGGGCTTTTCTTTCCACAGTGTCGGAACTCCCGGAGAGAGTTGGACGGAAGAGAACACAACCTGGCCGCCCCGCGCTACCATCATCTGGGTCATCTCGTAGACGAACATCTGCATGAGCTGTTTAATTTCATCATAGTCGAGCCCCTCGAAGTAGGGGGCTATGAATGTAAGGAAATTATAGTATCCCTGGCCGCCGGCAAAATTTGTCTGGGCGCTTCCAAGGGCCTTGACTGCGTGCAGAACAGCCACCTCTGCCCGTTTTGCCGGACCGGCGACCGATGCCTTGGTGCCGCTGCCATCGGGCATCAGGCCATAGTAAAAGAAGTATCTGAGATCCCAGTCCTGGCAGAACGGCCGTGTGCCAAAGTATTCAAGGTCGTGTATGTGCAGGTCTCCCGAGAGGTGATAGTCGGCAAGTTCCGGGGGAAGCTGCAAAAGATACTGCTCTTTGCTGATTTTATCCGCTTTTTTCTTGTGTGAGGTCTCTGCATTCTCCTGCAGATTTGCATTATCGTGTGCTTCAAAACCCCTGCCCACATCAATCAGGTGGGCGTCAAAAACCGGCGTACCTACCCTGGTACATACATTGCGGTAGCTTGTGAGATCACGTTCGAGGAGAGTGATATTGAGAATTTCACGAATTAACGGGCCTGAAAGGTACCGGAGTTTGAGTTTTTTGATTTTATTTTCAACCTCAAGACTGATTTCACGCGCAAGTTCTTCATCTGCCCCCTCCCCTCCGTAAAATGTGCTGACGAGCTGGGTCTCCTGAAGAATCTGATGTACTATTTTTTCCCTGTCCCAGTCGATAATGTGCCCTCTTGATGTGCGCACTTTCGGTAGTGCCGGGACATAGAATCCGTCCAGAGTCTGCTGGGATTCGACACGATGGTGTTCACGTGTCATAGGCTAGTCACCTTTACAGAGCGGCCCGACCACATCCTCAATGACGCCATCTGCATCAAAAAGGTCTTTTGATGTAAGGAACGTCTTTTTCACCTGGAGAACTGGTGCCTCCCGGACGAAAACTCCATTGATCCTCAGTTCGGTTAGTGCCTCTGCACTCATCATATCACGAACATTGTACTTTGCTCCAACCCTATCCAGGTAATCCTTTAAAAGTTCACAGTTTGGACAGTTTTCAAGGGTGTATACGTTGATTTGTGCGTTATCGGTCACCTAAAAAATCCCCCTGCATTCCTAAACAAATGTACCATGCAGCAAAATATATTTTTGTTGTTTGGTCCGATTCAGGTGGTTATCCTTAGTACTGATGGATGCATATAGAGATGTATGGTGCGGGTCTTCATCGCGATTGAAATGCCTGAAGAAGTCAGGAGTAAGATGAATGAAGTTCAGGATCGTCTCAGGGCATGTACCGCAAAATTGACATTCGTGGATCCTTCAAACACCCATATGACGTTGAAATTCATCGGGGAGATAAATCAGGGGACGCTTGAGCAGATCAGAGTAGCATTCAGAGCACTGCATTTTGACCCGTTCCCTGTGGAAATATCGGGTGTCTCTCTCAATCCAAGAAAGCGTCCGAGAATTGTTTGGGCGGAGGGGGAGGACGCTGGTCGCGGGGCGCGCATACAGGAAGAAATAGATGAAATGCTCTCTCCTTTAGGAATTGAAAAAGAATCCCGACCATTTCGCCCGCATGTTACCCTTGCACGGATAAAAAAATATGATCTCTCTCTCAAAAGTGCCGTCAATGATGTTGAGAAGGTATCATTCGGTTCTTTTACTGTTGAAAGAATATTGCTTAAGGAGAGCAATCTGACCCCTGAGGGGCCGGTATATACAATAATTGATGAGGTGAAGGGATGATCCGTTCATCTATTGAAGAGAATGCGCTTGCTTCTCTCAGGCCTCGTCCAGGTGAGAGAGAACATATTCATGCCATTGCGGCGACTATTATCCAAAAAATCCGGGACAGCGGTTTTGCAGACGGGATGGTCGTTGGATCGGTCGCCAGAGACACATGGATCAGTGGAGACCGTGACCTTGATGTATTCATGCTCTTCCCTCCATCAGTGTCCCGTGAGGATCTTGAGGAGCAGGGGATCCGTCTTGGGAGGCAGATTGTTGAGGATATGGGGGGTATTCCCGTTGAAAAGTATGCCGAACACCCGTATATCAATACCATAATTGATGATCTGGATGTCGATCTTGTTCCATGTTATGCCGTCGATGCGGCATCTTCAATCCAAAGCGCGGTTGACCGCACTCCGTTTCATACGCGGTATATCAAGGAACGGATTAGCGGATTGGAAGATGACGTACTGCTCTTTAAACAATTTGCAAAAACCGGTGGGGTGTACGGATCGGATCTGATGACAGAGGGATTTGCGGGATACCTGTGTGAAGTCCTCGTTCTGAATGCCGGAGGTTTCAGACCCTTGATAGAGTCGGTTTCTCAATGGAAACCCGGAATGATAATTGACATTGAGGGCCACCAACAAAAGACATTTGACGATCCATTTGTGGTGATTGACCCGGTGGACCCGAAACGAAACGTGGCTGCTTCTCTCTCACTCCGCCGCTTTGAGGAATTCATTGAGCTGTGCCGTGCATATCTCGACAGCCCCTCGGCAGCTTTTTTTGCCGGTCCGCAGGCGAACAGTATCACCCGAGAGGGATTGCAGGCTGCTCTTGATGAGCGGGGAACGGCGTATTATGCTCTTGTATTTCCCACGCCGCATCAGATCCCGGACATCATCGTCCCTCAGCTCCGAAGGACCATTGGCGGGTTATCGGATCTACTTTCCAGAAATGACTTCATTATCAACCGGTCTGCAGGGTACATGGGCGACCGGGAGTGTATCCTGATATTCGAGTTGATCGTCGATACGCTTCCTCCCCTGAAGTGCCATGGGGGGCCTCCGGTGCACCACCCTGTTAATGCTCACAAATTCGCCTCCAAATATATTGATTCTGCAGTGTTTTCAGGTCCGTATATTACAGAATCCGGTACATATGCAGTTGAGATCAGACGAAAATGGTTGACCGCCAAGGCTCTTCTCGGGTCAGAAGAGATCTTTACCGCACGGATGGGTAAGTTTGTTGAGCGTTCGATGCGGAAGAGTTATACTCTTTGTTGCGGTGCCGAATGCTGGAATGAGGAATTTTCACAATTTTTGTACGAATTTATCCACCCCTCTTCTCCTCTAACACGCCTGCGTGGTGCCGCATGATTCGCTCTCGATACCTGCATACATAAATATATAGAATATATACTAATTTAGAGTAGCTATTAAATCTCGGGGCCAATAATATATTCTCTGTTAAAGGGGCAATAGCATATGGAAATACGGAAAGTCCAGGTAACGGGGGGCTCGTCATTTATCATCTCTCTCCCGAAGGAGTGGATCCGGGCATCTGATATTAAGAAAAATGATCCCCTTGGCCTGATCGTCCAGCCGGATGGTTCTTTGACGATCACGCCAAAACTGACCGGAAAGCCGGTGGAGCGGGTGAAAACTTTCGATCTCTCTCTGCTGGATGATCCGTCGTATCTCTATCGCTCGCTCATTGGCGCGTATGTGACCGGGTTTGATACGATTGTTATCCAATCTCCGGGGAGGATCCCATCGTGGGCGCATAAGGTGGTGCGAAAGTTCACGCAACGGACGATCGGGCAGGAAGTATCAGATCAAACGGACCGGAAAATTGTGATTAAGGATCTTCTGGACCCTGGTGAGATGCCTTTTGACAATACTCTCCGGCGGATGGCGGTTATTGTAGCAGGGATGCAGCGCGATGCGGTAATTGCCCTGAAGACGCGTGATGAGGAACTAATCGAGGATGTAATCCTCAGGGACAGGGATGTCAACAGACTCTACTGGCTCGTTGCGAGGCAATTCAATCTTCTTCTCCACAATGTGTCTCTTTCCCGTGATATGGGGATTGATATCGAACTTGCGGTAAATTATCTTCAGATCTCACGGGTCATCGAGCGGGTGGGTGACCATGTCGTCAAACTGGCGGAGAGTATAAGGAGCCTGATGTATGTATCGATTGAAAAGAAGATCGTGGACGTTATCGAGGTGAAGAATCAGGAGTCTCTAAGTATTTTCCAGGCGGGAATTGATTCTTTTTTTGAAAAAGATGGCCATAAGGCTAATGATACGATTCTGGGGGTCGGTGAGCTGGTGAAGAAATGCAATGAGGTGTCCGGGTGGCTCTTCGATCTCGGTACTCCGGGGGTAGTCTATATCGGATATTGCATTGAAAACTTCCGGCGGATTGGTGAATATGCCGGTGTAATATCGGAAAATGCCATTAATTATCTTGTTATTGATAAGTCATAATTCGAGGCTGTGTGGCATTATCGATTCATTTGCCCATTTTTTAAGATTTTCTGGTGATCTTTAAAGCTATTGTTGTTTTTGACATTACTATATAATTATATATAGTATATGGGGCAAATACCATAGATGGTAGGCCAAATATAAATACTTCCTGTGTGTATGAATACTCATGGCTCAGACATCTGATGTCACAAAAATGCTGGAAAAGATCGAAGCCGACAACATTAAGTTCATCAGGCTTCAGTTTTCTGATGTCCAGGGATTGCCAAAGAACGTGTCAATCCCCGTGGCTCAGGCCGAGAAAGCACTCACCAATGGAATTGGCTTTGACGGGTCTTCTATCGAGGGATTTGCACGGATAGAAGAATCTGATATGCTTCTTAAACCGGACCTGAATACCTATACAATCCTCCCCTGGAGGCCGGTTGATTCACGGGTGGCACGGTTTATCTGTGATGTCCACCTTCCGGATGGTACCCCGTTTGCAGGTGATCCCCGTCATGTGCTAAAGACAGTACTCAATGAGGCTGCCTCCATGGGGTATGAATTCAATACCGGACCTGAGCTTGAATTCTTCCTCTTCAAGAGAGACGAACAAGGGATGCCCACAACAGGGTTCCAGGACCTGGGAGGATATTTCGATCTTGCTCCGACAGACCTTGCCGAAGACGTCAGGGCACAGATTATCAGTGCCCTCACCACCATGGGCTTTGAAATCGAGGCATCACACCACGAAGTGGCAGAAAGTCAGCATGAGATTGATTTCAAGTATGGCAACGCCCTCACAACAGCAGACAACGTACTGACGTTCAAATTTGCAACGAAATCCATCGCTCTCATGAAAGGTCTTCACGCGACATTTATGGCAAAACCGGTGTATGGGATCAACGGAAACGGGATGCACACCAACGCTTCTCTCTTCAAGGACGGTAAGAATGCCTTTTATGACCCTGAAGAGCCGATGCAGCTGTCCCGGTTATCCATGCATTTTATCGCTGGTGTACTTGAGCATATCAAGGCAATCACCCGCATTGCCAATCCGACGGTCAATTCATACAAGAGGCTGGTACCGGGATATGAAGCACCGGTCTATGTGAGCTGGAGTGGCAGTAATCGTACTGCACTTATCAGGGTTCCGGCCCCCCGCGGAAATTCAACCCGTATTGAATTACGAAGTCCTGACCCGACATGCAACCCGTATCTGACTTTTGCCGCCATCCTTGCCGCTGGGCTCGATGGGGTCAAGAAGCAGATGGAACCGCCGGCATGTGCGGACAAGAATATCTTCGCCATGACCGAGGAAGAGCGAAGAGAGGCGCACATTGAGACACTCCCGGGAGATCTGTTCACTGCAAACAAGTATCTTCTGGAGGATCCACTCATCTGCGAAACACTTGGAAGTCATGTCGTTGAGGGTCTCAACAACATCGCAAAGATGGAATGGGACTCCTTCCGTACAGCAGTACATCCATGGGAAGTCGAGCAGTACCTGTCAAGGTTCTAAATGAAATCTGTGGGAGGAGACACCCTCTCCTCCACATGGATATTCTCATAAAATGAATTGGTTCCGAGAATTCCAATGATATATTGGTACAATGACGTAAAAAATGGTGTGATTTATGCCTATTGACAGCGGAGATACCGCGTTTATAATAATCTGTACAGCGCTCGTCATGCTCATGACCCCCGGCGTGGGATTGTTCTACGGGGGCATGGTTCCAAAAAAGAATATCATCTCCATGATCGGGATGGCCTTCATTGCCTTCGCCGTAGTAAGTATCCAGTGGGTTCTCTTTGGGTACACCTTGGCATTCGGTCCTGACATCGGTGGATTTATCGGGGGACTGGACCATGCCCTCCTCAACGGAGTGGGTCTTGGTGGAGAGGGAATCCCGGATATGCTCTTCGTAGTATTCCAGATGGTATTTGCGGCAGTTGCGGTTGCAATCATCACTTCCGGGGGTGCCGGACGTGTTAAGCTGAGTGGCTTCATTGTGTTTGCGCTTCTGTGGACGACCCTCGTCTATGATCCGCTGGCGCATTGGGCCTGGGGAGGCGGATGGGCTTCCCAATTGGGCGCACTTGATTTTGCCGGAGGGACAGTTGTTCACATAAGCTCAGGTTTTGGTGCCCTTGCCCTCGCCCTGGTACTTGGTGCACGGAAGGGATTCGGGAAGTATACAATGGAGCCATCCAACATTCCGCTCACGCTCCTTGGTGCTGCGCTCCTGTGGTTCGGATGGTTCGGCTTCAACGCAGGCAGTGAACTTGCCGCCGATGCCATTGCAGCAAATGCCTTCCTCGTCACGAACACTGCAGCCGCCGCCGGTGCGCTGGCCTGGATGGGGGCATCGTGGATATATGGAAAGCCGTCAACACTTGGCTTCGTGTCAGGGGCAATCGCCGGGCTTGTGGCAATTACGCCTGCTGCAGGATTCGTCGATATGCCTGCATCGATTGTCATCGGTGCGTTTGCCGGGCTGATCTGTTACGGGGCGCTCCTGTGGCGTCAGCGCAGGGGTCTCGACGAATCGCTGGATGCATGGGCGATTCACGGGGTCGGAGGGTTCTTCGGCGCACTTGCCACAGGTATCTTCGCTGTGGCCTTCATTGGCGGTGTCGACGGTCTTCTCTACGGGAATGTCAACCAGTTTCTCATACAGATCCTCGATGCCGGTGTGTGTATGATCTATGCATTCGTCATGACCTTTGTCATAGCAAAGGTTGTTGATCTCACGATGGGTCTTCGTGTGGCAGAGAATGAAGAATATGTCGGTCTTGACCTCTCGCAGCATGGGGAGAGTCTTAAGGCGTAATGGAGTGATGGAAATGAAGAAGGTTGAAGCAATCATCCGTCCGGAAAAACTCGAAGATGCGAAGACAGCACTTGATGAAGCCGGATTTTATGCAATGACAGTGACTGAGGTTCGTGGCAGGGGTGCACAGAGGGGCATCTCTCTGCAGTTTCGCGGAAAGAAGGTGAACGTGGATCTCATTCCGAAGGTAAAACTGGAAATGGTTGTTGAGGATGAATCCGCAGAAAAGATAGTTACGATCGTTCAGAAGGCGGCATATACTGGTGAGCCCGGAGACGGAATGATCTTTGTCATACCTGTTGACGGTGTATGCCGGGTCCGGACATAAGCGTCAGAAACAAATTATCATCTCCGATTTTTTTTAATTAAGGCAAGTATCCCTCTTCATAGCCAAAGGGAATAACATTGATTATTACCTATAATCAAAATAACATACGTGGATGAGTTCTCTGTTCCTGGGTGCAGAAAGGAAAACCCAAAATATTATTCCTCTCTTTGCTGCCGTCATTTTTTGTGGAAAATTCCCCGTTCCACTCAATGGGGGTCTTTATAAGCGATGAGTTTTATTCGTTCGGAGAGGAAATGCGTGGAAATTCTTCGCATTCTGTCAGAGCATCAGGAGCCCATCGGAGCAAAACGCCTCAGTGAACTGTTGGCGGAACGCGGATTTCTTTTAACCGATCGTGCAGTTCAGTATTATCTTCAGTATCTGGATGAACAGGGATTTACCCATAAAATTGGGAATAAAGGGAGAATTCTCACAGATGAAGGTATGGCAGAGGCAAATCTTGCCCTGATCGATGACAGGATGGGATATGTCATCTCAAAACTTGAGAAACTGGCGTTCAATGTTTCGTTCAATCCCGAAACGCAAACAGGGGATATTGGATACAATCTTACGGTGGTTCCGTATGAATATGTTGATGATGTGACACGTGCCTTTGACGAGGTTATTGCAGGGGGATACACCTTCTTTAAAGGATATTGTATTACCGATAAGGATCCGCGTCTCCCTGAAGGTCATGCCGGGGTCATGAGTGCATGTTCTATCACCATGGATGGAGTACTCCAAAACCATGGTATTGCAGTGAATGTGTTATATGGCGGCAGATTTTCAGTCGTTAATTCAAAGCCGGTGGGATTTGTGGACCTTATCGGCTATAAGGGGACGACGGTCGATCCACTCCCGCTTTTCATCAATGCGGGACTCACCAGTGTCCATCAGGTGGCAACAACAGGAACAGGAATTGCACTGGCCAATGTTCGCGAAGTGACGAACAAGGCACAGGACCGGGTGGAAGAATGCGTTGAGCATATGGTGAAATGCGGGTTCATCCGTCCGGTTGGGATAGGGAATGGTCTGTTTAATCTCAGGCCTGATCCCTACCGGCTTTCCATTGTCTTTTTCAGTGGGATGAATCTTGTGGCAAATGCGGTAGAAAAGGGATATCCCATTTATACTGAAATAGGGGCTGGGATCATTCCTTTTGCCAGGTTTGTGAATGACTAAATCTGATAGGATCAGATGGTTTCGATTTTTTCAAAATTGGCGACATCCATCAGGCCCTTCATCGCCTTTGTGTCAGCCCATCTTCCCGATTCAATAAACGCGGCAATCGGATTTGCACCGCCAATCATCGCGAGACCAAGATAATTTGTTGTAATTGGTACACCCAGAAGAGGCGAGTTGGGATTTCCTACCTCCAGCACACCGGTTATTCCAGCCTTGGTCAGGTCTTCAAGGGTGTTAAACAGGAGTGTTTCCGCCTCCATATGGCACTCTCTGATATTTGCAAGGATACTCCCTGTACCGGTCATTATGACATCGGTGATGTGGGTGGTCCCCTGATCGATCATGACCTGGGTCGGATCAATCGTTGTTGCATCGTATTTTATCATTGTTGTAAAGCGTTTGGGAATATTGTCTCTGATTTCCACGAGGCCTCCTCCAATCAGGTTCAGGGGGATGCCCTGGCGAAGAAGGATAGCATCGACGGTGATGCTGCACATGGTAATTATTCCAATATGGCCGATAGGGATTGCATAATCCCCTATCCGTTCTCCGGGAATGGCAAATCGTACACGATTGCTTACACATATGCCTGCTGCATATGCTTCTTTCATGATCAATCGCGCCGCATCAAGATCCTCCTCCTTTATCAGAGTGAGGTTGAATATGACTTCGCCCTCGTCATGGTAAGGATCGTAGGACACCTGCAGGGCGTATTCGTCAATGAGGTGATTGATAAATTTTAGCTGGCTCATAATGTCGTCACAATCCCAAAATATGCGGTATTCTACTCTACAGCAGTCTAACGTCGAACGCCGATAAAGAAAAAGATATTCTTTCGGAAGGCCGGAAGTGCGACCTTCGAGGGGAAAATTACTTTACCAGGCGTTTCGCCTTGTCCCCTGCGAAGCGTTCGATGATCTTCAGGTTTGTTTCCCCTTCAATGAGAAGGGCGCCGTGTTCAACGGCATGGTTCACAAAACCGTCACCTATCGGTGTCCGTATCAGGAGAGTCGTGTATCCTTCGGCACTTCCGATTGCTCCTGCGGAGATGTCGGCATCCACCGCGGTCAGATCTCCGCAGACATGACAGCCCGGACGCACGCACTCTTCAAGTTCCGGAAGTGGAATTTCGATTTTCGTGCCATTTTGTCTCGTCACAATAAGTTTGCCTCTGACATCCAGCCGCTCGATATCCCAGGAGTCGATGCCGAATTCACTTTTGATTTTTCCATCGATCAGCCGTTGATAATCGAATGTTTCTGTACAGAAAAGACCAATTGTCAGCCGTATCGCACGCCCGTACGGTTTCAGAAACACATGTTCGGATGACTGAATGATTCGTGCGGCTGAAATGGCACAGGGTACTCCTATGATTGCCAGTCTTTCCTTCTTTTGTGTTACCACTGCTGTTTTTAGTGCCGAAAGCAGCGGGACCCACCATGCATAGCGGCTTCCGGCTTTGCCGATGAGGACTTCTCTGTCGGTAATAAGTATGGCGCCGGGTTCGTGTGTCCATGGGTCTGCCGCAATGGTGACGATACCGTCAATTGTCCCTTCCTCAAGGGCGGATGCCAGGATAGCCGTCACCGCCCCTCCACTCTGGCGTTTCCGTACTTCAAATCCTGAGCGTGCTGAGAGGACACGAAGATATTCACCGACACCCGTTGCTGCCATGCGATGGGTTTGCTGGTCTTGTGTTCTGGGACATGCGGCATAACATGCCCCACAGGGAACACCGTCCTGCACATCTTTGCAGTACCCGGTATGCACCGGTCTGCTAAATTCTCCGTCTTTTCTAAAAATTATCGCATCTGCCGGACACATTGCGACGCAGGCACCGCATCCTGAGCATAGGCCGGTATCCCATACCTCCTCCTTGAGATCAGTGTAGTTTTTTCGTCTCATGTTTACTCCCAGGTGTATTTTCCGGCGAACGGCCGTGCACTTGCAGGTCCAATCCGCACATATTCATCCTTAAAGAGTGCAGGATCATCGATCCCGAATTCGATACAATATTTTTCTATATACGGACGAATCAGTTGTCTTTCTTTTTCAGTGAATGGTTTTTTCGTTGCCCCTATTCCCAGATGCCGGTCAGGTACTTCGCCTCTGATATAGATCTCTCCTCCATGAATGCCCGTGCCGATTCCCCGTTCGTTAACGGGGCATGTCTGACCCCTGCCGAGAACTATGAGGAGGCCGCCTGCCATATATTCCCCCAGAAATGCTTTGGTCTGACCGCCTACGACCAGAACCGGCTTTTTATTCAGGTATTCTTTCATGTGGATGCCACCACGGTACCCGATGTCCCCCTTTACGTATATTTCTCCGCCACGCATTGAATGGGCTACAGCATCCCCGGCATTTCCATGGATATAGATGGTGCCGGCGTCCATGGTATTGCCGGGTGCATGTTCGGCATTTGCATGAACGATACAGGTTGGCCCTGACATAAACATACCCAGATCTCCCCCGGGAACGCCGTTGATAATGATGCGGACATCCTCGCCCCTGAGACCATTTCCAATGAAGCGTTGTCCATTGACATTGTCCAGGACGATTTCCCTGACCCCTGCAGCCACTGCAGCACGGATCTTCTGATTAAGTGGTGTATAATGGAGTCCTTTTGCATCGATCTTCATCCGTTCGGTCATCTTTATGCACCTGCTCCAACGGTCTTCACATCAAGAACTTTCATTAGATTTTCGTCAAGCATATATGCCCGTAACCGGTCCCGGTTTCCTCGAAGGCTTTCGATTGAGTTAATGCCTGCTGCACCCATGAGTTCCGCAATCTCAAGGGTCCATCCGTTTATGAGATTGGATACATTCTCCCACATGATGTCCGGGTCCAGCCGTGCGACGAGATCCGGGCGCTGGGTAGCTATCCCCCAGGGGCACAGGCCCCGGTAACAGTTACCACAGACCCGGCATCCGAGGGATATCAGCGCTGCGGTGCCGATATATACAGCATCGGCTCCCAGGGCAATGGTCTTCGTAACGTCTGCACTGTCACGGATGCCTCCCGAAGCGATGACTGAAATTTCATTACGGACGCCGTGTTGCCTGAGTTTTTCATCGACCGAGGCAACCGCAGCTTCAATGGGAATCCCCACATGATCCCGGAATACCCTCGGGGCAGCTCCTGTTCCACCGCGGAATCCGTCTATTACGACTGCATCGGCAGATGAACGGGCTATTCCTGATGCAATGGCTGCCACGTTATGTACCGCTGCAATTTTTACAAAGACCGGTTTTTTCCATTCGGTTGCTTCTTTCAGTCCCCGTACGAGCTGGGCAAGATCCTCTATCGAATAGATGTCGTGGTGCGGTGCGGGACTTATGGCGTCGCTTGAAACCGGTATCATGCGGGTGCCGGATACACTTTCATCCACTTTTTCTCCTGGCAGGTGACCTCCGATACCTGGTTTGGCTCCCTGTCCGATCTTTATTTCAATTGCCGCCCCGCGTTCGAGATAATCAATATCCACGCCGAACCTTCCGGATGCAACCTGGACGATCATATGATCCTGATAGGGGTAGAGATGTTTGTGAAGGCCCCCCTCACCGGTACCCATGAAGGTTCCCTGGGCTGCTGCACCACGTGCCAGGGAGAGCTGGGCATTGAGGGAGATAGCCCCATAACTCATGTGCCCAATCATTATCGGGGTCTCACATCTGAGATTCGGCGCAAGGCGGGTTAGTAGTTCAATATCGCCATTCGGTTTTGTCGTTACTTCAACTCTTGATGGTTTCTTTCCTAGGTAGGTACGAAGTTCCATAGGTTCCCTGAGGGGATCGATGGAGGGATTGGTAACCTGGCAGGCATCAAGCAACAACCGGTCGAATATTGGGGGTACATCAAGGGTATTGCCCATGCCGGCGAGAATAATTTTCCCTGTTCTTGCCTGGTTGTAGATCGCCTCACGTGCCTCCCGCGTCCAAATCGGATGGGAACGATAATCCACCGGCTTTTCCTGGAGATCGATGGCATCGCGGGGACACATTGCAATGCACCGGTGACAACCGGTGCAGGCACGTGAATTTACAAGTATTCTGTTCCCTTCTCTCCGGAACGTTCCATAAGGGCAGTTTTCGATACACTGTTCACAGAGCAGGCACCTGTCGTTATCGATCCTGATCCGGTATTTTGGAGGAGTGCTGCCGATCGGCATTATCGTACCCTCCCGATGACCGGCTCACCTGCACGGGGCATCCATATTTTTTCCAAATTCTGCTCCATTACCCGAATGGCTGCTTCTTCGCTGGATATGTAGAGGCGTTCTCCCGCTTCAGCAGCTACGAGTGGCCGGAGTTTTATGCGATCGGTAATTCCCGCGATGCCATCTGAATTGGCTACAACGATGGCAAAAGGTCCGTTCATCAGGGCGGACCCATATGCCATCCTGACGGTGGTGTTCAGGTTGCGATCATTCTCCGGCATATTGTCTATTTCATCCCAAAATGGGGGAGCAAGTGCTTTCAGAGCAAGTTCCAGTGGAAGTGCATGCCTCCGTGCCAGGAGGTCGGTGAGGTACGCCACCACTTCGGTATCGGTATACATTGTGCATTTGTAGCCGAAACTTTCCAGGTATCTCCGGTTCGTACCATATGATGTAATCTCCCCGTTATGGACAACGGTCCAGTCCAGAAGGTTAAACGGGTGAGCGCCCCCCCACCATCCGGATGTGTTGGTGGGGTAGCGGTTGTGGGCAAGCCACTGGTACCCTTCATAATCCTGTATACGGTAGAACTCTGCCACATCATCGGGCCACCCTGAGGCTTTGAAGATGCCGATATTCTTCCCCGTTGAAAAAAGGAGAGCACCCGGGATTTCGGTATTTATCTTATTCATTATATGGATCAGGATATCTTCCTCGGTAGCTGCCGTCCCCATCGATTTTGGATATGGTTTATAGAAGTATCTCCAGGGAATGTGGTCCCTCCTAAGCCGCGGCTGGTCAGAGGTCGGGATCATCTCACTCATCTCGATAGTCCCCCATTTTTCCAGTTCCTGCTCAACGATGGCCTTCGGCTCGACCAGGTTGTCATAGAACAGGTGGAGGGCATAGTAGTCAGCATAGTCCGGATATGCGCCGTATACGGCATACCCCGCTCCTTCACCATTTCCCCGTTCGTTCATCAGTGACAGGGCATTTTTTATTGCCGACCCGTCCATAAGTTCCCCGGATCGGTCGATCACGCTGATTATTCCGCACATGCTACCACAAATTGTGAAGGGGGTCTTCCCCCATTTTAAGTTTTCCAGATAAGAAATTCTGCAAAATAAGTCTGGTGCGACAACTATATATATTGTTTGATGGAAGCTATATTCTATGTGGTGCGCAAAGGTATTGTAACGTCACTGAAGCGATCCACAAAGATGGAAGATATCTCTGTTTCCCCGGTTTTCAGACAATCTGAATATCTCCAGTAATATTGCAATTCCCATAAATCTGGCGGAGAATCTCTTTTCTGATGGCATTGGATGTGCTGGTTCATCGCGTGTCGGATCAAAGGGACAGAGACCTCTGATATGATCTCGATTTATGTCTTTCATCAGATTGCCGGATATGTGCAATTCTGCCATGCCTCTGAGCAGGACAGGTAAAATGCAATAAATTACGTATTGCATTATAAGCGGCATGTGTTGATCCGGGCATCAGAAACGTCACATAGGTTTGCATGGTCTTTAAAAAAACGACCCGGTAGAGGGAGGTTTATCAATAATTACGTTCGGGCAATGGACGAAAAATGCCGGTTTCCACGTGCAGACGAGGGGGTGGGGCTAAAAAAAGAGCACGATTATATGCAACGAAGGACCATGTTGATCCTTAAGAGCTATATTACATGAAATACAGGGGGTTCCTGTTCGATATAGACGGCGTTCTGTATGTCGGTGGTAAAGCGGTCGATGGCGCGCCCGGCATCATAGCTGATCTCTCTTCACGTGGCGTACCATTCAGGTGCATTTCAAATACCACCCGGTCATCACGCAGTACCATCGCAGCGCGACTTGCCAGATTGGGATTTTCCATTCCTGCTGAACATATACTGACCCCGGCTGTTGCCGCAGGTGCCTACCTGATTTCATCAGGTATGGTCCGATGCATGTTGCTTACAGCAAGGGATGTCCAGAAGGATTTTGAAAATTTAGGGGTTAATATTGTTGAACGGGACCCTGAGGCGGTAATTGTCGGAGATGCCGGTGACCTCTTTACCTACCGTTCAATGAACACTGCATTTCGAGCGCTCCTGTCTGGCGCCATACTGATTGCCCTCGAAAAGGACCGGTACTGGATGGATGAGGACGGGTTATCGCTCTCTGCAGGTCCTTTCGTTGCAGGCCTCGAATACGCCTCCGGTGCCCGGGCTCATCTGGTGGGAAAACCCTCAAAAGAATTTTTTGACGCTGCTCTTGCTTCGCTGGGTTGTTCTTCGTCTGAAGTCCTTATGGTGGGGGATGATATCAACACGGATATAGGCGGGGCACAGGCGGCCGGGTTGGATGCTGCCCTGGTCCGGACGGGGAAGTACCGGGAGGATAAAGTCAGGGAATCTGGTATTGATCCGGATTATATCATCCATTCAGTTGCGCACCTGTGCGACATCCTGAATGAATGAGAAAATCCTCTCAATATATGGGAGAAATGAACAACTTCTGCTGGTAAGAGGCGTGTTACTATTGATGTCCATTTGTTCCAGGGTCTCTGCCAGTGAGGATTTTTTTTCTTTTTTCAAGTTCTCCTCTATCGCGGATTACTTCTACCGGCTCTTCTGAACAGGGATCATATCCCAGGTAATACATCGCTGTCGAACGGGTAAGCGGGGAGGGGGTAAAAATCTGGAACTGGTTTCCATGCAGACGGAAATGCATGAGAAAATCCCTCGTTGCATACACATCATCCTTCCGTTCACCCGGGTGGCCGACGATAATGTACGGAATGAGACGTGAGGTGATCCTCTCTTCCCTGCAGATGCGCTCATACAGCTTGTAGAACTCATTGAAGACGCTGGTAGAGGATTTCCCCATGTGACGAAGGACTTCGTCGCTTCCGGATTCGGGCGCAATTTTCAGGTGCCCGGATATATTCCCCCTGAGGATCTTTCGTAAAAACTGTTCCGGTACCAGGGGAGCCTCGAAGCGCAGGCCCGATCCGATAAAGACATGTCGGATTCCCCGGCATTCGGATGCTGCATCAAGCAGCGAAATATAATCCTTTATGCCGGGAAGAAGATTTCTGCACACGGTGCCGTCTTTGAGACAATCGTGGGTCGGGCATCCGCCGATGGAACAGGTCGAACCATACATATTAGCGGAGGGCCCTCCGATATCGGTGATGGTGCCGCCAAACCCCGGCACTTTTGCCAGAGTCCGAATTTCCCTTAGTACTGAATCCTTGCTTCTGGACACAATTTCCGGTCCCTGGTGGGCGGTAATTGCGCAGAATGCACAATTGCCATAGCATCCGCGATGGGCCGTTACTGAGTCACGTATCATCCGGTATGCGGGAATGTCGTGGTATTTTGGATGTGGCATCCGGGTATAGGACAGGTCGTAGATGGCATCCAGTTCCTGGGTTGTCATTAAACGCCCGGGGTACTGGACAAGAAACCTTGTATCCTGTTGCTGGGCCAGAATGCGATGCCGGCTATATTTTTCAAAGAGGCAGAACGCCCGGGCAAATGACTTTTTATCAGCACGAACTTCGTCGTACGAAGGAATCTGAATTGCATCGCCGAGGTCGTCGGTGCTTTTTCTGACAACTGCGGTCCCCGGTATCCTGAGGTCGGACAGTGCTTTGTTGTCACGTAGTGCGCACATCGCTTCGAGCAGGGCGTATTCCCCCATGCCATAAATGAGGAGATCTGCCTTGCTGTCAAAGAGGATGCTCCGTTTGACCGTATCCGACCACCAGTCGTAGTGGGCGATGCGTCGAAGTGAGGCCTCTATGCCGCCGATGATGATGGGAACCCCTTTGCATGCAGCTCGAATCTGGCTGCAATAGACCTGAACAACCCTGTCCGGGCGGATTCGATATTTTTTATCCTCACCCTTTTTTGAAAAATAGGGTTCTCCTTCATCGCAGTATGGGTCATCCTTGCGCGGGATTCCCACGGCGGTATAATTGATTACCATGGAATCCATCGCACCGCCGGATACCGCAAATGCAAGGTTTGGTCTGCCAAATTCCAGAAATGCAGCGGAATTTTTCCATTTTGGCTGAGAAAGGATGCCGACCCTGAAACCATGGCGCTCAAGGAACCTGCCCAATATTGCCATCCCGAAGGATGGATGATCGATATATGCATCGGGTGTGACGATGACAATATCGCAACTTTGCCAGCCGCGTGTTCTCATCTCTTCTGCAGACGTTGGAAGGAATGTTCTGGCATTCATGGTGATGAAAGCTGCATTAAAAAATGCGCTGTGTAGTATTCATTGGTGTTTCAGGTAAAAAAAGGGTGGAATGGTGAAGGATTATCCGTCAAGAATTTCGTAGGCTTCTGAACGGTAAGATTCCATAACATACGGAATGCTGGAGATCTTCGCTGCTTCCTCGGTAAGAGCGAATACATCGTTTCGAGAGACAGACTTCATGCTAAAGTTGCGGCTTCCTGCCATGATCTGCTGCAAGCCGGTTCTGAAGCGTTGAGCATAGGTGTAGATGCCGATTGCTCCGAGTGGAATCTCATTGATCCTCTCACCGTATTTCTCCTTGAGCTCCTCGTAGGTGATGAAGATCTCTTCGACCGTTGTTCCGTATTTTGAAACGGTCTTGGGGAGTTCACCCTTCTCCAGCCACTTGCCGATGTTCTTTCCGACCATCCCCGGAATCATGAGGCCGCGGCCCATGCAGACCGCCTTGAAGTATGGTGAACCCATGGCAAGAGCCTTGAACGCATTTGCTTCGTCGGCAAATCCTCCTGCAATTGCAAGATCGGGCACACGGAGCCCTTTCTTTTCTAGTTCCTGTGCAAATTCGTAGGTAAGAGACTGGAGATAGAACGTCGGAATTCCCCACTCGTTCATCATTGGCCACGGGCTCATGCCAGTGCCGCCCGGTGCGCCGTCAATCGTGAGAAGGTCGATCTTGGCCTCTGAACTGTACCGCAGAGCCATTGCAAGCTCTTTCATGGAGTAAGCCCCGGTCTTCAGCGTCACACGCTTGAATCCAATGTCACGGAGGCGATCGATTTCATCGAGGAATGCTTCCTTGCTGATAAATCCGAGACGTGAATGACGCTCAAATTCCTTAATTGCGCCAGATTTATAAGCTGTCTGCACATCCGCGCGACTGGGGTCCGGAAGGACGATATATCCACGTCTCTTCAATTCGAGAGCACGCTCGAGGGCACTTACTTTGATCTCCCCGCCAATGCACTTTGCACCCTGGCCCCATTTCAGTTCGAGCGTATCAAGCTCATGCTTTGCAGAGACATATTCCGCGGTTCCAAGCCGCGTGTCCTCGACATTCATCTGGACCAGAATCTCTCCATAGCCTTCGTGGAATTTTCTGTAAGTGTTGATCCTGCGGTCCATCTCCGGGGACTCCACCACCTTATGGTTCGAGTCGAGCTTCAGCTGAGGGTCAATACCGCAGACATTCTCACCGCATACAAGAGTGATGCCGGAGATTGCCGCACCGATGGCAAAATGCTCCCAGTTTACACGGGCAATTTCCGTCGAACCAAGGGCACCGGTGAAGATCGGTACTTTCATCGGTACTTTGATGTCCCATCCGTATTCGGTCTCTACATTGACATCCTCGAAGACGGCGGTGTCTGGATTTGCCTCGACGCCTTCGGGAAGGCCATGTGCACCTACAGCATATCCATGGATATTCAGGTGTGAGTAATCAACCGGGTAATTCTTGTCCGCACCTGCTGTTATCTCTCCGAATGGGCCCGGATAGAGGACTTCGCGCCCACGAAATGATGAGAGCCAGATTTCACAGTTCCCTTTGCACCCATCTACACAGCGTGTGCAGATACCCGACATTGGGACAACGTTACGTGAACGGTTCGAGGTATGGACCGCCTCGTTTGCATTAGGTTGCCTAAGATTCATTGTCAACTCCTTTGATTGAAATTATGAGTGCCGCTATAATATATATGGGAACTTGTTTGGAACCCTTGTGATCCCGCCGGTGCAGGGGGATGCGGCACAAATCTCCACCGGCAGGGTTATACCAAACAGGAATACGTTTTCCTGAAAACGTAGATAAATGTTTTTATTTGATATATAGTCTATATTTCAGTATATATTCTGAATATCCTTAAAATATCGGACAATTTCTAAAAATAACGGTATTACGATAGTAAAAGAAAATTAGAATACTAAAATGGATTATTTAAATGCAATTCCGACATCCTTCATGCCGTTTAACCGTGCGATATTCAGGACCAGTGGGGTTATCCCTTCAATTATCGGAGACATTGAAAGGGGGCCGGCATCAAATGCCCTGAGCTGTGAGACATCTTCAACAATTCGCATGACGATTCGTTTGGCTTCGGTGTCATCACCGCACACGGCAACGGAATAGTCCAGTTCTTCATCGAGTTGTTTCCATTTATTTGCCGCCACATTATTGAATGCCACGACGATGCGGGCACTCTCGGGAAGCATTTGTTTCAGGGCCATTGCAGCGGAACCTTCCGGAGGTGGCTGATAGGTAAAATAGTCGTTTCGGGAAATTGGATTTATCGGAGAGATGACAATCTTATCTTCAAATCCTTTGAGTGAGTCAATGGTCGATTTGAGATGTTTGAAGGGAAGGGAAAGTATCACGATCTCCCCCTTATCGACAGCATCCTGGTTTGTTCCACCGCTGCAATAGCTGTTGCATCCCCTCTCTTTGAGTAGATTGATGGTGCAGCTGCTTGTTTCCTCGGCACGGTCCCGTTCACGTGATCCGAGAATCACCTCATGCTTATGGGAAAGCCGTCTGGCCAGTCCTTCGCCAATATCTCCTGTTCCTCCAACAATGCCTATTTTCATTTCTGGTCTCCCGGGTCCGTTTTTATAGTCCAAAACCCCTCTGATTGTACATACAACCTTTCCTGATATTAGTCTATTTGATTGCAAAATGCCACCAGGAGGTGCAGATATGAGAAGAAAAGGTGGGGTTCCCGTTGAAATGGATTTTCGAACTATGGCAAGGGATCCGTATGGTGAACTTCTTTTTGCCCCGGCAAGGCCGGAAAAAAAGCCACCTGTTCGTAGCTTTGCAGAAGCATGCCTGAAAATGGGGTGAATTACCTCGAAACAAACCTCATCGCATCTGTTGCAACCTCTACGATAGCAGGTAATCCCGAGTTGAGTGCTTCAATAATCGCAGGTTTCAGTTCTTCGGGTCTCCCGACGGAAATGCCGAATCCTCCACATGCGCGGGCATATTCAGCAAAATCGGGATTCAGGAGTTCTGTTGCAAAATTCGGGTAATTTTCTGTCATCTGTTCAACCTGTATCATTCCCAGTTGGCGGTTGTTGAGTATCACGGCAACTATCGGAAGATCATACTTTACCAAGGTGACAAAATCTGCCATTGCCATTGAAAATCCGCCATCACCGGTGATGCAGAATACATCCCTGTCCGGGTATGCAAGTTTTCCGGCAAGGGCTCCCGGCAGTGCAAAACCCATTGTCGCAAGATACCCGGACATTGCAAACCGCTGGTGCCGCATGCGGAAATTGCGCCCGAACCACCACTGGTTCTCTCCCACATCAACCGTTATTACGGCATCTTCAGCAATAACCTCGGAGAGAACCTTCATTATGAAGGGAGGACGAACAGGAACAGTGGATGAGTCAGCCTCTAAATCCCGCTGTTTATTCCATTCCTGCTTTTTCTCAGCAATTATTTTGAGGACTCCTTTGGTATCCCGCGCTCTGCAGACATCTCGCAGGGCTGGAATTACCAGTCCACACGCACCCCACAGGGGATAAGCACGTGATGATACCCCCAGCTTTATCGGATTGATGTCCACCTGGATGATATCAGTATCCAGGGGGACATTGGTAAGGTTGGAGAACCCCACCCCCAGCGTGATGAGTAGGTCTGCCTCCTCGACCAGCTGTCGTGTTGATGGTGCGCCTACCGATCCCAGGATTCCGACTGTCCAGGGATGGTTATCCGGGAGAATTCCTTTTGCCCGGAAGGTGGTTGCCACCGGGGAGGCAATTGTCTCTGCAAGCCGGACGACCTCATCGGCGGCTTCGAATGCTCCCCATCCCGCAATGATCACTGGTCGCTCGGATGCATCAATTTTTTCAGCGGCTTTGATAATGAGGGATTTTTCAGGAAGAATGAGAGGCCCTGTTATGACAGATTCCCGTCTGCAATGTTCGGATTTTAAGGGCAACTTTTGTATGTTATTCGGGACGGAGAGCTGAGATACGCCATGTTCCAGGGTGGCATATTTCATTGCACGCGTGAGAAGGAGCACAGCTTTTTCATGGTCATAGATGGTGTTGTTGTAAACGGTCATAGGGCGAAAAAAAGCGTCCTGATCGATCTCCTGGACTCCACCCGGTCCGGAATACTGCGATGCCACCTGACCGTTGAGGGAGAGCACTGAGGCATGATCTGCCTGGGCATCATAGAGGCCGGTGGCAAGGTTAGTGGCTCCCGGACCTGCGATAGTCAGGCAGGCTGCGATCCTCCCTGTCAGTTTGTGGTAAGCAGACGCAGCCATCGCTGCGTTTTCTTCATGGCGTACGACAATATACCTGACTGACTGATTTTTCCGGAGGGCATCAACCAGACCGAGTGATGACGTGCCAGGGAGGCCGAAAACAAATTTTATCCCCCATTTCTGTAGTTCTGCAATAATGACATCTGATACTGTCTGCTCTGAGTCTGCGTGAACATCCACGGAATCGATTTTTTCAAATGCACTCTTTGGTGCACCACATACCGGGCAGGTCCAATCGGGCGAAAGGTCGGAAAAACCGGTGCCGGGGAAAATTCCTAGCGATTCTTCACCCTTCGCCTCATCATAGACATACCCGCATACTCTACATCTCCATTGCGACATGTATCCCCTCGTTAACTCCTGACTGTCATGAAGAGATGATAAAATTATGGTTGCGGCGGACGGGAAAACAATGTGCCGTTAATCCGACGGTAAAGGTTCGGATTCAAGCATAAGTGATCCGAAGATAATTTTTTCCAAAACTTGTGAAGTATATTTGATTTTTTGCATGTCGTCGATATTTTCGTATCGGTGGATATCCGTATATATCTGGAGACGGACCAGGCCAAAATGAAACTGATCCAGTTCTTCTGCTGTCAGGCTCATCGCCTTGTGATAGATCGGCTCAATGGCAAGAGGGAGTTTATTGATATTTTCAAGACATGGAATGATGTCGGAGAAGATTCCTAGTTGTTCTCTGCCGCCAGAGAGGATAAGCATGAAGTCCATAGTGTAATTCCTGATTTTACATTACTTATGTCTTACAAAACAATTGGTGGCAGCACATAAAAAAGAGTGCGATACCCAAAAGTGGGTCGCATATACCGGCATTAGATTAGTCGTTATTTTTTATCTGGTGGAGGATATTGTCCATTACCTCGTCAACCTTTTTCCACGTTATCTCGTGCTGTTTGTCTCCGGATTTTCTCAAAATAAAGGGTCTGCCTTCATCGCCGGCTTTACGCATCTCCGGGTCAATGGGTATGGCGCCAAGGAAGGGGACTCCCAGTTCTTCTGCTGCCTTCTTTCCGCCTCCTTCACCGAAGAGGTCGATGGCTTCACCACAGTGGGGACAGACCATTCCTGACATATTTTCCACTATGCCGAGCACCCTGTACCCGAGCTGGCGGACGAAGGATACTGCCTTGGTGGAATCGAGAACCGCCACATCCTGAGGAGTGGTGACGATGACTGCTCCATCAATATTGGGGGCAAGCTGGATAACAGAGAGTGCTTCGTCACCAGTGCCTGGTGGAAGATCAACGATGAGATATTCCATATCTCCCCAGTTTACATCTGCAAGGAACTGGCGTATGGCGGTAAATTTCATCGGGCCGCGCCAGACGACCGGGGAAGACGTGTCCGGAAGAAGGAATGCCATTGATACGACGCCGAGTGTGCCGGTGATCTGAACGGGCTCGATCCTTTTTCCATCGTATGACTGAAGCCTTTTATCCTCAACACCGAGCATTTTCGGGATATTAGGGCCGTGAATGTCGAGGTCTACAAGACCTGTATGGAATCCCTTGTTTGAAAGGGACATTGCGAGGTTCGCTGCAACCGTACTTTTCCCGACTCCTCCTTTCCCTGATAGCACCAAAATGACATGTTTTACGTTCATTATCACTTTTTCAGTCATAGGATTGTTTTTTTCCGGGTCATCACATGATGATGCGCTGGGACAATTTTTACAGTTACCATCGCATTCCTGGGTATGTTTTGCAGAATTCTCAGCCATTGTATTTCTCCTGAAATTATTCCCTTTTGGAATTGTAGTGAAATGTTATAATTTACGGGTGATAAATTTATACTTGGTTTCAACTTGGATGCTCAGATGTACCGCTATTTGAGATGAATCAATCTCAGGTTTTAGTCTGGGGGAATTATCATTTCATCCTTTTTAAGGCAGGCTTGATATCAATGACAACCGTCCCGTCAATCGCATCCATACCCCTGACAGTGAGGAAGCGCCCATTGAGGGAAACAAGGTCAACCTCCTCCAAAGCTACAGGATTTGGCCTTGCCGGGGATCGTGTTGAAAAGACGCCCCGTGGTTTGGTGCTTCCCGGGGGAAGGACGGTTATCACATCACGTTCTGCACGATCAAACCAGCACAGGATAATGAGTTCCTGCCCGTCACTGAGTCCGTTGAGGCCCTCTTCATATTCAGGGAATAGTTCGATGGTGGCAATGTCTGTTCGCTGGCTCCCCTGGTGAGGCGCCTCCTTCACGGTCCTATATGGAGAATGGACAATGCCAATGGGAATTAACCCGATATCCATTTTTTCCTGGAGAGGTATGGGAAGGGTGACGTTATTTTGTTGTTTCGGTTGTGGTTCCATCGCATCGAGAATTTGATTGCATTTTGCATCGGCGATTGCTATGAAGGGGTTGGACCTGGGGACATGGGTGAAAGATGCCGATTCGAACCGGGCAAGAAGCTTTTTCACCCGTGCAAAATGCTCCTGAAGGCACCGGTCACGTACCTTATATTCTCCGTTAATCTGGCGGACAACAAGCTGACTGTCTGAGTAAATAGCGATGTTTTTCCATCCTCTCTCCATGGCATTTTCAAGGGCATGGATGATAGCCGTATATTCAGCCTGATTATTTGTACATATTCCCGCGAATTCCCCGATATTTTGTATAATTTTTCCTTCCTCTACCACAATATACGCCCAGGATGCCTTTCCCGGGTTTCCTCTCGAAGCACCGTCCGTGTATATCTCGATCCCTTTGTCCATATACCCTGAAATTGGCGGGAGAGAGCTAAAACCTTGTTCATGAGATTGGTGAATTGTAGGGGGTGGTATCCGGGAAAATCTCAAAAGGCCGGTATCCACGTTGGAGGAGTATCCCGATGGAATAACCGGACGTCAGGATATCGCGTGATAATTCCTGATAATGCTCCCTTTGAGAGAGGGATATTCCATTTCATATTTTGGTAGTGTCCTACGTCTGAATAGCATGTCAATGGCAGTATTGATTCCTGATGCCAATTCTCAAGGTATAAATAATTATTATCAGGAACCCGTGGAATATTGGTTCTGCACTTATGCCACTGAAAAATTGTATAGTAGTGGTTATCGAATTTTTTGTTCAATATGGATACGGGAATTGATAATGTGGAGACCGGGTAGAACTAACCCTGCCTTACAGAGTGACGATCACCGGTATGTGAACATGTGCACGGTCCGGGTACCCTGATCGATCATCAATCGGGTCACACCATGGAAGGTCTGTCCACTGCAGTTGACCGGTCCCTGCACGTGGTGAACCTTGGGCTCATCAAAAGATAATCCCGTCCGGGTCTTATTCCGAACCGAATCCCGGTCTTTCCATCAAGGCATAAGCGGATTCGGGTATACTTACCTGTGGTCTTTGTCATAATGGACGCATTGGCAGATGTCACAGATGGTGACTGAACCATCACCTGAGATAAGGGATATCGCCCATTTTTCAATTACATCGTCCAGGTCAGGTGACATCTCAATAAACCGGCAACCCCGTTTTCTACTGACGTATTGTGACACTGCTGCCGGGGATAGACCCATATATTTCGCTACTGCTCTCTGTGAAATTCCTTTTTTACTGACGAGGCGCGAAACAAGCTCTGCACGCACCTGTGGCAAGTACTGGCGGACGATTTCATCACATACAACGATGTCACATAAAGGGCTTCTCATGGGTGACCTCAGGCAGCAGTGGCAGTCTGTGTTTCTTCGGATCGAATTGCTTTTTTTGTCTGGTAGAGTACCTGGCGGGCATCTTTGAAATTGAATTTCTCGATGATCAAACCCGAATCCTTCAGTTTTTTAATTGCATACCTGATTGTACGGGGAGCAATATCAATCTCTTCGGTCACTTCCTTGAAAGTTCTTGGCTTCCCGTCTTCGAGGAGGAGGAGGACCCTTCTGGAAGAGGCGGGCAGCCGTATGTTGTTCACAGTGTTAACGACCGACATGAGTTGTAGGTTAACGCTGTGAACTATTAAACCTTTCGTGACAGGTTCTGACATGATGCATTCCTTTGATCGCACGTTGGTGTTATATACCGGGAGAAGAGAATGGAGGCCTAAAGAAGCATTTGATGTGAGAATGATGATAATCAAGCAGTTTTTTGTGCCGGGAATCGCCCACAGTTCATATCTCGTTGGTGGTGCGGATACCTGTGCAGTCATTGATCCGGCAAGAGATGTTCGCCGGTACGTGGATACGGCAAAAGAGGAGAATCTCAGCATCACTCATATCTTTGAGACGCATCTTCATGCTGATTTTCTCTCCGGCCATCTTGAACTTGCAGAAAAGACCGGCGCACTCATATATGCCCCGAAAAAAGGAAATTGCACGTATTCTCATATCCCTGTCTCCGAAGGAATTACTATGGACCTGGAGGATATGACGTTCGGGGTGATGGAAACCCCGGGGCATACGCCCGATTGCGTGATATATCCGGTGGTGGATCATTCACGCGGAGAAGAACCAGTGGCGGTCTTTACCGGGGACACGCTTTTTGTCGGGGATAACGGTCGTCCGGATCTTTTTCCCGACCAGGCCGAAGACCTTGCTTCCCGCCTCTTTGACAGTATTCATGAGAAGGTTCTTTCACTTCCTGACCATTGCCTCGTATATCCCGCTCATGGCGCAGGGTCACTCTGCGGCAGGGCGATAGGGGCCATGAGGTGGAGCACCATTGGCTATGAGAGGCGGTATAATCCTGCCTGCCTTTTAAACAATCGTCAAGAATTCATTCGCGCAGTGTTAACAGACATGCCCGCCGCTCCTGATCATTTCTCGAGGTGTACCGAGGTAAACCGGAAAGGTGCACCTTCTCTCACATTCTTTCCTGAGATTCATGGTTTTGGTCCCGAAGAATTTAAAAAAGAGTTACAAAAAATCAACACCGTGGTGATTGACACCCGCTCGTATGACGCATTCGGGGGGCAGCACATTCCGGGGAGTTATGCGATATCGACTCATATTGCTCTTTCAACCTATGCCGGATGGGTTATCCCTCCATCTGCCAGGATACTGATTGTTACCGCTGATGAACAGGATGTGGGAAATATTTCCCTGATGCTCTATCGGGTGGGCCTGGATAATATCATCGGATATCTGGAAGGGGGTCTTTTCACATGGTCAATGGAGGGATTGCCGACCGCCCATGTTCCGGTGATTGATGCCGATGAATTGGAAGCAATGCTGGCACAGGGAGATGTGCGTCTTATCGATGTGAGAGACCCTGTCGAATACCGGGCCGATCATATCGAGGGTTCATTGAATATTCCTGTAGCCGATCTGCGGTACCGCTATCATGAATTGCAGGTCGCGGATGACTTCATTTGCATGTGCGCTTCAGGTGGACGTTCATCTCTTGCGTGCAGTATTCTTCTTCAGCAAGGTTATACCGGAGTTTATAACGTTGCTGGTGGGCTTCGGGCTTACCGGCGGGCGGGATATTCAAGGTAGGGAGTGAAAAGATGACTTCTTTTGAGAATGCCGGGAAAAACTTTTTGCATTACACTCGATATGAATTTGCGGTCTCCTCCGATCAGATGATGGGGTATCCGTCTCCACCACTTGAAATGCCATTTGCCGGAGAGAGAATTCCCCTTCCGCTGCCAGACGATGCCGCACCCTCTCCTCTGCTCCTGACGGAGGCTATTGAAGAGAGATTGAGTGTTCGGGAATATTCCTCCTCCCCTCTCACCCTTGCAGAGGTGTCTTTTCTCCTCTGGTGCACCCAGGGAGTGAAATGGATATCCCCGGATCATATCAGTACCTTCAGGACCGTACCATCTGCCGGGGCACGGCATCCGATAGAGACATTTCTCCAGATCAATAACGTGAAACACATTGAACCGGGAATTTACCGTTATTGTGCACTGGACCATGCCCTCGGCGTTGTGAATAAGTCCTCTGAATCAGCGGAAATGGTGTTCAGGGGAAGTCTCCAGCAGGGTTTTATCCGTGATGCAGCGGTTGTTTTTTTATGGGTGGCTGATTCCTATCGCACAACATGGCGCTATGGTGAACGGGGATTTCGCAGTATGTTTCTCGATGCCGGACATATTTGCCAGAACCTGTATCTTGCTGCCCAGGCAGTGGGGTGTGGCACCTGCGCCGTGAATGCCTTTGACGATGACCTTCTCAATAGCCTTCTGGATGTTGATGGAGAGAATACTTTTCTCATTTATATGGCTGCAGTGGGAAAAAGAATTCCTGAAGAGAATCGGTGATCGTTGGCCCAAATATGCCTCTGATGCCGGTTGGGTGGGAATGATGCGGGATACGATCAGTTTGTTCACTGAGCCCATCTGGCTGGTGCCATCCTTACCCCTGCATTGTTCGTGCGGATCGCCGGTGTATCCGTGCGAAGTACACCAAATCTCATCTGTTCATTGGGTTAAGATATCTTAAGGTGTGGGTGTGGGCAGCAGGACCGGCAGGCGGCAAGGAAACACCAGATATTTATTCACACCAAATCGTCGGGAAGCGGTTGTTGGCGGACTGTTCAAATGCTAACCATTCCTCAGTAATGTGATTCCTGATGGCAGGAACCAGGAAGGGAAATCTGATGAAGTCGCAGAACGTTACCATCGGGAACCATGGGCCGTCGTAGCTTCGGAGATATGATAGGAGTTGCATTTACGGGAACTACCCCCCGGGCTCTTTATGGGATGTGCCGTCTCTGTTATCGTGATTTTCATCGGGCATGCAGTACTGGATCGGGCAATGAAATGGTATACGTACCGTTACATGAAGAGGATTCATATCTGAACTGTTTTTTCTCTTCGAAGATGATTCTAAGGTTATGCCAGAGCATCTGATGCTCCTCATATCCTTGTAAAAATGAAGGGGAAGCAAAAGAGATCATCGTCCGCATCGAGGCATGGAAGGATTTTGGGGCATCACACGCCAATGTTTCCTCTGTCCGTCAGGCAAGGCCGGGGGAGACCTCGCATGGTTGGTAAGGGGGCCATGGTCCCCGATTTGAGAAGGCCTGCCTCAGTGCAGAAGAGGGAACCATTGCCAGTCCTGTGAGGACACGTTTTGGCTGGAGATGTCATTCATGTTCTCGGGAGAAAAGGAATAATTACGTCAGCATTGCTGTATCAGGGGAATGAGTTCCCCGATTGTTTTCCCGGGATATTCTTTCATCTGCTTTGTGAGGCGGGAGACACCGGGATAGGTCATTGATTCCAGATCAACACAGAAGCACAATGAAACGGATTTCCCCTCTAATTAGCGAAAAAATGCAATAATCGGGAGTGTAATTTATGAAAGAAGAATATCCTTATCACATTTTCTTACAAAGATTCTGATACGGCCGGGAAACGAGGGATATTTTGGAATCGGAAGAGATGATGAGTGACAGGAAAGGCTATGTTCATGTATACACCGGTAATGGCAAAGGGAAGACTACAGCGGCACTCGGGGTTGCACTGCGAACATTACTCTCCGGAAAACGGGTGTATTTTGCCCAATTCATAAAGGGTTCAGATACCAGTGAGCTCCTTTTAACCAACTACTTTGATGAGTTCACCATCGTCCAGTATGGTAGTGGGCGGTTTGTCGCTACCCGGCCCGAAGCACAGGACATTCTTGCAGCACGTGCAGGGCTTGAGAACTGCAGGGAGATTCTTTCATCGGGTATGTATGACCTGGTGGTGCTTGATGAGGTGAATATTGCCGTTTATTATGGTTTTCTCACTGTTGATGAGGTGATCGATGCGCTTGAAAAAAGAGCACCCCAAGTTGAAGTCATCTGCACCGGACGCAATGCCCATCCTGCTCTTGTTGATCATGCAGATCTGGTTACTGAGATGGTGAAGGTCAAGCATTACTTCACCGAAGGTGTGCGTGGAAGAAAAGGCATCGAATTTTAATAATCATCCGGATCGCAGAAACCTGTCGGCACCGCGGGCCGTGAGACGTGCCACCCTCACCGGTTCGGGGACATGGCCCTGCCGGGTAAAGATGCTGCAGAGTCTTCCGGCGCTTGCATGGTCAGTCCCCCACGCTCTCAGGAAGATGGTTTTGCCGGTAGAGAGGGAATAGGGTAAACGGCTTCCCAGATGTTTGTAGGAACAGAGCCTATTTTCATCGCCGGGAAAGTGATGCCTGATATCGCCCTCAAGCCCCTCAGATTCTTCATACGAAACACCTATGACGGGAATGCCGGTTCTCCTCTGTACATATTCAGGGTCGATGACATTGAACCATGAGATGATGCATCCGCTCAGTACTATTGCATTGATGTCATGGCGTCCCAGCGCATCCCATATCGCGAGGACTGCATCCGTGGCATCCGTTCCGCCAACGGTTGCCCGTGAAAAGGCGCATCCATCGATAATCAGGTCCCTTCGCATCACAATGCCACAAAGAAGAGACGATTCTCTTTCACGATAGCTCTCCGCAATGCCCAAAATCCTGATGCCTGGTTTTTCGAGATGCATGGTTACTTCCTGACGTGCCGATACATCAGTACCGCCCCCGCAGCCCCAATGAGGATAACGACTGCGGCAGCGTATATCAGATGAGGGGAAATGGAATTTTCATTATAAAGGCGCCGGGATTCATTAAGGTTTTCTTCCGGGGTGGATGCACCGGGGTAGGGAGCATTGTACCCTTCACCCGAAGCCTCGACGGCCTCGTTGAGAACCTGAACGGCTTTTTTATAATCGCCGGAACTCATGAGGATCATCCCTTTGGTATTCAGATATTCTGCATTATCCGGATCGAGACGTACTGCCATCTCAGCGGCAATGAGTGCGCTCCTGTCATCACCCTGCCCCAGGTGACCAAGGGCAATAACATTGTACGCCGCCGCATCTCCCGGTGCGTAGACGAGTGCTGATTCACCATCTCTCATGGCTTCCATCCAGTTGCCGAGTGCAAGATGGATATAGCCCCGGTTCAGGTAGCACTGGTGATGGTGTGCATCGCGTGCAACAGCTTCATTCGCCGCATCGAGTGCCGCACTGAAATCACCCATTTTTCTTAGTGCATATCCCCATGTGCACCAGATCTCTGCATTGCTTTCCGGATCGTTCTTTGTAATCAGTTCTGCATACGCGGCCGCCCTCGGCCAGTTCCCCTCTTCATACGCCATATTCATGGTTGCCTGGGCATTGGTGATGTTGATCGGTGCCGGTGCAACCGACACCCCCGCCGCGACCGCTGCTGCCGGGGTAACGGAATACACCATGAGGATGGAACAAATGAGAAGCAATGCAATCATTGTCCATCGCATTGTATTCGATTTCATAACCACTCAACTACATTGGTGCAGGATCAGAAGAAATACCTGCGGGCTCTTTCTTTCCGGAGTGTCATCTGTACCCGGCCATGCGGTGCCCGTAAATAAAAATTAGTACCTGTGCGTACTATCTGGAATAGTGGACTCGATCACTCACGCCTTTGCTGCATCTCTTCCGCTTCTTGCCGTAGGTTCCGTATCCCTTGTTCCGTTTGCGGTCCTGGGGGCGATAGTTCCCGATATAGATATTTTGTTTGAGGTGATGCCGAGGAATAATCCCTCGGATTATATCTTTACTCACGGGGGAATTACCCACAGTCTTGCCGGGGTGGTGGGGATATCAATTGCAGCGTTTATCATGATTGTGGGGTTGAGCCGTCTTCCCATGGTCCAGGAAAAATTTCCGGTCAGCATATCCTGTGGCATTTTTTTTGCGATCCTGGGCGGAGCAGTCCTGCATGTTTTACTGGACTATCTGGCATATCCCGGAATTCCTCTTCTGTATCCCTTTTCAACTGAAAAATATACGGCGGGGATCCTTCCCGGCCCAAGCCTGTTTCTGCTGATTATGAGCAGTATTCTTCTGTCCCTATTTATTCTGAATAAGGCCGACAGAGCACATATACGGATATATTTGGCGATCTTTGTCTGTTTCATTCTTTTCCATGCAGGATTGAAACTATATGTTGCTCTGCAGACCGGTGGAGAGGCGGTGCCGGGTATCAATCCGGTACGCTGGCTCATTATCCAGGAGGATGATTCTGAGTACATTGTTCTCGAATATCATCTCATCCATGGGGTGTCTGATAAAAAAATATTTGAAAAATATACCAATATTTCACCTGAAGAGGCAGGAATGTATCGAAATATGCCGGAGATACAACGGCTCCGTTACCATTCCTATATCACAACGGTGGAAAAAGACCTTTCCGGGATCACCTTCAGGGACCCGCTCAGGGAGAGTGGGCGCATCATGTATCCCCGGAACTATGTCCGTTTTTGTGTGAATTTTTCGGGCTGAAGCAGATATCACCCAGACGAAAGCGGTTTTACCGCGGTGGGTTGCAGGGAATTCATCAGGATTACTACCTGCACGGATGAAGAAGTACATTCAAAGATGAATGCAATGAAGGCGGTTCTTCGTGCCGCTCTTCCGATGGATTGAATAAAAAATGAGGAGATGCCGGAGCAATTCGCGTTTCTGGATGGACGTGCATTTTATTGTCCTTACTTTTCGAGAGATATGTATTTTTACTTCTGGAAATAGATTATGCCGAAGGGATTTTTCACCTGACCGCACGGGATGAATCATTCTCTCATAAGAACATTGCCACGGTCTGTATGCTTGTAATTGCTGTAATCACCATCCTGATTGCGTTTTTTTTCACCTTTACCAACGGGTTTCAGGATGCAGCTTCGATTGCCGCGACCTTTATCGCCTCACGATCGGCCCAGCCACGACAGGGTATCATTTTTGTGGCGGTGATGGTCTTTCTTGGTGCCCTTCTGGGTGGTTCGGCGGTTGCTTTTACTCTTTCCGGACTATTGACAATGGATTCGAGCGATGAGACGGTAGTTGTTCTGCTGGTTGCACTTGCGGTGGCTACACTCTGGAACCTGGTGACCTGGAAGTACGCTCTTCCGTCCTCATCAACGCATGCTCTGGTAGGTGGTATTATCGGTGCAGGAATAGCATCTGCCGGCATGGGTGGTGTTTACTGGGGGGTGACTGAGCTGTTCCTGTCGCCACATGAATTGGTAGGCGTGACAAAGGTGCTGGTTTTTCTGGTACTATCGGTGATCATAGGATTTGTCGGCAGTTACTGCATGCATAAGGCCTCCGATTTTTTGCTGAGAAATTCACAGAGATCGATAAACAAACAGATTATGCAGCTCAACTGGCTTGCGGCGGGCGCAATGGGATTTGGCAATGGTGCAAATGATTCGCAAAAACAGCTGGGAATTATTGCAGTCGTCCTGTTTGTAGCTGGACAGTCGGGCAGCATTGCTGTGCCTTTCTGGGCACGACTTGTATGTGCGGTGTTAATGGCGCTCGGGACAATCGGAGGCGGCTGGCGTATTATGAATACGCTTGGAAACAGAATATTCAGGATCGAACCCATCCATTCCTTCAATTCCCAGATTTTTTCCGGAGCCTCCATTGCTCTTTCCACGCTGGCAGGTGCCCCGGTATCTTCGAACCATATCATATCGTCGTCCATTTTAGGTGTTGGTTCAGCGGAAAATCTAAAAAAAGTGCACTGGCCGGTCGGGAAGGATGTAGTGGTTGCCATGCTCATTACGATTCCTGCAACCTCCCTCCTGTCGGGGTGCGCCTATTTCATTCTATTTGCTATTACAGGGGTGCAATTGTAGTATGGAGAAAGATTATCAGACGCAGAGAATCAGGAAAAAGCCGGGTCTATTCAGCTCATTATTCCCTCGTCAGTATGATTTCGAACTGATGCTCGAAGATCAGGCAGACAGGACGCTGGAAGGGGTCTGCAATTTGATCCACTGGCTGGAGGGTGCATCTCAGGATGAACCGGTCGTCCTCCAGAGAATCGAGGACGAGGTGGATAATATGCGCCATGATATTGAGGAAAAATTGATAAATTCCTTTTCTACGCCATTTGACCGGCAGGATATATACCGGCTTTCACGTCAGATGGATTACATCCTTAATTTTTCAAATGAGACTGCACGCGAAATGTATGCGTTTAAGGTCTGTCCCGATGACCCGATTCTCTCAATGGCCAAGGCATTGTATCTTGGCACCCAGTCTCTGGCCGATGGGGTCCGAGTCATGAAATCCAATAAAGCGAATGTTGAACAGAGCATTCGCAGAGCGCGGGATCACACACGGGAGATTGAGGATATCTATATCCTCAGTATGGCGGTTCTCCTGCATACGGATGATGCCATGGACGCCCTGCGACGACGTGAAATATATCATCACCTGCGTGATGCAGGACGGGCCCTGGGCGCAACCCTCGACATCCTTCATAACACCATCGTCGGTATGACATGAATGGTTGAGAGTATGCCGTTGGAGGGGGGCTTGGGGAAAAATGATTGGGATATGTTGGAATAAAGTGTTACGAAAGTCCAATTGAATTGAAGCAATTCCGTAGTGTAATGGTTCCGGTTTGCGGATATTTAAGATTGAAAGTATATATTGGGTCTACCTATCAATATCCGTCCTATATGACTTTGAATGGATACCATGTGAATACTATAACGGTTTCATTTGGTCGGGAATGGGCAGCGTGAGAGGCCTTTGTGATTTTTTCAATGGGAATCTTTAATGCCGGGAGCCCGGTAGACAGGGGTATTGGCATATGTATCCGAGATTGTGTACTGATCCATATGGAAATGCTTTTCATATCATTCTCATCTGCCCCTCTATGGGAAGCATGCAGGCAATCGGGCATTTTATAGTACAAGACTTCCTGTAGTACGATACGATTCGGGTTAATGTAAGGAGGGAACAATGCAGAAACCATTGCAGTTGGGAGTACTGTTTTCGGGAGGGAAGGATTCGGTTTTTGCATGTTGGCGGGCAATGGAGAAAGAATCCGTATCATGCCTGATAACCCTGAAATCAAAAAACGATGAGAGTTACATGTTTCATACCCCCAATATTCATCTGACTTCAATGCAGGCGGAAGCGGCGGGTATCTCTCTTCTCGAATATCCCACCAGCGGAGAGGAGGAGAAGGAGCTCGTCGATTTAAAGAATGCAATAGCTGCTGCACGTGACCGTTTTGATATCGACGGGATTGTTACCGGAGCAATTCTTTCAGTCTATCAGGCAACACGCATCCAGCGGATCTGCCATGAGCTGGACCTCTGCTGTTTTAATCCCCTTTGGCACATTAACCAGGAACACTATCTTGGAGAGCTTGTTGCAGAGGGATTTGAAACGATCATATCCGGTGTTTTTTCATCTCCTTTTGATGCATCCTGGCTGGGAAGAACGATCGATACCGGCATGATCGATGAACTGAAGCGTTTATCTGAAAAATGGAAAATATCCCTGACAGGCGAGGGGGGAGAACTGGAGACTCTTGTTGTCGATGCCCCGTTTTTTACCAGGAGAATCAGCATTATCTCCGCAGAACAGATGTATGCAAATTACAACGGGCGATACATAATCACCGGGGCGGAGCTGGTAGAGAAATGATTGTATGTGTCGATCTCTCCTGTACAAAAGAATCGCTAGGGTGGTATGAGTTTGTTGCCCCAATCATGGAAATTGTCCGTGAAAATGGTAAGGCCTGTTCTTCGGTTCATTACTCCGAATATGATGGGTGTTCATGCGAGGCAGAGGGGATAATTCTCTGTGGGACCGCGCTCTGCGACAATGCTTTTACCCATCAGAAAGAGGCGTTTGGATGGCTCCATTCACCTCATTGTCCGGTGTTGGGAGTGTGTGCCGGACTTCAGGCAATGATCCTTGCTTTTGGTGGAAGTCTGGAGGAGAAACCGGAAATCGGAATGACCGCGATACACTCTCTCTCCGAGGAAGAATTGATCGACCGAAGTGAATTCATCGCATATGAACTGCACAGGTATGCCCCACGTTCCACGGAAGACTTTGTTGTTCTGGCGAAGTCCGGGACCTGTGTTCAGGCGGTGAAGCATCGTTTTATGCCATATTATGGGGTAATGTTTCATCCGGAGGTCCGGAATGAATGGATTGTGGAAAATTTCCTGGCAGTCTGCGATCGTTTCTTTGAACAGTCTCTACTGTGAACAGGCAAATCTGGCAGAAGGTTAATATATTTATACTCATTTGTGAAATAAATGGTTGAGCATTATGAAGATAGCAGTAAGTATCCGGACAACAGAATCGGGACCGATCGTTGAGCAACGTTTTGGGCGCACCCCGCAAATACTTATCCTTGATGAGGAATCGGGGGACAGGCAGATCCTTGACAATCCATTTGCAGACGGCGCCGGGGGGGTCGGTCCTAAAGTGGTTCAGCTTCTCATGAATAATGATGTAAAGGCAGTCATTACCGGGCAGGTTGGCGGCAATGCTCTTGCCGCTCTCAGGAATTCCGGTATTTCTATATATACCTGTGACCAGGGCGTACCGGTGGAAGAGGCCCTTGAGAAATTACACGCAGGAACCCTTCCATCCATCCAGTGAGTGTCGGCCGTGATTCGAATAGTAATAGCAAGCGGCAAGGGCGGTACGGGAAAAACCATGCTTGCTGCAAATATTGCATATTGTCTCTCGCAAAAGGCTGATACTACGCTTGCGGACTGCGATGTTGAAGAACCGAATGTTCATCTCTTTTTCCCTTCCGTCCACGTTGATTCTCCGGTCTATGTCGCAAATCCCGAGATAGACCGGGAAGCGTGCACTCTCTGTGGGAGATGTGCAGATTTTTGCAGGTATGGTGCACTTGTTGTGATGCAGGACAAGGTGTTTTTCAATTCCTCGTTGTGCCATTCCTGCGGGGGATGTATGCTGGTATGCCCTGAACGCGCAATATCAGAAAAGCCCCGTGTAATAGGTGCCGTTGAAGTGCGCACCCCCTCCCCCACCCTCAGGATCGTCACCGGACGGCTCAATGAGGGTGAAGTGGCCGTACCTTTCATTATTTCAAGCGTGAAAACGTCGTTCGAATATGATGAAACGGTCATTATCGACGGTCCCCCGGGGATCGCCTGCCCTGTTATCGAGACACTGCGTGGTGCTGATGCGTGCATCCTTGTTACTGAACCGACGCCTTTTGGTCTTCATGATCTCATACTTGCCGCCGATGTGGCGGAAAAACTGGGTATTCCGGCAAGTGTGGTGATCAATAAAAGTGATGGCAGAGATGAGGATATTGTCGCATTCTGTGAAAGAAGAGGCATTCCGCTGTTACTGAGAATTCCGTACTCCCGTGAATGGGCGCGGCTTCATGGTGAAGGTGATCTGATTGCCCGCCATAGCGTGGAATGGCAGGAGAAATTTCTCCGTGTGTTCGATGCTGCCGTAGAGCTTGGAGGTGCTGGAGAATGATCCAGATTGCTGTTCTCAGCGGAAAAGGCGGTACCGGAAAGACGATGCTCACTGCTGCAATGGCAACACTGGTTCGTGAACCCCTTGTGACAGCCGATGCGGATGTTGATGCTGCAAACCTCGCCTTACTCCTAGATGCGCAGGTTATTACCACCACTCCGTTCTATGGAATGGAGTGCGGCACCATCGATGATCTGCTGTGTACCGGATGTGGACTGTGTGAGGAGGCATGCCGGTTTGATGCAATCACGCAGGCAGATGGCGTATGGATGATCGATCCCATACGCTGCGATGGATGTGCAGTCTGTACAGTGGTGTGTCCGACAGGTGCTGCACACATGGAAAAAATTCAGAACGGAGAACTATTCCTGTCCAAAACGCGGGTTGGTCTTCTTTCACATGCCCGGCTCTTTCCCGGGTCCGGGACGACGGGACTCCTTGTCCATGAGGTGAAAAAACAGGCGATTGCACATGCAGACAATGACGGGGTACTCCTTATTGACGGCCCTCCGGGGATAGGCTGTCCGCTTATTTCAGCAGTCAGCGGTGTCGATGCCTGTATTCTGGTTGCAGAGCCCTCGGTGTCATCCCTTCATGATCTACAGCGTCTCGTCCGTGTATGCCGCCAGTTTGGTCCCCGCCTATATGGAGTGATCAACAAATACGATCTCTCGGTAAAAGCAGCAGAACAGATAACTGACTGGTTTGTATCGGAGGAGATACCTCTTGTCGGGGTGATTCCATTCGACGAATATGTTGCAACAGCCGTGAGGGAGGGCAAACCTGTGACAGACTTTGATTGCCTCGCTGCACAGTCAATTAAGGCTATCTGGGCTGAGATCGCAGATCAAGAGAGGATAGATGAGAGGATGTAGTGAACCCTGCGATCAGGGCGGACCGAGACGTGGAAGACCACGAAAACGCCGCCTGATGCAGCGTGAAGGGCTATGGCGCTGTTATCAGCCATGCTGCAATCCTGATGATGAAGGGGGCACCATCCCGTTGCATCAGGAGGAACTGGAGGCGATTCGACTCGTGGATCTCCTCGGGCATGACCAGGAGAATGCTGCGATGTTCATGGGAGTGTCCAGGAAGACATTATGGCGGGACCTTCACGACGGGCGCAGAAAAATTGCCGATGCTCTCGTGAATGGAAAGCGTATTGTCATTCTTGGATGCGAACAGGCCGATTCAGAAGAATCGTGCTGCCTTCAGCATTGCAATGAATATCACATATCCTCTTCGTCAGAATACGACGAATAGTTGCCGATATAAATATATTTAATAATTTTTGCGCATATGTGTAATTAATAACAACTCAGTGATATCTATGCCTGGATTTGATACAACCGGTCCGCGTGGACTTGGACCAATGACCGGACGGGGCTTTGGTGCCTGCCGTCCGCAAGGTATCGTTAATGAAACCAACGAGAGTTCGGAAGGAGCACCCGCAATATATGGTGTCGGACGCGGCGGACGACCCCGCGGATGCGGTATGGGCCGCTGCTGCGGAGGATTCCGTGGCCGTCGTTCGGGACGGTGGTGAACTGATGTCGGATGTCAGAGCGAACCTTGGAATCGCGACGGAGGGTGGATTTGTCTCAGCTCATTTTGGGCATTGTTCGGAATATACCCTTGTCACCATCGAGAATGGGACCATCGTAAAAACGGAGATGGTCCAGAGCCCTGGTCATACGCCGGGCGCCCTTCCCGCATTTCTTGCAGGGCATGGTGTTACCTATGTGATTGCAGGAGGTATGGGGCCTCGTGCGGTGGAACTTTTCTGTGAACAGGGAATCGAGGTTCTCCTCGGCGTCGAAGGCCCGGTCGACGACATACCTGAACTATTCATTAACGGCACCCTCACGCCGGGCAAGAGCATGTGCCATCATGAAGATGGGCACAGCGACTGTTCCCACTAATTCTCATTTTTTTCATCCAGGTGTCGGGTTTCCTCTCCGGAACTCTGCACTATGATGGGATATTATGCATTCTGCAGGAAGATTTCAGCATATCTTCCGGCAACATCAACGCCCAGTGATGGTTTGAGTATTTCCAGCCAGAGAAAGAATCCGGTCATCCGGGGGGTTCTTTTACTTTCAACACGGAAACCGCCCGATTTTCTGACTACGACCTTCAGGTATTCTTTTTTCTTTTTGGATCTCAGGTAAATGACAGGTTCGTAGGCCGGAAGGTCGATGGCGAGAACAACCTTTGAAAATTCTCTTGAAATCTCGTCATAGGTGTATCGCTTGTCCTTGATTTTAAAACTCCTTCCTTCCCAAAGTACCTTAAAGGCTGAATCCTGCACGGCCCCGAAAAGAATTTTTTTGACGATGGGCGGCATATCATCCTTTTTAATAAAATCATCGGGACTTTTCCGCTTCATCATTTCCTTCATCAGCCTGTCCCTGCGAAGGTCATGGATTTTTTTATAATTGAATGGCCTGCGAGGCTGAAGAATCGAAAGGTCGATAAGTTTGGGATGCTGTATCGGTTGGCGGGGGATCCCTTTAATTGATGCTCTTTTCAGGAGTATTTTCAGTTCTTCGCATGGCCGGGTCATGATCAGGACACTTTCCGTCTCCTTTACCAGGCGCCGGATGACGGAGGAGCGTGAGATATCAACAGATGAAAAGAGGATGAACGGCACTGAAGGCTGGCCGAACAGGTAACCGAGAAGACTTTTCTTAAAATGCACCTCCTCCTCAAGTTCCCGCAGATCTGAACCGGAGGTGACGATCTCTGCAAACCCGATTCTGCCGTCACCTGCGGTGAAGAGGAGATCAACTTCAGCGATATCCTGACCGTTTCCCCGGATATTGATATCACCCCTGTTTGAGAAAAACAGGCCATTTTGCCCCATTTTTACTTCAATCGTGGGAAATGGCGCATCAGCTCCTTTTCGCACTATTCCTGAAATAATATCGGATTCATTTGAGATCTCCAGCATGATTTCATAAATCAGTGATTCATACCACCGTCCCTCTGCTGCCCTCATCTGGGAGAGATCGTCACTGAAAAGCTGTTTTTTTTCAGTTTTTTTCAGGTGCCTGATCGCCGTTTTTGCAATTTCCCGGTCAGGTGTATAATGTTGAAACCGGTTTTTTATCAATGAAATGGTATTCATATTGTGCACACTCACGCAGGAGAGCGGTGGTACCGGTTCCTGCCGTTCATCTGCCACTTCGATCAGCGGCTGATGCCCAATATTCTCTATTGAAGGGCTATATCATTATGCCTTTAACCCTTTCGGGCATCAGCAAAGTACGAGGATTCGTCGTGTCAGGCTCTTGTGAACTCTCTGCCGATATGAGCCGATGATGGTAAAACTCTCCGCCGCAATGGTGTCGATATCCACATGTGTCACAACGATCGCACGTCCTCCCGGTTTGAGGATGCGTCGTATCTCAGAGAGGGACCTGGAATACAGATGTTCCATGCTTTCTGCCATGATACATACGGACTGACCGTAAGGGAGATCGGTGACGACTGCGTCGATTACATTGTCGCAGAGCGGTAGTCGTGTAGCATCTGCCTGGAAGAGCCTTGCGTCCGGAAGATTTTCTCTGCATCCTTTCAGCATGGTCATGTCCATATCACTTCCCAGCACCTCTGCATTGACCATATCACCTTCCAGGAGCACCCCTCCCGTGCCACAGAACGGATCAAAGAGGAGGTCTCCTTCATTTACCCGGGCGAGATTGACAAGTCCCCGTGCAAGGATCGGCATCATTACTCCGGGGTGAAAAAATGCCCGCCTCATCGGGTTTCTGTATCCGAATGATCCACGATCAATCGCATACAGGACCCTGCCGAAATAGCACCTGTGAGCAGTGATGATGATGCGATAGACTTCTTCGGGTGCCTGCAGCGAAACCTTGCCACGAATACAGGAACCGACAAGTTTCTCGAGATCAAGCTGCGAATCAGGGATATCGGCATCCAGCATCTTTTTCACTCTGGCAGCATAGGTCCCTGCCGCAGTGATGGCACAGGACTCAACCATATATTTGATCTGGGCATATTCCGGTCTGCATTCCCCCAGCCATTCCATGACAAAATGAGTATATGCAAGCCGGTGCCCTTTTTCAGGGTCCTTGGTCTCTAGCACCGCCGTCTGTGTATCACGGGAAGTGATCGTGCCGATGCATTCCAGTTCGGCAAAAGGAATCTCCGGGTGTTCACCGGAAAGTTCAAATATATATCGCATGTGCGTCCTCTTCATATTCGGGGGATTATCTCATCCGATGGAGATTCTCAGGAATCTTCAACCTCACATCGGATATTCTTGTGGAATTATGGGTTTTAGGAATGGTACGTCTGGTAATGGATAGCATTTCAGTTGTTAAAAAGAGTCCCTTTTCAGTACTTTTCCCTGTGATTCGGGTGGAATAGTTCGCCCCCTCAAGTTTCACAAGAGGCTTTATCTCTCTGATGGTGTGATGGCCCCTGATAGTGCCTCGTTCATTCATGAACCGTATTCCACCAGTCCTTTGCGAACCCAGGGCTCAGGTCTCGTTTGATACATTGAAAAAAAAAGTTCAGGTTGTGAAATGGGGGTGATAATTTTACTTTATCTTCTCTTTCAGGTCCTGAAAGAATCCTTTAGATCCTTCTTTTTTCGAGTGACCTTCCAGTTCCAGTATCTTATTGTAGAGCTCCTTTTCCTCTCCAGAGAGGCGTTTCGGGATAATTATTTTCGTACGGACCAGGAGATCTCCCGGCCTGCCCCGTCTGCGAACTCCTTCTCCCGGAATCTTTAATGCTGTATTGAACTGAACACCGGCAGGAACTTTCAATTCTACTTCCCGGTCGTCTATGGTTTTGATGATCACCTGTGTGCCAACCGCCGCCTGTGCCGGACTGATCTCTATGGTCATCTCGAGATTGTCACCAACACGGGTGAATTTTTTATCCGGTATGACCTGAATCTCGATGAAGAGATCTCCGTTCGGTGCACCCGGATCACCTGCTTCACCATATCCTTCCATTCGGAGTCTCATTCCTGACTCAATTCCTGCAGGAATGTTGACGGTGATCGTTCGTTTCACCCTTTCATGGCCACTTCCGTTACAGACGTGACACCGCTCTTCAGGAAGCCTTCCGCTCCCGCCGCACATTGAGCACGTTGACATGCTGACAAATTGTCCGAAAGGAGTGTTGTTGGCACGGCGTTCCTGGCCACTGCCACCACAACGGGGACACACTTTCGTCTTTTTATTTTCACTTCCCGTTCCGTCACAATGTGAACAGGGCTCATTATGCATGATGTCAATGTCACGTTCGATACCGAATACCACATCTTTCAGGGTAACCTGTATCCTCATCAGCAGGTCAGCACCTGGTTGGGGTCCATGCCGCGAAGATCGGCCTCCTCCGAAAAAGGAGTCGAAAATATCTCCAAAACCGCCGAAGTCGGCATTAAATCCACCCCCATACCCCGCACCACCCTGATACGACCCTTTTGAAGCGCTGGTATACGCCTCATGACCAAACTGGTCGTACTGGGACCGCTTCTGCTGGTCGGAGAGGACGCTGTAGGCTTCATTTATCTCCTTGAATTTTTCCTCAGCGCCCTCCTCCTTGCTTATATCGGGGTGGTACTTTTTGGTAAGGGTCCGGTATGCCCTCTTTATCTCACTCTGGTCCGCATTTCGCGGTACATTAAGGACGTCGTAGTAATTTTTCCCACCCATTCTTCGCACCGGTTTATTCCTTCTTTTCGCCGTCCTTTACTTCGTATTCAGCATCGACAACGTCATCTTCACTGGCAGAGGCGGAGGTTGGTCCCGCACCGCCTTCAGTCTGTGCCTGGGCAGCAGCCTCCTGGTAGAGTCTGATGGTCACTGCATAGACGGCTTCAGTAAGGGATTCGGTGGCTGCCTTAATTGCCCCGGTATCATCGCTCTCAAGGGTTTTCTTCACTTCATCAGCAGCTTCCTGGATCTTCGTCTTCTCCTCTTCGCTGATCTTGTCTGCAGATTCCTTAATCAGTTTTTCAGCCGAGAATACAGCAGTATCCGCGTTATTACGGATTTCGATCTCTTCGCGGTTCTTTTTATCCTCTTCTTCGTACTGCTTGGCTTTGTTCACCATCTCTTCGATTTCCTTTTCGGAGAGGCGCTTGTTGCCCGAGATGGTAATGGCCTGTTCATTGCCGCTGCCGAGATCTTTTGCAGATACGTTGATGATGCCGTTTGCATCGATATCAAAACCCACTTCGATCTGGGGAATGCCACGTGGTGCCGGAGGAATACCGGTGAGCTGGAACTTGCCAAGAGTGAAATTGTCCTTGGCCAGTGCTCGTTCCCCCTGGATCACGTGAATCTCGACCGATGTCTGATTATCTGCGGCAGTCGTGAATATCTGGCTCTTACGGGTTGGAATTGTGGTATTCCTCTCTATCAGTTTGGTCGCGATGCCGCCAAGAGTCTCAATGGACAGAGTCAGCGGGGTAACATCAAGAAGGACGACATCTTTTGCTTCCCCGGACAGGACTCCTCCCTGGATGGCGGCACCGATAGCAACACATTCATCCGGATTGATGCCTTTGTCAGCATCCTTGTGGAGGATTGCCTTGATTTTTTCCTGGACCATCGGGACGCGGGTTGAACCCCCGACGAGGAGGACGTGGTCAATTTCAGAGGCCTTGATGCCGGCATCATCGAGCGCCTGTTTGACAGGACCTATGGTCTTGTCGACAAGATCCTCAATGAGTTGTTCAAACTTCGGCCTTGTCAGGTCAAGGTCAAGGAATTTCGGACCGGAGGCGTCGGTGGTGATGTACGGGAGGTTGATGTTTGTCTTCTGGACCGTGGAGAGTTCTTTTTTGGCGTTTTCTGCGGCATCGCGGAGACGCTGCATTGCCATGATATCTTTCCTGAGGTCGATCCCCTCCTTCTTTTTGAATTCGTCAACGAGATAATCGAGAACTCTCTGGTCAAAATCATCGCCGCCGAGATGATTGTCTCCGGCTGTTGCCTGCACCTCAAAGACGCCGTCCCCAAGAGTGAGAATCGAGACATCAAAGGTTCCTCCTCCAAGATCGTACACAAGGACGGTCACATCCTCTTCCTTGTCTATGCCATAGGCAAGGGCGCTTGCCGTCGGTTCGTTGATGATACGCATGACTTCAAGCCCCGCGATCTTGCCGGCATCCTTTGTTGCCTGCCGCTGGGCATCATTGAAATATGCGGGAACGGTGATGACCGCTTTTGAAATCTTTTCCCCGAGATATGCCTCTGCATCGACCTTCAGCTTCTGGAGAATCATAGCGGAGATTTCCTGGGGGGTGTAAGCCTTATCGCTGATCGCGACCTTCCGGTCGGTCCCCATGTCCCGTTTAATGGAAATGATGGTTCTTTCGGGGTTGGTTATCGACTGGCGTTTTGCAACTGAGCCGACGAGCCGTTCGCCATCTTTGGAAAATGCGACAACAGAGGGGGTTGTTCTGCCGCCTTCCGCATTCGGTATTACGACAGCTTTTCCACCTTCCATTATTGACATGCACGAATTGGTGGTTCCAAGATCAATTCCAAGAATTTTTTCAGATGCCATGTTATTCCTCGTTAGGTTTTCCTTGTGAAACGGCCACACGGGCACATCTGATAACCCGTTCTTTCATGCGGTATCCCTTCACCACTTCGTCAATAACCGTTCCTTCATCAATTTCTGATGGAACATAAGCTATTGCTTCCTGGGTCTCAGGATCAAAGGGTTTCCCCTTGCAGTCAAGCGGGGTTATCTCATACCGGCTGAGAACATTACGCAGAAGCTTGTAGATCTGCTCGACTCCTTCCCTGATGTTTTGCGTATCCTCGATTGTCAGTGCACGTTCCATGTTGTCGGCAATATCGAGAACTTCAAGGGCAAATTCCTCAATGGCACGGAAGGATTGTTCGGATACTTCCTTTGCCATCCGCCGGCGGTAGTTCTCAAAGTCAGCGGCGAGCCGGAGATAGCGATCCTGTAACTCCGCATACTCTGTACGAAGTGTTTCGAGTTCGGCCCGGGAAGGGGGCCCCTCTGCAATGTCCACGTCGGAATTCTCTCTGCCCGTGGACGGTGCTGAAGTATCGGGGGCCTGCTCCCCGGGACCGGATGCAGTGTTCTCTTCTTTGGTCATATCTCAACCTGCCATGTGGCGTTGTGTAAAAGGTATACAAAATTAATGGTTAGTGGTTCTATATATTATTTTCGAATCAGGAATTTTTTTTCAGGGTAATTAAGGCTCAAATTCTTTGAATAATCCAAAATATTGGTTTAAATCATTTTTTGATTTATTTTTTTGTAGTAATTTTGATTTTATGTTCGGATACGAGATCCAACATCTTCGGGGGCAGGCTCTCCCACCGCCATAATCCACAGCGCAGCGCATCTTCGGTCATGCCCTCTTTATGGGCATATCTCTTCAATTCACGATCCCACTTTGCATAGCTGTCCGGGAGTTTTTTCCGTGCAATCTCGGTTTCTGCTTCAAGCATTGCCGGACACATCCAGCAGCCGACCCGTTCCAGTCCCTGATCATAGAGAGGATTTACCGGAAGTTCTCTCCACCAGATATAGAGGAATACCTCGAGTGCTCTCCAGGCCCGGATGGGGGAGAGATTGAGCTGCTTCGGATAGAACGGATTCTCGACAGCCCCCGGAAGGGTTGACCGGGCAAAGGATTCGTACCAGCGGTTTCCCTGCACCGTCACACAGGGTCCCTGTTTTTCCAGCCATCTTTTGGCCGTTTCGAGTTTCAGGTATTCGCAACACCATCTGCTGTCTTTTTTTGGGAGGCCGTGGATCTCAAGTCCTTTCGTAAAATCCGGCCCCTGTAGTATGACGGGTATGTTCATTTCCCTTACAAAACGGACGGTTTCCGGAAATTCCATGCCTGTGTCAACAAAGTAACTATCGGTAACTCCCGCACGTCGCGCAAGTTCATACACCACGGTGGAATCCTTTCCGCCCGAAAAGGATACATTACAATTCGGGCGTTCCTGCCGGTGATGTTTGAGAAATCTGATGGCATGCCGCTCCAGATTTTTCAGATGTGGCTTGTTGCACCTGATTGCATCATCCCATGAGGGATTTTTCCATATTCTTTGCTCGACCTTTCCTATCTTCTTAATCCGCAGAGTGCTGTTCTGTAATATTCCGGTGCCATAAAGGGCCCCGGATTTCAACACTACCGGCCCGTCGGGCATGTCGCTTTCAAAGGGGATTTTTTTGCCGCCTATCCGTCGTTTTCCGCCTCTTCTTACTTCTTCTGTAATATCGACGATGCCCTGCTGCACCTGGTCCAGAACCATGGAAAGCCCTTCGGATGTGATCTCTATCGTATAATTGCGGCTAAACGGGTCAAAGGTCAGCCATCCGAACCTCTGGCCGTTTATTATGATCAGATCATTGCGGTCGAGGCCACCGGTCTTATTGAACAGAATAATCTCCGGGAGATGGTGAATGCCGAACCGTTCGTTCAGGAGATCCAGGATCAGGGTTCTGTCGTGTGACAGTGCAGGTCTGACATCGTATGGTTTGAGGAGCGGCAGCTCCACTCCTTTGGTGCCGCACCCGCAGGTACTGGCGATGAGGGGTACATTGCACTCGGGACACCAGTAGATGCTCTGCCGGAATATGGGTTCTCTCACCTGCAGATCTATGGCGTTACTGGGAAAAAAAGTCCATGCATAATGCAAAGGAAAGGACTGTTGTGCCTGAATATAATCTGTGCCGCTTGTAAGGAGGGCAATGGATATCTTCTGTGTTCTGGTGGACCTGAAGTGGTATTCGTCATTAATATTTTGTTATTGTGTGCGCAATAAGGAGGCATGAGAAATGCACTCCTCTCAGTATGGGATAAGACGGGGCTTGTCGATCTTGCCCGGGTCCTCGCAGAACATAATATCAATATTATAAGTTCGGGAGGCACCGGAAAGGCCCTGTCAGAAGCCGGCGTTCCGTTTACCGAAGTGTCGGAATACACAGGGTGGGCCGAAATGATGGACGGAAGGGTAAAAACCCTGCACCCGAAGATCCATGGTGGTCTGCTTGGAAGGCGTGGAAAGGACGATGCAGAGATGGCCCGGCACGGGATTGAGCCCATCGATCTTGTCGTGGTCAATCTCTACCCGTTTGAAGAGATGGCCGCCTCGGGGCTTCCTCTTGATGAACTGGTGGAGTATATCGACATTGGCGGCCCTGCGATGATCCGTGCCTCTGCGAAGAATTTCCGCGATGTTGCAGTAGTGATGGACCCGTCAGATTATCCGTTGGTCAGGGAAGCTGTCCTACGCGGCGAATTCACACCTGAGGAGCGCCTTTCCCTTGCAAAGAAGGTCTTTGCGCGGACCGCCTCCTATGATGCGGCAATCTCCAACCACCTCCATGGTCTCGAAGGGGAATTTCCGGAGGTCCTGACGGTTCAGCTGCGAAACGGGCGGACTCTCAGGTACGGAGAAAATCCCCATCAGCAGGCTGCAGTGTATGGCGATAAGGGGATCGCCGTTCAGGTCCCGGTGCAGGGCAAACAGATGTCCTATAACAATTACCTCGATGTTGATGCCGCGGTAGGACTGGTCCGTGAGTTCGATCTTCCTGCAGCAGTAATTGTAAAACATAATAATCCCTGTGGAGTCGCAGTTGGTGACCGCCTCATTGATGCCTATGTCCGGGCACGCGATGTTGACCCGGCATCGGCGTATGGCTCTGTTATCGCAATGAACAGGGAAATCGGCGATGACGTGGCAGAGGAGATTGCCTCTACCTTTGTCGAGGTGGTCATTGCACCGTCTTATACAAAATCTGCCCTGAAGATTATGTCACGGAAGGAAAACATGCGTATCCTCTACCTTCCCGAAGAAGAACCGGCCGATGCACTGCGGTCCATCGATGGTGGCGCACTCGTGCAGCGGACTCCTCCCATGCATGCCGAAGAATGGCGGGTGGTGACTGAACGCGAACCAACCGCCCGGGAAATGGAGGCGATGAAGCTCGCGTGGAAGGTCTGCAAACACACCAAGAGCAACACCATTATCTTTGCCGATGCTGTCGCAACTCTTGGTATAGGTGCCGGGCAGATGAGCCGTGTCGATGCGGCAAAGATAGCTGTATCCAAGGCCAACGTTGCTCTGGAAGGATCGTCCGTTGCATCGGATGCATTCCTCCCGTTTCCAGATGCCCTGGAAGAAGCTGCCAGTGCCGGTGCAACGGCTCTGATTCAGCCGGGAGGTTCAATCAGGGATGATATCGTCATAGAAGCCGCAAACCGACTGAATGTGGCGATGGTGTTCACCGGAAGACGGTATTTCCGGCACTAATCTTTTTTTCCGCTGGTCCGATTCCTCATCCAACCCAACCATTAAGAAGGGGTTTGGATAATACTACTCCGGGTGAGAAATCCTATGAGTGAGTGCTTTATTATTCGATTATCTGCGCTTTTTTGACACTACGCTTAGAGACGGGGAACAAACACCAGGTGTGACCCTAAACCCTGAACAGAAATTTGAGATCGCTTCCGCCCTTGCGGACATTGGCGTGCATGTCGTTGAAGCAGGTTCTGCAGCGGCATCCGAAGGTGAAATTGCAGCGATCCGGCGCATTACCGAAGCGGGTCTTGACATTGAATGCTGTACCTATGTACGGGCGCTTGAACATGATATTGACCTTGCCGCCGATGCCGGGGCTGACTCTGTTCATCTTGTCGTCCCGGTAAGCGATCTTCACATCAGGGAAAAATTACGGAAGGACCGGGAACAGATCCGGACGATGGCTCTCTCAGCCGTGGAATATGCAAAAGACCGCGGCCTTATCGTTGAGCTCTCCGGGGAAGATGCCTCACGGGCTGATCAGGAGTTTTTGTCATCCCTCTTTCAGGAGGGAGTGGAACATGGAGCAGACCGGTTGTGTTTCTGCGATACCGTCGGCCTCCTGACCCCTGAGAGGACAGCGGAAGTGATCCCGCAGCTCCTGTTTGCGCCGCTGAGCATCCATTGCCACAATGATCTCGGGTTTGCCCTTGCAAACACGGTGGCTGCCCTTAAAGCGGGTGCATCCTGTGCACACGTCACCGTCAACGGCCTGGGAGAACGCGCCGGCAACACACCGCTGGAAGAGCTGGTGATGTCAATGGAAGTGCTGTACGGCGTTTCGACGGGCATCGTAACAGAACAGCTCTATCCCCTGTCGACCCTGGTCTCCCGGCTGACCGGCATTGCATTGCCTGCCAACAAGGCGATCGTCGGATCAATGGCATTTACCCATGAATCAGGCATCCATGCCCATGGCATCATGAGGAATGCAAAGACCTATGAACCGATTGCTCCCGAACGTGTCGGGCGCAAACGGAGGATTGTTCTTGGAAAGCATTCAGGCAGCGCGTCTGTTCAGGCCTCTCTCCAGGAACTTGGCTATACGGTGAATCCAGAACAGCTTTCGGCAATCGTTAAACGCATCAAAACTCTTGGCGATGAAGGGAAACGGGTTACCGATGCCGATCTGATGACGATAGCCGATGCCGTTCTTCAGATCGAATGTGCCCCCGTCCTCAATCTCCGGCAGTTTACGGTAGTCTCCGGGAACAGGTCCATTCCGACAGCCTCGGTTACCATGGCCGTCAATGGAAAGGAGATTACGGGTGCCTCTACCGGAAACGGACCCGTCGACGCTGTCATACGGGCTCTCCGGGATACGGTGAGCGCGGTTGGTGACATAAGTCTTGAGGATTATCATGTCAGCGCAATCGAAGGCGGCACCGATGCCCTGGTGGATGTAACAGTTAAATTATGTAAAGACGGTAAGTTTATTACATCCCGCGGTGCGCGCACCGACATAATTACCGCAAGTGTCGAGGCTGTGGTCGCTGGTATGAACCATTTATTGAGGGAAGACGATGAAAAGCGGGGCTAAGATACTCTTTGAGAGTCTGCAAAAAGAAGGAGTCGACACCATCTTCGGATATCCGGGTGGCTCGGTTCTTCCTATTTATGATGAGCTCTATGACTCTGATGTCCGGCATATTCTTGTTCGCCACGAACAGGCAGCTGTTCACGCCGCCGACGGATATGCGCGGGCAAGCGGCAAAGTCGGTGTCTGCCTCGCAACATCCGGCCCCGGGGCCTGCAATCTTGTAACCGGTATTGCAACAGCCTATATGGATTCTGCTCCGGTCGTTGCCATTACCGGACAGGTTCCCACCACTCTTCTTGGACGGGATGCGTTTCAGGAATCTGATATTACCGGGATTACCCTCCCCGTCACCAAACACAATTATCTTGTGCAGCGGACCGGAGAACTTGGACGCATTATCCACGAGGCATTTTATATTGCGGGTTCGGGCCGGCAGGGGCCTGTCCTGATCGATATTCCGAAAGATGTGACGACCGGGATGGCTGACTACAATGTCGAGTCGGACTCCGTGGTATGCCTGCGTGGATATCAGCCGACGATGCAGGGTCATCCCCGGATGATAGAAAAAGCAATATCGCGCATTGCACAGGCCGAACGTCCGCTGATCTATGCCGGCGGCGGGGTGATTTCGTCAGGGGGGGCGGATGAATTGGTACGATTTGCCGAAATCTGGCATATCCCCGTGACGACAACGCTGATGGGCCTGGGGGCGATTCCCTGCGATCACGAGCTGAGTCTTGGAATGCTGGGAATGCACGGTACGGAATCTGCCAACTATGCGGTAACCGAATGCGACCTGCTGATTGCAGTTGGTGTTCGCTTTGATGATCGGGTCACCGGCAAGGTGGAGGCATTTGCGCCAAATGCGGATGTCATCCATATTGATATCGATCCTGCCGAGATTGGGAAGAACAAAAGGGTCGACATCCCGATCGTCGGTGACGTACGGATTGTTCTCAGTCAGATGCTGCAGGAGAACGAAACCGGGAAGCATCCCCGCCAATGGAATGAGCGGGTGGCGCAATGGAAGGCTGATTTCCCGTTACGCTATCCTGATGACGGCAGACTCCTGCCACAGTTTATTGTGAAGGAACTCTCAGAGCTTCTCAACGGGAAGGGGATAATTGTCACAGAAGTCGGCCAGAACCAGATGTGGGCCGCACAGCACTTCTGTTTCCGGCGCCCGCGACAATGGATATCGTCCGGTGGTCTTGGAACAATGGGATATGGATTCCCCGCGGCTATCGGTGCTGCGGTTGCCTGTCCGGATGAACCGGTATTTGACATTGCCGGAGATGGGAGTTTCCAGATGAATATTCAGGAACTCGCAACGGTCGCCCAGTATAATATTCCGGTGAAGGTTGTAATTCTCAATAACCAGTTCCTCGGCATGGTTCGCCAGTGGCAGGAACTCTTCTACGAGAAACGGTATTCTTTTACCGAACTGACAGCGGTTGACTTTGTCAGGGTGGCCGAGGCGTACGGGGTTCCCGGACTTCGTGTGGATGCACCCGGGGATGTCCGTGCAGCACTGGAGACCGCCATAGCTACCGAAGGGCCGTTCGTGCTTGATTTCCACATTGAACGGGAGGAGAATGTAATGCCGATGGTGCCGGCAGGGGCTGCAATCAATGAGATGATTCTGGGGGAGAGAAAATGAGGCCACATACCCTGAGTATACTTGTCGAAAACAAGCCCGGCGTCCTTTCACGGGTTGCCGGTCTATTCACCCGGCGAGGTTATAATATCGAAAGTCTTGCGGTCGGCACCTGCGAAGAACCTGACATGAGCAGAATAACGGTCGTATCAATCGGGGATGACGAGGCGATAGAACAGATAAAAAAACAGCTCAATAAACTTATTGAAGTCGTAAAAGTATCTGATCTCACTTTTTCGGATCATGTTCCCCGTGAACTTGCCCTGATCAAGGTTCATGCCGAACCCGGGAGTACGCGTGCAGAAGTGATGCAGCTTGCCGATAACTTCCGGGCACGCATCGTGGATGTCGGAAAAAAGACCGTCATTCTCGAAGTAACCGGTGATACTTCGAAGATCAATGCCCTTGAGGATCTGCTTCGCCAGTATGGGATTAAGGAACTTGTCAGAACAGGAAAAATTGCAATGCAGCGTGGTTCGCAGACAACCTCCCCAAAATATCGCTAATTATCTTTTTTTTCTTCGGTTCATCGTAAAAGACCGGTTCATAGGAGCGATTGTGTTATATGTTAGCATGGTGCATATTAGCATGATATTATGTTCGGATTGCCGACAATTACAGTTGCAATGGTCTTTGGCGCCGTTGGGATCAGCCTGCTTGTGCTGATCTGGTGGGGGTTCCATTTCAGGGGGGAAGAACCGGATGAGTGACGTTCTGACGGTGGGCATCATCGTGCTCTATGGAATCCTTCTCATTGGTATCGGAAGCTGGGCATCTAAGAAGATCCACTCGACCGAGGACTATATTCTTGCAGGCAGGTCTCTGGGGTTCTGGGTTTTTACCATTCTGATGGTTGCCTCCGTATGTTCCGGCATGACCCTTGTTGGCGTCAGCGGATTCGGGTTTACCTCAGGATGGCCAGGGATATGGGAGCAGATATTTGTTCCGCTCGCGGCTTCATTTGCGATCATTGTCTTCGGGGCAAAGCTTCATTCGATATCCCGAAAAAGCGGGTACATGACCGTCGAAGACTATCTTGCCCAAAGGTTCGAGAGTCCGCGGGCCGTACGTGGCCTTGCCGCCGCTTCGGGGATCGTAGTATCCCTCATTTATCTTGTGGGCCAGTACACGGCAATCAGCATCGTGCTGGTATGGCTTTTCGGAATATCCCATATCACTGCCCTGATCATCTCTGCGATCGTAATCACCATTTATACGGTGATCGGCGGCCTGTATGCAGTCTCGTGGACCACGCTCATTCAGGGGATCATCCTGATTGCCGGTGTCATCATTATGGCTCCCATAGTCATCCTGTCTGCAGGAGGCCTGACGCACATCAATGAAGTGCTCTCCACCCTCGACCCGAATATGGTTATGCCATATTTCCCGTCGCCTGCTTATGCAGGATATGCATATTGTACTCCCGAATTTTTATTCTCGTTCGGGATACTTCTGATGGTGGGCCTCGCCTGTGCGCCCCATGTCATCAACAATGTACTTGCCGCCAAGGAGGCGAGGTATTTCAAATGGTCTCCCCTGATCGCCTTTGCCGTCTATGCCGTTGTCATGTTCCTGGTCAAGATCGCGGGATTTGCCGTGCGGGTGCTAGTCGAAGAAGGGAAACTTGTCCTCCCTTCAACCGTCAATGCGCAGGATTTCGCCTTTATGTACGGGGTCGAATATGCTTCCCCGAATGTGTTGGTGTGGGCATTCTTTGCCGTTATTGTACTGGCTGCGGTCATGTCAACCACGGACCGGCTGATGCTGACCATCGGCACGATGTTCTCGTGGGATATCTTCAAAAATCTGTTGAAGCCCGATGCGACCGACAGGCAGGTGCTCAGGGTAAGTCAGGTCTGTGTATTCCTGGCCGCAGCTGTGTCGCTGTTCCTTGCCATCAACCCGCCGGAGATGCTGGCGTGGCTGATCTGGATGGGCATCGGTGTGATGCTTGCAACCTTTGCCGTTCCTCTTATCTCGGCGCTCTACTGGCGCAGGGCGACTGCGGCCGGTGCCATCGCCAGTATGTCTGCCGGACTGATCTTCTCCGGCATCTTCGCGTACATCCACCAGTTTATGTTCAAATTACCCGTCCATTTCAGTCTTTATGCCCTGACCTTTTCTGTACTTGCGATGATCATCGTCAGTCTTCTGACCAAACCGGTCAGCGAAGAGACGCTCAATATGACCCACACCGGGTGGTATATCCAGCCCCGCTGATATCTCCAGCCAATCTCTCTTTTTTTCCGTTGTCATTTTGTGGTGTGAGGGAGAACTATTCTGTGTGACAACGGCGATACTTGGCGGCGGCCTGACCGGTCTTACTCTAGCCCGTCTTATGCATGAAGAGGGGGAAGAGGTCATCGTTCTTGAGAAGGAGGATGTTATCGGCGGTCTGTGCCGTTCGCGTACGGAGGAAGGTTTTACCTTTGACATCGGGGGGTCCCATATAATTTTTTCCCGTGATGCGGAGGTTCTCGCATGGATGAAGGATGTCATCGGGGAAAACCGGGATGAACGGGATCGGAACACCAAGATCTTCTATAAAGGGGCATATGTAAAATACCCGTTTGAAAACGGGCTTTCCCAGCTCCCCGAGGAGGACCGCTTCTTCTGCATCAATGAATTTGTCAGGACACTGATTGAGGCCGAGAAGGGTACCCTTCCTGCTCCCCGGAATTTCCGTGACTGGATTTACGCGACCTTCGGGAAGGGAATTGCTGAATGCTACATGATCCCGTATAACGAGAAGATCTGGAACTATCCTGCCGACAGGATGTCCTGTCACTGGGTGGACGGGCGCATTCCCCGGCCGCCGGTTGAGGATATCATCAGGTCTGCCATCGGGATTGAGACGGAGGGATATACTCACCAGTCGGTGTTTTCCTACCCGGTGAGAGGGGGGATTGCGGCACTCATCGATGCGATCGCACGACCGGTCCGGGGTCATGTCCGAACCGGTTTTTCCATCACCTCCGTGGTCCGTGATGAGGACGGCAGCTTTCTGATAAGCAACGGCAGCGAAACCATACGCGCTGAGCGCTGTATCTCTACTATTCCCCCGCAGCATCTTCTTGAGTGTCTTGCAGCCGTCCCGGCGGATGTCATGAAGGCATGCAGTGCCCTTCGCTATAATTCGCTTGCATGCGTCTGTATTGGTATCGATGCGGCTGCAGCGCCGTATTCATGGCTCTACGTTCCCCAGGCAGAGTTGGGAATGTTTAACCGGGTATCTTTCCCCTCCAATTATTCGACAGAGGTTGCACCGGAGGGATGCGGCTCGGTCCTTGCCGAGATCACCTATAATGATGGTGACGCCGTATCGGTGATGGAGGATGATGAACTTATCCGGCATACGGTCGAAGGCCTCAGCACAATGGGTCTGCTCTCCCCCTCCGATGTGGTCCATGCATCCGTATTCAGGCAGAAATTTGCCTATGTGGTCTATGACCTGTTTTACCAGAACAATGTCGCCATAGTCAGGAAATTTGTCGAAGATAGGGGGATTTCACAGGTGGGAAGGTTTGCAGAATTTGAGTATCTGAATATGGACGGATGTCTCCGTCATGTGTTTGATTTTATGAAGGCGGAAAAAAGCAGCTGATAGTTCCTGATCTTCATCTTATCTTGTTTTTTTGGCATCCTCACTGGCTGTTATGATACAATTTCAAGTAATTGGAAATCATATAGTAAATGGACAAAGTTCTCTGTCCACACGCCTTTGGTTGAATGCCATGAAAGTATCTGTTGTAATTCCGACCTATAATGAAGAAGCCAACATTGCCCGGTGTCTTACCTCGCTGAATGATCAGACGATGCCGAGGGAGAGGTATGAAATCATCGTGGTCGATGGAAATTCAAAGGATCGTACACGGGATATCGCAGCACCTCTAGCTGATCACGTGATCATCCAGAAACGCGCTAAAGTCGGTGGTGCGCGAAATGACGGTTTTGATGTGGCATCGTCGGATATTGTGGTGACGACCGACGGAGACTGCATATTTCCCCGTGAATGGCTCGATGTTATCTATGAGGAATTTTTGCGCAGGCCGGATGCGGTGACACTGTATGGGCCTGTCTTCCCTATCGAGAAGGGGCTTTCCAACAGGCTCTCTCTGATGCTTGCAAATACGTTTTCACGACTGGGGTACTATACGCATCTTCTCTATTACACCCTGGGGGCAAATACCGCGTTTCGGAAAGCTGCATTCCTGAAGGCCGGTGGCTATCGGGTCTCCGATGCCGGAGATGACCTTGAGATTGCCCGGAGAATGAAGATGCTGGGGAAGGTCGTCTTCGTTTCAGGGATGAAAGTCGGGTTCTCCATGCGCCGGTACGACCAGTACGGAGCCATAAAATCGGTCTATGAATGGCTCTATATTGTCGTTAAAGGTGGAGATTCGGATAAATACGCCTACACCCAAAGGGAATACAAGAAATAGGCTCATATCCCCGGGCGGTGTATCCGGCGCCCGGAGACCATGGGCGATGCACCAATTTAAATTTTCTGGGATAATTTTTCCTATGGCAGGCAATACGATACTTTAAGTCTTTGGTATGTAACCTCTATTCCATGAGTCCCGAAGCGCGTGCGATCGCCGCGGTGGCCGATATGATGGCCCTCTCTGCACGGACCGCACCCAAAGGGAAAGGCGCCGATTCTCTCAGAATCCGGATAATCACGGGATCCGATCTGGACGTTCTTTCCACTGAGATGCGTTCTATTGGAGAAGCAGACAGTGTTGGATTTTTCATCCGTGATGCCGGGAATGTGAAGGCCTGCGATGCCTGCGTCCTGATTGGATGCGACGGGGGCACGAGCCTGGGCCTCAACTGTGGTGGATGCGGTTTTCCGACATGTGCAGCCATGATGGAGGCCTATAAGGCTTCGGCCCGCACCTCATACTTCGCCGGGCCAAACTGTGTGATAAAAATGGCGGACCTTGGTATTGCCGTCGGATCCGCTGTGAAAACAGCAGCACTGCATAATGCGGATAATCGTATCATGTACTCCGCAGGTGTTGCTGCGCTACGCCTGGGATGGCTGGAAAACAGTTCAGTGGCGTATGGCATTCCGCTCAAGGCGGGAGGCAAGAACATATTCTTTGATCGATAGGAGTTGAGAAATGGCACGAATGACGATACGTGGCGGAGATCTTGATCTCGTTGAATACGACTTTTCCCCGTTCCCCCCGGGAGAAAATATAAAAACTCTTGGGTTTGACTGCAGAGACCGTGTTGCTCCGTGTAAAGGGCCTGTTACGGCCCGTGTCCCGGCACGGATCCACTCATCTGTTCTTGATATGAACCGGTTTGCCCCGGATCATCCCGGCGGCGGAGGAATCGGATTTGCCATCCAGATATACGGCGAGGCCACGGTACGGTGCACGCCGTCCGAAGTGGTGATCCATTACTCGCGGGTGCCGATGCTCCGGCACCTCGTTGCCGTGATGAAGAAAGTGACCGGCTACACCGGTGGATTTGAAATTGACGTCATTGACCATGAACGAAAGCACGTCGGACTCGGGTCAACGGGAACGGTCCTGATAGCCGTTGCGCATGCCATCAATGCAGCACTGGGGTCCCCCCTTGACAGGGAACAGGTGCGCCTCCTGGTTGGCCATAATTATGCGGAGGAGACCGCATCGGGTGATGTTGTCTGTGGGTTTGAAACCGGAGTCGGACCAGCTGCCGTCACGTACGGAGGCATGGCGGTGATGGGTGATGAACTCACTCTCGTATGCCAGCACTCGTTTGCACAGGACAAGAACGTGTTCATCATCATTCCCCCGACCGAGGCTGATGCAGCAGGCGAGAGCGAATTTCACGTCCTTATGAACCGTGCACGCAATCTCGATTACCGCGACCGGGAACTGAAAGCCTACCTGATAATGATGGATCTGATTCCCGCACTGGTGAAGGATGACCTCAGGGGTATCGGGGATGTGATCTGGGAAATTGAATTCAGGGGTTCCAAGCGTGCTGAAGTCGAACACAATTCATTTGAAATTTACCAGTATATGGCGAAGATGCGTGAGGCAGGATTTGAATTTGTGGGGATGAGTTCTGTTGGCCCGTCCATATCCGTCATTACAGAGAAACCCCGGGAGGAACTTGAGCCGGTGCTCGCCCAGTACGGGCTTACCATTGCCATCGAGACCAGGGTGGACAACGAAGGGCTGAAAATTATCCGGTAACCGGCATCTCATTCTGGTTCTTTTTTTCCGCCGTTACCGATTACGCCCGAGGCCATCATGCGGCACTGCCAGAATGAAGGTGGAAACGGCCTGCCTGGTCCGGTTAAAAACCAAAGGCTGAAAAAAATATGGGTGGGAGAAAAATCAGTCTTCTTCAGCGAGCATCCTGTTGATAGACCGGGCGGCCTTTTTTGCCGATCCCATGGCCCATATGACGGTTGCCGCGCCGGTGGCAATATCGCCTGCGGCAAAAACATGCGGTATGGATGTCCTGCCGTCATCGTCAACGAGGATATTCCCCTTGGGCCCCCGTTTCAGTTCCGGGATAAGCCCGGAGAGGAGGGGATTTGGCCCCTGCCCGATTGCCTCGATGACCTGGTCGACATCGAGGGTGAAGCGGCTCCCCTCTCCTTCCAGGGGACGCGGGATGGGTCTTCCGCTTGCATCGATTTCGCACATATCCATTCGTACGCATTCGATACCACTGACCGCAGGCCCCCCGAGGATGCGCACCGGGTTTGCACAGCAGACCATGTCAACCCCTTCGTCGATGGCATTCCGGACCTCATCGGCCCGGGCGGGAAGATCTTCTTCCCGCCTGCGGTAGATAAGATGGACTTTTGCCCCGAGGCGGCGTGCAACACGCGCAGAATCCATTGCCACGTTTCCTCCGCCGACGACGGCAACGCGGCTTCCCCTGATGACCGGGGTATCAAATTCGGGGAACCGGTCGGCATGCATCAGATTGACACGCGTCAGGAATTCATTGGCTGAATATACGCCGTTGAGGTTTTCCCCTTCGATTCCCATGAAATAGGGGAGGCCGGCCCCCGTGCCGATGAGGACGGCATCATACCGGAGCAGTTCGTCGACGGGGACACTTCTGCCGACGATGTGGTTCAGCCTGAGTTCTGCTCCCATTGCAAGAACCTGATAAATCTCGAATTCGACGATATCCTTGGGAAGCCGAAACGCCGGTATGCCATAGGAGAGCACCCCTCCTGCCTTATGGAGAGATTCGAATATGGTGACGCTGTGTCCTGCCCGTGCAAGTTCGGACGCGGCGGTAATCCCTGCCGGTCCCGACCCGACCACTGCTACCCGTTTCCCTGTGGGCGGTGCCACTTCTGGGGATTCAACGCCGTGCTCGCGTTCCCAGTCTGCAACAAACCGTTCGAGCGCACCAATGCGTACCGGTTTTCCTTTTTTTGACATGATACAGGAACCCTGGCACTGGTTCTCCTGGGGACACACCCTGCCGCAGATTGCGGGGAGCATGTTGTCCCGCTTGATGATCCTTGCCGCATCCCGGAATTGTTCCTGGGCAATTGCGCTGATAAACGCGGGGATGTCTATGCAGACCGGACACCCCTGGACGCACATGGGCCGCGGACATTCCATACAGCGGAGTGCTTCCAGGACAGCGGTCTGTTCGGGAAGACCCTCGTCCACTTCCTCAAAGTCATGGACCCTGGTGTTGGCCGGACGCAGGTTCATTTCCGTTCACCGCACCTGCAGGTATGTTCACGGTAGCGTTCAAGGGATTCTTTTTCCTGTTGAGGATAGATCCGCTGGCGGTTCATCAGTTCATCCCAGTCGACGAGATGGGCATCGAATTCGGGCCCGTCGACACAGGCAAACCTGGTCTCCCCTCCGACGGTGACACGGCAGGATCCGCACATTCCCGTGCCGTCCACCATAATCGGGTTCAGACTGACAAATGTGGGTATTCCAGCTTCCCTGGTAGCCATCGAGGTGATCTTCATCATAATGGCAGGCCCGATAATCCAGACCGCATCGACTGCCTGTTCGGCCACCATTTTTTTGAGGATATCCGCAGGAAATCCATGAAAGCCGGTGCTTCCATCGTCCGTGCAGACGACAAGTTCATCGCAGGCATCGCGGAGATCGTCTTCCAGGATCAGAAGGGATTTGTTACGAGCACCGATGATGCCTGTTACGCTGTTGCCGGCGCCCTTCAGTGCGCGTGCCAGAATTGGCAGGCAGGCAATGCCGACACCGCCGCCAATGACCGCGCAGCGGCCCCAGTCTTTCACATCTGAGGGAGCACCCAGGGGTCCGGCAACATCCTGTATCTGATCACCCTTCACAAGACCCGCAAGCTGTGTTGTGGTCTTTCCGACTGCCATGAATACAATTCTGACATTTTCTCCGTTGACGGCGGAGATCGTAAGGGGTATGCGTTCCCCTTTTTCATCAATTCGAATGACGACAAACTGGCCTGCCTGTGCATTAAGAGCTACGTGAGGGGCGTTGATCCAGAATTCGTAAATATTTTCCGCGATTTGTTCTGCATGCTGTATTTTATACACCAGGAATCATCCCCACTGGTTGAAGATCAATGATGGCATAGATTTGGACTGCCCGTAACTTATAATATTACGTATCATCATCTCGGGAACTCCCGAACGGTACCAAAAAAAAGATGGCTCTTCACCACTTCAGGTCACCTGCCACCGGTGATCTTTGCCACTTTCCTTGTTTTTACCGCAACGCCGCGCCCGGACTGGATCATCTCTTCAGCGCCCATCACCGCCTTTCCTGCAGCCCATGCCCGGGGCCCCCGTACCTGGACTTCGTCTCCCGACCGGATGGCGGGATCAGCTGCAATAACGCCCGGTGCAAGGACGTCTCCCTGCGGGATGAAATCATCGATGGTGACGGTATAGACTTCTCCCATCGTTTCCCACCCCTGCAGGGTCGGACGAAAGAGTCCGGTAGTTTCGTCAATACTGAAGAGCTGCTCTTTTCCCTTCATTACTTTGCGGCGGCCGGTCCGTCCCTTGATGATCATGCCCTTTGTACTGATGGTGCTCCCGAACTGGAAACTGAGGGTGCCCTGAATGATGTTGTGTGCGACTCTCTTTTCGCCGGTGAGAGCCTCATCAAGCGCCCGTATGGATTCACTTCCTGTCGGGTGACCATGGCAGGTGCATTCAGGACTGATTCCGGCTGCAGCTGCCGCAGCTTGTGCGATGGCGAGGGCATCGCCCTCCAGGTGCGCAATGACACGGGAATACCCGTGGTGCCGAAGGTACCCGGCGAGGGCTTCGGTTACAAATGCCTGTTCTTCCCTGTCCCAATAGCCGGTGACCGGGACATCATAGTGTGCCGCCGGGTACATGAGTTCGAGCTCCCGGGGCACAACTCCAAGCGGGGAGGTGATGATGATCTCATGGGCGCGGTCCTGTATCGCCCGCTGGAAGGCCCGGTGACTCTGTGACTGGGAATAGGGTTTTTTCGCGGAACAGGGGAGAAGTACGGCGACATCGGTCCGGGACGGGATGAACCGTGAGGTGAGTCGTCCGGCAAACCTGAGGATCTCAGCGCGGTTCATGGATTCTCCTGTATTGGCAAACATCGGTGATGAGCGAACGGCCGGGAGCCATGGTTCATATCTTTCATAGGCTGCATCGAGGTGCCGCATGACAGAGACCTGCCATGCCTCTGTCCTGCACCGCTTTTCGATGAGTTCCCGCAGCTGACCCCTTCGGAAGAACCATCTGACCACCGAGAGCTCCGTCTCCAGGGCAAGCCGGTTATGGAGGAGAAGGTCTTCCTGCCGGCATCCCTCACACCGGCACAGGCAAGAAGCAAATCCCTCTTCTGCCGGAATCTCACCATCGGTTGTACAGAAGATGCCCTGTGCCGTCTTCAGGTCGACCGCCCGGCAATCAAAGAGATCAAATCCGGAATATACCAGTGTTGCTGCGTTTGAGGGAAGGGCCGCTGCAGGTGCATACCATGCAATGCCGGGGGGTGTCCGGTCCCTGAATGCCAGGACAAGCTCAGCATAGGTCCGGGGATTCCCCCGGAGGATGTGCCATCCGGGCACAATGCCGACACCTGAAGAGGGGGGGTCCTCCTTCATCCCGGGACCGATGACAGTGAGATCTTCGTACTCAACGGTATATCTCCTGGCAAACATATCCGGTGCAGTAACCGGCACGTTGGAGTATGGGTGGCTGGCAATTGACGGGAACAGCTCCTCCGGGTCAATAATTGTGGGGGTCCTGAGGTGTATCCCGTCATGTATGGTGAGTTTGCCCTCGCGGGCAAATCCGTCCCTGGCGATCGCTTCAAATGCAGGCATACTTGTCCTCCAGTCCCCTGAGGGAATGTTCGAGAGTAGGAATCCATATCTGCGGACAGGAGATTGTAAACCGGGTTTCAGGATAATGTTCAATATATTTCCTGACTCCCTGAAGGCCTGCCGTAACCATCGCCGCGTCCCATCCGGGAATTTCGCTCTGCCCGATAGGGAACGTCTCTGCCATCTCTGACGGGTAGATGCCGAATGGCGGTTTGAACTGGAATACGCTCTCTGTGTCGTCCGGTACCATGTCATTCATGGAGATGTGGCAGGTTTTCCCCGGTCTGAACCGGAGGCATACCGAATGATACCGGATCACCTCGGTCCTTGCGCACGACTCATCTCCGCGGTAGAAGAATCGGCGCTTTGAGACACGGTCTTTTTGCACCAGTTCACCCGAGTGATTCAGCAGTTCACGGTAGCCCTCGAGGAGACGTGGATGACTCCTGCAGCGTTCATCGACCACCTCCCAGAGCGTACCGTCGATGATCGCCTGCCGGATGCGGGCAATCTCTGCGAGGCTGACCGAGAGATTGTGCATTGCGAGAAGGCGTTCTTTGTCCGGTGATTGTTTCATCTCCTCGGCGGTATGTGTCCGGCATACATGGCACGCGCAGGGGAGTTCCTGAAGTTCGTTCAGTTTCAGACTCCCTGAGGTCGTCATGTACCTCCCTTCCCGCGCATAGAGCGCATATGCCGCCGAGTCGAAGACATCACATCCCATTGCTGCCGCAAGTGCGAACATCGCCGGATGCCCGGCGCCGAAGAGATGGACACATGAAGAAGGACTGAGCGTTCTTTTTGCCGCCAGAACCACTTCGACCAGTTCTTTATACCGATAATTCTCCATCAGAGGGACCACTGCGCCGATGGGACAGAAGGTCGCGCCGGTTTCATTGACCCTTGCTGCCGCCTCCTCTCGTAAATCCGGGAATATGCCTCCCTGGACCGGTGCTGCAAGGTGCCCGTCATCGATGATCGTCATCGCTTCGGTAATCCGGGCCATCGTCGTCGACAGTTCCTCCCGGGCGGCCTCGTAATCCCGGTCGGGTGGCGTCGCAATATCCATCGGAACGATGATTTCACTGCCGATCGCTCTCTGGAACCGGACGGTTTCCATGTTTGAAAATGCGACATCGCCATAGACAGACTGCTGGAATGCCCCGGAATCGGTCATTATGATTCCATCAAACCCAAGTACGTCGTGGAGGCCCCTGTCGAGTGCCGCTTCCCTGAACTCACCGCTTTTGGAAAAGATATAGGCATTGGTGATCAAGGCCTCCACCCCCATCTTCTGCATTTCGGAAGGGGCAATAAGCTGTATATGGGGGTTTATCACCGGAAGAAGAAGAGGAGTCCGTGCAATCTTCTCTCCGACTTTGAGGCGCCCCGTCCGTGCCTGGATATCTTTGTGTACTACTTCGAATGAAATCACGATTGTTCCTCGTTTTCTGAAAAAACCTGTCCCTGGAAGGAGAACAGGTCTACATCATGGCGTCTCCATGAACCTGAGGGTAGCCCCGCCTTCAGGCAGGTGTGGTCTAACAATTCCTCTTCGTCCCAGCCGTATTCTGCGGCGACCTGGGGGAGAAGGAGCCCTTTTTTCCCCATCCCGGCTATGATAAGGCCATCCCTCCCGGATTGTATACAGCGTGGCCGTTCTTCAGGGGGACACCTGACCGGTGCCGGAAGCGTGAGTATGGTCACTTCAACCGTGATGGAATCCAGTTCATCCGGCCGGACCGGGGGGAATCTGGGGTCCCGGAGTGCGGCAGAGAGTGCTGCTTCACGGATCCCTTCCCGCAGGGGCATCACCGGGGTGGGAAAACCGATACATCCGCGGAGGTCACCCTGTATGGTGAGCGTCACAAACACTCCCATCATTTTTTCAAATGATTCGGGAAGCGCGGGATATTCTGAAGATTTTTTCCCGATATGTTCTTCAAGTACCGCCCGTGCGTACCTGACAGCCGTTTTTCCCTCACTTCCGGCGATCCCGTCCATGCCCATATATATGGCCGGATGCAATATTAATAGGAGAGGGAGTGTGCGGCTGACGGTGGCACGTTGTGCTGCTGAGGAAAGTCCCCACACCATCCGGACGCGTAGCCGCATGCAAGTGCGGGTGGCGAGAGTCACGGCAATGGCACAGAAACGACACGTCCTGCCGGTAGCGATGATGCGACTGAGCCTTCGGGCGAGAAGGCCTCCGGGCCGAGTTAACTCGCTGATGCGGACCGGCAGGGAGCGGTGGAACGGTGAATCCCTACGGGTGCAAGTCAGAACAGGGCATAACGGTGTCCGGGCCGGCCCGGGTATGGCGCGTAGCTGAATGCCGCATAGAAACAGAATGGGGCTTACTACTCCCACTCCTTTCATTGCATTTTAAAGAAATTACACCTGACTGCAGGCCTGCTCTTCTGAAAAACATATATGGTTTGCTGCGAAGGTTGTTGTTGTGAGATTATGATGGAAGAGGAGGCTCAGCTTGACGAGTATATATCCAGAATTTCGGGGACTATCAGGCTTGATGAAGATACGGCGCACTGGATAGCCCTGATGCTGGTTGCATTCAGGATGGACCTGTACGACCGGACCATCACCCTGGCTGAAAAATCACGGAAATCGCTGAAGAAAGCATCATCGGTCCCCGGGCAGGTGGAAAAGGCCGTTTGCATCATCCGCGAGGAAGCGGTGGGACAGGTTGCCTCACAGAAGACGATCCGATCAAGTTTTGACTGGGATGGGCATGATTCTTCCCGGGATGATCTGGTCGCACAGGAGTATGCCTCGGAAGAATGCTCTTTTCTTCCGGAGGATAGAAATCTTCTGGTTATCCCTCTCCCTGACCGTGATATCGAGGCATCGGAGGCATATATGAGAGATAATGCCCTTATCCTGTTGTATGCTGTTTCCTGTCATGGATCTCCTTCTGATGCACAGGCACTGGAAGAGCACCTGAGGGATTACCTGATCCAGAGGCTCGAATTGTACCGGGAAGAATAACTAGCATGAGAATGCATACATTCACAGAACGGACCTTCAATATGATTGTGAGTAATTTCTATGAATGTTCCCGCCCCGAATGAAATAAAAGAGCTGCGAAAAAAGGTCGGGCTGACACAATCCGACGTGGCTGAAAGGGCAGGGTTGTCCCAGTCAATGGTGGCACGCATTGAATCCGGTTCGGTTGATCCGAGGGTCAGTACTCTCAAAAAAATCATCGATGTTCTGAACGGTGCCCAGCAGTCCCTCGTTACTGCGAAGGATCTCATGCATGCTCCGGTCATATTCGTTTCGCCGACAGAGACCATCGTAAGGACCGTCGCCATTATGGAGGAGCATGGAATTTCCCAACTTCCCGTGCTTCAGGGAGGAGTTCCCATCGGCTGTATTTCAGAATCGGCAATTATTGCTGCGATGGAAGAGGGGAAAATCAGCCGTTCAATGAAAAACACCGTGTATGATATAATGGAAGACGGTTTTCCTACCGTCTCACCTTCGGTGGATATCGAAACCGTCGTCCATACCCTTCATTATCATCATGCCGTTCTCGTAATGGAAAAAGGGCAGGTGATTGGCGTCATCACCAAGCATGATCTGATTACTCTTCTTTCATAAGAGGGAAACCAAATCTTCCAGTATTTCCTGCGGATTGTCCGCTTTTACCACACCGGAAGCAAGAAGGACTCCTTCTGTTCCGAGATCAAGGGCAATTTTAACGCATTCACCAGTACTGATCCCTGCGCCCGTCAGGATACGGACATCCGGGTTTACGGCCCGAACCGCTTCGACCGTTCGTTCAATGATGCCGGGATCGGTTTTCGATACCGAAACGCCGCTCCCTATGAGCTCCGGTGGTTCGATTGCAATATACGACGGGGAAAAAGACGCTGCAGCTGCACTGGTCGCGGCATTGTTCGTACACACCACGCTCGTCAGGTGCGCACCTGCCGCTGCGCTCACCGCAGCATCGATCTCTGCCAATGTGAGGCGGCGTTCGGAATGGTTGATAAGCGTTCCTGTGGCTCCGGCTGCCTTTACGGCCTCAGCGAGCACAGACCCGGTATGTGCACCCGGTGTGATGCCGTCGATATGCTGGGCGTAGACCGGCAGACCGTAATGGTGCGAGATCGGATGAATATCCATGTACCCCGGGGCGATCCCGATGGTAATTCCGCTCTCTTCTGATACAATTTCGGCGCTTTGCGCAATTTTATGAGCATTTTGGCCATATCCTTCCCGGTAGGCCTTGAGATTGATGAGAATCAGTGGCGACGACATACTATACCTCTTCAGGCTCCGATTCCTGATGATAAAAAAAGGCGGTAATGGTATAGTTATTTTTTGCTCTTTTTTATGGTAATAACATCCCCGAGGGTGGTTTTCATTGCGGACCCTTTCCCTTTCTGGATATCGGTATCCATGGATTCGATGAGGGTAATTTCGAGGGATTTTTCAATCTTTTTCAGCACATCATCTTCAGGCATAAAACCTGTCTCAATCTTTTTTATCAGGTTTTCCTTCTCTTTGATATCAAGGGCAAGATCTTTCTGGGACCATCCTTTTTCCATGCGTGCTTCCCGAACCAGTTCTCCAAAATTCTCCACGACCTCGCCCTGCATCATATCGAAGACATCACGCGGCCGGCGCCGCTGCTGGGGGGCGGCCTTTCCCGGGGCGGGCTTCGCACCTGGCGGTGCTGCATGAGGGGGTCGTTTTATCTCTGTCCCGAGTTTTGCACATTTTGGGCAGACCCACATCTTCGCCCCCCCAATCTGGACAAGAATGGGCTCTCCCTTCACCTGACAGCCGCAAACTTCACATTCTGACATAACTATCGCTGGTACCATTTCTGCACTGGCAGCTAAATAAGTATTCTATATTGATAAGCAGCCCCCCGGCCGCGGGCAAGGAGGCGCACCTGTGGTTGATGTTTGGGCATGGCCGGATAATGGGGAATGAGGGAGAAGCAATTCATTCAGGACGCGATGCCTTTGGAATGATGATAAGAAGGATATTTGTATGAATTGGAATATTACGCCGTATTTCAGGAGATTTTCGGGAAATATTCAGACAGAAACAAATTATATATAAAGGACATTATCCAATACACATATCAGACATGACGCAGGAATGTTCGTTCTCTTCTCTGTGAACGAACGGTTTTATCGATATGATGCGTTATAAGGGGATAATTATGAGCGGAAATACAGGGGGTGATGAAGATCACAGGAACGAGGAGGAACTCAAACAGTATCTCCTCGACAGGATAGCAAGGCTTGAAAGCCGGAATATGGAGCTGAAAGAGCATGCAAGACAACTGGATATTGAAAAGAAAAATATTGAATCACAGAAGATCAGGTATGAGCGGGAGATTAGAAAGCTAAAAAGCGAGATAGAAAAACTGCGAAGTCCTCCCCTTGTTATCGGGACGGTAAGTGATATTATCGATGAAGGACGTGTCATCATCCAGAGTAGTGCGGGCCCCCGGTTTATGGTAAGGGTTTCAAACTATGTGAAACCGGAGGATATCAAACCCGGCCTGAGATGCACCCTGAATCAGCAGTCACTGACCATCGTTGAAGTACTCCCCGAGTCCTTCGATACCCAGATATATGGCATGGAAGTCGTCGATTCTCCATTTGAGACATATGACGAGATCGGAGGTCTTGAAGAGCAGATCCGCGAGATCAAGGAAGCTGTTGAACTTCCGCTCACAAAACCGGAACTGTTCGAATCTGTCGGGATCTCGCCGCCGAAGGGCGTTCTTCTGTATGGGCCGCCGGGGACCGGAAAGACCCTTCTTGCCCGTGCCGTCGCTCATGAAACACAGGCGCATTTCCTCAGGGTTGTTGGATCAGAACTCGTCCAGAAATATATCGGCGAGGGGGCACGTCTTGTCAGGGAACTCTTTGAGCTGGCCAAGAAAAATTCCCCGTCGATCATATTCATCGATGAAATCGATGCCATCGGTGCGACACGAACGGAAGGGACGACATCCGGGGATCGTGAAGTCCAGCGCACGCTTATGCAGCTTCTCGCAGATATGGACGGTTTTGACAGCAGAGGAGATGTGAAGGTTATCGGGGCAACCAACCGGATTGACATACTGGATCATGCACTTCTTCGCCCGGGAAGGTTTGACCGCATCATCGAAATCCCGCTTCCGAACAGTGCCGGAAGACTTTCGATTCTGGAAATTCATTCGGAAGCCATGAACCTGGATGAGAGCGTGGATCTCCTTGAGATTGCTGAGCTTACCGAGGGGAAGAACGGATCCGAGCTCCGTGCCGTCTGTACCGAGGCAGGCATGTTTGCCATCCGTGCGGAGAGGTCCAGTGTCTTCCAGAGCGATTTTATAAAAGCAATCGACAAGGTGAGTTTCAGTATGTCGCACCATCCAAAATTCAGTAATTATGACAGCGCGATGTTCGCGTAGTCAATAATTACCACTCTTCTTCACAGCAGCGTGCCTTAAAGACGGTGTCCTTTCCTTCTGAGAATTCCTCGATGATGTTTATCGCGCTGTCCGGTGAGACGGAGAGCTGTCCACGGAGCGTTCCATTGGTGATGCCAAAGAGGATCTCATGGTTCCATTCATGATGGACCGAATCCTCCCGGCCATAGATGATCTGTGCGTAGCCCGTTGTGCATATGGTGCCATTGGAGAGAATGAGGAGCGGCAGCGTGACATACCGCTGGAGATACCATTTGAGTTCGGAGACGAGAGAAAGGGCGCTACCCAGGGTAGCAAGATCTATACAGACCCCCCAGGCCGTCTTTTTAGGATGATAAAATCGGAGAATTGTCCTGCTCGTCTCGGAGTCTCGCAACGTCGAATAGAGGTCCGTACCCTCCTTCTGAACAAGCAGAAGTCTCATGATATCACAGGAACATTATGTCCGTGCTGATTGTTTTATTCATCACTTTGGTGATAGCACCGGTGAAATCACGCATATCCACAGCCTCGGCTTCCCTGCGGACCGCGTGCATTCCTGCCTCCCTGCAGATTGCCTGGAGTTCTGCCCCGGTGGTGTTGTCCGTCATGCGTGTCAGTTCTTCGAGTGATACATCGGGTGCAAGATGCATCCGTCCTGAATGAATTTTGAGGATTTCGAAACGTGCCTTTTCGTCCGGGAGGGGAACTGCCATGACCCGGTCAAATCTTCCCGGCCTGAGGAGTGCGGGGTCAAGCATATCCACCCTGTTTGTTGCTGCCATGATGCGCACGTCCCCGCGATTGTCAAAGCCGTCCATCTCAGCGAGAAGCTGCATGAGCGTGCGCTGTACTTCCGCGCTTCCCGAGGTGCCATCGTGCATCCTCGTGCTTCCGATGGCATCGATTTCATCAATGAACACAATTGAGGGTGCCTGTTCCCGTGCCATGCTGAAGAGGTCGCGGACAAGCTGTGCTCCTTCTCCGATAAATTTGTGGACCAGTTCACTGCCGGACATACGAATGAAGGTCGCCTGTGCCTCATGTGCCACCGCCTTTGCGATGAGGGTCTTACCTGTTCCGGGCGGGCCGTAGAGCAGGATTCCCTTCGGCGGTTCAACACCGATTTTTTTGAATACCTCCGGTCTTGTCAGGGGATATTCGACTGCCTCACGCACTTCTTCGATCTCATCTCTGAGACCGCCGATCTGTTCAAAGGTCACATCCGGCGATTCCTCAAGCTCCATGACCCTGACGCGTGTGTCATGTGAGTTGTCGATGGTGCGCACGACCGACAGGGCATTATTGACGGCAACCTTCACCCCCGGTCTGATTACATGACGAAGCTCATCAGACACGGTCGTAACATATTCCTGGTTGTTGCCCTGCTGCCGGAGATAAACCTCCCCGTTTTCAAAAATATCGACGACAACGGCAACAAAGAGCGGGGTGCGTTTCAACTGGCTGTTCTCTTTTCTGAGCTGGTCGCATTCGCTCTTGAGATTCAGGATCTCCTTTTGCTGAAGCGCAATCCGGATCTTGAGATCCTCCAGTTCTGACTGCTCCACTGTCTCCTTGTAGGCTATTTCGGTATCATTCGCTGTGGTATTGATGATGGTCTCATCCATGCTGTATTTATCTTTGCTGTACCTACATTTATTTGGTATGTCCATTACAATCAGAGCCCGGAGCATCTCTGAAGGTGTCGGTACCGGAGAGATTCTTGTCAGCCATGAACCAATTTCATTTCTTTCGGGGGTCGATCCGGAAACGGGCCTGGTCGTCGAGGCCGGACACCCCCTTGAAGGTCTCCCGGTCGGAGGCAAAGTCCTGGTTTTTCCCTATGGAAAGGGTTCAACGGTGGGTTCATACGTGATGTATGCTCTGCAACGGAATGGAAAGGCCCCGGTCGCGATCATCAATCTTGATGCAGAACCTATCATTGCCGTCGGTGCAATCATTGCAGGGATACCCATGGTGGACAGGCCCGAGGGAAGGGTTATGGACCTTGAGAACGGCACTGTCGTCACGGTAGACGGATGTTCCGGTGAAATTACCTGCGAATCCTCAGAATAAACGGATTTTTTTAATACCAATATTTTGGAGTGACAACGTGCATTATCACCTGCTGGTTAATGACCAGTGCAACCTGCATTGCAGATACTGTAAAGGAAGTATATACCGGCCGGATCTGTGTGATGCATGGAGTGAACTTCCCACCTCGTGTGAGTCGGACATACTCTACCCGCTCACGGAACTGGAGGATTTTTTTCGGAAAGACCCGGACCCCATAATCACCTTCTACGGGGGAGAACCGCTTATGTGTCTTGACACCGTCTGCGGGATTATGGACAGAATCCCCCGGGGAACATTTTTACTGCACACGAACGGGACGTTGCTGGACAGGATGGAGCCCGAATATCTGAATGCAATGAGTACAATACTCGTCTCCATCGATGGCCGCGAAGAGGTCCATGATGCACATCGGGGGCGGGGGACGTACCGGCTGGTGCTGGAGAACTGCCGGCACCTGGTTGAGAACGGGTACGAAGGGGAGATCATTGCCCGGATGACGGTAACCGAAGATACGGATATCTTCAGGGATGTTATGCATCTTGCAGAAAATGACGTATTTGCATTTCCGGCGGTACACTGGCAAATGAATGCGAATTTCTACGAGGACTATGAAAGCCGGAGGTTCGGGGAGTGGGTCTCGGATTCCTATATTCCGGGGTTGCGGACACTCGCGCAGACATGGGTTGCAGTAATGGAACGTGCAGGAACGGTGAGGATGTGGTACCCGTTCGTTGACACGATGCAGGACCTGATAGAAGGAGCCATGGCGGCACCGCTGCGGTGCGGCTCGGGATTTGCGAATTATAGCATTCTTCCTGACGGGTATATCGCACCCTGCCCCTGCATGGGTGGGCTGGAAGAGTACTATGCCGGCCATATCAGGGATGCCGACCCGCTGGCGCTTCCCTATATCCCCATAGGGGGCGATTGTGCGGGATGTGACGAATATGCATTCTGTGGCGGCAGATGCCTCTACTCGAATATCCTTCAGCCCTGGCCGGCGGAAGGGAGGCGATGGATCTACCGGACGGTCAAATCCCTGCATGAAACCATGGGAACGATCCAGCCGGATGTGCAGAGGCTGCTTGCAGCCGGAGAGATATCCATGGGGCAGTTTGCCCACCAGAAGTATCACGGATGCGAGATAATTCCCTGATGGCAGAAGGAGGCCGAGAGAAGCAGCATGAAGGTGAACTGGAGGTCGATAAAATGGGCAAGAAATTCGTATGCTGCATTGTATGCGGCGTGTGAACAGTCGGGCATCACTCTTCATGAGACCGTTCGTCCGTCAGAGGATATCACCTGTTACAGCCTGAACTCCGTTGATGAACCCCATTATCGCGATGAGATTGCAGATGCAGGCTGCATTACGATTGTCGGCGGCCCCCATGCATCGGCATGCCCGTTTGAGGTTGCCTCGTATGCGGATTATGTGGTGGTCGGAGAAGGAGAGTTTACCCTTCCTGCCCTTATCCGGCATATCGAGGGTGGGAACGGCGAGCTTCCTACGGGGGTCTGTTCCGGGAATATCTTCACTCCGGTATCCCACCAGGTATTCCTTCCCGCGTTCCTGCCGTTTACCCGGGTAAAGGGAACCATCGAAATATCCCGCGGATGTCCCTACCGCTGTGCCTATTGCCAGACGCCCTGCCTCTTCGGCAACAGAATGCGGCACCGGACCATCGATGGCATTGTGAACGCTGTTGGCAACTATCGGGACGTCAGGTTCGTGACCCCCAATGCTCTTGCCTATGGGTCGGATGGGATCCACCCACGTCTGGAGAAGGTGGAGGCGCTGCTCCGTGCATTAAAGGGGCACAGGATATTTTTCGGAACCTTCCCCAGCGAAGTACGGCCCGAATGGGTCACGGATGATTCGCTTGAACTGATCACCACATATGCATCGAATACGAAGCTGCATTTTGGCGCCCAGTCCGGAAGTGACCGGGTGCTTCGCCTTCTGAAGAGGGGGCACACTGCAGAGGATACTGTCCGGGCTGCCGAACTCTGCCGTGATCACGCCATCACACCCATTGTGGATTATATCTTCGGGTTTCCATATGAAACCGATGAGGACCTGTATGCAACGATGGATCAGATCCGGGAGGTGACCCGGTACGGGAAGATCCATGCCCATTATTTTACCCCTCTGCCGGGAACACCGCTTGCAGGAACAACGCCGCGCGATGTCCCGCCGGATATTCAGCATATGCTGGGCGACCTTGCCCTTCACGGGAAAGCTACCGGTTCATGGATTGACGCGGACATAAGATTTTTTAGCCGGGATGAGAACCAATAACCATGACGAAAATTCTTCTCATTACCGATATTCACGCTCAGTTCGAGATAGTCTCCGCGTTCCTTGAACTTGGGCCGGACTTCGTGATCATTGCAGGGGATCTCACCGACTGTGGGGCGCCGGAAGACGCCAGGAAGGTGCTCGATATGATCGATGTCCCCTGTTTTGCCGTACCCGGCAACTGTGATCAAAAAGAGATTATCAACGTCATAGAAGCGTCGGATGCCGTTAACCTCCATGGAACGTCGCTTGAAATTGGATCCATCACATTGACGGGGGTCGGGGGGTCCAACCCGACGCCGTTCGGGACACCGCTTGAGTTGTCCGAAGAAGAGATGGATACGCTGCTCAAAGAGGCGATGGCGCGCGGCGGACGGAACATACACAATATCCTGGTGGTTCATGCACCACCCCACGGCATCCTGGATGAAGTGGGTGGCGCACATGTCGGCTGCCGTAGTATCCGTAAATACCTCAAGGATTTCGATCTGGTCTGCTGCGGTCACATTCATGACCAGATAGGGGTTGTAGAGGAAGAAGGGACGGTGATAGTCAACCCCGGGCCGGCTGCTGAAGGCAAATGCGCCATCATCTTCCTCGGAGAGGAAGCCAAGGATATTCAGGTTGAGCTTATTTCGTTGTAGCAAGAAGAAGTTCAAGATAGGATTCCTTAATGTGATCCCCTTCAATACCCAGATCTTTTTTTACCTGCTCTATTGTCTCCAAGGCCCTGGTGCAGTCGCTTCTCTCCGTGATCACTTCTATCTCAACAAAGGTCCCCAGCCCCGTCACGGTGTCAAGGGAGATGGTGGTTCCTTTGTAGCTCCATTCTTCACGAATTTTAATAACCTGTGTTGTAGGGGTGAACCCCAGGGCGGAGAAGAGCCTGAGGAACTGACCCGGATCACCGATCGGCACGTTGATCTCCTCGCGGGCTTTTGCATCCATTCCTTTCAGTTTCTGTCCCTTATAGGTGATTTGGGCACCATTTGAGGTAGCACGTATCCGGAGGGCTTCATCGGTCTGTGCATAGTCACGGTGAGGGGCGTTCAGGTAGGTATCCTCCTGCTTTGATGAGCCGACAGCCATGGCTCCCGTCTCCCGGAGCCTCTGGAGTATCTTATCAGGCTGCTCCAGACGGATTTTGATCTCTACCTCGATTGGGGAACTCATTATTTTAAGTAGTGCTGTCCTATTAATATAGACAGGTAATATCATGGCTGTTAATGAAGGAGATTTTATCAAGCTCCGGTTCACCGGATCCTATGACGATGTGGTCTTTGACACCACTGAAGAGGAGAAGGCCAAGGAAGAAGGCCTCTACAATGAGAAGAAGACCTATGGACCTATCATCGTCCGTGTCGGTGGTAATCACATCATCCCCGGTCTTGACGAGGCGCTCCAAGGCAAAGAGGTCGGAGAGACCGGTACTGTTGAAGTACCCCCGGAGAAAGGGTACGGTGCCCACGACGAGTCGCTCCTGAAATCCGCACCCGTCAAAAATTTTGCCCAGAAACCGACCATCGGGACCCGAATTTCTTCAGACGGGCAGGAAGGAACGGTGGTCAATGTTGTTGGAAAGCGGGCACTCATCGATTTCAACCACCCGCTTGCAGGGCGGACCCTTACCTATGAGTACACCATCGATGCAGTCGTCGAGGACACCGTTGAAAAAGTGAAGGGTCTCATCGAGCTCTACACCGGCAGAAACATGGATGTCGAACTGAACGAGGGCGTTCTCACCGTTATCCTGCCTCCGGGGATCAACTACGACCAGCGCTGGATGATGGCACGTGGTATGCTGATTCACCAGACCTTTGAATTCATTCCCGAGGTTAAGGAGATCATTCTCAAGGAGACCTACACCCGTCCGGCACCTGTTGAAGAACCGGTTTTTGAAGCAGAGGAAGCCGAGGCACCCGCCGAAGTGGATACCTCCGCTGCTGAGGAAAAGACCGAATAATACTTTTTTTATTCAATTGGAAAGCGAAGCAGAGCGGCAATTCCGCCAAGTGCTTCCAGCTGCTTACCCGGTTCGAATTCTGAAGAAAATACCGTGATCCGGGCACGAACCGACTCCGCCTCTTCAAGGATGCCGGTCATCTTCTCGTCGCGTATCAGGTGGTCAATGACCATCAGGTCCTCAACCGCACCAAATCCGACCGCCTTATCCACTTCGAAAGTCCCATAGGCGATGGGGCCGCCGCTTCCCATTCGGGCGAGCAGCTGTTCCAGAAGGCATACCTCACGTGCCAGCTGGATGTCTTCCGTGATACGTTCGAGCACCCCCTGGCCGATCACCTCCTGGACAGCACCTTTTCCGACCCTGCGGGTCTCCACAGGCAGGCACCGGCCGGCCATCTCCTCGCTGCGCCGACGGACAAACCTGAGAAAGTCTTCCTTGACAAATCCCGGTCCGGCGACTACCAGGGGCCCGGTCGTTTCAGCCAGTGCCGTCATGACCTCCTCGAAGAAGAGACTTCTTGCATCAATTCCTTCCCGTTTCCCGCTTCCGCCGGTGATGGCAGTGAAGAGTTCGGGTCCGTACTGGCGCATCCGGTAGATCTCGGCCGCACCTTCTTCCAGGGAGATTATATGCACCACTCCTGCCGTGGATGCCCTGACTGCCCGGTCGATACGTTCGAGATCCATCCCACGCCATCGTTTGATAACGGAGATCTCCTGCCCTGTCTCAAGGTTCACCGTATGGAAAAATCCTTCGTCAACCCCGTGTTCGATTACCCCGGATATGCGCAAACGGTTGGCATTATGGTGAAATTCCACTTTGCTGACCCGGATGCCCAGCCGGACCGGTCGTTTTTCGGATTTTTCCGGGCGCAGCTTATCGGTCTGTGACTCCAGGCTTCTGAACGTCTGGGCATAGATAAGGTCCCCTTCGTGAAGGAGGTGCTTCAGGTGCCAGAGATCATCGAGGGATTCCGGAAACAAACGGATTTCTCCTACCTGTTTCCTGAATTCTTCAAATTCTGCTTTCATTGTTCTTCCGTAATATCCGAACCGCCCGGGGGGACAAATGCCATGACTGCTTCGGCATTGAGGACAGTCTTGATGCTCTTCCAGTCATCGGGGAACTGCTCACGCAACCGTTTGAGGACCTTTTTTGCAATATCATTCGGTTCGAAGGTTCCCGGCGAAAGAACAATATAGTGCTTTGCGTGCGCCGTAACAGCCTTCACGGGTCCCCCTATCACGCCAAGTTCCGGTTCGGTCTGAAGACCGATGGCAATGCCAAGGGGGGTGTCCCTGAAATACCTGCGTTCTCCCCTGACAACAAATGCACCTCTGGCTACATATTCTCCGGATTCCGGGGTTTTGCTGACCTGGTGCTGTTCTGCTGCATAGACATCAGCAGTAAAATGCCCTGCCTTCCACGCATTCGAATAGGATGCGGCAAATTGCGCCACTTCATCCCAGTGAGCCGTATCTCCTTTGACGATGACGACACTTCCGCCGTGAACATCGGCATGGACGAAATAATCGCCTCCCTGGAGATATTTTTTAACAATTTCCTCGTTGGACCCTGCGTCTTTGCCGCCGATCATCAGTACATTGTCGCTCGTATAGCACCAGCGGAACCGGTGGTACCATGCCTTTTTCATCGGATGAAATTCAGCACTTTTCTTCTTTTTCGGCTGTTCGCGGAATTTTTCCATCGCCGCGAGGGCACCGGTGCGTTTTTTCCTGAACTTTTTCACCAGGTCATAATAGCGGGCGGCATTGGCCTCAACGCTCTCGTGAACATGGATTTTTACCTTTTCTTCACCGACGAGCACATCCACGGCCGCTTCTGAGGGATACACGTTGGTTATTGCCTTTGCTGCAGGCAGATCGCTTGATGAAAGGATATCTTCAATCTCCTGCCATGACGTGGTTTTGCTTGCCGCATCGAGGGTATCGATGATGCCTGCCACTTCGCCGTAGTGTTCGTAGATTGCATCAACAATTGCCTGGTACGCGGAGATCTTCTGTTCAAATGACTGTATTGCGTCTCCCTGCCGTTTTCTGATGATCTCCTCCTTTGTCAGTTTCTTTATGCCTTTGCCTGCCTTTTCCGGTTCTTTTTCATACGTGGGATAATACCTCTCGAGGGCTTCGCTGAAGGTTTCATACCGTGCAATAACCTCTTCGCCCCCAATGGGAAACGGCCAGCACCCCGTGCGGGTGATGCAGGGTTCTCTTCCTGACTCCGCCCTGTTGATCAGCGAGATGAAGGCAGGATAGATTATTCCGGGTTCTGCCTCGACTGCAGGAATCGATTTATCGACCTGTGCGATACGGCAGACTTCTTCGGCATACCGTCCTCCGAGCATCATTTTCGTTGCCAGCGTCCGTACGAGATCCGTATCCGAGGTCAGGAATGCCTCTTTCATCATTTCAGCATCGGGGATATCCTGTGCGCCGGGGCCGGCGAGGGTGTAGAGTTCACCTCCGACCACATCCCTGTCCCTGAACCTGTGGCGACGGAACGGCTGAATAATACGGTATTCTTCATCACAGATGATGATATTCCCCTCATCAAACATCTCAAAGATCAGGTGATACCGCCGTTCGCTCTTTCCCACCTCGATATCGACGATACGTTCGATGCCTGGCTGACTGACACCAAGAATCCGACCGCCGTTCAGGTATTTTCTGATGACCATCGAGTACCCGGAAGGATTTTTCGGAGCGGGGGGCAGATCGCCGGAGAGGTGTATACGGACCCCTGTTTCGATAAATAATTGATATTTGCTCTTACCTTCGCCGTTTATGCGTATCCCGAAGAACGATGAATCATACTGGTATGATTTTCCAATCCACAGGGGAAGAACGGCACAAAACTCCGATATAAATGCACGGAGGTCCAGTCCGCTCATGCCTTTTTTATTTGCCATCGATGTACCAAACTACATATTGTCGGAGCACAAAAATATAATGACTGGTGGCAGGATGACTCAAGATACCATATCAGGGGATAAACCAGGCCAAAAACCTGTAAAAACGCAGGAAGCAAAAATAAAGGAGCACAACGAGAGAATCCTTCGTACCACCATCGGATGTTTCATGGGGATTCTTGCCGGGTTTCTTTCCTTTGCTCTTATAGGGGACACTACACTTCCTGAAAATTCCGGAAGAGGACTTATCGGGATCCTTCTCCTCCTTGCGGCTATTGTGTTCCAGAAACAGATCTTTATCCTTATGAAGATTGACGTTAGCCAACTCGGCGGAAAAGACTGGTTTTATCAGGGGTTCATGGCCCTCTCCCTGTGGTTTATCACATGGACCATACTGCTGACCGTACAATAATATTTTTAGTGATTTATCATGCGCATTGCGATTGTTCATCGTGACAGGTGCCACCCTATCAAATGCGGGAAAGAATGTATTCTTTACTGCCCCCGTGTCAGGACCGGTGATGAGACCGTTGTCATCGGGGAGGACGGGAAAGCCGTAATCTCAGAAGAACTCTGTGTGGGGTGTGGGATCTGCATAAAAAAATGCCCCTTTGATGCAATCGATATTGTGTCTTTGCCGGAAGAACTCGAGCAGCCAACCCACCGGTACGGGGTAAATGGATTTGCCCTCTACGGCCTGCCGGTCCCGGTAGAGGGGAAGGTAACCGGTATTCTTGGTGCCAATGGTATCGGGAAAAGTACCGCGGTAAAGATACTCAGCGGTCAGCTGACGCCCAATCTCGGGAACCCGTCCGAAGAGGCATCGTGGGAGGGCATCCTGAAAAAATATGCGGGAACCGAGCTCTTTGATTATCTCCAGACCATCGCCGGTTCGTCGATGAAGACTGCCCTCAAACCCCAGTACATTGACTATATCCCCAAGGTGTTCAGGGGGAAGGTATCCGATCTTCTCAGCTCAACGGACGAACGCGGGATGCTGGGGACCTATGTCCGTGAACTGAATCTCGGTGCCATTCTGGAACGCCCGATTGACAAGATCAGCGGAGGAGAACTCCAGAGGGTTGCACTGGCGGCATGTCTTTCGAGGGATGCGGATTTCTATTTCCTTGATGAGATCACCCCGTTTCTCGATATTTACCAGAGAATGCAGGCAGCACAGCTGATCCGTGAACTTGCCGAAGAAAAACCGGTCATCATTGTTGAGCACGATCTTGCGATTCTCGATCTCCTGGCAGACAATGTCCATGTGGTCTATGGAAAGCCGAGTGTTTTTGGCATCATCACACGCCCGAAGGGCGTCAGGATTGGGATCAACCAGTATCTGGAGGGTTTTCTCCCCGAGGAGAATGTCAGGTTCAGGGATTATTCGGTTACTTTCGAGAAACGTGCCCATTCGGGAGACGTCAACCGTGAAATTCTGGTGGTAATCCCCCCGATGGAGAAGCATTATGACACGTTCTCCCTCCATATCGACGGCGGGGAGATACGCAAGGGAGAAGTCCTCGGTCTCGTCGGTGCAAACGGTATCGGAAAGAGTACGTTTGCAAAACTCCTTGCGGGGGTCGAAAAACCTGATGCGGGTGGTATGAGGAGCGAAGTGCGTATTTCCTACAAACCGCAGTACATCAAACCGGAAGGAACGTCGTCCGTTGAATTTGTTCTCCGTCAGGCGACACGTTCGTTTGATTCATCCTATTATCAGCATGAAATCATCGAACCGCTCTCCTTAAACCCCATCCTCCAGTCCCGCGTGGACGAGCTCAGTGGTGGCGAACTACAGCGGGTGGCTATTGCATTATGCCTTTCACAGGATGCAGACCTGTATATTCTCGACGAACCGAGCGCTCATCTTGATGTTGAACAAAGGGTGAGACTGGCGCGTATCCTCAGACGGCATGCAGAAGGGAAGGAATCCGGTATTATTGTCATTGACCACGACATCTATGTCATCGATATGATCAGCGAACGCATGCTGGTGTTTGACGGTGAACCCGGCGTTCACGGAACCGCCTTCGGCCCTTACGGAATGAAAGATGGCATGAACCACTTCCTGAGAAATCTCGGGGTAACGTTCAGGAGGGACAAATCCGGGAGGCCGCGTATCAACAAACCCGGCTCATTCCTCGATCGTGAACAGCGCTCTGCCGGTGAATTCTATTATGCCGATATATCCAAATCCTAACCATTTATTGGTTGAGAAGGAAAAGATCTAGGTATTGGTGGAGAATGGCAAGGGGTGAGAATTTATCGGATGCGGTCCAGCTGGAAAAAATCGAATTGCTGAAGCGTGATCTGCTCTCCTATGTCAACCAGAATTCTGAAAAGATACAATCCAATCTCCCCGTTTTTTTTGCACATGTCATCTCTGCTCTTGACAACGGATTTCCCGGGCTGGATGATGCCACCCATGATGAATGTATTGACTGCATCGCCTCGGCGGTCATGGAGAATATTCCCCCCGGTGGAGAAGCGGAGATTGTTGAGCGGATTATCTCCAATGCAGCCCGTTCCAGGCGTAAATCCTCTAATAAGGCGGGCCTGAAAATTCTTGCGGGTATCAGGCTCCTATCTGCAGGAGCCTATGCAGAATCATTGGAATACCTTGGGGATTACTGGCGGCATGACTGCAGGATCGGTTTTTACCGGGCTTTTTGTTATTATAAACTCTCCAGTGAAGAGAAGGCCGGACCCGGAGGAAAGGATTCCCCGGCAGGGAAGGATTATGAGATGGCTGCACGTGAGCAGCTGATTGAACTGGTGAAGGCAAAGCCCCCTATGTACAAAGTCCGGCATGTCGACTACATGACGACGCCTGAGACGGAGAATGCCTTCTGGTTTATGATCAAGATTGCTCTCTGGTGGTTCCCCACCGAACGCTGGTTCATCCTGACAGGTATCCAGAAGGCGAAAAAAGATGAAAATGACGACAAGCGAATGGAAATGCTGAACATCGCAACGGTTCGGTTCTATGATGACCTGGATTTTCTTCGTGAAGCCTATCATCTGAAGGTCGATAAACGAGACGTTGAGGGAGCAGACGGGCTCGTCCGGCAGATGATGCAGCAGCACCCCGAGAGCCTTGAACCGGTCTATTTCGGGATGAAGCTTGCCCTAATTGCCGGCGATACCTCCTCGTATACCACCTATCGCGGTCAGGCACTGGAGAAGGGGATGCCGAATTATCTCGTTCAGCTCCTGGATTTTACGTTCTTCGTAATAAAAGGTCAGGAAAGCGAAGCATTTGCCCATTATAATGGAATTTCACGACGTTTCGGATCCTTACGGTACTATTTCTCAACCCTTGAATATCTGGCTCGTGATATTTTCGGCAATGATGCATCCCGGACAGCCGATGCAAAGAAGATCCTGTTGGAATCGGTAGATCTCTATGCATTGAAAATCATAAAAATTCAGTAAGGGGTTTGTCCTGCTTTTGTATAGATTATCTCTACTTCCAGGGGCTCAGGGGTTGTTGTCCTGGTCTCCTGGGAGGGGGAAGGGCAGATAATCTCGACGGGAATAAGGGAAGGTTCTTCTTCATGGTAATATCCGGTTTCATATGGAGTTACGAACCAGTATCTCCGGGATGAATCGGGGAAGACCCTGATAATCCTGTTATTCTGCAGGCCAGTGGTGCTTCTGCTGATGTGCCGGCGAATCTCATGATCATAGACGACATACATGCCGGAATTCGTCCCGATGAGGAGTGTGGCATCTTCTGCCGCCTGAACATCACTGAACCGGACATCATCTGCGCTCCCGAGTTCGTCAGAGAGGAGCATGACACTCAGATTACCGGCGGGGGAGTAGTGGAGGATGCATGTGTCGTTATAGAGCAGAATACCTCCCCGTGGGTAGTCGGTAAGACCGGTGATTCCATAACTGGCAGGAATATCATGCACCTGTTCAAAGGAAGCTTCCCTATCCTCCCCATTTGTTCTCCAGAGACCATGGTGAACGGAGAGAGCGTATAGTGCACCGGTTTCATGATCCATGGCCATCCGGTCGATGGCATAGGCGTTCAGGCCTCCGGTATGGAAGGGACGAAACCAGGTCCAGCTGCCGTTTGAATATCTCTGGAGGCCCGAGTTGCCGGTTGCAATCCAGATGTCGCTCCCTGTTCTCAGGATATCATGGACCGGCATATGCCGGAATATCCGGCCTGTATCGATGCTGGAAAACGTCTGTCCATCGTAGGTCTGCACCCCGGCTGCGTATCCAATCCACAGGGAGCCACTGCTGTCGAAGCACAGCGTTCTGAGATAGTCGTCTCTCATTCCTGTCTCATAATCCCACGGGGTGCGGTGGTACGAGGTCCACCCATCATCGAAGAGCGAGAGACCGGATGATGTGGCAAAGGCGACCGTACCATCATGGCCTTCCGCAATATCTTTGACATCGCAGCTGACGAGTGAGTCCAGTCCCGGCCGAAATGTGTGAACTGACACGCCTGCTGCCGGAGGTATGGTGAGCAGCAGGAGCGCCACAAGAAGGGCTGCCGGGATTCTACCTAGAGTTCTTTCCATTCTCCATTTGCCTGTTTGATAGTAATTTTACCGCCGTTTTTGGGAGTGTAGGTGATGGACCTTCCCGATGTTCCCCCGGTATCTTCGGTGACCACCGGGATGCAGTGGACATGTAACGCCCGGTTGACTGCTTCGATGTTTCTCGTACCAATATCGAGATCGCCCCTGAATTTCTGAAACATACGGGCTCCACCGATGATCTTTGCCTGGAGAGATCGGGGTTTCGAACCTCTTTTCATAAGTTCAGTTTTTAGCAGGGGAACGGCAGTATCGGCAAATTTTCCCGGCCTTTCATCCCTGCCTTTGCTCTCCGGGAGCATGATATGGGCAAGAGCACCGATTTTCAGGTATTCGTCATGGATAATCAGGGCAATGCAGGACCCCAGCCCGATCGAGGTCATCGTCATTGAGCCGATCGAAAACTCTCCGATCCCTACATTGATTTTATCTGCCATATCCATTGTGTGCCCGTTCATGGTATTCCAGCCGTCAGGGGACCTGTCCCAGTAAATTATCGAGTAAGGTCAGAATTTCCGTCAGGGTATTTTCTTCAGGCAGAAGAACTATCGTGCTCTTGATGTCGTTTTCGGATTCTTTTAATTCCGTCGAAAAGAGCAGGATCTCATTGATGTCGCATGCCACCTGGGCGATGATATTTTCAAATGATGCATGGGCCATATCAATGGCGATTTCCGGGGGAGACGGGAGCATTACGATACCCAGCAGTTCGGCAGTTGCATCGAGAAAATGGGATACCATGATGTTGCCCACTTCAAGGAGGGCGCTCTCATCCATCTCGTTCATCGCGCGATCCTCATCAGACATCCCCAGCATCGCGTTCGTCATACGGATGGCTGACTGTATAGGGACGTGATAGACGATGTATCCGGCCGGGTCGATCGTGCCCTGGATTTCAAAGACTACCATCGCACAGATCTCTTCGCCAAAATAGTCCGAAATATCGGCGATATCGATGTTATGTACTTCCGGAACAGTCATCGAGATCTCGTTCATCAGCATCCGGGAGAGTGATGTCGCTGCGTGAGAAGCACCGATATTTCCCATTTCCTGCAATGCATCCAGTTGTTTTTCGTTTAAATCCATTATTTCACCAATCATACCATGGTATTCACATCAATAATCGGAATGACATCACCGTCGCCCGGAATGGTAACACCGCTCACACCCCGGCAGGTGCCGATGACTCTGCTCAGCGGTTTTACCACCACTTCCTGCTGACCTTCAACGAGGTCCACCGGAACACAGCATTTGTGTCCCTGGTACTGGACAACAACAATAATGTCTCCCGAACCGTTGCGGCCGAACATATCTTCAAGACGATGAATCTGGAGGACATCATCACGGAAGGGTATTGCCTCGCTTTTTCCTATCCTGACGATGTTCTTCCGATTGATTCGTGCCACTTCCACAACAGAATTGATGGGTATTGCACATCTGCTCCCGTTAATGCGCACCATCATGACTTCGATGATGGCCATTGTCGGTGGAAGGGTAAGCCTGAATGTCGTGCCTTCCCCTTCTTCCGATGCCACGGCAATAGAACCCTGCAGGGATTCTATCGCACTCTTCACAACGTCAAGACCTACCCCCCTGCCGCTGATATCGGTAATCGTTTCCGCCGTGGAAAATCCCGGCTGGAACAGAAATGCGATTATCTCTTCTTTGGAAAGTGATTTGGCTGCTTCGGGTTCAGCAAGGCCTCTCTGCACGGCCTTTTTCAGGACCGCCCGGGTATTGATTCCCCCTCCGTCGTCACTGAGTTCAATGACCACGTTTCCTCGTTCTCTCCATGCCCGCAGCCTGATTGTTCCCTTTGGATCCTTTCCATGCCGGATACGTTCTGCGGGTGTTTCAATGCCATGATTCACCGCATTTCGAATGAGGTGGAGGAGCGGGTCGCCCAGACCGTCGATGACGCTGCGGTCCATCTCGGTATCCCCTCCCTCCATGAGAAACTCAACTTCCTTGCCGTCATGCATCGCAACATCCCTGACGACGCGGGGGAATCTTTTAAAGATCTGGTCCAGGGGGATCATCCTGATGTTTATCATCATGTTCTGCAGTTCGGAAATGGACCTGCTGACCATTCCCATGGCCTCATCGACTTCTTTGTGATTATATTGCCGTGCCAGCAGTTTCAGGCGCCCGCCGTTGATGACGAGGTCTTCGACCATGGTCATCATCTGGTCGAGTTTATTGATGTCAACGCGGATGTTCTGGACGGTTTTTGGCGATTTTTCCTGCCTTGTCTGTCCGGGTTTTTTCTTTACCGGAGCATTATCCCGGGTGCTTACGGCAGGATCCATCCCCATCATTTCCCCGGAGGTTTTTCGGGGCATCTCAATGATATCGGTCGGGGTGACATCGGTTACCGTTGCTGCTGAAAGGAGGGCTTCCCGGCCTGCGTCGGAGGCCAGTATGATATCAAGAACTCCTTCGAATTTGCCTTCGTCAATATCCGTCTCGCCGGGGATGGTTTTGATGATGGTGGCCATCTGTTTCAGATTTTCCAGTGCAATGAGTGCACGCACATCCTTCATCGTGCAGTCCTGGGCAACAGCGAGGTGCATCCGGTAGCGGGGGAAATTGCCGTTCGTTACCTCTCCGGCGGATGGTGCAGGAGGAGGAGTAACGGGAGCGACCTGAACAGAGGCAACTTCGGGAATGGTGGCAAGGGATGCGATGCTATCGGTATCAAGATCACTTCCAAGGCTCACCTCGAGTATACCATCAAAATCCGTCACTTCTCCTTCCAGGTCTTCGGCCGGAGGCCGCGAAGAGATGATCGCTCCGGCTGTTTCCAGGTTCTGAAGGACCATGAGTGCACGGATGTCCTTCGCCATGCATGAAGGATCGATTGCAACCGTTACCCGGTGGGTGACCTGTTGTGCCCCGAGAGCATCAATTCCTTTAACGGTATCGCCACGGGAGGTGAAGGCGCATTGCGCGTCTTCGTCATACCGCCGGTCATCGACATCCGGGATGTCATGGCGATTGTTTTTCCCGGTTTCCGCCAGGAGTCTTTGAACAAGAGCTGTCGCGTCAACGGACGAACTGTCTCCACCTGCTTCGATGTCGTCCAGCATCTCCTCAATCGAGTCCGTGCAGTTGAGAAGCAGATTGACCAGATCCGGGGTTACTGTCTTTGAGCCGTTCCGGATTTCATCGAATACATCCTCCATCGAATGGCAGAGCATTTCCATGCCATCAAATCCCATCGATGCGGCCATACCCTTGAGTGTATGGGCGCCACGGAAAATTTCATCGATGGCATTCGAATCCGAACCTTCTTCGAGAACCAGAAGGTTATTGACAATATTTTCGTGGTTTTCCTGTGATTCGGCAACAAAGAGTTTCCGGTATGTTTCATCATCAGACATGTCTGCGATTCATCTCCTCTACAGATCGTTTCATTTCCGTCGGTATCCGGACAAGGGGGATGACCTTATCGACACAGTTGCGTTGAAGTGCGGACCGGGCCATGCCATAGACCAGACAGTCCGATTCCTGAACAACCATATTTTTTCCACCTGCATTTTTTATCGCAAGCGCCCCTTCTCCTCCGTCATTCCCCATCCCACTGAGAATGAATGATACTGCATGCGGACCGAATACTTTTGCAGCTGAGATGAAGGTCGTATCAACAGCAGGGCGTACTGCGTGGAGAGGTGCGGATTTGGAATGCGTGATTCGCCCCTCCCGTGTTCCTGAAGAATTCAAATCACGGGTAATGAGGGTATGATAGCCCCCCCGAGACAGGTATACATGCCCTGAATAGAGAATGTCCCCCGTTTCAGTCTCTTTTACCGGTAATGGAGAGATTTTATCCAGCCGTTCTGCAAGCGCCGCGGTAAATCCTTCCGGCATATGCTGCGTTATGACGACGGCTGCATCGAGATCGGGATCAATTCTGGAGAGAATGGCGTCCAGCATCGGCGGGCCTCCGGCCGAGGATCCGATAAGCACAATCGTTCCTGCCGGCCGGGTGGATACTTTTTTTGCGCTACCGGGCGGCCTGACCGGGATAGTCTGCAGCTGCCTGAGTTTTGTGGTAAATTCCGCACTGATGCCTTTTACTTTGCCGATGTTTCTTGGTTTGAGCATGAAGTCATCGGCACCAAGCAAAAGCGCCTCTTTCGTGCACTTTGCATCAGCTGATGTCAGAGTGCTCAGGATGACCACTTTCGGCCGTTCCTTGAGGTACTTCAGCTGCCGGAGCATCTGCAGGCCGTCCATCTCCGGCATTTCGATATCGAGTGTGACAATGTCGGGCCTCAGTTCCCTGATCTTATCCAGTCCCTCCTTGCCATTCGAGGCCTTCCCGACCACCACTATTCCCGGGTCTTCCGAAAGAATATCTGACAATATCGTGCGAATAAACACTGAATCGTCAATAATAAGGACTCTGAGCATTTTTTATTGTTTCAGCACATTCTGGACTTCTTCCAGCACTTTCGGGGCCTGGAAGGGCTTGACTATATAGCCCTTTGCCCCCGATTTAATCGCAAGTTTTACCATCTGCTCCTGGCCGACCGCAGTGCACATGATCACTTTTGCGGATGGATTCATCGTCGTGATTGCCTTCAATGCCTCAATGCCGTTCATTTTGGGCATTACGACATCCATCGTCACCAGATCCGGTTTCAGGGACTTGAATTTTTCAACGGCTTCCTCACCATTTTCCGCCTCTCCAACAATATCATGAGATCCGGAAAAAAGAATATTTTTCAGGAGCGTTCTCATGAAAAGCGTGTCATCAACAATTAAGATTTTGCCCATTGCCTATCAATTAATGGTTTTCTACCAAAGGTTAAATATTTTCGCAAATGGTAAATGAAGGGATTTTAGTGGATATTAATAGAAAAGAATGCATTCGCTCGATAGAAATCATCCATTGCTTGGTGGTTTAACTGCTTCGGTAACAAACCTGACTCCTTTGGTGGTGAGCTTAACTTCTCTTCGGGTAAGGACCACCTCTACCATGCCGAGTTCGATCATCCTGTCATAAATTGCCTCGATTTCAGGATTCGACCTCTCAAGCATGTTTTCAATTGCATGCGTATCCATGCCGCTATAGACCAGCATCGCTACCTGTGCCGATACCGGGTCGAGGTCCTGATCCATCGAGATCTCCTTTGTGGCATCAGTGAGGTAATTGAAAAGCACCTCGAGGGTGGTTGGCGGACAGAGGACGTAGCTGGTTGTCACATCACCTGCCTCTACATGGTCGATCTTGACCACCTCCGTCTTTTTTCCCTGGACATCCCGTGTGGTTTTTTGAATGGCAGATACGTCCATGATGGGCAGGCAGATCTGTGAATCCTGGCCGACGAACCAGATTCTGGATTTAAGAACCACAATAGCCCCTTTTTCCCATCTGGCATCCTTCATCATGACGCCGCCCCTGATGGCCGGAGACATGAAATATGCCATGAGGCGGTATCCTGAACACCCCATCAGGATCACTTTTTTGAGAATTGTCAGCGCCTTGGGAACGGATGCTATTCGATATATGGGGCCTTCTTTCCCTTTCACCGACAATTCAAGGATATTTTTTTTCTGTTGAAGGTCGTCGATGGATTTGAGGGGGATGTCGACATCAATTGGTTCAGGGAGATGGATCACTTTTTCATCGACCTGAATATTTGCTGCTACCCACGACCCGTCATTATCTATTTTTGCAGGTAACGATTTCATTTACTTCTCCCTGCCATGATTCTTTGTCTGCCGGGAAGACGTGCCCGCCATCTTCTGAAGTACCTCTTCCAGCCCTTCGACAAGTTCCGGCACCCCGACGTCGGTATCCTTCATATCGCGAAGGAGGCTGATATCCTGGATAGTTTTTCTCTTTTGGACATCGGATTTCAGCATGCTGAGAAGATCGTCATCTTCTCCTCCAAATGAGATGAACTCTTCAGACGAAGACTCCCCGAACCCACCAAAATTCAGGACTTCCGCCTTCGGTCCCGATGCCTTGGCGCCCATGGGTGCCTCTCCCCGGTGACGGTCGTCCGAAAGAAGATCATCAGGAAGAAGTCCGGCGGAATCGATCTCCTCCTCCTCATCCTCCACCATATCGAGTCCGAGTTCGTCCAGTGATCCTTCGCCGTCCAGGTCGAGCTCATCGAGGTCGAAGGTATCAAATGACTGCGCACTGAATGCACCTGAATCGTCCAACCCGAAGGGATCTGCATCTCCCTCCGGTCCGAAGGAAAATTCTTCTTCTCCATCAGGGGCAAACGACTGGCCAGGCGGGCTGGCAAAGGGGTTTTTTGCCAGATCGTCATCGAGGGAAATTATCCCCCCGTCGACGTCAATCTCCCCGAAGTCTTCAAGGTACGCGCTTTCCATAAGGTCTTCCGGGGGGGTGGCTGTTGTGGGCTCTCCGGGAAGGAATTCTTCATTGGCAACGGCTGATGTCCCGCCGGCAAGGATTGCCTCTATGGACATCATGCCATCATCGGCACGATCCCCCCTGTTCACGGCTGCGTCCATCGTATCGGTCATCTCTCCCGGTACTATCCGGTCGGAGATGCAGAGGTCTTCATCAATTTCGATATCATCAAGTAATCCGAAATCTTCATCGTCCGGGTCCCCGGGAAAAATGTCCGCGATCGAATTGTCATCCTCAGCTCGTTCTTCGGTATTCCGGATGATCTCCTGTGATGTGCAGCCGACGGGCTCATAGATGGCGGAATCGAGAAGCTCGTCTATTTTTTGTCCATGGGAGGAGTCCTTGGAACGAATCAGTCGTGATTTCAAGGAACCCACTGCGAGGGCGAGACCTGCGCCGATCCCGGCACGGTCCCTTGATGAATCAGTGGCGGCGGATGTTTTGGATTTGTTGCCTGCAGGTGATGCGGTAGCTGCACTGGTGTGCCGCACCCTGTCTCTCAACCCTGAAAAAAATCCTTTTTCTTCAGATTTCTGGCTGCTTTTCCGATTTGATTTGGCGGACTTCAGATCCTTCTGATCCTTCTGGTCTTTTGGTCCTTTTGGTCCTTTTGGGCCGGCCGGGTTCCGGTCTTTCCTATGGGTGCGAAAAGCCGGAATACGCTTAAAATCTTCAATTGTCAGTAACCCGAGACCCATGATGAGGATTATTCCAAATGCCACAGTACCCCCGATCATTACCGGGACTGAAGTGTCCAGAAAAATGAATATCGTTCCGACCAGAATGATCCCGAACATCATTATTATGCGGCGTATTGTTTCATTCATGGAAATTCCCCTCACATTGCCGGAATGGTAAAGAAGATATCGACGATAAATGGCGTCACGATAAACACGATGCCCGAGAGCGCGAAGAGAAGGCTCCCGAATGCATAGTACATGTAATTATCCCCGCCTTTCACTATTTTCCCTGCTACAGTATTTGCGATGGTGATAATTAAAATCACCATTATGATATAGAATCCCATCTTATCTTCGGGGAAATTCACAAATATGTTCATCATGCCCGACATCGACCCCCCGACATTTGCCGATGAACCACTCAGGGCAGAGGATGTCTCAGTGAAGCTCTCCATGACCGATGTGACGGCGTGAGACATGGAGATCAAAATCCGGTATAAAAAAACGAAGATGGCAATCATCGCAATATGCATCGGAACAAGAAGAACGATAAACCCTGTCGCGAGCATCTCCCTCTTTTCCCGCAACAGTGTCTGTTCAAGCATCGAGGAACTGACCACCTTGGCGATTTCGGCCGGATTACCTCCAAGTTTTATCGAATCCCTGAAAATATTCAGGTATTTGTAAATCAGGTTGCTGCCGCTGTCATTGACAAATCGTGTCCATACCATGTCGTCGTCAAGGCCGAGATTGAGTTTGGAATACGCAGCATCGATGAATTCTGAAAGGACCGGGAGTGATTTGCGGTCAATTTCACCGAGCGCCGTGGTAACGGTAAGGCCCTTGCCGCCCATGATGGTTCCGAGACTCCTGATGAAAGTCGTGAAATCCTCGTCGCGGTGGATGATGTTCGTGTCATCGATGAACCCGAATATTCCCAGGGGGGCAAGAAGAACGGCGATGACGAGAAAGACCACCCCATAGTTGAATCCGGCCATGATCATCAGGAGAGCGGACACCGCCAGTACGGGGAGAATGATACGCTCAAGCTTTTTTATTGTCTGCTGCTCATAACTCCCGTGTCTGGCATTGTCGTGGCATTTCTGGTCCCCCGGGATTGACCGGTACATGGTGATGATGCCGAAAAGCCCGATGCCGATGATCAGCATATAGGATGAATTCAATGTGGAATCAAGGTCGGAGGGAGCATATATCGCCACCGAAACCATGATGATGATACTGACGATGGTGCTTGAGAGCATCAGGGCGATGTAGGCATCACCCCATTTTTTCAGCATCTCGATGCCCTGCTCAAAATGGTTGCGATAGACGCTGCGGACGGTCGAGAGTTCAAGGCGGATGAATTCATCGTCCGGGACGCCGGAACTGATGGAGTTGCCGTAGCGGGTGAGCATGCTGGAGAGCATGCTGTTTTTTACACGTTCTGCTACGAGTTCGAGAGCCTTCGCATAGTTGTAATTCCATCGTTTGACGAACCGCTCAACCTTGCCGATGTATCTGGAGGTGACATATTCCCGGCGTTCGGCGGTAAAGGCAAAGATCTCCGGCCTTGATACATCGGCGGTGATGATGGAGGCCATGTACGTGATCATAAAGAGGATGTCGGCTCCCATTCGTTTATTTTCGAATAGCTGGTCCAGGCGGCTGCGGAGATCATCTGCAAGGTCTTCAAACGGAAGTCTGCCGCCGGAACGTTCCCGTAGGGATGATGTAAAAGACTCGAACATGTCAGATCTCGATTTTTAGGAGCCCCTGCTTCTTGATCTTCGTCATCATATCATAGAGATCCCAGAATCCGGTATACCCTGCCTTGTGCAGGCGTTCGAGGATCCGTGCACGTTTATCGACCTCAAGATAGATTTCCGACCGTTTGCTCTCCGGGATGCCGAGAAGTGTTGCGATCTTGTTTTCGAGGAGAAAACTTGAACCTCTCCCGGTAAATTCAAATGCATCGGTAACCGGGTTCCAGACGAACATTGCCACAAAGGAGAACCCCCCGGTATCGGGATCATAGCCGACCAGTTCATTTATCGAGAGCATCCGGCGGACCATGTCGCCGTTCGGGCGTCTTACCGCACTCTGGATAATGACTATATTCAGGTTGTCCACGTGGGTCATGGGAATATTGATGGGGTCGCTGCAGAGACGCTGGATGAGTTTTTCCACGGATGCGGCGTGGAAGGTACTCATCACGGGGTGACCGGTCTGCATCGCACCGAAGGCGACGGCACCTTCGGAACCTCGGATTTCACCGACAAGTATCTGATTCGGGCGCTGACGGAGTGCCGCTCTCAGGAGATCGAACATGGTGACAGCACCCCCCTCGCCTTCTCCGCTCCCCTTGCCCTTGGATACCTGCCGGGTCCAGTTCTTGTGAGGTACGGTCAGTTCGGGGGTATCCTCGATCGTGACAATCTTGTTTTCCGGCGGAAGAAATCCGGTGATTGCATTCAGGCTGGTGGTTTTTCCTGATGCGGTTTCCCCGCTCACGAAGAGAGACATGCCGTATTCAAGGCAAATCCAGAGATATGCGGCGACCATATAATCGGTCGTCTTCCATTCGATGAGGTTGAGGATGCTCGGGGGTTCTTCGGAAAATTTACGGATGGTGAAATTGCTGCCATGTTTGCTGATTTCGGTACCGTATACGATGTTGATACGTGAACCGTCCGGCAGTGTTGCATCGACGATCGGGTCACGGTAGGTGAGCGGGCGTTTGATGCGTTCGGCCATTTTAATGACAAATTCATCAATCTCATCCGAATACCTGAATTCAACTGCCGATTTGAGACCCTTGAATGTTTTATGTTCGATGAATATCGGCCCCACGCCATCACAGGTGATATCTTCGATATATCCGTCGTTGAGAAACGGCTCGAGAATTCCCATGTGGATCTTATCCCTTATGAGAAGGTACTCGATGGACTGGTATTCCTGTTGGGTAACGATGATCTTTCCTTCGGGGGTGGTAGGGATTTCAGGAAGTCCGGAATTCTTCAGATCTTTTTTTTCCGAAAAATCGGTGCTCAGAAAGGTCATTATTTTGTCTTTCATCCCTTTTTTCTCGGATTTCGCCGAGGTAAGGGTATCTAAATCCTCATCAAACCCCCGGATATAGGTGATCTCCCGGAGCACCCGTTTCAGGACTTCTGTGCGTTCTTCGTCGGTAATGGGATCCTCTTTGAAGCTGTCGATGAAATCGACCAGTTTTTTCTCCACGTGGGGCAGGAGTTCGGCAACGCTGTGGAGGAATGAAGGTTCGATGGGGATGTAGAAATTGCGGACATCATTCTCATCGGGAAAGATATGGATGAAGGTCATGTCGCTGACCGGGTAGATGAGATTCGGGCTCTCAAGCCCTTTGAGATCTCTTTTCAGTTCGGAGAAGAAGAGAGGGATGCCAAAGGTGTTGACAGGGAATATCTGGAGATATTCGAGAAGATGCGGGGCATGCCTGACGTACTCCTTGGCGTTTGCCGGGAGCATCCGGTAGAGGGCATTTGCATCGAGCCCCTCTGCTGAGAAGTAGTCCTCCTTTTCATCGTATTCCTCGGGGACGAAGGGTAGGTTTATTGATGCACTCAGCGCTCCCATTGTTACCTCCTAGACCCGTGCCATCGATATCGGGATGATCTTCATTCCATATCCGGGATGAACTTCAAAGGACACGATGTTTCCTGTTGTTTTTCTCGCGCCACGTACTTTGACGACTTCCATGATCATCACATATTTCTGGCCGACAAGGGCGCGTTTCATCATGAGATGGGCGTCACAGATGGAACGGATGCGAACGAGCGTATCCTCTTCGAATGCGTACGTGTGCAGGGTGATGAGGATTGTTTTTCCCGAATCCACGAGATTTTTGCAGTTGGTCAGGAATGCAAGCAGATCCGCCTGTGTCGTTGTCTCTGTCAGGAGGGTCAGGGAATCGATGATGATGACCTGTGCCGTTGAATTCTTTATGTGGGTGATGATCCTCTGGAGGATGCCGTGCATCTCATCTTCACCCCATCCGAATCCGATGGTGTGCATTGGAAAGATGCGGAGGTATCCCCAGGCAAAGTATTCAGAAATATCGAGGCTCATCGATTCCATCTGTGAAAGAAAGCTCTTGGAGGTATTCTCCGACGTATAGAGGTCGACATTGAGCCCTCCCTTCATTGCCCCCCAGATGATCTGCTGGGTCATGACGCTCTTTCCGGTGTCGTTTTCCCCTTCTATGAGGCTGAGGGATTCAAGGGGCAGGCCATCCGCCAGTTTTTTGTCTATCTCAGGATTTCCCGTCGACAGGATGTGCTTATCGCTGCCACCTATCAGGTCACCCAGTACATTTCCTCCCATTTTTTTATCCTCCTTGATCAGTTCAGGTATCCTGAATCATATACGCCGTTTGGTGTCGTGACCTGTGCCCATTCGGGCATACCGGCCACGGGGAACCGCACCGTCATATTCAGTGTTTCACCGGGATCCAGTTGGTTTTTATGGATGCTGTCCGGTGTGATGCCGCCGACGGTCCATTCCCCGGCTCCCGGTGTTGACGAAGCGGTGTAGGTATAGTACACCGGTTCGTTCTGGTTCATGAATGTCAGGTGCAGGTCAAAGTACCCGAATCCGGAGATCATCTCTTTTCCCGTATTTTCCACCTCGAGGTACATCACGCCGTCCGGTTGCAGGATGGTCACCCCGGTGATCTCGATGTCGGTCCGCATCCTCGTCTCCTGTGTGTTGAATTTTTCCGTCTGTGCTGTTGAGACGATCTCTGTGGTGGAAAGGATGCCTCCGATAATCACATAGGCCGTGATGATGAGAAGGATGAGTGCCACCGCAGTTGCAATGAGATCTCCACTTGCCATTCATATCCCTCATGTGGCGGAATAGGTCGTCGATACAGCGATGCCTGTCGGAAGAACAAACTGGAAATACACCACGCCCCCGGATGCCGGAAGGGGCGAGGTTATGACCGGTTTCATCTCGAGCTGCAGTGTTTCCCCGGGGTCCCAGTACCCGTTTTGTGCATCTTCCCTGATGGTTGCTGTCCATTCGCCCCCGGACGGTGCCCCTGATGTGTAGAGCAGGATATCAAAATTCCCCGGTTGTCCAAAGTAGATGTCTGAGGCTTCGATGTCCGTGTCGGCTATCCGCGTTGACCCGACGTTTTTTATCCAGACTTTTGTCGCGCTGCCGTCGTCTGGCGAATAGGCATTGATGATCTTGATATCCGTACGCAACCGTTCGTCAGCGCTGTGGGAAGACTGGGTGAAGGTGGATGTTGCCGAATAAATGACCGGAAAAAATGCATTGACCAGAATGGCGGCCGCTACGACAGCAGTAATGAGAAAAATTGCAGTGGCGAATGTTTCACTTGACATCTATCAGATCCTGTCAAGCATCTGTATCCACTCATCGGTGGATGCGCTGGTTTTGCCCTCTCTGTCGCTGTTGGGTTCTTTCTGCGTATCTGTGCTGCTGTTATGCATGGCCATGAGCACCTCAATCATATCGCGGTCCAGGGATGCGTCATTGGGTGAGAGTATCCTGTTGAGAATATAGAGTTCGGAAACGAATTCCTTTGAACCGATTTCATGGCATTCGCCAAGGGATTCCGGCATCAGCCGTGCAATTTCAATGACCTGGCTGTAGGCGCCGTCCTCGATATACCCCATCGTCCTGTAGGACTGGACCATGATCTCCAGCCGGTCATGGCCGTATTTTTTCACCATTCTGCTGGTCCATTCAAACAGCTGGTGAAGTTTCTGAAGGTGGAGTTTTTCTTCCTGCGGTGGTTCAGGAGGTGCCCGGACTTCTCCCAGCTTTTGCTGGAGGCTTCTTAGCATGGCTTCATCCGTCAGCAGCTGATTATACGGCGGCATCTCGGGCGGCTGCCTGACCGGGGGTGCTGATTGGTAATTATCGGGAATACAAGAGGCCGGTTGAAGGGGTGCCTGTCGTTCCGGAACCGGTTCCGCCTGATGAACCTGAGCTTCTTCCCGGTCCGGGGCCGCCGGTGCAGGTGCCTGCTGGGCAAAGGAAGGTGCTGACGCGGCAGACGCCAGTATGAACGGGTTTTCCAGCTCGTTCATCCGCTCCCTGAGATCGATGAGCAGTTTTTTCACCGATTTTTTTAATAAGTCCACCTCGTCCTGCAGGTTTTGCAGTTTGACTTCCGGGTCATCTATGGAAGCGCTGCTGATGATGTGATCGACCTGGGACTGGTTCATTGACATATGCATGGTATATTTGAAAGTATAGTATAAAATCTTTTAGACTGGTTTATGGCCGCAATATAAATATTGTTCCCGGTGCATGGGAAGAGATGCGGTTATAAAAATTGCCATTCCCTGGTAATAATCCGGAATTAATCCGATATTAATTGTAGAATTGCCCAACCATTATCTTTGGTCGTTACCGGATCATTGGCTTGTGCGTTTCAGTATTGATTGGCATATGGCTGTGGTGGTCCGGGTTAATGTCCAACCTGCATTCCCGGTGGCCGGAAAGGTGCAGGACCGTCGGCAGAAACGGCATCGGTACAAGATGACCGAAGAAGAGCAAAATGCACTGAACAGAGGAAAAAAAGTGATTAGTAGAGGAGGTTGACCGCGTCGATCTTCGGCGGGGTGGTCCTCTTCAGGCCGAGGGGTGAACCGACTGAGGGGCGCACCTCGAGGTTGAACTTCTCGTTCACGCCGAGTGCCGTTGTGGGCATGGCAAGGACGGTGAACTTGTCGTTTGCTTCAAGCAGCACATCGTTTGCTTTCGCACCATCGGTAATGTTCCATTGTCCGGCCTCAACTGCACTGCCCGTCAGATTGCCGACCGGCTCAAGGATTTCGACAATCGCCGATGTTGCAAAGACCATCTGGGTGGTGCTGAAGTCGACGGCACTGCCGCCCGCACTCAGGCCGACGGTAAAGCGGATGGTATCAATCTGATTGGATGTTGTATTGCCAATACCATACACATCACCAATGATCTCCATCGAAGACGATGACATATCCACACTCGTATACACAACTTCCTGAGCCTTCTGGGTTGTGAAGAAACCGGCGCCCAAGACCACGTATGAGAAGACAGCGGCGACGACCACAAATGCAATGAGCACGATTGCAGCCTCAAGACCGGTGAAACCTTCTTCACGGTTCATAATTTTCTGCATCTACATTTCCTCCATGAGATGAACCACTACGATTCAGTGATTAACAAGAATACTTGGAATGGCTATTATAAATAGTTTCCTCTAAAACGAATCGCGAAACGCCGGAATTTAACGAAAGCTATATAAATACATGAAAGTTTAGCCGGATCTGTGCCTATCGTATGTGCTTGATTATCTGGTTTGCAAAGGCGGTCACCGATTATTTATAGTTAGGTGCCAATCTGCTGGAACCACCGGTGTTGAGCATACCTTATATATTGCAGAAATTCAACCTTTAGATATGAAAAAAGAGGATGCGGTCTTTTTCATCATCGCAGTCGTGATCGTCCTTTCAATAGCAATATTTATAAAACCCGTTTTTCTGGGAGATGGGCCGGTTGCCGGTGACGGCGGCGACACCGATGAGCCGCTTGCGATACCGGCAGATCTCTCCGGCCTTTCCTCCGGGGCATCACCGGCAGCAGCGGTTTCTGCGACCCCTACCCCGGCACCGACGCCTGTGTGGGACGGGACGACAAAGACGGTAGGGTATGTCGATCCCTCCACCTACAATATCGAAAAGGAGGAGACTATTTCGATGCGGCCCCAGCCAGAAACCTACCAGTCCGGCAGGACGATGGTCCCCTATGCGATCATCCGGGGGGATGCGTCCGGAACGACGGAGATCGTCCGGATCCCCTCGGGGTACTGGGAACTTCACCTGGCATTTGATGGATGGACAGAGAGTCCCTACGAATCGTTTATGGTAGTCCAGGTCCGAAACGCGGATGATCGAAATGATTACCGGGTGTTTAATACAAGGGAGATGGCCCCGGAAATAATGGGTGATGCAAAAGTATGGGTGCTGAAATGGTATGAGGCCGGAAATTTTTACTTCATCATGGATGAAGGACTGGTCAGGTCCTATACCATCCGGATCCTTATTCCTGATGATGCGGTCTAATGCATCCTGTTCTCTTTCCAGTGGCAGGCAATAAATTCCCGGATTAATTTTCCCGCCACTGCCGCCGTCTGCCCCGCATCGATGGGACAGACCTCCACATAATCGAAGGCGCAGGACTGCGGGCCGATCTTTCGGACCACTTCCCTGATGTCAGACGGTGTGATGCCAAAGGGTTCCGGCGTGCCGAGGCCGGGGGTGAGGCAGCAGTCGATGGCGTCGGCATCGATGGAGAGATAGGTCCGTTTGCCCCTGATGATTTCAAGTACCTCTCCGATGATATCGGCGATTCCCCGTGCACGGACATCCTCTGCGGTATAGAGGTGAAGCGAGCGTGCATACTCATATTCTTCCCTGGTGCCGCTCCGTGCACCGATGATCACTATATCCTTTGTTCCCAGGTCGGCTACCCTCCGGGTGACGCACGCATGATTATAGGGCGATCCCCCGTATTCCTCCCTGAGGTCCAGGTGGGCATCGCATACAACATAGCATTCGGGTGCCAGGGCACGGATGGCGCCGACCGTTACGCTGTGCTCGCCGCCGAGAAGGATGGGAATTTTCCCGTCTGCCACCAGATCACGGGTGACATCTTCGACCTGGGAGATCACCATCTCGGGCTCTGATTCCGGTTCGATGTTTCCAATGTCGGCAAAAGGAATATCCGTAAGATCGATATCAACATCCGGGATATATGTCTCAAATGTACGCGTTACCCGGCGGATTGCATCCGGCCCTTCGCGGGCACCGGCGAGATAGGTGGTTGTCCCGTCATAGGGCGCCCCGAATAGTACGTAATCTGCTGAATCATACGATGCATCAGCATCGGCAAAAAAACTGTGAGATAGATATTGCATCTTTTCAGAGGTCGAGTTTCTTTTTGTTGAGTGATTCGATGTACGGAATTTCCTTTCCTGCCTCAATCTGGGAAAGCTGGTCATCCGAAACATCCATATCGAACATTTCGTAGTCCTTGACATCCATGAACTGGACGGTGTTTCCCGCAACCGATATGACCTGGGCGCTCTTGCGCTCTACAATCGGCACATAGGTTTTGGCGCTTACCGGCTGGACGATTGAGCGTTTAACGCCGTCGAAAATTCCTACAACGTCAATTCTCGATTTTGCCGCCCCGTGCTTTCCGGGTTTTGATGTTGAGATGGAAAGGATCTTGCATGGCTCATCGTCAACAACAACATACTTGCCCTCTTTAAGTTTCCCTATTTCTGTCTGCTGTTTACTCATAATTATCAAACTCTTCATTATTATTCTCAATAAAGTTAAATAAATACACTGGTAAGGAGCATACTACCCAGGGTAGATAGCATGCATTTTTTGGACTCCTGCGCTGTAATGGCAGACAAAGTGGAAGAAGCAATCTGTGGTCTTGCGGGGGATCCCCGTGCAGGGGCCGTTGTCGGAATGGGTGCCGACGGAACACCGACCAAATATATCGATAAAGTCGCCGAAGATATTATTTTCGGGTATCTGCGGGATCATGGGTTGTGCAGCGGTGCAATCAGCGAGGAGGCGGGCCGATGCGACATGCCATCCGGTGAGGGGACGGTCATCATTGATCCCATCGACGGGACGTCCAATGCCATCAGCGGGATTCCCTACTATGCTCTTTCGATTGCGCGGGAAATCGACGGTCATCCCGAGGAAGCATTTATTCGCGACCTTGCCCATCATGAGACGTTTACAGCACTTCGTGGCAGGGGGGCATGGCTCAACGGAAGGCCAATCCGGGTATCCGAAACATGCCGTCTCGATGAGGCGACGGTATCCCTGTACGGGAGAAGATATCAGCCCGAATCCTTATTGGGACTCGGAAAAAGAATTCGCAGGTGGCGCCTTCTGGGGGCATCCGCCCTTGAACTCGCCTACGTCGGTGCCGGAAGGATTGATGCATTTGTTGATCTCAGGGGCAGTCTTCGCATCACCGATGCTGCGGCAGGCATGCTGATATGCAGGGAAGCCGGAGGACTGATATCAGGTACGGATAATACCGAGATACGGTATTCGGGTGATGTGCGGGAAGGTGCCCGGCTGGTAGCAACGAACGGGCTTCTTCATGCCGAGATCATCGGGACGCTGGAGGGATATCATGAGAATTAACTGCATTCCGCGCCCTGATGAACCGGCTGCCATCCGGTATGCCTATGATCTTGCCCGGACCCTGCAGGCGGACGGGCATGATGTATGGGTTGATTATGCCGATGAGGGAGCCCCTTATCCGGAGGGAACAGCTCACGAACGGGAGAGACCGGAGCTTGCGGTGATCGTCGGCGGTGACGGGTCCGTTCTGCATGCGGTGCGCCATATTACGCCCCAGGTCCCCCTGATCGGGATCAATTTCGGCAGGGTGGGATTTCTCACCGATCTCGAGGCCACGCAGGCCCCTGCATTTCTGCGCCGGATTGCACGGGAGGGCTTTGCCGTCGAAGAGAGGATGCGCATTCGCCTTTCCGTCGACGGGAAGAATATGGGGGATGCCCTGAATGAAGCGGTCATTGTCACCGAGCGGCCGGCAAAGATGCTGAAGTTTGCCGTGATGGTCGATGGTATCGCTGCCGAGACCTTTCGGTCGGACGGGATCATTCTTGCCACGCCCACCGGGTCGACCGCCTACGCAATGAGTGCCGGGGGGCCGATCATCGATCCGCGAATACGCGGGTATCTGCTCGTTCCCCTGGCACCCTATATGCTTTCATCACGCCCGCATCTCATCTCGGCCGACCGGTCACTCGGTATCGGGTTTGAGAGCGATAAACCGGCAAGCCTGGTGCTGGACGGGCAGCAGGTGGGGGAACTCGGGGACGGCGCCATTGTCCGGGTCGAGGAATCCCCCGAACCGGCGTTGTTTGTGGACGGCGGAGAGAGTTTTTTCACCAAGGTTGACCGGAAACTGCGTCGCCTTTAGGACAAAAATGGCTGGAAAGATATATTTATCATCTTTTTTCCCTATGTAATTTTTACCTGCAGGCAAGACGTCTGCACGAAGGTTTGGAGACTTCCTATGATTGACGAGATGAAAACGGATGTGGATTATGCCGCTGTCGCTGATGTGTTCAAGGCAATCGGTATCGCCGGTTCTCCGGTTGCAGTAAAATTTGCAAAGAATGCCGAAGGCATCCCCGAGGGGGTTGCAGAGATCGATGAAGGGGCCCGGCACTGCCAGATGGTCAGCCTCGCAAAAAATGAGGGCAGGATCATGTATGCCCGTGCGGAGAAGCACACGTGCATGGGAGGTGCATGGGCTCTGGGCTTAAAAGAACTTACTCCAACCCTGAAATCGGGGGAATTCTACTTCAAGCTCGGTAAATTCAATTCCTGGGCATCGTGCATGCGCACGATTGACGCCGAACCTCATGTGCATCCTCCCGGTTCCGAAGAGGTGAGCACCTATGCGACGATCTATGCGCCGCTGGAGAAGGCCCCCTTCGACCCCCACGTGGTGGTGATTCTGGCACCGCCTTTTGTCATGCTCAAGATCGCCCAGGCAATCCTGTATAAGACCGGTGGCAGGATTGAGAGCAATATGGCCGGTATTCAGTCCGTCTGTGCAGATGCCTGCGCCTACCCGTATATGAGCGGAAAGGTGAATTTTTCCCTGGGATGCGATGGTTCACGCAAATTTTCCGGCATCGATGATGAGCTGATGGTCATGGGAATCCCGGGTGAGCTCATCAGGGACGTTGCCGAGGCGCTCCCTATTGTAACCGGTGCCGCAGGTTCCAAGAAGTAATCAGGTGCGGCTGTCTATCAGCTCAATAATCTTTTTTACGGCTTCAGGGACTGCGCTTTCAACCTCGGGGTCCATGGTATCGGAAAAATGGTCTATGTGGCCTGCTTCGATGCCGATGAGTATCAATTCCGTGCACACGCCGAGTTCTCTTGCTATTCCAACGGTATCAAGGACGCCAATGTCGGAGAGGGAGAGGGGGAACACCTCATTTTCAGGTGGTGCAGGAAAGACATGGATCTCCCCCTTTCCCGTCTTGTACCCCGACATGGCATCGACGATGATGACGACGTCCTGATCTTCCATCATGGGGATGAGCCCCAGACCGCCGACACCTCCCTCGCAGGTATCGATGTCCGGCCGTTCCTGTGCCAGGGATTCGATGACCCGTATCCCCACGCCGTCGTTTCCCATGAAGGGATTTCCGCAGCCGATTACCCGTATTCGTACGTCCTGATTCATCTGTGTTTCACCAAAAACGGCCACACGGGAGATGCCCTCCCGGTTCCCCCTGTACAATGTTGTAAAAGACTTATCTCTTTCACGGTTGAAGTACTTTCAGGAGTGCGGTACGTGTGCAGGTGTCGATGAAACTCGAGATGAAGGATTCTCCGGGACAACTCGTCTCGGTCATTCAGCCAATATCGGAAATTGGCGGCAATATACTCTCGGTAATCCATGAACGGGATCCTGCCGTCAGGAGCGATGTTCTCGATGTGCAGATTCTCTGCGAAATTCCCGAAGGGTCGCTGGAACCACTTCTGGCGAGATTTAAGCAGATTGGCGTCAGTGTGCTCAGGATCGGGGAGGAACGACTGCTTGTCAGGCGTTCGGTGATCCTGATTGGTCATCTCATTCATACGGATATCACTGATACGATTGACACGATCGATTCGACCGGGTTTGCGGAAGTGCATGCCCTTTCCATGATCATGCCCGCCATCAATGAGCCTTCATCGACGAAGATGACGATAAAATCTGACAGCCTTGCAAATATCAATCGCGCACTGGATATATTGAGGGATGTGGCGCGACAGAAGGAATTTTTAATCATAGAACCGCTGGAGGATGTCAGATGAGAGTTGCGATGCTTGGGCTCGGTTCGGTGGGAAAAGGGATTGCAGGGGCAATTCTGGAAAGGGATCCAGGGGTTACCCTGACTGCCGTTGCCGACTCGAAAAGCGGACGTATCGAACCGTCGGGAATAGATATCGCATCGATGCTTGAACAGAAAGAACGGACCGGGATGTGCGGCACCCCGGGAGTCGGTGCCGTCGATATCCTGGCCTCGGATGCCTATGATGTGTTAATCGAGGTATCGCCGACAAATGCCGAGACCGGAGAACCGGCCCTCAGCTATATCCGCGAAGCGCTCTGCCGGGGGAAGAGCGTGGTTACGTCCAACAAGGGGCCGGTTGCACTCGATTTTCAGTCGCTGCACCGCCTCGCAGAGGAGCATGGCGCCTATCTACGGTATGAGGCGACGGTCTGCGGGGCAATTCCGATTATGCATACGATCGAGTCCGGGCTTGCGGGGAATCCCATCACGAAGCTGTATGGTGTTTTTAACGGCACCTGCAACTATATTCTGACGAGGATGGCGGAAGAAGGGCTCACCTACCAGCAGGCGCTCCTCGAGGCGCGTGAACTGGGATATGCGGAGGCGGACCCCACCTATGATATCAAAGGCATCGATGCCGCTATCAAACTCGTGATTCTTGCGAATGCGGTGTGGGGAATGGAGAAGACCCTCAATGATGTTGAGATTACCGGGATTGACGGGGTGACCACCGCGTCCATCGCCCTTGCCGAAGAACAGGATCTTACCATCCGGCTTATCGGGGAGATCATCCCCGCCGATGATGTTCTGAGGGTCTCACCCCGCATTATTCCCAAATCGCATCCTCTGGTGGTCGGGGGGACCCTCAACGCAGTCGCCATCGATACCGTGATGGCGGGGGAGATCACCCTTATTGGAAAGGGAGCAGGATCCCTTGAGACCGCAAGTGCGGTGATCTCCGATCTGCTTTTCATTCGTGATTGCCATGGCCGGCGTTCTTGAGAAGAGAAGGGAACTTCTGAACAGCATGAGGGATCTTACCCTCGAACATGGCTATTTTACGGTAAACGATCTCGCAGAAGCCCTGGAACTCCCCCGGAGTACCGTCCAGGACTGGGTCAACCGGCTTGTCGGTGAGCAGGTCGTCGTCCTCAAAGAAGAAAAGAAAGGGCGGGTCCCCGCGAAATACCAGTCGGTGAGTGAGAAACTGTCGCCGTCCTGCAGGAGGATATTCACCACGGTCGACAGGGACAAGGTTGCCATATTTCACCAGTGCATGAGCACCGGTTGTGCAGCATTCTGTGCGTTCCATCACCAGTGTGCCGTCGGGGCGATAGAGAAGATCGGGCTGGACGGCCGGCTTCTCGTGGAGTACGCACGCCTGCGGGAATCCGATGCAGCGATCGGCCTGTATCCCCTTCCCGCGGTAGGCGTCCTGGGCGTACGGCTGGAAGACGGGTTTGTCATCCAGCGCATCCACAGCATCGGGGGCCCGGCGTACTCTCTTACCGATATGATGGCGATGGCGGAAGGCGTCTGTGATGTCCGCGTCCGCAGGGCCGGCGGTATTGTCGAAGGTGAGGTGGTGACACGTGCACTGACGCACCTGATCATCGGGGTCGATGATACCGATTCACCCGAAGGGGGTGCGACCTTTGCGCTTGCACTCGGGCTTCTCCAGTACCTCGGAAAGATGCACGGGGTGTTCCCCATCGGGCACAAGGTGGCTATGCTCATGCCCAACCGGGAGATCAGCACCGCCGGGAATTCCTGCAGCTTTATTGAGGTGGCGGTCCGTCCGGAAGAGGTTGACCGGGTGATCGAACGGGCACTGCGTTTTGTTCGTAAGCAGTCGCTTTCCCCGGAATGGGGCCTTGCGGTCAAAAACGGGTTTGCCATCCCCGTTCAGCTCCGCACCTTCGGCCTGAAGGCACGAAGAGAGATCATCCGAACCGATGAGGCGATTGCGGTTGCCACAGGATGCGCCATACGCCTCGCCGGAGGCAACGGGATCATCGGCGCCCTTGCGGCCGTCGGGCTGTCGGGGGAGGATATGTCCGTTCTTTTAAATCCGGCATGCGTGCCGGAATGACCCGCACAGCAGAAACGGCCTTCCCATAACGGGTCTTTCTTTCGTGGCATACCTTCAAGAAATTCCATGCCCTATGGTACTGGAGGCAACGCCGCCTCAGGGCGACGTTTCATGATTCATTCATGATGCACAATCACGAGGAGGAATTTTATGAAAGACCGGAAAGTACGCATGACCCCATGGTGGGTCGGGCTCTGCCTCATTCTTATTCTTGTCAGTGCAGGATGCACCACACAGGATAATGGGGGAGAAGGGGCACCGATTGCAGAGAACGGAGATACTGTTCAGGTTCATTACCGTGGATACCTGGATTCCGGAGAGGAATTTGACAGTTCCTATGACCGTGGCGAGCCACTTTCATTTGAGGTCGGCGCCGGGCAGATGATCTCCGGGTTTGATGCTGCGGTTGCCGGGATGGCGCTGGGTGACACCAAGACGATTCACCTGACCCCTGAGGAGGCCTATGGGTGGCCTGATGAAGATCTCGTCATCCCGTTCCCGCGTGAAGATTTTGGAAATGAGAGCGATCCCATGCCCGGCGACGAATACACACTCAGCAGCGCAGGTGGCGTGTTTCCCGTCGTAGTCGTATCGGTAAACGAGACGACGGTCGTGATCGATGCAAATCACCCCCTCGCCGGCGAGAACCTGAACTTCGAGATAGAACTGGTAGGACTAACGAAAGCATCCGGCGATGGTAACTGAGAACGGATGACTGCCATGACGAACGCGGTGAAGGCTCGGCACGGTGATACGGTGAGGGTGCATTTTACCACCATCGACAGGGAGGGCACCGTCCTCGAATCGTCCCGTCCCGGAGACCCGAAGAGGGTCGTCATCGGGGACGGGGCCATCAATCCCCTCTTCGAGGAGGCGCTCATCGGCCTTGTTCCGGGTGATCGTGCCACGGTGAAGATGAGTGCCGATCAAGCGTACGGGAAGTACAGAAAACAGCTGGTATTTTCCCTGAAGAAAAAAGCCATCTCCATGAAGGCGGATCCGGTCCCCGGGGAGATCATCGTCATCACGCTCCCCTCCGGCCAGAAGACCCATGCAACGGTGCAGGAAGTGAAGGCAACAAAAATTGTCGTGGACGCCAACCACCCCTATGCCGGAAAGGACCTGCTCTATACCCTCGAACTGGTGGATATTCAGGCGACGTCGTCCGGTTCCCCCGGCGAGACGCTCTGAAGCACCCAGCTCATATACCGTTCTGCCCCCTGTGCTACCGGAAATCCAATCACTTCCGGGACGTCATACGGGTGCAGGGCGCCTATCCGCTCTTGTACCTCCATGAATTTTTCGGGGGTGGTCTTCATCACCATCAGGAGCTCGCGCTCCGTGCAGAATTTTTCCTCCCACCAGTACATGGAACGGACCGGGATAAGGTTGATGCAGGCTACCAAATGTTCATTGAGCAGGGCGTGGCCGATAGCAAACGCCGCATGTTCGGGGGCGGTGGAGAAGATGATCATGAGGGGGTGCTGGTCTGGCATTGCCGGTTCACCTGATCCCTCTGAAGGGAAGACGAGATGAAAAATCCTTCTGCTGAATGAGGTGAAGAGTTGGAAGAAGGTGGCTGGAAGAAGGTGGCTGGAAGAAGGTGGCTGGAAGAAGGTGGCTGGAAGAAGGTGGTTGGAAGAAGGTGGTTGGAAGAAGGTAGCTGGAAGAAGGTGGTTGGAAGAAGGTAGCTGGAAGAAGGTGGTTGGAAGAAGGTGATGGAGGTTAGATGACGGTGGCAAGGATGTGGATGAGGGCTCCGATTCCCATCCCCAGCAGAAGGGTGTATGCCGAAACCAGCATGGCGATTTTCAGGCCCATCTCCCTGTACAGGACGGCAATCGTTGAGATGCAGGGGACGAAGAGGACGCTTACGATGGCAAAGGTATAGAGCTCCACTCCGGTCATGACCGACCCGAGATCCGCTGTTCCTGCGAGGACCGCGAGCGTCTCAAAGGCCATCTCCTTTCTCAGGATACCGAATATCAGGGCTGTTGAGGCATAGTCCGGGAGGCCGAGAATGTTTTGCATGAATGATGCAAAGATGTCCTGGAATGCCTGGATCGTCCCGGTATACTGCAGAACCCCGAGGAATATGCTGCTGACGATGAGTATCGGCATTGCAATGAAGAGAAATTCCTTCATCCGAAGCCATGCCCGTTTCATGGACTGCCTTGGATCGGGCCTTCTCAGCGGGGCCATCTCAAGAATCATGCCGAACTGCTCCCCGGGAGCGAGCCTCGTCAGCACCAGTCCGGTGAGGATGATCAGGAGAAGCACGATCAGGTAGATGGAAAATGCCCACCCGATGCCGACGAAAATTGCAACGATACCGGCGATGATCACCGTCCGTGCAGAACAGGGTACCATCGTAATCAGGAATGAAGCGATGATGCGTTCCCGTTTTGACAGCTGTCTGATACTCATGATGGCGGGTACATTGCAGCCGAGGCCGAGCACCATGGGTATGAGTGCCTGGCCGTGCATTCCCACCTTGTGCATCGCGCGGTCGGCGAGGAAAGATGCACGGGTCATATATCCGGTATCCTCGAGGAGGGAGACGAGGACGTAAAAGGTGAAGACAAAGGGAAACGCGATCCCGAGGCCTGCCTGAATGGCAATGATGAGAGAGAAGAGCACCTGCTCCCAGAACGGCGAAAACCCTGCGGCCAGGAGGGGTACGATGAAATACATATCAAAGAACCCGACGATGAGCTCTTCCATCCACGAACCGACGAAGAATACGGTCAGAAGCAGTGAGACGAGGATGGTGATCATGATGGGAATCCCCGGAAATGCCCGTGTCAGTATCCGGTCCAGGTCCATTTTTTGCCGGGGCCGTCTCGTGGTTACTATCGAATCTGCGATTTTTGCCGCTTCATTGTGCCGGTTGGTTGCAATGATCTGATGCACGGACATCCGGTGCTGCTCTTCGATTTCATCGCTGATGGTCCGGGCAGTCTCGATACGTTCGGTATTCTCCCCCAGGCCCTGCAGAGCGTAGAGCGCCTCGAGCCGTGAACAGCCGGTAAGTTTCCCCAGGCTCCGGATTGCCGCTTCGATATGCCGGTCATACGGAACCGTGTAGTGGATTGTGCAGGCATCGGAGAGGGCGCAGGGAATGATCTCCCCTACATTTCTCCCCTCGGTTGCGGCTGTTGCAATGATCCTGCACCCGAAGATGTCGGCCATGTGCGCAAAGTCAATCTCAATCCCTTCCTTTTCCGCTTCATCTATCCTGTTTACGACGATAACAGCAGGAATTGGATATTCTGCAAGCTGAAGGAGAAGATAGAGATTGCGTTCAAGCTGCGTGGCGTTGAGGACAAGCACGACTGCATCGAGATGCCCGGTGAGCAGATAGTTTCTCACCTGCAGCTCTTCGTCGGTCACGCCGTCGAGGGAATAGATCCCGGGAAAATCCGTCACCTCGATCATCTCCTTCTGGTAACAGACATTCCCTGAAAAGAGATCGACCGTGGTGCCGGGGAAGTTGCTTATTTCGACACCAATCCCCGTCAGTTGATTAAAAATAAGGGATTTGCCCACATTGGGATTGCCGATAAGCCCGATCTTCATTCGATTTTCTCCACATAGACCGTTGAAGCGATCTCCGGACTGATGGCGATATCGCTCTCCTTGATCTCAACGACGAGAGCGCCGTTCGCAAGCCTCCTCCTGATGACGACCTCCTCGCCGGGGATGATGCCAATATCATTGAGGCGGCTCGCACGGCGTGGACCCCCTACCACGAGGATACGCAGGCGGTCGCCCTCATGAAATTCTTTCATGGTGGGAAGATCAATGTCATGCCTGCACCCGTGCCGTTGCCGGAAATGCGTACAGCCCGGCGGAATACTGTGGCTGTGCAGGTGGCTCTGGAGGCGCCGTATCGTTTCATTCGAGGTGTTATGCTCAATGGCGCAGGCTTCTTTTGAAGCTGTTTCAGGGTCCATTCCCAGCATCTCTGTCAGAAAGGACTCGAGAACACGGTGTTTTTTCTGAACGCATTCTCCCCTTCGCCGCCCTTCGTCCGTGAGACGGAGTGTGCCATTATCTTCAAGATCAAGCTCCCCCTCCTCTTCCATGTGCCTGAGGTCAGCGAGTACCTGTTCCTGCGAACGCTCAAGCGATGCAGCCAGTATGCGTATGCTCTTCTCATCCAGGGTCGAGATATTATGGTTGAGAAGAGCCTCCAGGTAATCCTCATGCTCAGAGATATGCATAAACCAGTTAAGTTGCGACAGTAGATGCAATAATGGTATGCTCCCCGGTAAACATCGAAATTCATGAATGCTATGGACAGAAAGAACGCTTCTTCAATATCCCTTCACGAACCCCCGTTTTACCTCCGGGAATTTGAGGATGCCTATCGCTATATAATTGAAGAATATCGCATTGAACCGCGCAGGATTGGTATATTCATCCCCTGTGCCGTGAGAAAACCGTATAGTTCCTCCCCGAGTCACCGGCTCTTTGGAAGGATCTTTTCCGAAGTGTTTTCAGGGTCCGAGTACCATGTGGCAATTTTCGGGACCTGCGGGACCGTCCCTGCGGAACTCGAGCTGATGTACCCGTACGCCCAGTACCATTATATGCTCGGCAAATGTTCGGACAGGCGGATACAACAGGATTTCCTGAAGATAGAGACCTACCGGCTCAAAGGATACCTCGAAAAGACGCGTTACATCTATGATTTCCGGGTCGCCTACTGTATCGGGATATTTCGCGAGGCGATGATCCGGGCATCGGGTGAGACCGGGATTCCGGTCACCCTCTACCCGACGGTACCTACCATCGAGCGCATGTACAATGACGACTGCCCGTTTCCTGAAGGGAGCCTTTCCATGCAGGAATATATCGATGAATTCAGGGAGGGGCTCCTCCGGGTACGGGACCTGGCGCGGGAGGTCAGGTATCCGTAACCCGTGTCATCTCTGTTTTCAGGCGGCGTATCCGTTCCCGCAGCTCGATTGCCCGTTCAAAATCAAGCCGGTCCGCCGATTCCTGCATATCTGCCTCCAGTTCGATGATCAGGTTGGGGAGTTCAGACCTGGGGACATGCCGGGTGTCGGTGATCTCCACTTCTTTTTCCCGGATGGGTTTTTGAATGGTCCTTGGCACAATCCCGTGCTCCCGGTTGAAGGCGATCTGCATCTCCCTGCGCCGTCGGGTCTCCGCCATCGCACGTTTCATGGAATCCGTCTCTCCATCGGCGTAGAGAATCACCCTGGAACCGGCGTTTCTTGCCGCCCTTCCGATGATCTGGATGAGCGACCGCGAATCACGGAGGAAGCCTTCCTTGTCGGCGTCCAGTATTGCGATGAGGCCGACTTCAGGAATATCCAGTCCCTCACGCAGGAGGTTGATGCCCACCAGGACATCGAACTTGCCCAGGCGCAGTTCACGGATGATCTCGGTGCGTTCGATGGTCTTGATATCAGAATGGAGATACCTCGTCTTCACCCCCTGGAGGGCAAGGTATTCGGTGAGCTCCTCTGCGAGTCTCTTGGTCAGGGTGGTGATGAGGATCCGGTCCCCCCGTTCGATGATGGCATGAATCTCACGGAGAATGTCCTGTGTCTGGCCCTGTATGGGCCGTACTTCGACCTCGGGATCGACGAGGCCGGTCGGGCGGATGATCTGTTCGACCGGTGTTCCGGAATGGCTGAGCTCATATTCCCCGGGAGTGGCCGAGACGAAGATCACCGGACGCATGTACTCTTCGAACTCATGGAATTTCAGGGGACGGTTGTCGAAGGCGGACGGGAGGCGAAAGCCATAATCGACCAGCGTTTTCTTTCGTGAATAGTCCCCGTTGAACATTCCGCGGACCTGGGGCAGCATCTGGTGGCTTTCATCGATGACCATGAGAAAATCACGGGGAAAATAGTCGAGGAGGCAGAAGGGTTTTTCCCCTTTCTTCCGGTGATCAAAGAACCTTGAATAGTTTTCTATGCCCTTGCAGTAGCCGGTTTCCTCTATCATCTCGATATCATAGAGGGTGCGCTGTTTCAGGCGGTGCGCCTCGAAGGGGCCGAGTTTCGGGAGTGTATCTTCGAGTTCCCTGCGAATTGCGACGATGGCCTGCGCCTTCTCCTCTTCGGGAATGACATAGTGCCTGGCCGGGTAGACAAAAAAGTAGGTCATGGTCCCGAGCCGTTCATGGGTCGTCCGGTCGATCTCCGAGATCCGGTCTATTTGATTGCCGAAGAGTTCGATGCGGATGATATTGTTGTAGTATGCCGGAACGAAATCAATCGTGTCCCCCTTTACCCGGAATCTGCCGGGGAGCAGTTCGATATCGTTTCGTTCGTACTGGATCTCTATGAGACGGGAGAGAATGTCCCTGCGTTCGCAGGCATCGCCAACCTTCAGTTCAAACCCGAGGTTTTCATAATTCTCGGGGTTGCCAAGGCCGTAGATGGCCGAGACGGAGGCAACGACGATGACATCGCGGCGGGAGAGGAGCGATGCGGTTGCCGAGAGGCGCATCTGTTCGATCTTCGGGTTTATGCTCGCGTCCTTTTCGATGTACTGGTCTTTCTGCGGGATGTAGGATTCGGGCTGGTAGTAGTCATAGTAGGAAACGAAGTACTCGACCCGGTTGGACGGGAAAAAATCCTGAAATTCGTTATAGAGCTGGGCGGCGAGGGTCTTGTTGTGGGCAAGGACGAGGGTGGGTTTCTGCACGTTTTGTATGACATTGGCGATGGTGTAGGTCTTGCCCGACCCGGTCACTCCCAGCAGGGTCTGGTACCGGGCGCCATCCTTCAGCCCGCGGGTCAGCTGTTCGATTGCTTCCGGCTGCGACCCTTTCGGCGAGAATTCTGAAACCAGTTCAAAGGACGTCATGCACCTACCTTCTTTTGACGCAGGAGGCGGTTATAGGTTATTGCAAACCGGTGCGCTTCGTCTCGGATTTCCTGGACAAAGAGTGAGGCCGTATCGTGTTGTTTTACCGGGAGCGGCTGGGAAAGGCCGGGGACGAAGAGTTCCTCCTCCCTTTTTGCGATAGAGATGATGGGGATCTTTACCCCGAGTTCATTGAGGGCATCCACGGCGGACGAGAGCTGCCCCTTTCCGCCGTCAATGATCACGAGGTCGGGGAGGTCGCCGCCTTCCCTGAGAATTCTCCGGTACCGCCGGGTAACCACTTCCCGGATGGCGGCAAAGTCGTCGATGCCGTCGACGGTTTTTATCTTAAAACGCCGGTAATGCCGCTTGTCCGGCCGGCCGAACCTGAACTGCACCATCGATCCGACCATCGCCGTTCCTGCGAGGTGGGAGATGTCAAAGCACTCGATGACTTCGGGAGGGTCGGGAAGTCCGATCCGTTTCTGGAGGGAGGCAACCTTCCTCTCGCCGCCGAAAAATACCATCTCGATGTTTCTCGCGGCAAGGTCCAGGAGATTTTTCTTCTCGCCCCGCAGGGGCACGGTAACCCGCACATGTTTCCCCTTCTGTTCTGAGAGGAAATCCCGGATGGCTTCATCGGGAGGTTCCGGCAGGATAAGCTCGGATGGCGGTTCGTTCTCCGAGTAGTACTGCACCAGAAATTCCTCCACCGCTCCGTCCTTATAGTCAAAGACGAACTCCTGTTTCTCCCCGAGGGTCCCTTTGAAGACCGAGAAGAGCATCAGGTACACCACATCCTGCCGGATGGTGTAGCTGATGATGTCTTCATCGGTCGCCGTTGCCCGCGAGATGTGCTGCCGGTCGGAGAGATGGCGGATGGCGTCAATCTGGTCCCGGAGTTCCATCGCCCGTTCAAATTCCTGGACTTTGGCGAAGGCCTTCATTTCGGCGTCCAGCCTCCGTATGAGCCCCCCGGCATTTCCTTTGAGGACTTCTGCTGCACGGCTGACCCGGAGCATATATTCCTCTTCGCTGATCGCTCCCCTGCAGGGGGCGGCGCAGGTGCCGATATGATATCTCAGGCAGGGTCGTTTCGGCATCTTTTTGCAGGAACGAAGCCCGAAGGTCTTCTTCACCACCTGGAGGACGTGGTCCCTCTCCCTTCCCGAGACGAAGGGGCCGAAGTAATTGCCGTTCTCCTCTTTGCTGCGGGCAATGCTGATGCGGGGGAACGGTTCTTCGGAGAGGCGGATGAAGGCGTAACTCTTCGAGTCCTTGAGGTCGATGTTGTATTTCGGCCGGTACCGTTTGATGAGGGAATTTTCCAGGATCAGCGCCTCGACTTCCGTTCCGGTCACGATGAAATCGATGTCCCTGATGGCACTGATCAGGGCGGAGGTCTTCGGGTCATGGTCCGATTTGGTAAAATAGCTGGCAACGCGTTTCTTCAGGTTTTTTGCCTTGCCGACATAGATGATCTCCCCGCCTTCGTTCCTATAGAGGTAGCACCCGGGGAGATCGGGAAGGGAACGGTAGTCAGTCATGGATGTTTAGGAGGGGCCGCAGGAACCGGCCGGTGTAGCTCTGCGGCGTCCTGGCCACCTCCTCCGGCGTTCCTGCTGCGATGATTTCACCTCCGGCGTCGCCTCCTTCGGGCCCGAGATCGATGATGTGATCGGCGGATTTGATCACGTCCAGGTTGTGTTCGATCACGATGACCGTATTCCCCATTTCAACAAGTTCGTTCAGGACGGCAATCAGCTTTTTCACATCATGGAAATGGAGCCCGGTCGTCGGCTCATCGAGCAGGTAGCAGGTGCGTCCGGTTGCCCGTTTTGAGAGTTCCCGCGTGAGTTTGATCCTCTGGGCCTCTCCTCCCGAAAGAGTCGTCGAGCTCTGGCCGAGCTTGATGTACCCGAGACCAACCTTCTGGAGGGTCTCCAGTTTCTTCAGGATCGACGGCACGTTTGAGAAGAGATCACATGCCTCATCAACGGTCATATCAAGCACCTCGGCGATGGATTTGCCCTTGAACTTCACCTCGAGGGTCTCGGCATTGTACCGGGTGCCCTTGCATTCCTCGCATTCCACGTACACATCGGGCAGGAAGTTCATCTCAATTTTTATGAGGCCGTCCCCGGAGCACCCCTCGCACCTGCCTCCCCTGACGTTGAAGGAGAACCGGCCCGGTTTGTACCCCCGCACCTTCGCCTCTTTCGTCTCTGCAAATACCTTGCGGACTTCGTCGAAGACCTTGGTATAGGTGGCGGGGTTGGAACGGGGCGTCCTGCCGATGGGGCTTTGATCGATGACGATCACCTTGTCGACCGGGGTGTCGAAGGAGAGGGAGTCGTAGGACCCCGGCTGTATCCTTGAGTGATGGATCTCCTTCATGAGCGCCCGGTACAGGGTATCGTAGATGAGGGTGGATTTGCCGGAGCCCGACATGCCGGTGATCGCGGTGAACAGACCGAGGGGAATCTCCGTCGATAGGTCTTTCAGGTTGTTCTGGCGGCATCCCTTCAGGCGGATATACTGGTCCGCAGCCCTGCGGGCGGGCGGCACCGGAATGCTCTCCTTTCCGGCGAGATACCTGCCGGTCAGGGAGTCGGGGTTCTTTTCGATCTCATCGGGTGTGCCTTCGGCGACGATATGCCCGCCATGCACTCCCGCTCCCGGCCCCATATCGACGACATAGTCCGCCATGCGGATGGTGTCTTCGTCATGTTCCACGACAATGAGGGTGTTGCCCAGGTCGCGGAGCTTTTTGAGGGTCTCTATCAGGCGGTGGTTGTCCCGCTGGTGGAGGCCGATCGACGGCTCGTCCAGCACATAGAGGACGCCCATCAGGTTGGCGCCTATCTGGGTGGCAAGGCGTATGCGCTGGGCTTCGCCGCCCGAGAGGCTTCCGGCACTGCGCGAGAGCGTCAGGTACCCGAGGCCGACATGTTCGAGGAAGGTGAGCCGCGATTTGATCTCTTTAATAATCTGCCGTGCAATCTCCTCTTCCCGCAAGGTGAGGTCGAGGTCATTGAAGAAGGCGAGGCACCCCGAGATGGAGAGGCCGGTCACGTCCACGATGGATTTGCCCCCTACCCTGACGGCAAGGACTTTCTCCTTCAGGCGTCTGCCGTGGCAGGAGGGGCAGTCGGAGATGCGCATGAATTTTTCAATCTCTTTTCTCCGGTATTCCGATTTGGTCTGCCCGTAGAGGCGCTGCGCCTGCGGGAGCAGTCCTTCCCATGTTCCTTTCTGCGACCAGTGCACATCGCCGTTCTTCATCCGCATATCGAAGTGTATCTTCTCCGGTGAGCCGTACATCAGGGCGTTGTACTGCCTCTCCGTGAGGTCCCGGATGGGGGTGAAGACGTCAAACCCGAAGTGCCCGGCAACCGCCGCCAGGTACTGGATGCGGTAGCCGTCAAGGAAATTCCGGTAGGTGGCAACGGCACCTTCGGAGATGGACTTGTCCTGGTCGGGGATGATGAGGTCGGGGTCAAGTTCCATGCGGATACCCAGGCCATTGCACTCCTCGCATGCACCGAAGGGGCTGTTGAAGGAGAACATTCGCGGCTGGAGCTCTTCGAACGACATCCCGCAGACCGGGCAGGCCATGTGGGATGAGTAGAGGCGTTCCTCCTCGCCGTCTGCACCCACGGCGATGACCAGCCCGCCGGACTTCTTCAGCGCCTCCTCGACTGCTTCGACGAGACGGGAACGGTCGGTCGTATCGAGACGGTCGATGACAACGTCGATATCATGTTTTACATACCGCTCGAGGGTGATCTCTTCATCCGTGCGTACAATCTGCCCGTCCACCCGCGCCCGTGCATAGCCCTCCTGGTCGAGATCCCGCAGCAGCTGCTGGTAGGTGCCTTTTTTCTGCCGTATGACCGGGGCGAGAATGGTTACCTGCCCTGCATAGTCTTCGGATATGGCGTCGGCAATCCTTTCGGGTGACCGCGATTCTATCCGGGTCCCGTGGTCAGGGCAGTAGGGGATCCCGATCCTCGCGTACAGCAGACGGAGGTAATCGTAGATCTCGGTAACGGTGCCTACCGTACTCCGGGGGTTTTTGGAGGTGGTCTTCTGTTCGATGGAGATTGCCGGGGAGAGCCCGTCGATTGAGTCCACGTCCGGTTTGTTCATCAGTCCGAGGAACTGGCGGGCATAGGAGGAGAGGGATTCAACGTACCTCCGCTGGCCCTCTGCATAGATGGTGTCAAACGCGAGGGTGGATTTGCCGGACCCCGACACCCCGGTAATTACAATGAGGTTGTCGCGCGGAAGCTCTATCGTGATATTTTGGAGGTTGTGCTCACGCGCTCCACGAATCGTAATATTTTTCATGGTTCAGTTGTCCCAATATTACGTGAGACACCCTAATAGCATTAGAGGTTGTGCCACCGGAGGAAGATAAAAATGACCAAAGAGCAGCCCGTATGTGAATATTGCGGAGAACCGGCAGTAGGCGTCCAGATACTCGGGTGTGTCAGGCAGGAAGTATGTCAGCGCCATGCAGAACCTCAGCTGCGCGAGATGAAGCCGGGAGAGCAGAAAGAGTGGGGCATATGCTATTTTGTCCGGTATGATGAGAAATAGCCCGCCAGGTCCGGGTGGAGCGTTCACCTGCGGGCTTGCCCCGGTGATCGGGGAGCGCCCGGCAGCTCTCGTTCTGGGGAGCAGTCCGAGCGTGATCTCCCTTGAAAGAAAGGAATACTATGGCAATCCCCGCAACCAGTTCTGGCAGATCATGGAGCGGATCGCCGGGGTGCCGGCAGACATGCCGTACGCCGAACGGATCTCCTGCCTGAAAGAGGCACGGATCGCCCTCTGGGATGTGCTTGCCACCTGCGAGCGGCATGCAAGCTGCGACCAGTCGATACGCAATCCCCAAGCCAATGATATTACCGGTCTTCTGGAGAATTATCCCTCCATTTGCTGTATTGCCCTGAACGGGAAGGTGGGGGCGACCCGGTGGATGCACCGGCTCCTGCCGGAGGTCATGAGCAGGACGGACATCAGGATATACAGCCTGCCCTCGTCGAGTCCGGCGAATGCACGCCTGAGTCTTGAAGAGAAAGTGGCGGCGTGGGCCGTTCTGCAGACATGTATGAATGACAACTAAATTTTCATTGGTCCCGGAGGGGTAGGGCGCACGCATCGCCGGAAAGGGAATGCCGGGGTGTTATCTCCTTTGCAAAGATGGCTCTCATATATGACTTCAGGTTTGCCGATGTTCACAGATTTTCAGGGGGTTATCCCGACTGCCTGAGTTCTTCAAGGCGCTTTTTTACGTCCTCCACGTGCCCGGCTACTTTTACTTTCGGCCACACTTCCCGGATGATGCCGTCGGGGCCGATGATGTACGTGGAGCGGACGGTTCCCAAAAATTCCTTGCCGTAGAGCTTCTTCGGCTGCCAGGCGCGATAGGCATCCAGGACATGGTGGGCGGGGTCGGCGAGGAGGAGGACTTTCAGGTCATGTTTCCGGATGAATTTCTCATGGCTTTCGGGGGAGTCGTTGCTTATCCCGATGATCATTGCATCGAGATCGCCGAACGCATCGACCGCTTCGGAAAACCCCTTTGCCTCGAGGGTACATCCGGGGGTGTTGTCCCGCGGGTAAAAATAGAGGACCACCCATCGTCCCCGGAATGTCTGCAGGCATATCTCCGCCCCCTTTGCATCAGGCAGGCAGAAGTCCGGGGCCGGTGTTCCGGGTGCTAGCATATCCATGACATATCACCAGGCGGTGATTCATCGTGTTTCTATTTAATACGGTAGGGAGCAGGCGGGCGTGATGCCTATCCGGAATGAGGGTGATGTGCATCTGGGGCATGAGGGAAAAGTGCAGAGGAATTGTATTGGATGCATTGGATGCATTGGATGCATTGGATGCATTGGATGCATTGGATGCATTGGATGCACAGATGTACCGGATTTATTGGATTTCAAGGAATTTGGGCATCATTTTGTCGATTGCTTTTTTGATGTCCCCGATGGTCTTCCCCCCCGTAAGGATGATCTTTCCGGAAGAGAAGATCAGGAGCACGATATTCGGGTCCTTGAGCCGGTACACCAGTCCGGGAAACTGCTCAGGTTCATATTCGATATTTTCCAGGTTGAAGGTGAGCATCATTTTATTGAGGTTGATCGTTGCCCCGGTATCATAGGAGCAGACCATGTTCGTGATCGCGACCATGGGGTCCTCGATAACAGCGGCCCCGGCGTCATGCAACTGTTCACTCAGCACCGCAAGTGCCCGATGAAACTCTGCGTTGGTGTGAATGCCGGTCAGGACGATCTTTCCCGAGGAAAAGAGCAGTGCAACGATCTTCGGATCGGTGATATGATAGACGGCTCCGGGAAATTTCTTCCTGTCAAGGGTGCAGGAGTCCAGGTGCGAGGAAAGGTGATCGATGTCGAGGGTCTCGGCAATCTTCCCTGAAGCCACGATATTTTCTATCTTCAGTGATGCGTATGTCTGCTCCGGCTTCATTGTTTAGTATCTTCTTTTTTTACTACGATAACAATAACCGGATAGATTTATCGTTTTATGAGAATGAGTGGTGCGGGCGGGCCGCCCGCATCTGCCGGCCGCACCGTCGGCTGCCGCGTGCGAAGCCTTTGGACGATACCGGACTGCCAATGTTGAGGAGGAGAAAGGCGTGGGGACCCTGCCAGAACCATCGCTGGTGCATGACATTTTCCATAGTCCCGGTACTGCAGGTGCGGTCCTGCGGTGACTGACGTGACTGCCGTGGTGGATACCTGTGCAGCTATGCGCAGACGCGTATTCCGGGAGAGCTACTGCCGCACGCGGTATCCCCACGCCGTGAGCACGCTGATGACCGCGGCATCCCATTCCCTGTCCCCCAGGCCGTGGAGTGCCGGCTGCAGCTCCTCCCAGAGCCGGCCGAGCACGGCACCATCGGAAATGAAGGTCCGCTGGTACAACACCCGCCCGGCCCGCCTGCCATGAGAATCGAGAATGAGGAGGCGCCAGCAGCAGTAATCGCGGCAGATGTCGGGCCGGGTCAGGTGGACCGTACACCACGCCTTACCGGTCTTTGTGTCAAATCTCAGGAAGGGGCATGCTTCCGGCAGATGGTCGAGGCTGCTCCGGTCTTCATACAGGGCAATCTTGTCCGGGTCTACCCGCACCTCCTTCACATCCCCGGAGTAGTAGTTGTATATGACAAAGGTGTAGTCGCCACGGTCCTCTGTTATGGTGTGGACGAGCTGCATGTGGCTGCAGCAGTTGCCGCACTGGCAGCACTCACACGCGATGGCGGCATACCTCCCGACCACCACACCGTTCGTTACGCGTCACCGGCACCTCAGATCCCTCTGAATAGTTCTCATCGCGTAAGATGAGATACCTGCCGGTTTCTCCGTTTCCGTGGACGGTAGTGCTCCCATATGCGGATTGTGGGGTTAAGGCCGCCGCACTGCCCGTATTGTCTGTTCTTCATTGGGGGCATCTGGTCTCCGGACGTTGCAGCAAACCTATAATACCCGTCCGGTCGAGTATCGACCGAGGAAACCATGGCGACGATTGTGCATTTTGATCTGCCTGCCGACGATCCGGAACGTGCAAAGACCTTCTACAGCTCCCTCTTCGGGTGGACATTTGAATTGGCTCCCGGCTGGGAGGATTTCTATCTTATCACTACCTCTGCGGACGACGGCTCCCCCGGTGTCGGGGGGGGCATGGGGAAGCGGGGTGCGCCGGGCCAGAACATCACCAACTACATTGGCGTCCCTTCGGTCGACTCCTGTCTGGGTGATGTGGTCCGTCTCGGTGGAAAGGTGCTGCTGGGAAAGACGGCGGTGCAGAAATTCGGCTACCTGGCGGTCTGTGAGGATACCGAGGGAAATACCTTCGGTCTCTGGGAAGAGGATCCCGAAGCGAAGTGAGACGATGTTGGTTGGGAAGTACCTGTCTGGGGTCGCGTGAGCAGAGAACAGGAAGAAAAGAGAGGGGGGTGATGGGGAATGGTACTAATTATTTCTTCTGTTTTCGACCAAACACCACCACAGCAACCGCCGCCCCGAAGAGTGGTGCGAAGAGCGAGAGGGGTGTCTCCGTCGCAGTGGGGGCGGGTGTGGCGTCCGAACCCGTCGGCGCCCCTCCCTCAGGGATCACGAGGTCCGGCTCCCTGAAGGAAAGCCCCATCAGTTCGGTCACTTCCATGGTGGTCCCGTCGGGGAGTTCGCAGACCGTACATGCGTCGGAGTAGACGTTGCTGCATACCGCCGGGTCGGAGATGGTTTTGGTGACGTAGCCCTCCCGTTCACAGTAGCTGTATTCCGTCCCCTCTTCTCCCCTGAGAAATGCCCAGGCATCGATGCGTGCGCCGCCGTCGACGACGCAGTAGCCCCGGTCACCGTTCTCGCCGCTCTCGACGGTGTAGGTATAGTTCAGTCCATCACAGTAGACTGCCGCCGGGTTCAGGAGCGCCGCCGCCCCCGGAAGGAGCAGTGCAGCTCCGATAAGGAGCACCAGTATACATCGTGCGTGCTTCATCTCAGATCACCCCCACGCCACTGACCGAATAGGCACTGTTCAGGAAATCCTGCCCGATTTTACTGTCATAGCCGATGAGGCCGTAGCCGTTGTCCTGCCAGCCGTTCCCCCAGCTGTTCTTGATGATCCATGAATTCTGGGTATCATCCCATCCGACGAGCACCACACAGTGCCACCATTCGCCGGAACAGACGTTAAGAGGGCCGTTGCAGACGAGATTGCGTTTCATTTGCTCAACGGTCCCCGTCAAATACTTGTAATCCGTGATCGTCCAGGTCTTAAGGGGGTTGGCGCAGGCTGAGCAGGTCTGCGGCTGGGAGCAGTGGCCGGCGAAGTTGCAGACCATCTTCTGGTTGCCCGGGTCATCGGGTTTCGGGTCCGGTTCCATGTGGACGCAGTTCGAGGACGTATACGGGAAGCATGCCTCGGTGACGACACCGTCCTTCTTCAGGTGAGCGAGGACCGCACTCGTGTCTCCTCCCATGCAGGACCCCACATTCGAGAAGCAGGGGGAGACGTACTGCTGCTCGGCGAGGTTGAGGTACCAGAGGTAATTCTGTTCGAGGTTGTATTTTGCCTCCATCGCACCGATTGCCGAATGGGCATAGCAGGACCCGCAGGCACCCTGGTCCTTGACCATCGTGAGCCAGTTCTTCCCTTTCCACTCGCGGTAATCAAATTGTGCGGGGAGCACGGCGGCGCCGCAGACATTGCAGGGCAGCGGGCAGGACCCGCCACAGTCGATGTCCTGTTCATTGCCGCCTTTTACGCCGTCATTGCAGTCACACGCATCTCCCTCGCCATCCTTGTTGGTGTCCTTCTGGTCGGGATTGTAGACATTCGGGCAGGTGTCGCACGCATCTCCCACCCCATCGTTGTCGGTGTCCTTCTGGTCGGGATTGGCGACTGTCGGGCAGTTGTCACACGCATCTCCCCGCCCGCCCTTGTCGGTGTCCTTCTGGTCGGGATTGGCGACCGTCGGGCAGTTGTCGCATGCATCCCCGACGCCATCGCCGACCTTGACCGGGACACAGACCGGCGGCGTGTTGATGCTGGGTGGAGGTCCGCACTGCAATTCGACCTCCGAGTCAAGCTGATCGGCATTCACGACGTACGGGCAGTTGTCCTGGAAATCAAAGATGCCGTCCTTGTCGGAATCCTTCAAGGTCACGCTCAGCGGGGTGGGGGTGACGGTCGTCAGCACATCCGTGAGCGGGGTGGGATTCGCAAGAATTTGTGTGGGTGTCGGTGTGACCGTGGTGATCGCGATCACCTTTGTCGGGGTCGGGGTAGGTGTCCGGGTCACAATGGGGGTGGCCCGCGTGAAGGGAAACTGCAGTGGCTGGAAGCAGTACTGGGGAATCCTCGTTGTCCGGTCAATTATGACATAGCTGCAGGCCTCCTCGTCGCATTGGACATATTCGCCGCGGCCGAACCGCTCTATCGCTTCCTCCTCGCGCATGCATTCGCACGGCGGCCGGCAGGTCGCAAGCGCACTCACCATCGGAATGATAAGACACAGGATGAGCACGATTGCAACAGCAGCACGAATATGATGGACATACCTGACGCGGGCACAGGAACCGCGTATCGTTGGCGTCGACTGAGATTTCAACGTCAGTCCTCCTTTTTGGGCATAATCTATCCAGACCTGTAAGGTATATATAATTACCCAAATTCGGCGGCAGAATAGGGAATTTAATAGAGAAAGGGACTCCATTCAGGGCTATTGGACGGGATCTGATACCCGGCAGAGAGGTGCACTCAGGCAGGGGGAGGATTTTTTCGCGGCTGATGTAGAAAAACTGGCGGGAAAAATAAGTTATTTTACCCCATAGGGGATCTGGAGGGTGATCGTTTTGGTGATCACTGCGGCGCCCGTTCCTCCCGCCCGACTCTTTGCCTCCTGGTAGCCGATGATGTCACCGCCACTGATTTCGCCGGGAATTGAGACGCTCAGCGAGATGGAGTCCTGGACGGGGAATCCAACGTTTCGCTCCCGGAGGTTATAGCCGACCGTGAAGCTCGTCTTCCCATTCGTCTCCGTGGAGCGATAGAAATTGAATTCACTGCCGTCCTGGGGAGCTGTTCCGGTAAACTTCATCGAGGTGAATGAGACCGGGACTCCGGAAACCGGCGTTCCGTCCTTGTCGATGACCAAAACCTCGCATATGGCGGTGACGTGGACGGGCTGGTCCTCCGTGAGCTCACTGACCTCGGTACAGCCGCAGATGAGCACGGCTGCCCCGAGCAGGGCGATGACGAGGATACCTACATAGTAGTGTGATCTTTGCATGGTGGAATCTCCGTGGGTATTCTGGGAGTTCGACGAGTGACCTGTTGACGATCGTCGTTCACCACATCTACGCCATGTGTGCTATAAATCTGTTATGAAATGGCATTGGGTGCCTGGACGGGCTCATGGAGGGAAACGAGCCGGAATGCCGCACTGCATGGCACCTGAAAGGATCATCCCACATATTCTACCGGATTCCAGGGGGCGAAATTTCGCTGCCCGTATAAGAAACGCATAAATATCACTTATTTTGGCAAAACAGTTCCATATAAACGATCGACACAGACGCACACTACGGCCCGATCACACCCTCCCCCTACCATCTGCACCTTCAAAAAAATGCGAGCCGTATTTGGCCGATATAATCCTCGTAAAATGCCTGATTTCGTATTTAACCTGTAAATACAGCTTCTTTTTTCCATGCCTGAAATCGAGCGAAAATACGCCCGGATTGGGCGTATTTTGCACGGTTTCTCCCCCCGTGGGAGGCGGGTTTCCGGGAGCACCGCCTGTTTTCCCCCGGCCCAACCATTATCCCTTTTAAGGAAGAGGAAGGAGCGATGGAATCTGCCGACATCTTCAGGGAGCTGGCCTTCCTCAGGGCCGAGGAGGACATCGCCGTACGGTTCGGCCTCACCCCCGAGACCCTGCTCCCTCTCCTCTTCTCGGTCAGGTTCGGGGGCGACTGGAGCTACATGGCCGGGGATCTGAGGGTCGTATCGGTGATGAAGAAGACGTCGGTGTACGACGAGGAGACGCAGCTGGGCTCCTCCGTTGAGGAGATGTATCTTCTCGTGAACCCGGTGATACAAGAGCGTGAGGGGACCGTCCACCGGCTCGAAAAATGCGGGGAGCAGCCCGCCCGTCTCCTCGTGGAACGGCCGTACAGGGTCAGGGCCACGGCGGAGAGGATCCTGAAGATGACGATCGATCCGCTCGCCGGAGAGATCAGGGTCGAGGAACCTGGCAAAAGGGAGATCCGCTTTGAGGGCTCCCCGGCATATGGCCTCGCCCATGAAATTGAGCACCTCGAGAAGAAGGAGATTGGAGGAAGGGATCTGAGCGAGCTTCGGTTTGTATGATGGCTGTCAGGGCTGTCGAAGGAGAAGATTTCTATTCAAGGCATGAACCGCACGACCCTGTTGATGGTGTGGGGTGATCACAAATGAAAATGATGAAAACCTGCCGGGAATGCAAACAACATTGCGGGAATATGCGAGGGGAGGGATTCGAACCCGCGAACTTCTACAAGACCGGGCCCTAAACCCGGCGCCTTTGACCGACTCGGCAACCCTCGCAGGATGCATCATTGTATTTTGTGTTCGAAAATTTAAGTGCTCTTATTGGGACTGATTTGTACCTGATTCCCGGGTATTCATCTCTGGTCCCCTGACAGGTTCCTGGCTGATTCTAAAAGGAGTGGCCCCGGAATCAGATGCCTAGATCGCGATCGTCGAAAAATGATGGATCGTCCCGCCCCCTGGTCTCAGGAGTTGGTGTCCGTGTCAGATGTCGTGGAGATGTCCGGCTCTTCGCCCGCGAGCCACCCCCGCTTCCTTGCCGCCTTCATGATGAGGATGAACTCGGCACCGCCGGTGACCAGGAAGGCGAGGATGAGCGGGCCCACGATGAACCCGACGAGGCCGAGGAGCCAGATGCCGCCAAAAAACCCGATCCACATGATCGCCGGATGAATCCCGGACCGTTCCCCCATCAGCCACGGACGGAAGAACAGGTCCGGCACGGCACAGACCACCGGGTACCCGATGACGGCGATGAGGGCGGCCGCACGGTAATCGCCGAGGGAGAGCGCATAAAACCCGAGGAAGATCATGATCAGCGTCGGGCCGACGATCGGGATCAGCTGGAAGATGGCGACCGCCAGGGCCCAGAAGGCGATATGGCCGTACCCGAGGAAATAGAAGAAGGGGACCGCGAGAAGAAACGTAATGACCGATGTTGCGATGTGGACGATGTAGATGGAGTAGAGCGTATTGACGCCGATCTCTTTCAGGCGCAGCATGAAACCGGAAAGAGCATCCGGCACTCCCTTTGCAAGTTCATTCCAGAGATAATCCCCCCGGTAGGTAAAGATGAAGAGCACAAGAAAGAGAATGATGGCTTTGAAGATCAGGCTTGCAAACGACACGACAAAGCTGAAGAAGTTTGTCTCAAATACCTGCAGCTGCGCCTTGATAAAACCGCTGACAGCTGCGGATGACGTTGGCTCCTCTATGGCAAAGCCGGGGAATTGTATGCTTTTTACCGCATCGATGATGATCAGCAGTATCTCAGAGAGATAGTCCAGGTTTTCGTAGATGATATAGACGCCAAAGGCCAGTGATGCAAAGATGCAGACGCCGACGGCAATGGTGGTCAGAAGTGCGGCCAGGGTATCGCTCATCATGCGTGAGAACCATGTCTTGAGGGGCATGACGACGACCGCAAGGGATATGCCGATGATGATGACGTCAAAGATGGGCAGGAAGATGACAAACGATACCAGTAATACGAAGGCAATGAGCGCAATGCTGATACATTCTGTCCTTGTCAGATGGGTCCCCATGATGCTGTACCTACATGCTTCTGCATAGTTGAAAATCATTGCTGATGAATATTAAATTAAATAAATATCTCCAAACCCCGCATTTACGGGGTCAAGCATTACATCAGGCCATGATGTACCGGACTGTCCTGTACCTGATCCGGGTAACGTTCATAATCCGTGTTTTCCATGGAACAACGGTTCGTTGTATTGGAAAAATTCCGTTTAAACGGTTTTTTGTTAAAAAATTGTGAGAATAGAAAAATATAATCAGCTTCGGTGAATACACCTACACATCTGGAGATTATCGATGCTGGGTGAACTGGTCAACATATTCATCGCGGCAGTACTGTGCTGGCTTCTCTTTATTGTGGTCGATGTAGTGTTCAGGCTACCGGAAAAAGGAGGAGTGAGTGGTGCTGATGCGATAGCCTCCTCGGTGGAGAGAGCGGGAGGTGACCTCAACGGCGGTTCCATGATGGGTAATATCGTTTGTTCCCCTGATGCATCCGCCGGAACGCTCCTTGCTGCCTGTGGTGTGTATGTTGCAGGTATCGGCGGGGGCCTTACTGCCGCAGTCCTTGTATTTATCGGGAACCGCATCTGCCATGATCCCGGCTACGCAGGAACGACCGGTGCCGTTCTTGCGACGTTTATGGTCTATGGGCTGGGGATGGCGGGCATTACTGCAGCGGAGTGCATAGCAGGAATGGTCATGGCAATTCTTACGATACAGGGGATATCCCATCTGCAGGCGAGCAGGCTTTTAGGGAGATTCTGGGGGTGGCGGTCATGATACCCGTTATGGTATGTGCCGGTATCGGCCTCTATGCCGCCTGCCGGGTGGTTCTTGAACCGGAGACTCCACGAAAGCTCCTCCACCTGAGTGTGCTGAATTTCGCCGTCGCCGGCTCAATCGTCCTTCTCGTTCCGGATATCCTGGCGCTGTTTGCGGCTGCGGCGTACTTTGTCGGATCGACCCTGGAGTCAAATGCGATTGCCAGTACCTGGGCAGGAGGGGTGAAGCGGACATGATGGAGTACATCATCGCCATCTTCGGGATCATAGCCCTCATCGGCGCTTTTACGACCTACCTCCGGACGAGTCCTTTTGACAAACTGATCGGGGTCGCCATCATGACCGGCGGGGTCATTCCGTTTGTTGTCATCAAAGGGTACCTGGATGTGGCGATTGTCATCGGCCTGGTGGTCCCTGTCACGACGATATTTATGCTTCAGGCGTCGAGGAGGGAAGTGCAATGACACCGGAGCTTCTGCTGGGGCTGCTTCTCCTCATCGCCGGGATTGCCGCTGGCGCCTATCCCCGGACGAGGGGCTATCTCGACCGGCTGATCAATGTGGATATTGCGGCAACCGGACTGATGCTGATTCTCCTGTCCTTTAATGAAACGATCTCCCTCCTCACGTTTGTCGCGGTCACCGCCCTTGGGACCGCAGTACTCGTACGGGTCATCGAGCGGAGGTCAGGGATATGATAGGCCGTCTGTCGCGATACCTCGCAGATATTGACAACCTGACCACGGTCTATGCGGTCGTCGTTGTGGCGGTCGCCGCCTTCGGCATCCTCCTGCTGGTCGTCTCACCGCTCAGCTATGAGGAGGACCAGCTGTATCCGAAATACCTTGACCCGGCCTCTCCCCTGAATCCCTATGAACGGGGGGGCGACCCCTTCAACAGGACGGAGGTTCTGGCCCAGTATCCGGAAAATTCCCCGTACCTTGGCTATGTGACGTCATATCTTACCCCTCTCTCGGCATTCTTCGCCGCAACGAACCCCTATATGGGAACGACCATTCTCACCCACCCCGGCGGTATCATCGATGAGATCCTCTACAATACCCGTGGACTCGATACGGTTGCGGAGACCAGCATTCTCTTCGTTGCCTTTGCCATCGCATCGTTCCTGTTCAGGAGGAAAGAGGAATGATCAGCTGGTATATCATCGGGCTTATCGTCGTCTTTGCCGGGGTCGCTCTGACCTTCAGTGCATTTCTCAAAGAACGCGATGATGTCCACAAACTGATCCTTGCCGATCTTACCGAAATAGCAGGGCTTTCCATCATTGCACTGACGGCAACGGATCTGGCAGAGGCATTGATCATCCCCGGCCTCGTCGTCGGGATCTCCGAGCTCCTTGCAGTATCGGAAATATACCTGACCCGCGAGAAGCTGTTTTCCCAGCCGGAAAAACTCTTCACCATCGAAGTCATGGACAGTGCTCCCGGTATCATGGGTGCGGTTCTCGTCATCTTCGGTATCATACTGTCCGGATTTACCGGGGGTGCCGTCGCAGCGACGGGCATGATCTTCTATTTCCTCTGCAAGGGCCACAAGGAGCGCTTTGCGCTCGTTGAAACCGTATCGGCATATGCATGGGTGATCTGGATAGCCGCCTTCTTTACCTTCATGCTGGCGCCCTCCTACTGGTTCTTCGGCGTGATGATGGCAGGAGGAGCAATTCTGGCAAAGGTCGTTGCAAAGATGTCTCTCATCGGGGCCATGCGGGGTGAGAGCAATGCCTGAAATGGCATCGGCGGGTGTCGCGGGCGAGCCGTTCTTTGCCCTTCCGTTCGGGGATATCGTCAACTACTTCACGCCCTTTACCGCGGTCCTGTTCGGGTTTGCCCTGCTCTTTACGCTGATCTGTATCCTGAGCAGGCCGGAGCAGCAGCTTGACGTGGTCTTCGGGACGGATGCATTTTACGCAAAGGGTGTTACCGGAAAGGAGCTTCAATTCCGCCGGTTCATGTCGATCGCGTGCGGCTGTGCGACGATGGGGGCGATGGTGAGCGGTGATGTATTCAACTTCACGCTCTTTGTGAGCATGGTAGGCGTCTGCATCATCGGCATCGTTGCCGCGGTGAAGAGCAGGCATGTCCTGGATGCCGCCTATAATTACGGCATCATCTCCCTTGTCGCCACCATCCCCCTCTTCGGCGGTGCTGCAATAACCCTCGCCACGACCGGGACGCTGTCGATATGGGAGCTTTCGGGGATGGCATCCGGCATGCCGCTCATCGCCAAAATGCTGATCATCGTAGGGGTGATGGGCGAAGGTATCGCGCCGTTCTATGCGGCAAAGGCCGAACTCTTCAGGGCACCGGGTGCCCCCTATGTGATCATGATCCATGTGAGCTCCCTCCTGATGTTCCTCAGGGTGGTTGAAATTCTGCTGACGGTGTGATGAAAATGGAAAAGTGGAAAGTACAGACAATGACGATTGCGGCTTTCATCGTGGTCATCGGTGCATGGGCTGCCGGTCTTGTGGGACTTATCGGTCAGGGGGCAACTGCCGCCCTGCTGGTGGTCTCTTTTCCGGTTCTCTGTCTCGGGATAATGCTCTGGTGGACGCTGGGAAAGGGGGAGAACGATCTTCCGTTTATGGGGTATTGATATGCTGGTTGAATTGGTAATTGCCGTGGTTATGGGGCTGCTTTTCCTGGGAATACACCGGAAAGTCATTGCCCGCATACAGGGACGGCCGGGCCCCCCCATCTGGCAGGAGATCCTCCATACGCTGAAGTTCTCGTTCAAGGAGACCTGGGTGCCAAAGACCGCGAGCACTCTTCTCTATATCGGCATCATAGCGGTCGCCATCGGCATCTGGACGGCAGCACTCTACGTCGTGCTTGCCGGAGGCAGCATTCTCATCCTCTTCGGCATTTACATGCTCCATAAAATGGTCGAGCACGGGGTCGGCCTGTCCCCCGGTTCGCCCTATGCAAAATTCGGAGGAATACGGTCCGTCATATCCGCCTCCTCGGAGATTCCCCTCTTTGCGGTGATCGGCGGGGTCTATTTCTTCACGGGTTCGCTGATGATATCGGACCTTGTGGCATACCAGGCAGATAACGGTCCCCTCCTGCTATCAATTCTGCCTGCCGCGATTGCGATGTACCTTGTCATCCTCTCGAAGATGCATTACGGGCCGTTTTCCATCGTCGAGGGGAAGGAGATCGTGAGCGGATACCAGACGGAGCACTTCGGGGTATGGCGGGCAGGGCTCCAGATAGGAGACGCGATCAAAACCTTCGTGCTCCTGTATGCATTTGTGCTGATCTTCGTCGGGCAGTTGGGGCCGGTGCTGCTGCTGGTCGCGATGCTGGTGCTCCTGGTATCGCTCTCGTTCGTCTGCGCCGTCTCTCCGATGCTGAGCCCCTATGATTCGGTGACGGTCCAGATGGTGGCGATCTGCATTCTCGTGGTATGGCTTGGTGTCCTGGTGGTGATCGGATGACGCTGGTACGAAAGAGCATGACGGCAGGGGTCATCGTCTATCTTCTCATTGCCGTCTGGCAGGTTGCATTACGACCCGAAGTTCTCGCCGAAGCAGCATTCCTCCTTGTCGTGCTTGCGGCACTTGGCGGCCTTGTCTGGGCGGAGAATGAACCGGCCCTGAAAAAGGCGGAGATGGCACTCCTCTGGGCCTGTATCGGGCTTTTTGTGTTGTTTGCCGCACTTACTGCCGGAGGTGTTGTCTGATGGTCGAATACCTGTATGAAAAAGATCTCCGGGAGATGAAATATATCATCGTAACAAGCCCGCTTCACGAGGTGGTGGTGAGCGAACTTGCCGAACATTATTCGCTCGGCAGGCAGGTGCTCAGGAATAAGATGATCAACGAGTGCGACATGTCCTTCCTTGAGAATATTCCCGCCCGCTACGAGGTGTGGAAGGCGGAGGACAGTACACGCGATCCGGTGGAACGGCAACTGGGAATGCGTCTTTTGACGGTGTATATCCCGATGCTCCCCCCGGAGGAGATGAAGGCGGTCGAGATGGGTGTGCGGTCCCGGATCAGTGAAGGCATCCCCGAGGCCGAGGCGTATGAATCGGGAATGGATACCATCAGGGAGATGATACGAAGATGAGCATTTTACAGGACCTCAAAAATACGGTACGATCAAGGTCGATACATGTCTGTTATGTCAATGTGGGATCCTGCAACGGGTGCGATATTGAGATTCTTGCATGTCTCGCTCCACGCTATGATATCGAACAATACGGCATCTATGTCCACAATAATCCGCGGGAGGCGGATGTGCTGCTCATCACCGGCGCATTCGCTCCCCAGTGGGAAGATAAGCTCATGGAACTCTGGGAGAAGATCCCGGAGCCCAAGGTGGCGGTCGCCATCGGCAACTGCCCGATATCGGGCTGCGTGTTTAACCGTGAGGGGAGCTATCTCGACCCTCCCGTGAGAAAACATATCCCCATCGCAGCGGAGATCCCCGGATGTCCGCCCCGCCCCACTGAAATTATCCAGACGATCCTCTCGCTGGCACCGGTGATCTTCAGGGATTACGAGGAGGGAAGCAAATGAAGCGTACGGTCGATGTCTCCCTTCCCATTGGCCCCGTCCATCCGGTCTTCAAGGAGCCGTGCCGGATCAAATGTGAAACACGGGGGGAGTACGTGCTGAGTGCCGAGATCGAACTTGGCTATGTGAAAAAAGGGATAGAACGCATCATGCGGGGACGCCCGTGGCAGGAGGTGATGTTTCTGGCCGAACGGGTGTGCGGCATCTGTTCGGTCATTCACAATATGGTGTTCATCGAAGGGATCGAACTGATTGCCGACACCACTCTGCCGGACCGTGCGGCCTATCTCCGGGTCATTGTCAATGAACTGGACCGTATCCAGAGCCATGTCCTCGCCAACTACTCCTACTGCTATACGATCGAGCACGAGACGCTCGCGATGTACCTCCTCAACCTGCGGGAGACGGCGATGGATGCGCTGGAACGGATCACCGGTGCCCGCGTGACCTGTGCATACATCATCCCCGGAGGCGTCAGGTTTGATCTCTCCGATGCGGATGCCCGGTACCTGCGGGAGGCGGTCGATACCATTGATCGTGAACTGAGCCGGTTTGTGCACATGTTCACCACCGGTTCCCTGATTGCACTGAGGAGCAAAGAGATCGGGATTTTGACCCGTGATGAGGCCATCGAGGCACATGCCGTCGGGCCGACGGCACGGGCCAGCGGGATTGCGCACGACTGCCGGCTCGACCACCCGACGTACCGCCGGCTTGATTTTTCACCGGTGGTGTACAGCGAGGGGGACAACTATGCCCGCATCATGGTCAGGTTCGATGAGATCTTCCAGAGCACCGCGCTTATCCGCAGGTGCCTGGACCGGATGGAGCCGGGCATTATCCGGGGAGGCGGTGACGTGACTGCCGGGACGTCCCGCTGGGCCGGAGAGGCGCCCCGCGGTGAACTGACGTACCAGATCACCACCGATGAATTCGGCAGGGTGACGGATATCGGCATCCGGACGCCGTCGATTATGAACATAGAAGCATGCGTCCATTATATGCTCATAGGAGTGCTCTCGGCCGCTGATGTGACCTCGACGTACATCAGTTCGGACCCCTGTATCGCATGCAATGAGAGGTAACCATGAGTTCGTCGGTAATCTGGTATCTGAAGGAATTTGTCCGGGCGGAGTGGCTGCGGAAATTCTTCTTTGCAAAGACCGCTCCACTGGAGACGCCTGCTCATTTCAGGGGGTTTCCGCAGACGACGGAGAACGAATGCACCCATTGCTTTGCCTGCAAGATGATCTGTCCGTCGCCGGGGGCCATTGATGTCCTGCAGGAGGGGGATACCTGGGCACCCCGTATCTATCCGGGACACTGCATCCGGTGCGGCCTCTGTGTCGAGGCGTGCCCGGAGGACGTCCTTACTGCGGGCAGACTGCTCGAAGTGCAGAAGATCGATCAGACGTCCTATGTGTCGGCCTTCCATGTCATGATTGATACCGTGCTGTGCAAGCGCTGCGGCAACTGTTCCGTTGCCTGCCCTGTGAACAAGGAGATCGATCCGTACCTTGCGGGAACAGGCACCGCGTCCAGTGAAGAGGTCATCATGCGGATTATCCGCGGGGAGATGCGGGTCATCCATCCGGAGAAATGCACCGGCTGCAAGACCTGCGAGGAGTCATGTCCCAATCATGCCATCCGTGTGGCACGGGTGGTGCAGGGGGTGCACGGCCCCAAAGGCCCCCAGGGTGCCCTGGGCGGCGGTAGCAGTGCCCCGGCCGTCCCGGAAGAAGGCAGGGAGGAGAGGTCATGAAGTTCATCATGAATACCGGCCGCACCATTCGCCAGGGGAAGCATATCGAAAGCAAACTGGGGAAGGCCTACGGCGATGAGACGGGGACCTGTTATATGCACCCGATGGACATGCTGGCCCTCGGTGTTGAAGAGCATGAGAAGGTAAAGGCGTTCACGGATGTCGGTGAAGTGGTGCTGATGGCCGCAACGGACGAGGGCCTGCCGGAAGGGATGATATTTATTCCCTACGGGCGGCACTGCAATGCCATTCTCCCGCCGACGACGCACAGCACGGGGATGCCGGATTTCAAGGACACCGTCGTGGAGATCGTCCCCACGGACGAGCGCCGGAAGAGTGCTGCAGAAATGGTGGAAGAGATGGGAGGTGTTCCCTATGCAGAAAATTGAGGATATGGTCTGTACGTTCTGTGGGTGTCTCTGCGATGATGTCACCCTGACCGTGGAAAACAATATGATCATCGCCGCCGACAACTGCTGTACCGTCGGGAATGCCAAATTTATGGGCAAAAACCGCCTGAAAACGCCCATACGCAAAAAAGACGGCGCATGGGAGAAGGTCAGCTATGAAGAGGCGATCGATTACACGGTGGATACACTCCTCAATGCCGACCGTCCCCTGATGTTTGGCTGGTCGGGGACGCACGGGGAGGCCCAGTGTATCGGGATACACATGAATGAACTCATCGGCGGTGTCATCGACAGCACCACGTCCGTCTGTCACGGGCCGTCGATCCTTGCCATTCAGGAGGTGGGGCACCCCGGCTGCACCCTCGGGCAGGTGAAGAACCGGGCGGATCTCATCATCTACTGGGGGAGCAACCCGGTGGAAGGGCATCCGCGTCACATGAGCCGGTACACGGTGTATGCGGACGGGTATTTCCTGGAGAACGCCTTCAAGGAGCGCAAGGTGATAGTGGTCGATGTCCGTGAGACGGAGAGTGCAAAGATTGCCGATGAATTCGTCCGTGTCAAACCCGGCGGGGACTATGCCGTCATCTCCGCCCTTCGCGCCATCGTACGCGGCAAAGGGGACGTCGTTCCCGAGTCGGTCGCCGGCGTGAGCAAAGAGCAGCTCATCAGGGTCGCTGATCTCTGCACATCCTGTAAGTTCGGGGCGCTCTTCTTCGGTCTCGGCCTGACGATGGTGAAGGGGAAATACAAGAATATCAGCAATGCCATCGAACTGGTCGACGAACTGAACCGTCATACGAAGTTTACGCTGACTCCCATGCGGGGCCACTGGAACGTGTACGGGTCGAATGAAGTCTTCACCTGGATGACGGGGTACCCGTACGCCGTGGATTTCTGCCGCGGGGTGGCCTTCTATAATCCCGGGGAGACGTCTGCCATTGATATTCTCGCCAGGAAGGAATGTGATGCCTGCCTGGTGGTGGCAAGCGATCCGGGCGCCCATTTCCCGCGGGCCTGCGTCGAGCACCTGAACGACATTCCCACCATCGTGATCGATCCGTTCCAGAACCTGACGACCCCGGTGGCCGACCTCCAGATCCCGGTGGGGGTTACGGGAATCGATGCCGAAGGGACGGCGTACCGCATGGACGGCATCCCGTTGAAGGTGAACAAAGTATTGGATTCCGGTTACCCGAGCGATGCGGAGATCCTCTCGCGGATCTATGAGAAGATGATGGAGGTGAAGGGCCAATGAGTGAACTTCTCATACAGAACGGGTATGTCATCGACCCCATCAACAATATTCACGGTGAAGTGATGGATATCGCCGTCCGGGACGGGAAGATCGTAGAATCGGTCGGGAGCGGGGCCGAAATCATCGATGCCCACGGGATGCTGACCCTGCCCGGCGGGATTGATTCCCATACCCACATCTGCGGGACGAAGGTGAATTTCGGGAGGTACATGAGCCCCGAGGATATGCGGGCAGGCAGGACGACCCGGAAAGGGGATATGCATGCCACCTCGGGGTACAGCGTGCCGACGACCTACGGGAACAGCTACCGGTATGCCCGCATGGGGTACACCACCCTTCTGGAAGGCGCGATGGCGCCCATGGAGGCACGGCATACCCACGAGGAGTTCCAGTATACGCCGCTCCAGGACTGCATGGCAAATACGCTCTTTGACGGCAACTGGCAGGCCATGGAGGCCATAGGCGATGGCGATATAAAACGCCTCGCAGGGATTCTCGCATGGTATCTCACCGCATCGAAGGGGTTTGCCGTGAAACTTACCAACCCCGGAGGTACGGAAGCCTGGGGATTTGGCAATGATGTCACCTGCATCAATGACAGGGTCGACCATTTCGATGTCTCTCCACGGGAGATTATCACCGGGATGATTGAAGCCAATGAGATGCTCAATCTTCCCCATTCGGTGCACCTCCACTGCAACAACCTGGGAAAACCAGGGAACTACCGTTGCACTCTCGATACGTACGACTCGATTCCCGACCTGAACGAGAAGCGGCAGACCCTGTATTCGACGCATGTCCAGTTCCATTCCTACGGGGGGACGTCGTGGCATGATTTCTGTTCCAAGGCCGAGGATATCGCCCGCTCGGTGAACAGCAAGCCCCAGATCGTGATCGACACCGGGCAGGTGATGTTCGGGAAGACGACGACGATGACGGCCGATGGCCCGATGGAGTTCAACCTGTACCGGCTGTACCACAACAAGTGGAGCAACCACGATGTTGAGCTTGAGACGGGTTCCGGCATCATCCCGGTTCTCTACCGGAGAAAGAACCTTGTCAATGCGATCATGTGGGCCATCGGCCTTGAACTTGCCCTGCTGGTGGAAAGCCCGTGGCAGTGTATGCTTGCAACCGATAATCCGAACGGCGCACCCTTTGTAAAATACCCGGAGGTGATGGCGCTCCTGATGAGCAGGAAGTACCGGGATGCGGAGTTTGCCACGCTCGTTCCCGGAACGGAGTCGAGAGTGTCGCTTCCCGCCCTGGACCGGGAACTTGACTGGGAGGAGATTGCCATCGCGACGCGGAGTGGACAGGCGAGGGCGCTCGGCCTCGTTGATCACGGGAAGGGGCACCTTGCGCCGGGTGCAGACGCGGATATTGCCATCTACCCCATCGATGTCTCCTCCACAGACCCGTCGGCGGAGTATGAAACGATCATCAACGGATTTGCGACGACCGACTATACCATCAAAATGGGGCATGTGGTCTCCCGGAAGGGCACCTGTTCGGTTGATCACTCGAACCGGACCTTCTGGGTGCGGCCACGGGTTTCCGACAACTATGACATGAGCCGTGATCCCGCGTTTATTGACAGTTTCAACAAGTACTATACCGTGCGAATGGCGAATTATCCGGTCCAGGAGGAGTACGTGAAGAGGCACGTCTGCATTGAGACGGAGGCGGCACTATGAAGGTGATCATGGAAGTAAGGGAGCGCCATCGCCCCAACCTGCCGATCGAGGCGGAATGCATCGTGCCGAAAAATTTCATGGGCCCGGAACAATCGCTCCATGTCTGGAAAGGAAACAAAAAACTCGATATCCGGGATGTCTTCCACATCCGGCGTGACGGCCATGCCAATTCGGTGGACAAGGTGGAGATCATCATCCGTGGCGACACTTCCCATATCAAACGTATCGGGGAGTATATGGACGGAGGCAGGATCACGATCGAGGGTGACATCGGCATGCACTGTGGCAATTTCATGAGTGATGGCGAGATTGTGATCAAAGGCAATGCCGATTCATGGCTTGGCCGTGAGATGAGCGGCGGAACGATCGTCTGCCACGGCAATGCAGCGGATTACGCCGGGTCGGGCTACCGCGGGGAGAAACACGGCATGAAGGGGGGCAGAATCGAGATCATGGGAGATGCGGGCGATTTTTCCGGAGAAACCCTTGCCGGTGGTGAAATCGTCATTCACGGCAATGCCGGGGATATGCCCGGTGCCGACATGAAAGACGGGACGCTGGTGATCATGGGCGACTGTTCACGGCCCTGCGGGAATATGGCCGGAGGCACCTGTACCGTCATGGGGACCGTCCACGATATGCTGCCGACCTTCAGGAAGGAAGGGACGGAGAAGAAGGGGGAGCAGGTCATGACACGGTTTACGGGTGACTATGCCTCCCGCGGACTGGGAACACTTTATATAAATAACTTCAAATATATGGATTGATGGTCAGGCACACCTGCGGATATGAAGCTCCTGTTCACTGTCGCAAATGCGGCCGTGAACTCATATATCATGAAAAAAACGGACTCTACTGTCCATATTGCGGGAGAAGAGTGACGATGATCTGCCCCGGGTGCGGCAAACCCTGGCTATAGGGCATTTGTCCGTATCCATTGGGCGTATGCGGCCTGCAGGCTCACTTTTTCTTCTTCGCTCAGGTCACTCTTTCCCGTCCTGTGCAAAAACCGTTCGAGTTCGCGTACGACCGCCTCCGCATCACGGTGGTTGTGGAGGTCGAGGTAGGTGGGTGCGCGTTGTGCATTGATGGTTTCCCCGCATACGGCGCATAATTTCCATTCCTGATACTGGTCAACATAGGTGAATGTACCGCAATCCGGGCATCGTATGACAAGGTACATGGGATTACCGATACATTCTCCCCCTGATATATGAATCTTGTCGTGGGGCATGGCGGGAAGCAGGCCTGCCGGGGGGACTGCGGGATGGTGCAAAAACAATCTTTTTTTCTACCATCGGTGTTCATCCTCCTGTAATGAGCATTGAAATTATTCCGGTGGAGGGTCTCCCGATGATAAAAAAAGGCGACGATCTTCCTGCATTGATTGCCGGGTGCGTGGATATACAGGACGGGGATATTCTCTGTGTGGCATCGTCCGTCTATTCAAAATCACAAGGGTTCTGCAGGCGCCTTTCCGATATCATTCCTACCAAAAAGGCGATCGAAATCGGCGATCACTGCGGCGAGGATCACCGGTTTATCCAGGCGGTCCTTGACGAATCGGAGGACATCATCCTTGAGTACCCGTTTCTTCTCTGCCAGCTTGCGCACGGGCATGTCGGGGTACGCGCGGGGGTGGATAATTCGAATGTTGACTTCGGGACCATCATCGTGCTGCCCCCCCGCCCCATGGAGGCCGCGGATGAACTCAGGAAGGGGATACGTGAAGCCTGTGGTGCGGATGTCAGGGTGATCGTCACCGATACCTGCGGGCGCTCATTCCGCCGCGGCCAGACGGGTGTCGCGATCGGGTGGAGCGGCATGCCCGCCATACAGGATTACCGCGGGGATACCGATCTCTTCGGAAGAGTGCTTGAGATCACCGAAGAGGCGGTCGTTGATGAGATTGCGGGGATTGCCAATTTCGTGATGGGGGAGAGCCACCGGGGCGTGCCGGCGGTCATATGCAGGAATGTACCGGTCTGGGAAGGGCATGACAACCTGTACTTCACACCGGATGAGGACATTACGCGCAGGGCGCTAAAAAAGATGAATTAATAGATTGCATTCAGGATTATTGTCAGGACCCCGATGATCGCGGCAACGATCATCACTATCTGCGGAGAGATTTGTACTGCCCGGCGGTCTTCGCTGTCGTAATACGTCACAAGACCGGCAGAGGATACGAGTCTTCCACCACTCTTCTTTGCCATACAGTTAATATTGGTTTTTTGGATATATAAATAAGAGGCTACAGAGAAATGGGCACGGAATATTCGGTCGAAGGGAGGGCACTTGTCGGGGAATCCTTTGAAGAGCGAAAGGTTGCTCTTCATATCCGCGACGGGATGATTATCGAAATCGAAGAGAAGGCAGTCGTTCCCGACCGGTGGATCTGCCCTGCCTTTTTTAATGCCCATACCCATATCGCCGATACCGTCGCCATGGACATCGACGCCGCGGGGTCCCTCGCCGGACTGGTGGCCCCTCCCGACGGGCTGAAGCACCGGCTGCTGCGGGCGGCGGCACCGGGTGACCTGATCAAGGCGATGCAGGGCACGGCGGATGTGATGAAACGGACCGGCACGGCCGGCTTTGCGGATTTCAGGGAGGGGGGGCAGGCAGGCGTCGGCGCGCTTACGGCGGCCCTCGGGGGCAGTGGCATGGATGTGGTGGTCTTCGGGAGGGATGGCGGGGAGGCCGTCGCCCATGGCCTGGGGATATCATCCGTGCGTGAACACGGGAGCCGGACGGCAGACCTCGTCGCGGGCGCCCGAATGGCCGGTAAAATGGTTGCCCTGCATGCGGGGGAAAAGGACGGGCGCGATCTCGAAGACGCCATCGCCTGTGATCCCGATCTTCTCGTGCACTGTACGCATGCCACCGATCATCACCTGCGGGTGATCGCCGATGCAGGGATACCGGTGGCTGTCTGCCCGCGTTCCAACTGGCGGCTCGGGGTCACGTCGTCCGGGGACTTCCCCCCCCTTCGCAAGATGATTGAGGCGGGCTGTGAGGTCTGGCTCGGGACGGACAATGTCATGTTTGTCCAGCCCGACATGGGGGCGGAGATGTCGTTTGTGAGCTATGTATACGGCATGGACGAGAGAACGATCCTAACAATGGCAACCGCGGGGGCGGCGCTTGCAGGCACGTCCTATGTCATCGAAGAACACACAACAGCACATCTCATTGCCGTCGATGGTGCCTCCGGGAATGCGCTTTTCTCGAAAAATATTGCGAAATCGGTCGTAAATCGACTAAATTCCCTGTCAATTGAAGGAACTATTTTAAATTGATATTCAATACACTATTGTGACAATTCTGGAGAGGTGACCCGTGTACAAGAAAATACTGGTTGCAGTAGACGGCTCCGATATCAGTCGTAAGACCCTTAAGGTCGCCATCGATGAGGCGAAGGTGTGGGGCAGCGATCTTACTGTCGTTTATGTGCTTGAAACCGGTATGTTTGAAGGCATTCCTACCGATCAGAAGATGGAGTATATCCGGAATCTGTTCGAACAGCAGGGGAACAATGTCTTTGAGTATGCCGAAGACCTCGGGAGAGAGGCTGGCGTCAAGGTTGACACCATCTTCAAAGAGGGCCATGCGGGAATTGAGATTATTAATGCCGCCGGTGAAACCGGTGCCGATCTGATTGTCCTCGGATCACATGGCAGGAGTGATATCGAAAAGATTCTCCTGGGCAGTGCCTCTGCCCATGTCGTTCATCACAGCACGGTCAGTACTCTGGTGGTGAGAGTATAAGCAAGAATTATGTTCGTGAGGTAATGACTACGGATGTGGTGACCGTCGAGATCCCGGGCAACCGCGACGAGGTTCTCAGGATCCTGAAACGTACGGGCATCAGCGGTGTCCCTGTCCTGAAGGAAGGGGTGCTGGTCGGCATTATCACCCGGAAGGATATGCTTCGAAAGCCGGATGAGATGCAGCTCGGGCTGTTGATGACGCCGGATCCCATTACGATCAGCCCCGATGCCACCATCGCTGAAGCGGCGGAAATACTCACGAGGAATAATTTCCGTCGGCTTCCGGTCGTTGAAGACGGGGTTCTTGCGGGTCTTATCAGCGTGTCGGATATCGTTGGCGCCATCGCCCAGATGAAGATAGGCGATGAGATCAAGGGCCGGTTTCTGACGCACACGTTTGCCATCTGGGAAAACACGCCGCTTCCGCTGGTCGGACGAATCATGGAGATGTCGGGGTACGATGCGGTCCCTATCCTGAATGAACATGCGCAGCTGACGGGCATTGTCTCTGAACTGGACCTTATCCGCCATTCGTCCATCGAGGACAGCGTGGAGGTAAGCGACTTCTCCAACGGGACCGATGACGACGAATGGACCTGGGAATCCATCCGTGATATGCACACCATATCGTATGGCATTTCCAAGGTGCAGCTTCCGAACAAACCGGTAAAAGAAGCGATGGTTACCGATGTCGTCGCGGTCCCCCTGAACGCGGAGATCAGTGAATGCGCCCTGAAGATGAAGCGTGCACGGGTGGACCAGCTTCCGGTCGTCAACGGCGATCGGAAAATGATATCAATGCTCTATGACAGGGATCTCATCCGGATACTGCTCAACGGCGGCGTTGCCTGAGGCGTCCCGCCCGGACCGGAATCTTTATCATTTTTTTGTCGAAATGGATCTGATACGGCCAATACCTTTAAGAAAACAGGGTACATTGTATATCTGAACGCTTTTCATCCTTTATACTGTTACTTTTGGCTGGAGGACTTCAAATGGCAGAACTTTCTGAGACAATAGCAAAAGGGACCACTACGGTCGGAATCGTGTTCAGCGATGGTGTAGTTCTTGCAACCGAACGCCGTGCCACGATGGGAAATATGATCGCCAGTAAAACGGCGAAGAAGGTGTACCAGATAGCGGATCGCATTGGCATGACGACGGCGGGCGGTGTCGGTGACGCGCAGCAGCTGGCACGGCTGATGCAGGTGGAATGTTCTCTCTATGAGATACGGAGAGGGCGTCCCATGACGGTCGGGGCTGCCGCAACCCTTCTCTCGAATGTGCTCAACCAGAACCGCATGTACCCGTACTATGTCCAGCTTCTCGTTGGCGGGTATGACAAGAACGGGGCGAGTGTCTATTCGGTCGATGCGCTCGGCGGAGCCTCCCGCGAGGACGATATCGTCGCGACCGGGTCGGGATCGCCGTTTGCCTACGGTGTCCTCGAGGACAGGTTTGCAAAGGACATGTCCGAGGAGGAGGCGGTGGACCTTGCAAAGCGTGCACTGAAATCTGCAATGCGTCGTGACTCCGCTTCCGGTGAATCGATCTGCATCGTTGTCATCACCAAAGACAAATACCAGGAATACAGCGAGGAGGGTATCTGAAACCCGCCTTACCCCCAATTTTTCAATCTTTTTTTAGGACGGTTTTAATGTTAATTGATGAACGACTTGAGGAATTCAAGAAAAAGATAAATGCGAAAGTACCGGCCGGTATTTCCGTATCAGAGGTTGAATTCGAAGGCCCGGAACTTGTCATCTATACCGATGACCCGAAGAGGTTTGCCGAGGAGGCGGATCTCATCAGGATTCTTGCCCGGGATTTGAGAAAACGCATCGTCGTGCGCCCGAATATTCTGGAAGACCCGGAGGTTGCCGTCGGCAGAATCCGCAGCGTGGTTCCCGAAAACGCCGGTATTACCGATATGTTTTTTGATCCCGATACCGGCGAGGTCATCGTCGAAGCGGAGAAACCCGGCGTGGTGATCGGGAAAAACGGTTCGACCCTGCGAGACATCACCCGCGAGATCGGCTGGTCGGCGAAGGTGGTACGGACCCCCCCGATAGAGAGCAAGACGGTGAAGGACATCCGCCAGTACCTCCGGTCCGTGAAGGATGAAAGGAAGGAGTTTCTCAGGAGAATCGGGAGGCGCATTCACCGCGATGTGACCAGCAAGGATAAATGGCTGCGGGTCACCACGCTCGGGTGCTGCCGTGAGGTGGGGCGTGCGGCATTCCTCCTCACCACACCGGAGAGCAAGATTCTCATCGACTGTGGAGAGAAGCCGGGGTCGATAACGGAAGGGTATCCGTACCTGTATGTCCCCGAAATATACCCGCTCAACACGCTCGATGCGGTGGTGCTGACGCACGCCCACCTGGACCACTGCGCGATGGTGCCGCTGCTCTTCAAATACGGCTATGACGGCCCGGTCTACAGCACTCCTGCGACAAGGGACCTCTCTGCGATGCTGCAGCTCGATTATCTCGACGTGGTCAATAAGGAGACCGGCACCGTCCCCTATTCCTCCAAAGAAGTGCAGAAGTATCTCCAGCACTCGATCACGCTCAATTACGGGAGCGTCACCGATATCGCACCGGATGTAAAACTCACCTATCACAATGCCGGGCACATCCTCGGGTCGGCGATCTGTCACTTCCATGTGGGAGACGGCCTCTACAATGTCGCCTTCACCGGCGACTTCAACTATGGCAAGACCCGTCTCTTCGGTCCGGCGACGGTCCAGTTCCCGCGCCTCGAGGCACTCTTCATGGAGAGCACCTATGGAGGGTCGAACGACAACCAGCCGTCAAGGAAGGAAGCCGAGCAGAAGCTCTATGATTTTGTGAATACGACGATCAACCGCGGCGGGAAGGTCATCATTCCTGCGTTTGCCGTGGGGCGGTCCCAGGAAGTCATGCTCGCGCTTGAGGAGGGCATCAGGCTCGAAAAGATCCCGAATGTCAAGGTCTACCTCGACGGCATGATCAAGGAGGCGACGGCCATCCACACGACGTATCCGGAGTACCTGAACCCGGACCTCAGGACCCAGATCTTCCGCGAGGGGATGAACCCGTTCCTGGCGGAATGCTTTGAACAGGTCGACTCCCCGGACCTCAGGCAGCGGGTCATCGAGGGCGACCCGTGCATCATCATCACCACCAGCGGTATGCTGAGCGGCGGGCCGGTCATGGAATATCTGAGGAACCTTGGCTCCGATGAAAAGAATATGCTGATCTTTGTCGGCTACCAGGCGGACGGGACGCTTGGCCGCAGAATCCAGAAGGGGTGGAAGGAGATCCCGCTCGGGAGAAGGGAGACGATCGTGGTGAACCTGGAGATTGAGACGGTCGACGGGTTCTCCGGGCATTCCGACCGGAAGCAGCTGATGGCGTATGTCAATCACCTCCAGCCGCGTCCGGAGAAGATCTTCACCATCCACGGGGATGAGAAGAGCACGATCGATCTCGCATCGTCCATCTACAAGCGGTACCATATCCAGACGGCAGCCCCGATGAACCTGGAGACGTATCGGCTGGTATAGGAGGGGAACGGCGGTACCGATAATGAGGGAGCCGGGGGAAGTGATCGGGTGAAACAGCGCTTATCGCTCATCATCGGCATATTTGCCGTCATGGCACTGTCCAACGCCGTTGTACCCATTCTCCCTTTTTTTGCGTCCGAAGCTCCTGCGGTGCAGGGGGTCATATTTTCCGCCTACTTCTTCGGTGCGTTTCTCTCGGTCATCCCGGCCGGCATCCTCGGCGACCGGTATGGGACGAAGCGGTTCATCCAGGCAGGCCTGCTCCTCACCGTCGTCACCGGAGCGGTGCTCTTTCTCGCGCCGCACCATCCCATGGTGGTGGTGGCGGCGAGGGGCCTCGAAGGGATTGGCGCGGGGTTCTTCGTTGCCTCCGCCCTTTCGTGGGTGAACGTGCAGCCCGACAGCCGTAAGCTGTCGGGGTATTACTTTGCCGCGCTCAACGTCGGGCTGCTCAGCGGCCTTATCATCACCGGATGGCTGACCGCCTTCGGTGCCACCACGGGCATTCTGGTGTTCACCGGTATCAGCATCGTCCCCCTGCTGCTGAGCCTTACCATCTCGGAATGCGGGAGGGAGGACCGGGAGATTGCCCCGGTGAAGGATGCGGCGGTCATGTTCAGGTGGATTTACCTCTCCTCCTTCATCCTCGTCGGGACGACCGGGGTGGTCTCCTCCCTCTACCCGGAATTTACCGGGGTGCTTCCGGTCGTCGTCTCGGTGCAGCTCGCTGCGATGAACATGGGTACGGTCATCACCTCGCTTGCGGCGCCGTACGTGCGGATGCAGCCGGTCCCCCTCATCCGGGCAGGGGGGATGGTGATGGCGATTGCCGTCGCCCTCGCATTTTTTGCCCCTGAATACGGGTGGCTTGCCGTCATGATCGTGCTTGCCGTCATCGGCGGGGTGATGGGGTTCGTCTTCGTCGCCCAGATGGCGTTTCTTGCACAGTCGAAGATACGCCAGGGGACGGTCGCCGGGATATTCAACGCTTCAGCCTATGGCGGGATGGCCTTCATGCCGTTTCTTGCAGGGGTTGTCGCGGAGGGTGCCGGGTATCCTGCGGCATTCGGCCTGACCGCGCTCCTCTGCGTATTCATCGCGGTCTTCATCGTGCGCTGCGAATGCCTGATCACCGACTCGTCTGCATGAACAGGCATCCCCTTTTTTTCCGTCAGCTCATCGGTCAGGAAAGTGCGGCCGTGACGGGAAGGTCTCCGGTGAGGGATACGCCCTGTTGCTGCCGGGGGCGGTGACCCGCGCCGGTATGAGAGAACGGCTATGCACCCGAAAGGTATGACGTTCCCCGGTCAACACCACGGCGGCACTTGTACCGTCATCCCACGCTGGTCCTGATGGCTGGAGTGGGCGGGCACCCGGCGGTAGTTCCAGGAAGCATGACGCATGAAACGGTGCACTCCTTCATGCACCGGAGAAAAAAAGAAGGGGGATTTCGCCTACTCCTTTCGGGTAAACTGCACGAGCAGGAAGACCGCACCTATCACCATGAGCGGAACATACAGTGAGGGGAATTCAGGCACCACGGGCGGTTCTCCACCGTCCACCGTGACCGTCACCGCGTTGCTGGTTGCGGTAAGCGGGGCTCCGGCGCCATCCATTCCTGTCACCATTGCCGTGTTGGTCGTGGTTGCAAACAGGTTGGTAGTCGCTGTGTAGATCCAGGATTCTTCCGGATCGAGCACGCCGTCACCGTCGGTATCGCCGCTGTCCGGCCCGGCTATGACGCCGAGCTGATTATCGGTCAGCACGATATCCGAGATCTCCACCTCTTTTTTGTTGAAGACGTTGTAGGTGTAGGTGACCTCATCACCAGGACTTACCGCAGTATCCGATGCGGATTTGATCACATCGAAGTCAGAGAGAGGGGGCGGGGGGGCAAACCTCTCGAGAGTGAGGAGCGCCCAGGCGGTGGACAGCTCGGGGCTGACGTAATGAGATGGTGTTCCATAATACCAGATATACGCCGGGCTTGATGGCCATGACCCATCAGCGTTCTGTTCATCGATGATCGCGGTTGCGATATCATCGTACCAGTCCGCAACCCCGGGCACGCCATTCGAGGGTATGGCCATGGACTCAAACCCTTTCATCAGGCAATACGTGGCCTGATACTCGACGCTGCCGGTCATCCCCCATCCCTGGACCCAGTCTCCGGTCCAGTGCCGGGCGATGTAGTTCAGCGCTTCCTCAGCCCTCTCGTCCGTGGCGGCATCCCCGACGAACGCCATCTGGGTGAGCAGGTTCCCCGTCTTCAACGAGTTGACCCAGTAGTCAGGAGATGTGTAGCCGGAACCGCCATCCAAATCCGCATTCACTCCGTCGCCCCAGTCGCTCTGGATGTAGTCGATGTAGTTATCCAGCTCGGTCCGGACGAAGGACGGAATGACGCATTCATAGTTGTAGAGCGGCTCCTGGGCATACAGAAGGCCCAGCATGGCATAGCCGGCATTCGACTGGTCCGCAGACGATCCTCCGCTGACGGCGCCATACGACCAGCCGCCACGGGCGCTCCCGGCATCGGTCTGGGCGTAGGCCATCCAGTCGGTCAAATCCTGGAGCACGTCACCATAGGTCCATCCTGCCAGGGGGCCGGTTGTGACCACCTGTCCGGGATCCCTGCCTGCGGCGATGGCCATCATTAAGATGCCCGTGTTATAGACGCTGTTTCCCACGGAGACCCCGAGGCCGTCGCCGTCCGTGTCAGGGTTTCCTGCAGTCTGTGATGATATGGCAACTGTGTTGGCAGAAGCGAGGAGATAATCCAGCCCGTCCTCAACATTCCCGTTCAACGGATAATCGGGATCGAACGGGTCATAGCCCAGTTCAAAGGCGCGGTCCTGCAATTTCACCACAACAAGACCGGTTGTCCCATATCGATCGCCGGATTGACTTCCGCTGTGCCAGGAGCCGTCAGCTTGTTGAACCGACGCCAGCCAGTCAATTCCGTCATCGATTGAATCTGCTATGTCCTCCGCTGTTGCCGCGGCAACCGGACTTGCACAGAGCAGAACAAGTACAATGACGAGATATATCCACATTTTTTTGTTCTTCACCGTAATTCCTCCATCAATTGTGGTTCACCATAGGAGCCTGCGCTTCCACGAATGAAGCCGGGTGGTGATTTCTCCGAATAATATTAGTTGTATGCAAGGCGCAACCGTCCGGCATTCACCCCGGCCGGATACCCCGGCAGAATGGGAGGAATCTCTACGGATCCGGCAAAAACGGCATCACGGTCTCCATGGACCTCAGCCGGCCGATTTCACTGATGATGAAGGGAATGGACCGTTAGGCGATGTAATGTTTATTTTTTGTCCCGGACCGGCCGAATACCAAAAAGAGGAACGTTCAGAGGGTGTTAGATGAAAAAGAAAACAAGTAAATGATTATCCCAGACAAATTAGAATACTTAGATGAAAAGAAACTAGATTTCATTTTATTGACAGATCAACGATATCTGCTGAATTCCATACTGAATTGAAATAATTTAGCAATTCAATAAAAATTTCAGTGTTTACAGAGTTGGAGTATAGATTCTGATTTCCCATCAAGCCCCGAGTATTGGCATAATCAGGATATTTATTAAGGCTACAACATCCCCATCCAGTAGGATCAACAATAACTGCAGCACAAATTGGCTCTTCTTTATGACAGCGTACTTCTAAAGAGCCTGGATTTGTATATTTTTTATTATTAAAATTATTTATATCCCTACATATTGAAATAGATGCAATATACTCTGCTTTCAATCGGCCAGAAATTACATTGTTTTTAAATTCTTCTTTAATTTCTCTTTTTTTGAATTCTTCGCAATAAATACTGAGAATCAGAACCTTAACATCAATGCCCTTAAGCAATTTATCCAATAATATTTCTCTACCTTGATGAAGAGGCCCGAGTGCATTTATACCTAAAATCAAAATTTCTTCCTTTGCCGACTCCATTAAATCTAAATCTGTAGAAATTCTACGCTTTTTTATATATTTTATAAACTCTTTAAAGTCAGGTTTTATAACTCTCCATTCTCTCCCCATTTTTATTCCTTTCAATTGACCTGTCAGTAAATAGTGTCTAATAGTACGCTCATCGCGATTCATTAATTCTGCGGCTTCTTTTACAGTTAACAGAATATTATTATTTAATCCCTCTATATTTGATTTCATGCTCGATCTCTTCTTTTTTTAAAAAATAAAACTAACGGCAAGACCGGATCTTTTTAATAAAATTATATAATATTAGGATAATCTTTCAGCGGGTAGAAATACCTAGGTAAAAAATGACAAAAGAAAAATGGGTTGATAAAAATCACGTTAGAGTGACAACAGATGATGGTAGAAGATCTTACTTATACAAAAGTGATGGATGGACAAGAACTTGTGAAGAAGTCGCAGATCATACCAAAGATGGCAAAACAATAGCCTATGAAGCAGATAACTCCTTTAGCGGTACAATGTTCTTTGGCGGGAAAGGAAAGCGTAAATAAGCAAGTCAAAAACTAACCAAACATCTGGATAAATACCCAAATACACTTTTTTAAAAGAGGGAAAAATTCGATTGATCAGATATTCATAATGAACAATTATTCACAAAAACCAAAAAACGGATGCGAGGGAAGGGATTCGAACCCTCGAACTCCTACAAGACTAGGCCCTGAACCTAGCGCCTTTGACCTGGCTCGGCAACCCTCGCGCCTTACTCTATACGCAGTTCCTGAAAATAAATGTGTTCATCAGGTTCCGGGATGCTGCTCCTTCCCGTTCCTGGTTTTCCGCAGTTCGGCTTCTCTCAGCTCTTTCCTGCGGATCTTTCCGGAGATCGTTTTGGGGAGCGATTCAACGAATTCCACCGCCCGCGGGTACTTGTAGGGTGCGGTCACCTGCTTCACATGGTTCTGGAGCTCCCGGATGAGTTTTTCGGACGGGCTGTGGCCGGGGGCGAGCACGACGAATGCCTTGACGATCTGTCCCCGGATCATGTCCGGCGTGCCGATGACGGCCGCCTCCTGGACCGCCGGGTGCTCGATGAGGGCGCTCTCCACCTCGAAGGGCCCGATGCGGTACCCCGATGCCTTGATCACGTCGTCGTCACGGCCGACGAACCAGAAATACCCGTCTTCGTCGCGGTAGGCGCGGTCACCGGTGTAGTAGTAGCCGTCACTGAAGGCGTGCCGGGTCTCCTCTTCGTTGTGCAGGTACTCCATGAAGAGGCCCATCGGCCGGGGTTCGGTTTTGATGGCGATGTGCCCCTCCTCGTTCACCGGTGCGGGGCTGCCGGTCTCGTCGAGCACCTCGACCTGCCATCCGGGGGAGGGGAGCCCCATCGAACCGGGTTTGACCTTCATGCAGGGGAAGGTGCCGATACAGAGCACCGTCTCCGTCTGCCCGTACCCCTCGTAGATGGTGAGGCCCGCCGTGTCCTCCCAGACCTTGATCACCTCGGGGTTGAGCGGTTCGCCCGCACTGCAGCAGTGGCGCAGTTCGGAGAAGTCATATTTTTCCAGGTCCGCGAGGATCAGCATGCGGTAGATGGTGGGGGGCACGCAGAAGGTGGTGACGCCGTATTTCTCCATCAGGGGGAGCAGTTCGGTTGCGTTGAATTTCCCCCGGATGTCATAGACGAAGATGGCGGCGCCCTCTATCCACTGCCCGAAGAGTTTGCCCCATGCGCTCTTCCCCCACCCGGTGTCCGCCACCGTGAAGTGAAGGTCGGTGCTCCTGATATCATGCCAGAACCGCCCGGTCACGATATGCCCGAGGGCATACCCGTGGTTGTGGAGCACCATCTTCGGCTCGCCGGTCGTCCCGGAGGTGAAGAACATCAGCATCGGGTCGGTGAGTTTGGTGCGCCCCATGCCGTGCAGCGGAATGAGCTTGCTGGAGACGGGTGCGGGGTAGGCGAGCTCGACCGGGTAGCTGATCCATCCATCACGCTCGCCATCGATCAAAAACCGCGACTTGAGCGACGGGCAGTCTTCGAAGATCGCATCGACCTTGTGGGCATTTTCCGCATCGGTGATGACCATCCTGATGTCGGCGGCATCGATGCGGTATTTGAGGTCCTTCTCGGTGAGCATGGTGGGGGCCGGGCAGTAGGTGATGCCCATCTTGATGAGGCCGAGGACGATGATCCACCATTCCGGCACCCGCGGGAGCATGATGAGGACCTTTTCCCCTTTGCAGGGCCCGTATTTGATGAACATATTGGCGACCTGGTTCGAGAGGCGGGAGAGGTCGCGGAAGGTGAATTTCTTCTCCTCGCCTTTCTGGTTCAGCCAGATCATCGCAAGTTTGTTCCGGTCCTTCTTCGCCCATGCATCGACGATGTCGAACCCGAAGTTGAAGTATTCCGGTGCATCGATGGCAAAGGAGCGGTAGGTCTCCTCGTAGTCCGCCATGTTGTGCAGGGCGGCGGCATCGTCATCCGTGGTGATCGTCAGGGGGAGGGATCCGCTGCCGTTGAGTGATGCAAACTTTGTGGTGCAAACATCATTTATCCATTCTGACCGGGATACTCCCCGGTTTTTGCATTCGGCATCAATTTTTGTGACAAGCGAATCATCCATCGTTATGGAGTAGCGCACCATATCATAAGCGATTGGTGCAGAATAAGATAAATGGTTCGGCACGGTGGTGCAGGCCCGCCGGGGCCGGGGAAAAAAGGGTTATTCCTCCTGTGCCTTCTTCAGTTCCTGGTCCCGGAGCACGTTGCGCTTGATCTTGCCGGAGAGCGTCTTCGGGAGTTCCTCGACGAATTCGATGACACGGGGGTATTTGTAGGGGGCGGTGACCCTCTTGACATAGGTCTGCAGCTCTTTTACGAGCGTCTCCGACCCCTCGAATCCGGGGGCGAGGACGACAAAGGCCTTGACGACCATGCCGCGGATCCGGTCGGGTGAGCCGACGACCGCGGACTCCTGCACTGCCGGATGTTCGAGGAGCGCGCTCTCCACCTCGAACGGCCCGATGCGGTAGCCCGAACTCTTGATGACGTCGTCGTCCCTTCCCACGAACCAGAAGTAGCCGTCTTCGTCGCGGTAGGCCTTGTCGCCGGTGAAGTAGTAGCCGTGGGCAAAGGACTCGTCATTGGCCTCCTTGTTGTCGAGGTATTTTACGATGAGGCCGACGGGGCGCGGGTCGAGCGAGATGGCTATCCTCCCCTCTTCATAGTTGTTGACAGGGTTCCCGTCTTCATCGAGGAGATCGATATGCCATCCGGGCATCGGTCGGCCCATGGAGCCGGGTTTGTGGGGGATGCAGGGGAAGAGGGCGATGGCGCAGCAGGTCTCGGTCTGCCCGTAGCCCTCGTAGATGGTAAGCCCGGTCCCCTCCTCCCAGACCTTGATCACCTCGGGATTGAGCGGTTCGCCCGCACTGCAGCAGTGGCGCAGTTCGGCGAGATCGTACTTTGCAAGGTCGGCGAGGATGAGCATGCGGTAGACCGTCGGCGGGCAGCAGAAGGTCGTCACCTCGTATTTCTCTATGAGCGGGAGCAGCTCGGTGGCCTTGAACCGGCCCCAGACGTCGTAGATAAGCAGACAGGCGCCCTGTATCCACTGGCCGAAGATCTTCCCCCATGCGCATTTTGCCCAGCCGGTGTCGGAGTAGGTGAAGTGCACGTCATTCTCGCGCACATCCTGCCAGAACCGTGCCGTCACGATATGGCCGAGCGGGTAGGCGTTGTTGTGGAGCACCATCTTCGGCTCACCGGTGGTCCCCGAGGTGAAGTAGATCAGCATGGGGTCGATGGCGCGGGTCCTGTTGTCATAGGGGATGCTGACCTTCCGGTGGGAGACGGGTGCGGGGAAGAGCAGCTCCATCGGGTAGCTGGCCCATCCCTGCAGCTCCCCGTCGATGATCATCCTGTTCTGCAGCGACGGACACGCCTCGCAGACATCCTCGAACTTCTCGGAGTTTTCCATGTCCGTGATGACCATCTTGAACTTTCCGACGTTGATACGGTATTTGATATCCTTCGGGGTGAGGAGGGTCGGGCAGGGGCAGACGACCGCTCCCAGTTTGATGATGGCAATGACAAAGATCCACCATTCCGGTACGCGGGGGAGCATGAGCATGATACGGTCGCCCTTGTTGATCCCGAACTTCAGCAGGATATTTGCCGCCTGGTTTGACTGGTTCATCATGTCCCGGAAGGTGAATTTCTTCTCGGCCCCTTCCTGGTTCACCCAGATCATCGCCAGTTTATTGCGGTCCTTCTTCGCCCATGCATCGATGACGTCATAGCCAAAATTGAAGTATTCGGGGACATCGATGGAGAATGTCCGGAACGCTTCATCATAATCGGTCAGGTTGTATTCACTTTCTGGCATAGAATCAGTAGGTATTGATCAGCAACTGGTATATGCATTATCGCTTTGCGTGCATCAGGCGCCACAGGAAACCGGCATAATTGGTGCACCACGCGGAAGGTCTGGTGCATGAACGGCCCCTCCCCCTGCCCGCCGGGCGCTACCAGAACCGGTGGGTTTTGATGTAATTTCGTTCGGCTTTGAGGATTTCACGGTAGAAATCGTCGCCTTCCGCCATGGTGGCGATGATGCGGGAGGCGGTGTCGGGGCCGACCCCCCGCGCACTCAGGGCGATGATCGCCATCTTCCCGCTGGAAAGCACGATATTCGCATTTTTGAGGAGCTTTTTTTCCACGGCACGGTCTTCCTCGGTCTTCACGGATTTTTTGACGGCGGGGAGGAGTTCCTCATCCCATGGCTTGAGGGCGGCGATCAGGCGGGCGCCGCATACCGGGCATTGCGGCGGTTCCGTGATGCGGGAGACGACGGTCCTCGATTTCCATTTCCTGCAGTTCATGCAGAAGAGCACCACCTCCTCCTCGCTGAGCCGCCGCCTGATGGTGGCAAGGACCGCCTGGTCCGTCGTGGGGGGAGGGATCATGTCCCGGGACGAGCTGAGCCCCTCGCTCCCGAGGGGGGAGAGGGGGGCGATCTTCAGGGCCACCTTGTCGGAGCGGATATCTTCGATGAGCCGCATGGCCACGCCGGTGTCCATGATCGTGGTGAAGAGTTCGCGGTAGGTCTCCTTCTGGATGGGGGTCCCCTCGAAGAGATCGAGGAGGCGGTGGATGCTGATCCGTTCGTAATCCGCGTCCGTGTCGATGGCGCCGAATTTCTTCGCAATCTGGACGATCTTCCACTTGAAGAGTGCGGTGCGTTTCATGGCGATGCTCAGAATTCCCTCGATATGGGCGGGGTCGAGGGTTTCGAGCAGTTCGAGGATGTGGGACGCCCTGATGGACGAGGGAAGCCGGAATACGATCCGGTAGGCGCTCACCTCGATCCCCACCGATGAGCCGGACCGGGCGGAGAGGAGGACGGAGATCACCCGTGCGAGGGCCTCGTTTGCCTTGTGGCCGCCGCAGATGTTCAGGACGACCCCCTCGTCGAAGTGTTCGAGGGTGACGACGGTGTCGGAGGCGACCGTGTATCCCTTCTCCTCCATGTTCGTGAGAAACCCGGAGAGGTACCGGACGGAGGGGGCATCGGCGCCGTACTCCTCAAACGCCTTCGTCCGCCTGAGCCTGCCGGATTCACGGGCGATGACACAGGGCACCGGTATCTGCTCCCCTTCCCACGAGGGCAGTTCGCCCCGGATCCGGTGGGCGGGTTCGACCTGGATCTTCCCGTCCTCGAGGTTGATCACCTGCCATGCCTGCCCTTTGGTGATGAATACGGCGCCGGTGTGGATCCACCCGACCACGAACGATTCGTCCAGCGTCCCCACCGTGCGCCGGGAGACGATATCAAAGACCTGCACCTTGCGTTCGTCGGGGATCATGGAGAGGTTGGCGTACATGTAGGTGCGGCACCGGCCGGTGCGAGAGACGACGTCGCCGTCAAGCCAGATGAGGCGGTGGGAGGCCATCTGCGCACAGATCTCCCTGACCATGGAGGCATGTCCGGCAAAACACGCGCTGCGGGAGAAGATCTCCTCGATGGCGGGAATGGTGATGTCGCCGTATTCCATCGCAAGGCCCGCGATCTGGTTGGCCATCACGTCCCCCGCCCCCCGGATCACCCGGATGTCTTCCGAGGCGTTGAGCCGGGCCCGCCTGCTGATCACAAGCGACTCGAGGAGGTCGTCGAAGCCGGTCGCAAGGATGGTCCCTTCGGAGACCGTGTGCAGGCGGTGGCCCGCCCGCCCGACGCGCTGGAGAAGGCGCGAGACCTCGCGGGGGCTCCCGAACTGGAGCACATGCCCGATATGGCCGATGTCGATGCCGAGCTCCATGGACGAGGTGCAGATGAGGGTTTTTATCTTCCCTTCCCTGAACCGGTCCTCGGCATCGATCCTCACCTCTCTGGAGAGGGAGCCGTGATGCACCTCCACGTCTCCGCGGTCGTAGAGCTGGTGGCCGAGCGCCTCGGCGGTGGAGCGGGTGTTGACGAAGAGGAGGGTCGAGTGATCGGCGCTGATGCTGCGTTCGACGGCCTGTGTCTGCTGGGAAAACTCCTCGCCCGCGAAGCGGACGGCGAGTTTCATGTGCGGGGCAGAGGGGATGTCGATGATCCGGGAGGGGCGCTCTCCGCAGAGAAACGCCGCCACATCGGCGGGATTTCCCACGGTCGCCGAGAGGCCGATCCGCTGGAACTCCCCCGCATACGGGATGAGGCGTTCGAGGGCGACGGAGAGCTGCGCTCCGCGTTTGCTTCCGGCAAGCTCGTGGATCTCGTCGACGATGACATAGCGGATGTTCTTCAGGTGCTCGCGCAGCCGTTTTCCCATGAAGAGCGCCTGGAGGGTTTCGGGGGTGGTGATGAGCAGGTCCGGGGGGTTGAGCGCCTGTTTTCGCCGTTCGGACTGGGGGGTGTCGCCGTGCCGGACGCCGACGGTGAGCCCGAGTTCATGGCACCACCAGGTCAGGCGCCCGAGGATGTCCCGGTTCAGCGAGCGCAGGGGGGTGATGTAGACGGCCTTGAAGCCGGGGCCGGGCGTCCCGCATATCCGGTCGAAGATCGGCAGCATAGCGCTCTCGGTCTTTCCGGTGCCGGTCGGGGCGATGAGGAGCAGGTGGCGCCGGTCGAGGACGGCGGGGATGGCGGCCTCCTGCGTATCGGAGAGCGCGTCAAATTCCCGCTTTTTCACCAGTTCCCGGATGGCCGGGGAGAGCAGGTCAAGGGCGCTCATCGTCGATCAGGGCCTCCAGGGTGTTGATATAGGTGCCGTCGTCGAGGAACACCTCGGCATCCGCCACGTCGAGGCAGCGGCAGAGGGGAGAGAGCCCGCTCGTCGTGAGCGTGCGGACATCGAGCCCTCCGGCATACTCGAAGAACGCGGGCATGAAGAGGACGCGGGTCGGGGCGCAGGCGGGAGCGCCGGGGCAGAGGCACTCGTTTCTCATGGTCCCCATCACGTAGGCGGGATGCGACCGGAGCGAGCAGCCGACCTCATCGTACAGGTGGAGCACCGGGTGGTGATGGCCGACGATGCAGAGGTGCCCGAGGAGGTCGGGCGAGGGGTAGGTGTGGCCGTGGAGGACGCCGATGCCGTCGATCAGCGCACCGTCGCGGGGGAGGATCTCGGCGGGCTCCATGAACCGCCCGATCCCCCCGTCATGGTTGCCGGGGGCTAGACGGAGGGTGACATGGTCGCGCAGGGTTGCGATGACCCGCGGGAGTTCGGCATACTCCTGCCTGCTCGTCATGGGTATCGCATGCTTGAAGTCGCCCAGGATGATGAGCATGTCGGGGGCGGTCGCATCGATGCAGGCGATGATGCGGTCGAGGCGCTGGTCGGTGTTGCTCGGGATGTGCACGCCGCGCCGCCCGAATTCCGTCTCCGCTCCGAAATGCGTGTCGGCGATGAAGAGCAGGCGGTGCTCTTTTTCGAGAAAGAGCGCCGGTCCTTCGGGAAGAAATTCAGGGTTCATGGACAGAAAAAATACATCAGAGGATACGGAGTCGTCCGGGCTGGGGGCAGTAGCAGTCGCCTTCTTCGATCAGGTGGCTGATGCAGGCCTTCGCGCCGGCCGGGGTGATCCCGCGCTCCACGGCGGCGGCGATGACCTTTCCTGCATCGGCGCCCTGCCTGCCTTCGCTTGCCGCGCGGATCGCCTCGAGCACCGCATCGATATGCTCCTGCGGCGGGGGGCCGGATGGCGTCTCCTCCGGGTCGAGACTGGCGAGTGCCTGTTCTATTGCCGCAACAAGCCCGGCGGCGGCGCCGGTGGCGGGGCCGGTGGCGGGGCCGGTGCCGGGACCGGAAGGTCCCTGCTCCAGTGCGGCAACCGTGCGCATGGCCGTGCTTAAGATCCAGCGGTCACGCGACCGGCGGGGGACTTCCTGCATCCATTCGATATGGAGGAGCGGGGTGTCGCCGCCTGCACCCGCGACCGGCTGCACGGTTGCGGCACAGGAGACGAAGGACGGGACGGGGAGTGCGGCGATCTGATCGTTGAGCTGCAGCGCACGGGCGGGGGTCTGCCCGGAACACGCACCGGTCGGATCGGCGATCCTCAGGTGCAGCCCTCCCGCCGGGCGGCTGCTGCGCTCGATGAGTGCGGCGCAGAAAAAGACCCGCGGGCAGGGAATGCCGGATGCCGACCGCCAGACGCCCGGTGCGGCCCTTTCCCGTGCACCTTCGTTCAAATCCTTCGTGAAGACCAGCTGATACGACTGCATGCCTCTCCCTTGTACAGGTGCTATTGGATGGCGGGAGAAATAGCTACTTGCATCGTCCCCTGCCGGTTCCGGTGCCGCCCGGCATTTGTGCGGCATCCGTCCGGGAACGATTGGTTCATATGAGTCCGGCACAGAGTTTACATACATCGACGGCAGGGACCTGTCCGCATCTTCCGGGGTGAACGCAGTGGAATCAGAACATACCATATGGATTGAGAAATACCGGCCGATGGTGCTGGATGACATCGTCGGCCAGGACGAGATAGTTGAGCGGCTCAAGTCGTATGTGAAGACCGGGAACCTGCCGCACCTGCTCTTTACCGGGTCCGCGGGGATCGGCAAGACCACCTCTGCCGTGGCGCTCGCCCGTGAATTTTTCGGGGATACGTGGCAGGTGAATTTTAGGGAGCTCAATGCCTCGGACGAGCGGGGCATCGACGTGGTCAGGACCCAGATCAAGCAGTTCGCCCGCACCGCACCCCTCGGGGGCGCCGGGTTCAAGATCCTCTTTCTCGACGAGGCCGATGCGCTGACCTCCGACGCACAGGCGGCACTGAGGCGGACGATGGAGAACTATGCCCGGAACTGCCGCTTCATCCTCTCCTGCAACTACTCGTCAAAGATCATCGACCCGATCCAGAGCCGGTGCGCCATCTACCGGTTCCGGCCGCTGGACCGTGCGGCGATCGCATCGGAGCTCGCCCGCATCGCGGAGAAGGAAGGGCTCACGATCACGCCGGAGGCGATCGATGCCATCGTCTACATCTCCCTCGGGGATATGAGAAAGGCGATCAACGCCATACAGGGGGCGGCGATCATCAGCACCGCCATCACCGAAGAGATGATCTACGAGATCACGTCGACGGCACGGCCGGAAGAGATCGACGAGCTGCTCGCAACGGCGCTGAACGGGGACTACGAAGGGGCGGAGTCGATGGTAAACGACCTCCTCTTCTCCCGCGGCATCGCCCCCAACGAACTGATCAACCAGCTCTACCGCGCCGTGATACGCCGGGACTTCGACCGCCAGCTCAAGGTGGCGATCATCTCCCACATCGGGGAGACCGATTTTCGGCTGAGCGAGGGGGCGGCGGCGGAGATACAGGTGGAGGCGCTGATTGCAAACATCGTGCTAACAGCACTGCAGTACCGGGACCGGGCGGGTGAGAAGTAGGTGGACGTCGAACCGGAAGAGGTGTCCGTCACCGACCGCGCGTCCGACTGGAACACATTTTTAAAGAAGCATTATCGGCGGGAGCTCGGGGAGATTGCGAGCCAGTACCCGCACCTGCGTTCGCTGGAGATCGATTACCGCGTCCTCGAGAAATGGGGGAAGACGGGCCTCGAGATGGCCGACGAACTGCTCCGGTCCCCCGGCAAGGTCATCGGGGATGTAAAAGACGCGCTGAAGGACAACAACCTGATCTTCACGAAGGACGAGGAGGAGAAGGTTGCGACGATCAACGTGCGGTTCAGGAACCTCCCGAAAAAACTGGCGGTGCGGGATATCCGGTCCCATCACATCAATACCTTTGTCTCGGTCGAGGGGATTTTGCGAAAGACCACCGAGGTCCGCCCCCGCCTGACGAGCGCGGTCTTCCGGTGCCTCCAGTGCGGCACCCTCACGCCGCCCTACCTGCAGGAGTATTCCCGTTTCCAGGAGCCCTACCGGCCGTGCACCCAGTGCGAGCGCCAGACGAAGATGGATCTCGTACCGCAGCTCTCCAAGTTCGTGGATGCCCAGAAGGTCCGGATACAGGAGTCGCCCGAAGGGCTGCGGGGCGGTGAGCAGCCGCAGACCCTCGATGTCGACGTGATCGACGACCTGACGGGCAAGGTGTCGCCGGGGGACCGCATCATCATCAACGGCACCCTGCGCTCGGTCCAGCGCATCTCCTACGGCCAGAAGAGCACCCTCTTCGATGTGTACCTGGAGGCAAACTCCATCGAGATATCGGAGAAGGAGTTCGAGGAGGTGAACATCTCCGAGGCGGACGAGGCGGCGATCGTCGAGCTCTCGAAGGACCCCGAACTGTATGACAAGGTGTCGCGGTCCATCGCGCCGTCGATCTACGGGCTGACGCAGGTCAAGGAGGCGATCTCGCTCATCCTCTTCGGGGGCATCGCAAAGGAGCTGCCCGACGGCAGCCGTCTCAGGGGCGACATCCACATGCTCCTCGTGGGCGACCCCGGTATCGCCAAGTCGCAGATGCTCAGGTATGTCATCCAGCTCGCGCCCCGCGGGATCTATACGAGCGGGAAGTCCTCCAGTTCCGCGGGACTTACCGCAACGGCCGTCAAGGACGAATTCGGCGACGGGAGATGGACCCTCGAGGCAGGTGCGCTCGTCCTTGCGGACATGGGCATCGCCGCGGTGGACGAGATGGACAAGATGGCCAAGGAAGACCGCAGCGCCCTGCACGAGGCGATGGAGCAGCAGTCCATCTCCATCGCAAAGGCGGGGATCACGGCGACGCTCCGGTCGCGGTGCGCCCTTATCGGGGCGGCGAACCCGAAGATGGGCCGGTTCGACGAGTATGCGCCGATAGCCGAGCAGATCAACATGCCGCCGTCCCTGCTGTCGCGCTTTGACCTGATCTTCATCATGGAGGACAAGCCGGACGCGAAGATCGACCGGGCGATCAGCAACCATATCCTCAAGTCGCACAGCGTCGGGGAGCTGATCGAGCATACCAGGAAGAGCCCGATCGAGGGGGTGGACGAGGAGTACATCCGGCGGCAGCTCGAACCGGTGACCCCGGAGATCGACGCCCTGCTCTTCAGGAAGTATATCGCGTATGCCAAGAGGAACTGCTACCCGATCATGAGCGATGACGCGAGGGACGCGCTCACCGATTACTACCTCAACCTCCGCAACCTCGCCGACGAGAACAAACCGGTGCCGGTCACGGCGCGCCAGCTCGAGGCGCTGGTGCGGCTCGCCGAGGCAAGCGCCCGCGTGCGGCTCTCCGATTCGGTCGACCTGAGTGATGCGCAGCGGGTCATCACCATCATCGACAACTGCCTGAAGAAGGTGGCCTACGACCCGGAGAGCGGGAGCTACGACATCGACCGCCTGGTCACCAGCTACTCCAAGCACAGCCGCGACCTGATACGCGAAATAAAAGAGGTCGTGCGCGAACTGGCGGACCAGAACGGGCGGGCGCAGATGAACGACGTGGTGGCCGAGCTCGTGAAGAACGGGCACAACCGCGATGACGTCCTCAAGCGGATCGATGAGATGAACCGGGACGGGCAGCTGATGCAGCCGCGGCACGGGATCCTCAAGCTCCTCTCCTGAACGGCGCACGTGGCGGCGGGGGCGGGGCGCACCGCTGCATTCTTCTTTTTTACCCCCCAAATACTCACGCATGAATCCTGATAAGGTCCGGGCCGCGTTTGAGGCCGGGATAAAGCTCGGGGCCCTGTACCACCAGTGGGTCGGCACGCCCATCTCCCCCGCGACGGCGCCCTCGGTGGAGACGGCGATCGAGAAGGCCGTCGGCCTCCAGCCGTATGTGACCGGCATCACGGTCCGCATCGATACGGGGTTAATGGAGCTCAACCCCTTCGGGTACAGCGAACTTGCGGGAAAGATGTTTGATGTCGTCATCACCACCGACGTCGGCGGGGAGACCTGCCGGGCGGCACTGGCGTTCGACGGGCAGTATCCTTTGATGAAGATCCTCGACTGACATGCAGGCGTTTTCTTTCCCGGTCACCGACGACCATATCCATATCGACCCGATGAACGGCCGCGGCGCAGAGGCGGTGAAGGACTTCCGGCGTGCCGGGGGCACCCATATGATGCTTGTCACCAAACCGTCGTGGTCGCTGGGCATCCACCCGGTCCGCGGGGACGACTTCCGGGAGGTCTTCGAGATCACCCTCCGGGTGGCGGAGATGATCCGCGAGAACGGGGTGACCGCGTTTCCGGTGCTGGGCGTCCACCCCGCCGAGATTGGCGTCCTTGCCCGGCGCATGCCCCTCGCCGAGGCGGAGGCGCTGATGAAGGACGGCCTGACGGCGGCGGCGGCGTACGTCGCCGACGGGCGTGCGGTTGCGATAAAGAGCGGGCGGCCGCACTACCCGGTGGAGGAGGAGGTGTGGGACGCCTCCAACCGCGTCCTTCTGCATGCACTGGAGCTGTCTGCGGATACCGGGTGCGCCCTCCAGATCCATTCGGAGAGCGGGCCCTGCGCGGATGTCGCCGTGATGGCGGCGGAGGCGGGGATGCCGGTGGAGCGGGTCGTCAAGCATTTTGCCGTTCCGGAGACCCCGCTCACCCCGTCGCTCGTCGCCAGGCACGAGGCGATCCCGGCGCTCGTGCAGGCGGGGCGGCGGTTCATGATGGAGAGCGACTACATGGACGACAACTCCCGTCCGGGGGCGGTCATCGGGCCGAAGTCCGTGCCCCGGTTCACCCGGCGGCTGTGGGAGAGCGGTGCGATGGATGAAGAGGCGGCATGGCGCATCCATGCAGAGACGCCGTCACAGGTCTACGGCATTGATATCGTGCTCTCCTGACGGGGGAGGACGCCACCCTTTGTTTTTTTACGCATCCTCGCCGATGGGTACATGCAATGTACCTGAAAATACACCGCATACAGGGGACCGGCGGGATCGTTGCCGTCTGTGACAGGGACCTCCTGAACAGGACATTACGCCACGGGGAGATCGAGATCTGCGTGAGCGAAAAGTTCTACGGGAACGAGGAGGCCGGCCGCGACGAGGTCGTCAGGGCACTGAAGAGTGCGGGAAACATTAACCTTATTGGGAAAAAGGCTGTTAGTGTAGCGATAGAGTGCGGCGTCCTGGCCGAAGGGGCCTATATGCTCATCGAAGGGGTGCCGCACGCCCAGATATACCAGGCCTGATGCAAACCATGAATATCCAGGAAAATTTCTGCCCGAAATGCGGCGGACCAACAGAGAACGAAGGCATCTGCAACACATGCCTGGCAGAGAGCATCGAGTGGATCGTGGCGGAGCCGCGGGTGGTCTGTGCCTACTGCCCGACCTGCGGGTCCATCAAACAGGGGAACACCTGGTCGGATACCACCAGGGAGCGGCAGGTGCTCGCGGAGGAGCTCGCCCTCGGCGCACTTTCCGTGCACCATGATGTGCAGGACCTTCACCTGACGGTGGAGAGCCACGAACCGAGCCCGAACAGGACGAAGTGCATCATCCACGCGGAGGGGACGCTCTACGGGGTGCCGAAGACAGCGCGCCTCGATGTCCTCATCGCGTGGAAGAAGGAGCAGTGCGACCGCTGCAACCGGTTGTCCGGGAACTACTACGAGGGCGTGATACAGGTGCGGGCGACGGACCGGACGCCCGATATCCATGAACGGGCGCGGGTGGAGGCGATCGCCACGAATATCGAGGAGAGCCTCCTTGAGGCGGGCGACCGCCTCTCCTTTGTCAGCCGCATCGATGATACGAAGGACGGCGTGGACATCGTCATATCGAGCCACCATATCGGGGATATGATCACGAAACAGGTCACCACGGAGCTCGGGGGCAAGACGACCCGGCACCCGAAACTCTTCGGCGAGCGGGACGGGAAGAAACTCTACCGCATCACCTATCTCGTGCGGCTCCCCCGGTACCGCCGCGGCGATGTGATCGAGGTGAAGAACCGGTACTATGAGGTGCGGTCGGTGGATTCGGGGACGCTGAAGGTCTTCGACCTGCTGGAAGGGATCATGAACGTGATCCGCGAGGATGACGACTACCGGATCGTCGCCAACGTGAGGGATGCACAATATGTCACCGTGTCCTTCATCGACGGCGATATGGCGGGCATTCTGGACCCGGACACCTTCATGCCGATCACGATCCCCGCCCTTGCCTGGCTGAACCTCGCCGAGGGGTCGGAGTTTCGGATCCTCCGCGACCGCGAGAACGACCGCATCGTTCCGGTCGGGTAGCCGCGATGAGGGTCCGGGCCGTCCCGCTGGAGCGCCTTTCTGCGGTCATGGACGAGCCGTGGGTGGACACGGGCCGCCGCCCGTATATCCGTGACGGGACGGCATTCGTCCCGGTGGCGGCGGGGTATCCCTGCGACCGGGAGATCGACGAGCGGCGGCCGTACACCGGGCGGGGCTACCAGATGGTCGGGGATATCGCGCTTACCCACGGGCGGGTGCCGACGCCGGAGGAGACGGAGGCGATCCGTGCGTGGGCACGGCCTTCGGCGCACCTGCATATCACCGGGTACGACGGGGTGATGCGGACCCCGGCGACGATCCCCCTCTACGGGGCGCCCCACGACGTCACCCACCACGAGGCGGGGCTGTCCTACCGGCTCGACCCGTCGCGGGTGATGTTTGCGATGGGCAACCGTGACGAGAAGATGCGCATCGAGGGGTGCGTGGGGTTGTCTGTTAAAAAGTCCGGCAGGGCGGAGCGGTGCGCCGATATGTTCGCGGGGATCGGCTACTTCACCCTCCCGGCCGCACGGGGGGGTGCGGCGGTGCACGCGATGGAGATCAACCCGACGTCCTTTGCCTACCTCCTGGAGAATGTGCGGGAAAACGGCCTTTCGGCACGGGTCGACCCGGAATGCGGGGACTGCCGCGACCTGCTCAGGGGCGTCTACAACCGGGTGATCATGGGGCATTTTGCTGCGCAGGACTTTTTGCCGGACGCCCTGTCGCACGTGCGCCCCGGCAGCGTGCTGCACGTGCACAGCATCGGCGGCATCAGGAGCGCCATCGGCACCGCCTGCAGGGAGCGCGGCATGGAGGCAGAGATATCTGTGAGAAACGTGAAAAAATATGCACCGGGACGGTGGCATATGGTGCATGATGTGGTGATCCGATGAGACGGACGGCGTCGATACTTGAGGGAAAAGAGATCGTTCTCGGCATCACCGGGAGCGTGGCGGCGGTCGAGGACGTGCGGCTCGCCCATGCGCTGCGGAGGAGAGGTGCGCGGGTGCGGGCGGTGATGACCGCGGCGGCCTGCGGCATCGTGCACCCGGATGCGATCACCTACGCGACCGGCGAGGGGACCATCACCCGGTGCTCGGGGCTCGTGGAGCACGTGACCTATTGCGGCGACGGCGGCTCCGCTGATCTCCTGCTGATCGCCCCGGCGACCGCAAACACGCTCTGCAAGATCGCCCACGGCATCGACGATACGCCGGTCACCACGTTTGCCACCACCGCCCTCGGGAGCGGGATGCCGGTCGTCATCGTGCCCGCGATGCACGAGAGCATGTACCGCCACCCGGGGGTCGTGCGGTGCCTCGCCATCCTCAGGGAATGGGGCATCACCATCGTCGAACCGAGGATCGAGGAGGGGAAGGCGAAGATCGCGGACCTCGGCGAGATCGTCATCGAAGCGGAGCGGGCGGTCTCGGGCCGGCCGCTGGAGGGCAAGCGGGTGCTCGTCACCTCCGGCCCCTGCCGGGAGGAGGTCGACGACGTGCGGGTGCTGACGACCCGGTCGAGCGGGCGCATGGGGGAGGAGCTTTCGCTGCAGGCCTACCGTCTCGGGGCGGACGTGACGGTCGTCCACAGCGGGCGCGTCCCCTGCGTCAGAAATGTGCATGCGGAGTCCGCCGCGGAGATGCGCGAGGCGGTGCACCGCATCTGCCGGGACGGCCAGATCGACTATTATATCAGTGCGGCGGCCATCTCGGACTTCGTCCCGCGCCGGCACACGGGGAAGATCCGATCGGGGGAGGAGGTCATCCTCGAACTGGTCCCCCAGCCGAAGATCCTCCGGGAGGTGCTCGAGGCGGCGTACCGGCCGGGATGCGTCGTCGCCTTCAAGCTGGGATGGGACGTCGAGGCGGCGGCCCGCGATCTCCTCGACCAGGGGGCCGATATGGTGGCCGCCAACACCCCCGACACCCTCGGGTCGCCGTCCGGCAGGTATGCGCTGATCCGCACGGGGGAACGGCGCGAGATTGAAGGGACGAAGGATACCATTGCAGCAGGGATATGGGACGCACTGCTGTAGCTTTTTCTCCGGGGCACATCTCCGGGACGTTCCGGCGGGTCGAAGGGCCGACCTATGCAGATACCGGGAGCATCGGGACCGGCATCGTCATCGACAGCGGCGTCACCGCCCGCGTGCGGGAAGCCCGGCGCACCTCGGTCACCGTCCATGAACACCGGAGCGGGGCGGGGGGCGGCGTCGTCACCCGGACCGGGTCGCCGCCCGTCGAGTATGCGCTTGCACGGATGGGGGTTGTTGCGGAGGTCGCCACCACCTCGCACCTGCCCGCGGGGTCGGGGTTCGGCCTCTCGGCGGCGGCGCTGCTCTCGTCGATCACCGCCGCAGACGCCCTCTTCTCGCTCGGGATGGGGAGGGAGGCGATCGTCGCCCTCGCCCACGAGTGCGAGATCGTGCACGCCTCCGGCCTCGGGGACGTGGCCGCCTGCGCGGGCGGGGGGCTCGTCTGCCGGCGCACCCCCGGCCCTGCCGGGGATATCGTCCGCATCACGGGCATGACGGAGAGGATCTTCACGGTCCACTTCGGGCCGCTGAACACGGCGGACGTGCTCGCACGGCCGGATCTGATGGAGCGGGTCGAACGGGCGTTTTCGCCGGGGTGCCCGGAAGACCTGCCCCGGTTCTTCACCCGCGCCCGTGCCTTTGCCCGCGCCACGGGGCTGGTGACCCCGGCGGTCGACGCGGTGCTTCGCGCCTGCGACGAGGCGGGCGTCTCTGCCAGCATGACGATGCTCGGCAACGGCGTCTTTGCCGCGGGCAGCGGTGCGGAGGAGATTTTATCGGAATTCGGCATCGTACATGCTATGGGAATTGCCGATACCGGATTTTGCCTGAAAGGAGTATGGAATGAATGATACCTGAGGACCACCCGCGGTACGCCTCGCTCGTCGCACGGGAAAAGATTGCAGACGCGGTGAAGAGCGGCATCGTCGTCATCGAGGGCGCCAGTGCCCACGGGCGCGGCGAGGCGTTCGACTACCTGCTCGGCGAACGGACGACAAAGAGCGCGGCACGTGCGGAACGGACGGCGGCGGCGTTTCTCATCCGCGCCGCCCGGCCGGTCATATCGGTGAACGGGAATACCGCCGCGCTTGCCGCAGGGGAGATCGGCGCCCTTGCCCGCGCCTCCGGTGCGCTCGTCGAGGTGAACCTCTTTCACCGGACGGAGGAGCGGATGCAGGCGATCACCCGGCACCTGGAGGCGCACGGGGTGGCCGTCCTGCAGGGGGCGGCCGAACGGCTGCTCCCGCTTTCGCATGACCGGGCGCTCTGCCTGCGGGAGGGCATCTATGCGGCGGACGTCGTGCTCGTGCCGCTGGAGGACGGCGACCGGTGCAGCGCCCTTGTTGGGATGGGAAAGACGGTCGTTGCCATCGACCTCAACCCCCTCTCACGGACCGCCCGGACGGCCACGGTGACGGTCGTGGACGAACTGACCCGGGCGCTCCCGCAGATCACCCGGTCGTGCGAAGAACTGGGCGCAGACGAGGCGGCGGAGCTCGTCCGGCGCCATGACAACGCCCGCCTCCTCGCAGAGGCGGTGGCGGCGATGCAGGAGACCCTGGCCCATGCTGTGGATTGAAAAGTATAGGCCGGCGACGTTCGAAGCGATCCTCGGGCAGGAGAAGGTGATCGCGCACCTGCAGGGGTTCGGGGAGAGGGGGACGGTCCCCCACCTGCTGATCACCGGGCCGCACGGGACGGGGAAGAGCTGCGCCGTCGAGTGCCTCGCCCGGATGCTCTACGGGGACTTCTGGCGGGAGAACCTCGCCGTCATCGCGACGGGCGCGCTCTTCCGGAGCGGGAGGGCGTACCTCGAGGAGGAGGAGAAGTTTTCACACCTGTACAGAAAGGAGCTGAGCGTCATCAACAACTTCAAGCGGATCGTCCGGTGGTACGCGTCCATCCAGCCCCTGAACGCGCCGTTCAAGCTGATCGTCTTCGATGAGGCGGAGGCGCTCACCTTCGAGGCGCAGCAGGCGCTGCGCCGGATCATGGAGCGCTACTCCGACACCTGCCGGTTCATCTTCATCGCCCGCACCCAGAGCGCGATCATCCCGGCGATCAGTTCACGGACGCTGCTGCTCTTCTTCGGCCCCCTGCCGGAGGAGGTCATCATGGACCATCTGAGCAGGATCAGCCGGGCCGAGGCCGACGGGACGCTCCCCGTGGCCGCGTCGGAGATCGAACTGATCGCGGCATCGGTGCGGGGGGACCTGCGCCAGGCGGTGATGTACCTCCAGATGGCGATGGATGCGTCGGTCACGGGCACGATAGAGGACTTCTCCGAGTCAGAGACGCGAAATATCGCACGGTCGCTCTTTGCCGCTCTCCGGAACGGGGACTTCGAGGGGGCGAAGGCGATCGGCGAGGTGCTGCTGCTGGAGTACGGGCTCTCGGGCAGGGAGGTCCTCGGCGAACTGCGGATGGTGCGCAGGCGTGAGTTCAACCACCCGGAACTTACGCTCGCCATCGCCGATGCCGATGAAAAAATGGGAGATGCGAACAACGAGTTCGTGCAGCTCAACGCGCTCTTTGCAAAAATTATTGCCGAGTACCCCCGCCTCGCCTAGCGGGTGAGGTACTCCTGTATGACCCGCTCCTTCTTTTGGCGGGCCCGTTCGGCGGCAGCTTCGACGGCGGCCTTCATCTCGTCGAAGTCGCGCATATGGGTGTCGACCACTTTTTTCACCGGGGTGTAGGCGGATTCCCGGAACCGGGGCAGAAAGTCGTGGAGCTCGCCGTCGATGAGAAGTTTTGAGTCCGACGGCCCTTCGGTCACGTAGCCGATCTCCTTCATGAGGACGCCCGCGGAGGCGACGACGCGGATGATCTCGTCCGCCGCCTCCGGGGGCGCGACGACGAGGAGCGCATCGAGCGAGACGCCGAGGTGGTCGATTTCCAGGGCGTCGAGCATCTCCCGGACAGCGGGGTTGATGAGCGAGCGCAGCGGCGCCTCGTCGACGACGATGCGGCAGCCCGCGGTCTCGGCCATCTCGTAGACGTCGCCTCGCAGGCCGCCGTTGGTCACGTCCGTCATGGAGTGAATGTCGGTGAGGACGCCCGCATCGAGGAGCGCCTCGCTTGCCCGGAGGAAGTGGAGGTTGATCGTCTCCTCGACGACCTCGGGAAAGCCGGAGTAGAGGGCGGCCGTTGCGATGGTGCCGCCGCCCGCCCCTTCGGTCATCAGCAGCACGTCGCCGGGGACGGTCGATCTGCGGGCGGTGAGGTGGCCGGCGACGCCGACGGCGCCGACGCAGCCGGTCATGCGGCTGCCGAGCACCATGTCCCCGCCGATGCGCAGCGTCGAGCCGGTGACGAGCGGGACGCCCATCGCCTCGCTGACGGCCGCGATGCCCGCGGTGTAGTCGAAGATCTTTCCCACGTCACCGTCGTCGGCGACGTGGATGTCGGAGAGGAGCGCGACCGGGCGGGCCCCCATCACGTAGACGTCCCGTAAGGTGGCGCGGGTGACGTGGAACCCCGCGAGGAAGGGAAAGTCGGAGAGGCGGGAGTGCATCCCGTCGACGGTGGTGATGATGTACTTGCCGTCCGCCTCGACGGCGCCCGCGTCGTCCATCTCGTCGACGCCGACCGACGCGCCGGTGGCCCCGATGATCTTCGGGAACTGGCGGTGGGCGAAGAAGTCGCCCGCGCCGCGGGAGCCGACCCCGAACTCCCCCATCGTAACACCGGAGGGCTCGAAGGCGAAGAGGTCGCCGGCAAGGCCGGTGGTGTTTGCAACCTCGGTCATGACCGCACGGGCAAGCTCCAGCGCGTAGTCCGGCGAGACACGGGGTTTTTTGGAGCATATGTGCGACTGCAGCCGCCGGGCGCACTCCTCCTCGGAAGTCCCGCCTGCGAGGCAGCGGCGGGTCATCTCCTCAATATCCATGCCCATATGTTGCCCTCCCGGTACTATAAAAGAAGCAGAAAATCCCATCACCTCCGGGCGCCCATACTCCCGGTATGAAGAATGCATACTATCCCTGCGCATGCACGATCGCCGGCTCGGACTCCGGCGGCGGTGCGGGGGTGCAGGCGGATATCAAGGCCTTCTCCGCACTCGGGGTGTGGGGATGCAGCGTTCTGACGGCGATAACGGCCCAGAACACGGCGGAGGTGCGCCAGAGCCTTCCGGTGCCGACCGGGATGATCCGGGAGCAGATGGAGGCGGTCTTTGCCGACTTTCCGGTGACGGCCTGCAAGACGGGGATGCTTGCGACGGCGGAGTGCGTCGCGGCGGTGGCCGACGCCCTTCCGGCGGACGGGGTGCGCCTCGTCGTCGACCCGGTGATCGTCGCGACCTCGGGGGCGGCGCTGCTGGACGCCGCGGGCGAGCAGGCGCTGGTGGAGCTTCTGATGCCGCGGGCGGCGATCATCACCCCGAACATCGCCGAGGCGTGCCGGCTGACCGGGAGGGAATCGATTACGACCCGCGGGAAGATGGAGGCGGTCGCCGAGGAGCTGCTCAACACCGGCGCACGGGCGGTGCTCCTGAAGGGCGGGGACATGACGGGGAGAAAGGCCGTCGACCTGCTCCTGTCGGAGGGAGAGTTCACGTTCTTCGAGGGAAAGCGCTACCCGTACGAGGTGCACGGCTCGGGGTGCTGCCTCTCGGCGGCGCTCGCCGCCCACCTGGCCCGCGGGGCGACACTCGAGGACGCCTGCCGGGAGGCGAAGGTGTTCACCACAGAAGCGATCCGCTACGCCGTCCCGTCCTCGTCGGGGCGGGGGTCGGTGAACCCGTCCTACCGGGATATCCGGGCAGGTGGGAAATGATCAACACTTTGCCGCCGATATTGGAAATAATTGATTATTATTAAATAGGTGCAGGAAAAATACTCTCATCACGGTGGAAAAGGTGGATGAGATCGACAGCGCCATCCTGCGGGAGCTTGCCCGTGATGGCAGAATATCGATGGCCGAACTGGGGAAGATCCTTGATGTGGCCCCCTCGACGGTCTTCAAACGGATAGAGAAACTGAAGCGGTCGAACGTGATCGAGGGGTTTACGATCGCGATCAACCCGGACTACTTTGCCGAGAGCCTGATCTCGTTCCTGACGATATCGGTCTCCCCCGCCGACAAGGCGCGGGTGGCGTCGTTTCTCGCGAACAACGCATGCGTGCTGGAGGTCTACGAGACGCTGGAGCCGTCGGACTTCATCGCCAAGGTGGTCGTCCCGACCATCTCCGACATGAAGGCGAACATCCTCGTCCCGCTCTCCGCATTCGAGGGGGTAAAGGAGATCAAGCCCTTCATCACGGTCAAACGGATCAAGGAACAGAACGGGAGCGTGCGCCTGTATGATTGAGTCCCAGTTTATTCTCATCCAGCAGGTGCTCTCCCTGGTGACGCTGATTCTCGGGGGAGCGCTCATCATCTTCATCTATGATGCGTACAAGGTGATCCGCCAGCCGAGCCTCCTCTGCTTTACGCTCGGGATGTTCGTGCTGGTGATAGGCATCGTCCTCCCGGACATCTCCGTCGTGGCAAACGTCTCCCCGGAGCTGCTCTACTGGGGCGGGGTGCTCTCGCGCATCCTTGCGATCATCGGCATCGGCATCATGAACTATGCCGTCCTGCGTGGGTGAAGCAGAATAATGAAAGGACAGTTTTCCCGGGACTGGAGCCTCCTGAAGCTCGCACGGAACTGGGAACCGAGGGACATCGGCTGCACGGTGATGGAACGCCTCTACCGGGAGGGGCCGCCGGAGGTGCGGGCGGCGATCCTCATGGCGGTGGAGGCCATCGGCGCGGAGGACAGCGCCCGCTACCTCGGGCGGATGCCGGACTTCATGCGGGGCCCGGACATTCTGGAGAGCCTCTTTCTCATCACCCACATCGAGTGCGAACGCCGCACCGACGGTGACCGGCAGTACCTGATCATCAGCCCCTCCTGCGGGACGATGTTCACCTTCCACGACTGCACGCCCGCCATCGCCGCCGCCTACCTGAAGGGGTTCATCGGCGCTGTCGTCCCCAATATTCCGGTGGAAACGGACGACGGGCTGCTGGTGCTGAATCTTTCCTGAACCGTTCCCGTTCTGGGGCGAAATAGAGATCCAATACTTATATCTTGGCATTAATGCAGAACGACGGCTGTTCCATCGGGCGTTAATGCAAAACAAAGCAGAACGGGGACGTCCTCCCGGCAGGAAATATTATTTCCCGGAAACAGGATACGTGAAACAACGACGCCCCCGAAGTGCCCCAAACGCATGATTCATATGCCATTCAAGAATCAAAGAATATCCTTATATACTGCGAAAGGATATTTCTATTCGTCAATTCCATTGACATGCATTACTGCGTGCGCCTAACAGTGGGCGTGCGTATTTGTGTGAAGAGGTGAATGAAATGAAGTTCATGAACGATGAAGAGGCAGTATCACCGGTCATCGGTGTTATCCTCATGGTGGCCATCACGGTCATTCTCGCTGCAGTCATTGCAGTGTTTGTCTTCGGCATGGCCGGAGATGTTCAGACGACGAAGGTCGTTACGGTTACGGCGAAGCAGGTTGCAAGTACCAACCTTACTGGCGATGCTGTTCAGGTAACTTTCGCAGGTGGTTCAGATGCAGCCTCTGTGAACAGCCTCAACATTAAGGTTTACAAAGATAGTGGTGAGACTGTTTCAGGAAACGTAACGATCGATAGTACTGACCTATATGTTGGTGCTACTAAACTCATTGATGGGGTTGCCGGTACTGGCCAGGACCGTGTCCTTGTCACAGCATACTTTGATGACGGAACCACCCAGATCATCTACGACAACACGGTCTGATCCCCTAAAACAAAACTTTTTTATTGAGTTTAAATTCTTTAGTAATTGACTATCAAAGTTGAATAAAAATACAGCATTCAATTTTGCCCATCAAATAGTTGCTCAAAATTTCGAAATTTGACCAATGGTTCTTATTAGCTAAATAATCTCCAAATATTGGCATTACAAAAAATCAATCATATATAAACTAAATTTATTGCATGGCAAATACATATATGGTATTGATACATTGTTATCCTTAATCAGTTTGACCTGATACATAAATCAGATCATCAGGATGTGAGTAAAATGAAATTACAGGACAATGAAGAAGCAACATCACCGGTCATCGGTGTGATCCTCATGGTTGCCGTAACTATGATCCTTGCGGCAATAATCGCCGTGCAGGTCTTCGGCATGCCGCAGGACGTGGACAATACGAACATGGTAGCGGTCTCGGCCAAGCAGGTCGGCGACCAGATACAGGTCACCTATATGGGCAGTTCCTCTCCCAACCAGGTGTCGCTGATCAAGGCATCGTCATATAAGGATGGCGTCCAGATTGATTCAGATACCATCCCCAGTCCTAAGCAGGGAGATTTGGTAAAAATTAACGGCACCGTAAATGATTACAATCAGATTGTCGTCGTCGCGACCTTTGACAACGGGAACAGCCAGGTCGTCTTTGATGAGATAGTCTAACCGGGAGATATCCCGATAACTTCATCCAGTTTTTTTATCGCACCCTTTTCTCTCTCCGACCCGCACTTCACCGCAATATGCCGGTGATATTGTATCTTCTCAAGGATCGCCGGGTCATGAAACATCACATACCTTGTTCCCAGAATCGTCGCATCGATGACGGACGAAAAGCCCCTATTGTGCGGGTGCACTTCATGCGAGATAACTTCTTCAGCGATGGGGTGAAGTTCAAAGACCGAGAGTTCCTGGCTGACGTGCAGGACGATGCACCGGTAAAGCGCCCACGCCTCGCACTCCTTCAGGCGATAGAAGGTCGTTCCTTCATGCCTAATTTCAGTGAACCGGTCGGCACCGATGTCCCCGAACGCCGTCTCGACGAAGACCACCGGGTCGTGCGTCACGTTCGCGACCACCCACCCGTTTCTTCGCATGTTCTCTTCCGTGTGGGTGCCGCGGTAGACCCGCATGCGAATCTTGCCCTTGCGGGAGAAGATGCCCATCGGGGCGGCGTTGGGGCGTATTGTTATCGCATCGTTCCCGTTCCCTGTATTGGTATCGGTATTGGTAGTGGTGGTGCTCTCGCCCTCGCTCTCTCTCCTGCTCTCATTCTCCCTGCATTCCCCCGCGGTCGTCGCGATGACCTCGTTGATGCCGTCTCTCAGGATTCCCAATTCCATCCCTCGCCTAATGCAACATAGATGGCGGCAATGATAATATCCGCGGTCGAACCGGGGTTCACGCCGCGGGCGTGGCACCACTCGTCGAATGCTTCTATGGCAAGCGTGCCGTCCCGGACGGCTCTTGCTTTTTCGGTCGTCTCCCGTGCCACCGCGTCGCCGTGCTTTTTTGCGACGAAGGTGTCGGGCTCTGCTGCGAGGAGCGCGATGAAGGCGGCGGGGATCGCGGCCTTCGCGGCGGGGGCGGCGTGGAGCATATCGGCGGCACGCCTCGTCCGGGGGTAGCCCTCCGTCCACTCGCGGCAGACGAGGTCGCGGGGCGCCGAGTAGGCGATGATGTCAAAAAGGGTCATCCCCTCCTCCCGGATTTTTGCTATCGATGCCGGGTCGTTCACGTCGAGGTCGTCCGTCGGGTGGGCGCGTACCTGGGTGAGGCCGAACGCCTCGTAGAAGAGCACCGCGTCCTCGACGGTGGTGGATTGTATAATTTCCATCGCTCCCGCGATGTCGCCGCCGAGGATCAGGGGAAAAAGAAGGATGTACGCGCCGAAGTGGGTGTTGCCGCCTGCATGCACGTTCGTGAGCTGCACCGCGCCTTTGATCAGCTCCCCGACGCCGCCCTCGCCCCGTTCGGCACGCTCGAGGGCGGGCCTCACAAAAATGGCCGACGCAAGGAAGTGCTCCAGCCGGGTGTCCGCGTAGTCGTGGCACCGGTCGACGTTGCCCGGCTTCGGCCCGGCGCAGACCTCGAGCGCCATCGCGAGCTGCGCCCGCTCACTCGGGCGCATAGAAGGCATCGGCATCGAACACCCGCTGCATCAGCTTCTCGGAGAGGCGGTGCTTGTAGCGCATGTAGTCATGGAGCGACAGCCCCTGCTCCTTGAGCGCCATGTTCCTGAACATGCAGGGCGTCGAACTCTTGCAGCACCAGGCAAGGCTCCCGAAACAGGTGTTCTCGCCCCCTGCAAGGGGGGTGTTCTTCACGAGGTCGAGCTTTAACGTCATGAACTCGTTTCTCGAGATGTCGAGGTGCTCGAGCGTCGGGATGAGCGGGCACTGCTTCACCGGCATGCAGCAGAAGGCGAGGCCCCGTATGTCGCCGCCGCGGCAGAGCTGTTTCGGCGCATTGTACCAGCCCGTCTCATCCGCGTACCGGGCAAGGTCTTCGTCCAGCCCCCGGAGCACCTCCGGCGTCGCCTGCCGGGCGAGCGAGAGCATGTCCGCCCCGTGGGCGAGCATGTCCTTTGCCGCCGGGAAGGTCGTAATCGAGTTGTTCGCGATGATCTGCAGCGGGCAGCTGTTTCTGATCTGCCGGAGCTTCGTGTGCCCGAAGTCCATCAAATCGACGTGCAGGATCTCCGCCCCTGCGGCGGTGATCCCCTTCACCAGCGCACGGTCGTCCTCCGCGACGCCCGCACGAATCTTCACCGAGACGCAGACCCCCGCCTCCCTGAGCGCACGGATCGTCGCGAAGAGCTCGTCCTGGTGCTTCAGGAGGTACTCGCCGCACCCTGCGGCGACGAGCGGTGCCTGCCGGCAGTGGGCGTCGATCTCGTAGACGACGGACGGGCCGATCGCGTCAGCGACGGCACGGTACGACGCAGGCGACGACCCCCGCAGGTTCAGGGCGCAGATGACCCCGGTTGCCGCCATCTGCGCCACCTGCGCCGAGAGCGCCGCTACGGGGTCGTCATACAAAAACTCTTTTCGCCCCGCCGCCGCAAGCTCCCTGCTCGCCTCCATTGTCCGCTGGTCGATGGAAAATCCCCCGATGCAGGCCATGCCGACCAGATCCTTCCTGGCATTCACGTACTCCGCATCAACGATGCCGGCCATGGAGGAGAGAACCAGAGGGTTCTTCATTACTGCTCCATTGACCATCAGTTCATAACGATCATAGGGGTCCATCATATGTGCTCTATAGGTTTTCCTTCAAGACCAAAGGTCTTTTCTCACAACTCCGCAAGGGTGTAGCCGCTCTTCGACCGGGTGAGCCGGATACCCTCCTCGAACTGCTCCTTGCCGATGCCGGGGCACGACGAAAACCCGTCGGTGATCGCCTGCCATGGCAGCAGGAACGCCTCGTTCGGCCGTCCCGAACCGCCCCGGAACTCCACCGCGAGGTACCCCCGCCGCCCCGTCCGGGCCAGAAACTCTGTTATCGAATCCACCTGGTGGAGCCCGTTTTTGTCCTTGTGAAAATGCTGCGAGAAATAGATCTTGTTCCCTTTCAGGGACTTGCATTCGATGGCAAGGTAGTACCGGGGGTCGAGCGAATCGACGATCACATCCACGTACTGGGTGTTGAAGCGGGCCTGCTTGAGCCGGTAGGCAAACCCACCGACGCCCGAGTCCTCGAAGAACGCGTTCAGGCAATGGACGATATCCCGCTCAAAATCACTCATCAGGTACCATTTCGGACAGAACCACAAAAACACATCGTTAATTATTTTATACCGTATCGTAGTACCTTGTATCCTATGGCAAAGACAGGATTCTTACTTGTGGGACATGGCAGCCAGAAGCCATACAACAAGGAACTCATCGAGAAGACCGCAGCAATGGTCGCAGCAAAAGAAGACGGATTTCTGGTCAGGTCCGGATTCATGAGCATCAACGAACCCACCGTACAGGAAGTCCTGGAAGAATTCCGCAACGAGAAGATCGAGAAGCTGATCGTCGTCCCGCTCTTCCTTGCAAAAGGCATCCACATCCTCGTGGACATCCCCGGCATCCTCGGCCTTCCGCAGGGAAGCTACAGTGGAGAGTTCACGCTCGCCGACGGGACCGCCGTTCCCCTCCTCTACGCCCAGCCCATCGGTGCGGACCCGCTCCTCGCCGACCTGATGATCAGAAACGCCTACCGGGTTCTCGAAGAGCACGCCTGACCTTCCTATGAATATCCTGGTGCTGGACACCATTCACGGCGGGAAGGAGATCGCCCGCCACCTTTCTCTCCTTGGCCATACGGTCGACGGTGTCGACGTCTACCGCGGCAGGGAGGGCATCTCACAAAAAGAGGCCCTCGCACGCCGGTATGACATCGTCGCAGCCCCCGTCCACCTCGACCCCGACCATCCCCTGATGCGGATGGAGGGCACGAAGTACACCACCCATCACGAGATCGTCGCAACCATTCTTGCCCCCCTGCACCTGCAGCAGTGCATCGAGATCACCGGCACCCGCGGCAAGACGACGACCGCCCACGCCCTCGCCCACGGCATACGGGGGCCGGGCATCCTGCACACCTCCACCGGCACGTACCGCTTCCCCGGAAAGGAGCTGCTCGGAAAAACGAGCATCACCCCCGCCTCGCTCATCGGCGCCGCAGAAGAGGCGGCGGCCATCGGCGGCTGGCTGATAGCAGAAGAGTCCATCGGTGTCGCCGGGGCAGGCGACCTCGGCATCCTGACATCAGACCTCGACTATGCCATCGCAAACGGGAAAAAGTCCGCCCTCGCCGAGAAGAGGCGCATGCTCGCCCGCTGCCGCCGGGTGCTGCTCGCCCCCGGCATCGGGGCAGAGGCGGGGGTGCCGGGCGCCGTCGGAGCCGAGGAGATCGTCTCCCTCGACGGCACCCGGTGCTCCTTTGCCTATCATGGCATCACCGGCTCGTTCGACCACCCGCTCTTCTCCATCACCGGGTACCGCATCCCCCTCATGACGGCCGCGGCCGCCCTCTGCCTCCTCGGAGAAGACCCGTCGGCCCTCGCCACCTTCCCGGCACTGGAGGCCCGGATGCAGGTCACCGAAGAGGAGGGCAGGGTCATCGTCGACAACGCCAACAGCGGCGCCTGCCTCGCCACCACCTGCGATGCGGCCGCCCTCGCCCGCCGGCACCAGCCGGACTGCCGGCTCACCCTCGTCGTGGGCGCCGAATCCTCCACGGTCTGTGAAGGATTTCCATTTGCTGATATAGCAGAAGTGATAGAAACTACCGCACCGGCAGCGGTCATCATCGTCGGGGACCAGTACCGTTCCTGCAGCATACATGACCTCCCGGTCCCGCCGCTTGCGATCGTCGCCACCCTCGGCGAGGGTGCGGCGCTCGCCCGGTCGGTCGCCGGGAATAATGCCATCGTGCTCGCGGTAAAAACATGGAGATAAGAAGTATGCAGTATATTCAACCCCGCCCGAGTTCCATTGTTGCAGCGCTCTACACGGCACGCGACCTTGGCGTCGACCTTGCCATCCTCCACGGACCGTCCGGCTGTTCCTTCAAGCACGCCCGCCTGCTCGAAGAGGACGGCCTGCGGGTGCTGACCACCTCGCTCGGCGAGACCGAGATCATCCTCGGCGGCCAGGACGTCCTGGTAAAGGTGCTCACCGAAGCAGAGGAACGGTTCCACCCGACCCGGATGGCAGTCGTCGGCACCTGCGTATCCCTTATCATCGGGGAAGACATGGAAGCCGCCATCCGCGATTCCGGTATCACCACCCCCACCATAGCAATCGAGGTGCACGCCGGGTTCAGGGAGAATATCGAAGGCGTGATGGCGGCGCTCGTCCCCGCAGCAGCGGCGGGGTGGATATCAGAAGACGAACTCGAACGCCAGCGGCGGATGCTCGACGCCGCAAATGAAGTCGAGCGGCTCAGGGGGGCGGCATACAAGTCCTATATCCAGCCCTCGCGGGGCGACCTCAAGCACGTCGTCGCCGGGCGCCTCAGGGACTGCATAGAGGAAGGAAAACGGGGCATCGCCATCCTCAACGCCAAAAAGGAGACCGCCTACATGTTCGCAGACGTCCTCCTCGCGCTGCACGAGACCTGGCCGGATGCGGAGATCACCTACTACGCCAACCTCGAGGACGCCGGCCTCGACAAGGTCCGCCGCGACGCCGCCCGCATCCTCGCGGGACTGCGGGAGGGCGGCATCGACCCCGAACTCCACGGCGCACTCGACGAATACGGCGCCACCGGCGATGTCTTCGGGAAGATTTTGCAGGAGCAGGCCCCCGACTTCGCGGTCATCGCGGGCGTCCCCCATGCCATCCCCGGCGAATATACCACAGGGATAGAGGTCTTCTCCGTCACCAACGGCCCCCGGCAGGTGGAGCCCTTGAAAGACCTCGGGCACGAGCATGTGGTAGTCGAGGTCGACCTGCACCCGAAGACCCTCGGCGTCTGCACGATCATCGAGAGCGAGTTCGGCGCCGTCATACGGAGCATGCGATGAAGAGCCTGCTTATCACCGGCGACCGTTCCGGCAGCGGAAAGACGAGCATCACCCTTGCCATATCCGCCCTTCTCGCACGAGACCATGAGGTCCAGCCCTTCAAGGTGGCGATGGACTACATCGACCCGTCCTACCTGACCGGGGTCACCGGCAGGCCCTGCCGGAACCTCGACAGTTTCGTCATGGACCCGGCGCTCGTCCGCACGGTCTATGACAACGGGTGCCGGGGTGCCGACATCGCCATCGTGGAGGGGGTCCGCGGCCTCTATGAAGGGTCGGATGCGATCACCGACGAGGGATCGACCGCGAGCATCGCAAAACAGCTCGGCCTCAACGTCATCCTCGCCGTCGACGCCCGCTCCATCACCCGCTCGGCGGCCGCGCTCGTGAAGGGGTTCATGGCATTCGACCCGGAGGTGAAGATCAAAGGCGTCATTTTAAACCAGGTCCGCAGCAGGACGCACGAGGAGAAGGCCCGGCGTGCCGTCGAGCACTTCTGCGGCATCCCCGTCCTCGGCGCCATCCCGCAGACGGAGGCGATGCAGCTGACGATGCGCCACCTGGGCCTCGTCCCCTACCTCGAAGGCAGGGGAAAAGAGGACTTCCTCGAAAAGATCGCGACCGTAACAGAGGTCATCGGAGAGCACGTGGACATGGACCGCCTCCTCGATATCGCCGGGACGTCGCCCGCCCCGCAGGAGCAGCCGGCGATGTTTCGCCCGGCGCAGGAGACCGATCTTACCATCGGGGTCGCCATCGACGAGGCCTTCAACTTCTACTACAACGACCTCTTCGACCTGCTCCCCGCATGGGGTGCGAAGGTCGTCCCCTTCAGCCCCATCCACGACCGCCTGCCGGAGGCGGACGGGTACATCTTCGGCGGGGGATACCCCGAACTCTTTGCCGCGGAACTCGAGGCAAACGACGCCATGCGTGAAGCGGTGCGTGAGGTCTCCCGTGCAGACGTCCCCGTCTATGCGGAGTGCGGCGGGCTCATCTACCTGACAAAAAGCGTCACCCTGAGAAAGGAGTGGAACAACGAGACGTCTGATCGCTCCTACGAGATGGCGGGCGTCTTTGACGGCATCACCCGCATGCCCGCCCGGCGGGTCATCGGCTATGTCCGCGGGACGTCCTCGGCAGAAAGCCCCCTCGGGGCGGCAACGTTTGCCGGGCACGAATTCCACCACACGGACGTCCGCCTGCCGAAGGATACCCGGTACGCCTACCGCCTCTCCCGCGGCACCGGCATACAGGACACCCTCGACGGCGCCCTTCTCCGGCGCACCCAGGCAAGCTACACGCACCTGCACCCCTCCGCCAGCGCCGGCATGTTCGCCGCCTTCGTCCGGGAATGCAGGAAACAGCCCTGACCAGGCATGCAACCGGGGGGTGAGCGGCATTACGGCTCATCTGATCGGAAGCAATTTGAAACCTTAGCCGGAATACATGTAGTATGCTGATTTACCTGAACGGGGAATTCGTGGATCAGAGCGAGGCAAAGGTGTCCGTTTTTGACCACGGTCTTCTCTACGGTGACGGTGTGTTTGAAGGCATCCGTGCATACAACGGCCGGGTCTTCAGGCTGGAAGAGCACATCGACAGAATGTATGATTCTGCACGGACGATTGACCTGAAGATCCCTCTTTCAAAGGAAGAATTTGCAGACGTCATCTGCGAGACGCTGAGAAGAAACAACCTGAAGGATGCCTACATCCGCCCGGTCGTCACCCGCGGGGTGGGCGACCTCGGCCTCGACCCCAACAAATGCCCGGTCGCGACCGTCATCGTGATTGCGACCGGATGGGGCGCCATGTACGGGGACCTCTACGAGAAGGGCCTGAAGGCGATCACCTGCTCCGTGCGGAGAAACGCAGCAGAAGCGCTTCCCCCCAATGTGAAGAGCCTCAATTATCTCAACAATATCCTCGCGAAGATCGAGGCGAACTACAAGGGCGGCGACGAGGCCATCTTCTTCGACACCAACGGCTACGTCGCCGAAGGCTCGGGCGACAACATCTACATCGTCAAGAACGGCACGATCATCACCCCACCGACCCTGAACAACCTGCGTGGCATCACCCGCATGGTGCTCCTCGAGATCGCCGAGGAGCTGGGCATCACCGTCGAGGAGCGAAACCTCGGGTACTTCGACCTCTACACCGCAGACGAGTTCCTCGTGTCGGGTTCGGCAGCGGAAGTGGCCCCGGTCGTCCTCATCGACGGGCGCACCGTCGGCACCGGCAAACCCGGCCCCATCTACAAACAGCTGGCCGCGGCATTCAAACGCCGGACCGAGACCGAAGGGACGCCCATCTGAGAGGGCGGTGCCAGAATCCCTTCTATTTTTGGACCAATCCAAAACGTATATAACAAATTCGCACCTATAAAATTAGGCACAAACTGTGCGTTTGCTGCTATAGTGTAGGGGCCAATCATGCCGGCCTTTCACGCCGGCGACTGGGGTTCGAATCCCCATAGCAGCACTCCTTTTAGCATTTCTCTGCCGTTACCCCGGAGTATCTTCGCATCGCCTGATTGGCAGCTGTCCAGACATCCTGCGAATACGCACAGCCATCACCTCAAAACACGATTTCCTGATAGAAAGGGCACCCGTTCATGTACATTCCATGCAGGTTGACGCCAGCAATTATCCCACCGTCACTGAAACCACCCTCTCCCGCCGAGTATTTTCCCGGCCGTACCAGGAACGGCGCCTGCCTGCCGTACAGCTGCATCCCGCAGCCTGCCGCCGGGGGTGCCCGGTGCGATGGCATGAGGAGGGCGACGAATGAAGGCAGTTCCGGTTCCCTCCCCGGCGGAGCCTTCGGCAGAAGCGGCCAGGTTCCGCCCGCATGCCCGCCCGCCGGCCGCCGCCGGCCCCCCCCGTCGCCAACCCTTATATTCCGGCCGGTCACATCACGACGCATGGCAAATCCGTGGCTCCTCATCTCCCCCGTCGGGATGATCCTCGTCGGCCTCGCCGCGCTGCTCTACTGGAGGAACAGAACCGGAACCGCATGGGATTATTTCGGGCTGGGGGCACTCGTCTGGGTGATCGCCATTGCGATCAAACTTGCCCTGGATTACACGGTCACAACCCCGTTGTACCTTTATCTTGCCTCGTACAGCTCCCTCATCGCCTTTGTCGGAATATCCCTCTATATTGGCCTTCGAACCGGCCTTCTTGAGTCCGGCCTGAGCTACCTGACCGTCGCAAAGACCCGCTTTCGGACCATGACAGCCGACCAGGCCATCGCATTCGGCATTGGCTTCGGGGCGATCGAAGCCCTGTTTTTGGGCTTCCAGACGCTTGGCAACCTCGTCTTCCTCATCCTCGACCCCGCGCTCATCGACCTCCTTCCTCCCGCCGCACAGGCATCACTGGACCTTCCCACGGCCGCAGCCTTCGCCGCCATCCTCGAGAGGGCATCCGTGCTGGTAATCCATGTATTCGCGTCCGTCCTGGTCGTCTATGCAGTCGTGACAACGATGCTGCGGTACCTCGTCTGTTCGATCCTGTTCAAGACCCTCCTCGACGGCATGCTCCCGGCCCTCACCACCCTCTTCGATACCTCGACCGTCGCCGGCATCTATGCGGTTGAAGTCCCCATTGCGGCGATGGGCATCGTCGCGTTCTTCGGCACGCGGTGGGTCATGCAGCGATACGAACGGACAGGTACTTAAGAGAACAAAAAAGATCAAACCGGAGAATAACGGGCCCATGAGTAGTTTTCCACTCCCGGAGCCGTATCCGTGCGCCGGAACAGGCGTACCACAGGAAGCGGATGATCGGCCCGGCCGCACTTTTCATGCAGGAGTCAGCCTCCCCGGCATCAGACCCGTCGGGAGGGAGGGTGGTGCCGTCCTGCCCAGCCCACCCCGGTTCAGCTGCGCAGCTTCGGTGAATTGAACCAGAGCCCGTGTACCTGATGCGATGCATCGCCCGCTCGAAATACCACCCTGATGTCCACTCCCTCTTCCTGCTCAAACGCCGCCTTGTAGGTGACGCTGACATACTCCCCGCTCTGCGTCACGGCGGGACTTCCCCTGGATACGTAGTTCCCGATTTTGGCGAGGATCAGCGCCCTGTTCTCTTCGAACGCCGCCGCATCCAGGCTCTCCTTCATCTCGTCACTGAAATCCCGTGAGTACTGCGTGTAGTTATTCGAGGCAAACCCCTCCAGCAGGTTGTCGGTGATCAGGTCCGCGTACTCCATGACCGCCGCCTGCTCCTCCGGGGAGAGGGGCACCTCCCTGCTGATGCACCCGCAGGAAGAGGCTGCGATAAGTACCGCGATAAGAAGCATCACGGTCCCTGGTACTCTCTTCATGATAGTCTGGATGGGGCGTTGCACAGATAAATGTTGTACGGATATGCCGGAGGGGGATGATTGGGGAGGGAGTGTGCCAGCCGCCCTCCCACCGGTACCCGTCACCCTCTGCCGCCGCACCGAACGGCGGCAGTGCCCCTTGCACACCCTGCACACCCTGCACACCCTGCACACCCTGCACACCCTGCACCGTGGGGCTCACTCCCGGAAACCGGCATCCGGGATGGTCCGGGGCGGGGGAAGGCGCTCCTCATCCCGCTCATCACGGACAAGAGAGCCAGTGCACCCATGAGAGGAGGGCCCGGAAGCATGGTTGGGCAGGTCCCGTCTCGTCATGCCGTCCCGGCCATGACCCGGCATTGTTCGCCGGAATGCGCGGGCACCGGGGCAGCGGCCCCCCTGCCACTTAAAAAACCCGCGAATACTCCGCTAAAAGTCTGAAAATTCGGCGGAAATCCGCCCTGTCCGGTGGCTATATATCCTGACGAACGAGAGTGTTCTTTTATGCGAGACGAAGGAACTTCAAAAAGAGGGAAAGGCAAAAAAGTCGAGAGCACCGATGCGAAGGCGGCGCCGGGAACGGAAGGGAAAGCCGCTCCGGCAAAGGCTGCCGGGATGACGTCCAAGGAAAAGATCGCAGCCAACCAGACGAAAAAACGAAGAAAGTAACCGGTGAGCGCCGGTTCCTTGATCATCTTACCCGGACGCACCCCCGGCAGCGGTCAGGGTTCCTCTTTTTTTGTTCAGTAGACGGGGAATGAACCCGTTCGATTGTTACGGAATGCGAGATCTGCAAAATATCCGCAACCAAAAGCGCAATTTCCATTCCCGTGTGATGCAATGCCTCTGGGGCCCATTCGCTGCTGTTCTTTTCATCACCAAAAATGTCCCTGCCGGGGGAGTCCGGGGCGCATGCAACAGCAGTACGCGGGAACAGTACGCGGCAGTGGCACGCGGCATGCACGGGAAGGGCGGGCGGCAATGAAGGGAACGGGCAAGTGCCGCACGCACGGGAAAAACGGGAGGAAAAACCTAAGCGCCCCTTCCCGTGGGGAACGTCACCTGCATTCCTTCACCGGCAGCAGCGTCCAGCACATGAAAAGGGGGAGGGCCATGTTCCGGGGGCATGACCGGACATCCTCCCTGTACAAAGGTCACGCGGACCGGTTCAGTCCTCCCATGGGATGCCGAGTGCCTGTGCCACGCCCCTGCCGTAGGCCGGGTCCGCCAGGAAGCAGTGCTGAATATGCCGTATCTTAATGAAATCCGGTGCGTCGCCCATTGCCCGTGCGGTATTTTCGCACAGCACCTGCTGCTGTGCCGGGGTCATCAGCCGGAACAGTTTGCCCGGCTGCGTGTAATAATCATCATCGTCCTCGCGGAAGTTCCAGTTCCACGCCGCCCCGGAGAGCTCAAGGGGAGGGTCGCGGTATTCGGGCTGTGCCTGCCACTCGCCGTAACTGTTCGGTTCGTAGCCGACGGCGGAGCCGGCATTCCCGTCCACCCGCATCTGCCCGTCGCGGTGGGAGGTGTGCACCGGGGCATACTTCGGGCGGTTGACCGGGATCTGGTGGTGGTTGACGCCCAGACGGTAGCGTTGCGCATCGCCGTAGGAGAAGAGCCGCCCCTGCAGCATTTTGTCCGGTGAGAAGCTGATGCCGGGCACCACCGCCGCGGGGTTGAACGCCGCCTGCTCCACGTCCTGGAAGTAATTGTCCGGGTTGCGGTTCAGCTCCAGCACCCCCACCTCGATGAGCGGGAACTCCTTTTTATACCAGACCTTGGTGAGGTCGAAGGGGTTGTAGGGCATGCGCCGTGCCTCTTCCTCGGTCATCACCTGGATGTACATCGTCCAGCGGGGGAAGTCGCCCCGGTCGATGCTCTCGAGCAGGTCGCGCTGGTTGCTCTCCCGGTCTTTGGCAATGACCGCCTCGGCCTCCGCATCGGTCAGGTTGCGGATGCCCTGCTGGGTATGCAGGTGGAACTTCACCCAGACCCGTTCGCCTGCGGCATTGATCATGCTGAACGTATGGCTGCCGAATCCATGCATATGGCGGAACGAGTAGGGGATACCCCGGTCGCTCATCGTGATGGTCACCTGGTGCAGGGCCTCGGGAAGCGACGTCCAGAAATCCCAGTTGTTGGTGGCCGAGCGCATGTTGGTGCGAGGGTCCCGTTTGACCGCCCGGTTGAGGCCGGGGAAGTTGTGGGGATCGCGCAGGAAGAAGACGGGGGTGTTGTTGCCGACCAAATCCCAGTTGCCCTCCTCGGTGTAGAACTTCATGGCAAAGCCGCGGATATCGCGTTCCGCATCGGCCGCCCCCCGTTCGCCTGCGACGGTCGAGAAGCGGACGAATACTTCGGTCTCCTTCCCGATTTCGGAGAAGAGCTTCGCGCGGGTGTACCGGGTGATGTCATGCGTGACGGTGAATGTGCCGAATGCCCCGGAACCCTTGGCATGCATCCGGCGCTCCGGGATCACCTCGCGGTCAAAGTGCGCAAGCTTCTCCTGGAACCATACGTCCTGCATCAGCATCGGGCCGCGGGGGCCGGCGGTCATCGCATTCTGGTTATCGGGCACCGGGGCTCCGGCGGCGGTGGTCAGTTTCTTTTTATGCTCCATACTCTCTCTTCCTCTTCTTCTCCCGCGCCTTCTCCCCGCTCTTTGCCGTTTTACACCGGATGGGGGAACTGTTCCGGGAGTTCGGTAATGGTTACCTTGTCGCTTCCCTTTTATAACCTTCCCCGCGGGGAATCGTTTGCCCCACGCCCACGGGGAAGACGCCCCTGCTTCGCCCGCCTGATGAACCCCGCGGGAAGCTGTCGCTGAAGAGGGCGGCGACCCCTCATCCGGGATGTATGGCAGCCCTCCCGCCGGGTCTGGCCGTACATGCGCCGTACCGGTACACCCGGATGTGCGGGAAAGGGGGGAGGGGGCCATCATCCCGGTAACCCCCCGTGCCGGAGCGGGAGCGGGGCAAATTCCCTCTTGTAAACCCCGGCAGTGATGGCATTCTGCCATAGGGGCACCCGCATGTCGCGGCCGTGCCGGGAACCCGCCGGGCTCGTACAATGTTTATATATGTTCAATAGTGTACAATATGATGCATACTATGACCTACCTAAACGCTGAGGTGATGCCGGTGGAATGGACACGGACAGGTTGACCGGACCGGCGAGAGCCCCGGACAACGTGCCGCCGTACGATGCCCAAGACCCGGCATCAGCCGGTGCCGGGCACCGGCCGCATCCTCCCCCACACGACCAACAACCACGGATCATCCCCGTCTGCGTACAGTTCAGGCAGGCCTCCGTCTCCTGCAATTCCCCGGAGGCGGTCTTCCGGAGGTTCCGTGACTGCGCATCATTCATTCTCGAATCTGCATATGGAGAGCACAAAACCGCGAAATATTCCCTGATAGGGGTGCACCCGGTGCTGCGGATCACCGCGGAGAACGGGGGCCGGACCGTCATTGCCGGCCTGAAGGAGTACGTCCGGGCACTGGCGCCGCTCTTTGCAGGTGGCCAGCCCTCCGCACCCCCTGCACCCATCCCCCCGGAAGGTGCGAAGACCGGGGGGTCTCTTGCAGGCGCCTCCGGTGCTCCTCCAGTGGCATCCGGGAATGCAGACGGCGGCGAAGGCGCCGACGCCACCTGCCGCCGCCTCCCCGGTGCGCCGGAGACGGTGACGGTGACCGCCACCGTACCGGACCCGGTCGCACGGATTCACCGGGTGCCGGGCCTGTTCGGGTATCATGACGATGCGATCCCCGGCTACCAGGCAGGGCTCACCGGGTTCTTCTCGTATGACCTGGTGTATTCGCTATTTCCGACGGTGACCACGGAACAACCGGCGTTGCCGTTCCCGCTCGCGGATTTTGTCATGACCTCGGAGTACATCCTCTTTGATCACCCGGAAGGCGAGATGTATGTCTTCAGCCTCGCCCTGGTGGACAGCGAGGACGATGGGAGAACAGCAACGCGCAATGCCCGGCGAAAGGTCGAACATATCATAGAGACCCTCAAAGCTGCCCCCGGAGACAGCGGAGGCAGCGGAGGCAGCGGAGGCAGCGGAGGCAGCGGAGGCAGCGGAGGCAGCGGAGGCAGCGGAGGCAGCGCAACCAGCGATGCCACCCGCGGGAACGCCCGTGGGGATGCCGGTGCGGCTTCCAAACAACAGCAGCAGCCGGACGGCCGCGGAGATATCCGGGAGAATACCGCCGACGTCCCACCCCCGGCCTGCGCGGAGAATATCCCGAGAGACGAATACGAGGATCTCGTCAGAAAGACGAAGGAGTACATCTTCTCCGGGGACATTTTCCAGGGCGTCATCTCCCGTGAGCTTTGCTGCAACTATGACGGCGACCCGTTTGCTATCTACGCCGCATTGCGGCGGATCAACCCCGGCCCGTACATGTATTACATCAATTACGGCGAGCGGCAGATCATCGGCTCGAGCCCCGAGATGCTGGTGAAGGTCGAAACAAACCGCGTCACCACCGTGCCCATCGCCGGCACGCGGCCGCGGGGGGCCACCCCTGAAGAGGACCGGATGCTCGAAGAGGAGCTCCTCTCGGATGCAAAGGAATGTGCGGAGCACCTGATGCTCGTTGACCTCTCCAGAAACGACATCGGACGGGTGGCCGCATACGGCACCGTGCAGATGGACGAATTCATGAAGGTCGAGAAATTTTCGCATGTCCAGCACATCGTCTCCACGGTCTCCGGCACGCTGGACGCCGGGTGCACCCCGGCAGACGCGTTCACCTCCTGTTTTCCGGCAGGGACGCTGACCGGAGCGCCAAAGATACGGGCGATGCAGATCATCGCCGGAATCGAGCCCTGCAGGAGAGGGCTGTATGGCGGCGCGGTCGGCCATATCGGGCTTGACGGCAAGGTGGACTTTGCCATCGCCATCCGCACGCTGGTCAGCGAAGGCGGGACGCTCACCTTCCGGACCGGGGCGGGGATCGTGGCGGATTCCGACCCGGAGACGGAATACCGCGAGACCGAAAAGAAGGCCTCGGCGATTGCCCATGCGATCGCCGTCGCACAGAGAGGGGGCCTGCCATGAAGATCCTCGTCATTGACTGCTACGACAGTTTCACCTACAACCTCTGCCAGCAGTTCGGCGCGGCCGGATGCGAGATCACCGTGGTGCGAAACGATGCACCGGCGGGCGTGCTGCAGACGGGCGAGTATGACCGGGTCGTCCTCTCCCCCGGACCGGGAACCCCGGAACAGTCCGGCCTCTGCCTGACGGCGCTGCGCTCCCTCTCCCTGAGCGTGCCGACGCTCGGCATCTGCCTCGGCCACCAGGCGATCTGCATTGCCTTCGGGGGACGGGTGAAAACGACCACGCCGTTTCACGGGAAGGTCTCCGGCATCCTGCACGACAACAGGAGCATCTTCGCGGGGCTCCAACCCGGATTTCGTGCGACGAGATACCATTCGCTTGCGGCAGAGAGACGCTCGCTTCCGCCCTGCCTGGAAGTAACCGCCACCTCCGCCGATGACGGGTGCATCATGGGGCTTCGCCACCGGGAGTACCCGATAGAAGGGGTGCAGTTTCACCCGGAGAGCATCCTGACAACGGCAGGGGACCGCCTGATAGGAAACTTCCTGGAATCCGGGGTGACGCATGATAACTGAATTCCTGAAACAGGTGGTGGACCGCCGCGACCTCACCGATACGGAGGCGGAGCGCGCCATGGAGGCGATCATCGCACACGAGGCGACCGACATACAGATCGGCGCCTTCATTGCGGCGATGACGACGAAGGGGGCCACCCCGAACGAGATTGCCGCGTTCTCCCGCGCCATGATGAAGTCCGCCCTGCAGATGCACCCGGAGGTGGGAGGGCTCCTCGTCGACACCTGCGGCACCGGCGGCGATGGGGCGAACACCTTCAACATCAGCACGGCATCGGCGTTTGTCGCCGCCGGCGCAGGGATCCCGGTCGTCAAGCACGGCAACAACAGGGTCAGCAGCCGGTGCGGGTCGGCCGATGTGCTCGCGTGCCTGGGGGTTGCCATCGATGCGCCCCCCGCGGTGGTCAAGACCGCCATTGAGACGGCCGGCATCGGGTTTTTGTACGCAAAGACGCACCATCCGGCGATGAAGCACGCGGGACGGGCACGGGAAGAGATCGGCATCAGGAGTTTTTTCAACATCCTCGGCCCGGTCTCGAACCCTGCATCCGCCCATGCCCGCCTCCTCGGGGTCTACAGCCCTGACCTGACCGAACCGCTCGCCGAGGTGCTCCGGCTCCTGGGGGTGAGATGCGCCATGGTGGTCCACGGCGCGGGCCTCGATGAGATCACGACGACCGGTGCGACAAAGGTCACGATGCTCGGGGAGACGGGCGCCATCCACACCTTCACCCTCACCCCGGAGAGCCTGCGTGTGGCACCGGCGGAGTGCTGCGATCTCGCGGGCGGCGACCCGCCCTTCAATGCCCGGATCATCACAGAGATCCTCGACGGCGAGAAGGGCCCCTGCCGCGACATCGTCCTTCTGAATGCCGCCGCCGCAATCTATCTCGGCGGAGGCGCCCGGAGCATCAGAGACGGCATCGGGCGGGCCGAAACGAGCATCGATGCCGGCGGGGCGGCGGAGAAGCTTGCCCTGCTGCGGGAGATTACGGGGGGAGGAGAATGCACGGATTTTTGAACCGGATCATCCGGGAAAAGGAGAAGGAGGCGGCACGCATCCTCCTGCCGGATGCATCCGCCCTTCCGGCCGCCCGCGGAAAAAGCCTTTTTGCAGCGGTGCAGGAGCAGGAGAGGACGGCAATCATCGCGGAGATCAAGTTCAGGTCGCCCTCCGGGGGGGTGATCGCGCCGCACACCCCCCCGAAGGTCATCGCCGGCGAATATCTCCGGGGCGGATGCACCGCGATATCCGTCCTGACCGATGGACCCTTCTTCGGCGGGAAAAAGGAGCACCTCGCAGACGTCGCCGCAGTCTCCCCGGTTCCCGTCCTGAGAAAGGACTTCATCGTCGATGAGCGGCAGATCATCGAGGCGAAGGTGCTCGGGGCGGACGCGGTCCTCCTGATTGCGGCCATTGCCGGGGAGAGGCTGGGCGACTTTCATGACCTCGCCCGCGGGCTCTCGATGGAGGCCCTCGTCGAGGTGCGGACGCCGGATGAGGCGGACCTCGCCCTCTCCTGCGGTGCAGGGATCATCGGCATCAACAACCGCGACCTCCGTACGATGGCCGTCAGCCTCGAAACAACCGCCGTATTGTCCGGCTACCTGCGAAACGAGGGGCATGACGGGATCATCATATCGGAGAGCGGCTACCGGTCGCCGGCGGATATCGTTTCGATGAAGCACCACTGCGACGGGTTTCTCATCGGCAGCGCCCTCATGGCATCCGGCCGCCGGACAGAGGAACTGGGGAGGTTCGTATGCGCATAAAGATATGCGGCATCACCACCGCACGGGACGCGGTCATGGCGGAGTCGCTGGGCGCGGATGCAATAGGCGTCGTCGTCTGCTCCGACTCCCCGCGGAATGTGACCCTCGCCGCGGCACGGGCGATCTTTTCCGCCCTCAGACCCGTGACCGAAAAAATTCTCGTCACGAATACGCCGTCCTACTCCCGGCTCGGCATCATCATGGCACAACGGCCGGACGCCGTCCAGATAACCCATCCCTTTGCCTTCGGAAAACAGCCGCCGGTAAGGATCATCAGGACGGTTGCGCCGGGGATGGAGCGGTTCCCCGGCGACTGCGACGCGGTCGTCATCGACGCGAGCAGGGGAACGGGGATGCCCTTTGACCGGGCGTTTGCGGCACGGGTGATGGAGGAGGCGGGGGTGCCGGTCTTTCTTGCCGGAGGGCTCTCCCCGGAGAACGTGGCCGAGGCGATACAGGCGCTTTTCCCCAACGGCGTCGACGTCTCCTCGGGCGTGGAGAAGAGCCCCGGCATCAAGGACCGGGAGAAGCTGCGTGCGTTCATCCGTATCTGCAGGGAGGGATAATATGGAAAAAACAGGCTATTTCGGGCAGTACGGCGGACGGTTCGTGCCGGAGACCCTGATGGAGGCGCTCTATGAACTGGAAGCGTCCTATGCGGCCATAGGCAACACTGCTGCATTCACCCGCGATCTCGGCTTCTACCTGCAGGAGTATGCCGGAAGGGCGACCCCTCTGACCCACTGCCGGAACATGTCGGCGGACGTCGGCTGCACCGTCTACCTGAAACGGGAAGACCTCGTGCACGGGGGTGCCCATAAACTGAACAACACCCTCGGGCAGGCCCTGCTCGCACGGCACATGGGCAAGACACGCCTCATCGCAGAGACCGGTGCCGGCCAGCACGGCGTTGCGACGGCGATGGCCGGTGCCGTGCTCGGGCTGCCGGTGGAGGTGTACATGGGAACCACCGACTGCGAGCGCCAGAAGCTCAATGTCTTCAGGATGGAGCTCATGGGCGCCACCGTGCACCCTGTGCAGAGTGGAACCGCGACCCTGAAGGATGCCACCAACGAGGCGCTCAGGGACTGGGCGGCACGGTCCGCCGACACCCACTACCTGATAGGTTCCGTCGTCGGCCCGCACCCCTTCCCGATGATGGTACGGGATTTCCAGTCCGTCATCGGCCGCGAGACACGGGAGCAGATACTCGCGGCGGAAGGGCGGCTGCCGGACCATGCGGTCGCATGCGTCGGCGGCGGTTCGAATGCCATCGGCCTGTTCTACCCGTTTCTCGGCGACGACGTCGTCATGACGGGCGTCGAGGCGGGAGGCCGGGGGGACGAACCCGGCGAGAACGGGGCGTCGGTCAGGTTCGGGCGCCCCGGCGTCCTCCACGGCGCCTTATCCTACCTCATCCAGGACGCATACGGCCAGATAGGGACGACCCACAGCATCTCCGCCGGGCTGGACTATCCCGGCGTCGGGCCCGAACACAGCATGCTCAATGATGCGGGAAGGGTCTCCTATGCCGTCGCCTATGACGATGAGGTGGTCGGGGCATTCAGGTACCTTTCGCAGACAGAGGGGATCGTCCCGGCACTCGAATCGGCACATGCGATTGCGCACGTCCTGAAGAATGCAGACACCTATGAAAGAGACGATATCGTCGTGATATGCCTCTCCGGCCGGGGCGACAAGGACGTGGCGACCGTGAGCGACCTCCTGAAAAAGAAGGGTCCTGCCGTAACCGCGGGAGGCCGCCCATGACCCCCGGCCCCACGGACCCCTTCCAAACCGCGTTCGAACACCCCGCATTCATCTCCTATATCGTCGCCGGGGACCCGTCGCCGTCCGCCAGCATTGAGATGGCACGGGCGCTGATCGACGGGGGGGCGGGCATCATCGAACTCGGCCTTCCCTTCTCGGACCCGGTCGGCGACGGCCCGGTCATCCAGAGGGCGGATACGCGATCCCTGCATGCCGGGTTTGTCACCGAGGCAATCTTCGAAATTGCGGCAGGCATCAAACACCATGCGGACATTCCGGTGGTCATCATGACCTACCTCAACCCGGTGCTTGCGGCAGGCATCGATGAGTTCTACCAGAGAGCACGCGATGCGGGCGTCGACGGCATACTGATCGTGGACATGCCGGTGGAAGAGGCGGGCATCGTGGCAGGCGCCGCCCGTCGCCATGACCTCGCGCAGATCTTTTTGGTCTCCACGAATACCTCGGACCGCCGGATTGCCGCCATCCTGGAGGCCTCGGCGGAGATCAACGGCAGGACCGATGCCCGGGGAGAAACCGTCCAGAAAGGGTTCGTCTACCTGATCTCCTCGCCGGGGGTGACCGGGGCGCGGGAGCGGATAGCGAAGAGCGCCTTCGGGCTGATAGCACGTGTGCGGACCATCGGGGAGGAACGGGGGATACGTCCTGCGCTGGCGGTGGGCTTCGGCATAGCTAACCGCCGGCAGGCACAGGATATCATCGGTGCCGGTGCGGACGGCTTTGTCGTCGGCAGCGCGATCGTGCAGATCATCGAAAACGGTTCCGGCGACAGCGCTCTTCTCACGGGCCGCCTCAGGGAGTTCGCCGAAGCGATGACGGGGAAGGGCACCTGAAGGCCCCCCCGGCACGGCGCCCCTGCCGCCGGGCGATGGAGAACAGCATGCATGACTAAAAAACCGGGCGGCGCCCCCTCTTCTGCGCCGCGACGACCCCTGTTATCCCCGGCCTCTCTTTGTTTCTCTCAAAGAATGAAAAATGAAAATATGAAAATAGAAATGGCTGTAGGCACCGCATAAATTATCTAGTCATACGAACGCCGGGTCTCTTCGTCGGTGAGGGTCGGTGCGGTAAGGTCCTTCCACAGCGCGGCGTCCCATGTGCCGAGATTCGTATGGGTCTGGTAATAGTTCTCGGGGATGGGGTGGGTCCCCACCACCACCTCAAGGCCGTACTTCTCCCGGATGAACCGGGTGAAGTACTGGATTCGCGGGCAGGGAGGATAGCCCACCGCCATGCCGGTCGCAAGATGCACCACCTGGGCGCCGTTCTTCTTCATCTCCTGCGGGACATACTCGATATTTCCCCCCGGGCAGCCGTTGCAGGTGGCAAACCCGACCAGCTCGACATCTCTTCCCCGGTACCTCGCAAAGGCACCCTCACGGTTGCGAAGGGCCCGCAGGCACTTGCCCCCGGCGCAGGTCCGGTAGCGGTCGCAGATGATAATCCCGATTTTAACGGCTGCATCCATATGTTCCGTCGCCTCCCGATAATCCGTTCCATTACCTGTTGTTCAAGCATTTCATAAAATTGCCGTCCCTGGCAAAAAGGGGGAACGGGCTGTCAGCCGTTTCCTGCACCGGGGGCGATCGCGGGGAGCGCGGGCGCCCTGCATGCATCCACCGGCTATCCATCCACCACTTTGCCGGCCCTCTTGACCAGGACCACCATATCCCCCTCGGCCTCCCCGGTCATATCGGCCAGCTCTCCGGGGGAATGCTCCAGCAGCTGCCCCACCGTCACGATCTTCGCGGCAACCAGCCGATCCCGCATCCGGGCGTTGACGCCTTTTATCAGGGTCACCGGGACAAGCGTGGGGTCGGCAACCATTCGCGCAATATTCTCCTCTGCCGGGTGGTCCCACCCGATGTGCTTGATATCCCAGCAGGTCGCATACCGCTTCGCGTGGTCGGAGAGTTTTGTGTTGCTCACGATCATCGCCTTATCGACGGTGAAGTGGTTTCTTCCCTCTTTGTAGCCCTCCTGCACGTCCTCGACGATGGCGCGGGCGATGCGCCCCTCGTCGAGGCCTGTCATGCGGTGGTGGTTGTGATGGTGCTTCACCTCGACAAAATACGTGATCCCGTCCTTGCAGGCAACCGCATCCACCTCGTGTTCGCCGCATCTCCCCCGCAGAATTCGTCCTTCCCCCACCTCATACCCGCAGCCGGCGAGCAGGGCCCGGACATAGAGTTCAAAGTCCGGCTTCGGCCGGAGCATCCCGATGGCCCTTCGCACATTCGTTCGCTCCGCGACCGCGGGCTGATATTTCCGGCCGACCGAACGGATCAGCTTCAGGACATCTCTCGTCCGCATCCTTTCATACAGGCGTTCTTCAATCTCCTCCACCGCCGATGCCGCCTGCTCTTCGGAAATCCCGTAATTCCGGAGCGTCCGCATCACCTTGTACCGCTCATACGGCTGCGCCGTCCCGTCTGCCTTGGTCACTGTTGTAATTGCCACGTCCCGCCGTCACCTCGTGCGATACCCTGGCAGGGAATGATGACGCGTCCCTTCCAAAACCACCGCAGTTCTGTTATATCCACTCTTTGCGGTGGAAATACATGAGCATGATCACGACGATCACCGCCATTATTCCCAGTGCGCCCGGATATCCCAGCCGCCACCCGAGTTCGGGCATGTATTCGAAATTCATCCCGTAAATGCCGGCGATGAATGTCAGGGGGATGAAGATGGTCGCGATGATGGTAAGGACCTTCATCACCTCGTTCATCCGGTTGGAGACGCTCGACAGGTAGATATCGAGCATGCCTGCGGCCATATCACGGGAGGTCTCCACGTAGTCCGACAGCAGGATCACGTGGTCGTAGACATCCCTGAAGTAGACGAGGATGGACGGGTCGAGCAGGTCCGACTCGCCGCGGTGGAGTTGTGCGACCACTTCCCGCAGCGGATAGATCACCTTCCGGATATAGATCAGGTCCCGTTTTAAGGCATAGATGGTCTTGAGGATCTCCGGGGTCGGATGCTCCACGAGTTCATCCTCGATCTCTTCGATCACCTCGCCGATCCATTCAAAGACCACAAAATAATTGTCGACGATCGAATCGATGAGGGCATAGAAGAGATAATCCGCACCGGACTGCCTGATGCGCCCCTTCTTTGACTGGAGGCGCTTTCTGACACTGTCAAAGACATCCCCCGGCTGTTCCTGGAAGGAGATTACCGCCTGCGGCGTCAAAAGAAAACTCACCTGTTCGGATACGATCCCCTCCCCCGGTTCGACCGAGAGCATATTCATGACCACGAAGATATATGACCCGTAGTCCTCCATCTTCGGGCGCTGGCGGGTATTCAGGATATCCTCCAGTATCAGGGGATGCACGCCGAAGATGGAGCCGACCTTTGCGATGATCTCGGTCTGGGCAAGGCCGGTGATATTGATCCAGGCAACCCCCGGCCGCTCGAGAAACCCCGGTATCTCGTCGGCGGATGCCGGAGAATATTCGCCATAATCCTCTTCGTCATACCGGGTGATCGAAATATCGGTCCTGTCGGTGTGAAAATTCCCGATGTGAATCAGGGTGCCCGGCGGCAGACCCGCCTTCTTCGATATCTGGCTGCTCTCCCTCTCCGTCATGTCCCTTCTCCCGCACCGTCCTCCTTCATGAGGATGGTCTGGGTGCCGTGGACTTCAAGGTTCTCACTTGCAATCGCGATGCCGGGGGCCGCCTGGACCGCTGCAATGATCCTGCGGGTAATCCGGTCGTGCATGATTCTCCTCTCCCGGACATCCGTCACATACCTGATATCAAGGAGAATCCAGTTGTCGGTGAGCGTGGCATAGATGGAGGGTTCGACCACCTTTTTCGGCAGATAGTACTTCTCCCCTATCCTCTCGATCTCCCTCTCCGCCTGCGTCGTCAGCTCCTCCGTCTCCTCGACCAGAATGGCCAAAACCATCCTGACGGCCTCTTCCCAGTCGCTCTCGTAGGTCAGGGGGAGCGCAATCTCATCCCACATAAAACTATGATCCTTGGTCGAATTATGCACCACCCCGGATATGACCGCGGCATTCGGGATGATCACGATCCGGCCGGTCGGCTGGTCCCCGTGCACCCACCGGCCGATCTCCATGAGCGTGGTATTCATCATTCCGACATCCATCACATCCCCGGCCGTCTCCCCGATGCTGATCCGGTCCCCAACGCGGTACATCCCCGCGATGATGATATAGATCCCCCCCACGAAGTTTCTCAGGAGGTCCTGCAGGGCGATCGCAAGCCCTGCGGCAAGGATGCCGTACGAGATGAGAAGGGACTGGGTCTCCTCCACCCATATCCTGATGCCGATGACGATCACCACCGCGAGAGACAGGATAAAAATCGCCTTGTTCATGGAATACCGGGTCTTGCTATCCTGGACAAATCGTGTGGCGATCTGCGACAGGAGCGCGTAGCCAAGGTAGACCCCCGCAACCGCGGCAAAGGTAAGGGAGAGCTTGGAGAGTTCCGGGTACGGGTAGTACTGCGATGCACGGTTCAACACGACGGCAAGGGCAAAAAAGAGCGAAAAATATGCTGCCTCCCGTATCACCATACTCACCACTGAATACATGCATAATATTCTATTTAAATCCCATCCCGCCTCCCGGCAGGCGCCGTCCGGCAATACGGGATTTTGTGCCCGGACGGACGCCATCCGCCGGTGCGGGAGGAACCATTAGATAATTCCCGCACCAAATGCCAGTATGCGCAACCAATCATTCCGGCTGATGATCTGCCTTGCCCTCCTCTGTGCCTCCCTTGCCTGCATGGCAGGATGCCTGGACGGGGAGGAGTCTCCCCTCTCCGGCCATGACATCTCCGTCATTCCCGGCGAAACGCCCGTCTCCGCCTATGCCGGCACCTACGAGGAGGGCGACCTCCTGATCACCGTTCCGGAGTTTCAGCAGCACTGGAACCCGGACGGCACCTGCTATTGGGACGGGCGGATACAGGTGACGAATACCGCACCCGTTCCGAAGACCAATGTCATCATCCGCACCTCCATCATTGATATCGGAACCGGAACAGCCGTTGATACCTACTTAAAGCCCTATCCGAGGATAGGTGGCACGGAGTCCCTCTCCCTGAACGTGCAGCTGCGCGGGGAATGCGACGGGAAGTATACCTTCCGCGTAGAGACGATCGTTGACTGATCGTGGACTGACCGGAACCTATCTATTTTTTCCCGCCGATATCCGCCTATGAAGATCGTCGCACTCAACGGGAGCCCCCGCGGTACCGCCAGCACCACCCTTCGCCTCCTTGAAGCCGCCATGGAGGGGGCGGCGGAGGCGGGAGCCGCGGTGCAGTACTTCGATGTCGCCCGGCACGATATTGCCTACTGCACCGGCTGCGGCACCTGTTATGCATCCGGCAGCTGTATCCTCGAGGATGACTATGCCGACATTCTTGCGGCGATGGAAGGGGCGGACGGATTTCTGGTGGCATCCCCGGTGTACATCAATGCGATCACCGCCCAGCTCAAGACCCTCATCGACCGGATGGCGGATGTCGTCCACTGCCAGAAATTCCGCGGCAAATATGCAGCTTTTCTTGCGACCGGGGGTGGCGGAGGCACGGACTGTGTCCTTGCCTACCTGGGAGAGGCCTGGCAGGTCTTCGGGGCGGACGTCGTCGGGGGTGCGGCGGCTGTCATGGCTGAAGGAGAGGACCGGTTTGCAGCCGCGATGGAAGAGTCGCGCGCCCTCGGCGAACGCCTCGTCGAGGCGGTCGCCACCAGGGCGGCGGACCCTGAACAGGAGGCATTCCACGAGGGCATGAAGGAACGCATGACGGCGCTCGTCAGCGCCCACCGGGACGAATGGCCGTCCGAATATGCCTATCTCCGGTCGCTCGGCTGGATACGCGAATAATTCCGGCACATTTCATTCTTTTTTTCGAGCCATCCCCGGTATCGTCTCGCCGCATGCGGCGCAGCGGCCGTTCTCAAGGCCGACGGTGCGGGAATGAAACGCATCCCGTTCAACCAGCAGGGCCCCGCAGGCGTGGCAGTGCGTATGCTGGGCGGAATGGCGGAAGACGTTGCCGAGGTACGGGTACTGCACCCCTTCCTCGCGGGCGATCGCGTGGCACCGTTCGAGGACCGCAACCGGTGTGGCCGGGGTATCTTGCATACGGTAATCAGGATGAAACGCGGTGAAATGCATCGGCACCTCCGGCCCCAGTTCCCGGACCACCCACCGGCAGAGGGCACGGATGTCCTCGGGGTCGTCATTCATGCCGGGAATGACCAGCGTCACCGTCTCCACATGCATCCCCGCTTCATACGCCTGCTTCGTGGATGCGAGGACCGGGTCCAAATGCGCCCCGCAGACCTTCCGGTAAAAGTCGTCGGTGAACGCCTTGATGTCCACCCGGTAGGCCTCGAGATGCGGCGTCATCTCCGCGAGTGCCTCGGGCGTGATATAGCCATTGGTGACGTAGACCGTTCCCAGTCCCTTCGCCCGCGCAAGCGCCGCCATCTCGCGGGTATACTCGTGCCAGATCGTCGGTTCGTTATAGGTCCATGCAATACTCCGGCAGCCCGATGCAAGGGCCCGCGTAACGGCGTCCTCCACCTTCAGAAGAGCAAGGTGGGAGAAATCATCCGACTGCGAAATCTCCCAGTTCTGGCAGTGCCGGCACCGGAAGTTGCACCCGATCCCCCCGAGCGAATAGATCGTCGTCCCGGGAAGATAGTGGAAGAGCGGTTTTTTCTCGATGGGATCGATCGCCTCGGCGCTGATCTTCCCGTAGGTCAGGGCATAGAGCGTCCCGCCGCGGTTCTCCCTGACCCCGCATATTCCCCGTCTTCCCTCCGTTATATGGCATCGATGGCTGCACAGGGCGCACGCAACACTCCCGTCCTCCTCCTTTCCATACATCTCCGCTTCATGCAGTTCTTCAGCATCTCCCATGGTACTCCGCGTCTCCGGCGTTTTTTAGGTATGGTGGTAAGGAGCCTCCTCCCTCAAAAAACTATATGCTGTGCAAACCAATAGATGGGTGAGATGAAAACAATAGTAATTTCCCTGGGCGGTTCGGTGCTCGTACCTTCCCTTGAATCCAATAATATTGCAGCATACGCCGATATGCTGGTGCGTCTTGCCGAACGGTTCCGCGTCTTCGTCGTCGTGGGCGGAGGGGGAGAGGCCCGCAGGTATATCGCCGCGGCGCGCTCCCTTGCGATCGACGAAGCGACCTCGGATGAGATCGGCATCCTCGTCACCCGGCTGAATGCGGCGATGCTCATAGCGGCACTGGGGCGGGCGGCATACCCGGCGGTGCCTGCCACGCATCATGAAGCCCTCGAAGCCGCGACGGCCGGGAGGATCGTGGTCATGGGAGGCGTAACTCCGGGGCAGACGACGGACGCCGTCTCCGCCGTACTCGCCGAACGTGCCGGGGCCGACCTGCTCATCAATGCGACGTCCGTCGACGGGATCTATTCCGCTGACCCGAGAAAAATCTCCGGCGCCCAAAAATTCGACCGCCTCTCCCCCGAGGAACTCCTCGCGATCGTGCAGGGCGGACGGATGGATGCGGGGGCCAACAATGTCATCGACCTCGTCGCCGCGAAGATCGTGCAGCGAAATACCATCCCCCTCCTCGTGATCGACGGAAAACACCCGGAAACCATCACTGCCGCCCTCTTTGACGGCGTCTTTGCCGGCACCCTTGTCAGCAGAACCCCCGGACCGGTCCTGCCCCTCAAATAGCATCCTATCGGTAACTTTTTTTGATGCCGTGAACAATATTACTGGCTACACGGGGCAGTAGGGTAGCCTGGTCCATCCTAGAGCGTTTGGGACGCTTTGACGGCAGTTCGAATCTGCCCTGCCCCATCCTATGCAGCGCGAACATGCCTGTGACATCTTTTCTCTGCTCTACCGGGAATACGTAACGGATGACAGCCGCCTCTGCTTTCTTGATTTTGAGAACCCCTTCGAGATTCTGGTTTTAACCATCCTCTCCGCCCAGACGACGGATGCGACCGTCAACCGCATCCGCGACCGCCTCTTCCTCAGGTATCCCGACGCACGGGCGCTCGCCGCGGCCGAAGCAGGGGAGGTGGAGGAGATCATCCGCCCGACCGGCTTCTACCATACCAAGGCCCGAAATATCATCGCCGCGTCACGGTGCATCGTGGAACGGTTCGGCGGCCGCGTGCCGGCGACGATGGCGGACCTCATCTCCCTGCCGGGGGTCGGCAGAAAGACGGCGAACATCGTCCTCCACCATGCCTACGGCATTCACGAGGGCATCGCCGTGGACACCCATGTCAAACGGCTCTCCCGTCGCCTGGGTTTTACCGGGGAAACCGACCCGGACCGTATCGAACAGGCCCTCCTCTCCCTGTTCCCCCCTTTAGCATGGAAATATCTCAACTATCTCCTCATCTCGCACGGACGGCGCATCTGTACCGCACGGCACCCGAAATGCGGCGAATGCATCGTATCGGATCTCTGCCCCAGCACACGCAGGGATGACCGTGAAGGAAAGCCTTCGAACCAATGAACACGAAAGGACAGGGCCAACAGGGCCAACAGAACGGCGAAAAACATTCCAGGGAAGAAGAGGATGCTCAGAGGAAGAGCACTTCGACGAAGAGGTAGACCACCCATGCGACCGCCGCGGCGGCGGGAATGGTGAGTATCCATGCGGCGACGATTTCGCGTACAATGCCCCATTTCACCGCCGAAGAATACCCCCTCGTCGCCCCGGCACCCATGATCGCCCCGCTGATCGCGTGGGTCGTGGAGACGGGGACGCCGAGCGACGTCATCAGGGAGAGGATCAGCCCCCCCGCCGTTGATGCGGAGAATCCCTGGTACGGGCGGATCTTCGTGATCTTATTTGCCATTTTATCGATCACCCTCCACCCCCCGAGCAGCGTTCCCGTCGATATGGCGATGCAGGAGGCGAAAATGACCCAGACGGGCACTGCAAACTCCGTGAGGACTCCCCCTGCGACCAGGAGGGCGGTAATGACCCCCATCGCGTTCTGCGCATCATTCGCACCGTGACCGATCGCCTGGAATGACCCTGCGGCAATCTGCAGGGGCCGAAACAGCCTGTTGAGCTTTGTCGGATTCTGCCTGCGCCCCAGCCACATGGTGACGCTTCCCAGCAAAAACGCCGCCATCATGCCCAGCATCGGCGATATCACGATGAAGATCACCACCGCGAGGATGCCCGAGACCTTGACGACGCCCGCGATGATCAGCACCGGTACCGTGATGGTAAGTCCCATGAGAAATGCCAGCGGAGCCCTCGGCTTCCAGTCATCCTGCCGGTAATACGACAGGGCGACATAGGAGATGACGCCGATGGCCCCGCCGGCTGCCATGTAGACGATCAGGTTTCTGACGATCCCTGCCGCGGGCCAGAGGATGGCGCCAAATCCCGCACCGGCGATCCCCGCACCGAGCAGCCCGCCGATGAGTGCATGCGAACTCGATACGGGAATGCCAAGCATCGATGTCACAAAGACCCAGAGAACCGCACCGAACATGCCGGCAAGAAGCATATGGGTCGTAAGAAAATCGGGGTTCACTATCCCTTTTCCGATGGTTGCCGCAATTGCCGTCGTGAACACGAGCGGCCCGATGAGATTGAAGACGGCGGCAAGCCCGACTGCCTTCAGCGGCGACAGCGCCCGGGTTGCTATGATCGTTGCAATAGAATTTGCCGCGTCATTCAGGCCGTTGACGAAGTTGAACGCAAGGGCGAGAACTATTCCAATCCCAATCAGCAGAAGATCCATATATTCCTTCAGGAGTGCCGGATCGCAATATCACTCAGGACATTCGCCGCGTCCTCGCATTTGTCCGTCGCGCTCTCCAGTTTTTCGTAGATATCCTTGTATTTTATGACCGTTAATGCATCGGAGCAGGTAAAGATGTTTTTGATGGCATCGCCGAGCACCTCGTCACCGAGATTTTCGAGGCGGTTGATCTCGATGCACTGCTGCTCAATGAGTTCTGCGTGCTTCAGGTCCCGTATTCCTTTCACCGCCAGTTCGAGCTCCTCCGTTGATACGAGGATCAGTTTGGAGAGTTCGACCATATACCGGTCCGTTTGCGTAATGCCATAGAGGTACATCATTCTCGTGGCGCTGTCGATGAAATCAAGGACATCGTCAAGGGATGACGCCAGCCGGGAGATCTCCTCCGGCTCGATGGGGGTGATAAAGGTCTTGTTGAGCAGTTGGTAGATCTGGTGCGTAATATCATCGCCCTTATGCTCCAGCGCCTTCATTTTATGGCATTTGTTCTTGATATTCTCGAAGTTTTCCACCGTATAGACCAGATGTTCGGCACCTGCCCGGACATTCTGTGCGGATTGCTCCAGCAGATCAAAGAACTGATCGTCCTGAGGTATAATCCAGTCGCGCATCCCCATACATAACACCTGATAATCAATCATCAGAAATTAAGAAAAAAGCTTTGTAATGTTAAAATGGACCGAGCGGGAATTGAACCCGCGGCCTCTACCATGCCAAGGTAGCGATCTTCCCCTGATCTATCGGCCCGTTGTGCAGCTAATGTTGCACCTTCTACGATAAAACTCTTATTTATCTGACGCAGAAAACGAGGGGATGCCGGCAAGCACCCGGGCTCGTGCCGCGTCCATAGCGCAGGGTCGGAGGACAACGCCGCCTTTTATATACGGTTCGAGGAGCGCCCGTGCCCCTTCGGGCGGCGGCAGGACGGCCGGGCGGACGACGCGGATGCCGGGGCCTGCATAGATCTCCTTTACCCCGCTCTTCTTCCCCCGTTTTGATACCGGCGTCCCCTCAATCTCGACGATATCAAGGGAGAAATCGATGACCGGTGCATTGGCAATCGTCCCGCCGATGCCAAACGCCTGGACGATATCCCGGTAGGCGCAGACATCGTCTATCGTAAGCCCGCCGGAGAGAAAAATGCCGACCTTCTCAAACCCGTGCACATCCAGTTCCCATCGCACCTCCTCGAGGATGGCCCGCATGTCCCCCCGCCGGGAGTGGGGGGTGTCCAGGCGGACGGCGGTGGCGCCTGCACGCGCCGCCGCAAGCACCTCCCGCTTCTCGTCGCAGTACGTATCGCAGAGATAGACCCGGGGCACATCCGGCGGCGCCGTCCGGTCAAACGCCGCCCATGCGTCCTCTGCATTGCCGTAACACATGATGAGGGCATGGGGGATGGTGCCCACCACGGGAATACCCTCCGGCGCACAGGTATTGCTCACCCCGTCGACGCCGCCAATCCAGGCCGCACGTTCGATCATCCGGGCGATGGCGGGGTGCTGCCGCCGCGAGCCGAAGGAGAGGACCTTCCGGTCTTTCGCGGCAGCCTTGATCCGGGCGGCAGAGGTGGCAATGCCCGAGGCATGACAGATAAACCCGAGAAGTGCCGTCTCCAGCCGGCAGAATGCACGATATGGCCCCTGAATCCGTATGACCGGTTCACCAGGGTAGAAGATGCTCCCTTCGGGAAGCGCCGAGACGCTGACGTCCGTCCCCTCCAAAAGGGTCACCACATCATTGAGGCCGCAGAAGACGCCCCATTGTGCGGGGAGCGAGGATGCGGTGATCTCTGCCGTCACCACCGGATCTCTGCCATCCTGTTTCAAAGCCGCCATCGTACGATCAAAATAGATGTCCGTGCAATTCCCTTCAGTGATCGTCCTCTCATCGACCATCCCGAACCTGTCCATGGTCACTGGTCAGGTTCTTACCGGATAAGCATATGGATTTTCAATGGTGTCCCACATCTTAAGAGGAAGGACAAAAAAACATGATAGCAATGGATACGATAGTGCAGAGGCCGGAGGATACACGCACCGGGGTCCGGGAGGAGATGGGGCAATGCTGGGAATAATCGGTGGAACAAGCCTTTTTCATGCAAACCTCCCGCCCCTCACCAGGACCGTGACCAACACCCCGTACGGGCCGGCCGAGCTGTACCTGGGAGAGGTGGCGCTGCTGCTGAGGCACCAGTTCAACCGCCCGCCCCACAGGATCAATTTCCGGGCCATGGCATCGGCGCTTGCCCTTGCAGGCGTCGACCGGGTCGTGGCCCTCGGGTCCGTCGGGTCCCTCAGGACGATCCATCCCCCGGGAACCATCCTCCTCCCGGACGATTACCTGTCGGTCGCACCGGTCCCCAGCATCCATAACCACACCCAAAAGCATGTAATGCCCGCGATCGATGACGGCCTTCGCACCCGCCTCGCCGGGATCATCGAAGATGCACGAAACGGGGGCGTCTACGCCCAGACGGCCGGACCGCGTATCGAGACGCGGGCAGAGATCCGCGCCCTTGCGCAGATAGCCGACGTCGTCGGCATGACGGTCGCATCCGAAGCCGCCCTCTGCAATGAGCTCGGCATCAGGTTTGCCGCCGTCTGCATGATAGACAATTATGCCCACGGGGTGACCGAGGATATCCTCTCGTACGACCACATCCTCGCCATGGCAAAGGCAAATACCGCCCGGACGGAGAGGATCGTCGAATCAGTCATCAATCACCTCGGAGCCACTCATGACCACTGAACAGGACTATTTTGCAGGGAATGCATCGACATCGACCCTCATCATTGGCGCCTACACCGGCGTATACACCGGCACCAGGGCGCAGGTGCAGGACATCTATATCGGCAGGGACGGGAAGATCTGCGCAACCGGCACGGATACCCGTGACTACCGCACCGAAGCGGACAGGATCATCGATGCGCACGGAAAAATTGCGCTGCCGGGCCTCGTCAACACCCATACCCACGCCGCCATGACCCTCCTGAGGGGATATGCGGATGATATGCACCTCCAGGAATGGCTCAGCGAGAAGATATGGCCGCTCGAAGCCCATCTCACCGGCGACGACGTGTACTGGGGGACCCGCCTCGCCTGCCTCGAGATGATCCGCTCCGGCACCATCGCCTTCAATGACATGTATTTTTTCATGGACGACGCGGCCCGCGCCACCGCCGATGCGGGGATGAAGGGGACCTTCGCCCACGGGTTCATCGACCTCGGAGACGAGGAGAAGCGCGAGGCGGAGATCAAAGCCACCAAAGAGCTGTATGCCTCGATTACGGGGATGAACAACCCCGCACTCCAGGCAGCCGTGGGGCCCCACGCGCCGTATACCGTCTCGCCGGAAGGCCTGGCATGGTGCGCGGAGTTCAGCCGGGAGAAGAACATCGGCCTCCACATCCACCTCGCGGAGACGGAACAGGAGGTAAGCGGCTGCACCGCTCTCCACGGCATGCGCCCGGCGGCGCTCCTCGACCGGTGCGGCTGCCTGACCGGGCGCACCGTCGCAGCGCACTGCTGCTGGCTCAATGAAGAGGAATGCCGCCTCCTCGCCGAGCGTGAGGTGACGGTCTCCCACAATCCGGTCTCCAACATGAAACTTGCCGTAGGGCGAACGATGCCCTATCACTGGCTCAAAGCGGCAGGCGCCCGGGTAAGCCTCGGTACCGACGGCTGCTCCTCCAACAACAACCTGGACCTCATCGAAGAGATGAAGGTGGCAGCCCTCCTCCAGAAATATTCCTGGAATTCCAGCGTTCTTCTCCCCGCGGATGAGGCGCTCACCCTTGCGACATCCGCCGGTGCCCGTGCCCTGCGGACCGGCGGGGGGACCCTTGCCCCCGGAGAGGAGGCGGACGTAATCCTGCTCGACACCCGCACCCCCCCGATGGTCCCCCTCCATAACTGCCGGTCCAATATCGTGTATGCCGCATCGGGCTGCACCGTCGATACCGTATTCTGCAGCGGGCGCATCCTGATGCAGGACCGTGTCATTCCCGGCGAAGCGGAGATTCTCTCCCGGGCGCAGCAGTGCGCCACGGACCTCGTGGAACGGGCCTCCGGCCGGACCTGACCGCCCCCCCCCTTTTTTGCGATATGTTTATTGCCCTCTTCAGGTATTCTGCATCATGGCACAGGGGAGCAGGAGACGCCGGTTTGCACGGCCGCGGGTCGTTGTCAGCAGGTGCATCGAGTTCGAACCGGTCCGGTACAACGGGGATATGGTCCCCAGCAGGGAAGTTGCCCGGCTAAAGCCCTTCATTGATTTTCTTCCCGTTTGCCCGGAAGTGGAGATCGGCCTCGGCATCCCCCGTGAAACGATACGCATCGTCAGGATGGACGGGGGCAGTCATCTCATCCAGCCGTCGACAGGGCGGGATGTAACAGAAGAGATGCAGAGTTTTACTAAAAAATTTCTCGATAGAATCCCCCCCGTCGACGGGTTCATCCTCAAAAACCGCTCCCCGACATCGGGCATCAGCGGCGTGCGCATCTATCCGTCGGCAGGCCCCTCGGCACCGGTGGGCCACGGACCGGGGTTCTTCGGGGGAGAGGTGCTCATGAGGTATCCCTATTATCCCATCGAAGACGAAGGGCGCCTGAAAAATCACCGGATCCTCGACCATTTCCTCACCCGGATATACACCCTCGCAGATTTTCGCCTTATCGAAGAGCAGAATTCGTTCCCCGCTCTCGTCCGGTTCCATTCCCAGAACAAGCTTCTCCTGATGGCCCACAACCTGACAGGATACCGGAACCTCGGCCGGCTGGTCGGTTCGCATACCAAAAAAGAACCCACAGACGACCTGATTGCCCGGTACCGGGCGACCCTCCTCCCCACCCTCGCCAAAGCGCCGACGTATTCGCGCACCATCAATGTCCTGCTCCACAGCGAAGGCCGGTTCAGACACCTCCTGAACCATGAAGAAAAAGCGGTATTTCTTGACGCAGTCGCGAACTACCGGGCGGGCACCGGCACCGTCGCCGGCCCCGAAAAATATCCTGAAGTCATGGATCGCACGGTTCGGGGACGAATACCTGCATGAACAGACATTCTTCGCCCCCTACCCGGACGAACTCATGGAGTACCCTGCCGAAGAGACGGAACGGGGACGCGACCTATGGGCGGATTTCCTTGCCTAAAGCCTTGACTAAGGATTATGCGGTCTCGATGTTCGCCTCATCTTCGAGGCCCAGTTCCTGTATCGAGATCTCCCGCATCTCCATTTTCCGGATCTTCCCCGACACCGTAATGGGGAAACTATCGACGAACTTCACGTACCGCGGTATCTTGTACCGGGCGATGCGCCCCTCGCAGAAATCCCTCACTTCCTCTTCGGTCATCCGGGCCCCGTCGTGGAGTTTTACCCAGGCCATCAGCTCCTCGCCGTACTTCTCGTCAGGGACACCGATGATATAGGCGTCCTCGATCTTCGGGTTGGTGTGGAAGAACTCCTCTATCTCACGGGGGTAGATGTTCTCTCCTCCGCGGATCACCATCTCCTTGATTCTCCCGACAATCCGGACATATCCCTCTTCGTCCATGATGCCGAGGTCCCCGGTATGGTTCCACCGGTCCGCATCGATGGTGCCGCGGGTCGCGCTGGGGTTGTTGTAGTAGCATTTCATCACCACATAGCCGCGGGCGCATATCTCGCCGGGCATCCCGCGGGGCACGATCTTCTGGGTCTGGGGGTCGATGATCTTGAGTTCGACATTGGGAAAGGTCTTGCCAACGGTCGACACCCTGCGCTCCAGCGGGTCGGAGGTGGTCGTCATGGTGACCCCGGGAGAGGTCTCCGTCTGGCCGTAGACGATGACAATCTCCGCCATGTTCATCCTGTCTGCCACCTGGCGCATGTACTCGATGGGGCATGGCGACCCCGCCATAATCCCCGTCCGCAGGGTGTCGTATCGGTATTTCTTGAAGTTCGGGTGTTTCAGTTCGGCGATGAACATGGTAGGCACGCCGTGCAGGGCCGTGCACCGTTCATTCTGCACCGTCTGGAGGACCTTTTCGGCATCGAATGTCGGGTAGGGGAGCACCATCGTCGACCCGTGGGTGATGCATGCCATGTTGGAGAGCACCATCCCGAAACAGTGGTAGAACGGCACGGGGATGCAGAGCCGGTCCTTCTCGGTAAAGCGCATCCCCTCGCCGATGGTAAAGCCGTTGTTGAGCACATTGTGATGCGTCAGCACCACCCCCTTCGGGTACCCCGTCGTCCCGGAGGTGTACTGGATATTGATGGGATCGTCGAACGAGAGGGAGTCCATGCGCTCCTGGAGCTCGTCGGGACTGATGTTTTCCCCCATCTCATGGATCTCGTCCCAGGTGAACATGCCGTTGTACGGGATATCCCCGATGAAGACCACATTTTTCAGGAACGGAAACTTGTCACTGGATATTTTCCCCGGCCTCGACTCGATCGCCTCGGGGCAGGCCTCATAGAACATGCCGACGTAATCCGACGACTTGAACCTGCCCTGGATAAAAATCGTATGGATTTCAGCCTGTTTCAGCGCGTATTCCAGCTCGAAGGTACGGTATGCCGGATTGATATTGACCATGATCGCACCGATCTTTGCGGTGGCGAACTGGACGAGAAGCCATTCGGCATAGTTCATCGCCCATATCGCGACGCGGTCTCCCTTGCGGACACCGAGGGCCATAAGGCTCCTGCCAAGCTTTTCAAGGCGTTCATTGAATTCACGGTAGGTCCACCGGATATCCTGATCAACTGCGACCACAGCTTCGTTATCAGGATATTTCCTGACCGTTTCGTCCAGCATCTCACCTATCGTCATCCCTATCAGGGGAATGTTTGAAATACCGCTTGCATAACTTGGCTGAACCATCCCAATTCTATACGAATGCCGGATACTTAGCTCTCACGATCAAGAACACAATTCTTAAGTTGCCCCGTTGCGTAGTTGTAGTGCACCTTTGGAGGGGTCGTGGCCTAGTCCGGCATGGCGACGGGCTCCAGCGGTCTTTGCGAATGATGAACAATGGGTCTCCTGACACTTCGGATGATGACCCGTTGGAGCACTGACGTAAATACAGTGCTCTCTCGCATGTCGGAGAGACCCGTCGATCGTGAGTTCAAATCTCACCGACCCCACTTTTTAAAAGGGTGTATGGGATTGTTGTTTACCCGAGCCCGAGCTTTACCCTCTTTCCTTCGATGTGGCCTGCAATGCCATCCGCCGCTGCCTTCGTATCCTGCTCGACACTCAGGATGCCGCCGGTGATGTCCTTCAGTTCCGTGGTGAGCAGCCTGACAAGCTTCGGCGCCCCGGTGACCGTCGGGACGGGATTTACGTAGGTATAGAGGCCGAACGCAAGGGCGAAGATCGCATCGATCGTCGCCTTCTGTTCCATGTACTCCGGGGCGGCGACCGCAACCGGGAGATCGTAGATCGGAACGCCACCGAGCGCTTCCGATACCGCATACAGCAGGTCCGCACACCGCGCCGTATCGGTGCAGGTCCCAAAACTCAGGACCGGCGGGATGCCGAGGGCTGAACAGAGGCCGTTGAGGCCGCTTCCGGCACGGTCCTTCGCCCCCGGCGAGCAGAGGCCCGCCACCTGGAGGGCGGCGCTGCCGCACCCCATCGAGAGCACCAGGATATCCCTTTTCATCAGCTCTTCTGCAAGGGCGACGGATTTCACGTCCTGTCCCGCATCCCTGAGGGTGGTACAGGAGACGAGCCCCACAATCCCGCGGATCGTCCCGTCTTTTATCGCGTCAAGAAGGGGGGAGAGCGTTCCTCCCAGCGCTTCGGTGATGCTCTCGGGAGAAAATCCCGCAACCGCCGTTCCCTGGGGAAGGCCGGTGACCGGCACGACTCCCGACCGCCTGCGGGGATAATTGGTCACTGCCATCCCGAGGATCTGTTCTGCCTGCTCCTGTGCTTCACGGGGCACATAGTTCAGCCGCGCCTCTGCCCCTTCGAAGGCCACCAGTTCGCTGACCGGGAGGAGGACAAACCGGTACTTCTCGGCATAGACGGGGTCCAGCGGGAGCGAACAGTTCATATCCGCGACAAAGACGTCCACCGCACCGGTCGCAAGAACCGCCTCCTGCATGATCCAGTTGCCCGTGTAGCCGTAGAAGACATCGTCGGTCTCCCGGCGCTGGATCATCTCCTGCCCGGTCTCGATATTCCCGATGATGCGCAGGCCCTTGGCCCCCGCGGCCCGGGCCTTCTCCTGCCACTCCCCCTTGTTCGCGGCATCGATGAGGGCAAACCCGAGGAACGGTTCGTGCCCGTTCGGGAGCACATTCACGTAGTCGGGGTCGAGCACGCCCAGGTCCACCCGGACCTCATGGGGACGGGGGATGCCGTAGAGCACGTCCTGGAGATGTTCGAGGACGAGCTGGCTCTGGTAGGCCATCGCGATCGACAGCCGCATCGCCTTCAAGGCAAGGCTGACGTAATACCCGTCCACGTTGGTAAGACACGAACCGGTCGCATTCATGATCTCCGCATGGATGCCGCCGGGGAATATCCCCAGTTTCTTCCAGGTCTCCTGCCGCTCCCACGGGGCGAGCGCCGCAACGACGGTGCTTTCCCGGTAGGCGGGAGCGGCAAAGTCCTTCCCCACGAAATCGCAGACCCGAAGAGCCGTCTCCTCGGGTGTGCTGCCGGGGGTGATCCCCAGGCGTTCGGCGAACGTCTCCAGTTTTTCGGGTTCTGCAAGAGAGAACGGGGTCTTCCCGAGAGCGGTGTCCCGCAGGGTCTGCACCGTTTTTTCCGCGTGGTAGTGATAGGTGGACGCCCCCATGAGGTTTCTCAGGAGCATCATCCTCATCGCTATCCCGTCGGCCGATATACCGCATACACCCCGTTTATCCTTCTCTGCGTCAACGCGGCAGGGCCCGTTGGAACAGAGGTCGCACCGGGACCCGCCCATGCAAAACCCGCACCGTTTGTCGGGGTCGTCGCCGAAGCCCTGTGCTTCGTACCGGTCCCACACATTCGACATGCCGTCCTCACGGAGTTTGTCATACATCGCACGCACGGAGGCATGGTAGGATATTCGATCTTGTTCCATCGTAGGATCACCTCAGGTACTGACGCACCCTATCCTCCGGTGTAATAAATCTTTCGCTGCCCCACCCTCTCAGGCGCAACAGCCCGACTCCCAGGGGCGCAATACGGCGCATCAGGCCCCATTCCGGGCATTTTTTCTGATCCGGGGCCATCAGGCAAAGGCCGGGATAAGCCGTCCGGGGCAATTGGGGTCCTTTGCCGAAGACAAAGCCCCGGTTGCCACCGGAGGAGGGAGGATTTCCGCCGACACGTGGATTTATGTACAGAGAACTCCCATAATAACGCAGGAATTTAATCATGTTTCTTATAGGAGAATCTCTCGAAGGCGAGGGAGCAGAACTTGCCCACATCGACCTGATGATCGGCGATAAAAACGGCCCCGTCGGGATGGCGTTTGCAAATGCCGCATCACAGCTTTCCGCGGGCCACACACCGCTTCTCGCGGTCATCCGCCCCAACCTGCTGACGAAACCGGCAACCCTCATCATACCGAAGGTCACCCTGAAGAAGGAAGAGCAGGTCAATGCCATCTTCGGTGCCGTCCAGGCCGCCGTCGCAAAAGCGGTCGCGGACTCCGTCGAGGAGGGCATCTTCGATGCCATGGACCTCGAGGAGACCGTCATCCTTGCAAGCGCCTTTTTGCACCCCACCGCAACGGACTACAACCGCATCTACCGCTACAACTACGGTGCGACCAAGCAGGCCATCCAGCGTGCGATTGCAGGATTCCCTGACAAAAAGACCCTCATCCACGAGAAGGACCGTGCGGGCCACGCCGTCATGGGATTCAAGGTGCACCGCCTCTGGGACCCGCCCTACCTCCAGGTCGCCATGGACCTCGTCGACATGAAGTCGGTGGAACGTGTCCTCAGGAATGTCCCTGAAAACGACCACGTCCTCATCGAGGCGGGGACCCCGCTCATCAAACAGTTCGGCCTCAGTGTCATCGGCGAGATACGAAAATACCGCCCCGAGGCATTCATCATCGCCGACTTAAAGACCCTTGACACCGGCAACCTCGAGGCACGGATGGCGGCGAACGCATCGGCAGACGCCGTCGTCGTCTCCGGCCTCGCCCCCATCTCAACCATAGAGAAGTTCATCATCGAGGCAAAGAAGACCGGCATCTACTCGGTCATCGACATGCTCAATGTTGAAAACCCCGCACAGCTCGTGGCAGAACTCGCAAAGCGCGGCGCCGTCCCCAGCATCGTCGAGATGCACCGGGCCATCGACGCCGAGGGCGACGAACACAACTGGGGCGACATCCCGGCAATCAAAAAGGCCGCGGGCGGCAAACTCCTCGTCGCCACCGCCGGCGGCATCCGCCAGCACGTCGTCAAGGACGCACTGAAGGCAGGCGCCGACATCCTTGTCGTCGGACGGGCGATCACCGCCTCCAAAAACATCTGCAATGCAGCCGAGGGATTCCTGGAAGAACTCAACAGCGAAGAGATCGATCAGTTCAGGATCATGACCGATTTTTAATTGGTCATTATGGATAGGGAGGCAAATATACCAGCCTCACTTTTTTTTGGATTTGGCCTGTGTCTGACACATCCCTCTGCGGTGCATTTTATCGGACCGGCAGGGCTTTTGCTCTCCACGTTTGCCGGATGTGCCACCCGGAGAAACGAAAGCCCACCCTGCTTCGCAGGGCCGGCAGGGCGCCTCGCCGGGCCACTGGCGGGCCAGCCCCTTCGGTGACGAACACAAACCACGATCCTGCCCCGCCTGCAGGCATCGGCAGACCGGTACCTTCCGCAGTAGTCTCACATGCAGAGCAGCGCACCGGAGGGTGCCTGCCCCCGGGACACGGATACGGTCGGCGCTGGCCGGGATGATATGTTCCTGTGCCCCGGCAAGGCTGAAGGGGAGAAGATACATTCTGCGCAACCTTGGGAGGGTACACGCAGAGATCGTGTATTACCCGAAATCGTCCGAAATCGTCCGAAATTTCCCCCGAATATGCGGATCTGTCTCCACAGCCGGCGCGAAAACCCGTCCGGATGCGAAGACAACAGGATGGGACGTCCTGAAGGAAGGATGGGGGCGAAATGGTGAAGGATGCCCCCTGATGCGGCCGTCTCCTAATCAGGGACGGGATCCTGAAGTTTGCAGGTCATGTGCACCCGGCCGGCAATTTTGTCGAGGCCGACAACAAATGCGATGCCCATTCCCGGCGTATCGAGCTGGGCCGCTTCCTCTATTGCCGCCAGTATCGAATCGGTCTGTTCCGGTTCGACGATGGTAAGAATGATCTCCTTCTCGGGTTCGATGGGAAGGCCAAAAATTGATTGCTGCTCATTGATGCCGGTTCCGCGGCCCATGAGGACGGTGCCTCCTTCGGCTCCCGCCTCCTTTGACGCAGCGATAACCGTCTCCCCCAATCCTTTTTTGACGATGGTTACTATCAGGCTTTTGCATCCTTCACATATCATGTATGATCACCTGTCTTACGATGTTTAAAAATTATGCCAAGAATGAGAATGGTAAGAATCGGCGTCAGTGCAATGAACGCGATCATGCCGAATCCATCCAGTAATACGTCCCTGCCGCCGATTGAATCAGCAACACCCACCGCAAATGCCATCAGGAAGGTGACCGCCATCGGCCCGGTTGCAACTCCCCCCGAATCAAAAGCAATCGCCAGAAAATCATGATCCGTGAGCGGCATGAGAACGAGTGCGATGCAATATCCTCCAATCACCATCGGAAGAAAGGGGATACCATAGATGATGCGTGCCATCCCGATGCTGACCGATGCCGCAACACCGGCGGAAAGCGTGTAAAGGATGAGCGAGCCGTTGATGTATCCACTGGATGACGTTTCGATATGGTAGCACAGCACCCGCACCGCCGGTTCGGCAAACGTGGTCAAAAATCCCAGCAGAAACCCGAAGGGGATGAGGATCCACAGGTGGTCCAGACCGCCAAAATACTCCCCGATCTGTTGTCCTGCAGGAAGAAATGCAATATGCACTCCCTGGAAGAACAGCACCATCCCGATGAGGGTGATAACGAGCCCTTTCATGAGGTTTATCACATACCCTTTCGGCAGCCTGAGCGATACGACCTGGATGACCAGGAAAAAAAGAACGAGAGGCAGGAGCGCCTGTATCACGTCGAGCACTACATGGCCGATTCCTTCCGTAATGCCGAAATCCGTCATACCAACAATACCCCCATCAGCATCACGCCCAGTATCGGGCCGATGGAGGCAAGCCCAATCAGCCCGAAACCGTCGGAAAGCGCCGAGCGTCCTCCCAAAACGGAGGTGACGCCGGTCCCGAGAGCGAGAATGAACGGCACGGTGATCGGGCCGGTGGTGACGCCGCCGGCATCAAACGCTATCGGGAGATAATCCGGTGCGGTAAAGAAGGACAATGCAATTATTGTCAGGTATCCTGCGGCGAAGAGATAGGCCATCGGGACATTGTAGAGTATCCGGAGAACCGCCGTCGCCACAAAAAATCCAACCCCGGTCGCGATGATGAGTATCAGCTCCGTTCTCAGGATGCTGTCTTCGGATACGATCTCTATCATGGTGGCGAGAACACGGACATCGGGTTCGGCGATGGTTGCTAAAAAACCGAACAGAAAGGCGGTAATTATTATCAGAACGACTGACCCGGATTTGGGGATTTCCGACCCGATGGCTTCACCCATGGGAAGAAGCCCGATCTTTACCCCCATGAGAAAAAAGGCCATCCCAAAGACGACCATCACACTTCCGATAATAAACCGGACGATCGCTGCATAGGAAAAACCCGGGAGAACTACCTGTAGTACGAGGATTACCGTTACAATAGGCAAAATCGCCTGCGTTACTTCGAGCAGTATCTCCCGGTAATTTGACAGCATGGCCTCAGCAGTATCCCGAACCCTCTCCCGTGGGTTGTGGTATGCTACCATGTAGGAAATCAAGAGTTAAAACCCTGCGTATCAGCGGGAAGCGGATGGTCTGCCGTGCGGGAACGGGAATACCCGGACACCGGATCCCGCGGCATTTTGGCCCCCTCCCCGAAAGGCATAAGGTTTCCAAAAAAGAGAATCCACAAGCGATTTTTATGAACCCATCCCATGCACCGGACGTCCCGACCGTCTACCTCGACCATTCTGCAACGACCCCCACGCACCCCGACGTCGTTCGTGCAATGCTCCCGTATTTTACCGACCACTTCGGCAACCCCTCCTCACCATACCGCCTCTCGGATACGAGTCGGGAGGCCATCGCGACGGCGCGGACCCAGGTCGCCGCCGCACTTGGATGCAGCGCGGGCGAGATCTTCTTCACCGCCGGCGGCACCGAATCGGACAACTGGGCCCTCAAGGGGATGGCCTATGCACGAAAGAAGGAAGGAACCCACATCATCACCTCCTCCATCGAACACCATGCGGTGCTGCACACCTGCGGGTATCTCGAAACGCAGGGATGTTCCGTCACCTATCTCCCGGTCGACCGGTACGGGCTCGTCGACCCGGCGGAGGTCGAGGCCGCCATCACCCCCGAAACGACCCTCATCTCCGTCATGATGGCCAACAACGAGGTGGGGACCATCCAGCCGGTGCGCGAAATCGGGCAGATCGCCCTTGACCACGGCATCTGCTTCCACACCGATGCCGTCCAGGCTATCGGGCACATGCCCATCGATGTGAATGCGATGAAGATCGATCTCCTCTCCCTTTCCGGGCACAAGTTCTTCGGGCCCAAAGGCACCGGAGCCCTCTATATCCGCGCCGGCATCTCCCCGGACAACCTGATCCACGGCGGCGGCCAGGAGAAGGGGCGCCGGGCGGGGACGGAGAATGTCCCCGGCATCGTCGGGTTCGGCGCAGCAATAGAACGGGTCACCCGCGACATCCCCGCCCACCGGGAACGGGTGGGCGCCCTTCGCGACATGCTGGTTCAGGGCATCGCCGGGCGCATCCCCGACAGCCACTACAACGGCCACCCGGACAGAAGGCTCGTAAACAACGCCCATTTTTCATTTCCAGGCCTTGACGGGGAGGCACTGCTGCTCATGCTGAACAGGAAGGGCATCTGTGCGTCCATCGGCAGCGCCTGCAGTTCGGGCAGTGGGGACATGTCCCATGTGCTCCGCGCGATGGGCGTGCCCCCGTCCTACGGACGTTCATCGCTCCGCCTGACCCTCGGGGATGATAATACAAAGGAAGAGGTCGAATATGTACTGGACGTTCTCCCGCCCGTGATCGCACGGCTGAGGGAAATGGCAGCATTCTGACGAAAGGAGCAGGACCAGATGTACAATGAAACAGTGATGGACTATTTTGAGCACCCCCGCAATGTCGGGGAGATGGAAGACCCGACCGTCGTCGTCGAAGTCGGGAGCGGAGAATGCGGTGACCGCACGAAACTCTTCCTGAAGATAGAGGACGATGTCATCGTCGACGTCTCATTCAAGACCCTCGGCTGCGCCGCGGCGATTGCATCGAGCAGCATGGCGACCGAGATGATCAAGGGAAAGACCCTCAAAGAGGCGTGGGACCTCACGAACAGTGATGTGGTGGAGGCGCTGGGCGGCCTGCCGGAACAAAAGATCCACTGCTCCGTTCTTGCCGAAGACGCCATCCGCGAGGCGATCAATATCTACCGGAAAGCCCAGGGGCTCGAACCCTGGTAACCGTCCTGCATCATCCTGAAAATTCCATCGATTCACCGGGAGAGAGGACCTGCACCGTGATATCGGTCGTCCGCTCCACGGCTTTTTTGAACGCGACCGCGTCCTGACGTATTGCCGGAAACGTATTGTAATGCATCGGTATGACCACCGGGGCTCCCACGAATTCCGCGGCCATCATCGCCTCGGCAGGCCCCATCGTAAACCGTCCGCCGATGGGCAGGCAGGCGATATCCGGGTGATACAGTTCACCGATGAGCTTCATATCCGAGAAGAGCGCGGTATCTCCTGCATGGTAGACGGAAATGCCGTCCATCGCGATCACGAACCCTGCGGCGCCTCCCCCGTAGAAGCCGTGCCCCCCCATCTCCATCCATCCCGAATGAAGGGCAGGGGTCATCGTATAGCGGACACCGTCCACTTCGATGGTCCCGCCGAGGTTCATGCATTCGGTTTCGATGCCAAGGGTTGCAAGGTACTTCCCGATTTCATTGATTGCGACGGTCTTTATGCCGAGACGGACCGCTTCACCCACATGATCGGCATGCCCGTGGGTAAGGGCGACCATATCCACATCGCCGGGAACGTTGCCGCCGGGAACAAACGGGTCGATGAGCACTTTTTTCGTTCCTTCCAGAAGAAAGCACGCATGCCCGAGCCACGTGATGTTCATAGGATCAGAAATAGGTCTCCTGATTGAAAAATCAGACGGAAAAAAAGGCGGGGAAAGAATGTTGGTAGTATCAGGACAGGTCCGCAAGTTCGGCTTCCGTGACGTCGATGGCCTCTGAAAGGCCGTCGTTTACCAGGCCGCCGGTCATGGACTCGGTCAGATCGCGGTCCTCCATCACGTCACGGATCTTCTCAAGGAACGGGTCGAGGGTAGCGTCCCTCTGGGATTCGATCACGTGCCGGTATTCCCTGAGGGTGGAGGGGCTGATGCCAAGCTCTTCGCTGATCTCCTTCATGGTCTTTCCGGAATCAAGGAGCGACTCCATCTGCCCGGGATCAAAGGGCATCTTAAAGTCAAGGTCGCGGAAGAGCTTGAGCCGGACACGGGCACGGGCCACCGTCTTGGACAATTTCTCATCCCCAAGGGCACGGGCAATCTCGGTATCGTTCTTCCCGTCATAATACGCGCATACCAGCTGGGACAGCTGCCGGGGCGCGAGTTTTGTCTTGAAATATCCCTGGTCCAGTACCTCGCGCATGATGAGGGTGACCTCCCGTTCGATTGCCTCTTTATCCCTGAGTGTGCCGTGAATCTTCCTCATCGGCTCCACGATGGTGGTCTTGCTCGTGATGTTGGTAAAGAGATCGAGAAGTTCCTTCTTCCTCTGGTTCATCCGTACCTTCTTTTTGTTTTTACTTTCCCGCATGGGTTGCACCCCGTAATTCTGGTTTATAATGTCCACGAATTGATATAATAGTTTTCTTGTGTGCACGGGATATAATTCGCCCTTTTAAAATAGGTTTTATAATTACGCGTTGAAGTACTATCAACTTCAGGGAATTCCCATGGCCGATATTTACGATAACGTTATTGAACTCGCGCGAAGAAGAGGATTTGTCTGGCCTTCATCGGAATGCTACGGATCAGTGGCCGGATTTATTGATTATGGCCCGCTGGGGGCAATGCTCAAACGAAAGATCGAAAACCTCTGGAGAAATTTTTACATAATCCAGGAGGGCTATTATGAGATCGAAGCCCCCACCATCGGCGTTGAATCCATCTACATCGCTTCGGGCCATGTAAAAGGCTTTGCCGACAAGATGTGCCAGTGCCCTCACTGCAGGGAATATCACCGGGCCGACCACATCGCAGGAGACCACGGCATCCAGGGGGCCGATGCCCTGAGCATCGAAGACCTGCAGGAATGCCTGTCGAATCTTCCCTGCCCTTCCTGCGGCGAGTCGATGGGAGAAGTGGAGGTCTTCCATTTCAACCTGATGTTTACGACCGGCATCGGACCGGGGTCGCAACGGAAGGGGTACCTGCGGCCCGAAACCGCCCAGGGGATATTTACCGATTTCAACCGCCTGTCACGGTTTTACCGGGAAAAACTTCCCTTCGGTGCGGTGCAGATAGGAAAGTCCTACCGGAACGAAATATCCCCGCGGCAGGGCATGATCCGCCTGCGGGAATTTACTCAGGCCGAAGCCGAGATCTTCATCCACCCGGACCACAAGAACCACCCTGCCTTCTCACGGTATGCCGACTATGTCATCCCCCTCTGGGGACAGACCCAGCAGATGGCAGGGGATGCCCCGGTGACGACATCGATGCGGGATGCCGTCGATTCCGGGCTGGTGGCAAACGAATATGTGGCGTATTACATTGCGCTCACCCATGAGATCCTGATGTCCATCGGCATCAGCCCGGACAAACTCCGGTTCCGCCAGCACCTCCCGACGGAATGTGCCCATTACGCACTCGACTGCTGGGATGCGGAGATCTTCTCCGGGCGGTTCGGATGGGTCGAGACGGTCGGCATTGCGGATCGGACGGACTATGACCTGAAGGCCCATGCCGCTGAGAGCGGCGATGCATTCACCATCTTTATCCCCTTCAGCGAGGTCCGCACGGAAGAACGCCGGCGCATCATCCCCGATATGGGAGCGCTCGGCCCGAAGTACCGGGGAAAGGCAAAGGGTATCGCAGATGCCCTCGCCTCTGCAGAACCTGGCGAAGATGGCGCACGGGTGGTTGTTGACGGCGAGAACTACTTCATCCCCGCCGACCTCTACGAAATCCGGGAAGAGACCGTCGAAGTGCGTGGTGAAGAGATCATGCCGCACGTCATCGAACCCTCCTACGGCATCGACCGGATGCTGTACTGTGCCCTCGAGCATGCATATGACGAAGAAGAGGTCGAGGGCGAAATACGAAGAATTCTCCATTTCCCTCCCTCCATCGCGCCTGTCCAGGTGGCCGTCTTCCCCCTCGTGAACCGTGACGGCCTCGAGGAGATCGCACGGTCGGTGACAGGTGAGCTTACCGCCCACAACATTCTTACCCAGTATGATGACAACGGTGCCATCGGGAGAAGATACCGCCGGCAGGACGAGATCGGGACCCCGTTTGCGATAACGGTTGATTACGACACCCTGGAGGACGGCACGGTTACGCTGCGTGACAGGGACAGTATGGAACAGGTGCGCATCGCAACCAGCGCATTATCCACGATACTCGAGGGACTTATCAGTGGCCGCACCCGGTTTGCCGACCTGAAGAATGGAGAATGAACTACCTCACCCACCCCCTTATTCTGCCGGACAGTATTGAAGAACGGGAGTACCAGCTTTCCATTGCCGTAACGGCACTCGAGGCAAACACGATGGTCGTCCTCCCGACGGGACTGGGAAAGACCGCCATCGGGCTCATCGTCGCCGCATCGAGAATACTCAATTTCGGCGGAAAACTGCTCATGATGGCCCCGACAAAGCCCCTGGTGGAGCAGCACTTCCGCTTCTTCTCCCGCCATCTGCTGGAGCCCGTATCCCCGGCCGACGGCTGTTCGGGAGCCGCCATGTTTACCGGCGAGACCCCGACCGCACAACGGGCGAAGATCTGGAGTACCAGCCGGCATATCTTCGCAACGCCCCAGGTGATTAAAAACGATGTCCTTGCCGGGAGGTACGGTTTTGCCGACGTCTCCCTTCTCATCATCGACGAGTGCCACCGGGCGGTCGGCAATTACTCGTATGTCTTTCTCGCGGGTGAGTACAACCGCACGGCAACCCATCCCCTCGTACTCGCGATGACCGCATCACCGGGCAGCAGTGAAGAGAAAATCCACGAGATCTGCATGAATATGGGGATTGCCTCCGTTGAAAGCCGCACAGAAACCGACCCTGATGTTAAACCCTATATCCACGAGCGTGACCTGACCTACGTCCCGGTCGATCTTCCGCCGGAACTGGCATTTGCCGTCCGTTCACTCGAGAGCATGATCGCATCACGCCTCCGGACGCTCGCCGGACTGGGATTTCGGGTGCCCGCCCCCGACAAACTGACGATGAAGGGCATCCAGGCAGTCCAGGCACAGGTGCAGGCACGGATTAAGAAGAAAGATCCCTCGGGGTTCACTGCAGCGTCGCTTCTGGCCGAGTGCATGAAACTGCGCCACGCAACGGCGCTCGCCGAAGGGCAGGGAAGCGAAGCCCTGAAGGGATACCTGCAGAAGCTCGGCCGTGAAGGGGAGGAACCCTCCGCATCAAAAGCCAGCAAACGCCTCGCGGGCGACAGCGTATTTCTCGAACTTTGTGCCATCGCACAGACGTGGGAGACCGAACTTCACCCGAAACGCGGGATGGTGCTCGAACTCGTGCAGCGGCAGCTCGAGCTGTATCCCGAAAGCCGGACGATTGTATTTGCCACCTACCGCGACACGGTGCAGATCCTCGTCGACTACATGAAAGAGCACGGCATTGACTGCGAGAGATTCGTCGGCCAGGCGTCGAAGGACGCCGAACGGGGCCTTTCGCAGAAAGAACAGCTCAAAACAATGGAGAAGTTCAGGAACGGGGAGTTCAGGGTGCTGGTGGCAACATCCGTCGGGGAAGAGGGCCTGGACGTCCCGTCGACCGACCTCGTCATCTTCTATGAAACCGTCCCCTCCGAGATCCGCAGCATCCAGCGCAAAGGCCGGACCGGCCGCCATGGCGCCGGGACCATCATCGTGCTGGTCACGAAAGGGACCAGCGACGAGGCCTACCGGTGGGTAAGCCAGTCCAAGGAGAAGTCCATGCACAAGGAGATCGCAACGCTCCGCCAGAGCCCGAAAGGTCTTGCCGCAACCGCAGGTGAACCTGCCCTCCGGGAGGGCCCTGTATCCGATCAGGCGCAGATGAGCATCGACACCTTCCTCACCACCCGCCCGTCCGTGATCGCCGACGACCGGGAGACGTCGTCGCGGGTCGTGGAATGTCTCCACCTGAAAGGCGTCCCGATTGCCGTGCAGCGCCTTGAAGACGGGGACTATGCCATCGGGGATACGATCCTGGTCGAACGCAAGACGACCAGGGATTTTGCCGACAGCCTTGTCGACCGGGATCTTCTGGGGCAGCTCTGGCGGCTGTCCGCACGGGTGAGCCGCCCCATCCTCATCATCGAGGGAGAGGACCTCTTTGTCCAGCGAAATATCGCGCCCAACGCAATCCGCGGTGCCCTTGCCACGATCGGCATTGACATGGGAATAACGGTGCTCTACACCTCCACCCCGGAAGAGACGGCGGAGATGCTCTACATCATTGCGCGCAGGCTGGAGACGGCCGGCACCCCCCCAAGCCTGCATGCTAACAAATCCTACCATTCGGATGCCGAACAGCTGGAATACATCCTCTCGTCATTTCCGGGAATCGGCGCGCGGCATGCCCGCCTCCTGCTCCGGCACTTCGGCAGCCTCGGGAGCGTCCTCTCCGCAGGTGCGGAAGAACTCATGCAGGTCGAAGGAATCGGGAATAAAACCGCTGAGACGATCGTTGCACTCATGCAGCGGGACTACAAAAAATAAGGGGTTTAGAGATCGCGCAGGGCCTGCATCCCCTTTCGTATCCCCTTCATGAGAAGATAGCAGTCCTCGGCCCGTGATTCGGTGGGTACGCGGCGGCACAGGGCGACAATCGCCTTTTCAATCTCCCCTGCCACCTCTTCGCTGTAGGGTCCTGCATGGAGGCGTTCCGGCCTCATCTGCTGTTCCGGCTCGTTTTCCGGGGTCCGGGACGGCAATTCCCCCTCGCTTTCAGGCGTCTTCTTCCCCGGGGCACCGAGCTCCCTGCACACCACGCAGCAGACACCGTCCTTCGTCTCAAACAGCGGTGCTCCACAGTCTTTACAGGTCTTTGAAAGCATTTTTCCCCCGTTCAGGAGGTATTCGGCCATTATCGTATCTTCGGTCTTCATAGGAACCATCCGGTTGGTTAAGTATCTTATATATGCTGGAACCAAAAATGTATACTGCGAAGGTGGTACAATGGCTGACCCGGAAATTACCATTAATAACTGTATAATGATGCTCCAGCACATGATCGAAGACGGAACCATTCCCAGAAATATCCGCCGAGTCGCTGATGAAACACGCAAAGTTCTCCAGGATCAATCCCAGGGCCTGGGCCTGCGTGCCGCAACGGCAATCTCAATTATCGACGAGATCAGCAATGACCCGAATATGCCGGTTCATGCCAGGACACGCATCTGGGAACTGGTGTCACAGCTGGAAACCGTCCCGCTTGACTGATTGATTTGATTCGTCAGAATCTCTTTTCATCGTTCATTTCAGACCACGGTGCATAGCACGGAACGTGTCCTCCTGGAACGTATATCAAGTTCAATGAGCACGATCTGCTGCCATGTACCGCTGCACAATGTTCCTTCCTGCACAGGAATCGTCACGGAGGGGCCGAGCAGTGCCGCCCGGACATGGGAACGCCCGTTCCCGTCCCCCCAGGCGCGGTCATGCTCGTACACCGCATCCTTCGGTGCGATCACATCCAGTGCGCGCCTCAGGTCCGTAAGCACGCCCGGTTCGAACTCTATCGTCGTTATGGCCGCAGTCGAACCTTTCACGAAGACCGAGACCTGCCCGTCCCGGACACCGCTTTTTGCGACGATCTCCCGGACCGCAGGACTCAGGTCGATGACGTCGCCCTCCCCGTGCGTCTCGATAATCAGCTCTTCACGAAACATCTCCTTTCACCTCACCCCGGCAGACACTGCCGTTATCCTGCGACCTGTTCTCCCGCAACACCCATAATAATGCCCCCCCACGTCTGCAGGACCATCGGCGTTTCCGATACCAGCCGAAAAAAAGACTGCCGTAACAAAAGAAGGGGAGCATGAGCCGGGCCCCGGAGGTTTCGCGTTGAATAAAAGGGGAGGCACCGCAAAAAAAGGGAAAGCGGCGGGACGTCTCCCGCCGTCTCTCTCTATTCGTCCTGCTCTTCTGTCATGTCCGGAACATCCGCGTCTTCCGGCTCCCAGGGTTCTTCCCAGGTGTCACGGGCATCCGCGTCTTCCGGCTCTTCCCTGGCATCTCCGGTGCCGGGTTCGTCAGGGCTGTCATCCATACCCGCTTCCAGGATGGCGAATCCGACGATCCGGTCCCCGTCATCAAGTTTCATGATGCGCACGCCGCGGGTTCCCCGCTTCTGGATGGAGATCTCTGATACGGCCGTGCGCATCACGATCCCGGAGGAGCTCATCAGGATGATCTCCGCATCGGAGGAGACCGCCTTGGAGGAGACCACCCCGCCGCCGTCGATCGTGGTCTGGATGTTTCGAACGCCCATCGTGCTTCGGCCGTGCCCCCTGAACTCGTCGAACTCGGTGCGTTTCCCATAGCCGTTTTCGGTAATCGTGAGCAGCCAGTCCTTTTCAACGAGGGCGGTGTTTCTCAGTTCATCGCCGAACCGCAGTTTCATTCCCTTCACCCCAAGGGCATTGCGTCCCGAGGCGCGGATCAGGTCCTCATTGAACCGGAGGCTCTGTCCATGCCGTGACGTGAGGATCAGGTCATTATCCCCCGTTGTCGCCTTGACGTCAATGAGTTCGTCGGCCTCCCTCAGGGTTATCGCATTGATCCCCACATTGCGCGGCCGCGAGAACTTGTCCTGTGATATCCGGATGACCATCCCCTCTTTCGTCGCGAACACGAAGTAGCGGTCATCACGGAACTCGGATACCGGAATGATCGCCGTTACCCGTTCGTCATTGAGGTTCAGCAGGTTGACGATGGCCTTGCCCCGCCCGGTCCGTGCGCTCTCAGGAATGTTGTAGACCTTCAGCCAGTGGACGCGCCCGGCGGAGGTGAAACAGAGCAGATAATCGTGGGTATTGGCAACGAACACCTTCTCCACGATATCATCCTCCTTGGTCGACATGCCGATGATGCCCCGCCCGCCCCGGTGCTGGCCCTTGTACGTGTCGAGCGGCATGCGCTTGATATAATTCTGCGACGTCAGGGAGACCAGCACGGGTTTGTTCTCGATGAGATCCTCGGTGACGATCTCGCCCGGGTCTGCGATGAAGCGCGTCCTCCGGTCATCGCCGTACTTCTCCGAAATCTCCATGGTCTCGCGCCGGATCTCGGCATGAATGTGGCCCTCATCCGAGATGATCAGGTTCAGGCGTTTGATCTCCTCCAGGAGCATCGTCTTCTCGTCGATGATCTTCTGGTGCTCGAGAGCGGCGAGCCTCCTCAGCTGCATCTTGAGAATCGCATCCGCCTGAATTTCATCGAGATCGAAATTCTCCACCAGCCTCTTCATTGCCTCATCCGTTGTCTGGGACGAACGGATGGTACGGATCACCGCATCGATATTGTCCAGTGCAACGAGCAGCCCCTGCAGGATATGCAGACGGTCTTCGGCCTTTTTCAGGTCAAACTTCGTCCTGCGGGTAATCACCACGACCCGGTGACGAAGGAATTCGGTGATGAACTGTTTCAGGCTGAGGAACTTTGGCTGCCCGTCCACAATGGCCAGGTTGATGATCTTATGGGTCTTTTCCAGGGGCGTGTGCTTGTACAGCTGGTTCAGGACCACTTCCGGCACTGCGCTGCGTTTCAGTTCGACGACCACCCGGATGCCGTCCTTGTCGGATTCGTCCCTGAGATCGGATATGCCGTCGATCTTCTTCTCCCGGACGAGGGCTGCCATCTGCTCGATCATGGATGCCTTGTTGACCTGGTACGGAATTTCGGTGATGATGATCCTCGGTTTCTTCCCGTCATCCTCGATCGTCGCAACGCCCCGGAGCCGGACACGTCCCCCGCGGCCTTCATGGTAGCCGCGTGAAATGCCCTCGCGGCCGAGGATTATTCCTCCGGTCGGATAGTCCGGGCCGGGAATGTGGGCCATCAGTTCGCCAACCGTAATATCGGGGTTGTCGATGGTGGCGCAGACCGCAGCGCAGACCTCCCGCAGGTTGTGCGGGGGGATGTCGGTCGCCATGCCGACGGCGATACCATTCGAACCGTTCAGCAGAAGATTCGGAACTTTTGCCGGGAGGACGACCGGTTCCTTCAGTGATTCGTCGAAGTTCGGGATGAAGTCCACCGTGTCTTTGTTGATATCTGCGAGGATATCTTCCGAGAGGGGGTCGAGACGGACCTCGGTATATCGCATCGCCGCCGCAGAATCGCCGTCAATGGACCCGAAGTTGCCCTGCCCCTCGATGAGGGTGTGCCGGTAGGAGAACGGCTGCGCCATCTTGACGACGGTGTCATAAATTGCCGCATCGCCGTGGGGGTGATACTTACCCATGACGTCACCGACCACCCTTGCACTCTTCCTGAACGGCTTGTCATGGGTATTGCCCATATCGCCCATCGCATAGAGCGTCCTGCGGTGCACGGGTTTGAGGCCGTCGCGGACATCGGGTATGGCACGACCGATGATGACGCTCATCGCATAGGCGAGGTAGGAGGTCTTCATCTCCTCTTCAACAGAGACCGGGATCAGTTTGCCGATATTTGCATCTTCGGTACGGTTCTCAGACGTCAAGGTTCGTCACCTCCGTGGCATGCCGGCGGATAAATTCCCTGCGGGCCTCGACATTGTCCCCCATGAGCTTCTCAAAGATCTCGTTTGCATACGCCGCATCCTCTATCATCACCTGTTTCAATACCCGTCGTTTCGGGTCCATCGTCGTCTCCCAGAGCTGTTCTGCGTTCATTTCACCCAGACCCTTGTAGCGCTGGACGCTGGTGCCCTTCTCGCCGAATTCATCGGCATACGTGCGCATCTCCTCCTCCGTATACGCGTACCGCTCCGTTTTCCCCCGGGCAACCCGGTAGAGCGGCGGCTGGGCGATGTAGATATAGCCCTTGTCGATGAGATCGGGCATATTCCGGTAGAAGAAGGTGAGGAGAAGGGTGCAGATATGCGCACCATCGACATCGGCATCCGTCATGATGATGATCCGGTGATACCGTGCCCGCTCAACATCGAACTCTTCTCCGATGCCCGAACCGATGGCGGTGATCAGCGCCTGTATCTCCTCGTTCTTCAGCACCTTGTCGAGCCGCGCCTTCTCCACATTGATGATCTTTCCTTTCAGGGGAAGGATGGCCTGGAACAACCGTGACCGCCCCTGTTTTGCAGAACCGCCTGCAGAGTCTCCCTCGACGATATAGATCTCGGATTTGGCCGGGTCCTTCTCCGAACAGTCCGCCAGCTTCCCCGGAAGACCCCCGGAATCGAGCGTTCCTTTCCGCCGTGCGAGTTCCCGCGCTTTTCGTGCCGCCTCGCGCGCCTTTGCCGCGCCGACGGCCTTCTCCACAATAGCCCTGAACACCTTCGGGTGCTCTTCAAAATATTCCGTGAGGGACTGGTATACGAGAGAATCGACAATCCCCTTCACGTTGCTGTTCCCGAGCCGCATCTTGGTCTGGCCCTCAAACTGTGGTTCGGCGATTTTAATGCTGATGACGGCATTGAGGCCTTCGCGCACATCATTGCCCTGAAGGGCGTACTTCGGGTCTTTTATCAGATTGTTCTTGCGTGCCGTGGCGTTGATGGTCCGGGTGAGGGCAGACCGGAACCCTTCGAGATGCGTGCCGCCTTCCCTCGTATTGACGGAGTTGACGAACGTAAGCATCGTTTCGGTATACGCCGAGGTGTACTGCAGGCCCACCTCGACCTCCACCTTGTTCTCCGCATCCTGCGTGTTGAGATAAATGACATCCGGGTGAATCGGGCTCTTTTCCCTTGTCAGGTAACTCACGAATTCGCTGATGCCTCCTTCATAGCAGAACGAGTCCTCATCCCCGCTGCGTTCATCTCTCAGGGAGATCAAAATACCGCTGTTCAGAAACGCAAGCTCCCTCATCCGGTGCTGAAGGATATCATAATCGAACAGAACGGACTCGAATATTTTCGGGTCCGGTTTGAAGGTGATGCTCGTCCCGTGCTCCTTTCCGGTCGTATTTGTGCGGGACGTAAGCGGCTGTGTGACGGCGCCGCGCTCAAAATCCATCTCATAGACGACCCCCTCGCGGTATACCTCGACATGAAACGTGGCCGAGAGCGCATTGACGACGGAGACGCCCACGCCATGCAGACCGCCGGAGACCTGGTAGGTGTCCTTGTCAAATTTCCCTCCGGCGTGAAGAATGGTCAGGACCACCTCCAGGGCGCTCTTTCCTTTCTGGCCGGACATCGTATCCACCGGAATGCCGCGGCCGTCATCCTCAACGCGGCACGAACCGTCGGCATTAATCGTAATTTCGATGGTGGAGCAGTACCCCGCCAGGGCTTCATCGATCGAGTTGTCCACTACCTCGTACACCAGGTGATGAAGTCCCCGGATATCGGTACTTCCGATGTACATTGCTGGGCGCTGGCGGACTGCTTCCAGGCCTTCCAGCACTTTAATATTTTTCCCGGAATAATTGTTTTCCCCCGTCATGTCAATCTTTTCCGAAGAACAAGGAATCAACAGAATACACTTCAGTTATCTTCATAATTACCTCTATTTTGCACAAATGCAAAGAAGAAAAAAACTCCCTGGTTCCTACAATATTATTAGGTCATAATTGCATTTGAGGGTTGCTATAAAAGAAAGTGGGTCCGTCAGTCATACCTGCCGATCCGGGGATCGGAAATTCCCAGCTGACGGTCGATGGCTAGAACCAGGCGCCGGAGAATGCGCATCACCGCCTCGGCATCCTCAGCATCCATCTGGCCGTTCTGGTGCCACATGATATTTTTCCGGAGCATGGTCACGAGCTCGTCCACCTCGGTGCCGGCAAACATCTCCGGGACCTCCAGTTCGAGCAGGTGGTCGGACGCCCCCGGCCACGCCTTCGCGGGTGGAAGGGCAAAATGTTTGCAGACAAGCATGATGTTGGTGATAAATCCTCTTCCGAACTGGCTCTCCATACGTGTCAATGCGGCGTACGACAAGAAAAAAACTATGACGGAAACAGGGAGGTGGTCAGTCTCCTGTTTCATCATACCAAGGTATTGATTACTTACTGGCCGGTGTAGGATGATGCATGCGCACGACAACTGCAGGTATACCTTCCCGGATACCCCGGTGAGCACACGACATGGCAAACCCATCAAAAGGGTGGTCGGTCCTCCTGTGGATTGCCAATTATATGTTAATATAGATCAATATAACTGTTTTGCAATTGCGAAATGTTAATTATTTATAATTAATAATTCGCCACAATTCAGACGTAGCAATCGAACGGATGACCCGGAACATCACAGGATGTTTCAGCAGGTGCTTCAGGACGTCGCCGGGCCGGTCGATGTCCCCGTACCTGACGATGAGCTCCTTCATCTCCGGGGTGTTCAGGGCCCTGCACACCTCATCCACGAGATCGGGGGTAATCCTCGGCCGCAGGGTGAAAAAACGCATCCCGATGTCAAGTTCCCTCCCGAAATCCTCCTTCCACCGTTGTTCATAGGACGAGAGGGCCGCATCGCTGAAAACGTCGTTTTCGCAGCACTCGACTGCGGTATCGGCGGCATGATGTCCCGACCTGACCCCGGTATAGACCCCTCCCCCCGAAGTCGGTTTGGCAAGGCCCGCTGCGTCCCCCACGAACAGGGTGCGCTGACCGTAGGATCGCGGCATCTGTCCGAGGGGGATCGTGCCGGTCACGAGATGCATGCATGACCCCCCGAATTGTGAGGAAAACGACGCAAACCGGGCTGGTACGTCACTTCGCCCGCAGAGACCGACCCGTGCCCGCCCCTCCTCCACCGGGATGGCATAGCCAAAGAAATCAGGGGACGCATCGGGATAGATCTGCACGTGCCTGCCATCCATCGCATACGGCACCTCCGCCTGAATGCCTGAAAGAAACACGGGCGGACGCTTCATCCCCAGCAGCCGCGAGAGGGGGCTTCTCGGCCCGTCCGCCGCAATGAGCAGACGGTACCGGATCTCTTCACTCCCCCGCACCCCTCTGGTGCGAAGAACACCGTCCCCGATCCCGTACGCATAGGTCTTGAGGCGGATCTCCGCCCCCTCATCAGCAGCCCGCTGTGCCATCTCACGGTCAAGGATACCCCGGTTGACGACATACGCCCTCGTCACTCCCGCATCAAAATCCAGGACCGAACCGGTGGATGAGATCACCGAGGCGCCGCTCACCTCCCGTACCATTGAAGCAGGAGACACGCCGCATTCCTGGACCGCCGCCCTGCTCAGGAGTCCGGCGCACTGGACGGGATACCCGACGGCGGCGTGCTCCTCCACCAGAAGGGTCCTGAGCCCGTACCCGGCACAGCGGCGTGCGGCGGCGGAGCCGGCAGGCCCCGCACCGACAACAACGACATCATACATCTCTTATGCATGATTGGACCCGGAAAACCAAAGAATCTCGCATGCGGAAGGGTGCGAGCACCGGTCCCGCTCCGGGAACGAACATCAACTATTTTTCCCTGTCCATGCAACATCTGAGTGCAATGTCGCCCGCACCCGATTTTAAATACAAACAATGCCTCATCATCCGCAACGATATCAAGATGACCTGCGGGAAAAAATGCGCACAGCTTGCGCACGCGGCCGTAGGCGCCTACGAAAAAACCGATAAGATCACCCGGAAGAAGTGGTTCGACGAGGGGATGAAGAAGGTGACCCTCAAAGCCGGTTCACTCAGGGAGCTCTACGAACTCAAATCGATAGCAGAAGCGGCAGGCATAGCCACCTCACTCATCACCGACGCCGGCATGACGGAAATTCCCCCCGGCACCGTGACGGCACTGGGCCTCGGCCCCGCCCCGTCAGAGGACCTCGACAGGATCACGGGAGACCTCTCGCTATTATGAGACCGTCCCCCTATCCACTGGAAATCGAACTGGGAATGGACTATTACGGAACAGAGACCCCGGGAACCGGGGGTAAACTCCGGGCACTGCCGGAAGACTTCATGGTCCATGAAATCCCCGGGGTGTTCCCGGAGGATGGCAAGTACCTGATCTGCCGCCTGACCAAGCGAAAATGGGAGCACCAGCGGGCGATAAAAGAAATCGCAAAATCACTCGGCATCAGTCACCGCAGAATATCCTGGGCGGGAACAAAGGACCGAAACGCCGTCACCGACCAGCTCATTGCCATCTATGACATCAGCGAAGAAGACCTCTCCCGCATCCACCTGAAGGACATCCGGCTTGACTATCTCGGGCACTCATCCCGGCAGCTGGCACTGGGGGACCTCAAGGGAAACGAATTTGCGATAACCATACGCGAAACCATACCTTCAGGGGACGCCCTGCGTGAATGTGTCCAAACAACGACGAAAGAGCTGGAGTCAGGCGTTCCCAACTACTTCGGCCTCCAGCGGTTCGGGGTCCAGCGCCCGGTGACCCACGTGGTCGGCAGACATATCCTCCAGGCGGATTACCAGGGTGCCGTTGAGGCATATGTCGCCCTCGAATACGAAGGCGAATCACCGGATGCCGCAGCGGCACGGCGGATATATGCAGAGAGCGGCAGTGCGGCGGACACCCTTCGCGCAATGCCCGTTCCTCTCAGTTTTGAACGGACGCTCCTTCATCATCTCGTCGAACGCCCGGGGGACTACCAGGGGGCACTGAAAAAGATCCCCCCGAAACTCCTCTCGATGTTCATCTCCGCCTACCAGTCATGGCTGTTTAACAAGGCCCTTTCCCTCAGGATTGCATCCGGCACTTCCCTGCATGAACCGGTCATCGGGGACCGGATCATCTTTTCAAACGGCAAAGAGGACGTGGTCAGCGCCCGGACGAAGACCGCCGCGGCAATGCACCTCCGGCGGGGGCGTGCGGCCATCGCCATTCATATGCCCGGTGCCGAAGAAAGCCACACGGGCGGGTATGTCGGGGACTACCTGGACAGCCTTCTCGATGAAGACCATATCACTCCCGAATCCTTTGCCCGTGCCTCCAAATTCGTTGAAACCCGGTTCTCCGGGGCGTCCAGGGTAATCTCCCTCGACCCTGAGATCACCTGGCAGACACCCGGGGAACATGAGGTGCTCCTCACCTTCGGCCTGGGTCCGGGGCAGTATGCAACCACCGTATGCCGCGAGTACATGAAGGCAAGGCCGGAAGATATGGTCTAAAAAAAGAGCCTCAGGAAGAAGCAAAACTGCCCGCGGCACCGATGGTCTCGAAGAGATTGCCGATCTCATCGACGAGACCGATGCGAAGGGCTTCTTCCCCCCGCATGGGGCGTGCATCGTCGATGAGCGAACGGTCGATGCCCCGCCGGGCCACGATGTCCTCGATGAACAGTTCCGAACTTTCGTCCACTATTCCCTGCAGATACTCACGTTCTTCGTCGGTAATGGTCCGGTACGACGAGGCGATATCCTTCAGCTCTCCGGATTTCACCACCTCCACCTCAACCCCCTCCTCATCGAGGGCACGCGAGTAGTCATAGACCAGCCAGATTGTCCCGATACTGCCGGTCATGGTGTCGGGATTGGCATAGATCCGGTCCGCATGGGCACTGATATGATACGCGGCCGAGGTCGCGATATCTCCCATCGAGACGAACACGGGTTTTTTCTCCTTCGCATATTCGATATCCGTGATGATCTCCTGGGCCGCCGCCGGAGACCCGCCGGCACTGTTCACCCGCAGCACAATCGCCCGGACCAGAGGGTCGTCTGCGGCACTGCGGATCTGCCTGCCGACATACTCACTCCCCACGTAGCCGCCACCGTAGCCGTCACCGGCAACGATCGTACCCTCAACACGAATGACCGAGGTCCGAATCTCGCCCATGGTGACATACCAGACCCCGGCAATGGCGAAGATCAGGATGGCCGCAAGAAAACCCACGACAAAATATCTGCGGCACGCTTTCCGTCCCTCTCTGCGTTCCTTCTTCCGCTCAATCTTCAGGCATTCCCGTTCAAGCCACCTCATAGATCCAACCTGTGATCCAGCACATCGTATTCGGTAACCAGGTTGCTTCCACAGGTATAATGGTTCTTCAGGACCAGCCGGAACATCTCGTCTTCGGAGTCGATATGCATCCCGCCGACAAGCGAAGGAGTATCGGCGCCGCCGACGATGAACGGCAGATGAATGAGCCGGACTTCATCAACGAGGTTGTTGTTGAGCATGTAGTAGTTCAGGGTCGGCCCGCCTTCAACCATCAGTTTTTCGACATCATACTCCGTCCTGAGAATATGCATGAGAAGCGGGTAATCGACATGGCGCTCCCCTGCAACGACGACGTCAATCCCCTTCTCTTCAATCCTCCGGACATTCTCCGGAGGCGCCGCTTTGGTAACGGCGATGACCGTCGGGGCATCGCCCTTCAGCACATTTGCATCAAGGGGAAGGTCCGCACGGCTGTTCGGTATCACCCGGAGGGGATTTTCTCCTTCGACGAGCCGTACGGTAAGCATTGAATTGTCTATTTTGATCGTGGTGCTGCCCACCATTATCGCATCATATTCAGCCCGGGTCCGGTGAAGCAGAATCTCCGTCTTCGGATCCATATATTTCATGAGTATCTTGCTTGATGCCCCACGTTTCAGTGTCAGCTTCCCGTCGACGGTAATCTCCGACATCACCAGAACATGAGGCCTGGATAACGAACCAGACATAAAAACCCTGATGAGGTACTATGCGATTCGAGGCTTAAACCTTATTCGGTCAGGGTCCGGAAAAAATATGGGGACGTTGCCGCACCTCCTCCCCCTGCCCTCCCTACATGCCGGGAAAGGTCAGCATAAACAACAGTTATCCCTTCATCCGGGTACACTATAGCTGAGAATGAATATTACCGCACTCAGGCCGAAATTCATCAAAAAATTAGAACCGGTGGCTCGGTTTTTTGCAAAGACCGGCATCACCCCGAACCAGCTGACCGTCCTCTCACTCCTCTGCGGGATGCTCTGTGCCGCCCTGTATGCCAACCGGGTATTTGTTATCGGGAGTGCGGTGCTCATGCTGTCGGCCGTACTGGACCTGGTCGACGGCGGTGTCGCACGCATCAATAAAAAAGAAACAAATTTTGGCGCCGTCTTCGACTGGATTGCCGATAAATACGTTGACACCATCGTGCTCCTCGGCATCGGCCTCTCAGGCATTCCCATCCTGTCACGACTTGATATCATCCCCGCGCAGTGGGCGGGAACCGCGGATTTTGCCATCGTAAGCCTGGCCATCATCGGCTCGATGATGAACACCTTCATCAAACCCGTCGTATATGCAGAGATCGGGTTTGACGGGAGAAAAGATGGGAAAATTTTTGATCCCCTCGAAGGGATCGGCTTCTTCGGACGACCGGAGACGCTGATTGTTCTGATTATCGGGGGCCTTACCGGCCTGATATGGATATCCGTACTCATCGTGGCCGTCTGCACGAATCTCTCGGCTATCCAGAGAATCCTTTACCTTTACCGAACCATCCCCTGATTTCACGTATGAAGAGGTCGAGAACGTCCGCCATCACATCCCCGAGTTTCGGATTGATGGAGTAGAGAAGCCATGCTATGGCGATGAAGACGAACAGGGCGCCCATCTCCGCAAAAACATTATGCGCCCAGAAGAAACTTTCAGACCCGATATGGCCGTTCGATGCAATCTCCGGCAAATAGGGGAACCACTGCCCCGTGTATGCCATGATGACAAAACTGTTTCGTGCGGTATTGAGGATGTAGATGACCGGTGCGACGGCAAAAAACGATAATACCTTATGCCTGCGGGTTGATGGCACGGCCCACGCCACCCCGAGCATAATCGCAATCCCCTGGATACCCGTGCAAGCAAGGATGATCTCGACCCGGTAGATGTCCGCGAGGAACATATTCCAGTCCACCAGCACATAGGAAAATCCGAGTGCCTGAAAGACCGCTTCCAGCTGGGCCACATTAACGGTGATAAGCCAGTCCCCCAGGGCAGGGATGAAGGCAAAGGGAGCAAAGATCAGGTACGCGATTGCCGCCATCCTGCTCAGGATAAAACCCTGTTCGTTCTCTTCCAGCAGTTTGGGGACGAGAATGAACAGGAACGGTATCCCCAGAAAAGCGGCTATGGGATACATGAAGTTATTTGAATCAATATACTCCGGAAATTTCGCAAAGAGAATCATGACTGCGCTTATCCATCCGACGACCGCGAAATATTTGCGGTACCCGGTCGGAAGAAGGAAGGCCAGGAATGCAATGAAAGAGATCAGAACGAAGATTTCCTGCATCATAACGCATTGAGCGCGTCAGGTAAAAAGGGTTGTTGAGATGATACATTCCGGTGTTCCGCTCATGACACCGGAAGAGTATCTTCCATATCTTAATCATACGTCACCGCAAATTTTTAACCGATGATGTTTTGCCCAAAATGCCAGGGAATGCTTGTTCCCGTAGATGGAAAACTCAAGTGTCGGAGATGTGGTCATATTGACGAATCCACCGATGACAAACCAAACCTCAAACGAACGATAAAACGCGATGAGAAAGAGATTGTCATCATTGAGGACGCTGATATGATGACCACCCTTCCGACCATATCCGTCAGGTGCCCCGAGTGCGGTCATGACATTGCCGAATGGTGGCTCAGGCAGCTCCGGTCAGCTGATGAATCAGAAGTCCGGTTCTTCAGGTGTGTCAAATGCAAACATACCTGGCGTGAATACGACTAAAAAATAATCATACTTTTTCTCTCTTCAAAACCCCGCAGGATTACGCCCTTTCACCTGCATCCAGCAAAAAAATAGATTAGTTGAACAGTCCCGGCGCCCGCACCCTGAACTGCTGCCAGAGAACACGGCCCATCACGCGGAAGGTGAAGTCCAGTTCCTCAAAGCTCGGGATTGAATGCTGGCGAAGGATCTTGCGGCCGCGGTTCATCGAATCGCCGCCGAGGAGCGAACAGATGACACGTTTTTCCGTGCTCTCGGACAGCTTGAGGATCTGGTTTGCCATCTGTTCCGAGTTGAGAATATTGTTCGGGAACCCGACGACAAAGCACATGTCCCAGAGATCATCGTGTCTGGCGAGGACTTCGAAGGTCTGTTCGAACCTGCGCTCGGAGGCATCGCCGAGCAGATCGACGGGGTTGCCCTTGTTCCAGAAGTCCGGCAAAAACGAGTTCAGCTCATCGATGACGTCCTGGGGCAGGGTAATCAGATCAATACCATACCGTTCGGCATAGTCCGACGAAAGAACGGCGAACCCACCGGCATTGGTGACGACGACCGCACGTGTCCCGACCGGGTACCGCTTGCGGTGAGAGAGCATCTCAGCGGCGAGGAAGGCCCCGGTCAGGGTATGGACGGAGACGACACCGGAGCGGCGGAATGCCTCCATATAGACATCATAGGAACCCGAAAGAGACCCCGTGTGGGAGGCCGCGGCCAGTGAGCCGCGTGCCGAGGACCCCGACTTGATGGCGATGACCGGCTTTGTCTTCGCCACTTCGCTGACGACCTCCATGAATGCCTGCCCGTCATTGATCTCCTCGATGTACATGATGATCGCCGAGGTGTGCGGATCGCGCTCGACCCAGCGGAGGTAGTCGAAGAAGTTCAGGTCGGACTGGTTGCCGACGGAGACGACCGCAGAAAACCCGATATCCTCTGCAAGACTCCAGTCAACGACGGTGTTGACGATGGCGCCGCTCTGCGACAGGAAGGCAATATTGCCGGCCTTGGGGGACTGGTGCACATAGGTGGTATCCAGGCCGCGTGGCGGAACGATGAGCCCGAGGCAGTTGGGACCGACAATTCTTGTGCCGTATTTGCTCGCGATCGCAACGATGCGGTCTTCAAGCGCTTTCCCGTTCTCGCCCATCTCCTTGAAGCCGGCGGTGATGACGACGACAATGGAGACGCCTTTCTCGCCGCATTCCTCGACCACCTTCGGGACGTGCATTGCCGGGACCGTGATGACCGCGAGGTCGACAGGGGCATTGATGTCCGTAATGGAGGCATAGGCCTTCAGTCCCTGGATGGTGTCACGCTTATTGTTGACCGGATAGAGCTGACCGGGGAAATGGAGCAGATTGTGCATCACGGCATATCCCATCTTCGTCGGCTCATCGGATGCACCAATGACGGCCACCGAGCGCGGATTGAAGTATTCGAGAGGGATATCAGGCCGGGAAATCTTCTCGACCTTCTTCTTTACATCGGTCATGATGATACGCGAGTCGACGGCACACGCGCCGGTTTCGTATAACCGCAGGGGGTTGATATCGAATTCCTTTACCTGCTCATTTTCCTCGAAGAAGCGGCAGACATCGACGATCGCTTTCACAAGGGTCTCCTCATCCTTCGGTTTGGAACCACGGTACCCTGAGATGAGAGGATAGGAATTGATCTCGCGCACCATTTGGCGGGCGTCATCTTCGGTGACCGGAAGAATGCGGAGCGTCACATCCTTGAGCAGTTCGACAAGGGTGCCGCCGATGCCGAACGTGATGACCTTGCCGAAAGAAGGATCGGTCTTTCCGCCGATAATGAGTTCGAGGCCCGGGTCGGCCTGTTCTTCAATGATTACCCCATCTATCTTTGCATCCGGATTATATTCCTTCGCACCGCTGACGATCCGGTTGAATGCCGCCTGTGCCCCTTCCTTGGTACCGATACTGGTTACCACACCACCGGCGTCACTCTTGTGCACAATCTGGGGGGAGACGATCTTCATTACGACCGGAAACCCAATCCCCTCGGCAACATCGCCCGCCTCTTCTGCGCTCTTTACAATCTTGCACTTGGGGACCGGAATATCATATTTCGCGAGAATTTCGTATCCTTCTGCTTCACTTAACATCCATTCTTTCATGTGTTTCATCCTCTCATACGAGTGATAGTCAGGGCCCTGAACAGGCCATTCAACAAATGACGAAGCTGCCTTCGTCACAATAACATGGGAAAATATTGAACTGGCATATACATATAATTTTGTAATTGTTAATCATGTAGAATCCTATCGTTTTTACCACAAATCATAACCTATTCAACAGCAGATGATCTGTACTGGAGACCACATATCATGAATAATGCAGAGTCCGGTGTTCGCGCCGAACAGTCGATCTATCTGCCTCCTCCCGAATACCGGGAGTATGCCCCGTTCAGGGACTATGAAAGTGCCTATCGCAACTTTCTGAAGGATCCTGACGGTTTCTGGAGGGATATCGCTTCGGATCTTCTCTGGTTCAGGCAATGGGACAAGGTGAAGGAATGGGACTATCCCTATGCAAAATGGTTTGTCAACGCCCGGCTGAATATCACCTACAACTGCCTCGAACGTCATCTCAAAAACAACCGCAGAAACAAGGTTGCCCTCTTCTGGCAAGGAGAAAACGGAACGAAGAAGAGCTATACCTATGACCACCTGCACCGTGCGGTGATGCAGTTTGGCAATGCCCTCAAACATCTCGGCGTACAGAAAGGCGACGTTGTCTGTATCTATATGCCGACCGTCCCCGAACAGGTGATTGCCATGCTTGCCTGCGCCCGTATAGGGGCAGTCCATACGGTAGTGTTTGCCGGATACGGTGCAAGCGCGCTGAACCAGCGGATTGTCGGTGCGAAGGCAAAGGTCGTCATTACCGCAGATGCGTCAATGCGCCGGGGGAAGAGCATACCCCTCAAGCCAATCGTCGAGGAAGCCCTCATTCATGCTCCCAGTGTCGAACGGGTCGTTGTCCTGAGAAACCAGGATCCCCCCACCTGCCTCCTCGATGATTTTGAAGTCGATTTCTATGAAATCATGCATGCTGCAGAGAAGCGGTGCCCCCCTGAGGATATGGATTCCGAGGACCGCCTCTTTATCCTGTACACATCGGGAACCACTGGTGCACCCAAAGGAATCGTGCATACCTGCGGGGGATATATGGTCGGGGCTTATTATACCACCAAGTATGTCCTGAATGTCAAGGATAATGACGTCTACTGGTGCACGGCCGACCCCGGGTGGATCACCGGCCACACCTATGCAATATACGGCCCCCTGCTCCTTGGGGCGACCATCTTCATGACCGAGAATACCCCGGATTATCCCGATGTCGGCATCTGGTGGAAGCTCATCGAGGAATACGGCATCAATGTCTTCTACACGGCACCGACCGCCATCCGGATGTTCATGCGGTACGGGAATCAGTGGCCGGACAAATACGACCTGAGCTCCCTCAGAATCCTTGCATCGGTGGGCGAACCGCTCAACCCGGAGGCATTCGAATGGTTCTACAATGTTATCGGCAAGGGCAACTGCCCGCTCACCGACACATGGTGGCAGACGGAAACGGGGAGCCACATGATCACCACCCTCGTCGGAGAACCGATGAAACCGGGATTTGCCGGTAAACCAATCCCGGGGGTTGTAGCAGACGTGGTCGACGGCAAGGGAAATCCGGTCGGACCATTCCAGACCGGATACCTTGCAATAAAAGAACCATGGCCTTCGATGATGCGGTCGGTAAACGATGACGATGAAAAATACCGCTCCTACTGGGAATCCCCCAATCACCGGTATTACAGCACCAACGACCTTGCCATCAGGGATGATGACGGGTACATCATGATCCTCGGGCGTTCGGATGATCTGATCATCGTATCGGGCCACAATATCGGTACGGCAGAGGTGGAGAGCGCTCTCGTCTCGCATCATGCTGTTGCCGAAGCGGCAGCGATTGGAAAACCGGACGCTGTCAAAGGAAATATTGTCAAGGTGTTTGTAATCCTCATCGAGGGTGTTGAACAGACGCCGAAACTCGAACATGATCTACGGTATCACGTCCGCCAGACCCTGGGCCCCATTGCCGTCCCCTCCGAGATTGAATATGTCGACAGCCTGCCGAAGACCAGGAGCGGGAAGATCATGCGCAGGGTTCTGAAGGCCAAAGAAATGGGTCTGGATCCGGGAGATATCTCCACGCTTGATGAGTAACCACCCAACTATTTAAATACTTTATATATCCTTTTATATACTACATGATGCACAATCCAGAGGATTCCCTAAAAATTGAGAATATCGTTGCGTCTGCCAAAGTGGCCGATTCGCTGGATCTGCAGGTAATCTCTTCGAAGATTAAAGATGCAGAATACAATAAGAAGCGTTTTCCGGGTGTTGTTCTGCGCATGCAGAACCCGAAGATCGCCGCCCTCGTCTTTGGGTCCGGAAAAGTGGTCCTGACCGGTGCAAAGAGCATTGACTCCCTCTCCCAGGGCCTGGAGATCCTCGGCGAAAAACTCCGCGACCTTGGGATTGACATCCCCAACGACCTTGAGTATAAAGTGCAGAACATCGTCACCTCGGCCGATCTCGGGACGCCGATCAATCTCAACAAAATTGCCGTCGGCTTCAACCTCGACCGCATCGAATACGAGCCCGAGCAGTTCCCGGGACTGGTCTACCGTCTTGAAGAACCAAAGGTGGTCGTTCTCCTCTTCGGGTCCGGCAAATTGATCATCACCGGCGGAAAGCAACCGGAAGATGCAAAGAAGGCAGTAAATAAAATACTGTCAGATCTCTCGAATCTCGGATTGGTTTAATACCAGTCCCCGGATATTCCCTTTTCTCCCCTGAACCAACTGATTATTCCCAATCCTAAGGTTTTCTTCCATATATAGACATACCTGCATACACCAATGTATTTATAGTATATTGAATAAATTAAGTTGTATTTACGGTGTAAAATATGAGGATGGAAAAAGTGATGATCTTCACCGACGAAGATGAGGAGTTCTCCGATCTTCTGACGGAAATAGGTCTTAAACGCAATGTTGCCAAGGTACTGGTCTACCTTGCAAGTTCTCCTGAAGCAACATCGCGGGACATCGAGCGCGGGACGGACCTCAGGCAGCCCGAAGTCAGCATCGCGATGCGGACGCTCAAGGAGAGCGGATGGATACAGAGCCGCGAATCCAAAGCCGAGAGCAAGGGACGCCCGGTCAAGATCTATTCGCTCTCAAAACAGATCAACGAGATCATGGACACGATCGAAGAAAACAAGAGAAAAGAAGTGGAGAATCAACTCAGGCTTATCCGTGAGGTCCGGGAACATCTCTCCCATATCCAGCAGCAGCAGTTAGAGTGAACGATACTCCACTCCTTCGGGAGTGCCCACCACAATACTTGTTTTGCCGGTAAATTCAGTGAAAATGCCACAGCTCAGGACGCCAGGGAGGGTATTGATGGCATCTTCCAGCCTTTCGGGCTCTTCAATTCGCGGGAACCTGCAGTCGATGATCCAGTTTCCGTTGTCGGTGATGACCGGGCCGTCCTTCCTGACGCCTTCACGAATCACCGGAGTGCCGCCAAGCGCTGCAAGCCGTTTCATCACTACCGGCACGGCAAATGCAAGGACTTCCACGGGCACCGGGGCGGTGAGCGCGTCGGTCAGTTTTCCCTTGTCGGCAACGACGACAAATGCACCGGCCGCTTCGGCGACACACCGTTCCCTCGTCTGAGCGGCCCCCCGTCCCTTGATCAGGCGAAAGGCCGGGTCTATCTGGTCGGCACCGTCAATGGCGATATCGATCGTATCATATTCATGCAGCGATGAGAGGGGAATGTTGTATTCATATGCCCGGCGTTCCGTCTGAAACGATGTTGCGATGCCGGTCACCCGAAGGCCTTCCCGCATCCGTCCGGCAAGGCGTTCCATCATAAAAAACACCGTCGAACCGGTCCCGAGGCCGACAATCGCATCGTCCTCAATCAAATCAGCGGCATAATACCCGGCATTCCTCTTTGCACGGGTCTGTTCATCCATGATGCCGGATGTATCACTCATACATACACATCGGTCTTACGCATCTTTATGCTTTCACCGCTTTTGCGTCAGGGTGATGAAAAAAAAGGGTCAGATGAAATAGGTGACGGATACCGTCGCGGTAACATCAATGGTGCCTGCCTCGATGGGCGTCGGTGCGCCGTATCCGGCTGAATCCATGCTCTTGTAGACGGCTTCCTCCGCATAGACGACCGGGGTGTAACTGCCGCCCACACTGACCTCCTTTACCCCGAGAATCCGTACTCCCAGTGCATCAGCCACGGCATCGGCATCCCCGCGGGCCTGGGTGACTGCTGCGTTCAGTGCATCGGAACGGAGCTGCTGGGATTTCTCCTCGCTGAGGGTAAACCGGACGGAGTTTATCTGGTTTGCACCGTCCATCACGGCGGTATCGATTACCTCCCCTGCCCGGGTCACGTCATCCAGGGTGATGACGACGTTGTTGTGGACCACATACACCCTCTGTTGCTTTGCGCCGAAGGGGGAATCGTCGTCCGTCGTCCTTGAATACATTGAGTAGCCGGAGGTCTGGAGGGAGCTTTCCGGAATGCCAAGTCCTTTGAGTGAGGAGATGACGGCGCTCATCCGTGCCGCATTCTCCTGCTGTGCGGCCTTGGCATCCGTATGTTCGGTTTCCACGCCCACCGTAATCAGGACCTGGTCCGGAGACGTGGTGACCTTCCCCGTCCCGGAGACGTGGATGACGCGGTCATCTGCGCTGTCCGTTGCAGCAGTCACCGTTCCTCCGAGAACCAGTGCCCCAATGAGGGCTGCGGCAACTATGCCGAGAATCACTTTTGCGTTCATTGTAACCTCTCATTGCATTTTTATCCTAATCAACGTATGCTAGACTTCGAATTTTCCCGAAGTCACCTCCCCGCCCTCTCTGCATTCCCGGTTCAGGCAGGCAGTCCGCTGTCGGCACTCTAATTTTTTCGTCACCTGCACCTGCAACAATGCCGGGCCGCCCGCGGATTATCCAGAGGCAAAAAAGGAGGCACGCCACCGACAGGGATGCCTGAATATCACCACTACAGCAGCCTGTGCACGTCGGAGTCCGTGCATCATCGACTCATACCCGTACCAATGCCCGAAAGACGCTTCCCCGAATCCCTCACTTTCTCCCCGCAGCCGCCTGTTGCAGCCGGTGCGGTTTTTTGTGAGAAGGTGGCGGCACTCCGGGCGCTGGTGCCCGGCTCCGGTCCCTGTGCAACAAAGATCAGAGGTCCAGCGTTCCCGCGACCCTCAGGCGCCCGCCGTCGAGATAATGAATGACAGCGGTTGTGCCCGGGACGTGCGCAAGCTCCCTCTCGAGGTCTATGGCAAGGGTCGGCGTGTGCCAGTCGCCATCCGTCGCGACCGAGGAGATACGGCCGCTGATGTACTGCATCCAGTAGCCGATATGCACGACCATTCCCTCCTTCAGGGGCTCCGGCCAGTACTTCACGATATGCGCCGGGCCTTCGAGGCGGGCGCTCACCCTGATGCCCGGCCCGTTGGTGAGTACCATTCCCCGCTCCAGGACCTCTGCAGAGATATTTTTCAGTGCCAGACCCACCCGGTCGGTTTCATGGGCCTCGGTAACATCGTCATCATGCTTCTGGATGGACCGCACCTGTGCGGTAAGCTCGCCCGGATAGATGGTCAGGGTGTCATGCTGGCGTACAGTACCGGCTTCGACGCCCCCCAGCACCACCGTTCCTATCCCCTTCACGTTGAAGGCATGATCGACGGAGACCACGCCGGGAGTACCGGGCCGGGCTGTATACACAAGTGCCTGGGCATCCGCCAGCAGTTGTTCCCGTATGGCAATCGGATTGTCCTCGATGACCGAATATCCCTCGAGCACCGTTCCCTTGAGGAGTGGCGCAATCTGTGAGATATCGAGGTAATTGCGAAGAACGATATAGCCCTTTTTTATCTTCCGGGCATCGAGCATGACCACCATCTCACCGAATTCAGCGGTGATCGCATCGACGATGAGAAGAGCCGCGGTCGACATGGCGACGGCATAATAGAGGGGGGCGAGGCGCTCGGGGTACCGGGTCGGTTCGATGATGGTGACCGTATCCTCCCCTTTTTTCAGATTATAGAAGGTGATGTCCGAACTCGTCCCCGCCTTTCCGATATCTTTTGCATATCCATTGGCACCGAGGACGGCTATGGTCAGGTTTGGCATAATGCTCTCCCTATACGCCGCCCATGAAGAAATTGATTTCCAAAAAAATGTGGTTACCGGTGGGCAAAGTATGCGGAGACGTGATGCTCCGTCACCTCGTCCACGCGGGCAAAGCCGATACGTTCGAACTGGACGACCTTCCCCTGCTCAACGCATACCCCCGGTTCACACAGCCCGCTGACCGGCCCGTCCGGCGTATGAAGGGTACACCGGACGGTCGCATCCCTCGGGAGCCACTGGATGATGGGGGCATGCTCCCTGCGTGCCTCCTCCAGCGAACTTCCCGCATAGGTGAATACCGGGGTCGTTCCATCGTACTCGATGCGCACGTTGAAGAGGTCCTTGAAGCGCACCATCCGCGCCGTTGTTATCTCTTCTCCCGGAGCGTAGAGCGTGCCCGTAAACGGCAGATGCCGGCAGCCGGCAGCTGGATCATTCGGGTTGAGACAGGGCGTCGCGACCATCCCGGGAGCCCCGACGATGGTGCATGACACCGGATCGCCGACAAAGAAATATCGCGGTGCGATCGGATCGACAAGTGCCTTGTTCGCCGCAAACAGGTTCTCCCAGGAGAAGGAGATGTCCGTCTGCCCGATCCCGATATCGATCATCGCGTTCCTGACGGCCTCCGCCGAAAACCCGCGGCGGGCGATCGCCTTCAGGGTCCCCAGGTGGATATCATCCCAGCCGGTATAGGTCCCCTGTAAAATCCCCTCCTTCATCGCCGATGTCGAAAGGACAACCCCTTCGATGGACATGCGCCCGTAGTGGAAATATTCCGGCATCGGCCACCCGAAGTACTCATAGATGAACTGCTGGCGCCGGGTGTTTGCGATATGGTCCTTGCCGCGGATCACATGCGTCATGCCGAGCAGATGATCATCCACCGCCACAGAGAAGTTCATCAGCGGATAGACGCGGGCGTCGCACCGGGGATGCGGGGGGGCATCGACGATGCGAAATATGGAAAAGTCGCGCATCGCGGGGTCTGGGTGCGTAATATCGGTCTTCACCCGGACCGTGATCGTCCCCTCGGCATAGTCCCCGGAAAGCATTGCCCGCCACAGGCGGAGGTTCTCCTCCGGCTCATGGTCCCTGCAGGGGCATGCCACCTTCGCATTCTTCTTTTCGCGAAATACCTCGGCATCGCAGGTGCAGACATAGGCTCCGCCGATGGTGATCAGTTTTTCACAGTACTCATAGTAGATGTCGAGGCGGTCGCTCTGGTAGACGATATCGGAGATCTCCAGGCCGAGCCATTCGATGTCGTCGAGGAGCATCCGGTAGTTCTCCTCCCGGACCCGTTTTGGATCGGTATCCTCAATTCTCAGGATGTACTTGCCGCCGTATTCCCGGACATAGTAGTCGTTTAAAAATGAGGCCCGGGCATGCCCGAGGTGGAGCGGGCCCGAAGGATTCGGGGCAAAGCGCATCACCACGCCTTCGGGACCGACATGTGCAAGCGGACGAAGACCGGTCTCGCGTTTCTTCTTCTCCTTTTTTTCGAGAAGCTCCGGCGCGAGCTCTCCCAGCCTGCCGCGCCGCTCCTCCGGCGTCATCCCCTCGATCTCCCTGAGGACCTCCTGCAGTATGCCGGAGAGTTCCTTTGCCTGCGGCCGGCATTCGGGATGCGCACCCATCAGGGCACCGAGGACCGGACCCGCCCGGGGGACATCGTTGTGCTCGACGGCGTTTCGCAGGGCGTGAAGATAAAAGAAGTCTTTGGGGTCTACTGCCATTCAGAATCCCCGGGAGACGAAGTAATCAGTAATCTGCATCAGATAGTCTTTCTCAGCGCAGTCCGGGAAGATGGTGAGCATGCTCTTTGCCCGTTCGACCCTCTCCTGCGCAATGGTCCGCACATCCTCGAGGACCCCGCCCTTTTCCAGCAGGGCAATTGCCTCGTCGATCTCTTCATTGGTGAGATCCGGTCTCCGGTACCCGGAGAGATCGATGCCCTTGTGCCGGGCAAGGATGGCGACGAGCGTCTGTTTTCCCTGCCTGAGATCCGACGCCCGGTCTTTCCCGCTCTGTTCTGCGTCGGCGACGAGGTCGATGTAATCATCCTGGATCTGGAAGGCAATGCCACTGGATAGCCCCCATTCATAGAGGGCCTGCGCCTGCTGGGCACTGCAGCCGGCAAGAGTTGCACCGATGGCGGCAGCCGCTGCATACAGGACACCGGTCTTTTTGGAGACCATGTCGATGTACTCCCATTCGTCGACGTCATCGCACGTCTCAAATGACATGTCCATGTGCTGCCCTTCACACAGCTCGGCACATGCCCGGGCAAGGGTCGTCACCGACCGGACCTTCGCCGCGTCATCGGCAATCGCAGTGCAGATGAGTCTGAAGGCATGGGCGTAGAGCACATCTCCCGCAAGTATGCCGGTCGGTTCGTTCCAGACCGTGTGCACGGTCGCAACACCGCGGCGCACCGCATCCCCGTCCATGATATCGTCATGGATCAGGGTGAAGGTGTGCGTAAGCTCCAAGGCAAGGGCGGCAGGAAAGATCTCCTGCGCCCGGCCTTTTTTGATCATGTCGGCAGCAAGGAGGACCACCGCCGGACGGAGCCGTTTTCCTCCCGCCAGCAGCAGGTGGGCGCTTGCCTTGTTCAGCTCCCCGGGAAGACCGCCGAATTCCCTCTCCAGTACCGTATCAACCTGTTCCGCAACATTTTCCAGATAAGTAGCCAGATCCATTTTCATCACCAGGGTGTGTCAGCGGATTCTCAGCCGCTGGCCGTTTCTCATGATATGCACATCATTATTCAGGGTGTACCCGCACTCTTCGGCAAGTTTCAGGTAGCCGCCCGTCATGTCAATATCGCCATGGGACGGAATTATGTGTTGTGGATTGAAGTAGTGCAGAATTTCATAGTGCTCCTCGCGCTGCGCGTGGCCGCTTACGTGGAGGTCGGTGAAGAGGCGTGCCCCCTTCATCCGGAGGAGCACCTCCTGCGTGTGCCGCTGCCCGTAATTCATCGGGTTCGGGATGACCTTTGCACTGTATAAAATCCTGTCCCCTTTTTCAATCGTGAACGGGGTCTGGCCAAAGGCCAGACGGGTAAGAATTGCCCCGGGTTCACCCTGGCTCCCGGTGACGATCGGCACATAATTCTCACGCCCTTCCTTCATGATCGTGCGGAACATCTTGTCAACGGTGCGACGGTTGCCGCGCATCGTCATCCCGCGGGGGAACCCGACGAGCTTCATCTGCTCTGCAGTGGCGGAGTACCGCTCCATCGACCTGCCGAGGAGAACGGGTTTTCGCCCGATCTCGTGCGCACATTCCGCGATCATCTTCACCCGTGCAACATTTGATGCGAAGCACCCGACCATCATGGCATTCTTCTCATCCTCGTAGCAGGTCATCACATCACGGACCAGCCGTTGTGCAATCCGCTCGCTCGGACAGCGCCCGGGGAGGTTCACGTTCAGGCTCTCGACGATGAGGGCAAGCACGCCTTCCTTGCCCACTTCACGCATTCGCGCAAAGTTGGGAGGTTCCCCGAGTACCGGGGTGCGGTCAAGCTTGAAATCATTCGCATAGACGATGGCACCTTCCGGCGTATGCAGGACGGCCATCGCGGTATCCAGGATCGAATGCTGCACTGCGATGAACTCCAGGGACAGGTGCTTGGATATTTCGTACCGGTATTTCTTGCCGGCCTGTAGCTCAAAGACCTTGTTATTCACTACAAACCGCTTCTCACCCTCGATCTGCTGGCGGATCAGCGCCGCCGTATACGGCGTTGCAATGATCGGCGCATCGTAGCGGTGCGCAAGTTTCGGGATGGCCCCGATGTGATCGAGGTGGCCGTGGGTACAGACAATCGCCTTGACGGTCCCCTCCACCGCATTCATGAGGGTGTCGTCGGGGATCGCCTTGAGCGCTATCAGGTCCAGGGAATGCATATTCTCTACTTCGGCATCCTCATGGATCATGATCTGGTCCAGGCGAAGCCCCATATCAAAGATCACTATTTCCTTTCCGCAGCGGACGGCAGTCATATTTCTGCCAACTTCGTTAAATCCGCCCACGGCTATTACTTCTACTTCCATTGTTTATTCCTCATTTCGTAGCATCTCGGCGGTAGTGCCGGTAATGTATGTCCGTATTGTCTTCAGGTGGTTCACCGTAGGCGAACCGGTAAGGTACATCGCAACAGAGAGTTCGCGATGAATCCTCTCTATTTCACTTTTTAATGCTTCATCGCCCGCAAGAGCCGGTTTGAGAAGCGTAAGAGCCATGCCGCCAAGGTCAGCGCCGAGGGCAATGGCTTTTGCAATATCGGTGCCGCTTCTCAGCCCGCCGGTGGCAATGACCGGTCCCCCCGCCCGTCTGGTCTCGACGACACTGACTGCGGTCGGAATACCCCAGTCGGCAAAATGGTCCCCGAGCGATGCGAGATCGGGAGTATCGGCCCGCACCCTCTCGACCGCAGCCCAGGAAGTCCCGCCGATACCGCCGACATCGATGGCCGACGCACCCGCAGCAAACAGCATGCGGGCCACCTCGCAGGAGATCCCGGAACCGGTCTCTTTTACGATGACCGGGTACCGCACGGAGGAGCAGAGGCTGCACAGGCTCTCAAGACACCCAGAAGTATCGTGATCCCCTTCGGGCTGGATAGCCTCCTGCAGGGGATTCAGGTGAATGCAGAGCGCCTGCGCATCGATCATCTCAACTGCACGGTCCGCCCATTCTGCGCCGTGGTCCCTGAGCTGGATGATCCCCAGGTTTGCGCAGAGAAAGGCGGTCGGTGCTTCTTCCCGGACAATGGAAAAACTCTCCTCCATCGCCGGATTTTCAAGAGCCGCCCGCTGGGAGCCGACCCCCATTCCAATTCCAAATTCTTCCGCCGCTCTCGCAAGAGTTGCATTGACTGCCGTTGTGTCTGGATGACCCCCGGTCATCGCGGCAATGAAGAGAGGTGATTTCAGATGATGCCCAAGAAACCGCTGACTCAGGTCAACAGCGTCCATCGAACATTCCGGAAGAGCGTTATGCACCAGACGCACGTCATCAAACCCGGTCGAACCGGCTTCAACAGCCTCGTCCGCACAGATCGTAAGGTGCTCTTTCTTCCGTGATGAGGTAATCGTATCCTTCATTATGATATTTCCCCCTTCGTGACTGCCGGGGTGTACTACGAAAACCGCTTTTATCCACAGCTTCCGGTATTTACTGCCATATCAGGTATGCAACGGAGTTCATTTCCCGCCCTGTGTGCGGGAACTTCTCACGACCGTTCCGCCGTGATCACGCCCATCCAGGAAATCGCCGAGCCGTGATATATGAAAGATGGATGATTCCGTCCCCTGCTCGGCAAGAGCAAGGAGTTCTGAAATTTTCCCTTTCATTCCGCCGGTAACATCGGTATTCTCTGATTGCCGGATATCCAGGATGTCAGCCGTCTCCGGGGTGATCATCGGCACCACTTCGCCGTCTTTGAGAACGCCCGGAACATCGGTTGCAAGACCGATGCGGTCGATTCGTATCTTTGACGGGAGAACCGCGATCAACTGATCCCCGGACACTATGCATGCACCCCGTTCCCTGTCCATGACCACATCCCCGTGGAGGACCGGAACAATGCCATGGTGCATGAGAAGTTCTACAGGTCCGCTGTCGAATGATGTGAGACGTCCGTTGTTGGCGACACATGCATCGAGTGGGTGAATGCCTACGGCTTCCACCCCCGCTGCACGCAGCGCCTTTACCACCGCATCGTTCAGATTCCGAACGGCATTGTGGGTGATAAATATACCTGCTTTATTATTCTGATTTAAACCTTTATCAAGGTGATGGCGCTGTGCCTCCGGGTGACCGCAGGAACCGGCCCCATGGACAACGATGAACCGCACATCCTGCCGGGAAGCGAGTTCGGCTGCGATCAGCGCAATACGTGCCTCGTCAACCCTGCATTCACCGGATTTGTCGGTAACAACGCTACCGCCCAGCTTTACCATTATGTTTTCTGTCATCTTCCGACTCCTCCCGTACTCCTTCGGTATCGATGGTGGTGATGATTGCCCTTCCGTCACATCCCTCTATCGCGCCCGCAACCTTGGATTTGGAGCGTTTCGGGCAGAGTGCCACCATGGAACCACCGCCGCCGGCGCCCGTGATCTTTGCGCCGTACGCCCCGGCCGAACGTGCTGCCATCACGAGCCTCGTAAGTGACGGGTGCCCGACACCGAGTGCCTCCAGCAGTTCATGATTGATATCCATATACCGGCCAAGCGCCCGGTGGTCATTGAAGACGTGCATGGATTTGAGGGTCACCGCCTCGATGGCATCGAGAATGGGATTGACAATCCCCGGGTCCTGGGCACGGAAATTCGAGACCTGCTCGACCATCTTCGCGGTCGAATGGGAGACCATCGTATTGCCGATGACCAGATGAAAATCCTCGGGAGGCAGCCGGCGCTTGGTGTCGCCCATTATCAGCACGATGCCGCCGAACGTGGAGACATAGGTATCCGTGGGACTGGCTCTTCCCATCTGGACCTCTTTTTCCACCTGGTAGGCGATGTGGGCGATATCCTCGTTCCGGTGGCCAAGGGAGAATTCATCATTGATCGCCGCAAGGGTTGCAACCGTCACCGCGGCCGACGACCCGAGGCCCGATGAACTCGGCAGTTGCGAATGGATGTACACGCTCCCGTTGACACCCATCTTCTCAAAACACATCTCCAGATAGGGGGACTTGACCCGCGGGGGATGACGGGTTTTTCTCACGGTCACGTAGACCCGCGGTTTAATCCCCATCGCTATACCGGGCTTTCCGTATACCACCGCATGCTCACCAAAGAGAAATACCTTGCCCGGTGCGCTCCATACTGCCAAATCTATACCGCCGCTATTGATGCATATCCAACTACCTGGTCGAAGTCTCCGGTGACGTCTCCGCTTGTTGCATATTCTATCAGACGCCCCTCTGTTGCTCCGAGATGGCGGCATACCCCGGCAAGGACCGCTATGGGCCCGTACCCGCATGCCGTCAATTTTTTCTCTGCCAATCTTTTATAAAACTCTTCAGTATTTAAATTATGAAGTGCCTCGATCACGTACTGATCATCGGCACGTGCAACGGCATCCGGAATATAATGGGAAAAATCACTTGAGGCGATTATTCGAATATCATGAGAATACGTATCCAGCGCCTCAATCACTCGTTCTGCAAGGTCCATTGCGCTCCCGTAATCCTGGCGTCCCATCAGAACGGGCGCAACCTTCGCACCGGGAAAACGGTACCGGATAAACGGCATCTGGACTTCCAATGAATTTTCCCGCGCGATCATCGCCTCATCACTGACAGGTATGCCGAGTAACCGGCAAAGGTTCGTGTCGGATTCGATTACCCCGACAGGAGTTCCCCAGTCCACCGTGGAAGTACAGGTCGGATATCCCGCGTGGCTCGGGCCGATCACCAGAAACGTCCCGCAAAATGCAGGCGGAATGCACGAATAGGATGAACCCTGCACCTTGCCGGAATACGGATAGCCGGCATGGGGGGCGACAACGCCATAGCAGTCGTCCACACCGCGTGACCGGGAAAGAAAAAATTCCATCAGGGAAGATAATTCATGGGGGTCATCCGGGTAAAACATCCCGGCAAATGACGGACGACGAACAACCATCCTTGCTCCCTGATAGTATGACGGGTCGTATGACGCTCAGAGGTCGCTTTCGAAGTCTTCCTGAACGAGCGAGGTAACAATACCGCGCTCCTTCAGAACTTCGCGCGTCAGGAGATAGTAGACCATCGAGAGGGCTTTTCGACCTTTGTTATTCGTGGGAATGACGAGATCGACATATTTTGTGGAATTATTCGTGTCGCACAGCGCCACAACGGGAATGCCGGTCTGTACTGCCTCTTTGATTGCCTGCGCATCTCCGGTCGGGTCCGTGACAATGACCAGACGCGGTTCCAGAAATCCATCCATATTCGGGTTGGTCAGGGTTCCGGGAATGAAACGTCCGACTTTGTGCATGCCGCCGATCGCCTGGGAAAACTTCCTGGCAGGATACTGCCCGTACTGGCGGGAGGTGACGACAAGAACTTCTGCAGGGTTATATTTGGCAATAAACTGCGCAGCCGTCTTAATCCTGTTGTCCGTCTCCCTGATGTCCAGAATGTACAGTCCATCACCGCGCACGCGGTAGATGAATTTCATCATTTCATCGTTTTTCTGCTGCGTTCCGATGTGGACGCCTGCGGCCAGGTATTCCTCGACCGGAACAAGTGACTCAGTCAGCTCAATCTCCATTTCATTTGAGTTCACGATATCAACTCCTCAATTCGTATTAATTCATTCAGTTTTGCAATTCGTTCTCCGCCAACGACACCGGTCTTCAGATAAATACATCCGAATGCCGTTGCGAGATGCGCTATGGTTTCATCGGTAGTTTCGCCGGAGCGATGACTCATTACGGTGTCCATACCATATGAATGTGCCATCCTTATAGCCTCATAGGTATCCGTAAGGGTTCCGATCTGATTTGGTTTGATGAGAACGCAGTTTGACGCCCCGGCCTCGATACCGAGTTCTATGCGTTCAACATTCGTAACATAAAGGTCGTCACCACAGATAAGGCAGCGGTCTCCCACCTGCCCGGTCAGTGACGAAAACCCTTCAAAATCCTCTTCATTGAGGGGGTCTTCCACATAGGCAAGCTCATAGCGATCCACAAGACCGGCGAGATAGTCCACCTGGTCCTCTGTCGAACGCCGGGCATCCCGGTAGACATACGCGCCGTCCTTCCAGAGTTCGCTCGCCGCCACATCGATGCCCATGCGGATCTCTATCAGCATCTCATCCGATACGATATCGACGGCTTCCCGGACGATATCAAAGGCTTCAATATCCTGGATGCGGGGCGCCCAGGCGCCTTCATCGCCTTTGCCGCATCCTTTTCCACGGGAGATGAGCAGGTCCTTTACCGTCCGGTGTACGGCTGCGTTCGCAAATACCCCTTCTTCGGCATTCATCGCGCCGGTCGGCACCACCAGGAATTCCTGGATATCGGTTGCATTCTGCGCATGTGCCCCTCCGCCGATGACATTGCCCAGCGGATACGGGGTCTCATCGGCAAACGTACCGCCAAGATACCGGAATAACGGCAGCCCGAGAGACGATGCCGCGGCCTTTGCTGATGCGAGGGACAGTGCGACCGCGACATTTGCTCCGATGACGGAGAAATCGGCGGTCCCGTCGATCTCCCTCAGGATTGCATCTACGCCGGGCTGATCCGTAACCTCCATCCCCATAAGGGCGGGAATTATCGTTGTTTCTGCATCAGCAATAGCCTCCCGCGGAGAACGGACTTTTGCCTCATACATCCCTGTGCTTGCACCTGATGGTGCCGCAGCACGTCCGGAAGCTCCCTCTGCCATAACCTCTGCTTCAACCGTCGGATTGCCACGGCTGTCAAGAATAGTCCTTAAATTGATCTGCTGAATTTGTGCCATTCAATCACTTCGCTCTTTTTACCGTGATAGGAATTACCCCTTTACGAAATTCTTCATCGGCAATCTCAAGAGGATCAATCGCATCGGTCTGGATCAGAAGAGGAGCTCCCATCGAAATCTGCAAAGAGCGTGCACCCACGATTCTTGCTCTTTCATAACGGGTAAATGATTCCATTGTCTCTCCAAAATTTGAAAATGGGGTCGCTGAGATTTGAACTCAGGTTACAGCATCCCGAACGCCATAGGATGGCCAGGCTACCCCACGACCCCCTGTAAACATACATCTTTACTGGAACGGATTGAGATCATCGATAATCTCTTTGTGTGCTAGCAGCATACGCCTGCAGCAGTAGCGCGAAAGTCCGAGGTCGTCGAGGATCTCTTTTGGATCCTCGCCTGCATCTCTCCTCTGCCTGAACTCTTCCCAGGAGGAGGAGATTACTTTCCCGCAAGTGAAACATCGGACTGGAATCATGTAAACGACTCTCTATAGGTTAGTCCTATCTAACGATAAGACTTTTGGAATTTCGCACGTGCACCACGGCCATGCGGCTTCTTTGCTTCCTTCTGACGCGAGTCATTTACGAGGAGCGTACGGTCATATGCCAGGTATGCGTCCTTGATCTTCGGGTCATTGTGCCACTGTACAATTCCACGCGCAAGCGCGGTCCGCACTGCTTCCGCCTGGCCCATGAAACCGCCGCCATTGACGTCGATATTCACGTCAATACCATTGATTGCATCGGGCATCAGGATGAGCGGTTCGGAGATTTTCATCCGGATCAGTTCGGTGCCGAAGATTTCCAGCGGAACTGAATTGATCCTCACGCGGCCCTTGCCTTCACTGAGCGTTGCACGCGCAATAGCAGTCTTCCTTTTGCCGCTTGTGTTAACTACTTTCATCATATCTTCCCACCGTCATTAAAACTTTGCTCCAAGCCGGGTGCTGACCTCGCCGAGCGTGATATACTTTGGCGTGGAGAGGCCGTCGATGTGCGCCTGTTCGAGAACTTCACGTTCCGCGTCCCTGAACTCCACCGGGACGCCCACATAGACCTTCACATTCTTCAGGGCTTCGGAACCACGCTTGCGTTTGTACGGGACCATTCCCCTGATAGTGCGCTTGAGGATGTGGTCAGGTCTGCGCGGGAAGAAGGGGCCTCCTTCACGTGAACCACGCTTGCGTTTGTGATCATAATCAGCTATGATGCTGGCCCGGCTGCCGGACACGACACAAAGTTCAGCGTTGACAATGGCAATCTCTTCACCTTCAAGCGTACGTTTTGCAACAATGCTTGCAAGTCTCCCAAGGCGAAGACCTTCTGCGTCAATTACTGTCACCATTCATCTCACCTCAGGATCCTTACCTGCGAACCTTTGGGGTTGTTTGCGACAAGCTCTTCGATTGTCATGCACGTACCCTTCGCACCGGTGATTTTATCCACAGCAGCCGCACTGAAACTGAGTGCTGCAACAGAGACGCTCTGATCAATCTGTCCGCTGCCGAGCACTTTGCCGGGAACAATGATGATGTCCCCTTCGCGTGCATAGCGGTTGATCTTGCTGATGTTTACTTCAGCATAATTATTGCTTGGCGCTTCCAGCCGTTTTGCAATCTCGCGCCAAACTCCGGCCCCGTTATTCCGGGAAGCCTCCTTGAGCACAAAGATGAGGGCAGAGTAGCGCGGGTTCGTCTTTGAACTAGATTTCATCATTTCCATTTCCTCCAGAAATGTCGCTTAAAACATCCACCAGGCTTTCAGATTTTGACTGTATTTCCCGAAGCGCCCGCACGACTATCTCCTTTACCGGAAGAGAACCGTCGCTTTCCACGACGAAGAGGAACCGGGACTCGTCCTGAGTAATATGTATCGCGGGTTCGTCCCAGGTTCCTTCCGATTTACAGATCCTCTCACAGAGGCGGCAGAGCGAACAGTCTTCGAGTTTTCCTTCGACAACCCGTACCGAGTCTTTCACCACTTCAAGAACGCCACGCGGACATTCATCGATGCACATCCCGCACCCGTCACATTTTTTATCGACGGTGATGACCGGGTATTCCTTATAGCCGCACACCAGAGTGGGTTGCCATTTTGCATGTGAAATCCCCTTTCCAAGGACGGCACGCGCCTCAAGAACAACCTTCTGCTCCTTTTCGAGCTTGACGAGGGGAATGTTGTCCACAACGGGGGCGGCCTGTGGATTCTGCGGAATGAGATCACTGGAATAGACCATCTTGGGCCCTTCCACGCTGAGCGTGTAGATGGCGGTGCAGCCGGAACATCCTTCGCCACCGCAGGAGCAGGCATCCCTCATGACATATTCGTCAAGATCCGTCCTGAGAGGAACCAGGCCAAGGCGGTGGGCCAGTATTTCGTCAAAGAGTGCGCTGTTGTTGTCGTAGATGAATACATCTTCTATGGCAAGTGTCGGGACTTCCCCGATCATTGTTCTCCTGAGGGTATTTGCAAATGCCGGGGTGGCTCCCCTGAGAACAAAGCGGGCGACGGTGTCATCAAGCCTGCTGAATGAAATCTGCATTAATCAGACTCTCCTGCCCCTTCTCCCACCTTTGGCACGAATGCTGTCGTGGGGGACGGGTGTAACGTCTTCAATACGTCCGATACGCATACCGGCCCGGGCAAGTGCACGTATTGCTGCCTGCGCTCCGGGACCGGGGCTTCTCTGCTTCCCGCGGCCGGGGGCACGAACCTTGACGTGCAGTCCGACAATGCCTTTTTCCATTGCCTGGTTTGCCACATTCGTTGCCATCTGCATTGCTGCATAGGGTGAGCTTTCGTTTCTCGCCTGCTTTACCACCATTCCGCCGGAAGACTTGGTGACGGTCTCAGCACCGGAAAGATCGGTTACGGTGATGACGGTATTGTTAAATGAAGCATAGATATGTGCTATCCCCCATTTTTCTCCCTTTTCAGCCATTAACTGCGACCTCCTTTCATGATCCTCTCTCTTTCAGGGTGGATGTCGGCGGTAAGCGGAGACTGACCATAATATTCAATCCTGGTCTCTTCATCGCGCTTCACGCGGTAGCCGGGGATCGTCAGTTTCCTTCCGGAAATGGCGATATGGCCATGGGTGATGAACTGGCGCGCCTGTTTCGGTGAACGGGCAAGACCCCTGCGGTAGACCAGTGTCTGGAGACGGCGCTCGAGCTCGTTTTCGGTCTTGAGTGCGAGCACTTCGCTGATGCCTGCATGTTCGCCAAGAAGCCCGTACCGGTGAAGGTGGCCGAGCAGTTCATCCTGCTTTCTTACAATCAGCGCTTCGTTCGTTGATGAAGACCTGAGAGCAAGAAGCTCACGTGCGAGACGACGGTATTTACGAAGCGTACTCTGTGCCTTCCAGAGTTCCCTCTTGTTTCTCAGACCAAATTCAATAACCAGACGGGTCTCATCTTCAATACGGGACTTTTCAAAACGGCGTTTCGGCGTTTCGTAGGTCTTGTGGTTCTGTCCTGGATATCCCATGTACTCCACCTAGGCTTTCTTTCTCCGCACACCGACGGTGGTCCCTGTTCTTCCGGTCGACTTCGTGCGCTGTCCACGGACCTTCTGTCCGGTCTCATGGCGAATTCCACGATAGCTGCGGATTTTTCTCATCCGGTTGATATCGTCCTCGATTGCCAGACGAAGGTCGGTGCCGAGAAGCTGCTTCGCTTCACCGGTGTAGACATCTTTCTGGCGGTTCAGCATCCACGTCGGAACGTGGTCTTTATAGTTCGCTACGATATCGCGAATCCGGTTGACGGGCTCTTCATCCAGAAGGCCAAGGGTTGCGCGCGGGTCGACATCAGCAAGCTGTGCGATGACCCTTGAGGTGTGCATCCCGATTCCCGGAAGTCCGGTAAGCGCAATCTGGACTGCTTTTGTCCCGTCAAGGTCCGTATTCTCGATACGAACGAAATAATTGATCTCCTGTTCTTCCATTCGGTTAGCCTCACAATGAGATCTACTCTGAAGCGTTGAGAGAGGGATTTGAACCCTCGAGTCCCGCAAGGGACACGGGGTTAGCAACCCCGCGCCATGCCTGGCTTGGCTATCTCAACAGAGATAATCTCGCATCGTTACGACACTCGCAACACATTTCTGCGCTGCTACATGAATGTTACCTTATTTTTTGTGCTGAGAAGGATATTAAGGGTTGTGGTTCTTCACAGGACGAATCACGTTCATGCGCTGCATGATGCAAAAAAACAAAAAATGGAGGAATATTCAGAGGGCAACCAGAAGTGCCTCTTTGGTGATGATTCCGGCGACTTTGCCGTCCCTCGTTACCGGAACAGAGCTGATGTTCTTATTGACGATGAGATCGATAAATTCAGAAACATCAGCTGAATACTCCAGCGAAAGCGCAGGTGATGTCATGATATCCCCGACCAGGATGGTCTTGATCTGGTTGTCCTGGTGCCTGTCCTCGACCCGTAACCTGAAGTCCCGCATTGCCCGCGCGACATCGGTCTCGGTCACAATGCCGAGGATCTCCCCTTCTTCCGTGACGACAAACTTCGTGGCTTCTTCGTCAATCATGCGCCGTCGTAAGTGGATGACGCGTTGTTCCGGTCCGATGACGGGGGCAGTCTGGAGGAGATTGTACGTGGTCGACTCCGGTGTCATGAATTTCAGGATGTCCGTTGCGTCCACTTTCCCGATAAGGCGGTGTTCCTCGTCGAGAACCACCACGACCTTATACTCCTGCAGGAGCGGAATGAGAATATCGGCCTCTTCATCCGGATAGACCGAGGTGAAATTCTCGTCCGTTTTATTGGCCACGTGTATCTTTGTTGGTGACAGTGTTGACGTTTTCTTGCTGCCGAGCGTCTCTGCGATTGCCGCACGTGATATTGTCCCCATGACTCCGCCATTGTTGGTAACAATTAACGGGTCAAGGCCATCGGCAAGCATTTTATCCAATGCCTCCGTAATGGGCGCGGATTTCGCAATAGTAACTGGCTTGGACATAACGTCTTTTACAAATAGTTCGTCACTCATTTTTGCCACTTCCTGGATTATTCTACACTTTAGCCTCACTGGCAGCGTATACTGCCATTGAGGCGATATCCTTTCGGCGTTGCTTCAGGCACCGTCCATGTCCCACAGAGGGACAGTGCCGGAGATTTCCGCAGATTCATAGCACCTTGCGGCATTTGTACATTTTGGTATTATCATCGCAGGGAGAGAGAGGGAGAGCAGTCCTGCCGCTGCACCCCCGCAACCCTACATCTCCCGATTGAGCGCCCTGACCATGTCAAATTCGGTGACGATTCCGACAAGACGGCTGTCCTCTATCACCGGGAATGCACCGATGCCGCGTGAGATCATCATTCGCGCCGTTTCCCCGATATTGGTATCCGGTGTTGTCGTATACAGCTCCCCGCTGATAAGTTCACGGATCGGAAGGTGCATGATCTCTTCGGCATTTCCGGTCTCCATACCGGAAAAGGCCTCGCCATCACCCAGAAAACGCATGACATCCATCGCCGTTACGATGCCGAACAGGACTTCTCCGCTGACAACCGGCAGACGCCTGATTTTTCGTTTCACCATCTCGCGGGTAACATCGGCTATCTTCGCGTCGGGCGATGTCACATACGGGGAGACCGTCATCACCTCCTCAACCGTAAGACTGCTCCTGAAGGAGGACAGGACGTTAAGCGCGTCGCGCTCGGTAAAGATGCCGCACAGAACCATATCCTTGTCCACAATAGGCAGGCCCCCATACCCGGTCCGAAGAATACATGCGACGGCATCGCTCAGGTCGGCCGAGGGAGACAGTGTGGTAACCGCAGTCGACATAATCTTGCGGACCGGTTCATTGACGGCGGCAATAAGATTGCCATGATGCCGCCCGCGGACCAGGTTATACTTCTGTCCGCCGCCCATGAAATCGATGATATCCCCTGCCGTGACCAGTCCCTTGAGCTGCTGGGTGCCGGGATCGGTCACCGGAAGCCGCCGGAACCCGCGATGCACCATCTCTTCTGCTGAACCGATGATGCTCATGGTCGAAGGAACGGTATAGACATCCTTCGTCCCCAGGGAGAGGAGCTCGTTGTGCCTCCCGGAACGGTGAGACTCCAGTTCCACCGCACCTCCCGGATTTTTTCCGGGGCTCAGTATCCGCCTGTCATTCACCCTGTTCTGTTTATTATTCCTGTTCATTCATCTTCACCCGGTAAATAGAGTGCACGCAGGATGTCCTGTCTTGATAGTATGCCGATTACGCTTCCATCAGGTTCGATCACCGGAAGGCGGCTGATATCATGAGTTATCATCGCCCTGGCGGCATCGCCGACCGTATCGCCCCGGAACGCAATGATAGGGGGCGTGACCATGATCAACTGCACCGGTGTCTTATGCCTGGCAAGGATGGAATTTCTCAGATGTCCCTGGAGAAGTTCACGCCGGGAGACGATGCCGACGATCTCATTTCCTTCTCCTCTGACAACCGGCAGGGCATCATACCCGCTCTCCGTTATCATTGCATACACCCGGTACAGGTAGTCATCATCCCGGCAGGTAACGACCCTTCGGGCCATATAGTCCTCAATCAGCCCGGAGGGATTCTGGCGGGTGATTACCACCGGAAAGAGATCGGAGAGGCGGATGACACCACGCAACTCACCATTTTTCCGGATGACGCCGGCACTGTCCGTCCGGGCGTCCCTGATCACCCTCAGCGCCTCTTCAACCGATGTATCCTCGTACACCGAGGGGGCCTCCTTCATCAGTGAAGAAAGAGTAAGATTTGATCTCGTGTCTGTCACCATAAGGACATCCGAGATGTCAATGATACCGATAAGACGGCCTTCGGCATCCTGAATATACAGTTCCCTGAAGTCGTCATCACGGAGAAGCTGCCGCGCCTTTGTTATCGGATCATCGGATTTCAGTGGGGGTAGTGTCTGCATCAGGTCTGAAACGACCTTCATAGAGGCTCTTCCTCCGCCCGGCAGCCTGGACACAGCATCCTGCCGTCAACGGACCTGAGGTCGTCCGACATGCACTCACATTCATCGCATATGCCGGTGATGATGTCGTCATAACGGTTTATCTCTATGAGATTTGACATGATATCGTTCATCTCTTTGGAAACGGCAAGAATATCGCGGACCGTCACGATGCCGGTGACAAATCCGTTCTCGACTATCGGTACGCGCCGCACCTTGTGCTTCACCATGATGTCGACAACATCCCCGACCGTTGTGTCTCCATCGGCGGTAATGAGCGGTGTACTCATCACCTCACGTACCAGGACCTCCCCGGGTTTTCTGTCTTTCGCGACGACCTTGCAGTTGATATCCTGCTCGGTGATGATACCGGCCGGCTTGCTGTTATGGAGGGCGATACAACTCCCGACCTCCTCCTGACACATTTTTTGAGCTGCCAGCGCAACGGTCGCATCGACAGGGATGGTCGCAGGCTTGAACTTCATTACTTCCCGGATAGGAATACGTGTCTCAAAACGCATTGCGTTCACATTGTTGTCGCTCACACAGATCACCAGATATCCACCAATTTCAAGGGAAATCGAGATCGTTTGGATACAAATGGGGTATTATGCAGAGCATCTATAAAATAATACTGAAGGGCACCTGACCGCGGAAATCCTTGAAAATTGGATTATAAAGGTATATTAGATAGGAATGAAATACCACTAATCACGATACATCTGTCTTTCAGGAGGAGTTCATGAATCTCTTTATACGGACCAAAAAACGACTATCCAGGTTCTTAAGTGCTTTTTTAAAAAAGCGTCAGTCAAGAATAGGCATCTACGGCCCGCCGAACGCAGGGAAGACCACGCTCTCCAACCGGATTGTACGGGACTGGACCGGTGACGCCCTTGGCCCGGTGAGTGAAATTCCGCACGAGACGCGACGTGCACGCCGCAAAGAAGGCATCACCATCTCAAACCAGAACGGCAATTCACTCACCCTCGACATTGTAGATACGCCCGGCGTAACGACAAAGATCGACTACCAGGAATTTGTCGAATACGGTCTTGAGAAGGATGAGGCGATAAAACGTGCCCGGGAGGCAACCGAGGGAGTGGCCGAGGCGATGCACTGGCTCAGGGAGGACATCGACGGCGTCATTTACATGCTCGATGCAACGCTCGATCCCTTCACCCAGGTCAATATCATGCTCGTGGGAATTATTGAAAGCAGAAATCTGCCGGTCCTTATTGTCGCAAACAAGATCGATCTGCCTGACGCGGCACCACAGCGCATCATAAAGGCCTTCCCGCAGCACCCGGTCATTGCGATCTCCGGTCTCGAAGGTGACAACATGGAAGAACTCTACGAGCATATGCTCAAGGTCTTCGGGTGAGACAATGATTCAGGGAGTTCAAATAGATCTGATTTCCTCAGAACGGCTGGACAGGATGACCTCGATGGAGAAGATTCGGCTCATCCTCGATGATGTCATGGAGGGTAACATCGTTGTTCTGGAGAAAGGCCTCTCCCCCGAGGAGCAGAGCAAGCTTATCGAGATGACCATGATGGAGATCTCACCGGACGGGTTCTCCGGCATTGAGATGGAAACCTATAGCGCAAGGGAAGGGCAGTCCTCTCCAGGATTTTTTGGAAGGCTTCTGGGAAAGAAAGGGCCGGGCGCCCGTATGACCGTGATCGGCCCCGCCAACCAGATGAAAACCATTAAAAAGGACAAAGACCTCATCAGTGCCTGGGTCTCGTCAAGGTGAGGAGGTAAATGCCGCACAAATGCACACAATGCGGACGGGAATTTACGGACGGTTCCACCGTCATTCTCAAGGGATGCCCAAGTTGCGGGGGGAAGAAATTCCTCTACGTCAAGGTTCAGGATATCCACAAGGATGTACTGGAAGAGAAGACGATCGGGCAGATTGCCGAGGAGACCAAACAGCACTTTCTGGAGATCAGGGAAGAAAAATTCCGAAATGGTTCCGGTGATGAGCATGCACGGCCCCGGAAAATCGAGATTTATGACAGGATAGAGAGTATAACCGTGCTCAATCCCGGCACCTATGAATTAAATATCGAAAAACTTGCCGAATCCGACGAACTCGTCGTTCGCATGGGTGCCGATGACAAATACCTGGTTGACATCCATTCGATGGGGAAGTCGGGGAAGAAAAAGAAAGACCGATCAAGGAAATAATCTTTTTTTTTACTTTTTTTTTATATTCCACCGGTCCGGCACCGGACGGTCTCCTGAGACGGCAGCCCGGACACAACGTTTCCCTCCCCGCCATCGGATGCGGGGTGTCATCCCCTTCGTACAGGGGCAGAGAAGCTGTTCATCCGGACACGTTGGCACCCTGCCGTGTGCCATTCGCCCGGCATTGCAGAGGATCATCACCCGACACGTATCCGGCGATTTCGCCGCCCACGGAGATGCTGCAGGCATATCAGGGATGCGAAGCCTGCGCCCTTACCTATATATTGTTAATCTAAGAGGTCCAAATTATAACCCGATGCAACAGCAAGCCGGCAATGCCAACGGAAAGATCCACTGGGCAGATGTCTGTGCAGCCGAGGTGGACAGGAATACCCCCCATCGGATTGCAACAGGCATCACCCCTTCCGGTCCGATACACATCGGAAATATGCGGGAAGTACTGACCGGAGACCTCGTATTCAAGGCGATGAAAGAGAGCGGCCTCGAAGCCGAACTGATATACATTGCCGATGATTTTGACCCCCTCAGAAAAGTCTATCCGTTCCTTCCTGAAGAATACCGCCAGTATATTGGCCGCCCCCTCTGTGACATCCCCTGTCCCTGCGGTGCTCATGAAAGTTATGCCGAACATTTTCTGGAGCCGTTTTTAGACGCCCTTACCGAGATGGATGTCCGCCCCACCGTCATTAAATCGAGTGAACAGTACCGCACCGGGAAGTATACGGAGCAGATAGCCACCGTCCTGGAACACAGCCAGGAAATAAAAGAGATTCTCGAGAGAGTGTCGCGCCGGACCCTCCCCGACGACTGGGTCCCGTACTACCCGGTTTGTGCAGGCTGCGGCACCATCTCAAACGCAGAAATTCTCGGGCATGACCCGGATGCCCACACGGTCACCTACCGCTGCGGATGCGGACATGCCGGGGTATCCGATTACGCAAAGGGGGAAGGTAAACTTGTGTGGCGGGTTGACTGGCCGATGCGCTGGGCAGCCCTCGGCATCACCGTCGAACCGTTTGGAAAAGACCATGCGGCTGCAGGGGGGTCGTATGATACCGGAAAGGAGATCGTCCGGCGCATCTTCAACGGAAAGGAGCCGCACCCGGTGCAGTACGAGTGGATCAGCCTGAAGGGAAAGGGCGCCATGGCGTCCTCGACGGGCGTTGCCATCACCATCAATGCAATGCTCGACATCGTTCCGCCGGACGTTCTCAGGTATTTGATCGTCCGTACGAAGCCGGAGAAGGCGATCACCTTCGACCCCGGCATGGGGCTGATAAGCCTGATCGAGGAGTATGCCCGTGTGGCGGAGGACGGGAGCACCAGGGAATACGAGCTCTCCGCCATCTCGTCCGTTGCAACCGACATCCCGTTCCGCCACCTGGTTACGGTAGTCCAGATTGCACAGGATGAGGACGCAATATTCGATATTCTCACCAGAAGCGGCTATGATGTCACCAACAGGGATGCCGTCCTCGCCCGGGCAAAGCGGGCGAAGATCTGGATTGAGCACTATGCACCTCCGGACGTCACCTTTACCATCCGCGAATCACTGCCACAGGAGACGCTCGCATTCGGCGAGGACGAGCGCTACGGGCTTAGTGCGCTCCTGGCGAGGTACACCGGCTTTGCCGACTGGCGTGCAGAGGATATTCATAATGCCGTCTACAAGGTTGCCGAAGAGACGAACGTCAGTTCGAAGGTGATCTTCACGGCACTCTACATCGCCATCCTCGGTCAGAAACGCGGCCCCCGGCTGGGATGGTTCCTCGAAGCACTCGGCAGTGATTTTGTTACCGGCAGGATTGCAGAAGCGGTGAATGCCGGTGCTGAGTAAGGGCTGCAGGCTCTGCTTCAAGGGGGCCAAGATGGTCCTGTTCATTACCGGGCGGTGCGGCCGCAGCTGCTGGTACTGCCCGATATCCAGTGAACGGAAGGGGAAGGATACCGCCTATGCCAATGACCGGGAGATACGGTGCGATGAGGATGTGCTGGATGAAGCACGCATCATGAGTGCGCTCGGCACCGGCATCACCGGCGGTGAACCCTTCCTGGTTCCTGAGAGGGTGGTCCATTACTGCCGTCTGCTCAAGGGCACTTTTGGAAACGACCACCATATCCATATCTATACAGGAATCGCACCTGGAAACGACGTTCTTGACGCGATCGCCGGACTTGTCGACGAGATCCGGTTCCACCCGCCCCATGAGATCTGGCCTGACATCATGGAGAGCGCATTTCCCCGGGCGATCCGCCATGCCCGTTCCCTCGGCATGGAGGTGACGGTTGAAGTACCCTCTCTTCCGGGAATCGACGCACTCGAACCTCTCCTGGATGAACTGGACTTCTTCAATATCAACGAACTGGAGTGGAGCGAGACCAATGCCCACGAAATGCGCATGCGAGGCCTTGACCTTGAGGACTCCTACCATAATGCGGTGGGCGGGGCAGAGGAGTGGACACGGAACCTGCGCAGGCATGAGAAGGTCCACTGGTGCACCTCGACGTTCAAAGACTCGATTCAGCTCAGGGAACGCCTGAAACGAATCGCTGAAAATACCGCACGCTCCTTTGAAGAGATTACTGACGATGGTACGGTCATCTACGGAGTACTGGAATGCGACGGGGATATGCCGGATATCGATCCTGAGGCAATGGAGGTCATCGACGGCCGGGTGGAGATGGCATGGTGGGTGCTCACCGACGATTTCCAGGATCATCCGGGAAAGAAATATGTGGTTGAACGGTACCCGAACAATGGCATGATTGTCGAGGTCATCCCCCTATGAAGATTCGTGCGGTCCCGGAAAAGATCTATGAGTGGCACCTGAAAAAGACGATCCGCCATGTGCCGGGGCATATCGCCATTATCATGGACGGGAACCGCAGGTATGCCTCCAGCCTGGGAAAGAAGACGGCATTCGGCCACTCCATGGGCGCCCGGACCACGGAAGAAGTGCTTGACTGGGCACGTGAGCTCGGGGTGCGCACCATCACGCTCTACACCTTCTCCACGGAGAACTTCAACCGTTCGGAGGAGGAGCTGGAGGACCTCTTCTCCCTTTTCATGAGAAAATTCAGTTCCGTCCCCAGCGATGACCGGTTCCACAGGAACAGGATCTGCCTCCAGATCATCGGCGATCGCAGCCAGATACCGGAACGTCTGCTCCAGACCATCGAGGATGCCGAACGTGCCACCCGCGAGTATGACCAGTTCTACCTGAACATCGCGCTCGCCTACGGGGGACGAAACGAGATCATCAGGAGTGCAAAAGCGATACTCGAGGACGAACAGGACGGGCGCATCCGTGCAGATGAGATTACCGCCCGCCTGGTCGAGGAGAAGATCTGTGCGGATACCCATCTTGCTCCTGTCGATCTGATCATCCGGACAGGGAATGAAAAACGGACCTCGAACTTCCTGCCCTGGCTTGCAAACGGGTACGAATCCGCGGTATTCTTTTGCGCTCCCTACTGGCCGGTATTCAGGAAGATCGATCTTCTCCGGGGAATCCGGATCTACAACGACCGGGTCCGGCACCATCACCTGCCAAAGCGGCGCGCCCGTATCTGATAATCCCTAAGGGCCCGCAGAAAATCCACTCTCCTGAAGGTATCCCAGTTGATGTCCGTGAAGAAGAGTTCCGAATAGACCGACTGCCATATTAAAAAGTCGGTCAGCTGATCCCCCCCCGTCTTGATGACAAGATCCGGTTCGATCCTGATGGTCAGGTAGGACCGGAACAATTCTTCATCGACCTGCGAGGGGGAAATGCCGTCCTCTGCCATGGAGCGGATGGCTGCTGCTATCTCATCTTTGCCCGACATGCCGATGGCAACGAGGACATGAAAATCCCCGCTTCCAAAGAGTTCGCTCTCGTCCCTGGAATGATACTCCACCCGTGCAAAGGATGCCAGCCGCTGCAATTCGGGTAATAGGGTCTGAACATGGGGCTCAGAGGTGGTCCGGATATGGATGATGACTGTCGAGATACCCAGCTCCCTGCTCCAGCGGGCAAGGTCCACTATCTTTCCGGGCGCGCCCAGGACCTCCGCTTCGCTGACCATGAAACATACGTTTTTCGGGATATCCTCGAGGGATTCCGCCAGCCTGCGTTCGTATATTTTCCTGAACATGGATATCAGCGTTGTACGGATGCTGCAGACATCCGGAGACATTGAATTAGCCGGCATACATCCCTTCGATGTGGCGAGATGTTCCCGGTATGACCCCCCGGCAAGAGAGAATGGTAGCCGTATCCCCTGCAGTTTTTTATTATGTATCATAGGGAGGTGAAATAAAGCATTCTTTCAGTGACACCAGTAGTACCATCATCTGCCTGCCCGTGATGCGCCGTTGCCCTGCACTGCATGAACTCCTCGCCAGCCCGCTGCCGTGCACGGGTCGCCGGCCCTCCTTTCAGACCGCAGATTTGATCTAGGTGGTGCGCATAACTGATAAGTCGTGCCATGCGGAAAAAATAGGCATGACGGGAGGAAGATGCGATGCTTTCATTCATAGGTCTGGGGCTGTTTGACGGGGAAGATATCTCACTGAAGGGACTGAAAAAGATTCAGGATGCAGATCACGTCTTTCTTGAAGGCTATACCTCACGGCTGATGGGAATTAAGATCTGCGAAATGGAGAACCTCTACGGGAAAACCGTCACCGTTCTCGGGCGCGAGGACGTCGAATCGCACCCGGACACCATTCTTGAATACGCCCGCGACTCGAACGTGGCATTTCTCACCGGCGGAGACCCCATGGTCTCGACAACCCACGCCGACCTGAGAATACGGGCGGCAGAACGCGGCATCCCGACAGAGATCGTTCACGGCTCTTCGATTTCATCTGCCGTGTGCGGGCTTTCCGGCCTGCAGAACTACCGGTTCGGCAAATCATGCTCCATTCCGTTTCCCGCAAAGGGGTGGTTTCCGACGGCCCCTCTGGAGACCATTCTCTCAAACCAGTCCCTGAACCTTCATACCCTGGTATACCTGGATATCCAGCACGAACGCTATATGACGATACCGCAGGCAATCGAATTGATCGAAGAGATGGCAGAAAAGGAGCACAAAGATGCGCCGCGGATCTTTGTCGGTATCGCACGGGCAGGTTCGGACACCCCGCACGTTGCCGCGGGTGATGCGGAGACGCTCAAGGCGCATGATTTCGGGGATCCGCTTCATGTCCTTGTCATCCCCGCACACCTGCACCCGATCGAAGAAGAATATCTCACAACATTTGCAGGACTATGAGCATTCAGGCACTTGGAGAAGCACTCTGGGACAAGACCGAAAAGGTCAGGCCGGCCGTTTCACGGGGAGGCTATTACTATGCACTCTACCGTGAGATCACCGAGATGGCAGGAGCCTATGCAAGCGACGGGTTCCGGTTCTATGAAGAGGGGGATACCGTCAACGCCCATGCCGCCATCACCTATGGATTCGGGTGGCTCGATTGCGGGTGTCTCCTCGGGATCTTCAACGACATAGCAGCTCTTGACGAACTGCCGGTCATCAGGGAGACCGTGGCTCCGAAACTGGAGAGCCACCTGAAGGAAAAGACCGCCAGATATCACCGCATGCTCACCGACGCACTGGAATCTGTTGTCATTAACCCCGATAAGGAAAGCCCGGTTCACCAGGCGGCGGTGGTCATCATGAACAAAGCGGAACGGTACCTGAAAAAAGCCGGGCAGAGCATGAAGGACGGCAACCGGCTCCAGGCCCTCGGCGAACTCAGCTACGGGTACGGATTTCTGGACGCCGGAATTCGCGCCGGATTGCTGCGGGTGAAAAAAAACCGCCATTTGTTCACCATTTAAAGTAAAAAGGGTATATAGTACAGATTCTAAAAAATAGAGAATCAAGGGGCATCAGATCAGGACGGGAGATGAATGGAGAAAAAACAGTGGAAATGGCTCGCAATATCGGTGGGGTTCAGCACTGTCGTTCTGCTGTTCGTTCTCTGGCTGACGATCGATGAAAACACCATCGGGTACCTGAGATATGCAAAGATAGAGTACCTGGCGTTCGCCCTCCTGCTGCATATGGGGGCATTTGTATTCTGGGCTCTGCGGATGAAGATGATGTCCCACTCCCTGGGCTATCATGTGCCCTTCCTGCATTCCCTTAATGCGGTCTTTGCCAACCTGCTGGTCGCTGCCATCACCCCTTCACAGGCCGGCGGAGAGCCGGTTCGCATTCATGAGCTCTACCGGTCAGAAGTACCGCTCGGGGACGCCACGGCCGTCGTCATCATGGAGCGCGTACTTGACGGTATCGTCCTGGGGATCATCGGCATTTTCTCATTTCTGCTGCTTGCCTTTCAGGTCAGTGACCTCGAGGTGAACCTGACAACCCCGCTTCTTATCATGTGGTTTCTCCTTGTGGTGGTGCTGGCCGTCTTTGTCAATTCCATTCGCCACCCGGATTTTTTGAAGCGGCTCCTCAAACGGATCTCCGGATGGTTCACGAAGAGATGGAAATCCGACCGGGTTGACAGGCTCCGGGAACGGATCGATGAAGAGGTGGATAATTTCAATGCGGCACTGATGAAATTCGTCGGAAAAGCAAAGTCCGGTCTGTTCTGGGGCATCCTGTTCACGTCGCTGTACTGGATTGCCGAATTCCTCATTCCTTCATTCATTCTCATAGCTCTTGGCGAACCGCCCCATTTCCTCGAATCATTCATCGTGCAGCTGATGATTGCGATCCTCATGATGATCCCCCTGACGCCCGGCGGGTCGGGTATCGCCGAGATCGGCGCCACATCATTGTACGGGCTGTTTGTCCCCTCTTCCATCGTCGGGGTCTTCGTCCTCATCTGGCGCCTCATCATGTATTATTTCAATGTGTTTGTCGGCGTCCTGGCAAGCGTCTTCATCGTCCGCCGTGAAATGATACTACGAAGGATCAAGCGCCTGAAACGAATCTGATGAGAACAATTTTTTCCCATGATTCGTAGGGCGGCCGGAGGCGCCGGTTCCCCAATCCCTGCCGGGAACCCGGCGTCCGTGCCTCATATCATCCATGCACCCGTGACCGTGGCATGCACATCGGGAGGGGATGGCGGGCGTCCGTACGGCCTTATGCTAGAGAAGGGAGGAAGGATGCGATATAGTAGATGCCGAACAGTACCAGGAGTATACCGCAGGCACTGATCACTCTCCGGTACGCGTGCACGGAAAATATGCTCCTGCCCCTGCCGATGCCCACCGACACGAAGGTAAACCATCCCAGATCGGCAAGCCAGTGGCCCGCCATGAAGGCCATCGCCATCAGATAACCGCCCCGGACGCCATCCAGAAGAAATCCAGCGCCTATGGTCAGCCACCACAGCCAGAAATAGGGGTTGGATGCCGAGGTGAGAACACCGGCGAGATAGGGGCTGGTGAGCACCTCCCCTGCCGGCACCTCCAGGGATGCCGCGGGTGCCGACCGCAAAGTAATCGCGCCAAAGAAGACCAGGGATATCCCCCCTGCAAAGGCGATATATGCACTGTACGGGATGATGAATTCAGCGAGGCCTACCAGGATGAAGAGGACGAAGAGTGCCTCTATTGCCATGTGACCTATGACAATTCTGGGTCCCACCGTCCATCCTTCCCGCATCGAGGCGGTGATGGTGGCTATCAGGGTGGGTCCGGGTGCAAGCGCACCGGTCAGGCCGATGATAAAGGACAGGACAAACATTCCTGCAATGCCAGCGCCGTACATTATGCAGCCTTGTATTGATCGTAACGGGCGTTAACCGCTTCGCTGCAGGCATAATAATAGAGAAGAACGTTCATTTTGAAAAACTGCAGCGAGGTATGGTTCCCGAGGGCTCGCGCACCTCAGTAGAGCATACTACGTGAGAGGGCTTAACTTCCGGGTTCGGGATGGGTCCGGGTGTGCCCCCCTGCTATGGCCGCAGTTTAGTGCCGCAACGAATGTTGCGGCCGGCCCTCGTGAAATACGAAGAACCGAAAAGCCAAGGTCCGGATTTGAACCGGAGTATAGCTGCTCTGCAGGCAGCCGCGTGGCCGCTCCGCCACCTTGGCATCGTAGTCTTGCCTTACTAGATTGGAAATACAAGGATAAAATATGTTTGATTGGCTTGCGGGAAAAAATGAAAAGCATTAAGTTCAGCACACCACTGGAGACCTTTTTCTCTTACATTCGCGGCACGGATCTTAATCCGCAGCCGTTTCCTCGCGTAGTTCATCGAAGGTCATCAGTTCATATCCGGCAACAGACATGTCCGGATTCAGGCGCAAGCGCATATGGAGTTCCAGGTCATTCTGCTCCAGCGCATACGGCTCAGTCGAGTCGGATACCGGGAGAAAGCCCAGTGAAGCAAGCTCGCCCAAAATAAGTTCAGCATTGTCATATGACTTCATCAGATCATGAACACGCGCGATGGCACGTTTCTGCTCATGCTCCCGGATTAGCATGTATCCTACTACTACCGGTACAATATATTACTTCACCGGCGCCCTACCGGCGCCAACCAGCCGCTAGCAGAGAAGAGCGTCCTGCGCCTGTAGCCGGGGGGAGGGGGAAAGCGGATGTGGCAGGAGACGTTCTTTGCGGGGAATTCGCGCTATCCGGCAATAGGATCTCCGCTGTGCCAGGAGTTCACGCACCGCAGACAGGGATACCGTAAACCGGTCGCCATTCACCAGTTCAATGTTCAGAGCCTTTCCCGATCGCGAAAGGGTCATCGTCCCTGCACTCCCCAACAGCACCTGCCCCTGCCGGTTGCGGAGCGGCTCCACCCGGGCGGACAACAGCCCGCCGCATGCCTGGGAGACTTCTCCGACTCTTACCCCGAATCGCGTACCGCACAGCGTGCATGTCAGAATCCTGCATTCATCACCATTCGCATCAACGGCATTGTACTTGTTTACCGCCAGAAAACCAGCCTTCTCCATGATCGGTTGCTCCTGCCATCACGTCATCAGGGGTAGTAATAAGGGCCACCCGCAGGCGCCGTGAAAGTATTCTGCGAGGAGCAATACCAGCCCAGGCCCGGGCTTCGCTCGGGTAAACCACAATATCAGGATGCTGTCAGCAAGCTTCGCCCAGATGATACCAGTACCAGAATGCTGTCGTGAGATTCGCTTTAGTCGGATTACCTTTACAGGAACACTGTCAGCGAGCCTCGCTCAGATGATGCCAGTACCAGAAGGCTGTCGTGGGATTCACACAGTCGGATTACATTACCGGAACACTGCCAGCAACTTCGCTCAGATGATACCAGTAACAGAATGCTCTCTTGAGCTTCGCTCAGTCGGATTGCATAACCGGAACACTGTCAGCACGCTTCGCCCAGATGATACCAGTAACAGAATGCTGTCGTGAGATTCGCTTTAGTCGGATTACCTTACAGGAACACTGTCAGCAGGCTTCGCTCAGAAGATACCAGTAACAGAATGCTGTCTTGAGCTTCGCTCAGTCGGATTACATGACAGGAGCACTGACAGCGAGCTTCGCTCAGTCGGTAACAGTAAGAGAACAGATTAATTTTTTTTAACAGCAATTGCAGCGAGGTATGGTTCCCGAGGGCTCGCGCACCTCAGTAGAGCATACTACGTGAGAGGGCTTAACTTCCGGGTTC